>Ga0315911_1000001_pt1 | contig 1088602 bp, 1124 predicted proteins | sample Edanod1MG_FD_207737 | JGI IMG/M metagenome (GOLD analysis project Ga0315911, IMG submission 207737) | Root nodule microbial communities collected in Santa Monica, California, United States - Edamame nodules 1 | ecosystem: Host-associated > Plants > Roots > Nodule | place: USA: California... | reverse complement strand
TACGGAGATCCAGGGAATAAGGCTTGCCCATCCATGCCGGCCTCCTATCCAGCCAGCATGGTGAATCAGAAACACACTGATTTGGGAATCCCAAATCGATTCAACCTAAACCCATCCCGCTTTAGCGTCTCTCCACCGTCATTGCGAGAAGCGAAGCGACGAAGCAATCCATCTCCCCGCAAGTGGCGACATGGATTGCTTCGCTCCGCTCGCAATGACGGGATGCGATAGTCTCGCTCAGCAGCGCGCGGGTTCGCCGACCATGTCGGGCTGCCGCGTCAGCGACACCGCGGGCGACATCAAGATCACCAGCGCCTGGGCGGCGAAGATCGCGGCCGCGAGATAGAGGCAGGCTTCGGCGCCGTAGAGGCCGCCGACGATGGCGCCGAGCGCGGAGCCGAGCGGGCGCGCGCCGTAGCTCATGATGTTGATCGCCGAGACGCGGCCGAGCAGCGAGGGCGGCGTCACCGACTGCCGCAGCGTGGTGGTCGAGATCACCCATAGGATCGGGCCGACGCCGAGCAGGAAGAAGCTGAGGCCCGCGAGCAGCGGCGTCGCGATCAAGGTCGTCAGCGCCATCACGGCCGCGGCGACGAAGCCGGTGACCGGGCCGAGCCCGATCACGGTGCCGAACGCCAGCCGCTTCATCACGCGCGTTGCGAACAGCGCGCCGACCACCATGCCGACGCCGTACATCGCAAGCGTGGTGCCGACACCGGTCGCGCTGAGCCCGAGATGACGCACCGCATAGGGCACGAACACGGCGAGCAGCAGGAACGACGCCGTGTTGAAGATGAACTGGGTGATGAACACTGGTCGCAGCAAGGCGTGGTGCATCACGAAGGCTGCGCCTTCCTTGATGTCCTGCAACGGATGGCGCCGCGGGGCAGGCTGGCGCGCCGGCTCGTAGATGCCGGCGAGCAGCACGACTGCGATCGCCGACAATGCCGCGGCGAAGCCGAACGCCGGCGCGGCACCGACCCAGCCGACCAGCACGCCGCCGAGCGCGGGGCCGCTGGCGAACGCGACGGTGCGCGCGAGCTCGATGCGGGCGTTCGCCGCCGGCAATTGCTGTGACGTCACCAGCGAGGGGACCAGCGCCGGCGCAGCGACGCTATAGGCGACCGTGCCGCAGACCGCGATGAAGCCGAGCAGGGCCAGCAGCGGCAGCGTCATCAGGCCCAGCCACAAGAGCAGCAGGATCGCGGCAAGCGCGGCCGCGCGCAGCGCTTCGGACCCCGCCATCACCCAGCGCCGCGACACGCGGTCGGCGAGCAGGCCGGCGGGGATCGCAAACAGGATGAAGGGCAGCGTCAGCGCGGTCTGCAACAGGCCGGTCTGGCCTTCGCCGACGCCGAGCAGCAGCACGGCGACGATCGGCGCAGCCGCAAGCGCAATCTGTTCGGCCGACTGCGCGGCGAGGTTGGACCAGGCCAGGCGGTTGAAGGTGGCCGGCAGGCGAGGCGTATCGGCAGACATGACGGAATCCTTGATCATTCGACTGCCCATAGTGTGTGGTTGGAACAGGCCCGATCCCACCCGTTTCCCGACAACACCAAAACAAAGGCCCGCGTGGCGGGCAGCACCATTTCCGTCTCGTTCTCATCTCGATTCACCCTTTAGGGGAATTGTGACTTGGAATCGCGCGGCGTCGAATTGGCGGAAGCTGTCCGGTCGCTCACCGGCTCCACCAACGGGAGACGAGAAATCATGAGCCAAGCCTCCTACGAGAGTTTTGAAGCCCAGCCGAATCCGGAGCGTCGCCGGCTCCTGAGCATCGCCCTTGCAGGCGTCGCGGGGGCGGTCCTGCCGGCAGCATCGCGCGCGGCCGCCGCGGGGCCGTCCGAAAAGGCCGATGCCGACGACATTGCCTATCTGACGGCCGGCGAGGCGCTCGCGAGATTCAAGGCCAAGACGCTATCGCCGGTCGAACTGCTGCGGGCGCAGATCAAACAGGTCGAAGCATGGGAGCCGACGCTCAAGGCAACGACGTACACCTATTTCGACGAGGCGCTGGAACAGGCGCGAATTGCGGAGCGCAAGTACGTGCGCGGTGAAGCGGTCCGCCCGCTGGAAGGCATCACGCTTGCCATCAAGGACTATCACTCCGTCAAGGGCAAGATCACCACCTACGGCTCGCGGCTCTACAAGGATTTCGTTCCGGACCAATCCGCGCCGACTGTGGAGCGCCTTCTCGCCGCAGGGGCGATCATGCATTGCCGCACGACGACACCGGAGTTCGCGCATTCAGGTGTGACGGCGTCCTTGCTTTGGGGCGTCACGCACAACCCGTGGAACCCTGCCTATACCCCCGGCGGCTCGACCGGCGGAGGCGGCGCGGCCCTGGCCGCCGGCTACACGACCTTGTCGGACGGCACGGATGGTGGCGGGTCTATTCGCATCCCGGCCGCGATGAACGGCGTGTTCGGCTACAAGCCGCCATGGGGACGCAACCCCAACGACCGCGAGCACCCGAATGAGTGGCTGATCCATTATGGCGCACTGGCCCGCAGCGTCGGCGATTGCGGGCTGATGCAGAATGTCACTTCCGGCCAGCATCCGGCCGACATGTCGTCCCTGCGGGACAAGGTGGTCATCCCGCCGACCTTCGACGGCATCGCCGGCATGAGGATCGCGCTGTCGATGGACCTGGGCTATTTCGCGGTCGATCCTGAGGTCGAGAAGAACACACGCAATGCTGTGTCGGTCCTGCGTTCGCTCGGCGCCGTGGTCGATGAGGTCGACATCGGCTGGACCAAGGAAATCGAAGAGACATGGAACACCCGGTGGCAGGGCGTGTTCTACGCGCTGGCGGGCAGTCTTCTGACCAAGTCCCGCAACGACGTGGACCCGTACGTCATCAAGATCCTCGAAGAGGGCAAGAAGCTCGACGTCACGAAGTTCTACAACCTGAATACCGTGCGGCAGAAGATGTACGCGTCGATGTCGAAGCTCTTCGAGACCCACGACGCGCTGATCTGTCCGACCACCGCGACGACGAAGATCGTCGCAGGGCGCAGCAGCGAAGAGCCGCTCACCATCAACGGGAAGCCGGTGAACCCCTTTATCGGCTGGTTCATGACGTATCCCTTCAACCTGGTCGGCATCCTCCCGGTGATGTCCGTGCCCACCGGTTTCGATGCCGAAACAAGCGTGCCCACCGGGATGCAGATTGTCGGTCCAGCCTATGACGACCTGAGGGTGTTCCGCATCGCGTCCGCGTTCGAAGGCGCGACGCGCCCCTGGCAGCATCGGCGACCGAAGCTGGCCTCCTAGCGTGGCTTGACACAGGCGAGCCGCAGGCGGAGCATTATGGCCCATGATGAGAGATGGACCTCGATGTCTCTCCCAGCAGCGCACGCATTTCCCACCGCCGACCGCGAAGCTCTGATGGGACGCTTCGCGGCCGACCTCGAACAGGCGGGTGACCTCGAGTCCGCCCTGGATGCCTTGCATCAAGCCCTGTCGGAGCTGGGTTTTTCCTCCTTCGCCTACGGCATGGCCAGCACGCCGAGAGCGCAAGACGGCAGCTTCACGTCACCCGTCGTGAAGACGCGAGCCTTTCCAAATCGATGGGATCGGCACTGGAGCCACCTTTGCGATCCCTACTACCGGTTCTGCTTCACGACAACCTTGCCCCTGAAGTGGATCGACGTACAAGCCCATGAACGCCTGAGCACTGGCGAGCGGGCGTGCGTGGACCACCTGAACGACAAGAACCTGCACTACGGAATCACGATTCCGATGCACATGCCGAACGGGTCATTTGCGTTCGTCAGCGCGATTTCGGAAAGCGCGACGAAGTACGAGACCGGTTCTTCACCGACGGTTGTCAATGGGCTGTTCGCACTGTGTCATCAATTCCAGAACACCTCTCTCCGGAGATGGTTGTGGAACCAAGCCGCCGACACCAAGGCCTGGCTCAGCGCGCGTGAGAAGGAGTGCCTGTCCCTCGCCGCGCAAGGGAAGACCTCGGATGACATTGCCCTGATCCTCGGTTTGTCCTGCGAGACCGTACGTTCTCACATGAAGCGTGCGATCGCGCACCTCAACGCGTCGAACAGGCCGCATGCGATAGCGAAGGCGATCCAGCTTCGGCTCATCGACATGCCATTCGCCTAGAACAACTTGTTCAACCTACGGCGGACATGCACGGGCAAGAATGCGCCCATGCTCAGGCGCCATCTGTGGGAACATCACGCCCTGAGGCGGCAACAGGATCGCATCTGTCGATGCGATCCAACCTCCACCGCAAAGCGGGAGAGGTGAAGTGCGTTTGCCATCAGACTCATTCAGCCCAACACCTCGGCGCTTTTATTGCGGCGTGGGCGCGAGCTGGCCGGTGATGGTGCCGACCAGTGTTGCAGGACGGCTGTCCTCGCCGTTTGCAGACGACGGGGCGACCTCGGCCTTGTGCTGCGCCAGCGCGCTGGTCAGGCTGGTGAGTGCGTCGGCTCCGGCCGGGAAGCCTGCCTCCGAGAGGATCTTGTCGATCATCGGCTTGAACGCCGAGACCGACAGCAGCTGCGCGGCGAGGCCGTCGCCGAGCCCGAGGCCGCCATTGCCGTTGGCGTGGCCGTTGGCGCCGCCGCGGCCGAGCATGCTGCCGGTGTCGAAGATCCGGATGTCGGAGATCTTCTCGATCGGCTTCACCGCCTCGGCGAGCGCGCTCGGGATCACGTTGATCCGCGCGAGGTTGAGATCGTAGGCGATCATGTCGGCGCTCAGTCTGTTGCGCGCCTCCGCCTTCATCGTCGCGACCTCGGCTTCGGCCTGGCCGAGCGCCTTGACGCCGGCGGCGCGGGTGGTGGCGGCGGCCGCATCGGCCTTGGCGAGCACGTTGGTGGCTTCCGCCTTGTTGGCTGCGGCCTGGCGCTCGGCCTCGGCCATCACCGTGATCGGCATCGCGTCGGTCTCGGCCGCCTTGCGCGCCGCGATCACGTTGATGATCTTGTCGCGCTCGGCGATCTCGGTGGCGCGGGCGGTGGTGACCTTTTCCTCGGCGGCGATCGCGACCGCGCGCGCGGTCTCGGCGATGGTCTGGGCCTCCGACTGCTCCTTGCTCTTGGCTGCGACCGCGATGGCGCTTTCCTGCGCCACGATCTGAAGGTCGCGCTCCATCTCGGTGTTGCGGCGCTTGACCGCAAGATCGGCTTCGATCTTGCGGGTGTCGCGGGCCTGGTTGGCCTCGGTCTGCTTGTTGGCGACCGCGAGCTCCTGCTGGATGCGGTATTCGGCCTCGTTCTGCAACGCGGTCTGCTCGACCTGCGCCGTTTGCGCGCGCATCGCGGCGGTCTTGTTGGCGATGTCGCGCTGCTGGGCGAGCTCGGCCTCGCGCTTGGTGCTTTCGATTGTCAGCGTGGTCTGCCGCGCTACCAGGTCCTGCTGGGCGATGTTGACCTCGGTGGTGCGGACGATCTGGTTGCGCTCCTGCTCACGCTCCTTGGTGATCTTGGTCAGCGTGGTCAGGCCATGCGCGTCGAAGAAATTGCTCGGGTTGAAGTGCTTGATGTCGCTCTGGTCGAGCTTCGTCAGCGACACCGATTCAAGCTCGAGACCGTTATTCTGGATGTCGGCGCCGACCGCGTCCTGCACCGCCTTGACGAAGGTGGCGCGCTGCTCCTGCAATTCCTCGAGGTTCATCGTCGCGGCGACCGAGCGCAGGCCGTCGACGAACTTGGCCTCGACCAGCTCGCGCAGCTCGGCCGCGTCATTGGTGCGGTTGCCGAGCGTCTGCGCGGCGAGCGCGATCGACGACGAGTCGGGTTTGACGCGCAGATAGAACTCGGCGCCGATATCGACGCGCATGCGGTCCTTGGTGATCAGCGAGTCCGGGCCGCCGCGCGCGACCTCGAGCCGCAGCGTCTTCAGGTTCACCGCCGCGGTGGAGTGGAAGATCGGCAGCACGAGCGAGCCGCCGTCGAGCACCACCTTCTGGCCGCCGAGGCCGGTGCGGACATAGGCCTCATCGCGCGTCGAGCGCTTGTAGAGCTTTGCGAACAAGAGACCGATAACGAGGATGACGATGACGCCAATAACGACGGGTACAGCAAGTTCCCACATGTGTTATGCCCTGTTGGAAGACGGTTGTTGTTCGACGAGGTCGGCTGGAGCGGCAATCGCGATGAAGCCCTTGGCATCGCGATCGACCAGCAGCACGCTGGCGCCGACCGGCAATGCCCCGGACTCCGCGCTGGCACGCGCCGACACGGTGTGCCAGTTGCCGAAGACATCCTTGAGACGGACCCTGCCGGGCAGGCCCTGATCGAGCGGGCCGACCGACACGGTTGCGACCTTGCCGACAAAGTCGCTGTCGTTGACCGCATAGCTCTCGTCGCGCGGAATGACGCGGGCGAGGCCGCGGCTGGTATTTCTGATCACGGGGATGCTGCCTGCGGCAGCAACCACCGCGGCAAGCGAGACCGGGATGGCGGTGCCTGCGGCATGCGCCAGTCCCTGAAGCAGGAAGCCTCCGATCGAGAAGATGCCGAGGATCAGGATGATCAGGATCAGGAGGGGAAGCCGCCCGGCGTTGATCCAGAGAAACAGGCCACTGAGAGCGTTGTGGCTCTCGGCCTCGACCGCGAAATCCTTGCCGATGAGTTCGCTGATCGAAAGTCCGATCATGGTGCTCAGCAATTCGATACCGCCAAGTGCCACCATGATCGCAGCCGCGACCGCGAAGGGCCGCACGTCGGGGGCGAGCAGAATGTCGCCAACTGCACTCATTTTTCTGACTTGATCCTTTCAAGCCGCGCCGCGATTTCCTTTTCGCGATGCAGGCGATCGAGTTCGTCAAGCTCCTTGTCGCCGAGCACGCTGGAGGCGGGAACACCGGTGACCCGGGCGATCGCCGCCATGGCGCGCTCAGCACTCAATGTATTGGTCGCGGATGGGCCCCGGCTGGTTTCGTCCTGGGCCTCGCGGATCAGGCTTTGCTCCAGATCGGCCAGGCGCGTCTCCGCCTCGCGGCGCGCGCCGAGCATGGCCTGCAGCGCCTTGGTCTGCTCGTCGATTTCGAGCTCGATGAAATCCATCGCGCGTTCCAGCGCGATCACCTGCGACTCCAGATCAATTTGCCGTGCGACGCCGGCGCGCGCGAGATCCTCGCGATTTTCCGCAAGTGCGAGACGAATCTTCTCGTTCAGACCAGTCGTTTCGGTATCCAGTTCTTCGCGCCGCTTCTTCAAACGGAATTCTTCGGCGCGCGACTTGCCGAGCGCATAGCGCGCCTCGTCGGCGCCGGCGTCGATCTCGCGGATCGCCTGTTTGACCAGCGCGACCTTGTTGTTGTTCTCGACATTGTCGATGGTCTGGCTCGCGATGGCGGCAAGAAGCCGGCCCATGCGCGCAAGGATGCCTTCGTGAAGCATGGTCTTCTCCTCCGGTGGTGCTGATTTCGATTTGACGGCGATGTGGATTTCGTAGCCGCGTCCATCCGAGATCAAATGCGCCGGGAAGGGGCTTTCCCAGCCCGAGACATATCCCGGCACGTCGAACGGCACCAAGACGCGTCCGCTGACAGTGCTAATGGTCAGTGAAGTTGGGCCCTTGATCGCGAACAACTTGTCGTCGAGCGGTATCCGGCGGACGGCGGCGCCCGCGATGTAATTGGCGCGGTCGCGCAGGCCGAGCGTCACCAGCCGTGCGGGCAGGCCGGTCTCCTTGCGGATCTTCTCGTAGGCCTGGGCGTGCAGCGAGACCAGGTTGGCGCCGACGGGGGCGACCTCGGCGAGGATCGCCATCATCCGGTCATAGGCCGCAAAGGTCGCCTCGATCGCCTCGATGCCCGAAGGGTCAGGGGCGAGGGCGTAGCGCAGCGTTGCGGTGGGCGTCTCGACGGGCAGCTTGATCATGTATCTAACGTAAAGCACTTCCTCAGTGCTTTACAAGCTGGGAGACTGATATCATTTTCGTGAGTCTAGATGCAGTTGCAAATGAGTTGCAATAACGGGAGAGATCGGCCATCCTTGGCGGATGGATGCTCGGACCCCTGAACTCTCTTCCGTTTCCGTTCCCAATGCCGTGCCAGGCGGCTGGCGGGGCGATGCCGGACATGTGCGCAGCCTGCCGGAAGTGAACGCGACCGTCGCGGTGCCGTCAGGCGGCCTGTGGTGGCGGCGGCTGCTGGCGTTTGCCGGGCCGGGCTATCTGGTTTCGGTCGGCTATATGGACCCCGGCAACTGGGCCACCGACCTCGCGGGCGGATCGAAGTTTGGCTACACGTTACTGTCGGTCATCCTGCTCTCCAACCTGATGGCGATCCTGCTGCAGGCGCTAGCAGCAAGGCTTGGCATCGCCACCGACCGCGATCTCGCCCAGGCCTGCCGCGCGACCTATTCGCGGCCGGTGAACCTGCTGCTGTGGCTCGCCTGCGAGGCCGCGATCATCGCCTGCGACCTCGCCGAGGTGATCGGCACCGCGATCGCGCTCAAGCTGCTGTTCGGCATTCCCCTGATCGGCGGCGCGCTGCTGGCGGCGCTCGATGCATTCCTGCTGCTGCTTCTGATGAACCGCGGCTTCCGCTTCCTCGAGGCCTTCGTCATCGCGCTCCTGATCGTCATCGCGGTCTGCTTCGTCGTCCAGATCGCCGCCGCCGCGCCGCCGGTTGCCGCCGTGATCCGCGGCTTCGTGCCGTCGCGCGAGATCGTCACCAATCCGGAGATGCTCTACATCGCGATCGGCATCATCGGCGCCACCGTGATGCCGCATAATCTCTATCTGCACTCCTCGATCGTGCAGACCCGCGCCTATCCGCGCACCGAGGAGGGGCGGCGCGACGCGATCAAGTGGGCGACCACCGATTCCACCATCGCGCTGATGCTGGCGCTGTTCGTCAATGCCGCGATCCTGGTGCTGGCGGCCGCGACCTTCCACAAGAGCGGCCACTCCGATGTCGCCGAGATCGACCAGGCGTTCGAGCTGCTGTCGCCGCTGCTTGGCCTGGGCATCGCCTCGACGCTGTTTGCCGTGGCGCTGCTGGCGTCCGGCCTCAACTCGACGGTAACGGCGACGCTGGCCGGCCAGATCGTGATGCAGGGCTTTCTCGATCTGCGGCTGCCCGACTGGCTGCAGCGGCTGGTGACCCGCGGCATCGCGATCGTCCCTGTCATCGTGGTCGCCGCGCTCTATGGCGAGAGCGGTACGGCGCAGCTGCTGGTGTTCAGCCAGGTCGTGCTGTCGATGCAGCTGCCGTTCGCGGTGATCCCGCTGGTGCGCTTCGTATCCGACAAGCGCAAGATGGGCGCATTTGCGATTTCGCGCCCCGTCGCGGTGGCGGCTTGGATCGTCGCCGGGCTGATCGTGATCCTGAACGTGAAGCTGCTGATCGATACGTTCTTCGGCAGCTAGTCCTGCGGCTCGGCGAGCACCTCGCCTGAGGCGTCGACGCGCAGCCAGCCCGACGGCGCGAGCCGCTGCTGCGGCAGGAAGCGGCCCTTGTAGTCCATCTTCTTGGAGCCCTCGATCCAGTACCCGAGATAGACGTAGGGCAGGCCCTGCCGGCGGGCGCGGGCGATGTGATCGAGGATCATGAAGGTACCGAGCGAGCGGGCCTCCAGCCCGGGCTCGAAGAACGAATAGACCATCGACAGCCCGTCGCTGAGCACGTCGGTCAGCGCCACCGCCATCAGCTCGTCGCCGCGGCCGGTGATCGCGCTGTCGGCATTGCGCTTGCGGTACTCGATGATCCGGGTCTCGACATGGCTGTCCTCGACCATCATGGCGTAGTCGAGCACGGTCATGTCGGCCATCCCGCCGTTGCGGTGGCGGCGGTCGAGATAGGCGCGGAAGACCGAATATTGCTCCGAGGTCGGCACCGCGGTGCGCTGCTCGCCGATGACGTCGGCGTTGCGGGCCAGCACTTTGCGGAAGTTGCGGGAGGGACGGAATTCGTTGGCGATCACCCGGACCGAGACGCAAGCCCGGCACTGGTCGCAGGCCGGGCGGTAGGCGATCGACTGGCTGCGGCGGAAGCCGCCATGGGTCAGCAAGTCGTTGAGATCGCCCGCTTTGTCGCCGACCAGGTGCGTGAAAACCTTCCGCTCGTGGCGGCCCGGCAAATACGGGCAGGGCGAGGGCGCCGTCAAATAGAACTGGGGAGTATCACGCGAATGCTGGGTCACGTCAGATCGTCGGGCTCCACAAACAATACAGGCAGCCGAGTAAGCATCGCCCCCCTGAGGCTAACGGTCAATTGGTTTAGGCGGGCCTAATAGGAGGCCCGCGCGGCCGGGGCGACCGGGGTCCGGACCGAGCTGTTGATAATGACGGTTCCGAGGATGATGTCATGCAGCAGCCGGCGGCGGCCGTTGAGCAGCCCAACCAGAAGCACCAGCGGCGACAGGAACGAGATCGTCACCCAGAACAGCACCGCATGGGTGGCGCCGAGCACGAAATAGCCGCGCGCGCCGTACCAGGTCCGCAGTTCCAGATCCATCATGCGCATGCCAATGGTGGCCGAGTGCTGCCCGCCGATCGAGGCGCCGTAATAGACGATCGCCCAGACAATCGAGGCCGGCGAGACCAGCCAGAACAGCGCCCAGCCGAGACCGAGCGTGACGAGGCCGAACACCGCGATGAAAATCACCGCGAGGATCACCGGCACCGACAGCACGAACAGGTCGATCAGGAATGCAAACACGCGCCGCGTCAGCACGCCGCGGAACAGGTCCGGCTGCATCAACGGATCGAACGCATGCGGGGGAACGCCGCCGTCGTTGCGCCAGGCCTCATTGCGCCAGGTGCCGCCGTCATTGCCGTAGGACATGACCAACCTCCGATGAAAGTCCCGCGCAGGAGATGGGAACAGGAGGCGCGTTCGCCAAGCCTGCGCGAACATTAACTAGCCGAAATATTCCGGCGATTCGGCGGCTGAATTGAGCGGTTCTACCTCCACGCCGTCATTGCGAGCGGAGCGAAGCAACGCATTGCTGAGCTCGCGGCGGCATGGATTGCTTCGTCGCTTCAGTGCAAAATTGCTTTGCAATTTTGTCGCGAGCTCTCCGCAATGACGGCGGAGGAAACTATCAGCTCTCCGCCTTGATCTTTTCGGCGGCCTTCGGCGCGAAATAGGTGAGGATGCCGTCGGCGCCGGCGCGCTTGAAGCCGACCAGGCTCTCCATCATCGCGCGCTCGCCGTCGATCCAGCCATTGGCGGCGGCGCCCGCGATCATCGCGTACTCGCCGGACACCTGGTACACGAAGGTCGGCATCGCGAAATGGTCCTTCACGCGGCGGACGATGTCGAGATAGGGCATGCCCGGCTTCACCATCACCATGTCGGCGCCCTCGGCGATGTCGAGCTCGACCTCGCGCAGCGCCTCGTCGGAATTGGCGCTGTCCATCTGGTAGGTGCGCTTGTCGCCGGTCAGCGTCTTGGCCGAGCCGATTGCGTCGCGGAACGGCCCATAGAAGGCGGAGGCGTATTTCGCCGCATAGGACATGATCTGCACGTCGCCGAAGCCGTTGTCATCGAGCGCCTCGCGGATCGCACCGATCCGGCCATCCATCATGTCCGACGGCGCGATCACGTCGCAGCCGGCCTCGGCCTGGGTCAGCGCCTGCTTCACCAGCACCGCGACGGTCTCGTCGTTGAGGATCTTGCCGTCCTCGATCAGCCCGTCATGGCCGTGGCTGGTGAAGGGATCGAGCGCGACGTCGCACAGCACGCCGATGTCGGGAAACTCCTTCTTGATCGCGCGCACCGCCTGGCAGACCAGATTGTCGGGATTGAGCGCCTCCGAGCCGTGCTCGTCGCGCAGCGAGGGCTCGGTGAACGGGAACAGCGCGGTGCAGGGAATGTTGAGCTTTGCCGCGCGCTCGGCGTCGCGGACGATCTGGTCGACGGTGAGCCGGTCGACGCCGGGCATCGAGGCCACCGGCGTGCGGGTGTTGTGGCCATCGACCACGAACATCGGCCAGATCAGGTCATCGGTGGTCAGCACGTTTTCGCGCACCAGGCGGCGGGCCCATTCCGACTTGCGATTGCGCCGCATCCGGATCGTGAGGTCGAGCGAGGGGGAGGCGAGGGCATCCGTCTGGCGCCGCGGCGCATCGCGCAGTTCGATGGGGCGCCCGAATTTGATCGCCATGTCTTCTTCTCCTCGACGGACGGCAGTTCTGGACCTGATATAAGTCCAGTTCTAGCACCTGTCAGGGGCGCCGTCATTGCGCCGCTATTGCATCCTTGGCGCCCTTGATTTGCCGCAACGGCAATTGATTTTGCGTCCCCGGCGGGCCAAGACTGCGCCCATGAACCCCATTTTGCAGCCGCTATGCGGCGATTCGGATGTCTGACACCTCTGCACGCGATCAGGCGCGGGACAATGCCATCTCGGTGAGCGCGATCTCGTCCGACCGGATCGAGCCGGACGACAATGCGTGGACGCGGCGCCTCGTCATCTTCCTGCGCATCATGGCCGTCGTCTCGGTCGCCAAGGGCCTCTATCACTGGGCCCAGGTGACCGGCTTCGTCGGCGGCGAGGAGGAGGCCTTCGAAAACCAGTCGATGGCCTGGCAGACCGCCACGATCTATTTCGCCGTCATCGAGCTCGTCGCCGCCGTCGGGCTCTGGCTCGCGACGCCCTGGGGCGCCGTGGTGTGGCTGACCACCGTGGTGTCGATGGCGGTCATCGAGCTGATGTTTCCCGGCATCTATGGCGGCAGTCTCACGGTGGTCGGGCTCGAGGCCTTGATGCTCGCGGCCTATCTCGCGCTGGCCTGGATGTCGGCGCGCGAACGCCCGCCATAGGCCGGCGTGCGGCGATGGCCTGATGCACTGTTGCCCCGTGGCGACAGGGCCATGAATAGCTGGCCGCAGCCGGCAAAATTTGGCAGCGGTGCGCGCAACGAGAAGACAGCATCGCTGGTTCTGATAGGTGGGTGCCGACAGATCGCATCCGTTTGAGACAACCCGTTCCGGGACCGTCTCTACGGGACCTGCCGTCGGGACCCATTTCACCGGATCTCGGCGCGTGTGCCGGCCGGCTTTGCGCGGGCCGACGGCGGAACCGGTCTGGCCCCCGGATCAGCTCCGCTTGCGCGCATCGCGTGCACGTCCCGCCGCTGCACGCCGATAAAATTTTCAAAGAATTTTCCGGTAACCGATCGGTCACCGTAAAGGGTTCCCTCATACCCGTTACGCCACCGTTTCGAATTCAGACGATGCTGTTTCCGAATGTGACAGGGCAGGCAGACGAAGCGTGAACAAGGCTCTGCCACCGTCAATGAAAAGTTGCGAAAAGCCTTTGATCCATGGGCTTAATCCACGATTCACTGTCTTAAATTCATGATCTCTTTATTCTCTTATTTAAGCGGATATTCAAACGGCCCCCTTACGTTGGACCTATCAGGCGGGACACAAGTTTCGTCGAATAAAGTCGATAAAAACGACAAACAGGGGAAGTGTCATGATGAAAGCCGTTGCGACAACGGCGGCGAATGCCGCTGATCGCGCTGCCGATCAAGCTCCGGTGCAGCCGCTCTATCTCGAAGCCCTGACTTTGGTGGAGCGGCTGCATCGCCGGCTCCTCGACGTCATCAAGGACGAATTCGATCGTCGCGGCCGCGCCGACATCAACTCGGTGCAGGCGCTGCTCCTGTACAACATCGGCGACAAGGAACTGACCGCCGGCGAGCTGCGCACCCGCGGCTACTATCTCGGCTCCAACGTCTCCTACAATCTGAAGAAGCTCGTCGAGCTCGGCTTCCTCGATCATCAGCGCTCGCGCGTCGATCGCCGTTCGGTCCGCATCCGCCTGACCCCGCAGGGCCAGGAAGTCCGCAAGATCGTCGATGCGCTCTATCAGAAGCACGTCAAGACGGTGGAGCAGGTCGGCGGCATCTCGAACGAGGAGTTCGCGAGCCTCAACAAGTCGCTGCATCGCCTCGAGCGCTTCTGGACCGACCAGATCCTGTATCGCCTCTAAGCCTTCCTGTTTTCGCCTGATGGCCAAGCCGGCCGCTCGAGAAGACCGGCAGCCTTCCTCCAGTTCAACCTTGCTCCAGTCAACGCATCGGTCATGCCCGGCCGGTGCGTTTTTCATGCTGCACCTGCGAAAATAAATGAGCCCCGGCGAGGAACCAAGGCATTCCCTGCGGCTTATCCGTTAGCCAACGGAGAGGCAGGGATATGTTGCTCGAACGCGGGATTGAGGTGCTGAACGTCGAGGTCGTCGGTGACGCCTACGCGATCGCCTCGAACTATCTGCGCAAATCCGGTGCCATTCCCGACAATTTCGCCACCAATGAGCGCCTGCTCGGCATCATCGTGAAGCTGTTCCAGCGCGGCGAGATGAACCGCCTCCGCCTCGCCAACAAGGCGATCGCGAAGTTCGAGGCCGAGACGCTGGTGGTCGCCTGAGCGTCAACCCGGAGACTTCAATGGAAGCCGCTATCGATCGGATCATGCAGACGTATGATCTGCTGCTCAACCGCACGCCCGCTGCAAGCGACGAAGCGCGCGCGAAGGTGACGGAGTACGTGCAGACGCTGTTCGACGCCGGCGAGCGCGATCCGCATCGGTTGACGGTGTGCGGGCTGACCTATCTGCGCCAGCTCGACGGCAGCACCGACCATGTCAAGGCCGGGTATACCGGGCTGTAAGGCCGGCGCGGCTTCGCAGTCTGGTTCAACTGTCAAACAGCTGTTCGGTGTCATCACCCGCGAAAGCGGGTGATCCAGTATTTCAGAGGCCGCGGTGATTGAGCCGAGAGGCCGCGGCGTACTGGATCGCCAACCTGGCTATGACGGTGCGGGTTCCTCACACACGATCGTCGTCCTGGCGAAAGCCAGGACCCGTAACCACCGCATTTGACGATGAACGGGATCGCGGCCCCAGCGTCGCGCAACAATTGAGATTTGGGGTAATGGGTCCTGGCTTTCGCCAGGACGACACTGAGTTTGTCGCATCTCAAAACTGAAATGGAGCAACCGAAACCGCGAGCTTTCCGTCGCTTGATTTCTGCACGGTGAATTCGACTTCCTTGGAAGCCTTGATGTCGCCGAGGGAAACCGAGATGCCGCCGCTACACTGCAATGTTCGCTTGTCCTCACTGGCCGACGTCGTGACGATCTTTTCACCGAGGAGGTATTGCGGCTTTGAGTTTTCCGCAGTGGGCTTTGCCGTCGACTCCCTGGCGGCGAAATTGACCAGCGGATTGCGGTGATCGTTGGAGATGGTCTCGAGCACGGCCTTCCGGGTTACGATTGAATCGCACTCGAGTTGATCGCCGCAGCCACCCAGAACAGCCAGAACCGGAAAACCCAGAAACCAAAGCAGTCGTGACGGCATGCCAATTGACTTGTGTGGGATGGATGGTTTCCGACAACCGACCCAACGGAGCATGGTTCCTGCGCTCGCTCTCGGCGCGGCCGCTCCAGCCGCGGCCCGCGATCTTGCTCACCGGCCGGCCACGATCCGAAGGGAACGCTGATCTTGCCACTCCGTTGGTCCTCGATTGCTTGCGAGGAGCCAATCATGCGCACAACTGCCCTATTCGCTGTCTTGGCGTTCGTTCTGGCGTTCGGCATTGCAGGGCTGGCGAATGTGAGCCCGGCCAGCGCCCGGGATTATCCCTGGTGCGTGCAGGGACGCGGCGTCGGCTATCCCGGCGATTGCATGTACCGAACCCGCGCCCAGTGTCTCGCGTCAGCTTCCGGAAGGAACGTGACCTGCGGCATCAATCCTCGCGCGGCATTTGGCCAGCAGCGGCAGGGATATCGCAGCCGCTATTGATTGTCTCGCCAATGGCGCGCGCAAGGCGGGTCGCGGAGGGGGGCGCTCATAACCGAACGCCGCCCGCTTGAAATGCATGCGAGCGGCGATGGCTCTAGCCCCAGGATGGGTGATGCAAAATCCTGACGACAATTGGTCGGCTGGCGGGTCCAAGAGTTTCGTAGCCAAGAAGAGGTACCTCAATTTCGTAAGCGCCGATACCGGACGGAGAGGCGGCAGATGTCGGGTCCAGGTTAGAATTGAGCACCAAGTTGCTCCGGCCTCAGCCTGTACCCCCTCGCTGGGGCCGCTTTTTGAGCCGGCCTTTTTGAAACCTCTGCTGCTCTATGGATAGGTGTGGCCTTTCTGAGCAACGCGCACAGCCAACGGCGTGCGGGGAAGATCCCCAAACTCGGACGAGTCGTAGTCTCGGCCTTCAGGTGTCACGATGTGGATGTCGTAACATTGTGACCGTGAAAGCCCTTTTGCCTTGCGCAGAGCTGCCTCGGCGGTGCCGCGACGGTGCACGATTTCTCCAAACTTGCACCTAGCCTTTACGGTGAAGCTCATCTTTCTTCTTTTTCTTGTTTCGCTTGACGACCTCGGCCTGGGCCCGGAAGGCTTGGGCGAGGTTCTTCATTTGCTCGGCTGCGAATTCGTCAGCCGTCCGGACCGCCGCCTGCTCGGCGGTCTTGGCCTGCTTCTTCAGGTCCTTGGCGATGCCCATGTCCTGTAACTTCCACGCCGTTGCGGCAGTTCCATCCGTCTGATTTCACGATAGCGATCAACGAATTCTCGTTTGGCTGAACGAATGAGAGACGTCGAAAAGTGGCACCTGTTTCTTCTCGTTGACGCGAAGCTGGCGGGAACTTTTCACGCTCCCGGGCTTTTTGATTTTGCTTTGGGGCAGCCAAACGTCAGCGTTGGAGAGAGGAGCCATGATGCGACGACGCCGGGTTAGGCAGATTTTCCCGCTTGAAAAACGCCTTGCCCAGGAAGCCAAAAGGCTACGTCAACGGGCCAAGAACCTTCCTCCCTGTCGAGAGCGAGAGACCCTGTTGAGGCAGGCGCGGCATGACGAAACCACCGCCAATTTGACGGCGTGGCTGCTGTCCCAAGGTCCGCGGGCACCCATCTAGGAGGACGCTCAATGCATACAAACCACCACCATATCGACGGTGTGGAGATTGCCTTTGTAAGCGCTGCGACCGTGTCGCTTGTGGCTCTCATCGCCTCCATGGCCTGGCTTTTGCTCGGGTGAAAATTGCTAGGTTGAAATTCGACCGAGGGCTCCACCGAGACCCTCATTCGACGGTCGCGCCGGCTTCGCCCTGAGCTGCCGGCTTTGCCCAGCCAATCGGCTGTTGCGCGCAAGACACTCGCCTTGGGATATCCCGCAGCGATTTACATAAGCTAATGCTGGAACCGCGCGGTTCTTGATGGATGGGGCTGCCTGGCTCCAACAGCTCAGCCCCGGATCAGGCAAACGGCCCCAGCACCGGCCTCCAGGCCCCCAAAGGTGCTGGGGCCATTTCGTTGTTTGGCGCATTACCTGATGCGTTTCGGGCGAGCTTCGACAGCGCCACCATCCCGTGAGTGATCTGCCGCAGCGTCCTGTCTGCCCTCAGTGAGCAGGCGGGACGTCGGTGCTACTTGTTCTCCGGCTTCCAGGTCGTGCTGGCGCGATCGTATTTGAAACAGGCGCGGCCCGCTCCGAATCAAAGCAAGCGAAAAATGACCGGCGATGGTGCGGCGATTTGCAGCACTGACTAGCCGTGCCCTGCGGCTTGCCGAAGGCTGTGGCGAATGGTCGCTAGGGACACGCAGACGCGAGATCGGCGAGCGATTCCTGACCGAAGGGACCGCGCTGTCCGAGTGGCGATGCGATCACGTGACCGGATGCAGCCGGCGATCGGCAGGCTGCTTTCCGACAATTCAGGAGGAAGCCCCATGATCCCGTCCCACATGCGCCTGGTCGGCGCGGTCGTCGCGCTGTTGCTTGGGGCGAGCGGTCCGGCGCCCGCGCAGCAGCTCGAGCTCAAGCTGATGGCGCCGGCGGCGCCCGGCGGCGGCTGGGATCAGACGGCGCGCTCGATGCAGCAGGCGCTGGTCGCCTCCGGTGTCGCGCGCAGCGTCCAGGTCACCAACGTTCCCGGCGCCGGCGGCAGCGTCGGCATCGCGCAGTTCGTCAACGGCGCCAAGGGCGACGGCAACCAGATGATGGTGAACGGCTTCGTCATGGTGGGCGCGCTCGCCATGAACAAGTCACCGGTGACGCTGGATCAGGTGACGCCGATTGCGCGCCTCACCGAGGAGACCCAGGTCATCGTGGTGCCGGCGAACTCGCCGATCAAGACGGCGCAGGATCTCGCCGCCGCGGTGAAGGCCGATATCGCCAAGGTGACCTTTGCCGGCGGCTCGGCCGGCGGCGTCGACCATGTGATGGCGGCGCTGTTCGCGGGCACGGTCGGCGCCGACGCCAAGAAGATCAACTACATTCCGTTCTCGGGCGGCGGCGAGTCGCTCGCGGCCATTCTCGGCGGCAAGGTCACGGCCGGCATTTCCGGCCTCAGCGAATATGAAGGCCAGATCAAGGCCGGCAAGTTGCGCGCGCTCGGCGTGACGTCGGCGAACCGTCTGCCCGGCGTCGACATCCCGACCTTCAAGGAGCAGGGCATCGATCTCGTGCTGGCCAATTGGCGCTCGGTGGTCGCACCGCCCGGCATCACGCCGGAGCAGCGCAAGGTGCTGAGCGATGCGGTCGAGAAGATGGTGAAGTCCGATGCCTGGAAGGAGATCCTGAAGCAGAAGGGCTGGGATGACGCCTATCTCGGCGGCGACGCCTTCGCGGATTTCCTGAAGAAGGAGACCGCGCGCGTGACCGAGGTGCTGAAGTCCGTCGGCCTCGTGAAGTCATGACGCCGGACGCGGCGTCTGAAAATCTCGCGCCCGCGCCGGCGCGGCGCGTCGATCGCGCCGGCGTGGTCATCGCGGCCGCGCTTGCCGGGCTTGCCGCGGTGCTGGTGTGGGACGCCAGCAAGCTGCCGTCGACCACGATGTACGGCATGGGGCCGGAGGCGATGCCGGTCGTCATTGCGATCGGCCTTGTCATCCTCGCCGTCGGCAATCTGATCGATGCGCTGCGCGGCAACCTGCCGCCGCGCGAGAGCATGGATCCGAAACCGGTGTGGCTGATCATCGGCGGCCTGGCGCTCCTGATCGCCATCATCGGCCTTGGCGGCGGCTTCATCCTCGCGACCTCGGCGCTGTTCGTCACCACGTCGGCGGCGTTCGGCCGGCGCGCCGTGCTGGCCGACACCGCCATCGCGCTCGTGATCACGACGCTGATTTATCTCGCGTTCGACAAGCTGTTGACGCTGAGCCTTCCCGCCGGCCCGCTGGAGCGACTGCTGTGATGGATACTTTCGCCGCGCTGGCGCACGGCATGGCGGTCGCCATGCAGCCGATGAACCTGCTCTACGCCCTGATCGGCGTGTTCCTGGGCACCGCGGTCGGCGTGTTGCCGGGCATCGGTCCGGCGCTGACGGTCGCGCTGCTGCTGCCGGTGACGTACAAGCTCGATCCCGGCGGCTCGCTGATCATGTTCGCCGGCATCTATTACGGCGGCATGTATGGCGGATCGACCACCGCGATCCTGATCAATACGCCGGGCGAGAGCGCGTCGATGGCGACCGCGCTCGAGGGCAACAAGATGGCCAAGGCCGGCCGCGGCGGTCCGGCGCTGGCGACCTCGGCGATCGGCTCGTTCGTGGCCGGCACCATCGCCACCATCGGCCTCGCATTCCTCGCGCCATGGCTGGTCGATTTCGCGGTGCGCTTCGGGCCGGAGGATTACTTCGCGCTGATGTGCGTCGCCTTCGTCACGGTGTCGGCAACCTTCGGCGACTCGCCGGTCCGCGGCCTCACCAGCCTGTTCATCGGCCTCACGCTCGGGCTGGTCGGCATCGACAAGCTGACCGGTCAGGCGCGGCTTGCCTTCGGCATCCCCGAGCTGCTCGACGGCGTCGAGGTGACGACGCTCGCGGTCGGCCTGTTCGCGGTCGGCGAGGCGCTCTATGTCGCCTCGCGCCGTCATCACGCCGAGGAGAAGCTCGAGCCGGTGCGCGGCTCGCTGTGGATGACGCGGGAGGACTGGCGGCGGTCGTGGAAGCCGTGGCTGCGCGGCACGATGTTCGGTTTTCCGATCGGGGCGCTGCCGGCCGGCGGGGCGGAGATCCCGACATTCCTGTCCTATTCCACCGAGCGGCGGCTGACCAAACATCCCGAGGAATTCGGCAAGGGCGCGATCGAAGGCGTCGCAGGGCCGGAAGCGGCGAACAACGCGTCCGCCGCCGGCACGCTGGTGCCGCTGTTGACGCTCGGGCTGCCGACCTCGGCAACGGCCGCAATGATGCTGGCGGGCTTCCAGCAATACGGCCTCAACCCGGGGCCGCTGTTGTTCGCGGAGCGGCCCGACCTGGTGTGGGGCCTGATCGCGAGCCTGTTCATCGCCAACGGCATGCTGCTGGTACTCAATCTGCCGCTGGTCGGGCTCTGGGTGCGGCTGCTGGCGATTCCGCAGCCCTGGCTCTATGCCGGCATCCTGGTGTTCGCGACCATGGGCACGATCGCGGCGAAGCCGTCGGTCGTCGAGCTGTCGATGCTGGCGGCGTTCGGCGTGATGGGCTTTCTGATGCGCCGGTTCGACTTCCCGATCGCGCCCGTCGTGATCGGGCTGATCCTCGGGCCGATCGCCGAAAGCCAGCTGCGCCGCGCGCTCGCGATTAGCCTCGGCGATCCCATGGTGCTGCTGCAAAGCCCGATGTCGGCGACGCTGCTCGGCATCGCGCTGATCGCGCTGCTGGCGCCGTTCGTGCTCAAGGGGCTCGGGCGGTTCAAGGCCAACGAGGATTAGGATGCGACCAGACCGTAAAAGGCCCGCTCCGGGGCTCGCATTTCGGAGCGGGCCAGTCTGGGCACGGCAAATATCGCCGCGACGCGAAACCTAGCGCGACAAGCTGACACCACCCTGACGACGGCGAAAAAAGCGAGGCAGCCGAATGCCGCCTCGCTGTCGCAGGATTTTCCGTGAACGGAAAGTTCAGCTCACCATTTGTAGGCGAGGCTCGCCGTGATGCGGCGGCGATCGCCGTAGTAGCAGGAGCTGATGGTCGCGCAGCTCGCGACGTAGATCTTGTCGGTGACGTTCACGACATTGAGCGCCGCGCGCCAGTTGTTGTCCCATTCGTAATGCAAGGCGAGGTCGCCCAGCACGACTCCCGGGACGCGTGCGGTGTTCGCGGTGTCGGCAAAGGACGAGCCGACATAGCGCACACCGCCGCCGAAGCCGAAGCCCGTGAGCGGGCCATCGCGGAAGGTGTAGTCGGTCCACGCTGATGCGAGCTGCCGCGGCGCGTTGGTCGGCACGGTGCCGATCAGCGCAGGATTGAGGTCCTTGCTGACGAACAGCTCGTAATTGGTGTAGCTCGCCACCAGCTTGAAATCGGGCGTGATGTTCGCGACCGCCTCGAGCTCGACGCCGCGCGAGGTGACTTCGCCGTTCTGGGTCTGGAACAGCGGGTTGTTCGGATCTGTTGTCAGCGCGTTCTCGCGCTTGAGGTCGAAATACGCGACGCCGAACCGCGCGTTGAGCCCGACCGGCTCGTACTTGACGCCGACCTCGGTCTGCTCGGAGGTTTCCGGCAGCAGCAATTGGCCGGCCGCGGTGGTGCCGATGACCGGATTGTAGCCCGTCATGTAGGAGACGTAGGGCGCAACGCCGCTGTCGAAATTGTAGATCGCGCCGACACGGCCGGAGAACTTGCTGTCGTCGCGGCCCTGGGACGCGCCGATCCGGTTGTTGTTGGTGAGATCGACCCAGTCCTGGCGTCCGGACAGCACGACCGTCAGGCGGTCGAGCTTGACCTGATCCTGCAGATAGAGGCCGGCCATGCCCTGGGCGAGATAGCCGTTCTGATAGAGCGGGCCGCTGTACGGCAGGTTGGTGCCATAGACCGGATTGAGCACGTTGAGATTGGTGCCCATGCCAAAACCCTGGCGGTCGTCGATGCCGTAATATTTCAGATCGACGCCGACCAGCGCGGTGTGCTGCAGCGCGCCGGTGGTGAAGCGGTATTCGAGCTGATTGTCGAGGTTGAGCTGGGTGGCGATGCCGCGGGTGTAGAAATTGCCGCGGGTGATGTCGGCGGCGGCCGGCGTCGTCGCGTAGCCGAGTCCATAGAGGCCGGCATAATAGACGTCGACATGCGCCATGCGCGCGTTCTGGCGGAAATCGACGCTGTCAGTCACGCTCTTCTGGAACTGGTAGCCGACCATCTGCTGGTCGCGGCGGAACTGGTCGGCGCTGGGATCGCCGACGAACAGGCTGGTCGGAATCCGGCCGAACGGCGCGTTGGTGACGGTGCCGACATAGGGCAGGAAGTTCAGCGCGCGGGTGTTGCTGTGCGAGGCCATGCCGAACACGGTGAGGCTGGTGTCGGCATCGGGCCGCCAGGTCACCGAGGGGGCAAAGAAGAAGTTGTTGTCGTAGACATAGTCGGTCTGGGTGCCGCCGCCCTGGGCCTGGCCGACCAGGCGGTACTGCACCTGGCCATTGCCGGGCTGCGCCGTCGCGCCGCCGATGTCGAACTGGGTATAGGCGTTGCCGAAATTGTTGACGCCGGTCTCGATGTAGCGAATGGGCTCCGCCTGCGGCAGCTTGCTCACCGCGTTAACGAGGCCGCCCGGCGCCGAGCCGCCATACAGGATGCCGGACGGACCGCGCAGCACCTCGACGCGCTCGAGATTGAAGGGCTGAAGCTTCCAGCTCGCATAGGAGGTGTAGAACAGCTGCAGGCCGTCGAGGAACAGCGACTCGTTCTGCGCGGGGAAGCCGCGGATCATGAACCAGTCGTTGCGGAAATCGGCGCCGTAGGTGCCGCCGATGACGCCCGGCGTGTAACGCAGCACCTCGTCGAACTTGCTGACGATCTTCTGGTCGCGGATCTGCTCGGCGCTGATGACGGACACCGATTGCGGCGTCTGGATGATCGGCGTGCTGGTCTTGGTGCCGCTGGCGCTCAGCCGCGCCAGATAGCCGGTGACCGGGCCGTTGGCGCGTTCGTGCCCGCCGCCGGCGCCCGCGGCTTGCTGAGCGACCTGCGGCTGCGCGCCCACTGGGGCGGCCGTCGCGCGGCGCGAGGCGCTGCGCGGGCGTGCGGTTCGTTGCGAGGGCTGCTGCGATCGCGCCGCTTGCCGCTGCGGCGCTTCGACGGTCACGGACGGCAATTGCGTCTGGGCGAAGACATCGTCCGCGCCGACAACCGAAAGCACCGCGACAGCCGAAGCGGCAAACCGCTGCGGCCGAATCCACCTGCACGACATTTAATCCACGCTCCGTAAAAAAATCTTGAGCGAGTCGTTATCACGGTGATTTTCGCGAGCAGCCTGCACGCGGTTAGAAGCTGTCGAAGTTGCGCGCAAAGCTTGGCTGTGTGACCGGGAGACAACGGCTCATGACGCGCAATTGCACGCATCGCGTGCGAGCTTTGAATCGATCCAGTGTTGAACGATTCAAAAATCGAACGATTCAAAAATCGTCTCGTCGTCTCGTGAGTCAATGCATCGCGATCGCGCGCGTCGCGATCAGGCGAGTCTGTCGCGATCAAGCGAGTTCGATGTCGCGTGGTTGCACGAGCAGCGCTTGCAAAACCTCGAGGTGCTGGTCGTCTTGTCCGTTAGCCCCGCGCGGACGGGAAGGGGGGCGTCACGTTCCATTCGGCGGCCGCCTCAGCCGTGCTCGCCGGGCGGCTGGAACCGGGTGGCGGGGGCGGCCACCCCGCCGGCTGGCAATCCCCGCCATCCCCACCATATCTGGCATAATTGACCGGCAGGGACCGCAACCGCTTGGCCATTTTGGGGCGATGTGATAACGCTCTGAAACCAGCTTCGACCGCCACTCGTGACCGTCCGCATCCCGCCTAAAGGCTTGCGGCGGTGGAGATATTTCGCCGATGACCTCATCCACCAAGACCGCTTCCGCGCCCGATTCCTTCTTCACGGCGACCCTCGCCGAGGCCGATCCCGAGATCGCCGCCGCGATCAAGGGCGAGCTCGGCCGGCAGCGTCATGAGATCGAGCTGATCGCCTCCGAAAACATCGTCAGCCGCGCCGTGCTGGAGGCGCAGGGCTCGGTGATGACCAACAAATACGCGGAGGGTTATCCGGGCGCGCGCTACTACGGCGGTTGCGAGTGGGTCGACGTCGCCGAGACGCTGGCGATCGAGCGTGCCAAGAAGCTGTTCGGCGCCGGCTTCGCCAACGTCCAGCCGAACTCCGGCAGCCAGATGAACCAGGCGGCGTTTCTGGCGCTGCTGCAGCCCGGCGACACCTTCATGGGCCTCGACCTCGCGGCCGGCGGCCATCTCACCCACGGCTCGCCGGTCAACATGTCCGGCAAGTGGTTCAAGGCCGCGCACTACACCGTGCGCCGCGAGGACCAGATCATCGACATGGACGCGGTGCAGAAGCAGGCCGAGCAGGTCAAGCCGAAGCTGATCATCGCCGGCGGCTCGGCCTATTCGCGCGCCTGGGACTTCAAGCGTTTCCGCGAGATCGCGGACTCGGTCGGCGCGTATCTGTTGGTCGACATGGCGCATTTCGCGGGCCTCGTCGCCGGCGGCGTACATGCCTCGCCGGTGCCGCACGCCCACGTCACCACCACGACGACGCACAAGTCGCTGCGCGGCCCGCGCGGCGGCCTGATCCTCACCAATGACGAGACGCTGGCCAAGAAGCTGAACTCGGCGATCTTCCCGGGCCTGCAGGGCGGTCCGCTGATGCACGTCATCGCCGCCAAGGCGGTGGCGTTCGCCGAAGCGCTGCGGCCGGATTTCAAGGTCTACGCCAGGAACGTGGTCGAGAACGCCAAGGCGCTGGCGGAGACGCTGCGCGGCCATGGCCTCGACATCGTCTCCGGCGGCACCGACAACCATCTGATGCTGGTCGACCTCAGGCCGAAGGGCCTTAAGGGCAACATCTCCGAGAAGGCGCTGGTGCGCGCCGCCATCACCTGCAACAAGAACGGCATCCCGTTCGATCCCGAAAAACCGTTCGTCACCTCGGGCCTGCGCCTCGGCACACCGGCGGCGACCACGCGCGGCTTCGGCGTCGCCGAGTTCAAGCAGGTCGGCGGCATGATCGCCGAAGTGCTGAACGCGCTGGCGCAGTCGCCGGACGGCAAGGCGCCGCTGGTCGAGGCCGCGATCAAGGAGCGCGTCAAGGCGCTGACCGATCGCTTCCCGATCTATCAGTAAAAGGTCGCTGTAGAGGTCCCGTCGGATGCGCTGCCCGAGCTGCAATTCTCTCGACACGCAGGTCAAGGACTCGCGTCCGACTGAGGACTCCGCGGTCATTCGCAGGCGTCGCGTCTGCATGGCCTGCAACTTCCGCTTCACGACCTTCGAGCGGGTGCAGCTGCGCGAGCTGACCGTCATCAAGCGCAACGGCCGCCGCGTGCCGTTCGACCGCGACAAGCTGGTGCGCTCGCTGCAGATCTCCTTGCGCAAGCGCCCGGTGGAATCCGAGCGGGTGGAGAAGATGGTGTCGACCATTGTGCGCGAGCTCGAAAGCGGCGGCGAGGCCGAGGTCTCCTCGGAGGCGATCGGCGAGATCGTGATGGAGCATCTGCGCCAGCTCGACGACGTGGCCTATGTGCGCTTCGCCTCGGTCTATCGCAACTTCCGCGAGGCCAAGGACTTCGAGGCCGTGCTCGACGAGTTGACCGGCGAAGAGGACCCGCGGCTCGCGACGCTACGCAAATGATCTTCCGCATTCTGGAAGACCAGTTCGCGCAGAAGGCCAAAGAGGCCAAGGAAGCGGTAAGGGCGGCCGATCTGCGCTTCATGCAGCTGGCGCTGGCGCTTGGCCGGCGCGGGCTCGGGCGCACCTGGCCCAATCCGGCGGTCGGCGCCGTCATCGTCAAGGACGGCGTGATCGTCGGCCGCGGCTGGACGCAGCCGGGCGGCCGGCCGCATGCCGAGGTCGAGGCGCTGCGGCGCGCAGGCGATGCCGCGCGCGGCGCCACGCTCTACGTGACGCTCGAACCCTGCTCGCATTTCGGCCGCTCGCCGCCCTGTGCGGACGCCGTGGTGGCGGCCGGGCTCGCCCGCGTCGTCTCGGCGATCGAGGATCCCAATCCGGAAGTCGCGGGGCAGGGGCACGCCAAGCTGCGCGCCGCCGGCATCGCCGTCGATGTCGGGCTGTGCGCGGCGGAGGCCGCGCGCGACCATGCCGGACACTTCCGCCGCATCCGCGACAAGCGCCCGCATGTGATCCTCAAGCTCGCGGTGTCCGTCGACGACAAGATCGCCGCCAGCGGCCACAAGCCGGTCGCGATATCAGGCGAGGCCGCGCGGACCCGGGTGCATCTGCTGCGCGCGCAGAGCGATGCGATCCTGGTCGGCATCGGCACGGTCAAGGCCGACGATCCGCTCTTGACCTGCCGGTTGCCGGGGATGGCGGCGTGCTCGCCAGTGCGCCTGGTGCTGGACCGCGCGCTGCGGATCTCGGGCGACAGCCGCCTGGTGCATTCGGCGCGCGAGACGCCGCTCTGGGTGCTGACATCCGACATGGCGGAGGCGCCTGCCGCGGTGAAGCTCGGCGCCGCCGGCGCGCAGGTGATCCGCGTCGCCGCCAGCGCGCCTGAAGGGCTCGATCTGCCGTCCGTTCTGCATGCGCTGGCGGAGAAGGGGATATCGCGGCTGCTGGTCGAGGGCGGATCGCGCGTGGCAAATTCTTTCGTGGCAGCGGGCTTGGTCGATGAAATCTGGCTGTTGCGCGGACCTGATGCGATCGGTGCCGACGGCGTTCCCGCGCTGGACGCAATGCCGCTCGACGCAATCACGCAGTCGCCCGCCTTCCGGCTTCGTGCTAGCGAAACCCTCGGCAAAGACAGTCTCATGATCTACGAGCGCGCGTAATGTTTACCGGAATTGTCACCGATATCGGTGAGATCACCAGCCTGAAGCAGGTCGCGCAGGGGCAACTGCACCGGATGCGGATTGCCTGCGACTACGATCAGACCACGATCGCCGACGGCGCCTCGATCGCCTGCAACGGCGTCTGCCTCACCGTCGTCGCCTCCGGCACCGCCGACGGCAAGACCTGGTTCGATGTCGATGCGGCGGCCGAGACGCTCGGCATGACCACCGCCAAGCACTGGGCGCAGGGCGGCCGGCTCAATCTCGAGCGCGCGCTCAAGATCGGCGACGAACTCGGCGGTCACATCGTGGCCGGGCATGCCGATGGCATCGCCACCATCGTCAAGCGCGACGACCTGCCCGACATGGCGCGCTTCGAGCTGCGAACCAGCCGCGAACTGGCGCGTTTCATCGCGGCGAAGGGTTCGATCACGCTGGACGGCGTGTCGCTGACCGTGAATACGGTCGACGACGTGACATTTTCGGTGCTGATCATCCCCCACACGCTTGCTGTCACGACCCTGAGCGGCTGGAAGGCCGGCAGCGAGGTCAATATCGAGGTCGATCTGATGGCCCGCTACGCGGCGCGGCTGTCGGAGATGAAATAGCTTCGGCCCGCGCATTGCGGCCGAGGCAGGCATCCTTATCTGCCTATTCGCTTCGGGGCGATTTCCAGTCCCGGGGCCTATGCATTGCAGGCGAACCCGGCCTGAAAAATCGGGCTGATCGCGGTGACATCCGGGCCAGTATTGCCCTTGGCTTTAGCCCCTGCTGCGCCTAAAACGCTGCACAACTCCTCCCAAGTTCCGATTGGTATTGCAATGGCTGACGCGCGGCGCGCACCCCTGAAGGACCAGACCGACATTACCGGCGCACGCGTGCTGATCGTCGAGGCGCGGTTTTATGACGACATCCAGGATGCGCTGCTGGAAGGCGCGCTTGCCGAGATCAAGGCCGCAGGCGCCAGCCATGACGTGATCACGGTGCCGGGCGCGCTGGAGATTCCGGCGGCGATCGCGATCGCGATCGATGCGGCTGAAGCGAACGGCAAGCCCTATGACGCGGCGATCGCGCTCGGCTGCGTGGTGCGCGGCGACACCATCCATTTCGAAATCGTCTCGCAGGAGTCCTCACGCGGATTGATGGATTTGGCCGTCAGCCGGAAATTCCCGCTCGGCAACGGCATCCTCACCGTCAACACCGAGGCGCAGGCCTGGGCGCGGGCGCGTGCCGGCGAACTGAACAAGGGCGGCGACGCGGCGCGTGCGGCGCTGGCGATGCTGCGGATCAAACGCCGCCTGGCAAAGGCCTGACCATGGCTGACAACAAGAAGCCCGCGAAAGCTCCCGACAGAAAAGCCAACCGCCGCGGTGCGGCACGGCTCGCGGCGGTGCAGGCTCTCTACCAGATGGACATTGGCGGCGCCGGTATCAACGACATCTTCGCCGAGTTCGAGAGCCACTGGCTCGGCAACGAGGTCGAGGGCGAGAAATACCTGCCGGCGGAAGCCGCGTTTTTCCGCGACGTGGTCTCCGGCGTGGTGCGCGACCAGGCCAGGCTCGATCCGCTGATCGACGAGGCGCTGTCGAAGGGCTGGCCGCTGAAGCGGATCGACGCCATCCTGCGCGCGGTGCTGCGGGCAGGATCCTACGAGCTCGAGCATCGCAAGGACGTGCCGGGCCGGGTGGTGGTCTCCGAATATGTCGACGTCGCGCACGCCTTCGTCGAGAAGGACGAGACCGGCATGGTCAACGCCGTGCTCGACCAGATCGCGCGCCAGTTCCGCGGCGACGAGTTTGTGCGGAGCTGAGTGGAGACATATGATCGCTTGACCGTCACCCTGAGGAGGCCGCGCAGCGGCCGTCTCGAAGGGCGGCGGCCCGGCTGGGGCCGTGCATCCTTCGAGGCTCGCTCCGCTCGCACCTCAGGATGACGGGGCTGCTATCGTGACGCAGAGCGACAAACCGATATCCGGCGAAGACTCCCTGATCGCGCGCTATTTCAAGCCGCTCGCGACTGATCCGGGTGCGTTCGGGCTCGACGATGACGCCGCCGCGCTGAGGGCTGATGGCGAGGACATCGTGGTCACCACGGACGCCATCGTCGAGGGCGTGCACTTCCTTCTCGATGATCCGCCCGATACGCTGGCGCGCAAGGCGCTGCGGGTGAACCTCTCCGACATCGCCGCCAAGGGCGCGGTGCCGGCGGGCTTCGTGCTGACGCTGGCGCTGCGCGGCGCCGAGGAGGCCTGGCTGAAGCCGTTTGCCCGGGCGCTCGGCGAGGACGCCGCGCATTTCGGCTGCCCGCTGCTCGGTGGCGACACGGTCTCGACACCGGGGCCGCTGATGATCTCGATCACCGCGTTCGGCCGGGTGCCGCGGGGCACGATGGTGCATCGCGCGGGGGCACAGGCGGGCGACCGCGTGTTCGTCACCGGCACGATCGGAGACGCCGCGCTCGGCCTCGATGTGCTCCGGGGTGGCCCGGTCGCCGCGGCTCTGGCGGACGATGTCGTCGGGCGGGATTTTCTTGCCGCCCGTTACCGCGTTCCGCAGCCGCGCAACGCGTTGGCCAAGGCCGTCCGCACCCACGCCAGCGCCGCGATGGATGTGTCCGATGGCCTTGCCGGCGATCTGGCCAAGCTTTGCGCAGCCAGTGGTGTGGCGGCCGTGATCAATGTGCCGAGTGTCCCGTTGTCGTCTGCAGCCGCAGGGCTGCTCGCGCGCAAGGCGATTGATATCGAGACCTTGGTGGCCGGCGGTGATGATTACGAGCTCTTGTGCGCGGTCCCGAGCGATCATGTCGACGCGTTTCTGCGCGACGCACGGCAGGCCAGGGTCGCGGTAACCGCAATCGGCGGCCTGATCGCAGGCTTGTCGCCACCAAGCTTCCTTGACGGGCAGGGTCGGGAACTGAAGTTGAAGCGGCTGTCCTACAGCCATTTCTAGAGCGTTTCCGAGCGGAGTGGGCACAGGAAAACGCGTCGGAACGGAAGCAGCGCTAGACTTCCCGCGCCTGATGGCGCCGATTCTCCTTCTAAATAGCTGCCGATATCGGCGTTTTCGGCCACAGGTGGCGTTGCACACCGGTAACGATTTTGGCAAGGTCGCGCCCGATTTGAGGCAATCCGTTTTTGGGGAGGATTGTCCTCGCAAAATAAGCGCCTGCCGCCCCCTAGCGGCACAAGAAGGCGCGGGGGTTACATCAAGGATCTGAGGCAACATGACAGCTTTATGGTTGATTGTGCTCTGCGGGGCGCTTTCCATCGTCTACGCGATCTGGGCGACGCAGTCGGTCTTGAACGCGGATGCGGGCAATGCCCGCATGCAGGAAATCGCGGCCGCGGTGCGCGAGGGCGCACAGGCCTATCTGCGGCGGCAGTACACTACGATCGGCATGGTCGGTATCGTGATCTTCGTGGTGCTGGCCTACTTCCTGGGCCTGCTCGTGGCGATCGGCTTTGCGGTCGGCGCCATCTTGTCGGGGGCTGCCGGCTTCATCGGCATGAACGTCTCGGTGCGCGCCAACGTCCGCACCGCGCAGGCGGCAACCACCTCGCTCGCCGGCGGCCTCGAGCTCGCCTTCAAGGCGGGCGCGATCACCGGCATGCTGGTTGCCGGTCTCGCGCTGCTCGGCGTCACCATCTACTTCATGGTGCTGGTCAAGTTCATGGGTCTGGAAGCGGGCAGCCGCACCGTGGTCGACGCCATGGTGGCGCTCGGCTTCGGCGCCTCGCTGATCTCGATCTTCGCCCGTCTCGGCGGCGGCATCTTCACCAAGGGTGCGGACGTCGGCGGCGACCTCGTTGGCAAGGTCGAGGCCGGCATCCCCGAGGACGATCCGCGTAACCCGGCCACCATCGCCGACAACGTCGGCGACAACGTCGGCGACTGCGCCGGCATGGCGGCGGACCTGTTCGAGACCTATGCGGTGACCGCGGTCGCCACCATGGTGCTCGCGGCGATCTTCTTCGCCAAGACGCCGATCCTGGTGAACATGATGACGCTGCCGCTCGCGATCGGCGGTATCTGCATCATCACCTCGATCATCGGCACCTTCTTCGTCAAGCTCGGTGCCAGCCAGTCCATCATGGGCGCCCTCTACAAGGGCCTGATCGCCACCGGCATCCTGTCGCTGGTCGGCGTCGCGCTCGTGATCAATTGGCTGGTCGGCTTCGGCAAGCTCGACGGCGTCGACTATACCGGCATGGCGCTGTTCTGGTGCGGCGTGGTCGGTCTCGTCGTCACCGGCCTGATCATCTGGATCACCGAATACTACACCGGCACCGACTACCGCCCGGTGAAGTCGATCGCCTCAGCCTCGGTCACCGGTCACGGCACCAACGTGATCCAGGGTCTCGCGGTCTCGATGGAAGCGACCGCGCTGCCCGCGATCGTGATCATCGCCGGCATCCTGGTCACCTACAGCCTGGCCGGCCTGTTCGGCATCGCGATTGCGACCGCCACCATGCTGGCGCTGGCCGGCATGATCGTCGCGCTCGACGCGTTCGGGCCGGTCACCGACAACGCCGGCGGCATTGCCGAGATGGCCGGGCTGCCCAAGGAAGTGCGCAAGTCGACCGACGCGCTCGACGCGGTCGGCAATACCACCAAGGCGGTGACCAAGGGCTACGCGATCGGCTCCGCCGGTCTCGGCGCGCTGGTGCTGTTTGCGGCCTATAACCAGGACCTCAAATTCTTCATCAGCGACGCCAACGCCCATGCCTACTTCAAGGGCGTCAACCCGGACTTCTCCCTGAACAATCCTTACGTCGTGGTCGGCCTGCTGTTCGGCGGCCTGCTGCCGTATCTGTTCGGTGCGATGGGCATGACCGCAGTCGGTCGCGCCGCCGGTGCGATCGTCGAGGAGGTGCGCCGTCAGTTCCGCGAGAAGCCCGGCATCATGCAGGGCACCGACAAGCCCGACTACGGCAAGGCGGTCGACCTGCTGACCCGGGCGGCGATCAAGGAGATGATCATCCCGTCGCTGCTGCCGGTGCTGTCGCCGATCGTGGTCTACTTCCTGATCTACGCGATCGCGGGCGGTGGCGCAGCCGGCAAGTCGGCGGCTTTCTCCGCGGTCGGCGCCATGCTGCTCGGTGTCATCGTCACCGGTCTGTTCGTCGCGATCTCGATGACCTCGGGCGGCGGTGCATGGGACAACGCCAAGAAGTACATCGAGGACGGCCACTATGGCGGCAAGGGCTCTGACGCCCACAAGTCCGCGGTGACCGGCGATACCGTCGGCGATCCCTACAAGGACACGGCGGGCCCGGCGGTGAACCCGATGATCAAGATCACCAACATCGTGGCGCTGCTGCTGCTGGCTATCCTGGCGCACTGAGCGGCGCGACACGACTGAAGCGCAAAATCCCGCGGTGCGAGCCGCGGGATTTTTATTTCTGCATGGGCTTGGTTCGGCGTGCTTGCCGAACTGATCGACTTTCCGCCAACGATATCCGCCGAGAACCAGACGCGAACAACACGGAGATCAATCGATGTCGCTCTCATCCGCACGGAACTACGCGCTCCGCGCTTCCAAGTCACAGGATCAGAAGGAGGCCATCGAACTGCTCTCGAAGGCGATCATGGAACTGGCGATGTCGATTGAAGCAACCGACGCCAAGGTCAAGAAGATCAACAAGTCGTCGTAGCCGCACCGAGCTGCGGACTGGGACAGAATCGTAGGGTGGATTAGCGAAGCGTAATCCACCGACAGGTCTAACCGCGGCGGCGGATTACGCCTTCTGCCTTCGCTCGTTGAGCTACGGCGGACGCGGTCGGCCGATCCGCCTTACAGCTCAGCAGTCGTCATCCCCGCGCAAAGGCTTCGCCTTTGTCGCTGGAGGTGCGAGCGGAGCGAGCCTCGAAGGATGAGAGGCGGTGCATGCGGCCATCCTTCGAGACGCCGCGCAAGCGCGCGGCTCCTCAGAGTCTGACTCAAAATAAGTCTTTGAAAACCAAGGGACGCGGTGCCGGGCTCTTAGGAGGTAATAGATTCCTCCCGATCGGAATCCTCTACGAATTAAGCGCTTTCGCAACAGCGATCCGAGGTTTCTGTTCCGATGATGCCCGCCGCAAGATGTAGAAATGACTCGATTTCATTTTCGGTCAGGCTCTCAGGATGACGCGAAGCGCGCGGCGCGAGCTTTGTTCGGAGGCTATTTCACCTCCATCTGCAAGCCTTCCTTCTCGATGATCGCGGCAAATTTCTTCGTCTCGGCATCGACAAAGTCTGAGAATTGCTGGGGCGTGCCGTAGTCGGCGCGCGCGCCCATGCCGGCGATGTTCTTCTTGACGTCGTCGCGCTCCAGCAGCGCCTTGACCTGGCGGTTCAGCTCGTCGAGCACCGGGGCAGTCGCGGTCTTCGGCAGGAACACGCCAAACCAGGACGAGACGTCGAACTTTGCCAGTTCCGGCGCGCCCTCGCGCATCGTCGGCAGGTTCGGTGCGGAATCGCTGCGCTCCGGCGTGGTGACACAGAGGCCGTTGAGCTTGCCGTCCTGCACCTGCGGCAGCGACGGATAGAGATTGTCGAACAGGATCTGGATGTCGCCGGCGAGCCCCGCCTGCAATGCGGGACCGGCGCCGCGGAACGGCACGTGCGTCATCTTCAGCCCGGTGAGTTGCAGGAACCAGGCGCCGGTGAGGTGAGGGCTCTGTCCGGTGCCGGACGAGCCGTAGGTAAGCTTGTCGGGGTTCTGCTTCAGGAAGGCGATCAATTCGGGGATCGATTTGAGGCCGGTCGACGGATGCGCCGACACGATGTTCGGGATCCGGATCATGTTGGAGACCGGCTGCAACTGGTCGGCCTTGTAGGTCAGGTTGCGGAAGATGCTGTAGGCGATCGCGTTGGGGCCGGGATTGCCGATCAGGATGGTGTGGCCGTCGCCCTTGGCGCGCGCGACCTCGGATGTGCCGATGGTGCCGCCGGCGCCGGAGCGATTCTCCACCACCACCGACTGGCCCCAGAGCGGCTGCAAATGCGCCGCGAGCAGCCGCCCCATCACGTCGGTCGAGCCGCCCGCCGCCGCCGGCACGATGATGCGGACGGTCTCGGTCGGCCGCCAGTCGCCGGCGCCGAGGCTTGTGCGCGGCAGGATCGACGCGGCCGTCATTGCTGCTGTGCCCGACAATACCGTACGACGGGAAAATCTCTTGGCTCTCATGCGCTTACCCCCTGCTCAGGCTTTTGTTTGCGAGCAAACTAGGGGACCGCTTGCCCCTCGGGCAAGCGACAACTTGGCGCAGCGGCTTAAGCTCTGGACTCCGGTTTGACGCGTTTCTTCACGCGAACCGGAGTCCACTTCGCTCTAGTTGAAGCTCAGCAGCTTGAAGAGCGGTGTCAGGTAGGACATTTCCTGGCCCGACGTCGGCGTGGACCGGCTGACGAAGTCGAAGATCTTGCCGTCCTTCAGGCCGTAATTGGCGAGCCGGCGCACTTGCCGGTTCTTGTCGAAATAGACCGCGATCACGCGCTGGTCGATCACCCGCTGATTCATGAAGGCGACCGGGCGAGAGGTCCGCTGCGAGATGTAATAAAACACCTCGCCGTCCAGCGTTGCGACCGTCGAGGGCGTGCCGAGGACGATGAGCACCTGGTCCTGGCTCGCGCCGATCGGGATTTGCTCGAGCGCCCCTTCCGGCAGGATGTAGCCCTTCTGGAATTGTTCGCCGGCGCAGCCGCCGAGTGCGGCGCAGACGAGGCCAATCGCCGCGACGGCGCGGAGACGCGAAAAGAACCCGCGCGCGGAAGCGGCGCGAGACTGTCGTGAAAGAGTGTGGTTCATCGGCGGAACTGATCCGTCCCCTTGCATCGGCCGAGGCATTGACGTACCGGGCAGCTCAATGGATTGCAATCATGCCGAGCTCCAATGGGCGACCTCTCAACAGGCGACCCTTTGGGGACCGGCAGCCGGAACCCGTCATGCTTTGGCCGTTCAATCACTTCAGAAGACCCCGGGTGCCCGCGCGCAGCACCATTGAGACCATCTATGGCATGATCGTGACGCAGGCGCGAGAACCGTTGTTTTACCGTGACTTGGGCGTTCCGGACACGGTTAACGGCCGTTTTGACCTGCTTCTGATGCATCTGTGGCTGGTGCTGCGGCGCCTCAAATCCGTCGAGGGCGGCGTGGGGCTGTCCCAGGCCCTGTTCGATCATTTCTGCATCGATATGGACGACAATCTGCGCGAAATGGGCGTCGGCGACCTCACGGTGCCGAAGCGCATGCAGGCCTTCGGCGAGGCCTTCTACGGCCGCACCGCGGCCTATGATCTGGCGCTGACCGACAGCGAGGCGGCTTTGGCCGAGTCGTTCTGCAAGAACATCCTCAACGGTCAGAATTTCGACAAGGCCCGCGAGCTCGCCGCCTACGCCCGGGAGGCGATCGAAGAGCTGGCGCGCGCCGATCTCGCGGCGTTGGCCAAGGGCGCGTGGCGCTTTCCGGTACCACAGGCTGCGGGGACGGCGGCATGAGCGGCGGCACCACAGGGCAGCCCGATGCACGGCGCGACCGCGACCCCTGGCGGGTCCTCGTCAATGTCGCGCAGATACCGGAGACCGGCCTGCATCGCGAGATCGCGGCCGACGAGCCGGTGCGCAAGGCGATGGCCGAAGTTGCCGAGTTGCGGGAGGTCGTCTCCGCGCATGCAGAGTTCGACCTGCAGCCCAAGCGCGACGGCAGCTACCACGTCACCGGCAGAGTTAAGGCCAGGGTCGGGCAGACCTGCGTGGTGACGCTCGATCCGATCGAGAACGAGGTCGATGAGCCGATCGATGTGGTGTTCGCGCCGCCCGCGCAGATTCCGCAAATGGCCGACCTGGTCGACGACGCCGACGACAGCGATGAGGAAACGCCGGACCCGCCGGAGCCGATCGTCGGCGGCTTCATCGACATCGGCCGGCTCGCCACCGATGCGCTGTTTCTCGGCATAGACCCGTATCCGCGCAAGGTGGATGCGGTCTTTGAACAGAAGGTTGATGTGCCTGACCCGGAAAATCATCCTTTCGCGGCCCTGAAGGCGCTGAAGGAAAAGCCGGACGGCAAGAAGCCCAAGGGGAATTGAGGGTAGCCGGCGCCACATTTGCGGGGATGGCTTGCCTGCAAGCTTGCGCGAGCGGTGTTCCCAGTTACTTCAAATAAGCGTCACAATACATTGAAATACAATGCATTTCTGGTATGCTTTGATGTGTTGCGTGACGGTTCGGCAGCTGCCTCATTTGCGGTCAAGAGGTTGTGTCGGATCGAGGACACGCTATTGTCGCGGCCCGGCCGGGACGCGAGTTGGTGTTTCGCCGCGCGCCGTTGACGGCGGTGACTTCAAGCTCGCGGTCTTCGTCTGAAGGCTGCGGGAAAGCAGGCTTCCGGGACGTTCATGCCTCAAAAGGTTCGAATAGCGCTTGACGCCATGGGGGGCGATGTCGGCGCTTCCGTCGTCATTCCCGGCGCCGCAATCTCGTTAAGCCGTCATCCCGACAGCGAATTCCTGCTGGTCGGGGACCGGGCCCAGATCGAGCCGGAGCTCGCCAAGCATCCGGCGCTGAAGGCGGTATCGAAAGTGATCCATACCGACGTCGCCGTGAAGAACGATGAGAAGCCGAGCCAGGCACTGCGGCGGACCCGCAGGGCGTCCTCGATGTGGCTCGCGATCGACGCCGTCAAGCATGGCCAGGCCGACGTCGCGGTCTCCGCCGGCAACAGCGGCGCGCTGATGGCGATGGGCAGCCTCAATCTGCGGACGCTGCCCGGTGTCGACCGCCCGGCGCTTGCGGCGGTGTGGCCGACGCTGCGCGGCGACTCTGTCGTGCTGGACCTCGGCGCCACGATCGGCGGCGACGCCCGCCATCTGGCGACGCTGGCGGTGATGGGCAGCGCCATGGCGAGCGTGCTGTTCAACCTCGAACGGCCGACCGTCGGCCTGCTCAATATCGGATCCGAGGAGATCAAGGGGCATGGGGAAATCCGCGAGGCGGCCGAGATGTTGCGCGCGATGAACTCGACCCAGTTCAACTATATCGGCTTCGTCGAGGGCGACGCGATCGGCAAGGGCCTCGCCGACGTCATCGTGTCGGAAGGTTTCAGCGGCAACATCGCGCTCAAGGCCGCCGAGGGAACCGCGCGCCAGATGTTCACGCTGCTGCGCGAGGCCATGTCATCGAGCTGGCTGGCGCGGATCGGCTATGTGCTGGCCCGCGGCGCGTTCCAGAAGCTGCGCGACAAGCTCGATCCCAACAAGTCGAATGGCGGCCTGCTGCTCGGCCTGAAGGGCGTGGTGGTCAAGAGCCATGGCGGCACCAACGCGGAAGGCTTTGCCTATGCGGTGGATGTTGGCTATGAGATGGCCCACTTCGATCTCCTCACCAAGATCAATCAGATGCTTAATCGCGACGGCAGCGCCTTGGTGCAGGCGCAGACCGCGCAGGAGGCTGTCTCGTGACTGCTATACGTTCGGTAGTGCTCGGCTGCGGCTCATATTTGCCGGAGCGGGTTTTGACCAATGCCGAACTGGCCAGCCGGATCGACACGTCGGATGACTGGATCGTGCAGCGCACCGGCATCAGCGAGCGCCACATCGCGGCCGACGACGAATTCACCTCGCATCTGGCGATCAAGGCGGCGCAGGCCGCGCTCGCCCATGCGCAAGTCGATGCGCAGTCGATCGACCTGATCGTGCTCGCGACCTCGACGCCCGACAACACCTTTCCCGCCACCGCGGTCGCCGTCCAGCACGGGCTCGGCATCAACCATGGCGTCGCGTTCGACCTGCAGGCGGTCTGTTCCGGCTTCGTCTTCGCGCTGGCCACCGCCGATAATTTCCTGCGCGCCGGCACCCACAAGCGGGCGCTGGTGATCGGTGCCGAAACCTTCTCGCGCATCCTCGACTGGAACGACCGCGGCACCTGCGTGCTGTTCGGCGACGGCGCCGGCGCGGTCGTCCTGGAGGCGCAGCAGCATTCCGGCACCACCAGCGACCGCGGCGTGTTGACGACGCATCTGCGCTCCGACGGCCGCCACAAGGCCAAGCTGTTCGTCGATGGCGGGCCCGGCTCGACCCGGACGGTCGGGCATCTCCGGATGGAGGGCCGCGAGGTGTTCAAGCACGCCGTCGGCATGATCACCGACGTGATCGTCGACGCCTTCAACGCCACCGGCTTCACCGCCGAGGACATCACCTGGTTCATTCCGCACCAGGCCAACAAGCGAATCATCGATGCGTCGGCGCACAAGCTTCATATTGCGCCGCAGAAGGTGGTCTTGACGGTCGACAAGCACGGCAACACGTCGGCGGCCTCGATCCCGCTCGCGCTGTCGGTCGCCGTGAAGGACGGGCGCGTCAAGAAGGGCGATCTGGTGCTGTTCGAGGCGATGGGCGGCGGCTTCACCTGGGGCTCGGCGCTCGTGCGCTGGTAGCGCATCGCCAAAGAGTATCGACAGGTTGCTGGTATCTTTCTGCACCCGGATGCTTGTCGCTGTTGACCATTGCGCGCTAAGCTTTTAATTTCAGTCAAGAAATTGTTCGCCGAGAGTGCGGGGCAGGCGATGACCACGGGAACCGGAAAAACAGTTACGCGCGTCGATTTGTGTGAGGCGGTCTACCAAAAGGTGGGTCTGTCGCGCACGGAATCGTCGGCATTTGTCGAGTTGGTGCTGAAGGAGATCACCGATTGCCTGGAAAAGGGCGAGACGGTGAAGCTGTCCTCATTCGGCTCCTTCATGGTGCGCAAGAAGGGCCAGCGTATCGGCCGTAATCCGAAGACCGGCACCGAGGTGCCGATCTCGCCGCGGCGGGTGATGGTGTTCAAGCCGTCGGCGATCCTGAAGCAGCGGATCAATGGCCATGTCGTCACCAATGGCGACGGCAGCAAGGCCGACTAGAGCGTTTTCAAGCGAAGTGGATACCCGGTTCGCGTGAAGAAAACGCGGCAAAACTAGAATCCGGAGCCCCGTTCCGATTCAATCGGAACGGAAAAGGCGCCAGGCATTGAAGCCAGAGGAGCGGGCATTTGGACAAGGCGCCGGATGCGTTCCGTACTATCAGCGAGGTCGCTGATGAACTCGATATTCCCCAGCATGTGCTGAGATTCTGGGAAACGCGCTTCGCGCAGATCAAGCCGATGAAGCGCAGCGGCGGACGCCGCTATTATCGCCCCGACGACGTCGATCTGCTCAAGGGCATCCGCCGGCTGCTGTACGGCGAGGGCTACACCATCCGCGGCGTGCAGCGGATCCTGAAGGAGCACGGCATCAAGTCGGTGCAGGGCATCGCCGACCAGACCGCGGCGGTCTCGTTCGGCGCGGTCGAGGAAGCCGTCGGCAACAGCATGGCCGAGCCCGACGACCTCGAGAGCAGCGACGGCCTCGATTTCGACGGCGAGGAGGGCGACGGCGACGAGAAGGGAATCGACTACCGATTCGTCGATCCCGACGAGGATCCGATCCTGTCGACCTACAAGGCGCACGCCCAGCCGGGCAAGGCGCCCGCCGTGGCGCCGCCGGTGCGTCCCTCCGTCCCGTCAGTCGATCGGGAGCGACTCGAGCGCGTGCTGCAGGAGCTGGTCGCCTGCCGGCAGATGATCGACGCTGCGATGAAGGACGGCTGAGGCAACGACGCCTGCCAAGGGAACCGGCCTCGGAATACAGTCTTTGAGAGCCTGCCCCGCCTTGCGCGAACGCAGGATCGCAGCTAATGGAACGGCATCGGAGCGTGGCGCAGCCCGGTTAGCGCACTAGTCTGGGAGACTAGGGGTCGGAGGTTCAAATCCTCTCGCTCCGACCAATACTTAGCCGGATTTCAGGGCGTCCGGATTTCAGTCAGGGTAACGGATCGGGTATCGCGCGCAGCGATGCGAACGGCCGGTAGATATTTTCCAGTTTCTGGAAGATTGACTCCACCGCATTTCTTCCATACATTGGAAAATACCGGGGGAGGTTTGCACCGGCAAAAATCAAACGAACGAAACAGAATCAAAATTCAGAATGGCTGAGAAGGCGAAAAATGGACACCCTCAAGCAGACGGAGCAGGTCGTAATGCTCGCAATCTTGCGTAAGCAGCCCGACGCGTATGGCGTCTCCATCTTCGAGGAACTCGAAAAGCGTCAAAACAAAGTTCCGATGGCGACGATCTATGCGACTTTGGAAACCCTCGAAAAGAAGGGGTTCGTTAAAAGCAAACAAGGCCAGGCAACTGCAGAACGCGGCGGCCGGGCGAAGATGTTCTTCGAGATAACCGGCAAGGGGCAAATGGCCCTGAACGCTTCACTCTCTGCACTCGACCGGTTGCGTGCAGGGACCAAATTGGCAGGAGCCATGGCGTGACTGAGACGAGCGGGGACAACGACAAACAGGCCAATTCGGAAGAAAACCTGGAACACGTGAGGTATTTCCAGGATGCCTACGAACTGACCTTATCAAAGGTGGCTCTGGGTAACCTCTTTCTTCAAAGAGAGATAGAAGTGGCGAAGCTGGAACACGCGGCGTTTGCTGCGGTCCTCAAAGCCGCTCGCAAGAAAATAGAAAACGTCGAAGTGCATGCCGCACCGCCTCCTAAGCGCTCATCGCCGCCCGTGACGGCAGCGTTCCTGCTGGCATTCATCGCACCCAAGGATTCAGCGCAAGCACTGCTCGGTGATCTTGAGGAAATGTTCCAAAAGAACGCCGAGCGCTTCGGCGATAAGCAGGCGACGCGAATGTATTGGTTTGAGGTCGCGCGTTCGATAGGGCCGATAGCGTGGCAGTGGGTAAAGAAGATGGGGTTTATCACGTTTCTGGTTGACTACTTGCGCACGAAGTTCGGCTTCTAGCCTTTAGCGTCATTTTTTAGTCTGGGAGACTAGGGGTCGGAGGTTCAAATCCTCTCGCTCCGACTATTTTTCGGAACGTTCGGCGGCGTTCCTTGCGGCCGATGTGGCCGCGACTTCAGGCCTCGGCCTCCATCGCAACAATCAGGCAGGCCTTTTCCAGGCGGTTGGTGAGCATCGAAAGCTTGGCCGTGAACTCGGCCAGCTCAGGCTCGCTGAACTCCTCGAAGACGGTTTTCTTGAACGCCTTGTGCTGTTCGGCGAGGCCCGCGAGATGCTTCTTGGTCTTGTCGGTCAGCGACAGCCGGACCACGCGCGCATCGGCCGGGGAGGGCGCGCGCCGCAGCAACTCCTTCTGCTCGAGCAGCTTGGACTGCGTGGTCACGAACGACGGATCGACGTGCAGCAGCTTCGACACCACGTTGATCGGCACGCCGTCATCCTTGTCGAGATCCGAGATCGCGATGAGAATCATCCATTGCGGACCGCTGACGCCAAGCGACCTGCCCCAGAACTGACGGACGCGCTCCAGATGCGAGTTGATGGCGGAAATCTCGAGCGTGAACCGCTTGATGATGTCGAGATGTTCGATGGCGCGCTGGCGCGTCGTATCCTTCCTTGTCACTGACACAGCTTCCTCTTCCCTCGGGCGCCGACTCAGCTTTGTGCTGATTTATTTCTTGTTTTCTGCGCTGCAGTACGTTTTTTCTCGCAAGCCGCCAACGAACGCAAGTGAACGTAAAGTAATTATGATGGCCGTGTGACGGTTGGACTATTTGGGATGTGACAAGTTTTCTCAGGTAAGCAAAGGGCTTACAGGCAGCGTTGCCGGCGAGACACAGTGTGGCCTCATTCGTATTCCTGACTTTATAAACTATTTTGATTGGCGAACTGGCCAATGCATATTGAACCCGGCGGTAGGGGAATCTCGATCGTCCCGTTGCGGTGATCGTTCAAGTCCGTCGCACACCACAGATTGATCTGAGGGTGCGGGGTTTGGGGAAAACGGTCTTGGACAATGCGGGAGGATCACGGGGCGCTCGCGGCCTCGGACTCTCCGCATATGAGCAACTTGGAGGTTTAATATGAATTTGAAGAGCCTTATCCTGGGCTCGACGGCTGCGCTGGTCGCGGTCGGCGGGGCACAGGCGGCCGATCTTCCCGTCAAGGCCAAAGCGGTCGAGTACGTGAAGGTTTGCTCGCTTTACGGTCCGGGCTTCTACTACATCCCCGGCACCGACACCTGCATCAAGCTGGGCGGCTATGTGCGTGCTGACGTCGTGGTGAACGGCAACAGCGTGTACGGCGCGAACTACAACGGCGCCAGCGGTGCCAACAACCGTTTCACGAACGGCTACACCTGGCGTTCGCGTGAAGACTTCAACATCGATACGCGCACCGCGACCGAATACGGCGTGGTCCGCACCTATTTCGATGCGGTGTTCACCTGGACGTCCGACACCTACGCCGGCCAGGGCAACGGCTCGACCGTGTACTCGGCGATCGGCTCGTCTTCTGCGCCGAACAACGCAGGTTCGGGCAACGTGGCTGCCGGCACGGTCGGCGTCTACTATGCCTTCATCCAGTTCGCCGGCTTCACGATGGGTAAGGCGGTTTCGCAGTTCGCTGCCCCCTGGAACGGTTATCCGGGCAACAACTACGACGCGCTCGTCGGTGGCGTGAACACCACCAACGGCATCAACCAGTTCACCTACACCGCGCAGTTCGGCAACGGCGTGTCGCTCGCTCTGTCGGCGCAGGACCAGGTTGCCTACATGCAGGCTGGCGTGAACAACCTCGGTGTCGGTGGTGCTTACGGCTCCAGCGACTACGCCGGCACGATCGCTCCGGACTTCGTCGCTTCGCTCAAGGTCGACCAGGCTTGGGGTATCTTCCAGGCGTCGGTCGCCGCGCATGACAACCACGCTGCCTACTACGGCGGCACCGAGTTGACCGGTCATCCCGACGACAAGTGGGGTTGGGCTGGTGCGTTGGCCCTGTCGATCAAGAACATCCCGACCGGACCCGGCGACACCATCAACATCCAGGGCGTCTACACCGACGGTGCGACCCGTTACAACATCCAGGAACTGGCCAGCCAGGCCAGCTCGATCGCCATCTTCGGCGGTTCGAGCCTGCCGGGCGTCTATGGCAGCGTTGGCTTCGGAACGGCACCCGACACGGTGTTCGGCCCCGGCGGTCAGCAGCAGTCCATCAAGACCTGGGGTATGCGCGGTGCGTACACCCACAACTGGGATCCCTACTGGAACACCAGCTTGTACGGTGCGTTCGCCGCTGTCTCGTACAACGACGCGGCTAAGTCGCTCATCTGCGGCGTTGGTGGCGTCGGTGGTTCGTTCCGTGCCGCATTCGCTGGCGGCGCTGGCGTGACCGCCTGCAACCCCGACTACAACATCGCGCAGATCGGCGTGATCACCCGTTGGACCCCGGTCAAGAACCTGACCTTCTCGGCCGACGTGACCTACTCGCACCTCGATCAGAAGTATGCGGGCATCATCACCACGTCGTCGACTGCTATCGGCAAGCCGACCGCGACCTACGAGCTGAAGGATCAGGACACTGTCCAGATGCTCTTCCGCGCTCAGCGCAACTGGTAATTCCGGTTGATCTGATCACGATCCAACAGAACCCCGGCAGGCAACTGCCGGGGTTTTTGTTTGCGGAAGATTCCGAGAAGAGCTGAGCTGCGTCATTTCGGTCCACGCGAACGACGAAGACGAGCCATGCGATTCATTAGCCGCAAACTTATTTACTTACCTGATCTACTAAACTATATACGCCACGGCCAACACATTGAATGTGGCTCTTAGCTAGCTGCTAAGCCTCCCAAACCTCCGGCAATGCCCTGCCGGAGGTTTTTGATTCAAGGGCCCCAGCCGGCGTCGACGACGGTGGCGTGCGCGGCCCGCGCAAGCTGCGGCTGGCGATCGGGTTGCCGTCGCCTCGCCGATTCGACGCCGTCAAGATTTGACGGAATCGATCCGCAGTGCATTCTCGCCATTCATGGGACGCTTCAAGAACAGCCGCCTGGCGCGCATGAGCAGCGGCCACTATTGCCTGATCCGGGATCTCGGTTTGGTGAAGGGCGGCAAGGGATTGCGGCACCATGAGGTGATCATCGATTTCTCGTGGCGCGGCCTGTTCAAGCTGGCCCTGAGCGCGGGTGCCGGCGTCCTGCGGCGGCGCGCATCCGTACGCATCGAGACAGCCGAATAGCGCGGGGCCGCGTCATGACGCGGCTTGGCCTGCGGCCAAGATGCGCGCGATCATCGCGTGGGGCTCACGCGCCTCGCAAACAAGTATTCGAATTCGGGCGACCTGATCCCAACATTGTCAGAGCTCCGGCTATGACGATCGCGCGCTGTGCCACGCCGCGCGCCGCGCTCTGCGCCGATTGCGATCAACGTGGTCCAGCTGCGCAGGTGCTGTCGTTCTGCTTCGCTGGAGTTACCTCGGCGGCAGCGGCCGCGGTGGAAATTCCGGCCGCGATCGCCATCAGCGTTGTCGCGACCAATCTGTTCAGGATGTGCACGATCATCGTCTCCGATTGTCGATGTCGGATTGTTCGCAACGCGGAATGATTTCGTTACGCGGCCGCTGCTTCAATTTGCTGTACGCGGCTCACTTGCGCGTGAGGAGGCGCCGTTGCTGGGCGACAATTCGGTGATGTAAGGTGCCGCAGCCAAGCGGTTGGGACTGCGATCCGCGCTCCGGCCGAAACAAAGAAGAACCAGGGCAAGAAAAATAAGGGAAGGAACGAATCTCACATGAAGGATTTTGCCGGAAAGATTGCCGTCATCACCGGTGGCGGCACGGGCATGGGGCGCGAGCTGGCACGGCAGCTCGTTGCCGAGGGCTGCAATGTCGCGATGTGCGACGTCTCGGCCGAGGCGATGGCCGAGACCAAGCGACTCTGCGAGGTCGAGAAGCTGCCGCAGGGCCTGCGCATCACGACCCACGTGGCCGACGTCTCGATCGAAGATCACTACAAGCGCTTCCGCGATGAGCTGATCGAGCAGCAGGCGACCGACAAGATCCACCTGCTGATCAACAATGCCGGCATCGGTGGCGGCGGCAGCCTGTTCTCCAACACGCGCGAGCAGTGGGAGCGCACCTTCAACATCTGCTGGGGCGGCGTCTATCTCGGTGTCCGCACCTTCCTGCCGCTGTTGGTGAAGGCCGACGAGGCGCACATCGTCAACACCTCGAGCGTCAACGGTTTCTGGGCTTCGGTCGGCATGGGCGTATCGCACACCGCCTACAGCGCGGCGAAATTTGCCGTGAAGGGATTCACCGAGGCGATGATCAACGATCTCCGCCTTAATGCGCCGCATGTGAAGTGCGCGGTCGTGATGCCCGGCCATATCGGCACCTCGATCGTGTCGAACTCGCGCAAGGTGCAGAACGGCTCCGACCAACTCAATGCCGACGAGCTCAAGCAGGCCCGTCAGCGTCTGCAAGGGCAGGGGATCGACGTCGCCAAGATGTCGGATGCCGACATCCAGCAGCTCGCGCTCGATCGCGCCCGCATCTTCCATGACGAAGCCCCGACCTCGGCCGCGGCCGCCGCCAAGATCATCCTCGACGGCGTGAAGGCCGAGCGCTGGCGCATTCTGGTCGGCGACGATGCGCATGTGCTCGACGAGCGCGTGCGCGAGTCGCCGGAACAGGCCTACACGCCGGAGTTCTACCAGAACATCGTAGCGGCAACCGGCTGGAAGGTCGGCTGATTGCAGAAGACCCGTCACCCCCGCGCAAAGGCTTTGCCTTTGTCGCTGGAGGTGGCCGCTCCTTCAGCGGCCCTCGAAGGGTCGACGGCCCGACTGCGGGGCCGTTCATCCTTCGAGGCTCGCTCCGCTCGCACCTCAGGATGACGGGATAAGCGCTTCCGTCTTGCGATCCAACTACCCGCGCATCGCGCGCTGGCGCGAGCCCGCCTGATAAGCGAGGCGGTAATGCCCCGAGCAATAGGGCATGCCGCCGAGCGGCGTGTTGCCGCAAAAGCAGAAATCGTCGGCGCCGGGCGTGCTGATCGGCCAGCGGCAGCGCTGCTCGCTCAGCTCGAACAGCGAGCAATTGTTGGCGCTGACGATCGGTGCATCGTCGCAGGGCTGCTCGTAGACCGCCTGAAGCAACCGGAGCTGTTGCTTGGCGGTCGCCCGTTGCGCGGCGTGCGCGGCGGATTTCTTGCGCCGGGCCCGCCGTTCGTCCGGCGTCGCGCGCGTGAGGTTCAGCCGCGACAGCTTGCCGATCACCGCATTGCGGCTGACGCCGATATTGACGGCGATATCGCGGCAGGAGAGGCCGGCTTCAAAGTAGATCTTGAGTTGGTCGACGCGCTCCGGCGTCCAGGTTGGTTCGATGGCAATCATTTGACGGTTCCACGTTCTGTGTTGAACCGCCGCGCCGGCACACGCCTGAGCTCACCACGCGATGACAAGCGATCGCGCCGTGATCTCATCCCCTTTTGAGCATGATCTCTTCGGAAAACCGGTCTCCACTTTTCCGGATCATGCTCTAGGGCGTGCGGCCGTTGTCGCGGATTGCAAGCAACCCGTCCTTGATGGCGAGCCGAATGCCTTCCTCGATCAATGTCCGTGCGACGCCCGGGACGCTCGTGCCGTGGGTGCCCTGTCTCACCAGCTTCTCGAGGTATCCGATGGTCGAGAGCGCCAGCGTGACCGGGACGCGGTCGGTTTCGGCCTTTTCCGTAGCCATGGTGAAACGCTTAACCCTGAACGCTTGTACTGAAAAGTATCTATTTAGAGTCTATTTAGGAATATGACGGTCCGTCAAGCCATAGACTGCAAAATACGGGCGGCCGCGTCCTGCCGCGCCGGAGGCCAGTTCCGGCGCGGTATTGTAGTCAGACTGTCTTGAATAATGAGGGTGTTAGGACCGTAACTCGACCTTGACCGGGAACTTCTTGAGAAGTCGCTCAGCCGTCTCTGCCTTGTCCGGAGGCGCGCTCACACTCAGGTACAGCCCGCGGGACGGATCGGTGATCGCGTCGACACTGACCTCGCCGGATAATCCTTCCAGCGCCAGCAGTTCGCGCGCGGCCTCGCCGGCGGCGATCTCGCGCAGCTTCGGCTTGAAGATCTTGCCGACAGGCGTGACCGGCATCTCAGGAATCACCGACACCACGCGCGGGCGTGCCGGCGGCTCCAGGATGTTGTCCTGCACGAAGGCGGCGAGCGCGTTCGGATCGATATGGGAGCCGGGCTGCGCCGAGACGAACAGCATCGGCACTTCGCCGGCGTAGGTGTCGGGACGTCCGACGGCAGCGGCAAGCGCCACGCCCGGAAACGCCAGCGCGGCATCCTCGATCGCGCGCGGATCGATGTTGTGGCCGCCGCGGATGATGACGTCCTTGGCACGGCCCATGATGTAGACGAAGCCGTCGGCATCGATCCGGCAGATGTCGCCGGTGCGCAGCCAGCCGTCGCGGAACGCCTCCTCGGTCTGCTTCTTGTCGACATAGCCAGCGAACACCTGCGGGCCCCTGGTCAGCAGTTCGCCGACCGGCGAGGGCCACGGCCCGGTGTGGAGCTTGCCGCCGTCGAGGATCGCAAGCTCGACCAGCGGATTGCGGGTGCCGACGCTCTCGGCGCGCGGCTTCACGCCGTGCACATCGTGAGTGATGGCACCGGCGAGCTCGGTCATGCCGTAGAGCTGCTGGATGCAGGGACCGCCCCAGGTCGCAAGATAACGCCGCTCGATCTCCGGTGGGCAGATCGAGGCGCCGGTGGCAGTGACACGCAGGGTCGAGATGTCGCTGTCCGCGACCGGGATATCGGCGAGGGCGCCGAGTATCGTCGGCACGTTGCCGGCGATGTTGATGCGGTACTTCTCGATGATCTGCCAGAAGTGCCGGACCAGCGCCGGATCGCGCGCGCCGGCGGGGCCGGGGATGACCATCGTCGTGCCGGCCGCCAGGGAATTGGCCGTGGTGCAGAACAGGCCGCCGACATGGAACAGCGGCATCGTGATCATCGCGCGCTCGCCGCGATGGAAATCGAGCGCCATCCGCGAGGATACCGTGGAGGCGACCATCGCGCGATTGGTGAGCCGCGCCACCTTGGGGTGGCCGGTGGTGCCGCCGGTCGGCAGCATCACGGCGACGCGGTCGGCCTCGCTCATGTCCTTGGACTTGCCGTAGTCGTCGCGCCAGGCGGGATCAGGCCGCAGCACCTCGCCGTCGAAGGCGATGCTGCCGTCGAGCGGCACGATCACGATGCGCTTCAGGGACGGCACCTCGCGCTGCAGGCCCTCGACCCTCTCATAGAGCCCGCCCGGCATGCCCGGCGGCGGCGCCAGCAACAGCTTTGCGTTGATCGCATTGAGCTGGGCGACGATCGCTTCGCGCGTGAACAGCAGGTTGAGCGGCTCGGCGACACCGCAGGCGGCAGCGCCGAAGATCGCGACGACGGTCGCAGGGCACGCCGGGAGCAGGACAGCCACCGCATCGTCCTTGCCGATGCCCTGCTTACGGAAATAGGTTTCAGCGGCCTTGATGCAGCCCATCAAATGATCGTTCGAGATCACGACCGGGTCGGGATCGAGCGGCGAGCGCAGATAGATCGCGGCTTCAGCGTCCGGCGCACCCTGCGGGCCGCGGGCAATGAGGTCGAGGATGCGCGGGCAGGCGGCGAGCGTCTCCTGCATCTCCCTGTCGCGCGCAGCCTCGTCGGCCGGCGAAAGCCTGTCCTTCAGCATATCCGTCCCCGTCCATTCTTGTTCGTTGGGACGGGGATTGTATCGAGCCGTGCTCGCGGAACACAAGTGCGGCTTATCGACCGCCTGTCAGCCGTGGACCACGGATTTGGCGATCATGCAGTGGATGCCCTTGGAGCCGTTGACCGTCTGCGTCACGCGCAGGTCGGCGGCCAGACTGCACAGCGTGTAGGCGTCCTCACGCGACAGGTTGCGCTTCTCGCCGAGCAGCACGATCATGTCGCGCAGCGCCCGCACCACGCACTGGTCGAGATCGGGATCCATCGCCATGGTCATGTAATGGTCCGCGGTCTCTGCGCGTGGATAGGTGAGCTTGATATCCTTGCGCAGTGTGAGGCGGAAGCGGCCGGTCAGCGCGGTCTCGATCGCGGTGACGCAGACCTCGCCGTCGCCCTGCACGCCATGACCGTCGCCGCAGGAGAACAGCGCGCCCGGAACGAACACCGGCAGATAGAGCTTGGCGCCGGCGCCGAGCTCCTTGTTGTCGAGATTGCCGCCCATCGCGCGCGGGATCAGCGAGGAGATCCGGCCCCAGGCTGGCGGCGGCGACACGCCCATCACGCCGAAGAACGGCTTGAGCGGCAGATCGAGCCCCCAGGGCATGCGGCCGACCATGCGCCCGCGATCGAGCGGGATGTTGAGGACGCGTGTCTCGTGGAAATCGTCGGGCAGGGTGCCGGACAATGGCTTGATCAGATTGTAACCCCAGTCCTGTCGCAGCTGAACGTCGAGAATATCGACCTCGAGCACGTCGCCGGGTTCGGCGCCGGCAACGGCGATCGGGCCGGTCAGAATGTGTCCGGGTACCATCCGCTCGCACTTCGCATGGATGTCGTCGAGCTCCGGCGGAACGAAGAATTTGCCGCGGTCGGGCACCACGTCCGGGCCGCCGCTGACGGTCTCGATCGTGATCTCGTCGCCGCTCGCAACGGTCAGAACCGGTTTCAGCTTGGCTTCAAAGAAGCCCCAATGGCAGGTTTCGGGGCTCGACTTGAGATGATGATGGGTCATGTGACGGCTTTTGATTGGTTTCCCAGCAGCGTATGACGCTGTAGCAGAACTTCTCAGGGGCTTCTCTTGTTTTTTGTGCTCTCCAAGACGCTCGGCATCATGCTGCTGCCGATCAACTTCCTGATCGGCATCGGCGTGATCGGCGCCGTGCTGCTGTTGACGCGGTTTGCGCGCCTCGGCCGCAGGTTGATGGTCGCCGCGCTGCTGCTGCTCGCGATCTGCGGCTTCTCGCCGCTCGGCAATGTCCTGATCTCCACATTGGAGCAGCGCTTCCCGCCATGGGACGCCTCGCGCGGCGCGCCGGACGGCATCATCGTGCTCGGCGGCTCGATCGACGCCGATCTGTCGCTTGCGCATGGTACGCCGGTGGTGCGCAGCGCGGCTGATCGCGTCATCGCGGCGGCGGCGCTCGCGCGCAGATATCCGAATGCGCGCCTCGTGTTCACCGGCGGCAGCGCGAACCTGATCTCGAACGATGCGCGCGAAGCCGACTATGCGGCCGAGATGTTCGAGGGTCTCGGTATTGCCAGGTCGCGATTGATCATCGAGCGCCGCTCCCGCAACACGGTGGAGAATGCCGAATTCTCCAAGGCGCTGGTCGATCCCAAGCCGGGCGAGCGCTGGCTGCTCGTCACCTCGGCCTACCACATGCCGCGCTCGGTCGGGCTGTTCCGCAAGGCGGGATTCAACGTCGAGGCCTATCCGGTCGACTGGCGCGTCGGCAATGTCTTCAGCTTCGCAACGCTTGCGATCGAGGGCCTGTCGCGCACCGATCTCGGCACACGGGAATGGATCGGGCTTCTGGCCTATCATCTGGCCGGCAGAACCGATGATTTGCTGCCGGGACCGGCCGCGCGCTGAGCCGCAGGCACTTGTCGCCTCCGACGGCCAATCCTAACATCGACGCAACAAGCGGCGCCAAGCCGCCGATCACGGGAGTTCACGCCATGCAACAGCAGACACCGCCGGAACAGTTCGACCTCGGCGCAATCGTCGCCGATCTGAACAATCTGCTGCGGTTGAAGACCACGGTCATCGGCATCAAGATGTTCGCGCGCGTCGAGGAGATGGAGGCGATCCCGAAGATCCGCCGCCCGTCGGCGGTCCACACCACGGACCAGATCGTCAGCATGGCCTCGCGGCTCGGCTGGACCGTCGGCATCACCGGCGACGATCTGGTCGGCGCGCAATGCCGCGCCGTGATCGGGCTCGCGCCGCAGGATGAGAAATGGCTTGCCGGCGAGAACTATGTCGGCGTCTGGCACGGCACCGCCGAAGACGCGCGCAAGCGCCAGGAGGCGCTCGACGTGGTGCCTTACGGCCAGTACCAGGCGATGGCGGTGAGCCCACTGACCAGCGGACGGCTCAATCCGCCCGACATCTGCCTCGTCTATGCGACGCCGGGACAGATGATCATCCTGATCAACGGACTCCAGTATACCGGCTACAAGAAGTTCGAATGGGGCGTGGTCGGCGAGACTGCCTGCGCGGATTCGTGGGGGCGGGCGCTGAAGACCGGCGAGCCGAGCCTGTCGCTGCCATGCTTCGCCGAACGCCGTTATGGCGGCGTGCCGGACGAGGAGATGCTGATGGCACTGCCGCCGGCCCATCTGGTGAAGGCGATCGCGGGCATGAAGCAGCTTGCCAAGAACGGTTTGCGCTACCCGATCGCGCCCTACGGCATCCAGGCCGACGTGCGCGCCGGCATGGGCGTATCGTACAAGAAATAGCGCATTGCGTTGCCGCGCCCGCGATGACAAAAGGGCGCCCATTCGCTGCGCAGGGAGCCTGATCCATGTCCTCGTCGAAACTCGACATCGTCGTCTACGGTGCGACCGGCTTCACCGGCCAACTCGTCGCCGAATATCTCGCGGCGCATTATCGCGACGGCAGCCTGAAATGGGCCATGGCCGGGCGCAGCAAGGACAAGCTCGCCTCGGTACGCGACGCGATCGGCGCGCCCGCCGACACGCCGCTGATCGTCGCAGATGCCGGCGATGCCGCCTCGCTGAAGGCGATGCTGGCGCAAACCAAGTCTGTCATCTCGACGGTCGGACCGTATCAGCTCTATGGCAACGAGCTGATCGCGGCCTGCGTGGAAAGCGGCACCGACTATTTCGATCTTTGCGGCGAGCCGGTCTGGATGCGGCAGATGATCGATAAATACGAAGCCGCCGCGAAGACGAGCGGCGCGCGCATCGTATTCTCCTGCGGTTTCGACTCGGTGCCGTTCGAACTGGGTGCGTTCTTTGTCCAGGAGGAAGCCAAGCGGGTGTTCGGCGCGCCGGCGCAGCGCGTCAAGGGCCGCGTGCGCGACATGCGCGGTACGCTGTCCGGCGGCACCGCGGCGAGCGCCAAGGCGACTTTCGATGCGGTCGCCAAGGACCTCAGCCTGGTTGCGATCCTCAACAACCCGTTCGCGCTGACGCCGGGCTTCGAGGGGTCGAAGCAGCCGCGCGGCAGCAAGCCGGCCTACGAGGAGGATCTGCACTCCTGGACCGCGCCGTTCATGATGGCGCTGATCAATACACGCAACGTCCACCGCTCCAACATGCTGATGGGCTTTCCCTACGGACGGGACTTCGTCTACGACGAGATGGTCCTGACCGGCCCGGGCGAGAAGGGCGAGGCCAACGCCAAGCGTGTGATGGCGCTGAACGCCGAGAAGACCGGCCCAAGCGCGCCGAAGCCGGGCGAGGGCCCGTCAAAGGAAGAGCGCGAGAACGGCCGCTACGATCTGCTCTATCTCGCGGTCGCGCCCGACGGCCGGATGGTCCGCGCCGGCATCAAGGGCGATCGCGATCCCGGCTATGGCTCGACCTCGAAGATGATCTCGGAATGCGCGATCTGCCTGTTGCGCGATACGCCCGACGTTGCGCCCGGCTTCTGGACGCCGGGGGCCGCGATGCAGCACAAGCTCATCAAGCGCCTGGTCGATCACGCCGGGCTGACATTCGAGGTCGAGAAGTAGCGTCTCGCAATCTTGCTCGATGTCGTCGCCCGGCTCGCCGCCTCCGCTAAAGCTTCGGCGCGCCAGGGGACCGTGGCCTCGTCGAAGCCTTGGCGAAGACGGGACCGGGCGATCCAGTATTCCAGAGACCGTTGTGCCTGAGCGGATACGCCGCGGCGTACTGGATGCCCCGCTTTCGCGGGGCATGACAGTAACGGCTACGCCGCCGCCCGCGGATCATAGGCGTACATGAAGTCCATGCCCTTGGACGACACCGGCAGCAGCAGCTTCAGGATATGATCGCGCAGCCAGGCGCCGGTCGGGCTGAACTCGCGCTTGCTGTTGCCGTTGCGGCGGGCGATTGCGACGATCTTCTCGGCGCGCGGGCGCCGCTCGTGCTCGAAGGCCTGGAACGTCATGCCGAACTCCTGGCCCTCGCGCATCAGGATCCCGAGCCGCAGCGCGTCCTCCAGCGCCAGCGATGCGCCCTGGCCGGCATGCGGGCTGGTGGCGTGCGCGGCGTCGCCGATCAACAGTGTGCGCTTGCGCGACCAGGTCGGTAGCGTTGCGACGTCGAGCGTGTCGGTGACCACGATATTCTCGGCGGCTTCGATGATCGCGGGGATCGGCGCGTGCCAGCCGGCGTGGAAATCGCGCAGATGCTGCCTGATCGCGTCCTGGCTCTGCAGCCGGTAGGCCGCCGCGGTCATGCCGTGCGACGGCTGCGTGCTCCACCACATCGCGCCCGTGTCCGGATCGGGGCTGCACATCCCATAGCCGAAGAAGCCGCTCTGCCCGAACGTGGTCGCCACCCTCTGGCCGATCGGCAGCTTCTCGATCACCGCGCGGGGCACGAATCCGCCGAAGCCGATCAGCCCGGTGTCGAACGGCGTCGGCCCATCCGGGATCACGTGGCGCCGCACCGCCGAGTGCACGCCGTCGGCGCCGATCACGAAATCGCCTTCGGCGGTTGTTCCGTCGTTGAAATAGGCGATGACGGGCTGGTCGCCGCGGTCCTCGATCTTCACAAGCTTCTTCTCGAAGAACACCGAGACATTGGAGGCCCAGGCCTTGTCGATCAGCGTCTCGTTCAACGTCGCGCGGCACATGTTCACCGCGGGCTGGCCGAAGCGCTGCTGCATGTTCTGGTTGAGCGAGCCGAGCTTCTTGCCGCCCTGCGAATAGAAGTCGAAGGACTCCGCGATCGAGCCGTTGCGGATCAGTTCGTCGGCGAGGCCGAGCTCCGCCAGCACATGCATGCCGTTCGGCGCGATCTGAAGCCCGCCGCCGATCCCGGTGGAATAGGGCCAGGCTTCATAGAGCTCGGTCTCGATTCCGGCGCGGGTCAGGAACATCGCGGTCACTGGACCCGCGATGCCGGCGCCGATGATCAGAGCTTTACGGGGACGAGAGGTCATGCCTTGCTCCATGCATCCGTGTGGGGTAGGAAAGGTCAATTGCTAACTATCTTAGTATCTAAGATATAAGGCGAGTAAGATACAGGAGCCGCTTTGTCAAGTGCGAAGTCGCGTGCAGCGCTGATGCAGGAACTCGAGGAGGCGATGCGCCGGTCATCGGCGCAGGGCGTGATGTACGGCCAAGCCGTTGCGAACATGGCCGGAATCTCCAACTCCGACATGGAGTGCATGGACATCCTGCATCTGGAGGGGCGCGTGACCGCCGGCCGTCTCGCCGAAGTCACCGGCCTGACCACCGGCGCGATCACCGGCGTGGTCGATCGTCTGGAGAAGGCGGGTTACGTGCGCCGCGAGCGGGACGAGAGCGACCGCCGCAAGGTCTTCATCTCGGTCGTGGAGGAAAAGGCGGCGGAGATCGGCAAGTTCTACGTGCCGATGCAGGAGGCGATGCTCAAGCTGTGGAGCAGCTACACCGACGACGAGCTGCGCTTGCTGCTGCGCTTCGCCAATGACGGCTACAAGGGCGTGCTGGAAGCGACCGGAGCGTTGAAAGCGGTGATCGACATGCCGCCGGAGCAGCGCGCCAGTCTCAAGATGCCGCCGAAGACTCGTCGATGATCCGCGCCGACATCGCGCGATAGCGCTCGGCGGCCGCATACATGCCCCACATCGTGCCCAGCATCATCCAGAAGTGCCGCCAGTGGTCGGTATCGATGATGAAGCTCTCGCCGACGAAGCCGAGGAACGCCGAGAAGACCGCGAGATAGCCGCGCTGCCACGGCACCTGCAGGTAGATGTAGCGGAAGCCGATGATCGCGGTGACGAACACCAGCGCCGGATAGCAGATGCCGGAGATCCAGCCGCCCGACATGAAGGCGTTGAGATAGGAATTGTGGGTGTCCTCGGGGAAGTAGGTGTGGAATTGCAGCGGCCCGATGCCGAACGGCAGCTCCAGCGCCATCTGCGCGCCGAGGATGTGGCGGCCGAACCGGCCGAAGCGGCCTTCGTCATAGCTTTGATCGAAGCTCGCGCGCTGCTTGAACATGTCGGCGACCGAGCCGATCGAGAGCAGCACCGCGATCAGCGCCACGGCCAGGATCGCGGCGATCAAGGTCATCACGATGATGCGCGAGCGCTGCGCCTGCGAGCGGCTGGTGAACACCATCAGCGCCAGCATGAAGGCCGCGGTGATCACGAGGCCGCCCCAGGCGGCGCGCGAGAACGACAGCAGGATCGCGAGCGAGATGATGCCGAAGGCGATGGCGTTGCGGAACGCCTTGCCGAAGCGGTCGGAGACGACGCTTTGCAACGTGAACAGCGCCGGCAGGATCAGGAAGGCGCCGAGCACGTTCGGATCCTTGAAGGTGCCGCGGGCGCGATCGTACAGCGTCAGCAGGTCGTAGCCACCGGGCACCAGACGGAAGTAGCCGGCGATGCCCGCGAGCGAGGCGATCATCGCGCCGACGATCAGGCCGCGGCGCAGCATGTCGAGGCGGGCTTCGGTATCCTCCGACATCACCATCGCGAAGAAGATGACGGTGACGGCCATGTACCAGGAGGTGAGCACCCAGTTCACCACCTCCGGCTTGTCGAGGAACGGTATCGCGCCGATGCTGTAGCCGACATTGAGCACGATCAATGTGAACAGCAGCGGCATGAACACGAGCCGCATGCGCAGGCCCGTGGCGAAGAACAGCACGCAGGCGGTCAGCGTGACGAGCTCATACGGGCTCGGCTCGATGAACACGATGGCGCCGGACGCGCCGGCCAGCCACACCAGCGCCCGCTGCAGCGCCAGCACGCCCGTTGGTGCTGATGTCAGCGAATGGGACGTCCCGGCTGTCGCCGCATAGGCCATCGGATACTCACGCAACTTGGTACAAAACACGCAACAGATGCTTCGTCATTGCGAGGAGCGAAGCGACGAAGCAATCCACCTATCCCCGAATTGCGAACTGGATTGCTTCGCTGCGCTCGCAATGACGACAGTAGGTTGGTTCTCAGTACGCGTTCTCGCTCTTGGTCAGCAGCGAGAACGGGGTCTTGAGCAGGATGTAGAGGTCGAACAGCACCGACCAGTTTTCGATGTAGTAGAGGTCATATTCGACGCGCTTCTGGATCTTCTCGTCGGTGTCGACCTCGCCGCGCCAGCCGTTGATCTGCGCCCAGCCGGTGATGCCGGGCTTGACGCGGTGGCGGGCGAAGTAGCCGTCGACCGCCTCGTCGAACAGGCGGTTCTCCAGTTTGCTCTGCACGGCGTGCGGCCGCGGGCCGACCAGCGACAGATTGCCCTTCAGCACGACGTTGAACAGTTGCGGCAATTCGTCGAGCGAGGTCTTGCGGATGAAGCGGCCGACGCGGGTGACGCGCGGATCGTTCTTGGTCACCACCTTGGAGGCGGTGGGATCGGCCTGGTGATGGTGGAGCGAGCGAAATTTGTAGACGTCGATCCGCTCATTGTTGAAGCCGAAGCGCTTCTGGCGGAACAGCACCGGGCCGGGGCTGTCGAGTTTCACCGCGAGCGCCACCAGTCCCAACACCGGCAGCGCGGCAAGCAGGGCCATGCCGCCGACCACGCGGTCGAACAGCCATTTCAGCACCAGATCCCAGTCGGTGATCGGCGCCTCGAACATATCGAGCGTCGGCACCTTGCCGATATAGGAATAGGAACGGGGGTGGAAGCGCAGCTTGTTGGTATGGGCCGACAGGCGGATGTCGACCGGCAGCACCCAGAGCTTCTTCAGCATTTCCAGGATGCGGGTCTCCGCCGAAATCGGCAGCGCGAACAGCACGAGGTCGACGCGGGTGCGGCGGGCGAATTCGACGATGTCATCGATCTTGCCGAGTTTCGGTGAGCCGGCGCAGGTATTGGTGGCGCGATCGTCATTGCGGTCGTCGAACACGCCGAGCAAATGGATGTCGGAATCATCCTCGGCGTTCAGCGCCTCGATCAGCTGCTCGCCGTTATGGTCGGCTCCGACGATGATGGTGCGGCGGTCGAGCCGACCGTCATGCGCCCAGGCGCGCACCATCGATCGCAGCAGCAGCCGTTCGGCGATCAGGACCGCAAGGCCGACGCAGAAGAACGACGACAGCCAGACCCGCGAAACTTCGCCGCCGAGCTTGACCAGGAAGGAGATGCCGATGAACAGCAGGAACACGACGGCCCATGACGAGATCATGCGCGTCATCTGGCGCAGCTGGCCGCGGAAGATCTGCACCTGGTAGATATCGGCGGCCTGGAAGCAGACCACGGCGGCAGCCGCCATGCCGAGGATCGATGCGATGTATCCCCAGTGAATGCCCCCGCCGGCGAGCGGCCTGACATAGGCGAGATAAAGCCCGACGCCGACCAGGCTGAGCAGCACGAAGTCGGCGAGGCGAACCACGCCAGCGATCACGACCGGCGAGTAAGCACCGCGAACCTTCTGGTTGGTAACGGCGAGCGCGGCCGGCGAGAGGCGCCGGCGCCGTTCGATCTGCGGCTGAGCGGCCGTCGCAGACGCAGCGGCATTCAGCATCGAGCGTGCGTTAAACGGTTCCACGAGTCCACGTCCATTCCTGCGCAAGCAGATGGGCATCCGCGCGCAGTACGAAAATTCCCCCGGACGTGACTTAAGGGGACAAATCGGAAGAAACGGTTACGTGTGCAAGAAGTGGTTAACGTTTGGCAAATGCGTCGCGATAGCCGGCCAGCACACCTTCGACCATCGCGTCCTGCGAGAAATGTTCCGAAATCCGCTCACGCAGTCTCTCGGCGCGCGCCGCGGTCGCGGCGGGATTGTCCAGCGCGGCCTCGATCGCGTCGGCCATCGCCCCGGCATTGCTCGGCGCGAACAGGGCGTCGGTGTGGGTATCGAATATCTCGGGGATGCCGCCGACATCGGCGGCGATCATCGGAACGCCGGCGGCTGCGGCCTCGATCACCACATAGGGCATCGAATCTCCGCGCGAGGGCACCACCAGCAGGCTGCCCTTGGAGAAACCGTAGCGCGCCTTGACGTGACCGATGAAGCGGACGGCCTCGCCGAGCGACAGCCGCTTCACCTGCTCCTTGAGACGCTCGAATTCCTCGCCGTCACCGCCGAGCGTCAGCGTCACCGGCTTCCCCTCGGCTCGCAGCTTCGCCACCGCGTCGATCAGGAGATCGGCGCCCTTGATGCGCCGGAACTCGCCCACATAGGCCACATCGGTGGCATCGTCGGCCCGGGGGACCGGTTCGAATTCCTCCGCGGTGACGCCATTGAACACGCAGCGCACGAGGCCTGCCGGTTTGCCGACGGTGCGCTGATAGGTGTCGCGGGCAAACGCGCTCTCGAACAGGAACAGGTCGGTGCTGTTCATCAGGGTGCGCTCGAGCTGGCTGTAGAAGCGGCCCTTCCAGGTGTCGAGCGGGTAGTGCAGCGAGCCGCCATGCGGCGTGTAGACCCGGATCACCTTGCTCGACCGCCGCCGCAGCCGGACATAGGCGCCGGCCTTGGCGCCATGGCCGTGCACGACATCGGGTTTCAGCTTGCGGATCAGGCCGGCGATGTGGGCCCAGACCATGAAGTCGGCGAAGCGCGGCTCGCGGCGTATCGCCACCCGGCGGACGCCGAGCTTGAGCCGCGGCTCGATCTCGGCAAGCGCCGCGTCGGCCCGCGCGCCGCCGGTCAGGCTGTCGGCGACGATTCCGACATGATGGCCGCGTTCGATCTGGCCGTTGGCGACATCGAGGATATGACGAATGATGCCGCCGACCGGGGCACGGACGACATGCAGGATGCGGAGCGGCGGTTGCTGATTTTGATCCCGCGCCATCGATCAGAACCAGCGCTCGCCGACGAACACGGTGTCGCCGGGGCCGATCGGCGTGCCCAGCGGAGCGACGAAGCGGCCCGCGCCGGATGCATCGGTGTGGGTGAGGGTGACCTCGTCGCGCCTGGCGCGCGGCGAGAAGCCGCCGGCGATTGCAACCGCGCTTTCGACCGTCATGTTGGGCACATAGGGATATTGGCCGGGGGCCTGGACTTCGCCGAGGATGAAGAACGGCCGGTAGGCCTCGATCTCGACCGCCACGGACGGCTCGCGGATGAAGCCGTTGCGCAGCCGTGCGGTGATCTCGGCGGCAAGCCCGGCAGGGGTGCGGCCGCGCGCCGGCACCGAGCCGATCAGCGGCATGGTGATCGCGCCGGCGGCGTCGATCGCATAGGCGTTGGTGAGCCCTTCCTGGCCATAGACCACGACCCGGAGCCTGTCGCCGGGGCCGAGATTGTAGCCTTCGCGCGTCCGCGCGGGCTCGGCATAGGCCACGGGCGCAGCATACGCCATCGAATCGAGGCCGGGGTCGCCGGCGACCGGCGACGTCCGGCCCATGCAGCCCGACAGCGCGAGCGCAGCGACCAGGCAAATAAGGGGAGCGCGCAGATCGCGCATATGAGGAATCCCGCGACAATATCGGCCTCGATTAACGGCACTCGTGGTTAACAAAGAATGACGGGGTGGGTGGTGGCCGCGATGCCCGTCAACCCCACCGATTAACCCAGCGGCAACCTTAATGGACTGTAATCGCCCCATTGCGATGGAGTCGCGGCGTCCGCGGGAGTTCGTTATGCGTTTTGCATTCTGGCGTAGAGGCAAGGATAAGGCCGTCGTGCAACGGGCGTTGCCGAAGTCTGCGCCCGTCGCCGACGACGCTGTCGTGAAGGCGGCTGCGCCCAAGCCTGCGCCTGATAAGCCTGCTTCTGACAAGCCTGCTCCTGACAAGCCGGCGCGTCCAGCGGAGGCGGCCGATCTCGACCTGCACGTGCTCGGCCGCGCGCTGGCACGCAAGCGCGGCTGGATCATCGTGCCGACCGTGCTCGTATTTGCGCTGTCGCTTGCCGCGGTCAATGTCGTGACGCCGCGCTACAAGTCGGAAGCGCGAATCCTGATCGACAATCGCGAGAACGCCTTCCTGCGTCCGAACGGCGAGCGCGACCTCGAGCGTACCTCGCTCGACGCCGAGGCGGTGACGAGCCAGGTGCAGCTGTTGCTGTCGCGCGATCTCGCACGCGACATCATCAAGAAGAACAAGCTGGCCGAACGTCCGGAGTTCGATCCGGTGCTGCGGGGCTTTTCGCCGTTGAAGTCGCTGCTGGCGCTGTTCGGCATCGGCCGTGACCCGTTCAGCCTGACGCCGGAAGAGCGGGTGCTTGATTCCTATTACGAGCGCTTCCAGGCTTTCGCGGTCGACAAGTCGCGCGTCATGGTGATCGAGTTCCAGTCCGAGGATCCCGAGCTCGCGGCGCGCGTCGCCAACTCGATTGCAGACGGCTATCTCGTGCTGCAGCAGGCCGCGCGGCAGGACCAGGCCAAATCCGCCAGCACCTGGCTGCTCGGCGAGATCGACAAGCTGCGCACCAAGGTCGCGGACGCGGATTCGCGCGTCGAGGAATTCCGCTCGAAGTCGAGCCTGTTCGTCGGCACCAACAACATCCCGCTGTCGAACCAGCAGATGGGCGAGTTGAACACGCAGCTCAACAATGCCCGCGCGCTGAAGGCGGATGCCGAGACCAAGGCGCGGCTGATCCGCGAGATGCTCCAGGGCGGCAAGCCGATCGAGGCGTCGGAGGTGCTCAATTCCGAGCTGATCCGCCGGCTCGCCGAACAGCGCGGTACGCTGCGCGCGCAGCTCGCCGAGCAGTCCTCGACGCTGCTCGACAACCATCCGCGCATCAAGGAATTGAAGGCGCAGATCGCCGATCTCGATCGGCAATTGCGCGAGGAAGCCGGCAAGGTTTCGCGCTCGCTGGACAATGACGCCCGCGTCGCCGATGGCCGTGTCATGGCGCTGCAGGCTAGCCTGGACCAGTCGAAGAAGCAGGCGTCGTCGAGCAATAGCCAGGACGTGCAACTGCGCGGGCTGGAGCGTGAAGCCAAGGCGCAGCGCGACCTGCTGGAGGCCTATCTCGCCAAGTATCGCGAGGCGACGGCGCGCGAGAACATCGAGGCCGCGCCGACCGACGGCCGCATCATCTCGCGCGCGTCGGTTTCGAATACGCCGGCCTATCCGAAGAAGCTGCCGATCGTGCTGATCGCGACGCTGGCGACGCTGCTGCTGTCGTCCGGCATCATCATCACCGGCGAGCTGCTGCGCATCTCCGCGCCCGGTGCGGTTGGCCGCGCCTTCGCGCCGGCGGCTGCCGTGATCAGGCGCCGCGAGCCGGTCATGGATGCCGCAACCGTGGACCAGCCCGCGCCGGCGCTGCCGCCTGAACCCGCGCTCGCATCGGCGGTCGCGCCGAAGACGGCGGTGGAGCCCGAACTGCCGCTGGAGCCTGCGGCTGCCTATGAACCTCCGCCGCAGCCAGAGTCCGCCCAGACCGCCGACGAGATCGATGAGCTCGCCGAGCGCCTTGTCGCCGCCGGTCCCGCCGCCCACAAGGTCACCGTGCTCGGCCCGGCTGCGCCTGATAGCGTCACGCTGACCGCCCTGACGCTGGCGCGCCTGATGGCGCGCCAGTCCAAGGTCGTCGTCGTCGATCTCGTCGCGTCCTCGCCGGTACTGACGTCGGCGACCGTCGATCCGGCGGCGCCCGGCCTTGCCGAGCTGATGCAGGGCGAGGCGACCTTCGCGCAGATCATCACCAAGGATCGGCAGTCGCGTGTTCAGATCGTCAGCGCCGGGCGTCCGGGCTTCGATCGCTCGCATCTGCAATCGCCGCGGCTCGCCCTTGCGATCGACGCGCTGCTCAGGGTCTACGACCACGTGCTGCTCGACGCCGGTTCGGCCGTCGACCTGCCGGCCGAACTGCTGACCGCGAAGGCACAGGCGGTCGTCGTGCCCGACGCCGCCATGGCGCAGGATGCCCGCCACTCGATGGTCGAGCAACTCAGGGCGGTCGGCTTCGCCGAAGTGACGATGCTGAGCAAGCCGTGCGCGGCGTCGGAAGCGGTCGCGAGGGGCCCGCGGGTGGTGGCCGCCTGAGCGCCACCGTCAGCCCGTCGGGGTAAATCCGGTCGCCCGCACGATCCCTTTCCAGCGATCGGATTCGGTGGCGAGCAGTTGCGCAAAGTCATTCATCGCGATCGCGTCGACGGCGACCGACAGTTTGGCCATGCCGGACTTGACCTCGTCGCTGCGCAATGACGCCTTGATCGCGCCGTTGAGTTGCGCGACGATTGCCGCGGGCGTCTTCGCCGGCAGGAAGATGCCGAACCAGGTCACGTCCTGAAGTCCGGGATAACCGGCTTCCGCCACCGTCGGCACATCGGGGAGAGATTTGAGACGGCTGGGACCGGTCGTCGCCAGAGCGCGAAGCTGTCCGGACTGGACCTGGCCCAGCAGGCTGTCGATCGGCATCACGGCCGACGCGATCTCGCCCTTCAGGAGATCCTGGACCGCCCCTCTGCCTTGATAGGGCACGTGGAGATAGTCGAAACCCGCGGTCCGGCCGAGCATCGCACCGATGAAATGTAGCGTGGTGCCGACGCCCGGCGTGCCATAGGTCGCCTGCGTCGGGTTGGCGCGGCACCAGGCGACGAAGTCGGCGAGGCTCCTGACGTCGTTCGGGACTTTCGGGCCGACCGCCAGCAGCGTCGCGAATGAGCCGACGGTCGAGACCGGCGTGAAGTCCTGCGGTGCGTATGCGAGCGATTTGTAGGTGTGCGGAAACAGCGCGATGAACCCAAGCGGCGCGAGCAGCATGACCGATCCATCGGCCTCGGCGTTCTTCACGGCCTCGATGGCAATCCGGCCGCTCGCGCCGGGCCGGGTCTCGACGACGATGGAGTCAGCATAATCCTTCATCTGCCCGGCAATGAGCCTTGCGACGGCGTCCGGCAATCCGGGTGTGTAGCCGGTCAGGATATGGGCGGTCTTCAGGCGGGGCTGCGCGGCGACTGGCCGGACCAGGCCCGCGGCGGCGAGCGCGGCACCGGCCGCTGACGCGGTCAGGACGTCGCGACGGGTCAACATGCATGCCTCCATGGTCGTCGAGCCGCGCCGTCCGGGGCGCGACGATCTGCGTCATCGCACGCGGAGGATGCGTGAGGCGGGGATAAACGTCCAATGCTAGTGTCTGAGGCGTCCATAACCGTTTTGGTAACGATCGCTGATGCAGGACATCGAGCGTGCCCGACGCCGGATCAAGCTGCGCGACCTACACATCCTTCTCGTCATCGCGCGGCGCGGCAGCATGGCGAAGGCTGCCGCGGAGCTCGCGGTGTCGCAGCCGGCCATCTCGCGGGCGGTCAGCGACATGGAGCACGCGCTCGGACTTCGGCTGTTCGATCGTTGCCGTAACGGCATCGAACTGACGGCCTATGGCCATGCTCTGGTGCGACGCGGGGTCTCGATCTTCGACGAGCTTACCCAGGGCTTGCAGGAACTCGAGTTTCTGGCTGATCCGAGCATCGGAGAGTTGCGCATCGGCAGTACGGAGAGCATCGCAGCGGGCTTGCTTCCGGTGGCGATCGACCGCTTCACGCGGCAGCATCCCGGCATCCGCATCAATGTCGCGCAGACCGTTCTCAGCGATCTGCGTTACCGCGAACTGCGCGAGCGCAACATCGATCTGTTGCTTGGATGGACGCCGACGCCGTTTGACGAGACGGACTTGGCGGTCGAGCCCTTGCTCGATGATCGGCGCGTCGTGGTCGCGGGAAGGCGAAGCAAATGGGCGCGTGCATCCAGGCTCGAATTGGCCGACCTTGCAGGCGAGCGCTGGGTGTTGCCTCCGCCGGACACCTTTCCGGGCTCCGCGGTGGCGGAGATGTTTCGCGAATTCGGAATGCGGATGCCAAGCGCGCCGATCACGACGCTGTCGCTTCATTTGTGCTGCCGGCTCGCCGCGACCGGCCGCTTCATCACCGTGCTGCCGGGCTCGGTCGCGCGGTTTGCCGGCGGCGATCTCGGCCTGAAGGTGCTTCCGGTTCAGCTTCCGCGAGCGGCCGCCGTCTCGGCCGCGATCGTCACGTTGAAAGGCCGCACCTTGGGTCCGACCGCCGAGATCTTCATCGCCTGCATCCGCGAGGTCGCCAAGGCGGCCGCAAGCAAAGCGGCCGTCCGCAAATGACGCGAATTGCGGGCGCCGTTCCCTTCAGTGCGGGCGCCCGACGCCTAGTGCGCCATCATCGGCTCGCGCGCGGTTCGCTCGAGCACCGGATCGATCCGCAGCCTGATCGTGACGAGCGCGCCGATCAGCCCCATCACGGCGAGCAGCAGCAGCCCCGCCGTGAAGCTGCCGGTCAGGTCCTTCAGGTAGCCGACGGCGAACGGGCCGGCGAAGCCTGACAGGTTGCCGAGCGAGTTGATCGCGGCAATGCCTGCCGCTGCCGAGGCGCCGGTCAGGATGCCGGCCGGCATCGGCCAGAACATCGGCGGCACCGCCGACACGCCGATCTGCGCAAGGCAGAGCAGGGCGACGATCAGCACCGGATTCGACATCAGCCCGGCAAGGCCGATGCCGACGGCGGCGAGCGTCAGTGCGCCAGCGACATGGTAGCGCCGCTCGCCGGTCTTGTCTGAATGGCGGCCGAGCAGCACCATGCCGACCGCGCCGAACACGAAGGGCAGGGCCGCGATCAAGCCGGTCTGGGTGTCGGTGACGCCAAACGCCTTGATGATGGTGGGCAGGAAGAAGGCGACGCCGTAGCTCGCAGCGTTGAGGCAGAAATACACGAAGGCGCAGGCAAGGACCCGCGAGTCGGTGAGCGACTGCAGAACGGAAATATGCTCCACGGCCTCGGTTTGCTGCCGCTCGCGTTCAAGCGTGGTCTGGATCCACTTGATCTCGTCGGGCTGCAGCCAGCTTGCCTGGCGCGGAAAGTCCGGAAGGAAGGTCAGGACAGCGAAGCCGACCAGGACCGACGGCAATGCCTCGCAGACGAACAGCCACTGCCATCCGGTCAGGCCGGCGCCAGACAGGTTGAGCAGCAATCCCGAGATCGGCGCCCCGATGATGCTCGAGATCGGGATCGCCAGCATGAACAGGCTGATGACGCGCGCGCGGTACACCGACGGAAACCAGAGCGTCAGATAGAAGATGATGCCGGGGAAGAAGCCGGCTTCGCAGGCGCCGAGCAGAAGGCGCAGGAAGTAGAAGATCCACTCGCTCGACAGGCCGCTCGCCGCGGACATCTGTGGGATGAAGGCAAATGCGGCCGAGACGATGCCCCAGCTGATCATGATGCGGGCGATCCAGCGCCGCGCACCGAACCGCTCCAGAAGGATGTTGGAGGGCACCTCGAAGAAGAAGTAGCCGATGAAGAACAGGCCGGCGCCGAGCCCGTAGGCGGCCTCGCTGAGGCCGAGCGCTGCGTTCATGTGCAGCTTGGCGAAGCCGACATTGACGCGATCGAGATAGGCCACGAAGTAACACAGGATGAGGAACGGAATCAGCCGCCGCATCATCTTTCCGATCGCGCGCTTCTCGATATCGTCGCTCATCGTTCCCATCCCTTCCTGTTTTTCGAATCGGCAGACGATCACTGCGCTGTTCGAGGCGGCACCTGGCGCACCCGCAGCGGTTCGTCGCGTTGCTCTTGCAAGTCTTGTTCATTGTTGTGTAATCGACTGCCGCGTGACTAATGGCATTTGGGAATGGAGCCACGGCGAAACTGTCATGATGCACCGCGGTATAAACGCGGGAACCCTGGAGCGTTTTCCAGCGAAGTGGCTGCTCGTTCGCGCCAAGAAAACGCCTCAAAGCAGAATCTGGAGCCCCGTTCCGGTCTAATCGGAACGGAACACGCTCTTGCCGGGCAGGATGGTGGCGGGCCGTGATCAATAATCTGAAACTGCGCCAGCTGCGCCTGCTGGTCGCTCTCGACAATGAGCGCAAGTTGCAGCTCGCCGCCGAGCGGTTGAACATCACCCAATCCGCTGCATCGAAGATGCTCGCCGAAATCGAGGCGCTGGCGCGGGTTCCCTTGTTCGAGCGCACCGCGCGCGGCGTCGAACCGACGGCCTATGGGTCGATCCTGATCCGTGGCGGCAAGAGCGTGCTGGCCGATCTCGACCAGGTCACCGACGAGTTCGCGGGCTACAAGTCCGGTGAGCTCGGCACCGTCTCCGTTGGAACGGTCGCCAAGCCGAGCATCGACCTCGTCGTCGACGTGATCCAGTATCTCGGCGAGAAGCTGAATCGGGTGAACATCTCGCTCGATGTCAGCACCAGCCCGCCATTGATCACGCGACTGCTGGCGCTCGAGTTCGATTTCGTCGTCGCCAGGATTCCCGCCGGCATCGATCCCCGGCAATTCGACTATTTTGAGATCGGCGCGGAGGAGGCGGTGCTGCTCGTTCGTGCGGAGCATCCGTTGGCCGGCCGCGAGACGGTCGAACTGGAGGACATGGCCGACCAGCAATGGATCTGCCAGCCGCGCGAATCCTTCATGCGCCAGGCGCTCGAGAGGCTGTTCATGAGCCGCGGCGTGACGCCGCCGCGCCGGGTCATCAATACCGAGTCGTTTTTCGCATCGGTCGGAATTGCCGCAGGCATCGACGCGATCGTGCCGGTCCCCATGCTGGTGTTCGATCTGGTCGATCCGCAGCGGTTCAAGGTGCTGCGCCTGCGGGACAGGCTGTTGTTGGAGAATTACGGCCTGATCAAGCTGCGCAAGCGTGCGCTGTCACCCGCCGCGGCATTGCTGTTCGACGCGATGAAGCGGCTCGGCGTACCGGGTGGCGGCACAGAGCAGGGCGACGCGGCGAGCTGAGTGCTCAGCGGAACATGCTGCGCAGGTTCTGCGCAATCTCGAACAGCGCCGGATTTTGCTTCACGGCGCGCTTGGCGCGATTGATGGCCGACAGCGCGCTGGCCGCCGGCTTGCCGCGCAGACTGAGCGGAACGAAGCTGTCGACGACGGCTTCATCGTCCTTGCAGAACAGCCGCTTGTACTCGTCCGAGCCGATGCCGAGATCGAGAGCGCGGTAGTTCAGACCGGCATGGCGATCGATGATATCGCGCATCAGGATCAGGCCGGGGCTGAACTTGGAATTGGCCGACATCGTGTAGGTGTTGAACATCATCGAGAAGCGATGACCGTCGGACACGCCGGCGAAGATCGCGATCACTTCCTCGTCGCACTCCAGCGCGTGGACGTCGATCGCATAGCCATTGCCGTCGGCGCGCGGCGCGAGGCAGGCGGCGCGAATGAAATGCTCGATGCCCGGCTCGGCGAACACGTTCGGCAGCTTCTGCTCGGCCATGCGCTGCGGCTTGACGCGGAAGAACCAGTCGAGCAGGCGGCAGACATCGGCGCTCTCGCTCGCGACGTAATAGCGGTAGCCGGGCAGCGCCTGCAGCTTGCGCTCCTTGCCCTTGAGGCGGCGGCGGAACGAGTTGCTGACCAGCGTCGCCGGTGTCGCGCCGGGCTCGATCGCCAGCACCGGGCAATCGTTGACCGAAGGCTGATGCAGCAGCAGCGCCAGCGGATTCGGGAGGTCCTGCCAGCGCAGCGGCTGCTGGCAGAGCACGAGCGCATCGGCGCGGGAGCGTTCGGCGATCGATCCGATCAGAGCCGCGATGTCGGCTTCCGTCGCGTTGGCGGCGAAATCCTTCGCGCACAGCGCCATGTTGAAGGTCGTATGCTTGCCGCCCATGAAGCTCGCGCAGTTCGCGCCGAGGCGGGACTCGATTGCGAGCGGCAGCAGCAGCAGCGGCCGGCGTTCGCTGTCATGAGCGACGACGATGAAGGGCCGCAGGCCCTCGCGCTCGCCGACCTGGCGCTGCCAACTGGCGAGGAAATCGAACCGCTGATAGGGCGTGTAGCTGTGCTGCGATGTCTCGAAGCCGCGCCAGGTCGCTTCGGCCGCGGTGAGATCATGAAAGATGTCGACGCCGGCAACGCGGATTGCGTTCGGCCACGCCCGCGTCTCAGCCGTTTGGCCTTCGATTGCCGCCGCCATGGTCATCTCGGAACCCAAATTTTCTTTAGGTATTAATTTACAGTTCTCGGCTGGGGCCGACCTTCGCAGGGAAATGTCAACAAAGAGTAATAACAATGCCGCGGCGGTGTGCGGGAACCGCCTGACACGGACGGGGATCTTGGCGCCGGACAGCGGGATTTTACGACGGGCCCGAATGGAGCTCGCGTATTTCAGTGGCGCCTTCAAGCTGCGCGAACGCGAAAGCGGCGGCGCCGGGGTGATCCTGCGCTTCGCCCGCGTTCGTCCTGCGCGACGCGGCCGGTTTCAGCCGCTGAAGTCCCAGGAGATCACGCCGGCTTTCCTCGATCGCACGATCCGTGCGTTGAGGCGCTGGCGGTATGACATCGTCGGGATCGACGAGGCTTGCCGCCGCGCGGTGACCTTGCCTAAGCGCCGACGCTTTGCCTGCCTGACCTTTGACGGCGCCAGCAAGGACATCGTCACCCATGCCTGGCCGGTGCTCGCCAGGCACGGCGTCGCCTTCACCCTGTATTTGCCGACGGCTTTCCCGGACGGCGTGGGCGTCGCGTGGTGGCTGGCGCTCGAGGACATCATCGCCCGCGAGAGCCGCATCAGCATGATGGTCGACGGCAGGGAGCAGCACTTTGCGATCTCGACGCCGTCGGACAAATACGAGCTGTTCGATTTCCTGTCCGGCTGGCTGCGCAAGCTGCCGCCGTCGGACCTGTCCTACGCGCTGAATGATCTCGCCAGGCGCTATTCGGTCGACGCGGCCCAATTGTCACGCCATGCGTCACTCGACTGGCAGGATCTGGCGAAGCTTGCCGCCGATCCGAACGTGACGTTTGGCAGCGCCACGGTGAACTATTCCGCTCTGTCGAGCCTCAGGGATGCCGACGCGCAGCGCGAGATGGCGATGGGCAAGGCGGTGGCCGAGAGCGCGCTGCGGCGCCAGGTCAGGCATTTCGCATTCCCCTTCGGGGACCGCGAAGCGTTCGGCCGTCCGCATGTGGTGATGGCCGAGGAGGCCGGCTTTGCCAGCGCGGTGTCGACGATCTCCGGGGTCGTCGAGGCGCAGGGCCGCACCAATCTGCACGCGCTGCCGCGGATCGCATGGGACGGCCGGGTGCGCTCGCTGCGGATGATGCGGGTGCTGCTGTCGGGCGTGATGTTCGCGCCTGTGCGGCCGACACGGAGCGCGCGCGACCAGAACGTTACTTAGACGCGATCGGGCCGCGACATCCAGGCGACGATCGGCATTGCCGGCAGCACCCAGCCGAGGCCCGCGACGACGTAGAAGATCGCCTGCAACAATCCGGAATTCGCGAGCCACGGCGTCTGCGCGACGGTCATGCCGAGCAGCGACCACACCACCACCAAGATGAGCAGGAAAATGGTTCCGAGCAGTTTGCGGGTGCGTATGGCCATGGCTGATATGGGTAACTCGTGATCTTGCGCTGCGGGCGCGGCGGACTATAAGGGGCCCGAAAATCCAATCAAGTCAGGGCGAAATGGCCGGTATTTCCGCAAAGACATCGCAGCTCCGCGCCGTCAGGGTATGGCTGGTCGCGGTGGCCGCCCTGATCGCGCTGATGGTGCTGGTCGGCGGCGCCACGCGGCTGACCGAGTCCGGCCTGTCGATCGTCGAATGGAAGCCGGTGACCGGCACGCTGCCGCCGCTGACCGAGGCGCAGTGGACCCAGGCCTTCGAGGGCTACAAGAGGATCCCGCAATATCGCGAGCTCAACGCCGGGATGACGCTCGCGGACTTCAAGACGATTTTCTGGTGGGAGTGGAGCCACCGGCTGCTCGGCCGCGTGATCGGCGCGGCCTATCTGCTGCCGTTCCTGTATTTCCTTTGGCGCGGCGCGGTGAGCGGCGAGCTCGGCCGGCGGCTGTGGGTGATTTTCGGCCTCGGCGCGCTGCAGGGCGGCGTCGGCTGGTGGATGGTCGCGTCCGGCCTCTCGGAACGCATCGAGGTATCGCAGTATCGGCTGGCGACGCATCTGGTGCTGGCGCTCCTGATCTTCGCGGCGATCGTCTGGACGCTGCGGCGCCTGACGGACCGTCCTTCCGTGATCGCGCCGCTCAGGCTGAAGATCACGAGCGCGGTGCTGCTCGTGCTGACCTTCGTGCAGCTCTATTTCGGCGCGCTGGTCGCCGGGCTGCGCGCCGGCAGGGTTTATAATACCTGGCCCGACATCGACGGCGGCTTCATCCCGTCGGCTGACCGTCTCTGGTTCGAGACGCCGTGGTGGCGCAATCTGTTCGACAACACGCTGACGGTGCAGTTCGAACATCGCATGACCGCCTATCTGCTGTTCGTGCTGGCGATCGCGCATGCGATCGATGCCATGCGCGCGCGCGCCGGCAGCGCGGTGATCGCGGGCGCCTGGTGGCTGGTCGCGGCGATCACGTTGCAGGCGACGCTCGGCATCCTGACGCTGCTGCATCAGGTGCCGATCGATCTGGCGCTGACGCACCAGGCCGTCGCCATCGTCGTGCTGACGCTCGCGGTGCTGCAGGCCGAGCGCTTCGCGGCGCGCCGGACCGAACGGGACCAGCCGACCCTCGTTCCGGTCGGCCAGTCCCTCTGATCCGTCAGGACAGATAGTCGAGTCCGATATCGAGCGCGGCCGAGCTGTGGGTCACCCAGCCGACCGAGATCAGGTCGACGCCGGTTGCGGCAATCGCTGCGGCCGTCGCCGCGGTGATGCGGCCGGAGGCTTCGGTGAGCGCCTTGCCGCGCGCCATGTCCACCGCCTGGCTGAGCTCCTCGGTCGTCATGTTGTCGAGCAGCACCGCGTCGACGCCGAGCGTCAGCGCTTCTTCGAGCTGCGACAGCGTGTCGACCTCGACCTCGATCTTGACGAGATGACCCGCGTTGGCCTTGGCGCGCTCGATCGCGCTGCGGATGCCGCCGGCGAGCGCGATGTGGTTGTCCTTGATCAGCACGGCATCGTCGAGGCCGAAGCGGTGATTGCCGCCCCCGCCGGCGCGCACCGCATATTTCTCCAGCGCACGCAGTCCCGGCGTGGTCTTGCGGGTGCAGACGATCTGCGCGCGGGTGCCAGCCACGGCTTTCACGAGCGTGGCGGTGGCGGTGGCGACGCCGCTCAGATGGCAGAGGAAGTTGAGCGCGGTGCGTTCCGCGGTGAGCAGGCTGCGGGCCGGGCCGTCGATGATCGCAATGACCTGGTCGGGTTCGACCGCGCTGCCGTCGGGCCGTTCGGCGCGCAGCGTGATCGCCGGCGACACCGTCTGGAAGGCCGACCGCGCGACGTCGAGCCCGGCGATCACGCCGGGCTGCCGCGCCCGCATCACCAGCCGCGCCTGCTGGGCGGACGGCACGATGGCGTCTGCGGTGATATCGCCGACGCGGCCGAGATCCTCGCGCAGCGCAGTCTGCACGATCGGCTCATAGAGCAGCGGCAACAGGGGATTGAGGGTCATGACAGGGCACTCCTGGCAAATGGCGTGGATTCGACGATGTCGCGCGCGGCGCCGAGTGCATCGACGCGGGTGAGGGACGACGGAACGGCCGACGCAGCGGTGTGTGGGAAATCGCTGCGGAAGTGGCCGCCGCGGCTTTCCTCACGCCTGATTGCGGCAACCGCGACCATCAATCCGATCAATGCTGCATCGGACGCCGCACTGTGGCTGCATGCGAGTGGATAGAGGTTGCGGATCGCACGAGCGATCCCGTCGCGGTCGCGCAGGACGCCGAGCCCCTGGGTGAGGACCGGCCGCACAGCGGAGGGATCGGAAGCCTGTGGCATCGCGTCCTCGCGCAGCATGGCGCGCGGGCCCGCACTCACGCTTTCGATGCTCTCGGCGACCCAGCGCGCGCAGACGATCGCTTCCATCAGCGAGTTGCTGGCGAGCCGGTTGGCGCCGTGCAACCCGGTGCGCGCGGCCTCGCCGCAGGCCCACAGGCCCTGCACCGTGCTGCGGCCAAAACCGTCAACCGCGATGCCGCCCATGTGGTAGTGAACCGCCGGCCGGATCGGGATCGGATCATGGGCGGGATCGATGCCGGCCATCTTGCAGAACGCGCTGATCACAGGATAGCGCTGCGCAAACTCCGCGCCCGGATGTTGGCGCGCGTCGAGGAAGGTGCGATGCCCCGCGGCGCGGTGGCGCCACACGGCGCGCGCGACGATGTCGCGTGGCGCAAGTTCGGCGCCGGGCTGATCGGCCATGAAGCGCTGGCCGGTCTCGTCGATCAATACCGCCCCATCGCCGCGGATCGCCTCGGTCAACAGCGGCATCGGGCGCGACGGCCCGTCGAACGCGGTCGGATGAAACTGGACGAACTCGATGTCCGACAGTTTCGCGCCGGCATGTGCGGCGAGCGCGAGCCCCTGGCCGAAACAACCGCCGGGATTGGTGCTGTCGGAGAACAGCCCGCCGATGCCGCCGGTCGCGATCACGACGCGGTTGCTCGCGATCGTCAGCGCGCCACTTGCGCTGGCTGCAAGCACGCCCCTCACCGCATTGTCCTCGACGATCAGCCGGCGCGCCTCGACGCCTTCCAGCAGCGTGATCGACGGCGTCTGGCGGACCGCCGCGATCAGCGCGCGCATGATCTCGCGACCGGTGCCGTCGCCGGTGGCGTGCACGATGCGGTTGCGGCGGTGTGCGGCCTCGAGCCCGAGGCGCCAGCTGCCGTCGGCGTGCCGGTCGAAGGCGACGCCGAGCCTCGCCAGCTGTTCGACGGCGGCGGGCGCGGCGTGGACGATCCGGCTCGCGGCGGCCGCGTCGCAAAGGCCGGCGCCGGCCGCGAGCGTATCGGCGAGATGCAGGGCAGGGCTGTCATCGGCGCCGACCGGCGCGGCAAGGCCGCCCTGTGCCCACATGCTGGAAGCTTCCGCGCCGAGCGGCGATTTCGACAGCAGGACGACCGGCTCGGGCGCGAGCTGAAGCGCGGTCATCAGCCCGGCGGCGCCGCCGCCGATGATCACCGGGCGGCCGTTGAGATCGGAGATATCGGTGCTCATATCGCCAGCATCCTTTCGACGCTCTTGCGCGCGCGATCGGCGATCGCAGGGTCGATCGTGACCTCGTGCTGGTTGGTCTCCAGCGCGTGGCGGATGTTCTTCAGCGTGATCCGCTTCATATGCGGACAGAGATTGCAGGGGCGGACGAAGTCGACATCGGGGTTTCGTGCCGCGATGTTGTCGCTCATCGAGCATTCCGTCAGCAGCACGACGCGCGGCGGACGTTTGGTCTCGACGAACGACTGCATCGCAGCCGTCGACCCTGCAAAGTCTGCTTCGGCGACCACCTCGGGCGGGCATTCCGGATGCGCCAGGATGGTGATATCGGGATGATCCTCGCGCAGCTGACGCACGTCGTCGGCGGTGAACAGCTCGTGCACCTCGCAGTGGCCCTTCCAGGCGATGATCTTCTTGCTGGTCTGCTTGGCGATGTTCTGCGCCAGATATTCATCCGGCAGCATGATGACGCGCTCGGCGCCGAGCGATTCAACCACCTTCAGCGCATTGCCCGACGTGCAGCAGATGTCAGACTCGGCCTTCACCGCGGTCGAGGTGTTGACATAGGCGACGACCGGTGCGTCCGGGTAGCGCGCCCGCATCAGCCGCACGTCCTGCGCCGTGATGGAATCCGCCAGCGAGCAGCCAGCCTTGAGGTCGGGGATCAGCACGGTCTTGGCCGGATTGAGCAGCTTCGCCGTCTCGGCCATGAAATGCACGCCCGCGAGCACGATGACATCGGCATCGACCTTGGTCGCTTCGCGCGCGAGCAACAGGCTGTCGCCGACGATATCGGCGACGCCGTGGAAGATTTCGGGCGTCTGGTAATTGTGCGCCAGCACCACCGCATTGCGGCGGCGTTTCAGCGCGAGGATCGCGTCGACGTCCTCGGCGAACGTGGCCCATTCGAACGGCGGGATGACGCGTTTGACGCGCTCATAGAGCGGCGCGGTGCGGGTGAGAAGATCGGTATCGAGTGCAACCATTTATACTCTCCGTGAGCATAAGATGGCTTATACTTATCCTGAGCATAAGGCGTGTCAAGTGCGCGAAAGCGGGAGCTTGGTGCCGGCGACGGCCCGCTCGGCCAGCACGGCATGGCGGAAGCGGAATAGCTTGGCCGGCCGGCCGACGGTATCGGCGGCCATTGCGCCAGTCTCTTCAACGAGTTCCTGCTGCTCGATCAGCCGGCGGAAGTTCTGCTTGTGGACCAGCCGGCCTGCGAGCGCCTCAACACTGCGTTGCAGTTGCAGCAGGGTGAACTCGGCCGGCATCAGCTCGAATACCACCGGACGGTATTTGATCTTGGCGCGCAGCCGCGCGATCCCGGTCGCGAGAATGCGGCGGTGATCCGCCGTCATGGGCTTGCCCGGCACGACCGGCGCCTCGCGGCCATGCGCGCGCCCGGCTTCCGGGATCAGAGCGGCCTCGTAGAGCAGCTCATAGCGCTGCAGCACCAGCTCCTCGTTCCAGTCGCGATCATCGAGACCGAAGGTGATGGCGCAGCGCTGCCAGCGCTCGCGTTGCAGCGTTGGTGACGGCGCCGCCTTCGCCCACGTTTTGAGCTTCGGCGCGATCGTCTTGGCCAGGAAGGCCGGCGCGCCGGCGCGATGATCCTCCCAGGGGAAGTAGTCGTACCAGCCGGACCAGTGGGCCTCGAAGCCTTCGCCGACACGATCCTCGCGGGTCAGGCCGAGATAGCTGATCGAGACGCTGTGCGGCACCTTGGTGTCGCCGGAGCGGCCGCGGTCGGCAAAGGTGTAGAGCTGCTCGACATAGCCGAGCGGGTGGCCGGTCTGCGCTTCGACCCAGGCCCGCAGCGCGGTCTGCAGCGAGCGATGGGTGAACTCGAACGGGCCGCTCGGCAGCGCGGAGCCGCCGGCGATGGTCATGATCTTCGGCGTGCCCTCGGTGACGGCGACCAGCACCGCGACGAGATCGGCGGTCACCGCGTTCCCCGAAGCCGGTGCGCTGGATTTCTGCGGCGATCTGGCCACGCGATCGGTCCGCGCTAGCAGTAGCCGTAGACGCCGCAGGCGTAGGGCAGGCGGTCCCAATAGGTCACATAGGCACCGCCGTAGTACGGGCCGAAATAGTTGTAGGAGTGCCAGTTGCCGTAATAGCCGGGCAGTGACGACGATCCCGGCAGCAGCGGTTCGCCGGGCACGAACGGGATATACGGCTCGGTATTGAGCGGGATCACCACGGGCTCGACGACCACGAGCTGGCGTCCGCGCCGCACATAGGTCGGCGGCGTGATGGTGGTGCGGTAGGCGTAATGCTGCCGCGGCAGGCCCGCCGGCAGCTGGCGCGCGGCCTTGACGGTGGCGCTCTTGGCGACGGCCGGGCCGTCGGCGGCGTCAGCAGGCGGGATCGCAAACAATGCGATCGCGAGCGGCAATGTCCAGCGCAGCATCAATGGTCTCCCGAATCATCCGGAGCCTATCACTGCCACTTTAAGCCGGATTGAACGTTAACGAGAGGCCCGTCGGTATTAAGCGTTAACGGGAGGTCGGTCGCCTTGGGCAAGTTGCCGGAGCGATGCGGCGCACCGCTCCGGAACAATTGCGGGATCAGGCGCGCAGGGCCTGGTCGAGGTCGGCGATCAGGTCTTCCTTGTCCTCGATGCCGATCGAAAGCCGCACCACCTCGGGCGCCGCGCCCGACCTCACCTTGGCGGCGTCGTCGAGTTGGCTGTGGGTGGTGGAGGCCGGATGGATCACCAGCGAGCGGGTGTCGCCGACATTGGCGAGATGCGAGAACAGCTTCAGGTTCGACACCAGATTGACGCCGGCGTCGTAGCCGCCCTTGAGGCTGAAGGTGAACACCGCCCCGGCGCCCTTCGGCGAATATTTGCGCTGCAGCGCGTTGTACCTGTCGCCGGGCAGGCCGGCATAATTCACCGCTGAGACCGCGGGGTGGGTGGAGAGGAATTCCGCCACCGCCTTGGCGTTGTCGCAGTGCTTCTGCATGCGCAGCGGCAGCGTTTCGATGCCAGTCAGGATCATGAAGGCGTTGAACGGCGACAGTGCGGGGCCGAGGTCGCGCAGGCCGAGCACGCGGCAGGCGATCGCGAAGGCGAAGTTGCCGAAGGTCTCCTGGATCCTGATGCCGTGATATTCCGGGCGCGGCTCGCTCAGCATCGGATATTTGTTGTCCTTCGACCAGTCGAAGGTGCCGGCGTCGACAATGATGCCGCCGAGTGAGTTACCGTGACCGCCGAGGAACTTGGTCAGGGAGTGCACGACGATGTCGGCGCCGTGGTCGATCGGCTTGATCAGATAGGGCGAGGCCAGCGTGTTGTCGACGATCAGCGGCACGCCGGCCTTGCGCGCAACGGCGGCGATCGCCTCGATGTCGGTGATGCTGCCGGCCGGGTTGGCGATCGACTCGATGAAGATCGCCTTGGTGTGCGGCGTCACCGCGCGCTCGAAGCTTTCGATCTCATCGGGATCGGCCCAGGCCACATTCCAGCCGAACGCCTTGAAGGCGTGGGTGAACTGGTTGATCGAGCCGCCATAGAGCTTGCGTGCCGCGATGATCTCATCGCCGGGCTTCAACAGCTGCTGCAGCACGACGACCTGCGCTGCGTGACCGGAAGCGACGGCGAGCGCCGCGGTGCCGCCTTCGAGGGCTGCGACACGTTCCTCGAGCACGGCATTGGTCGGGTTGCCGATGCGGGTATAGATGTTGCCGAATGCCTGCAGGCCGAACAGCGAGGCCGCGTGGTCGGCGTCGTTGAAGACGAATGACGTGGTCTGGTAGATCGGCGTCGCCCGCGCGCCGGTGGTGGGATCAGGCTGCGCGCCGGCGTGCACGGCGAGGGTGGAAAATCCCGGAAGGCGATCGGTCATTCTTTGTATCCTGTTGTAGCCTGGTCGAAACGCGCGGCATGCTGATGGCGCCGGCGCCCGCCGTCAAGCGAGTTGGGCACGCCGCCAGTTTCTGGAGGGGCATCCCGCGCTATACCGGAAGATCGCAGCGATTATTCCGCCGCGATGTCAGGTCGTCTCGGTCTTGTTCTTTGCCGCGCGGTCGGATGCCGCGGTCTGTCCGCCGCCGAAGCTCGTGCGATTGAGCGACAGCCGCATGCCCTGCGTCGGGATCGGCGCACGCTTGGAACTCAGCGTGCGCGAGTTGACGCCCATCCACGAGATCTCCGACGACAGCCGGCCATACTCGATCTTCGGGCAGCGGTTCATCACCACCTTGAGGCCCGCGGCTTCCGCCTTCTCGGCCGCGGCGTCGTCGCGCGCGCCAAGCTGCATCCAGATCACCTTCGGCGGCGTCGACAATTTCAGCGCCTCCTCGACCACGGGCATGATGTGGCTTGAATTGCGGAAGATGTCGATCATGTCGATCGGCCGATCGATGTCCGCAAGCGAGGCGACGAACGGCTTGCCCATCAGCGTCTTGCCGACATGGCCGGGGTTGACCGGGATCATGTCGTAGCCGCGCTGCGCCAGATATTTGAAGGCGAAATAGCTCGGCCGCACATTGACCGGCGACGCGCCGACCATCGCGATCGTCTTGACGTTGTTCAGAATGCTGCGGATGTAATTGTCGTCGTAGGTGTCGTGGTTCATTTTTCTTCCGGGTTTGTCATTCCGGGGCTCGCGTAGCGAGAACCCGGAATCTCGAGATTCCGGGTCTGGTGCTAACGCACCATCCCGGAATGACGACCTCAGGTCGTCACTTGTCTTGCCACTTCGGATCGCGCTTCTCGATGAAGGCGCCGATACCTTCCTCGGCGTCGCGCGCCATCATGTTTTCGGTCATCACCTCGGCGGCGAAGCGATAGGCGTCGGCGAGGGTCATCTCGGCCTGGCGATAGAACGCTTCCTTACCGAGCTTGACGGTGTAGGCCGATTTCAGCGCGACCTTCTCGGCCAGCGCGATCGCGGCGTCGCGTTCGGTGCCCGCGGATACCACGCGGTTGACGAGGCCGATGCTCTGCGCCGTTGCCGCCGAGACCGGCTCTCCGGTCAGCAGCATCTCCATGGCCTGCTTGCGCGGCACGTTGCGCGACAGCGCCACCATCGGCGTCGAGCAGAACAGCCCGATGTCGACGCCCGGCGTCGCAAACGCCGCCGCGTCGGAGGCGACCGCGAGGTCGCAGCTTGCGACCAGCTGGCAGCCGGCCGCGGTGGCGATGCCCTGGACGGATGCGACCACCGGCTTCGGCAGGCGCACGATGGCCTGCATCATCGCGCTGCAGGCGTTCATGATTTGCGCGAAATAGGCGCGGCCGCGGTCGGCATCGCTGCGGCGCGCGGTAAGCTCCTTGAGGTCGTGGCCGGCGCAGAACGCCGGGCCGTTGGCGGCGAGCACGACGGCGCGGATGCGCTTTTCACCGCTGATCTCGTTCAACGCGGCGTGCAGCTCGGCGATCAGGCCCTCGGAGAGGCTGTTGCGCGCTCCGGGCCGATTGAGCGTCAATAGCGCGATACTGCCGATGGTCTCACGCAGCAGGATCGGCTGGCGTTGCGGCGCTTCGGCGCGGGCGGCTTGGGCGGACATGATGAAAATTCCACTTTGGTCTCTGTGACAACTTAATGTAACAGGCAGGCTGAAGCGAGGGCAGGGACGGCATGGCGACAGCGAAAATGAGCGTGGCTGACGTGGAGGAGTTCCTGCGGAGGGAATTCCCGCAGGCGTTCGTCCACGACGATGTCCGGATCGAAAGCGCCGACGGCGAGACGGCCCTGCTGCGCCAGCGCTTCAGCGAGCGCATGCTGCGGCCGGGCGGTACGGTGTCCGGGCCGACCCTGATGGGCCTGGCAGATTTCGCGATGTACGTGGTGCTGCTGTCGGCGATCGGGCCGGTCGGCCTTGCCGTGACCACCAACCTCAACATTAACTTCCTGCGCAAGGGCCAGCCGGGGCAGGACGTACTCGCGGTGGCGAGGCTGCTCAAGCTCGGCAAGCGGCTCGCGGTCGGCGAGGTCAACCTGCTGTCCGGCTCGTCTCCCGATCCCATTGCCCATGTCACGGCGACCTATTCCATTCCGAATCAATAGGCTTTTCTACGGTATTATTGCACCATATTTACAAGCCATTGTTTTCGCTGGTGTAATTTGATCGCGTGGGCGTTGACGCGCGATCGCGGCTTCTCTAGAAAGCCGCCCAGTTCGGCGCATACGGCGCCGATTTCCTTTTCACGGATTTCACACATGAGCACGTTCTCGGCCAAGCCCGCCGAAGTGACGAAGAAGTGGGTCGTGATCGACGCCAAGGGTCTGGTCGTCGGTCGTCTCGCCACCCTCGTCGCGATGCGCCTGCGCGGCAAACACCTGCCCACCTACACGCCGCATGTCGATTGCGGCGACAACGTCATCATCGTCAACGCCGCGCATGTGGTGCTGACCGGTCGCAAGCGCGACCAGAAGACCTACTACAAGCACACCGGCTTCATCGGTGGCATCAAGGAGCGCACCGCGAAGCAGATCCTCGAGGGTCGCTTCCCCGAGCGCGTCGTCGAGAAGGCGATCGAGCGCATGATCCCGCGCGGTCCGCTCGGCCGCATGCAGATGGGCAATCTGCGCGTCTATCCGGGTGCCGATCATCCGCATGAAGCGCAGAGCCCCGAGAAGGTCGATATCGCTTCCCTGAATCGCAAGAACACGAGGGCCGCATAATGTCCGATACGTTGCAGTCCCTCGACCAGCTCTCGCAGGTCAAGCCGGCCGCGCCCGACGCGCCGAAATACGTCAAGAAGGTCGACAAATACAATCGCGCCTACGCCACCGGCAAGCGCAAGGACGCGGTCGCCCGCGTCTGGGTCAAGCCCGGCTCCGGCAAGATCTCGGTCAACACCCGCGAGTTCGAAGTCTACTTCGCCCGCCCGGTGCTGCGCATGATGATCCAGCAGCCGCTGGTCGCTGCGGCCCGTAACGGCCAGTACGACGTGATCTGCACCGTCGCCGGCGGCGGTCTCTCGGGCCAGGCCGGTGCTGTTCGGCACGGCATCTCGAAGGCGCTGACCAACTTCGAGCCCGAGCTGCGCGGCGTCCTCAAGAAGGGCGGCTTCCTGACCCGCGACAGCCGCTCGGTCGAGCGCAAGAAGTACGGCAAGGCGAAGGCCCGCAAGTCCTTCCAGTTCTCGAAGCGCTAATTCGAGTTCTAAAATTGGCGGCAATTGCCGCAAGCATCGAGTTGCAGAGGGCGCCGCGAGGCGCCCTTTTTGCTGCGTCCGACCGGCCGTGCTTCGGCGCGAATTAGCGCAGTTTTTCATGAAAACTTGCGCCTGCGTGCAAACGAAATTGGAACTCGCACCTTCTAGCTTGCGGGCTCGCAGTGGCGCTGCATCACCGTATTTATTTGCGCCTGCGAACGTTGCATCACACCGGGCTGGGGTGAGTTTATGTCGTTCGATCCATCGACACTTTATTTGTTCGCCACCATGGTCGCGGGCATGCTCGGCGCCATGCTGTGGTTGTTCGGCAGGCAGGAGAACATTTCCGCGCTGAAATGGTGGGGCACCGCCTATCTGCTCGGCGCGGCCTCGGTCGCGGTCTGGACGGTCGGCAGTTCGACGCTCGATCCGATGGTTCTGCTGGGCCTCAATGCGATCGGCTTCGCCGCCTGCGGCCTGGTCTGGAATGCCGCGCGCATTTTCCACGGCCGCAAGGCCAATTTGCTGGGCCTCGTGCTCGGCCCGATCGCATGGATCGGGGCGGTGACGACGGTTGAGGATCCCGCGATGCGCCTGACGATCGGCGCCGGGATCGTCGCGATCTACGCCGCGCTGACCGCCTCCGAGCTGTGGAGCGAGCGCCGCCGCGCGATGCAGCGGCGCTGGCTCGCGATCGTCATCCCGGTCGCGCACGGTTGCGTCCTGATGCTGCCGATCCTGGTCGGCGACCTGCTGCGATTGAACGGCCAGAATTTCGTATCCAGCTTTTGGGTCACGCTGTTTTCGATCGAGCTCGTTCTGTACGCGATCGGCACCGTGTTCGTGATCTTCATGATGGTGTCGGACCGCGCGGTGGCCGTGCACAAGACGGCCGCGTCGATCGACCCCCTGAGCGGCATGCTCAACCGCCGCGGCTTCACCGAGGCCTGCGCGCGGGTGATCGAGCGCGAGTCCATTGCCGGCCGGCCGGTCACCGTGATGATCTTCGACATCGATCACTTCAAGTCGATCAACGACCGCTTCGGCCATCCCGCCGGTGACGAGATCCTGAAGCTGTTCTCCGCTGTCGTGGTCAACAGTCTCAGGATCAGCGATCTGTCGGGCCGGATCGGCGGCGAGGAATTCGCGGCGCTGCTGCCGTGCTCGCTGGAGGAGGGTGTGCTGGTCGCCGAGCGCGTGCGCGAAGCCTTCGAGAACAGCAACATCACCTGCGAGGAAGGCGCGGTCGACACCACGGTCAGCATCGGCGTCGCCGGCGGCCCCGCCGGGACCGAGCTCGAGGTGCTGTTGGCCTCGGCAGACACCGCGCTCTACCAGGCCAAGCGCGGCGGCCGCAACCGCGTCGAGGCGGCGGAGGAATTGCCGCTCTCGCTGGAGAACTGGCGGCGCAAGACCGCGGGCCTGCCGGCTTCGGCGCGACAAAAGCCGGCGAGCGTCCGGGCATGAGCGCGGTAACGAGCGGTTAACCATTCAATCCCATGCTTTCGGGCATGGAGTCGATCCGCACCCGTAATCCGCAGTCAGCCCTGATGTCGCTCGAAGCCGATGCGGTTTCGGCGCGCAGCGGTTTCGCCTGCCTGTTCTCGGACTCCCATGAATACGAGACCGCGCTGATCGCCGAACGGCGCGCGCAGGGGCGATACCAGCCGCCGAAGAGTCGCTGGCCGGTGGTGATGCTGGCCGGCGTGATGCTGATGGTCGCGGGAACGGTGCTGCTGCTCTCCTGACGTCACGCGGCCCGCGCCGGATCCTCCGTCTTGAAGTGGTCGATCATCACCTTGGCGATTGCCATCAGCGGCAGCGCCAGCGCCAGCCCCCAGATGCCGAACACGACGCCGAGCAGGATCTGGAACGCGAACAGCGTGGCCGGCGGGATGTCGAGCGCCTGGCGCTGGATGATCGGCGTCAGCACGTAGCTTTCCAGCGCGTGGACGCCGAGGAACAGGATGAAGGCCGAGAGCGCCGCGATCCATCCGGTCGCAAGGCTCGCCAGCACCACGATCAGCCCGCCGAGGATCGCGCCGACCGTCGGGATGAAGGCGAGCAGGCCGGCCTGGATGCCGAGGATGAACGAGCTCGGAATGCCGATGATGGCAAGCCCGATCCAGGTGACGAGGAACACCGCCGTCATCGTGATGATCTGCGCGATCAGCCAGCGCTCCAGCGTCTCGCCGATGCGGTCGACGATGACCGTCGACTGCGCGCGGTACTTCGCCGGCGCGATGAACAACAGCCCGGCGCGGTAGATGCTTGGCTGGGCCGCAAAGGCGAGCCCGAGGAACAGCACGATGAAGAAGTTGCCGACGACGCTGACGGTGCCGAGCAGCACCTTTAGCGTCTGGCTGATGATGGCGCCGCCGCTTGAGGCCAGCGCGCCGGCGCCGGGGATGCCATGGGACTGGGACGGCGCGGGTGTCGTCGTCGTTGTCGTGACGGCGCTGCCTTCGCCCTTCGCCTCGCCGGCGGCATTTGTGAAATCGAGATAGCTGGTGTCGACCCCGTGCTGCTCGAGGAAGTCCTTGACGCTGCCGAGCTGTGATTTGATCGTGTTGCTCAACACCGTGGCCTGCTGCGCGATCGTGGTGCCGCCGAGGAACACGATGCCGGACAGCAGCCCGGCCATCGCCAGGCAGACGATCGCAAGCCGCAGCGCGTGGGGCAGCTTGGTCAGCCGGCCGAGCAGGGTGGTCATGGCATTGAGGGCAACCCCGAGCAGCATGCCCGCGAACAGCAGGAACAGGGTCGCGGCGAAATGCCAGGCGAAGGTCAGCAGGGCTGCGAACAGCACCACGCCGATGCCGCCGACGGCGATCGCCCATGCCAAGTCGTTGCGGGCCTGCAGGCGATTGTCAGCCGAGTCTGTCACGGGTGATTCCCCCTTCGCGACGGTCCGAAGCAGTCTTTGGCGAAAATCCCGCCGGGATCAAGCTGGCGGGAGCGTGCCGGTTTGCCGCTGACGCGCCGCGGCGCCGGGCGCGATTGGTGGGCATCTGGCCGGCTCTGGGTCCCGAGGGGCGCGAATCTGTGCAGGACTGCAAGGCCCCCTGTGCAGATATAGACAGTTGATCCGGCCGGAACTCGAAGGCATGATCGTCTCCGCAACGTCGCAAACTTAGAAGAATCATTGCGCGAGACTTCAATAATGAGACGGCCCGTGGTCGGCGTGATCGGAAACGCCCATCGCATCGAAAATCGTTTCACAGTCCAGATGGTCGGGGAGCGCAACCTTCGTGCGGTTGCCGAGGTGTCGGGCGCAGTGCCGCTGATGTTCGCGGGCAGCCCCGAAATCACCGAGGTCGGCGCCTTGCTCGACGTGGTTGACGGCGTGGTGCTGACCGGAGCCCGCGCCAATGTTCATCCGACGCGCTTCAACACCGAACCGTGTGCCGCGCACGAGCCTTACGACATCCATCGCGACGACGTCGCGCTGGCGCTGTCGGAAGCCTGCGTCGCGCGCGGCGTGCCGATCTTCGGCATCTGCCGCGGCCTGCAGGAGATGAACGTCGCCTTCGGCGGCTCGCTGCATCCGGAGATCCGCGAGATTCCGGGCCGCATGAACCACCGGATGCCACGGCTCGAGAACGGTGAAATCCATCCTGACCCGACCGTTGTGTTCGCCGACCGTCACGACGTCGCACTGACGCCGGGCGGTGCGTTCGCAAGAATCCTCGGCCGGGAGACCATTCGGGTCAATTCGCTGCACGGCCAGGGCATCCTCGAGCCCGGCAAGCGCGTCGTGATCGAGGGCATCGCCGAGGACGGCACCATCGAGGCGATCCGCATCGCCGACGCGCCGGGTTTTGCGCTGGGTGTGCAGTGGCACGCCGAATACGATCCGCAGCGCAATCCGATCAACCGCGCCCTGTTCGAGGCCTTCGGCGACGCGCTGCGCGAGCGGCGGCGGGCGGCGTAGGATGGTCTCACCGCCATCGTCCCTGCGCGTCTAGTCACGACGTCGTCTTCAAAAAGCGCGCTGTCGTCCCTGCGAAAGCAGGGACCCATACTCCGCAGCGGTTGTAGTGGAGGGGACTCGTCGTTGCAGCACTGCTCAACAATGACCATCGGTGGTTATGGGTCCCTGCTTTCGCAGGGACGACAGCGAATGTGTGGCGTCGTCTGTGAAGACGGTGACAAACAAGCCCAGTCTCGCCGGTTTGGGAAGCCATGAAAGACGCGGGGCTTTCCTGAGCCAATCCGCGCGAGCCGAGCGGCAGGTGAATAGATCGTCCCCAAATCCGGGCGTCACGAACGCAAAGTGTGTTGTCCCCGCAACGTCACAAGAGTTCCGTTGAGCATCGCACCTGTTGGGACTTCACTGTGTGGCGAATTCCCCGTTTAATAATGGCGGACCTGAGGCAAAGATTTTACCACCAAGACGTTCATTTGAGATCAGGTTCAGGAGGCCGCTGACCAGCGCCAGCGGCCTCTTCGTGTTGCTTCATTGATCACAAATGCAGGTATGGGCCGTTGCCGCGTCGATGGCGCGCAGGAAGCAAGCACGTCACGGCATTAGCGCACTGACCATGGCCATGCCGACGGTTGCGGTTTGGCGGTGGCGTGCGGCCGCGCCGGGGGTGGCGCCGGTTTGCGTGTCTGGGCAACATTGGCCGACGGCCGCGGGCGCGGCAGTGGTATTTCCGGGGTTACCGTTGGCTGTTCGGAGCTCACCTTTGGCTCTGCGGCGTTGGCGATGACACCAGCCAGCTGTTCCTGGCTTGCGTTGAGCCGCTCGGTGACCGTCTCGCTTTCGCGCGCCATCTGATCCTGGGTCGCCTTGATCTGGTCGATGATATCTTTGCTGCGCGCCATTTCTGCTTGGCTCGCCTCGAGTTGGCTCGCGACGTTTTTATGGTCGCGGACCAATTGTTCCTGCCTCACCTCAAGCTGTTCGACCGCTTGCCTTAAGGCAGCGAGATCGCGCGCCATCGGTTGAAGCTGCTGCGCCAAGTCGGAAGAAAGTGCCGCAGCAGTCGGCGCAACGTCTTTCGGCGCGGCGTCTTTCGGCGGGGTTTGCGCAGGAGGCGATGGGGGGCCGGAGGAGGCCACCATCGCCGTATCAACGGGTGACGACCACCACCAAGCAGCGCCACCAATGCATGCTGCCAACACAGTACCGACAACAGCCAGGTGGCGCCAATCCACCAATCGATGAACCGTCGCTAGCGGCGCGCGAAACGCCTTCATGGTGGTCGGCGGGTCGGAAGGAGTGACTCCTGCTTCGCGCGCGAGGTTCGAAAGCTGCTCTTCCAAGCTCGCGAGCCGCCCTTCCGCGCCTCTGTCATCCAGCATGGAATGCATTTTTTGCTCCGTATCAAATGCAAGGTCACCCGCCTTGAGAGCAGATCCGCTCCTCGGCGCGCTAACATTCAACGGGACCCGGATGGGTATTTGCAGCTTAAGCTTCCCAGGGATGAGGATGCGGCCTGTACGTCACATCGTCTTTCTTTTATCAGCTCACCCTTCCTGAACTGTCCCGACGATTTTGACCGAGATATCGTTCGTCCGCAATCGGGAACACCGCTTGCCATGGAGCGCTGGAGCTCGTGGATCGGGGTGCTGTTCGGCCGCCTCACGCTATCGAGCGCGAACATCGGATGCCTCTCGGAGCCGAGGCACATTACGTCGAGGTATCGTTGGTCGGCGTTGAGAGCGTCACCAAGCGCCGGAGAGGGCGGGCTGGACCCTGAAACGCGGGGATGCGGAGCGCTCCATGTTCGGCAAGCGACCATGTCGGCATCCTGCATGGCGCCTTCGGCCGGTGCCTGACCGTGGCGCCAGACATGTATCCCGGGGCCCTCACGCGCATTCTCGGTATGTTGAGTTGCGCTGCTGGCGAGAAAGTCCCGCTGGTCGACAGGCCGCAGCTGTTCTTCCGGTATCGAGCGCGCGCCGGAATCGGTCTTTCTCCGTACTAATACGGATACGAAAGTGGCGGATTGCAGCGCCGGACTCGGCTAAGCAACAGGGATATTTGCTCCGGCGCCGACGACCCCCTTTTCCGAATACTGTTTTTCCTTTTCGATTTTCGGTGCAGCCGACACGAGGGGTTGGTCGGGATGAATTTGTCGGGCCGTCTGGCGATGGGGATGATGTTTCCCGTCGCCGCGCTCCTGCTCGCGCTGGGCTTCATCCATGGCGTGACCTGGCCGGGCATTCTGCTCGCGGGTGGCGCGGTTGCGGTGGTATTGATGACGGCTGAGGTGATTGCGAGATCGCTGTCCAGGACGCCCGCCCAGCTGGTGCGGGCGGCGGAGGCGCTGTCGCGCGGCCAGCAGGTCTCGCTCGGCTCAAGCGATGACGGCGAGACTGCTCAGCTCGCGGCGACGCTTGCCGAATTGTCGGCGCAGCTGGGCAGCAGGCAGCACCTGCTGGAGAAGACCGTCGAGAGCATCCGCGATCCGGTGGTGGTCGCCGACGAGCACGGGATGATCGTGATCATCAACGCCGCGGCGCGACGGTTGTACAGTGTCGAACCCGGGTTTGATACCCTGACCGGCGTTCGCACCTTCCAGAACTATTATGCCGACGGCACCACCGTGATGCCGATCCCGGACACGCCGATGGCGCGTGCGCTGCGCGGCGATGACGTCGACGATTTCGAGCTGATCGTCAAACCGCAACCGCCGCAACCGGCCGTCTGTCTTGTCGTCAACGCGCGGCCGCTGCGCGACGATACCGGCAATCTGCGGGGCGCGGTCGCCGTGCTGCACGACGTCACCGCGCAGCGGCGGGCACATCAGGCGCTGGTTGAAAGCGAGCAGATGGCGCAGGCCATCGTCAGGACCGCGCTCGACGCCTTCGTCCAGACCGACCAGGACGGCTTCATTCTCGACTGGAGCCCGCAGGCCGAGGTACTGACCGGCTGGACGCGGTCCGAGGCGGTCGGCTATCGGGTGGTCGAACTGGTGTTTCCGGAGGAGCTGCGCCTTGCGCACCGGCAGCGGATCACCCGCTTCCTGCAGGAGACCGCGGCCGGCGGCATGGGCATGCGCTATGAAACGGCGTGCCTGCACCGCGACGGTCATCGGTTCTATGTCGAGGTGTCGCTCAACGCGCTGCGCCGCGGCGATGGCTGGATCATCAATTCCTTTGTCAGGGACGTCAGCCAGCGCCGGATCGCCGAGGAGCAGCTGATCCAGGCACAGAAGTCTGAATCGCTGGGGCGGTTGACCGGCGGCATCGCGCACGACTTCAACAACATGCTGACCGTGATCACCGGCACGATCGAGATCCTCGCCGACGGCGTCAAGGACAACCCGCAGCTCGCCGCGATCGCCAAGCTGATCAGCGATGCCGCCGATCGCGGCGCGCAGCTCACCTCGAGCCTCCTGGCATTCGCGCGCAAGCAGCCGCTGCAGCCCGCCGAGACCGACGTCAACGACCTGATCGGCGAGGTGGTCCGGCTGCTGTCGCAGACGCTGGGCTCGCAGACCGAGATCAGGACGGAGCTCGGCCGCAACGCCTGGCTCGCCCTCGTCGACCGCAGTCAGCTTGGTGCCGCGCTGGTCAATCTCGCCATCAATGCGCGCGATGCCATGCCTGACGGCGGCACGCTGAGCTTTGCGACCCGCAACATCCAGCTCGGGATTCCCGACGCCGTGGCGTGCGGCGTCGAGCGCGCCGGCGATCATCTCGTGATCGAGGTAACCGATACCGGCACCGGCATTTCGCCGACGCATCTGGAAAAGATCTTCGATCCGTTCTTTTCCACCAAGGAGGTCGGGCAGGGCGCCGGGCTCGGGCTCAGCATGGTGTTCGGCTTCGTCAAGCAAAGCGGCGGCGGCATCGAGGTCAAGAGCGAGCAGGGGCGCGGCACCATCTTCAGGATCTATCTGCCGAAGGCCGACGGCACCGCACAGCGCGCGGCGGACGAGGACGATCTGCCCGTCAGGGGCGGCGACGAGACGATCCTGTGCGTCGAGGACGATCCTACGATCCGGGACTATGTCACGGGCCAGCTCGAAAGCCTCGGCTACCACGTTCTGGTCGCGGCGAACGCGGACGCCGCGCTCGAAATCGTCAAACGAGGCACCGCCTTCGACCTGCTGTTCACCGATATCGTGATGCCCGGCAGCATGAACGGCCGGCAATTGGCGGAGACACTGATGGCGGGGCGCCCGGCGCTGCGGGTGCTGTTCACCTCGGGCTACAGCGACGGCGTGCTGCCCGCACAACAGGGGCGCGGTGGCCACGGCATTCCGCTGCTCACCAAGCCCTATCGGCGCGGCGAGCTGGCGCGGATGCTGCGGCGCTGCCTTGATCTTCAGGTCGACTTTCAGGGCGATCCGGTTCCGCAGCCTTACTCGGTACAGCCCGATCTCGAACGCTTCCTGCGCGAGAATCCGCCGGGGAAGATTTAGCCGGCGTCGAGCGATGTGTAGGATAGGTACAGCCAATCGGGCCGCGCAACGCGCGGCCCGATGATAACTTCGCGAAACCCAATATCTCTAATGTGGCCGCTGGGTTTCGCTTCGCTCTACCCATCCTACGCGCTAAGCTCCCGCGACAAAGCCGCGGCCGGTCAACGGCCCGATCTCAGGGAGTATGGAATGCAGGACCGCAAATGGTCGAGGCGCGACTGGCTCAAGGCGACGGCGGCCACCGCCGCCGGCATGGTATTTGCGGAGCCGCTGCGCGCGGCGGTGCCGCCGGCGGAAGCGGTGACGCCGGAGCTGATCGCAGCCGCCAAGAAGGAAGGCAAGATCTCGTTCTACAGCGCGCTGGAACTGAACACGGCCGAGCGTCTCGCGCGTGACTTCGAGCAGAAATATCCCGGGATCAGCGTCCGCGTTGAGCGCTCCGGCGCGGAGCGCATCTTCCAGCGCATCGCGCAGGAGCAGGGCAGCGGCATCAACGCCGTCGATGTCGCCAATTCCACCGATCCCGCGCATTATCTCGACTGGAAGAAGAACGACTGGCTCGCGGCCTATGTGCCGGAGGACGTCGCCAGGCATTTTCCGGCCGACCAGGTCGATCCCGACGGCACCTCGGCGACATCCTGCGCCTGGTTCGAGGTGATCGGCTACAACACCGAGCAGGTGAAGCGCGAGGAGGCGCCGAAGAGCTACGCCGACCTGCTCGATCCCAAGTGGCGCGGCAAGATCGTCAAGGGCCACCCGAGCTACTCCGGCGCGATCATGACCGCGACCTTCGTGCTGGCGCGCGATCTCGGCTGGCCGTATCTGGAGAAGCTTTCTCAGCAGCGGGTGATGCAGGTGCAGTCGGCGGCCGATCCACCGAAAAAGATCCTGCTCGGCGAGCGCGCGGTGATGGCCGACGGCAACGACTATAACCTCGTGCTGGCCAAGGATCAGGGCAAGCCGGTCGAGGTGGTCTATCCAACCGAGGGCGCGCCGCTGATCATCGTCCCCAGCGGCATCTTCAAGAACGCGCCGAACCCGAATGCCGCGCGCCTGTTCCAGAGCTATTTCTTCAGCGCCGAGACCCAGCAGATGCTGGCCGACGAATTCGCGCACCGCTCGTTCCACGCCAAGGTGAAGGAGAAGGCCGGGCACGTGCCGCTCGACAAACTGAAAATGCTGAAAGCCGATCCGGCTCAGGTGCAGGTGCAGTCCGAGGAGATCAAGGCGAAGTACGCGAAGCTGTTCCGGGTGTAGTTCGGCCCCCGTAGGATGGGTAGAGCGAAGCGAAACCCATCGCCTGTGCAAAGGGGCGAGGGTGATGGATTTCGCTGCGCTCTACCCATCCTACAGATCGCGCTAACCGCCCACTTCCGCGCTGAGCATCGGCCCGAACAGCTCCCATCTCTCGCCCTTGAGTCGTCTGAGTTGCATCTGCTTGATCGGCGCGAAATCGATCGGGCTGGTGTTCATCGTGATGCCGGGAAGCAGGTTGGTGGTCCGGAAGGCCTTCAGGTTGGCGGCCTGTTTCATCACGTTGGCGCGCGTGAGATCGTCGCCACACTGCTTCAACACCTGAACCAGCGTCTGGGCGGCATTGTACCCTGTCACAATCAGGCCGTCGGCCCGATTGCCCTCGGGGAAATATTTGGAGAGATATTCGTCGAACGCCTTCATGCCGGGGTCGTCCTTCCATTGCGGATCGAGCGGATCCATCAGGTAGGCCACCGAAATGATGCCTTGCGCGTTCTCGAAGCCGGCGGGCTGGATCACGGCACCGAGCGAGGAACCGACCGAGTTGAGGATGTGCAGCGGTTTCCAGCCGATCTCGGCCGTCTTCTTGATGGCCTGCGCCGCGAATTTCGGTGTGGCTATGTCGACGAATACATCGGCATTCATCGATTTCATCTTGACGATGTGCGTGTCGATGGTCGGCTCGGCCACCTCATAGGCATCCTCGATGACGATCATCGACGCCGCCTTGTCGCCGAGGCCGTCCTTCAGGCCCTTGAGATAGTCCTTTCCATAATCGTCGTTCTGGTAGAGGACCGCGATCCTGCCGTTCGGCTTTTCCTTCAATATGTGCTTGGCGTAGATCCGTCCCTCGCTCTGATAGCTGGGCTGCCAGCCCATGGTCCACGGGAAGTTCTGCGGATCGTTCCACTTGGTGGCACCGGTTTGAATGAACAGCTGCGGTACTTTCTTCACGTTCATGTATTTCTGAATCGCGCCGTTGGATGCCGTGCCGAGAGAGGCGAAGATCAGCAGGACCTCGTCGCCTTCGACCAGCTTGCGCGCCTGCTCGACCGTCTTCGGCGGACTGTAGCTGTCGTCGTAGGAGATGAAGTTGATCTTGCGGCCGTTGATGCCGCCCTCGGCGTTGATCTTGCGGAAATAAGCCGCCTGGGCCCGGCCGCTGGTGCCATAGGCCGATGCCGGCCCGCTGTAGGGCATGATGTTGCCGATCTTGATTTCAGTATCGGTTGCGCCGGTGTCGTATTTCTTCTGGGCAAATGCGCTGCCAGCACAGACAGCGAGAATGGTGATGGCGGTCGAAAGCGCCGCCATTCGTCGAGCGACGAAAGACATCTCGTTTCTCCCCATGCAGAAAATGAATGCGTGTTTTATCGGAGGCCGCTTTTCGGGTCCTTGCCGGCAGTGAACACCCGAGCCCAGGCGTTGTCGATCCCGGAAACACAACCTTGTGTGCGGTTCGCAGCACGTCATCAGGTTCGTCAGCGTTGCTGACCGTAGTCTTCCGGGCTTCCCGCGATCAGGCCGCGCGCATCGATCGCTGCGCGCGATAGGCCTGTGGCGATGTCAGCGTGAGCTTGCGGAAGGCTTTTCGAAAGCTGCTCTCGTCCTCATAGCCGGTGGCGCGGGCGATCGCCTTGATCGGCTGCGCCGTGGTCTCCAATAGCGTGCGGGCGTGCTCGACGCGGCGGCGCATGATGAAGGCCTGCGGAGACTCGTGGGTCAGTTCGCGGAAGCGGCGGTTCAGCGTGCGTTCGCTGAGGCCGAGCGCGTGTGCGAGGCCGCGCACCGTGATCGGGGTCTTGCCGGTGCGGCGCACCAGCATGTCCGCCTTGATCAGCAGCGGATCCTGGCCGAGCATGTAGCCGAGCGGCATGAAGATCGCCTGGGTGCGCTGCGCGGTGTCGATCACCGCATAGTCGGCGCAAATTTTTGCGACCTCCGCGCCTTCGACAAGCTCGATCAGCCGCAGCAGGAGATCGACCCACGACATCGGGCCGGCGGCGCAGACCAGGCGATCGGCCTGTGTGATCACGGCATCGCCGGCGAGATCGACCCTGGGATGGCGGCGGCGAAGCTCGCTCTGCAGCCACCAGGTGATGGTGGCGCGGCGGCCGTCGAGCAGGCCGGCATTGGCGAGCAGCAGCACGCCGCTGCAGAACGCGCCGATCAAGCGGCCGCTGGCATGCTGCCGGCGCAGCCAGGCGCCGGCACGGTCATATTGCGGCTGCAGGCGCTCGGCGATGAGATGATCGACCAGGCTGCCCGGCACGATGATCGCGTCGCACGCCGTCCGTCCGCCCACCGCACCATCGACGGCGAGCAACTTGCCGCCGCCGGCGCGCACCGCCTTGCCGTCGAGCGAGAGCGTCTGCCAGCTGAAGCGCGCCTTGCCGCCGCGCAGCTGCATCACGTGGTTGGCGAGGGTGAGGATGTCGGCGATGCCGGCGACCGCCGATTGCATGCAGCCTTCCAGCGCGAGGATCGCAAGCTTCATGGGACCTCCGGAATTTGCCGTCATGCTAGCCGATCCGCGCGATCGGGCGGTGGCAGATATTGCCCGATCTCTGTCCGATCGGCCACTGCCTGATTGTGCCGTGCCGGTCCATCTTCGCTGCGTTATCACACCCTCAGCAATGGAGAGAGACCATGCCTTACGTCACCATTTCTACCGTCCGCGGCATCTTCGATGTCGCGCAGAAGCAGGCGCTGCTGGAGCGCGTCACCGATCTCATGGTCGAGATCGAGGGGCAGGGCAACCCGGACTTCCGCCGCAACGTCTGGGTCAAGATCGAGGAGGGCGAGCCGGCGAGCTGGTCGCTCGGCGGGATGATCCCGACGCCGGACATGATCGCGGGCAAATTCAGCGCGCTCGACGCCGGCGGACGGCGGCTCGCCAAGGCGAAGGTGTAACCACCCTTCGTAGGATGGGTAGAGCGAAGCGAAACCCATCGCGCCGGTGCAAGCTTCGAGATGTTGGGTTTTGCTTCGCTCTACCCATCCTACGGATCGCGCGCGACGGCGACACCCCGCAAAACAAAAGGCGCTTCCCGTGGAAGCGCCTTTCGCATTTCGTCGGTGCCGTAAAACTTACAGCGAGTAGTACATCTCGAACTCGACCGGGTGCGGGGTCATTTCGAAACGCGCGACCTCGGTCATCTTCAGCTCGATATAGGCGTCGATGAAGTCGTCGTCGAACACGCCGCCGTTCTTGAGGAACGCGCGGTCCTTGTCGAGGCTCTCGAGCGCCTCGCGGAGCGAGCCGCAGACGGTCGGGATCTGCTTCAGCTCTTCCTTCGGCAGATCGTAGAGGTCCTTGTCCATCGCCGGACCCGGATCGATCTTGTTCTTGATGCCGTCGAGGCCGGCCATCAGCATCGCGGCGAAGCCGAGATAGGGGTTGGCCATCGGGTCGGGGAAACGCACCTCGACGCGCTTGGCCTTCGGGTTCGCCGTGTAGGGGATTCGGCAGGCCGCCGAGCGGTTGCGCGCGGAATAGGCGAGCAGCACGGGGGCTTCATAGCCCGGGACCAGACGTTTGTAGGAGTTGGTCGACGGGTTGGTGAAGGCGTTGATCGCCTTGGCGTGCTTGATGACGCCGCCGATGTAGTGCAGGCAGGTCTCCGACAGGTCGGCGTATTTGTTGCCGGCGAAGGTCGGCTTGCCGTCCTTCCAGATCGACTGGTGGACGTGCATGCCCGAGCCGTTGTCGCCATAGACCGGCTTCGGCATGAAGGTGGCGGTCTTGCCGTAGATGTGGGCGACCTGGTGGATGCAGTACTTGTAGATCTGCATATGGTCGGCCATCAGCGTCAGGGTGTCGAACTTCATGCCGAGCTCGTGCTGGGCCGAAGCGACTTCGTGGTGATGCTTCTCGACCTTGACGCCCATCTTGGCCATTGCGCCGAGCATCTCCGAGCGCATGTCCTGCACCGAGTCCTGCGGCGGCACCGGGAAGTAGCCGGCCTTGGTGCGGATGCGGTGGCCGAGGTTGCCGCCCTCATATTCGGTCGCCGAGTTGATCGGCAGCTCGGAGGAGTCGAGGCGGAAGCCGGTGTTGTAGGGCTCGGCCGAATAGCGCACGTCGTCGAACACGAAGAACTCGGCCTCGGGACCGACGAACACGGTGTCGCCCACGCCCATCGACTTCACCATCGCCTCGGCCTTCTTGGCGATGCCGCGGGGATCGCGGTTGTAGGGCTCGCCGGTGGTCGGCTCGAGCACGTCGCAGGTGATGACCATGGTGGTCTCGGCGAAGAACGGGTCGATCGTCGCGGTGACCGGGTCGGGCATCAGGCACATGTCGGATTCATTGATCGCCTTCCAGCCGGCGATCGACGAACCGTCGAACATCGTTCCCTCGGCGAAGATGTCATCGTCGATCATGCTGACGTCGAAGGTGACGTGCTGCCACTTGCCGCGCGGATCGGTGAAGCGCAGGTCGACGTATTTGACGTCGTTGTCCTTGATCGATTTCAGGACGTCTTTGGCGGTCTTCATGAATACCCCTTATGGATGTGCGGGTCGGTTTCCAGCGGAGAGCGACGTTATTCCCGCTTTTGGCGAGTTCGTGTGACTGCACAAACGAAATCAGGCTGCCGAAGCAGCCTTTTTTCTCTTTTGCCGTCAGAAAATCCGGATAGCACCGCCCTTAAATAGCGTCCAGCCCGGATTCGCCGGTCCGGATGCGGATGGCTTCCTCGATGTTGGAGACGAAGATCTTGCCGTCGCCGATCCGGCCGGTCTGCGCCGCGCGGCGGATCGCGTCGATCGCCTTCTCGACCAGGTCGTCGCCGATGACGATCTCGATCTTCACCTTGGGCAGGAAGTCGACGATGTATTCCGCACCGCGATAGAGTTCGGCATGGCCCTTCTGGCGGCCAAATCCCTTGGCCTCGGTGACGGTGATGCCTTGCAGTCCGACTTCCTGGAGCGCTTCTTTCACCTCGTCGAGCTTGAAGGGCTTGATGATGGCTTCAATCTTCTTCACTGAGCGCCTCCCGGGCATTGCAGATTGCAGGGTCGAGTTCGATGCGCGTGGGGCGCAGTCTGGTTGGTCTTAAGGCTTCCGGCCGGTTGCCGGAAACACGCGCAATGGTCGCATGGAGCGGCCTTGCGCGCGGCTTCCTCAAAAGCAGGGTCTATGCCAAGTTGTTAAGGTCCCCGATTTCGGAATGTTATCAGCCTTTTAACAGGCAATCGGCTGATATCGAACCACATGGGCTATGATATCCAAGCCTAACAAATAGGCAAATAGATCAATCCGTATGCAGTCGGCCAGTAGAAACCCCGCGAACGTCACAGGAATTGCCTCTCGAAAAGGCGAAGCGATTGAGGATTCGGCATGGACGTTCTGACCACCACCGAGATGGAACGCGCCGACCGGCTGACCATCGCAGCCGGAACGCCGGGCTTCGCGCTGATGATGAGCGCCGGCCAGGCCGTCGCGGAAGCCGCGATGGACCTCGTCGAGGAGGGCCCGATCGTGGTGGTCGCCGGCCGCGGCAACAATGGCGGCGACGGCTTCGTTGCGGCCGCAGAGCTTGCCGCGCGCGGCCGCGAGGTCTCGGTGATCCTGCTCTGCGAGCGCGACAGCCTGCAGGGCGACGCGGCGCTGGCGGCGAAGGGCTGGAAATATCCGGTGCTGCCGTTCAACCCGCAGGCACTCGGCAGGCCGGCGCTGATCATCGACGCGCTGTTCGGTGCCGGCCTCAACCGGCCGGTGAAGGGCGATCCGCTGGAGATGATCGCGGCCATCAATGCCAACGGTACGCCGGTGCTGGCGGTCGACCTGCCGAGCGGCATCAACGGCACATCAGGCGCCGTGATGGGCGCGGCCGTGCAGGCAACCGAGACCGTCACCTTCTTCCGCAAGAAGCCCGCGCATCTGTTGCTGCCGGGCCGGATGTATTGCGGCCGGGTGCGCGTTGCCGACATCGGCATCGCCGCGCAGGTGCTCGACGAGATCAAGCCGCTGACCGCGGAGAACTTGCCGGAGGCCTGGCGCTGGTCGTTTCCGGTGCCGCGGATCGACGGCCACAAATACGCGCGGGGGCATGCCGTCGTGGTCTCGGGCGATCTCGCCTCGACCGGGGCGGCACGGCTCGCCGCGCGCGCGGCGCTGCGCGCCGGCGCCGGCCTCGTGACGCTGGCCTCGCCGCGCGATGCGCTTGCCGTCAATGCCGCGGCGCTGACCGCGGTGATGGTGCGCGCGGTCGACAACCCGATCCAGTTCGCCGAGTTGCTCGGCGACAAGCGCCTCAATGCCTGCGTGATCGGTCCCGGCGCCGGGGTCAGCGCGCGGACCCGTGACTTCGTCCACACCGCGCTGTCGGCGCAGCGGCATCTGGTGCTCGACGCCGACGCGCTGACCAGCTTTGCCGGCGCGCCGGACCGGCTGTTCGAGGCGATCAAGGCATGCGACGGTCAGCAGGTGGTGTTGACGCCGCATGAGGGCGAGTTTCCGCGGCTGTTCAGCGATATTTCGAACAAGCATCCAGGCCGTTCCAAGCTCGAGCGCGTGCGCGCGGCGGCTGAGCGCTCCGGCGCGGTGGTGCTGCTGAAGGGCGCCGACACGGTGATCGCGTCTCCCGACGGCCGCGCCACCGTCGCCGCCAACGCGCCGCCGTGGCTCGCCACCGCCGGCGCCGGCGACGTGCTGTCAGGCATCATCGCGGGTTTCCTGGCGCAGGGCGTCGCGGCCTTCGAGGCGGCCAGCATCGCCGTCTGGATGCACGGCGAGAGCGCGAGCGAGGCGGGCCCCGGCCTGATCGCGGAAGATCTCACCGAAGTGCTGCCCGCCGTGTTCCGCCGCCTCTATGACGAGTTCGGGGTTGAGTATTAGGCGGCTCACGCTGGCCGACATGGATGCCGCCGCGCGCGTGCATCGCGCGGCGTTCGATCAGGCGCTGCCGTGGCTCGCCGGTCTGCACACGCCCGACGACGATCGCTGGTTCTACCGCGAGCGGATGTTTGCGACCTGCACGCTATGGGGGGCGTTCGACGGCACGGCGATGCGGGGCGTGATTGCGTTTCATGACGACTGGATCGAGCAGCTCTATGTGCTGCCGGACGCGCAGGGCCGCGGCATCGGCGGCGCGCTGCTCGAGATCGCAAGGCAAGACGCGGAGGACCGGCTGCAGCTCTGGACGTTTCAACGCAACGCCCGCGCGCGCCGCTTCTACGAGACGCGCGGTTTTGTCGCGGTTGAGGAGACCGACGGCAGCGACAACGAGGAGAGGGAGCCGGGCGTGCGCTATCGCTGGACGCGCGGGCCGGCGGGTGAGTGATTTTGACCGGAGTAGCTGACCGCGGCAGGCCCGGGGATAGGACCGGGCTCGCGGCAAGACGAAATATCGTCTGGCTATCCGCCACCTTTTGAGCACTTAATGCCTGTATCGACCAGCGAATGTACCCTTGAGCCTTGAGGTTTTGTGGTACGGACCGGAGCAACATGACGAGTCCCTGCCGCGTCCTCATGATCTATCCGAAGTTCGTTCCGGATTCTTTCTGGAACTATACGGAGGCTTGCGAACTCGTCGGCGCGAAGTATCCGGCGGCGCCACTCGGACTGATCACCGTGGCCGCCATGCTGCCGAAGCACTGGGAGATTCGCCTCGTCAACCGTAACACCGAGCCTTCGACGGACGCGGACCTCGACTGGGCCGATCTCGTCATGATCGGCGGTATGCTCAACCAGCAGCCTGATTTTCTCCACCTGATCGATCTCGCCCACCGGCGCGGCAAGCCGGTATGTGTCGGCGGGCCCGACGTCTCCTCCAGCCCGCACCTCTACGCGGATGCGGACTTCCAGGTGATCGGCGAGGCCGAGCACATCATCGAGGAATTCATCGCCGCTTGGGAACGCGGTGAGCGCAAGGGCGTGTTCACCGCCGAGAAATTCAAGATCGACGTCACGCTAAGCCCGATGCCCCGCTACGATCTGATCAAGTTCGAGCATTATCTCTTCATTGGCGTGCAGTATTCGCGCGGCTGCCCGTTTACCTGCGAGTTCTGCGATATTATCGAGCTGTACGGGCGCGTGCCGCGTACCAAAACTCCCGATCAGATTCTCGCCGAGCTGCAAGCGCTCTACGATCATGGTTATCGAGGGCATGTCGATTTCGTCGACGACAATTTCATCGGCAACAAGAAAAACCTCCGAGTCTTGCTGCCGCGGCTCAAAGCCTGGCTGGAAGAGCGGGACTATCCGTTCGAATTCTCGACCGAAGCCTCGATCAATATCGCTGACGACAGCGAACTGCTGCAGGCAATGAAGGACGCCAACTTCTTCGGCATTTTCGTCGGCATTGAGAGTCCGGATCCAGAGACCCTCGTGCAGATGAAGAAAAAGCAGAACACCAGGCGCAACATCGCCGAGAGCGTTCACAAGATCTATGACTACGGCATGTTCGTCACCGCGGGTTTCATCGTCGGGTTCGATACCGAGAAAGTCTCGATGGCACAGGCGATGATCGACTTCATCGAGGAGGCGAGCATTCCAGTCTGCATGGTTGGACTGCTCTATGCGCTGCCTGGCACACAGCTGACGCGGCGGCTGGCCCAGGAGGGCCGACTGCACGAGGGCCATGATCTTATGAAGGTCGAGCAGGCGGGCGACCAATGCACGCTGGGCTGCAATTTCGACACCAAGCGTCCGCTTCGTGACATCCTCACGGATTACAAGGCGGTGCTCGGGCACGTGTACAGCCCGACGGAATATGCAGGACGGCTGTCGCGGCTTGCCGCCATGCTCGACCGGTCGGACCGGCGCCGCGACCTGCCGGATGGCGACATGCGCAAGAGACTTGGCGGCATCGAAGGCGTACACAAGATCATAAGTGCCCTGCCGGAGGTTCGCGAGCCGTTCTGGAAGGTCTTCGTCGAGGTCGCCAAGTCCAATCCAGGCGCGCTGCGCTACATCGTGATGCTGATGGCGCTGTACTTGCACTTCGGGCCGTTCTCGAAATACGTGATCGGTGTGATTGAACGCCGGATTGCCGAGTTGGACGGTACACCTCCGGTGAAGGCCAGGGCGCTTGTGCAATGAGTTCATCTAGTCTGCCGGTTGATGGACGGCAAAGTTCGCTACAGCTTCGGTTCTGATTGGATCAGGACTGAAGCTCTGGCTTCTTGTTCGAACGGCTGACGCCACTCAGGCAACGTCGGTGGAGAGCGAAACGCCCTTCCACGCGTCGAATTCGGCCCGCTGCAGTTTGATTTTGTCCTCGACCAGCCGCACGGCACCGCTGCCGAGCAGCAGATGCGCCGGTGGATCGGCCGACATTGCGAGCTTCAGCATCGCCTGCGCGGCCTCTTTGGGATCGCCAACCTGCCGGCCACTCATTTCCATGCGGCGCTAGCGGATTGGATCGATGACAGCGTCATAGTCCGCGATCGACGTTATGTTTTTGCCCAAGGCGAACTGGGGATTGCCGGACCTTTCGGCATTGATCGGCTGAACTGAACAACTCGTTAGATATTTGCGTTTCCGCGATCGGTTCGACTGACCTATAGGATCGGCATCCTTGTCACTTGCGCGGAACAGTCAGATGATCGCACCGAGCAGCCAGCTCTCTACCGCCGCACGGACCGCCGGCGCGCTTCACCACGACGTCGACCCCGCGTCCTATCGCGCGGCGATGCGCCACCACGCCGGCGCGGTGACGATCCTGTCGGCGGGCGGGCCGGGCGACAGAACGGGCATGACGGCGACGTCGGTCTGTTCGCTGTCGGACACGCCACCGCGGCTGATCGCCTGCGTCAACCGTTCGGCGAGCGCGCATGGCCTGATCCGGCGCACCGCCGCGTTCGGCGTCAACATGCTGCACGCCGACCAAGCCGAGCTGGCCAACGTGTTCGCCGGCCGCCGCGGCATCGAGCGGGACGATCGGTTTTCCGACGCCGACGGCTGGCTGTCGCTTGCGACCGGCGCGCCGATCCTTAAGGGTGCGCTGATCGGGCTCGACTGCGAGCTGATCGACGAGCATGCGCACGACACGCATTCGATCTTCGTCGGCGCGGTCCGCGCGATGCATCTACGTGAGGGGGAGACGCCGCTGATCTATTTTGGCGGCGCGTTCTGCGGGGTGGCCCGGCAGACCTAAGGGCGCGGCTTGAGGAATTTGTGAATCACTGATGTCAGCGCGCCGGCGGCCGGCGAGAACGATTGTCCGCGCAGCGAGACGATGCAGACCGTGCGCTCCAGCGTCGGATTGACGATCGGCAGCGCCTGCATCGTCTTCCTGATCGGCCGCGGCAAGGCGACCTTCGGCAGGATGCCGACGCCGAGGCCGGCGCCGGCCAGCGCGGCCAGCGTGTAGCTGTGCTCGACCTCGAACTTGATCTTCATCTGCAGATTGCGCGTGGCGAGCGCGCGCTCCAGCATCGAGCGCAGCGCCGCCGATTTTGAGTTGAGCAGGATCGGGTAGGCGGACAGCTCGGTCAGGTCGACCGCGCTGCGCTTGCGAAACGGAAACGCCTTGGTCGCCAGCGCATAGATCGGGTCGTTGAACAGCGGCGCAAACTGAAACTCGGTCGAGCCGTCCATCTCCGGCCCGATGCCGAAATCCGCCTCGCGGCGGCGCAGGCAGTCCAGCATGTCCTCGGCCGCAAGCTCGCGCAGATTGATGTTGATGCCGGGATAGCTCGCCTGGAAGGCATGCAGCGCCTGCGGCAGGATGGTCGCGGCAATGGTCGGAACGCAGGCCAGCGACAGCGTGCCGCGCTGGATGTCGATGACCTCGCGGATCTCGCGCAGGCCGTTCTCCCATTCGCCGAGCGCACGCCGCGCGTGCGTCAGCAATTGCAGTCCCTCGGCGGTCAACTCGACGCGCCGCGTGGTGCGATGAAACAGGGCGGCGCCGACCTGGTCCTCCAGCAGCTTGATCTGCATGCTGACCGCGGATTGCGAGCGATTGAGCTGCTCGGAGGCCTGGCGAAAGCTCTTGTTCTCGGCGACCGCGATGAACATGTGCAGCAGCTTGAAATTGATCTGCGACATCGTTTTGCCCTGCAGGGGATCGTCCCGAAGAACTGAACAGTTCTTAAGATAATCTCGTTAGAAAGATCAGTGTCGGACATCTAGCATGATTGTGTTGGCCGCGGGAGACGATCCTGCGGCGCGATGCAGAAAAGATGCTTCATGTCCTTCACCGTCACCAAGCCGCGCACCCGCCGCGTCCAGCGTTCCGAACTCGCGGTTCCCGCGACCTCGACCCATTTCTTCGAACGCGCCGCGAGTAGCGCCGCCGATTTCATCTTCCTCGATCTGGAGGACGCGGTTGCGCCGCCGCGAAAGGTGGAGGCGCGCGAGATCGCGATCGAGGCGCTGAACCGGATCGATTGGGGCAACAAGACGCTGGCGGTGCGGATCAACGGCCTCGACACCGAATGGGCGCATCGCGACATCATCGAGATTGTCAGCCGCGCGCCGCGCCTCGACCTCGTCATGGTGCCGAAGGTCGGCACCGCATTCGACGTCCGTTTCGTCGATGCGCTGCTGACGGGGCTCGAGCGCGAGTTCCCGCGCGCAAGGCCGCTGGGCATCGAGATCCTGATCGAGACCACGCTTGGGCTCGCCAATGTCGAGGACATCGTGGAGGCGTCGGAGCGGTTGGAGGCTGTGATCTTCGGCATCGGCGATTACTCGATCGACCTGCGCACCTGCGGCGAGATTATCGGCGCCTCCGATCCGCGCTATGCCGTGCTCACCGATGCGGACGAGGGCGGCGCGCGCCGCGTGCACTGGAACGACCAGTGGCACTTCGCGCTCGCCCGGATTGCCAATGCCTGCCGCGCCCACGGCCTGCGTGCGATCGACGGCCCCTATGCCAATTTCGGCGATGCCGCGGGCTTTCGCGCCAGTGCGGCGCGGGCGGCCGCGCTCGGCTTCGAGGGCAAATGGGCGATCCATCCCTCGCAGCTCGAGACCGCCAACGAGGTGTTCTCGCCGACCGCGCGCGAGACCGGCTGGGCGCGCGAGATCACGGCCAAGATTCAATCCGCCAGCGCCGGCGGCGACGGCGCCTTCGGGCAGGACGGGGTGTTGATAGATCTTGCGGTGCTCAAGCGCGCGCAGGCGATCATCGACCGCCATGACGCAATTCAGGCGGCGGGCAGGGCAGGAGCGCGCGATGTCGCATGAACCACCGCTTGCCGGAATTCGCGTGCTCGACATCGCGACCTTCGTGGCGGCGCCGTTCTGCGGGACGGTGCTGTCCGACTTCGGCGCCGAGGTGATCAAGATCGAGCAGCCGGGCGTCGGCGATCCCTTGCGCCGGTTCGGTACGCCGAGCGACTGCGGCGACACCTATGTCTGGCTCAGCGAAGCCCGCAACAAGAAGTCGGTGACGCTCGATCTGCGCAGCGAGCGGGGCGCCGCGCTGTTTCGCGAGCTGGTCCGCCAATCCCACGTGGTGCTGGAGAACTTCCGGCCGGGCACGCTGGAGAAATGGGAGCTCGGCTTCGAGGCGCTGCGCGAGATCAACCCAAAACTCGTGATGCTGCGCATCAGCGCCTATGGGCAGGATGGCCCGCTGCGCGACAAGCCGGGCTTTGCCCGGATCGCGCACGGCTTCAGCGGGCTCGCCTATCTTGCCGGCGAGGCGGGACGGGCGCCGGTGATGCCGGGATCGACCTCGCTCGCCGATTATATTTCCGGGCTCTGGGGCGCGCTCGGCGTGCTGCTGGCGCTGCGCCATGCCGAAGCCACCGGACACGGGCAGGTGGTCGATATCGGGCTCTATGAATCGGTGTTTCGGCTGCTTGATGAAATGGCGACCGTGTTCGCCAAGACCGGCTTCGTCCGCGAACGCCTCGGCGCCGACACGGTCAATGTCGTGCCGCACAGCCATTACCAGACCGCCGACGGCAAATGGGTGGCGCTGGCCTGTTCGAGCGACAAGATGTTCGAGCGCCTGGCGCAGGCGATGCAGCGGCCGGATCTCGCGACCGACCCGCGCTATGCAGCCATGGCCGGCCGCCTGGCGCGGCGCGAGGAGGTCAACGGGATGGTCGCCGACTGGATCGGCTCCATGCCGCTGGAGGCGGCGCTTGCCGAATGCGAGCGCTACGACGTGCCCTGCGGGCCGATCTACAGCGTTGCGGACATCTTCGCCGACCCGCAATACCGCGCTCGCGGCAACATCGCCGAGGTGCCCTCCCGCGCCGGCCCGATCGCGGTGCCTAGTGCGATCCCAAAAATGTCGCGCACGCCGCCCCAGTTCCGGCACGCCGGCGTCGCGCTCGGCGCCCACACCGACGACGTCCTGACCTCGCTTGCCGGCGCAACCGCGGCGGCGCTCGCCGCGCTGCGCAGCGACGGGGTGATCTGACATGCCCCAATTCTCCCGCGGCCACGAAGGAACCACGCCATGACCAGGCAGATGAAATTGATCGGCTTCCTGCAGGCCCAGAATTGCTCGAACTATCCCGCCTCCTGGCGCCATCCGGACTCGAAGCCGAACTGGTTCTCGCGCGACTACTATCAGGAGATCGGGCGCACGCTGGAGCACGGCAAGTTCCATCTCGCCTTCTTCGACGACCGGCTCGCAATCCCCGATCGCTTTGGCGACGATTTCCGCGAGACCATCCGCCACGGCGTACGCGCGGCGAAGCTCGATCCGGTCTCGGTCGCGCTGACGATGGGGTTGGCGACCGAGCGGCTCGGCATCGGCGTGACCTATTCGACCACCTATTACGAGCCGTTTCACGTCGCGCGGGTGTTCGCAACGATGGACCTGCTGCTGAACGGCCGCGCGGCCTGGAACGTGGTGACCTCGCTGAATGACTCCGAGGCGGCGAATTTCGGCGCCTCGCAGCATCTGAGCCACGATCTGCGCTATGACCGCGCCGACGAGTTCATGGAGGTCGTGCTCGGCCACTGGAACAGCTGGGAGGACGGCGCCGTCAGCTTCGACCGCGAGAGCGGGCTGTTCGCCGACCCGGCCAAGGTGCACCGGCTTGACCATCACGGGCATTTCTTCCGCTCGCGCGGCCCGTTCACGGTGCCGCGCTCGCCGCAGGGCCATCCGGTGATCATCCAGGCCGGCCAGAGCGGCCGCGGCAAGACTTTCGCGGCGCGCTGGGGCGAACTGATCTTCGTGATCTATCCCAATCTCGACCTTGCGAAGAAGCAATATGCCGACCTCAAGGGAACGCTGGCCAAGACGGGCAGGGACATCAGCATCGCGCCGGCGGTCTATCCTGTCGTCGCCGAGACCCAGGCCGAGGCCGAGGATAAGTTCGCGGCGATCAGCCGGCTCGCCAAGCCGATCGACGCGCTGACGCTGTTGTCGGAGGTGCTGAACTACGATTTCGCGGCCAAGCCGATGGACGAACCGTTCACGTCGGACGAGCTGGCTTCGATCAGCGGATTGCAGGCAATCCGCGACCGCGTGGTGAATCTCAGCGGCAAGCCCAATCCGACGCCGCGGGACTTCGTGCAGTTCAGCGGGCGCGGGACACTCGCCGAACTGCCGACCTTCGTCGGCTCGCCCAAGGCGGTCGCCGATCAGATGGAGCGCTGGTTCTGCGAAGGCGGCTGCGACGGCTTTGTCGTCGCCGCCACCCATGTGCCCGGCACCTACCAGGACTTCGTGCGCCTCGTGGTGCCCGAGCTGCAACGCCGCGGCCTGTTCCAGCGCGAGTATCAGGGTGACACGTTGCGCGAGAATCTCGGCCTGCCGCGGCCGCAAGCCGCGCATGCAAGCGCAGACGAGGAGGCGCGCGTCTCGACCGGATAGCCCCGGCACAAAAATCGGCGCAGACAACGATCAGAACAAAATCAAAATCAGGGAGGCTGAAGTGACCAAGGGCGTTAACGCGGGGGGCCGGCTCGATAGATTGCCGATCGCCGGATTTCACTACCGGATATTCGCGCTGATCGGAGCCGGACTGTTCGTAGACGGCTTCGAGATCTTCCTCGCCGGCAGCATTCTCGGCGCACTGGTTCAATCCGGCTATTCGGACCTTGCCCAGAATGCGCGCTTCATCTCGGCGACCTTTGTCGGGATGCTGATCGGCGCCTGGCTGGCGGGCGTCGCCGGCGACCGCTTCGGCCGCAAGTTCGCTTACCAGGCCAATCTCCTGATCTTCGGCCTCAGCGCGCTGGCGGCAACGCTCGCCCCGTCGATGAACTGGCTGATCGGGGCCCGCTTCGTGATGGGCCTCGGGCTCGGCGCCGAGATCGTCGTCGGCTATGTCGTGCTCAGCGAATTCATCCCGCCGCAGCAGCGCGGCCGCTGGGGCGCGGCGCTCGCGACCTGCACCAATGGTGCGCTGTTCGTCGCGACGCTGGTCGGCTGGGTCGTCATTCCGCATCTCGGCTGGCGCTGGATGTTCGCGCTGTGCGGCATCGGCGCGATGATCGTCTGGTTCCTGCGGCGCTCGCTGCCGGAATCGCCGCGCTGGCTCGAGACGCAGGGCAAGAGCGCCGAGGCGGAGGCGGTGCTGGCGGCGATCGAGCAAGAGGTCGGCAAGGGCAGGACCCTGCCGACCCCGGCCTATCAGCCGGCCCCGGTGCAGCCGGACGTTCGCTTCACGCGCCTGTTCTCGCGCGCGTTGATCGCGCGGACCATCGTCGGCTGCCTGATCCTGATCGGGCTCAACACTGCGGTCTACGGCTTCATCGCCTGGATCCCGACCTTCTTTGTCAAGCAGGGCATCAACCTGTCGTCATCGCTCGGCTACACCATGCTGATGACGCTCGGCAGCCCGCTCGGCACGCTGTCAGGCATGTGGATCGGCGAGAAGATCGACCGCAAGCCGTCGCTGATCGTGCTGTCGCTCGCGGCGGCCGGGCTGGGGCTGATCTATCCGATGTTCATCAACCCCGTCGCCTTCGTCGCGATCGGCTTCCTCCTGGTGTTCACGGTGGCGGTGATGCTGGCGCTGGCCTGGGGGCTCTACATCCCCGAACTGTTCCCGACCGAGCTCAGGATGCGCGGATCCGGCATCTGCAACACCGCCGGTCGCCTGATGTCGATCGTGACGCCGTTCATCGTGGTCGAGCTGTTCACGAGGTTCGGCGTCACCGGCGTTGTCTCTGTGGTGGCCGGGCTCCTCGTGGTGCAGGCGATCGCGGTCGCGGCGCTCGGCATCGAGACCCGCAAGCGTCCGCTGGAGGCGTTGCGGCCGGAGGCGATGGACGGCGAAGCGTCATCCGCGGAGGTGCGCGGCAAGCTGCAACCAAGCCCCGGCGGGATCGCCGCCGGCGGGGAATAGCGGGACGAAGCGCACGATGTCCGCGTGATCAACGCATGCGGACATCCGGGCCTCGTCCACCTTACGATACTTTTGGTGGACGCGTCGAAAGATGCGGGCTAAACGCGCAGGGTATTCCCTCGGCACCGTGAATCTCGCTCGTGAGTGGCAGGCAGAACAATTTCCTCGCTCAGGCACTGCAACAAGGCGCCTTGGCGTTGCGGGCGCAGCAGTTTGCTCAGGCCGAGCAGATTGCGACGAACATCCTCAAATCAAACCGCACGGACAGACACGCCGCGCTTCTTCTGGCGCATGCCCTGATGGGGCAGAACCGGGGAGGCGAGGCGATCGCAGCGCTCGAGCGCGTTGCGCGTCGCGGCGACGATGGAGAGGTCGAGACTTTGCTCGGCGCGCTGCTGTGCGGCGCGGGCCGCGTCACCGACGGCATCGCGCAGCTTCGGCGCACGGCGGCGCGCCGCCCGCCATATTTTCCGTCCTTTCAGGAACTCGCCGGGCAGCTTGCCAAGGCCGGTCAACACGACGAGGCGATCAGCACGATCGAGGCCGGTCTGGCGCTGGCTCCTGAGAGCGTCGATCTGAAGCTCGATCTCGGGCGCCTGTTGCAAGAGACCAATGACATCGCGCGGGCTGCAAGCGTTCTGACGGCGGCACGTGATGCTGCGCCGGGACGCCCCGACGTTCTCAACCAGCTCGGGCGGGTCCTGATCCTCGTTGGCGACTACGCCGCAGCCGCGGATGCGTTCCGCCGCGTGCTCGGGCAATACCCGGATGATCGCTCGACCCGCGCCCACCTTGCCACGTGCCTTTTCGAGCAGGGTGAGCGCGATGCCGCCGAGGCGGCGCTGCGTTCGGTGATGCGCGGTCAGCCCCAGCTATTTGGACGCGCGGCATTCGTCATGGCCTCGGGATCTCACGGCCGCTTCTTCTTCTCCCAGAGTGCCGCTGCGAAGTTCCTCGGCGGGGAGTGAGATTGAGCGCGGCGGACGACATTCCGCCTTGCCTTACGCCCTGAAGTTTCTCCGGTAGAGGTTCGGCTGCCGTTTGAGCTCGGAGCGGAGTTCGCCGACCCGCTTGGCGTCCTCCGCGGTGAACGGCGATGCTTGCGCGGTCCAGTCGTCTCGCTTGACCGGAATGCATTGCGCGATCGGAGTACCCTTGGGCAGGACGCCTCTGAAATTCCTGTCGTGCCAGTACGCCGGAAAGTGCACCCAATTGTCGGCGTAGAGGTCGGAATTGACCAGGCCGCTGAGTGTGGTGAATGGCAGGTCGAAGCGGTTGACGGGATGGGTGAAGTAGATCGCGTAGCCTTCCGGGGCTTCGACGGTCCACAAATTGTGGAATTTGAGAAAGAAGCGGCCCTCTTCAAACAGCGGGGTGCCGGTGACCTGACCCGGGTCGTGGAAGCCGATCGGTGAGCGTGGGAATTCCGGCGTGCCTCCCGGCGGCAGATCATGGTCCCAGGTGATTTCGCCGTCCTCGACCTTGAGATCGCAAACCAGCGGCAGCAAGAACCCGCAGGTCATCGCATCCACGAACGGCGGGCAGCGCTTGATGGTGTCCTCGTCGTGCAGGTTGATCGAAGAGAAGGCCGTCGCCGGCATGGCCTTGAGCCAGTCGGGAACGCCCTGCGCCGCCGATATGGGGGCCGGTATCAGTCCCTCGAGTTCCGTCGGGCAACGGAATTTGAGCGTCAGCTTGTTGTTGGTCGACATTGGGCGCTCCGATTTCGGATCGACCTACATGAATGCGTCGCAAAGGTGAAGCGCGCGCTCACCAGCCAGGATCGCCGCTAGGTCACGAGATACTTCGCTACCGCCGGCTCGTTCCAGTCGATCCCGAGCCCGGGACCGCGGGCGGTCACCGCGCCGTCGACGATTTCGGCGGGCCTTGCGAGGATGGAGCCGGCGAAGTCGAGGAATTCGAGCCAGTGCGCGGTCGGCGTCACCGCGAGCAGATGCGCGCTGACTTCCGCGAACAGATGGCTCGACATCGGGATCGAGGCGGCGTCGGCTTGTCCCGCGACCTGCATCCAGCCGGTGACGCCGCCGACCTTCATCACGTCGGGCATGATGAAGTCGGATGCGCCGGCCGCGATCGCTTCGGCAAAGCCGCGCGGAAACCACCAGTTCTCACCGGCCTGGATCGGTGTCGGCGAGGTCTCGCGGACTTTGGCGTGGCCGGACAGGCTCTCCTGCGGGACCGGCTCCTCGATCCAGTGCAAATCGTAGGGCGCAAGGCGGGCGATGCGCCGGGTCGCTTCCGCCGGATCGAGCGACTGGTTGAAGTCGATCATCAACGCGATGTCGGGGCCGAGCAGGGCGCGCACGCCCTTCACGACGCGCTCGTCATTGGCGGCGTCGCCATCGCCGCCCTTGATCTTGATGCCGCGAAAGCCCTGGTCGAGCGAGCGGCGCAGCGCGCGCTCATCGGCGACGGGATCGACCACGCCGTAGCTGTCATAGGCCTTGATCGGCTTCGCCGAGCCGCCAAGCAGTTCGACCAGCGGCCGGCCGGCGAGCTGGCCGAGCACGTCCCAATAGGCCATGTCGAGTCCGGATACCGCCATGCCGACGAGGCCCTGCCAGCCGAGCAGGCGAAACTTGGCGTCCATCGCCTTCATGAGGTCGAACGGGGCGACCGGCTTGCCGATGAGCTCGCGGCCGATCTCCTCGATCAGATAGGCAAGAGGTTTAAGCGTGAGCTTGCTGTAGGCGAAGATGTAGGTGCGACCGGTAACGCCCTGATCAGTCTCGACATCGATCAGAACCAGCGGGCCGGAATCGATCACGCCGAAGGCATTCTTCACAGGGCGCTTGAGCGGCACCACGACGCTTCGCGCCCGAACTCCGCGGATCGCTGCAACTGTCTGGCTCATGGACGTTTCCTCTTCTTGTTATTGGACACTGTACCATCGGACCAGCCGCGGCGCGGCCCAGTCGGTCGCGACCTGCTCGATCAAATAGCGGCCGGGATATTCGGCGAGGAAGGCGATGCGCTGGGTCTGGCCCGGCTCAATCGCGAGCGTGTCGAGCCAGAACGGCTTCCAGCCGTCGTCGAGCCGGTCGAGCAGACGGAAGTGATGGCCGTGCAGATGAAAGACGCTGGCGATCGGGCCGCGGTTGGTCAGCGCCAGCACCACCGGCCGGCCGGCTTTGGCCTGAAAGGCCGGCGCGGCCGATGGCTTGAAGTCCGCCGGGCGGAACCATTCGGTCGGCGTGCCGAGGGTTAGCTCGAACCTGGCGGCGCTCTTGAGATCGAGCTGGGCGGGCATATCGTTGCCGGGCAGCGGCGGTGCCGGCGGGAACGGCGCCGGGCGGACCGGCGGGTCGTTCGAGACGGCCAGTCTGCCGACCGGGCGGGCCTGCTTGCCGTCGTGCAGCAGGATCGGAAAGCTGGTTCCGGCCGGTCCGGCCGCGTCGACGAAGACATCGGTGCGGCTGCCGGGAGCGAGGACCAACGCACCGTTGCGGGCCGGAAACGGTTCGGCCGGCTGGCCGTCGATGGCCATCACCCGGACGTCGAGGTTTTCCAGCTTGATCGCCAATACCCTGCGTTGGCTGCCGTTGATAAAGCGAAGTCTGAGGCGGGCATTGGCCGGTGCCGAGATGTCGTATGAGGTTTTGCCGTTAATTGTATGAATCTGCGTCGAATCTTTAGGATCGTTGCCGGCCGGGATTGCGCTTCCGTCCGGCTGCAGGCGCCACTCCTCGATCAGCAAGACCTCGTCGCGATCGACTGCCACCGGCGAAGTGCCGGTCACGATCAGCGGCCGCGGCCGTGCCGGTGCCATGCCGCCATCGCCGAGCAGCGGCTCGCACAGGAAGGTGCCGGCATGCCGAAGCGGCAGCTGGAAGCTATCCTTGGCCCCGGAGGCAAGCAGCGCCCGGGAGGCCAGTGGCTCCGCGGCCGCGACGCCGTCGAGCCCGCGGCAATCCAGCGCGGCCGCGACCGGCAGTTCATTGCCAAAGGTCACGTCGAGGACCTCGCCGCGCTTGAAGCGGAGGTCGCCGCTGCCGAGTGACCAGACCGGCGTCTCCGGTCCGCCACGACCCGGTCCGCCTGGACCCGGTCCGTCGCCTGGGCGAAGCGAGATGCGGTCGGGTTTGGCCTGGAGCGCGACCGCGGTCCGGCCCTGCGCCAAGCCGGTGGCCGGCAGAGCGGGGCAAAGCGCCGCGGCGCCGAGGGCGGCGATCAGATTGCGCCGGCTGAGTGAAAATTCGGGAGTTGCGGGAGGACTTGCCATCCGGCCGATGCGGACCATTTTCAAGAGTACCTGTCCAGTCGCGATCGGTCGCAGGGCGGGCTCAACAGCGGCCATTTTTTTGCTGCGAACCGGTGGGCGCATGTTATAAGCCCGGCCGCCCGCGGCATCGCGGCCGGACTGGGATGCTTTTCGCGCGGGCGTGGCGGAACTGGTAGACGCGCTGGATTTAGGTTCCAGTGACGAAAGTTGTGGGGGTTCGAGTCCCTCCGCCCGCACCAAGCGCTTACAGCGTTTGCATGACGAATTCTTGGAGAACCTTTGGCCCCGATGGGGTGAGGGTTCGCCGAACCCACAGACGTTAGGCCGCAAGGCCCACCGTCGAACAGATTGAACACTGCCACGGCCGCTCGGGCCGCGGCAAAAGCGGAAGAAGATTGATACCATGCAGGTCACCGAGACCCTCAACGAGGGATTGAAGCACGAATTCACGATCAGCGTCCCGGCATCCGATCTCGATGCCAAGGCGGACGCCAAGCTGGTCGACCTCAAGGACAAGGTCCGTCTCAACGGCTTCCGTCCCGGCAAGGTGCCGGTGGCGCATCTGAAGAAGATCTACGGCCGCTCGGTGATGGCCGAGACCATCGACCAGACCATCAGCGACACCAACCGGCAGATCTTCGAAGATCGCGGCTTCCGCCTCGCCGGCGAGCCGAAGATCACAATGCCGACCGAGAAGGACCAGGTCGAGGAATTGCTGTCGGGCAAGACCGACCTGACCTACACCGTCGCGATCGAGGTCGTGCCGCCGATCCAGCTCGCCGATTTCAAGTCGTTCTCGGTCGAGAAGCCGGTGGTCGACGTCTCCGACGCCGACGTCGACGATGCCATCAAGCGGATCGCCGAAGGCAGCCGCCCGTACAATGCCAAGGCCGAGGGCGCGGCGGAGAAGGGCGACCGCGTCACCATCAGCTTCAAGGGCACCATCAACGGTGAGGCCTTCGAGGGCGGCACCGGCGAGGGCATCCAGGTCGTGATCGGCGCCGGCCAGTTCATCCCGGGCTTCGAGGAGCAGCTGATCGGCATCGGCACCAATGAGACCCGCACGCTGAAGGTCTCGTTCCCGAAGAACTATCTGAACGAGAAGCTCGCCGGCCAGCCGGCCGAGTTCGAGACCACGGCAACGCTGATCGAGGCGCCCGGTGAGACCACGATCGACGACGAGTTCGCCAAGACGCTGGGCCTCGAGTCGCTCGACAAGCTGAAGGAAGCCGCCCGCGAGCGCCTGACGGCCGAGTTCGCCGGCGCCACCCGCCAGAAGGTCAAGCGCGCGCTGCTCGACCGGCTCGACGAGAGCCACAAATTCGAGGCCCCGCCGTCGCTTGTCGCCGAAGAGTTCAACCTGATGTGGAACTCGATCAAGGCCGAGATGGACTCGTCCGGCAAGACTTTCGCCGACGAGAACACCACCGAGGAAGCGGCAAAGGAGGAGTACCACAAGATCGCCGACCGCCGCGTCCGCCTCGGCCTCGTGCTGTCGGAGATCGGCGAGAAGAACAAGATCACCGTGACCGACGACGAGGTGTCGCGCGCCGTGATCGAGCGTGCGCGCCAGATGCCCGGCCGTGAGAAGGAGGTCTGGGACTACTACCGCAGCAACGCCCAGGCGCTGGCCCAGCTCCGCGCCCCGATCTACGAGGACAAGGTCGTCGACTTCGTCCTGGAGCTCGCCAATGTGACCGAGAAGAAGGTCACCAAGGAAGAGCTGTTCAAGGATGAAGACGCCGAGAAAACTGCCGCTTAATTTCGGCACCTCGCGTTAATGATGAACCGCGAAAGCGCGCCTCGCGACGGGTCCCGTCGCTAGGCGCACCGACGCGAATCAGCTTGAACTTCTGCGACCTGCCCAGGCGGCTAGTGCGGCGAGTTGACGGTCTTGTCGGCCGGAAATTGGCCCATATCTGGGTTAAGCCTTGAGGCGGTAGTCTTGAGCCAAGTAGTCTTGAGCAAAGTTCTGCATCACCCCTAACCCTTGGGTTCTTTCATGCGCGATCCCGTTGAAACCTACATGAACCTCGTGCCGATGGTCGTCGAGCAGACCAATCGCGGCGAACGCGCCTACGACATTTTCTCGCGCCTTCTGAAAGAGCGCATCATCTTCGTCACGGGTCCGGTGGAAGACGGCATGTCGACGCTGATCGTCGCGCAGCTGCTGTTCCTCGAGGCCGAGAATCCGAAGAAGGAAATCTCGATGTACATCAACTCGCCGGGTGGCGTGGTGACGTCGGGCCTTGCGATCTACGACACGATGCAGTTCATCCGTCCGCCGGTATCGACGCTGTGCACGGGGCAGGCGGCCTCGATGGGCTCGCTGCTGCTGGCCGCCGGCGAGAAGGACATGCGCTTCACGCTGCCGAATTCCCGCATCATGGTGCACCAGCCCTCCGGCGGCTTCCAGGGCCAGGCCACCGACATCATGCTGCACGCGCAGGAGATCCTGAATCTCAAGAAGCGCCTCAACGAGATCTACGTGAAGCACACCGGCCAGACCTACAAGGCGATCGAGGACGCGCTCGAGCGGGACAAGTTCCTCACCGCCGAGGACGCCAAGGCGTTCGGCCTCGTCGACAAGGTCATCGACAAGCGTCCGGACGATCCGGCCGCCGCGAAGGCGGCCTGATCTGGGCAGGTATCTCGAGGCGTCGGTGTGATCTCCACATTGACGCCTCACATAACCGGCAAAAGCAGGGCGATGGACCCGCGGGCGGGTGCATGCGCACAGGCGGAAAGTTCCGGTTTCGTGCTCATATACCGACGTGGTAATCCCGCAACGTTCCGTGGATTTCGACGCGTATTCCACGTGCGATCGTTGAAAATCACGGTATTGTCACGGTCTTGAGCCGGCCATCCGATTAGCGAATTCTTGATAGTCGGGTGCCAGCATGGTTGGCTGTGATGCATCGGCTATGATCGCGGAGATTCGAATAAACCGTGATCCACACGGTCAGTATTGCGTAGGGTCTTTTTTGGTACGGAATTTGCTCTATCTACCCAAGACCCCGGTTTTGTGCCGGATTGGGTCGATCTGGCAAACAAGATCGAACGGCGGACGGAGATAATGAATGAGTAAGGTCGGCACGAGCGACGCCAAGAACACGCTATATTGCTCGTTCTGCGGCAAGAGCCAGCATGAAGTTCGCAAGCTGATTGCCGGACCGACTGTCTTCATTTGCGACGAGTGTGTCGAACTGTGCATGGACATCATTCGCGAGGAGAACAAGTCCTCGCTGGTGAAGTCGCGCGACGGCATCCCGACGCCGAAGGAAATCTGCAAGGTCCTGGACGACTACGTGATCGGCCAGAGCCATGCCAAGAAGGTGCTGTCGGTCGCCGTCCACAACCACTACAAGCGGCTCAACCATCAGACCAAGCACAACGACGTCGAGCTGGCGAAGTCGAACATCCTGCTGATCGGTCCGACCGGTTCGGGCAAGACGCTGCTCGCGCAGACGCTGGCCCGCATCCTCGACGTGCCCTTCACCATGGCTGATGCGACGACGCTGACCGAAGCCGGCTATGTCGGCGAAGACGTCGAGAACATCATCCTGAAGCTGCTGCAGGCCGCCGATTACAACGTCGAGCGTGCGCAGCGCGGCATCGTCTATATCGACGAAATCGACAAGATCAGCCGCAAGTCGGACAATCCCTCGATCACCCGCGATGTGTCGGGCGAGGGCGTCCAGCAGGCGCTGCTGAAGATCATGGAAGGCACGGTGGCCTCGGTCCCGCCGCAGGGCGGCCGCAAGCATCCGCAGCAGGAATTCCTGCAGGTGGATACCACCAACATCCTGTTCATCTGCGGCGGTGCGTTCTCGGGTCTCGAGAAGATCATCTCCGCGCGCGGCCGCTCGACCTCGATCGGCTTCGCGGCGCAGGTGCTCGCGCCGGAGGACCGCCGCACCGGCGAGATCTTCCGTCACGTCGAGCCGGAAGACCTGCTGAAGTACGGCTTGATCCCGGAATTCGTCGGCCGTCTGCCCGTCGTCGCGACGCTGGAGGACCTCGACGAGGCCTCGCTGAAGAAGATCCTGACCGATCCGAAGAACGCGCTGGTGAAGCAGTACCAGCGGCTGTTCGAGATGGAGAACATCGAGCTGACCTTCGCCGACGAGGCGCTTGGCGCGGTCGCCCGCAAGGCGATCGAGCGCAAGACCGGCGCGCGCGGCCTGCGGTCGATCCTGGAGAGCATCCTGCTCGAAACCATGTTCGACCTCCCGGGCCTGGAAGGCGTCGAGGAAGTCGTGATCTCGCGCGAGGTCGTCGAGGGAACGGCGCGTCCGCTCTACATCTACGCGGATCGTTCCGACCGCGCCGTCGAGAGCAGCGCGAGCGCCTAAACGGCGCTCGTCTCGACCCGCCAAAAATGCACGGCTGCCGGACGCTCCGGCGGCCGCGGTGGCGCAGCAGCGGCGCCCTTGCGGCGTAGCAGCAAATGCCTGTTTAGCCTATATTTCCCGACACTTCTGAGACTTGACACCCCCCCGCCTGATAGCCACCTAATGCTATCGGTGAGGGATCTCATGCGTTGAGATTCGTCGCTTCACGATGCGGAATAAGCGGCTGCTGACGGCACTCTCATTCCGGATCACCAAGGCACCTTGTGGCGGTTGCGCAAGCAGGCGGACTGCGTGCAAGGGGGCACAACAAAAGGATTAGGCCATGACGACCTCAAAACCCCGGCCAACGATCGTCCACGGCGAAAGCCACTCCTATCCGGTGCTGCCGCTCCGCGACATCGTCGTCTTCCCGCACATGATCGTGCCGCTGTTCGTCGGCCGCGAGAAATCGATCCGCGCGCTCGAAGAGGTGATGAAGAACGACGCGCTGATCATGCTCGCGACGCAGAAGAACGCGTCCGATGACGATCCGGCACCCGATTCAATTTACGAGACCGGTACGCTCGCCAGCGTCCTGCAGCTCCTGAAACTGCCCGACGGCACCGTGAAGGTGCTGGTCGAGGGCCTCGAGCGCGCGCGCGTCGAGAAGTATTCCGACCGCAGCGAATATTACGAGGCGACCGCGGTCGCGCTCGCCGACACTGACGCCAACTCGGTCGAAGCCGAGGCGCTGGCGCGGTCGGTCGTGTCCGACTTCGAAAGCTATGTGAAGCTGAACAAGAAGATCTCCGCCGAAGTCGTCGGCGTGGTTCAGGCGATCACCGATTTCGCCAAGCTCGGCGATACCGTCGCCTCGCATCTCGCGGTCAAGATTGCCGATCGGCAAGCGATCCTGGAGACGTTGTCCGTCACGCAGCGCCTGGAGAAGGTGCTGGGCCTGATGGAAAGCGAGATCTCGGTGTTGCAGGTCGAGAAGCGCATCCGCTCGCGCGTCAAGCGCCAGATGGAGAAGACCCAGCGCGAGTATTACCTGAACGAGCAGATGAAGGCGATCCAGAAGGAGCTCGGCGACGACGAAGGTCGCGACGAGCTGGCCGATCTGGAGGAGAAGATCTCCAAGACCAAGCTGTCCAAGGAAGCACGCGAGAAGGCCCAGCACGAGCTGAAGAAGCTGCGCCAGATGTCGCCGATGTCCGCGGAAGCGACCGTCGTGCGCAACTATCTGGATTGGCTGCTGTCGATCCCGTGGGGCAAGAAGTCCAAGGTCAAGAAGGACCTCGAGGCCGCGCAGGCGGTGCTGGACTCCGACCACTACGGGCTCGAGAAAGTCAAGGACCGTATCGTCGAGTATCTCGCGGTGCAGTCGCGCGCCAACAAGCTGACCGGACCGATCCTGTGCCTGGTCGGGCCTCCCGGCGTCGGCAAGACCTCGCTCGGCAAGTCGATCGCGAAGGCCACGGGGCGCGAATTCGTGCGCGTGTCGCTCGGCGGCGTGCGTGACGAGGCCGAGATCCGCGGTCACCGCCGCACCTATATCGGCTCGATGCCCGGCAAGATCATCCAGTCGATGCGCAAGGCGAAGACCTCGAACCCGCTGTTCCTGCTGGACGAGATCGACAAGATGGGCGCCGATTTCCGCGGCGATCCGTCGTCGGCGCTGCTTGAGGTCTTGGACCCCGAGCAGAACTCGACCTTCAACGACCACTACCTGGAGGTCGACTACGACCTGTCCAACGTGATGTTCATCACGACCGCGAATACGCTGAATATTCCCGGCCCGCTGATGGACCGCATGGAGATCATCCGGATCGCCGGCTACACGGAGAACGAGAAGGTCGAAATCGCGCGCAAGCATCTGATCCCGAGCGCGCTCTCCAAGCACGGTCTGGACTCCAAGGAATGGTCGATCGACGACGCGGCCTTGCTCTTGATGATCCGCCGCTACACCCGCGAAGCGGGCGTGCGTAACCTGGAGCGTGAGCTCTCCACACTCGCCCGCAAGGCGGTGAAGGAGCTGATGATCTCCAAGAAGAAGTCGGTGAAGGTCACCGAGGCGAACATCGAAGAGTTCCTTGGCGTTCCGAAGTATCGCTTCGGCGAGATCGACGACGAGGATCAGGTCGGTATCGTCACCGGTCTGGCGTGGACCGATGTCGGCGGCGAGCTGTTGACCATTGAAGGCGTCATGATGCCCGGCAAGGGCAAGATGACCGTCACGGGCAATCTGCGCGACGTGATGAAGGAGTCGATCTCGGCGGCGGCGTCTTACGTCCGCTCGCGTGCGATCGTCTACGGCATCGAACCGCCGATGTTCGACCGCCGCGACATACACGTTCACGTGCCGGAGGGCGCGACGCCGAAGGACGGTCCGTCCGCCGGTGTGGCGATGGCCACCGCGATCATCTCGGTCATGACCGGCATCCCGGTTCGCCACGATGTCGCGATGACCGGCGAGATCACGCTGCGTGGTCGCGTGCTGCCGATCGGCGGTCTGAAGGAGAAGCTTCTGGCTGCCGCGCGCGGTGGCATCAAGACGGTGCTGATCCCGGAGGACAACGCCAAGGATCTCACGGAGATTTCCGATGCGATCAAGGGCGGCATGGACATCATTCCGGTCTCGCGGCTGGATGAGGTCGTCGCCAAGGCGCTGACCCGCGTGCCGGCGCCGATCGTCTGGGAAGAGGAGACCAGCAAGGTCGACGTCAAGCCCGATGCTTCCGATGAAGCGTCCGGCGGCCTGACGGCGCACTGAAGCGAGCTCAGATCGACATAAGAAAACGGCGCCTTCGGGCGCCGTTTTTGCTTTCGCTGTTCGCGATCAGGTCGGGAAGGCTGCGGCTCTGTCCGCGGCGGCAAAGTGCGCCATCTGATCGGCATGCGCTTTTGCGAAAGCCGGCCGCGCCGTGGCGCGCGCGACGTAGTCGCGACACGCGGGATATTCCGCCAGTCCGTCGAAGCGGTCGACCAGGCGCAGCACATCCGCCATGAGAACGTCGGCGACGGAGAACGGCCCGGCCAGCCATTTGCGGCCCGTCAGCACCGGCTCCATGTGCCTGAGCCGGGATTGCAGGAAGCCGTCGAAGCGTGTCCATGCCGACGTGCCGCCGCTCTCGCCCGAGAATACCAGGAGCGACCAAGGCAGGCTCGCCATCTCGACCGAGTTGAGCGCTGCGAACAGCCATTTCAATGCCTCGTTGCGTTGGCGCGGATCGGTCGGCAGCAGCGCGTCGCTGCGCTCGCCGAGATGCAGCAGGATCGCGCCGCTCTCGAAGATCGAGATGTCGCCGTCGGTCAGCCACGGCACCTGGCCGAACGGCTGGTGCGCGAAGTGCTCGGCGCTCCGATTGCGAAATGGCACGCTCGCAACGCGATACGGCAAGCGCGCCTCTTCCAATGCCCAGCGCACCCGGAGGTCGCGCACAAATCCCCGCGGCATCTCCGGAACCCAATCGAAGGTGGTCAGCGTCAGGTCGGCCATTGGGTATCTCCATTTGCTGGCTTCACAGGCAAAAGGACGAACGAATGGCGCGCGTTCCGACACCCCGACGGGCTTTTTCGTCGTTGCGGTACGGAACGATCGAGTTGCCGACGTGGGTACGCCGGCGCCGGAACTAGTCTTTCCTCTCGACGATGAAATTGCCGATCGCGCCGAGTGCCATCAGCACGCTGGTGCCGAGGAACACCGCGGGCATGCCGATATGGCCGCCGATGAAGCCGCCTGCGAGCGGGCCGATCACCTGGCCGGCATATTGCGCCGAGATCGAATAGCCGAGCATGCTGCCGGTGACCGCATCGGGCACGTTGTGCCGGATCACGCTCGCGATGCAGGGCAGGAGGCCGCCGAGCGCGAGCCCCATCAGGAAGCGGAGCAGGATCAACTGCCAGCCGCTGACCACGAAGGCCTGCGGGATCAACAGCAGCGCCGAGACAGCAAGGCAGATGGTGATGATCCGCCAGTGGCCGACCCGATCGGCCAGCTTGCCGAGATGCGAGGACGACAACAGGCTGCCGAAGGCCGCCGCCGACATCACGAGGCCGGCAACGAACGTCACCTGCGGTGTCTCGACGAGCTGCGCGACATAGACCGTGATGATCGGCTCGATCGACATGTTGGCGACCATCAGCAGCAGGCCCGTTCCCCACATCGCGACGACAGGGCGCTTGTCCGGGACCAGCGACCAGCCGCCACGCGCCTTGCCGCCTTTCGCGGTCTTCGGGCGTGCTTCCTCGCGGATCAGGAACGTCGTGCCGAGGAAGGTAAAGAAGATGACGCCGCCGATCAGGAAGAAGGTCGCGCGGATGCCGATCAGCCCCGGCAGCACGCCGCCGATCAAGGGGCCGACCAGGCTGCCGGCCATGATGCCGGCCGACAGCACGCCGATTGCCCAGCCGGACCGCGCTTTCGGCGTCTGCGCCGCGACCAGCACGGTCGAACCCGACGCGTAGCCGCCGAGCAGGCCGGTCAGCAGCCGCAGGCCGACCAGCTCGTAGACATTGTGCGCCATGCCGATCAGCGACATGGCGATCGCCATGCCGAGGCTGGCGCGGATCAGCATCAGCTTGCGGCCGTAGCGATCGGCGAGCCGTCCCCACAGAGGGGCCGTCAGCGCCGCGCTGAAGAAGGCTGCGCCATAGGCGACGCCCGACCATTGCACGATCGCGGCATGATCGGTCACGCCGAGCTGCTCGACATAGAGCGGCAGGAACGGCAGCAGCAGCGTCATCCCCACGATTGTCGTGAAGGAGCCGAACACGCAGACGATCAAATTGCGTTTCCAGGGACCCGCGTCGAGCAGGGCTTCGCGATCGACTTCGATGTTCATGTTAGCGCAGCCCGATCACGGCGAAGCCGCGCGCGCGCAGGCCGCGGCGATCCTCGTTGAGCGAACGCAGCAGGCGATCGCGGGTATCGGTGATGTGGTCGGCGGCCTCGCGCGCGGCGGCCTCCGGATCGTTGGCCTTGATGAAGCCGAGGATGCGCCGGTGCTCGCGCCAGGCCTGCTCGCGCGACGGCTCGGTCCACACTTCCAGCCAGCGCGCCCGCGACAGCCGGGTCATGGCGCCGGCGATTGCCTTGACGATGAAGGGATTGCCGGAGAGCCGCGCGATCTCGACATGGAAATCGGTGCCGACCCGATGCCATTCCTCGCGCGGCGCGCCGGACTGGCAGGCATCCAGCATTTCCTCGACGCCGGCGATATCGGCCGCACTCGCCCGCGCGCAGGCGAGGCGGACGGCCGTCGTCTCCAGGGGAATCCGGAACTCGGCCAGCGCCTCCAGCTCACCGAGGTCGATCGGTGCGACGATCCAGTTGCGGCCGTCGCGACGCACCAGCTCTTCGCCTTCGAGCCGGACCAGCGCGGCACGGATCGGCGTGCGAGATCCCTCGAACCGGCTCTCCAGCCAGCGCTCGGTCAGCCGCTCGCCGGGACCGAGGTCGAGGGACAGGATCATCTCCCGGAGCTGGTCATGGATCTGAAGCATCTGCGACATGGCGCCGTCCTTTGGCCGCCCCTTGGCGGGCGCGGAATCTCGGTCAGGCGGCTTTCGTATCCCGATTTGGTATCCCAAACAAGGCGGGTACGGGATACCGGCGTTGCTCCGTCGAGGGAGGCGGGCCGAGCGCCGGGGCCCTGGACGATGGAACCGCGCCCACGGCGGCTGCTTTGTTTGACGGAATTGGAGCGCGCCACATGCGTATCGACGGGCAATGCCATTGCGGGGCTATCACCTATCAGGCCGAGATCGACCCCGAACGGGTGTCGATCTGCCATTGCACGGACTGCCAAGCGCTGACCGGCTCGCCCTATCGCGTCACGGTGATCTGTGGCGCCGAACAGATGCGGCTGACCGCAGGTGTGCCGAAGATCTACAGCAAGCGGGGCGACAACGGCCGGATCCGCTTCCAGCATTTTTGCGGCGACTGCGGTTCGCCGCTGTTCACGAGTGGCGAGGACGGCGGGCCCGACGACTGGGGCATCCGCTGGGGCAGCATTCTCCAGCGCGACCGATTGCCCCCGCGACGCCAGGTCTGGTGCCGCTCCGCCGCGCCATGGATCAATGATCTCAAGGAATTGCCGGCGCGACCCAAGGACTGGAGCTGACAGATTGAGGCGTTTGCGACCTTGCGCCCTGAGGGCTGGCGAGGCTAAAGAGGCGCGCTGGCAAGGGCGGTTAGCTCAGCGGTAGAGCACTGGTTTTACACACCATTGGTCGGGAGTTCGATCCTCTCACCGCCCACCATTCGCGCCCCTCAGACGAAGCCTATCGAGCGGCCCAGCCGTCCGGACGAGTGGGCATGCTTCTCCCGATGATTGGGAGATTGCATCGGCGCTTGCCCGTTGAGGTAAAGGCGCTGGATCCAGCCTATGGCTGAAGCATTCTGATGGTCGCGATCGGCCACTTCCCGATGTGGCCCTTGATCGAGATGCGCAACCCATGAGATTCGTCCAGAAACACGCCCTCGATGGTCCCTGCGGTTCCATCGGTGAGAACCGCGGCTCGTCCGACCAGCTCGGCCTCCGCTTGCACATGCTCGCGCAGGATGACGGTGGCGCGGTGTTTCACGAGCTGCAAAGCGGCCTCTGGTTGATGAGCCCTACGGAGCAAGCCCATTGCACGGCTCTCGGTGAACGCGTGGAGAGGGCGCGATCCCGGCCGTGGCGTGGATGGGGTGGCCGGGACCGCGCTTGCTCCGCGCTGGCGTGGCAAGTGTCGTTCGATGGCCGATCGCGCGAAAGGTGCCGAAAGTCACGCGCTCAGGTTTGATGCCGACGCTGCAGCGATGCTATTCTGTCCGCCTAACCGGGAACTTGATGCATGCGCAAACTCGCCGCGATTTTTCTTCTCACCATGATTGCCGGACCCGCATTCGCACAGTCGGATCACGTTCAGCGCTATCGCGAAGAGGTCGAGAAGTCGCCGGCCGATGTGGCCAACGAGGCGCGGCAGCAGCGTGCCTATCAGCGTGCGCTCAGCGGTGTGCCGGATCAGAAGCCGACCGATCCCTGGGGCATTGCGCGCAGCGACGGGCAGGGCGCGCCCAAGGCGAATGCCGCGAAGCCGAAGCCGGCCAAGCCCACGAGCGCAGCCGCCAAATAATCTCCGAGCGCGGATCGGGTCGATGAAATACTACGTCTGCAAATTGACAGGACCGCGCCCGACCTTTCCGCAGGACATGACGCCGCAGGAAGCCGCCATCATGCAGGCGCACGTCGCCTATTGCGGCGAGCTGCTGCAGGCCGGCAAGGCGCTGGTGTTTGGGCCGGTCGCCGATCCGGCAGGGATCTGGGGCCTGGGCGTGCTGCAACTCTCCGACGATGCCGATCCGCAGGAGATCGTCGCCAACGATCCCGTCACCAAGGCCAATGCCGGATTCACCTATCAGGTGATGCCGATGCTGCGCGCCGCGACGCGCGAGAGCTGCTAGGGCATGATCCGGAAAAGTGCGAAGCGGTTTTCCCCAAACATGAGACGACAGAAGCTTCCTGAGAAGGTTTGGATCGCATGAACGCAGGCCACCCGCAAAACGCCGATCAGATCGCATACTGGAACGGGCCGGGCGGTCAGCGCTGGGCCACACGGCAGGCCGCGCAGGATATCGTGCTGCAACCGGTGCTCGACCTCCTGATCGATCGCGCCGCGCCGAAGGCCGGCGAACGCGTCGTTGATGTCGGCTGTGGCAGCGGCGCCTCGAGCTTTGCGCTGGCGGCCAAGGTCGCGCCCGCTGGTCACGTGCTCGGCGTCGATGTCTCGGAGCCGATGCTGACGCGGGCGCGGCAGAGCGCGCCGCAGGGTTTGCCGGTCGAGTTCGCGCTGGCCGATGCGACCGTCTATCCGTTTGTCAGCGCGAGCTTTGATCTGTTGGCCTCGCGCTTTGGCGTGATGTTCTTTGCCGATCCCGTGGTGTCGTTCGCCAATCTGCACAAGGCGATGAAGCCGACGGGCCGTCTCGCCTTCGCCTGCTGGCAGGAGCCGCGCGAAAATCCGTTCTTCATGACGCCGCTTGCTGCCGTCTACAAGCACGTGCCGAAACTGCCACCGCTCGGGCCCGAGGATCCCGGCCCGTTCGCGTTCGCCTCCGAGGCGCGGGTGAAGCGGATCCTGGGCGAAGCCGGCTTCTCCGGCATTGCCATGGAGCCGTGCCGGGTTGAGCTCGATGTCGCGACCGGGCGCGGCATCGATGCCGCGATCCAGGGCGCGCTCGAGATCGGGCCGGCCAGCCGCGCGCTGGAAGGGCACCCCGATGAGGTGCGCGCTGCGGCGATCGCCTCGATGCGCGAGGCGCTGGCGCCGTTCGTCAAGGGCGATGCGGTGCTGCTGCCCGGCGCGATCTGGATCGTGACGGCGCGGGCCTGATCAGGCCTTCTCTTCCCAGATCATCGCCAGGTGCACGATGGTCTGCACGGCCTTCTCCATGTCCTGCCGGCTGACCCATTCGAGCCGCGAATGGAACGCGTGCTCGCCGGCGAAGATGTTCGGGCAGGGCAGTCCCATGAAGGACAGCCGCGAGCCATCGGTGCCGCCGCGGATCGAGGTCTTCACCGGCGTGAGGCCGGCGCGCTCGATCGCCTCGATCGCATAGGCCACGATCTGCGGGTGGCGATCGATCACATCCTTCATGTTGCGGTACTGCTGCTTGACCTCCATGCGGTAGGTCGAGCGCGGATAGCCCTTCATGACATCGTTCACGATGTCTTCCAGCAGCGCTTCCTTCTGCTTCAGGCCGGCCTCGGTGAAATCGCGCACGATGAAATCGATCCGCGCGTTCTCCAGCGCGCCCGAGATCGCGACCGGATGCAGGAAGCCTTCCTTGCCCTCGGTGGTCTCGGGCGAGCAGGTGTCTTTGGGCAAGCGATCGACGATCGCGGCGGCGATCTTGATGGCGTGCTCCATCTTGCCCTTGGCGAAGCCCGGATGGGTCGCGACACCTTCGATGATGATGCTGGCGCCGTCGGCCGAGAAAGTCTCGTCCTCGATATGGCCGGCGGTCTCGCCGTCCATGGTGTAGCCGAAATCGGCCCCCAGCTTCTTGATGTCGACCTTGTCGACGCCGCGGCCGATCTCCTCGTCCGGCGTGAACAGGATCTTGATGGTGCCGTGCTTGATCTGCGGATTGGTGACCAGGAAATGCGCGGCATCCATGATCTCGGCGAGGCCCGCCTTGTTGTCGGCGCCGAGCAGGGTAGTGCCGTCGGTGGTGATGATGTCGTTGCCGATCTGGTCGGCCAGCGCTTCGTGCTCGGCGGGGCGGATCACCTGCGAGGCATCGGCGGGAAGCACGATGTCGCCGCCGCGGTAGTTCTTCACGACCTGCGGCCTGACGTTCTTGCCGGTGCAGTCGGGGGAGGTGTCCATGTGCGAGCAGAAGCAGATCACCGGCACCGTCTTGTCGGTGTTGGCCGGGATCGTCGCATAGACGTATCCGTGCGGATCAAGATGTGCGTCGGATATTCCCATCGCCTGCAGCTCGGCGACCAGCAGGCGCCCGAGATTCTTCTGCTTCTCGGTGGAGGGGCAGGTCGGTGAATCCGGGTCGGACTGGGTATCGATCACGACATAGCGCAGGAAGCGCTCGGTGACGGTGTGCTTGAAGTCGAGAGCCGGTACCAGCATGAAAACCGCGCAAAAACAGGGAAAAGGAACAATGCGCTTTAGCGAAGTTGGTTCGCGCGAGCAAACCGCGTCAAGGCGAATTTCGAAGGACAATAACAGAAAAGCGCCACTCCGGGGCCGCGTCACGAGCCGGAATGGCGCTTTGCCTTAACGGAGAGAGAAGGCGCTAGACGGCTTCCTTCAGCTCCTTGGCGGCGCGGAAGGCGACCTTCTTGCTTGCCTTGATGTGGATCTGTTCGCCGGTCGCCGGGTTGCGGCCCATGCGGGCGGCGCGCTTGCGGACCTGCAGGATGCCGAGGCCGACGATCCTGATGCGCTCGCCCTTCTTGAGGTGCTTGGTGATCCTTGTGACCATGTCGGTCAGGATCGCCTCGGCCTGCTTCTTGGACAGCTCCTGCTCTTCGGCGATGGCCGCCGCCAAATGCTTCAGCGTGATCGTCGCCGGTGTCGCTGCTTTCTTCGCCATGTCTGGCCCTCCTCGTTGCTGAATGGCTGGATTGCTGCTTTCACGCGAATGGCGCGCCGTTCGCGTCGGGAAAGTGCGTCCGGACAAGTCCTGAAAACCGCCGGTTCCGGGAACGGGCAGCGCCGGGCCGGCCACAGGAAACCCAGACGTATCAGGCCTTATTTGATTCGGGGCTTCGCTGACTACGCCGTTTCCCCTGAAAACAGGCGACAACTCGCGCCGGCGCCGCGAAAATGCCGACGCTGTGCAGGGATCCGCAACGTCCTTGACTAACCGGATGCGGGCCTTTATGCCCTCGGTCCTGCGCGGATCAATCCGATGATCGGCATCCGCGGGAGTAGCTCAGTTGGTTAGAGCGCCGCCCTGTCACGGCGGAGGCCGCGGGTTCGAGTCCCGTCTCTCGCGCCATTCATTTCAATGACTTAGCAGCGTGTTGATCCGGAACCATCGGACCCTCTGGGCCGGTGCCGTAACGAGTTGCTTGCCCTCCTGTTCACTGCATCTGGCGAGTGTCGCGACAGCTCAGGACGCCGCGAGGCCGACGGCGCTGACCGGTTGAGCGGCCTGCTCGGGCCTGACGGATAATGCCGTGCGCCGTTCGGGCGTCAGCCACCACAGCAGGAACAGCAGCGCTAAGCCGTTCGACAGCAGGCCTGTCGTGAGCGGCACGTTCATGATCGCCTGAACTGCGATGCCGGACGAAACCGCAATGAAGCGCGGCGACAGGTGTTTTGAGACCATCGATCCCACCGACAGGATCAGGCCGCAGACAAGCGCCGACAGAGGGGCGAGCGCAAGACCGACCGACGCGATACCTTCGGTGGCGAGGAACGACGCATTGAAATTGCCATCCTGATAGATCGCTCCGAGCGTCGGGCCGAGCTCGCCGTACGGGCAGGCGGTCATGTATCGCACGACGGTGATCTGGCAGAACCGGGTGAGCTCGCGGTGCGCGAAGAAGTCGGCGTATTGATCGAGCGCGAGCGACGGGATCGCGACGAAGCGCAGATTGATGGCGCTGAACACGATGTAGTTCTTGTCGGCGACGAGAATGACGAAAGCCGAAAGGCCGATGATCATCGGGATCAGAAATGCGAGCACCGTGGCCAGCCGCGGCTCGAACCGGCCATACAGCCAGAACAGAAACGGCAGCCAGATCGGCAGCAGCAGCACGGTCTTGTTGTTGACGACGGGATAGAAGCAAAGCGCAAGCAGCAGCACGCCGGCTGCCGGCATCCATCGCCTGCACGATGCGAAATGCGCGAACAGGTAGGGCAGCACCGCGCCGATCATGATCCCGGTGAGATAGTTCAGCAGCGCCGGCCGCACGACGGCGGTGCGGGTTGCGCCATAGGGATTGCCAAGATTGGCCCCGTAGGAGATGTCGCCGACCAACACGGCGAAACACGACGCCACCAGCAGAACCGTGATGCGCTTGACGGCCGCATCGGACAAATCGGGCCGCCAAACCGGGATATTCTGCAGCATCAGAGGGATCATCGCGGCGGCCAGCGCGGCGATCATAGCCCAGCGGGCGATGGCGTGCGGATAATTGAATGCGCTGAAGAAGCTGAGCCAGACGAAGCCGAACACGGCTGACAGCAGCGAGAAGCCCACCAGATAACCGAAGCTGAACCGTGCCGCGACGAACGCCGGGACGAACGCGACCATGATGGCGGTGCCGAGGACAGCCTGCGGGGTGATGTCGGATCGCCAGACATGCATCGCCGGGAACGCGTGCCCGCAGGCGATCATCGAGACGACGCTGAGGACGAAGAACCCGGGGATCGTGACCCCGACAGCCAAGTCATCGCGCGTCAATGTCATCGGCCAGTCCGAATCCGAAAGCTGCCGGGCAGCTAGCCGGTCGGCCCTGGACGAAGCAAGTAAAGCAATATCTCGGTCTGTGTTGTTATGTTTCTGCTTGGCGATTCGTCACCGCGACGCCTTATTGAATTCACAGAACGGCAACACGTTGTCTTGATCAGGCAAAGAATGCGGCGACCGCGTTGAGGTCGGATTGTCCCGGCGCATCGCCGCGCAGATTGGCGTCGATCACGCGGCGGCAGGCGTCAACCGTGTGGGTGTCGCCCAATTCGTTGGCGGCCTCGAGGATCGACCAGACCGTGTCCAAGGGAACGTCGCTCTGCACGGTTGCCTTCGGGTCTGACAGCATCGACGGGGCCGCGGTTAGAATTCGAACAGGTCGCGGCCGTGCCGCGCCAGGTTGTGCAGGTCCGCCACCGTGCCGCGCACCGCGTTGCAGCGGCGGCATTCGATGATGGTGTCGCCGGATGCGTGCGCCGGATCGGCGACCTTGATCGCCAGGCTGCCGCAATCCGTGCAGATGATCTTGAAGCCGGTTGAAATTACTTGCTGCTGCAAATTCATTGTGGCCTGCGCCTCTGTTGACGCCGACCTTAACCGAACAACTTTTAAGACTGGGGTCGCGGAGCGGATTGCAATCGAGCGACCGCGTTAGGACGCGATTAAGACTTCGCTGCGGCCGCGCGGCCCTGCAGATGCAGCGTCGGCCTGCCGAGCCCGGCCGCGGCGGCGCGCACGGCATCGCGGGCATTGACGGTGATGATGCCGGCAGCGTGGGCCCAGACCGCGAGGTCGGAGGCGCTGTCGCCGGCGTAGATGAAGCCCCCGGGAAATGTCTTCCGCAACAGGTCGGCCTTGTTCGCGCCCTTGAGATTATGTTCGCCGTCGGAGGCGAGCACCTGCTCGATCCAGGGCAGACGCGACGCCAGCTTCTGTGCGAGCAGCGCGTCGGCCGCGGTTGCCAGCACGATGCGGCGGCCGGCCGCGTTCTCGCGCTCGGCCAATGCGACGACGTCCTGGTGCAGTTCGATCCGGCTCCAGTCGATGTGCTGGCGCTGTGCGAGCCGGCGCTTCAGCGCCGCGCGGCCGCGCGTCAGCCAAACGGCGCAAGACACGGCGATCAGCGGATTGCGGCGCAGGATCGAGAAGAAGCTCAGATAGAGCAGGTCGCCCGTGATCAGCGTGCCGTCGAGGTCGAGCACCAGCGGCAGCGATGCCGGGAGGCCGAGCAACGGGGGCGCCCCGTCGGTGCGGGAAGCATCCGGCGGCTTCGCAATGTTGTCGCCGGCGAGGCGAGGCTCAGTCATGCGCGGCGCTCAGCCGGGTTGCGACCTTGCACACGTCGATCGCGCGCGCCCCGGTCTCGGTGGTCCGGCAATCGCCGTAGCCGAACTTGCTCGCAAAGGCCACACACTCCTGGTCCGAGCTCGAGACGATCAGGACCAACAAAAAAGGCCGCCCGAGGGCGGCCGTCTTGCCTGTGGAAGCCAGCAGAAATCTTTAGCGAACCGTCGAGGTGCCCGAGGAGGTGATCGCCACCGGTTTGCCGGCCTTGACGACCTGCGTGGACTGGGCGGTCTGGGTGAAATCCGCGTTGTTCCGGGCCGAGATGCCGAGCGCCGCAATCCCGATCGCCGCAACAAGGGCAACCACCACAATCTTGAGATGGGTCGCGCGGTCAGCTGAATGGATCGAGTGGTTCATGGTCGCCTCCGGGCGTCTGTGCGCCGTCTATGGCAGGTACTGGTAAGCCCCATCTGTTTCCGGATCGTTTCGTGAGTTCCGGGAAATGGTTTCGTGCCACGGGCGGATTGGTTTCACCGTGCCTTGCGTCACACTGGCGGCCGGCTAAAACTGGCCGCGAGCGTGGACATGCGCTTGGGAGAAAAACAATAATGATAACAATGAGAATGACCCGACGCCGGGTGCTGGGAACCGGTTCTGCTGCAGTTGCCGCCACGATGTTTGGTAAGCCGGCCCTTGCCGCCGCCGAGTTCGATCTCAAGCTCGGCGTCAACACTCCGGAAACCCATCCGCTAACAATGCGCCTGACTGAGGCCGCCAAGGCGGTCGGCGCGCAGTCGTCCGGCCGGGTCAACATCACGGTGTTCGCCAACAGCCAGCTCGGCGGCGATCCGGAGATGCTGTCGCAGGTCCGGGCCGGCGGGATCGAGCTGTTGGCGGCGCCCAGCATGACGCTGTCGACGCTGGTGCCGCTGTCGGGGCTGCCCAGCATCGGCTTCGCCTTCCAGTCCTACGACCAGGTCTGGGCGGCGATGGACGGCGGCGTCGGCGACCTCGTGCGCGAGGCGATCGCGAAGACCGGCGTCGTGCCGCTGAAGAAGGTCTGGGACAACGGCTTCCGCCAGATCACCTCGTCGTCGAGCCGGCAGCTCAACAGCGTCGACGATCTCAAGGGCTTCAAGATCCGCGTGCCGGTGACGGCATTGCTGACGTCGCTGTTCTCAGGGCTCGGCGCATTGCCGTCGAGCATCTCCTACAGCGAGCTCTATTCGGCGCTGCAGACCCACATCGTCGAAGGGCAGGAGAATCCGCTGGCGCAGGTCTCCACTGGAAAGCTCTACGAGGTGCAGAAATTCTGCGCGCTCTCGAACCATTGCTGGAGCGGCTACTGGATCCTCTGGAACCGCCGCGCGATGGCGGCCCTGCCGCCCGATCTGCTCGAGCTCATCAATGCCGCGTTCGACGCCGCGGCGGTGAAGGAGCGCGCCGATCTGGTCGAGATGGACCGCTCGCTGCAGGCCGAGCTGACCGAGAAGGGCATGACCTTCAACAAGCCTGATCCCGTGCAGTTCAGGGCCGCGTTGGTGAAGGCCGGCTTCTACACGCAGTGGCAGAAGACCTACGGCGCGGACGCCTGGGCGGCGCTGGAGAAGTATACGGGAAAGCTGACGTGAGCGCCGCCTGACACCACGCGCAGGCTCGGCTGAGACGGGCGCTAGCTCGCGCGCGCGATGTCGGCGCGGATCGCGCGCGCTGCCCAGACGAACAGCAGGGCACCGAGCGTCGTGGTGAGCGCGGCCGACAGCAGCGAGTAGCGAACCGCATCGACGCCGTAGGCGCCTTTCAGCGCGTCGTTGATCATGCCGACGGCGAGGGGGCCGACGCCCTGGCCGAAGCAGGTGGCGGTCAACAGCACGATCGCCGAGGCCAGCGCGCGCATGCTGGGTTTTGCCACCGTCTGCGCGATCGCGAAGATCGGGCCGAGATGGAAGCCGACCATGAACGAGGTCAGCGCCAGGGTCGCGACCATCAGCGTGAAGCTCTGCGTCAGCATGCACAACGCGAACACCGGGCCGGCGAGACCGGACATGATCGCGGGCGCCCACAGCTTCCAGCGGTCGTCGCGACGGCCGATCTGCGCCACCACGAGGCCGCCGACCAGCGTGCCCGCCATGCCGGCGAGACCCTTGAAGGTGCCGGCATAGGTGCCGATCTCGGCGCTGGTGAGGTGATGGATGCGTGCCAGAAACGGCGGGATCCACACCGCGGTGGCGTAGTTGGTGTAGGTCGTCAGACAAAAGCCGATCAGCACGATGACGAAGCTCGGCTGCGATACGAGGAAGCGCAATGTCGGCCCGATCGGCTCGGCCTTGAAGGTCTCGGCCATTGCGCCGCGCTTCGGTTCGGTGATCGTCAGCCACAGCACGGCGGCAAGCGCGATGCCGGGCAGGCCCGCGGTGAAGAACGCCATCCGCCAGCCATAGTGCTGGTTGACATAGCCGCCGATGAAATAGCCGAGGAAGACGCCGAGATAGGTGCCGATCGCGTAGATGCCGAGCGCGCGCGGTCGTTCGTTCTTGTCGAACAGATCGGCGATCATCGATTGTGAGGCCGGCGTTCCCGCTGACTCCCCGATGCCGACGCCGACCCGGGCCAATGCCAGCGTCGTGACGCTGGAGGCGAGGCCGCAGAGATAGGTCATCGCGCTCCAGAACGCGAAGGCGACCGCGACGATGTTGCGGCGGTTGAGGCGATCGGCCATCCGCGCGATCGGGATGCCGAGCAGCGAATAGAACAGCACGAAGCCGAACCCGGCGAGCAGTCCCATCGTGGTGTCGCTGAGCGTGAACTCCTTCTTGATCGGTTCGATCAGGACGTTGAAGATGGTGCGGTCGAGGAAGTTGAGGGCGTAGATGATCGTGAGCAAGGCGAGGACGTAGTAGCGGCGCGCCGACGGCGCGGCCGCAGCTTGGGTTGGCGCGGCCGCCTGCGGTGCGACATCGACCATGACTTCCTCCCCCGGATCTTCTTTATTGTTGCTGCTTGCGCGCGGGCCTTACGCCTCGCGGATGTAATTCCCTGCCTCGAATTCGACCGGCCTCGTGTCGGCGTCGAACGACACCCCGATCGGGTCGCGGCCGCTGGCCATGGCCTCGAGCTGGTCAGAGAGCATCCGGCGGATCATCAGGACGCCGCGGTCGCTCTGGCCAAAATGCTCTTCGGAATGGATCGTCACCGCTCCCTGGCCGACCTGGGCCTCATAGTCGCCGGGGAATTGCTGGTGCTCGGCCTCGGTCATGTCCCACCAGAACTTGCCGTTGAACTTCGAGCGCATCCGCCCGATATCGCCCGCGTTGTTGACCCGGCCGGCGACGTAGATGCGAAACGAGGTGTCGTCGATCGGCAAGGTCCAGCCGATCGATTCGACGCGCGCGAACTGCGCGACGCGCGGATTGGGCACGACGCGGAGCGTGGGGAGGGCGGCCTCGGTGACGCGATAGAACACCTTGCCGTCGTTCTGCCTGCGGATCGAACGCACCGCAACGCCGCGCGGCGACATCTCGAACTTCACCTCGGGCATCGAGGCCATCATGTTGGTGAACTGCGGCCCCGAGAACGAGCCGTGCAGCACCGGCACATGATAGGGGTCGGCGACGTTCTCGAAATGCTGCAGCCAGTTGCAGGGGATCACGGCAGGGCCGCCGCCGCCGATCGAGGAATCGTCGGCCTCGACGAACTCGCCGTCGTCCATGTTCTCCAGGCACTCGTAGCGCGGCAGCACCGGCCGTTTCTCGGCCGGCCCCATATAGGCGAAGATCAGGCCGTAGCGTTCCTGCACCGGATACCAGGGCTGGCGCACCTTGTCCTTGAACAGGCCGCCTTCGGGCTCGCAGGGTTGTTCGAGGCAGCGGCCCTCGGTGTCGAACTTCCAGCCGTGATAGCAGCAGCGGATGCCGTCTTCCTCGACCTTGCCGTAATAGAGTGTGGTGCCGCGGTGGCAGCAGCGCGCATGCAGCAGGCCGACCCGGCCATGCCGGTCGCGGAACAGGATCAGGTCTTCGCCAAGCGCGCGGACTTTTCTGGGGATATCGGTGGCGTCACCGGTGAGGCCGACCGGGTGCCAATACCGGCGCAGCAGCTCGCCCATCGGCGTGCCGCGGCCGACCGAGGTGAGCTCGGTCCGGGTGCTGGACGGCTTCATCGCATAGGCCGTGCCGAGATCGCGGTCCCGCTGGGTGATCGTCATGTTGTCCTCCCCGCCGCTGGTCTGGCGCCGGCGGCCGATCTATCGTTGACCAAGTCAACGATAGATCGATGACAATGTCAACGATCTCGTTGAGCTTGGCAGCGCGCGGCTTTGTTGGCAGAGGTTGGTGATGACCGAGAAGCTCAGGACTGAGAGGGCCTTGCCGCCGGAGGCCGTTGTCGATTCCGAACTGGCGCCGATCACCGCGATGATGTCGTCGCGGCTGATGGTGCTGGCGAACCTGCTCAGGCGCGGCGCGATGCTGCGCTACAAGCGCCTGACCGGCCTATCCTCGGTCGAGTTCGGCCTGGTCGCCTCGCTCGGCCGGCGGCCGCCGATGAGTGTGGTGCGGCTCGCCGAGGCCGTCGGCATGGACAAGGGGCAGATCAGCCGGGCGCTCGCCGAGCTCGTGGCGCGCAAGCTGGTGGCGAAGGCGGCCAATCCGCGCGACAACCGGGAGACTTTGGTCTCTCTTACCAAGGCCGGCCTGGCCGCCCATGATGCCATCGTGGCCGGCGCGCAGGAGCGAAACCGGCGTCTGCTGGAACAGCTTGCGCCGGGGGATCTCGAGCTGCTGCTCGGACACATCGATCGGCTCACCCTGACCGCCGCCGAGATGCTCGCTGCCGAACGGGGGCTGGGCTGATATGGGGAGAGCGCAGGGCACAGGATGGCCGTCGCGGCGTTGCCCATGGAGGCAAGCGCATCCGCCTGATGAGGCCAAGAGCCCGCGGGAAGGACGGTAAAAGCGTCAAAATAGCTTGTCTTGCGCCCCCTGTTGCGCTGCGCTAAAGCCTCAAGAACAATTCCAATCAACGAATCTGCGGCACGTCCGAAACCGCAGCAAGAAGGCCTCGCCGATGACCGGCATCCTGCAGAATTATCTCCCACTTGTGGTCTTTATCGGAGTTGCGAGCCTGATCGGTCTGGCGCTCCTGATCGCACCGTTCCTGGTCGCGTTCCAATCGCCGGACCCGGAAAAGCTGTCCGCCTATGAATGCGGATTCAACGCTTTTGACGACGCCCGCATGAAGTTCGACGTCCGCTTCTATCTGGTGGCGATCCTCTTCATCATCTTCGACCTCGAAGTGGCGTTCCTGTTCCCCTGGGCCGTGGCGTTCGGAAAGCTCGGCGCCACCGGGTTCTGGTCGATGATGGTGTTCCTGGCCGTGCTGACGGTCGGGTTTGCGTATGAATGGAAGAAAGGCGCGCTCGAATGGGATTGAGCCCCACCGCCGCAACCTCCCAGCCGGCGATTGCCAAATCTGAGATCGCCATGGCTCCGAAGGGGATTCTTGATCCGTCGACCGGCAAGCCGGTCGGCGCCAATGATCCGTTTTTCCTCGAGGTCAATCACGAGCTGTCCGACAAGGGCTTCTTCGTCGCCGCGGCCGATGACCTCATCACTTGGGCGCGCACCGGCTCCCTGATGTGGATGACCTTCGGTCTCGCCTGCTGTGCGGTCGAGATGATGCAGGTCTCGATGCCGCGCTATGACGTCGAACGCTTCGGCTTCGCACCGCGCGCCTCGCCGCGGCAGTCCGATGTGATGATCGTTGCGGGCACCCTGACCAACAAGATGGCGCCCGCGCTGCGCAAGGTCTACGACCAGATGCCGGAGCCGCGCTACGTCATCTCGATGGGCTCCTGCGCCAATGGCGGCGGCTACTATCACTACTCCTATTCGGTGGTGCGTGGCTGCGATCGCATCGTGCCGATCGACATCTACGTGCCGGGCTGTCCGCCCACGGCGGAAGCGTTGCTCTACGGCGTGCTGCTGCTGCAGAAGAAGATCCGCCGTATCGGCACCATTGAACGCTAAGGTTTCAGGTATGGACGACGGCAAGCTCGACGCCCTTGGGCAGACGATCGTGAGCGCGCTTCCGGGCGCGGCCACGGCGCACTCGGTCGCGTTCAATCAACTCACTATCGACGTCGAGATTGGCAGAATCGTGGAGGTCGCACGTTTTCTGCGTGACGATCCCGGCTGCCGCTTCGTCAACGTCACCGACGTGACCGCAGTCGACTATCCGAGCCGCGAGAAGCGTTTCGATGTCGTCTACCATTTGCTGTCGCCGACGCTGAACGCGCGCATCCGTTTGCGCGGCCAGGCCGACGAGACCACGCAGGTGCCGTCGATTATCGGCGTCTTCCCCGGCGCCGACTGGTTCGAGCGCGAGACCTACGACCTCTATGGCGTGATCTTCACCGGTCATCCGGACATGCGCCGCCTGCTGACGGATTACGGCTTCGACGGCCATCCGCTGCGCAAGGATTTCCCGCTCACCGGCTTCGTCGAGGTCCGCTACGACGACCAGGAGAAGCGGGTGCTGTATGAGCCGGTCCGGCTCAACCAGGAATTCCGCAAGTTCGATTTCCTGTCTCCGTGGGAGGGGGCTGACTACCCCTTGCCGGGTGACGAAAAGGCGAAGGCGGAACCGAAGGCCTGATCATGAACGAACAGAATCTTCGCAATTTCACCATCAACTTTGGACCGCAGCATCCGGCGGCGCACGGCGTGCTGCGCCTCGTGCTGGAGCTCGATGGCGAAGTCGTCGAACGCGTCGATCCGCATATCGGCCTGCTTCACCGCGGCACCGAGAAGCTGATCGAACACAAGACCTATCTGCAGGCGATTCCGTATTTCGACCGGCTCGACTACGTCGCGCCGATGAACCAGGAGCATGCGTTCTGCCTCGCGGCCGAAAAGCTGCTCGGCATCACGGTGCCGCGCCGCGGCCAGCTGATCCGCGTGCTCTATTGCGAGATCGGCCGCATTCTCTCGCACCTGCTCAACGTCACCACGCAGGCGATGGACGTCGGCGCGCTGACCCCGCCGCTGTGGGGCTTCGAAGAGCGCGAGAAACTGATGGTGTTCTACGAGCGCGCCTCGGGCTCGCGCATGCACGCGGCGTTCTTCCGCGTCGGCGGCGTGCATCAGGACCTGCCGCCGAAGCTGATCGACGACATCGAGACGTGGTGCGATCCGTTCCTCAAGGTGGTCGACGACCTCGATCGGCTGCTCACCGGCAACCGCATCTTCAAGCAGCGCAACGTCGATATCGGCGTGGTGCCGCTGAAGGAAGCCTGGGAGTGGGGCTTCTCCGGCGTGATGGTGCGCGGCTCGGGCGCGGCCTGGGACCTGCGCAAGTCGCAGCCCTACGAGTGCTACGCCGAGATGGATTTCGACATTCCGATCGGCAAGAACGGCGACTGCTACGACCGCTATCTGATCCGCATGGAAGAGATGCGCCAGTCGGTGCGCATCATGAAGCAGTGCATCCTGAAGCTCAAAGCACCCGACGGGCAGGGCCCGGTGGTGGTCGAGGACAACAAGATCGCGCCGCCGCGCCGTGGTGAGATGAAGCGCTCGATGGAAGCGCTGATCCATCACTTCAAGCTCTACACCGAAGGCGTGCACGTGCCGGCCGGCGAAGTCTATGCCGCCGTCGAGGCGCCGAAGGGCGAGTTCGGCGTCTACCTCGTCGCCGACGGCACCAACAAGCCCTACAAGTGCAAGATCCGCGCGCCGGGCTTCGCCCATCTGCAGGCGATGGATCACATCTGCAGGGGCCATCTGCTGGCCGACGTTTCCGCCATCCTGGGCTCGCTGGACATCGTGTTCGGCGAGGTCGACCGGTGACGATGTTCGCATCCGCACCGCGCGCAATGAGAGTTTGATCGATGTCCGTCCGCCGCCTTGCCCCGAAGGAATTGCAGCCCGCGAGCTTCACGTTCACGGACGAGAATCTCGCCTGGGCCAAGAAGCAGATCGAGAAATATCCGCCCGGACGGCAGGCTTCGGCCGCGATCGCGATCCTGTGGCGCGTGCAGGAGCAGCATGAAGGCTGGGTCTCGGAAGCGGCGATCCGCGCCGTCGCCGACCTGCTCGAGATGCCGCATATCCGCATGCTGGAGATCGCGACCTTCTACACCATGTTCCAGCTCTCGCCGGTCGGCAAGAAGGCCCATGTGCAGGTGTGCGGCACCACGCCGTGCCGGCTGCGCGGCGCCGCCGACCTGATCGAGGTCTGCCAACATCGCATCCATCACGATCCCTTCCAGCTGTCGAAGGACGGCAACTTCTCCTGGGAAGAGGTCGAGTGCTTAGGGGCCTGCGTGAACGCGCCGATGGTGCTGATCTGGAAGGACACCTATGAGGACCTGACCAAGGAAAGCTTCGGCAAGGTGCTCGACGGCTTTGCCGCCGGCAATCCGCCGAAGCCGGGCCCGCAGGTCGACCGTCAGTTCTCGGCGCCCGCGGGCGGGCCGACGACGCTGAAGGAAACCACCTGATGCGGAGCTTTCAGGTGCTGGCAAACGGGCAGGGAAACAAGGCAGGAAGGGGCGCTGCGATGAAGGCCTGGCGCACGATCGCCCTGCATACCGTCGTCGCGGCGGGCTTCATGTTCCTGCTGCAACGCTACGGCCTGAGCGCCACGCTGGAATCCAGCCTGTTGTGGGCCATCGTGTTCGGCGGCTGCGCCGCCGGGCTCGCTTATTCGCAAGCCAATCGGTGATGTTCGGAAAGTTTTGAGCATGCTCGACGACAAGGACCGCATCTTCAAGAACCTCTACGGCCTGCATGATTGGGGCCTCGAGGGCGCGCGCCGCAGAGGCGCCTGGGATGGCACCAAAGGGATCATCGACAAGGGTCGCGACTGGATCATCAACGAGATGAAGGCGTCGGGCCTGCGCGGCCGCGGCGGCGCCGGCTTCCCGACCGGCATGAAGTGGTCCTTCATGCCGAAGGAATCCAAGGACGGCCGTCCGAGCTACCTCGTCGTCAACGCCGACGAGTCGGAGCCCGGCACCTGCAAGGACCGCGAGATCATGCGGCATGACCCGCACCTTTTGGTCGAGGGCTGCCTGCTCGCGAGCTTCGCGATGGGCGCACATGCCTGCTACGTCTATATCCGCGGCGAGTTCATCCGCGAGCGCGAGCGGCTGCAGGCGGCGATCGACCAGGCCTATGAGGCCAAGCTGGTCGGCAAGGACAACATCAACGGCTGGCCGTTCGACATCTATGTCGCGCACGGCGCCGGCGCCTATATCTGCGGCGAGGAGACCGCGCTGCTCGAAAGCCTCGAGGGCAAGAAGGGCCAGCCGCGGCTGAAGCCGCCGTTCCCGGCCAATGTCGGCCTCTATGGCTGCCCGACCACCGTCAACAACGTCGAGTCGATTGCGGTCGCGCCCGACATCCTGCGCCGCGGCGCCGCCTGGTTCGCCGGCATCGGCCGGCCGAACAATGTCGGCACCAAGCTGTTCTGCATCTCCGGCCATGTCGAGCGCCCCTGCAACGTCGAAGAGGCGATGGGGATTCCGTTCCGCGAGCTGATCGAGAAACATTGCGGCGGCATCCGCGGCGGCTGGGGCAATCTGAAGGCCGTGATCCCCGGCGGCTCGTCGGTGCGCATGGTGCCGGCCGAGCAGATCATCGACACGCCGATGGATTTCGACTCTTTGAGCAAGCTGCGCTCGGGCCTCGGCACCGCGGCGGTGATCGTGATGGACAAGTCGACCGACCTGATCCGGGCGATCGCGCGCATCTCCTATTTCTACAAGCATGAGAGCTGCGGCCAGTGCACGCCGTGCCGCGAGGGCACCGGCTGGATGTGGCGCGTCCTGACCCGGATGGCCGAGGGCCGCGCCCACAAGCGCGAGATCGACATGCTGCTCGAGGTCACCAAGCAGGTCGAGGGCCACACCATCTGCGCGCTCGGCGACGCCGCTGCCTGGCCGATCCAGGGCCTGATCGCGCATTTCCGTCACGAGATCGAAGAGCGCATCGACCAGTATTCGCACAAGGCCGATCTCGACGATCAGGGCGTGCGCGATCCCATGCACATGGTTGCTGCGGAGTAATGCTGGCGATGACGCAACAGGCCGTATGGTGGCAGAAATACGGGACGCTTGCGCAGATGGCGCAGGCGACCGTGGCGCTGCTCGGCTTTGTTGCAATCCTGCTGCAGATCAACGAAATCCGCACCTCGAACCGCGCCTCCAGCGCGCGTTCGGCGTTTCTCGGCTACACCGATCTCGCATTCCAGAATCCGAAATTCGCTCAGCCCGATTACGACGCCATCAAGGCCGGCGGCCGCGAAGAGCGATCGCAGTATGAGAGTTTTGTCTCGTACTTCCTCTATGCCTGCGAGGAGACTTTTGCCGCATTCGCGGACAAGCGCGAATGGCAGGCATCGTGTGACTACGACCTGAAGCCGCATCTGCCGTTCCTCTGCGAGAAGAACCAGGCGCAGCCTGCCTATCTCGCGACCTACGGCGCCGACACCCAGCAATGGGTGAAGACCTCATTGAAAACCGCGAGCGTCGCACCGCCCGACTGCAAGCTCGGAAAGACTTGAGACAGACATGAGCAAGATCATCGTCGATGGCAAAGAGATCGATGTGCCGCCGGAGTACACGCTGCTGCAGGCATGCGAGGCGGCCGGCGCAGAGATTCCGCGCTTCTGCTATCACGAGCGGCTGTCGATCGCCGGCAATTGCCGGATGTGCCTGGTCGAGGTGAAGGGCGGCCCGAAGCCGGTGGCGAGCTGCGCCTGGGCCGTGCGCGACTGCCGTCCGGGCCCGAAGGGCGAGCCGCCGGAGATTTCGACCCGTTCGCCGATGGTGAAGAAGGCACGCGAAGGCGTGATGGAGTTCCTGCTGATCAACCATCCGCTGGACTGCCCGATCTGCGACCAGGGCGGCGAGTGCGATCTGCAGGACCAGGCGATGGGCTACGGCGTCGACACCAGCCGTTTCGCCGAGAACAAGCGCGCGGTCGAGGACAAGTATCTCGGCGCGCTGGTCAAGACTTCGATGAACCGCTGCATCCAGTGCACGCGCTGCGTCCGCTTCTCGGCCGAAGTCTGCGGCGCGCCGGAAATGGGCGCGACCGGCCGCGGCGAGGACATGGAGATCACCACCTATCTGGAGCAGGCGCTGAGCTCGGAGCTGCAGGGCAACCTCGTCGACATCTGCCCGGTCGGCGCTCTGACCTCGAAGCCCTACGCCTTCGCGGCGCGGCCCTGGGAGCTCGGCAAGACCCAGTCGGTCGACGTCATGGACGGCGTGGGATCTGCGATCCGCGTCGACACCCGCGGCCGCGAGGTGATGCGCATCCTGCCGCGCATCAATGAGGCGGTGAACGAGGAGTGGATCTCCGACAAGACCCGCCACGTCGTCGACGGCCTGCGCACCCAGCGGCTCGACCGGCCCTATGTGCGCGAGAACGGCCAGCTCCGGCCGGCGACCTGGCAGGAAGCCTTCGCCGCGATCGCCGCCAGGGCCGGCCGCAGCGACGGCAAGCGGATCGGCGCGATCGCCGGCGATCTCGCCGCGGTCGACGAAATGTATGCGCTGAAGGAACTGCTCGCGAAGTTCGGCTCGGTCAATCTCGCCGTGCAGGGCGGCGATGCGTTCGACGCCAAGGCCGGCCGCGGCTCGTACATCTTCAATCCGACCATCGCCGGGATCGACCAGGCCGACGCGATCCTGATCGTCGGCTCGCATCCGCGCAAGGAAGCCGCGGTGCTGAACGCGCGGATCCGCAAGCGCTGGCGCACCGGCGGGCTCAAGGTCGGCATGATCGGCGCCAAGGCCGATTTCACCTATGACCACGACTATCTCGGCGCTGGCACCGATACGCTGGCCGATCTCGTGGCGGGCAAGCACTCCTTTGCCGACGTCTTGAAGAAGGCCCAGCACCCGATCATCCTGGTCGGCGCCGGCGCCTATACCAGGCATGACGGCGCGGCCGTGCTGGCGCAGGCCGCCAAGCTCGCGGTCGACGTCGGCGCGCTGAAGGACGGCTGGAACGGCTTTGCCGTGCTGCAGGATACCGCCTCCCGCGCCGGCGCGCTCGATATCGGCTTCTCGCCGGCGGCGGGCGGGCTGACCTCGGCGCAGATGACGACCTTCGGCACGCTCGACGTGCTGTTCCTGCTCGGCGCCGACGAGATCAAGGTGCCGGACGGCACCTTCGTCGTCTATATCGGCACCCATGGCGACCAGGGCGCGCATCGCGCCGACGTCATCCTGCCGGGCGCGGCCTATACCGAGAAGTCCGGCATCTACGTCAACACCGAGGGCCGGGCGCAGATCGCCAACCGGGCCGCGTTCCCGCCGGGCGAGGCCCGCGAGGACTGGGCGATCATCCGCGCGCTGTCCGACGTGCTCGGCAAGAAGCTGCCGTTCGACTCGCTGCAGGCGCTGCGGCAGGCGATGTTCAAGGCCTATCCGCATCTGATGCGGCTCGACCAGATCGAGGCCGGCAGGGCCGACGACGTCAAGGCGCTGGCCGGCAAGGGCGGCAGCGCCGACAAGGCGGCATTCAAGCCGACCGTCGAGGATTTTTATCTGACCAACCCGATCGCGCGGGCCTCTGCCGTGATGGCGGAATGTTCGCGGCTGGCGTCGGGCCGAATGCTGACGGCAGCGGAGTGAGCGTGACCTGATGGCTGAATTCTTCGCAAGCTCGTTCTGGACCGGCTTCCTCTGGCCGCTGATCATCATGGTCGCGGAGAGCCTGTTGCTGCTTGTCGTGCTCCTGATCGCGATCGCCTACATCCTGCTCGCCGACCGCAAGATCTGGGCGGCGGTGCAGATCCGCCGCGGCCCCAACGTGGTCGGCCCGTTCGGATTGCTGCAATCCTTCGCCGACCTCCTGAAATTCGTGCTGAAGGAGCCGGTGATTCCGTCCGGCTCCAACAAGGGCGTGTTCCTGCTGGCGCCGCTGGTCTCGTGCGTGCTGGCGCTGGCCGCCTGGGCCGTGATCCCGTTCGATCTCGGCTGGGTGATCTCCGACATCAATGTCGGCGTTCTCTACATCTTCGCGATCTCGTCGCTGTCGATCTACGGCATCATTATGGCCGGCTGGTCGTCGAACTCGAAATACCCGTTCCTGGCCGCGCTGCGCTCGGCGGCGCAGATGGTGTCCTACGAGGTCTCGATCGGCTTCGTCATCATCACCGTGCTGCTCTGCGTCGGCTCGCTGAACCTGTCGGCGGTGGTCGAGGCGCAGAATACCCGCGGGCTTGCGCACCTGATCGGCCTGCCGCAGCTCACCATCCTGAACTGGTACGTGTGGCCGCTGTTCCCGATGTTCGTGGTGTTCTACGTCTCGGCGCTGGCGGAAACCAACCGTCCGCCGTTCGACCTGGTCGAAGCCGAATCCGAACTGGTCGCCGGCTTCATGACCGAATACGGCTCGACGCCGTATCTTTTGTTCATGCTCGGCGAGTATGTCGCGATCACCACGATGTGCGCGCTGGCGTCGATCCTGTTCCTGGGCGGCTGGCTGCCGCCGGTCAACCTGCCGCCGTTCACCTGGATTCCGGGCATCGTCTGGTTCGCCCTGAAGGTGTTCTTCATGTTCTTCATGTTCGCGATGGCGAAGGCGATCGTGCCGCGCTACCGCTACGATCAACTGATGCGGCTCGGCTGGAAGGTGTTCCTGCCGCTGTCGCTGGCGATGGTGGTGATCGTGGCCGGCGTGCTGCAGTTCGCCGGCATCGCGCCGAAGTGAGGCCGTCATGAGTGTCAATGTCAACGCAACAGCCCGCTCCCTTCTGCTGTCGGAATTCGTCTCGGCGTTCTTCCTCGCGATGCGTTATTTCTTCCAGCCGAAGCCGACGCTGAACTATCCCTTCGAGAAGGGCCCGATCTCGCCGCGCTTCCGCGGCGAGCACGCGCTGCGCCGCTATCCGAACGGCGAGGAGCGCTGCATCGCCTGCAAGCTGTGCGAGGCGATCTGCCCGGCGCAGGCGATCACGATCGAGGCCGGCCCGCGCCGCAACGACGGCACCCGCCGCACGGTGCGTTACGACATCGACATGGTGAAGTGCATCTATTGCGGCCTGTGCCAGGAGGCATGCCCGGTGGACGCCATCGTCGAGGGACCGAATTTCGAATTCGCGACCGAGACCCGCGAGGAACTGTACTATGACAAGGCCAAGCTACTCGCCAATGGCGACCGCTGGGAGCGCGAGATCGCGAAGTCGATCGCGCTCGACGCGCCGTACCGGTGAGGTGAGGGCATGATCCTTCCGGCGCTGTTCTTCTATCTGTTTGCCGCGGCTTGCGTGGCCTCGGCGGTCATGGTGATTGTCTCGCGCAATCCCGTGCACTCCGTGCTGTTCCTGATCCTGGCCTTCGTCAACGCGGCCGGGCTGTTCGTCCTGATGGGCGCCGAGTTCCTCGGTATGATGCTGATCGTGGTCTATGTCGGCGCCGTCGCGGTGCTGTTCCTGTTCGTGATCATGATGCTCGACGTCGACTTCGTCGAGCTGCGCGAGGGCTTCATCCAGTATCTGCCGATCGGCATCGTGATCGGCGGCATCTTCATGTTCGAGCTGCTGCTCGTGGTCGGCGCCTGGGTGATCAACCCGGCCGTGACCAAGACGATCACCGCGGCGATCCCGACCAATGTCAGCAACACCGAGGCGCTCGGCCTCGTGCTCTATACGAAGTACATCCATTACTTCCAGCTCGCCGGCATGGTGCTGCTGGTCGCGATGATCGGCGCCATCGTGCTGACGCTGCGTCACAAGGCCAAGGTCAAGCGGCAGAACATCAACGTGCAGAACGCGCGCACGCCCGAGATGGCGATGGCGATGCGCAAGGTGGCGTCGGGGCAGGGCCTGCAAGATGCCGACGCGGCGGAGTGGGTGAAATGACGATCGGGCTCGGACACTATCTCGCGGTCGCCGCGATCCTGTTCACGCTCGGGATCCTCGGCATCTTCCTCAACCGCAAGAACATCATCGTCATCCTGATGTCGATCGAGCTGATCCTGCTGTCGGTCAACATCAACCTGGTGGCGTTCTCGACCTTCCTCGGCGACATCGTCGGCCAGGTGTTCGCGCTCTTGGTGCTGACAGTGGCCGCAGCCGAGGCTGCGATCGGGCTCGCCGTGCTGGTGGTGTATTTCCGCAACCGCGGTTCGATCGCGGTTGAAGACGTCAATCTGATGAAGGGCTAGGCGCAGTTATGGTTCAGGCAATCGTATTCCTGCCTCTGCTGGGCGCCATCCTCGCAGGCATTATCTCGCTGGTCGGTGCCCACGCGCGCTGCCCCGGCGGCGATACCGTCGACCATCACGACGATGCGCATGGCGACGCCCATGCCTCCGCCGCCCATGACGATCACGGTCATGACGACCATGGCCATGACGATCACCATGTCTCCGAGCCGGCGGCCGCCGGCTCGCGCCTCGCCGAGCTGATCACCACGGGTCTCTTGTTCGTGTCGGCGGCGCTGTCCTGGTTCGCGTTGGTCGATGTCGGTTTTATGCACCATGACGCGCGCGTCGTGCTGCTGCCCTGGATCACCTCGGGCGACCTGCAGGTGGCCTGGACGCTGCGGGTCGACACCCTGACCGCCGTGATGCTGGTCGTGGTCAACACGGTGTCGGCGCTCGTCCACCTCTACTCCATCGGCTACATGGACGAGGATCCGAACCGGCCGCGCTTCTTCGGCTATCTCAGCTTGTTCACCTTCGCGATGCTGATGCTGGTGACGTCAGACAACCTCGTGCAGCTGTTCTTCGGCTGGGAGGGCGTCGGCCTCGCGAGCTACCTCCTGATCGGCTTCTGGTACCAGAAACCGTCTGCCAACGCCGCGGCGATCAAGGCCTTCGTGGTCAACCGCGTCGGCGACTTCGGTTTCGCGCTCGGCATCTTCGCGATCTTCGCGCTGGTCGGCTCGACCGATTTCGAGACCATCTTTCACGCCGCGCCCGGGCTGACCGGCAAGACCATCAACTTCTTCGGCTGGCAGGTCGACGCGCTGACCTTGACCTGCCTGTTGCTGTTCATGGGCGCGATGGGCAAGTCGGCCCAGTTCCTGCTGCACACCTGGTTGCCGGACGCGATGGAAGGTCCGACCCCGGTGTCAGCGCTGATCCACGCCGCGACCATGGTCACCGCCGGGGTGTTCATGGTGGCGCGGCTGTCGCCGCTGTTCGAGCTGTCGCCGACTGCGCAGGCGGTGGTGATGTTCTTCGGCGCGACCACGGCGTTCTTCGCTGCCACGATCGGCCTCGTGCAGAACGACATCAAGCGCATCGTCGCGTATTCGACTTGTTCGCAGCTCGGCTACATGTTCGTGGCGATGGGAGCGGGGGCCTATTCGGTCGGCATGTTCCACCTGTTCACGCACGCCTTCTTCAAGGCGCTGCTGTTCTTAGGCTCCGGCTCGGTGATCTACGCGATGCACCACGAGCAGGACATCCGCAACATGGGCGGGCTGTGGCGCAAGATTCCGTACACTTTCGCGGTGATGTGCATCGGCACCCTGGCGCTGACTGGCTTCCCGCTGTTCGCCGGCTACTTCTCCAAGGACGCGATCATCGAGGCGGCCTATGCGGCGCATAATCCGTTCGCGACCTACGCCTATCTCTTGACCATCGTGGCCGCCGGCCTGACCTCGTTCTACTCCTGGCGTCTGATCTTCAAGACGTTCTTCGGCGAGCCGCACGACCAGAAGCACTACGAGGCGGCGCATGAGAGCCCGGTGTGGATGCTGGTGCCGATCGGCGTGCTCGCCGCCGGCTCGATCCTGGCCGGCCTGCCGTTCAAGGAGCTGTTCGTCGGCCATCACGGCGTGGAAGAGTTCTTCCGCGAGTCCGTGAAGATGAACCCGCACATCCTCGAGGACATGGAGCATATGCCGGGCTGGCTTGCGCCGCTGCCCACCGTGATGATGGCGCTCGGCCTGTTCATCTCGTATCTGTTCTACATCCGCAGGCCGTACCTGCCTGTCGAGCTCGCGCAGCAGCAGCCGATGCTGTACCAGTTCCTGCTCAACAAATGGTACTTCGACGAGCTGTACGACTGGATCTTCGTGCGGCCGGCGAAGTGGCTCGGCTACACTCTGTGGAAGAAGGGCGACGGCTTCATCATCGACGGCTTAGGTCCCGACGGCGTCTCGGCCCGCGTGCTCGACGTCACCCGCAACGTCGTGAAATTGCAGACCGGCTACCTCTATCACTACGCATTCGCGATGCTGATCGGGGCCGCCGGATTGATCACCTGGTTCATGTTCGGCTTGGGAGGCCAGTAAATGACAACCTGGCCCATTCTTTCGGTCACGACCTTCCTGCCGGCGGTCGGTGCGATTCTGGTCTATCTGCTGGCGCGGGGCGGTGACGAGACCGCGAGCCGCACGGCGCGCTGGATCGCGCTGTGGACCACGCTGATCACCTTCGCGATTTCGCTGATCCTCGTGGCGCGCTTCGATCCGGCCTCGACCGACTTCCAGTTCGTCGAGAAGGCATCCTGGCTCGCCACCGGCATCACCTATCACATGGGCGTCGACGGCATCTCGCTGCCGCTGATCATCCTGACCACCGCGATCATGCCGCTCTGCATCATCGCGAGCTGGAAGTCGGTGACGCAGCGCGTCGGCGAATACATGATGGCGTTCCTGATCCTGGAAACGCTGATGGTCGGCACCTTCTCGGCGCTCGACCTCGTGCTGTTCTACCTGTTCTTCGAGGGCGGCCTGATCCCGATGTTCCTGATCATCGGCGTCTGGGGCGGCCCGCGCCGGGTCTACGCGTCGTTCAAGTTCTTCCTCTACACCTTCCTCGGCTCGGTCCTGATGCTGCTCGCCATCATGGCGCTGTACTGGAACGCCGGCACCACCGACATCCCGACCCTGATGCACACCGCGGTGCCGCGGTCGATGCAGACCTGGGCGTGGCTGGCCTTCTTCGCCTCGTTCGCGGTGAAGATGCCGATGTGGCCGGTGCACACCTGGCTGCCCGATGCGCACGTCGAGGCGCCGACGGCGGGCTCGGTGATCCTGGCCGCGATCCTGCTGAAGATGGGCGGCTACGGCTTCTTGCGCTTCTCGCTGCCGATGTTCCCGCTGGCCTCGCACGACTTCGCGCCGTTCGTGTTCGTGCTGTCCGTCATCGCCATCATCTACACCTCGCTGGTGGCGATGATGCAGGAGGACATGAAGAAGCTGATCGCATATTCGTCCGTCGCGCATATGGGCTTCGTCACCATGGGCATCTTCGCGGTGACGACGCAGGGCGTCGCCGGCGGCATGTTCCAGATGGTCTCGCACGGCATCGTCTCCGGCGCGCTGTTCCTCTGCGTCGGCGTGGTCTACGACCGCATGCACACCCGCGAGATCGCGGCCTATGGCGGCCTCGTCAACCGGATGCCGCTCTACGCGCTGACCTTCATGGTCTTCACCATGGCCAATGTCGGTCTGCCGGGCACGAGCGGATTCGTCGGCGAGTTCATGACGCTGCTCGGAACCTTCAAGATCTCGCTGCCGACCGCGTTCTTCGCCACCACCGGCGTGATCCTGTCGGCCTGCTACGCGCTCTGGCTCTACCGCAAGGTGGTGTTCGGCGCGCTGGTCAAGCCGTCGCTGATGTCGATCAAGGATCTCACCTTCCGCGAATGCGTGACGCTGTTCCCGCTGATCGCGCTGACCATCCTGTTCGGCGTCTACCCGAAGCCGGTGCTCGACATGTCGGCCGCCTCAGTGCAGCAGCTCGTCAACAATTACCAAACCGCCGTGACTGCCGTGAAGGCAGCCGCGCTGACCGTCCAGTAAGGCCCTCGTCATGAGCTTTTCCAGTGCAGGTTATCAGTTGCAGCCGGTGCTGCCGGAGCTGGTGCTCGCGGTCGGCGCCATGGTGCTGTTGATGATCGGAGCCTATCGCGGGCAGGGGACGACGCGGCTCGTCACGGCGCTGGCGATCTGTCTCCTGGTGCTGACTGGCGTGCTGGAGCTCTGGCTGCCGGCCGGCAAGCTCGTGACCTTCGGCGGCAGCTTCATCGTCGACGACTTCGCCCGCTTCCTGAAGGTCCTCGCGCTGATCGCCTCGGCGGCAACCCTGATCCTGTCGACCGAATACCTGTCCCAGCCGTCGAGCCGCAACTTCGAGTTCTCGATCCTGGTGCTGCTGTCGACGCTCGGCATGATGGTGCTGATCTCGGCCGGCGATTTGATCTCGCTCTATCTCGGCCTCGAGCTGATGAGCCTTGCGCTCTACGTCGTCGCCGCCAGCCAGCGCGACAACGCCAAGTCGAGCGAGGCGGGCCTGAAGTATTTCGTGCTCGGGGCGCTGTCGTCGGGCATGCTGCTCTACGGCGCCTCGCTGATCTACGGCTTCACCGGTACCGTCAGCTTCGCCGGCATCGCCGCGGCGGCAACCACCGGCAGCATCGGCATCGTGTTCGGCCTGGTGTTCCTGCTCGCCGGCCTCTGCTTCAAGGTCTCGGCGGTGCCGTTCCACATGTGGACGCCGGACGTCTATGAGGGCGCGCCGACGCCGGTGACCGCGTTCTTCGCGTCCGCTCCGAAGGTCGCGGCCCTCGCGGTGTTCACCCGCGCGACACTGACCGCGTTCCCGGGCATCGTCACCCAGTGGCAGCAGATCCTGGTATTCGTGGCGATCGCCTCGATGGCGCTGGGCTCGTTCGCGGCGATCGGCCAGACCAACATCAAACGCCTGATGGCCTATTCCTCGATCGGCCATATGGGCTTTGCGCTGGTCGGCCTCGCCTCCGGCACGGTCGAGGGCGCGCAGGGCGTCCTGATCTACATCGCGATCTATGTCGCGATGACGCTCGGCTCGTTCAGCATCATCCTGGCGATGAAGCGGAACGGCCAGGCACTGGAGCAGATCAGCGATTTCGCCGGCCTGTCCCGCACCAACCCGCTGCTCGCCTTCATCTTCGCGATGCTGCTGTTCTCGCTGGCCGGCGTGCCGCCGCTCGCCGGGTTCTTCGGCAAGTGGTACGTGTTCGTCGCCGCGATCAAGGCCAATCTGTTCACGCTCGCCGTGATCGGCGTGCTGACCAGCGTGGTGGGCGCGTTCTACTATCTGTCGATCGTCAAGGTGATGTATTTCGACCAGCCGCTCGGCAAGCTCGACCCGGTCCGCGTCGAGCTGCGCACCGTGCTGGCGGTCGCAGGCATCTTCAACATCTTCTTCTTCGCCTATCCGGGTCCGCTGGTGAGCGTGGCCACGGCGGCGGCCAAATCACTATTTTGACGCCTGCGGTTCCGAAATCGGGATGCTGGCTTTCGGAACCAATCATGCGCATAACGCTGACATGACCTTCACGCTCGGGCCCCGGGCCATAGCGGCGGGCTACCGGCTCGCCGCCTTCGATCAGATCGGCTCGACCAATGCCGAGGCGATGCTGCGCGCCCGCGACGGCGAGCAGGGGCCGATGTGGTTCGTGACGCCGGAACAGACCGCGGGCCGCGGGCGGCGGCAGCGGGTCTGGGTCGCGCCGCGCGGCAATCTCGCCAGCACGATCCTCGAGGTGACGGACGTCCAGCCGGCAGTCGCCGCCACCCTCGGCTTTGCCGCCGGGCTGTCGCTCGAAGCCGCGCTGCGGAAGGTCAGCATCGAGGCGGCGCTGCGGCTCGGGCCGGACAGCCCGAAGTTCACCCTGAAATGGCCGAACGACGTGCTGGCCAACGGCAAGAAGCTCTCGGGCATCCTGCTGGAGGCCGAGGCCATCGGGAGCCGGCTGGCGGTCGTGGTCGGCATCGGCACCAATGTCGTCGCAGCACCCGAGGGGACGCCGACGCCGGCCGTATCGCTCGCGGCGCTCGGCATCCAGATCGGGGCGGAGGAGCTGTTTGCCGCGCTGTCGGACGCCTGGGTCGAGTTTCGCGGCATCTGGGACGACGGCCGCGGCTTCCCCGGGATCCGCAGGCTCTGGCTGGAGCGCGCGGCCGGGCTCGGCGAGAAGGTCGCGGTCCAGACCGGATCGGCGACCCTTGAGGGCACGTTCGACACCATCGATGATACCGGCTGCCTGATCGTCCGCACCGCTGATGGCGAGCGCCTGCCCGTGACGGCGGGCGAGGTCTATTTCGGCTCCGCAGCCTCGGTGAGGGCGAACTGATGGCGCGTCCCGACGAGCTCACCTTTGCGCCGCTCGGCGGCGTCGGCGAGATCGGCATGAACCTGTCGATCTACGGCCTCGGCAACCGCCACCAGCGCTCCTTCCTCGCGGTTGATCTCGGCGTCTCCTTTGGCGACGAGGAGCATCTGCCGGGCATCGACCTGATCATGCCCGATGTCCGCTTCCTCGAGAAGGAGCGCAACAACCTGGTGGGCCTCGTGCTGACGCACGCCCATGAGGATCATTTCGGCGCCATCATCGATCTCTGGCCGAAGCTCGGCTGCAAGATCTACGCGACGCAATTCAGCGCGGCGCTGTTCGAGGCCAAATGCGCCGCCGAGCGCAACCCACCAAAAATCCCGGTCACGGTGATCCCGTCGGGCGGGCGGGTCGATATCGGCCCGTTCAATGTCGAGTTCATCCCCGTCGCGCATTCGATTCCGGAATCGCACGCGCTGGCGATCAAGACCGATGTCGGCACCGTGCTGCATACCGGCGACTGGAAGATCGATCCGACCCCGATCATCGGCCAGCCGACCGACGAGCGGCGGCTGCGCGAGCTCGGCGATGAAGGCGTGCTGGCGCTGGTCGGCGATTCCACCAATGCGGTGCGCGACGGGCGCTCGCCGTCGGAGACCGAGGTCGCCGCCACCATCAAGAAGCTGGTCAAGGCGGCCAAGGGCCGGGTCGCGGTGACGACCTTCGCCTCCAATGTCGCCCGGGTGCGGGCGGTGGCGGACGCCGCGAACGCCGCCGACCGCGAGGTGGTCGTGGTCGGCCGCGCCATGGAGCGCGTGGTGCAGGTGGCGCGCGAATGCGGCTATCTCGACGGCTCGCATAAATTCCGCAGCGCCGACTATTACGGCCATTTCCCGGCCGACAAGGTGCTGGCGCTGTGCACCGGCAGCCAGGGCGAGCCGCGCGCGGCGCTGGCGCGGATCGCCAATGACGACCATCCGCAGGTCACCCTGAACAAGGGCGACACCGTGATCTTCTCCTCCCGCACCATTCCCGGCAACGAGAAGGCGGTCGGCTCGATCATCAACAACCTGGTCATGCAGGGCGTCGAGATCATCACCGACCGCGAGCATCTGGTGCACGTCTCCGGCCACCCGCGTCGCGACGAGTTGCGCGACATGATCTCCTGGGTGCGGCCGCAGCTCTTGATCCCCGTCCATGGCGAGGCGCTGCATCTGGCCGAACACGCCAAGCTGGCGCGCGCCGCCGGCGTGCCCAAGGTCTTGACCTGCCGCAACGGCGACCTCGTCAAGCTCGGGCCCGGTGAGCCCGGCATCGTCGGCGAGGTGCCGGCGGGCCGGCTCTACAAGGACGGAACCATCCTTGAGGACTCGAAGTCGCGCGCCGTGGTGGAGCGGCGGCGGATGGGCTTTGCCGGCTGCGCCTTCGTCGCCATCGCCATGACCGCGCAGGGCGAGCTCGTCGACGACCCCGAGGTTGATCTGGTCGGCATGCCGGAGAACAATGCGGCAGGCGAACTGCTCGACGACATCGTGTTCGATGTGGTGGTATCGACGATCGAGGGCCTGCCGAAGCCGCGGCGGCGCGATCCGGACGCGCTGGGGGAATCGGTGCGGCGCGCGGTGCGGGCGGTGCTGAACGAGCAATGGGGCAAGAAGCCGATCTGCGTCGTGCACGTTCTGACGGTTTGAGCCTAAGCATGATCCGGAAAAGTGCGAAGCGGTTTTCCGAAAAGATCATGCTCAACTAAAGGGAGAGAGAGATGCTGGGCCGGCTCAATCACGTCGCGATCGCGGTCAAGGACGCCAAGCAGGCCGCGAAGATCTACGGCACTGCCTTCAATGCCGAGATTTCCGATGCGGTGCCGCTGCCGGAGCACGGCGTCATCACCGTGTTCGTGACGCTGCCGAACACCAAGATCGAGTTCATCGAGCCGCTGGGCGATGCCTCGCCGATCGCGAAATTCGTCGAGCGCAATGCCGACGGCGGCATCCACCATGTCTGCTACGACGTGCCCGACATCATCGCCGCCCGTGACCGCATGATCGCCGAGGGCGCGCGGGTGCTCGGCGACGGCCAGCCGAAGATCGGCGCGCATGGCAAGCCGGTGCTGTTCTTCCACCCGAAGGACTTTTCCGGCGCGTTGGTCGAGATCGAACAGGCCTGAGGCCATATGGCGTACCAGATCTCCACAGGGCTAGCGATCTACTTCGTGCTTTGGTGGCTCGTGCTGTTCCTGACGCTGCCGTTTGGCATACGCAGCCAGCATGAGGACGGCGTCGGCGCGCCCGGCACCGATCCCGGCGCGCCGATCCTGGCGCGGATGGGCCGCAAGCTGTTGTGGACCACGCTGATCTCGGCCGTGATCTTCGCGATCGCGATGTGGGCCTATCATTCCGGCTATCTCTCGATCGAGCGGCTGTCGAAACTGATGGGGATGCCGTTCTGATACGCAGTTTTCGTTGGATCAGAAGTAGCCCGCATGAGCGAAGCGACATGCGGGATCACTTTCCCGGGTATCGCTTCGCTCACCCGGGCTACGTACCGATGGGGATGCTGTTTTAGAAACTGACGCCAATGGAGCGGGGATCAACCTCGCCCTGGCAATGCGGAGGAGGCGACCACGATGAACCTGCAGGCCCAGCCGGGCTCCGGGCAGAGCCAGTATCGAATCCTGCGGGAAGCGGACCTGCGGGACTATCTCGCGAACATTCCTTCCATAGTCGCGCAGCTCGGCGGCGCGCCGGCGGACTGGTCGATCAGCGAGGTCGGCGACGGCAACCTCAACCTCGTCTTCATCGTCAAGGGCGGAAGCGGCGGCCTCGCGGTCAAGCAGGCGCTGCCCTATGTGCGCCTCGTCGGCGAGAGCTGGCCGCTGCCGCTGTCGCGGGCGCACTACGAGCACATGGCGCTGGTGCATCAGGCGCGGCTGGCGCCGATGCTCGTGCCGGCGGTGCTGCATCATGATGCGCCGCTCGCGCTCACGGCGATGGAGCTGCTCGAGCCGCACATCATCATGCGCAAGGGCCTGATCGAGGCCACGCGGTACCCGCGCTTTGTCGAGGATATTTCGACCTTCCTGGCGCAGACGCTGTTCTTCACGTCCGACCTTGCGTTGTCGGCCGCGGAGAAGAAGCAAGGGATCGCCGATTTCGCCGGCAACCATGCGCTCTGCAAGATCACCGAGGACCTGATCTTCACCGATCCCTACCGCACCGCCGAGCAGAACCGCTGGACCGCGCCGTATCTCGACGCCACGGCCGCTGCATTCCGCGAGGATCTCGACCTGCATGTCGCGATCAGCAGGCTGAAGCTGAAATTCATGGCGAGCCCGGAAGCGCTGCTGCATGGCGACCTGCACACCGGCTCGATCATGGTCACCGAGAGCGAAACCAAGGTGATCGATCCCGAATTCGCCTTCTACGGCCCGATGGGCTTCGACATCGGCGCGGTGATCGGCAATCTGCTGATGGCCTATCTCGCCTCCGCCGGCCACGAGCGCGCGCCGGGCGACCGTGCCTCGTTCGAGGCATGGCTGCTGGAGACCATCGAGGGCGTCTGGGCCGGGTTCTCGCGCAAATTTCTCGCGCTGTGGCGCAGCGAGGCGAAGGGCGACGGTTATCCGTCGTCGCTGTTCACGGGCGAAGCTGGCACCGCGCGGCTGGAGGCCGAACGGCAGGCCTACATGGCGCGATTGTTCCAGGACACCGTCGGCTTCGCCGCGGCCAAGACCGTCCGGCGCATCCTTGGTCTCGCGCACAACATCGATTTCGAGTGGATCGCGGATGAGAAGCAGCGCGCGATCTGCGAGGCGCGGGCCCTCAAGCTCGCCCGCAACATGATGCTGGAGGCCGCATCCTTCACGACGATCGGCGCAGTCACCTACGCCGCGCGCGAGCTGCGCCACTGGCAGCCGGATTTTGCCAGGTAGCGGGGGTGGAGATATTCGTGTTTTCCGAATTTTATCTTGACGTGGACCCCAACTCAGATGTTTAATCCCTCCGTCTCGCCCGACACGAGGGGCGCTTCGCGGTCGTCACGAACGTGGGTCGAGATGCGGTGGACGCCGATTGCGCAGTTGACGAACGCGCATGAGGCGGACGGTGAAGTCGTGTGGTCCTGACGTCCTAGCGGCAGGTGTCTTTTCCGATTGCGCGGTGCGCGTTGCGAAGACGGTGACAAGCAAGCCCAGTCTCGCCGGGGAGAGCACGAAATAAGCCGTAGCCCATCGCGCAGGGAAAGCCGGGTTGTTTCCGGTTACACCTGTGGTCCTACCCCCGTGCTTTCTACCTTTTGCACGGGGCCCATGGGTGCGATCGGCACCCGGCTTTCCCTGCGCCCTCTGCTTTCAGAAGGTGAAACGAACAGCAAAGCTCGGGCAATTCATGTCGCGAGAACACCGAAGTATGACTCACGAACCGAGCCACACATTCGCTGTCGTCCCTGCCTAGTGCGCAATTGCGCACGGGAGCAGGGACCCATAACCACAGATGGTCATTGTTGTGCGATCGCGGAACGACGAGTCCGGTTCACCACATCCGCCGCGGAGTATGGGTCCCTGCTTTCGCAGGGACGACGAATGGAGAGAACGCGTGCCAACGATCGCGGCCCCGTCATCCTGAGGTGCGAGCCCTTGCGAGCCTCGAAGGATGCACGGCCCCACTCCGGCCGATCCATCCTTCGAGGCTCGCCCAGCGGCGCAATTGCGCCGCAAGGCTCGCACCTCAGGATGACGGACCTAACATGTCACTCCGCCGCTTGCTCCCGCAGCCGCTGCGCGTAGACGTTGATGATCAGCGCCGCGAGCAGGATCAACCCGCGGATCAGGATCTTGAGGAAGCTGTCGATATTGATGTGGTCGAGGCCGTTGTTGAGCACGCCGAGCACGAACAGGCCGACGATGGTGTTGCCGATGCCGCCGCGGCCGCCGAACAGGCTGGTGCCGCCGACCACCACGGCCGCGATCGAATCCAAGAGATAGGTATCGAATTCGTTCTGCTGGGCGCTGCCGAAATGGGCGACGCCGAGCATGCCGCCGATCCCGGAGCAGACCGCCGAGATCACCATCACGCTGCCGAGGATGAGCTTGACGTTCAGCCCGGCGAATTCGGCGGCCTCGCGGTTGCCGCCGACCATGTAGACGTAGCGGCCGAACCGCGTATAGGTCAGCACCAGATGGCCGCCGAGCAGCATCACCGCGGCGACGATCACGATCCAGGGGATGCCGCCGATCGATCCGGAGCCCAGCGTCGTGATCAGGTCCGGCACCTTGTAGGCGATCTGGCCGCGCACCAGCAGCGCCGAGACGCCGGCCGCAATCTGCATCATGGCCAGCGTCATGATGAAGGAGGGGATGCCGATCATGGTCAGCCCCAGCGCGTTGACGAGGCCGAGCAGTGCGCACAGCGCCAACGCCAGCAGGATCGCGACGATGCCCGGCATCGGGACATTGGCGATGTTGACGTAGGATTCCTGCAGCGTGAAGTACGCCACGGCAATGCCGGTGACGTTGGCGATGCTGGCGATCGACAGGTCGATCTCGGCGCACAGGATCACGAAGGTGAGGCCGACGGCGATGATGCCGGTGACCGAGACTTGCGTGAGGATGTTGCCGACATTGTCGATGGTGGCAAACGACGGGCTCGCGATCGCGAAGAAGGCGCTGAGGAAGATCAGCGTCAGGAACGGCGCGATGTTGCGCATCTGCGAGCGCAGGAAGGGCGCCAGCCCGCGCGACCGCCGGTGATCCGCTCGCGCCGTCGCGCCGTCACTGCTTGCCATCATGTCTCTCCATCAAGCGCGATGAGGTGGTCATCGCGCTTTCTCTGTTTGTTTGAGCATGATCTCATCGGAAAACCGCTTCGCAATTTTCCGGATCATGCTCTAGGCGGCCTCCAGCAGCCGGTCCTTGCTGACCGCTTCGCCCGCGAATTCGCGCACCACCGCGCCGCGCTTCAGCACCAGGATCCGGTCTGCGAGCGACAGCACCGTCTCCGGCTCGGTCGACAGCACGATGATCGCCAGTCCCCTGGCGCGGAGATCGCGCACGATGTTGATCACGTCGTTCTTGGCGCCGACATCCATGCCGCGGGTCGGCTCGCACAGCACCAGGACGCGCGGCGGATAGGCGAGCCATTTCGCCAGCGCCACCTTCTGCTGATTGCCGCCGGACAGCATGCCGAGATCGAGGCCGACCACTGGCGGCCGGATCTGCAATTGCTCGACCTGGCGCTGGGCGATCGCGCGCTCGCGCACCGGCTTGAGCAGCAGCGCCGAGATCCGCTCGAGGATGCTGATCGAGATGTTCTTGTAGACGGGCTCCTGGTGGAACAGCATGGCGCGGCGGCTTTCAGGTACCAGCGCAACGCCGGCCCGCCGGGCGGCTGCGGTGCTGCGGAAGGTCTTGGCGGCGCCGTCGACCACCAGCGTTCCGCCGTCGGGCCGGAGCTTGCCGAACAGGATGCGCGACAGCTCCAACTGCCCGCAGCCCATGAAGCCGTAGATGCCGAGCACTTCCCCGGAGCGGGCCTCGAACGTGACGTCCTGCAGGCTGCGGCGGAGCGAGAGCTGATCGACCTTCAGCACCGCCGCGCCGCCGCCCGGTTGCGGGAGCATGAGGTCGTCGGTGTAGCTGTGCTCCAGCGCCTCGCCGCCGCGGCCGATCATGGCCTCGATCAGCGCGCCCTTGGTGGTGTCCGCGGACGCCGTCTCGGCGATCTTCCGTCCGTTGCGGAACACCGTCACCACGTCGGAGACCCGCAAAATGTCCTCGATGAAATGCGAGATGAAGACGATGCTGGTGCCTTGGTCGCGCAGCTTGTGGAGCGTCGCAAAGAGGCGTTCCACCTCGGGTGGGGAGAGGGCGGAGGTCGGCTCGTCCAGGATGATGATGCGTGCGCCGGAAAACAGCACGCGGGCGATCTCGATCAGCTGCTGCAGGCCGATCGGCAAATCGCCGAGCCGCGTCATCGGGTCGACGTCGATGCCAAACCGTGCCAGCTGCTCGCCGGCCTCGCGCGCCATCCGCCGCCACTGCACGAAGCCGAGGCGGTTGGTGAGCTGGTTGCCGAGGAACACGTTCTCGGCGACCGTGAGATCAGGCGCGACGCTGAGCTCCTGATGCACCATGCCGATGCCGGCGGCGTGTGCGTCGCGGGTGGAGCGGAAGCGGGTCTCCTTGCCGTCCAGCATGAAGCGGCCGGAGAACTCGGGGTGCACGCCGGCGATGATCTTCATCAGCGTGCTCTTGCCGGCGCCGTTCTCGCCGACGAGACCGTGGATCTCGCCGGCGTGCAGCGCGAAGTCGACCCCACGAAGGGCTTCGACGCCGCCGAAGGCCTTCGTGATCTGGTGCAATTCGAGGATCGCCGAGCGTCCCTGCGTCATGAGGCCCGCTCAGATCAGGAAGTGATCCTCCATCCATTGCATGCCGGCGGCGTTGGCCTTGGTCACGACGGGACCGTCGGTCACGACGTTCTTCGGAATGCCCTGGCCGCTCTTCTCGCCGCCGACCACGGCGGCGACACCCGCGACGATCGCGCCGCCATGGATGCGGCAGGACGGATTGCGGACGGTCGCGAACATGCGGCCTTCGCTGACCGCCTGGATCGCCGGCGGCATGGCGTCGACGCCGCCGATCAGGATGTTGGTGCGGTTGCGCGCCTTCATGATGTTGTAGGCGGCGAGCGCCATGTCGTCATTGTGGAAGAAGGCGGCGTCGATCTGCGAGTATTTGGTCAGATAGGTTTCCCAGAGCCGAGCGGTCTTGGAGACGTCCCAGTCGGCGGGCTGGGTGTCCAGCACCTCGATGTTCGGAAACTGCTTGATGACCGAGTTGAAGCCCTTGGCGCGGCCCTGCGCGCCGGTGTGGCCGAGCGCGCCCTGGGTCATGATGACCTTGCCCTTGCCGCCGATCGCGTTGCACAGCGCCTGGGTCACCGAGGCGCCCATGAACTCGTTGTCGGGCGCGAGGAACGAGTGGACGTTAATTTGATCGAGAGGAGCAATAAGCGTGTCCATGTCGATCACGGGAGTGCCGGCGTCGATCATCTTCTGCACCGGCTGGGTCAGCGTGCCGATGCCGAACGCCTGGATCGCGACGAAGTCCCATTTCTGCGACGCCATGTTGTCGATCGCGGCGCGCTGCTTGACGGCATCGAGCTGGCCGTCGAACCAGGTCACCTCGACGTTGAACAGCTTGCCCCAGAATTCGGCGGCCTGCTTGCCCTGTGCGCACCACGTCGCCTGCAGTCCGGCGTTGGAGAACGCCGCCTTCAGCGGCTTTTCCGAGCGTCCCATTTCGGCGGCGAGCGCGGACGTCGTCATGCCCATTCCGCCGAACAGGCCGGCCGCAGCTCCACCCGCCGCCGCCATCTGCAAAAGGTCGCGCCGCGTCGTCGACGCCTTGTCCATCCCCTTGTCGGTCCCTGGCATTGCTTGCTCCCTCTTCGTTTTTCTGACCGTCGGCGTCAGTTGCACGCGCCGCGGATAAAACGAGTGTGTCACAATCGGAACGATGACGCTACGGCCTCTCGTCCACGAGATGTTTCTGCTGCAGCACGATGGCTTCGATGTCGCCGAGCAGCTTGTGCCACGCAGCATCGATCTCCGCAGTCCATTGCTCGCCGAGAATGTCGCGCAGCGCATCGGCGATCACCGCGAAGAATGCCACGAACAGTTCGCGCGGCGTGCCGTAGGCGTCGTGCGAGAACACTTCCGACTCGATCAGGCGAAAATGTCCGCGGCGCTCGCCCGCGAAATCGAGGATGGCTTCGATCGTCAGCTGCAGCATCGAGCCTTTCACAGGCTCGCTGCCTTCGGTGCGAAACATCGCCTGCGTCTCGGGATGTTCGTGAAACAGGCGGCGATAGACCAATGGTGTCAAATCATCGCAACGCGCGGCTGCGAGTTCAAAGCTGCGTTCGATCGGATTCAATGATGGAGTCATAGCGGATTGCGATCATCACATAAAAAAAGAGCAGGGCTGAAAGCCCTGCTCCAAAAATTGTGTCGACCCTATTTGCCCCAAAAATTCGATTTGATCTTGATTGATGGGGTGACGCTGCTTGTGCGCGTCGGGCTCCTCCCGAGACTTGGACCACCAGGACACACCTCGCGGCTGGCCTGAGCCCGAATTGGTAGACTATCTTTCCAGGCTTGTCATCATTTTCGGCAACGATTGTTCAATTTTCGAGCAATTTGCGAAATGATTGGGATGGCGCCACTGGCGGTTGTGACGGGAGATGTAAAACACGTGGCAGGGTAAGGGGATACGACTGATTTCGGGGCCGCCGTGACACAAGTGCCACGCTCGGCTATTTCCGTCGGCTGGAAGAAACGGGGCGCGTCGGCGATCTCGACTTCCGGCGCTCATGGTGGTTAGTTCCGTCCCGGATGGTTTTGCGATGCGCCGGCGGCTGAAGAATTTTCTGCCCATCGTCCTGGTTGCCCTGCTGGTGCAGATTCTTGCGCCGATCGGGGCCTGCTGGGCGGCGAGCCTTGCCGCGTCCGATCCGCTCGCGGCCGCCACCATCTGCCACGGCGATGCCGGCTCCGGAGCCGGGCAGGGTGACCAGACCAGTCACGACGCCCATGACGGCTGCTGCTCGGCCTGCAGCGTGCTGCAGACAGGTGCGCCGGTTGATAGCCCGCAAGTTGCGGCCCAGGCCGTCGAACGCCTGCCGAGCCGCATCGCCTGGCTTGATTTCGCCTCCGAGCTCGATCGTTCGCGCGCCGGCCTCTCGGCGCAAGCCCGCGCGCCGCCGCTGTTTTCCTGACGACCTTGTCGCTGCCGGTGCGTCCCGCGCCGGCAAGTGCCCTTGAGCAAGCCGGCCGGAGCGCCGGTGTCAGGATTCATCCATGTTTCGCTATCATCCGCTGGAAGCGGCAAGCGTGCTCGCGCTGGGCGCGACGCTTTGCGCATTGCCGTCCGCTGCCGAAGCCCAGGCACCCAGCACGGAGCTACCCTCCGTCACCGTCGAGGCGCCCCGGACGGCGGTGCGCGCCAAACCGGCGGCGGCGAAGCCGCGCGTTCGTGCGGCGTCCGTCCGGCGGCCACCGAAGCCGGCGGCAGGGCCGGCCGCGACGGCGGCCCCGGCGGGCGGCGCGAGGCCGGGGGAGACGCTTGCCGCGACTCGCGACGGTTTGAACCGGGCGCCCACAGGCCAGACGCAGACGACCATCGACCGCAGCCAGTTCGACAACCGACCGGCGTTCTCCGTCGCCGATGTGCTGCGGGACAGTCCGGGCATCTCGATCAAGCAGGGCAACGGCCCGCGTGATTTCGGCATCTCGATCCGCGGGTCGAATGCGCGGAACGGCTTCGGCATCCGCAACCTCGTCATCTTCGACGATGGTTTCCCGGTGACCCAGCCGGACGGCCTATCGCGCAGCGACCTGATCGATCCGCGTGCCTATGGCGCGATCGACGTGGTCCGCGGGCCATCCTCGGCGCTCTACGGCAACTACGCGACCGGCGGCGCGCTGAATTTCCGGACCCGGCCGGGCGGCACGATCGACGGCGTCGAGTATGGCGTCGACGGCGGCAGCTTCGGTTACCTCAACAATTATCTCGCCGCTGGCAAGAAGGTCGGCAATTTCGAGGGCTCGCTGTTCGCGAGCGATGCGCGCGGCGACGGCTACATCGGCAACAGCTGGTTCAACACCCAGACCGTCAATTTCCTCGGCACGCTGCAGGTCACGCCGGACGACCGCTTCACGGTGAAGCTGATCAACAACGACCTGACGACGCGCCTGCCGATCCGCTCTTCGCTGAACCAGTTCTACCAGAACCCGTTCCAGCAGGGTTGCACGACCGGCGCGACGGCCGCGCCGGGATGCGCCACCGTGACGTTGTTCAACAACGGCTTCAACGCGGCGGCAGGAACCGACAGGGAGACCGCGGTTCAGGCCGGCCTCGGGCGCGACGACCGCCGTACCATCGTCGGAGGCCGTTGGGAGCACGACTTCGACAACCAGACCACCTGGCGCAACCAGTTCGTCTTCGACGATCGCAACATCAACCAGCCGACTGGATCGACGAGCGCGATCGGCGACTTCCCGTCCTACAACTACATGAGCGACGTCGTCAGACGCGGCGATATCTTCGGGCTGGATTCGACGACCTATTTCGGCGGCTTCTACAATACGCTCACCGCGTCGAGCGACACGCGCAATGTGATGCCGGGCGGAAACGCGACGCTCGGAAGCCTGTCCAGCAATTTGCTCAGCACGACGACGAATTACGGTGTTCGTGCACGGGAGGAATTGAGGCTCACGTCTGCGCTGACGGCCGTTGCCGGCATTGGCTGGGAGGCCACCAGTCTGACGGGCCGAAACACCGCCTACAGCTACGCCGGCGCGGCCGGAACCACCACCACGGCGATCACGACGGCGGACCGGCAATTCCAGAATACCGCGCCCGAGCTCGCATTGCTCTACCGGCTGAGCAGCGAGTGGCAATTCCGCGGGCGGGTGGCAACAGGATATGGTACGCCGCAGGTCGGCAATTTGTTCGTCCTGCCGAGCGGCGCCTCGGGCAATAACACCCAGCTGCGGACGCAGAAGAATCTCGGCTACGACGTCGGCGCCGACTGGACACCGAACAACGCGCTCAAGCTCAGCGTCACCGGGTTCTACGAGTTCTTCAAGGACGAGCTCGTTTCCCAGGCCACGCCACTTGCGGGCATCTCCTACACGTTCAACGCGCCGCGATCGGAGCATCGCGGCGTCGAACTGGCCGCCGACTGGAAATTCCTGCCGGGCTGGCGGTTCTCGGCGGCCTACACCTATCTCGACGAGGTCTACACCGAATACGTCGAGAACATCACGAACGGCGCGGTGTTCAGCTTCAATCGCGCCGGCAACAAGATCCCCGGCATCTCACCCAACGAGCTCACGGCGCGGCTAGGCTACGACCAGTTGTCGGGTCCGTTGCAGGGACTTGGCGGGTTCGTCGAAGTCCAGTGGAAGGACAGCTTCTACATGGACAACGCCAACCTCTTGAAGGCGCCGGGCTATGAGCTGGTCAACCTCAACCTGCACTACAAGACTGATCTCGTCTCCGATTACTTCAAGGCGCTGAACCTGTACATCGAGGTGAGGAACGTCTTCGACCGGACCTACGTGGCGTCGGCGAACAACATCTCAAATTCGGTGACCGCGGCCGGCATTCAAAATCCCGCGAGCGTACTGGCGAACTCGACCAACTCGATCTATGCCGGATCGCCGCGCGCCTTCGTGGCGGGCATGAAGATTGCGTTCAAATGAGGAGCGCATCGATGACCTATCGCAAACCGGTCGCCCTGACGTTGCTTGCGTCGCTCGTGCTCGCGGCCTTGCCGAGCCTTGCCGTCGCACAGATGAGCCATCAGCACGCCTCTGAAGCTGCCTGCGAAGAGGCGGCCCTGCGCTGCGCGACCAAGGTCACGCCCGCCTTTGGGCGGGATGGGACATTGTGGCTGGTGTGGATGGCCGGAGGCCAGATCTCCGTCGCGAGCTCAAAAGACCAAGGCAAGAGCTTTTCCACACCGGTGCAGGTCACCCGGGAGCGGCTCAATCTCGATTGGGGACCGGATGCGCGGCCGAAGCTTGCGATCGATGCCAAGGGCAACATCGCTGTGGCCTTCTCGATCTTCCGCGATCAGAATTTCAACGGTCAGGTGCTGACCACGCGATCGACCGATGGCGGGCGCAGCTTCGATGCGCCGAAGCCGATCACCGCGAGCAATGAGAGCCAACGGTTCGAGGCGATCGGTTTCGATCCTGCGGGGGCGGTGTTTGCCGCGTGGCTCGACAAGCGCAACCGCGTGCCGGCGCAGCAGCGCGGCCAGAAATATGACGGCGCCGGATTGTTTTTCGCGTCATCGGGAGATGGCGGAGCAACCTATTCCGACGCGCGGCTCGTCGCCGACAACACCTGCGAATGCTGCCGCCTCGCTTTGGCGTTCGACGGCGCGGGCCATCCGGTGGTCGTATTCCGGAACATCTTTGAGGGCGGCGTGCGCGACCATGCGATCGTGACGTTCTCCGATCTGGCCACGCCCGGCGAGATACATCGGGTGAGCCGTGACGACTGGCAGATATCGGCCTGTCCGCATCACGGTCCGAGCCTGACCATATCGCCCGAAGGAACCTACCATGTGACGTGGTACACCAACGGCAAGGCGCGCAAGGGATTGTTCTATGCGCGATCGCGCGACGGCGGCAAAACCTTCTCCGATCCGCTTCCGGTTGGTCAGCCAAACCGCAGCCCATCCCGGCCGCAGATTATCGCGGGGCCGCAGGGGCTTGTCATGGCCTGGAAGGAATTCGACGGGCAGAAGACGACAGTCGACCTCATGACATCGCACGACGATGGAGCGACATGGTCGAAGCCAACGGTGATTTCGGACACCGCCGACAGTTCCGACCATCCGCTGCTCGTCTCGGACAGCCGGCAGACCTATCTGTCGTGGATGACGAAGGCCGACGGCTACCATTTTCAAGCGATCGAGGGCGAACCATGAAGCGTCATCTGCTCGCTGCGCTGATCCTGTTCGCAACGCTGCCGACCGCATTGGCGGCGGGAGAGGGGGCGCCAAAGCCGTTCGAACGCGGCAGCTGGCAAAAGCTGCTGCATGCGCATGCCGGTCATCCGACCCTGGTGCACTTCTGGGGAGTAACCTGCGGACCATGCAAGGTCGAGCTGCCGCAGCTTGGCAAGTTCATGAAGGATCATCCCGGAATCGATGTCGTCACGATCAGCGCGGATCTGGTTCCCAACCTACCGGAGGCGACGCGATCGATGCTGGATCGCGCCGGCCTCGGCGCGGCCGAAAACTGGATCTTCGACGACGGCTTTGCCGAGCGGTTGAGATTTGAGATCGATCCGGCCTGGCAAGGCGATATCCCGCGAACCATGCTGATTGCGCGGGATGGAACGATCACGACGATCGAAGGATCGGCCGAAATTGCCGATCTGGACAAATGGTCCAGCGCCCAGTCGGCAGCTGCTCGATGACACTTGAATTTCAACTTGAAAGGAAATCCGTCACCATGAAGACGCTCCCCCGCATCCTTGCCCTCGCAGCGCTGACCGCTGCACTCGTGTCGACGTCCGCACGCGCCGAGGACGTCAAGGCCGGCGACCTCGTGATCACGCAGGCCTGGACGCGCGCAACGCCGAACGGCGCCAAGATCGGCGGCGGCTACCTGACGATCGAGAACAAGGGAACGACGCCCGACCGGCTGGTGTCAGGCTCCGGCGATGTTGCCGGCAAGATCGAAGTCCACGAGATGTCGATGGACAATGGCGTGATGAAGATGCGAGCGCTCGACAAGGGCCTCTCCATCGAGCCCGGCAAGACCGTGAAGCTCGCGCCGGGCGGCTATCATCTGATGATGTTCGACCTGAAGAACCCGCTGAAGCAGGGCGACAAGGTACCGGTCACGCTCGAATTCGAAAAGGCCGGCAAGGTCTCGGTCTCGCTTGACGTGCAGGCCGTCGGCGCGCAGGCGCCGGGCGGCGGCGATCGTTCCGGCCATGGCGAGCATTCCGGTCACATGGACATGAAGAAGATGTGAGGGAGCCATGCGATCACAGACGCTCCTCATTGCCACGGCGGCGCTGCTCGCAGCGCAGCCGGCGATCGCGCATATCACGCTCGAAGGAAAGCAGGCGGCGGTCGGATCGTACTACAAGGCGGTGTTCGCCGTGCCGCATGGCTGCGCGGGCTCGGCGACGATCAAGATCCGGGTGCAGATTCCGGAGGGCGTGATCGGAGTAAAGCCGATGCCGAAGGCGGGTTGGACTCTCGATACGGTCACCGGCAAATACGCCGCCCAATACGACTATCACGGCGCCAAGCTTTCCGAGGGCGTCAGGGAAGTCGCCTGGAGCGGTGGCAAGCTTTCGGACCAGAACTACGACGAGTTCGTGATGCAGACGTTTCTCACCGATACCTTGAAGCCCAACACCACGTTGTACTTTCCGGTCGTGCAGGAGTGCGAGCAGGGCGTCAGCCGCTGGATCGATATCCCGGCCGACGGGCAGGGCGGCGGGCACGACCATGGCAGCAAGACACCGGCTCCCGGCGTCAAGCTGCTGCCGAAGTCGTAAGCGATGCGGCTGGTCGCAAACCTCGCAGCGCTGCTCGCGGCGCTGTGTCTTGCGACCTCAGCCCATGCGCATGCCGTCCTGATCGGCGCTGAACCGGCCGACGGCAGTGTGGTGGCTGAAGCACCCAAGATGGTGGTGCTCCGCTTCAACGAAGCGGTGGCGCCGACTGCGGTCAGCCTGCTCGACGCTGCGGGCAAGCCGCGCGACGTCGCGATCCGCGCCGTCGACCAGTCGGTGATGGTGACACTGCCGGCGGGCCTGCCGAAGGGCACGCAGGTGGTCAGCTATCGCGTGGTGTCGCAGGATGGCCATCCGGTCGCGGGCTCGCTGCTGTTTTCGATCGGCGTCGTCACCGGCTCGGCGGCGCCGTCAAGCGACGGCGTGCTCGATGTGTTGATCTGGCTGGCGCGGCTCGGGCTCTATCTGGGCCTGTTTGCCGGCGTCGGCGGCGTGTTCTTTGCGGCCTGGATCGGGCAGGGCCCGGCCGGCGAACGGCTGATCATGTGGTCGCTGAAGATCGGCCTTGTCGGCGCGATCGCGTCGCTTGGATTGCAGGGCGTCGACCTGTTGAACCTGCCGCTCTCGGGCATCGTGACGTGGGCGGCATGGGCCAGCGCCGCCGGCACCAGCCTGTTTCCCGCGCTGCTGCTCGCGATCGCCGCGATGCTGATCGCGGCGATCGCGTGGCGCAGCCCGTCGTTCGGTGCAGCTTTCACCCGCACTGCGATCGCAATGATCTGTGTCGGGCTGTCGTTTGCGGTCAGCGGCCACGCCGCCACCGCTTCGCCGCAATGGCTGACGCGAACCGCGCTGTTCATCCATGGCGTGGGCCTGGCGTTCTGGATGGGCGCGCTGGCGCCGCTCGCGGTACTCGCCTGGCAGCGCAAGGATTCGCTGCTGCGGGTGCTGCGGCATTTTTCGACGATCGCGGTACCAGTCGTCGCGTTGATCGCCTTGTCGGGCCTCGCCCTCGCGTCGTCCAACTCGAAAGCTTTGGCGCGCTGATCGATACCGGGTACGGCAACATCCTGGTTGCGAAACTGGTGCTGGTGGTGTTGTTGCTCGGGCTCGCTGCGCTGAACCGGTTGGTGTTCACGCCGGCCATCGCGCGCGAGTTTCATCGGACACGGCCGCTGCAGCGCTCGATTGCGCTCGAATTCGTGCTGATGATCGCCATTCTCGGCCTCGTCGCACTCTGGCGCTTCACGCCGCCGCCGCGCGTTCTGGCGATGTCGGCCGATGTTCCGCTCGCGGTCCACATCCACACCGATGCCGCGATGTTCCAGGTCCTGATCGCGCCGGGCAAGGTCGGGCCGAACGACTTCGTGCTGCAGCTGATGAACGGCGATGCCAGCCCGTTTGCAGCCAAGGAGGCGACGCTGACGCTGAGCCTGCCCGAGCGCGGCATCGAACCGATGGAACGCGCCGCCGCGCGCGGTGCCGACGGCTATTGGCACGTGCGCAAGGTGCCGCTGCCGGTCCCGGGCCGCTGGCACATGCAGATCGACGCCCTGGTGACCGATTTCAAGAAAGTGACGCTGGAAGACGATTTCGAGGTGAGGTAAAGCCGCGGTCAGCGCGCTCGGCGCTTCGCTGGGACGCAATTCGTTCAAATGGCCGAAAATCGCCTGATTTGAAGGGTTTTTCTTATTTGGCGGCCTTGTGTTTTCACAGCCGATCCGGTTTCACTGCAGCTCTTCCCACGCTTTCCTGATTCCCGAGTAACGCCATGCGATTGTCGCGGTTTTTCCTGCCCATCCTGAAAGAAAACCCGAAAGAGGCGGAGATCGTCTCGCATCGGCTGATGCTGCGCGCGGGCATGATGCGGCAGGAGGCGGCCGGCATTTATGCCTGGCTGCCGCTCGGCTTCCGGGTGCTGAAGAAGATCGAGCAGATCGTTCGCGAGGAACAGGACCGCGCCGGCGCGCTCGAGCTCCTGATGCCGACGCTGCAGCTCGCCGATCTCTGGCGCGAAAGCGGCCGCTACGACGCCTATGGCCCGGAGATGCTGCGCATCCTCGATCGTCACAAGCGCGAGCTGTTGTACGGGCCGACCAACGAGGAAATGATCACGGAGATTTTCCGCTCCTACATCAAGTCCTACAAGAACCTGCCGCTCAACCTCTACCACATCCAGTGGAAATTCCGCGACGAGCAGCGTCCGCGCTTCGGCGTGATGCGCGGCCGCGAGTTCCTGATGAAGGACGCGTATTCGTTCGACCTCGACGAGGCCGGCGCGCGGCGCTCCTACAACAAGATGTTCGTGGCCTATTTGCGCACTTTTGCGCGGATGGGCCTCAAGGCGATCCCGATGCGGGCCGAGACCGGCCCGATCGGCGGCGACCTCAGCCACGAATTCATCGTGCTCGCGGAGACCGGCGAGTCCGGCGTCTACATCAACCGCGATGTGCTGGACCTGCCGGTGCCGGGCGAGGACGTCGATTATGACGGTGATCTGACGCCGATCATCAAGCAGTGGACTTCGGTCTACGCCGCGACCGAGGACGTCCACGAGGCCGCGCGCTTCGAACAGGAAGTGCCCGAGGCAAAGCGGTTGAACACGCGCGGCATCGAGGTCGGCCAGATCTTCTATTTCGGCACCAAATATTCCGACACCATGAAGGCGATGGTGGCCGGTCCCGACGGCGTCGACGTGCCGATCCATGGCGGCTCCTACGGGGTCGGCGTGTCGCGTCTGGTCGGCGCGATCATCGAAGCGTGTCACGACGACGCCGGCATCAAATGGCCCGAGGCCGTCGCGCCGTTCCGCGCCGCGATCCTCAATCTCAAGCAGGGCGATGCCGCGGTCGATGGCGCCTGCGAGCAGCTCTATCGCGAGCTCTCGGCGAAGGGCGTCGACGTGCTCTACGACGACACCGACCAGCGTGCCGGCGCCAAGTTCGCCGCGGCCGATCTGATCGGCATCCCGTGGCAGATTCTCGTCGGGCCCAAGGGGCTTGCGGACGGCAAGGTTGAAGTGAAGCGTCGCAGCGACGGCTCACGCGACAACATGAGCCCCGCCGACGTGGTCGCGAAGCTCGCGGGTTAAAGTTTATTCGCGCCGCGCTGATCGGCGGGGTAATCCGGCCACATTTGGCCCGAATCATGGGATTATCGACAGATGGATGAGACCATGAGCGAGCCAGTCCGTACCCCGCCCTTTGCGCCATTCGAATGGCTGCTGTCCGGACGCTATTTGCGCGCGCGCCGCAAGGAAGGGTTCATTTCGGTCATCGCCGGCTTTTCGTTCCTCGGCATCATGCTCGGCGTCGCCACGCTGATCGTGGTGATGGCGGTCATGAACGGCTTCCGCAAGGAATTGCTGGACAAGATCCTCGGCCTCAACGGACATATTCTGGTGCAGCCGCTGGAATCGCCGCTGACCGACTGGAAGGATGTCGCCGACCGCATCAGCCAGGTGCAGGGCATCCGCCTCGCCGCGCCTGTCGTCGACGGGCAGGGGCTCGGATCGTCGCCGTTCAACGCCGCCGGTGTCTTCATCCGCGGCATCCGCGCCGACGATCTCAACAACCTCACCTCGATCGCCAAGAACATCAAGCAAGGCTCGCTCGAGGGCTTTGATGAGGGGCAGGGCGTCGCGATTGGTCGCCGCCTCGCCGACCAGCTGTCGCTGCATGCCGGCGACATGATCACGCTGGTTTCGCCGAAGGGCGCGGTGACGCCGATGGGCACCACACCGCGCATCAAGCCCTACAAGATCACTGCGGTGTTCGAGATCGGCATGTCGGAATATGATTCGACCTTCGTGTTCATGCCGCTGACCGAGGCGCAGGCCTATTTCAACCGTAACAACGACGTGTCCTCGATCGAGGTATTCACCACCAATCCGGACAAGATCGAGACCTATCGCAAGCTGGTGACCGAGGCGGCGGGCCGGCCGGTCTTCCTGGTCGACTGGCGGCAGCGCAATTCGACCTTCTTCAACGCGCTTCAGGTCGAACGCAACGTGATGTTCCTGATCCTGACCATGATCGTGCTGGTCGCGGCGCTCAACATCGTCTCGGGATTGATCATGCTGGTGAAGGACAAGGGCCAGGACATCGCGATCCTGCGTACCATGGGCGCCTCGCAGGGTTCGATCATGCGGATATTCCTGATCACCGGCGCATCGATTGGCGTTGTCGGCACGCTGGTCGGTCTGCTGGTCGGCTTGCTGATCTGTTTCAATATCGAAACCATCAGGCAATTCCTGTCGTGGCTCACCAACACGGAACTGTTCGATCCCACGCTGTATTTCCTGTCGAAGCTGCCTGCTGAAATCGATTTTGGCGAGACGCTCGCCGTCGTGATCATGGCGCTGACGCTGTCCTTCCTTGCGACGCTCTACCCGTCTTGGCGCGCCGCGCGCCTCGATCCGGTCGACGCGCTCCGGTACGAATAAGGAGCGCACATGGCTGAGGGGGCGGAAGACACACCGGTCGTCTATCTTCATGACATAAAGCGGGAATACCGGCAGGGCGAAGCGACGCTGACGGTCCTGAACGGCGCCAAGCTCGCGCTGTGGCCCGGGCAATCGGTGGCGCTGGTGGCGCCGTCGGGATCCGGCAAGTCGACATTGCTGCACATCGCGGGCCTGCTGGAGACCCCTGATGACGGCGAAGTCTATGTCGCGGGCACGCCGACCTCGCAGATGTCCGACGTCGACCGCACCCAGATTCGCCGTTCCGATATCGGCTTCGTCTATCAATCGCACCGGCTGCTGCCGGAGTTCTCGGCGCTTGAGAACGTCATGCTGCCGCAGATGATTCGCGGCCTCAAACGCTCCGAAACCGTGAAACGGTCGACCGAGATTCTCTCCTATCTCGGGCTCGGCGACCGCATCACCCATCGTCCGGCCGAGCTCTCGGGCGGCGAGCAGCAGCGTGTCGCGATCGCGCGTGCGGTCGCCAACGCGCCCCGGGTGCTGTTCGCGGACGAGCCGACCGGCAATCTCGATCCCGGCACCGCCGACCACGTCTTCAGCGCGCTGATGCAACTCGTGAAGGCGACCCGGGTCGCGATGCTGATCGCAACCCACAATCTGGATCTCGCCGCGCGAATGGATCGCAGGGTGTCGCTGTCGAACGGACAGGTTGTCGAGCTCGAATAGTGCGCCGTCGCGCGAACCGGGTAATTGTTCGCGCGAAGAACGCGCGCTAAGGGCTGGAATCCGGAGCCTTTTTCGTCCTGCTTCGCGCGGCTCGGAAAGCGCTTGATCCTCAATAGGCGGGGCGTCTGCCGGGCTGCCTCGGCCGACGGTCGACCGGCGGTCCGGCATAATAGGGGTTGTTGCTGCAGATCGCCGCCAGGCCGGACGCCGAGGCCTGGCACTGCGCGATCGACGTGTAGCCGCAGTCGGTATCCTCACCGCCCCATCGGTAGTTGGTTTTGCAGACCGGCGAGGTCGAATCGTATTTCTGGGCGCTGGCTGGTGCCGGCGCCGCCAAGGCCAGGAATGCCGGCAACAGTGCCAGAATCAGACTGCGCATCACAAATCTCCTCGTCGGTCAGGCGTCGGCAACGCTCATACCGAGCGCGCGCGAATAGGCACCTGCGCGCAGCGCTGGATCAACTCACATTCCCGCGCCGGTGCTTGCCGGATCGGGCGTCAGTGGATGAACAGGTCGAAGAAATTGCCCTCACGGCGGTCCCGCGGGGACACGTGAAGATAGGAGCGCGGGTCGTTGTCGCCGGCATAATAGGGGTTGGCGACGCAGTTCTGCCCGATGCCCGAAGCAGTGGCCAGGCACGCCTCATACGACGGATAGGAGCAGTTGCTCAGGCCGGGATAGCGGTCGCCCTGAATGCAGAACGGGTAACGCACGCCGACGGCATGCGCGGGCGCAGTCCCCAGCGTTGCGAGTGCGGCCGCCGACGCTGCAGCAGCAAGAATCATCGTCCGCATGTGCATTCCTTTTGCTGCGAAGATTCGACCTTGGCGACGATCCAAATCGGACAAGCCGTTTCCGGTCAACACGATCTTGCGCGCAGCTGCGCGGCGGACCTGAATTGTGAAGATTGTGCGGCAGTTATGTGGCAAAAGCCCCAGGAAGTGCCCGTAATACAGTATTAACTTCAAATTTGAGCGAAGTCGTTTGGCCCTGCCTGTTGCCGCGAAGTTACAGCAATTCCGCCGGGGGCTGCTATGACGGTGTCTCGCGGCCTTGGGGGCCTGTAGAAAAAGTTGGAACGGGAAAATGAAAAAGATTTTGCTTGTCACCGCCAGCATGATCGCGCTCAGCGCGACTGCTGCTTCCGCGGCTGACCTCGCGGCTCGCCCTTACACCAAGGCTCCGCCGCCCATGGTTGCCGCTGTTTATGATTGGACTGGCTTCTACATCGGTATCAACGGCGGTTGGGGCCAGAGCCACGACAACCGTTCGGTCGACGGCTTCGGCGGCGTCGGAAGCTACGACGCCAACGGCGGCACCGTCGGTGGCCAGATCGGCTACCGCTGGCAGGCCGGCGGCTGGGTGTTCGGTCTGGAAGCTCAGGGCAACTGGGCTGACTTCTCCGGCAGCACCGGCAACCTGGTCGTCCCGGGCGGCATCGTTCGCTCGAAGACCGATGCGTTCGGCCTGTTCACCGGTCAGATCGGCTACGCCTGGAACAACGTCCTGCTGTACGCCAAGGGCGGTGCTGCGGTCACCGATCGCAACTTCCAGTTCCTCAACGCGGCCGGCAATCTGGCCTCCCAGACCGGCTTCGACACTCGTTGGAGCCCGACGGTGGGCGTTGGCCTCGAATTCGCCTTCTCGCAGGGCTGGTCGCTCGGCGTCGAATACAACCACATCTTCGAAGACACCCACGGCGCGACCTTCGTCACCCCGGCTGGTGTTGCAGTGGCTGGCTTCCACACCGGTGGCGACACCGACATGGTCCTCGGCCGTCTGAACTACAAGTTCGGTGGTCCGGTCATCGCGAAGTACTGATCGCTCGCTTAATTCAAGCGGCATCGAAAACCCCGGGCTTCGGCCCGGGGTTTTTTGTTGGCTTGGCGGCGCAGCTCGTCGGCCAGGAGCAAGGGGGCTTGCTGTCCGCTTCGGGATTCGGGGCAGGTTTGATTGGGCGGGGCTTTCCAACCGAACGGTCAACGCCACATATTGGGGGCATGACGAACGTGCAGCTTATCTCCGAACTGACGTGCCCATCCTGCGGCCATGTCTCCATCGAGACGATGCCGACCGATGCCTGCCGGTTCTTCTATGACTGCAAGGGGTGCGGCACTCGCCTGAAGCCGAAAGCAGGAGATTGCTGCGTATTTTGCTCATACGGAACGATCCCGTGCCCGCCCAAGCAGGCGGGGAATTGCTGCAGTAACTAGCTCCCCGGAGCCTCCGACCAGCTCGCCATCCAGATCGGCGGCGAGACGTCGGCCGGTCAGGAATTAACCACAGAGGTTGGGGTCTCTGGGGCGTTTAGGCGTCATTTTTGCGCCGCAACGATTCGGACGATCTCATCGTCATCGGTGGTCAAGTAACCAAAGGCCATCCACCCGGCGCACATGCCGAAAATGATCAAGGCAGTTTTTAGCCAGTGGCTCATGGAGCAAGTATGCACCCTGTGCCAGCCAATTTCCACCCCGGCCGACTGCCACAATCAAACCGACCCACTACCCAAGCAACGCTGGCAGCCCAGTTTGAGAAGTGATTCAGCACGTCCTACGCTGAGCGCAGCAACGCTTCAAACTATCGAGTCGCTGCCACTTCCTGCCACGATTAACCAAGGGAATTCTTTCGCGGGCAGTTTTCAATCTGACCCACGGACCGTTGCTTGACTCCGAGAACAAAAAAGGAACAGTGTTCTGCATACGTTCCAGTTCAGGGAGAGCGGCCATGTTGAAGATTTTCGTGCAGGAAGCTGCAGCGCTGGCATCGATCACGCTGTTCGTCGGGATGATCGCGGTGTGGGCCCAGCTGATCACCCAATTCTGAAAATGCGCCCGCGGGGACAGGGGCGGAGCCGACGGCATGGTTTGCCCTTGGGGAAAAGCGGGAGGACTTGCCGCCACGCCGCGTTCGGCGTGGACTTGGCAGGGTTCAGGCCCCACGATGGGATCGCGAGTCGGGTCTGACGCTTTCGAGTTCCGGCCTTGGCGCTCGCTCCATCCCTGACCCAAGAGCTTCCGTAAGCAGCCATGCCGAATGCCGGATTCGTTCATCTTCACGTTCATTCCGCCTATTCGCTGCTGAAGGGCTCGATCAAGATCGCCAAGCTGGGCGAGCTCGCGAAGGCCGACCGCCAGCCGGCGCTGGCGCTGACCGATACCGACAACATGTTCGGGGCGCTGGAATTCTCCGACAAGATGGCCGGCTACGGCATCCAGCCGATCGTCGGCTGCGAGCTGGCGGTGGATTTCGGCGACGTCGATCCGAATACGCGGAGCATCCTTGCGACGACGGGCCCGGCGCGAATCGTGCTGCTGGCGGCGCGCGAGCGCGGCTACCGCAGCCTGATGCGGCTGAACTCGCGGGCGTTCCTGGAGACGCCGGTCAACCAGACCCCGCACATCAAGTTCGATTGGCTCACCGACGACGCCGAAGACCTGATCGCGCTGACCGGCGGCCCCGACGGCCCGATCGCGCTGGCACTCCGGGCCGAACAGGCGGCGCTGGCGACCACCCGCTGCGAGCGCCTGGCCAGCCTGTTCGGCGATCGCCTCTACATCGAATTGCAGCGCCACGGCGCCGACAAGGAACGCCGCACCGAGGGCGGCCTGATCGATCTCGCCTACAGCAAGGGCCTGCCGCTGGTCGCGACCAACGAGCCGTATTTCGCCAGCAATGACGACTACGAATCGCATGATGCGCTGCTCTGCATCGCCGGCGGCCACCTGATCGCCGAGACCAACCGGGAGCAACTGACCCCGGATCATCGCTTCAAGACCCGCGCGGAAATGGCGGTGCTGTTCGCCGACATCCCGGAGGCGCTGGCCTCGACGGTGGAGATCGCCGAGCGCTGCTCGTTCCGGCCGAAGACCCGCAAGCCGATCCTGCCGTTCTTCACGGTGGGTGCCGCCGCCAGCGCCGATGCCGCCGCCGACGAGGCCGCCGAGCTGAAGCGCCAGGCCGAGGAGGGGCTCGCGAATCGCCTGCGGGTGCACGGTCTCTCGCCGGGAATGACCGAGGAAGACTACAGCAAGCGGCTTGCCTTCGAGCTCGACGTCATCACCCGCATGAAATATGCGGGCTACTTCCTGATCGTCTCCGACTTCATCAAATGGGCGAAGGCGCAGGGCATTCCGGTCGGACCGGGCCGCGGCTCCGGCGCGGGCTCGCTGGTCGCCTGGGTGCTCACCATCACCGACCTCGATCCGATGCGGTTTGCGCTGCTGTTCGAGCGCTTCCTCAATCCCGAACGCGTCTCGATGCCGGACTTCGACATCGACTTCTGCCAGGACCGCCGCGGCGAGGTGATCCAGTACGTGCAGGAGCGCTACGGCCGCGACCAGGTGGCGCAGATCATCACCTTCGGTACGCTGCAGGCGCGCGGCGTGCTGCGCGACGTCGGGCGCGTGCTGCAGATGCCCTATGGGCAGGTCGACAAGCTGACCAAGCTGGTGCCGCAGAATCCCGCAGCACCGGTGACGCTGGCGCAGGCGATCGAGGGCGAGCCGAAGCTGCAGGCATTCCGCGACGAGGATCCGGTGGTGGCGCGTGCGTTCGACATCGCGCAGCGCCTCGAGGGTCTGACGCGCCATGCCTCGACCCATGCCGCCGGCATCGTGATCGGCGACCGGCCGCTGAGCGAGCTGGTGCCGCTCTACCGCGATCCGAAATCCGACATGCCGGTTACCCAGTTCAACATGAAATGGGTCGAGCCGGCGGGCCTCGTGAAGTTCGACTTCCTCGGCCTGAAGACGCTGACCGTGCTCGACGTCGCGGTGAAGCTGCTCAAGCAGCGCAACGTTCATGTAGATCTCGCGACGCTGCCGATCGACGATGCGCCGAGCTATCAGATGTTGGCGCGGGGCGATGTCGTCGGCGTGTTCCAGGTGGAAAGCCAGGGCATGCGGCGTGCGCTGATCGACATGCGGCCGGACCGCTTCGAGGATATCATCGCGCTGGTGGCGCTGTATCGCCCGGGCCCGATGGCGAACATCCCGACCTATTGCGCGCGCAAGCACGGTGACGAGGAATCGGAATATCTGCATCCGATCCTGGAGCCGATCCTGAAGGAGACCTTCGGCGTCATCATCTATCAGGAACAGGTGATGCAGATCGCGCAGCAGATGGCGGGCTACTCGCTCGGCCAGGCCGACCTGCTGCGTCGCGCGATGGGCAAGAAGATCCGCGCCGAGATGGACAAGCAGCGCGACATCTTCGTCGCCGGTGCGATGAAGAACGGCGTGGCGAAGGGCCAGGCCGAGACGATCTTCGAGCTGCTCGCCAAGTTCGCCGACTACGGCTTCAACAAGAGCCACGCGGCCGCCTATGCGCTGGTGTCGTACCACACCGCCTATATGAAGGCGCACTACCCGGTCGAGTTTTTGGCGGCGTCGATGACGCTCGAACTCAACAACACCGACAAGCTCTCCGAATTTCGTTCCGAGGCGCAGCGGCTCGGCATCAAGGTCGAGGCGCCCAACATCAATCGCTCCGGCGCGACCTTCGAGGTCAGCGACAACACGATCTACTACGCGCTCGCGGCGCTGAAGGGCGTCGGCATCCAGGCGGTCGAGCAGATCATCGAGGAGCGCAACAGGAAGGGCGCCTTCACCTCGCTCGCCGATTTCGCAGCAAGGGTGAGCCCGCGCGCCGTCAACAAGCGGATCATCGAGAGCCTTGCGGCGGCCGGTGCCTTCGACACGCTGGAGCCGAACCGCGCGCGCGTCTTCGCCGGTGCCGATGCGATTCTCGCCGCCTGCCAGCGCAGCCATGAGGCGGCGACCTCGGGCCAGAACGACATGTTCGGCGGTGCGGCGGATGCGCCGAGCATCATGCTGCCGCAGATCGAGCCGTGGCTGCCCGCGGACCGGCTGCGGCGCGAATACGACGCCATCGGCTTCTTCCTGTCGGGCCATCCGCTCGACGATTACGCGACCGCGCTGAAGCGGCTGCGCGTGCAGTCCTGGGCGGAATTCTCGCGCGCGGTGAAGACCGGCGCCACCGCGGGCAAGGTCGCGGCAACCGTGGTGTCGCGCATGGAACGGCGCACCAAGACCGGCAACAAGATGGGCATCATGGGCCTGTCGGACCCGACCGGCCATTTCGAGGCGGTGCTGTTCTCGGAGGGCCTCGCGCAATACCGCGACGTGCTCGAGCCGGGGGCGGCCGTGCTGTTGCAGCTCGGCGCCGAATTGCAGGGCGAGGACGTGCGGGCGAGGGTGCTGCACGCCGAGCCGCTGGATCACGCCGCCGCCAAGACGCAAAAGGGCCTGCGCATCTTCGTCCGCGACACCAAGCCGCTGGATTCGATCGCCCGCCGCCTCAACATGCCGGAAGCCGCGCCCGCCCCGGGCGGCGCCGCCAAGGCGCCGGCCGTGAAGCCGGCCGCCGCGCCGCCGCCACCGGCGGCAGGGGCCGATGGCGACGTCTCGCTGGTGATGATGCTGGACCTCGAAACCGAGGTGGAGATGAAGCTGCCCGGCCGCTACAAGGTCTCGCCGCAGATCGCCGGCGCGATCAAGGCGGTGGCGGGCGTGGTCGACGTGCAGACCCTCTAAAGGGGGATTTCGGGCGCCAAACAGGGCTGTTTCGGCACGATTTGGGCCCGGCCGGCCGGTGTAACCGGCCGTATTTCCTTGCTTCTCGCGCAAATCGCGCTATATAGCGCGCCATCTCACACGGAAACATGGCTCTCAAGGCCGTCCGGTGGCAACCGGGCCATTCAGGCACGTTTGCTCACACGTTTCCGGAGGAACCAACCGGAGAATTAGATCTATGTCGCTGCCCGAATTCAACATGCGTCAGCTTTTGGAAGCTGGCGTTCACTTTGGCCACCAGGCCCACCGCTGGAATCCGAAGATGCAGGATTACATCTTCGGCGCCCGCAACAACATCCACATCATCGACCTCGCGCAGACCGTGCCGATGCTGCACCGTGCCCTGCAGGCGGTCAGCGATACCGTCGCCAAGGGCGGCCGCATCCTGTTCGTCGGCACCAAGCGCTCGGCCCAGGACGGCGTTGCCGACGCTGCCAAGCGTTCGGCGCAGTACTTCGTCAACTCGCGCTGGCTCGGCGGCACGCTGACCAACTGGAAGACGATCTCGGCCTCGATCAAGCGCCTGCGTCATCTCGACGACGTGCTGTCGTCGGGCGAAGCCAACTCCTACACCAAGAAGGAGCGGCTGACGCTGCAGCGCGAGCGCGACAAGCTCGACCGTTCGCTCGGCGGCATCAAGGACATGGGCGGTCTTCCCGACATGATCTTCGTGATCGACACCAACAAGGAAGACATCGCGATCCAGGAAGCCCAGCGGCTTAACATCCCGGTCGCCGCGATCGTCGACACCAATTCGGACCCGAAGGGCATCACCTATGTGGTGCCGGGCAATGACGACGCCGGCCGCGCGATCTCGCTGTATTGCGATCTCGTCGCGCGCGCCGCCATCGACGGCATCTCGCGCGCTCAGGGCGATTCCGGAATCGACATCGGTGCGTCGGCGACGCCCGTGCAGGAAGACCTTCCGGCGGCTGCGCCGTCCGGCTTCCAGGGCCTCGCTGGCCCGCGCGGCACCGCCGACAACCTCAAGAAGCTCACCGGCGTGTCCGGTGCGATCGAGAAGAAGCTCAACGACCTCGGCATCTTCCACTACTGGCAGCTCGCCGAGCTCGATCACGACACCGCGCACAAGATCGGCGAAGAAGTCGGTCTGCCGAGCCGTGCCGACGCCTGGGTCGCCCAGGCCAAGACGCTCGCCGAAGCGGAATAAAGGCTACGCGGCGTGGCCGGGTCTCGCCCGGCCGCCGCTTCTATTCCACGAACAACGATCTCCCTGTCGCAGACGGCGGCGCCATTGGGCGCCGCGGTTTCTGTACAGGCAAGAAGGACATTGAACGATGGCAACGATCACAGCAGCGATGGTCAAGGAGCTCCGCGAGTCGACCGGCGCGGGCATGATGGATTGCAAGGCGGCGCTGACCGAGAACAACGGCGACATGCAGGAAGCGCAGGATTGGCTGCGCAAGAAAGGCCTTTCCAAGGCCGCCAAGAAGGCCGGCCGCGTGGCGGCCGAGGGCCTGATCGGCGCGCTGACCTCCGGCACCAAGGGCGTGCTCGTCGAGGTCAATTCCGAGACCGACTTCGTTGCGCGCAATGAGCAGTTCCAGGGCCTGGTCAAGATGATCGCCCAGGTCGCGCTGCACAACGGTGCCGACGTCGAGACCATCAAGGCGGCCAAGGTCGGCGACGTCACCGTCGAGACCGCGATCTCCGACGCGATCGCGACCATCGGCGAGAACATGACGCTGCGCCGCGCCGCTTCGCTCGAGGTAAGCAAGGGCGTGGTGTCGAGTTACGTCCACAATGCGGTCGTCGAGGGCGCCGGCAAGATCGGCGTGATCGTGGCGCTGGAGTCCGCAGGCAAGGCCGACGAGCTCGCGGTGCTCGGCCGCCAGCTCGCCATGCACGTGGCGGCGGCGAAGCCGCTGGCGCTCGACCCGGCCGGGCTCGATCCGGAGACCGTCAAGCGCGAGAAGGACGTGCTGGCCGACAAGTACCGCCAGCAGGGCAAGCCGGAGAACGTCATCGAGAAGATCGTCGATTCCGGCCTGAAGACCTACTACAAGGAGGTCTGCCTGCTCGATCAGGCCTTCATCCACGACAGCGGCAAGTCGGTTGCCCAGGCGGTGAAGGAAGCTGAGGGTAAGGTCGGCGGGGCGATCAAAATCGCTGGCTTTGTGAACTATGCTCTCGGTGAGGGAATCGAGAAGCAGGAAAGCGACTTCGCCGCCGAAGTCGCGGCCGCCAGCGGCAAGAAGTAACCGCTGACCCCAGAGGGCCTCCGGCGCTTTGCGCCGGAAGCCTGCCTGCGCGGGATAGGAAAGCGATCGCATCATGGCTGAGCCGATCTATCGTCGCGTGGTGATCAAGCTGTCCGGCGAATATCTGGCCGGCTCCCACGGGTTCGGTATCGATCAACCGACGGTCGATCGCGTCGCCGACGACCTGATCGCAGCCCGCAAGCTTGGCATCGAGGTCGCCGTCGTGATCGGCGGCGGCAACATCGTCCGCGGCGTCGAGGTGTCCTCGCGCGGCGTTTCCCGGCCGACCGGCGACACCATGGGCATGCTTGCCACCATGATGAACTGCCTCGCGCTGGAGGCGGCGATCGAGCGCAAGGGAACCCCGGCGCGGACCCTATCGGCATTCGTGATGCCGGAGATCTCCGAGCTGTTCACCCGTAGTGCAACGCACAAATATCTCGCCGAGGGACGCATCGTCCTGCTCGGCGGTGGAACCGGCAACCCGTTCTTCACGACCGACACCACCGCCGTGCTCCGCGCGGCCGAAATCGGCGCGCAGGCGGTGCTGAAGGCCACCAATGTCGACGGCGTCTACAGCGCCGATCCGAAGAAGGACCCCAAAGCCAAGCGCTTCGACCGCCTGACCCATTCGCAGGCGATCGAGGGCGGCTACAAGGTCATGGACGCGACCGCTTTCGCGCTTGCCCGCGAGACGTCGCTGCCTATCATCGTGTTCTCGATCGCGGAGCCCGGTTCGATCGGTGCGATTCTGCGCGGTACCGGACACGGCACGGTCGTCGCCGGCTGATGCCGCGCCTCCGGGCGTCGACAGTCGGTTTCTAGGGAAGGGAGAACGTCATGGCCGCACCTGGTTTTGACATCAACGACGTGAAGCGCCGCATGCAGGGCGCCACACAATCGCTCAAGCACGAGCTCGGCGGTTTGCGCACCGGCCGTGCCGCGGCGTCCATGCTGGAGCCGGTTCAGGTCGAGGCTTACGGCTCGCATATGCCGCTCAACCAGGTTGCGACCATCAGCGTGCCCGAGCCGCGCCTGCTCTCGGTGCAGGTCTGGGACAAGACGATGGTGAAGGCGGTCGAAAAGGCGATCGTCGATTCCAATCTCGGCCTGTCGCCCGCGACCGAAGGTCAGGTGTTGCGCTTGCGGATTCCCGAACTCAACGAGGAGCGCCGCAAGGAGCTCGTCAAGGTCGCGCACAAATATGCCGAAGCGGCCAAGGTCGCCGTGCGCCACGTGCGCCGAGACGGTCTCGACGTGATCAAGAAGCTCGAGAAGAATCACGAGATCTCCGAGGACGATCAGGAGCGCCTGTCGAACGAGGTGCAGAAGGCGACCGACGGCATGATCGCCGAAATCGATCAGCTGCTCGCCGCCAAGGAAAAGGAAATCCTGACGGTCTGAAGGCGCTACGGAAACAGCCGATGTCGAACGCCGCCGCCCCAGCAACCGACGGACCGGATCGCTCCGGCAGTCCGTTGCATGTGGCTGTTATCATGGACGGCAACGGGCGCTGGGCCAAGTCGCGCGGCCTGCCGCGCGTCGAGGGCCACCGCCGCGGCGTCGAAGCGCTGCGCCGCGTGGTGCGCGCAGCCCATGAACTCGGCATCGTCTATCTCACGATCTTTTCCTTCAGCTCGGAGAACTGGTCGCGGCCGGCCAGCGAGATCGGCGATCTGTTTGGCCTGTTGCGCCGCTTCATCCGCAACGATCTGGCGACGCTGCACCGCGATGGGGTGCGGGTACGCGTGATCGGCGAGCGTGACGGCCTCGACGCCGACATCTGCGCGCTGCTCAACGAAGCCGAGGAGCTGACCAGGAATAATGACAAGCTCAACCTCGTGGTCGCCTTCAACTACGGTTCGCGCGCGGAGATCGCTTCCGCAGCGCGGCGCCTTGCGCGCGAGGTCGCCGAAGGCAAGCGCGACGCCAGCTCCATCGATGCCGACACGCTCGGGCAATATCTCGATGCGCCCGACATCCCGGATCCTGATCTGATTATCCGCACCAGCGGCGAGCAGCGTCTGTCCAACTTCCTGATGTGGCAGGCGGCCTATAGCGAGCTCGTGTTCGTGCCGATTCACTGGCCGGATTTCGACAAGGCGGCGCTCGAAGGCGCGATTGCGGAATACGGCAGGCGCGAGCGCCGGTTCGGCGGACTCGCTGCGAAAACCGGATCGTGACCGAGGGCGAGGCCGCGCCGGCGGCAGCAAACGAACAGGGGTCGCGCAATCTCGCGATGCGCGTGATTGCGGCGCTGGTGCTGGCGCCGGTTGCGATCGCGCTGGCCTATATGGGTGGCGTCGCCTGGTCGCTCCTCGTGACATTGGCGGCGGCCGGATTGTTCGCGGAATGGCTTGTTGTCACCGGACTTGGACGCGAGCTCCGGATCCTGGTGCCCGGCGTAATCGCGTTGCTGCTCGCCGGACTGTGCCTGATGGCCGGCCGTATCGATGCGGCCCTGATCGTGCTCGCCGTCGGAGCGGTTGTTATGGCACTGACGTCCGGCGCGCGGCGCAACTGGGCCATTGCGGGATTGCTCTATGCGGCAGGGGCCGAGATCGCGTCGGTCCTGCTGCGCCTCGACACGGCGAAGGGCTTTGCCGCGCTGATGTTCGTGTTGCTGATCGTGTGGGTCACCGATATCGGCGGCTACTTCGCGGGCCGCAGCATCGGCGGGCCAAAGCTCTGGGTGCGGGTCAGCCCGAAGAAGACGTGGGCGGGCGCGGTCGGCGGCTTCGTGGCGAGCCTGCTGGTCGCTGCCGGCTTTGCCGCCTTCGAGATCGGCTCGACCGGTCCGCTCTTGATGCTCGGCGCCGTGTTGTCGGTGGTCTCGCAACTCGGCGATCTCTTCGAATCCGCGGTGAAGCGGCGGTTCGGCGTGAAGGATTCGAGCCACATCATTCCCGGTCACGGCGGCCTCCTGGACCGCCTGGACGGATTTGTCGCGGCCGTCATTGTGGCGGCGATTTTCGGCTTTCTCCGTGGTGGCGCCGATGGCGTCGGGCGCGGTCTTATGGTTTGGTGATGAGATGAGCGCAGTTCCGTTGCGTAACAACAAGGCCGCGGCGGTGTCCGCCGTGCGGACCGTAACCGTCCTCGGTGCCACCGGCTCGATCGGCGATAGCACCTTGGATCTGCTGCGCGGCGCGCGCGACCGCTACCGGGTCGAGGCGCTGACCGCGAACAGCAATGTCGAGGGCCTCGCCAAGCTGGCCAAGGAATTCGGCGCGCGGTTCGCCGCCATTGCCGACCCGGCGAAGCTTTCGGAACTGAAGGACGCGCTGGCCGGAACCCGGACCGAATGCGGGGCCGGGGCGAGCGCGATCATCGAGGCGGCCGCGCGGCCTGCCGATTGGGTGATGGCGGCGGTCAGCGGCGCGGCCGGGCTGAAGCCCGCGCTTGCCGCGGTCGATCGCGGCGCCACCGTCGCGCTCGCCAACAAGGAATGTTTGGTCTGCGCCGGCGATATCTTCATGGAGCGGGCCAAGAAGGCCGGCGCCTGCATTCTGCCGGCGGACTCCGAGCACAATGCGCTGTTCCAGGCGCTGGCTTCCGGCAATCGCGAGGAACTGACGCGGGTGATCATCACCGCGTCCGGCGGGCCGTTCCGCACTTGGGCGCCCGCCGACATCGAGCAGGCGACGCTGGAACAGGCGCTGAAACATCCCAACTGGAGCATGGGGCAGAAGATCACGATCGATTCCGCGTCGATGATGAACAAGGGCCTCGAGGTGATCGAGGCGTCCTATCTGTTCGCTTTGGCGCCCGACGAGATCGACGTGCTGGTGCACCCGCAGTCGATCATCCACGGCATGGTCGAGTTCTCCGACCGTTCGGTGGTGGCGCAACTCGGTACGCCCGACATGCGGATCCCGATCGCGCATTGCCTCGGCTGGCCCGACCGCGTCGTCGGCCCGTCCGCCAAGCTCGACCTCGCCAAGATCGGACAGCTCACCTTCGAGGCGCCGGACTTTGAGCGCTTCCCGGGACTGCGGCTGGCATATGAGGCGCTGCGGATGGGGCACGGCGCGACGACGGTCTACAACGCCGCGAACGAGATCGCGGTCGCCGCGTTTATCGCCGGCAAGATCAAGTTCGGCGCGATCGCCCGGCTGGTCGAGGCGACGATGAACGATTGGATCAAGTCAGGGAATCAGCCACCACTGCGCTCGGCGGATGATGCGATTTCCGTTGACCATATCGCGCGAAATAAAGCTGCCGCCCTATTGCCTCAAATTGCCTTAAAGGCAACCTAGAGGGTTGGGGGCGGAGCCTTTGGCTCTTGTCGAGGGAAATCGAATGCCCGAGTATTTTATTCATAGTATCAATGCGTTGAGTCATGGGCTTCTCGGTACCATCGTTCCCTTCCTCTTCGTCTTGACCATCGTCGTCTTCTTCCATGAACTCGGCCACTTCCTGGTCGCGCGCTGGGCTGGCGTGAAGGTGTTGACGTTCTCGCTGGGCTTCGGGCCGGAGCTCGCCGGCTTCAACGACCGGCATGGCACGCGCTGGAAGATCTCGGCGATACCGCTCGGCGGTTACGTCAAATTCTTCGGCGACGACAGCGAGGCATCGACGCCGTCGACCGAGACGCTCGCCGCCATGACGGCGGAGGAGCGCGAAGGCAGCTTCCATCACAAATCGGTCGGAAAGCGCACTGCCATCGTCGCGGCCGGGCCGGTGGCGAACTTCATTCTCGGCGCCCTGATTTTTGCGGGCATGGCGCTCTACTACGGCAAGCCGAGCACGATTGCCCGGGTCGACGGCCTGGTGGCCGAAAGCGTCGCCGCGAACGCCGGCTTTAAGGTCGGTGATGTCGTCGTGGATATCGACGGCAGCGCGATCCAGAGCTTCGCCGACATGCAGCGGATTGTAGCCTCGAACGCGGGTTCAGAGCTTGGGTTCAAGGTGAAGCGCGATGGCGCGATCGTCGCGCTCAAGGCGACGCCGGCGCTCAGGGAGGTCAAGGACCCCTTCGGCAATGCCCACCGAATCGGCGTGCTGGGAATCGAGCATAAGGCTCAGGTCGGCGAGGCGACCAGCGCCTCGGTCGGCGTGCTGGAGGCCCTGAAGATCGGCGTCGAGCAGGTTTGGTACATCATTTCCAGCACGTTCAAGTTCCTCGGGTCGCTGTTCGTTGGAACCGGCAATCCTGCCGAGGTGAGCGGGGTCATTGGAATCGCGAAGCTGTCGGGGCAGGCCGCGAGCGCCGGGTTCCAGTTCGTGATCAATCTTTGCGCCATCCTGTCGGTCTCGATCGGCCTGCTGAACCTGTTTCCGATCCCGCTTTTGGATGGCGGACACCTGCTTTTCTACGGTGCGGAGGCGCTGCGGGGACGCCCGCTGTCGGAGCGGACGCAAGAGGTGGGTTTCCGAATCGGGCTGGGTCTGGTCCTGATGTTGATGGTGTTTGCGACGTATAACGACATCCTCAGGATCGCCGGGTCCTGAAACGGGCTTTTTTGTGGCGTTGCCAATGGGCAACGTCTTGGAACGAAAATGGAAATGTTCAGCTCTAGTAAGTTTGCCCCCTTGGCAAATTTGGTTACAAGCTGAGCGGCAGGTTGGGAATCTGTCGGGTCGTTGGGGAACGATCTGGCATCGTTAAGATAAGGGCGCGTTGCGCATGATGTTTGGAATGCGAGTGAGGGGGGGGCTGTTCGCCGCCTTGGTCATGTTCGCCGCGCCGGTGGTTGCCACCTTGGCGACCGTAGCTGTGTCTGTGCCTGCGTCGGCGCAGACCGTCGATTCGATCACGGTGGAGGGGAACCGCCGTGTCGAGCTTGAAACCATCCGCTCCTACTTCCATCCCGGGCCGGGCGGTCGGCTGGGCCAGGCCCAGATCGACGACGGTCTGAAGGCGCTGATCGAGACCGGCCTGTTCCAGGACGTCCATATCGACCAGCGGGGCGGGCGCCTCGTCGTGGTCGTGGTCGAGAACCCGGTGATCGGCCGCGTTGCCTTCGAGGGCAACAAGAAGATCAAGGACGAACAGCTCACCGCTGAAGTGCAGTCCAAGCCGCGCGGCACGTTCTCGCGTCCGATGGTCCAGTCGGACGCCCTGCGCATCGCCGAAATCTACCGCCGGTCCGGCCGCTATGACGTGCGGGTCAATCCGCAGATCATCGAGCAGCCGAACAACCGCGTCGACCTGATCTTCGAGGTCAATGAAGGCGTGAAGACTGGCGTCCGGTCGATCGAGTTCATCGGCAACAGCGCCTATTCGGCGTCCCGTCTGCGCGACGTCATCAAGACCCGCGAATCGAACATCCTGAGCTTCCTCGGCGGCAACGACGTCTACGACCCCGACCGGGTCGAGGCCGATCGCGACCTGCTGCGTCGCTTCTACCTCAAGAACGGCTATGCCGACGTCCAGGTCGTGGCCGCGCTGACCGAATACGATCCCGACAAGAAGGGCTTCCTGGTTACCTTCAAGATCGAGGAAGGCCAGCAGTACCGCGTCGCGTCCGTCAACTATACGTCGTCGATCGCAACGCTCGACCCGAACGCGCTGCGCACCTACTCGCGCGTCAATGTCGGCTCGCTCTACAACGCCGAGGCGCTGGAGAAATCGGTCGAGGAGATGCAGATCGAGGCATCGCGCCGCGGCTACGCCTTCGCGGTGGTCCGGCCGCGCGGCGATCGCAACTTCGACAATCACACGGTGTCGATCACCTTCGCGATCGACGAAGGTCCGCGCACCTATATCGAGCGCATCAACATCCGCGGCAACAGCCGTACCCGCGACTACGTGATCCGCCGCGAGTTCGATATCTCGGAAGGCGACGCCTACAACCGTGCGCTGGTCGACCGTGCCGAGCGCCGGCTGAAGAACCTCGACTTCTTCAAGACGGTGAAGATCACCACCGAGCCGGGCTCCTCCAGCGATCGCGTCATCCTGATTGTCGATCTCGAGGAGAAGTCGACCGGCGACTTCTCGGTGTCGGGCGGTTACTCGACCACCGACGGCGCGCTGGCCGAAGTCAGCGTCTCCGAGCGCAACCTGCTCGGCCGCGGCCTGTACGCGAAGGCGTCGGTGACCTACGGCCAGTATGCCCGCGGCTACTCGCTGTCGTTCGTCGAGCCCTATCTGCTCGACTACCGCGTCGCGCTCGGCCTCGACCTCTATCAGCGCCAGCAGCTGTCCAACAGCTACATCGCGTACGGCACCAAGACGCTGGGCTTCAGCCCGCGGCTCGGCTTCAGCCTGCGGGAAGATCTGTCGCTGCAGCTGCGCTACTCGATCTACCAGCAGGAAATCACCCTGCCGTCGACGCTGAACAACTGTAACAACGTGCCGCTCCTGCCGGATGGAACGCCCAATCCCGCGTTCAATCCGAGCCCGGCCTATGCGAACCTGAACGGAATCAGCCTGGTATCGACCAATGGTCTCGGCTGCTTCTTTGACGGCGAAGCCTCGCTGCCGGTCCGCAAGGAGCTGGCGGGCGGCAAGACCCTCACGTCGGCGCTGGGTTACACGCTCAACTACAACACGCTCGACAACAACAAGAACCCGACCGACGGTCTGATCGTCGACTTCAAGCAGGACTTCGCCGGCGTTGGCGGTGACGTCAGCTACATCAAGACCGCGATCGACGCGAAGTACTACACCCCGCTGGTCTCCGACATCGTCGGCGTGATCCACGCCCAGGGCGGCATCCTGAACAAGCTCGGGACCTCGGATCTGCGCATGCTCGATCACTTCCAGATGGGCCCGAACCTGGTCCGCGGCTTCGCGCCGAACGGTATCGGTCCGCGTGACATCAACCCGTACGGCACCATGGACGCCATCGGCGGCACCAAGTACTGGGGTGTGTCGGCGGAACTGCAGATGCCGTTCTGGTTCCTGCCGAAGGAAGTCGGGCTCAAGGGCGCGGTCTATGCCGACGCCGGCGGCCTGTACGATTACCAGGGCCCGACCTCGTGGGCGGCGACCGGCGAAGTCAACGTGCCCGGCTGTATCAGGCCGACGAACAATCCGCCGTCTCCGGGTACGTGCCTTGGCCTGAGCTACGACGACAGCAAGGTTGTCCGTACCTCGGTCGGCGTCGGCCTGATCTGGCAGTCACCGTTCGGTCCGCTGCGCTTCGACTACGCGGTGCCGCTGACCAAGGGTGCGTTTGACCGCACGCAAGAATTCCGGTTTGGCGGCGGTACGACGTTCTAAGACCGATTGCCAACCGGACTGCGACGGATGGAATGGCGCAGCCGATCTTCTTCAAGAGTCCTCCTTCGTCATCGCTGGCTGAAATAGCCGCGCTGACGAAGGCGCAACTGGTCGACCCCGAGAGGGGCGCGCTTCAGATCAGGGGGCTGGCCTCGCTCGACGAGGCCGGTCCGATGCATCTCGCCTTTTTCGACAATCTGAAATACGCCGAACAGCTTGCCGCGACCAAGGCCGGCGCGTGTCTGGTCAGCCCGCGCTTCGAGGCACAGGTGCCGAAGGGCACTGCCGTGCTGCGGGCGGCGAAGCCGTTCCAGGCGTTCGTCGAGCTCGCCCGGCAATGGCACGCCGATGCCCTGCGGCCGCAATCCTGGTTCGACACTGAGGGCATCGCGCCGTCGGCGATCATCGATCCCACCGCGCGCCTCGAGGACGGCGTCATTGTCGATCCGCTGGTCGTGATCGGCCCACGGGTCGAGATCGGCTCGGGCACCATCATCGGCGCCGGCGCGGTGATCGGGGCCGACGTCAAGATCGGCCGCGACTGCAATGTCGGCGCCAAGACCACCATCCAGTTCGCGCTGATCGGCAACAACGTCCTGATCCATCCCGGCTGCAATATCGGCCAGGACGGCTACGGCTTCATCTTCTTCGGGCCGGCCGGCCATGTGAAGGTGCCGCAGACCGGCCGCGTGGTGATCCAGAACAATGTCGAGGTCGGCGCCGCCTCGACCATCGACCGCGGTTCCCTGCGCGACACCGTGATCGGCGAGGGCACCAAAATCGACAACCAGGTCCAGATCGGCCACAATGTGACGATCGGCCGGCACTGCCTGCTCGCAGCCCAGATCGGGCTCGCCGGCAGCCTGACGATCGGCGACAATGTCGCGCTCGGCGCCAAGGTGGGCATCAACAACCACCTCAAGATCGGCGACGGTGCCCAGGTGACGGCGATGAGCGCGGTCAAGGACGACATCCCGGCCAACGGTCGCTGGGGCGGGCATTTCGCCAAGCCGACCAAGCAGTGGTTCAGGGAAATTATCGCAGTGGAGCGTCTGGTGCGCGACAACGAAGCCAAAGGCAAGGAACAGGAGTGATGGAGGAGGCACCGGTCAAATTCGAGCTGGTGGATATCAACGATATCCTGAAGACGCTCCCGCATCGCTTTCCGATGTTGCTGATCGACCGGGTGATCAAGATCCGCACCGACTACAGCGGCATCGGCATCAAGAACGTCACCTTCAACGAGCCGCCGTTCCAGGGGCATTTCCCGGACCGCCCGGTCTACCCCGGCGTCATGATGATCGAGGCGATGGCCCAGACCGCCGGCGTCATCGGCATCAAGTCGGTCGAGGGCACCGAGAAGCCGCGCGCGGTGTATTTTCTCACCATCGACAAGTGCAAGTTCAGGAAGCCGGTGATGCCCGGCGACACCATCGAGTACCACATGCGCTCGCTCGGCCGGCGCAAGACGATGTGGTGGTTTCACGGCGATGCCAAGGTCAACGGCCAGGTCGTCGCCGAGGCCGATGTCGGTGCGATGCTGACGGATTAGGCCGCGCCGGGCTCACGACGTTGTGCAGGTGTAGCGGCCGTCCGCGCCCGCGATCCGCAGGACGCGATTGAGGAAGACGCCCATCGACGGCGCGTTCATCAGCGCGTCGTAGGTTTCGGCAGGGACGCCGCAATAGTGCTGGTAGCTGCCTCTGACCGCGACCAGCAGCGCGCGCTGATCCGCCCTGTAGCAGACCCGCTGGACGATCGTGCTGCGGTTGATGTCGCGGCATTCGAAGCTCGAGAGATCGACCGTCGTGCTGTTGCCGAGATCGACCGTCTCCGGGCCGACTGGCGCAGAGAGCAGGCTGAGGATCAGCGCGGCGGCCCGGACCATGATTGGTTGCGACCTTCTCGTTTGCAACAGGCGGTCATGATACGTCACTGGACAGGGCGGGCAAAGTCGCGCTAACGACCGCCCCAATCGACAGCCTAGCGCCTCGATAGCACCTTGGCGCCATTAACGAATTCCGGACCGAAACTTCATGAGCATGATCGACCCGACTGCGCGGATTGCCGATGGCGCTGTGATCGGGGCCGGCACCGAGATCGGTCCGTACTGCATCATCGGCCCCAATGTCGTGCTCGGCGAGAACTGCAAGCTGATCGCGCATGTCACGATCAGCGGGCATACTAGGATCGGCCCCGGCTGCATCATCTCGCCGTTCGCGGCGCTCGGCGGGCCGCCGCAGGATCTCAGCTATCGCGGCGAGCCGACCCGCCTCGAAGTCGGCGAAGCCTGCACCATCCGCGAGGGCGTGACGATGAATGTCGGCACGGTCAAGGGCGGCGGGCTCACGCGCGTCGGCGATCGCGGCTTCTTCATGAACAACAGCCATGTCGGCCATGACTGCATGGTCGGCAATGGCGTGATCTTTGCGACGTCGGCGACGCTCGGCGGCCACTGCGAGATCGGCGACTTCGTCTATATCGGCGGCCTGTCGGCTGTGCACCAGTTCACCCGCGTCGGCTCGCAGGTGATGATCGGTGGCGTCTGCGGCGTACGCGGCGACATCATCCCCTTCGGACTGGCCAACGGTCAGTACGCGGTGCTCGAAGGACTCAACATCATCGGCATGCGGCGCCGCCAGTTCACCAAGGCGCGGCTGGCGACGGTGCGCGCATTCTATCAAAAGCTGTTCCACGGCCCCGGCATCTTCGCCGAGCGGCTGGCCTCGGTGCAGCCGCTGGCCGGCGAGGATCCCGCGATTGCGGAAATCCTGGCCTTCATCGAGGGCGGCAAGCTGCGGCCGCTCTGCCTTCCCGCCGATACCGATTGAGCAGGGGATGGCCGCCAGCATGACGTCAGCGGCTCCCTCGCTTTCCTCGCCGGTCGGCGTCATCGCCGGCGGCGGCGCCATGCCGTTCGCGGTCGCCGACTCCCTGGTTGCGCGCGGCATCACGCCGGTGCTGTTCGCGCTGCGCGGCGCCTGCGATCCGGCGCGCGCGCAGCGATTTCGTCACCGCTGGATCTCGGTCGGCCAGCTCGGGCGGGCGACCCGGCTGTTCCGCGACGAAGGCTGCCGCGATCTGATCTTCATCGGCACCCTGGTGCGCCCCGCGCTGTCGGAGATCCGGCTCGACTGGGGCACGCTGCGCCTGCTCGGCCACGTCGTTCGCGCATTTCGCGGCGGCGACGATCATTTGCTGTCGAGCATTGGCCGCATCCTCGAGCAGCAGGGCTTCCGCATGGTCGGAATCAAGGACGTCGCGCCCGATCTGTTGATGCCGGAGGGTGCCGTGACGCGCGCGGCGCCCGACAGCACGGCGCTCGCCGATATCGCGCGCGGACGCGGCGTGCTCGACGCGCTCGGCCCGTTCGACATCGGTCAGGCGGCCGTGGTGATCGATGGTCATGTGGTTGCGGTCGAGGATATCGAGGGCACCGATGGGCTGCTCGCGCGCGTCGCGCGGCTGCGCACCGAAGGCCGTATTCGTGCCAAGGCCGGCCGCGGTGTGCTGGTGAAGGCGCCGAAGAGCAGGCAGGATCTGCGCTTCGATCTGCCGACCATCGGCCCGCGGACGGTCGAGGGCGCGGCAGTCGCCGGTATCGCCGGCATCGCCGTGATCGCCGGCAATACGCTGGCCGCCGAGCCGCAGGCCCTGGTCGAGGCCGCCGACGCCAGGGGGCTGTTTGTCATCGGACTGGCGGGCTGATGCAGGTGCGCAGTCCCAGCACCGCTCGCAAGATCTTCCTCATCGCCACCGAGGAATCCGGCGACCGCCTCGGCGCGGCGCTGATGCAGGTGCTGCGCCAGCGCCTCGGCGATGCCGTGCAGTTTTCCGGCGTCGGCGGCCAGGCGATGGCTGCTCAGGGCATCGCCCCGCTGTTTCCGATCGAGGAACTTTCGATCATCGGCTTTGCCGCCGTTGTGAAGCAATTGCCGAAAATCCTGCGATTGATCCGGCGCACAGCCGATGCCGTGCTGGCCGACGCGCCTGACATGCTCGTCATCATCGACAGCCCCGATTTCACCCACCGCGTCGCCCGTCGTGTCCGCGCCCGCAACCCGAACATTCCGATCGTCGATTACGTGTCGCCGTCGGTCTGGGCCTGGCGGCCGGGCAGGGCGCGCGCGATGCGGCGCTATGTCGATCATGTGCTGGCGCTGTTGCCGTTCGAGCCGGAGGAATATCGCAAGCTGCAGGGACCGCCGTGCAGCTATGTCGGCCACCCCCTGACCGAGCAGCTCGCCTCGCTGCGGCCGAACGAGGACGAGCAGAAGCGGCGCGATGCACAGCCTCCGGTGCTGCTGGCGTTGCCCGGAAGCCGGCGCAGCGAGATCAGGCATCATCTGGCGCTGTTCGGCGCGGCGCTCGGACAGCTCAGCAAGCAAACGCCGTTCGAGCTCGTGCTCCCCACCATGCCGCATCTCGAGGCGATGGTGCGCGAAGGCGTCGCGTCGTGGCCGGTGGTGCCGCGGCTCGCGATCGGCGAGACCGAGAAGCGCGCCGCGTTCCGCGTCGCCCGCGCTGCGCTCGCGAAGTCGGGCACGGTGACACTGGAGCTCGCGCTGTCGGGCATTCCCATGGTGACGGCCTATCGCGTCGGCGCCGCCGAGGCGTTCATCCTGCGCCGCGCGATCCGAGTGTCCTCGGTGATCCTCGCCAATCTCGTGATCGGCAGCGATATCATTCCCGAGTTCCTGCAGGAGGACTGCACACCGGACAAGCTCGCGGCGGCGCTGGGCGACGTGCTTGCGGATTCGCCCGATCGTCTGCGGCAGCTCGTGGGGTTCGCGACGATGGACGGGAAGATGTCGACCGGCGACCAGCCGCCGAGCGTCCGCGCCGCCGACATCGTGCTGGCGGAGATGGGCCGCCGTTCGGCCTAGCCAATCGGTCGTATCCGCGTTCAGTGGCGACATACCGCCGCAACGATCCCGCTTGCGCCGAATATTTAGACCGTACTAATATTAGCACTAGCTAATATTGATACGGAGCCTGCCATGAAGATCGACCCTGTCGCCTATGTCGGAGCCGTCATTCGCGAAGTCGCCTTCCGGGAACGCGACGGCAAGCCGGCGCGGGCGGTGATCGCGACCCGCGGCTACGACACCGACATCGCCGATCTCTGGGATGTGCTGACCAACCCCGAACGCATTCCACGCTGGTTCCTGCCGATCTCGGGCGAGCTGAGGCTTGGCGGGCGCTATCAGTTCCAGGGCCATGCGGGCGGCGAGATCACGACGTGTGAGCCGCCGCGCCGGCTTGCCGTGACGTGGGAGTCCATGGGCACCGTCAGCTGGGTTACCGTCACGCTGGCCGAGAATGGCCCTGACGCCACGCGCCTGGAATTGGAACACCTCTCGGTGATCGAGGGCGACTTCTGGGACCGCTACGGAGCCGGTGCGGTCGGCGTCGGCTGGGATCTCGCGCTGCTCGGGCTCGCGCTCTATCTGGCCATGCCGCCCGGCGAGGAGTTCGACCGCGCCGCCGCGTCGGCGTGGCCAGCCACCGACGACGGCAAGGAATTCATCCGCCGCTCCAGCGAGGACTGGTGCCGGGCCTCGATCGCGGCGGGCACCGAGGAGGCTGCGGCGCGCAGAGCAGCCGCAAATACCACGGCGGCCTATTGCGGCGAGCCGGAGCCGGGGAGCGGAGGCTAGAGCATGATCCGGAAAAGTGTGAAGCGGTTTTCCCTCGCGACAAACGCGAAGCGTTTGCGCGGAGATCATGCTCAAACAAAGAGCTAAAGCGGGATGACGATGCAATCTCATCGCGCTCTAGCGACCTTGCACGCCTTCGACATCCTCGGCGATCCCGTCCGTAGGCGCATCCTGGAACTATTGGCGACCGGCGAGCACAGTTCGGGCGACGTCGTTGCGGTCGTACAGCGCGAGTTCGGCATCACCCAGTCGGCGGTCTCGCAGCAATTGCGGATCTTGCGCGACGCCGGTTTCGCGTCGGTGCGCGCCGACGGCACGCGCCGCATCTACGCGGTCGAGCCGGCGCGGCTGCGCGAGGTCGACGACTGGCTCGACCGGTTCCGGGCGTTCTGGCTGCCGCGCCTTGACGCGATCGCGACCGAAGTCGCGCGGGGCAAACGAAAACGGCGCCATCAGGAATGATGGCGCCGTCCCGGATTCTCTTGAGCGATGCAGCTTACTTGCGCTTGTCGATCTGCACATAGTCGCGGCGCGCGACGCCGGTGTAGAGCTGGCGCGGACGGCCGATCTTCTGCTGCGGATCCTCGATCATCTCGCTCCACTGGCTGATCCAGCCGACGGTGCGGGCGACCGCGAACAGCACGGTGAACATCGAGACCGGGAAGCCCATCGCCTTCAGCGTGATGCCCGAATAGAAGTCGACGTTCGGATAGAGCTTGCGATCGATGAAATAGGGATCGCTGAGCGCGATCTTCTCGAGCTCCATCGCAACCTTGAGCATCGGATCGTCGCCGTGGCCAGTCTCCTTCAGCACCGCGTGACACATCTTCTGCATGATCTTGGCGCGTGGATCGTAGTTCTTGTAGACGCGATGGCCGAAGCCCATCAGGCGGACTTCGCTGTTCTTGTCCTTCACCTTGGCGATGAAGTCCGGGATGTTTTCGACCTTGCCGATGCCGTAGAGCATGTTGAGCGCGGCCTCGTTGGCGCCGCCATGCGCCGGGCCCCACAGGCAGGCGATGCCGGCCGCGATGCAGGCGAACGGGTTGGCGCCCGAGGAGCCGGCAATGCGCACCGTCGAGGTCGAGGCGTTCTGCTCGTGGTCGGCGTGCAGGATGAAGATCTTGTCGAGTGCGTCGGCGAGCACCGGATTGATCTTGTAGTCCTCGCAGGGCACCGCGAAGCACATGTTGAGGAAGTTCTCGGCAAACGAGAGCGAGTTCTTCGGATACACGAAGGGCTGGCCGACCGTGTACTTGTAGGCCATCGCCGCCAGCGTCGGCACCTTCGCGATCATGCGCATCGAGGCGATCATGCGCTGACGCGGATCGTTGATGTCGGTGGAGTCGTGATAGAACGCGGCCAGCGCGCCGACGGCGGCGACCATGATCGCCATCGGATGAGCGTCGCGGCGGAAGCCCTGGAAGAACCGCGCCATCTGCTCATGCACCATCGTGTGATGGATCACGCGATGGTCGAAGTCCTTCTTCTGCGCCGGAGTCGGAAGATCGCCGTACAGCAGCAGGTAGCAGGTCTCGAGGAAGTCGCCGTGCTCGGCGAGCTGCTCGATCGGATAGCCGCGGTATTCGAGCACGCCGGCGTCGCCGTCGATGTAGGTGATCTTCGACTGGCAGCTGCCGGTCGAGGTGAAGCCGGGGTCGTAGGTGAACACCCCGGCCTGGCCGTAGAGCTTGGCGATGTCGATGACATCAGGCCCAACCGTGCCGCTCAGGATCGGGAAATCGTAGTTCTTGTTGCCGATGGTGAGTGTGGCTGTCTTGCTGGATTTTGCGTCCATCGTGATATCCCCGATGAATTCGTTGCGAAAACCGACCTTGCCCAGTCGCTAAATTGCGGCCCATGGCGGGGCGGAACGGCTTGTGGAGAAAGCGTCCGGGATTGGGTAGCTCATTGCCATGTGCGCTGCAAGATGGACCCTGGAGGGGGTCCATGCAGGATCACGCCGCCTGATCGGCGAGGCGGGCAAGGCACTCCTGGCGTCCCAGCACCGCCAGCACGTCGAATATGCCCGGCGACGTTGTACGTCCGGTCAGCGCCACCCGCAGCGGCTGGGCGACGGCGCCGAGTTTCAGGTTGTTCTGCTCGGCGAAATTCCGCATCGCGGTCTCGGTGGTTTCCGCCGTCCAGTCGTTGACGGCTTCCAGCGCGGTGCGCAGGCGGCCGATCAACGCGCGCGTTTCCGGCGTCAGCAGCGCCGCCGCTTTCGGATCGAGCGCGAGCGGACGATCGGCGAAGATGAAGTAGGCGCCCGCGATCAGCTCGATCAGCGTCTTGGCGCGCTCCTTCAGGCTCGGCATCGCCCGCAGCAATTGCGCACGGGTGGTGTCGTTGAGCTTGGCCTTCAGCGCGGCGCCCTCGGGAACATAATCCAGCACGCTCTCGAACTGGGTCACGAGGGATTGATCGTCGCTCTGCCGGATATAGTGACCGTTGAGGTTCTCGAGCTTGGCGAAATCGAACCGCGCCGCAGAACGGCCGATGCCCGAGAGGTCGAACGCGTCGATCATCTCCTGGGTCGAGAAGATCTCCTGGTCGCCATGGCTCCAGCCGAGCCGGACGAGGTAGTTGCGCAAGGCGGCCGGCAGGTAGCCGAGCGCGCGGTAGGCATCGACGCCGAGCGCGCCATGGCGCTTCGACAGTTTCGAGCCGTCGGGACCGTGGATCAGCGGAATGTGGGACATGCTCGGCAGTTCCCACTCCAGCGCGTCGTAGATCTGCTTCTGACGCGCGGCGTTGATCAGGTGGTCGTCGCCACGGATGATGTGAGTGACGCCCATATCGTGGTCGTCGACCACGACCGCGAGCATGTAGGTCGGAGTGCCGTCGCCGCGGAGCAGGACGAGGTCGTCGAGGTTCTCGTTCTGCCAGACCACGCGGCCCTGCACCTGGTCCTCGATCACGGTTTCGCCGGTCTGCGGCGCCTTGAGCCGGATGGTCGGCTTGATGCCACCGGGCGCGGAGGCCGGATCGCGGTCACGCCACAGGCCGTCATAGAGGCGGGTGCGGCCCTCGGCGCGCGCCTTCTCGCGCATCGCGGTGAGCTCTTCCGGCGAGGCATAGCAGTAATAGGCGCGCCCGGCGGCGAGCAGGCTTTCGGCGACCTCGCGATGGCGGGCGGCGCGGCTGAACTGGTAGATGACCTCGCCGTCCCAATCGAGCTCGAGCCACTTCAGGCCGTCCAGGATGGCGTCGATCGCCTCCTTGGTCGAGCGTTCACGGTCGGTGTCCTCGATCCGGAGCAGCATCTTGCCGCCGAGCTTCCTGGCATAGAGCCAGTTGAACAGCGCGGTACGGGCACCTCCGATATGGAGGAAGCCGGTCGGTGAGGGGGCGAAGCGGGTAACGACGGGTTTGGTCATGATCGAGCGAGACGTATGCGGGAACGGCCGTGGTGTATAACAGGAACCGGACATAACTAAAGCCCCGGTTGACCTTTTGCCCGCCAAACCAGACTTGAAACCGGGGCTTGAAACCAGGCTTGGCCGGACGGCGCGAATTTGGCAGAAGGTTGAGCTGACTCCTCCAGGGAACCCTTTGATGACGACTGACACGACGGCAGAGGCAGGGCGCGACTTCATCCGCGACATCGTCCAGGCCGATCTCTCCTCCCACAAGCACAACCGGATCGTGACCCGTTTCCCGCCGGAGCCGAACGGCTACCTGCATATCGGCCACGCCAAGTCGATCGCCCTGAATTTCGGCATCGCGCAGGAGTTCGGCGGCCAGTGCAATTTGCGCTTCGACGACACCAATCCGACCAAGGAGGAGCAGGAGTACATCGACTCCATCCAGGCCGACGTCCATTGGCTCGGCTACGACTGGGGAGCCAACCTGTTCTTTGCGTCGGACTATTTCGAGCGCCTGTACGATTGGGCCGAGGGCCTGATCAAGGCCGGCTATGCCTATGTCGACGATCAGTCGCAGGAGGAGATCCGCACGTCCCGTGGCACGCTGACCGAGCCCGGCAAGAACTCGCCGTTCCGCGACCGCTCGGTCGAGGAGAACCTCGACCTGTTCCGCCGCATGAAGGCGGGAGAGTTCTCGAATGGCGCCCGCGTGCTGCGCGCCAAGATCGACATGGCCGCCGGCAACATCAACCTGCGCGACCCCGTGCTCTACCGCATCCTGCACGCCCACCATCCGCGCACCGGCGACAAATGGTCGATCTATCCGAGCTACGACTACGCGCACGGCCAGTCGGACGCGATCGAGGGAATCACCCATTCGATCTGTACGCTGGAGTTCGAGGATCACCGCCCGCTCTATGAGTGGCTGCTCGACAAGCTGCCGGTGCCCTCGAAGCCGCGCCAGTACGAAATGGCACGGCTGAACCTGACCTATACGCTGCTGTCCAAGCGCGTGCTGACCCAGCTCGTCCGCGACGGCCACGTCTCGGGCTGGGACGATCCGCGCATGCCGACCATTGCCGGCTTGAAGCGGCGCGGCGTGCCGCCGGCGGCGGTGCGCGAATTCATCAAGCGCATCGGCGTCGCCAAGGCCAACAGCGTGGTCGATGTCGGCATGCTCGAATTCTGCATCCGCGAGGAACTGAACCGCACGGCGCTGCGCCGCATGGCGGTGCTGCGGCCGCTCAAGGTGGTGATCGAGAACTATCCGGAAGGGCAGGTCGAGGAGATCGAGGCGATCAACCATCCCGACAATCCGGAAGCCGGCACCCGCAAGATCGCGTTCGGCCGCGAGCTCTATATCGAGCGCGACGACTTCATGGAGAATCCGCCGAAGAAGTTCTACCGCCTCTCGCCCGGCAATGAGGTGCGGCTGCGCTATGCCTACTTCATCAAGTGCACCGGCGTGGTGAAGGACGACGCCGGCGAGATCGTCGAACTCCGCGCGACCTACGATCCCTTAACCAAGGGCGGCAACGCGCCCGACGGCCGCAAGGTCAAGGCGACGATGCACTGGTTGCCGGCGGCGCAGTCGAAGCCGGCGGAGATCCGCATCTACAACCAGCTGTTCGCCAATCCGAGCCCGAACGCGGCCGATTTCGCCGCCGACCTCAATCCACAGTCGCTCGAAGTGCTGAAGGATGCGCGCGTCGAGCCGGCGATCGCCGAGAGCAATTCGCCCGACCCGATGCAATTCGAGCGGCAGGGCTATTTCGTGCGCGATGCGGATTCGACGCCGGACCGGCTGGTGTTCAACCGCACCATCGGCCTGCGCGACACCTTCGCCAAGGAAGTCGGCGGCAAGGGCTAGCGCAGTTCCGCGCGGATGAGCAGACGGGGGGATCGATGCCTGATGAATCCGACGAGATCGCCTCCGCCATCATCGCCAGATGGTCGGCGGGTTTCAGCAGGCTCGATGCGGATGCGTTAAGCGCGCTCTATTCGAGGAGCGCGTTCTTCTTCGGCTCGAACCCGACGCTGTATCGCGGCCGCGACGGCGTCAAAGCCTATTTTGACGGTCTGCCGCGTTGGCGCGCGCCGCGCGTTCAGTTCAGCGATGTCAGGGCAGGACGGGTCAATGCCGAACTCGTCAACATGGCGGGCATCGCGTCGTTCTTCCTCGACGGCGATGCGCCCTCGCTCGCCGTCAAGATCACCTGGGTGATCGCGCGCGAGGACGGCGACTGGAAGATCGTCTGCCACCACGTCTCGTCGCAGACGCCGCTGATCTAGATGTCGTAGTACAAATGGAACTCGTAGGGATGAGGTCGCAATCTGATGGGATCGACCTCCTTCTTCCGCTTGTAGTCGAGCCATGTTTCGATCACGTCGGCGGTGAAGACATCGTTGCGCAGCAGGAATGCGTGATCGCGTTCGAGCGCGTCCAGCGCCTGATCCAGCGACCCCGGCGTCGACTTCACCTCCTTCGCCTCGGCGGGCGGCAGGTCGTAGAGGTTCTTGTCGATCGGGCTGCCCGGGTCGATCTTGTTGCGAATTCCGTCGAGGCCGGCCATCAGCATCGCGGCGAAAGCCAGATAGGGATTGCAGGAGGGATCCGGCGAACGAAATTCGACACGCTTGGCCTTCGGGTTCGGCGAATACATCGGAATGCGGCAGCAGGCTGAACGGTTGCGCTGGGAATAGACCAGGTTGATCGGAGCCTCATAGCCCGGCACCAGACGCCGATAGGAGTTCGTGGTCGGGGCGCAAAGCCCGCACAATGCCCAGGCATGGGTCAACAGGCCGCCGATATAGTGGCGGGCGAGCTGGCTCAGTTCGGCATAGTCGCCCCTGTCGTAGAACAGATTGGTCTCGCCCTTCCACAACGACTGATGAACGTGCATTCCGGAAGCGTTGTCCTCGAACAGCGGTTTCGGCATGAACGTTGCGGTCATGCCGTTCTGGCGGGCGGTGTTCTTCACCACGTATTTGTAGATCATCAGATTGTCCGCCATGCGCGTGAGCGTGGTGAAGCGCATGTCGATTTCGTTCTGCCCACCGGTCGCGACTTCATGGTGATGGGCTTCGATCTGGATGCCCAGCTGTTCCATGGTCAACACCATTTCGGTACGGAGCGCCTGCATGCTGTCCGTCGGGGGCACTGGAAAGTATCCCTCTTTCGGGCGTGGCTTGTGTCCCAGGTTGGGCGCTTCGTTTGTGCCCGTGTTCCAGCTGCCTTCACCGGAATCGATGTCGTGGAAAGCGTAGTTGATGCCCTGTCCGTAGCGCACGCTGTCGAACACGAAGAACTCGGCCTCTGGACCGAAGTAGCTGGTATCGGCGTGGCCCGTGGCCTTCAGGTGGGTTTCAGCTTTTTGGGCGATGTAGCGGGCATCGCGGCTATAGGATTGACCGGTCACGGGGTCGCGGATGTTGCAGATCAATACCAGGGTGGATGAAGGGGAATACGGGTCGAGGAAAGCCGTGGTCGGGTCCGGGACGACCAGCATGTCGCTTTCCTGGATTTCCTGAAAGCCGCGGATCGATGAGCCGTCGAATCCAATCCCTTCGCTGAGGGCGTCTGCGCTCGCCGCGCTCGGCGGGACGGAAAAATGTTGCCATACCCCCGGCAGGTCGGTGAAGCGCAGATCGATCATCTGCACTTTCTCGTCCTTGATTGCCTTCACGAGATCTTCGGCTGTTGCGCATGTCGGAAACATGGCTTCACTCCTGTTATTGGAGAGCCGCGTCGTTGAGATTGTGCTGCCGTTCAGCCCCTGCGAGGCGGCTTGAGGAAGATCCTGCTCCACGTTCTGCGCTGCGAGCTGGCAAGCCTCAGCTTTGGTGCGGACCGCGCATCAGCTTCATGGCGTCTTCGATATGGCGCCAGGTTCTGGCCAGCTCGGCCTCGCCTTTTGCTTCAAGCTCGATGGCGTTTTGGGCAGCTTCCGCAATGGCCTTGGCGCCATGTGCCTCGAGCAACTGCCGCGCATAGTTGTGGATTTCGATTTCTCGCATGGCGTCATACTCCTCTCGTCCTGAGCGCAACCGCAAATACCGGTCGGGCCGCGAACCGCAGACGTTGACACCTGGTCAAGCGCCCACAGTGTGCATCTTGCTGCGGCGCGATTGCAAGAGCGCTTTCCGGGCGCCCGGACCGCAGCATGGTCGTCGGCTCGCGGATCAGCAGCGGCAACACATCGCAGGTCGGACAGATGCTTTTTTGTCCGCGCCGCACCATGTCTTCGGAAGAAGGAGGTGAGGATCATGCGCATTCAACACTGGCAGGATGCTGCCAGCCTGTTGGTAGGCGCCTGGCTGGTCGCATCGCCGTTTGCACTGGGCTTTTCCGGGGCAGCTCTCTGGATCTCCATCGCGCTCGGATTGGGCGTCGTGCTGTTCGCCCTGGAGGCATTCATCATTCCGTCCTATCTGGAGGAATGGGGCGAGATGCTGATGGGGTTGGCTCTGGTGGTCGCACCCTGGACGTTTAGCTACCAGCAGGGATCGGTCACGACGAGCAGCGTGCTCGCCGGCGTCGTGGTGATCGTGCTCGCGTGCTGGGAGCTGGCGATGGATCGTGATTTCGCCACCTGGTGGCACGATCGCTGGCATCACCGAGCTGGCTGAGAGGCAGCTGATTGAGACGTTGGCCTGACCGCCAACCCAAGGCGGCCGGAGAGGTTGGAACTGCGCAGCGCCGGATCCCCTCCGTGCCGCATCGGCGTAACGCGGATGCAGGTTCGACGAAGACATATGCCCGAGACGGCGAGTACGGGACGAACCAGAAGCGTCGTCCCGCACGCGCTGGACGGCGGCCACGGCTCCTGCTGCAGGGTGAGAGTGTTTCGAGCGAAGTGGATACCGGTTCACGTAAAGAAAACGCGTCAAAACAAGATTCTGGAGCCCCGTTCCGATTCCATCGGAACGGGGCTCCAGTCGTCCGTCAGCAAGGTGACTCCGTCACGATGCGGCTTTCGCCTCGATCTGCTCCCAAATTCTGGTCTTGCGTGTCTCGGGCATGATGAAGACGGCGATCACGAAGCACACTGCGGGAACGACGATCGGGTAGATCAGCGCGTAGCCGATGCTGCCGGTCGCTGCGAAGGCGGCCGATGTGACGAACGGCACCAATCCGCCGCCCCAACCATTGCCGATATGATACGGCACCGAGACCGAGGTGTACCTGATCCTGGCCGGGAAAAACTCCGCCAAGAACGCGCCGACCGGCCCGTACACCATCCCGACATAGCAGACGAGGATGAAGATGATGAAGACGGCGACCGGATAGTTGATGTGTCCCGGCTGCGTGACCATGCCGAGCCACAGATACAGCGGATAGTAGGTGATTGCGGCAAGCAGCATGCCTCCGAGGATCACGGATTTGCGACCGATCTGATCCGACAGCCAACCAAAGAAGATCAGGCTCGGCGTTGCGATCAGCAGTGCGGTTCCCACGATATAGGCCGAGGTCACCGCGTCGACCTTGGAGACCTGCTGCAGGAAGTACAGTGCCCAGAATTGACCACTGTACCAGACCACGCCCTGTCCAATCAGGACGACGATCGCGATCAGGATGTACTTGATGTTGGAGCTGAGGAAGGCTTCCCGCCAGGGATTCCTGGTCATCTGTCCGCGTGCCTTGATCTCCTGGAAAATCGGCGTCTCCTGGAGTTGCAGGCGGATGTAGATGGCGATGGCCACCAGCAGGAACGAGACCAGGAACGGCACGCGCCACGCCCATGCGTCAAAGGCCTGATTGCCGGCCCAGGTTCGGGTCAGAACGATTACGGCCAGCGACACCACGATTCCGAGCGTCGGCGAGGTTTGTAGCCAGCCTGTGTAGTAGCCGCGGTGGTCATCCGGAACATGCTCGGCGACGTAGGTGATGGCGCCGCCATATTCGCCGCCCAGGCAGAGACCCTGGATCATCCGCAAGCCGAACAGAACGAATGCGGCCGTCAGGCCGATCGATTCATAGGTTGGGATGAGTCCGATCGCGCCCGTTCCCAGGCCCATTCCGCTCAAGGTAACAAGGAATGTATATTTGCGGCCGACCCGATCGCCCATCCATCCGAACAGGAAGGCCCCCAGCGGGCGGATCAGGAATCCCGCAGTGAACAGCGCGATCGTGCTCAGCAGGGCTGCGACGGGGTGGGATTGCTCAAAGAACTTGACCGACAGAACCGCGGCCAGGCTGCCAAAAATATAAAAGTCGTACCATTCAATGATGTTTCCCACTGATGCAGCAACAATCACGCGACGAAAATCACTCGGTACTTGAATTGCCATGTGCTGCTCCTCTCAAATGCAAACGCTACGCCTCGCGTTTTTTCAGCGATCTATCCGCTCGCGGAGTGCGCATGGTGCACGGCGTTACAGGCGAGATTTTGCGAGTTCGTCCGCGACGCCTGATCTCAGGGGAGTTTTGGCCACCTGAGAGGAGCTCCAGCGGCCTTCAAGTGCCGCGAGCCGTCACTGCCTCATCCCTGTCTCTTTGGGAGTGGAGGCATCAGGACAGTCTAATCCCAACGGGATCGGTATCTTATGAGACTTTCGGCTCGATCGATTTGACGCAGGCGGCAGCTGTGGCCCGGCGCGAGGTCGGCAAGGCGCAGGACGATCCAGCTACCCGGGCGTTGCCGGGTCGGTATTCTGCATCCGTTCCGCTAGTCGGGTGACGGGGCCATCCGCTAGCCTGCCGCCCGGCAGGGATCGCAAGCGGAATGGCGGAGCAGGGCACGACGCCGGGCGGCAAACGCGGCTACGCGGGGACGTGGCCGCCGCGCGCGGCTGCGCCGGTCGGCGGCTATCTCCCGACGCGCGTCAGCATCTGGAAGCCTTTCGTCGAGACGTTGCGGCAATGGGCGCGCGCGGAGGCGGGGGCGGGCCGGTTGTTGCCCTGGGTGCCGGTGGCGTTCGGCACCGGTATCGCCTTCTATTTTGCGGCCGAGCACGAGCCGGTGCTGTCGGTCGCGGCCACCGTCGCAATCCTGCTCTGCCTGCTGGCGCTGCTGCTGCGGCGGCGCAGCGTGTTTCCCGTCATCGCGATGCTGGCCGCGGTGGCCGCGGGCTTTGCGACGGCGACCTGGAAGACGGCGCGCGTTGCCCACACGGTGCTGGCGCGGCCGATGTTCTCGGTGGCGCTGACCGGCTTCGTCGAGACGCGCGACATCCGCGAGAAGACCGATCGTTTCGTGCTGCGCGTGGTTTCGATGGAGAGCCCGCGCGACATGACGAAGCTCGATCGTGTCCGGCTCTCGGTGAAGAAGGGCACCGCGCCCGATGTCGGCAGCTTCGTTGAGTTGAAGGCGCGGCTGTTGCCGCCGCTCGGGCCGCAGCGCCCGGGCTCCTATGATTTCGGACGCGACCTGTATTTCCAGAGCATCGGCGCCTCCGGCTTCGTGATGGGCGCGGTCAAGACCAGGGAGCCGCCTGCGACCGGCGGCTTTGCGCTGCGCTACGCCGCCTTCATGCAAGGCCTGCGCGACGCCATCGACGCGCGTATTCGCACCACGCTCGACGGCGACCAGCGCGCGATCGCAACCGCGCTGCTCACCGGCCGGCGCGATGCGATCTCGACGCCGGTCAACGATGCGATGTTCATCTCGGGGCTCGGCCATGTGCTGTCGATTTCCGGCTACCATATGGCCGTGGTCGCCGGCGTCGTGTTCTTCGCGGTGCGCGCGCTGCTCGCGCTGTTTCCGGCGCTGACGGCGGGGCATCCGATCAAGAAATGGGCCGCGGCGGCCGCGCTGCTCGCCGCGGCCTTCTATCTGTTGCTGTCGGGCGCGGAGGTCGCGACGCAACGGTCGTTCTTCATGACCGCCGTGGTGCTGCTCGCCGTGATCGTCGACCGCCGCGCGATCACCTTCCGTACGCTGGCGGTGGCAGCGCTGATCGTGCTCGCGATCGCGCCGGAAGCGCTGGTGCATCCCAGTTTCCAGATGTCGTTTGCCGCGACGCTCGGGCTGGTGGCGCTGGTGCAGATCGGGCTGCCGAACCTATTCGCGTCGCCCGACCATTCGGCGACCGCGCGCGTCGCGCTGTGGGGCGGACGTGAGCTCACGATGCTGATGCTGGCCTCGCTGGTGGCAGGGCTTGCGACGACGCCCTACGCCGCCTTCCATTTCCACCGCGTGACGCCCTACGGGTTGCTCGCCAACCTCGCGGCAATGCCTGTCGTGTCGGCGGTCGTGATGCCGGCCGGCCTGCTGGGGCTCCTCGCCATGCCGTTCGGCTTCGACGGCGTGTTCTGGGCGATCATGGGTCTTGGCATCGACTGGATGATCCTGGTGACGCAATGGGTCGCCGCACTCCCGGGCGCGGTCGGCCGCATGGCGGCGTTCGGCATCGGGCCGTTGATCGCAGCGAGCGCCGGCATCATCCTGCTCGGGCTGCTGCGCACGCCGTTGCGCTGGTCTGGCGCCGTGCTGCTCGTGATGGCCTCGGTCTGGGCGCTCAGGGTGCCGCAGCCGGACGTGCTGGTCTCCGGCGACGGGCGCAACGTCGCGGTGCGCGGCGGTGACGGGCGGCTGCATTTGATGCACAGCGCCAAGGATGCGTTCCTGGTCAAGGAGTGGTTGGCGGCGGACGCCGACGCGCGGACCGCCACCGATGCGTCGCTGGGCGAGGGCGTCTCCTGCGATGCCGGCGGTTGCGTGGCCCAGGGACCTGGCGGCGCCTTCGTCGCGCTCGCGACCCGGCCGGAGGCGCTGGCGGACGACTGCGAGCGCGCGGGCCTGATCGTAACGGCGCGGCCGGCGCCGCAGGGCTGCGCGGCGTCGGTGATCGATGCCGAGCGGCTGCGCCGCCACGGCGCGCTGGTGCTGCGGCGGATCAGGGACGGCTACGCCGTCGATGCGGTCAAGCCCGGCGGGATCGACCGGCCGTGGTCGCCGGCGGTTCCGGGCGACGGCGAGAGCGAAACGACGCTGCGTGCGCCGGCCGCTGCGCCGCGGCCCGCCGTGGACGCGACGCCGGCCGAGACCGATCTGCAGGGCGATGATTAGCGGTGGTCCGGCGAGGGGCCGCTCGGAAGCTCGAACAGGCCGAGATGGTATTCGTCGGAATCGGGGCCGGCGTCGGGCTTCTTGACGAGGGTAAAGGAAGCCTCGGGAAATTGCTCCCAGACTTTCAGGTCGTCGGCCGTCACCGTCAGCCAACCGAACCGGAACATGTAGCGGCCCGGTTCCGTGACGCGTCCAGCCTTTTGCCATGTGACCTTATCGACCACCGCGCACGTCCTCCGTGCCCGATGATGCGCCAAGGCGCCGGCCGACGCAAATCTCCCCATGCGCCCCGGAAGCGGAAGTCCGGGGTCGCCCGAAATTGCTTAGGTCATCCGCCGCCGAACAGCTCATTCCGCGGCGACGATGCGCTCAACCCAAAAACAGCGTTGCGAATGCGGAGGGCCGCCGCTCGACGACCTTCGGCTTGTGCTCGACCGGCGGATGCAGCGCCGGCAATTGCAGCACGCTGACGCGCTGTCCCTCGACCAGCTGGGTCACCAGGACATGGCTGCCGTCGGGGAATTCGACCGCGTCATGATGCCGATCGGGCACGTCGGGCTCGACTTCGTTGAATACGCCGACGCGATAGTTCAGCGTCTTGGTCCAGATCCAGCGGCTGTCGTAGCGAACGTTCTCGGCGAAAGCGAGCTCGGTGCCCGGCAGCATGCAGACCGCGACAGTGGGATCGTTCTCCGAAGCAAAGCCGCGGGTCGACGTGCCGCGGAACGTCGTCGTGATCAGCGTCTCTCCGACAATGGCGGGGCGCGATGCCACGGCGTGCAGACTATAGTCACACATCGGATGGCTCCTCATTTCGAGGTAGCGACCCGTGCCTCTCCTTGAGGCATTAGGGCCTCTACCAGAGTGGACGATAGCGAACGAGCTTCTGCTCGTTTCTGGGCGATTGTACGACTGGTCCGAGACCGCCTCCGATCACAAACACGCGACGCTGCGCGAGAGGTATCGGAGCGCATCGGGCAGGCCGTACGCTACACTATCATGCAAGGAACGATCCGACGTGTTGCTCGTTCCCGGCCGCCGCAAGTATTTGCAATTCAGTATTTGCGATAAAGCCCGATCAGCTTGCCTTGGATGCGGACCCGGTTCGGCGGCAGGATGCGCACTTCATAGGCGGTGTTGGCCGGCTCGAGCGCGATCGATGCGCCGCGGCGGCGGAAGCGCTTCAGGGTGGCTTCCTCCTCGTCGATCAGCGCCACCACGATGTCGCCGGTATTGGCGACGTCGTTGCGCTGGATCAGCGCCATGTCGCCGTCGAGGATGCCGGCATCGACCATCGAGTCGCCGCGCACCTCGAGCGCATAGTGCTCGCCGGCGCCGAGCATGTCGGGCGGCACGCTGATGGTGTGGCTGCGGGTCTGCAGCGCCTCGATCGGCGTACCGGCGGCGATCCGGCCCATCACGGGGACCGCGACCGGACGGTTGCCGTCGTCCTCGGCGATCGGCGGCGTGCTGGCGCGCCGGCCGAGGGTGCCTTCGATGACGCTGGGCGTGAAGCCGCGGCGGCCGTTGCCGCCGCCGGCCGACAGTTCGGGCAGCTTGATGACCTCGATGGCGCGGGCGCGGTTCGGCAGGCGGCGGATGAAGCCGCGCTCCTCCAGCGCAGTGATCAGGCGGTGGATACCGGACTTCGAGCGCAGGTCGAGCGCATCCTTCATCTCGTCGAAGGAGGGCGGTACGCCGGCCTCTTTCAGACGTTCATTGATGAAACGCAGAAGTTCGTACTGTTTGCGCGTGAGCATCTCGAGTATTCCCCCGGTTGATAGCGTCGTTCGATTCCGAGACTCTTCTGGCAGGGCCTGCAGGCGGGACCTGACCTCAGGAGCATGTGCTCGTTGCACCTGCTTCCACGCGGCTTCCCGATTGTAGACACCAGTACTCGAAACAAATCATGAACGGACACTATATGTTCGATATGTGTTCCGCAACCACTTAATTTCCGGTGAACGGATCAGGCAACGCACAATCGGCGGGGCGCGAAAAACCTTATTCGGGCAGTGTCAGGATCTCGCATTCGCTGCCTTTGACGGCCGCAGCCGCGAACGGCGGACGCACGAGAAGTGCCCGTGCCGCAGCGAGATTCCTGAGCAGCGACGAGTCCTGCTGCGTCACCGGCGTCGCGATCAGCGTGCCGTCCTCGCGCGCTTCGAGCCATGCACGCAGATAGTCCTCGCGCTGGTCGTTGGCGGCGAGGTCGCGGCCGAGCAGGGCGCTCGTGCGGCGATGATGAATCACTTTCCGGCCGTTCAGCGCCCGAATCAACGGCACCAGGAACAGGAAGGCGCAGACATAGGACGACACCGGATTGCCGGGCAGGCCGATCACCCGCATCGCGCCGAGCCGGCCATGCATCATCGGCTTGCCGGGCCGCATCGCAATCCGCCAGAACGTCATGTCGACGCCCTCGGCTTCCAGCGACCGTTTGACGAGATCGTGGTCGCCGACCGAGGCGCCGCCTGTCGTGATGAGGACATCGGCGCCGGCCTCGCGCGCCCGGCGGATGCCGGCCGTGGTCGCCTCCACCGTGTCGGCGGCAACGCCGAGGTCGACGGTCTCGGCGCCCTCGGCGCGCGCCAGCGCCCGCAGCGCGTAGCCGTTGGAATAGACGATCTGGCCGGGCCCGGGCTGCGAGCCCGGCATCACCAGCTCGTCGCCGGTCGCCAGCACCGCGACCTTCGGGCGGCGGCGCACCGCAAGTTCCGGATAGTTCATGGCGGCCGCCAGCGACAGCGCGCGGTCGGACAGGCGGCTGCCGCCGCTGAGCAGCACCTCGCCGGCACGGAAGTCGACCCCGGCCGGGCGGATGTGCCGTCCGACGCTGGCGGTCTCCGTGATCGTGATGTGGTCGCCGCCGTCGACGGCGGTGTCTTCCTGGATGATCACCGCGTCGGCGCCATTGGGGATCACGCCGCCGGTGAAGATCCGCACCGCCTCGCCGGCGCCGACCGTCCGCTCGAACGGCCGGCCGGCGGCGACTTCGCCGATCACCTTGAGCCGGGCCTTTAGATCAGCCGCATCGGCGGCGCGCACCGCATAGCCGTCCATCGCCGACATCGGCTGCGGCGGCTGGGTGCGCAGCGCCGCGAGGTCGTGCGCCAGCGTGCGGTGGTAGGCGGCATCGAGCGCGACCATCTCCTCCGGCAGCGGTTCGGCGCCGGCGAGGACGGCGGACAGGGCATCGGCAACCGGCATCAGGGCCACGCTCAGAGCTCCTCAATTCCCAATGTTCAAATACCAAGTGCGGTCAAAGCCCTTGCCACGTCATCCGTCGACGTCACGTGGATAGCATGAAAGCCGCGCGCCCGCGCACCTTCGATATTGGCGGCCAGGTCGTCGAAAAACAGGATCCGCGACGCCGGCACGCCGATGGCTTTTACCACATGATCATAGGCCTCGGCGTCGGGTTTGCGGAAGCCGATGCTCGAGGACAGGAAGACGTTGCGGAAATGGCTGAGCAGCTCGGCGTGGGTGACCGAGAAATGCGCGACATGGGCCGGATTGGTGTTGGAGAAGGCGTAGAGCGGCATCCGCTCGGCGGCCGCCGCGAGCAGCGGGGCGATGCCCGGCATCTCGCCGGTGAAGATCGCGTTCCAGCCTTCGAGGAACTGGGCGTCCGTGATGTCGATGCCGAGCGTCCGGCGCAGGCTTTCGAAGAACGCCGCGTCGTCGATCCGGCCGATCTCGTGATGCTTGAAACTGTCGTCGACGACAAAGCGCGTGGCGAGCTCGGCGGGCGCGCAGCCGGCATGCTGCGCCCAGTGCGCCACCACCTTGTCAAAGTTGATGTCGAGCACGACGCGGCCGATATCGAACAGCAGCACGTCGACGGAGTTGGGAGAGAATTGCGAGGTCATTGCGTGAAACCGTGTACGAGAATTGCGGGCAGGCGGCAATGTCCTCGATTTCAGTGACGGGTGTACGTGGCGTTGCATTCATCGCGAGACTGTTCCCGCGCACACCACCGTCGTCCCGGCGAAGGCCGGGACCCATAACCACAGGGTTGGGTTGTTGAGAGGAGGCTGTGGCCCCAGCGTCGCGCAACAATTCCCATTCGTGGTAATGGGTCCCGGCCTTCGCCGGGACGACGCCGGATGTGTTGTCGCTTGTGCGTCAAACATCCGCATTCTCGCGACATGATTTGTCCGAGCTTTGCTCTTCGTTTCACCCTATATTTTTCTATATTTTTGCTGCGGGGCTAGCCACGTCGGGCAACTCAGTGGCACGCGCGCGCGAGCTTTCAGGGCAGCAAGCGGCTCGACGCCTGCCGGCGGCTTGGTGCCCGCCGGGCGTCGCGCTCACAGCCTGGACAGCGCCAGGCCGAGGTAACCGATCAGCGCACCGGTGCTGAGAATGATGACGACGAGCGCCTGCTCCGAGCGTGCTTGCAAGGTTTTCCGGGTCACGGCGTTGGACGCTCCGTCTTCGAGATCATGCGGTCCAACGAACAGCATCGATTTCCGTTCCGGTCTTTCCCGGGGAACCTTCACGACGTGCCCATGCAGGCCGCACGCCCGGACGAGCGACGCGACGAACGCGGAACAGGAACGCAGGTCGGCTGCCTATGAGGGCGGCGCGATCCCCGGAACGGGGAAAGCGCGGCACATCTCGACGCTGTTCGACCTCAGTCGTTTGACGACCGCTGCATCTCCCTTCGACCGGAGGGATTCCGCAATGAGTTCGGCGATGAGGCGCATTTCGGGCTCGCCCATGCCGCGCGTGGTCGCCGCCGGCGTCCCGAGGCGAATGCCGCTCGGCTTGAGCGGCGGACGCGGATCGTCGGGAATGATCTGCTTGTTTGCGGTGATCCCGACGGCGTCGAGGATGTTCTCGGCCGCGCCGCCGTCCAGGCCGACGCTGGCTACCGTATCCACGACCATCATGTGATTGTCGGTTCCGCCGGTGATCAACGTCATGCCGCGTTCCATCAACGCTTCGGCCAGGACCTTCGCGTTGCGCATGACCAGCCTTGCATAGGCCTGAAAATCGGACGTCGATGCCTTCTTCAGCGTGACCGCGGTTCCGGCCACAACGTTCATGTGCGGACCGCCCTGCAATCCCGGGAACACCGACGCGTCAATCTTGCCGGCGAACTCCCGGCGACAAAGAACGATGCCGCCACGCGGCCCGCGAAGCGTTTTGTGCGATGTCGTCGTCATCACGTCGAAACCCGCATCGAGCGGATTGCGCAAGGCGTTGCCGGCGATCAGGCCGCCGTAATGGCTGACGTCGGCCATGGTCAGTGCACCCACCTCATCGGCGATGCTCTTGAAGGACGCATAATCCAGATCGCGCGGATAGGAGCTGTAGCCGCACAGCACCAGCTTCGGACGGACGTGCCGGGCCATGGCGCGGAGCTCATCGAAATCGATGGCGCCGCCGTTTGACGGCTGCGTCTTGTAACGGGCGAAGTTGAAGAGCCGCCCCATGTGCGACACGGGCGCGCCGTGGGTGAGATGGCCGCCGTGTGACAGGTCCATCGCCAATATCGTATCGCCGGGCTGCAGCAGGCCGAGATACACGGCCTGGTTCATTGGCGACCCGGACAGAGGCTGAACGTTGGCATGTTCGGCGCGGAACAGCGCACACGCTCGCTGTCGGGCAAGGTTCTCTATCTGGTCCGTAAATTCCTGGCCGCCGTAATAGCGGCGTCCCGGATAGCCCTCGGAATACTTGTTGGTGAACACCGATCCAAGCAGCTCAAGAACCTCGGGATATGTGTAGTTCTCCGACGGAATCAGCTCGACGCCGTCTTGCTGGCGGCGCTCTTCGCCCTCGAGCGCAAGGGCAACTTCCGAATCGTTGAGGTGGAGTTCATTGCGGAATGACGGCATGGTCCGGGCTCCCTAAGACGCTGGATCATCAGCTGAACGGGTTGCCCAGGCGAACGGCGTTAGAACCCTTCGCGCTTCACCGTGGTCAATTCCACGTAAGCTCGCCAGTCGCGCGAGGGGCGAATGAGCCTGCAGCTCATCGCGAGCAGCAGGCTATTCAATCCTCGGCGGTCCCGCAAGGGTTCCATAGCAGGCAGGGTTCCATAGCTGGCGTCGCCGGGAGGCTGACTGCGTAGCAGTAGCACCCGCGAATCTATTCCTTGACGAAAATGTGGGACTTTATCTTCCACTGCCCGTCGGGTTGGCGTTCAAGCAGTCTCACGGTGCTGCCAGAAATTGGCGCCGCCTTCTCATTTACCACTAGCGTGGCCGTGAAATGCGAGGTGGTGTAGGCGTAGTTTCCCATGGACAACACATCGACCAGCTCAACCTTGTGCTCTCTGACGCTTCTTCCCCGCCCGGCAAAGAAACTACGGATTGCCAAAGGGCCGGTGAGCGGCTGCGCACCGGGCGGCATCAATCTGCCGTCAGCGGTATACAATGGAAGCAGGGCATCGAAGTCTGCGTTGTTGATGGCGGCATCCCACTTGGCAGCCACAGAGGAAAGTTCGTCGGCAAGTGGGTCTGCTGCTGCATGACCAACGCAAGCACAAGTGAAGATCAAAAGCAGGGCGTATGAAAGAAGAGAAGGGCGGCTCATCCTTGCCTCCTTTAGCTGAGATGCTCAGCGCATGAGCGCATTCGCAAACGCTACAGCTGGGGGAAGCAGGGTCACTAGTCCAAAAAGTGGACTGGGAGAGGTGTCTTTCAGCTAGCTAAGACTTGCCCTGCGGCCGCAGACGCCTCACTGGCATATTTGCTACGTGGAAACCAAGCCCGCATGCTGTTCACAAGATGCTTAGGACCGTCGATCTCGATTTTGCCGAGCTCACGCGCCCGTAGCAGCGGCATCTCGTCTACGAAAATCTGCACAAGCGTCAGCAGACTCGCATAGAGGCTGATATCGACCTTGAAGCCGGGGTCATCCCAGCAGAGATCGGCTTCCTCCTTCTTCACAACAAACCACCAGCGCTTCGGCCGAGCGTCCGCAATCTCAATGTACAGCACGAAGTCGCATGGAATGTGCCTTAGATCGAACGAACGGCGCATATTCCACATGAGCCGGCCCGCGTGGAGTTCGTTCGGTGTGAGCTGGCTGCGAGCCCATTTGTGGCCCCAATAGCCCATTGCATCGATAATTGGCCTGGCTTCCCTGGCCGCCTGGGTTGGATGGTACTCCCAATGCCCGTTGTCGCCTGGTTGGCGTGAGACTAGCCCGGCCTCTTCTAGAGTTTGCAGGCGCTTGGAGAGGAGGGTCGGCGACATCTGTGGAATGCCGCGGCGAAGCTGGTTGAAGTGGCGGGACCCCAGCAGCAGTTCGCGGAGCAAGAGCGGGGTCCACCGCTCCGTGAGAATTTCCGCAGCTTTGGCTACGGGGCAAAATGATCCATAGCCTTTCATGACGAGAACTTTAGCATCACGAGGGCCACCAAGGTAGTCCAGTCTCTGGACTATGGTCCCAGGCGCGCCAGTATCGAGGCTCTCCTGTTACGCCTGGTACGCGACTTTCTCGGGACTCGGCCATTCGACGATGCGGCTCGATGTTCGGTTTGCCCGGAGGCAAATGCGGCTCGATTTACCGGTACGCGGCCTCGCTGGCGCCGCCACGGAGGCTCAGCGTTCGCCGAGGTCGGTCTGCGTCAGGATACCCTGCCGCAACGCGAGGCGGACCAGCTCGATATCCGTGCCGACGCCGAGCTTGTCCTTGATCAGGGAATGCAGGTTCGCGACCGTCTTCGGGCTGAGGTGCAGCGCCTCGGCGATCTCCTCGGTGGTGTTCTCCGCGAGCAGCATCCGCAGCACCTCGAATTCCCGCGCGGTCAGGAGGTCGGCAGCCTTCCTCTCGCCGGCAAGGTGGCTGAGCGCGAGCTCGTGGTCGATATCCGGGCTGATCGCGATCTTGCCCGACAGCGCATCCATCACGGCGTGCACCAGCGTCTCCGGCGGGCTGGTCTTGGTGACATAGCCGATCGCGCCGGCGCGGATCGCCTGCACGGCAAAGGCCGCGTTCTGGTGCATGGTGAACACCAGGATTTTTGCGCGCCTGTCCCACTGCCGGAGGCGGCGGATGGCCTCGATGCCGCCGATGCCGGGCATCGACAGGTCCATGATGACGAGGTCGGGCCCGGTCTCCTTGTAGAGGCGGTAGGCCTCGACGCCGTCGGAGGCTTCGGCGACGACGCAGAGGCCCGGCTGCTTCTGCAGCATCGCCCGGTAGCCCTCCCGGACGACGGCGTGGTCGTCGACCAGCATGATAGTTCGCGCGGCTTGGCTCATGCCGCGCGCTCCACCGGTGCGGCCTCTCGGCTGGCCGCGACGGGAACGATGACGCGGAGCGAGGAGCCGCTGGGCTGTCCGGTCTCGAAGCTGAGCCGCCCGCCCAGCGCAGCGACCCGTTCGCGCATGCCGAGCAGGCCGAGGCCGGACTTGAGCTGGGGATCGCCTTGTGGATCGCCGGGCTGGCCGTCATCGTCGATCGCGAGCGCGATCGCGCTGCCGCCGCCGGGCGGCGCCTCGCGCATCTCAAGCCGCAGCATCACGCGCGTCGCGCCGGCGTGCTTGGCGGCGTTGGTGAGCGCCTCCTGCACGATGCGGTAGAGATTGGCGCTGACGGAGGCCGCAAGGCGCTCGAACGATCCCGATATGATGATCTCGAACCGCGGCTGCCCCCGGCTGCGGCCGTTCCAGCCGGCGACCAGACCCTCGAGGCTGGCCGCAAGTCCGAGTTCGTCGACATCGGGCGGGCGGAGCCGGAAGAGGGCGCCGCGCAACGTCTCCATCATGTCGGTCGCGGTCCGCGCGATGCCGTCGCATTCGGCGAGCAAAGGCGGGCAATCCGCCGCCGCGGTCTGGCGCGCCGAGGCGGCGAGCGCACGGATGGCGGCCAGCGACTGCCCGAACTCGTCATGCAGCTCGCGCGCGAGGTGCCGGCGCTCCTCGTCCTGCACCAGGATCAGTTTTTGCGTCAGCGCGTTGCGGTCGGAGAGTGCGGCGGCGAGGCGCTCGGCGAGCTGGTTGAAGACGTCGCCGATCGCCGACAGTTCGGCGAGATCGAACGCCGGCAGGCGCGCGGCGAGGTCGCCTGCGGCGATCCGCTCGAGCCCGTCGCGGATCTGCCGCGTCGGACGCAGCGCGCGCGCCAGCGCCGCATAGACCAGGGCGCAGAGCAGCGGCAGCGCGATCATGAACACCGCCATCAGCCGGCCGGCATCGTGCCAGGCCTCGGCGGTCGGCACCGCCGGATCGATCCAGGCCACCGCCTCGCCAATGGCGTTGCCGCGCGAAACCACCTGCCGCACCGCCTCGCGGCCGGGATCGAACAGGCGGCGATAGAGCGCCGCGAAGGCTAGCGGCGGCGCGGCCGTGTCAGTCTGCGCGCCGCCGCAGAAGCGTTGGCTGATCTCGCCGCTATTGCTGCGAAAGGCGATGCACAGTCCCGGCGTCATGACCGTAGCGGCAACGCTGTCGAGATCGGGAAAGTCGGAACGCGCATTGTTCAGCCACTGGATCTTGCTCTGCTGCAGCTCCAGCGTCTTGGCGGCGACATCGGCAACGGCCGCGATCCGCCCGCGCACCGAGCGGTCGGCCTCGATCAGGAAATAGCCGGAGATGACGGCAAAGCAGAGCGTCGAAACGATCGCCACGCGCAACGTCAGCCGCAGTTTCAGATCGCTTCCGGACCAATTCCACATTGGCGTATCCTCAAGATCGCAGACGAGCCTCAGTGCGCGATCGCGGGCAGGGCCGTCATGCACATTAAACGGCAGAACGGAGGCGCCGAAAAGCGCCGCTATGGGCGCGGACCATCGTCGTGAAATTTTCCCGGCACCGGGCGGGAGGCACTCCGCTGCGGCGTGGAGGCCCGCCGGCCTAGGCTGCGACCGACCCGTCCGCACCAGCAGCTGAAAGGCCCCAATCATGCGTCAGCCCCGTCTCGTTGTGCTCTCTGTTGCTTTGATCGGCCTGCTGGCCGGAATCTGTCCTCTGCGCGCCGAGACCGGCGCCGCGACAGTGCTCCCGGTTGGCGTCAGCATCGACGATTTCGGCTATGTTGATACGTCGGGCGAGGTGATCGACCAGACCGCTGCGCACCAGAGGCGGCTGGATGCGTTGATGCGGACGCTGCGCGCCGATGTCGCCGCGGAGCCGCACTATCGCCTGGTGCCATCGACGGCGCCCGCGGGCGAGGCCCGGATCAAGGTTATCGGCGGCGTGCAGAAGATGAGCACGCTGATCCAGTGGGCCAAGGTGGCGGTCATCGACGTCAGCCAGAGCCAGGTGCTCTACGAGAAGCTCTACACGTTTCGTGGCGACACGGACGAGGCATGGGACCACGCGGCGATGTTCGTGTCGCGCGAGATGCGCCGCGCCCTTGCGGCCGCGCTGCCGCCGGCGCAGACCGCCGCTGCGGCGCCGATCGGGCTTGCGGTGTTCGAATTCGAGCTTGAGGACACCTCGGCGGCAACCGCGGCCGGCCTTGCCGGCTCCGATGCAGCCTATCTCGCCGATGTCACGAAGAGCGTGCGTGACCGGCTTGCGCAGTCGGGCCGCTACCGCCTGGTCGATACCGGCGGCGCGACCGCGGAGCCCGTCAAGGCACATGCGCTGCGCGACTGCGACGGCTGCGAGGCCGCGATCGCGCAGCAGCTCGGCGCCGATCAATCGCTGATCGGCGTGATCAGGCGGGTCAGCCGGACCGAATACACGGTCGGCTTCCAGCTGCGCGACGCCCGCAGCGGCGCGGTCGTCTCTCGCGGCGACAGCGGCCTGCGGATGGGCGCCGATTATTCCTGGACCCGTGGCGCGGTCCGCCTGGTCGGCGACCGCCTGCTCGAGGGCGGGGCGCAGCGCTAGGGATGCGTCGCGGCCGCGGCTGCAACTCTGGCAGGCGGACCATAGCAAAGTGCGATAGCTGCTAGACACACCGTCATCTGGCTCCGGGCTCATGCGTGCGCTATCACCGCCGTCTGATCACCGCACAGGAGCCGCCGATGCGTTTGCCCGCCATCCTCATCGCTCTCACGCTCGCCGCAAGCCCCGCGGCAGCGGAGGAGCTGTCGGGCACGCTGCAAAAGATCAAGGAAACGAAGAAGGTCACGCTCGGCTTTCAGGAGGCTTCCGTTCCCTTCAGCTATCTCGACGACAATCAGCGGCCGATCGGCTTTGCGCTCGACATCTGCCTGAAGATCGTCGATGCCGTGAAGAAGGAGCTCCGCGTATCTGACTTCGCCGTCGACTACCTCCCGGTGACCTCGTCGAACCGCATTCCGTTGATGGTCAACGGCACGATCGATCTGCATTGCTCGGCGACCACCAACAGCGCGGACCGCCAGAAGCAGGTGACCTTCACCAACACGCACTTTCTCAGCGCGACACGCTTTGCCGCCAAGAAATCCGCAGGCATCAACACGATCGACGATCTCAAGGGGAAGTCCGTCACCGCCGTTGCGGGCTCGGTGAACCTCACGCAGCTCATCAAGGTCAACACCGAACGCAAGCTCGGCATCAACGTCCTCCCCGCAAAGGACCAGGCCGAGGCGTTTTTGATGCTGGAGACCGATCGCGCCCAGGCCTACGCGCTCGACGACGTCCAGCTTGCGGTTGCGATCGCGCGATCGAAGCAGCCGGCGCTCTACATGATCAGCGAGGAGACGTTCTCGAAGGCAGAGCCGTTCGGAATCATGCTGCGCAGAGAGGACACCCCCTTCAAGACGCTCGCCGACCGCGCCACGGCGGAGCTCTACAAGAGCCCCGAGATCGAGGTCATGTACAGGAAGTGGCTGGAGGCGCCGACCCCGCCGAAAGGCATCAATTACAACGTGCCGATATCGCCGGCGCTGCGCCACGCCTTCGCCAATCCGAGCTCGAGCTTCGATCCCGATGTGTACGAGGTCGGCAAGTAACAGAAAGTAGCCCGCATGAGCAAAGCGACATGCGGGTAAGGTCCAGCTTGAATCGATGGCGGGACCCCGGATATCGCGCTCGCTCATCCGGGCTACAATTGGCCGACAGGGCGGCGGAAAACAGATCGCCGCGTCCAGCCATCAATCCATGGAACGGCTTTTCGCGCGCATGGCGAAAAACGAAATAGCGTCTCATATACATCGGGCGGTTTTCTCTTAAGCTCGCAGCAGTTGTGACTGTTGTTCAGGAGCTCAAGCCGGTGACTACGCCATTTTCGCTTTCGCGACGTTCTGCGCTCGGCGTGCTTGCCGGAAGTCTAATCACCGGTGGTGCGCGCGCGGAAACCGGGGCGGGGGGCGGCACCGATCTCAGCGGCGTTACATTGCGCGTTGCCTACTACAAGGGCGGCTGGCGCCAGCTGCTGCAGGCCGCGGGCGAGGACAAGACGCCGTACAGGATCGAGTGGAAGGAGCTCAACAACGGTGTGCTCCACATCGAGGCCTTGAACGGCGACGCGCTCGACATCGGTTCGGGCAGCGAGATTCCGGCGATGTTCGCGGCGCGCCAGAATGCCAAGGTGCGCTTCGTCGCCGTCACCCATGAGGATCTCAACATCCAGGTCACGGTGGCGGCGAAAGATGCGCCGATCCATTCGATCGCTGATCTCAAGGGAAAGCGCGTCGGCTATGTGCGCGCGACCACGGCGCATTATTTCCTCGCCAAGCAGCTCGAGGAAGCCGGCCTTGCGTTTGGCGATATCGAGGCCATCAATCTGACGCCGTCCGACGGTTATTCGGCGTTCGCCTCCGGCAAGCTCGATGCCTGGGCGATCTACGGTTATAACGGGCAACTCGCGATCGCCAAGCAGGGCGCGCGGCTGCTCAAGACCGGCGCCGGCTATCTCTCGGGGAATTTCCCGATCTACGCCAATCCGAAGGCCGTCGACGATCCGCTGCGTCACGCGGCCGTGAGCGATCTGCTGCTGCGGATCCAGCGCGCTTATGCGTTCGCCAACAAGAATTTTCCGGTGTATGCGGCCGCGCAGGTGGCGGAGACGCATCTGCCGTTGCAGGACATCCTCGACCAGTTCGCCCGTCGCAGCGACGACTTCGCGCTCGCCGGGGTGACGCCTGACGTGCCGGAGACGCACCAGAAGGTCGCCGACACCTTCCTCAAGCTCGGCGTGCTCGACGCGCGCGCGGAGGTTGGAAAATTCTGGGACACCAGCTTCAACGAAGCAATCGCGGCGGGCGCGGCGAGGCTCGCGAAGCTCTGACCGCGATCTGGCCTGTATAGGCTACGTCATTTGCGGGCGCGCCCGCGCAAATCGATTGTGGTTCTCGGACATCGTTCACTCACACCGCGACCAACAGCAGTCCGCGTGCACCTCCAATGATTTACGGCCCCAGCGTGACGGCTGGGGCCGCAGGAGGTGGTGTGTGCCTCTGGGGCAATGAATCAGAGGACAGCCACTGAACCGCACACCGATGACAATGTTCCAACAGGCTGCGGCCAGCCGTGCCATGCTGCCATGCAGACTGAGAAGCTTGCGGACCGCGCCAGGACCGTACCATCATGACGTCGGCCGGCCCGAATCGAATGCGGGCCCGGTGGACGCCCCCCAGCGTCGGCTCTCGGCCCCAAAGGGTGCCGGGGTCACATTTCCGCTTGCAGCTGATTTTTTCCGTTATGCCGATTGTTCTGCGGAGCCGACATTGAACCACGACGCATTGGCCAAGCTCACCGTCACCATCATTGTCCTGGTCGCGTTGCTGGTATGGCGCGTTGCCGACCAGAAGAAGTCGATTGAATGCGGAGCAAATTGCCCGACTGACCTCTCCGCGAGCCGCAAGGCCGCTCAATAGGATCGGAACACCTTCGCTCGACGGCTCGCGTCGAACCCGCGCCGATCAGCGAACGTTGCCGGCGCCATCCGGGTTATGGCGCGCCGCCTAGCGCTTTGCAGGTGGGCCGCTCTTGTTGCCGGGCTGTCCCTTGATGTTCGACGAATCCTGTTCCTGGACATGCAGGTTTTGCGAGTTCGAGCCGACCGTGCCTTGCTTGGCGGGCGGCCCGCTCTTGTTGCCCGGCGCGCCGGCGATCCCGGTTCCGGAACTCTGAGCGCTCGGAGACGTCGCGGCATCTGGGGAACCGGCGGCCGTATCGGGGCGTCCGGGAGGCGTTGCGGCCGCGCCGGGCCTGTCCTGATCGCCGACATAACCGGATTCACCGGAGTTGCGGGTCTTGGCGCCCTTGTCGGCCTCGTTTTGCAGGTTCTGGGCAGCGGCGTGTTGCGCCAGGATCGGGCCGGTTGCCATGGCACCGGCGATGAGCAGTGCGATCGTGCGGGTCCTCATGAGTGTCCCTCCTCTGGGTTGCCGGGGACAACACGCATTGCGATCATCATTTCCTATGCGCGCGAAAAATCGCCGCGAGGGAACAGGCATGGCGAACGTGCCGCGGCCCGCTTCGGCGATGCTAGGGCGCGATCCGTTCGAGCGGCCAATTGCGGCCGCCGGCGTGCCTCTATCGGCCATCGCGCGGTGCGTATATCGTCCGCGCCAAACACAAGATCGGTCCCGCGCGCCGGGTAACGACGCATAATGAGGAAGCGATGTCCGACATGCTGCTGTTTTCGCCAATGACCATCCGCGGCGTCACGCTGAAGAACCGCATCGTGGTGCCGCCGATGCACCAATATTCCGCCGAGAAGGGCTTTCCGACCGACTGGCATCTGATGAATGCCGGCAAGTTCGCCGCCGGCGGCGCCGGTCTCGTGATCGTCGAATCGACCAAGGTCGAGCGGCGCGGCTGCGGCACGATCGGCGATCTCGGCATCTGGGACGACAAGTTCATCGCGCCGCTCAGCCGCCTCGTCGGCTTCATCAAGCAGCAGAACGCGGTCGCCGGCATCCAGCTCGGCCATTCCGGGCGCAAGGCGCGTGCGAGCCGGCCCTGGGAGGGCGATCGTCCGCTCGAACGCACCGCCGAGATCGAGGATTGGGATGCCTGGACGCCGGTGGCGCCGAGCGCGATCGCCCATAGCGAGCGCTGGCCGGTGCCGCGCGCGCTGGACACGCATGAGGTGAAGGACCTCGTCGCGGCCTGGGGGCAGGCGGCACGACGCGCGCATCAGGCAGGGTTCGAGGTGCTGGAACTGCACGGCGCCCATGGCTATCTCGTGCACGAATTCCTCTCCGGGCGCTCCAACCAGCGCAGCGACGAATATGGCGGCTCGGAAGCCAACCGGATGCGCTTCCTGACCGAGGTCACCGAGGCGGTGCGGGCGCACTGGCCGGATCACAAGCCGCTGTTCGTGCGGCTGTCGGTCGAGGACAATGCCGGCTGGGGCCCTGAGCAGAGCGCGCGGCTCGCCAGGATCCTGAAAGCGAAGGGCGTCGATGTGATCGACTGCTCATCGGGCGGAATCAGCGAGATGGCGCCGATCCTGGGCAAGGAGATCAAATACAACTATCAGGTGCCGCTCGCGGAATATGTCCGCGCCCATGCCGATATCATGACCATGGCGGTCGGCCTGATCATCCACGGGGACCAGGCCGAACAAATCCTGCGTGATAAACAAGCAGATTTGATCGCCGTCGGCCGGGAAATCCTCAATAACCCGAACTGGCCGATGGACGCCGCGCTCAAGCTAGGCGTCGAGGGGCCGTTCCGCAATGTTCCTCCGCAGTTCGGCTATTGGCTGGGCACGCGGGCCAAGCGGGGATTCGGCACCCAGCCGTCGACCTGGCAGAACGGGTTGCGGGAGACTGGGCCAAAGGCCGACGAAAGGCTGACAGGGGGCTGACAAGAGGCCGATCCGGGCACCGTGACAGGACCGTAATGGTCCGGTGACAGGGCGGCCTTGATCCGACCAAAAAGCCGTTGTGTGGTGCCCCGCGTCGGGGTGGGGCCGAATGTTGCGAAACGTTGCCGGCCGTTAGCGAAGGGATCACGGATAATGCGCAAACATGTTGGCTTCTTGCTCGGGACGGTCGCGGGCGCGTGTCTCACCCTGCTCGTGGCCTCGCCGCAGGGCGCGCATCTGTTCGCCGTCGCCAACGCCGCCGCGCATTCCGACAACAGCAACACCTATTCGCAGCTCAATCTGTTCGGCGAGGTGTTCGAGAAGGTCAAGACCGACTACGTCGAGAAGCCCGAGGACTCCAAGCTCGTCGAGGGCGCGATCAACGGCATGATCTCCTCGCTCGATCCGCACTCCCGCTACATGAACGAGAAGGGCTGGGCGGAGATGCAGGAGACCACGCATGGCGAGTTCGGCGGGCTCGGCATCGAGGTCACGATGGAGGACGGCTTCGTCAAGGTGGTAGCGCCGATCGACGACACGCCGGCCTCGCGCGCCGGCATCATGTCGGGCGACGTGATCACCTCGATCGACGACGACCAGATCCAGGGCATGACGCTCGATCAGGCCGTCAACAAGATGAAGGGCGCGCCCAACAGCTCGATCCGGCTGAAGATCATCCGCAAGGACGCCGACAAGCCGATCGAGGTCTCGATCGTCAGAGAGATCATCCGCGTGCGTCCGGTGAAGTATCACGTCGAGGGCGGCGACATCGGCTATATCAGGATCACCTCGTTCAACGAGCAGACCACCGAAGGGCTGCGCAAGGCGATCGGCGATATCCAGAAGCAGGTCCCGCAGGACAAGCTCGCCGGCTACGTCGTCGACCTCCGCAACAATCCCGGCGGCCTGCTCGACCAGGCGGTCTCGGTGACCTCGACCCTGATGCAGCGCGGCGAGGTGGTCTCGACCCGCGGCCGCAATCCCGAGGAAACCCAGCGCTTCACCGCGCATGGCGGCGACATGACCAAGGGCAAGCCGCTCGTCGTGCTGATCAACGGCGGCTCGGCCTCGGCCTCCGAGATCGTCGCCGGTGCGCTGCACGACCACAAGCGCGCGACCCTGATCGGCACCCGCTCGTTCGGCAAGGGCTCGGTGCAGACCATCATTCCGCTCGGCACCGGCAACGGCGCGCTGGCGCTGACCACGGCGCGCTATTTCACGCCGTCGGGCCATTCGATCCAGGCGCTTGGCATCAAGCCCGACATCGAGGTGCTGCAGGACGTGCCGGACGAGTTCAAGACCCGCTCGGAAATCAAGGGCGAGGCCTCGATGCGCGGCCATCTCTCCGCCGAGGGCGCCGAGCAGACCGGCTCGCAGTCCTACGTCCCGCCGGACGAGAAGAATGACAAGGCGCTGGCTGCCGCCTTCAACCAGCTGCGCGGTGTCACCGTCAATGCCGATGCCAAGAACGCCGACACCAAGGCCGCGCAGAAGCGGCCGGTGCCGAACTAGAACCGGTAGCCCGGATGGCTCCATCCGGGCTACGCAGCTGCCAAAATATCGAAAACAACCCCATGCAAAGGAGCCCGCGGTGGCTGGCGCTCGACCAATTTGACACGTCGGGCAATTTCAGGGTATTCTTCTAATATTCCGAAATTGTGCAGACGCCCCCCCTCGGGCTCGTGACTTCCGAGCAGCCTTACGCCGCGCCAGCGACGGGTTTGCGCCGGCGCGTGGTGCTCGCGCCCGCAGCGGGGCCGCGGCGATGCCTAGCCAGCAGCTCGCGGATCTGGGCGGCGGGCTTCGGCGGGCTGAACAGATAGCCCTGCATTTCCGAGCAGCCGAGCTCGCGCAGCAATTGCTGCTGCTGCGCGGTCTCGACGCCTTCCGCCGTCGTCGTCATGCTGCGCTCGGCGGCGATGTTGACGACCGCCTCGACGATGCCGGCCGAGCCTTGCGGATCGGCGATGTCGGTGACGAAGCAGCGGTCGATCTTGATCTTGTCGAACGGGAACCGCTTCAGGTAGCTCAGCGACGAATAGCCGGTGCCGAAATCGTCGAGCGCGATCCTGATCCCGATGGCGCGCAGCTGGTGCAGCGCGGCCAGCGCCGTCTCGTCGTCGCGGATCAGCACCGCCTCGGTGATCTCGAGCTCGAGCCGGCTCGCTGACAGCCCCGACGATGCAAGCGCCGCGATCACCTTGAGCGCCAGCGTGCCGCTGCGGAACTGCACCGGCGAGACGTTGACGGCGAGCCTGACGTGGTCGGGCCAGTTCACGGCTTCCTTGCAGGCCGTCATCAGCACCCATTCGCCGAGCTGGTTGATTAGGCCGGTCTCTTCTGCAATCGGCACGAATTCGGCCGGCGAGATCATGCCGCGCTGTGGATGACGCCAGCGCACCAGCGCCTCGCAGCCGGTGATCTCGTTGCTGCGCAGATCGACGCAGGGCTGGTAATGCACTTCGAGCCCGCTGCCGGCGGCGATCGTCTGCCGCAGCTCCATCTCGAGCTCGCGGCGGGCGCGGGCGTCGGCATCCATCGCCGGCTCGAAGAAGCGGAAGACGCGCCGGCCGGCCGACTTCGCTGCATACATCGCAAGATCGGCGTTCTTCATGATCTGGTCGAGATCGGTGCCGTCCTTCGGCGCCAGCGCGATGCCGATGCTGGCGTCGGTCGTGACCTGATGGCCGAGGCATTGATAGGGCGCGCGGATCACCTCGTAGATGCGCGCGACGAGGTCGGTGACCTCGGCCTCGCTCTTCACCCCGGTCTGCACGATCGCGAACTCGTCGCCGCCGAGGCGGGCGACGAAATCGCCGTCGCCGATCACGCCGCTCAGTGTCCGCGCCACGGACTTGAGAAGCTCGTCGCCCACCATGTGGCCGAGCGAGTCGTTGACGCCCTTGAATTCGTCGATGTCGATATAGAGCACCGCAAGCTGGCTGTCGGGCGTGACATGCGGCAGCTCGCGCCTGATCTCCTCGTGGAACAGCGCGCGGTTCGGCAGGTCGGTGAGAGCATCGTAGTGGGCGAGATGCGTGATGCGCTCCTCGGCGCGGCGGCGCTCGGTGACGTCCTCGTGGGTCGCAAGCCAGCCGCCATCGGCCAGCGGCTCGTTGACGACCTGGATCGAGCGCCCGTCGGGCGTCGTGATCACCATGGTGTTGCGGATGCCGACGTCGCGCAGCACGAGATTGACGTAGCGCTCGACGTCGCCCTGGAACGAGCCGGTCCGGTGACGGTGCACGATGACGTCGCGGAAGCTGCAGCCGGGCCTGATGATGTCGGCCGACAAGCCGTACATCTCGATATAGCGCCTGTTGCAGATCACCAGGCGCTGCGCGGCATCGAACAGCAACAGCCCCTGCGTCATGTTGTTGACGGCGGTGTCGAGCCGCAGCTTCTCCAGCGTCAGGCGCTGCTGCTGGGCGCGATGCTGCTGCAACAGCTTGCGCACCACCAGCGTCAGCAGGATCGCGATCGCCAGCACCGAGATGCTGGTCACCGCGATCAGGATGCCGATCTGCTCGCGCCAGTTGGCGAGCGCCGCCTCCGTGGTGCTCGTCGCGACGACGACGATCGGGAATTTGGTCAGCGCGCGCGACGACACCAGGCGGTCCTTGCCGTCGACCGGGCTGGCGAGCCGCGTCGTGCTCTGCGGCAGCTCGAACACCTGCTGCTGATTGACCGGACCGTTGCGGAAATTCCTTCCGATCAGCTCCTCGACATGGGGGTAGCGCGCCAGCAGCGTGCCGTCGCGATGATGCATCGAGATCGCGGCGCCGTCGCCGAGCGCCACCGTGGAGAAGAACTTCTCGAAGGCCGCCGGCTCGATGCCGCGGCCGACCACACCGAGGAATTCGCCATGCGGACCGGTCACCTTGCGGACGATAACGGTGGTCCAGTTTCCGGTGATGCGGCTGACCACCGGCGCGACCTGCATGTCGGGCGAATAGGGGCTCGACTTGAAGATCTGGAAGTAGGCGCGGTCGGCAATGCTGGCCTGCGGCAGGGGCCAGGCGCCCGAGCTGTTGATCAGAACGCCGTCGGCGTCGAACACGTTGAGGCTGCCGACATTGGACAGCGCCTCCATCTTGGATTTGAGCATCGCATGGATGTCGGCGGCCGACATCCGGCGCTTGTAATTCTCCAGTGTCGCGATTGCGTTGTCGCGCATGAACGCGATCAGGTCGCGCTGGACGACCTCGAGATCGTCGAGCTGCTGGTCGAAATGCCGCGCCAGCAGCAGCACGGTGTTCTCGAGCTCGCGCTCGCTGTTGTGCAGGGCGCGATCGCGGAAATTCTCCGCCATCAGCGTGGCGCCGATCGCGATCGCGGCCATCAAGACGGCGCCGCCGAGGATCAGCCAGCGGATCGGACCGCTGCCGATCACCGAGGTGATGTTGAACGAGGCGCTGCCGTTTGGATTCATGTGCCGCAATCGCTTCCAGGCGTTTCACCCGGAAGTAGGTTTCGTGCACCCCCGGCCCGCGAAAGTCGTATCCAATCGAAATGGAGCGCGGGTTAGCGAGATTGGTTAACGAAATCTTGCGGACGGTCGCGGCAGGCCGTCGCTTGTGCATCGGTCGCGATCACGCGCCGGCGCGATAGTGCCCGGACTTGCCGCCGATCTTCTCGACGAGGTGGATGCCCTCGATGCGGATGCCGCGGTCGACCGCCTTGACCATGTCGTAGATCGTCAGGCATGCGACCGAGACCGCGGTCAGCGCCTCCATTTCGACGCCGGTCGGCCCCGTCACCTTGACGCTGGCGCGGACGATGCAGCCGGGCACCTTGCGGTCGGGTGTGATGTCGATCGTGACCTTGGTCAGCGCCAGCGGATGGCAGAGCGGGATCAATTCCGAGGTCCGCTTCGCGGCCATGATGCCGGATATCCGCGCGGTCGCCAGCACGTCGCCCTTCTTGGCCTGGCCGGTCTCGATCAGCGCCAGCGTCGCCTTGCTCATCACGACGCGGCCTTCGGCGACGGCGGTCCGTTCGGTCGCGGGCTTGGCCGACACGTCGACCATGCGCGCCTCGCCCTTGGCGTCGATGTGGGTGAGGGCGGTGCCGGGGCCGGACTGCTCGGCCTTGGTCTTGCCCTTGCTCTTCCGCGCCATCGGGTCAGCGCGTGCCGGTGGCGCGCGGGGCGGCCTGCCGCGTCAGCAAGGTGCGGGTGGCCGCGGTGACGTCCTGCTGGCGCATCAGGCTTTCGCCGACCAGGAAGGTCGACATCCCGACCCGTTCGAGCCGGGCGAGATCGTCAGGCGTGAAGATGCCGCTCTCGCCGACCATCAGGCGGTCGCGCGGGATCAGCGGCGCCAGCGCCTCGCTGGTCGCGAGCGTGGTCTCGAAGGTACGCAGATTACGGTTGTTGACGCCGATCATCGGCGAGCGAAGTTTCAAGGCACGGTCAAGCTCGGCGCGATCATGGATCTCGACCAGCACGTCCATGCCGTAGCCGAGAGCGGCGTCCTCGATCTCACCGGCCGCCGCGTCGTCGAGCGCGGCCATGATGATCAGGATGCAGTCGGCGCCATGGGCGCGCGCTTCCGCCACCTGGTAGGTGTCGAACATGAAATCCTTGCGCAGCACCGGCAGGCTGGTCGCCGCGCGGGCCGCAACCATGAAGTCGAGATGGCCCTGGAACGAGGGCGCGTCGGTCAGCACCGACAGGCAGGCCGCGCCGCCGGCCTCATAGGCTTTCGCGAGCGCGGGCGGATCGAAATCGGCACGGATCAATCCCTTCGAGGGCGAGGCCTTCTTCACTTCCGCGATCAGCGCGTAGTCGCCGCGCGCATGCTTGTCCTTGAGGGCGCGGACGAAGCCGCGCGGGGCCGAGGCCGATCTGGCCTGCGCCTCGACCTCGGCGAGCGGTTTGGCACGCTTCGCGGCGGCGATCTCCTCGCGCTTGTAGGCCTCGATCTTGGTCAGGATGTCGGACATGTTTCGCGCTCTCAGCCGTTGGAAACCGCGACCAGATGCTTCAACCGCGCGGCGGCGGCGCCGCTGTCGAGCGACTGCGTGCCGATCGCGACGCCTTCCTTGAGGTCCTTGGCGCGGCCGGCCACGATCAGCGCGGCGGCGGCGTTGAGCAGCGCGACGTCGCGATAGGCGCTCGGCTTGCCCTGCAGCACGCTGGAGAGCGCGATCGCATTGGCATCGGCGTCACCGCCCTTCAGCGCCTCGCCGCCGACGCGGCCAAGGCCGGCGTCCTCGGGCGTCACCTCAGATGTCCTGATCTCGCCGTTCTCGAGCGTCGCAACGAAGGTCGGGCCGGTGAGGGTGATCTCGTCGAGGCCATCGGAGCCGTGCACGACCCAGACCTTGTCCGAGCCGAGGTTCTTCAGCACCTGCGCCAGCGGCTGCACCCATTGCCGCGAGAACACGCCGACCATCTGCCGCTTGACGCCGGCCGGGTTCGACAGCGGCCCGAGCAGGTTGAAGATGGTGCGGGTGGCGAGCTCGACCCGGGTCGGACCGACATTCTTCATCGCCGGATGATGCGCGGGCGCGAACATGAAGCCGATGCCGGCTTCCTTGACGCAGCGCCCGACTTGTTGGGGCGTCAAATCGAGCTTGACGCCGAGCGAGGCCAGCACGTCGGCGGCGCCCGAGCGCGACGACAATGCGCGGTTGCCGTGCTTCGCCACGGGCACGCCGGCGCCGGCCACGATAAAGGCCGCGCAGGTCGAGACGTTGACCGAGCCGGAGCCGTCGCCGCCGGTGCCGACGATGTCGACGGCCTCCGCCGGCGCCGTGACCGGCAGCATCTTGCCGCGCATCGCAGTGACGGCGCCGGTGATCTCCTCGACGGTCTCGCCGCGCACCCGCAGCGCCATCAGCAGTCCGCCCATCTGCGAGGGCGTGGCTTCGCCCGACATCATGCTGTCGAAGGCGGACGCGGCCTCTTCACGCGTCAGCGTGGCGCCGGTGGCGACTTTTCCGATGATCGATTTCAGGTCGTCCATTCGCTGGCTCAGGGTCTGTTGTTGGAGCTTGATCGCCGCGCAGCGCGTCGTCGCGCTGTCCCGATCATGCTCAATTATTTGCGCCTGTCACTTGTGCGAAGGCTGCCTGGTTGATGGTCACGCCGATATCGGACTCGATCTTTGTGACATATTGCGCGACCTGCTCGTCGCTGAGCGACCGCCGCAGCGCCTCGGTGAGCTGCTTGGCCGCATCCGACGCGAAGTCGACCGGCGGCACCGTCACGTTGGTGACGCGGAAGACCACCCACTGGCTGCCGCCGGCGACGGAGGTCTGTCCGTCGCCGTCCTTGGCGGCCCGGAATGCGGCCGCAATCACGCCTGCCGGCACGGCAGGCAGCGAGGCCTCGCGGTTGAAATTCGCCGCGCTTTCGACCTTGACGCCGACAGCGGCGGCTTCGTCGGCGAGCTTGGCGCCGCTGTCGAGCTTCTGGACGATCTCGGTCGCCTTGGCGCGCAGCTTGCTGGAGATCTGGTCCTCGCGCCACTTGGCCTCGACCTGGTCGCGAACCTCGTCGAGGCTGCGCTCGCGCGACGGCGTGATGCCGAGCACATCGTACCAGACATAGCCGCCGTTGAACTGGATCGGGTCGTTGTCGACGCCGACGTCGCTGTTGAAGGCCTGCGACACCACGTCGAGACCGCGCGGGATGTTGGTCGCGACCTGGCCGTTCGGCAGCCGCCCGGAGCGATCGACCGCGTCGATGGTGACGGGCGTCAGCTTCAGCTTCTGTGCGGCTTCGACGACGCTGGCGCCGCCGCCGCGCTCGTCTTCCATCTTGTCGCGCAGCTCGGCGACCTTGGTGCGGGCGCGCTCGGAGGCGATCTCGTTCTTCACCTGCTGGGCGAGGCTCTCATAGCTCGGGGTCACGCCGGGCTCGACCTTGCCGACCTTGACCAGCGCGACGCCGAAGCGGCCCTGCACCGGCTGGCTGACTTCGCCTGCGGCCAGCGAGAAGGCGGCATCGGCGACGGCCGGATCGAGGATCGCCGACTTCGCGACCAGGCCGAGATTGACGTCGGCCAGATTGAGGTTGCGCTCCTTGGCGATGTCGTCGAACGACGCGCCCGACCCAATCCGCCCGCGCGCGGCCTGCGCCTCGCCGGCGTCCGGAAACACGATCTGCGAGACCTCGCGCTTCTCCGGCGTGCTGAGCCGGTCCTTGCGCTCCTCGAAGATCTTCCTGGCGTCCTCGTCCGACACCGTTTCCCACTTGCCGATCTCCTCGGGCGTGATCGCGACGAAGGAGATCTTGCGGTATTCGGGCGCGCGGAACTGGACCTTGTGGTCCTCGAAATAGGCGGCGAGCGCCTCGGGCGAGGGCGGATCGATAGTGCCGGCCTGCGCGGCGCCGAGCGTGATGTAGTCGATCGAACGCTGCTCGTTCTGGAACCGGGTCAGCGCCTCGACCAGCGATTTCGGTGGCTCGATCCCGGACGAGATGGTGCCTGCGATCTGCCGCCTGAGGCCAACGCGGCGCTGCTCGGCGATGTAGCGGCCTTCGGTATAGCCATAGTTGCGGATCACGGCCTGGAAGCGCTGCGGGTCGAACTGGTTGTTGAGGCCCTTGAAGTTCGGATCGTTGTAGATCGCGCGCAGCACCTCGGCGTCGGACACATTGAGGCCCATGCGGCGCGCTTCCTCGTCCAGTGCGGCTTCCGCGAGCGTCTGCTGCAGCACCTGGCGGTCGATGCCGAAGGCGCGCGCCTGGTCCGGCGTCAGCGGACGGCCGAACTGACGGCCAAGTTGCTGCAGGCGGTCGGTATAGATCTGGCGGAACTGCTCGGCCGAAATCTCGGTCCCGCCCACCTTGGCGAAGGTCGACTGGCCAAACCCCTTGAAAATGTCGGCAATGCCCCAAATTCCGAAACTGACGATCAAAACGCCCATCACCACGGCCATAATCGTCTTGCCGAGCCAGTTTGATGAGGCTTTCCGCATTCCTCGAAGCATGGGTCCAACTTGTTTTACAGGAGGGGAACCGGGTCGTGCCCAATGGGGAGCTAAAAGTCGAGGCTTTTGTCCCGCAGCAGGGCGTCACCGGATTGAAAACCCATCATAAAGTGGCCGAAGCGCCCCCGCAACCTTGGCCGCGCGGGTGGAAGCGTCGCACGGTGGGCGCGAAGCCGCGCTCTGGAAGTCGCCGCCCGGCTCTGATAGCGCAGGGACACGCTTGAACGATGGGACATCCGACATGACCGACGCCATCCGGCCGCTGATCGCCGGCAACTGGAAAATGAACGGCCTGAAATCCTCTTTTGTCGAGTTCGACGCGATGCTGGCGGGCGCGGGCGATGTGGCCGGAAAGGCCGATCTCCTGGTCTGTCCGCCGGCGACGCTGGTCGGGGCCTTTGCCGACAGGGCGCGCGGCTCGAAGGTCGCGGTCGGCGCCCAGGATTGCCACCCCAAGGCATCGGGTGCCCACACCGGCGATCTCTCGGCGGAGATGTTCAAGGATCTCGGCGCGGTCGCGATCATCGTCGGCCATTCCGAGCGGCGCGCCGACCACGGCGAGACCGACGCCTTGATTCGGCAGAAGGCGGAGGCCGCCCGGCGCGCCGGGTTGACCGCGATCGTCTGCATCGGCGAGACACGCGAGCAGCGCGACGCCGGCAAGACGCTCGATGTCTGCGGCACCCAGCTTGCGGGCTCGCTGCCCGACGGCTCGACTGCGGCCAACCTCGTCGTGGCCTATGAGCCGGTCTGGGCGATCGGCACCGGCCTGACCCCGACGGCCAAGGATGTCGAGGAAGTTCACAGGTTTATCCGAGGTCAGCTCACCGATCGCTTCAAGGACGAGGGAAACAGGATCAGGATCCTCTATGGCGGCTCGGTCAAGCCGTCGAACGCGGCCGAGCTGATGGCCGTCGCCAATGTCAACGGCGCGCTGGTCGGCGGCGCCAGCCTGAAGGCGTCGGACTTTTTGGCGATCGCCGCGGGGTGTTAGGCGGCCGCGGCCGTGCCTCGAATTGGGCTCGCTTACCGTCACCCTGAGGTGCGAGCCTTGCGGCGCAATTGCGCCGCTGGGCGAGCCTCGAAGGGTCGACGGCCCGGCTGGTGGCCGTGCAGCCTTCGAGACGCGCTACGCGCTCCTCCAGCGACAAAGGCTTCGCCTTTGCGCGGGGGTGACGGGATTGGCAGTGTTGCGCAGACAGCTGCCATCGGCATCTCTGCTTGGCTACGGATTCAGGCCGCGGCGGCGCCGATCCGCTTCCAGTAGACCATCGTCCCGGTGAGGCCGCCATGCGGCTTCAGCGCGTAGTCCGGGATAATACCGGTGAGCTGAAATCCCAGTCGTTCATAGAGCGGCGCGGCGCCATCCTCTTCGGCGGTGTCGAGCACGAGTAGTGTGCGTCCGCGCGCGATCGCAAGCTGCTCAGCCGCGCGCATCAATTCGGTCGCCACGCCGCGATGGCGATGGGCGAGGCGCGTCATCATCTTTGCAATCTCCGCCCGATGCGGCTGGTTCGGCGGCAGTTTGAGCAGAAGCGTCACGGTGCCGACCAGATCATTGCCAGTGAATGCGCCGAGCACAACGCGTTCGCCGCGCGCGGCGGCGCCGAGCGAGTCCTGCCAGAACGCATCGGCGTCATCCGGCGACAGCGGATGCATGAAGCTCACCGAGCCGCCGCCGGCGACGGTCTCGATCAACAGCTCGCGAAGCGCGCTGCGAATCGCAGGCGCATCCTCGAGCGGCTTGATGGCAAGGTGCGACATGCATCAGCTCCGGGCCAGGGTGACCACATAGGTGCAGGAGGCGTTGGTCTCGTTGGCGAAGGTCGTCTCGGCCGGCGGGCCAAAACCGAGGCAATCGCCGGCGGCGAGCACGTGGCGTGCGCCGCCTTCGGTGATGACGAGGCTGCCGCTAAGCACCCAGACCAGTTGGCGGATATGCGCGTAGGAGGAGGCGGGCAGGGTCACGGTCTGCTTCGGCGGCAGCTCGACCCGCACCAGCTCGACCGGATGGTCGGGACGGCTGAACACCTGGCGGCGCAGATAACCGGTTTCCGGATCGCGCCAGACCGGTTGCGCGGCGGCGCGCGACAGCCGTTCGCCCTGGCCTTCGGCGCGCAACATCAGCCCGGCCAAAGTGAGATCGAAAGCCGAGGCGAGGCGCACCAGCACCACCGCGGTGGGGCTGACCTCGGCGCGCTCGATCTTGCTGATCGTGGCCTTCGAGACGCCTGCACGTTCGGCGAGGTCGGCCAGCGACCAGCCGCGGCTATCGCGTTCGAGCCTGATCCGCTGTGCCAGTCGTTGGCTCAGATCGTCTACCAAAGTATCCATGTGTCTATTATAATAGAAGTCGCCGGTTCCGGGCAAGGCCCGGCCGGGCCGCGATCGGCGCGGCTTGTGATCATCGACAGTGCGACTATCTCGGGGGTGACAATGCCCGGTGCAATCGTGTAACAGGGCGCGACTTCACGAAAACCCGTAAAGCCGATAGCGCCGTTTGTCTGGCCGCTTGGCGGCTTGTGACGGAAGGCTTGCGATGCAGACTGTCGTTATCATTATTCATCTCATGATCATCAGCGTCATGATCGGCGCGGTGCTGCTGCAGAAATCCGAAGGCGGCGGCCTTGGCATGGGTGGCGGCGCCGGCTTCATGTCGAGCCGCGGCACCGCCAATTTGCTGACGCGGACCACGGCGATCCTCGCGGTGGGCTTCTTCCTGACCAGCCTGTTCCTGTCCTGGTACGCAGGCTACGACCGCAAGCCGAGCTCGATCATCGGCACCGGCGCGCCGGCGCAGACGCAGCCGGCCGGAGGCACGCCGATGAACGCGCCGACCTCGGGCGGTATCCTCGATTCGCTGAAGAAGGCCGACGAGCAGCAGGGCCAGCAGGCCCCGAGCGGCCCGCAGGCGCCACGGTCGCAATAAAGCAGGGTGGCCATGCAAGATGCACCGCTGGCATCCTGCATCAGAAACCCCCATCAATGCTTTGAAATCGCTTCCAGTTTGATGCAACCCACAGCCCGGCGAATTGTTTGCCGGGAACAGCCGATTCGTTTTGCGAATCGCCGGAGTCGGATTAAAGGTAAAGTCCCATGGCGCGGTACATATTCATCACCGGCGGCGTGGTCTCCTCGCTCGGCAAGGGTCTGGCTTCAGCGGCGCTCGGCGCTCTGCTGCAGGCCAGGGGCTACAAAGTCCGCCTTCGCAAGCTCGATCCCTATCTCAACCTCGATCCCGGAACGATGTCGCCGTATCAGCACGGCGAAGTGTTCGTGACCGACGACGGCGCCGAGACCGATCTCGATCTCGGCCATTACGAGCGCTTCACCGGTCGTCCGGCCACCAAGGCCGACAACATCACGACCGGGCGAATCTACCAGGACATCATCACCAAGGAGCGCCGCGGCGACTATCTCGGCGCCACCATCCAGGTGGTCCCGCACGTCACCAACGCGATCAAGGAGTTCGTGCTGTCGGGTAACGACGAGTTCGATTTCGTGCTGGTCGAGATCGGCGGCACCGTCGGCGACATCGAGGGCCTGCCGTTCTTCGAGGCGATCCGCCAGCTCAAGAACGAGCTGCCGCGCGATCATGCCGTCTACATTCACCTGACGCTTCTGCCGTACATTCCAAGTGCCGGCGAACTCAAGACAAAGCCGACGCAGCACTCGGTGAAGGAGCTGCGCTCGATCGGCATCCAGCCGGACATCCTGCTGTGCCGCACCGACCGCGAGATTCCCAAGGAGGAGCGGCGCAAGCTCGGCCTGTTCTGTAACGTGCGCGAGAGCGCCGTGATCGAGGCGCGCGACGTCGACAACATCTACGCCGTGCCGGAGGCCTATCACGCCGCCGGCCTCGACGACGAGGTGCTGGCCGCGTTCGGCATCACCGCGAAGATTCCGCCGGCGCTGCAGAGCTGGCACGTCATCAACGAGCGCGTCCGCAATCCGGAAGGTGCGGTGACGATCGCCATCGTCGGCAAATACACCGGCATGAAGGACGCCTACAAATCGCTGATCGAGGCGCTGTCGCACGGCGGCATCGCCAACAAGGTGAAGGTCAATCTCGACTGGATCGAGAGCGAGGTGTTCGAGAACGAGGACCCGGCGCCGTTCCTCGAGCACGTCAACGGCATCCTGGTGCCCGGCGGCTTCGGCCAGCGCGGCGCCGAGGGCAAGATCCGCGCGGCGCAGTTCGCGCGTGAGCGCGACGTGCCGTATTTCGGCATCTGCTTCGGCATGCAGATGGCGGTGATCGAGGCGGCGCGCAATCTGGTCGGCATCGAGGACGCCAACTCGACCGAGTTCGGCCCGACCAAGGAGCCGCTGGTCGGCCTGATGACGGAATGGCTGCGCGGCAACGAGCTCGAGAAGCGCTCGCAGAGCGGCGATCTCGGCGGCACGATGCGGCTCGGGGCCTATCCCGCGGCGCTCAACCGCGGCAGCCGCGTCTCGCAGGTCTATGGCGGCGCGACCGAGATCTCCGAGCGGCACCGCCATCGCTACGAGGTCAACACCGCCTACAAGGACCGCCTCGAGCAGCACGGCCTGCGCTTCTCCGGCATGTCGCCCGACGGCGTGCTGCCGGAGATCGTGGAGTACGAGGACCATCCCTGGTTCATCGGCGTCCAGTTCCATCCCGAGCTGAAGTCGCGGCCGTTCGAGCCGCATCCGCTGTTTGCCTCGTTCATCGAGGCCGCAGCGAAGCAGAGCCGGCTGGTCTAACCAAGCGGCCGTCCGCTGCGCCGCTACACGGCGCAGTCCTCGTTGGCCCGGCGTTCTTTCTTGATCGGTGAAACGTTTGCACCAGCCGCCGGCGTGCCGTCGCGCGTCATCAGCTTGTATTGCGGACGGCGCGTCAGCCGGTAGACCGCGGCCGGCGGCACGTTGAGGATGGCGCGATCGACCAGCGTGGCGCGCAGGCCGAGCCGGTCGAGGATCGGCCGCGGCACCGGGCAGCGCATGCCGTAGGTGAATTGATAGAACGCGCCGCCGGGACGCAGATAGCTGAACGCGCCGCCGACGATCGAGATGACCTTGCGCGGCGACATGTTGAGCAGCGGCAGTCCGCTGACGACGGCGCCGACTGGCGCGCCCTCATACAGCCGTTCCGAGGCGAGGCGCGCTGCGTCCATCCACAGCACGCGCGCGCCGGGAAAACGGAGCTGCAACAGCCGCATGAAATCCGAGCCGTACTCGATCAGCGTAAGATCCTGCTGGCGCACGCCGCGCTTCAACAGCTGATAAGTGAACGCGCCGGTGCCCGGACCGAGTTCGAGCACCGGGCCGGTGTCGGCGCTGATGTCGCGCGTGATGAGTTCGGCGAGCGCGGCGCCCGACGGCGCGATGGCGCCGACGCGGCCGGGGGCCGCCATCCACGCCGTGAAGAAAGACAGCAGATCATGTGACATTGGGATTCCCAGCAAAGTGTCGCGGCGCTTCGACTCAAGATGCGAAGCGTGACGCCTTGTTTGCGGGAGCTGCATTGCGACAACATTGCGCGAGAGCCCCGTTCCGATTGAATCGGAACGGGGCTCTCAACTCTAGTTTGACGCGTTTTCTTCACGCGAACCGGTGCCCATCCCGCATCGAGTGCAGGACAGGCTTCGCTCGAAAACGCTCTGGCATCACGGCGCGAACGGCGCCGGCGGTAATGTGAGGCGGAAGCACGCGCCGCCCTTCGGACCATCGAGCACGGAGACGTGACCGCCGTGCAGCCTTGCGATCTCGCGCACCATGTTGAGGCCGAGGCCGGCGCCGCGGTCGAGCGGCGCGAGCCGATAGAACGGGTCGAAGATCCGCGTGCGCTGGTCCTGGGGAATGCCGTCGCCTTCATCCGATACGTCGATCGTCGCGGCGCTGCCGACATGGATGGTGATGGTGCCGCGGCGGCCGCCATGCTGGATGGCGTTCTGCACCAGATTGGTGAGCGCGCGCTCCAGCGCGGCGCGATCGCCGGAGGTTTCGACGCGATCGACCGAAGTATCGAGCGACAGCTCGTAGCCGGCCGCGATCGCCAGCGGCGCAAGGTCGGCCGCGACATTGCGTGCGACCGCGACGAGATCGACGCGGACGAACGGATTGCGGCACTGGTCGAAGCGCTGGATGTCGAGCAGTTGCTCGGCCAATGTCGCAAGCCGCGCCGAGTCCTCGAGCAGGCGGGTTTTCTCCGGGCCCGGCGGCAGCGACTCCAGCCGCGTGTTGAGGATCGCGATCGGCGTGCGCAATTCATGTGCCGCGTCGGCGACGAAGCGCTGGTGCCGGGAATAGCCGTCGTCGAGCCGCTTCAGCGCATCGTTGATGGCGGTTACCAGCGGCGCCACCTCGAGCGGCAGATGATCCGCCGACAGCCGGCTGCCGCGCTGGCGGAAATCGATCCGGCGCGCTTCGTCGGCGGTGGTATCGAGACCGGCGAAGGCGCGCTTCACCACCATCGGCGTCGCGATGAAGGTGGCGCATGCCATCAGGAAAAGGCCGGGCAGGGCAATGGCGAGGAACGCCAGCGTCGTGGCGAGCGCGGTCTTGACGCTCGACATCGGCCCTTGCGTCGCGGTGAGCACCTGCACGGGGCCGGCATCGGAATTGACGCGCTTCAGCCGCGCCGGCGGCTTGCGCGGATCATCCTCGAACATCTGCCAGCCGAGCCGCGCCTGGCTGATCTGGTCGAGCGCGCCACCGATCCTGGCGAATTCCGGCGGCACCGCGCCTTCCGTCAGCGAACGGCCTTGCCGGTCGCGCACCAGGAACCAGAGGTCGGGCGTGTCGTCACGAAGCTTTTGCAGTTCGGCGGTCGGGCGCAAGATCAGCTCGCCCTTGCCGTCGCGTGCGACCGCGCCCTGCACGATGGAAATCACATGATCCTCATCGCGCGGAACGATCAGGAAGCCGGTGGCACACAACGCGCTGATCAGGCAGACGATCAGCATGGCAAGCAGCAGCGCCTGCAGCGTCACCAGCCGCCAGCTCAGTTGCGAGCGCAGGCAATAGTGCTCGGCCTGTTCGCTCATGACGTTTGCTTCAAGAGATAGCCGACGCCGCGGATGCTGTGGATCTCGACGCCGGCGTTGGCGTCCGCGAGTTTGCGGCGCAGCCGCGAGACGTGGGCGTCGAGCGCGTTGGACTGGATCTCGTCCTCAAAATTATAGACCGCTTCCTCCAGCGTCGCGCGCAGCACGGTGCGGCCCATGCGGCGCAGCAGCGTCTCCAGCACCAGCAGCTCGCGCCGCGGCAGCTCGAGCGGATGGCCGTCGACGCTGGCCTCGCGATGGCTGCAATCGAACGCCACGCGGCCGGCCCTGATGATCTCGAGCTGCAGTCCGGCGGGGCGGCGCAGCACGGCGCGCAGCCGCGCCAGCAGCTCCTCGACGGCGAACGGCTTGGCCAGGTAGTCGTCGGCGCCACTGTCGAGGCCGGTGATGCGGTCGGTGAGGTCGCCGCGCGCGGTCAGCACGATGATCGGAACGCCGTCGGCCTTGGCGCGCAGCTTCGGGATCAGGGTGAGACCGTCGCCGTCCGGAAGCTGGCGGTCGAGCAGGACCGCGCCATGCACGTCGGCACAGATCGCTTCCTCGGCCTCGGCAAGGTTCGGCACGTGGTCGACCACCATGTCGTAGCCCTTCAGCGCCTGCGACAGCGCCGCCGCCATTTCGGCCTCGTCCTCAACCAGCAGTATCCGCATGTCCTTGTAGGTCCAACTCCTGAAGGCAGGTTCTAGGGCAAGTAACATTGCAACAACATTGCGGAAATGGCCGCCTGTGGCGAGCAGGGGTGCCATGTTGTCACCCCCTCAAGACAGTCCGGAAGGCGCTGGCTATAACCGCCCGCACACAAATCTGGGAGGACTGCCAATGATCTACGAGACCCGCGTCTATCGCTGCCTGCCGGGACGCCTGCCGGCGCTGCTCAAGCGCTTCGAGACCATCACGCTGAAGCTCTGGGACAAGCACGGCATCAGGCAGGCCGGCTTCTTCACGACGCTGGTCGGGGAATCCAACCAGGAGCTGACCTATCTGCTGGCCTGGGAATCGCTCGCCGAGCGCGAGAAGAAGTGGACCGCATTCCAGACCGATCCGGAGTGGATCACCGCGCGTGCCAAGACCGAGGAGGACGGCCAAATCGTTCTCAACATCGTCAACCAGCTTCTGGTGCCGACGGCGTTTTCGTCGGTCAAGTGACGCGGTGGCCGCAGGGGGCGCGATGACGCGACTTCGTCGCGCCCTATAACCGGCGCGGCTATTGCGGGCAGCCGGACGTCTGATCGCCCTGGGTCACCATCGGCTTGCCGTTGATGAAGACGCCGTGGCTGCCGGAGGTCGTCTTGCCGCCGCAATGCGTGCGATCGCCCATGACCACCGCCGGCTTGCCGTTGATAAGGACATTGGGCACGCCCTCGACGAGCGCGCCGCCATTGCTGGTGGTGTCGCCGCTGCGCGCCGCCGGCTTGCCATTGACGGTCACGCCGGTGGCGCCGCTGGTGACGACCCCGGGCTGGCTGCTGGTCTGGCCGTAGGCGAGGCTCGACATCGCCGACAGGGCGGCGACGGCTCCGATCATCAGCGGGATGCGCATGTCTTCCTCATGGGAATCTGTTCCGCGCCAGTTTATAGGCGCTGTTTGGGCGGGATTGTGTTAGCACAGCGCACCCACGGCGTCAGCGCAACCCCCTCATCGTGCGGGATGGCTTGATCCGTCCCGCGCGGGACTGCATGGTCGCCGGCAAAAGGATGCAGCAATTTTGACCAATCAGGTTTCCGCGCCAGCCGCCGCGCCGATCGTTGCCATCGGATCGGCCAAATTCGGCAATGCCTTGCCCATCTCGATCATCGCCGGTCCCTGCCAGCTCGAGAGCCGCGCGCATGCGCTTGAAGTAGCGTCCGCGCTGAAGGAGATCGCAGCGCGGCTCAAGATCGGTCTGGTGTACAAGACCTCGTTCGACAAGGCGAACCGCACCAGCGCGACGGCGGCGCGCGGCATCGGCTTGGCGCAGGCGCTGCCGATCTTCGCCGAGATCCGGTCTTCGCTCGGGCTGCCCGTGCTCACCGACGTGCATGAGGCGACCCAGTGCGCCGATGTGGCACAGGCGGTCGACGTGCTGCAGATCCCGGCCTTCCTGTGCCGGCAGACCGATCTCCTGCTGGCCGCGGCCGCGACCGGCAAGGTCGTCAATGTCAAGAAGGGCCAGTTCCTGGCGCCGTGGGACATGGCCAATGTGGTCAGCAAGATCACCGGCGCCGGCAACGCCAATGTGCTGGTCACCGAGCGCGGTGCGTCGTTCGGCTACAACACGCTGGTCTCGGACATGCGCGCGCTGCCGATTCTTTCGCGCACCACCGGCGCGCCTGTCATCTTCGACGCCACCCATTCGGTGCAGCAGCCGGGCGGTAAGGGTACGTCGTCGGGCGGCGAGCGTGAATTCGTGCCGGTGCTGGCGCGGGCCGCGGTCGCGGTCGGCGTCGCCGGCGTGTTCATCGAGACCCATCCAGATCCGGATCACGCGCCGTCCGATGGCCCCAACATGGTGCCGCTCCGTGACTTCGAGTCGCTCGTCAGGCGGCTGATGCAGTTCGACGCGCTGGCGAAGACGGCAGCCTGACCGGCGGACAACGACATGACCGCAACCAGCGGCATGCCGCCGGCCCTCAACGTGATCACGCTGGCGACCTTCGCGGCGAGCCTGTCGGTCCGCGCGCTCGATCCGGTGCTGCCGCATGTCGCCGAGGATTTCGGCGTCAGCATCGCGACCGCGGCGAGCTTTGCCGCAGTGTTCGCCTTCACCTTTGCCGCGGTGCAGCCGGCAATCGGCGCCGCCGCCGACCTGTTCGGCAAGGCGCGGCTGATGACGATCTGCCTCGGACTGCTCGGCGTCGCCAACATCCTCGGCGCGCTGTCGACCTCGTTCCCGATGCTGTTCGTGACCCGCATCCTCGCCGGCATCGGCTCGGGCGGCGTGTTTCCGGTGGCGCTGTCGCTGACCAGCGATCTGGTCGGCCCGGACAAGCGGCAGCTCGCGATCGGGCGAACCCTCGCGGGGTCGATGACCGGCAATCTGCTTGGTGCGACGGCATCCGGCCTGATCGGCGACTTCCTCGGCTGGCGCGGCGTGCTCGCGGTGCTCGGCGGCCTCGTGATCATCGTCGCGCTGGCGGTCGCGGCCGGTTTCCGCGGCGCCGCGCTGGACCGTCCGCCGCGCACCAGCCTGAAGGCGCTTCGCCACGGCTATCGCACCATCTTCACCAATCCGAATGCGCGCATCTGCTATTCGGCGGTCTTCGTCGAAGGCTGCTGCGTGCTCGGGCTGTTTCCCTTCATTGCCTCGTTCCTGTTCGAGCTCGGCGAGACCTCGCTGTCGATCGCCGGCATCGTGATCGCGGGCTTTGCGATCGGCGGATTGCTCTACACGCTGACGGTGTCGCGCCTGCTGCCGTGGATGGGTGTGCGGGGCATGATGGTCGTCGGCGCGACGCTGGTCGCGATCCAGCTGGTTGGCGTCGCCTTCGGGCCGCACTGGAAGCTGCAGATGGCGGGCCTGCTGGTGATGGGCCTCGGCTTCTACATGATCCACGGCTGCCTGCAGGTGTTCGCCAGCGAACTGTCGGTCGAAGCGCGCGCCACCGCGCTGTCGCTGCACTCGTTCTTCTTCTTCATGGGCCAGACCGTCGGCCCGATCGCCTACGGTTTTGGGCTGCAACACGCCGGCAAGACCGCGACGCTGGTCTCGGCCGCTGCCGTGATGGTGGTGCTCGGCTTTATCTGCGCGAGATTCCTGAAGCAGACGCGGCCGGCGGATGCCGCCGCGCGGCCGGACGTCGAGCCGTAGTGATGGTACATATTTGATGAATATAAGCGTCGCCTCTTCAGGGACGCGGGTATCGAGAGGCTGAGGAATGCAAAACGCGTCAGTGGCCGCGCTTGCGTACGAATTTCTGTTCGAGGTTTATCGGAAGATGGATCTCGACCGAAAGCGCGGGAACATCAGGTCGCTCCCTGATGAAAATGGCACGCTACGCGAGGCCTTCCATCATGAATTCTCAAGTAACTGGGAGTGGCCGGGTGGTGTGCTGGAGCAACTCGGTGTTCTCAGGATTCTCCAACCAACGCGCGGCCTGTGGGGGCCGAATTTCTATCCCGTGATGACTTTGGATGAATGCTCCGTTGCCGACTTCTCGAAATTCGAAACTTTCGACAACTATTGCGTTGCAATGTCCTCTTTCGAGGTGCTGCATAGTCCTTCTGAATTCCGCGGGGAGGTCTATCTTCACAGTCGATCGCCTCACTTTCTGGACGCGGTCGCGTCCCAGGACGATATCTTTCTGATTCAGGACGACGGTCAGGTCAGGTTTCACCAGCGGCGCTTCAACGAGAAAGTCATGACACGTTGGGAAGAGCTGGAAGTTCGTCGCATCCATCCCAAAGGCGGTACTTAGCTTCCAGGCAGCGGCGTTCCATCGACCCCACTAACCCCGCCCGCGATAGGGCGCGACGCCCTGATCGGGAACCCAGACGCCCTTCGGCAGCCGGCCGGTCTGGAAGAACACGTCGATCGGGATGCCGCCGCGCGGATACCAGTAACCGCCGATCCGCAGCCATTTCGGTTTGATTTCCCCGACGATGCGCTTCCCGATCATGACGGTGCAATCCTCGTGGAAGGCGCCGTGATTGCGGAAGCTCGCCGCATAGAGTTTCAGCGACTTAGATTCCAGGAGCCACCGGCCCGGCACATAGTCGAGCACCAGATGGGCGAAGTCCGGCTGGCCGGTGATCGGGCAGACCGAGGTGAATTCCGGGATAGCGAAGCGCACCAGATAATCCGTGCCGGCCTGCGGATTGGGGACGCGGTCGAGCACCGCCTTGTCCGGGCTATCCGGCCACGCGACGGCACGGCCGAGTTGCAGGGTTTTCTTCGCCATGGGCCTCATCCTTTTGGGAGCGGCCGAAATGAACGGAAGCGGGCGGTTCGTCAACCGTCCGCGTGCGGGGGCAGGGTGCTACGCGGGCGCGGCAGTCTGGATCAGGACCAAGCGGTCTTGGCCGGATTCACAGCCCCAGACCTCGCCGGGCCGGCCATCGAGTTGCCGGACATTCGCGCCGGCGCGGTCGCTCGGAAAGGCGTTGAAGGTCGCGCCCACCGGATCGAAGCGCATGATCGCGTTGGCCGAGAAATCGGTGAGCCAGACCTTGTCCTTGTCGTCGACATAGACGGCATAGGTCCGTGGATTGCTGCCGGGCAGCTTCCAGGCCCTCCACGTCCCGTCGGCGGGATCGTGCACTGACACGTTGCCGCTGTTCCACTCGCTGACCCAGATCCGCCCCCGCGAATCCGACCACACCCGTCGCGCGCCCTGTTTCGGCGTCGGCGGCTGGACCACGCTGGCGTTGCCGGTCGCAAGGTCAATCCGTGCGATATAGCTGCCGGCAAGCGAGGCGTACCAGATGTCGCCGTTTGGGGTCACGGTGATGCCGTAGGGGCCGACGCCGCGCGGTGCCTCGAACACCTTCATCTCACCGGATTTCGGATCGAGCCGGCCGTAGAAACCGGACTGGCCGGTGAACCAGTAGACGCCGCGCTTGTCGAACACGCCGGTATTGAGATTGGCGTCAGCGGCTTTCTCAGGCAGGCGGAACAGCGTCACCTTGTGGTCGCCGGGGTCGACGCGGGCGATCGCATTCTGCCCGCCCTCGGTTACCCACGGCGCGCCGTCGGGGCCGATCGTGACGCCGTGCGGGGCCGCACCCTTGCCGAGGCTGACCAGCTTGAACGCACTGTCGCGCGGATTGAGCCGGCCCAGCGCACCGCTGCGCTGGCCCGTGAACCAGACGGTGCCATCGGGCGCCGGAGTGACATCGTGCAGGCCGGTCCCGGCGTCGACGTTGAAATATTTCACCCGGAACGGCGTCTGGGCATCCTGCGCCTGCGCTCTCGTGGTCAAAATCGCGGCAGTGGTGGAGGCGAGAAACTGGCGACGGTTCATTGCGTTATCCCGGCTTCGTGAAACAATGGGCCAGCACGCGAAGGTAATCCCTGACAGCATAAACCCACCACATTGCACCGTCAGACGGGCCGGGCGGGCGGGCCGTTCACATTTGCTTGCGCGCCGTGTATGACGCGGCGCATCAGCCAACCCCATATCGAGAAAGAGCACGTCATGACTGACATCGTCGACATCATCGGCCGCGAAATCCTTGATAGCCGTGGCAACCCCACGGTCGAGGTCGATGTGGTGCTGGAGGATGGGTCAATCGGTCGCGCGGCGGTGCCGTCGGGCGCGTCCACCGGCGCGCATGAGGCGGTGGAACTGCGTGACGGCGACAAGTCGCGTTACCTCGGCAAGGGCGTTGAGAAGGCGGTTGCCGCCGTCAACGGCGAGATCTTCGAGGCGCTCAGCGACCAGGCCGTCGAGGAGCAGGTCGCGATCGACCAGATCATGATCGAGCTCGACGGCACGCCGAACAAGAGCCGGCTCGGGGCCAACGCCATCCTCGGCGTCTCGCTGGCCTGCGCCAAGGCCGCCGCCGAATCCTTCGACATGCCGCTGTATCGTTATGTCGGCGGCACCTCGGCGCGGACGCTGCCGGTGCCGATGATGAACATCATCAATGGCGGCGTGCATGCCGACAACCCGATCGACTTCCAGGAATTCATGATCCTGCCGGTCGGCGCCACGTCGTTCGCCGAGGCGCTGCGTTGCGGTTCGGAAATCTTCCACACGCTGCGCGGCGAACTGAAGAAGGCCGGCCACAACACCAATGTCGGCGACGAGGGCGGCTTCGCGCCGAACCTGCCGTCGGCCGACGCCGCGCTTGAGTTCGTCATGAACGCAATCGGCAAGGCCGGCTACAAGGCGGGCGACGACGTCGTGCTCGGCCTCGACTGTGCCTCCACCGAATTCTTCAAGGAAGGCTCCTACGTCTATGGCGGCGAGAACAAGACCCGCTCGCGCTCCGAGCAGGTGAAGTATCTCGCCGATCTCGTCGGCCGCTATCCGATCGTCACCATCGAGGACGGCATGTCGGAGGACGACATGGACGGCTGGAAGGAACTGACGGATGCGATCGGCAAGAAGTGCCAGCTGGTCGGCGACGATCTGTTCGTCACCAACGTTACCCGGCTTGCCGACGGCATCAAGAACGGCCGCGCCAATTCAATCCTGGTCAAGGTCAACCAGATCGGCACGCTGACCGAGACGCTTGCGGCGATCGAGATGGCCTACAAGGCCGGCTACACCGCCGTGATGTCGCACCGCTCCGGCGAGACCGAGGATTCCACGATCGCCGATCTCGCGGTCGCCACCAATTGCGGGCAGATCAAGACCGGCTCGCTGGCACGCTCCGACCGCACCGCCAAGTACAACCAGCTGCTGCGCATCGAGCAGCAGCTCGGCACCCAGGCGAAATACGCGGGCAGGGCGGCCTTGAAGGCGCTGGCGTAGCGCCCCAACTTGATCGGGATCCAACAAACGCAAAAACGGGAGGTCGGGATGAGCGACGGCAAGAGCGGTCTGCAACTGCGTTCGCTGCTCAAGAAGAATGGCGAGCTCGAGATATCGCTGGTCAATGTCCCGACCCCCGAGCCCGGCCCCGACGAAGTCGTGGTCCGGGTCGAGGCGACCCCGATCAATCCGTCCGATCTCGGTCTTTTGATCGGCCCGGCCGACATGTCGGCCGCCAAGGTCTCCGGCAGCAAGGAATTGCCCGTGGTGAGCGCGCGCGTGCCGGAAACGGCATTGCCGGGCCTTGCCGCGCGGCTCGACGAGTCCATGCCGGTTGGCAATGAAGGCGCCGGCGTCGTGATCAGGACCGGTTCATCGGATGCGGCGAAAGCGCTGATGGGCCGCACCGTCGCGATGATCGGTGGCGCGATGTACGCGCAATACCGCACGCTGCGCGTCAACGAATGCCTGCCGCTGCCCGACGGCACCACGCCGGCGGAAGGCGCGTCCTGCTTCGTCAATCCGCTGACCGCGCTCGGCATGACCGAGACGATGCGGCGCGAGGGGCACAAGGCGCTGGTGCACACGGCGGCGGCGTCGAATCTCGGCCAGATGCTCAACAAGATCTGTCTCAAGGACGGCATCGGCCTCGTCAACATCGTGCGCAACAAGGAGCAGGCCGAGATCCTGCACAAGATCGGCGCCAAGCATGTCGTCGATTCCTCCGCGCCCGATTTCATGGACAAGCTCACCGGCGCGCTGGTCGAGACCGGCGCCACCATCGCCTTCGATGCGATCGGCGGCGGCAAGCTCGCGGGCCAGATCCTGGTCGCGATGGAGTCCGCGATCAACAAGACCGCCAAGGCCTACAGCCGCTACGGTTCGAACGTGCACAAGCAGGTCTATGTCTACGGCAGCCTCGACACCCGCTCGATCGAATTGCCGCGCGGCTTCGGCATGGCCTGGGGCGTCGGCGGCTGGCTGCTGTTCCCGTTCCTGATGAAGATCGGTCCGGAGGCCGGCAACAAGCTGCGCCAGCGCGTGGTGACCGAACTGAAGACGACTTTCGCCAGTCACTACACCAAGGTGGTCTCGTTGCAGGAGACCCTGCAGCTCGACAACATCGCCGTCTACAACAAGCGCGCGACCGGCGAGAAATTCCTGATCAACCCGAACAAGGGCTGAGGATCGAAAACGAAGGGCCGTCCCGACAGGGGCGGCCTTTTTGCTTTGCATAGACCAATTCGGCGAAACGCTGCGTTTCCGGAATTGAACGATCCATGCACTTGCATCTTTCTTGGTGCGCCGGTAGGTGAGGCCCACCAGTTTCACGCGCAACCCGAGGGGAATTTGCTATGGCCTATAACATCGTCACCATCGTCGGCAGCATCCGCAAGCAGAGCTTCTCGCTCAAGATCGCCAATGCGCTGGCCAAGCTTGCACCGGCGTCGCTGAAGCTCGATGTGACGACGCTTCAGGAAATTTCCTTCTTCAACCAGGACCTCGAGGCCGCGCCGCCGGCAGACTGGCTTGCCTTCCGCGAGAAGCTGCAGAAGTCGAACGGCGTGCTGTTCGTGACCCCCGAATACAACCGCTCGATCCCGGGCGTGCTGAAGAACGCGATCGACGTCGCCTCGCGGCCCTACGGCAAGAGCTCGTTCATCGGCAAGCCGATCGGCATCATCGGCAATTCGCCCGGACCGCTCGGCGGCGTTAGCGCGGTGAAGCACCTGCAGAACATCCTGCCGGGCATTTCCGGTCCGATCCTCGGTCAGCCGGAAGCCTATCTCAACGGCGTCGGCGATGCCTTCGACGACAACGGCGAACTGACCAAGGAGTCGCTCAAGGGCGTGCTGCAGCAGTACCTCGACGCCTTCGCGGCCTTTATCGAAAAGCAGAACCGCTGAGCAAGAGCCCCGTTCCGATTGAATCGGAACGGGACTCTGAACTTGCCTTGACGCGTTTTCTTCACGCGAACCGGCATCCACTTCGCTCGAAAACGCTCTGGTTCAGCGTTCGTTAACCCCATGGCCGCATGCTCGCGGCCATGGTTTCCCGCACACGCCTCAAATCGATTCTGACCGGGCTCGCCCTCTATACGCTGGCGGCGCTGATGGTCGGCTATTTCGGCGTCAACGCCTACACCGGCAAATACGGCTTGAACGCGCGGCAGGAACTCGATCAGGAGATCATCGCGCTGACCTCCGAGTTGGCGCGGCTGAAGAAGGAGCGGGCCGAGGGCGAGCAGCGGGTGTCGCTGTTGCGGTCGGACCGGGTCGATCCCGACATGCTGGACGAGCGTGCGCGCTTCCAGCTCGACTACGCCAATCCGCGTGATCTCGTTCGGATCAACAAGAACTGACGCGTTCTCAAATTTCAAAATCACTCGCGCGCTATCACAAAAATGTCGCGCTGCGCTGCAGTGCGGCATAGCAAAATTCCATCGGGCGAACGCAATCCTTCCAAGGCGATTTGAGTTGGGTTAGAGAGGGTTCTCCGACTTCTCTCACCCGGAATTGCCATGGCCGCACCCAAGAAAAGCGTCGCAAAAGAATCAGGGCAGGAGAAGGCCGGTTCTCCCCCCGAATTCACCAAGGAGCAGGAGCTCAAGGCACTGCGGGACATGCTCCTGATCCGGCGCTTCGAGGAGAAGGCCGGTCAACTCTACGGCATGGGCGCGATCGGCGGTTTCTGCCATCTCTATATCGGCCAGGAAGCGGTCGTGGTCGGCATGCAGATGGCGCTGAAGCCGGGCGACGAGGTCATAACCGGCTACCGGGACCACGGCCACATGCTGGCCTGCGACATGGAAGCCAAGGGCGTGATGGCCGAATTGACCGGACGCCGCGGCGGCTATTCCCGCGGCAAGGGTGGCTCCATGCACATGTTCAGCAAGGAGAAGCATTTCTACGGCGGTCACGGGATCGTGGGCGCGCAGGTCTCGCTCGGCACCGGCCTTGCGTTCGCCAACCGCTATCGCGGCAACGATAACGTCAGCGTGACCTATTTCGGCGACGGCGCGGCCAACCAGGGCCAGGTCTATGAAAGCTTCAACATGGCGGAGCTGTGGAAGCTGCCGGTGATCTACGTGATCGAGAACAACCGCTATGCGATGGGCACCTCGGTGTCGCGTGCATCGGCCCAGCAGGACTTCTCCAAGCGCGGCGCCTCCTTCAACATTCCGGGCAAGCAGGTCGACGGCATGGACGTGCGCGCGGTCAAGGCCGCCGCCGATGAGGCCGTGGCCTGGTGCCGCGGCGGCAACGGTCCGATGATTCTGGAGATGCAGACCTACCGCTACCGCGGCCACTCGATGTCCGATCCGGCCAAGTACCGCACGCGCGAGGAGGTCGAGAAGGTGCGTCACGACCAGGACCCGATCGAGCAGGTGCGCAACCGCTTGCTGGCCTCGGGCGTCAGCGAGCAGGAGCTGAAGGCGATCGACGCCCAGGTGCGCGAGATCGTCAACGAGGCCGCCGACTTCGCGCAGCACGATCCGGAGCCGGATCCGGCCGAGCTGTACACCGACATCTACCGCTGACCCCACCCGCGCAGACGAATTTCAAGACCGATTTCGGGAGCCGATATGCCCATTCAAGTGCTGATGCCTGCGCTGTCGCCCACCATGGAGAAGGGCAACCTCGCCAAATGGCTGAAAAAGGAAGGCGAGACCATCAAGTCCGGTGACGTCATCGCCGAGATCGAGACCGACAAGGCGACGATGGAGGTCGAGGCAACCGACGAGGGCACGCTCGGCAAGATCCTGATTCCGGAAGGCACCGCGGACGTTGCGGTGAACACGCCGATCGCCACCATTCTCGTCGACGGCGAAAGCGCCGCCGACCTCGCCAAGGCGCCGGCGGCACCAGCGCCGCAGCCGAAGGCCGCCGAGGCCGCGCCGGCCGAAGCCAAGGCGGATGCAAAGGCGGAAGCGCCGCAGCCCGCGGCGAAGGCACCGGCCGCGCCCGCGACCGAGCCGCTGCCTGATCCGGAAATCCCTGCGGGGACCGAGATGGTCACGCAGACCATTCGCGAAGCGCTGCGCGATGCGATGGCCGAGGAGATGCGCCGCGACGGCGACGTCTTCATCATGGGCGAGGAGGTCGCGGAATATCAGGGCGCCTACAAGGTGACGCAGGGCCTGTTGCAGGAATTCGGCGCCCGCCGCGTGATCGACACGCCGATCACCGAGCACGGCTTTGCCGGCGTCGGCGTCGGCGCGGCGATGGCGGGCTTGAAGCCGATCGTCGAGTTCATGACCTTCAACTTCGCCATGCAGGCGATCGACCAGATCATCAACTCCGCCGCCAAGACGCTCTATATGTCCGGCGGCCAGATGGGATGCTCGATCGTGTTCCGCGGCCCGAACGGCGCCGCCGCGCGCGTCGCCGCCCAGCACAGCCAGGACTACGCGGCGTGGTACTCGCAGATCCCGGGCCTCAAGGTGATCGCGCCGTATTCGGCCGCCGATTACAAGGGCCTGCTCAAGGCCGCGATCCGCGATCCCAATCCGGTGATCTTCCTCGAGAACGAGGTGCTGTACGGCCACACCGGCGAGGTGCCGAAGCTGGCTGATTTCGTGGTGCCGATCGGCAAGGCGCGGATTGCCCGCGCCGGCAACGACGTCACCATCGTCTCCTGGGCGATGGGCATGTCCTATGCGCTGAAGGCCGCCGACGAACTCGCCAAGGAAGGTATCGAGGCCGAGGTGGTCGATCTGCGCACCATCCGTCCGATGGACACCGAGACCGTCATCAACTCGGTGAAGAAGACCGGCCGCGCGGTCACGGTCGAGGAGGGCTGGCAGCAGAGCGGCGTCGGCTCCGAGGTCGCCGCGCGCATCATGGAGCACGCCTTCGACTATCTCGACGCGCCGGTGGCGCGCGTCTCCGGCAAGGACGTGCCGATGCCCTATGCCGCCAACCTCGAAAAGCTCGCTCTGCCCTCCGTCGCCGAGGTGGTCGCCGCCGCCAAGGCCGTATCCTACCGGTAACGCCGATGGCCGGTCCCAAGGAGCAGCCGCTGCCGCCTGACGTGATGGGCCGCGACGACGCCATCGAGGTGCTGCGCGCCTTCGTCGTCGATGGCGGCCTGTCGATCGCGTTCCAGCGCGCTTTCGAGGAGCCGGACATGTGGGGGCTCATGCTGGTCGACATCGCCCGTCACGCCGCGCGCGCCTATGCGCGCGAGAGCGAATACACCGAGGACGAGGCGCTCGCGCGCATCGTCGAGATGTTCGAAGCCGAAATCGCCCGGCCGACCGACATGGGCCAAACCAAACCGCGGTCGCAACAAGGTCACTGACAATGCCGATCAATATTCTCATGCCCGCGCTGTCGCCGACGATGGAAAAGGGCAACCTCGCCAAGTGGCTCAAGAAAGAGGGCGACAAGGTCAAGTCCGGCGACGTGATCGCGGAGATCGAGACCGACAAGGCGACGATGGAAGTCGAGGCGGTCGATGAAGGCACGATCGCCAAGATCCTGGTGCCCGAGGGCACCCAGGACGTGCCGGTCAACGACGTCATCGCGGTCATGGCCGGCGACGGCGAGGATGTGAAGGCGGCGGCCAGCGCCGGAGCAGGCGCCACACCGGCCGCGAAACCCGCCGAGGCGCCGAAGCCCGCTGCCCAGGCCGCGCCGGCGGCGGCTCCCGCACCGGCGGCAGCGCCTGCGCCGAAGCCGGCCGCAGCGCCCGCCGCGGCGCCTCAGGCCGCCGCACCCGCCGCGCAGGCCAACGGCCACGCCCGCGTGTTCTCTTCACCCCTGGCGCGCCGGTTGGCAAAGGAAGCCGGCATCGATCTCGCCCGCATCACCGGCACCGGCCCGCATGGCCGGGTCATCGCGCGCGACGTCGACGAGGCCAAATCCGGCAAGGGCCTGAAGGCGCCGGCGGCCGCGCCCGCCGCGGGACCGAGCATCGCGCCGTCGATGTCGGACAAGCAGATCCTCGCGCTGTTCGAGCCGGGCTCCTACGAGGTGGTGCCGCATGACGGCATGCGCCGCACCATCGCGCAGCGTCTCACCGCCTCGGTGCAGAACGTCCCACACTTCTATCTCACCATCGACTGCGACATCGGCAAGCTGCTCGCCGCGCGCGAGGAGATCAACGCCGCAGCGCCGAAGGACAAGGAGAAGAAGCCGCTCTACAAGATCTCGGTCAACGACTTCGTCATCAAGGCGATGGCGGTCGCGCTGCAGAAGATTCCGAACTGCAACGTCAGCTGGACCGAAGGCGGCATGCTCAAGCACAAGCATTCCGACGTCGGCGTCGCGGTGGCGATGCCGGGCGGCCTGATCACGCCGATCATCCGCAAGGCCGAGACCAAGACGCTCTCGACCATCTCCAACGAGATGAAGGATTTCGCCGCCCGCGCCCGCGCCCGCAAGCTGAAGCCGGAGGAATATCAGGGCGGCACCACCGCGGTCTCCAACCTCGGCATGTACGGCATCAACCACTTCACCGCCGTGATCAATCCGCCGCATGCCTCGATCCTCGCGGTCGGCACCTCGGAGGAGCGTCCAGTGGTGCGCGGCGGCAAGATCGAGATCGCGCACATGATGAGCGTGACCCTGTCGTGCGATCACCGCGCGATCGACGGCGCGCTCGGCGCCGAGCTGATCGGCGCCTTCAAGCAGCTGATCGAAAACCCCGTGATGATGATGGTGTGACGGGCATCCGCCATGTACGCGATCTACGGTCCGTACGTCCTGCTCGCGGCCGTCGCCGTCGCGTTGCTCGTTGCGGTCAACCGCGACCTGATATCGACGATCCAGTTCAGGATCATGATGATCGGCGCCGCGGTGCTGGCGCTGGCGTGGTCCGTGTTCCTCGGTGCGGTATGGCGGGAGTACGGATGAATGGCCGGCACGGCTCGCACGCGCTGGCCCTGGATCTCGCTGTTGCTGTCGGCCGCGCTGGTCTGCAATCCGGTCGGGTTCGATTTTCTGCACTCCGCGTTCTTCGCCGGCGAGCAGCTGGCGCGGAACATCGCCCAGCCGATCGTGCTGACGGCCCTGGCCATCATGGCCCTGGTGATCGGGCTCGAATGGCTGGTCAGGTCATTGATCGCAAGAAGCCGCGCCCGCGGCGCCACACGTTGAGTTGAACGGGAGCCGCCATGGCCGACACATCCTTTGACGTCATCATCATCGGCTCCGGCCCCGGCGGCTACGTGACCGCGATCCGCGCCGCGCAGCTCGGTTTCAAGACCGCGATCGTCGAGAAATCCTATCTCGGCGGCATCTGCCTGAACTGGGGCTGCATCCCGACCAAAGCGCTGCTGCGCTCCGCCGAGATCTATCACTACATGCAGCACGCCAAGGATTACGGCCTCTCGGCCGACAACGTCTCGTTCGATCCGAAGGCCGTGGTGCAGCGCTCGCGCGGCGTCTCGAAGCGCCTCAATGACGGCGTCGGCTTCCTGATGAAGAAGAACAAGGTCACGGTGATCTGGGGCGACGCCACGATCGATGCGCCCGGCAAGATCACGGTGAAGAAGTCGGCGGTCGAGGCGCCGAAGGGCGCCAGCGGCGAGGGCACCTATCAGGCCAAGCACATCATCGTGGCGACCGGCGCGCGGCCGCGCGTGCTGCCCGGGCTCGAGCCCGACAAGAAGCTGATCTGGACCTATTTCGAGGCGATGGTGCCGGAGCGGATGCCGAAGTCGCTGCTGGTGGTCGGCTCCGGCGCGATCGGCATCGAGTTCGCCTCGTTCTTCCACACCATGGGTGCCGACGTCACCGTGGTCGAGGTGCTGCCGCAGATTCTCCCGGTCGAGGATGCGGAAATCGCAGGGCTCGCCCGCAAGCGGTTTGAGAAGATGGGGATCAAGATCCTCACCTCGACCAAGGTGACAAAGCTCGAGAAGAAGGCCGACAGCGTGGTTGCGACCATCGACGACGGCAAGGAGAAGCCGCAAGCGGTGGAGTTCGAGCGCGTGATTTCGGCGGTCGGCGTGGTCGGCAATATCGAGAATCTCGGGCTGGAGAAGCTCGGCGTCAAAACCGACCGCGGCTGCATCGTGATCGACGGCCTCGGCAAGACCAACGTTCCCGGCATCTATGCGATCGGCGACGTCGCGGGGCCGCCGATGCTCGCGCACAAGGCCGAGCATGAAGGCGTGATCTGCATCGAGGCGATCAAGGGCCTGCATCCGCATCCGATGGACAAGCTGATGATCCCGGGCTGCACCTATTGCAACCCGCAGGTCGCCTCCGTCGGCCTCACCGAGGCCAACGCCAAGGAAGGCGGCCGCGAGATCCGCGTCGGCCGCTTTCCCTTCGTCGGCAACGGCAAGGCGATTGCGCTCGGCGAGGACCAGGGCCTCGTCAAGGTGATCTTCGACAAGAAGACCGGACAGCTGCTCGGCGCCCACATGATCGGCGCTGAGGTCACCGAGCTGATCCAGGGCTATGTCGTGGCAATGAATCTGGAGACCACGGAAGAGGAACTGATGCACACCGTATTCCCGCATCCGACCTTGTCGGAGATGATGAAGGAAGCAGTGCTCGACGCCTATGGGCGCGTGCTGAATATCTAGTCTCAGCTCCGTCATCCTGAGGTGCGAGCGCAGCGAGCCTCGAAGGATGCACGGCCGAGACCTAGCAGCCGGGCTCGTCGCCCTTCGAGACGCGCTTCGCGCTCCTCAGGGTGACGGATCCGGCAGGGAAGAACTCAAGAAGAACAAGAAGGACAGAATCTCGTGAAAGACAACGACAACCTCACCATCGAACGCCCGACTTTCGTCACCCATCTCGAATGCGCGATGGAGGGCGATCATTATCCGGCCGACCAGGTGCACAATCTCTCCAAGGCCGGCAAGCCGCTGCTGGTGCGCTACGACCTTGCCGGGGTGAAGAAGGCGCTGACCAAGGATGCGCTGGCGCAGCGTCCCGCCGATCTGTGGCGCTACCGCGAGCTGCTGCCGGTGCGCAAATGCAAGGACATCGTCAGCCTCGGCGAAGTCACGACGCCGCTGATCCGGCTGCCGCGGCTCGGCGCCAGACTTGGCGGCGGCGAGATCATTGTGAAAGATGAAGGCCGGCTGCCGACCGGCTCGTTCAAGGCACGCGGCCTTGTGATGGCGGTGTCGATGGGCAAGGCGCTCGGCATCAAGCACATGGCGATGCCGACCAACGGCAATGCCGGCGCGGCGCTGGCGGCCTACGCCACCTCGTGCGGCATCAAGACCACGATCTTCTGCCCGGCGGACACGCCGGAAGTGAATGTCAGCGAGATCGAGCTGCAGGGCGCCACCGTCTATCGCGTCAACGGCTATATCGACGACTGCGGCAAGATCGTCGGCGAGGGCAAGGCGAAAGTCGGCTGGTTCGACACCTCGACCCTGAAGGAGCCGTACCGGATCGAGGGCAAGAAGACGATGGGCCTCGAGCTCGCCGAGCAGCTCGGCTGGGACGTGCCCGACGTGATCTTCTATCCGACCGGCGGCGGCACCGGCCTGATCGGGATGTGGAAGGCGTTCGACGAGCTCGAGAAGATCGGCTTCATCGGTTCGAAGCGGCCGCGCATGGTCGCGGTGCAGGCCTCCGGCTGCGCGCCGATGGTGCGGGCCTATGAGGCCGGCACCGAACACGCCGCGCGCTGGGAGGACGCCCACACCATCGCCTCGGGCATCCGCGTGCCGCAGGCGATCGGCGACTTCCTCATTTTGCGCGCGGTGCGCGAGAGCAAGGGCTTTGCGATCGCGGTCGATGACGACAAGATCAGCGCCGCCCTCAACGAGGTCGCGCGCGAGGAGGGGCTGTTGCTGTGCCCCGAGGGCGCCGCGACCTATGCCGCCTACAAAGAGAGCCTCGCCGACGGCCGTGTCAGCAAGACCGAACGCGTGATGCTGTTCAACTGCGCCAGCGGCCTGAAATACCCGCTGCCGCCGATCACCCGCACGCTCGACCGGCACAAGCCGATCGACTTCTCGCAGTTCTGACGCCTCATCCGAAGGGCCATCTTGTCGAAAGGTGGCCCTTCAAAAATGATACGACAAAGAAGATTGAGGGAGAGCGTGATGCGGAAGCTGGTTCTGGCCGTGTTGGCGATGTTGGCGTTGACGGGGACCGTTTCCGCGGAAACCTATCCCGCGCACCCGATCACCATCGTGGTGCCGTTTGCTGCCGGTGGCCCCTCGGATGCGATGGCGCGCATCCTCGGCGAGCGCATGAAGCAGTCGCTGGGCGAGGTGCTTCTGATCGAGAACGTGACCGGGGCGGGCGGCTCGATCGGCGTCGGCCGTGCGGTGCGCTCGGCGCCCGACGGCTACACCATCTCGTTCGGCCATCTCGGCACCCATGTCGCCAACGGCGCGATCTACAAGCTCGGCTACGACCTCGTCACCGATCTCGAGCCGGTGGTGCTGCTGCCGAGCAACCCGATGATCATCGTCAGCAAGAACGCCGTGCCGGCGAAATCGCTGAAAGAATTGCTGGAGTGGCTGAAGTCGCGGCCGGCGCCGCCGACCGCGGGCACCGCCGGCGCCGGCAGCGGCAGCCATATCGCCGGGCTCTATTTCGAGAACGTCTCCGGCATCAAGCTGCAGTATGTGCCGTATCGCGGCACCGGGCCGGCGCTGAACGACCTCGTCGCCGGCCAGATCGACATCATCGTCGACCAAACCTCGAACTCGATCAACCAGGTCCGCGCCGGCAATATCCGCGCCTATGCGGTCACCGATTCCAAGCGGGTCACGAATGCGCCCGACGTTCCGACGGTCGACGAGGCCGGTCTGCCGGGCTTCCACATGACGCTGTGGTCCGGCCTCTGGGTGCCGAAGGGTACCCCGAAGGAGATCGTGGCCAAGCTCAACGCCGCTGCAGTCGAGGCGCTGGCCGATCCGGCCGTGCAGAAGCAACTCGAGAATTTGGGCTTGCAGATGCCGCCGAAGGATCAGCTCGCGCCGGAAGCGCTCGGCGCCTGGCAGAAGGCGGAGATTGCAAAATGGTGGCCGATGATCAAGGCCGCCAACGTGAAGGTGGATTGAGACGGATCCATGGGCGTCGTCCCGGCGAAGGCCGGGACCCATACGCCGCGGCCGACGCAAGGAGCAATCGGTTCGACGATTTCCGAATGACCTCCAGCGGTGGTTATGCGTTCCGGCCTGCGCCGCGACCACGCTGCATTATTGCGACGGCATTGTCTCAGCCGGCGCCGCGTTGCTCTCCTGCGTCACGATGCGCTCGCCGTTCTTGGCTATCGCCGTGCCGGCGTCCTCGAACCGTGTCTGGTAGACTGCGAAATTCTCCATCACGCGCTGGACGTAGTTGCGCGTCTCGGAGATCGGGATCCGCTCCACCCAGTCGACCGGATCGACCTTGGGATCGCGTGGGTCGCCATAGGCCTTGATCCAGTCGCGAACGCGGCCGCGGCCGGCGTTGTAGCCGGCAAAGGTCATGATGTGGCAGTTGCGATATTCCGACAGCAACGCGCTGAGCTCGGCGGCGCCCATCTGGGTGTTGTAGACGGGATCGGACACCATCCGGCTCCAGTCGTAGCTGACGCCGAAGCGCTTCGCGGTGTCGCGGCCGGCTTCCGGGGTCACCTGCATCAGGCCGACGGCGTTGGCCGCCGACTTGTCGCGCTGGTCGAACGCGCTTTCGGTGCGCGCGATCGAGTAGGTCATGCTGCGCCCGATATCGGGCGCGATCGGCGTGTGCTTGGGAATGCCGATCACGGGGAAAGCGTAATGGTCGAAGGCAAAGCCGCGCGCGAGGGCGATCTTGCCGATCTGCAGCATGGCGCGGGCATCGTTGCGGCGGCCGGTCAGCTCGCCGAGCGCTTCGAGCATCCCGACATCGGTGCTTTCCTCGGCGAGGTCGGCCGCGAAATAGAGCACGATGTCGGGCTCGCCGATCGCATAGAGCATATCGGCGGCGCGGACGCGCTCATCCGCTGCCATGCTGCCGGCGCTAGCGGCCGGCGAGGGCGCGCGCAGCTCGACGCCACCATCACGGCCGAGCCTGGCCAGCGCGAGCTGACCGTAATAGGCCGTCGGGTAGCGCGCGGCGGCCTGGTAATCGGCCCGCATCGCCACGGAATTGCCGAGTGCCTCGGCGGCGCGGCCGCGCCAATAGGCGGCGCGCGCCAGCACGGTCGGGTTGGTCTGGCCCTCGTCGATATGCGCGAAATGCGCCGCGGCGATGTTGGCGTCGTTGAGATAGCGCAGCGCGATCCAGCCGCGCATGAAGTGCATGTCGGAGCGGTAATAAGGATTGTCCGGCGCCGCCGCGGGCCGGATCACGTCATAGGCCGCCTGGTACTCGCCCTGGTCAAGCAGCTTGCGGGAGAGGATGCGGCGCTCGCGCCACCACTGGTCGGTGTCCTGTTGCGCCATCGTCTCGGGCTCAGCCGCGATCGTCACGCGCGCCGCTTCGTCGACCTTGTTCTTCGCAAGCAGCCACTGAATTCGGCACAGCGTGTAGCCGAGATCGCGCCGGGCATCGGCCGGCACATCGTTGAGTGTGTCCTCTGCCTTGCTGGATTGTCCGCGGACCGCGCCACAGGCTTTCACGATCGCCAGATCGTCGCTGCCGAGCCGCTGCGCCACGCGCCTCGCGCCGGCGAGGTCCTTGGCGCCGATCCGCTTGTCCATGCGCGCCCGATGGTCGTCGCGCGTCAGCAGGTCCTTGAACGCATCATAGGCGTCGCTCTCGGTGCGATCGGACAGCTCCTCCGAGCGCCAGGCTTCGCGCACCAGGCGGGTGGCGCCGTCGCGGTCGCCTTCGGCCAGCAGCGTGCGGGCGAGCGCGAACTTGCCCTTGGCGCTGATCGGCTGATCGAGGGTGAAGCCGTGCACGGTGGCCGGATCGCTGCGCTCCTGCCACATCCGCGCTTCGGCGCGCTTGCGCAACAGCGTGACGCTTGGCCAGTCCGGGTTGGCCGTCACGAATGCCGCATAGCGGGTGAACGGTGCGCTCGATTCCGAGTGGCGCAGCAGATACCACTCGACGAGTTTTCGTCCGACCGGATCGGTGATCTTGGCCTGGATGTCGGTCGCGTCGCTGGTCTTGCCTCTGCGCGCGGCAAGGATCGCGTCCCTGATCGTGGCGAGATCGCCCGACAATTGCGGCCCGGCGGGTTTCTCCGGCTCGGGCGCCTTCTCAGCCGATTTGGAAGGAGCGGATTTGGCCTTCGCGGATTTCCGTTTATCGGCGCCATGTCTGGCGTGCCGCCGCTTGCCGGAGGCACTCTCGCGCGCGGCCTTGCCGCCATGCGCCTTCTTGTCCCCGTGGCCACTCTTGGCCTGGTGCTGGTGATGCGGCTTGGCGGTCGCCTGGACCGGAAGCAGCGCGAGCGCGGCGGCGGTGGCGAAACACGCCAGCGGACGTAGGCAACGGTTCATTCCCTGGTCCCCCCTGAGAAACCATGAGGCACAACAGAACGCGTCATACGGCGGCACAACCGCCGCAGATTATCACTACCCTCGATTCTCGAGTGTTAATGCTGCTGCAACTCAACAGGGAAAACACGGCGAAATATGGAATATGACGTGTGGAACCCGCGGGAACCGGGGTTCTTACGGTGAAAACGGACAGGCAGCACGGTGCTTTGACCGGTTCCTCGTGAATTGTATCGTCGTTGCGAGCGCGCGTGGGGGCTGCCGATGTCACTAACAGATCACTTTTCGCCAGCCGGTGCGCCATGACGGCTAGCCTCAGAACCATCCTCGACGGCGGCCGCTATTTTGAGGGCCCGCGCTGGCATCGCGGGCGGCTCTGGTTCGTCGATTGCATGGCGCGGACGCTTCTGAGCATCAGCCCGTCGGGCGAGTTGCAGGAGCGTGCTGCGCTGACCGACGACACGCCGTGTGGTCTCGGCGTACTGCCTGATGGCGACATCGTCGTGCTGACGATGTTCAGGAAGCGGCTGCTGCGGTTTTCCGACGGAGCGCTGTCGCTCTATGCCGATCTATCCGAGGTCGCGACCGGCACGATCGACGACATGATCATCGACGGGCAGGGACGCGCCTATGTCGGCGATCTCGGCTTCAACCTGCCGCCGCCGGAGCGCCGCGGTGCGGTAGGCCGCATCATCCTCGTGACGCCCGACGGCAGTGCGCGCGTCGTTGCGGAAGGCTTGCGGTTTCCCAACGGCATTGCCGTCTCCTCCGACCATCGCCGGCTCGTCGTTGCCGAAATGGATGGCGCAGGTCTCGCCGATTACGACATCGCGCCGGACGGCGGCCTGAGCCTGCGCGGGCGGTTCGGCAGCATCAACGATCCCGACGGCATCTGCCTCGATGCCGACGGGGCGACCTGGGTCGCGTCTTTCACGGAAGATGCTTTTGTCCGGATCGATCGCACTGGCGTGGAGCGTGAGCGCATCACGGTGTCCGGCCGCCGCGCGCTTGCCTGCGCGCTCGGTGGTGCGGACCGCAGGACGCTGTTCTGCCTGAGCGCGGAGACGTCCTACGAGGAGCTACGCAAGGGCAGGTCCGCGTCGCGGATCGATGTGGTCGAGGTCGACACGCCGGGTGATGGCTATCCCTGAGCCGCGACCGCAGGCGCGTCTCACTTCTTCTTTTTCTTCTCTTTCCTCTTCAGGATATCGGCCTGGCTCCTGAAGGCGCGGGCGAGGGAGCGCATCTGGTTGGCGACAAGTGCGTCGGCCGTCGTCAATGCAACCCGCTCCGCGGTCTGCGCCTGCTTGCGAATTGCCTTGGCCATTTTCATGAAGGAACCAATCGCGCCGCGTCGCTCTGGTTCCTGGACGAGCGACTGCGTCTTGATCTCGGGGTCTTGAGTTTCGTTCTCGTTTCGTTCATATTGGCGCGCTCCGGGAGAGTGCCGCCATGGACGCCGAGCGAGACCGCGAAATCATCAGGCTGTGGAACGAGCTTCGCCGGCTGCAGCGCGAGGGGCGTCCGACGGCGTTGCTGGTCCGCCGGATTGAGAAGGCGCTGGCGGCTCGGGAGCAGGAGGCCGCCTGAAACTCCGGTCCTGCCGCGTCCCCTCTGCGCGAAAACGGTCTAGCGCCCGCCGTCCGGCCCCATGATCAGATTCGGCAGCCAGGTCGAGATCTGCGGAAAGAAGCAGAGCAACAGCACTGCGAACATCATCAGCAGCACGAACGGCAGCGTGCCCCAGATCACCTCGCTCAAGGGGATGTCGGGCGCGACGTTGCGGATCACGAAGATGTTGAGGCCGACCGGCGGATGGATCAGCCCCATCTCCATCACGATGGTCATGACGACGCCGAACCAGATGATGTCGAACTCGGCCGCGCGCAGCGGCGGCAGGATGATCGGCGCGGTCATCAGGATGATCGAGACCGGCGGCAGGAAGAAGCCGAGCACGATCACCATCACGAGGATCGCAAACAAGAGCTCCCAGCGCGGCAGGTGCATTGCGACGATCGCTTCCGCCGCCGACTGCGAGATGTGCAGGTAGCTCATCACATAGGAATAGAGCAGCGACATGCCGATGATCAGCATCAGCATGGTGGACTCGCGGATGGTCGATTTCAGGATCGGCGACAGGTCGCCGGGCGTCCACACGCTGTAGATCACGGCGATCAGCCCGAGCGCCAGGAGGCCGCCGAGGCCGGCGGTTTCCGACGGCGTGGCGTAGCCGCCATAGAGCGCGATCATCACGCCGGTCAGCAGCAGCACGAACGGGATCACGCGCGGCAGCGCGCTGAAGCGCTCGGCCATGGTGAATTCGTCATGCTGCAGGATCGCCGCGTCCTTGCCGGTCGCGTCATAGACGGCGCGGGCCATGGCGTATTCCTTGCGGAAGCGGAACACGGCGTAGAAACCGAACAGCGTCACCAGCAGCAGGCCGGGGCCGATGCCGGCGAGAAACAGCCGTCCCAGCGATTTCTCGGCTGCGACGGCGAACAGGATCATCGTGATCGAGGGCGGCAGCAGGATGCCGAGCGTGCCGCCGGCGGCGATGATCCCCGCGGCAAAGCCGCCGGAATAGCCGCGCTTGCGCATCTCCGGAATGCCGGCGGAACCGATCGCCGAGCAGGTCGCCGGCGAGGAGCCGGCCATCGCCGCGAACAGGGCGCAGGCGAACACGTTGGCGACGCCGAGGCCGCCGGGCACGCGGTGCAGCCAGGCGTGCAGCGCCGAATAGAGATCCTGGCCGGCGCGCGATTTGCCGATTGCCGCGCCCTTCAGGATGAACAGCGGGATCGACAGCAGCGTGATCGAGGCCATCTCCTCGTAGACGTTCTGCGTCACCGTATCGAGCGAGGCCGCCGGCATGAAGATCGCCATGAACACGACCGCGACGGCACCGAGCGCGAACGCGATCGGCATGCCGGAGAACATCGCAAACAGGGTGGCAAGTCCGTAGGAGATACCAATACCAAACACGGTCATCGGCGTGCGCCACCCGTCAGCGGAATGATGATTTGCAGGAGGATCTGCACGCAGAGCAGCGTCATGCCCAGCGCCATCAGCACGTAGGGGATGGCCAGCGGCGGCGACCACATCGAGTTGGACACCTGGCCGTCGACATAGGCTTCATGCGCCAGCGTCCAGGACTTCCAGGCGAAGAAGGCGCAGAACGCGAAGCTCGCGACGTCGACCAGCCACAGCCTGATGGCGTTGGCGCGCGCCGAGAGCAGCCCGACGAACGCCTCGATGCTGACATGGCCGCGCTGGCTCTGCACATAGGCCGAGGTCATGAAGGTGGCGCCGACCAGGAGGAACACGGCCGCCTCGTCCTGCCAGTAGTTCGGGCTGTGGAACAGGGCGCGGCCGAGCACGCTGTAGCTCAGGATCACGCAGGCCGCGACCAGGGCGAGCGCGGCGAACACCACGATGATGTTGTTGCAGATCGACAGCGCGCGCCCAAGCAAGGCCACGGGCGTGTTGCCCGCGGCGACGCTTGCGGTTTCGGCCTGATCCGCGACCGGACCATGCATCATGCGGCGACGTCGCTTGCGAGCTTCAAAAGGTTGGCGGCGGTGGCGGTCTTGGCGCCATAATCCTTCCACGCGGTATCGCGCGCGATGTCGCGCCACTTGCCGACAATGGTTGCATCGAGCGCACTGACCTTGGCGCCGGCCTTCTCGTAGACCTTGGCGACTTCGGTATCGTCGTCCTGCGCCCCCTTGCGGCCGAACGCCTCGAGCTCGGTGCCGACGGCCAGGATGATGTCCTGCTGGCTTTTCGGCAGCTTGTCGAAGATCGCCTTCGACATCATCAACGGCTCCAGCATGAACCAGTAGGAGGCGCCCGCGCCCGAAGTCAGCGATTTCGCGACCTCCTCGAGGCGGAACGAGATCAGGCTGGTGGAGGAGGTGATGCCGGCGTCGCAGGCGCCGGTCTGCATCGCGGCGTAGAGCTCGTTCGACGGCACCGACAGCACGGCGGCGCCGGCGGTCTGCAGCACCATGTCCATCTCGCGCGAGCCGCCGCGCACCTTGAGGCCCTTGGCATCTTCAGGCGCGACGATCGCCTTGGAGCGGCTGGCGACGCCGCCGGCCTGCCAGACCCAGGAGATCAGCAGAATGCCCTTGTCGGCGAGGAAGTCGGTCAGCGCCTTGCCGACCGGCTCCTTCTTCCAGCGCAGGCCCTGATCGTAGGTGGTGACGAGGCCCGGCATCAGGCCGATATTGGTCTCCGGCAATTCGCCGCCGGCATAAGGCATCGGATACAGGCTGAGATCGAGCGCGCCCTTGCGCATCGCCGAGAACTGCGCGTTGGTCTTGATCAGCGACGAGTTCGGGTAGACCTCTGCGGTGAGGTCGCCGCCCGAGCGCTTGGCGACCTCGGCCGCGAACATCCTGCACAGCCGGTCGCGGAAGTCGCCCTTGTCGATGGTGCCGCCGGGGAACTGGTGGGAGATCTTCAGTGTGGTCGCGGCATGCGCGGTCCCGATGCCCATCCGCAGGACGGCGGGTGCGGCGAGGGCGGAAGCAAGGACGTGGCGGCGTGTAAGCATGGTTCTCCCCTGAGAGCTTCTTGAGTGGCTGTTAGGCCGGCGCGGAGCTTTAGCTTAGCCGGTCTTCGCGTGAATATTCTCTAGTCTGATAGTTCGAGGCGCCCTGATAGTGCGAGCCGATACGGGGCTGCAAGTCCTGACGCTCAAGTCCTGACGCTCAAGTCCTGACATTCAAGCCTTGCCGTTGTTGCGGCGCACACTGATGCGCGGTGACGCCGCGTCGTCACGCAACCGTCGCGCGACCAGCCGCCGGGCGACCGCAGCCGTGCTGCTTCAAGAATTCGTTATTGGAGGTAACGACGGCCGGCGCAAGTGCGTCGAGCAGAGAGCGGCAAGTCGTCGCGCTCACATTCGACCACACAAGGGATCATGACCATGACCACCAAGACCCGCCTCGGCCTTTCCGCCGCGCTGCTCTCGTTCAGCCTGGCGCTGGCGCCCGCCGCCTTCGCTCAGGACAAGATGGGCAAGGATGACGCGATGAAGAAGGAAGACACGATGTCCAAGGATGCCATGAAGAAGGACGGTGGCATGATGAAGAAGGACGACGCCATGAAGAAGGACGGCGGCGGGATGATGAAGAAAGACGACGGCATGAAGAAGAACTGACTGCCGTCATCGCCCGCTGTCCGCAGGCCCGCCGCTCTGGCGGGCCTGGTTGCGCCTTAGCGCTTCTTCTTGCCGCGCTCCTTGCGTGCCGCGTAGCGGGCATCGCGCTTGGCCTTCTGCTCGGCGAGCAGCGCCTCCTCGCGGGCGGTTTCCTCTTCCTTCTCGCGCGCAATGCGGGCGGCCTCGGCGGCTGCGGCCTCATCCTCGCGGCGCTTCTGCTCGGCCTTTTCGGCCTCACGGGTTTCCTTGGCCTTGGCGCGGCGGTCGGCGATCGCCGCGCGCTCCTCGGCACGTGCCTTCACAGCGGGATCGTCAGCTCCCGGCTGGGAGCGAAACTTGTTGAGGAGGTTTTGCCGCGCCTGCAGGGCCGCTTTCTGGCGGTCGGCAAAACCCGGTTCCTTGAAGCCACTCATAGAGGAAGCCTTGCTGCTTTCTGTTCGGGTGATGGATGGGGTTGGTTCGGCGTTTCAATAAGTGAATGGCGACGAAATTGCCAGTGGCGAACGGAGGGCTGTGGAGCAAGGGAGATATGAGCCAGCGTCAAGCGGCCATCGTTCGCCCCGCGGGCGCGTGGTGAGTGGCTGGTCACCAAGGGCTGTTGAACAAGTGCTGTTGAAAAGTTCAGCCGCGCTGAAGGTGCTCGCGTCGTCCGTTACCCAGGACCTTGGCAACCGTCTCGGCGGTCATCGCGCTCCGGTCCGAGGCGCGCTGGGCTTCCAGCCTGTCGCGCGCCTTTTCGGTGATCAGCAGACTGATCAGCCGCAGCCTGGTGCTCTCATCGACAGCCTCCGAGAGCAACTGCCTGTAACGCTGATAGTCGTACGTCGTCGCTTCTTGTTCGCTCATCGGCACGCCCCGCACACGCGCTCCACTTCAGCGAGTAGTCTTTCGCGAGTCGCCCCTGGCGCGCAACGGAATTGCGGTGCCGACGGCCGTGGCCGTGCATTTCATTGGGCGACTGTTGCAGAATTGATCGCACGCAACCGTGCAAATCGTCATGATGCGGACCGTGGCAATCGGGAACCGAAGCTGGCATGAGCGACTCCGACGACGGAGGCAGCAGAAGGGGCGCGCTGATCGGACTGCTGGTCGCAGCGGTCATGCTCGCGGTCGGCCTCTGGCTCGCGCATGACCTGACGGCGGCGAGCAAGATGCAGGACTGCCTGATGTCGGGCCGGACCAACTGTAATGTGATCGAGCCGGCGCGCTGACCCCGTCTTGCGGCAGTGCAATATCGATCCCACATCAAGCCCAAAGACTAGGGCTGAACTGTTTGATCCCGGCTGTGATTCCGATCACACGCGGACAGGCGGGCTGCCTCGACTCCCAGAGATCGGCGGGAACCAAGGCCATGATGTCCAAGCTGTGGTCCGGAAAGGGCGCGGCGCTGGCTGCCGCAGGCGCGGCGGGTGCCGTTTTGGTGGCGTATCTATCCCTGACGCTGGCGTCGCCCGAGCCGGTGTCCAACGCGGCGCTCGGGCCGGAATGGCAATGCAGCCGGGTCGCCTTCGTGCTGACCACCTGCACCCGGGCGACCGAGGCGGAGGCTGAGGCCAAGCCGCAGGGCGAGGTCAAGGCGATCCCGGTGCGGGCGAAGGACGATTGTCCGCCGGAGCTCTAGATCTTTTTCTGGCGCGTTGTCCGCACGCGAGGCGGTGCCGATTTCGCTGGAAGGCGCGCCGGCCGGCCGGGGCCGCCGCAGCGGCCGCATTTCAGGTTATTTCTTGGTGGTACCGCGCGGCTTGATCGACAGGCCGAGGCGCATGGCCATCTTCTTGATCCGCTCCGGCGAGCGGCCGGTCGCCTTCACGACCTCCTCCAGCGACTTTGAGGAGCGTGCCAGTTCCATCAGTCGTCGGTCCTCCTTGAACGACCACCGCGGCTTTCGGGCCATCTTGTTGGTATCCTTGTGCATTGCTGGGCAACAAAGCCGCCAGGCGGGGTCGCCTGACGGCCTTGCCGGTGTGGGCCCGGACCTTGGGGAAATGTCCGGTGGATAAGCAATACTGCTTCCGAATAAGGTCGCAATTGAAACCAGAATTTAACCTAACCGATCAAGGTTACTCGGATAGAGCGTGGCAGGAGGCCTTATGCGCAAGGTCGCCATTTTGAGTGCCGCAGCATTTTTACTGTCCGGTTGCTGGTCCGACCCGGAGGTCACGGGATCGACCAACAGCTGTGCGGCCAATCTTTACAGTCAGTACAATCCCAAGGTCATGGATCAGTGCGTCAACGCCTGCATCAAATGTGACCGCGGCAACGTTACGACCTGCACGACCTCCTGCACGCTGAAGGGCGCGCGGTAATCGATCCCGCGCATCCGATGCCGGCGAGGCCTCGTGGCGTCACGCCAACGGGCCGCCTTGCGTGGCGCGATGATCGCCTTTATCGCGTCTGGGCAGCGGCGCCGTCGGCGCGCCGGACACTGAAAGCGTGGAACAGGGCGCGATGAACGGGCTTTCCTATGCCGCGGTCGACTGGGGCACCAGCAGCTTCCGGCTCTGGCTGATGGGCGCCAGTGGCAAGGTGCTCGGTGAGCGCCGCAGCGATGAAGGCATGACCGCGGCCGCCAGGACCGGCTTTGCGGCCGTGCTGCAAGCGCATCTCGATGCGCTGGGCGCGGCGGCCGACCTGCCGGTCGTGATCTGCGGCATGGCGGGCGCGCGGCAGGGCTGGGTCGAGGCCGGCTATATCGATACGCCGGCGCATCTGTCGGACATCCTCAAGGGCGCCGTCGTGGTCAGCGGGCAGGCGCGCGATATCCGTATCCTGCCTGGGATTGCGCAGCGTGATACCGCCGCGCCCGACGTCATGCGGGGCGAGGAGACCCAGCTGCTGGGCGCGCTCGGCTTGAACGCGCCGGGCGAGGCGCTCGTCTGCATGCCGGGAACGCATTCCAAATGGGTTAGGGTCCGCGGCGGGATGGTCGAGCGCTTTGCGACCTTCATGACCGGAGAGTTGTTCAGCGCGATCGCGCGCGACACCATCCTGTCGCACGCCGTCGCCGGCGCAGAGGAGGCGGTTGACGGCGATGCGTTCGGCGCGGCTGTCACGGCGGCATTCGCGGCGCCGGCGCTATCGGCCAATCTGCTGTTTCGCGTGCGATCGCGGCAGCTGCTGTTCAGCGGCAGCGCACAGGCCGCGCGTGAGACGATCTCGGGTACGCTGATCGGCGTCGAGCTGGCCGCCGGCCTTGCGGAGCGGAAGCAGGGAGCGCCGGTTACGCTGATTGCCTCGGGCCGGTTGCAGCGGCTCTATCAGATGGCGCTCGAATGCCTTTCGATTCCGCTCGATGCCGTGGATGCGGAGGAGGCGGTTCGCCGTGGTCTCGCCGGCGCGGCGGCGGCGATGTGGAAGAAGTGAGGAATCAACGCATGAGCATTCCGTTTCCGCCGATGAAGCGACCGCTGGTCGCGATCCTGCGCGGCGTCAAGCCGGACGAGGTGCCGGGCATCGTCAGCGCGCTGCTCGACGCCGGCATGACCGCGATCGAGATTCCGCTGAACTCGCCCGAGCCGTTCCGCTCGATCGAGATCGCGGCGAAGCGCGCGTCGGCCGATGTTCTGATCGGCGCCGGCACGGTGCTGACTGCAGCAGACGTCGATCGCCTGCACGACGTCGGCGGCCGCCTCATGGTGGCGCCGAATGTCGATGTCGAGGTGCTGGCGCGCGCGCGGGACCATGCGATGATCACGATGCCCGGCGTATTCTCGCCGACGGAAGCGCTGCTCGCCGCGCGCGCGGGAGCGTCGAGCCTGAAATTCTTTCCGGCCAGCGTGCTCGGCGCCGCCGGCATCACCGCGATCCGCGCCGTGCTGCCGCCGGATGTGATGATCGCCGCGGTCGGCGGCGTCTCGGACCAGAATTTCGCCGAATATGTGAAGGCGGGCATTCGCGCCTTCGGTCTCGGCAGCAGCCTCTACAAGCCGGGCATGACGGCCGCGGATATTGCGGTCAGGGCAAGGGTGACGATCGAGGCGTATGACAGAGCCGTGGCGGGCGCCGGCTAGGCTCGGTGCAAGCGCGCTAATCGTCCCGCTTGCCGCCGTCGATCACCCTGAACAGCGCCGCCGCCTCACGCGGATTCTCAAGCAGCTCTTCGACCATGGCGATCGCGGCCGCGACGTATTTCCCGGTCGCGGCGTCCAGCGGCCGTTCGGCTTCGTCTGACAGCGCGAGCTTGGCGCCTTCGAGCAGCTTGCGGGTGCGGACGGCGGACTCGTCGCCGGCGGTGAGGGCGGCGCGCGCGATCGATCGTAGCACGAACAGTTCGCCCTCCAGCCGCAGCAGGCGGTCGTTCAGCTTGCTCAGGACGGTGTTCAGGTTCCGCATGACGCGCTCTCCGGGCATTGGACCCGTCTTCCATACACGGTCATTCCTGACGAAATTCTTGTGGCGGCCGCGCACCATTTGGTTGGTTGAATGGCGTCTCCGGTCTCCTCATGTTCCCGGTGGTCCGGCCGTTGTCATTTGACGAAGGCATCTATGGCCCTAATAGAATGGCCGCGGTTCGACGCCGCCCGGGAAGCGCGTCAATTTCACCCCATCGCGACGAGGGAATAGATATGAGGATTGCCGTCGAAACGACCGTTGCCGCGCCGATCGCGGATGTCTGGCGCGCCTACACGACACCCGACGACATCAAGCAGTGGAACGCGGCTTCCGACGATTGGCACACGACCGCCGCGACCGTCGACCTGCGCACCGGCGGCGCCTTCTCGTCGCGGATGGAAGCCAAGGACGGCAGCATGGGGTTCGATTTCGCCGGCACCTACACCAGGGTCGAGGAGCCCCGTCTGCTCGAATATTCCTTCGGCGATCGCAGCGCGCAGGTCGCATTCACGCCGGAGACCGGCGGCGTCAAGGTGCAGGTCAGCTTCGATAGCGAGGATACCCATTCGGTCGAGCAGCAGCGCGGCGGTTGGCAGGCGATCCTGGATAACTTCAAGCGTTACGTCGAAGCCAAGCGGCGGTCCTGATTCGGCGACTGGAGAGCGGCGTGACGTTGAAGCGACCGCGCGCGGCGTGATCGCTGCGTGCTGCGTCCGCATCGCTCGCTTGATGTTTGAGTCGTGCGAATCCTTATCGAGAAAAAAGGACGGTCCCGGAATCGTCCATCGCGGTCCTGAAAATATCGACGACCGAGGCGGGCACTCACAATCCCCTAAGAACGCATTCTTGGATTAAGAAATTGCGAAGCGCGTTGCGGGCGCTCACGCCATGTGTTGGAACCTGCAACGCACGAACAGAAAGCGATCGGTCCCTCAATCGCCGCCGGAACTTTGTTCACGCACGGAGAACTACGGAATCGTTTCGTGCGCTGAATGATAAAGACGGCGACTGATTTCACGGCACACGGCGAACATCAAAAAAGAAAGGCCTCAGCGCGTGGGCCACGCTGAGGCCAAGTAGACACTTTGGTCGTGAGGCACCGTCGCCGGCGCCTCGGTGCCTAACTTATCTTCGTTTCTGTGTTTCCAAATGGCCCATTTGGGCCATGCCGCGTGATAGCCAATTTGGGACATGCGCCGCTGGCACAAAGTGTGCATTCTTGGAGCTGTCAGGATTTTGCATCACCTTCCTGGGGCTAGGGCCAGCGCCGTTCGCATGTATTTCAAGCGGACGGCGTTGTGCATTCTGGCGACCGCGCGGGCTATCACCTGGCTGCGCTCAGGGTCAGCGGTCCACCGGCCGAATCTCGAGGTTCTCGATTTTCAGGGGCGGCGTTGAGGGGGTGTTCTGCCCATTCAACGGATGCAACGTGATCGGCGTATTCGAGCCGCCGACGAGAACGTTGACGCCGGCGCCGTCGGCGTGGGCGTAGCCGCCGGCGAGATCGTCGCTTCCAAGCCACGGCACGGGCGCCATCACCTTCCAAGTCATGGCGACTTCTTGATCTCCGATCAAAACGCCGAGGTTGCGGATGGCTGCGACATAACGACTGTCCGGCGTGCTATCGACGTGCAGCACGCAATTGAGGTTGGTCACCGGACCTACGACGAACCCGGTATCGGGGCCACCACGACACTCAAGCGTTCCGGCCTGCACCTGCTGCGCATTGGCGGCTGCGAGCGGCGCGGCGAGAATCGCCGTACCACACAGAGCAGAGGCGATCGAACGGCTTGTCATACGCATGGTGCCGGACAACGCGGATCGGCGCGCAATCGGCCCACGACCCCGCGTGCGGCCTTCGCTTGTGGTTAAGAGAGCCTTAGAGATTGGTTTGATTGCTGCCGACGGTCGACGTTCGCGAGCGACCGGCCAGGAAGACGACGATCAACCAACGGCGATCCTTTTTCATCGCCGTCCAGGCTGACGCTTCGATGGTGGGTCTATCGACGTCGAACGAGCGTGCTCGATTTCCAGGCAGGAGAGGCCGCGGCGAAGCAACGCGGCCGGTCCTGGCAATGACGCCAAGGCGTTCGGATCACGGCGGTGAGCCTGTCCCGAAAAATTACGCCGCCGGGCTCGAAATGGATTGTCCCGGCAGCGCCCTGCTCCAATCTGGGCCCGCAATCCCAGTCATGTTTGTGTCTGCAAAACCGGCGCCAAGGTTCGAGCGCCCCCGTAGTCATACGGGGACTGGCGTCCCGTGATGCACTCGTGTTGGCGACTTGTGCGCTGGCGAAGGTCCGATTGTCAGGGTGATCCACGCCGCCGCGCGAGAACGGCTGATCGCCACCGATGCTCCGCCCGATCAGCTATGGTGCTCCAGCTTCCGCATCTCCTGCAGGCGAGCCAGGCAGAAATCCCGATACAACTCGTTGATGAAATCCCACATGACCTAATCCCCTTGGTCCAATGCCGGGACGCTACGCCGGGTTTGTTTCCGGCGGGCTTCGTGGCTTCTTGAAAATGGTTTCATTGAGGGGAGTGGGGTGGCGATCCCGACGGGATTCGAACCTGCAACCCGTGGAGTAGAAACAAACCGGGCGCCGCGGCGATTGTCGCGACACCTCAAATCGTCAGCGCGCATCGTCCGTGCGGTCCGGTGATTTTTCCGGGGATCGGGCGCCGTGCCGCCGCGCGATCTCCTCCTCGCAATCGGCATTGAGCTGCCGCGCCTGGCGCGCTGCCCATGCCCGGTCACGCTCGCGGCGCGCGTCGCGCTCGCTGCAGCTCGCGCGTCCGCAGGTCAGGTGCCGTAGACGTCCTGATACCTGATCCGCGCGTGGCGCTCGCCTTCGTCGTTGACGTCGGGCATCGAGACGCTGCCTTCGCGGCAGGAAACGTGTCCCGACAAAGCGTCGTCAATAAAGAGTGATTCGCGAAATCGCTCTCAGCCAAATATTAGACGATCGGTCTAATTTAATGGGTCCCCGTAAAATGCAGTGATATCGGCTTTGGCGGAGTTCGGTCGCTGCCGAGCGCTGACGGATTGATCGAGACATCTTCAATAGACAACGTCCGCCGACTCCTTCGCGGTTGGCTGGTTTCCAACATGAGAGGTCACACATGGTCCGCAAGATCGCGCTTGGAATGACGATCGCTCTCGCAATGGCTCTGACCGCTCCGGTGGCCATGGCCCAACAAAAGCACCATGTCAGCTATGATACCCCGGCAACTCAGACGACATACACCCAACAACATATCATCGATGTTGGCGATATTCCGGGACATCAAGCTCGGCTCTTCGAAATTCGGCGGACCTATGGGGACGATGCCCCCATGATCAACGGGTCGAAGTTGAAGGAGCAGTGGACGCGCGGCATGTCGGACTACATCGATAACAATGGTCCGGCCCTCATCTACAACGTCTGGATACTGGAGAATGGCGACAAGTTTTTTGTCAGGACATCTCTGGTCGCCCAAAGCAGTGGAGACGGGAAGCTTACAAACATGACATCGGGCGTCATTACTGGAGGCACAGGTAGCCTCGCCAGGATTCGTGGCATCATTAGCAGCCATGGGCCGTCCGAGCCGAAGGCCGGCGTCAATGCCAATCAGACCGACATCGACTATTGGATGGAGTGAGAAGGTCTTCGCGACAGGCGATGGACCGGTGAGAAATTGCCGGTCCATTATGTCCGTTTCCACGATGTCTCCCCCTGTGACGATATCTGGACAACGGCGACACCAAAAACGTCATGGCGATCAAGCCGGGAGGATTCCAAATGTTGCACCTGAACAGGCCCATCGTGTCGTCTCTGCTCTGTCTGCTCAGCCTCGTCGCTGTGACGCGATCTGCGTCCGCGGAAGTCACCAAAATCGAATTCACCTCGAAGCAGCCGTACGGTACGTTTCGCACCGGCGACTATGTGATCTGGCAGGGCATGATCCATGGCGACCTGGCGCCGCAAGAGGCCATTCCGGGCATCGACAAGGCGGCGCGCAATGAACGCGGGCGCGTCGACTACGCGGCAAAGATCATTCTCATGATGCCGGCGGCTCTGCGCGCCGGCAACGGCGCATTGCTGGTGGATGTGCCCAACCGCGGTCGCGTCTACGCCGAGGCGCTCTACAACTCGCCGCGCGACGCGCCGTTTCTCTCCGGCACGCTGGAGCAGGGCACCGGCTTTCTCCAGGACCACGGTTTTGCGATCGCCGAGGTGCATTGGGAGTTCGGACAGGGCGCGGAGCTACCTTCGTTCGCCGACAGCGACGGCAAGACGCGTTACGTCGAGGGGGTAGGCTTTGCGATCGTGCGCGATGCCGCGGATTTCCTCGCGCACGCAGCCACTGACGCCGGAGGAACGCCGAACCCGCTCAAGGGCGCTATCAGCCGCGTGCTCGCGAGCGGCAAATCCCAGGACGGACGCTTCCTGAAGACTTTTCTCTTGAACGGCTTCAACATGGTGGGCAACCGGCGCGTATTCGACGGCATGCATGTGTTCGTCTCGGCTGCTGGTCTTCTTCCGATCCTGCAGACCGGCCTTGGGCCGAAATCGAGCGGCGAAGAGGCTCCCACCTTCGCCAATCCGGACTTTCCCGGCGTGAATGACGGGCCGCTCACGATCGGCGAGATCACCGCCAAGGTCGCGGCGCGCGGCGAGGTGCCGCCGAAAATGATGCTGGTCAACTCGACCACGGATTACTACTCGCTGCGCGCTTCGCTCGGCCGCACCGGCGCGTCCGGTACCGCGGACCAGCCGCTCCCCGCCAATGTACGGATGTACGATGTCGCCGGCGGCTCGCATGTGGTGGTTCTAAAGGCGCCCACGTGCATGCAATCGCCCGGCCGTCTCGATTGGGCTCCCTTGTCGCGGGCCTTGTTGCTGCATCTCGATGACTGGGTGAGCCGCAACGCCGAGCCGCCCGCCAGCGAACTGATGCCGCTCGATACCGCGAGCGGCGACCCGCCCGCGCTGCGCGCACCGACCGCGCTTTCCGCTGCCGTGATCCAGGTGCCGAAGCGCGATCAGGACGGCAACGCGCTCGGCGGCGTCCGGCTGCCTGACATCGCGGTGCCGACCGGTACCAATGGCGGACAGAACCAGCCGCAGACGTTCACCTGCATGCTGGTTGGATTCTTCTCGCCCTTCGCTGCGACGAAGGCGGAACGGGAACGCACGCCCGACACCCGTCCGTCGATCGAGGAGCGCTATCGCACCCGCGACGATTACGTGAACCGGATCCGCATCGCCGCGCAGGACCTCGTGACGCGCGGCCTCATGCTGCCGGAAGATGCCGCGGTGATCGTTCAGGAAGCCGCGTCGAGCAAACTGTTCGCACCCGCCCCTGCGAATGACGCGCCACGCTGAGGGACGCCCGGGTCACGAGCGATCGCCACTTGTAGAACGTCGCATCACTGATGCCGTGCTTCCGACACGGATCACCTAGAGCATTTTCGGTTCTGATTGAATCAGAACCGAAGCTCTAGATTCTTGCTTTGACGCGTTTTCTTCACGCGAACCGGTGCCCACTTCGCTCGAAAACGCTCTAGCGACGACCGGCAGCATGCTCCTTCAGCACCTTGATGATCTGCTCTTCCGAGAACCTGCTCTTACGCATGGTCGTCTCTTCACTGGAGAACAGAGCCGTAACTTAAAACCGGGGCGTTTCAGGGGAGCAGGTCAATCCAAGCAGGCGCCGTCACTTGCTGTTTCCTTCTCCTAGACGATCGGTCTATTATAATCTGCATGAGCAAGACGCTGCCTCTCCGCCGTCGCGGGCGACCACCGAAAGAACTTGCCGGCACTAGCGCGACCCGTGACGCGCTGGTCCGTGCAGGTGTCGTCATGTTGACGGAGAAGGGCTATTCCGCGACGGGAATCGAGGAAGTCCTGCGTAGCGTCGACGTGCCAAAGGGTTCGTTCTACCACTACTTTCCGAGCAAGGAAGCATTTGGAGCGGAACTGATCGACAGCTACGCTGCCTATTTTTCGCGGAAGCTCGACAGCTTCTTCCTGAACGAGCAACACCCCCCGCTGGAGAGGCTTAGGGGTTTTACCGACGATGCTGCGTTTGCCATGAAGCGCTTCCGTTATACGCGCGGCTGTTTGGTCGGCAATCTTGGCCAGGAGATGGGCGCACTTCCACAATCTTTTCGTCAGCAACTATTCGCTGTGTTCATCGACTGGCAGCAGCGCACAGCCAAGTGCTTGAGATCTGCTCAAACCATGGGTGCGATCTCTTCCAGCCACGATTGCGATTGGCTTGCCGAATTCTTCTGGATCGGCTGGGAGGGCGCGGTCCTGCGCGCCAAACTCGAGCGCCGTTCCGAGCCGCTTCACTCCTTCTCGAAAGGTTTTTTCAAGCTCCTCAGTAAATGAGCCTTTTTGTCATTGGGTCGTTCAATATCAAACTATCGTTTCGCTGCGGAATTGGTTCGGGGATTTGGTGCAACATTTGGCGTCAAACAGCTGCATTGATCGGCATCTGCTCTACACAAAGCGTGAATTAGCTTTGCACCGCAAACCAGCTAAAGGCCTTTGAAATCTAAGGAATTTTGGCCTCTGTAATCTGGCGATCCCGGCAGGATTGACAGAATGTAGATGAAACAATGGGTTAGCGCCAAGGTTAGGCAACTGGGGCGCCATTGAGTCCCATAGCGATTTTTGGCGACTGCCTAACCTTCCGGCGGCCAGTGGCACCCGTTCCACGGTCAGCTGTGGCTTCGCTTACTTCGATTGACCGCAACGATCAGACTGGGTTGCTCCAGTACCTCAACCAGTCGATCAAGGATTAGGCGCTCATTGGAGCGCGGGCGAGGTTCGAGATATTCCTCAAGGATCTCTTGGGCCGCACTGACGGCTCGCAGGGCGATGTCTTCGTCCGACATTCCTCAGCCTCCAAGATTAACTTCGGTTAATCATTCTGCACTTGGAAGGTTCCCATTTGATTAATCGGGATCGACTGCGGGAAGCGGGCCGCCCAGGGCCCGAGAAACCGGCCTCCCATGGGCTGCCCGGTCGGAGGTCGGTTTCCCGGTCGATGGCCCCGGATTGTGTGCTCTGGGGCGCTGTCTGAGGCCGCCGCGTGGTGCCTATTTAGTATTTGGCTCGAGAAACCCCACTGTTGAGTATTGGTCCAACCCAGATGGGCGAGAGGAACGCGGGATGGTTATGCGGGACGGCTCTTACGTCGATGATCTCTACTATGCCGGCGGGGATTCAGTGACCGTGAAGGTTCTGATTGGTCGTGACGACGCCGAATGGCGGACAGCGCATCTATCCGAGATGCCGCGCGAGTGGCTGACGGAAGTGAAGGCAGCAGTTGATGGGGCGCTTTCTCGCGTCGCCTAAACAGGGATGAATAGTGAAGATACTTAATCTGCGCCCATGTTCGGGCGGGAGGCGCTTTGCCTCCATCGACGTGGAGATTGCGCCCGGAGTTCGGGCGATGGACGTTTCAGTTATTCGCAAGACTGACGGCTCACTGCGTGTTTTCGGTCACTCGCTGACCTTCGACCGCAGCGTTGCCGACAGCTTGGCGCGCGCCGCAGTGGCGGTCGGAGAGTGTCAGCATGAGCGACGCTAACCAGCGCACCGCCAAGCCCGGCGACTTGCTGTCCCAGTGGTGGACGTTGGGTGCGATAGCCACTGACCGGCGCACCAGCGGTCGCCACATGAAGGCGGGCTGGGTTATCATCAATTCATATTGGAAAAAGCACGGCAATGGCCGCGCTAGCCTCCGATACATTGAGAACGCCACGGGCATGAAGCGGACGACCGTCGTGAAGGCGTGCCGCGAGCTCGATGAGTGGGGCCACGTCACACGCGTGCTTGGCGCGGGATCCCGGCCTTCGGAATACATGCCGAATTGGGTGACATCGGTTAGTGGTGCCAAAATGGGGACCACTAACGATAGTGGTCCCCAAACGGGGACCGGGGCGGTCCCTGAACAGGCACCACTAGCAACATCTAGTGGTGCCCAAACGGGGACCGAATCCTACCTACCTGAACCGGCTTACGACCGGCTTCAGGTAGGTAATGTATCCGCCAGCGGGCCGGGCGCTGAGGCGCCGGCCGAGGCGGGAATTGGTTTCGAGCGCATCTGGCGTGCCTATGGGCGGTACGGCAACAAGCAGGCCAGCAAGCGCGCCTTTGAGGCCATAGCCACCCCTGACGCCGATCATATCGCAGGCCGCGCCAGTGCATGGGCCGCAAGCGCAAAACCTGGCCAGCGCCGGATGCCGCTGGAGAAGTGGTTGGCTGCCGAGAAGTATGACGAGGCGGACCGCAGCGTGAGGCCGAGGGCCAAACCACTAAGGCCCGATGAGTATCCGGACGAGTATCAAGATGAGGGGGATGATGTGCCGAAACGCACCTCTGCAACGGCCTCAACCGAGATCGCCGAATACGCCCGCAAAATCCAAAGATCAGCTATCGAGATCGATGTGCCGCGAGGCGTTCCGCTGACTGTCATGGCTAGCGCGGTGGAAAGTCGGGATGGCGACAAGTGGCTTGAAATGCAAACCGACCACGGGCGCGTCGCCGTTCTGCTGGAGGGCTATAACGAAGCCCTCCAAAGGGCAGGTCAGGCGCATTTTAACCTGCTCACCGCTGCTTGCGGACTGGGCGAGGTCAATGACTCAGGCGATCTGCACGGCAAGCCCTTCATGGTGGTTGGCGACACGTTTGCCGCTGTAAGCACCGAGCCGGCCTAGCCGGGTGTCAGCAATCTCTGCCGCCACCGCCCCGCATACCGCCGTCCCCACTTGCACGCGTTACGCCGCAGGTTTTCAGATTATTTTTCCAGGCCGCGCAGACGGTCAGACATCACGTCACGAGGTTCCCATGGTCCCCGCTAACGACAACCAGCCGCTCGGCACCGACTCCGTAATCGAACTGCGCCCGAGCCCTGACGAACTGAACCGGATCTTACATCAACGCTTCCCCGGCTACGGCCCGGCTTATGGCCGGCAATTGGACGAGGCTGCGCGGGCGACGTTCAACGCAGACATGTCTAAGTGGCTTGGCCTGGACAACAGGTGGCATCCCTGCGGTGAGCAATATCGCCAGGCAAAGGGATCTCGCCGTAAGCCAGCACCCAAGCAAACCAGGCCTGTTGTTTTGGCCGATGAGCAGGATGTGGGCGCGCGCTATCGGCGCTACTCGCCTGGCGTGGCCGAGGGGGCGGAATTCCTGGTTGGTCGCACCGTTCCGGCTGTCGGTGGCAGGCTTCTGCAGATCGGCGAGGTCGAGGACGCCACGATAGCATCGATTGACGTCGCGGCCGATACGTGGGCCGAGGTGCCATACAAGCCCAAGCGCGGGCGCCCGCCACGTCCCGCGAACGACAACGCGCTGCCCATGCAGAAGGTAGCGTGACGCGAAAACAAAATAAATCGGTGGGACCGTAATCAATTGTAGGGATGTTGATCACTACGTGACGACTTGGCGCCGGTTTCGGCCGGTGTCCATCTTTTTGCCCATAATCTCGAAATTTCAGGAATACAAAAATGCGCAAATCCGAGTGCGTGAACTTGCTTGCGCGTCACTTGGGCGTGCGATCCACCCGGCTCACGAGCCTGACGCAGCGCCTTGCTGAGGCCGGGCTGCTGCCCACCGCGAGCGGACCGCCGTATCCAGACCTTGAGCCAGCTGAAATCGTCCGAATGTTGCTCGTCGGCATCTGTGACGAGGGACTGGGCGCTGCACCGAAGACGGTTGAGCGCTACTGCGGACTGCGTTGCGGCGCAATCGATTTAGAAGCCACGCTCGCTCACGCGCTCAGCCGGCCTGAGACCGTGTTGGCTGCGCATGCCAGTTTAAGGATCAGTACGGGCGACCACCCGCAAGCGATTCTTATCACCGCCTCGCCGGATGGTTTGCGGGAACAGGTTTTTGGCGAGCCGTCGTTCGGCAGCGTCGAGCGTGTCGTGACCGTGTCGGGCAATGCGCTCGCTGCCATCGCTGACGAGATCAACCAACCGGACGCTGTTGCGGCTTAATCAGGAGATCAAATTGCCAACCGGCAGAATTTCACGAGTTTCTTATCATAATTCGAGCGTGCTTATTCAACCCGACGCGTCGGGTGACGACGTTTTTGCAACATTCGATGTGCTCGAGCACGCCGGGATTGATTTCCCGACGATCGGGATCCCTCTCATTTACGAACTCGACAATTCCCCCGGAAAGCCTTTCGCCGCAAGCGTAAGACACTTTGTCGATTAACGCGCCGCTATGGGCGCATTCTTGGAGTTATACTTGGCTAAAAAATCCGAACCAACTTTGTACGACAAAATTGCAGCGGTGCATCCCCGTTACCGCGATCTGCTCCTCCGCCAGCGCGAATTGCTTGATCGTGCTGAGGAGATCAAGCGCGAGATCGGCGGCAACAGGTCTCAATGGCGCACCACCGTTAACGCCGCCGGCAACGTCACCGGAGTCCGTTTCGAGGAAAGCCTCGGCGCAGAAGCCGTGCGGAACCACACGCCGGATGACGACACGCCACGGCGTCCGCAGCAGAAGCCCGAACCAGACGAGCGTCGCGAGGCCGCGAAGGCGCTGCTCGGCAATTTGCTGCCCGAGCAGCAACCAGAAGAACTATCGCCCAAGCCGCTTCCGAAGAGGTGGCCCGGCCAGGATCGATATAGCGCGCTCGCGAAGGAGAGCGAGTCGATTAATGTCGCGCTCGGATACATCAGTCCACTCGTCGAAGAAGCCAGGCGAGAATACTCGAAGAAGATCGCAGAGCAGCGCATCGGCGATTACAGTGAACTTGTCAAACAGGCAGTCGATGCCGCGTGCGCTTTGGAGTCTGCAATCATCCAAATCCGCACATTCTTGAACACCGCGAGGTTGGATGGAGCCGAATTGCGCCACTTCAGGCCAGTGTATCTGGAAACCTTCGGAGATCTCGGAGAAGGATCATTGCTGCACGAATTGATCGCTGACGCCGTGAGAAAGAAACACGTTGGTGCAGGCAAACTGCTGGCCTGGACGAACCCTGGCCCTATAGAGCTACTTAATTAAGGAAATTGATGTGACGAAATCTATGACACCAACTGAGCGCGCTCAGATGTCTGCGATGCTGATGAAGCTTGAGGCTGACGCCATGGCCGATGCCGCTAAGCACCGGACGCGCGAAGTGCGCGGTGCGCAGCTAGACCGAGCCGAGGCCGAGATCGAGGCCAGTAAGCCACGTGACCGACGCTGCGTCTATGCCACCATGAGGCCTGCAAAGCAGAAGCCCGAAAAGTCCGCTCATCCTGCTGCGCTTGCGTTGGCTCGCGCGCGACGCCGATAACATAGTAATTGAACAATCAGGACTTCTTTCTAATGCGAGATATTTCACAGAACATTGGATTCGCCCAAACGATCGCGCCAGCAGTGCAGACCGCGACCGTAAACGGCGCCGCGATCGATACCAACGGCTTCGAATCCGCTGCGATGGTGATCAGCACCGGAGCTATCGCGGGCGCTGGCAACTTCACTGCGAAAATTCAGGATAGCCAGGATGGCACCAACTTTGCTGACGTTGCCGCGCAGTTCCTGGTGGGATCGCTGCCCGCTGCACTCGCTGCGTCCAGCACCTACAAACAGGGTTACCTTGGCGCCGCGCGATACATACGCGCAGTGCTGACGCTGAACAGCGGAACGTCGATTGCGGCAGGAGCAGTCGCGGTGCTTGGCAGTCCGAAGGTCGCGCCAGTCGCTTAGCGGCGCACGATGGGTGCACGCGAGCGGGAACAACAGCGCGCACCCATCAGCAAACCCTGACCCCCGTACCCGGTCAAAACCTCAAACCTTGCTGCCTAAAAGACCGGCGCCCACCCAAAATGCGCATTTCCGCAATTCAGACCCCCAGGGTGAAAATTGCCAAGACAGCGAATACCAACGGCAAAAGCACGGCTTGAGGGCCGTCACATCAAGGATCCACAGCGTTACAAGCGCAATGAACCGACCGCCGACGCGATCGGGGATCCACCTAAATGGCTCAACGATGCACAGCGAGCGGCATGGCGCGAATTCGCTGGCGAATTGCCGTGGCTGAACCGTTCGCACCGCGCGCTTGTGGAAATCGCCTGCGCCGTGCGAGCCCGCCTGCAATCAGGCGAGGAAGTTGGTACCAAGGCTCTCAGCCTGTTGCGTCTGTGCTTGGCTTCAATGGGCGCCTCACCGGTAGATGCCAGCAAGGTGAGTTGGGCGCCGGACGAAGATCAAGATGACCTACTCGATTAGCCCCGCGTCTCGAGCGACACGTCAAGGGTAAACGCTTTCGCAACAACTGCGCTCTTGGTGCGCTTTAGCTTCTTCGCGATTTTTGCCGCACCCAACTTCTGCTTTGCCATGGCCTTTAGGTCGCGAACGTTTTCTGTCGTCCACTTGCGGCGGATTGTTTTTCCATTCTTGGCCAAATTTGCGCTCCTTCAAGTGAGAGGCGCGCCGTTTAGCACAAAGCGCGGTGCGTGCAAGCAGCCATCACGCATTTCTCTTTTACTTGAAAGCAAACATTGATTGATCCGAGCAATCTACCGCCCGAACTAGCTCAGCCGCCAGCCGACGCGCAGGGTTGGATCGCGTTCCAACCCTCCACCGCCAAGGTGTGGCGCAAACTGGACGGCAAGTGGTTGCCGATAGCCGAAGCGCAAGAACTAATTAGAAACAGGACTGCCTCATTGACCGCACTTAATTCATACTCAACCGGCACCGTCACGATTGCTGCAAACGGAACCACCGTAACTGGGGCGGGGACCATTTGGTCTGGCGTCAATGTTCGTCCGGGCGATATTCTACAGGTTGGGGACTTTCAGACCGTCATTACCGACGTCACTGACGAGTCGCACCTTGTCATTCCGCCATGGGGCGGTGGTGCGCAGGCTGGTGCTGCCTATACTATCTGGCAGTGGTTCCCTCAGCGCGTTGCCGGCGCGCAGGTTATGCAATCCGTCAACACGATTGTCGCGGCGCTCAACACGACCGGTTTCTTTTGGTTCGTCGATGTGTCGCTCACCGAGCCGGATCCTTCGTTAGGAGAAGATGGGCAATACGCATATCAGCCGACGACCGGCAAACAGTGGGTCAAGGCTGGTGGAGTTTGGACATACCTTGGCATCTATAAGGGCCTGAGTTTTCGTGGCGCATATGACAACTCTGCCACGTACTCAGTTGGTGACGTTCAGACGACATCCGGCACGTCCTACGTCTGGATCAACGCTACGCCAGGCTCTGGTCATCCTGCGCCAGATACGACTTATTGGCAGGTGCTTGCTGCGCAGGGCATTCAGGGGCCAACCGGCGCAACCGGGTCAGGCTACGGCGGCACATCCACCACATCGCTCGCAATCGGTACTGGCCCCAAGCCGTTCCCGACGCAGGCCGGCCTTGCTTATCAGAATGGCGCTCGGGTGCGTGCAAGCTCAGCCGCCAACACATCCAATTGGATGGAGGGGCTTGCGACTTACGCAGGCACGACGCTGACCATTACGGTCGATAAGACGAACGGTAGCGGCACGTTCGCCGACTGGAATTTCAATGTCGTTGGCCAGCCCGGTGCTGGGGATCTCAGCTCAGCAAATAACCTCGCCGACCTCGCGAACAAGGACACGGCTCTCAGTAACCTGGGCGGTACCACCACCGGCAAGGCAGTGTTCAAGTCTGCTAGCGCCGATGCCGCCCTCGATACGTTGGGTGTCGTCGATCGAGTCATTGACCAGGGCAACATCCCTCAGATGGCAAACTTCGACATCACTTTGCCGTCCGGTTATGATGAAATCGAAATTGGGCTGTTCGGCTTTGGTTGTTCCGTTTCGGGTGCGGGTCTGAATCTGCAAGTCTCGACGGATGGAACAACTTTTCTTTCGTCCAGCTATAGCTATGCCGGCCACTACATAACGACTGCTGACACCACTTATCATGGCTATTCCGCCGCCGGCACAGGCAGCAATATTCCCCTAAGCAATCTTTTTCCTGCTGGTCGATTAGCACAACTCAAGATCAGGCTTGCGCGTCCGGATGGCACGTCAGGCAACAAGTTGATCCGAGCCAATATGGATCAAGTGGGAACGGACCTTCAACCCGTGCAGTTGAATGTCATGGGGGGGTATCTCGGCGGAACGGCTGCGCTGCAGAAGTTGCGCTTGATCTGGAACGGCGGGACGAGTCCAGCCTTCGCGGCCGGCGGAACGTACATTGTGCGAGGCGTAAAAAAAAAGCCGTAGACTCGTCGCCATTCTATTTTTTGAATGGAAATGGGACGAGCGGAAACTACAACATCTGGCGCTTCGACAGGTTCGGCTTCGCCAATCCATCGAACGCCGTTATTGGACCGCTGGCGGGCAATGCGGGAAGCGGCATCACGCTTGTCGCCCAGCCTTCACCGGTCAAACTCAGCGATCGTACCCGTGTTTTCGCGATGCGATTCAACGGCACGATTTGGACGGATATCGCCTATTGGGATAGCTTCGATGGCGGTGTGACGTTCAGTTCGCCGACGTCGGTCATTACGGCCACATCGCTAAGCGCCACCAATGGCATCATCGGGCCAGCCTTGTATGTCGTTCCGGGTGACCCGACGCCATTTAAGATGCTTCTCGGGATCCGTAACGCAAACAGCGTTCCCTCAGCACTGAGGCTGGCAACCAGCGCTGATTGCTCCACCTGGACTGTGCAGGTTGGGAACGTGTTCACGCAAGGCGCGGATACCTGGCAGACCGGCGGCATCGTTCCTAGTAGCGTTTTCCAGCGGCCCAACGGGAAATGGGCTGTCACCATGAATTCCTATAACGCCTCTCTCGCTCAAGCATACGGAGCATATGCTGAAGCGACGTCCCCCAATGGACCGTTCGGCGCCGCTACGCTCATTGCCTCGCCGTACACGGCTCAGGTCGGTACGCTGACCGGCACCGCAGGACAGAACACCGGCACGTCAAGCATCACGGTTCGCCTGAATGAGCCTTACATGGTTTTCAAGTCTGGAGACCAAGCCGCCAGCCTCGTCACGCCGATTGCTCAAGCGGGGACGTCCATTACGTTCGATCTCCCGTTGCCTGTTACGGTTTCTGGCGCCGAGTTTGCGCACGTCGCCGCGAACACAATCGATCCGTCTATCGTCGTGGAGAATGGCGACGGCACGTGCACCGGAATTTTCACCGTCTACAAAGCGTTTAGCGACGTGCTAGGCGAATACACGGTGCAAATGTCGGCGCCGTCACTGAGCGGGCCGTGGACAATCTCGTCCGGGAAGGTGTTTTTCCAGCCCACCGGGATAGGCAATCAACACATCAATTCGACGGAGAATCCTAGCCCGATCATTGATGCCAGCAGCATCGTATAACGGGTCGGCTAATCTGGCACTCGCCTCCACGTCTCATTTAAGGGAAGTAAATTGTCCAACGATCTCGTAGTTCAGCTCGGCGCGAAGCTGGATCAATTCCAAAGCGATATGGATCAGGCCGGTGATATCGCGGATGCCGCGATTGCGCGGATTGAGCAGTCGTTTGCCAACCTCAACCCGACAGCTGGAGGCTTCGCGTCGCTGGGCGTTGCTGCAGCTGGCGTTACTGGCGTTGTTGGTGGTTTGTTGGCCGCGCTTACCAACGTCAACAGCCAGCTTGCTGAGTTGCAGAAGAACGCTGAGTTTACCGGCCTGACTGCCGAGCGATTTCAGCAGATCCAGTTTGCTGCGGGGCAGGGTGGAGTTTCTACCTCCGATGCCGCTAACGATCTGCAGAAGGTTGCGAGCCTTCTGGCGGACGCCAAGGAAAACGAGAATTCGCTGACGCGGCTGCTTGATGCGAACAACATCAAGTACAAGGACCGCAACGGCCAGATTATCAGCATGAACCAGCTTCTTACGATAGCTGGCGACTTGCTGAACCGGTTCGATTCCATTCCTGAGAAGACGAAGGCCGCGCAGATGCTCGGCCTATCCGAGAGCTGGGTAGAGGCGCTTCGCAACGGCAGCAAGTCGTTTGAAGATCTCGCGCAAAGCGCGGACGCGGCTGGTGCGGTGATCGATGGCTCGACTGTCGCGAAGGCGGCGGCATTTGACCGCGCCTGGAAACAGTCATCCGCGCAACTCGCAGCTCAATTCAAGTCCACTGCAGCAGACATTGCCGGCTGGCTTGATGACTTGATTGACAAGGCTGGTGACCTAGCAAAGAAGGCGCTCGAGGCTCAGAACATCCAACCCGGTAGTGGGCAGGAAAAATTCAATGCCATAGCTGACGCACTTGCGATTTTTGGTAAGGATGCGGTTGGCGCTGCGCAGGACGTCGATCAGGTAACTCGCGCGATTGAACGCTTAAATGCTTCGGGCAAGCCCGAGAATATGCAGATTGCAGAAGGCATTGAACTCATTCGAGCCAAAGCGCAGCTCGCCGCGCAAATGCTACGGGGGGCAGCCGAGCAGCAATCCAAGGCTGACTTCCCCAGCGGCATCCCATTGCCAGCCTCGCGCCCGTCCGCAGCCAACAACTCCGACCCTAACGCCGCGAAGTTGCCGAAGCGCAAGGATGGCGAGGAGGCCGCAGACGCGTACGACCGCGCCACGGAATCTCTAAACAAGTACATCGTCACCACCAATGCCGCAGCGGAATCGCAGAGTAAAGGTGCAGCCGCGACAGAGGAGGCCAAGGCCGAGGCGCAGCTGTTGAATGCTGCTCAACTGGCCGGCATCCCGATTACGCAAAAGGTCAGGGATCAAATCCAAGACCTTGCGCAGGACGCTGGTGAGGCTGCTGACGCGCTTGCCAAGGCCAAGGTTGCATCGGATATTCAATTCGGGGCCAGGACTGCATTTCTCTCGCCGCAGGATTTGGCGATTGCCCAGCAGTTAAAGGGCATTTACGGCAACGATATTCCAGAGGCGTTGCGCAGTGCAGAGGCGGCCGGCCTTCGTTACAACGCCACCATCAAGGATCTGGCCAATCTCGGCCAGCAGGTGAACAGTAGTTTCCTTGTCGATTTTGAAACTCAGATTAGGAATGGCGCGTTTGCGATGGACGCGCTCAAGACGGCTGGACTGAACGCTCTCGGCAAGATCGCTGACAAACTAGCTCAGATGGCGGCCGATAACCTCTGGTCGTCTGCGTTTGGTGGCTCGTCTGGCGGTGGCTTCAATCTGTTTAGCCTGTTCGGCGGTGGCAGCAAGGCTAGCAATGCGACGGACGGGATAGGCGGGTTCGGCCCAACAGTGCCGGCATTCGCTACCGGTACGGACTTTGCGCCCGGCGGCATGTCGCTGGTTGGCGAGAACGGTCCAGAGTTGCTGAACCTGCCTCGCGGCGCGCAAGTCATTCCAAATGATGTGCTGCGCAACGGCGGGGCGGGCGGAGGCAGCGTCACGGTGCGGACTGGTGACGTGGTGATTCAGGGCGACGCCTCTGAAAAGACCGTGGCGCTGATCAATCAGGCACTCGCGCGGCAGAATGCCGAGTTGCCATTGCGGGTTGTTGCAGCGGTGAAGGATGCCAAGGCGAGGCGGGTGTTGGCTTAGCCCAGCCAGAGCCGCCCGGCAGGGCGGTTGCGGCGGTAAAGTGCGGTTGGCGGTGGGCTGGTTCTTTTCTGGCTGTCTCAATTTGCCGCAGCACGTGAATGTTTTTCTGTTAGGCCTGTTTTGATCGTGATTAAGTATCTATATTGGGGCTATCACCGCCCGGCCTGTGGCATCTATCGGTGACCGAGAGAACTTGCGCTCCCGCCCAACCGGACAGGAGCACCGCCATGGAAACGCGACGTCGTTTCAAGCAAACATTGACATTCGAATATCGTCTGACGCAAGAAGCGATCAGTTTGCGTCAACAAGCCGAAGGCATGCCTCACAGCGTTCGTCGCGACGAGCTTCTGCGAAAAGCACGTCAGATGGATGCCGCCTCTGAACTTAATAGATGGCTTTCCTCACCTGGCTTGCGAGCACCGATATGACAAGCTACAGCTCCCACGTGCTCGTTGGCTTCAAGAAGATAGTCAACTTCCGTAAGCGAATGGCGGCAAAGAGCGATGGCGCGATTACAGCCACTCTGAATTACCTTTTGGATAAACAACGAAGCGCTATCGCCATACGCGATGAAAAAGACCGTCGAAAAGCGCAATAGGAAGAGCCGAACGAACGGCCTGGTCCGGCTGCATTATAGCACAGCCCTAGGAACCTTTTGCCTCACGAGTGGTCGGTTCTATCTCTGCCGCATGTCCTAGCCAAACTCGGCGGAACGAAACCCCCTGCATACGACTGGAGAGAGCCATGACGCTCACACAGGATTGGAAAAAATCGACGGCAGCGCAACGCGCCGCTCAAAAAGCCTTCAAAGAAGCCGGGGCCGCCGCTGTAATGTCAGAGTACAGCAGTGCCCAGAATGCCTTCCATGCAAATCGAGAGCGCTTGAAGGCGGAGCGTTTAGCTCGCGAAGGCGCTCAAATCGCGAATACCTCGGACAAAGGAAAATCCTAATCAATGTCGGAACGTCGCGAGCTTTATCGCAGTCCTAACGGTGATGCTTGGTTTCTGGGGAGGGAGCCGACCAGCGGAAACGCTTTCATCATCCATCAGCCGAATGCGCCATCCGGGGGGAGGCTCTCGCACATTGAACTCGGCGAGTTCTTGCGGGCAGGTATGAAGGGTCCGGAGCATCAAGCCCTCTTGCGATTGATTGGGACGCTGGTGGAACTGCCACCATACGCCTAGCTAGGTACGCGCTGGAAGCACCGTCGGGTGACGCCAAGCGAGAGGACCGTTGCGCTGATTAACCAGGCATTGGCGCAGCAGAATGCGGAGTTGCCCAGCCGGGTTGTTGCTGCCGTTAAGGATGACCAAGGCACGCAGGGTTCTGGCTTGAGAGAGGATATTAAATGGATTTGGAGGAGCGAATTGAAGCGCTAGAGCAGCAAGCGGCCTCGCATTCTCAGCGCTTCTGGTAATGCTCGAAAGCAACCTGTTTCACAGGGTTGCCGTCTTGGAAATTGGGTTGCGCAAGAATGCAGATCAGCAGGAAGTCGCAGCCTGCGTTAGAAGTTCCTTCGCCCTAGCAATGAACCTGGTTCTTTCGGCTGCGTTCGTTTCAGTATCTGGAGTGCAATTGTCATCTCTTCGGAAGCTTTTCCGAGAGTGCCTCTAAAAATGAGGCGGCATCTCCAGCTGGCGTCGGACCAACGAATTTCTTGTAGTAGACGACGGCGCCGCCATTCGTCGCGGACTGACTCAGTGTGACCGGCCCGAGCTTGCTCAGAGCGGCCGATGCCAACGCAAAAGATCGTTCAGCGAAGTTCTTCTCGTATTCGCTTCTAAAGGCGTCGGCAAAATTGCGGAAGTTCGTGGTATCTGACCTCGCTTCCCTGAAACTAGCAGTGTATTTGTTCTGCAGTAATCGAAGTGAGTTTGCCGTTGTCAGAAGCTCCCGCTTTAAATCGGGGAGTGTCATGGCGGCGTATTTGGGAGAGGCCGCCGGAAATTCGAAGGTAATGTTCTCCGGTGGTGTAATCTGCCATCCATTTTCGGTCTTGGTGACCTTGGCCCCCGGCATCGAAAGAAGAGAGTTCTGGTCCGCCTTGCCGAATTGAAATGGCAAATCCCCCGGGATCGTGGCTCCGCTAGCGTCAATCGTTGAATTGTTCGTGGCCTCCAATGTGGGACCGCGCTGCGATGTCGAAGTCTCTGCGCTGGCCGATGTTTCTTTTTTGCGCAACCACTCCAGCCCGTAGGAAATCCCGCCCACCACGATTGCGGCTACCGCAGCGTTTACGAGAACCTTCATATAGGTTGGCCCCCAGTCCACAGTCCATTGCATGAAGAGCAGTGGGATGATTACGAACGCTCCTGAGACGATCAGGCATGCCTTCAAGAATCGGTAGCCCGCCTTGGTCGCCACCGTCATGGTTAGCGCGAGCGCCGCTGGGACACCAGCGATGCCAACCGCCCCCAGGAATTCGCCCAATCCAAAGGTCATGACCGGCTCCGGAAGGTTTACCTTGTCACCCGCACGTCGCCGTAGTCACCTTCGCTCGGCCGCTCACCATCAAAATCTGTGTGAGCGAGTAGGGCGCCGATGCCAAACAGCACCATGCCGCCAATCCACACCATGCAGGTTGCTGCCAGATAGGCCGACGTTCCGACACCGACGCTGCCCGTGAGCCCAAACAGCGTGCCGGCGTTGAAGAGCAGCCCGACTACGCCCCAGAGCCAAAACAGAACGGCGAGGACTCCCTTTGAGGCGCCGTGGTTGCTCCTCAGCCGGAACGTCCGCTCCCAAGTCTCTTTACGTCTAAAAAATCCCATTGAACTCCCCCTATGCCGCTTCAACTGTAGATCGCGGGAGCTGGGTGGGGCAACTATGCAGCATCTTTTCTTTGCTGAAGGACCAGCCATTCGCTGTGGCATTAGCCGTTCCTCCCAGTAAATCCAAAATAGAGGGAGCGAACCGAGGCTTTTAGGGTCACCAACTGCCCCTCGATCTCAAGTATCTTCGTTGAGATCTGGCCAAATCGTACTTGCCCATCCGACGTCGTGAGATCGAGCTTTGACCTTTCGGTATCGAGCCCCCGTATTTGCGCTGAGAGTTGATCAATCCGCTGCTTGATCGCCAACTGTTCGGCGCGTTCTTTATTGCGCCCCTCAGCAGTGTAGAACGGTCCAAGTCCTCCGAGTACTGGCTTTGGCTCTTCTGGGAGGGTACGAAATATCCACACGTAGACTATCGGCGCCACGACCAGCCATGCGAGCACCGCTGATGCAGCCTTACCCCAATGATTGGCGAACTCGGTCGGGAAGAACACCGCGAACATGATCACCGCCAAAGTTGGTGGTGCCAGGCGCACCACGACCTTCTGAAGGGTGTCTATGCGGTAGACCGATAGCCAAGCGCGTAAGGCTCTCAAAGCCTTGGGAGAGGACGCCAAAGTTTGCACCCCGTGTGTTTCGGATCAGGTCGGCAAGCTGACACACGGAAAGCGTGCACGCCGCATGGATCGCGCGGCAATCCCTGTTATCCCCACGACCGGTTCAGCTACCCCTTTTCAGCCCGATCTCAACCAGCCGGCGGATAGCCTCTGGCCTCGTTGGGGCGGCGTCTTGCTCTGATATCCATTTGTCGATCGCTGACAAGTCGTCAGGCTGCATGCGCACGCCAATGAGCGTGCCCTTGCCCGTAGGGGCGGGTCCGCGCTTTTTCTGTGTTATCACGGTTTGACGTTTCATAGAATCTGTGTTAACACAGTTTCGGGGCCGGTCAAATGAGCCGGTTCGACAGGGGAATATGAATGTCTGACCTTAATCTTAATGCTAGCGCGAGCGTTGGCCCATCCACGTCTTTTTGCGCACACGCCTATTACGCCCACCTGCGGGCCGAGGGATGCGATCCGACGCTCCGTGGTGGCGCTCTTCATATGCTTGTTGGCTCGGCGGAGGATGCCGACCGATGGGCTGCACTGCATGACCCAAATGGCTCGGTACGGCTCGAGTACGCGCGCGCGGCATGGGCGAAGCGGGCATCGGATGACAGCGTCATTCTGCTTGGCGTCGGCTAGCGGGGTGGCCCGAACGGGTACGGTATAATCGGCATGGGTGGTCTGAGTCGCCTCCAGCGGCCAACTAACCCACCTGTGCGCTGGCCTTAGCCGGCGAGGTAAGCAGAGCAATTTTCTTAGGGGCACGCTCTTGCCCAGTTCTGCCAACGATAATCAACGCGGGGGCATCGTCCCTCGCGGCCTACGCCGTACAGACGCGGCGCGATATCTCGGCATCAGCCCGAGCCATTTCGATAAGCAGCGAGAGGCGGGCGCAATCCCGGCTCCCAGGCAAATGCTGGGCGTTTTGCTGTGGGACCGACACGAACTAGACTCCTTGTTTGACGGCAAGGCACCCGCTGTCGCCAATGAAAACGATTACTGGGAACAGCATTGCGCCAGCGCAAACCGAAATATGTGAATGAATATCTGGATAGGCACGGGAAGCCCCGTGTCTATTTGCGACGGCCGGGCAAGCCTCAACTTGCCTTACCGGCGCCGCTGTACACCGAGGAATTTTGGACGGCATACCGCGCGGCCATGGGCGGTGAAGAGACGCCTGCCGTGAGGCGCGTCAAGGCTGGCTCTATTGCCGCCGCCGTCAACGGCTATTACCGCTCAACTGAATTCAAGGGTTTGGCGAAGAGCACGCAGGACGTTTACAGCGGCGTGCTGAATAGATTCGTTGAGAGGCATGGCGACGGCCCGATTGCCACCATGCAGCCGAAGAATATCAACATTATCATTGACGAGATGGCCGACACGCCTTCGGCCGCGTCCAACTTTCGCAAACGCCTCAAGGCCGTGATGGATTACGCGGTTTCGGCTGGCCTGCGCAGCGACAATCCGGTCGTTGTGGCCAAGCGCGTGAAGCTAAAAACCAAAGGCCACCGCACTTGGACTGAGGAAGACATCACCAAATTTAGAAAGCAGCACAAGGTTGGCACGCCGTTGCGACTTGCCTTCGAAGTGCTGCTACACACCGGCCTCAGGCGCTCTGATGCCGTGCGGCTTGGCTGGCAGCACTTCACGAAAGACGGGTTCGCTATCAGCACCAAAAAGAGCCAAGGCCACGTTGAGCTTTGCATTCCGGTGCACGCGGATCTGGCGCGCTACATCGCCGACTGCCCGAAGGACGGCCCGGCCTTCATTGCAACCATGTACGGCCGCGCGCGCAGCGAGAAGGCGTTTTCCAGTTGGATTAGCGAAGCTGCAGGTGACGCTGGCTTGCCAGAAGGCTCGAGCCCGCACGGCGTCCGCAAGGCCGCATGCCGTCGATTGGCCGAGGCGGGATGCAGCGCGCTCGAAATCATGTCCATTACCGGCCACACCGACATCCGCGAAATCGAGCGGTACTGCCGCGAGGCGGCGAAGAAGAAATTGGCCGTTGCGGCCATGGCGAAACTGCAAAACGGTTTCGATAAGAAATTGCCTAACCCATCCGATAAGTTAGGCAAAAGTGCCGATAAGTCATTGAAATCATTATCAGGAAAAGCCGTCTGGCGATCCCGGCAGGATTCGAACCTGCAACCCGCGGAGTAGAAATCCGCTGGGATAAGAGTCTTATCAACGGCTTAGCTTAGCCGTGTTGCGTTCGTGTTGCGTCAGGGTAATGATGTCAACACTGACGGGCTGAGTCTCGATGTGATCTTATGGTCCTCCATTTGCCTGCAAATGCCCTGACCCCCCGCTAAACCCCGCCATAACCGCTCAACCCAAGGCCGCCTTAAACAGGCGGCCTAGTTGTTTCCCAGAAGCCGTGCCTGGACCAACTCAGCGGCTCGCTGATCGGCATCCGCGTCGGCAAAGAGATGTCCGTAGACGTCGAACGTAACCTTGATCGAGCTGTGTCCCATGAGGCGCTGGATCTGTTTCGGGTTGTAACCGCTCTCGATCCAGAGTGAGGCGCAGGCGTGGCGCAGGGAATGTAGGCCGTATCTACCGACCTCCCGCATCACGGGCTCGCCGGCATTGTTGATGATCGGCTTCCCGGCATCGTCGAGCACCGGCATCGATTCCGTTAGCCCGGCGGCGATCAGGATGGGATCTAGGCCGCGCTCATGAAGGTTCGAATGGCTTTCCACCTTACCCAAGCCGTTTGGGAAAACGAGCTCTAGCACCCTTACGGGCTCGCCGCTCGCGTCCTTCTTTCCCGTGGCCTGTTTCGGACAGATGAGCTTCCATTCGCGAAGAGTGTTGATAAGTAGGGGCGGGCAGGGGATCGAGCGATAGGCGGCCTTAGACTTGAGCTTGCCGATGCGGTGCGACGCGTCGGCACGCTGCGTGACATTAATCTGACGCGCCTCGAAGTCGACATCAGCCCATCGCAAGCCCCGCAATTCGCTGGCACGCAGGCCGCAGAAAATGGCCGTTAGGATAACCGGCCGCCATCGGCCATCCGACCTGCCGATGATCGCCTGTAGCTCGGCTTTAGTGGGGATGACGGGCCGCGGGTCATCGCGATCGGGAAGATCGAGTTCCAGGCCTTCTGTCGGTGCGGTATTCGCCAGGCCGCGGCGGCGTGCCTCCCTAAAGATAGCGCCCAGCGATTGGACCACCCGGCTCACCATGTCGGGTGAGCGGCCGGCTTCTCTCAGGCTGTCAGCGAAAGCGTTGACTGCCGGGACGGTGATCTCCGAGAGCTTTTTGGCGCCAATAAAGGGGACAATGTGGATATCGACGTGCTCTTCATATCCCTTGACGGTCGAAGCCTCGAGGCCCTTCTCATTGCTGCGCTTGATCCAGAGGGCGGCTGCGGCCTTCACGGTAGGAGAAACGCTCCCGGCAGTGTGCGTACCGCGCGCTACGTCATGCCGGGTTTCGACCAGCCACGCCTCGGCGTCGGCCTTGCGCTCGAACAGCTTGGCCCGGCGCTTACCACCGCCGTCCACGTAGGACGCCTGCCAGCGGATGAGACCAGAGGGGAGTTTGCGCTTGCGGACGGTGGCCATTCACTTCCCTCCCTTTGCACCGACACGGTCAATCAGTGTGCCGAGATTGATCATGCTGTAAGCGTCAGCGCTCCGTCGTTCCATTATCAGGGGAATCTTGGAACGGGGCGAACTCACCATTTGCCAGTCCCGGTCTCCAAGGGATCTGATCATGATGAGGAAAAACGGCTCTGCACCCGGCTTCTTGAGATGCTTGCGGGCCGCTTCGAGTTCTTTCCGGGCGTCCTCCAATTGAGGTGCAACAGCAACCGCCTTCATGCCGGCAGCGTCCGTCAGGAATTGCAGCAATGCTGCATTTTCGACGGAGGCAGCCGAGTAAAGACGGGCTCGGCCGGTGCCAGGATTGAGTTCTCCCTCGGGGATTAGCAGCCCTTCCTTGGTCCAGTTTCGGATACGCGTGATAGCGTCGCGCTGCTCCTCTTCGGGCCTTTTGATGATTTCGGCGATGTCCGAGACTGTAAACATAAGTAGCCCTTCGTTGAGCGTCGTAATCAAAGGCACCTTATAAAGATGATTTTCACCCTTGTAAAGGATCAAAATCATCTTTATATCGGGGAGAGGATGAAAATGATCCTTATCCACCGAAGAGGATGCAACATGGAAATCGCGGACGACCTTTTGCGCGGGGTAAAGCGCATTTCGGCGTTCATCAACGAGGATGAGCGCGCGACGTACCACAAACTTTCAACCGGCAAGCTACCTGGCGGGAAAGAGGGCAATCAGTGGATCGCCTCGAAATCGGTTCTGCGTGAACATTACGCGGCAATCACCCGGGGAAAGGCGGCTTGATCGCATGACCTTTGATAGCCAAGGGCGCCTGATCGCCTGCATCGCCAAGACTGGCCGCGAGCAATTCAGGATCACGATCCGGGACTACAGCGACAACACCGCAAAAGTCGAAATTCGCATTTTCGAGCGCCGCCGCGATCACGATTGGGAAGCGACGCCCCGACATATAGTCATCGGACGCGGTTATCTCCTCGGTGTGGTCGCGGGGTTGCTAGAAGCCAGCGCGCTCCTGAAATCGGAGGCCGCGGCCTGATGCAGCCCCACATGGAAAACCCCGCGCTGGCGGCACGGGGCGTTCCGAATTCGGATCTCGCGAGCGCTTTGATCTGTTCGGAATATGCCACCTCAGTTCACGACCTGCAAGCCCGACGACTGACGCGCCGCTGTGCGATCAGTCTAGCGATGGCGTCGATCGTTGCGCCTCTCTTGCATGGGGAGGTGGCATGACCCAACCCATCACCATCTGCTTGCAGGGTGCCCCGCAGGGTAAGGGCCGGGCTCGAGCATTCGTCCGCGGTGGGCATGTCGGGCACTACACCCCCGAGAAGACGCGCACCTATGAGGGCATGATCCGCACCGCAGCCATGCTGGAGTTGGGTTCGCGGCCGCCGCTGGACGAGCCCGTGGAGTTCGTGCTGCGCGCGGTCTTCCCGGTGCCAGCATCATGGTCCGGGAAGAAGCGCCAGCAGGCCATCACCGGCGACATCAAGCCCGGCAAAAAGCCGGACCTCGATAACATCGCCAAGGCCTGGAACGACGCGCTCAACGGAGTGGTCTACCGCGATGACAGCCTGATTTGCCGGATGACGCTGGATAAGCGTTACGGGCCGCAGCCTCTCGTTGTCGTCACGGTGCGGCCGATCGTCATTGAAAGGCCGCTCTACCAGCCGGAGGAGGCCAAGCGATGAACCATCGCCTTATGGTCTCCGATCCGGCCATCCGGAAACAGCTCCAGCTCGCCGGGCTGCGTTTCGTGTACACCCGCGCGCGGTGGCTTGCCAGCGAGGCCCGCGTGATCGGCATCCAGCTCAAGAACAACAAGATCACGGCCGCGGAAGCTGATGCGATGCTGGATGAGTTGGGCGCACTTGATCTCGTGTACCCCGAGCTTATGGGGTATCGCGATTGATGCCTGCACAGGAGAGCGCGCCCATTGCCGCGGTGAGCAACACTGCGGCGCTGGAATTTAAGCGAACCAACACGAACGACTTAATGGCGGCGAAGTTTGCGCCATTGAAGGCAATTGTCCCTGACTACGTGTACGGCGGGTTCACGATCCTCGCCGGCAGGCAGAAGCTTGGCAAGACCTGGCTCGCCATCGACTGGTCTGTCGCGGTGGCGACGGGGGGCGTCGCAATGGGCGCCATCGATTGCCCCGAGGGCGATGTCTTGTATGTCGATCTGGAGAACGGCCCGCGACGTATCCAGAGTCGCATCAGGGCGCTATTTCCGGAAGGGCAATCGCTGCCCGACTTGTCGCGGCTCGAGTGGGTAACTGAAGCACCTCAAATCGACCGCGGCTTTATCGATCGCTTGGAGCTTTGGCGGACCTCGGTGCGGCAGCCTCGTTTGGTGGTGATCGATGTACTCCAGCGGATCAAGCCGCCTGGCAATAAGAACCAGAACGCCTATGAATCCGACTACTCGACCTGGGCTCCGCTACAGAAGTGGGCAACGAGCCACGGGGTAGCTGTGCTCGGCCTGCATCATCTGAAGAAAGGCGGAGCCGATGACCCTCTCGAGGCGCTATCGGGATCGAATGGCCTGTCTGCATGCGCCGACACGACGATCGTGCTCAATCAGGATCAGAACGGCAAAACGCTCTATGTGCGCGGCCGTGACATCGAAGAAAAAGAGACCGCCGTTATCTTCGTTACCGGTAGGTGGTCGCTTGTCGGTAACGCCGCCGACGTACGGCGATCGGGTGAGCGAGCCGTTATCCTTGGTGCGTTGACCGATAACGCGGGGCCCATGACACCGGGTGAACTCAGTGCCGCAACAGGCAAGCTCAGCGCAAATATCCGCCAATTGCTGTTCAAAATGGCCAAATCCGGCGATGTCTACAAGGTCGGTGGGGGGCGTTACTGGGTCTCTCCTATAGACCCCCAGTAACAGCGATAACGCCGATAACGGGGAGACCCTAAGGACACCTCAATAATCACCGCCGTTATCACTGTTATCGGGGATAGTCTCTTAAGAAGGTGCGGCCAAAACCAACTGCTGCCTGCGACGCATGTTTGCGGTCGTCGTTGCGCAGTCATCTCCGCTGGTTTGGTGTGAGTATCGGATATCTCATCCGTGGGTCACGAAATCGGCGAGTCATCTCAACGGTTTGCAAGGCGTGTTGCTGCTGTGTTGCGTCGATTGTAGACGTTTGTAATCGCGGCTGTTGAAGCACGATAGATTTTCGCGCTAGATTCTATGCATCGGCTTAGCCCGATGTGCCCATGGCGGTCGTATGACCGAGCGGGCTTTCCCGGATGTACGGAAAGCTACGCAAACCATGGGCGTCATTCGCTCCCAACGTTGCCAGGTCTGTCGCCACCCCGAGCGGTGGCGCATTGAGCTATTGCGCGCTGGCGGCGCCTCCCTCGACAGTTTGGCCGACAAGTTCAGCGTCGATCGCGATGCGATCTGGCGCCATTGGTCCAAGCATGTCTCGGACGAAACCAAGGCGACGTACCTGGTTGGGCCCGCACAGTTAGCCGAGCTGGCGGAGAAGGCGGCCAGCGAGGGTGACAGTGTCTTGGACCACCTCCGCATGGTCCGCACGGTGCTGTCCGGCCAGTTGGCGGCGATGAACGAGGCGGGCGACGGCAGGGGCGTTGCCTACGTTGCCGGCCGCTTGACGGCGGTACTCGAGACGATCGCCCGCGTCACTGGCGAGCTGGGCTCGATGGCCCAGAGCATCAACATCACCAACAACGTCGCGGTTCTGGCTGAGCACCCGGCATTCCTGCGCATGCAGGCGACCATGCTCAAAGCCCTTGCACCGTTCCCTGATGCGCGTGCGTCGGTGGTGGCAGCACTTCGCGGCCTGGACACAGAGGACTCACCAGCGGCCTTACCAAGCCCGTCTGTGAGTCAGGTAATCGACCATGTCGCAGCCTAGCCTCGCGGCACGACTGGCTGACGCGCTGGCTGATGGCGGCTGGCGGGCGAAAGCTCGTCCGGAGCAACTGTTGCCAGAGGGCGATGGCTGGAACGGAGTCGTTTATCTGGCGGGCCGCGGCTGGGGTAAGACTAGGACCGGCGCCGAGGGCATTAAGGAGCAAGTCGAGGCCGGACTTGCGGGGCGCATTGCCCTGGTGGCCCCGACCGCAGCCGACGCTCGCGACACAATGGTGGAGGGTGAGTCTGGCATTCTCGCCATCTCGTCCGATTGGTGCCGTCCGACCTACGAACCAAGCAAACGCAAGTTGAGCTGGCCTGGTGGCGCCGTGGCCTACACCTTTTCGAGCGAGGAGGCCGACCGCCTCCGTGGTCCTCAGTTCGATTTCGCATGGGCTGACGAGTTGGCGGCATGGAATGATCCGCAAGCCACGTGGGATATGTTGATGTTCGCACTGCGGCTGGGCTCGCATCCGCGTTGGATAGCCACGACCACGCCAAGGCCTATTAAGCTCCTCAAAGAACTTATTGCGCGTGAAGGCAGGGACGTGATCGTCCGGCGCGGTTCGACCTATGAGAACGCCGCCAACCTGGCCGGGCCGTTTCTGGACGCCATTAAAGCTCGCTACGAAGGCACTCGTCTTGGCCGGCAGGAGCTGAACGCTGAGCTGCTCGAGGACGTGCAGGGTGCCTTGTGGACTCGCGACATGCTGGAGAAGGCGCGGTTCACGAACAACATCCCGGACCTTAAGCGCGTGGTCGTCGCGATCGACCCATCCGGTACAGGCGGACAGGATGATGGCGGCGATGCTGTCGGCATTGTCGTTGCCGGCGTCGGTCGGGACGGGCTGGGCTACATTCTGAGTGACCGCACTATCAAGGCATCCCCCGCTGTGTGGGGTGCCCGCGCCGTAGCGGCTTACCAGGAATTCAGGGCCGATCGCATCGTTGCTGAAAGAAATTTTGGCGGCGCGATGGTTCAGCACGTCATCCGCACGGTTAACCCGAGCGTGCCGTACCGAGAAGTGACCGCGTCGCGCGGCAAGATCCAGCGCGCTGAGCCCATCGCGGCTCTCTACGAGCAGGGCAGGGTCCGCCACGTCGGCAATTTCACTGAGCTTGAAGACCAGCTCGCCGCGATGACGGGCGAAGGTTATCTCGGCGAGGGCTCTCCGGACCGCGCCGATGCGCTGGTGTGGGCTTTAACTGAGCTGATGACGAAGCCGCAGGCGGCCTGCGGCTCGCAGATGGTTTATCGCAGAGTCAGCTACGCGGATTCATCCAGCCACGAGCAAACCAGCAAGTTTGACGGACTGATTACCGAAGGCTCATTGGCCGGCGGCTTTGCGACAACGATAGGGCGATATTAGGAGACCAGGCGATGACTACAGTTGGAGAGAAGTTCGGCGTTAAAGGACGGCGTAGGATCTTGCAGGCGGACGTCCCCGGACGGCCGAACCACGCCATTCATTTTTGGGAAATCAAGTCGCGGCCGGGATCGACGGTCGAGCGGCTTGAGAAGGCTTACCTGAATACATTGGCCGCCGTTGATCTTGCTGAAAGCATTGGCAAGCAGATAGCGGCGGACAATCGGTACACCGAACAGGGCCGGCAGGAACAGCACCGCAATCATCTCTTGCATCAGGCTGTCCCGGTATTTCACCAGGGCCGCCGCGCGATCTCGAAGGCCAAGCAGGAGCTGGACGAGATGCGCGGACGCCTCCAGTTGCCGAAAACCGACCCGACCGACGCCGCCGGAGCTATCGCTCGAATGGAAATCAGGACTTGGCTCCGCGGTCTGCCGCAAGGCGAACGCGACAAGATCACGCGGGCGGAAAATATCGATCCGAATATCCGCTCCGCGATCATCGACGCCCCCGCGGTCATGACCGGCGTGGCCGACAGTCACCTAAACCTGCTCAAAGAGAAGGTTTTGCGGGAGACGCACGGCTCTCTGATGGACGAAATCGCCGAGCTGGCGAGCGCCATCGACGTGGCTGCATCGGCGGTGGAAGCCGGCCGCGACAGCGCACGTATCGACACCGGCATGACGCCCGAGCAGTTCAACGAGGCCGCCGCGCCGATCGAAGCAAGGGAGACCGTGCCCTGGCTGCGCAAGGGCAAGGTGGTCGATCTCGAGCGCGGCGTGATGCGGGACCCAACTGAAGACGAACTCGCCACGGGCATCGAGGCGCAAACGATAGACGAATTCAACCGCCTCAAAGCGGCGTAACCACACACAATCACGAAAAGGATAGCAAATGACGACGATTCCTAAAGCACTCCCACCTGGAGTTGACCACCTCGCTGCCACTGAGGCAGTCGCCAACGCAACAGAAAGCCACGTGAAGGCGGCGACCGCGCAACAGACTGCGCCGCGGCCGGCGGGCACGAAGGTGGACGTCACCGTCGAACTGCCGGCAAAGAATCTTCGATCGTCTGGCGCGGCCTAATCCCACCGCACCAACGAAAACCGAGGCCCGGTGCCCGTATCAGGAAAGATTTAGCAAATGCCCACTCTCGATAACTGCATCAATTCGATCTACGAGCCCGGAAACATCGGCTCGAGCAGTGGTCAGCCGCCGACAACTATTCGAGTCGGAACGATCTACACGCCCGGTAACTATGATCCGGATGCGGTCACGTACTCCCACGACTTCGCAAAATTCTACAATAGCTTTGTTCATCACCACAGGGTTCGATAATGAGCGGCGCAGCAACCACGAAGCCATATAAAGATGGAAACGCTGGCTCCTTCAGCGGCCGAGAATGGGACGAGAGCGGGACTGGGACCGGGCCGTTCTCTGCAATGCCGGTGCTGAGCGACGGAGCTGGTGGGACACTTGCAAAGGCGGAGGACGCCCCAGCGTCCTCCGGCGACCCCGGTCTGGTTATCTTGGGCGTCCGGCGCGACACCGCAGCGTCAAGCTCAGGTACGGACGGCGATTATTCAACGTTCAATTTCGACTCGAGCGGGAAGCTTTGGGTTCATGCTGATGCGACCGTAACCGGCGGAATCGGCGGCGATACCGCCAATGATGCTGTTGATAGCGGCAACCCCGTCAAGGTTGGATCGAAGGCGATAGCCGGGCTGTCTACCGCAACACTCGTGTCGGCGGCTGATCGCGTTGAGAATTATGCTGGGCTTGATGGCGCCCAGATCACCCGCCCGCATTGTGGGCTAGAAGACATCGTCAGCGGAAACGCGGCCGATACTTCAGGCAATTCCACGTCATGCATATCGGCGCAGGGATCGGGCATCAAAACCTATCTGACGTCGGTCATCCTCTGCAACACGTCAGCGACTGCGATCACGGTCGATATCAAGGATGGATCGACTGTGAAAGTCTCGCTCCCGGTCCCGGCCGGAGGGGGGTGCATTTTCAATCCTCCGGTGCCTATCCCTGGCTCTGCGAACACAGCTTGGAATTTCGACGGTTCGGCTGCGGCAACGACCGTGACCTGTTCGATGGTTGGCTTTAAGTCAAAGGTCTGAGATGGCTCTTCAATCGCTTCCCGGCGCTAGGAATTTGCTTGGCCCTCTGCCGTATCTTGTGCCGTCGTCTGGTTTCAATGCCAACTTTATGACGGGCAATGGGAATGAAACTTACATCATCGGACGAATGCGGACGTCAGACGGCAATTCGCATACGATCGATACCACGGGTTCGTCAGCGATCGGCTGGCGCAATATCGGCGTGGTATTCTCTAGCGGCACGACGGTCCTCAATGTCGGTCTTGCCGCGGTCGATACGACGAACGGCTCTCCGGGGCGCCCGGTAAACAGTGCCGGCGCGACGACGTTCGACGTTAAATGTGCTCACACGACGGCGACCACTACGCCGGGTAATAACGCTTGGGTCACGAGCGTTCCGACGACAGGATCAAAGACGATCGCAGACGGTGATCTTGCCGCATTTGCGGTACAATACTCGGCGCTTGGTGGATCTGACTTCTGCCAGGTCGCGTATGGTCGCGCTGCGAGCAACAACAGCGTGCTATTCCCGTTTGTGGGCACGTACCAAGGATCGTTTTCCGGAGTTCAGGGCAGCGTCCCTGGGATCATCGTCGTGTTCAACGACGGTGCAATCGGCTATTTCGATGCCAGTGATGTTGTGTCGGTCTACAATAACCAGAACTGGAACAACACGTCCGGCACCAAAGAGTTCGGCCAGCTGTATCAAATGCCGTTCCCGATGAAGGTGTGCGGCATGTACGCCTACATGTCGGGCAGCGGCGACCTGAACTTCAACGTGTATAGCGATCCGCTCGGAACACCCGTCGCCCAGGTCGCTCACGCGTATACGAACAAGATTTCGGTGACGACCGGCAACCCCGCGTGGGCATTTGTTTATTTTCCATCGCCGTATCAGGCGGCTGCGAACCAGCCGATCGGTGCCGTCATCCAGCCGAGCACGTCCACGAACGTGCAGCTATATTACAAGACGATCGCCAATGCCGCGCATCGCGCGTCTGATCCATGGGGTACCAGCGGATACGGGATCAGCAGATCGTCCGGCGCATTCGCCAACACCAACTCGAGCCTCGATCACTACTACGTTGGATTGCTCGTCAACGCATATGATGACGCAACCGGCGGCGGAGGTGGCGGCGGTTCAGGCAACGGCTACGTGATCGGCTCCTAAAGACAACAGCAAGCGTCGACCACAGCGCGCTTGACGATGCGCCGAAGGCGGCGAGCCCGGAGGTGGCGGCAGCTACGGCGTGATCGGATAGTCAGCTACCGATACTCTCTGGTCACCGTGTGGGCGTTGCCGTCTTTGTCAGTCTTCGTATCTGAAATGATGGCAGCGGACGGTCCAGACGTGACGTCGGTGTTTACCCGACCGCAGCCGCGCGGGGAGCAGATATAGCTGTTGTATTCGTCCCCGGTCTTGAGCGACGGGGTCGGTCCCTGGCCATAGATTTTCACGAGATGCCCGGCGACGCCAATGCCGAACCGATGGACTTCCTTGCCGCCGGGACCGTAAGCGATGGCAACCGTAGATCCAGGACCGAGTGCCTGAACTGCGTATGTCCTGTCGGTCATCGGAACGACTTTGACGAGACCATCGCCGGCTATTTTGATGTCTTGCACGGGTTGATCGAATTCGACGACTTTGATCTCCCCGGGCTGAAGCTCGATTGAATCGTCGGGTGTGACTTCGACTGGCGGTTGAGCGAGCGCTGCTCCGGACAGCAGAGCCAGCGCGGCGACAATGGCAAAGCGTTTCATAAAATTGCTCCCCTGAAATATCGGGAAGCCTATCCCGCTACAACCCGACCGTGCAAGCCCGGCCCGTAGTCTGCCGGGGATAGTGGTTAACCCATTCAGCAACCTTAGGAATTTTCTACTTCCCCGCGCGGCCGGCATTCCGCTCGCCGCGCAATTTCCCTTGGAGCATCACCATGCAGCAGTGGCCGCGTGACGTCGGACAGGCATGCCGGCTCGTCATCGCATCAACTCGAATAGTTCAACGACATCCGCAAGCCGGAGCTTAGCACCCTTTGGCATATGTTCGAGGAGCAGGTGTCTGGTCTCCGCGGCGATCTCGTCCCGCTTGAGCGCGGTACTTTCGTCTCAACTTGAGACGAAAGTCTCTCAGTAATCTTTATCCATTCAGCGACCTGCTCGTCTCGCTCGGCGTGGAATGCCCGCATCTTGGCAGCGAACTCGCGGGCCCACCTCAGGCGGGATTTCGAGCTGCTTTCGGGTTATCGGCATGCCCGGAAGATAGGTATCCGGGGCGAAATTGCCAATCCGGCCGGCGGTCAGGGCTGTGCTCGTTAGAGTTGCACGAAATGGAGTGAATCCGTACAACGGCAACATTCAGATTGCGAGAATCAGATGACGATCGTTGTTACGGTAAAGATAAACGACGGGATTGTTCTGGCTGCAGACAGCGCGACCACGTTTTCAGATAACGATGGAAACGTGATCAAGATCTACAACACAGCGAACAAGGTCTTTAACCTGGTGAAAGGCCTGCCGATCGGCCTGCTTACTTGGGGTGCCGGCGGAGTAGGTGCCGCATCCATCGCCACCCTGACCAAAGATCTGCGGAGACGGCTGGCGGGCGAAGATCCGTCTCACATCGACTGGAAGCTGCCGGTTGACTATACGATCGAGGCCGTGGCCAGCCGTGTCAAAGAGTTTTTTCATGATGAACTGTACGCGGCGCAGGCGCCGTCACCTAACTTCTTTTTGGGATTCAAAGTGTGCGGCTACTCTGCTGGTGCGGCCTTGCCCGAACTGTGGGACTTCAGGATCGTCGGCGATAAGGCGATTGGGCCCGTCTTGGCGCGTGGGCAAGATTCCTCTGGTCCGAACTGGGATGGGGAATATGAAGCAATGGACCGTCTTATTCTCGGCATCGGGACCAAGTTCAAACCGTTCCTCAAGGAGCAAGGCGCAGACGATCAGCAAGCCGAGGAGGTGACCTCAGCGGCTGTTCGTGCGCTCAGTGTCCCAGTGACGATACCAGCGATGCCTATAAAAGACGCCATTGAATTGGCGACTTTCATGGTAGAAACCACTATACGCTTTGTCGGTTTTAATATGCGAGCGGCCACAGTTGGCGAGCCCGTGGAAGTAGCGGCGATAACCAAGCACGAGGGCTTTAAGTGGGTGAAACGCAAGCTTTTCTTCCATCAGGACATCAATCCATGAATGCGCATTTGCAGGCGGTTCAAGCGAATGGATCGAATTCGTCTAAGCATCCTGACTTTCGATTTGCGAACTATCCGATCGTTTCGCAAAACCAAACAGGCCCGTCGTTGCCGCAGAATCTCGGCAATTCGAAAGCCGTTGCTGACTAGTTAGCCGATCTGCCGACGCGCACACACACATTTTTACAGCCCGCAGCTGTTCTGCTACCGCTTCGGCCTCCTCGACCGTCTTGCAAGCCTCCCCTATTTGTCCGTACCCCATCCCGCGTCATCGCCCGAATTCCGCGGGAAGCGCCGGTCAGGAAAGCAGCGTTGCGCAAAGGACTTATATACAAATGCATCTGAATTATTGCTGATCACAGCCGCTTCTCCATTTAGCGCGAGGTAATAGAACGGCTTTCTCCCTACATAGCCGCCCATCCGATTTTTAGCATTTACAAGCCCACAAACCATGGCTCCAACGTCGGTGTTGATTTCACGGACGTCTTCATATTGAGCGCTGTAAGGATCAAACAGGCTCTTCGAAACTGTCGCCTTCGCATTTTTTACGTTTCGGCTCTCTAGAGCCCTCAACGATTGCGATATCGACGATCCACCAAGGGCCTCGAAAAGGATAAACATGGAGAGTGCGCCGGCAACAAAGCAAAGCGCGGCAATTGCCCAGACCGAGCGGTTCATTGAAATGCCCCCAAAAGAAAGACTGGAGCGTAGCGCAACCTAGACGGGCAGAAAAGTCGGGTTCAGAGCTGCCTGATCCGTGATTTTACGGTGGAGAACACCGAACGAGCGTCACCCTTGCTGCCCAAATAATCCGTGCGACTCAGTCTCGTTTGCCGTCCGGGGTCCGGCGAGATGGAGCGATGGAATGTACGTTGCACCGAAGGGAGTAGTTTTTCCGAAGGGCCTCTCTGACGAGAAAGCTGGCCGGATGCTAGCGGCGTTTCGTTCCGGCAAAACGATGAGAGCATTCAACGTAGGCGCCGCAAGGTTCAAGGCCTACTGCGACGGCCACCCTGATTGGGCTGCGGAAGCGCTACCGCTCCTCGAAGCCAATCGGAAATCTTCCGATGAAAGGAAGGCGGAGTTCTTCCGTTCAAAAACCCATTGTAAGCGAGGGCACACGTTGGCCGATGCGCACGTCTACATCAACAAGGGCTATCGCAATCGCGCCTGCGTTCATTGCCGAGCGTTGCGCAGCAAGGAAATCCTGACGATGACGGCGGAGATGACCGCAAAGGTGAAGCTTGCGCTTCTAAACGGCGCGACGATCAATCAAATAATCCACGGCCAGCCGGCTGGCGGCGGTAAGCGGGACCCACGCCTTCGCATTGTGGACTCTCAGAGACTGGCAGGCGCGCGCCGGCTAGATCCTGAGTTGAATAGCTTCATCGCTGAAGCCGTCGCCAATAACGGTAGTCGCGGACAGCAGTTGAGATATGCCAAAGCGCGTGCGCGCAGCCAATCGGCTGCGAGGCGCGAAGAGGCCAACGACTACTACAAGATCTTGGCCATGTTGCCGGCGAACTTCCCCGACAGGGACGACGTGGTCAGCCGAATATTCGAGGGCCTGCTAGACGGCAGCCTAAGACGAGAGGACGTCCGATCGCGCGTGAAGTTCTATATCGCCGAGCACAATCGGATGTTCCCGACGAAGTTCGCCAAGTTCGGCGATAGCCCGTTGCTTTCGCTCGACGAAGTCATGTTTGAGGATGGGGCGGCGACACGGGGCGACAGTGTCAGCCGGGGGCTCTGGGATTGAGATCGGGGCGCGAACGTCCGGCGCCGGCTGGCCCTAATCGCAAACGAGCGATTGCTGCCTGGCGCAGCTGCCTCGAGGGCGGCTCGCTCGTTCTCTGAAACCATTGCCTTCTGCAAGGCGCATGCTGTGAACCTCGACTGGGTGCTATACGGCGACCTCAAGGGCCTGCTCCGCACCGTGCGGGACGCCAGATCCACGACGCCAGAGGCTGAGCTGGCTCAGTCTCAGGAGGTCGCGACCCTCTTCCGGCAGCTGCTGCCCCATGACCGGAACAGGCTCCTCAACGGCCTCCGCAACATGACTGGGGCGGCATTCAAGCGGGAGCCATCAGCATGATCGCCAACAACACCATTGACGACTGTGATGCCATCATCGACCACGCCACGCTGCTGTGCGTGCTCACGACCGCTCCAGATGCTGAGACCTGCTTGAATCAGATGAACCGCCTCATGTGGGTCATCATCGAGCATGCAGCGGCGATAAAGGAGCGCGAGGTTGAGAACCACGTACCAAGTCCGACGCCGCGGCCCCAGTTGTCGGTAGTCCATCGTCCCGAGTCCCGCGACCGGACCTGAACTGTCCCAGGAAAAGACGCCGCCGGTCTCACAAATACACGCCCGGCGGCGGCCGCGAGACGGTAGGAACCTTTCGTGTTTTTCTGCCTAAAGTGATTCGGGGCGGCTTTTCGTTTGTGGAGGTGAAAGATGATAAGGCCTGTCCGTCGCTGGTCCGCTGAAGAAATCGAAAAGCTAAAAGCTATGGCGGGCAAACTACCTGCCGGCAAAATTGCCGACCAATTGGGCCGCGGCCCTATGTCGGTTGCACTGAAGGCGCACCAGCTCAAAGTCTCTTTGCGAACGCGCGGCGACAGTTCTTCGACCAAACCCCGATAGCGGTGGCCGCCGCGGGAACAAGTGGCGATGTCGGGGAGTCGTCATATGCTCCCGGACAGGTGGCGCCCTCGACCGGGAGCTTAGTGGTGGCCCCGGCGCGCCCGCGCTGGGGTCGCTTTTGATTGGGCCCAATTTCAGAACAAACGCTAAACCGCCGTGTTGCGCCTATGTTGCGCGGAGTGATTTGTAGCGGCTGGTAACGCGTTGATTCTGCTAGTGTGGAGTCACAGCGCCTTGCAACACGAAAACGGGGGCTGGAACAAAGCCGAAACTCCAAGAAACCCTTATTTAACGGGCATTTCTAGTGGCGATCCCGGCAGGATTCGAACCTGCAACCCGCGGAGTAGAAATCCGCTACTCTATCCAGTTGAGCTACGGGACCGTGGCGGCCTTGTAGCACCGCCAATATGAAAAATCCGCCTTTCCGCCAAGTCCGGCCGAACCGATTTTTGTGGTCGAGCGACAAAGGCGAGCAGGGACCCGCCCTGCGTTGGCCTGTCCAGCCCGTCGCGCCGCGCGACGCTGCCGCCGGGGGCTGGTCAAAGGAATGTCGGCAATGCGATCTGCGACGTTTTCGTCCGTTCATGTCCGCGCCTTCACTCCGTCACCTTTTCGCGCATTTTTTGGCCCCAACGCGGCGTTCGACCGCGGGGCGTTCAGGAGCTCCATCATGATCGGATTGGTTCGTGCCGCCACGATATGCGCCACGCTGCTGCTCGCCCTGGTGAGCGCCCAGGCCGCGGACAAGGCCTTCAAGCGCGACGATCTCGCCGATTCCGCGATCAAGTTGGAAGCCCAGATCAAGAGCGAGGCCGGCGCGGTCAACAAATCGGCCGCGACCCTGCGCACCGACGCCGACGCCGCCTTCAGGCGCAATGATTTCCGCGGCGGGCTCACGATCCTCGGCCAGATCGCGGCGACCACGCCGGAGGACGGCGCCAACTGGCTGCGGCTCGCCAGGACGGTCTTCCAGATCCGTTCGGCCAGCTCAAGCGAGCAGACCTTCCTGATGGAGCGCGCCTCCACCGCCGCCTACATCGCCTATCAGCGCGCCGGCAATGCGGGCGAGGAGGCGGACGCGCTCGCCGTGCTCGGCAAAGCGCTTGCCGAGCGCAAGCTGTGGCGCCCGGCGCTGGACAGCCTGCGGCTGTCGCTCGACATGCGCGAGGTCGCCGATGTCCGCGGCCAGTACGAGAAGATGCGCGACGAGCACGGTTTCCGCCTGCTCGATTATACCGTCGATTCCGACGCGGCCTCGCCGCGCGCCTGCTTCCAGTTCTCAGAGGAACTCGCCAAGCGCGTCGACTTCGCGCCCTATCTGGCGCTCGCCGGCACCGACAAACCGGCCTTGTCGGCGGAAGGCCAGCAGCTCTGCGTCGACGGGCTGAAGCACGGCGAGCGTTACAACATCAATCTGCGCGCCGGCCTGCCTTCGACCGTCAAGGAGACCCTGCCGAAATCGGCCGAGTTCAACATCTATGTCCGCGACCGCAAGCCGTTCGTGCGGTTCACCGGGCGGGCCTATGTGCTGCCGCGGACCGGACAGCGCGGTATCCCGGTGGTCAGCGTCAACACGCCGGCGGTCAAGGTCGACGTCTTCCGGATCGGCGACCGCAACCTGATCAACACGGTCATCGACAGCGACTTCCAGAGCACGCTGAGCCGCTATCAGCTCTCCGATCTCGGCGACCAGCGCGGCGTCAAGGTGTGGTCCGGCGAGCTTGCGACAGCGACCACGCTGAACCAGGACGTCGTCACGGCGTTTCCGGTCGACCAGGCGCTCGGCGACCTGCAGCCTGGTGTCTATGTCATGACCGCCGCGGCCAAGGGACCGGGCACCGACGACGACGGCACGCTGGCGACGCAATGGTTCATCGTCTCGGACATGGGCCTGTCGGCCTTCTCCGGCAATGACGGTATCCACGTTTTCGTCAACTCGCTGGCTTCGACCGAACCGGTCGCCAACGCCGACGTGAAGCTGGTCGCCCGCAACAACGAGATCCTGGCCACCCGCAAGACCGATGCCGCCGGCCACGTGCTGTTCGAGCAAGGCCTGGCCCGTGGCGAGGGCGGGTTGTCACCGGCGCTGCTGACTGTCATGGGCGAGAAGGCCGACTACGCCTTCCTGAGCCTGAAGACCAATGCGTTCGACCTCACCGACCGCGGCGTCGCGGGCCGGGCGATCCCGGCCGGCGCGGACGCCTTCGTCTACGCCGAGCGTGGCGTCTACCGCTCCAACGAGACCGTCTATCTGACCGCGCTGCTGCGCGACGGGCAGGGCAATGCCCTGACCGGGACGCCGCTGACCATGGTGATCGAGCGCCCCGACGGCGTCGAATTCCGCCGCGCCGTGCTGCCCGACCAGGGCGCCGGCGGCCGGATGCTGGCGGTGGCGTTGAACTCTGCGGTGCCGACCGGCACCTGGCGCGTCCGCGTCTTTACCGATCCGAAGGGCTCGTCGGTCGGCGAGACCACCTTCATGGTCGAGGATTACATCCCCGAACGGGTCGAATTCGATCTGACCAGCAAGGAGAAGGTGATCAAAGCTGAAGTTCCAGTGGAACTTCAGGTCTCCGGCCACTTCCTCTACGGCGCGCCGGCCTCGGGCCTGCAGCTCGAGGGCGACATGCTGGTGGCGCCCGCGGCGAACGGCCGGCCCGGTTATGTCGGCTATCAGTTCGGCGTCGACGACGAGCAGACCGCGAGCAACGAGCGGACCCCGATCGAGGACCTGCCGGAGGCCGATGCCAACGGCGCGGCGACGTTCCCGGTGAAGCTCGAGAAGGTGCCGACCTCGACCCGGCCACAGGAGGCCCAGATCTACATCCGCATGGCGGAGACCGGCGGACGCTCGGTGGAGCGCAAGATCGTACTGCCGGTCGCGCCGGCCGCGTCGCTGATCGGCGTCAAGCCGCTGTTCGGCGACAAGAGCGTGGCCGAGGGCGACAAGGCCGAGTTCGACGTCGTGTTCGTCGCGCCCGACGGCAAGCAGCTGCCGCGCAACGGGCTGCGCTACGAGCTGTTGAAGCTGGAGTCGCGTTACCAGTGGTACCGGCAGAACTCGTCCTGGCAGTATGAGCCGGTCAAGTCGACCCGCCGCGTTGCCGATGGCGACGTCAATCTTGCCGCCGACAAGCCGATGCGCCTGACCTTCCAGCCGCAGCCCGGCCGCTACCGGCTCGACGTGAAATCGACCGACGCCGACGGTCCCGTCACCTCGGTGCAGTTCGACGTCGGCTGGTATTCCGACGGCAGCGCCGACACGCCCGATCTGCTGGAAACCTCGATCGACAGGCCGGAATATCAATCCGGCGACACCATGACGGTGTCGGTCAATGCGCGCACATCAGGCAAGCTGACGGTCTATGTGCTTGGCGACCGCCTGCTGACCACCCAAAGCGTCGACGTCAAGGAGGGCACCCAGCAGGTCAAGCTCGCCGTCGGCAAGGATTGGGGCACCGGCGCCTATGTCATGACGACGCTGCGTCGTCCGCTCGATGTCGCCGCCGGGCGCATGCCCGGCCGCGCGATCGGGCTGAAATGGTTCGGCATCGACAAGAAGGCGCGCACGCTTGCCGTCGAACTGTCGCCGCCCGCGTTGGTGCGGCCGGGCTCGACGCTGAAGATCCCGGTCAAGCTCGGTGGCCTCAATCCCGGCGAGGACGCCAAGGTGGTGCTGGCCGCGGTCGATGTCGGCATTCTCAATTTGACCAATTACAAGCCGCCGGCGCCGGACGACTACTATCTCGGTCAGCGCCGCCTGACCGCCGAGATCCGCGACCTCTACGGCCAGCTGATCGACGGCATGCAGGGCACCCGCGGCCAGATCCGCAGCGGCGGCGACTCCGCCGGCGCCGAGCTGCAGGGCTCGCCGCCGACGCAGAAGCCGCTCGCGCTCTATTCCGGCATCGTCACGGTCGGGCCTGACGGGACTGCCGAGGTGAGCTTCGACATCCCGGAATTCGCCGGTACCGCGCGGGTGATGGCGGTGGCGTGGAGCGCAACCAAGGTTGGCCGCGCCAATGTTGACGTGATCGTGCGCGATCCCGTGGTGGTGACCGCGACATTGCCGCGCTTCCTGCTGACCGGTGACAAGGGCACCATCAGCATGGATATCGACAATGTCGAAGGCGCAGCCGGCAACTATGCCATCAGCGTCAAGGCGAGCGGCCCGATCAAGGCTTCCGGCAATTCGACCACGACGGTGAAGCTCGCCGCCAAGCAGCGCTCCTCGCTGTCGCTGGGCCTCGAGGCCGGCGGCGCCGGACGTGCCGAGTTCGACGTCGACATCTCCGGGCCGAACGGGCTGACTCTGGCGCGGCATTATGCGCTCGACGTCAAGCCGGCGACGCAAGTGCTGGCGCGCCGCTCGATCCGCACGCTGGCGAAGGGCGAGAGCCTGACACTGACCTCGGACATGTTCTCCGATCTCGTGCCGGGCACCGGCAGCGTGTCGGTCTCGGCGAGCCTGTCGACCGCGCTCGATGCCGCGAGCATTCTGAAGGCGCTCGATCGCTATCCCTATGGCTGCTCCGAGCAGATCACGAGCCGCGCTTTGCCGCTGCTCTATGTCAACGATCTCGCCGCCGGCGCCCATCTCGCGATGGATACCGCGGTCGACCAGCGCATCCGCGACGCGATCGAACGTCTGTTGGCACGGCAAGGCTCGAACGGTTCGTTCGGCCTGTGGTCGGCGGGCGGCGACGACGCCTGGCTCGATGCCTACGTCACAGACTTCCTGACCCGGGCCCGCGAAAAGGGCTTTGCGGTGCCGGACGTGCTGTTCAAAAACGCGCTCGACCGCGTCAGGAACTCGGTCGTCAACGCCAACGAGCCGGAGAAGGACGGCGGCCGCGATCTGGCCTACGGCCTCTACGTGCTCGCGCGCAACGGCGCGGCGCCGATCGGTGATCTGCGCTATCTCGCCGACACCAAGCTGAACAATCTGGCGACCCCGATCTCCAAGGCCCAGCTTGCCGCGGCGCTGGCGCTGGTCGGCGACAAGGCGAGGGCCGAGCGGGTCTATGGTGCCGCGCTCGATGCGCTGAACCCGAAACCCGTGATCGAGTTCGGCCGGGTCGACTACGGCTCGGCATTGCGCGACGCTGCTGCGCTGGTCTCGCTTGCAGGCGAAGGCAATGCGCCACGCACCACGCTGACCCAGGCGGTGCTGCGGGTCGAGGCGGCGCGGGGACTGTCGCCCTACACCTCGACGCAGGAAAATGCGTGGATGGTGCTGGCGGCGCGGGCGCTCGCCAAGGAAACGCTGGCGCTCGATATCAACGGCCAGCCGGTCAAGACCGCGGTCTATCGCAGCTACAAGGCCGAGGAGATGGCCGGCCAGCCGCTCAGGATCACCAACACCGGAGACGCACCGGTGCAGGCGGTGATCTCGGTGTCGGGCTCGCCGGTCACGCCGGAGCCGGCGGCCTCCAACGGTTTCAAGATCGAGCGCAGCTATTTCACGCTCGATGGCAAGCCGGCCGATGTCGCCAAGGCGAAACAGAATGACCGCTTCGCGGTTGTCCTGAAGGTCACGGAAGCAAAACCGGAGTTTGGGCATATCATGGTGGCCGACTATCTGCCGGCCGGGCTCGAGATCGACAACCCGAACCTGGTGTCATCGGGGGATTCCGGCACGCTCGCGTGGATCGAGGACGGCGTCGAGCCGAAGAACACCGAGTTCCGCGATGACCGCTTCACGGCGGCGATCGATCGGGGCGCCAACGACAAGTCGGTGTTCACGGTCGCCTATGTCGTGCGCGCGGTGTCGCCGGGCAAATATGTGCTGCCGCAGGCCTATGTCGAGGACATGTACAATCCCTCGCGCTACGGCCGCAGCGGAACCGGCGCGGTTGAGGTGAAGCCGGCGAAATGAGTGGAACGTTGAGGACAGCACCGGTACGCGGATCGCGGTGGCGACGGATCAGGACCTTCCTGACGTTCGGTGCGGTCGCGATGCTAGTCGCAATCGGTGCCTTCGCCGCCTGGGTCGTGTCGCTCGGGCCGTTGCCGCTCGACAAGGCCCAGCAGGTCTCGACCACGGTGATCGATCGCAATGGCAAGCTGTTGCGCGCCTATGCGATGGCGGACGGGCGCTGGCGGCTGCCGGTCGACGCGAAGACGTCCGTCGATCCCACCTATCTGAAGCTCTTGTTCGCCTATGAGGACAAGCGCTTCTATGAGCATCACGGCATCGATCCGCTGGCGCTATCGCGCGCCGCATTCCAGCTGCTCACGAGCGGCCATATCGTCTCGGGCGGTTCGACGATCACGATGCAGCTGGCGCGGCTGATCGAGCCGCGCCACCAGCGCTCGGTCTACGCAAAGCTGCGGCAGATGGTGCGCGCGGTCGAACTGGAGCGGCAGCTCTCGAAAGACCAGATCCTCGATCTCTATCTTGCGCTGGCGCCGTTCGGCGGCAATCTCGAGGGCATCCGCGCCGCCTCGATCGCCTATTTCGGCAAGGAGCCGAAGCGGCTGTCGCTCGCCGAAGCCGCGCTGCTGGTGGCGCTGCCGCAATCGCCGGAGCGGCGTCGGCTCGATCGTTACCCGGACGCGGCCCACGCCGCCCGCGACCGCGTGCTCGAGCGCATGGTCGAGGATGGCGTGGTGTCGAAGGACGATGCCGCGCAGGCCACGGCGACGGCGGTGCCGAAGATGCGCAAGCAGATTCCGATCCTGGCGCCGCATTCGTCCGATCAGGCGATCGCGACGATGAAGGATGCGCCCGTCATCAAGCTGACGCTCGACGCCACGCTGCAACGGAACCTGGAGGCGCTGGCGCGCGACCGCGCCATCGCGCAGGGGCCTGACGTCTCGGTTGCGATCGTCGTGGTCGACAATGAGACGGGCGATGTGCTCGCGCGCGTCGGCTCGGCGGATTATTTCGACGAGCGGCGGGCCGGGCAGGTCGACATGACGCGCGCCGTGCGCTCGCCGGGCTCGACCTTGAAGCCGTTCATCTATGGCCTTGCCTTCGAGGATGGCTTTGTCCATCCCGACAGCCTGATCGAGGATCGGCCGATCCGCTTCGGCACCTACGCGCCGGAAAATTTCGACATGACGTTTCAGGGCACGGTGCCGATCCGCAAGGCGCTGCAATTGTCGCTGAACGTGCCGGCGATCGCGCTGCTCGACCGCGTCGGTGCCAGCCGGCTGTCGTCGCGGCTGAAGCAGGCCGGCACCAGTCTCGTGTTGCCGAAGGACGAGGCACCGGGCCTTGCGATGGGTCTCGGCGGTGTCGGCATCACGTTGCAGGATCTCGCCCAGCTCTATTCCGGCCTGGCGCGGCTTGGCGCGACCAAGCCGCTGCGCGAGATCATGCAGGCCAATGACGGCCGCGACACGATGCGGCTGATGGATCAGGCTGCGGCCTGGCAGGTCGGCAACGTCCTGCTCGGCACGCCGCCGCCGGAGAACGGCGTGCACAACCGGATCGCGTTCAAGACCGGCACCAGCTACGGCTATCGCGATGCCTGGTCGGTCGGCTTCGACGGCCGCGTCACGATCGGCGTCTGGGTCGGCCGTCCCGACGGCGCGCCGGTGCCGGGTCTGGTCGGCCGCACCGCCGCGGCACCGATCCTGTTCGACGCCTTTGCGCGCACCGGCAAAATCCCGGCGGCATTGCCGAAGCCGCCGCGCGGCGTTCTGGTCGCCTCCAACGCGAAACTGCCGCCGCCGCTGCGCCGCTTCCGGCCGCTCGGCGAACTGGTCCGCAGCGGCAGCGACCAGGCTCCGCATATCCAGTTTCCGCTGAACGGCTCGCGCATCGATGTCGATCATTCCGAGGACGGCCGCAATGCGCCGATGCCGGTCAAGGTCGCCGGCGGGGTGCTGCCGCTGACGGTGCTCGTCAATGGTGTCTCAGCCGGGGACATCGACAGCCGGCGCCAGCGCCTGATCGACCCGCCGGGGCCGGGCTTCGCCCGGCTCACCGTGATCGACGCCACGGGTGCCGCAGATACCGTTGTGATCCGCGTGCAATGATCGCACGGGAAAGCGGAGCGGCACGGTCGGAAAGCGGAACAGCACAGTTGTTTGCGCTGCGGTTTCATCGTATGCGAAACCCATGGTGGATGGCCTCCAACCCCGGCGCTTCGGAGCAGGGCAACAGTCTGTAAAACCTGCGCATTCGAGCCGCAGGCTGTTCATGGCGTTCGAGTTCGCAACGGCCAGCCAATGGCGTTCGGTCCTGTTCCTGACGCTGACCTGCCTGGTGCTGTTCCTGCCGGGCTTCTTCACCATCCCACCGATCGACCGTGACGAGGTCCGCTTTGCCCAGGCGACCAAGCAGATGGTCGAGAGCGGCGATTTCGTCGACATCCGCTTCCAGGACGACGTCCGTTACAAGAAACCGGTCGGCATCTACTGGATGCAGGCGGCGGCGCTGAAGACCGTCTCCGCGCTCGGGGTGCCGCGCGCCCAGGTCCGCATCTGGGTGTACCGCCTGCCGTCCCTGATCGGCGCCATCGGCGCCGTTTTGCTGACCTATTGGACGGCGCTGGCCTTCGTGACGCGGCAGGGGGCGGTGCTCGCCGCCCTCATGATGGCAAGCTGCGTATTGCTCGGGGTCGAAGCGCGGCTCGCCAAGACCGACGCGATGCTGCTGCTGACGGTCACCGCGGCGATGGGCGCGATGGCGCGGGTCTATCTGTCCTGGCAGCGCGGCGAGGACCCCGCACACCCGTCATGGGTCCCGCCGGCGGTCTTCTGGACGGCGCTGGCGGTCGGCATCCTGCTCAAGGGGCCGCTGATCCTGATGTTCGTCGGCCTTGCGATGGCGGGGCTTGCGATTCTCGACCGATCGGCGGCCTGGTTCTGGCGCATGCGCCCGGTCTGGGGCCTGATGTGGACCCTGGTGCTGGTGCTGCCGTGGTTCGTGCTGATCTTCCTGCGCGCCGGCGAGACCTTCTTTGCCGACTCGGTCGGCGGCGACATGCTGAGCAAGCTCGGTGCACAGGAATCCCACGGTGCGCCGCCTGGAATCTATCTGCTGCTGTTCTGGATCACGTTCTGGCCCGGCGCGCCGCTGGCCGGCATGGCGGCGCCTGCGGTTTGGCGGGCGCGGCGCGAGCCCGGCGCGCAGTTCCTGCTGGCCTGGCTGATCCCGTCCTGGATTGTGTTCGAGGCTGTGCTGACCAAGCTGCCGCATTACGTGCTGCCGCTCTATCCGGCGATCGCGATCCTGACCGTCGGTGCGCTGGAGCGGCGCGTGCTGTCGCGCTCGCCCTGGCTGTTGCGGGGCGCCGCCTGGTGGTTCGCGATCCCCGCCTTCGGCGCCGTGCTGGTGATCGTCGGCGCGATCAAGGCGATCCATCAGCCGGTGTTTCCGGCCTGGCCGTTGTTCGCCGTCGCGATGGTGTTCGGCCTGTTCGCGTGGTGGTTGTTCGAGGACAGCCGCGCCGAGCGCTCGCTGCTCAATGCGGTGATTGCCGCGGCGCTGATGGCAGCCGGCACCTATGGCGTGGTGCTGCCGCGGCTCACCACCGTATTTCCGAGCCAGGAGGTCGCACGCGCCTTGCGCAACGTGACCTGCGTCGGCCCGAAGGCGGCAGCCGCCGGCTTCCACGAGCCGAGCCTCGTGTTCATGACCGATACCTCGACGCTGCTCACCGACGGATCGGGCGCCGCGGATTTCCTCGGGCAGGGCTCCTGCCGCTTCGCGCTGGTCGAGCAGCGCTCGGAGCGCGCCTTCGTGCAGCGCGCCGAGGCGATCGGCCTGCGCTACAACGCACCGGTGCGCGTCGAGGGCTACAACATCTCGCAGGGCAAGGCGGTCTCGATCGCGATCTTCCGTTCCGAAGGGACGGAATGACATGCCGGCGCTGCCAGCGACCCCGGAATCCGCCAACTATTTCGGACGATTGCTGACGCTGGTTTGGCTTTCCCTCGCCCAGCTCGTGCGGGCGCCGTCGCATTCGCGCCGCGCCGAGGCGGCGCGCCGCTCCGCGCGCCACGGACTTTTGCTCGTCGTCATTGTCGGCGCCGGGATCATCACGCTGATGTATGCGTTCGATGTGACCGAGATCAGTTTGATGCCGCCACGCGGCACGCCGGGTCTCTGGTGGGTGAAGACGCTCACCGATTTCGGCAAGGACGAGTATGTGCTGTGCGCGCTTGGCCTGCTGCTGATCGCGGTCGCGTTGGCGGCGCCGGCGCTGCGCGACGTGCCGCGCGCGACCTTGCTTGGCCTTGGGACAAGGCTGCAATACCTGTTTCTGTCGGTCGTGCTCTCGGTCGCTGTCGGTGAATTGATCAAGTGGATCGTCGGCCGCGGGCGGCCCTTTGTCGGCGGCAAGGCCAATGCCTTCAACTTCCAGCATTTCGCCGGCACCGAGGCCTATTCGAGCTTTCCGTCGGGACATTCGATCACGGCGTTCGCACTGGCCTTTGCCGTGTCCGCGGTGTGGCCGGGCGCGCGGTTCGCGATGCTGGTCTATGCGCTGGTCATCGCCGCGACCCGGCTCGTGCTGCTGGCGCATCATCCGAGCGACGTGGTGGCCGGTGCGCTGGTCGGGGTGATCGGCGCAATGGTCGTGCGCTACTGGTTCGCCGCCCGCCGCCTTGGTTTTGCCATTCATCGCGACGGCACCGTGGTGGCGCTGTCAGGACCGTCGGACGGGCGTCTCAAAAGGGTTGCGAGGAGCGCCTTCGCCCCATAAAAGCGGTCGCCCGACGGTCGGATCGGGCTGGTTCCATCGCCGACAATACCAACCACGAGTGCCGATTTGCCTGCTCCCGACCAGACGCCGGTCGCCGTTTCCATCGTCGTGCCTGTGCGCAACGAGGCGGACAATATCGCGCCGTTGATCGCCGAGATCGCGGCCGCGCTCGACGGACGCTGGGCCTACGAGATCATCTATGTCAATGACGGTTCGACGGATGCCACCGGTGCGCGGCTGGACGCGATCATGGCCAAGCGGCGCAATCTCCGGCAGCTCCGCCACGCAGACTCGTCGGGCCAGTCGGCGGCCGTGCGCAGCGGCGTGCGCGCCGCGCGCGGCGCGATCGTGGCGACGCTCGACGGCGACGGGCAGAACAATCCCGCCTTCCTGCCGGACCTGATCGCGGCGGTCGAGAGCGGCAACGGTCGCGTCGGCCTCGCCGCGGGCCAGCGCGTCGGGCGCAAGGACACCGGCTTCAAGAAGCTGCAATCGCGCATCGCCAACACGGTGCGCGGTATCATCCTGCGCGACGGCACCCGCGACACCGGATGCGGCCTGAAGGCGTTTCCGCGCGAGGTGTTTCTGGCGATGCCTTACTTCGACGGGCTGCATCGTTTTCTCCCGGCACTGGTGCGCCGCGAGGGGCTGACGATTGCCTATGTCGACGTCGTCGACCGGCCGCGCCATTCCGGCGTGTCGAACTATGGATTCTTCGACCGGCTCTGGATCGGGATCATGGATCTCGCCGGCGTGTGGTGGCTGATCCGCCGCAAGAAGCCGACGCCGGTCGTCACTGAAGTGGTCGCTGAAGTGCCCGATGTCGCCGGCGTGCCGGGCGTGACCGAGGTGAAGTGATGCTGATTCAGTACGGCCAGGCGTTGAGCGCCTATCTCTACGACGTGTTCATCGCCAAGTTCGACTTCTGGCTGGCGTTCGGCCTGATCGCGCAACTGTTCTTCACCGCGCGCTTCCTCGTGCAATGGATCTCCAGTGAACGCGCCGGCCAGAGCGTGGTGCCGATGGCGTTCTGGTTCTTTTCGATGGGCGGCGGCCTGATGACGCTGATCTACGGGCTTGCCAAGCGCGAGCCCGTCATCATCATCGGGCAGGGTCTCGCCACGCTCATCTACATCCGCAACATCATGCTGATCGTGAAGAACCGCGGCCGCGGGTCGAAGACGCTCGATAGCTGATTGCCGTCATCGTCGGCACGGCATCGATTGCGACCGAATCTGAACCAAGGTCAAAGATTCGCCCCAAGGCGCATGGCATCTACGACCTGCCGTGGGCGTGGCGGCATCTCGAGACCGTGCCCCAGGGGATGAGGGGCGTTGATGACCAGCCGTGACGAAGCGACGAAAGCGGGTGGTCAATCGGGCGTCCGCGATGTTCCGTCGCTTGGCGAGCCGCCGCTGACCGGCGAGCGCAAGTTGCCTGACCGGCGCGCCGTCAGTTTCCGCTGGATGACGGGGACGATTCTGATCGGATCCGCGGCCGTCGCTCTTCTTGCTGGCGCGCTTCGCGGGGCGTTTGGCGATCACGCGCGATTCGCAAGCGCGCCGGTCGTGTCACTTCCGCGCTTCGCAGGGCAGGTGGTTGACGAGGCGCGGCGCGGCGATCGTCTCGACCGCAGGCTCGGCTCGCAAGGCAGTTCCGCTGCGCTCAAGATTGAGCAGCTGAGCGATGCCGGCGCGGTCCGTCGATTTACCCGCGTGTCAGCGCGGCTCGCGGAGATCGATCTCGAACCACGACAGGAAGCGCGGGGAGACGAAAAGGACGACGCGCGACCGGGCTCGCAACGCGACCTGCTGTCGGAACTGCCAGCCATCATACGGACAGGTCCATCGCGGCGCCCACTGCCGGGCGGCACCAGCGCCTATGCTGACGGTGAGGACGTGCCGCATCCGCCGGCTCCGATAGGTGAGGCTGTCAACGTCACCAACCTTCCGAAGTCTCCTTCGTCGTCGCGTCACCGGCGACATGTCGTTATCGCGAGAAGCGGCGACACGCTGGCCGCCATTCTGCGGGCGCTGACGGCGGCCGCGGAGGACGCGCCGGCGATCCTCGCCGCCTTCCCATCGCCGGGCGCTCGAGAGAGTCTGTCCGGTGGCGACAAAATCACGGTCATCGAACAAGGCGGAGACGCCGGTTCGGCGCACGGCCATGTCGCGAAAGTGTCGATCGAACGGGCCGGCTCCGATGTTTCGGCCGTCGGTCGCACCGATGGCGGCCAATACCAGCCGATCGTGCCGGAACAGCCCGACATCGCCGTGCGGAGCGACAGCCCGCTGCGTGAGTCGATCGATACGCATTCCGTTCCGGGCGAAACGCTGCGTGACGGCCTTGACGCGCTCGCGCGCTCCAACCACGTCGACCAGGGGATCGTTGCTGAACTGATGCGGCTCTGTGGCCGCGATTTCGACCTCGACGAGCCGCTCGGCGACGCCGATGTGGCTGAGATCATCTACGCGCCGAACGACATCGGTCAGCCGGAATTGGTCTTCATCGATTTGACGGCGGGCGGGCAGACCCGCCGGTACTATCGCTTCACGGCGCCGGACGATGGCAGCTCCGATTTCTATGATGAGACCGGCCAGTCCATCACCAAATTCCTGTTGCGCAAGCCGGTCGTGAGCGGGCGGCTCGGCGACGGCTTTGGCTGGCGGATTCATCCGATCCTTGGCGACCGTCGCTTCCATGAGGGCGTCGATTATGCGGCGCCTTATGGGTCGCCCATCGCGGCCGCCGGCGCCGGCGTCGTCGAGACCGAAGGGTACGAACGGGGGTACGGGAGATATATCCGCGTGCGGCACGACCGCGGCTATGAGACGACCTATGCCCACGTCGCGAGCTTCCCGTCCGGGCTGAAGATCGGCGACCGCGTTCGTCAGGGCGAGACGATTGCCTTTGTCGGATCGACCGGGCTCTCGACCGGACCACATCTCTATTACGAGGTGCGGATCAACGGCCGCAACGTCGATCCGCTTCGGATGAAGCTCTCAGGCGGCCGGCTGCTGCAAGGCGACCTGCTTGGGGCCTTCGATCGCCAGCGTGACAGCATCAACCAACTCGCCGCCGTCTCCGCGCTTCCACAGCGGCGTTTCGGCTCCGAACGTCGGCCGCCGACATAGCGAGCGCAGATCGCATCAGGCCGTGGCGCCGTGGCGGGCCTTGCCGGGGTCAGGAGCCCGGAGAGCTCGAAGGCACGGGCGCCGCAACGTCGGTCGTCGCCATCGTGCTCTCGCGATCGGCGGCGGTCTCGCCGGCGGCATCGAGTACGGGATAGGCGACCGAGCAGATGTGCGAATGGATGCGGCGAAGGTCGCGCAGCACGTCGAGATGCAGCGAAGTGGTCTCGATGGTTTCGGGCCGGCCTTCGCGCAGGCGCTCCAGATGACGCTCGACGGCGGCCAATTCGGCCGCGCGCAGCGCCGCCTTCTCGGTGAGCAGCTTGCGCGCCTCGTTGGCGTCGCCCGACATGAACACGCCGAACGCGATCCGCAGCGAGTCGATCGTGCGCTTGTGGAACGCCGACAGTTCCTCGGCGCCTTCGGCGGAGAATTGCAGGCGATGCTTGATCTTCTTGGTCGCGAGCTCGCTCAGGTTCTTGTCGACGATGTCGCCGATATGTTCGAGATTGATCGCGAACGCGACGATCTCCATCGCGCGCTGACCCTCGCGCTCGTCCAGGCTGCCGCGGGTGAGTTTCGTGACGTAAAGCTTGATCGCCTCGTTCAGCCGGTCGACGGTGTTGTCCATCTTCGAGACCTGGTCGACCAGGGCGCGATCGTTGGTCAGCATCGCCGCCATCACCTTGCGCAGCATGGCCTCGGTGTGATCGCCCATATGCAACACCTCGCGCGCCGCATCGGCCAGCGCCAGTGAGGGCGTCTCCAGCGCGCTCTCGTCGAGATAGCGCGGCCGTGATGGATCGGTCTCCTGCGCTCGCTTCGGCAACAGACGCTCGAGCAGCCGCGCCATGTGATCGAGCACGCCGATGAACAGCAGCGCGGTCGCAACGTTGAAGGCGATGTGGAACAGCGCCGTCGCCTTGGCGAGATCGGGCTGCCAGGCGTAGATGATCTCGGTGATCGGGCGCAGGAACGGCGCCACCAGCAGGATGCCGACGACGCGGTTGACGAGGTTGCCGACCGGCAGCCGGTAGCTCGCCGGATTGTCGCGCCGCGCGCCCTCCAGCAACGGATTGATGGCGCTGCCGAGGTTGGCGCCGAGCACTAGCGCAAAAGCGGCATAGGGCGAGATGAACTGGGAAAAGGCCAGCGACATCACCAGCAGCACGCTGGCGACACTGGAATGGACCAGCCAGGTGACGACGGCGCCGATCAGGATGCAGAGCACGGGATCGCCGGTGATCGCGCCCAGAAACACGCGCACGCCCGGGGCATTCTCGGCGGGCGCCATTGTATCGAGCAGGATGTGCAGCGCCAGCAGCATCAGGCCGAGGCCGATCGAGACGCGGCCGAGATCCTTGATCCGGGAGCGCGGTCCGCTGCGGAACGCGACGAGGCCGACAATGAACAGAACCGGCGCGATGGCGGCGACGTTGAACGACAGCACCTGCACGATCAGCGTGGTGCCGATATTGGCGCCGAGCATGATCGCGAGCGCCGGCACCAGGCTGACGATCTCTTCGGCGGCGAAGGAACTGGTGATCAGGGCAGTCGCGGTCGAACTCTGGAGCAGGGCGGTCAGGCCGAGACCGGCGCCAAGGGCGGTAAAGCGGTTGCGCAGCGCCCGGGCGAGCAGCAACCGCAAATCCGGTCCGAAGGCACGCAGAATCCCGCTATGGACCATGTGCAGGCCCCACAGCAGGAGCGCCACGCCCCCCATCAGATCGAGCAGAACAATGCTTCCCATGCTTCCTGGCATCCCGGCGAATTCGAGTCGAAAGGATATAGGTATCGTCTATCGACTGGCGATCAACCCCTTTTTGTTCTCATGCGAGCCCGGGCGGGAGCGACGCACGCAGCTGAGTGGATTGGCCCATCGGGAGAGCGTTATGCGACCTGCAGCGACAATTCTCAACTATTCAATCTTTGATTGAAGCAAGCTTCTGGGGCCCCGACGAGGGCGCCCCGGGTAAACGAATCTCGAACGCGACCGCTCAATTGCGATCGGTTCCGCTAGGCAGTTTCCAATCTTTCCCGGTTATGACGATAGGCCAGGAAGTTGCCCAGAAAGGCTTGGGGATCAGAATGTTTATGAATCGCCGCAAGAGCGAACGCCGCCCGTGCCGGAGCGTCGCCAAAATTCAGCTGGGCACAGGGTCGCTGCCACGCGACTGCATGATCACCGATATTTCGGCCGGCGGCGTCAAGGTGATCGCCGAATATCTGGAGATCCCGCCGGAATTCACCATCATCCTGTCGACCGGCAGTCCGCGTCAGTGCCGGCTGGCCTGGCAAATCGGGCACGAGTTCGGCGCCCAGTTCGTCGACTGAACCAGCGATTTCGCTGCTTTCTCGCCGGGCGTCCGGCACCGGATCTGGGCCGGATGACGGCGACATGATGGCATCCTTAACCGGACCTTAGGGTTAAGCTGTGAGCATCCCGGAACCTTCGCCGTTCCGAGTCTCGCTTTATGTTTGAGAAATTACCCCGACCCTCAGGCCGCGCGCGCCGTCTCGCGGGCACGGTATCTGCCGCGATCCTGCTGATCGGGTTGTCCGCCTGTCAAACCTCCGGCCCGTCTGACATCACCGGCTCATTGGGCGACACGGCGGAGGCCACGCCGGCACCCGCCGATCCGCGGCGCGACATCGCGACCTACCACGAGCGCGTCCGCGCCAACCCGAAAGACACCGACGCTGCGCTGAAATACGCCCGGGCATTGCGCGCCACCGGACAGCGGGCCCAGGCGGTCGCCGTCATGGAGCAGGCGGTGTTGGCGCAGCCCAGCAACAAGGCACTGCTCGCGGGTTACGGACGGGCGCTCGCCGACAACGGCAATTTCCAGCAGGCATTCGACGTGCTCGGGCGCGCGCATACGCCGGAAGATCCGGACTGGCGCATCCTGTCGGCGCAGGGCGCCGTGCTCGATCAGCTCGATCGCCACGACGAGGCGCGGCAGTACTATGCGAGTGCGCTGAAGATCGTGCCTGACGATCCGTCAGTGCTCTCCAATATCGGGTTGTCCTATTTGCTGTCGAAGGACCTGCCGAAGGCCGAGGAGACGCTGCGCCGTGCCCGGGAGCGCGCCCCCGGCGACATGCGGGTGCGGACCAATCTCGCCGTCGTGGTTGGCTTGCAGGGCCGCCAGTCCGAGGCGGAAACCATCATGAAGGCCGATCTGACGCCGGAGCAGGGCTCAGCCAACGTCGCCGCGCTGAAACGGCTGTTGGCGCGCAGGGATGCGAGCCGCACCGACGCCGAGAAGATCCCGGTCGCGGCCAGTCGCCGCGACTAGGACGGTTTCAAGCGGGACGCTAGCCGGCGGCCCGGCGCCCGTCGTTTCGGCGCGACTGCAGCTTCTTGAGGATCGGCGACAGGAACGACTCGCGGGCTTCGGCGAGATCGGGGCGGCCGGTGAGGCGCTGCGCGATCTGCAGGAAAGTCCTTGTGGTGCGGTGACGCGCGGAGACTTCCGCGATCATCTGGCCGTTGTTGGCGGCTTCACCGAACAGCCTGCAGTCGAACGGGATCGCCGCGATGGGCTGGCTCTCGATCGTCTTGGCGAAATCCTTGACCTCGATCTCGGGGCGCTTGGACATGCCGACCTGGTTCAGGCAGTAGAGCGGCGGGCGGTCGTTCGGACGCGCGGTCCTCAACAGGTTCATCATGTTCTTGGTGTTGCGCATGTTGGCGAGGTCGGGCTCTGCAACGATCAGGATATCGTCGGCACCGACCAGCACGCGTTTGGTCCAGGCGGTCCATTGATGCGGCACGTCGAGCACGATGCAGGACGTCGTCATGCGCATCGTATCGAAGATGGCATCGAACGCTTCGGCGCCGAAATCGTAGACCTGGTCGAGGGTGGCCGGCGCCGCCAGCAAGCTGAGATGATCGCCGCACTTTGCGAGCAGGCGTTCCATGAACGCGGAGTCCGGACGTTCGGGCGAGAACACGGCGTTGGCGATGCCCTGCACCGGGTCCTGATTGTAGTCCAGGCCGGCGGTACCGAAGGCGAGGTCGAGATCGACGACCACCGAGTCCAGCCCAAGGTCGCGCGCGATGGTCCAGGCGACATTGTGGGCAACGGTCGAAGCGCCGACGCCGCCCTTGGCGCCCGCGACCGCGATCAGGCGGCCGACCGAGACCGCTTCGGAGGCCGAGAACAGGCTGCAGATCGAGCGCACGATGTCGAGCACCTTGACCGGCCCGATGACGTAGTCGTTGACGCCGCGCCGGACCAATTCGCGATACGGCGCAGTCTCGCCGGGCATGCCGAGCACCACGACGCGGGTGCCGGGATCGCAGACCGTGGCGAGCTCGTCGAGACCGGCGAGGAAATCATGATCCGGCTCGGTCTCCAGCATGATGACGTTGGGCGTCGGCGCCTTGTGGTAGGCGTCGATCGCCGCGGCGATGCCGCCCATATGGACCGAGAGATGAGCCTTGGCGAGCCGGCGGTCGTCGGCAGCCGCGCGTGCGTTCGCGGCGGTCGCGACGCTGGCGCAGAACGCCTGCACGGAAATCCGCGGCGCCGGCGCGATGTAATCGTTGGCGTGCTGCGGCTCGTCTTGCTGTTCGGTCATTTCGCGGCGTCGCTCAGCTTGGCTTTCTCGGTTTCGGGGTAGGCGGTCGCGGTCGACTCACCCTTGCGGTATTTATCGAATGCGATCGTACGGCGCGGCGTATAGGCTGCGGTCTCGGTTCGCGGCTGTTCGAGGTCGGACGGATTGGCGACCATCGCGGCAAGGTTACGCTGCGTGGCGCAGCCGAAATTGTCGTACTGTTTGTTCTCGTTGTAGCTCGGATTGTAGATCGAGGGACCGAGGTCGCTCGGCCACACTCCGCAGGGACCGGCGACGGCGGCCATCTTCGGATAGCTCAGCCGAATGGTCGGAAGCGCACGCGGATCATCGAGATGATAGGAGCGCCTGGTGATGGCATGGGCGGGCACGCCCATCGACGCCAGCAGGCCGCGGATCTCCTGATACACCGCCTGTGCCGAGCGCGCGTTCGAGCTGTCGGCCGGCACGTCGATCGCAATCGCGCCGGTGCCTTCGCGGCGCCAGGTGCGCGCCAGCCCCATGACGTCGTCGCGCTGGGTTTCGGTGAGGTTGCCGCGGGCGCGGCCGACGAAGACGACGATCGATTGCTCGCCTTCGGTGACGGCGATCGGATGCCGCTGCCGATAGTCGTCGGGCACCGTGCCGGTGACGACATCGCTCGTCAGATTGCAGCCGCCGAGCGCGATCGCGCTGACGACGAGGGCGCCGAACAGCGACAGCGTCCTGGCACGACCGGCTTGTTTGTTGCGTGTCATCATAGGATCCCCCAACCCCTTCAGGTCCGCGCCTCAGTCGATGATGAAGCCGAAATTGACCGGCGTGGCGCCGATCGGCTCGCTGCGGGCGGCAACGCCGTAGATGCGATTGACGCGCGCCAGCAGCGCCGACTGCGCGTCGGAAGCCGGGGCAAATCCGTCGTCGGGACGAGACAGCTCCTTCTGCGCAACGGCGCGCACCACGTAGGGCGTCACGATGACCATGAGCTCGGTCTCGTTGTTGACGAAGTCCTGGCTCCTGAAGAGCTGGCCGAGGATCGGGATCTGATCGACGCCGGGCATGCCGTTGATGGCCTGCTTGGTCTGCTCCTGGATCAAACCGGCCATCGCGATCGAGCCGCCGGAGGGCACCTCCAGCGTGGTGTCGGCGCGGCGGGTCTTGATCGAGGGAATGGTCGTGCCGTTCTGACCGCCGGTCAGGGCGTTCTCCATCGAGACTTCGGAGACCTCGGTCATCACCTTCAGGCTGATCCGTCCCTCGGTCAGCACCACCGGAGTGAAGTTGAGCGAGATGCCGAACTTCTTGAAGCTGACGGTCTGGACGCAATTGCCGATCGTGCCCGACGTCGTCGTCTGGCAGGTGACGCCGGTCGGAATCGGAAACTCGCCGCCCGAAATGAAGGTCGCCGACTCGCCCGAGATCGCGGTGAGGTTGGGTTCGGCCAGCGTCTTGACGACGCCCGCGCTCTCCATCGCGCGCAGCGTCGCGGTGACGGTCGGCACGCCGAGCTTGTTCAGGGCTGCGCCCGTCAGCCCGTTGCTGGGGGCGAGCGCACCGTTATTGGCGGTAAAGGCGTTGGCGTCGTTGAAGACCACCGCGGCGGTGCCGTAGTTCATGTTGGCGCTGAGGTCGACGCCGAGCTGCTTGACGACGTCCCGGCGGACTTCAGCAACGGTGACTTTCAGCATCACCTGGTCGCGGCCGCGGACCACGATGGAGTTGACGACCTTGTCGGCGCTGCCGACCAGTTTGGCGGCGATGTCGCCGGCCTGCTGGGCCTCGACCGGGCTTGCCACCGTGCCGGTCAGGACGACGCTGTCGCCGACGCCCTCGATCTGGACGCCGGGCAGCATCTGCTTCAGCGCGGCGCGCATGCCGTTGAGGTCGCGCTTGATGGCGATGTCGTAGGAGGCGACCTGGTTGCCGTCGGCGTCGAAGAACACCACGTTGGTCTGGCCGACCGCCGCGCCGATGATATAGGCGCGCTGCGCCGAGCGGATCACGGCGTTGGCGATCTTGGGATCGGCGACCAGAACGTCCTTGGCCTCGCGCGGCAGATCGACCACGACCGACTTGCCAACGCCGAGCGAGACGGAGCGCGTCTTGGCGGCGATGCTGCTCGTCACCGCGACATCCGCGTTCTTGTCGGGATCGGTCGCGCTGGCAAGGGCAGGGATCAGCATCAGCGCAGTGATCGCCGAGAATGACAGCGCGCGGACCAGCGTGGTCGACGTCGCCATTTGTTTCGTACCCGTCGTCATATCGAAGCCCCCATCACTTCTGTGTCGTCAGAGAGCTCGGGATGCCGAAGCGCACCACCTTGATGCTCTCGCCCCGCTTCGGGGCATGGTCTCTGGTCTCGTCGGTCTGTTCGTTGACGTCGGCGATGCTGCGCAGAGCCAGCGCCAGCGTGCCGCTCTGCCGGGCGCGCGCCAGCGTCTCGGCCTGTTCGGGCTTGAGCTCGAGGGTTACGGTCTTGCCGACAAGGGAGTTGTTGCCGTCCTTCTCCTTCGGCGCCTGGTCGATCGCCAGCACGCGGACGTTGGACAGCAGGATTTCAGTGGTGACGATATCGCGGCCGCCTTGCTGGTCGGGATTCTTGTCGCGTCGCGACAGGATCACATCGACGCGGTCGTTCGGCAGAATGAAGCCGCCGGCGCCGGTCTCCGGCGAGATTTCGGTGGAGATCGCGCGCATACCGGAGGGCAGGATCGCGGCCATGAAGCCGCTTCCATTGGCCTTGACCAGCTTTTGCTCGCGGATCGGTTCGCCGACGATGAAGGGCGCGCGTGCGATCGAACCGATGACGTCGTTCATGGCATTGGCGTTGGCGTCGTGGCGGATGAACGCGCTGCTTGCAGTTTCAGCCGGCCAGCGCTGCCACTGGATGTCTTCGGCCTTGACCGATTGACCGAGCCCGATGTCGGACTTTGCGACCAGCACTTCGACGGTCGGCAGTTGCGCGACGGGCGGCGCGACCGGCGCCGGTTTGCGATCGCCAACGCTCGCGAGATACATGGCCGCGAGGCCTGCGACGCCGGCGATGCCGAGGACCACGATGCGTGCCGTTTTCATGCGATTGTCTGAATGCCCTTCACACCGGGCAGTCGCGACCTTGCGGCACTGACAGCCCTTCCCGAGGCATCACTACGGCCGCAAAAGTATAAGGGAACTTGATGGAAGGTCCGGACAATTAAGGGATTGGTGGGGATGGTGAACGGCGAGTTATCGGCGCCGTCGCATCTCCGCAGAATCCCGGAGATCGCGCTCGCGCAACGTGTGCGATGTGGGAGTCGCAACGCGGCGTCACAGCCGGTCGGTCGTGGTTAATGTCGCCTGATGCGCAATCCCGCGCGCACGGATCAGAGCGCGGCTTTCAACGCGGCAAAGCCGCGATCGAGATCGGCCTTGAGGTCATCGAGGTTCTCGAGCCCGATATGCAGCCGCAGCGTCGGGCCGCCCGGCGACCATTTGGTCGCGGTGCGATAGTCGCTGCAGTCGAACGGGATGGCGAGGCTTTCGAAGCCGCCCCAGGAAAAGCCCATACCGAACAGCGTGAGCGCGTTCAGCATTGCATCGACCGCGGTCTGCGGCACCGGCTTCAGCACGATGCTGAACAGCCCGGAGGCGCCGGTGAAGTCGCGTTTCCAGATCGCGTGCCCGGGATCGGTGTCGAGGGCAGGGTGCAGCACGCGATCGACCTCGGGCCGCGCGCCGAGCCAGCGCGCGATCTCGAGCCCGGAGCGGTGGTGCTGCGCAAGCCGCACCGATAGCGTGCGAACTCCGCGCAGCGCGAGATAGACGTCGTCGGGGCCGGCGCAGACGCCGAGCAGGCGGATCGCCTCCTGGATCAGCGGCCAGGCTTTCGCATTGGCTGCGACGGTGCCGAACATGATATCGGAGTGGCCACCGACATATTTGGTGCCGGCCTGCATGCTGATGTCGACGCCCTGTTCGAGCGAGCGGTGATAGAGCGGCGTCGCCCAGGTGTTGTCGTCGATCATGAGCGCGCCGCGGGCGTGCGCCACGGCCGATATCGCCCGCACGTCGGGCATCTCGAACGTCTGCGAGCCGGGCGCCTCGATCAGCACCGCGCGGGTATTCGGCTTGAACAGCGTCTCGATGCCGGCGCCGATCAGCGGGTCGAAATAGCTGGTCTCGATGCCGTAGCGATTGAGCATGTTGTCGCAGAAATTACGGGTCGGCCGATAGGCATTGTCGCACACCAGGAGGTGATCGCCGGTTTTGAGCACGGCGAGCAGCGTGGTGCTGATCGCCGCCAGTCCCGACGGGGCAAGGCCGACGCCGGCGCATTGCGGGCCTTCCAGCGCCATCAGCACGTCCTGCAGCGCCCGCGTGGTCGGGCTGCCATGGCGGCCATAGGTAAATTCGGCGCGATGGGCGTGGAGGTCCTCCGCGGTCGGATAGAGCACGGTCGAGCCGTGAAACACCGGCGGATTGACAAAGCCCTTCTGGGCCTTGGTGTCGCGGCCGGCCGTGACCAGACGGGTCGCGGCCTGTTGCGGGTGGGAGGGCGTGGAGCCGTCGGAGGAGGTCATGGAGCGCTGCCGTTAGACTTTAGACTTTTTGCCGCAGCCCTACCGCGTCGGAAGACAGGGCTGGGCCGGGAGGTGTTACTAACAAGAGGTAGAAGACATGCGTCAACCCCTTGACCCGGCTCGTCAGTCGCTATGTGATGCGCCGCAACTACCAGTCGCCGCACGTTGAGGGGCCTGCCGCGACCTACGATCCGTTGCCTGACCGGTTTGCAGGTCAAACTGCCGGTCAAGTCGGCATTTTTGCTGCAAGGGATCATTGGGATGGCCCGTGAACGCGAGGCGATCACAAAGTAACCGTCCACCGGACGACCCTGAAAGGCCCCGCCCATGAAACGCGTATCCCTGGCTGTCACCCTTGCCGCTGCCGCCGCTCTGTCGGTCCAGGCCGCCTCGGCGCAAACCCTCAAGACGGTCAAGGACCGAGGCCAGCTGTCCTGCGGCGTCAGCGGCGGCCTGCCGGGCTTCTCGTCGCCTGACGACAAGGGGAACTGGACCGGCATCGACGTCGACATCTGCCGTGGCATCGCCGCGGCGATCTTCGACGATCCGTCCAAGGTCAAGTTCGTGCCGCTGTCGGCCAAGGACCGCTTCACCGCGCTGCAGTCGGGCGAGATCGACGTGCTGTCGCGCAACACCACCTGGACGCTGTCGCGCGATACCTCGCTCGGCGCCAACTTCACCGGCGTGACCTATTATGACGGGCAGGGCTTTCTGGTGAAGAAGTCGCTGAAAGTGAACTCGGCGCTGGAGCTGAACAGCGCGTCGGTCTGCGTGCAGACCGGCACCACGACCGAGCAGAACCTCGCCGACTACTTCAAGGGCAACAACATGAAGTACGAGGTGATCGCGTTCGCCGGCGCCGACGAGACCGTGAAGGCCTACGAGACCGGCCGCTGCGACGTGTTCACCTCCGACGTGTCCCAACTGTATGCGCAGCGGCTGAAGCTCGCCAACCCGGCCGACCACGTCGTGCTGCCCGAGATCATCTCCAAGGAGCCGCTGGGCCCGATGGTTCGCCATGGCGACGACCAGTGGTTCGACATCGTGAAGTGGGCGCTGTTCGCCCAGATCAATGCCGAGGAACTCGGTGTCACCCAGAAGAACGTCGACGAGATGGCCAAGTCGGACAAGCCCGACCTCAAGCGCGCCTTCGGCACCGACGGCAATCTCGGTGAGCAGCTCGGCCTGACCAAGGACTGGTTCTCCCGCATCATCAAGGCCGTCGGCAATTACGGCGAGATGTACGATCGCAACGTCGGCGCCGGATCGAAGCTGCAGATCGCACGCGGGCTCAATAATCTCTGGAACAAGGGCGGCATCCAGTACGCGCCTCCGATCCGCTGATCGGCGACGAGGCGGCTGCGGCGATGACGACCGAGCCCCGAAAACCACCGCCGCAGTTCATCTTCCGCCTGAAGCGCGCGCTCGGCGGCCAGTCCGGCTGGACTGGCCTTGCCGTGCAGATCGTGTTCGCGGCGGTGTTGGCCTGGGTCGCCTATGAGATCGTGGCCAATGCCCGTGCCAACCTGGAGACGCAGCGCATTGCATCCGGGTTCGGGTTTCTCAAGAACAATGCGGGCTTTGATGTCAGCCTGAACCTGATCCCGTATTCGGGGTCGGACACCTATACGCGGGTGTTCTTCGTCGGCCTGTTCAACACGCTGCTGGTTGCGGGCATTGGCATCGTCTTCGCCACCATCATCGGCTTCATCATTGCGCTGTGCCGGCTGTCGCCGAACTGGCTGCTGGCGCGGCTCGGCGAGATCTATGTCGAGATCGTCCGCAATCTGCCGCTGCTGTTCCAGCTGTTGTTCTGGTACCTTGCGGTGCTGGCGGCGCTGCCGGGGCCGCGCCAGAGCATCTCGCTGTTCAACGCCTTCTTCCTCTCCAATCGCGGGCTGGTGATCCCGCGGCCGATCGGCGAGGCCGGGCTTGATCCGTTTCTGATCGCGCTTGCGATCGCCATCGCAGGCGCGCTGGCGCTGCGCGGCTACGCAAGGCGGGCGCTGTTTCAACGCGGGCAGGCGATCCGGATCTGGCCCTATGTGCTCGGCCTGCTGGTCGGATTGCCGCTGGTGACGGTGCTGGTGTTCGGGCTGCCGGTGACCTTCGAGTTGCCGCAACTCAAGGGCTTCAACTTCGCCGGCGGCGCGCGGGTCATTCCGGAGCTGGTTGCGCTGGTGGTTGCGCTGTCGACCTATACGGCGGCCTTCATCGCCGAGATCGTCCGCGCCGGCATTCTGTCGGTCCATAAGGGACAGATGGAAGCCGGCTCGTCGCTCGGCCTGTCGCGCGGCACCACCTTGCGGCTGATCGTCGTGCCGCAGGCGATGCGCGTCATCGTTCCGCCGCTGACCAACCAGTATCTCAACCTGACCAAGAATTCGTCGCTGGCGGTCGCGATCGGCTATCCCGACCTGGTCTCGGTGTTTGCCGGCACGACCCTGAGCCAGACCGGCCAGGCGATCGAGATCATCGCCATCACCATGGGCGTGTACCTGCTGATCTCGCTGGTCACCAGCGCGGTCATGAGCGTCTATGGCTGGCGCATCAACCGGAGCCTTGGGGCATGACGGACGTCACCGCGTCATCCTTTGTCCGGCAGGACCTGGTGCCCGAGCGCCGGGCGCCGGTGAGGACCACCGGTCTCGTCGGTTTCATCCGCACGCGGCTCTTGAATTCGCCGACCAACATCCTGCTGACGATCCTGGCGCTGGGGCTGCTCTGGTACACGATCGTTCCCGCGTTCAAGTTCCTGCTGGTCGATGCGGTCTGGAGCGGCAAGGACCGCAATGCGTGCCTTGCCGAGACCGCCGGCCGTCAGGTCGGCGCCTGCTGGCCCTATATCCAGGCCAAGCTCACCCAGCTGATCTATGGCTTCTACCCGGAAGCCGAACGCTGGCGCGTCAACCTGACCTTCGTCCTCGCGGCTGTTCTGTTGCTGCCACTCCTTATTCCGCGCCTGCCGGCGAAGGGCTTGAATGCGAGCCTGTTCTTCTTCGCCTTTCCGGCGGTCGCATTCTTCCTGCTGCGCGGCGGCGGGCTGACCGGTTTCGGCGTGAGCTGGGTCGCGAGCCTGTTGCAGCTGTTCGACGACAGCATCGGCAATGCCGGGCAGGTACTGGTCAATCTCAGCCAGAATTCGGCGATCGGACCGCCGCTGTGGGCCGTCGGCAAGATCATCGTGCTTGTCGGCAGCCTGATCGGCTGGCTGATCTTCCCGATGACCTGGCTGCGCGAGCAGCTTCAGATGTCGAGCCAGCCGCTCTGGTTCGACTTCCTGCTGACCACTGGTATCGTCTCGCTGATCCTGTTTTTCCTCGGCGGCGGCATGCGAACCGGACAACGGGCGCTGCTCGGGAGCCTCGCGAGCTTTGCCGGCATCGCGATCGTGATCAAGCTGATGGGGCTCGACCGCGGCGGACTGCCCATCGTCGACACCAGGCTGTGGGGCGGCCTTTTGGTAACGCTGGTGGTGTCGGTCACCGGCATCGTCACCTCGATGCCGATCGGGATCGCGCTGGCGCTGGGCCGCCGCTCGACCATTCCGCTGATCCGGATCTTCTCGATCGCCTTCATCGAGTTCTGGCGCGGCGTGCCGCTGATCACGGTGCTGTTCTTCGCAACCTACATGCTGCCGCTGTTCCTGCCGGGCAATTTCAACGTCGACGGGCTGGTCCGCGCGCTGATCGGCATCGCGCTGTTTGCCGGCGCCTACCAGGCCGAGGTGGTGCGCGGCGGCCTTGCCGCGATCCCGCGCGGGCAGGGCGAGGCGGCGAGCGCGCTCGGCCTGTCCTGGTGGAAGACCACGTCGCTGATCGTGATGCCGCAGGCGTTGCGCCACGTCATTCCGGGGCTCGTCAACAGCTTCATCGCGCTGTTCAAGGACACCTCGCTGGTTTCGATCGTCGCGTTGTTCGACCTTTTGGGGTCGTTGCATGCGACGTTCTCCGATCCGACCTGGTCGACGCCGACCACGGCCTTTACCGGCTTCGCTTTCGCTGGAATGATCTACTTCGTGTTCTGCTTTGGAATGTCGCGCTACTCGCTGTTCGTCGAAAACAGGCTCAACGCTCACCGCCGCCACTGAACAAGGTCACCATGTCCACAACCCCGATCGTCAACATTTCCGCTCTCAACAAATGGTACGGCGACTTCCACGTGCTGCGCGACATCAACCTGGAGGTCGGCAAGGGCGAGCGCATCGTGATCTGCGGCCCGTCCGGTTCGGGCAAGTCGACCCTGATCCGCTGCATCAACGCGCTGGAAGAGTTCCAGGAGGGCGAGATCGTGGTCGACGGCATCGACCTCGGCCCGAACCTGCGCCGTGTCGACGAAGTCCGCCGCGAGGTCGGCATGGTGTTCCAGAGCTTCAACCTGTTCCCGCATCTCACCGTGCTCGACAATTGCACGCTGGCGCCGATCTGGGTGCGCAACATCCCGAAGAAGGATGCCGAGGCCGCCGCGATGAAGTTCCTCGAGCGGGTCAAGATCCCGCATCAGGCCAATAAGTTTCCCGGCCAGATGTCGGGCGGTCAGCAGCAACGCGTTGCGATCGCCCGCGCGCTGACGATGAACCCGAAGGTGATGCTGTTCGACGAGCCGACCTCGGCGCTCGACCCGGAGATGGTCAAGGAAGTGCTCGACACCATGGTCGATCTTGCCAAGGAGGGCATGACCATGCTGGTCGTCACCCATGAAATGGGCTTTGCCCGCGAGGTCGCCAACCGCGTCGTCTTCATGGACGCGGGCCAGATCATCGAATCGAACACGCCGCAGGAATTCTTCGCCAACCCGCAGCACGCGCGGTCGAAGCTGTTCCTAAGCCAGATTCTCCGGTGATTTCCGCCGTCATTGCGAGCCACCCGGTCGGCGCAAAGCGCCGCCGGATGACAGGCTCCGCGAAGCGATCCAATCTTCCGCATCGGAAGCATGGATTGCTTCGTCGCAATAGCTCCTCGCAATGACGTCTGCGGGGACGCGGTTGGTTACACCAGCGGCAGCTCGATCTTGCTGCGCTTTTCCAGCCATTCCGGGACCGGCAAATTCTTCGAGCGCATGAAGGCCGGGTTGAACAGCTTGGACTGATAGCGGTTGCCGGAGTCGCAGAGGATGGTGACGATGGTCTTGCCGGGGCCGAGCTGCTTGGCGAGCTGGATCGCGCCCGCGATGTTGACGCCGGTCGAGCCGCCGAGGCACAGGCCTTCGTGCTCCAAAAGCTCATAGATGATGGTCACGGCTTCCTCGTCGGAGATCAGGAACGCGGTGTCGACCTTCGCCGTCTCGACCACAGGCGTGACGCGTCCGAGCCCGATGCCTTCCGTGATCGAGTCGCCCGGCGTCGATTTGACCTGCCCATTCTTGAACAGTTCGTACATTCCGAAGCCGTGCGGATCGGCGCAGGCGGTGACGATGGCCGGGTTCTTTTCCTTCAGGTAGCGGCTGACGCCGGCGAGCGTGCCGCCGGTGCCGACCGAGCAGATGAAGCCGTCGACCTTGCCGTCGGTCTGCTGCCAGATTTCCGGTCCGGTCGAGTCGTAATGCGCCTTGGGATTGTCGAGGTTGTTCCACTGGTCGGCGAACAGCACGCCGTTCGGTTCGGTCTTGCGCAGCTGCTCGGCAAGACGCTTGCCGAGATGCTGATAGTTGTTCGGATTGGCGAAGGGCAGCGCCGGCGCCTCGACGAGTTCGGCGCCGCACAGCCGCAGCATGTCCTTCTTTTCCTGGCTCTGCGTCTCCGGAATGACGATCAGGGTGCGATAGCCGCGCGCACTCGCCACGACAGCAAGCCCGATCCCGGTATTGCCCGCGGTCGACTCGACCACGAGGCCGCCGGGCTTCAGCGTGCCGCGCCTCTCGGCCTCCAGGATCATCCATTTGCCGGCACGATCCTTCACCGACTGGCCCGGGTTCATGAATTCGGCCTTGCCGAGAATGGTGCAGCCGGTCAGTTCGGACGCGCGTTTCAGCTTGATGAGCGGGGTGTTGCCGATCGCTTCGATGACGTCTTTGTTGAATATCATGTCGGGGAATTTCTTTGCCGGTCTGTGTCTTGCTTGGCGAACCTAGTGTGCTGATCGAAAAAGGGAAGGGCTTTTGCACTGCGGCAAGAGACGGCTTCAACACGCTTGACCTCACAGGCGCGAATGTTGCGGACTTGGGGAGAACGCCGTTTTTCGGCGGTCGGGTCGGCCAGCAGAATCATCCTGTGGTCCGCGGTTTTGCATGAGTTGCGCGCTCCAGGCCGATCGAGACCTGACGGCGCGGTGCGCGGTGGCGCGACTTTGGCGCCGCGCCGGCACATCTTGCGGATTCAATGCAACAGGAGCCGAGAAATCTCCATGAAATCTTTGTAAGAATCGTGACTTCCGGCACGGGCCGAAATGCGCGGAAATGCCGTAAAAAATAGGGAAAAGTCGGCATTCACGGTAGCCACGAATCGCTTGCGATGCGACGCCACGCAATCGTGACGGGGCTGTCCGCCCCATTGTCCCAAGGGTAGGATGGGACAGGCAGGTTCCATTGGAAGCATACCCCCGTGAACGTCACCCAGACCATCGCTGAACGCGTCATTCGTGCGCCGCGGGCGAGGTCTGGCTTCGGCGGAGAATGGGTGTGACCCAGCCCGTACCCGTGATGGTGCCTGGAGGCCGGTTCGGCCTCGCCGTCCGCGCGCGCCGGCTCGCGGGACGCTCGCTTGTTGCGCTCGGCGTGGTTGCCGGCTCCGCCGGCTGCATTCTGACCCAGGACATCCCTGATCCGGCGCTCGACGTGCCGCAGGGCTACAGGGCCGCGCGTCTCGGCCGGCCGGGCGACGCGCTTCCGACGCTCGATTGGTGGCGGGGCTTCCGCTCCAAGGAGCTAACGCAGCTGATGGAGGAGGCGCAGACCGTCAACCTCGACATTGCCGCTGCGGTTGCGCGCTTCCGCCAGGCCGACGCGCTGGCGCGGCAGGCCGGCGCGGCGCTGCTGCCGACCCTCAACCTCAACGGATCGGAAACCTACTCGCGCACCTCCGGCTCCAGCGCCAGCGGCCTCACCAATGGCGGGCGCGAGGTGGTGAACTACAGCGCCTCGCTCAGCGCCAGCTATCAGCTCGACTTCTGGGGCCAGAACCGCGACGCCGCGCAGGCGGCGGAGGAGACCGCCGTTGCCAACCGGTTCGACCGCGAGGTGGTGGCGCTGACCACGCTGGCGAGCGTCGCTAATGCTTATTTCACGGTGCTCGCGACGCAGGACCGGCTGCGCACCGCGCAGGGCAACATCGCCAGCGCCGAGCGCATCCTCAATGCGATCAAGGAACGCTTCAAGGCCGGCACCGGCTCCGATCTCGACGTCGCGCAGCAGGAGAGCGTGCTCGCCAACCAGCGCGCGCTGGTGCCGCCGCTGCGGCAGACGCTCGCCCAGAATATCAACGCGCTCGCGGTGCTGGTGTCGCGCCCGCCGGAAAGCGTGCGCGTCTCCGGCGGCTCCCTCAACGCCGTTGCGATCCCGCGCGTCACGCCGGGCCTGCCGTCTGAATTGCTGACCCAGCGTCCTGACATCCGCCGGCAGGAGGCGCAGCTTGCATCCGCCACCGCCAATGTCGGCAGCGCGCGGGCGCAGTTCTTCCCGAGCATCCAGCTGACCGGGACGGGTGGCTACCAGAGCCAGGCGCTGGTCTCGCTGTTCCAGCCGCATGCCGCCTTCTTCAACCTGATCGGCAGCATGACCCAGCCGATCTTCGACGGCGGCCGGATCCTCGGCAATTTCGAATACACCAAGGCCAAGCAGGACGAGTTGCTGCAGACCTACCGCAAGACGGTGGTGCAGTCGTTCACCGACGTCGACAATGCGCTGGTCGCGATCCGCGAGACGACGCGGCGGCTGCAGTTGCAGCGCGACGTGCTGTCGTCGTCGCGGCGGGCCTTCGACCTCGCCGAGCAGCAGCTCAAGGCCGGCACCGCCGATATCGTAACTGTGCTAAACACGCAGCTGACCCTGTTCCAGGCGGAAGATGCCTATTCGCAGGCCCAACTGGCCCGGCTATTGGCGATCGTGAGCCTATATCAGGCATTAGGGGGCGGCTGGGAACCGAAGATGGAAAGACCGGTCGATGCTCTTTAAGCCCGACTCGACGGACGACGAGAAACGCACGGCGCCGCGCAAGCGGAGCCTTCTCTCGCGCCTGCTTGGGCGCATGGTGTCCTTGGTCATCACGCTCGTGATCCTGGGCGGCCTCGGCTATCTCGGCTGGCTCGCCTTCCAGCCCAAGCAAAACGGTGGCGGCGGGCGCGGTGCAAACGGGCGGCCCGATCTGCCGGTGCCGGTGCTTGCAGCCACCCCGCATGTGCAGGACGTGCCGGTCTATCTCGACGGCGTCGGCTCAGTGAGGGCGTTGAACACGGTTACCGTGCGTTCCCAGGTCGACGGCAAGCTGATCGCGGTGAACTTCGTCGAGGGGCAGGACGTCAAGAAGGGTGACGTGCTCGGCGAGATCGATCCCGCGATCTATCAGGCGCAGTACGATCAGGCGGTCGCCACGAAAGCCAAGGACGAGGCGCTGCTCGCCAACCAGAAGATCGACCTCGCCCGCTATGAGCAGCTCGCCGCCAGCAATGCGGGCTCCAAGCAGCAGGCCGATACACAACGCGCGCTGGTGGCGCAGCAGCAGGCCATCATCAAGGCCGATCAGGCCCAGATCGACAACATGCGAGCCACGCTGGGCTACACCAAGATCGTGGCGCCGATCTCCGGGCGCGCCGGCTTGCGCCAGGTCGACCAGGGCAACATCATCCACGCCTCCGACACCACCGGGCTCGTGATCCTGACCCAGCTGCAGCCGATCGCCGTGTGGTTCAGCCTGCCGCAACAGCAGATCATGCGGGTGAACGCAGCGGCGGCGAAGGGCCAGCTCGCGGTCGACGTGTTCGGCAATGACGGCGTCACCGTGATCGATACCGGCAAGCTGACCGGCATCGACAACCAGGTCGATCCGACCACCGGCACGCTGAAGCTGAAGGCCGAATTCCCCAATGCCAGCTACCAGCTCTGGCCCGGCCAGTTCGTCAATGTGCGGCTCAAGGTCGAGACCCTGCCGCAGGCGATCGTGGTGCCGACCTCGGCGGTGCAGCGCGGTCCGGCCGGCACCTTCAGCTACGTGATCGGCGAGGGCGACATCGTCACCGCCAAGCCGGTCACGGTCACCCAGCAGAACGAGCATGAGGCCGTCATCGCCAGCGGCCTGACCACGTCGGACCGTGTCGTGACGACCGGCTTTGCCAATCTCGCCGATGGCGCGAAGGTCGTGGTCGGCAAGGACGACGGGCCGCCGGCCGCCGATCTCGCGCCGCGCAAGCGCAGCCGCAATCCCGACGGCAAGCGCGGCGCTGGTCAAGGCGAAGGGCAAGGGAAGGATCAAGGCAAGGACGGTAAGAAAGACTGGCAGGGCAAGGACGGCGAGCATCGCGGCCGGCACGAGCATAGCGAAGGCGATCAGAAGGGGCAGACCGGACCGGCGCCCGCGCCGGCGGCAGGGGGCGAACAGTCGGGCGGCGCGCCGAAGGCGCAGCCATGACCGGCATCCTGACCTCGTAATGTCCGACCCAACAGCGAGCACGCAGCCATGAGCGTCTCCGAACCGTTCATCCGCCGGCCGATCGCCACCTCGCTGCTCGGCATCGCCCTGATGATCGGCGGTGCGCTTGGCTATTGGGCGCTGCCGGTCTCCGCGCTGCCGCAGGTCGACTTCCCGACCGTGCAGGTGACGACGCAACTGCCCGGCGCCAGCCCCGACGTGGTGGCTTCGCTGATCACGGCGCCGCTGGAGCGGCAGCTCGGGCAGATCCCGTCGCTGTCGTCGATGAACTCGACCAGCTCGTTCGGCGTCAGCCAGATCTCGCTGCAGTTCGATCTCAACCGCGACATCGACGGCGCCACGCAGGATGTGCAGGCCGCGATCAACGCCGCCGCCGGCATCTTGCCGAAGACGCTGCCGTATCCGCCGGTCTACGCCAAGGTGAACCCGGCGGACGCGCCGGTGATGACGCTGGCGCTGACCTCGGACACGATCTCGCTGCGGGCGATGAGCGATCTCGCCGATACCATCCTGGGCCAACGGTTGAGCCAGATTTCCGGCGTCGGCCGGGTCTCGATCCTCGGCGGTCTCAAGCCGGCGGTGCGCGTGCAGGCCGATCTGGCCCGGCTTGCGGCCTATGGCATCGCGATGGAGGATTTGCGTAACGCGATCGCCGGCGCCAACGTGTCGGGGCCGAAGGGTTCGCTCGACGGCGCCCAGCAATCCTACACCATCGCCGCCAACGACCAGATCGCCGCCGCCGACGCCTACCGGCCGATCATCATCGCCTATCGCAACGGCTCGCCGGTCACGATCGGCGACGTCGCCCAGATCGTCGACGGGCTGGAGAACGACCGCACCGGCGGCTGGTACCAGGGCACGCCGGCCGTCATCATCGACATCCAGCGCCAGCCGGGCGCCAATGTCATCGACGTCGTCAAGCAGATCCGCGGCGAAATCCCGCGGCTGCAGCGGGCGGTCCCGGCCGGCGTCAAGCTGACCATCGTCTCCGACCGCACCGTGACGATCCGCGCCTCGGTGCGCGACGTCCAGTTCACGCTGATCCTGAGCGTCGTGCTGGTGACACTGGTGGTGCTCCTGTTCCTGCGGTCGCTGCGGGCGACCCTGATTGCCGGCGTCGCGCTGCCGCTGTCGCTGATCACGAGCTTCGGCATCATGTATTTCGCGGGCTTCAGCCTCGACAATCTGTCGCTGATGGCGCTGACCATCGGAACCGGGTTTGTGGTCGACGACGCCATCGTCATGATCGAGAACATCGTCCGCCACATGGAAGGCGGCGAGACGGTGATGGAGGCCTCGCTGAAGGGTGCCAGCGAGATCGGCTTCACCGTGATCTCGCTGACGGTGTCGCTGATCGCGGTGTTCATCCCGCTGCTGTTCATGTCCGGCCTGGTCGGCCGCATGTTCCGCGAGTTCGCGCTCACCTTGACGATCGCGGTGGTGACCTCGGCGATCGTTTCGCTGACGCTGACGCCGATGATGTGCTCGCGACTGCTCAAGAACATCCATGAGGAGATGGCGGTCCCGGGCCTGGCCGCGGTCAGCCGTTTCATCGACCGCATGGTGGAGTTCTACCATCGGACGCTGCTCTGGGTGCTGCGGCGCCAGCGCGCGACGCTGCTGGTGACGTTCGCGACCATCGCGTTGACGCTGATCATGTATGTGCTGGCGCCGAAGGGTTTTCTGCCGCTGCAGGACACCTCCTCGATCACGGCGGTGACCGAGGCCGGTCCCGACGTCTCGTTCGCCGAGATGCAGCGGCGGCAGAGCGCGGTCTCCGATATCATCAAGGCCGATCCTGATGTGGTTGGCGTGGTCTCGGTGATCGGTTCGGGCTCGGTCAATCCGACCACCAATGTCGGCCGTCTGGTGATGACGCTGAAGCCGCTCGACGAGCGGCGCGAGGGCGTCGTCAAGGTGATCGAGCGCCTCAAGCAGAAGGTCGCGACGGTGCCCGGCATGACGGTCTACTTCCAGCCGGTGCAGGACGTGCAGATCTCGACCCAGTCGAGCCGCTCGCAATACCAGTACACGCTGACCGCGACCGATGCCGCCGAGGTCTCGCAATGGGCGCAAAAGCTCGTCGCCGAGATGCGGCGTGATCCGATCTTCCGCGATGTCTCCTCGGAGGCGCAGGAGGGCGGCTTGCGCGCGGCGCTCGACGTCAACCGCCAGCGTGCCGGCCAGCTCGGCGTCAGTCTGCAGGGCGTCACCGACACGCTGAACGATGCCTTCGCGCAGCGGCAGATCTCGACGATCTACGGCCAGGCCAACCAGTACCGCGTCGTGCTCGAAGCGCTGCCGATGTATCAGCGAGACCCGTCGATCCTCGACAAGCTCTATCTGCCCGGCGCCAACGGCGCGCAGGTGCCGCTGTCGGCGGTGGCGACGCTGGTCCGGACCACGGCGCCGCTCGCGATCTCGCACCAGGCGCAATTCCCGTCGGTCTCGCTCAGCTTCAACCTGGCGCCGGGCGAGGCGCTGGGCGACGCGGTCGCGGCCGTGAAGGCGATCGAGAGCAGGATCGGGATGCCCGGCAGCATCGTCGGGATCTATTCCGGCGACGCCGCCGAATTCGCGCGCTCGCTCGCCGGGCAGCCCTGGCTGATCCTGGCGGCGATCATCACGATCTACATCGTGCTCGGCGTGCTCTATGAGAGCTATATCCATCCGATCACCATCCTCTCGACGCTGCCCTCGGCCGGCGTCGGCGCCATCCTCGCCCTGATGCTGTGCGGGCAGGACCTCTCGGTGATCGGCCTGATCGGCATCATCCTGTTGATGGGCATCGTCAAGAAGAACGCGATCATGATGATCGACTTCGCGCTGGAGGCCGAGCGTCACCAGGGCATGTCGTCCTATGATGCCATCGTGCAGGCCTGCCTGCTGCGCTTCCGCCCGATCATGATGACGACGCTGGCGGCGCTGTTCGGCGCGCTGCCGCTCGCGATCGAGAGCGGCACCGGCGCCGAACTGCGCTTCCCGCTCGGCATTTCGATCATCGGCGGTCTGCTGCTGAGCCAGCTGCTGACGCTCTACACCACGCCGGTGATCTACCTGGCGCTCGACCGGCTCAACCGCCGGATCGAGCGGGCCGTGCCGGAGCCGGGTCCCAGCGGCCCGCCGATCGCGGGCGCCACCGAGGGCATGCAGTGATCTCGATCTCGGAGCCCTTCATCCGCAGGCCGGTGGGCACCACACTGCTTGCGATCGGGCTGTTCCTGGTCGGGATCGTCGCCTACCAGTTCCTGCCGGTGTCGTCGGTCCCGAATGTCGATTTCCCGACCATCCGGGTGTCGGCGTCCAGGCCGGGGGCCGATCCCTCGGTGATGGCCGCGACCGTCGCCGCGCCGCTGGAGCGCAAGCTCGGCACCATTTCTGGCGTCGACCAGATCACCTCGACGAGCTCGCTCGGCACCACCAGCATCCAGGTGCAGTTCTCGATCGGCCGCAACATCGACCGCGCCGCGCGCGACGTGCAGGCCGCGATCAACGCCTCGCTCGCCGACCTGCCGAGCGACCTGCCGTCGCTGCCCAGGTTCCGCAAGGCCAACCCGGCCGCGTCGCCGGTATTCGTGCTGGCGCTGACCTCGAAGACGATCCCGACCAGCGCGATGTACGACGTCGCCGACACGGTGCTGGCGCAGCGCATCTCGCAGGTGCCGGGGGTCGGCGAGGTCACCGTCAGCGGCGCCGACCAGCCGGCGGTGCGCATCGCGCTCAACCCGGTGTCGCTGGCGAATGCCGGGATCGCGACCGACGACGTCCGGCTCGCGATCATCAACGCCAACCCGCTGGGGCCGGTCGGCATCTTCAATGGCGGCCGGCTGAGCGAGACGCTCTCGATCAACAAGCAGATGCGCACCGCGGCCGAGTTCCGCGACATCGTCATCAAGAGCTCGAACGGCAATTTCGTCCGCCTCGCCGACGTCGCCGAGGTCGAGGATTCCGTGCGCAATTCGCGCTCGATCGCCTGGTTCAACAAGCAGCCGGCAGTGCTGATCCAGATCACCAAGCAGGGCGACGCCAACGTCATCGACACCGTCGACGGCGTTCGCAGGTTGCTGCCGGAGCTGAGGAAATGGATTCCGGCGGGCGTCGAGATCTCGACCCTGGTCGACCGCACCGGAACGATCCGCGCCAGCGTCGAGGACATGCAGTTCACGCTGCTGGCGACCGCCGTGCTTGTGATGATTGTGGTGTTCGTGTTCCTGCGCCGGGTGGTGCCGACGATCGCCGCCGGCGTCTCGGTGCCGCTGGCGCTGGCCGGCACCTGCGCCGGGATGTGGCTCGCCGGCTTCTCGATCGACAATCTGTCGCTGATGGCGCTGGCGATCTCCGTCGGCTTCGTGGTCGACGACGCCATCGTGATGATCGAGAACATGTATCGCAATCTCGAGCAGGGCATGGCGCCATATCCGGCCGCCGTCGAAGGCGCCAAGCAGATCGGCTTCACGGTGCTGTCGATCTCGCTGTCGCTGATCGCGGCCTTCACGCCGCTGATCTTCATGGATGGCATCGTCGGGCGGCTGCTGCGCGAATTCTCGCTGACGCTGGTGTTCGCCATCGCGGTCTCGACCGTGGTGTCGCTGACCATCACGCCGATGATCTGCGCGCATTACATCAGGGAGGCGACCTCGGATCACGCCACCTGGTACGATCGCGTCATCGAGGGTACGCTGTCCCGTGTCGTGGCGTTCTACGCATCGACGCTGCGGATCGTGCTCGGCTATCCCTTCCTGACCCTGGTGGTGTTCTTCGCCACCGTCGCGCTGACGGTGACGCTCTACATCAAGACGCCGAAGGGCTATTTTCCGACCGACGACAGCGGCTTCGTGATCGGCTCGACGCGGGCGTCGGCGGATATCTCGTTCCAGGCGATGCTTCAGCTGCAGCAGCGGCTCGCCGACATCGTGATGGCCGATCCCGCGGTCGCCGGCATCGGTTCGTCGGTCGGCTCCGGCGGCGGCCCGGGCGGCGCCACCTCCAACCGCGGCACCATGTTCATCAGCCTGAAGCCGCCGGAGCAGCGGGGCGGCCTGTCGACCGCGCAGGTGATCGACAGGCTGCGCCGCAACCTGTTCATGGTGCCGGGCATCCGCCTGTTCATGTTCGCCGCCCAGGACATCCGCACCGGCGGCCGGCAGAGCGATTCCGACTACCAGTACACGCTCGCCTCGACCGACCTCGAGCTGTTGCAGAAATGGGCGCCGATCGTGGCCAAGCGCATGGAGACGGTGGAGGGCATCACGGACGTCTCCTCCGACCGCGATCCCGGCGGCCTGCAGCTCAACCTCGTGATCGACCGCAAGACCGCCTCCAGCCTCGGCGTCCGCGTGCAGGACATCGACAACGCGCTCAACAACGCCTTCTCGCAGCGGCAGATCTCGTACATCTACACCCAGCGCAACCAGTACGTGGTGGTGCTCGAGACCGATCCGAAGTTCCAGAGCGATCCGTCGAACCTCGAGCGCATCTACGTTGCCGGCGCCAACGACGTGCAGGTGCCGCTGTCGGCGCTGGTGCATTACCAGCGAGGCCTGTCGGCGCTCGCCGTCTATCACTCCGGCGGCTTCCCCTCGACCACGGTCTCGTTCAACCTGCTGCCGGACGTGCCGCTGGAGGTCGCAACGACGAACATCCAGCAGGCGGTCGACGAGCTGCACATGCCCGAGGGCATCCGCGGCAGCTTCGACGGCAATGCCGGCGATTTCAACAAGACCAGCGGGCGGCAGCCGCTGCTGATCCTCGGCGCGCTGGTCGCGATGTATATCGTGCTCGGCGTGCTCTATGAGAGCCTGGCGCATCCGATCACGATCATCTCGACACTGCCGTCGGCCGGCCTCGGCGCCTTGCTGGCCTTGCAGGTGACCAACACGCCGCTGACGGTGATCGCCTTCGTCGGCATCATCCTCTTGATCGGCATCGTCAAGAAGAACGGCATCATGATGGTCGACTTCGCGCTCGAGGCCGAGCGGCATCAGGGCCTGTCGTCGCGGGACGCGATCTTCGAGGCCTGCCGCGCGCGCTTCCGTCCCATCCTGATGACGACGATGGCCGCGCTGTTCGCCGGCATTCCGCTGGTCATTGCGACCGGCCCCGGCACCGAGCTGCGCCGGCCGCTCGGCATCACCATCATCGGCGGCCTGTTCGTGTCGCAGATCCTGACGCTCTACACGACGCCGGTGATCTATCTGCTGATCGACCGGCTGCGCCAGCGCCGCGAGCCGTCAGGCGTGCACGCACCCGCGGAATAGTTTGAATTGCACGATTGCAAGCGTATAGCGGAGCGATGTCCGAACCGACCGAAGCAAAAACCGACGATGTCGCCGAGATCGAGGAGTGCCCGCATTGCGGCAAGCCGCTGCCGCTGTGCATCTGCGACAGCGTCACGCCGATCGAGAGCCGCATCCAGCTCCTGATCCTGATCCATCCGCAGGAGCAGGACAGGGCGCTCGGCACCGCGCGACTGTTGGCGCGGCATTTCGAGAACGCCGTGGTGCGGATCGGATTGTCCTGGCCGAGCCTGGCCAAGGCGCTGGGCCGGCCGGTGCCCGATCCGTCGCGCTGGGCGGTGCTCTATCTCGGCTCCGCCAAGGTCGAGGATCTCGAGACCGATGCCGAGATCGTCGCGATCAACCGCAAGGGCGAGCTTGAGCCGCATCAGCGTGCCATCCTGGCCGACATCGAGGGAATCGTGCTGCTCGACGGCACCTGGAGCCAGGCCAAGGCGCTGTGGTGGCGCAACGCCTGGATGTTGAAGTGCCAGCGGGTGATTCTCGGACCGAAACGGCCCTCGCTCTACGGCAAGCTGCGGCGGGAACCGCGCCGCGACGGCCTGGCCACCATCGAGGCGGCCGCGATCCTGCTGGCGGGGCTGGAGAAGCGGCCGGACATTGCCGCAACGTTGTCAGGTAGTTTCGAGCGGATGCTGGCGAGGTTCCGGGAAGTGCAGGTCAAATTGCCGGAACTGGCGCCAAAACCGAAGAAGCGGGATTTCCGGAGGCGCCGGCGTTAGAGCCTGGCCCGAACGGTTTTCCGAAAGGATCATGCTCAAACGAGGGGCACCTTACCTTCCGGCTCGGTTGCCTATCGGAGAGAGGCCGTATATGAAGTCCGCCGCAAGGGGCCACGTGGCGGAGTGGTTACGCAACGGTCTGCAAAACCGTGTACACCAGTTCAATTCTGGTCGTGGCCTCCACTCATCTCATCAATGGCTTGCAGCCAGTCAATGAGAAACCGCATTAGCTCGCGGCGTACCAACCTTCAGGAAACGGAATCAGCGGCCACGGCGCCTGGTTGTCATTGGCCGCGCGCGGTGGCGGCTGAATGCGGGGCGAGGGCTGAGCCACAAGATCCTCCTGAGCAATGGGCGCGATCGCCGTTCGCACGGCGTCCAGCAGCAGATCAAATTCGACTTCGCTCATCGCGCTCTCCGAGGTTCGAGAGCGCCATGGTCGCAAAACTGTCTTCGGTCCGGATTGAGCGATTCGTTCGAATTTTATGAAAAGAACGATGGCGCCCGTGTTGGTTAACAAATCGTTGGTGACCTTTTGGGAACCTAGGTCGGCGTGACCGCACCTCATGTGAGACAGATCACATCTTGCGAAAAACTCTGCCCGGAATTCCCGGCAATACTCATAGCCGTCAAATATCGCAGGAATTTTAGGGTGCCGTGACAATGAGGGCGTGCGTCGCGGGATACTCGTTGATCGCATGCCACCTCAATCCCCGGCTCTTGCTGACATGGTTTCACCAGTCGGCAGCGTTGGGCGCTGCGGGCAGCTCCCGGACAGCGCAAATCGTCGACACCCGCTGCCTATCGCCTCTAGCCGGAGGAAATTCCCGACGTCTGCGCGCCGTTATGTCAGCCCGGCGAGGTCGTGCGGCAGCATGGACTTGAACTGCGTCAGCGCCTGCCGCGCTTTCCTCGGCGGCAGCGTGATCGCATGACGCACGGCAGCTGCGATCAGCGTCATGGTCAGTCCCGAGAACGTGGCGACGGTGGCAGTGGGCATGTCGGGCGCAATCCGCATGACCGCATCGGACAACAGGCCGGAGAGCACCGCCATGTCGTCCGCATCGAGCTTCTGCAGGGCGCGGTCGGCTTGTGTCGCCTGCCAGATGTCGCGCATGACCGGCTCGCGCATGAACATCTCGTAGTAGCTGTCGACGATCCGGCAAAGTGCCGGGTGCAGGTCGCGCGCAGTCGTCACCATGGCCAGATCGCGCCTGACGCAATCGCGCCCGACCGCGTTATGGCGTTCGGCCAGGGTGCCGATAATCGCGGCCTTGTCCGGGAAATATTGATAGAGCGAGCCGAATGCGACGCCGCTGCGCGCGACGATGTCGCTCATGCGGAAACCCTCGCTGCCCTTTTCCGCCATGATCTCGGTCGCGCAGGCGAGGATGCGCTCGAAGCGCTCGCGGCTGCGCTGCTGGGTCGGGGCAAGCCGCGCCAGCCCGGGTAGGGGGACTTCCGCGGGCGCGGCCTTTCGTCTCGACATCTTTTTCTTCCCTGCGATCGGGGTTGACGGCTCTAATACGAGAGTTTATCGCGTTTTACAAATACGAGTATGTCTCGCATTTGGAGGCGGAAAGATGCGCCAGATCCTGACCTCGGGCTTGCTGTGGTTTTCCGCGCTCGGCTGCGGCCTGCTCGCCGGGCTCTATTTCGCGTTCTCGGCTTTCGTCATGACCGCGCTCGGCCGCATCGATCAGGCCGCCGGCATCTCGGCGATGAACGCGATCAATGTCGATATCGTCCGCTCGCCGTTCATGCCGGTGTTCCTCGGCACCACGCTGTCCTGCGCCGTGCTGGTCGTGCTCGGCGGGCTCAGATGGCAGGAGCCGGGCGCGATTGCGATGATTTGGGGCGGCGGCCTCTACGTGGTCGGCATGTTCGTCGTGACCATCGTCTTCAATGTGCCGCTGAACGATCAGCTTGCGGCCTCTGATCCTGCCGGCACGTCGGCGGCATCGGTTTGGGCGCGCTATCTGACCGACTGGACCTTCTGGAACCACGTGCGGACCATTGCCTCGCTGGCGGCGACCGCGCTGTTCATCGTTGCCATCGCCGGGCGATAGCCGGCCGCGTTTGTGCACGAAGCCGGGCGTGCTGCCCGAGACCAGAATCATAGGCACGGCCCGATCGCCGCGCTGGCGGTGTTTCCAGGCGCCCACAAGAGCTGCGACCGGGCCGGCGGGCTGGGTATGTAGTACGCCGGGCGATGGGTAAGCCCTTGTATCGCAGAGGCTTACCGTGCGCGCTAAAGTTTCGCCGGAGGGGCCATTTGGTTCTTTGCAAGGCCGAAAGGCTTTGTTATACGCTGCCCGCGCGCGAACGGATGTTCGCCTATTCCTCGGTAGCTCAGCGGTAGAGCATTCGACTGTTAATCGAATGGTCGCTGGTTCGAATCCAGCCCGGGGAGCCAGTTCGGCTGGCCCCATCACACTCAGCAACAATCACAAGCCCGTGGTCCGCATCGGACAGGCCGAAAACGTCGTCAAATCGACTCAATAGCCGTCGACACTTGTTCTCGCCGGGTCTTGAGAGGTGATTTTGATGGCCATTAACCTGATCGACCTGTCGATGCCGCAGCCGACGCTGGTTCCGAATGATGCCCCCGACATCAGTGACGATGAGTGCGTCCGCCGGCTCGCGAGGGCCGTCGAGGAGCATGATTCCGAGCATCTCGATGAAGTGGCCCGCTTGATCGGCCGGCTCGCCGTCACGATCGAATAGCCCGCGCCGTGGAGCGCGTTTTGGGAGCGCGTTTTGCACGCCAGCGGCGTGTTGCGTTTTTGCGGAGCTTGTTCCAAAAGATGGCCCTGTTCTAGCTTCTCCAGCGGCAATGCCGCGACTTGCAGGGTCTCCGCCAATGACCGGTTTTTCGACCGCGCGCCAGTATATGGTCGATGGTCAGGTGCGTCCGAGTGACGTGACCGATGATCGTATTCTCGATGCCATGCTGACCGTGCCGCGCGAGGTCTTCGTACCGGCCGGCAAGCAGGCGCTGGCCTACCTCGACCTCGACCTCGACGTAGCCGAGGGCGGTGCGACGAGGCGCTGCCTGATCACGCCGGCGCTGCTCGCCCGGATGCTCCAGGCCACCGAGATCAAGGCCACCGACCGCGTCCTGGTGGTCGGCTGTGCGACCGGTTACGCCGCTGCCGTCGTGGCGCGCTTTGCCGCAGACGTCAGCGCGACCGAAAGCGATCCGGCGCTTGCCGCAAAGGCGGCCACAGCCTTCGCCCAGCTCGGGATCCAGAATATCACCGTCAAAACGGCTGCGGCCGCCGACGGCGATGCCGCGGGTGCCCCGTTCGACGTCATTATCCTCAATGGTGCCACGGAAATCGTCCCGACCGGGCTGTTCGGCCAGCTCAAGGAGGGGGGCCGGCTGGTCGGGGTGTTCAGTCTGTTGCCGCCGCCGCGCGCCACCCTGGTGACGCACTCGCACGGGGATTTCGGCCATCGCGAGCTGTTCGACGCCTCGGCCCCCGTTTTGCCCGGATTCGAGCGGCTTCCCGCCTTCGTCTTCTGACGCTATCGCGGCGCTCGGGCTGATAAAATCCCGTTCCGAATCAGAAGTGTGGCCCGTTTGCCCCATGTGAAGAGTTTCGACCGTGTTCCGTTGCGGGGTAGTTCCGTTGGCCCTAGCTGCGGACTAAGGTGAGGCGGGACTCACTTCGACTGAAGCGACCGCCGGACTGATTTGCGTGTGGAGACGGCGACTACAATGATTGGATTTCCGGGGATGCGTGGGGTGAAGGTTGTCACCGCGGCTGCGACTGCCGTCCTTCTGTTGGCGGAGATGGGCCCTGTGCCCGCACTCGCCGATACAATCGAGGCCGCCTTGGTGCGGTCCTACCAGAACAATCCCCAGCTGAACGCGCAACGCGCGCAGGTGCGGTCAACTGACGAGAACGTTCCGCAGGCACTGTCGGGCTACCGCCCGAAAGTCGCACTGACGGCAAGCGCGGGGTACCAATACACCGATACGCTGACGACACAGGGTGGCGACTCGAACAATCTTGTCCGCACCGGAATCCATGGCGCCAACGCGCCGCGCAGCGCAGGCCTCACGGTCAACCAGTCGCTGTTCAACGCGCAGACCGCGCCCAGGGTGCGCGCGGCGGAAAGCCAGGTCTCGGCGGCTCGCGAGGGCCTGCGTGTGCTCGAGCAAACCGTGATCCTGAGCGCGGCCACGATCTACATGGACTTTCTCCGCGACTCCGCCATCGTCGAAGTTCAACGCAGCAACACGCGCGTGCTGGAACAGACGCTGAAGCAGACCCAGGATCGCTTCAATGTCGGCGAAGTGACGCGGACCGACGTCGCGCAGTCCGAAGCGCAGCTTGCGGCTGGCAAAACCCAGCAGCTCACCGCCGAATCGAACCTGACGACGACGCGATCGAATTTCCGCCGCATCATCGGCAACGAGCCGCAGAATCTCGCGCCGGGCTCGCCGGTTGACCGCTTCCTGCCAACGACGCTTGCGTCCGCCGTCGAACTCAGCCTGACCCAGAATCCGAACGTCACCTCGGCGATGTACGGCGTCGACGTCAACTTCCTGCAGGTCAAGGTCAGCGAAGGTGCGCTGTTCCCTTCGGTCAACCTGCAAACGTCCGTGCAGCAGCAATACGAGCAGACCATGATCAGCCAGCGCGCATTCAGCGCGGGAACGGCGGTCCAGCTGTCGGTGCCGCTCTACCAGGGCGGTGCGGAATACTCGCTGATCCGCCAGTCCAAGGAATCGCTGGCGCAGCAGCGCCTTGTGCTCGAACAGACCCGCGATCAGGCGCGCGCCAACGTCGTCACCGCATGGGGCCAGCTGGTCGCCGGCAAGTCGCAGGTGGCATCGGCACAGGCGCAGGTGACCGCGTCGGAGATCGCCCTGAACGGCGTGCGCGAAGAGGCCAAGGCCGGTCAGCGTACTACGCTCGACGTGCTCAACGCACAGCAGGCGCTCGTCAACGCGCGCAACGCGCTGGTCACCGCGCAACATGACCGCGTCGTCGCGTCTTATAACGTGCTGAGCGCAGTTGGCCGCTTGTCGCCGCAGGTGATGGGCCTTTCGACCAACGTCTACGATCCGAGCGTGCATTACCAGCAGGTTCGTGACAACTGGGCCGGCGTCCGCACGCCCGACGGCCGCTAAACACCTTCGCGTCATCATCGCTTGTCGCGTCATGTTTGTGGTTCTGAGTTAATCAGGACCACAAACAGGCGCGTCTGCTTGCATTCGATAATTGGCCTGACATACCGTTTTGTCGGGCAGCAAGGCGATTCGCGGCGCGCCGGCGTAGCGTGATGACAGGTGCGACGCCACCTGTGATCACGCTGCATTGGGCGACACGAGGCTTGCACAAGGCCTCGGGCGGGCTTGATCTGGGGACAAGTCGGGCGGGAGCAATGAGAATCTCCGCCCGTATCATCGGAACCGGCGAATCCTCTCGGGCTTGATGTAGAATCGTTTCGATGTGGAGTCGGAGATGACGCAACCTGCGAAGGTCCAAGAGCCCTCGATGGAGGAGATCCTGGCGTCGATCCGTCGCATCATTGCCGACGACGAGGCGAAGCCGGCCGCGGCCGAGAAGCCTGCGGCTGCCGCTGCAGCGCCGCCGCCGAAGGTCGAGCCTGCACCAGCAGCCAAGCCAGCGATGAAGAGCCCGCCGCCCGCAGCGCCACCGGCCGCGCAGGCCGCCGCGCCCGCGCCGAAATCACCGCCGCCTGCGCCAGCACCGGCGGCCAGCAATAGTCAGGACGACATCGACTCGCTGCTCGCCAGCCTCGACGAGGCGACGCCCGCAGCCGAGATCAGGCCCTCGCCGCAGCCCGCAGCCCGGCCCGAAGCCGACGTGTTCGAACTCACCGACGAGATGGCGCTGCCGGATCCGGCGGCCGCGCCGTCGTTCCGCAAGGTCGAGCCGCAGGACGACCTCGAGTTCACGGAAGCGCGGAGCCGGGCGCCGGAACCGGCCCGGGAGCCGCCGGCGATCGAGAGCGCGCCGATGCAGCAGATCATCTCGGGAACCACGATGCGGGCCGTCGAGTCGGCCTTCAACTCGCTGGCCAACACCGTGCTGAGCAACAATGCGCGGACGCTTGAGGATCTGGTCAAGGAGATGCTGCGGCCGATGCTGAAGTCCTGGCTGGACGATAATCTGCCCGGGCTGGTCGAGCGGATCGTCAAGGCCGAGATCGAGCGGGTATCTCGCGGGCGTTAGCTCCGCCGCGGGCGCTAGCTCCGCCGCGGGCGCGAGGCTGGCTCCCGCCGTTGAGCCTGGCAGCCCTCATTCAGCTCCCCAAATGCCCTAAACGCCGTTTTGACGTGCCGGTCCGGTTGACTTGGTGCGCTCCGGCGGCTTTCTAGCCCTTTCCATGGTCCACAGCGCATTGTCATGATCGAGAAAAACTACCAGCCCGCCGATATCGAGCACCGCATGGCCCGGATCTGGGAGGAGAGCGGTGCGTTCAAGGCCGGCCGGCCTGAACGCAAGGACGCCGCGCCTTTCACCATCGTGATCCCGCCGCCGAACGTGACCGGCTCGCTGCATATGGGCCACGCGCTCAACAACACGCTGCAGGACATCCTGTGCCGTTTCGAGCGGATGCGCGGCCGCGACGTGCTGTGGCAGCCCGGCACCGATCACGCCGGCATCGCCACCCAGATGGTGGTCGAGCGTCAGCTGATGGAACGGCAGGAGCCGGGCCGGCGCGACATGGGCCGCGCCAAATTCCTCGAGCGGGTCTGGCAGTGGAAGGCCGAGAGCGGCGGCACCATCGTCAACCAGCTCAAGCGTCTCGGCGCCTCCTGCGACTGGTCGCGCGAGCGCTTCACCATGGACGAGGGCCTGTCGCGCGCCGTCGTCAAGGTGTTCGTCGAGCTGCATCGCGATGGCCTGATCTACAAGGACAAGCGCCTGGTCAATTGGGACCCGAAGCTGCTTACCGCGATCTCCGATCTCGAAGTGCAGCAGGTCGAGGTCAGGGGCCATCTCTGGTACCTGCGCTACCCGATCGAGGGCCGCAGCTTCAGCCCCGACGATCCGAAATCGTTCATCGTGGTCGCGACGACGCGCCCCGAGACGATGCTCGGCGACACCGCGGTCGCGGTGCATCCGGACGACGAGCGTTACACCGATCTGGTCGGCCACCACGTCATCCTGCCGCTGGTCGGCCGCAGGATTCCGATCGTCGCCGACGATTATTCCGATCCGGAGAAGGGCTCGGGCGCGGTCAAGGTGACGCCGGCGCACGACTTCAACGACTTCGAGATCGGCAAGCGTCACGGCCTGCCGCAGATCAGCGTGCTCGACCAGGAAGGCAGCCTCAGCCTCTCCGGCAACGAGGACTATCTGCGCGGCCTGCCGATGGGCGCCGACGAATTCGCCGCGGAGTTTCACGGCATCGAGCGCTTCGCCGCGCGCAAGAAGATCGTGGCACGGCTGGAGGAGTTCGGCTTCCTCGAGCGGATCGAGCCCAACACCCACATGGTGCCGCATGGCGACCGCTCCGGCGTCGTGATCGAGCCGTATCTCACCGACCAGTGGTATGTCGACGCCAAGACGCTGGCGCAGCCGGCGATTGCGGCGGTGCGCTCGGGCGAAACCACCTTCGTGCCGAAGAACTGGGAAAAGACCTATTTCGAGTGGATGGAGAACATCCAGCCCTGGTGCATCTCGCGCCAGCTCTGGTGGGGCCATCAGATCCCGGCGTGGTACGGACCCGACGGCAAGGTGTTCGTCGCCGAGACCGAGGAAGAGGCGGTCGGCCACGCGCTCGGCTATTACGTCGAGCAGGAAGTCATCACGCCGGAGCAAGGCCACGACATGGCGGTCGACCCCGCCAAGCGCGAGGGCTTCATCACGCGTGACGAGGACGTGCTCGACACCTGGTTCTCGTCGGCGCTGTGGCCGTTCTCGACGCTGGGCTGGCCGGACGAAACCCCGGAGGTCGCGCGCTACTACCCGACCAACACGCTCGTCACCGGCTTCGACATCATCTTCTTCTGGGTCGCCCGCATGATGATGATGGGCCTCCACTTCATGAAGGAGGCGCCGTTCTCGACCGTCTACATCCACCGCCTCGTCCGCGACGAGAAGGGTGCCAAGATGTCGAAGTCGAAGGGCAACGTCATCGACCCGCTCGGCGTGATCGACGAATACGGCGCCGACGCGCTGCGCTTCGCGCTGACGCGCGAGGCGGCGCAAGGCCATGACATCCGCCTGTCGCCGCATCTGGTCGAGACCAACCGCAATTTCGCGACCAAGTTCTGGAACGCCTGCCGCTTTGCCGAGATGAACGAGTGCGTCAAGCCGGACGGTTTCGATCCGAAGGGCGTGAAGGAGACGTTGAACCGCTGGATCGCGCACGAAGCCTCGCGCGTCACCCGCGAGGTCACCGAGACGATCGAGGATCATCGCTTCAACGATGCCGCGGCCGCGATCTACCGCTTCGTCTGGAACGTGTTCTGCGACTGGTATCTTGAGCTCGCGAAACCCGTGCTGATGGGCGAGGAGGGCGCGGCCAAGGCCGAGACCCGCGCCATGATCGCCTGGACCCGCGACGAGATCCTCAAGCTGCTGCATCCGTTCATGCCCTTCATCACCGAGGAGCTGTGGGCGGTGACCGCGAAGCGCGACGGCCTGTTGGTGCTGGCGTCCTGGCCGCGCAAGTCGGGCGTGGCCGGCGAGCAGCTGGCCGCGATCGCAACCGCCGGTCCGGTGGTCGATCCGATCATTCCGCCGGTCATTGCCGCGCTCGACGCCGACGAGTTCAGCGATCCCGCGGCCGAGGCCGAGATCGGCTGGGTGGTCGATCTCGTCACCGCGATGCGGTCGGTGAAGGCGGAAATGAACATCCCGCCGTCGACGTTGACGCCGCTGGTGATCGCGGGCGCCTCCGCCGAGACGCGGGACCGCGCGCAGCGCTGGAACGACACCATCAAGCGGCTCGCGCGATTGTCGGATATCTCGTTCGCCGATCACCCGCCGGAAGGCGCGATGCAGCTCCTTGTCCGCGGCGAGGCGGTCGCGCTGCCGCTGAAGGGCGTGATCGATCTCGCGGCTGAACGCACGCGGCTGGAGAAGGAGCTCGGCAAGGCCGACGCCGACATCAAGCGGGTCGATGCCAAGCTCGCCAATGAGAAGTTCGTCGCCAACGCGCCGGAAGAGCTCGTCGAGGAAGAGAAGGAAAAGCGCGCGGCAGCAACGGAGCGCCGCGCCAAGATCCTCGAGGCGATCGAGCGGTTGAAGAAGGCGTCATAGCTGATAACGCCGTGGCGCTCAAAACCGCTTGCTGAGGAATTTCGATCCCTTCAGCCCGTAGCGCCAGGGCAGGTCGACGGCCTTGGTGATGCCGATCCGCACCCCGGTGATGATGTCGGGTGCTTCGGTCCGCGCATGGAGCGCGATCGGGGCGCGGTCGAGCGGCAATTCGCTGTGCGCGATGGTGATGCCGAGCGCCTCGCAGAGCTTGCCGGGCCCCGAGCACAGCGCGCGCGCGTCCTCCAGCCCGCGCCGCCGGCGCATCGCCGCGACCCCGTGGGTCGGCTCGAGCGCGCGGATCAGCACGGCGCTGGCCGAGCCCGCCTCCTCGCAGACGAAGTTGACGCACCAATGGATGCCGTAGGAGCGGTAGACGTAGGAGAAGCCCGGCGGGCCGAACATCACCTGGTTGCGCGGGGTCGGCCCGCGGTAGGAATGCGCCGCCGGGTCGGTGTGATGATAGGCCTCGACCTCGGTGATGATGCCGCCGGCGCCGCCGACCAGGAAGGTGGCGCCGATCAGATCGGGGGCGACCTCGTGGACGCTGCGATCGAAGAAGGAGCGTTTCAGCGCCTTGCCGAGGCGCGGCGCGGTCGCGCTGGTGGATCGGGGTTTTTGAGGCATTTTGAGGTGGGAATCGGCATGGAACGGACCGCAAGACTGCCAATATATGGGCTGGTCTGCTAGGGTCGCGGGGCGGGTTGCGAGCCGCGTCAACACCGATTAGCTAAACCCTTGGTTCAGAGCATGATCTCCAGCGCAAACCCGTTCCGGGTTTGTCGCGGGAAAACCGGCCTCCACTTTTCCGGATCATGCTCCCGCGACTTGCAGGCATCCATGGTCACCATCGTCGACACCATCTCCACCACTCAGCTCCGCCCGCGTCACCCCGAAAAGGTGAACCGGCCCGATGCCGTGTCGCCGCCGAAGCCGGACTGGATCCGCGTCCGCGCGCCGAACACGCGCGGCTATGCGGATACGCGCCGGATCGTGAAGGAGAACGGCCTCGTCACGGTGTGCGAGGAGGCGGGCTGCCCCAATATCGGTGAGTGCTGGGACAAGAAGCACGCCACCTTCATGATCATGGGCGACACCTGCACGCGCGCCTGCGCGTTCTGCAACGTCAAGACCGGCATGCCCGGCGCGCTCGAAGCGAGCGAGCCGGAATACGTCGCGGAGGCAACCGCCAAGCTCGGGCTCAGTCATGTCGTGGTCACCTCGGTCGACCGCGACGATCTCGCCGACGGCGGCGCCGAGCATTTTGCAGAGACGATCCGCGCCATCCGCGCGCGCTGCCCGACCACCACGATCGAGATCCTGACACCGGACTTCCTGCGCAAGGACGGCGCGCTGGAGCGCGTGGTCGCGGCCAAGCCCGACGTCTTCAACCACAATCTGGAAACCGTGCCGTCGCGCTATCTGACGGTCCGTCCCGGCGCCCGCTATTTCCATTCGATCCGCCTGCTGCAGCGGGTCAAGGAAATGGACCCGACCATCTTTACCAAGTCCGGCATCATGCTCGGCCTCGGCGAGGAGCGGCACGAAGTGCTGCAGGTGATGGACGACCTGCGCTCGGCCGAAGTCGATTTCCTGACCATCGGCCAGTATTTGCAGCCGACCCGCAAGCATCACGCCGTGATGCGCTACGTAACGCCGGACGAGTTCGCAGGCTACGAGCGCGTCGCCTATACCAAGGGCTTTTTGATGGTGTCGGCTAGCCCGTTGACGCGCTCGTCGCATCACGCCGGCGAAGATTTCGCCAAACTGCAGGCGGCGCGCACGGCCCGCGGCCGCTAGATTTTTGTAAACGGCGGTAAGCCGGCGCCGCCGCGCGCCGTTGCTTGATCGGGCCTTGACCGAACCTTGATCGAACGTTGATCGAATCTTGGACTGGACCAATGCAGCGCGTTCTGGTGATGGGATCGTCGGGATCCGGCAAGTCGACCTTTGCGCGGCGGCTGTCCGCGATGACAGGGATTCCGACCGTGTCGATCGACGCGCTGTTCTGGAAACCGGGCTGGGTCGAGTCGGGCAGGGACGAATTCGAGCGCCGCATGACCGAAGCCGCCCGAGAGCCGCGCTGGATCATGGATGGGAACTACATGAGGCATGGTGCAGGCGAATTGCGCCGGGAGCTCTCCGATACGATCATCTGGTTCGACCTGCCGCGGTCGACCTGCATGCTCGGTATCTTCAGGCGGGTTGCCGGGAGCTATGGCCAGGTCCGCCCCGAGATGGCGGAAGGCTGTCCCGAGAAGATCGATCTCGAATTCTTCCGCTACGTCTGGACCTATCGCCAGCAGCAGCGGCCGAAGCTGATCGAGTATTTTGCCGGCTTGCGGCCCGATCAATCGCTGGTCTGCTTCACCGATCGGGCGCAGGCGGATGATTATCTGAAGCGCCTCGCACTCGGGCAAAACCGTGCGAGTATCCACTGATGCCACGATTCTCAAGCAAGCGGCGGGTCCGCCACACCGCACCTCAAATGTTCGATCTGGTCGCCGACGTCGAGCGCTATCCCGAATTCGTGCCGCTGTGCCAGTCGCTCAAGATCCGCCAGCGCACGCCCAAGGACGACGGTACCGAGGTCGTGGTGGCGGACATGACGGTGTCCTTCAAGCTGGTGCGGGAAACCTTCACCAGCAGGGTGACGCTCGACCGCCCCAATCTGAATATCCTGGTCGAATATCTGCGCGGCCCGTTCAGCAATCTGGAGAATCGCTGGAGTTTTGAGCCGAAGTCGGAAGCCGAATGCGATGTCGGCTTCTTCCTGAACTACGAATTCAAGAGTCGGATGCTGGCGATGCTGATGGGCTCGATGTTCGACGCCGCGTTTTCACGCTTTGCCGCGGCGTTCGAGAAGCGCGCGGATCAGGTCTACGGCAAGCCGCAGCTGTCGACGTAGCGAAGCCGTCTCGTTTGCTTCCCTGGAACGCAAATGCCCGGCACGAGGCCGGGCACGACGGATGATGCGGGAGACCGTTCGCCGACTTACGGGCAGGATCGCCGCACGCCGCCGGATGCGATGTAGGTGCCCGAAGCCGGGTCGTAGGTACGGAAGCGCTGGGAGCAATAGGCGTCGTTATTGGCCTTCGCCTGGCTTGCCGCAATGGCACCGCCGATGATCGCGCCGGCCGCAAGCCCGCCGATGATCGCCGCGCCGTTACTACCGCGATCGCGATAGTAACCACCGCGGTAGCCGTATCCGCCGCGATAGCCGTAACGCGGACCACCGTGCCAGTGACGATACTGCACATGCTCGACGGAGCTAGGCTGGTCCTGCAATCGTGCGGGAGCGAGTGGTGCGGCGGACGACGGCGCAACAGTCGACAGCGTCATGGCGCCAGCGCTGATGGCGGCCACGAGCAAAGTTCCCAACTTCATCATTTTCTCCTTGTTGTGGGATTTTGCTGTTGAACGAACAATCGAAACAGCAGAGTTGGAACAACATAAAGCGGCGAAGCCGCGTCAGAGTTCCATTTTAGGTAGGCGTCACTGGGCCGCAGTTGACACAAGTCAGTGTAGGGCGGGCCGTGGCGCGACCCGGCTTTGAGTCGGGCCTATCCGCGCGGCGGCCGGCGGCGCTTCGCAGTGTGGCTCCGCGGCGAGCGGGCCACCCTTGGCCGCAACCGGCTGGCGGCCTCGCGACGCGGCTTGGCGGCCTGCGGCGGGCGCGCAAGCTCCATCAGCATGCGCAAGGCTTCGACCACGGAGCGCTGCCGCACCGTGCTGCGGCCGATTGCGCCAAATCGCTGCTCACGATGAATGATGCGGCCGTCGCGCGCGGCGACCGCGAAATGCACCAGGCCGACCGGCTTGCCCGGCGTCGCACCGCCAGGGCCCGCGATGCCGGTGATCGAGACCGCAAGGTCGACGCCGGCCTTTTCCAGCGCGCCGATCGCCATCGCGGTCGCGGTTTCCTTGCTCACCGCGCCGAACGTTTCCAGCGTGGCCGCCTTGACGCCGAGCATGCCCCGCTTGGCCTCGTTCGAATAGGTCACGAAGCCGCGGTCGATGACGTCGGACGAGCCGGGGATGTCGGTGAGCGCGCCCGCGACCAGGCCGCCGGTGCAGGATTCGGCGGTCGCGATGGTCAGCTTGCGCATCCGGCACAGGTCGAGCAGCGAGCGGGAGAGGGCACGAGCGTCGCTGCCGCCCATGTCAGGCACTCCTGCCTTTATCATCCCTGCCTTTATCGTCCCAACCTCTATCGTCCCAAGGGAGACGCACCGTGGCGCTCGCGGTTGCCGCGATGCCTTCCTCGCGGCCGGTGAAGCCGAGCCGCTCGCTGGTGGTGGCCTTGACCGCCACGCGCGAGATATGGACGCCGGAGATCTCCGCGATCTTCGCCCGCATGGTCTCGCGCAACGGTCCGATCTTCGGCCGCTCGCAGATCAGCGTCACTTCGAGATTGGCGATCCGTCCGCCACGCGCGGTGACGCGCTCGACCGCGTATTTCAGAAACTGGTCGGAGGAGGCGCCTTTCCACTTGGCGTCGCTCGGCGGGAAATGCGAGCCGATATCGCCGTCGGCCATTGCGCCGAGGATCGCGTCGACCAGCGCATGCAGCCCGACATCGCCGTCGGAATGGGCCAGAAATCCTTTCGTGTGCGGCACGCGCACGCCGCAGATCATCACATGGTCACCGTCGCCAAAGGCGTGCACGTCGTAGCCGGTGCCGGTTCTGATGTCGCCGAGTTGGCTTGCGAGCCGCGCTTCCTCGCGCACGAAGTCCTCGGGTGTGGTGAGTTTCATGTTGGCAGCATCACCTTCAAACGTCGCAACCGTCAATCCCGCCCACTCGGCAAGCGCCGCATCGTCGGTGAAATCGGAGCGGCCCTCGCGCGCTGCGCGACGATGCGCCTCCAATATTACGTCGAAACGAAAAGCCTGCGGTGTCTGCGCGATCCGCAGGCGCGCGCGCTCCGGCGTCGCCTCGACGTCGCCGGCATCGCCGGTGAGCTTGATCGTGTCGGTGACGGGAATCACGGGGATCGCAGCTCCGGTCCGGCCGGCCGCGGCGATCGCGCGCGAGATCACGGCTGCGGTGACGAAGGGGCGCGCGGCATCGTGGATCAGCACGATGTCCGGCTTCTCGCTTGCGAGCGCCTCGAGCCCGGCATGGACCGAGGCCTGCCGGGTCGCGCCGCCCGGCGTCGGCGGCCGATGGCGGAGGCCTGCAACCGCTTCATCGAAAAGCGCGGTGTCGTCAGGATTGACCACAGGCTGCACCGCAAACACGTCCGGGTGTCCGGAGAACGCCTCCATGGCGCGGTAGATCACCGTCTGCCCGCCGATCGTCCGGTATTGCTTCGGCCCGCCTGCGCCGGCGCGCAGTCCACGGCCGGCTGCGACAAGAATGGCTGCGGTACGCTCAGACTTCGGCATTTTGAACCAGTGACAGACGAATCGGGGATGAGGGGGACGGCTGATATCGCCGCGCACAGCCCTTAGCATGACCGCTGCGCAAAAACAGAGCGTTTGCCGATGACTGTGGGAAAAGCAGATCTTGTTGCAGTGCACTTGCACTGATGGTAGGAATGTCTAAACCGTAGGCATGAACCTTGACTGCACAAGAATTGTGCGCAGAATAGACGACGTCAGCTGCAATGGCGTGGCTGACAGAACGACGAGACGGCTGTGACCGGCGTGCAAAGTACTCCTCGTAACCCATTGAAGATCGGCGATATTGCTGTCGCCAACCGGGTTCTCCTCGCGCCCATGTCCGGCATTACCGATGCGCCCTTCCGGCGACTCGCTGCCACTTTGGGCGCCGGCTTGGTGGTCTCCGAGATGACCGCCAGCAACGATCTGGTGAATGGCAAGCCGATGTCGAAGCTGCGTTGCGAGGCAGCCGGGGTCGGGCCGCATGTGGTCCAGCTGGCGGGCTGCGAGACCCACTGGATGGCGGAGGGCGCGCGGATCGCCGAAGGCGCCGGCGCCGATGTCATTGACATCAACATGGGCTGTCCGGCCCGCCACGTGACCGGCGGCCAGTCCGGCTCCGCCCTGATGCGCGACCTCGACCATGCGATCACGCTGATCGAGGCGACGCTGTCGGCGGTCAAGGTGCCGGTCACGCTGAAGATGCGGCTGGGCTGGGATGACCGCTCGCTCAATGCGCCGGAACTGGCGCGCCGCGCCGAGGCTGCCGGCGTGCAGATGATCACCGTGCATGGCCGGACCCGCTGCCAGTTCTACAAGGGCGAGGCGAACTGGAACGCCGTGCGCGCCGTCAAGGACGCCGTCACCGTTCCGGTCGTGGTCAATGGCGACATCACCTCGTTCGACAAGGCTGTCAGCGCGCTCGAGATGTCGGGTGCCGACGCCGTGATGATCGGCCGCGGTGCGCAGGGGCAGCCCTGGCTGCCGGGACAGATCGGCCGCCGCCTGGAAACCGGGATCGCCGAAGCGGCGCCGTCGCTCGCCGAGCAGCTCAAGCACATTCGCGCGCTCTATGACGAGGTTTGCAGCCACTATGGCTTGCGCATCGGGCTCAAGCACGCACGCAAGCACCTCGGCTGGGCGCTGGAGGCTGCTGCGGCCTATAGCTGCGCACCAGCCGCGACATTGAAGACCTGGCGGCAGGCGATCCTGACCGCGGAAGAGCCGTCCAGCGTGCATCGCTCGCTCGCGGACGCCTACGACGATTTTGCCTGGAGTGCTGCCGCATGACGTCAGCCATGGAATTCCGCCGGCCGGTGCCGACTGACGGGGAGGCCATCCTCAATGCGCTGCCCAATCCGGTGCTGCTGGTCGCGCCCGACGGGCGGATCGTCGACGCCAATATCGCAGCCGAATCCTTCTTCGAGATCTCGACCCAGTTTCTGCGCCGGCAGTCGCTGAAGGAGCTGGTGCCGTTCGGCAGCCCGCTGCTGGCGCTGATCGAGCAGGTGCGGACGAGCGGCTCGCCGGTCAACGAATACAAGGTCGATCTCGGCACGCCGCGGATCGGCGGCGATCGCCAGGTCGATCTGCACGTCGCGCCGCTGACCGAGCGGCCCGGGCATATCGTGGTGATGCTGCAGGAGCGCACCATCGCCGACAAGATGGATCGGCAGCTCACCCATCGCAGCGCGGCGCGCTCGGTGATCGCGCTGGCGGCGATGCTCGCCCACGAGATCAAGAATCCGCTGTCGGGCATCCGCGGCGCGGCGCAGCTTTTGGAGCAGCAGGCCTCCTCCGAGGACCGGCTCTTGACGCGGCTGATCTGCGACGAGGCGGACCGCATCGTGACGCTGGTCGACCGCATGGAGGTGTTCGGTGACGACCGCCCGGTGGCGCGCGGCCCGGTCAACATCCATTCCGTGCTCGATCATGTGAAGCGCCTGGCGCAGTCCGGCTTTGCCCGCAATGTGCGCTTCATCGAGGATTACGATCCGTCGTTGCCGCCGGTGCTGGCCAACCAGGACCAGCTGATCCAGGTGTTCCTCAACCTCGTGAAGAATGCCGCCGAAGCGGTCGCCGATCTCGGCACCGATGCGGAGATCCAGCTCACCACGGCGTTCCGGCCCGGGGTGCGGCTGTCGGTGCCCGGCAAGAAATCGCGGGTCTCGCTGCCGCTGGAATTTTGCGTCAAGGACAACGGCTCCGGCGTGCCGGAAGACCTGCTGCCGAACCTGTTCGATCCCTTCGTCACCACCAAGCAGACCGGCAGCGGGCTCGGCCTCGCGCTGGTCGCCAAGATCGTCGGCGATCACGGCGGCATCATCGAATGCGAGTCGCAGCCGCGCAAAACCACCTTTCGCGTGCTGATGCCGATGTACAGCGCCGCCAAACAACTCGACCAAAGCAACCGCGATGACGTTCCGGGTACGTCCTCGCCTGCCTCTCAGGATGCACGATGAGGAACACCAATGCCTGCAGGTAGCATACTTGTCGCTGACGACGACACCGCCATCCGGACCGTCCTGAACCAGGCGCTTTCGCGCGCCGGCTATGAGGTGCGCCTGACCGGCAACGCCGCAACGTTATGGCGTTGGGTCAGCCAGGGCGAGGGCGATCTCGTCATCACCGACGTGGTGATGCCGGATGAGAACGCGTTCGATCTCTTGCCGCGGATCAAGAAGATGCGGCCGAATCTGCCGGTCATCGTGATGAGCGCGCAGAACACCTTCATGACCGCGATCCGCGCCTCCGAGCGCGGCGCCTACGAATACCTGCCGAAGCCGTTCGACCTGAAGGAGCTGATCACCATCGTCGGCCGCGCGCTGGCCGAGCCGAAGGAGCGGGTCTCCAGTCCCGCCGACGACGGCGAGTTCGACTCGATCCCGCTGGTCGGCCGCTCGCCGGCGATGCAGGAAATCTACCGCGTGCTGGCGCGGCTGATGCAGACCGACCTCACCGTGATGATCTCGGGCGAGTCAGGCACCGGCAAGGAGCTGGTCGCCCGCGCGCTGCACGACTATGGGCGGCGCCGCAACGGCCCGTTCGTTGCGGTCAACATGGCGGCGATCCCGCGCGACCTGATCGAATCGGAGCTGTTCGGCCATGAGCGCGGCGCATTCACCGGCGCCAACACCCGCGCCTCCGGCCGCTTCGAGCAGGCCGAGGGCGGCACGCTGTTCCTCGACGAGATCGGCGACATGCCGATGGAGGCGCAGACCCGGCTGCTCCGCGTGCTGCAGCAGGGCGAATACACCACGGTCGGCGGCCGCACCCCGATCAAGACCGACGTGCGCATCGTCGCCGCCTCCAACAAGGACCTGCGCATCCTGATCCAGCAGGGCCTGTTCCGCGAAGACCTGTTCTTCCGTCTCAACGTGGTGCCGCTGCGGCTGCCGCCGCTGCGCGAGCGCATCGAGGATCTGCCCGATCTGATCCGGCACTTCTTCTCGCTCGCCGAGAAGGACGGCCTGCCGCCGAAGAAGCTCGACGCCCAGGCGCTGGAGCGGCTCAAGCAGCATCGCTGGCCGGGTAACGTCCGCGAGCTGGAAAACCTCGCCCGGCGGCTCGCCGCGCTCTATCCGCAGGACGTCATCACCGCTTCCGTCATCGACGGCGAGCTGGCGCCGCCCGCGGTCACCTCGGGCAGCACGGCGACCGTCGGCGTCGACAATCTCGGCGGCGCGGTCGAGGCCTATCTGTCCTCGCACTTCTCCGGCTTCCCGAACGGCGTGCCGCCGCCGGGCCTCTACCACCGCATCCTCAAGGAGATCGAGATCCCGCTTCTGACCGCCGCGCTGGCGGCGACCCGCGGCAACCAGATCCGGGCCGCCGACCTGCTCGGATTGAACCGCAATACGCTGCGCAAGAAGATCCGCGACCTCGACATCCAGGTCTACCGGAGCGGCGGGTAGAGGTTGACGGGGCCGGCACGGGCCCCACCGCCGTTATTGAGTAGTCACAAATGGTTTTGGGGACACGGCGCCGCACCTTGGTTTGCGCCGCGGAAATGTCGCAATTCGGCAACATTGTGATATGATTGCATCAGTTCGCAATTCCCGCGGGCGATCGCTCTCAGCTCAATTGCCGGTATGACCAGCGCAGAGACCACCGCTTCAACATTACACGCCTCACCGGCCGAGCCCAATGCAGAGGCGCGGGGCTTCCCGCTGCGGCGCTGGCTGGCGCCGTTTGCCGTGGCCATCGCGCTGCTGTCCGCCTTCCTGACTTTCGTGGTGCTGACCGGGCTGACCCCGATCGAGCCCACGTCCGAGGTGGTCCGCTCCTTCCTGATGATCAACGCCGGCACCATCCTGCTGCTGGTCGGCATCATCGTCCGGGAAGTCTGGCAGATGGTGCAGGCGAGGCGGCGCGGCCGGGCCGCAGCGCGGCTGCATGTCCAGATCGTCGGCCTGTTCTCGGTGATCGCGGTGCTGCCCGCCGTGCTGGTCTCGATCGTGGCCAACGTCACCATCGAGCGCGGCCTCGACCGGCTCTTCTCCGGCCCGACCAAGCAGGTGATCCAGAATTCGCTGACGATTGCCAGCGCCTACATGCAGGAGCACGCCCAGCTCATCAACGGCGACACGCTGGCGATGGCCAATGACCTCGCCCATGCGCGGCCGCTCTACGACCAGGACCGCATGACGTTCCTGCAGCTGATGACGGCCGGCGCCGAGTCGCGCAACCTGCCGGTCGCGGTCCTGATGGACAAGGACGGCAAGATCGTCGCCAGCGCCGAAACCGGCGTTCGCCTGAACTACGAGGCGCCCCCGCCCGATATCCTGAAGGATATCAACGAGACCGAGCCGAAGATCTCGGTCTTTCCGGAAAACTACGTCGCCTCCGTGGTCCGCCTGCGGGCCTATGACGACATGTTCCTGTACGTGGCGCGGCTGCTTGATCCGGCGGTGGTTGCCCAGCTCAAGCAGACCCAGACCAGCGCCGCCGAGTATGCCCAGCTCGAGACCCGCAGGCTCGGCATCCAGGTCGCGTTCGCGCTGATGTTCGCGGTGATCGCGCTGACCATCCTGATGGCCTCGGTGCTGATCGGGCTGAACTTCGCCAACGGGCTGGTGTCGCCGATCCGCCAGCTGATGGGCGCGGCGAGCGAGGTCTCGACCGGCAATCTCAATGTCCAGGTGCCCGTCAACAAGTCGGAAAGCGACCTCGCGCTGCTCGGCGAAATCTTCAACAAGATGACGCAGGAGCTGCGCACCCAGCGCAACGAGCTGGTCGATGCCAGCGAAACCATCGACAGCCGCCGCCGCTTCATCGAGGCGGTGCTGTCGTCGGCCTCTGCCGGCATCATCGGGGTCGACGCCTCAGGCACCATCGGCGTCCTCAACCGTTCGGCGGAGAAGCTGATCGGCCACGCTGAGTCGGAGACGCTCGGCCATCCGCTCTCGGACGTGCTGCCCGAGCTCGACGAGATGATGAAGACCGCGCGCGAGGGAACCCAGCGCCTGGTGCAGGGGCAGGTCACGATCCTGCGCGACGGCCATGAGCGCAATCTGTCGGTCCGCGTCTCGGCCGAGCAGACCAGCCAGTCGCGCGACAGCTACATCATCACGCTCGACGACATCACCGAGCTGGTGTCGGCGCAGCGCACCTCGGCCTGGGGCGACGTCGCCCGCCGCATCGCCCACGAGATCAAGAACCCGCTGACCCCGATCCAGCTCTCCGCCGAGCGCATCCGCCGCAAGTTCGGCAAGACCATCACCGAGGAGAAGGACAAGTCGATCTTCGAGCAGTGCACCGATACCATTGTGCGCCAGGTCGACGACATCAGGCGGATGGTCGACGAGTTCTCGCGCTTTGCGCGGATGCCGAAGCCCGTGATGGAAGGCGAGGACGTCGCCGACGTGGTGCGCCAGGCGGTGTTCCTGATGAAGGTCGCCCATCCCGATCTCGACATCGAGGCCGACATCAAGCAGTCGCCGCTGCCCGCGCAGTTCGACCGCCGGCTGATCTCGCAGGCGCTGACCAACATCATCAAGAACGCCACCGAGGCGATCGAGCAGGTCCCGCGTGAGGAGCTCGGCAAGGGCCGCATCGACGTCGTGGCGCAGCGCGAGAACGACGACATCCTGATCGACGTGGTCGACAACGGGATCGGCCTGCCCAAGGTCGCCCGCGCGCGCCTGCTCGAGCCCTATGTCACGACGCGGGCGAAGGGCACCGGCCTCGGCCTGGCGATCGTCGGCCGCGTTCTGGAGGACCATGGCGGCCGCATCGAGCTCAAGGATGCCTCCGATTTCCGCGACGGCCAGCGCGGCGCCTGGATGCGGCTGCGCTTTGCCGTCACGGGCCAGGCGGCCAAGCCGGAGAGCAAGTCCGAAGGCAAGGACCAAAAACCGGACGTCAAACCGGACAAGACCGAACCGGACAGTGAAAAAAATCCGCCGGAGGAGCCGACCAACAGCCCGGCACAAGCGACCAACAATGAACCAAAAATCCAAGAACCGACCCAAGAACCAATCCAAGATCCCGCTGATCAAGGGCCAAATAATCAAGAGCCAAATGCGCAAAAGCCAAAATTCAAAGCCGCGACGAGCGACTGACAAGGCAGGTGTAACCCATGGCAAGTGACATTCTGATTGTCGACGACGAAGCTGACATTCGCGACCTCGTTGCGGGTATTCTGGACGATGAGGGCTTTTCCACGCGCACCGCGCGCGACAGCGATTCGGCGCTCGCCGAGATCGCCAACCGCCGGCCCAACCTGGTCTTCCTCGACATCTGGCTGCAGGGCTCCAAGCTCGACGGCCTGCAGCTGCTCGAGCAGATCAAGAAGGACAATGCCGATCTGCCCGTCGTGATGATCTCGGGCCACGGCAACATCGAGACCGCGGTCGCAGCGATCAAACGCGGCGCCTATGACTTCATCGAGAAGCCGTTCAAGTCGGATCGGCTGATCCTGGTCGCGACCCGGGCGCTGGAAACCTCGCGGCTCCGCCGTGAGGTGAAGGAACTCAAGCAACTGGCACCTGCGGCGAGCGTCCTGACCGGCCGCTCGGCCTGCATGAACCAGCTGCGCCAGACCATCGACCGCGCCGCCAAGGCCAACAGCCGCATCCTGATCGTCGGTCCTTCCGGCGCCGGCAAGGAGCTTGCCGCGCGCACGCTGCACCATGCCTCCGGGCGCGCCGAAGGGCCGTTCGTGGTGATCAATGCGGCCGCGATCACGCCGGAGCGCATGGAGATCGAGCTGTTCGGCATCGAGGGATCGAACGGCGAGCAGCAGCGCAAGGCCGGCGCGCTTGAGGAGGCGCATGGCGGTACGCTGTTCATCGACGAGATCGCGGACATGCCGCGCGAGACCCAGAACAAGATTCTGCGCGTGCTGGTCGATCAGACCTTCCAGCGCCAGGGCGGCACCAGCAAGGTCCATGTCGACGTCCGCATCATCTCCTCGACCGCGCGCAATCTCGAGGAGGAGATCGCAGCAGGCCGCTTCCGCGAGGACCTCTATCATCGCCTCTCGGTGGTGCCGATCCGGGTGCCGCCGCTGTCGGAGCGGCGCGAGGACATCCCCGAGCTGATCGACTATTTCATGGACCAGATCTCGGCCGCCACCGGCTTGCCGAAGCGGCAGATCGGGCAGGACGCGATGGCGGTGCTGCAGTCGCATGTGTGGCCGGGCAACGTCCGCCAGCTCCGCAACAATGTCGAGCGCGTGATGATCCTGGCCGGCGGCGGCCCGGAGGCGATCATCACCGCCGACATGCTGCCGCAGGACGTCGGCTCGATGGTGCCGGCGATGCCGACCTCCAACAATGGCGAGCACATCATGGGCCTGCCGTTGCGCGAGGCGCGCGAGGTGTTCGAGCGAGACTATCTGATCGCCCAGATCAGCCGCTTCTCCGGCAATATCTCGCGCACCGCGGAGTTCGTCGGCATGGAGCGTTCGGCGCTGCATCGCAAGCTGAAGGCGCTGGGGGTCGGCTGACCCCGGCGCGGCAGGCCGGCAGTCCGCCGGGGGCTCGGAGCGAAGCCCCGGCGGTCATCCGCCGGGGAGCCGACAGGCGGCTCTCGGGGGCGGTTTGGATCGATCGGCGGGGCGAGGGTGGGGCCGGTACAACCGGGGATTTATCCACTCTCCACGAGAATATTCGTCTCTTTCCCTGCACTTTCTTAGAATTGCCACCGTGTTCCTACCGACTGCACCGCGAACTGGCTTGCCTAAAAACCGCGCGTAGCCTCTAATCCTACCGCTATGCCTGCCGGAGGGGGATCTCGTGGCAGGTGGGCAGCCGGAGGAGGCTCCGTCAGAGAGCAGCAACCGGTTCAATAAAAAGAAGCACAAGCTTGCGGGACAAAAACAATGGCGGCAGACCGCGCACAAAATCTACAAGACACCTTCCTTAATCACGTTCGTAAAACCAAGACGCCACTGACGATATTTCTGGTCAACGGAGTAAAGCTGCAGGGCATTGTCACATGGTTCGACAATTTCTGCTTGCTGTTGCGGCGCGACGGCCACTCGCAGCTTGTCTACAAGCACGCGATCTCGACCATCATGCCCGGAGCTCCGATTCAGTTGTTCGAAGGTGGTGAGGACGCACCGGCTTGAGAGTGAACTGATTGGAACCCTTCAATCGTGAAGGGGGCGCCGACCGGACCAAGTCCAGGGCCGGATCGGCGGGGAGCGGCAGCACCGGGCGGGTGATCGTCATCGGCCCGTACCTGCGCACGCGCCGTGGCGACGGCGATGCGCAAACGGATTCCTCTGTCCGCGACTATGAAGCGCGGATCGAGGAAGCCGCCGGCCTCGCCGGTGCGATCGACCTCACTGTGGTGGACTCCGTCATCGCGCCGATCAGCCAGATCCGGCCCGCGACCTATCTCGGCAAGGGCAAGGTCGAGGAGATCAACGGGCTCGTCGCCAGCAACGAGGTCGAGCTCGTGGTGATGGATTGTGCGCTGTCGCCGATCCAGCAGCGCAATCTCGAGAAGGCCTGGAGCACCAAGGTGCTCGACCGCACCGGCCTGATCCTGGAAATCTTCGGCCGCCGCGCCAAGACCAAGGAAGGCGCGCTGCAGGTCGAGCTCGCCCATCTCAACTACCAGCGCAGCCGCCTGGTGCGGTCCTGGACCCATCTCGAGCGGCAGCGCGGCGGCTTCGGCTTCATGGGCGGCCCCGGCGAAACCCAGATCGAGGCCGACCGCCGCCTGATCAGCGAGCGCATCACCAAGCTCGAAGGCGAGTTGAAGAAAGTGCAGGCGACGCGGCGGCTGCATCGCGCCGGCCGCCAGCGCGTGCCGTACCGCGTGGTGGCGCTGGTCGGCTACACCAATGCCGGCAAATCGACGCTGTTCAACCGCCTGACCCGCGCCGACGTGCAGGCCGCGGACATGCTGTTCGCGACGCTCGACCCGACCCTGCGCGCGCTCAACCTGCCGCATGGCGGCAAGGCGATGCTGTCCGATACGGTCGGCTTCATCTCCAATCTGCCGACCCAGCTGGTGGCCGCGTTCCGCGCCACGCTGGAAGAGGTGCTGGAAGCCGACATCATCCTGCATGTCCGCGACAGCTCCCATGAGGATGCGGAGGCGCAGGAGCGCGACGTGGAGGCGGTGTTGCGCCAGCTCGGCATCGACCCCGATGCTGACGGCGGCCAGCGCATCATCGAGGTCTGGAACAAGATCGACCGCTTCGATCCCGAGGAGCGGGACAATTTGCGCAATATCGCCGCGCGCCGTCCGCCGGAGCGGCCATGCTTCCTGGTTTCGGCCGCAACAGGCGAGGGGATCGATGCGCTGCTCGCCGCGATCGAGGATCGCCTCGCGGCCAAGCGCTCGACGCTCAATCTCTCGATCGACGCCTCCGATGGCGCCGGCATCAGCTGGCTGCACCGCAATGCCGAGGTCCTGAACAAGGAGCTGCATGGCGAGCGCTTCGACATGACGGTGCGCGTCGACGAGACCAAGCGCGACATCGTGATGAGCCGGTTCGCGGCCGTTCCCCACGAGGCGTAAGCCCGTCGAAGACGGTCCCTGCAATCTTCCGAAATATGACGATGCCGTGACGTTGCGGGCGCCGATGCGACTGCGACGCAGCGTCGCACTTTCTGTTTGAAATCCGCGTCGCCTTGGTTCATTGCGCTGCAAGACGCAAAGCCGAGGCCGATCGATGCAGGACACCAGCGAAACCCTCACCCACGACACGGTCGCCGGCCAGAACGGTGATCTTGCCCATGTCCGCGCGCCCGAGATCGTCGATGCGCTCAACGCCCGGGAGCCGGAGGAGGCGGCGAAGCTGCTGCGCTCGCTGCCCGCCGAGAAGGCAATCGAGGTGCTCGACCTGCCCGGGCTCGACAACACCTGCGAGATCCTCGCCGAGCTGCCGAAAGACACCGCGGTCTCGCTGCTGTCGGGCGTCTCCGACGACCGTGCCGCCGATATCTTCAAGGAGCTGGTCGAGCCGCTGCGCGCCACGCTGCTGAACGGGCTCAATCCGGAGACCCGCAACGTCATCTCGGGGCTGTTGGCCTATCCCGAGCGCAGCGCCGGCAGCATCATGACGACCGAATTCGTCAGCGTGCCCTCGAGCTGGACCATCGCCGAGGTCCTGCATCACATCCGAATGGTCGAGCGCACCCGCGAGACCGTCTACTCGATCTTCGTGATCGACCCGGTCAAGAAGACCCTGATCCAGGCCGTGCCGCTGCGCCGCCTGATCTCGGGCGATCCGCACGCCAATGTGCTGACCGCGGCGCCGGCGCGGAAGCCGCTGATGATCTCGCCGGAGGCCGACCGCATGGAGGCGGCGCGGCTGATCTCGCGCTACGATCTGCTCGCCGTCGCGGTCGTCGACGGCCCCGGTCATATCCTCGGCATCGTCACGGTCGACGACGTCATCGACGCCATCGTCGAGGAATCCACCGAGGACGCCCAGAAGTTCGGCGGTATGGAAGCGATCGACGAGCCGTATTTGCGGATCGGTTTTGGCGAGATGATCAAGAAGCGCGCCGGCTGGCTGTGCGCGCTGTTCCTGTCGGAAATGCTGACCGCGACCGCGATGCAGTCGTACCAGAGCGAACTCGAGAAGGCGATCGTCCTGACGCTCTTCATCCCGTTGATCATGAGCTCGGGCGGCAATTCCGGCTCACAGGCAACCTCGCTCCTGATCCGCTCGCTGGCGCTGCACGAGGTGCGGCTGCGCGACTGGTGGCGTGTCGCCCTGCGCGAACTGCCGACCGGCATCGTGCTCGGCGCCATTCTCGGCCTGATCGGCATCATCAGGATCACGCTCTGGCAGACGCTCGGCCTGTTCGACTACGGCCCGCATTGGGTGCTGGTCGCCGCGACCGTCGGTGCCGCACTGGTCGGCATCGTCACGTTCGGATCGCTGTGCGGCTCGATGCTGCCATTCATCCTCAAACGCATCGGCTTCGACCCGGCCAGCGCATCGGCGCCGTTCGTCGCGACACTGGTCGACGTCACCGGTCTCGTGATCTATTTCGGTGTTGCTGCGGTGATCCTGCGCGGGACGTTGTTGTAGGCTGAGCCGGCGCCCTCAACCTCGGTGTCGTCCCTGCGAAAGCAGGGACCCATAACCACCGGCCGTCGTTATTGAGCTCGGTCGCAGTTGTTCAGCGCAACCAAGCTTGGCGGTGAATTGCGCGGTACTGGTATCGCTAACCTACCGTTAGATCACGCGGTATGGGTCCCTGCTTTCGCAGGGACGACAGCGGTTTTTGCCTCATTCCACAACGCGTCCATCTCTTCCAGCGACGCGCCGTCGAGCGATCGTCCCTTCGCCGCCAGCGCCTTCTCGATATAGGCAAAGCGCCGTTCGAACTTGGCGTTGGTCGCACGCAGCGCGGTTTCCGGATCGGCGTCGACGTGGCGGGCGAGGTTGACCAGCGCGAACATCAGGTCGCCGGTTTCCTCCGCGATCTCCGCTCTGTCGTTGCGGTCGAGCGCGGCCTCGATCTCGTCGGCCTCCTCGCGGATCTTGGCGAGCACGGCACGCGGGTCGTTCCAGTCGAAGCCGACGGTGGACGCCTTCCGCTGCAACTCCACCGCGCGCGTCAGGGCAGGCAGGCCCGCCTTCACACTCGCCAGCAGCGATTTGTGCGCGGTGTCTTCGGGCGGCCGCCGCGCAGCGCGCTCGGCCTTCTCCTCGGCCTTGATCCGTTCCCAGGCGCTCTTGACGCCGGCCGGCTGGATGTTGCCGTCCTTGTCGGCGAAGACGTGCGGGTGACGGCGGATCATCTTCCTGGTGATCGCCTCGACCACATCGCCAAACGCGAACGCGTTCTGCTCCTCGGCCATCCTGGCGTGATAGACCACCTGCAACAGCAGGTCGCCGAGCTCCTCGCGTAAATCGTCGAGGTCGCCGCGCGTGATCGCATCCGCAACCTCATAGGCCTCCTCGATCGTGTAGGGCGCGATGGTCTCGAAATTCTGCACGAGGTCCCAAGGGCAGCCGGTCACCGGCGTGCGCAGCGCAGCCATGATCTCGATCAGGCGGGAAATGTCGCGGGAAGGGGTCATGGAGCACCGCTGGATGAGAGGTATGGCCGTTATGCCAAATCGGCCCTGTCGATCCCAGCAAAACACGCCGGAACCACGGCACTGTCCACGGATTGGCCACGGCGCCGTCAGGTGCTAAATCGCGTTCCATGACCGATCAGAACGCTTCCGACACCGCGCTGGTGCTGTTTTCCGGCGGCCAGGATTCCACCACGTGCCTTGCCTGGGCCTTGTCGCGCTTTGCCCGCGTCGAGATGCTCGGCTTCACCTACGGCCAGCGCCACGCGATCGAGCTCGATTGCCGGGACCAACTGCTGGCCGGGATCAAGCGGGTCCGACCGGAATGGTCTGCGAAACTCGGCGACAGCCACACGCTAGCGATCCCGACACTGTCGGAGATTTCCGACACCGCGCTGACCCGCGACGTCGCGATCGAAATGGGCGCGGACGGCTTGCCGAACACCTTCGTGCCCGGCCGCAACCTCGTGTTCCTCACCTTCGCTGGGGCGCTGGCCTATCGGCGCGGCATCCGCCACATCATCGGCGGCATGTGCGAGACCGACTATTCCGGCTACCCGGACTGCCGCGACGAGACCATCAAGGCATTGCAGTCCGCGCTCAATCTCGGCATGGCCAGGGATTTCGAGCTGCACACGCCGCTGATGTGGCTCGACAAGGCTGCGACCTGGCGGCTCGCGCACGAGCTCGGCGGTGCAGGGCTGGTCGATCTGATCCGCGAGCACTCGCACACCTGCTATCTGGGCGAACGAGGCGCGCAGCACGATTGGGGCTATGGCTGCGGCGAATGCCCGGCCTGCAGCCTGCGGGCCAAGGGCTGGCGCGAATATGTCGCGCAGGGTGGCCCGTAACCGTGGGCTGATAGCCGTCCGCAGGGGCGCACTGCCAAAATATCGAAAACAACCCCATGCAAAGGAGTCGGCGGCTGCCGTTCGACACCGCAACTTGACACGTCGGGCAACTCAGCGGTACTCTTCTATTATCCAGAAATAGTGCAGATGCGGCTCGAATCGCAAACCCATCCTCATCGTCGTCCCGGCGAAGGCCGGGACCCATAACCACAAATGGTCTTTGTTGAGCGATGGTGGAACGACGAGTCGCGTTCACACAATATTCGCCGCGGAGTATGGGTCCCTGCTTTCGCAGGGACGACAGCTGTGAATGCGGCGCGATCTGGTGCTACGGCGGAAACGCGCCGCTACGCGAAATCCCCCGGCGTCAGCACGATCGGCTGGCCGTGCGGGGTGCGGTCGGCGGCGTGGTCCCAGGCGTCGCGGTAGCGGTGCAGTGTCTCATGCGTCGTGACGCCCTTGGCGGCCACGAGGTGTTCGAGGGTTGCCAGCCAATGCTGGTAATAGGTCTCGCCGGTGTCGGGATCGCCGGCAGCCTGCGCGCGCTTGATCTGGTCGGCGAGCGCGGCGGCCCATTCGGTCCAGGTGAACACGCCGCGGTCATGCAGGCTCAACGCCATGGCGAACGCCTGCGCTTCCCAGGGGGCGCGGAATACCGGGCCGTCCTGGTCGCGGGGAATGCTTGAGACGGCGCTGGTGGCGCGCGCAGCGGCGCCGGCATCCATCAGACGGCCTCCAGATACGGCTCGAACGCGTCGATCGAGACCTTGATGGTCGGATCGGAGTCCGGTCCCCACAGCTCGCGTCCGTCGAACACGACAGTGTACAGCCATTGCGGATGTTCGCCGGCGTCGTTGGCCACCGTATCGGGAAACACGTGACAGCCATGATCGCGCTCGACCACCCCGACGTGACCGCGCACATAGCGCGGCAGCCGCGTGTGCGTGGCGGGATGGATGTTCTTCGCCCGCACCCGATCGCCGGCCTTGAATTTCGCAGGTCCCGGCGCGGCGCGGCCGAACTTGCCGCGCACCATGATGCGCTCGATGTCGGCCACCGAGAACTTGCCGTGCTTGAGCGCTTTCGCCGGCGCGACGGCATGTCCGGCAGCAACGTCGTCCCTGGAGATATAGCCCTTGTCGAGCAGCAGGGCTTCCAGTCCGAGCAGCCATTTCCTGTAGTAGGAGCTCGACAGATAGACCTGCGGGGGCAGGGTCTCGCGATAGAAGCGCGAGGCGTCGATGTTGAAGGCGCCGGCCGCGCCCATCGCGCGGACCATGGCGAGCACCCGGGATTCCCATTCCTCATGGAACATCGGCTCGTTCGGCTCGGGCTCGACCTTGCCGAACCCGTCCATGCCGCCCATGTCGTGGACGCCGTTCATGACGGCGCTCCCGGTTTTTTGGGGAAGCCGGTGCCGATCATGGAATCGCGCGTCACCAGCTCGGCGAGTTGCTCTTCGCTCCAGCCCTCGGTGCCTTCGGGCCGCATCGGCAACACCAGGAAGCGCGTCTCCGCGGTCGAATCCCAGACCCGGATTTCCGTCTCCTTCGGCAGGCTGACGCCGAAATCGGCGAGCACGCCGCGCGGATCCTTGACCGCGCGCGAGCGATACGGCGAGGCCTTGTACCAGACCGGCGGCAGCCCCAGCATTTCCCAGGGATAACAGGAGCACAATGTGCAGACGACCATGTTGTGGCGGCCGGGCGTGTTCTCGATCGCGACCAGATGGTCGCCGACCCGGCTGACATGGCCGAGGGTGCCGACCGCCTTGCTGGCGTCCTCGAGCAGCGCCTTCTTGAAGGCGGGATCGGTCCAGGCCTTGGCGACGACGCGGGCGCCGTTATGCGGGCCGATCTTGGTCTCGTAGGCCTGCACGATGGCGTCGAGCGCGGCAGCCTCGACATAGCCCTTCTCGGTCAGGATCGATTCCAGCGCGCGGACGCGCAGTTCGGACTCCGACAGTTCGGAATGGTCGTGATCGTGGTGGTGATGATCATGTTCGCTCATGCCCACAGAATAGGCGAAACCGTCGTGCTATGTCGAGGCAGGCAGTACACAAGAATGAGAGCGGGGAGGTATGCGTGGTTGACGATGTGACGATCGAGAAGGGCCTCGGGCCGGAGGGCCGCATCGCCGTGGTGCGGTTCGACCGCGGCGACGGTATCAACGCGCTGTCGCCGGAGGCGCTGCGGCAGCTGACGGACGCAGCGCGCAGTTTCGAGGACGATGCCGAGACCTCGGTGGTGGTGCTGACCGGCGGCGCCAAATCGTTCAGCGCCGGCTTCGACCTCAAGGATGCCGAAGGGCGTTCGCGCCAGACCATGGACATGGGCGCGCTGCGCCGGCACCTGAAGCTCGGGCCGCGGCTGACGCGCGCCTGGCAGGACATGGAGCAGGTCACGATCGGCGCGATCGAGGGGTTTTGCGTCGGCGGCGGCGTGGCGCTCGCGGTCGCGCTGGATTTCCGCGTCATGGCGCGTGACGCGCATATGCGGGTGCCGGAAATCGCGCTCGGCATGAACATGAGCTGGCAGAGCGTGCCGCGCATGCTGCATCTGATGGGACCGGCGCGCACCAAGCAGGCGGTGATCCTGGCCGACGACCGGATCTCGGCCGAGGAGGCCTACGAATGGGGCCTGGTGGAGCAGGTGACCGATCCTCGAAGGTCATATGAAGCCGCGATGGCGCTCGCGGCCAAGGTCGCCGCCCAGCCGCCGATCTCGGTCGCGATGACCAAGCTGACGGTCAACCGGCTGGCACATGCGCTCGACGATCTCGCCAGCCACATGGACCTTGACCAGTTCGCGCTGGCGAGCCTGACCGAGGATCACAAGGAAGGCGTCGCGGCCTTCCTCGGACGGCGGAAGCCGCGCTTCAAGGGGCGCTGATACGTGTCGTTCAGGAGTCCTTCCAGGCTCGGAATGGCGAAGGCCCTGACGCCGGGCCGATGCGTCAGGGCCTTTGCGGTGCGGAGACGACCCCAGCACCTTTCAGGGCCTGGGAGCCGACGTTGGGGTCATCCGCCTGCACCGTTGTCGAGACCGAGCAGGCATCGGGTACCATGCGCCCATCACCAGCGTCCGCATTTGCCTATGTGAATCGCCATCGTCGTCCTCTCGGAGCTCCAAGTTACTTTCGCCGCCGCGCTCTGGTGCGGGCTGCTTTCTTTGCTGCGGCCGAACGAACGGCGTATCGGACCGGCCCAGCCCTTTGGACGGCGCAGCACGATCATCGCCCAGCGCGCGCCGATCGTTTGCCGGCACGCGCCTCTGTTTGGATTTTACGAATTCCTGCGAGCTCACCGATCTCTCATATGTAAATGCCGGAACCAGGCGGAGAGATGACAAGCGGCAGCGACTGATGTTTCGACCGCGATTCGATATCCGCCTTATTCAGCCGAAGGGTGCAGTTGATGAATCTCATCGACCGCTACTTTTTCGCCGCAACGATGACAGTGACAATTGTACTCTGGCTGTACCTCGGGTTGCTGGTGGCCGGTAGCTGACGGCGCGCGCCTCTAAAGCCAGGGTTACCCCCGCCTTGGCGTCGAATTTCCCTGCTCATTAAATAGGCCACGGCCACTGTCCTAACGGCGCACGCAACGACGCGCCCGGGAAACCCGACCAGCGGGAAAACGTTAACGCCTCGATCATCCGCGTAACTGGCAGAGGTGCTGCTATGCGTACGATCTTGATCGTGGAAGACGAGTATTTCATTGCCGATGACTGTGCCACGCTGGCACGGCAGGCCGGCTATCACGTCGCCGGTCCGTTCGCTTCGATCGACGAAGCCCGCCCGCACGCGTCCGGAGCCTCTGGCGCGCTGATCGACATCAATGTCAATGGAACCGCGTCCTACAAGTTGATTGATGCCCTGCTTGCGATGGGAACACCGGTCACCCTGTACACCGGCTACGACGCCAGCACGCTGCCCGAGAAGTATGCGCATCTCCCCGTGGTGACCAAGACGCGGGGGTGTGCGGAGGCTCTCGGGATACTGTGCAAGCAGATGAGATCCGCTGAATAGCTGGCGAGCTGAACGCAGATCGATGCGCGCGCCGGGATGCGCAGCGGTGGTTATGGGTGCCGGCCCCCCGTGAGAGCTCGCTGCTCTTTCCACACGTCGTCCCTGCGAAAGCAGGGACCCATAACCACAGGGCTGCGTTGTTGAAACGGGCTGTGGCTCCAGCGCAGCAAGCCAACTGACGTCGGCGGCTATGGGTCCCTGCTCCCGTGCGCAATTGCGCACTAGGCAGGGACGACACCGCATGTATTGCGCTGAGGTTCCCGGCACCAGCACTTTTGTTGGCAACTTTTCTCGCCGAGGTCTATTGTCTCCTCATCACCGGCCGAGGCTCTGCCCGTAGGCGTCGGTGGCTGAGAGACCGATGGTGCTCCCGCCTGCATAACCGGGGAGCACGACCATGCCCAACGAGCGGTACATCTATCGCCTTTCCAATTCTCACGATCTCGACGATGCCGAGCGGACGATCCGGGTCGTCGGCCACGCACGCAAACTCCTCGCCGAAAACCCCGCCAGCACGTTTCTGGGCCGCAAGACGCAGGAACCCTTCCCGCAAGCGGAAAGCCAGTACGGGAACCTGAAATCCTCACCTGCGTAAGCTTTCGCGCCTTGCGCAGGCGGAATCGTGCTGGATGGTGATTACAGGTACCAGCTCGCCAGGTATCACGCCGTGAAGCGGCGCATCGATGCCGGCAACGAACGCGCTCGAACAATTTGCGAAGTCTGATGAGCTGATGCGTTTGCCGCACCGCCTGCCGGCAAACGTGCCCCGACTTATCCCATGACAGGGCGGACGCTGCGATCGAGTGACATGTTTCGCCGATGATCGATCCCCTGTTCGCCCGCGCTCAGCTTGCCATCGAAGAAAGTCACACTTTGCGCGCACAAAAGAAATCGCTCGCCGATCAGCGAGACGATCAGCTCGCCGAGCTGCGGCAATCGGTGCGTAATTCCGCGAGCGCGCGCATGGAGATCAAAGCTCACCGCGACAACAGCAAGTAAGGCTTTCGCTGGTGGGGTCGGGCAGTATCCCGATCGATCGGCATGCCGACTAGCGGGCTTTGATGAAGCGTTCGAGATGCATGGATAATTCGTAGCTCAGCGCCAATCGTCGCCAGGATCGCGCCAGCAACTCGTAGTCCTTGCGCGTCGTTTCGACGCTGGATGTCGCAGCCAGACGGTCGGCTTCGTCGGCCAGTTGCCGGCATTCCGCGATCCGACCTGTTGAATCCTGCAGCATCGCTGTCCTTCCCGAGGACGATGTGCCGGGGGGATGCGTCAAGCCGCCGGTTTGCCGGAGATCGCGGACCGAGACAATCAGGCAATATGAATGTCACCCGATCTCAACGTCCTGAGCTGTGCGACGACGAGGCGCAACTCGTCTGCCAATTGGGCGTTGCGGATGCGCGTTTCCATGACGGTTGAGAGGTCGGCGATCAGCGCGCGTTCTGCGGCCGTCTGCTCCAGCAGCTCGATACGCCTTTCGATCTCGGTCATTACGCACCCCGTCCGATATCGTGACTGGAGTATCGTGGGGCTCTCTGCAAACCTCCGCACTAACATTTGCAAGTGCTCGGGCGGATTATTCGTGTCCCGCAGCGCCACGAGACAGGCGGTCAGACCTGCGGATCAATCTGCTTCATGGGATCACCGCGCAGGATCATGCCGGCGAGCCCGTGCGCCATGGCGCGCTGATCGAACGGCTTCTCCCACAACGGGATGTCCGCGAACTCGGTGCCGAGTACGATCTTGTCGTATCCCGAGGTGAACACGATGGGCACGCCGCGCGCCTGGAGCTCGCGCGCGACCGGATAGATCATCTGCTTGCGGATGTTCACATCGAGCACCGCACCATCAATCACGCCGCCGTCGTGCAGGATGCGAAGCGCATCGTCGATGTCACCGGCCGGCCCGGCGATATCCGCACCAAGCGCGCGCAGCGCGCTGCGCATGTCGTCGGCAAGGAAATATTCGTCTTCGACGATCAGGACGCGCCGTCCTGTCAGGAGTGGGGGTTCGCGCAAATGTGCAAATTCGGACATGTCAATTCCGGCCGCGCCCGGCGTGATGTCTTCGCAAAATTGGAACATAGGACGAATGCGCGCCTTGTTGCAAACAATGTTGGAAATGTTGGAAAAGGCAGGTTCCATGTCCAATCGGGACATCATCGTCATCGGCGGTTCGGCCGGGGCGACTGCACCGTTGAAGGAGATTCTGGGCCGGCTGCCGGTGGATCTGCCGGCCGCGGTCTTCATCGTCTTGCACATACCGGCCCACGGGATCGGCATTCTCTCGACGGTCGCGAAGGCCGCCGGCAAGCTGCCGGTCCGGCAGGCAGAAAGCGGCATGGTCATCGAAAATGGTCACGTCTATCTGGCGGCACCGGACCGCCATCTCCTGATCCAGGACGGCCACCTGATGCTCGGCCGCGGGCCACGCGAAAATCTGGTACGGCCGGCGATCGACGCGCTGTTTCGCTCGGCCGCACTGCACTATGGACCGCGGGTGATCGGCGTCGTGCTCAGCGGCCTGCTGTCCGACGGCGCGGCAGGCCTGAACGCGATCAAGCGCTGCGGTGGGGTCGCGCTGGTTCAGGACCCCCAGGATGCGATGTCCGACGAAATGCCGCTCCGGGCATTGGAAGCGACCACGGTCGATCTCTGTGTCTCGGGCGCACAGCTTGGCGATGTGCTGTCCGATCTCGCCCGGGAACGGGCCGGCGCGGTGCTGCCGATCCCGCCCGAGATCGTGCTGGAGGTGAAGATCGCGGCAGGCGAGCGCATCGGCAGCGATACGCTGGTCGATATCGCCGATCCCGCGCCGCTGACCTGTCCAGGGTGCGGCGGCGTCCTGTCCGAGCTCAAGGTCGGGCATCCGCTGCGATTTCGCTGTCAGGTCGGCCATGCCTATACCGCCGATGCCCTCGCCAAGGAGCAGGAAGGCCGGGTCGACGAAGCGCTTCGGGTCGCGCTGCGCATCATCGAGGAGCGCGCCGAACTGGTGCATCGGATGGCCGAGGACGGCCGCCAGAGCGGGCGGCCGGCGATCGCACAAATGTATGAGGCGCGCGCCGCTGAATACCGCGAATATGCCGATATGATCCGGCGTGTCGTGCTACAATCGCTCGATCCGAAGCGACCGGCGCGGAAGGAACCGTGATGGCCAGCGCTGAGCATGCGAACTGGGCCGAACAGTTGCGGTCCGAGCGCGCGCTGCTGGTCAAGGCCGACATCGACATCGAGGAGGGCTGGCGGCGCGTCCGCAACCAGCAGGATTTGCTGGATTGGCTCCAGCGGGCCGGTCACGATACCGAGCAGGCCGAACATCTCGTCAGTCTGCTCAAGCGGACCTTAATCGAGTGGGAACGACACCGGACCCTGATTGTGCAGCGGGTCGCATACCTGGAGGAGCAGGTCGCATCCCATTAGCGCTCGGGAGAAGCACGGCCCGCGTTCGAGCATGTGGCTGGCCTGCCGCGGAAGCCGCTGACGCCGGAGGTCATTTTCGCCGAGCCGTCGGCGACCACGGCGACCGTTCCCGCCGCAGAGGCCAACGGCGCCCTCATCGAGGTTCCCAGGAAGGTGGAGATTTCCTACTTATCCCGTTGGGATAGGACTAAACTCTGCTATCAGCAGACGCAGGCGAGACGCCCGCGGGTAAGTGAGAGCCGCTGCAATCATGGATGACGTTGGCCAACCCCAGAGCGGAGACGAAGGGCGCCAGTCCAAGGCGCCGCTGATCATAGGTGTGGGCGCGTCCGCCGCAGCCCTCGATAGCATCGAGCGGTTCTTCTCGAAACTGAGGCTCAATCCCGACCAGGCCGTCGTGCTCGTGTTGCAGTACCGGGATGCCATCGAGGACACCCGGTTGCGCGGAGCGTTGCAGCGATCGGAAGGCGCCCGATTGTCCGAGATCAGCGACGGACAGCTCGTCGCGGGCGGCGTGATCCATCTGTGTCCGTCCGACATGATCACCACCGTTCATGGCGACCGTTTCGCCGTCCGGCGCGCCGAGCAGGCGCGCGCCGAGCGGGCCACCATCGACAGCTTCCTGGTGTCGCTGGCGGAGGAGCGCGCCGAGGAATCGATCGGCGTGGTGCTGGCCGGCACGGGTGGCGACGGTACGCTCGGGGTCGGGACCTTGAAGGATCATGGCGGTCTTGCGATCGCCGAACGCATTGGCGACGGTCAGTCCAACCCCCACGACGAAGGCAGTTCGGCCGCGGCGATCGCCGATTTTGTGCTGCCGCCGGAGGACATTCCGGAGCATATCGACGTCTATTCCCGCCATTTGCGCCGGCTCGAGGAGAAGCAGGGCTTCGACGAAGTGCTGGCGGCGGCGGCCAGCTCGCTCGCGCGAATCGCGGATATTCTTCGCAACAAGACCGGCAACGACTTCCACGGCTACAAGCAGAACACGTTCCTGCGCCGCGTCCAGCGCCGCATGCAGGTGGTGCAGATCGACGATATCTCCGCCTATGTCGACTTCCTGAGAAACGACAAGGACGAGGCGCAACATCTGTTCAACGACCTCCTGATCGGCGTCACGGAATTCTTCCGCGACAAGAAGGAGTTCGATGTCCTGGAAACCCAGATCATCCCGAAGATCTTCGAAGGGAAGGGCGCCGGCCGGCAGGTGCGTGTCTGGGTGCTTGGCTGCGCGACCGGCGAAGAGGCCTATTCGATCGGCATCCTGCTGCGCGAGCATATGGCCGGTCTCGACTCGGTGCCGCAGGTGCAGATCTTCGCGACCGACATCGACGGCCGCGCGCTCGCTGCCGCGCGGGTCGGGCGCTATCGGACCAGTATCGAGAACGATATGACGCCGGAGCGGCTGGCGCGCTGGTTCGTGCGCGAAGGCGACACCTATTGCGTGGTCAAGGAATTGCGCGAGATGTGCATCTTCTCGCAGCACAACGTCATCAAGGACGCGCCGTTCTCCAAGCTCGACCTGATCTCGTGCCGCAACCTCCTGATCTACCTCAATGCCGAACTGCAGAACCGCGTCATCCCGCTGTTCCATTTTGCGCTGCTGCCGGACCGGTTCCTGTTTCTCGGCAATTCCGAGAACGTCACGCGGCATCCGAAGCTGTTCGCACCGGTCGACCGCCGCGCGCGCATCTTCAGGAAGCTCGAGACCGGGACACGGCTGCCGCCGGAATTCCCCATCACGACGGTCACAGGGCGGGCCTCCGTCGACATGCCGCCGGTACGTTCCGTCGGTCCGGATGTCGGCCTCGAGCGCCGCGCCCAGCGCATTGCCGAGCGCTATGCGCCTGCCTATGTCATCACCGACGACCACTTTCACATCCTGCATTTCTCCGGCCGCACCGGCCGCTATATCGAGCCGACCGCAGGCACGGCGACGCTCGATTTGCTGCAACTCGTGCATCGCGACCTCAGGCTTGAACTGCGCACGGTGCTCAGCCGTGCCGCGGAAACCAATGAAGCGGCGCATGCCGAGCAGTTGCAACTCGGCGTCAACGGGCATCGCATGCTGGTCGACATCACGGTCGAGCCAATCCAGGACGGTCCCGCCGGCCATCGCAACTTCGTCATCCTGTTCAAGGATGGCCCGATCCGTCCCGTGGAGCAGGCCGAGAACATTCCCAACATTCTGGTCAGGACCGAGCATGTCGAGCGGCTGGAAGGCGAGCTGCGCGCCACCCGCGAGCGGTTGCAAGCCACGATCGAGGAGCTGGAAAGCACTAATGAGGAGCTGAAATCCTCCAACGAGGAATATCAATCGCTGAATGAGGAACTGCAATCCGCCAACGAGGAGCTGGAGACCTCGCGCGAGGAATTGCAGTCGGTCAATGAGGAGCTGACCACCGTCAATGGCGAGCTGGCGCACCGCGTGCAGGAATTGACCCGCGCCACCAGCGACCTGAAGAATTTCCTCGAGAGCACCCAGATCGCAACGGTGTTCCTGGACAACGATCTGAAGGTGATGAACTTCACGCCCGCGATCACGCATTTGCTGCATCTGGTCGAGACCGATGTCGGCCGCCCGATCGCGCATATCAAGGCGCGGATTCCGATCGAGGAGCTCTACGACGATGTGCGGCGCGTGCTGCGGACGCTGGCCAGCGCCGAGCGCGAGCTGACCGCGCCCGACAGCGGCACGCGCTATATCGTGCGCATCCTGCCGTACCGCAGCATCGACAATTTCATCGCCGGCGTCGTGATCACCTTCATCGACGTCACCGCGATCACGCGGGCCGAGGAGCGGCAGCGGCTGCTGCTCGCCGAGCTGCAGCATCGCGTCCGCAACACGCTCGGCGTGGTCCGCTCGATCGCGCGCCGCTCGGCAGAGACCAGCGCGAACGTCGAGGACTACGCATCGCATCTCGACGGCCGGCTCAATGCCTTCGCGCGGACCCAGTCGCTGGTGACCCGCGATCCCGAGGGCGGCGTCGACCTCGAATATCTCGTGGTCGAGGAATTGCTGGCTTACAACGCGCGGGAGGGCGAGCAACTGAGAGTCTCCGGTCCCGGGATTCGCCTGCAACCCAAGGCCGCGGAGACATTCGCGCTGGCACTCCACGAGCTCGCAACCAACGCCTTGAAATATGGCGCGCTGAGCCAACGCGCCGGGCGCATCGACGTTACATGGCGCATCGACGATGCGGCCGAGCCACGGCAACTGGTGTTCAACTGGCGCGAACGCAGCGGGCCTGAGGTGACGCCGCCGCGCCGCAGGGGATTTGGATCCGATCTCCTGGAGCGGACGCTGGCGTTCGAGTTCAAGGGCAAGAGCACGCTTGAGTTCAATCCGTCGGGACTTCACTGCACGATCGCCATACCGATGAGCCCGCAAGCGATCCATACGCCGAGCATGGGGAGCTAGATGCATCCCCCGGTGCTCGAGGGGAATCTGGCGCAGCCGGTGATCCGGCGGCTCAACGCCATGCGGCAATTGTCCGAGCGGGGAATCGCGTTGCTGCAACAGGCGATCCAGGACGGGCTGCACCGCGCCCGCCCGGGCGAAGACCTCGCCACCGAGGGCGATCCGGTCGACAGCGTCAGGATCATCCTGTCGGGCTGGCTCTGCCGCTACAAGACGCTGGCCGACGGTCGTCGCCAGATCGTCAATTTTGTCCTGCCGGGCGACAGCTGCGACGCCTGCGTTTATCTGCTGTCGGTGATGGATCATTCGATCGGCGCTCTGACCCCGGTCACCTACGCCGACATCAAGCGTCCGGCCTTCGAGCAGCTGCTGGCGAGCGACCGTTCGCTGGAGGAAGCGCTGTGGTGCGAAACCATGGTGAACAGCGCGATCCAGCGGGAATGGACGGTCAATATCGGGCGGCGCGTGGCGCTGGAGCGGGTCGCGCATCTGTTGTGCGAACTCTATGAGCGCCTGCTGCCGGTTGGAATGATCGACGGCGACTCCTGCCTGTTTCCGATCATGCAGATGGATCTCGCCGATGCCACCGGGCTGTCCGTGGTCCATGTCAACAGGACCCTGCAGGAGCTGCGCGGCGCCGGCCTGATCGTGCTGCGCGACCGCATACTGACGATCAACGACCTGAAGCAGCTCAAGGACACGGCGCTGTTTTCGGCCGACTATCTGCACACCAAGCGGCGCGGCTGAGACGCGGCCGGTGCGGCGGGCGCGAGAGGCGCCGCAGGCGTTCGTCGATGCGATCCAAATGTCGCAGCAGGGCTAAAGCGGGCGCGGCGACATCGACGTTTTGCCCAGCGCACTGACGATCTGAACATGACAGTGATTTGTCACGACGAAGACAGCGCGACGGTCGGCCGCGCAAGATTTGGATACGGCTGATAACATACTTGAAACCCCTCTCGCGCCGTCTCGCGCTACGATGCGGTTCAATCCACGAGGGCAGGGAGGCAATCATGCTCGATGGAGAGACGGCGGCAGTGCTTCGCGCGGTGCTCGACGAGGTCTGCGGAGAGGTGCCGCGCTCCGATACGACGAAGCGGACCAACGTCGCCTCCGGATTGCTGCAGGCCGTTCGCGAGGGACGCTCGTCAATCGATGAGCTGCGCATCGCAGGCCAGGCCGCGTTGCGCACCGCCCCGAGCATGTGGGGCCAAGCGGTCTGATCGGGCAATCGCAGCGGCATGATTGTGCGTCGCACATTTGCAGACGTTAGTGCCGGAACCCGTTGCGAAGCGCAGGTTCTCGCGAGCTGACGCGCCGACCGGCCGTCAGCGCAACCAGGAGAACCCCGCTACGACCCCAGCTCTCCACCCCTGAGCTGGGGTCACTTGTGTCGAACAGGTGAGAGTGGAGCCACAGCGATCGAGCAGAGCGCGTCGAGGGCTCCTCGATCTCGTGCGCCGGTCACGTGCAGCCGCCATGATGGTGAAGGAACGTTCAGGAAAGTTCCGATCCTGTTCCTGCAACATGCGCGGACGCCAGTCGTTGTCACGGTGTACTGGAAAGGAGGATGCCATGACGAAGCTTACTTACGCTCTTGCCGCAGTGGCGGCACTCTCGATAGCGGCACCGACCGTTGCGAGCGCGCAGGGTGTGGGCATCTATGTCGGCAGCGACCACGGCTACTACGGCAATCGATATTATGGTGGCCCGCGCGTCGACGTATACCGGCATGACCGGGGTTGGCACCACGGCTGGTACAACCATCATCGCGACTACTACCGCGACCGCGGCTTCGTGATCCGTGGTCATGACTGGGACGATTAACGGTGCTGGTCGCACGTCGCGATAACCAGCTCGCGACGACCGATGAGGGCCTCGCTTCGGCGGGGCCCTTTTCATTGGCGTTACCGCATCGCGCCGGTTCGTCCACGTAGGAACCTTGGCTGCTCCACCAGATTGTCAGGACGGGACGAGGCGGACGGAGGAGGTTTGCATGAACCAGTTGATTTATCTGGTCGGACTGATCGTGGTCATTTTGGCGATATTGTCGTTCTTCGGGCTGCGGTAGGCACATCATGGATAACGAGCGAGGCCTTGCCGTGTCCGCCGCCAACAGGACCGGGCTTCGGCTGCAATGGAGCCCGGTCATCGCCGGCGCGCTCGCCGCTGCCGCACTGTTGGTGATCCTGATCGGCTTCGGCGCGGCGGTCGGATTGGGCGTGAGTTCAAGCTCGCCGTCATGGCGCGACGCATCGGCTGCGCTCGCGTTGCTGTCGGGGCTGTATTTGATCCTGCAGGCGGTGGTGAGCTTCGGCGTCGGCGGCTACATCGCCGGCCGGGCGCAGCGCGTGATTGGCGTGACGCCATCGGACGAGATCGACAGCCGCGACGGGCTTCACGGACTGACCGCCTGGGCGCTCGCCGTCATCCTCGGTGCCACAATCGTCACGCTGGTTGGCCTGTCAACCGCGCGCCCGGTGGTCCAGAACCGGCCATCTGCGACGGCCGCGGAGCCGTTGCTGAGCGCCGAGCTCGACCGTCTGTACCGGTCGCTGCGGCGTCCGGCCAATATCGATATCGGCTATGAGCGGGCGGAGGCGGGCCGCATCCTGCTGACGAGCTCCGGCCGCAGCGGCGTCAACAGTGACGATCGCAGCTATCTGATCCAGCAGGTCGCGGCCGCGACCGGTCTGGCCGCGGCGGAGGCGGAGAAGCGCGTCGACAGCGTGATGGGCGATGCCAGGACCGCGATCCAGCGGTCGCGGCGCAGCGCGGTGATTCTGGCGTTCTCGGTTGCGGCGGCGCTGCTGTTCGGTGCGGTCGCCGCGTGGGCCGCGGCCGGCGCGGGCGGCCGTCACCGTGACGGCGCCGCGTTGCCGGAGTGGATGGGCGGCAGGCCGACGACGGCCGTGCCGATTGTCTGATGCAGTTGTGAATGTCCTTCAAGGGAGACGATGATGGCAACGATCTTGGTGATGGACCACTCCGGCGACACGAGGCAGCAATTCGATCCCGATAACAGCGAGCAACTGGCCTGGGCGAATGCCCGCTTCGCCCAGCTCACATCGGACGGCTACACCGCCGCAATTCGGCAGGCGACCGGAGAGGCGAGGTTGGTCCGTGCGCTTGATCCGACCGCCGAGGAAACGTTGTTCTATCCGAGGCTGGTCGGCGGCTGACGCCATGCTCGCCCGTCTGCGCGAGATGCCCCTGCGATCCGCGCTCCGAGGAGCCGCCAGCACGCTCCGTGCGACGCTGGCCGCGATCTGGGATCGCTGGAAAGCGTATGAGCGAATTGAGGCGCGCGGACTTGCGCTGCTGTCCGCGTGGCTGTCACCCGAACAGCGGGCGCAATTCGAAAAATATAATCGCTTCGACGTCATCGGCTCGGAGTCCGGCAAGCGATACCGGATTTGCTACGGCACCTCGACCAACGTCTACGAGATGGACGGCGGCGACCACATCGTGCTGGGCTGGTGCTTCCGGCCCGTCGGCTCACTGGTGGCGGGCGACGTCATGCTTGCCCAGAAAATCGCGCTCGAAACCGACGAACGCGCGACGCTCATGGTTGCCAAGCCATTCCCGAGCTCCATGCCACCACGCGCAAATCTCCCTCCGGTCAGTTAGCGCTCGGTCCGCGCTGCCCCGCGTGGCGCGAGCTGTCGCGCGTTGCCCGGGGGAGGAACGTCGATCTTCCTGCCGGGTTGTCGGGTGCCAACTTGCTACGGACCTCGACATGCGCGTCAACACCCGGCCGTCCTCGCTGAGCCAGATCTTCCGCTCCTACCTTGCGGACTTGCGGCAATGGCTGGGGCGCCTCGCGACCGGCTACGCGCTGGCATGCGGCGTCATGCTGGTCGGCGCGGTCTCGCTCCTGGTTGCGATCGGGATCGGGGTCGCCGCGGCTTTCCACGCCCTTGAAGTGCATTACGGCAGCTGGATCGCATATGCCGCGACCGGGGGCGTCTTTCTCCTCCTCGGGGTCCTGGGGTTTGTCGTGGGCCGCGTGCTGCTCGCGCGTCCTGCGCCGGCGGTGCCGCGTCCGGGCCGACAGGCCGACATGCTCAAGCGCGCGATCGCGGTGCCCGTCGCGGCGCGGCTGATCGCCTCCACCCGGACGGGAGCAGGGGGGAGCGTAGATCCCACCACCCGGGCACTGGCCGCCGGGGCTGCAATCATGCTTGTCGGCTGGTTTGCCGCATCGCGCGCCCGGCGTCAGCGCGACGCGATCCAGGACTAGCGATGGTGCCGCGCAATTGGACCAACGATCTAATGCTCGCCAGTGCAACGGCTCTGGCGACCTTGGCGATCTCTCGCCAGCTCTCCCGATCGGAGCAGCCGTCCGCTCGGGAGCCGGGCGTCGAACCCGCGCTGGCCGAAACCCGGGATCGTGGACGGCTCGCCGACACGCCGCTTGAGATTCCGGCTGCCGGCTGGAAGGACATTCTGCTGCGCACCTATCAGCAGATCGACGAGGACCGCCTGCTGGCCACCGCGGCCGGCGTCGTGTTCTACGGCCTGCTGGCGATCTTCCCGGCCATCACCGCGCTGGTCTCGAGCTACGGCCTGTTCGCCGATCCGTCCACGATCTCATCCAACCTGCAGAGCCTGGCGCTGATGCTGCCGGAAGGCTCGTTTGCGATCGTCCAGGACCAGATCGCCCGCGTGCTCGCGAAGGGGACCTCGACACTCGGCCTGACCTTTGCCGCCGGCCTACTGATCGCGATCTGGAGCGCCAATGCCGGCATGAAGGCGATCTTCGATGCGCTCAACGTCGTCTATGACGAGAAGGAAAAGCGCGGCTTCGTCAAACTCAACCTGATGTCCCTCGCGTTCACGATCGCCGGGCTGATTTCCATCATGCTGATGGTCGGAGCGGTGGTCGTCGTCCCGCTGCTGCTGCAGCAGGTTGGACTGGGCACGACGGCCGAGCTCGTCATTCGGCTCGGACGGTGGCCGATCCTGGCGCTCCTGCTCCTCACCGCGCTTGCGGTGCTTTACCGCTATGGCCCGAGCCGAACCAGGCCGCGCTGGCAGTGGCTCAGCGTCGGCGCCGTCGCGGCAGCGGTGCTGTGGCTGGCCGGTTCGGTGCTGCTCTCCTGGTATCTGGCGAACTTCGGCGATTACAACGCGACCTACGGCTCGCTGGGGGCGGCCATCGGCCTGATGACGTGGATGTGGATGTCCGCCATCATCGTGCTGTGCGGGGCAGAGCTGAATTCAGAGATCGAGCATCAGACGATGCTCGATTCGACCGAGGGCCGCCGCAAGCCGCTCGGAGCGCGTGGCGCAACCATGGCCGACACGGTCGGCAAGGCGTCGTAACCGGCGCCGACCCCGCAGCAACGCATCCAGCAATGAGCATAGGAACCAATGGCATGACCCGGGCTTATGCCAAAATGGTTCAGATCAACGTGCTGGAAAAACCGATCGAGCGGATCAAGGAAACCTGCGAGCTGATGGGCATCGCGGACAGGTTCGACCGCGCGCTTCCCGAGCTCGAGAACTTCCTCGAAGCCGAGATCGCACAGGGCGAGGTCCGCGAGTCGAAGCTGACCTTTGACGGGCTCTGCTACCTGCGCCGACTGCTGGCGCAGGCGTGAGGTATCGACATGGCATTCTCGGAGGAAATGAACCGATGCGTTGAGACCTGTCTGTCCTGCTACAAGATGTGTCTCGCCACGGCCATGAACCATTGTCTCGTCACCGGCGGCAAGCATGTCGAGCCGGCACATTTCCGATTGATGACGGCCTATGCGGAAATGTGCCGGACGGCGGCCCATTTCATGCTGATCAACACCCCGCATCACAAGCACACCTGCCGGGAATGCGCCGAGATCTGCGGCGAATGCGCCGAGGATTGCGATCGCGTCGGCGGCATGGACGAATGCGTGGCGACGTGCCGTGCGTGCGCGGAATCCTGCCGCAAGATGGCGGCCTGACGGCGCGCTCGCCGTTCGGTCAATCGGAGCTGACGTAGTGGGCACGCCAGAGCAACGCTGTGACGATCAGGGCGATGACCCCGGCGGCAATCACGATCCACGGTACATAGTCGGCCATTGGTGGCGCACCTGACGCTCCGCTTCGCGAGCCGGGCTTTTTGCGAGCCTGGGCCGCGAAGCTGAGCCGTGTAAGTCTAGAGTTGCGCGTGCTGGGTGGTCGGGCGCGAGATCTGGCTGAGCGCCATGCCGGTGCCATCGCTGGCCTGGATCAGGGCGATATCCCCGAGCGCGATGATTCCGACCAGGCGCTTGTCCCGGCTCAGCACAGGCAGGCGCCGAACCTGGATCGCACCCATGTTCTGCGCGATGTCCTCGAGCTCCTGATCCTCGAAACAATACTTCACCTCGGCCGTCATGACGTCGCCGACCCGCGAGTCGGGGCCGCGACCCATTCCGATGCCGCGAAGCGCGATGTCGCGGTCCGTGATCATACCGACCAGGCGCTCGCCATCGGCAACCGGCAGCAGGCCGACACCGAGCGCTGCCATCGCTTCTGCGGCATCGCGCAGCGTATCGTCGGGGGTGCACAGCTGGACGTCAGGTGTCATCGCGTCGCAAACCTTCATGCTAGCCTCTCCATGTGGCTGGTTGCGTCAACGGCCTAACGATGCGGCCCGGAACGGCGTTCCTAACTTTGTCGCCGCGGCCAGGACGCAGGCGATCAACGGGAACGAAGCGCCGGCGCCGGCAGGCCGGGATGCTACCTGCCGCTCTCGGTGGTCACCTCGTAGGACCTGACGATGGATCGAGCGGTGGATCAGCCCTCGCTTTAAGGCTTGGTGATCCCGTTGCGCTCGGCAAGGTCGGCTTCCCAGCCGAACACCGAGCGGCCGTCGAGCGCAGGAGAACGGGCCCGCTCGTTCGCGACAAACGCCTCGAAGGAGGGGCCGGTGGCAGTTCGTTCCAGCCTGCGGGCCTGATCGTCGAGCCGCTTCAAGGCCTGCATCTCCTCGTCGCGGCCGAGCTTTGCCTGCTGCACGGCCGACTTCAGCACGCGGATGGTCTCGTCATAGACCTTGATCGGCACCGGGAAGGGGTGACGGTCCTTGCCGCCATGGGCGAGCGAGAAGCGTGCCGGATCGCGGAAGCGGTAGGGCGTCCCGTGAACGACCTCGGCGACCATCGCGAGCGACTGCACCGTGCGGGCGCCGACGCCGGGCGTCAGCAGCAGCTCGGGAAAATCCAGCGGCCCGCGATCGGCAGCCGCGGCCAAGGTGCCGTGCAGGCGGCGGACGAACACGTCGCTCGAGCGCACGTCGTGATGCGCGGGCATGATCAGGTGCAGGAGGTCCGGCTGCGCGGTCGCGCTCTGCGTCAGCTCGGCATATTCACGCGTGATGCCGTCCGGCCCAAGCGCAGCGAGCAGATCGAGCTGCGCCTGGCGTGAGCTTTCGGCGCGGTGATCGGTGAGATTGACGATCTCGCCCTGCGTCGGGCCGTCGATCGCGCTGTGCGGCTCGTCGACGAAGCTGCGCAGGCCTTCGGAGTGCCAGTGATAGCGGCGGGCCTGCCGCTTGTCGCCGTTCATGCCTTGCTGGACGACGGTCCACTTGCCGTCGTCGGTGACGAAGAAGCCATGCAGGTAGAGCTCGAATCCGTCCTGCACCGCGGCGCTGTCGACCTTGGCCACCAGCCGGCTCGCGCGGGTCAGGGCGGCACCGTCGAATCCGACGCGGTCGCCAAGGGCGGACAGTTCATCCGGCGTGCGACGCGAATGCTTGCCGCGGCCGCCGCAGACGTGGATTCCGAGCTCGCCTTGCAGCGGCGCCAGACCTCGCTTCAGCGCACCGATGACGCTGGTGGTGATGCCGGACGAGTGCCAGTCCATGCCCATCACGGCGCCGAACGACTGGAACCAGAATGGATGCGACAGTCGCTGCAAAAAGGCATCGCGGCCGTGATGGTGGACGATAGCCTGGGTGATGATGGCGCCCAGCGTCGCCATGCGCGCCGCCAGCCATGGCGGCACGCGGCCGCCATGGAGCGGAAGATCGGCGCTGCCGGTGCGTCGGGCCATCGGGCTCCCAGATGCTGAATCGGCGTCCAATCTACCAGCAAATGCGAGCGTGTGTACAAAGCGGACGTCGCTTCATCGCGCGTCTGGTCAGGCGGCTTCGGCGTTGATGCCGCTGACGGCGAGCTTGGTGAGCGCTTCATCCGTCTTCTTTTCCTCGGCCAGGGTCTGGTCGATGAGCTTGACCGCATCCTTCATGCTGAGGCGGTTGGCCCAGGCCTTCAAGGTGCCGTAGCGGGCGATCTCGTAATGCTCGACCGCCTGGGCTGCCGAGAGCAGGCCCGCGTCGAGCGCCGGCGTGTCGGCATACTCCTCCATGATCTCCTTGCCCTCGTCGATGATCCCCTCGATGGCGTCGCACTTCTTGCCGCGCGCCGGCTTGCCCATGAGGTCGAAGATCTGCTCGAGCCGCTCGATTTGTCCTTCGGTCTCGTCATGATGCTTCTCGAAGGCCGCGCGCAGGTCGTCGGACTCGGCGGCCTTGGCCATCCGCGGCAACGCCTTCAGGATCTGCTTTTCCGCGTAGTAAATGTCCTTGAGAGTATCGAGGAAGAGGGCGCTGAGATCCTTGTCCGGCATTGGTCGCTCCGTGTGTTGGGTGAATAGTCCGGAGTGCCAACACGAGTGCGAAAAGCAAGTTCCTATCCTTGATCGATGCGCGGCAAAGCGCCTTCTCGGCTGTCGCGCATTCAAGCGCGCTACGATGGAGCTTGGTCGGATTGCGAAGTCTTGATTGCGAAGTCTTGCCGCAACGCGGCTACGGAACGAAGCCTCGGCCGGCCCGTTGGTCGGTCTCATCGTTCAAGGGAGAAACGCAATGGATTGGAATCGTGTCGAAGGCAACTGGAAGCAGGTCAAGGGTAAGGTCAAGGAGCAGTGGGGCAAGCTCACCGACGACGATCTCGATGTGATCGACGGCAAGCAGGAGCAGCTCGAGGGCCGTCTGCAGCAGCGCTACGGCTATGCCAAGGATCAAGCCGCCAAGGAAGTGAACGACTGGTATGGCCGCCAGAAATGGTGAACCGGACCACGTCAGGGGCCCCGCTTCGGCGGGGCCTTTTACGGCCTGGGCGGCTGACCCTGCGTGTGACGGCATGCGGTCGGCGCGCGCAGGAGTGAGCGATGGGACAGCTTCTCAGCCCGCCGGGTCCGTGCGCGGCGCACCTTTGCATCGACATGCAGCGACTGTTCGAGCCGGGGGCGCCCTGGGCGACGCCCTGGATGGACCGCGTGCTGCCACGCATCGTCGAGCTGGCGCAGCATGCACCTGAACGTACCGTGTTCACCCGCTTTATTCCGCCGCGCTCGAAGCACGACGCGCGAGGGATTTGGCGGGCCTATTACGAGAAATGGGAATGCGTGACCCGTGAGCGGCTCGATCCGGAGTTGATCGAACTCGTGCCGGCGCTCGCCGCCTGTGTGCCGCCGGCCGCCATCGTCGACCGGCCGATCTACAACGCGTTCGGCAACGGGCGCCTGCAAGCTCATCTGGATGCGCATGGGATCGATACGACCATCGTGTCGGGCGGCGAGACCGACGTGTGCGTGCTCGCCACCGTGCTGGCCGCGATCGATATCGGCTATCGGGTGATCGTGGCCGAGGATGCGCTGTGCAGCTCCTCCGATCACAGCCATGACGCGCTGCTGCAGCTTTATGCCGAACGCTTCAGCATTCAGATCGAGGTGGCATCCACGGCCGATATCCTCCGGATGTGGACCCTCGACGACTGACGCGACAACGCGCCGGTCGGGCAACATTCCAGACGAGGCGTCCTGGCATCAGGGCGGTCGGAGCAGGGGTGGCAACACCTACTTGCTGGGGTTGCGCTTGGGACAATTTGTGCTGCCGTTCTTCGCGGTGCCGAGCACGAAGGTGCGATCCAACCCACGCGCACTCATGATCCTCTGCGGGCTGACCGGCTGATGGTACCGTGGGCGGCGAAGCCATGGTGACGCCGTGCAAGCCAAAACGCACGCGGTCGAGCGATGGGCCGCTGGGACGTGGGACCGGCCGTCGATCTGCGACTGGTGCAATGGTTCCTGGGATGGCTGTCGGCCTTGCGGCGAAGGTGAGCGGCGCAATGGGATAGCTGCCGGTGATCGTAGCCACGCCCATATCCATAATTCGCATAAGGTATATTATGGAATATCTATATCTACAATTAGATCAGATATTTAGTGGGAAATCTTCGCACTGGTCCGCAAGTTGGCGCGTGTGCTGATGTACCCAAGCCGGTCGTCCGGCCCGTGCCAATGCCGCAGCGATCGACGCGCGCGCATCTCGTCTGAAAGCCGATATTGCCGCCGCGGACGGACGCTGCAATAAGCCCCAGCTGTGCAGAGATCGCTGGTGACCCCGCGGCATCAGGTCCGTATAGGATGGCATCTCAGAACAACAACAAGCCTCTTGAGGGAGCAACCAATGAGCTTTTCACGACGCACGCTGCTGAAGGTTTCCGCCGCTTCCGCCGTCCTCGGCGGGATTGGCGCGCCCTATGTCGCGCGCGCCCAGTCGGCCGAGTTCTCTTACAAGTTCGCCAACAACCTGCCGGAGTCGCATCCGTTCGTGGCGCGCGCCCGGGAGATGGCCGCGGCGATCAAGACCGAGACCAACGGCCGCTTTGACCTGCAGGTGTTCCCGAACAGCCAGCTCGGTTCCGATACCGACATGCTGAGCCAGGTGCGCTCCGGCGGCGTCGAATTCTTCACGTTGTCCGGCCTGATCCTGGCGACCCTGGTGCCGGCCGCCTCGATCAACGGCATCGGCTTCGCATTCCCGGACTATCCCACGGTCTGGAAGGCCATGGACGGCGAGCTTGGCGCCTATGTGCGCGGCGAGATCAACAAGGCCGGCCTCGAGGTCATGGAGAAGATCTGGGACAACGGCTTCCGTCAGACCACGTCGTCGACCAAGCCGATCACCGGTCCTGACGATCTCAAGGGCTTCAAGATCCGCGTGCCGGTGTCGCCGCTGTGGACCTCGATGTTCAAGGCGTTCGATGCATCGCCCGCCTCGATCAATTTCAGCGAGGTCTATTCGGCGCTGCAGACCAAGATCGTCGAAGGCCAGGAGAACCCGCTGGCGCTGATCTCGGCGGCGAAGCTCTACGAGGTGCAGAAATACTGCTCGATGACCAACCACATGTGGGACGGTTTCTGGTTCCTGATGAACCGCAGAGCCTGGGCGGCGCTGCCGGACGATATCAAGACCATCGTCGCCAAGAACGTCAACGCGGCGGCCGTCAAGGAGCGTGAGGATACCGAGAAGCTGAACGCCACCGTGAAGCAGGAGCTCACGGGCAAGGGCCTCGTCTTCAACCAGCCCGAGGTCGGGCCGTTCCGCGACAAGCTCCGCGCCGCCGGCTTCTACGCCGAGTGGAAGGGCAAGTACGGCGAGAAGGCCTGGGATCTGCTCGAGAAGTCCGTCGGCAAACTGTCCTGATCGATCAAGCAGGAGGCTTGCCATGGCTCATGTCGAGATGACGCCGGCCGTGGCCGGCGAGGCGGCGTCGCAGCCCCCTCGCCGCCGCTCCATTCTCGGCTCCATCGACGCGGCGCTCGGGATGCTGGTCGAAATCCCGGCGGCGATCCTTGTCGTCGCAGAGGTCGTGATCCTGTTCGCCGGCGTGGTATCGCGTTACGTGCTGCATGCGCCGCTGATCTGGTCCGACGAACTGGCGTCGATCCTGTTCCTGTGGCTTGCGATGCTGGGCTCGGCGGTGGCATTCCGTCGCGGCGAGCACATGCGGATGACGGCGCTGGTCGCAAGCGCGGGACCGCGGCTCTGGGGCTATCTCGACGTCGTCGCGACCTGCGCCGCGCTGGCGTTCCTGATCCTGATCGTGCGGCCGGCCTATGAATACGCCTACGAGGAAAGCTTCATCACGACGCCGGCGCTGCAGATTTCCAACACCTGGCGCGCGGCGGCGCTGCCGGTCGGCACCTGCCTGATGGCGCTGTTCGCGCTGCTGCGGCTGGCCCGGGTCGGCGATTTCAAGACCTTCCTGCTGGCCGCGCTGACCGTGGCTGCGCTGATCGGCGCGTTCTGGCTGGCGCAGCCGATGCTGCGGCCGCTCGGCAATCTCAATCTGATCATCTTCTTCGTCGGCGTGGTCGGCTTCTGCGTGTTCGCCGGCGTGCCGATCGGCTTTGCCTTCGGCATGGCGATCTTCGGCTACTTGGCGCTGACGACCCGAACGCCGCTGATGGTGCTGGTCGGCCGGATGGACGAGGGCATGAGCCATCTGATCCTGCTGTCGGTGCCGCTGTTCGTCTTCCTCGGCCTCCTGATCGAGATGACCGGCATGGCGCGGGCCATGGTGGCGTTCCTCGCGAGCCTGCTCGGCCATGTCCGCGGCGGCCTGCATTACGTGCTGGTCGGCGCCATGTATCTGGTGTCCGGCATCTCCGGATCGAAGGCCGCGGACATGGCCGCGGTCGCGCCCGTGCTATTCCCCGAAATGAAGCAGCGCGGCGCCAAGCCGGGCGATCTGGTCGCCCTGCTCGCCGCCACCGGCGCGCAGACCGAGACCATTCCGCCGAGCCTCGTGCTGATCACGATCGGCTCGGTGACCGGCGTCTCGATCTCGGCGCTGTTCACCGGCGGCCTGCTGCCGGGCGTGGTGCTGGCGATCACGCTATCGGGGCTGGTGTGGTGGCGCTACCGCGGCGAAGACCGCAGCCACGTCCAGCGCGCCACCGGCAGCGAGATCGGCAAGGCGTTCGTGTTCGCCCTGCCCGCATTGGCCCTGCCCTTCGTGATCCGCTACGCCGTGGTCGAAGGCATCGCCACCGCCACCGAAGTCTCGACCATCGGCATCGTCTACGCCTTTGCCATCGGCCTCTTGATCTACCGCAAGTTCGACTGGCGGCGGCTGTTGCCGATGCTGATCGACACGGCGTGCCTGTCGGGGGCGATCCTGTTCATCATCGGTACCGCGACCGGCATGGCCTGGGGCCTGACCCAGTCCGGCTTCTCGCGGGCGCTGGCGGCGGCGATGACCGGGCTGCCCGGCGGGTCGGCGACCTTCATCGCGGTCTCGATCCTGGCCTTCGTGATCCTCGGCAGCGTGCTCGAGGGTATCCCGGCGATCGTGCTGTTCGGGCCGCTGCTGTTTCCGATCGCGCACCAGGTCGGCGTCCACGAGGTGCACTACGCCATGATCATCATCCTGGCGATGGGCATCGGGCTGTTCGCGCCACCGTTCGGAGTCGGCTATTATGCCGCCTGCGCCATCGGGCGCGTCGATCCGGCCGAGGGTATCCGGCCGATCTGGGGGTACATGCTGGCGCTGTTGATCGGCTTGATCATCGTTGCCATCTTCCCCTGGATATCGATCGGTTTCCTGTAAAGCACCTTGCGGATGGGATAGAGCCATGAGTGCAGCTCAAAACCAGTACTCGATCGGGTTGGACAAGACGCCGGCCAACTACGTGCCGCTCTCGCCGCTGAGCTTCCTGGCGCGCTCGGCCGCCGTCTATCCCGACCACATCAGCGCGGTCTATGAGGGCCGCAGCTTCATCTGGAAACAGACCTACGAACGCTGCAAACGCTTTGCGTCCTATCTCGCGGGCCGTGGCATCGGCCATGGCGACACGGTCGCGGCGATGCTGCCTAACATCCCGGCGATGAACGAATTGCACTTCGCGGTGCCGATGACCGGCGCGGTGCTCAACGCGCTGAACATCCGCCTCGACGCGGCGTCGATCGCGTTCCAGCTCGAGCATGGCGGCGCCAGGATCATTCTGGTCGATCCCGAATTCTCCGGCGTGATCGCGGAAGCCTTGACCCTGATGACGGGCGCGAAGCCGTTCGTGATCGACGTCGATGACGCGGCCTTCGGCGGCGGCAAGCGGATCGGCGAGATCGAGTATGAGGCGGCGGTCGCGGCGGGCGATCCCGGCTTCGTCGAACGGCCGCCGGCCGACGAATGGGATGCGATCGCGCTGAGCTATACGTCGGGCACGACGGGCAATCCCAAGGGCGTCGTGACCCATCACCGCGGCGCCTATCTCAACGCGGTCAGCAACATCCTCGCCGGCAATCTCGGCCAGCATCCGGTCTATCTCTGGACGCTGCCGATGTTTCATTGCAACGGCTGGTGCTTCCCCTGGACGATCGCCGCGACCGCCGGCGTCAATGTCTGCCTGCGCAAGGTCGATCCGGCCAAGATCTTCGAGCTGATCCCGAGGCACGGCGTCACCCACATGTGCGGTGCGCCGATCGTCTACAACACGCTGATCAACGCGCCCGACGCGCCGAAGGGCGGCAAGGCAAAGCCCGTTGTCGGCCTGATCGCCGGCGCGGCGCCGCCGGTTGCGGTGCTCGAGGGCGCCGAGCGCATCGGCATCAAGCTGACCCACGTCTATGGATTGACCGAGGTCTACGGCCCCGCCTCGGTCTGCGCCGAGCAGCCGGGCTGGGACGAGCTGTCGGCTGATGCGCGCGCGCAGCTGAAGCGGCGTCAGGGCGTATCCTATCCGCTGCAGGAAGGCGTCACGGTGCTCGATCCCGAGACCATGCGCGAGGTGCCGCGCGACGGCGAGACCATCGGCGAGGTCATGTTCCGCGGCAACATCGTGATGAAGGGCTATCTGAAGAACGCGACGGCGACGCAGGAGGCCTTTGCCGGCGGCTGGTTTCACACCGGCGATCTCGGTGTGCTCGACGAGCACGGTTACGTCATCATCAAGGACCGCTCCAAGGACATCATCATCTCCGGCGGCGAGAACGTCTCCTCTGTCGAGGTCGAGGACATCCTCTACAAGCACCCGGCGGTGCTGTTTGCGGCCGTCGTGGCAAAGCCCGACCCGAAATGGGGTGAAGTACCTTGCGCCTTCATCGAACTGAAGGACGGCGCCAAGGCGACCGAGGCCGAGATCATCGCCTATTGCCGCGAGCACATGTCGGGGTTCAAGACGCCGAAAGCCGTGGTGTTCGGCGTGATCCCGAAGACCTCGACCGGCAAGATCCAGAAATTCCTGCTGCGCAACCAGGTCGGATCGGCCAAGGCGATCTCGGCCTGAGCCGTCAGCCAGCCCGATCGAGCGTCAACCGCATGCCGTCATAGGCCGGGATGACGCCGGCCGGCAGGCTCTGCCGCAGCACCTCGTAGTCGAGGTCGGAATGCATGTTGGTGATGACCGCGCGCTTCGGCTTGAAGCGCTCGATCCACGACAGCGCGTCCGCAACACTGAAATGGCTGGGATGCTGCGCATAACGCAAGCCGTCGACGATCCAGAGATCGAGACCTTCGAGCGCCGGCCAGCTCTCCTGGGGGATGTCGTGCAGATCGGGCGTGTAGGCGGCGCCGCCAACGCGGTAGCCGAGCGCCGGGATCTTGCCATGCTGCACCAGGAAGGCCCCGAGCTTCAGCGGGCCGCCCTTCCCCTGGACCGTGTGGCTCTCGCCGGCCTCGATCGAATGCCGCGTCAGGATCGGCGGATAGTCGCTGCCTTCCGGCGCGATGAAGCAATAGGAGAACCGCGCCATCATGTCCTTGGCGGTCGACTGGTTGAAGTAGACCGGGATGCGGCGGCGCTGATGCAGCACGACCGAACGCAAATCGTCGATGCCGTGGGTCTGGTCGGCATGCTCATGCGTCAGGAACACCGCGTCGATGTGCTCGACATTGCTGTCGATCAGCTGCTCACGCAGATCGGGCGAGGTGTCGATCACGACCCGCGTGGTGCCGTGCTCCATGGTGCGCTCGGCCATGATCGAGCAGCGGCGGCGGCGATTCTTGGGATTGCCGGGGTCGCAGGCGCCCCAGCCGAGTGCCGGGCGCGGCACGCCGGCGGACGAGCCGCAGCCCAGAATGGTCAGTGTCAGCGTCATGCAGCAACCTTCGGCGCCGGCACCTTGGAGAACAGCCGGAAGAAGTTTTCGGTGGTCTGCCGCGAGATCTCCTCCAGGGAGACGCCGCGCGTTTCCGCGAGCACCTTGGCGACCTCGACGACATAGGACGGCTCGTTGCGCTTGCCGCGGAATTTGCCGGGCGCAAGATACGGCGCGTCTGTCTCGACCATGATGCGGTCGGCCGGCAGCTCGGCGGCCAGCGCGCGCAGCGCGTCCGACTTCTTGAAGGTCAGGATGCCCGTGAACGAGATCGACAGCCCAAGCGCGATCGCCTTCATCGCGAGCTCGCGGCCGCCGGTGTAGCAGTGCAGGACGGCCTTGAACGCGCCCTTCGCGACTTCATCCTCCAGGATGCGACCGCAATCCTCGTCGGCCTCCCTGGTATGGATGACCAGCGGCAGCCCCGTTTCGCGGGCGGCGGCGATGTGCGCGCGAAAGCCGCGCTCCTGGGCCTCGCGCGAACCGTGCTCGTAGAAATAGTCGAGCCCCGCCTCGCCGAGCGCCACGACCTTCGGATGCTTCGTCAGCTCGATCAGTTCGCTGGCCGGGATGCCGTCCTCTTCATCGGCATGATGCGGATGGGTGCCGACCGAGCAGTAGACGTCGGGAAAGCGCTCGGTGATCGCGAGCAGGCCGCCGAGCCGCCTCACCCGGGTCGAGATCGTGACCATGCGGCCGATGCCGGCCGCTTCGGCACGCCCGACGATCCCGTCGAGATCGTCGGCGAAATCAGGGAAATCCAGATGGCAGTGACTGTCGACCAGCATGAATTTCGAACCGCTCACTCGGTCTTCGGTTCCACATAGCGCGGGAACACGCCAACAGGCGCCGGCAGGACGGTGCCCGGCTTGATGCGCTCGGCGACCGCGGCAAAGCCGCGGGCGTCAGCAGCTATACCGAGGCTGTCGAGCATCTTGCCGCAGGACTCCGGCATCACGGCCTGCGCCATGATCGCGATCTGGCGCACGACCTCGGCGGTGACATACAGCACCGTCTTCTGGCGCGCGGGATCAGTCTTCGCCAGCGCCCACGGCGCCTCGCCGGCAAAATAGCGGTTGGCCTCGGCGACCACGGCCCAGACCGTGTTGAGCCATTGATGGATCTGCTGCGTCGCCATCGCGGTCCGCGACGTCTCCAGCATGGCGTCGGCCTGCGCCAGAATCGCCTTGTCGTTGTCGCTGAATTCGCCGGGCTCCGGCAGCACGCCGCCGAGTTGCTTGGCGATCATCGACAATGAACGCTGCGCCAGATTGCCGAAATCATTGGCGAGGTCGGCGTTGATGCGCGCGACGATGGCCTCGTGATTGTAGTTGCCGTCCTGGCCGAACGGCACTTCGCGCAGGAAGAAGTAACGCATCTGGTCGACGCCGTACTGCTCGGCGAGATTGAAGGGGTCGACCACATTGCCGACCGACTTCGACATCTTCTCGCCCCTGTTGAACAGGAAGCCGTGCGCATAGACCCGCTTCTGCACGGGAATGCCTGCCGACATCAGGAAGGCCGGCCAGTACACGGCGTGGAAGCGGATGATGTCCTTGCCGATGATGTGGACGTCGGCCGGCCAGTAGCGCCAATGCTTGTCGCTCTCATCGGGATAGCCGACGCCGGTGATGTAGTTGGTCAGCGCGTCGACCCAGACATACATCACGTGCTCGGGATCCTCCGGGACCTTGACGCCCCAGTCGAACGTCGTGCGCGAGATCGAGAGGTCCTTGAGCCCGCCGCGCACGAAACTCATCACCTCGTTGCGACGCGAATCCGGGCCGATGAAATCGGGCTGGCTCTCATAGAGGTGCAAGAGCTTGTCCTGGTAGGCCGAGAGCTTGAAGAAATAGCTCTTCTCCTCAACCCACTCGACCGGCGTGCCCTGCGGGCCGCGGCGGACATTGTCCTCGCCGACTGTGGTCTCATCCTCGGCGTAATAGGCCTCGTCACGTACCGAGTACCAGCCGGCATAGGCGTCGATGTAGATGTCGCCATTGTCCTGCATGCGCCGCCAGATCTCCTGCACGGACTTGTGGTGCGCAGGCTCCGAGGTGCGGATGAAGCGGTCGAACGAGACGTTGAGCCGCTCGTCCATCTCCTTGAAGCGGGCAGCGTTGCGGGTCGCAAGATCGTGCGGCGTCATCCCCTCACCGGCCGCGGTCTGGATCATCTTCTGTCCGTGCTCGTCGGTGCCGGTCAGGAAGAACACGTCCTTGCCGTCGAGACGCTGGAAGCGCGCCAATGCGTCGGTCGCGATCGCCTCATAGGCGTGGCCGATATGCGGCTGACCGTTCGGATAAGCGATTGCGGTCGTGATGTAGAAGACGTTGCCGCGGTCCGCGGCGGGCACCGGGATGGATGCGGCCGCAGGAGCCGCCGCTGCGGATTTGGGCTGCTTCGGCGCGCGAACCTTTGCTGGTCTCGGCGCCTTCTCGGCAACGGGAGCCACCGGCAGAGCGGGCTTCTTTGCCGCGGGTGCGACGGCTGCTGCGGCTGCTTTCTTCGGCGGAGCCTTGGTGGCCTTCGCAGCAGCCTTCTTGGCCGTGCTCTTGGCCGACTTCTTCACAGTCTTCTTGACGGCCTTTTTGACGACCTTCTTCGCTGCCGATTTCCTGGCGCCCTTGGCTCCGGTCTTGGATTTGGACTTGGCGGCCTTCTTCGCTTTCTTGGCGACGCGCCCGGCCTTCTTGGCGGCGCGCGATTTCGCCGTGGCTTTGCCGGTCGCGCGAGCGGGCGATGCCTTCTTCGTCTTCTTGGCTTTTTTCGACGATTTCTTCTTAGCGGTCGCCACCACGGAATCCTTTGCAGATCGAAACGAGATTGTCGGGAGTGTTGTCAGACGGATGTGTTGTCAGACGCGGCGTCTATCGGGTCGCGTCCGCGAGCATCGAAAACACCGAGAAAACCAGCGGCTTGCGCTCCAGATTGTAGGCTTCGGTATCGCGCGCGGCGCGGACGATCTTTTCCCATACCTCCGCCAGCCGTGCAAGGCGCGGCAGATTGGCATTGGCGTCGCCCGTGCGCATGCGCTCGCTCATCCAGCGATCGATGCCGTCGATGAAAGCGGCGAGCGCGACGCGGTCACTGGTGCCAAGCGCTTCGCCCAGCGCATGCAGCTCGCGCGGATCGACGCTCGGAAGCGTCGCGAGCAGCGCGGCCGTGCGTTGCTGCAGTTTCAGCGCATCGCCGCCGAGCAGCGACAGCGCCCGCCCGACGCTGCCTTCGGATGCTGCGGCGGCTTCCAGTAGCGCCGGATCGTCGGCTTCGATATCGGTTGCGGCCGCGGCCGCGCGCACCACGTCGCTCGTCTCCAGCGGCCGCAGCAGCAACTTGCGGCAACGGGACAGGATGGTCGGCAGCACCCGTGACGGTGCGTGGCTGACCAGGAGGAACAGCGATTGCTGCGGCGGCTCCTCGAGGATCTTCAGCAGCGCGTTCGCGGCGTTGGGATTGAGCTCGTCGACGGTATCGACGATGCAGACGCGCCAGCCGTCGACCGCAGCGGTCGAGCCGAAGAACGAGATGGTCTCGCGCGTCTCGTCGACCGTGATGACGGTCCGCATCACGCCGCGATCGTTGAGGCCGCGCTCGAGCACAAGGAGCCCGCCATGGGCGCCCGCCGTGATCTGGCGTGCCACCGGATCTGATGGATCGACCCGCAGCGTCGGCGCCGCCTGAATCTGGGACGATTTCGGATTGCGAAACGCCAGCACGAACCGCGCCATGCGGTAGGCCAGCGTCGCCTTGCCGATGCCCTGCGCGCCACCGATCAGCCAGGCGTGCGGAATTCGTCCGCTGCGATAGGCATCGAGCAAGGCGGTCTCCGCCTCGCGATGCCCGAACAAATCCGGCGTTTCGCGCGGATGGCGGGCGGCGCTCTCCTGTTCGACCTTGCGCGCGCTCATGCAGGATTGTCCGCCGTGAGCGCTGCGCGCAGATGCTCGCGCAGCGCGGCCCATATCCTGGCCGTGACCGTATCCGGATCCGCCGTGGCGTCGATCAGGACGCAGCGCTCCGGATCTTCGGCCGCGATCCGGCGGTACGCGTCACGCAAATCCTGATGGAACTTGATGCCTTCGGCTTCGAAGCGATCGGCGGTGGCGTCGCCGCGTCGCGCAGCGGCGCGTTGCAGTCCGACCTCGACCGGCACGTCGAGGATGAAGGTCAGATCAGGCTTGAGATCGCCGATGGTCACGCGCTGCATGGCGTTGACGAGTTCGGGCGACACCTGCCCGAGCTGGCCCTGATAGGCCCGCGTGGAATCGAAGAAACGATCGCACAACACCCAGATGCCCTGATTGAGCGCCGGCAGGATCACGGTGCGGACATGGTCGTCGCGTGCAGCGGCAAACAGCAGCGTCTCGGCCTCCGGCCCGAGCAGCTTGCCCATTCCCGACAGCACGAGGTGACGGATGATCTCCGCCCCCGGCGAGCCGCCCGGCTCGCGGGTCACGATCGCGCGTAGCTTGGCGGCATCGAGCCGTTCGGCAAGCTTGCGGATCTGGGTCGATTTCCCCGACCCCTCGCCGCCCTCAAAGGTGATGAAGCGACCGCGCAAGCTCGGCCGTTGGACTGCTGCTTCCGCCATGTCAGAGCTTCTCGACCCCTGCGCGGAACATGCCGATGACCAGCTCCTGGGCGCCGTCGAGCGCACGGCGCATCGTCGATCCGGTGCCGACGGCGTCCGCCGCGAAAACCGGAGTTTCCATTGCGACATTGGCGCCGCGCCACACCCGCACTACCCCGATCTTCTGGCCGGCGGTGATCGGCGCCTTGACCGGGCCGCTATAGATGACGCGCGCGAGCAGCTTGTCGTTGCCGTTCTTCGACACCATCACCTTGATCGGATCGGGGCTGACGAGCTTGACCGAGCGGCTCTCGCCGCCGAACACCCGTGCATAGCCGACCGGCTGATTGGCCGCGATCAGGGTCCGGGTCTCGAAGCTGCGGAACCCCCATTCCAGCATCTTCTTGGCTTCGGTCGCGCGGTCCTCGGAATCCTCGAGGCCGTTGACCACGACGATCAGCCGCGTGTCGTTCTGCACGGCCGAGCCGACCATGCCGTAGCCGCCTTCCTTGGTGTAGCCGGTCTTCAGGCCGTCGGCACCGGGCAAGGCGTTCAGCAGCGGATTGCGGTTTTGCTGGCGGATCTTGTTCCAGGTGAATTCCTTCTCGCCGAACAGCTTGTACCGTTCCGGGTAGGTCAGGATGATGTGGCGCGCCAGCGTTGCGAGTTCCCGCACCGTCATCTTGTTGGCCGGGTCGGGCAGCCCGTTGGAATTGCCGAAGGTCGACTTGGTCATGCCGAGCTCGCGGGCGCGCTTGGTCATGAAGTCGGTCGCAAAGGTATGCTCATTGCCGGCAATGCCTTCGGCGAGCGCGATGCAGGCGTCGTTGCCGCTCGGGATGATCGCGCCATGCAGGAGATCGTCGACCGAGACCTTGCTGTTGATCGCCGCGAACATCGTCGAGGTGCCGGACGGCGCCCCGCCCCGCCGCCAGGCGCTCTCGCTAATCCGGTACTCGTCCGTGAGCTTGATGTCGCCCTTCTTGATGGCGTCGAACACCACCTCGGCCGTCATCAGCTTCATCATGCTGGATGGCGCGCGCAGCTCGTCGGCGTTCTTCTCGAACAGCACGCTGCCGCTGCTGGCCTCGACCAGGATCGCGGTCGGCGCATCGCCGTCGAACCCGCCCTCTTCCTTCTTGGCGCCCTGGACACTGTTGTTGGCGGCATAGACCATTCCGCCGCAACCGATTGCCAGCGCGACCGCGGCCGCGATCAGGCCCCGCCAGCAACGCCCGGCGCGAGCTGACAACGTGCGGGGAACTGCGGTCTGGGCTGCCATCGGCGATGTCCTGAAAGACTGCGTTCTAACAGCTGGAAGTATCGCAAACAACTGAGGTTTCTGCGCTTGTGCATGGCAAGCTGGATTGCCGCCTGCGTTGAACGTCCGTATCCTTGGAACGAGCTAACGTCAGCAGAACCGGCAAACAAGGCGGAAACGCGAATGTCATCCTCCCGTACCATTTCCGCCAACGGCATCGACATGTTCGTGCGCGAGGCCGGGCAAGGCCCGCTGGTCGTGCTCTGCCATGGCTGGCCGGAACTGTCCTATTCATGGCGGCACCAGATCGCGGCGCTGGCCGCGGCAGGCTTTCGGGTCGTCGCGCCTGACATGCGCGGCTTCGGCCGCTCCGGCGCGCCGGCCGAGGTCGGCGCCTACACGATCTTCGATACGGTCGGAGACATGGTCGCGCTGGTTGCCGCCCTCGGCGAGACCCGCGCGATGATCGTCGGCCATGACTGGGGCGCGCCGGTGGCCTGGCACGCGGCCCTGTTCCGTCCCGACATCTTCACGAAAGTGGCCGGCCTCAGCGTGCCGCCGCCATTCCGCGGCCGTGGTCGCCCGCTCGAGACCCTGCGCGACAGCGGCATCACCAATTTCTACTGGCAGTACTTTCAGGCGCCCGGCGTGGCCGAGGCCGAGTTCGAGCGCGACATCGCCCACACCATGCGGTTGGTGCTCGGGCGTGGCGTCTCCGATCCAAGCTCTATGTTCGTCGACGAGGCCAAGGGCTTCCTCGGCAAGCTGCCGGCCGGAATGCCGTTGCCGGCCTGGCTGACCGAGGCTGACATTGCCGAATTCGCCGAAGGCTATCGGCACTCCGGTTTCCGCGGCGGTCTGAACTGGTATCGCAATCTCGATCGCAACTGGGAACTGACCGCGCCCTGGCAGGACGCACAGATCCATCAGCCGTCGCTGTTCATCGCCGGCTCGAATGATTCGGTGATCACCGGGCTGATCGGCGCCAAGCGGGTCGCGGACATGGAGCGCGTGCTGCCGAACCTCAGGCAGAAGCTGATCATCGAGGGCGCCGGCCACTGGATCCAGCAGGAGCGCCCGGACGAGGTCAACAAGGCGCTGATCGCGTTTCTGAAATGATCAGGCCAAGAGCCTGATCTGTAAGCGCATGGCTCAGTAGAGGCCGCGCCCGCTCAGGACTTCGGCCGGTCCCCGCGCATCGATCGGGACATAGGCGGCCGCCGGGCTCGGGCTTGCGGCATAGCGCGCGTCACCCTCATAGGAGACTTCGCGCGGATTGTTCAGGGCGCGGCGGTGCGAGCGGCTCGAGGCCGACATTTCGGAGGTGGCGCTCACCGAGGCGTAATCTGCCTGGGTGTTGCCGAGGCTGTAGGGCCGTCCTTCCGGCAACGGAACGTCGCCACGGATCCGGCCCGAGGAGGACGACATCTCAGGCACGAACGGCCGTGCGGAGGCGACCCGGACCATCGACGGGGACGGCGCTGGAGTACCGGTGCGCAAGGTCGCCATCAGCTGGCGGTCGTCGGACCCTTCGAGCGGCGCTCGGCCGACATATTCGACGCGGACGCGAGCCACGCCATTGCCTTTGAATTCAAGCAGTTCCGCGGCTTTGTTCGAGACGTCTATGAGGCGATTGCCGTGGTACGGCCCGCGGTCATTGACCCGAACGACGAGCGATCTGCCATTGCTCAGATTGGTGACGCGGGCATAGCTCGGCATCGGCAGGGTCGGATGGGCGGCCGTGAGCGAGCCCATGTCGAACACCTCGCCATTGGCGGTGAGGCGGCCATGGAAGTCGTCGCCGTACCAGGACGCCATGCCCTCGGCGCGGTAGTTCTCGTTCTCCTCCGGCACGTAGGTGCGGCCGGCGACAACATAAGGCTTGCCGATGCGATAGGTGCCGCCGCCTTTCGGCACGGGATCACCCAGCGCCACCACGCGCGGGCTCGACGACACCCCGTATTTGGGGTCGACCCGGCTGGCGAACTTGTTCGAGGAGGCACAATTGGCGAGGACGAGGCACGTCGCCACCGCAACGGCGCCGCGCGCCGTCCGGATCATCGAATCTGGCCGTCTAATCCCCATCTGCCCCAAGTACCATTCTGCCGGACCTGCGCCTACTCCGAGGCGTCGAAGTCCCTTGCCGTCGCTGTGCGGCCCACCTCCGCACCAGAGCGTGACGATATCGCAACCGGAACACGGCGGAAATGGGGAGAGCCGGCGGGCGGTGGCGTCTTGGTGAATGGTCTGTTGCGCCTCCTCCGTCGTTCTACTGACCTTCAGCTCCGCCCAACGCCCTCGCCTGTCCCGCTATCAGACACACTGTTGCAGCAAATCATCAGTCGGGGGGCATCTTGGATTCCAACAATTGAATCTTTTTGACTGTGCAAGGCTGCAATCGTTTTCTCGTCCGCGTGGGGCGCAAAGGAAGTTTGCGATGATCGAGACGGTTACAGCGGTGATGGGCCTGGTGAGTGCGGCGATCTTCTTGGCGCACGCCGTGGAAGGCTATCGGTACCGGGCCTGACAGTCCGTTGAAGGTGGAAAGACGCGTCACCTCTTTCCAGGAGTGAATGTTCGGAAAGCTTTAATCAATTCGGATGAGCATCGATTGAAGGCAGGTGTGTCATGCGTAATCACGATTTGGTCTCCGACGGATTTCTGACCCTGACCGCAGCCAGCCTCGTGCTGCTGTGCTCGAGCCTGCTGGCGTTCGCGTTCGGCTGAACGTTTTTGAGGCGCGCCCAAGGGCCGCCTTGCCTCGTCGCCGCCCACCAACTCTCAGGTGAACAAGTGGCCGGCCGCACCTGCGGCATGAACAAGTGAAAGGCCGACCGCATCCAGTGGATGCGTACTTGTGATGTGGCTGCCGTCGAATACCAGTTCGGTCGTTGCTCCCGATGCGCTCTCAGTCAGAAAAACCGCTGAGCCGTTCTTCATATCGGTGACATCGAGAACCGGGTCGTAGTTGCCCGGTAGCAAATTACTTGCAACGAACTTGAAGTTGTCGAAGTAGAGAAGATCGATCTGGCCCGACGAAGACTGCGTCACGATGTCGGCGTGCCCGTCTCCGTTGACATCCGCAACCCCGACGACATTCCAGAATGCCAGACTCGTTAGCGCACTCGTGGTGAGCTTGCCCGCACCGTTGAAACCCAGGAAATCAATCTGCCCGCTCGACGACTGAGTGACAAATTCGGCGTTCGCGGCCCCGCTGAACAGACCGGCGCCTTTAACGTCCCAATAGCTCCCCGTCATCAGCAAAGAGCTCGATAGTTGCCCTGCACTGAAGTTAAGCAAATCAATTTGGCCATTGGACTGGGTAATGACGGCAGGATTTCCGTTCGACGCAAAATCTACGTTGCCGACGACCTTCCAGAATGCTTGCTGCGTCAGGGATGAACCCGTGAGATGGCCGGACGAGTTGTATTGCAGGAAATCCAGCCGTCCGTCGGCGAGCTGGGCGGCAGTCGAAACGGCGATGCCGGGAAGCACGCCGTAAAGGGCTCGCACGCCGTCGATGTCCGATTGAGTGAGATCTGTGACTGCGGGATTGATGACCGCATTCATGACCGCCGGACTGACATTGTAGTGGTCCAGTCCGAGGCTATGTCCGATCTCGTGCAGCGCTACGACGTAGAAAGAGACTCCGCCATTACTGACAAGCTCACCATTGACGAGATGCCAACCCTCATCCATGTCGAACGTAATATCAGCTGCAATCTCCGAACCGCGCGCATAGGAGCTCTGTTCCTCGCCGACGACGTTGTTCTGGCCGTCGATGTGGCTCAGTCCAAGGCGTATTTGATTCCCGGCGGCGTCAGAGACTTCATGAAAGTCGATATTGGCCGCCGATTCCCACCGGTCGAATGCCTCCCTGATCTCGGTCTGGAACATTCCGGTCAGGAAGCTGTCGAACTGAATGAATTGGCCAGTGAAGTTCGCCGCGGCGAAGCTCCAATCAATCTCGCCGGAAGCGGTTCCAAGTGCGCTGGAGCCCCACTTGAAGCCCTCGAGGACGTAGTCAGCCATCAAACAATGCCCTTGGCTCGATGATGCCCTGTGGCCAGAGGGGAAGTCCCAGTCGTTGCGAGACGTCCGAAATCACTGTCTGCACAATGCATAATTTTACCAGCGATTGTCGATTCTGACCACGTTGGCCTTGGTTGTCTTGACAGCATTACCCGGACTTTCCAGCTAGAGCCGGCGGCCGATGGCGGCAGGGAATCTGGGCCAACGGCAAGATGATCTGGATCGAGGCGAAGAAGAGAGGAAACACGGATGACCGGCAGTGTCAGAGAGGGAACGTCCGCCCTTCTCGTCAGCACAGATGGCCGGCTGCTGATGCAACTGCGCGACGACCTCCCACATGTTACCGATCGCGGAAAGGTCAGCCTGTTTGGCGGACGGCGGGAAGGCGCCGAGACTTTCCTCGAATGCGTGGTGCGCGAGATCCACGAGGAGATTGGCTACTACCTGCCGCCCGAGCGTTTTGAGTTGATCGGCCGCTATTCCGGTCCCGATCATGCAACGCCAAACGGTAGGCTTCGCGGCGAGGTGTTCCTTGCGCGCGAGGTGCCCATCGACCAATTGACGGTGACCGAAGGCCGCCTCGAGATCGTCGCCATCGACGACCTCGAACGCATCAGCGGCATGCTCGCGCGCCCGGCTACGTTCGCGCTGGAGATCTTCCTGAAGCGCGAACCGATGACCTGAGCGCTGAAACCAGCGCGCGGATGTGATCGTCGATCATGGCCAACGCGACTGACGGATGAGCAAAGTCGATATCGTCTACGTGCCAGTAAGTCACCCTGTCGGCGACCTCGGGGAACCGGCGCTCGATCAGCGGACGGTGCTCGGCCTCCTTGAGAGCGATCACGAGGGCGGCGTCGTCGAAGTCCGCCAATGAACAGGGCTGCGGAAAGCGCGCTGCGCCTTCCGGCACGATACCGCTGGCGCGAAGACGATCATCGGTGAAGACTGACATCGGCCCGACATTGTCGGGCGATCCCCGCTCGGCCGCGCCTCTGGAGGACGCGCGCCACGCCAGCTGTTCGGCTCTAGCAAGATGATTGAAAAGTTCCTCTGCGTATCGACTGCGATAATAGTTGCCGGTGCAGAGAAAGAGGACACGCTTCATGGGCGTCATGATGGCCAACGTCGGCCCTCGCGGTCAACGGCGTTGCGAGCATGAGCTCCTTTTGGCTCACGAACCGGGCGAATGACGGGCCGGCCCGGGGTTTCTTGAAACGACGGAACCGACCAGTCCTCAATCATCCCTGCCCGTCCCGTTGAGTTGGGTGCCAATTGCGGTGCCAATTTTGAGCAGCAGGCCGCAACCGAAAACGGCCCCAGCGAGGGTTGCTGAGGCCGTCATTCCGTCTGCTGGGGGCGCGGGCGCCAGTGAGCAGGCCGCCTCGGTTCAGCAGAGCGCCGGTACATCCGCGGCTGTCTGAATTGTACTCGATGTCGTAGCGTGCCTGGCGAGGTCTCAGGGGGTACCCCACAGGGCGCATCCGGAAATGGGACCCGTTAGCAAATCAGCAACGTGATCGGCGCAGGCTTCTCTGAGGGACGGGACCGTTGGGGACGCAGCACGGTCACGTTTCGGAGGAGCTGGCGCGCCGGCCCTGAGCGTCGGCTCCTCTTTTGGACCTTGTGTGAGTTAGGCAACAGCCGTCACTCCAGGTACCTGCTAAGCGAGAGACGTTGGGAATTTCAGGGCCCTAGCGCTGGGAATGACAGGGCGCCGCCGGGACAAACCATTTCGGGCCCGGCGGCGTAATTTTTGAGATTTGCCGCGCTGACGCGTGAGAGGCGCCTCGAGAATGTCTGGCGACAAGATTGCTACAAAGACCGTGCTGTTGGCGCTGGCCATAGGCGTTGCGGTATGGGCAACTATGGGGGCGCCCGAGCCAGGCACAAACTCGCCGATGCACGTCGCCAACAGGCGATGAGGCCCTGCCGGCACGGCCCATGCAGTTAAATTGACGCTGGGGATTTCAGTGTCCCAGTTCAGGAAGGAAACGCCGCCGGGCGTGTATTTTTGAGACCGGCGGCGTCTTTTCCTCGCACAGCAAGCTGGCGCGATTGCCCTGCCTGCCCGTCTGGCGGTTTAGTCTCCTTGGCAGATTGGGCGCTGTCGCTTTAGGTCGGCGTCATTCGAGCGGTAAAGAAAGCGCGGGCAGCGGCTTATTGCCCTGCTCGCAACCTGTTCGCCCCTTGAGCGGTAGAACCGGCGTTGAGGCATCCGCCGCAGTCCGGCCCATGAAATGGGTCAGATTAACGGCCGATGACCACTCCACATAACCAACAGTCGAAAAGGCAACCGCTCCCACGATGACAATACTGAGCACTGAAGCGGCGGCTGCTGACGCCAAGCTTTGGCTGCTGAAAAACGGCATCACGATTCTCCGACACCGAGCTGCCACCCATCCTTGCGTTATGCCAACTCGCGATGATCGAGTGTGAACCGCCTCACATTTCACGGGCACTTGATGCCGAGACCGGGCCCGACGATGCCGGTTCACGGCCGGCGGGCCATTTTGCCAATTCAGGTCCAGGCCGCTGCCCATCCGGACAGATTCGTTCTTTGATCTTCGGCCGCAATTGAAGCGTTTCCGGCCGCCTCAATTGGCGGCCTCTTTCAACCGCAATTCATCGAATGGCGCTCAATTGCCTAGTGTTTTCGAACCTTGCTTGGGCCTCTCAGAGGGCATTGTCGATGGCGAGTCCCAGTCAATCATTTTCAGGCAAACGAGGAGTTCGACATAGCTTTGCACTTGCCCTGACCCCGCCAAGAGTTCGCAACTTTCACGCGGTCCTGCCGGGACAGTTAGCCAGATCGAGTTTAGCTGCTGCCGCGCAACCGTCTCGTCACTCACGCACTTGCTCGCGTCCTTGGGAAGTCCCGACGCTTTATCGTCAACGGAAACGTCCGCGCAGAGCGCCTTGATGTCGAAATTGGGAACACTGTCTGAAACTTGTACGGGCGGCTGAGCAACGAGCGACAATGCCAAGAGCGCTGCCTTCATAAGATCTCCCTCCCCGTCCGGTGCGCCCAGCTGGAAGGCGGATTGAGCTGGGACTGACCGCGGCTTCGGAGGCTGTAGCGGCCACCCTCCGCCGCCGACGTACATTGCGCCTTTTTCGCAATTTCTATCCACCACGAACCGCAATGCTGCGGCGCGCTACTACTTTTGCGCACGCGATTTGCCTGCCGGTCTGTTGGTTAGGACTAGTTCGGAATGGCAATTGCCGCGGCTGCCCCGCGGGTTTCGAAGCATGTTCAGCAGGTGCGATCGACAAAAATAGTGCGGTCCAAATCACCCCGACAGTAACGGCGGGGGTTGGCGGTGTATCCGTAAATCCACGGTTCGCCACCTTAACGTTAAGCCGAAAACCGATGCCCGCACCGACGTGGCGTCGTGTAGTGTCTGAGATATTTCATTTTTTCTTCGTCAAGGCCAATTGCCAAAGTTCAGCGATTTAAATCAATGATCGTGGAGTTCGGTATCGCGAGCACGATCGTGGGATCGGTGCTCGCCGTTTATGCAAGGCGGCATCGTTCAGTCATCTTGGAAGCGTGCGCAGGCGCGCTGCTGATTGTCGGCCTCGCCTGCATTGGCGCGGGGCTGCCGCATGTGTGACCCGCCCCTTCAGCAGGGACCGGGCGAATGACCGGCCGGCCGGGTTTCGCTGCCAAGTTCGCGTTGCGTTCGGCGCTGCCCTACGCTAAGGGCCTGATCCTTGATCCGGAAGGGTGGCCGAGTGGTTTAAGGCACCGGTCTTGAAAACCGGCGTGCCCGCAAGGGTACCGTGGGTTCGAATCCCACCCCTTCCGCCACAATTTATTGAATTCACTTTGTTATTTGCCCACGACGATTTCGTGCGCCCAAGTGATCCGGCCCACGGGGCCAGAACCGACAGCCGCATTGATACCGGCGTCGATGCGGCCGTTACGACAATCCCACTATTGTTATGGGCATTGCGGACCAGCTGACATTACGCCGCCGAGACAAACCGTTTCGGCCCCGGCGGCGTAATTTTCGCGTACTGCTCATTCAAAGTTCAATCTCGATCGCCATGTTCGCGCGCACGAGGGTGGTCAAGCCCGCTTTCAATCTTTTCGCTTGCCAAGTTTGGAAGGCTGGATCGGCGTTGAGTTTGTCAACCGCCGCGCCGTAAGCCGAAAACGTCTCGAAATTCACTGAGAAAACGAAATTGCCGGCTTCACCGACGGCGACAGACCAGAACCTTGGTTTGCCACCGTGCTTGCGCCAAAGCCCGGCGCTCTCCTTTGCCAATTCGAGTATTCCTGCGAGGTCGCCGCCTGGATTCGGCTTGACCACATACTGCACGACGACTGCCATGCTACCCTCCAATTGAAATGACAGGGGCGCGCATGTGGCGCTGTTTTCGATAGATGGGGCTTGATCTAGGTCAAGGTATCCAGCGATGCGGCATGCGTACTTTGCCGTCCCGCGTGAACCGCGATGGCATCATCTCTGCAGTTTCGACGGTGCTGGGGATTTCAGTGTCCCAGTCCAGGAAGAAAACGCCGCCGGGCGTGTATTTGTGACACCGGCGGCGTCTTTTCGGGACAATGCCTCTCTCGATCCGGCCGCCGTCACAGCGTCGATACCGGGCGATTCAGCTCCGCGCGAGCTCGGCCGGGATCAGAGCTGAGCTGAAGCGGCTGCGCGATAGCCGACCACCAGATGGCCGCAACGATGGTAACGGGTTGCGCGCCGCCGTATCCAGCAACCTCCCGCAGGGCGTGATCCGCATAAAGTGATCGCTCCGGCGTTGTGCGGTTGTTTCTGAATATTGCTCGGGTTGGAGCCGCGATGGTAGCTCTGACGAGCAATGCGTCGCGCACTACCTTGGGTTTTGGCCGTTACTTTTCTGATTGGTTTTGTCGCTTCCTTTGCGGAGCTGCAGAGGATGCGCAACCGCTTCGGTGAAGTGTCTCAGCACGGCTTTCACGATCATGCCGCGGTGCGCGAATTCATGATACGCGCCGCGCTCGCCGACGCGCCGGCGCCGATCGTTGTGCTTGGCGATAGCATCACCGAAATGGCTCCGCTGCCCCGGCTGCTCTGCGGACGTCCGGTCATCAATGCCGGCGTTGGCGGTCAGACCATCCCGGAGGCAAAGCAGCTCGCCGGGCGCGTGCTGCAGGATCAGGGCGCATTCCTGCTCGTCCTCGCGGTGGGCGCGAACGACGCTGGATCGCCAACGGCGCAACGCGACTTCACCGACCTCATCGATGCCGTCAAGCCGCTGTCGACGCGGCCATTGGTGGTCATTGCCGTCGCAGCTGACGAACGGACCAACCGCGCGATCGAAGCTGCCGCAGTTGCGCGCGGTGTTCGGTTTATCGACCCGCATTTGCCGTCCGGCGCGAAGATGGCTGACGGCATTCACTTCACCGCGGCCGCCTACAAGGCCTGGGTGCCGGCACTTGAGGCGGCGATCTCGGCGGAATGCACGATGTGACGTGCAGTCACGTCTGCCGGATGAACTCCGCGATCAGGCCTGGGATTTCCTCAGGCGCATCCTCGAAACAATAGTGCCCGACACCGGCAAGGCGCCTGACCGGTGCCGCCGGGAAGATTGCGGAAAACAGCGGCAGGAAATGCTCTGCGCGCAGCGTGCGGTCCGCCTCGCCCCAGATTGCGAGCGCAGGTTTGCTGCGAATCAAACGGTCGGCGGCGGGATCAGGCGTCTGGAATTGATGCGCGCCGGTCGCAAAGCCCTTGGCCCAGCCGATCGCACCGAGGCAGTCCGCCGGACGCGCGAAGTGCGCGCCGTAGGCGGCGAGCCAGGCGTCCGTGATGACGGCGTTGTTCTCGAATCCGTTGAGCTTCAGCGTGCTCAAAATGTTGAAGCCGAGCTGTCCGAGAACCGGCTCGAGGTCGCCGCTCGCCTCGGCCTTTGCGATCCATTGAAACCACGGCGAGACCTGCGCGTTGGCGGCGACGCGATCGAACAGATCGCTCTGCCCGAACGGCGTTGGCCCATTGGCGGAGACGATGCGGCGGATCCGGTCCGCATGCCGGGCCGCTAACCCCATGCCGACCGGGCCGCCGAAATCATGCATGACAAGGGTGATGTTGGTGAGATCGAGCGCGCGGACCAGCGCTTCGAGATTGTCGACATGGTCCTGCAGCCAATAGCTGCGATGCGCCGGCGTCGCGCTCTTGCCAAAGCCCATGTGATCCGGAACGACCACCCGGTGCGTCGCACTGAGGCCTGGCACCAGGTGGCGGAACAGATAGCCCCAGCTTGGCTCGCCGTGCAGGCAAAGCACCACCTCGCCGTCCCGCGGACCTTCGTCGACATAATGCATCTGAAAGCCCGGCGCCGCGCTGAAATGCGGCGAGAACGAAAAAGTGTCGTCGAACGTGGCGTCGGCTCGGATCACGGCTCTGACCTCGCATGGTTTCAATTTGAAACCAACGTGTAGCGCTTGAGGTTTTACTTTGCAACCAATATATCCAACCAACGATCCGGGTGGTTTTCCGGCCGCGCCATTGAGCGCCGATCATCCCCAGGGAATGAGTGTTGAGGATCACGATGGCCAAGCGAGTGAGCCACAGGGACTCGATGTGCGGCGTCGCTCGGCCGCTGGATGCGATCGGCGACTGGTGGTCGCTGCTGATTGTCCGCGATGCGTTCGACGGGCTGCGCCGCTTCGGCGAGTTTCAGAAGAGCCTCGGGCTTGCCAAGAACATCCTCTCGGCCCGGCTCCGCAATCTTCTGGCGCACGGCATCATGGAGACGGTGCCGGCAAGCGACGGTAGCCCCTACCAGGAATATGTGCTGACCGAAAAGGGACGCGGGCTCTTCCCTCTTCTCGTCGCGCTCCGGCAGTGGGGTGAGGACTTCTTCTTTGAACCCGACGAGGCGCATGTGCTCCTGGTCGACCGCAAGAACGGGCTGCCGGTGCGGCGGCTCGAGTTGCGCGCGCAAGACGGACGCGTCGTTGGCGCGGAGGACACGATGGTGCGGCTGCCGCCGGCTTCACCTGAGTGAGAAGTGCACGTGTCGCGCGCGCCATCAACTGCAACCGGATGTTAACGCTCCGTGCCGCAGCATCCGCGCGTGGAGGTTCGACCAATGCAAACATTCCGGATTTCGCTGAGCGATGGGACGCGGCAATTCCACACGGCGATTCAGGCGCCGGACCCCGCTTCCGCGCGCATCAAGGCCGCCTACTTCTTCGATATCTCGAAGTGGCGGATTCTGAGCGTGTCGCTGAGTGGAGCCAGCGCCGCGGCGGCGTAATCGCTGCGCGCTCTACGCCATCCGGTCGAGCTCGGCGGCCGCAAGTCGTGCGATGGTAAGGTCGATTTCGGCGAGTGGATCGCCGTCCCCCAGAAACCAGGCTGCCGACAAGCCGGTCCAGGCCACGATCCATGACAGCAGGCGCCGGCGATCCAGCCGCGCGGCTTCAACGACGATGTCGAGCCGCCGGGCAAAGCGTCCGGGTTCGGTCGCGACCGGCCGTGTCGGATCTGCAAGATCCGGATTGGTGAAGATGTTGGCGAAGTCGAACCCGCGCTCGCCGACAAGATGCTTCGGATCGATCGCAAGCCAGCCGTGCGTGCTGAAGTCGAGCACATTGTCATGGTGCAGGTCACCATGCAGGACCACGATCTCACGCTGATTGCCCAGCAGAGCTTCGGCAACTTCCGCCGATCGGTTCAGAATGCCGCCATGCACCCGCGCCGCGGGCCACAACTCACGAAACCAGTGCGTCAGCGGCGTCAGATCCGGCCGCGGCTTCGCTCTCTCGGCGTGAAGCCGATCGGCCGTTGCACAGAGAATCCTGAAGGCCTCGTCGTCCCGGCCGGTTCGCGCCATTTCGCTGAGCGAAGCCGATCCCATCGCCCTCTCGAGCAGAAGGGCGTCGCCGTCACGGGCAAGAACCCGCGCCGCACCTTCGCCGTCCCACCACTCCATCACGACGGCGCCGAGGCGTTCGTCCGGCTCGTGCGAGAGCTTGAGCATGGCCGGCTCGCCATGCCGGCGCACCGGCAGCAACCGTGCGGCGTGCGTCACGATCGGGTCGCCGTCGGGGACAAGACTCCAGGCCGAGAGATAGGGAGCGAACATTTGGGTGGACTGACCGGGGACGAAGAAGCGAGCCTCGTGGTTCTAATCATTGCTTCCGCGCGCTGCCACGCCGGTTCCCTGCGGCGCATCGTGGCAGGGCCACGCGAACCGGTTCCCCGCTGCCCTGCCCATGTTGGCTGATGACAGCCCCCACCCATCTCGCGCTACAATGTCGCAGCCGGTGCTACGGAGGGTGTGGCGATGCCGCGAAAGGGAATTACCGGACACGACGAATGGGTGGTCACGGAGGCCCTGGCCACAGCGCTGGTGGCGCTCGAACAGTTGCCGTCAAAGCATCAGCCGCGCGCGCATATGGAGGATGTCCGAAAAATCCTGACCGCCAGATGTGAGGCCGGCGCCGTCACGCTGCATCTTGCGCAGGCCAAGTGCCGGTTGTTTCCCGATACCGATCCCCTGACCATCTACGAGGAATATGGCCTCAAGGACGGGCTAGGCTAGCGCGCCGCCTGCAGTATTAGTCGCGGCTGACGCGCCAGATCGTGCCGTTGCCGTCTTCGGAGACCAGCAGCGCGCCGTCGCGCGCGACAGTCACACCGACCGGACGGCCCCAGACCTCATTGTCGCCGATGACGAAGCCGGTGACGAAATCCTCGTACTCGCCGGTCGGCACGCCGTCCTTCAGCCTGATGCGAATGACCTTGTAGCCGGTACGCTTCGACCGATTCCACGAGCCGTGTTCGGCGGCAAACGCATCGCCGCGATATTCCGGCGGAAAACTGCTGCCGGTGTAGAAGGTCAGGCCAAGCGACGCCGAGTGGGCCTGCAACAGCACGTCAGGGACCGTCACCTTGTCCTTCAGGTCTGGCCGCGCGCCGGCATGCGCGGGGTCTTCGTTGCCGCCAATGTAGTACCAGGGCCAGCCGTAGAACGCGCCTTCGCGGACCCGTGTCACATAGTCGGGCACAAGATTGTCGCCGCGGCCATCGCGCTCGTTGGTCGAACACCACGGCGTACCGCTTCCGGGCTGGATCGCAAGTCCGACGCAATTGCGGATCCCGGTGGCAAACAGCTTCTGGTTCTTGCCATCAGGATCGAAGGCGAGCACGGCGGCGCGGTCGGTCTCGTCGCCCCAGGCAGCGCCGAGCGCATGGTCGCGGCTCCAGGCCTCGATGCCCTTCGGCGGCCGGCCCAGCCCCTCGCCTGCGTTGCCGGCGGAGCCGACCGACACCAGCATCCGCTTGTCGTCCGGGGTGAACACGATATCACGCGTGGAATGGGCGTAGCCGGGCGGCAGCCGGGCGACGATCGTCTCGGGCTTTCCCGACGCCTTGAGATCGCCGTTACGGTAGGCAAAGCGCACGACGCTGTCGGTGTTGGCGACATAGAGCCATTGCGGATTGTCACCGCTCGGGAAGAACGCGATGCCGAACGGCTGGTTCAAGCCGGTTGCGTAGACTTCGTTGGTCGCAGGCCTGGCGGCGCCGTCGGCGCTGCGCAGGACACGCATGCGGCCGGAGCCGGTTTCCACGACGAAGATATCGCCATTGGGCGCGGCCCGGATGATCCGCGGGCCGCTGAGCCCGCTCGCAAACAGTTCGACCTTGAACCCGGCCGGCACCTGCGGCGTGGCCGATGCAGGTCTCGGCATGACGCGCGGAAACTTGCTGCTCGACGCCGTTGCCCCGGGCTTGGGTAAGTCCTGCGGCGTGATCAGGCGCACCGTGCCCGGCTTGTCGCGTTGCCAGTCGCCGAAGGCTTCCGCGCCTTTCAGCACGGGCTCGGCGCCCAACCGCGTGATGCTGATCGCCGCGACGAAGACGGCCGACAGACCCGCACCGGCAAGACTCGTCCTGGGCATATGCTCCTCGCGCGATTTCCCTTCGGTCACGCCGTTCATAGCGCGGTTCGGCCGGCTCCCGCGTTCACAATGTCGTCTGCTTTAATGTCCCTTCGGCGGTGCCGTCAGATCGACCGGTTTGATGATCAGCGCCAGCGGGATCATCACGAGGCCGATGATCGAGAGCATCCAGAACACGTCGATATAGGCGAGCAGGTCGACCTGCCGCTGCAAGGTCTGGCCGACCCAGGCGACCGCCTGGGACGCGGCGTCCGATGCGTTCGACCCCTGCGCCTGAAAGAAGCGCGTCATCGTGTCGATGGTCTGCTGATACCCGAGATCGGACGGCGCGGCATGCTCGATCAGCCGGCTCTGGTGGAATTGCTGGCGTTGCGCCAGTGCCGTCTGGGCGAGTGCGACGCCCATCGACCCGCCGATATTGCGCGCGACGTTGATCAGTGCCGAGGCCTGGTTGGTCTTGTCCGGCGGCACACCGTCATAGGATGCCGTCGTGACCGGCAGAAACAGGAACGGAAGCCCGGCGGAGAGGAAGATGCGCGCGAGCGCGGCGTAGCCATAGCTGATGTCGCCGTTCAATCCCGTCAGGTGCCACATTGAGAATGCGACGATGCAGCCGCCGATCGCGATCAGATATTTCGGCTGGACGCGGCTGACGAGGTTGCCGACCACCGGCATCAAGATCAGCGTGACGATGCCGCCGGGCGACAGTGCGAGCCCTGCCAGCAGCGCAGTATAGTTCAGCTCGGTCTGCAACAGCTGCGGCAGGAGCTGCGTCGACGAGATCAGCACCGCGCCGGTGCACAGCATCACCAGGAAGCACGATCCGAACTGGCGGCGTCCCAGCAGACGGAGATCGACGATCGGGTCCTTGCGCGTCAGCTCCCAGGGAACCAGCGCGATCAGACAAATCGCCGAGGCCAGCGCGAAGCCGACGATCATATTGGAGCCGAACCAACCCTTGCGCTGGCCTTCGTCGAGCACGAATTCGAGCGAACCGAGCCCGATCGCGACCAGCACGAAGCCGATGTAGTCGACGCGCAGGCCGTCCTTGAGGAGTTGCCTGCGCTCCTGCTCGGCACCGGAGGGCTCCTTGACCAGCGTCCCGACCAGGAACAGCGAGAGCAAGCCCATCGGCACGTTGATCAGGAAGATCCAGTGCCAGCTATAGGTATCGGTGATCCAGCCGCCGAGCGTCGGCCCGACCACGGGAGCAACCACCACCGCGACGCCGTAGATCGCGAACGCCTGGCCACGCTTGGCCGGCGGAAAGGAGTCGGCGAGGATCGCCTGCTCGCTCGTCGCCATCCCGCCGCCGCCAAGGCCCTGGATGATCCGGAACAGAACCAGCGCCTCCAGGCTCCAGGCAAGCCCGCAAAGCAGGGACGCAAATGCGAAGGTGCCGACGCAGATCATGTAGAAGCGCTTGCGGCCGATCACGGTCGAGAGCCAGCCCGAGATCGACAGCACGATGGCGTTGGCGACCAGATAGCTGGTGATGACATAGGTGCTCTCGTCGATGCCGACCGCCAAGCCGCCCGCGATATGGCGCAAGGCCACATTGGCGATCGTGGTGTCCAGCACCTCCATGAACGTCGCGATCGAGACGACGAAGGCAATCATATAGGGATTATGTCCGCCGGCAGCCGAACGCTCCGGCGACCAGGCCGCGCCGCCGCCTGCCGCAACGTCGGTCATCGCACCCTGGTCCAGGGCACGACCGACATGCCCGGCCCGATCGGAACGTCATTCGGCCAGTTGTCGATCACGATCTTCACGGGAACGCGCTGCACGACCTTGACGAAATTGCCGGTCGCGTTCTCCGCCGGCAGCAGGCTGAACGCAGTGCCCGAGCCCGGCTGAACCGAAGCCACGCGGCCGGTGAGCTTGCGCCCCGGATACGCGTCGATCCTGATCTCGACCGGCTGGCCCGGGCGCATGTCCGTCAGCTGCGTTTCCTTGTAGTTGGCGGTGATCCAGACCTCGTCGGGAACGAACATCATGACGCTCTGGGCCGGCGCCACATAGGTGCCGACCGCGCCGCTCAGTTTGACGACGCGCCCGGATTGCGCCGCGACGATGCTTGTATATCGCAGGTTCAATTTGGCCTGATCGAGCTGTGCCTGCGCCTGCTCCAGCGATGCCTTGCTGCTCTTGAGCTGAGCCTCGAGCGTCTTGACGCCGAGCTCGGCCGCGGTCACTGCCGTCCTGGCGCGGCTGGCATTGGCCTGCTGGGCGTCGAGATCCGAGCGGGTCTGCTGCTGCCGCTGCACCGTGCCCGCGCCCTTTTCGACGAGGTTCTGGGCGCGCTCCGCCTCCTCCCGCGCGAAGTTCAATTGCGCCTCGGCCTGCTGCTGCTGCGCCTTGGCCTCCTTGATCTGCTCCTGCTGGCTGTCGATCTGGGCCTCGACATTGGCGATATTGGCCTCTGCGACCGCGACCTGTGCGCTGGCCTGATCGACGGAGATCTTGTAATCGCGCTCGTCGATCCTCGCGAGGAGATCGCCGGCACTGACGTGCTGGTTGTCGGTGACGGGGACCTCGACGACGTAGCCGCCGACCTTTGCTGCCACCGCAAAGCTGCGTGCGGCCACGAACGCGTCATCGGTCGATTCATAGTGACGCACGTTGAGCCAATAGCTCACTCCACCGGTGATCGCGAGCAGGAGCAGACAGGCGCCGACTGTGGCAAGCAGCCAGTGCTCGCGGAGCCGATCACGCATCGGTGGCTTGCGCCCGGTCTCCTGCTGCGGCGAGGATTCGTGGTCGGGTCGCGTTTCTTGCTCGGGATTGCGCTCAGGCTGCCGCGGCTTCTCCGCGGACGGCCCGCGCTCACGGGTTTGGGCATCCACGGCAGCACCTCAAGCCACGAACGGAGCGGTCAAGCTTCGTTAACCGCAGCGTCCGGCGCTTGGTTCCTGTTCGGCCGGGGCGCGCTACACGGCTCTGGAACTGACCAAGGGCTTGCGTTCGGCTGCCGACGGTTCGCGGAACGCCGGCGTCTCCCCGACAAGCGCCTTGAGCGGAACCGTGAGCCGGCACACCAGGCCCTCGGCGTGCCAATCGAAGTCGGCGCGCCCGCCGAGCTGGGTTTCGATGCTGGCGATCACGCTTCGGGTGCCGAAACCTTTCTGCTTCGGCTTGGTCACGGGAGGTCCGCCGGACTCCACCCAGGCCAGGATCAGTGTGTCGTCGTGCAATTCCCAGGTGATCGCGAGCCGGCCCGACAGCACCGAGAGGCTGCCATATTTGGCGGAGTTGGTGACGAGCTCATGCAGCGCCAATGCCAGCGTCTGCGCGGTCGCGGGCTGCAACTGCACCTCCGCGCCATCGATCTGGATCTGCCCGGCCTCCGAATACGGCGCGATCTCCTCGGCGACCAGCCGCCGGATTTCAGCGCCCTGCCAGCTCGACAGCGACAGCACCGTGTGAACGCGCGCCAGCGCCGTGATGCGGCCCTCGACCGCCCGCACATAGGCGGTCACGTTCTGCGCGCGCGTCAGCCGCACGATCGATTGCGCCAGCGCGAGCGCGTTCTTGGCGCGATGGTCGACCTCGCGGGTCAACAGGCTCTGCCGCTCCTCGGCCTTCTTGCGATCGGTGATGTCGACGGTGACGCCGCTCACCCGAACCACCTTGCCGTTGCGGTCGCTGGTGGCCGCGGCCGTGCCGACGCACCAGCGCACCTCGCCGTCCGGCCGCATGACGCGGAATTCGGTTTCGTAGGACGTCTGGCCCTTGCCGAAGCCAGTCCAGGCTTGCCGGAGGTGTTCGACATCGTCGGGATGAAACAGCGCCTGTATATTGTCGGAGGTGAGCTTGAAGGACTTCGGGTCGACGCCGAAGATCTTGTATTGCCCCTCGTCCCACATCCAGTCGCCGTTGACCCAATCCCAGTCCCACGAACCCATCTTGCCGGCGGCAATCGCCATGCTGCGGCGCGCCTCGCTCTCGACCAGCCGCGTGGTCGACTGCTCGAGCTCGGCGGTGCGCGCGCGCACGCGGTCCTCGAGCTCCGCGTTGAGGCGTTCGAGCTGCCGTGTCTTGCGGTAGAGCTCGGCGAACACGCGGATCTTCGCCCGCAGCACCTCGGGCACGACAGGCACCGGCACGTAATCGACCGCGCCCATCTCGTAGCCGCGAAGCCGGTCGATATCGCTGACCTGGATTGCCGAGATGAAGATCATCGCGGTCTTCTGGAAGCGCGGATGTTCGCGGATCATCGCCGCGAGCTCGAAGCCGTCGAGTTCGGGCATGCAGACGTCGACCAGGATGACCGCGACTTCGTTCTTGAGCAGGAATTCCAGGGCCTCGCGGCCCGACGACGCGGCGACGAGCGTCTCGCCGAGCTCCTTCAGGATGACCTCATAGGCCAGCAGCTTCGCCGGCTGGTCATCGACCAGAAGGATGTTTACCTTTTCGTGGTCCATCATGTTCGATCGCCGATCAGCGGTGCAGCCACATGCGGATCGCCAGCAGCAGTTGCTCGGTGTTCACGGGTTTCGCCAGATAGTCGGACGCGCCTGCCTCCAGGCATTTCTCTCGATCGCCTTTCATCGCCTTCGCGGTCAGCGCGATGATCGGCAGCCGCGCGAAGGCGGGGTTTTGCCGGATGGCGCCGATGGTCTGGTAACCGTCCATCTGCGGCATCATGATGTCCATCAGCACGATCGCAATCCTGGGATTGGATTCGACCAGCGAGATGGCCTCGTGACCGGTCGTCGCAGTCAACACCTTCATACCTCGCCGCTCCAACACGCTCGAGAGCGCGAAGATGTTGCGGGCATCGTCGTCGACCAGCAGCGCGGTCTTGCCAATAAGATCCTCGTCGGAACTATTGAGCTTCTCCAGCATCCTCTGTTTTTCGACGGGCAATTCCGTGATCACACGGTGCAGGAACAGTGACGTTTCGTCGAGCAGACGTTCCGGCGATTCCACGCCCTTGACGACGATGCTGCGCGCCATCGTGTGCAGTTCCGCGTCCTCCTCCGCCGAAAGTTCCCGGCCCGTAAACACGACAACGGGAATATTGGAGAGCGTCTCGTCCTTGCGGATGTGATCCAGCACCTCAAAACCGCTCATGTCGGGCAGGCGCAAGTCGAGCACGACGCAGTCGTACGGATTTTCGCGCATCGTTGAGAGCGCCCCTGCCCCGGTGCCGGTGGTCACGATCTCGATATCCTCGTGCCCGAGCAGTTCGGTAATGCTGAGCTGCTCCGCCGCATTGTCCTCCACGATCAACAGGCGCTTGCGGCGCGGTCTGGCGTATTCCTTGATCTGCGACAGCGCGGCGCTGACGCCTTCCGTCGTCGTCGGCTTGTTGACGAAGGAGAAAGCGCCGCGCGCCAGCGCGTGCTGTCGGTCCTCGTCGAGCGTGATGATCTGAACCGGAATGTGACGGGTCAGCGGATTGTGCTTGAGCTGGCTCAGCACCGTCCAGCCCAGCATGTCGGGCAGGAAGACGTCGAGCGACACCGCGCTCGGCTGGAACTGCTTGGCCAGGTCCAGCGCTTCGGCGCCGCGGCTTGCGACCAGCACCTTGAAGCCCTTGTCGCGCGCCAGATCGATCAGCACCCGCGCGTAATGCGGATCGTCCTCGACGATCAGCAGGATGGTGTCGCCGGGTTCGAGATTGAGCCGGTCGTCCGGAAGCTGCTCGATCACACGCTCCTGCGCACCCGACGCCTGCAGCGCCGGTGCCGGCGTGTGCGGCATCGGGAACGGTTGGGCCTGCTGACGCAGTGCCACCGAGGGGCCGGCATATTTCAGCGGCAGATAGAGCGTGAAGGTCGAGCCCTTGCCCGGCGCGCTGCGCAGATGGATCTCGCCGCCGAGCAGACCCGCGAGCTCACGGCTGATCGCCAGTCCAAGACCGGTGCCGCCATATTTGCGGCTGGTGCCGGCGTCGGCCTGCTGGAACGCCTCGAAGATCAGCTTCTGCTTGTCTTGTGGAATGCCGATGCCGGTATCCGACACCTCGAACGCAACGACCGCAGGCGCCGCATTGAGGATCGGATGCTCCATACTCCAACCGCCGAGCGCGGCCGACACGGTCAGGCTGACGCCGCCTTCCGCGGTGAACTTGAACGCATTCGACAACAGGTTCTTGAGCACCTGCTGCAGCCGCTTGGAGTCGGTAACCATGCTGCGCGCAAGATTGGCGTCGACATCGATGCTGAACGAGAGATGCCGGTTCTCCGCCTCGTGCCGGAACGGCCGTCCGACGGTCTCGAGCAGGCTCGATGTCAGGATTTCCTCGGCGTCGACCGTCACCGTGCCGGACTCGATCTTGGAGAGATCGAGGATGTCGCTGATCAGGTTCAGCAGGTCGGTGCCGGCGCCGTGAATGGTGCGGGCAAACTCGACCTGTTTGCCGGTCAGATTGCCGTCGGGATTTTCGGTGAGCTGCTGGCCCAGGATCAGGATCGAGTTCAGCGGCGTCCGCAACTCATGCGACATGTTGGCAAGGAATTCGGATTTGTACTTCGAAGTCAGCGATAGCTCGGTCGCCTTCTCTTCCAGCGCGCGCCGCGCCTGCTCGATTTCCTGGTTCTTGCGCTCGACGTCGACATTGCGTTCGGCAAGCTGCTGGGCCTTCTGCTCCAGCTGATCGTTGGTCTGCTGCAACTCCTTCTGCTGGGTCTGCAGCTCGCCGGCGAGCTGTTGCGACTGCTTGAGCAGCGCCTCGGTCTGCATCGTCGCCTCGATGCTGTTGAGCACGATGCCGATGCTGTCGGTCAATTGTTCGAGGAAGGTGATCTGCGAGGTCGTGAATGAGGAGATCGAGGACAGCTCGATCACCGCCTTGACCTGGTTCTCGAACTGCACCGGAAACACGACGAGGTTCTTCGGCATGATCCGCATCAGCGCCGAATTGATCGGCACCGCATCGCCGGGAATCTCGGAGACGAGGCGCTGACGCTTGTCGAGCGCGCATTGGCCGATCAATCCCTCGCCGAACTGGACGATCTGCGGATGCGGATTGCTGCTGTCGCTGGCATAGGCCGACAAGAGGCGCAACTGCGCATTCTCGGGATTGTCGACCTGGTAGATCACGCCCATATGCGCGTTGATCAGCGGCGCAAGCTCGGTCAGCAGCAGCCGGCCGACGGTCGCAAGATCGCGCTGGCCCTGCAGCATGTTGGTGAAGCGCGCCAGATTGGTCTTCAACCAGTCCTGCTCGGTGTTGCGCTCCGTCGTAAGACGGAGGTTGCCGATCATCGTGTTGATGTTGTCCTTGAGCTCGGCGACCTCACCGCGGACGTCGACCTGGATCGAGCGCGTCAGGTCGCCCTTGGTCACGGCGGTCGCGACTTCCGCGATCGCGCGCACCTGGGAAGTCAGGTTGGCCGCGAGCAGGTTGACGTTGCCGGTGAGATCCTTCCAGGTGCCGGCCGTGCCGGGCACGTTGGCCTGACCGCCGAGCCGTCCCTCGACGCCGACCTCGCGCGCCACGCTGGTGACCTGTTCGGCGAAAGTCGCGAGCGTCTCGGTCATGTTGTTGATGGTGTCGGCGAGCGCGGCCACCTCGCCCTTCGACTTCACCGTCAGGTTCTGCTTCAGGTCGCCGTTGGCGACCGCGGTCACCACCTTGACGATGCCGCGCACCTGCTCGGTCAGGTTGACCGCCATGACGTTGACGGTGTCGGTGAGGTCCTTCCAGGTGCCGGCAACGCCGCGCACCTCGGCCTGGCCGCCGAGCTTGCCCTCGGTGCCGACCTCGCGCGCCACGCGCGTCACCTCGCCGGCGAAGGCGTTGAGCTGGTCGACCATGGTGTTGATGGTGTTCTTGAGCTCGAGGATTTCGCCCTTCACGTCGACCGTGATCTTGCGCGAGAGGTCGCCGCGCGCCACCGCGGTGGTGACTTCGGCGATGTTGCGCACCTGGGTGGTCAGGTTCGCGGCCAGCAGGTTGACGTTGTCGGTGAGGTCCTTCCAGGTGCCGCCGACGCCGGGCACCACGGCCTGGCCGCCGAGCCGTCCTTCGGTGCCGACCTCGCGCGCCACGCGCGTCACTTCGGCAGCGAACGAGCGCAGCTGCTCGACCATCGTGTTCAGGGTGTCCTTGAGCAGCAGGATCTCGCCGCGCACGTCCACGGTGATCTTCTTCGACAGATCGCCGCCGGCGATCGCGCTCGCGACCTCGGCGATGTTGCGGACCTGCGCGGTCAGGTTCGACGCCATGAAGTTGACGTTGTCGGTGAGATCCTTCCAGGTGCCGGCGACGCCGGGCACTTCGGCCTGGCCGCCGAGCTTGCCTTCGGTACCGACCTCGCGCGCCACGCGCGTCACCTCGCCCGCAAACGCATTGAGCTGGTCCACCATCGTGTTGATGGTGTTCTTGAGCTCGAGGATTTCGCCCTTCACGTCGACGGTGATCTTGCGCGACAGGTCGCCGCGCGCCACGGCGGTGGTCACCTCGGCGATGTTGCGGACCTGCGCGGTCAGGTTGCCGGCCATCGAGTTGACGTTATCGGTCAGGTCTTTCCAGGTGCCGGCGACGCCGGGCACGTTGGCCTGGCCGCCGAGGCTGCCGTCGGTGCCGACCTCGCGCGCCACGCGCGTCACCTCGCCCGCGAAGCGGTTGAGCTGGTCGACCATCGTGTTCAGCGTTTGCTTCAGCTGAAGGATCTCGCCGCGCACGTCGACGGTGATCTTGCGCGACAGGTCGCCGCCGGCGATCGCGGTCGCGACTTCAGCGATGTTACGGACCTGCGCGGTGAGATTGCCGGCCATCGAGTTGACGCTGTCCGTCAGGTCCTTCCAGGTGCCGGCGACGCCGGGCACCTCGGCCTGGCCGCCGAGCTTGCCGTCGGTGCCGACCTCGCGCGCCACGCGCGTCACCTCGCCCGCAAACGCGTTGAGCTGGTCCACCATCGTGTTCAGCGTTTCCTTCAGCTGAAGGATTTCGCCCGACACGTTGACCGTGATCTTCTTCGACAGGTCGCCCTTCGCCACCGCGGTCGCGACCTCGGCGATGTTGCGGACCTGCGCGGTCAGGTTCGACGCCATCGAGTTGACGCTGTCGGTGAGATCTTTCCAGGTGCCGGCGACGCCGCGCACTTCGGCTTGGCCGCCGAGCTTGCCTTCGGTGCCGACCTCGCGCGCCACGCGCGTCACCTCGCCCGCGAAGGCGTTGAGCTGATCGACCATCGTGTTGATGGTGTCCTTCAACTCGAGGATTTCGCCGCGCACGTCCACCGTGATCTTCTTGGAGAGGTCGCCGCCCGCGACCGCCGTCGTCACGGCGGCGATGTTGCGGACCTGCGCGGTCAGGTTCGACGCCATGAAGTTGACGTTGTCGGTCAGATCCTTCCAGGTGCCGGCGACGCCGAGCACGTTGGCCTGTCCGCCGAGCTTGCCTTCGGTGCCGACCTCGCGCGCCACGCGCGTCACTTCCGACGCGAAGGCGTTGAGCTGGTCGACCATGGTGTTGAGCGTTTCCTTCAGCTGGAGGATCTCGCCCGACACGTTGACCGTGATCTTCTTCGAGAGGTCGCCGCCGGCGATCGCGGTCGCGACGTCGGCGATGTTGCGGACCTGCGCGGTCAGGTTCGACGCCATGAAGTTGACGTTGTCGGTCAGATCCTTCCAGGTGCCGGCAACGCCGGGCACCTGGGCCTGGCCGCCGAGCTTGCCTTCGGTGCCGACCTCGCGCGCCACGCGCGTCACTTCCGACGCGAACGAGTTGAGCTGGTCCACCATCGTGTTGATGGTGTCCTTCAGCTCCAGAATCTCGCCGCTGACGTCGACCGTGATCTTGCGTGACAGGTCGCCGCGCGCCACGGCCGTGGTCACGTTGGCGATGTTGCGCACCTGGGCGGTCAGGTTGCCGCACATCGCGTTCACCGAGTCGGTGAGGTCCTTCCAGGTACCGGCGACGCCGGGCACGATCGCCTGGCCGCCGAGCTTGCCGTCGGTGCCGACCTCACGCGCCACGCGCGTCACTTCCGAAGCGAACGAACGCAGCTGATCGACCATCGTGTTGATGGCTTCCTTCAGCTGCAGGATCTCGCCGCGAACGTCGACCGTGATCTTCTTGGACAAGTCGCCGTTGGCGACCGCGATCGTCACCTCGGCGATGTTGCGGACCTGGCCGGTCAAATTGTTGGCCATCGAGTTGACGCTCTCGGTCAGGTCCTTCCAGACGCCGGTCACTTCGGGCACCTGGGCCTGGCCGCCGAGCTTGCCCTCGGTGCCGACTTCGCGCGCCACGCGCGTGACCTCCGAGGTGAACACCGAGAGCTGTTTGATCATCGTGTTGACGATGTTCGCCGACTGCAGGAATTCGCCGCGCAGCGGCCGGCCCTCGACGTCGAGCTGCACGGTCTGCAGCAGGTCGCCCTGCGCCACCGCGGCGACCGCGCGGGTGACCTCGCGGGTCGGCCACAGCAGATCGTCGATCAGCGTGTTGACCGAGCTCTCCATATCGGCCCAGGCGCCGCTGGCGAGGCCGAAATTGACGCGCTGGCGGGTCTGTCCCTCGCGGCCGACGACCTGGCCGACGCGCGCCAATTGCTGCGCCATGCGCTCATTGGCGGCTGCGATTTCGTTGAAGGCGTCCGCGATCTTGCCGTCGATGCCGAGATAGTCGCCACGCATCCGGACCGAGAAGTCGCCGGCGCGCATCGCTTGCAGCGACTGCAGCAGATCGTGCGAGGAATCGAGGCTTCCGTTTGATGATTGGCTGCGGCGTGTATCAGCACGGGGACGAGGCGGCGAACCGAGATCGGTCATGTAATTTCCCCTACGCGCTGGCCGCGAATCCAGAGACTCGGCAATGCCAGTGTGACCATAAGAATGACTGCCCTTGATCTATTCAAGCGGGAAAACGCCAAAACCGCAATTTGTGACGCAAACCGAGTACCTTAATCGCGACTGGAACCAAAAAGTTCCAACCGCCGGCGGGACTTTTCTGAAGGCCAACCCAAGGCGGTCGGATTACCCCGCAGTCCTCATGTTCGCATGGAACATTGGCTTTCCCCGCGCGTTTCGGGCGGGGGCAGGATCGGTGATGGTTAAGAAATCAGAACAGCTCGAACGCGGTATTGTTGCGAACCGGCGCAATTTTCGGCCGGCGGCTGGCGGCGTGGTCGACTACGCCATTTGCATGCTCGCCCCCGATGGCCGGGTCATCAACCGGAACAAGGGCGCTGAGCGCATCACCGGCTATCCGGCCAAGGCGATCCTCGGCAAGCACTTCTCGATCTTCTATCCTGCCGAAGACCGCGCATCCGGCGTTCCGGCGAAAGCGCTGCAGATGGCGCGGAAGGAAAAGCACTCAGCGGCCGAAGGCTGGTGTCTCCGCAAGGACGGATCGCAATTCTACGCCGCTGTGGTCATCGATCCGATCCATGAGAAGCGCAAGCTTGTCGGCTACGTGATGGTCATCCGCGACATCGCCGAGCGGCATCAGGCGCGCGAGGACCTCGAGGCCAGCGAAAGTCAGTTCCGTCTGCTGGTGAGCAATGTCACCGACTATGCGCTCTATATGCTGACGCCGGCTGGTATCGTTGCCAATTGGAACGCCGGCGGTGAGCGCATCAAGGGCTATTCGCCCGGCGAAATCATCGGCCAGAGCTTCTCGCGGTTCTATACGCCGGCCGATCAGGCCGCCGGCAAGCCGGCCCGCGCGCTCAAGATCGCGCAAGAGACCGGGCACTATGAGGAGGAAGGCTGGCGGGTCCGCAAGGACGGTTCGTTCTTCTGGGCGAGCGTCGTGATCGATCCGATCCGCGACAGCGACGGCAGCCTGGTCGGCTTTGCCAAGATCACACGGGACATTTCCGAGCGGCGCGAGGCGCAACAGAAGCTCGAACAGGTGCAGCGTCAGCTGGCGGAGTCGCAGAAGATGGATGCGCTGGGCCAATTGACCGGCGGCGTCGCGCACGACTTCAACAACCTGCTGATGATCATCTCCGGCAATCTGCACCGGATCAAGCGCGAGGTGACAAGCGAGCGGAGCAAGCTTGCGCTCAGCGCGATCGAAACCGCATCCGAGCGTGCCGCGTCCCTGACCAGGCAGCTCCTCACCTTCGCGCGTCGGCAGAGTGTCAATCCGCAGACCATCAATGTCACTGACAGGATCACCGCGGTGCGCGAGGTTTTGACCAGCGCACTCGGCGGCGCGATCAAGTTGAACATGGAGATCAGAGCGGATCTCTGGCCGATCTTCGTCGATCCGACCGAATTCGAGACCGCGCTGATCAACCTCGTGGTCAATGCGCGGGATGCGATGGCCGGCGGCGGCACGCTGACCATCGCGGCGTGCAATGTCCCGGAAGCCGCCCAGGTGGTCGTCAGCGTTACCGACACCGGCGAAGGCATTCCTGACGATGTCATGAACAGGGTCTTTGATCCCTTCTTCACTACCAAGCCGGTCGGCAAAGGGACTGGCCTTGGGTTGTCCCAGGTTCACGGTTTCGCGCACCAGGCGGATGGCCGGGTCGAGATTACAAGCGCGCTCGGCAAGGGCACGACGGTCAGCATCTACCTGCCGCGGGGGACTGCGGCCGCAAAGTGCACGGCTACGGGGCGCAGCGTGCCCGGCTCGGCCACGATCCTGCTGATCGAGGACAATCCCGCCGTCGCCGATGCGAGCACGGGCCTGCTTGAACAGCTCGGCTACACCGTGCACTGGGCGTCGAACGCAGAGGCGGCCTTGTCGGAAATCGACACCAACGGGATCGACGTGGTGTTCAGCGACATCGTCATGCCCGGCAGGATCGACGGACTGAAGCTGGCGCGCACGATCCGCGACAGGAAGCCCGAGCTGCCGATCCTGCTGACGACAGGCTACAGCGAGAGCGCGCGCGACGTGAGGTCCGACTTTCCGGTGCTGCGCAAGCCGTACCACATCCACGACCTCAGCCGCGAACTCGCGAAGTTGACGGGGCACGGGGTCGACAGCGCGACGAGCGGGCCATCCGCCGACGCTTCGGGCGAGTTCGATGCCATCGCGCATGACGTCGCGGCCAGACCAAAGGCGAAAGCCCGCTCCTAGTTCAAAATGGAAAGGCTAGCGTTCCGCCGGCCAGCTTCGCCGCACCAATTGCACCCGCTCGATGCGGCTGCATTGCTCGCAGCGGTACTGAAGGATATCCCTGCCCTCACTGCCCGGATGGCTGCTCTCGAGCCGCATCGTCCTGATGCAGCTGATGCAGGAGATCAGCGTCAGCAGCGGACTGCGATCGTCATTCATCGATGCCCGCGGTGGCGCGGTCGGATCGGCGATCATGGCGCTGGGCGATGCTATGGTGTTGGCTCTCACCAGAAGAAAATGCAGATCCTGCGGCTCGGGTTCCCGCCTTGAAACCTGATTTGGGCCTGAGCCGCTGTTCGAGGCTCCCTTCTTTGGTCGAACGGCCCGATCACACCCGAGCGTTGCTGTGACTGGGCCCGGGCTTCTTCGCCTTATCCAGCTTGGCCTTCGCACCGGCACGGTCCTCGAAGCTCCGGCTGAGCCGCTCCCGCACCGTGGGGAGACGCTCGCCGCCGCCGGCGGCCTTCCACCGGCCGACGAGCTCGGCCACTTCGGCTCGCATCGCCATCAGCCGGTACGACGCTTCACTGCAATCGAGGTCGCGGTTGACCTGATCCCGGATCGACGCCTCGACCAAGGTCATCTCGGCTCGCAACGTGCTGATCTTGCGCCGAATTTCATTGATTTTATTGTCCATGGCTTGTTAGAACAAAAATAGAACATATTGTCAAGTCACGATCCAGCAAGCGAGGCAAGCAATGAGCGTGGCAGCGGTAAGATATGGTGGGGTTGCGGAGCGCCTTGGCGGGCTGATGACCCGCGCCCAGGCGCTGCGGTTGAGGAGCCTTGCCGAGGAGGCCTATCAGCCGAACCAGTACGCGCGCGACCTGACGTCCGAGGAAGCCGAACGGCGCATCGATGCGCTGAGGGCGGAGATCGCACTGGCGGATTCTTTCTGAACCGTCCGCTCCAACCGGGCCGGACGTCCCCTTAAGGCTTTGATATAGCGGCGCAGCTAGGTCTGTTCCTGTTATTGCTGCTTTGTCCTATTGCTGCTTGGTCCTGGGGGAGCCTGACGTGCTGGAGCTGGAGAAGCGGTCGCCGCTTGCGTTCCCGATTACGCTGAAGGACGGGCGAACGCTCGCGACGGTCGGCGACGCCGCGGACTACCTGTCGGCGCTGAACCTGGATCAGCGCGAGCGCGGGTACTGGAAGACGGCGATCATGATGTTCAACAACGCCATGCGCGAGCCGGGCTATCTGAAGATCGCAACCATGAACCTCCGGTCCGCGCTCGTGTATGACCGCCTGGTCGACGACGTTGGCTCCTGATTGTGGTGCGGCGGCTACAGCCGAATCGGCGGTGGTCGCGTAAGGCCCTGTTCGTTATGGCCGCAAACAAGGTAACGGCGGTACACGCGACGGCCGGGCGCGCAATGCGCTTCAGCCGTACTCTCGGGTCGCCTTGGAGGGCCAAGGGAACACCAAGGCGGCCCATTTCTTTTCAAAGCAGTTTCGCGCGGACGAACAGGATCCGCAACGCGTTGGTCGCCTGCACCGTCAGCATGGCGTTGCCGGCCGCTCGCTCGAGCGCAACCAGCGCCTCGTCATGCAGCGAGCGGAACTCCATCCATTCGACGGCGCTGAGATTGCTGATGAAGCGATAGGCCTGGCCGACGGTCGCAAGCGTCACCGTCTCGCCGTTCAGCCGCACCTTGAACGTCGCCTTCAGCGGCGTGTCGGATTTGGATACGTCACCCATGGCGGGGTTGTGCGCCGCGCCGCGTTAATGTCAATCTAATTTCTCTGCGTTCGCCTCGGCGCGTCGGCCCCAATGAATCGCAATGTCTGTTAGCGTTTCGTGGGGGTGATTCGTGACTGATCTTGCCAACACTGCCTATCTCGATGCGCTCAATGCCGAGCAGCGCCGTGCTGTCGAGCACGGGGTCGGCAAGGATTGCATCGTCGGCGCGCCGCTGTTGGTGATCGCGGGCGCGGGGTCCGGCAAGACCAACACCCTCGCCCATCGCGTCGCGCATCTGATCGTCGCCGGCGCCGATCCGCGCCGCATCCTGTTGATGACCTTTTCGCGGCGCGCCGCCGCCGAGATGGCCGGCCGCGTCGAGCGCATTGCGCGCCGCGTGCTCGGCGATCGCGCCTCGGTCATGACCGATGCGCTGAACTGGGCCGGCACGTTCCACGGCATCGGCGCGCGGCTGCTGCGCGAATTCGCCGAGCGTATCGGCCTCGACCCGGCCTTCACGATCCATGACCGCGAGGATTCCGCGGACCTGATCAATCTGGTCCGCCACGATCTCGGTTTCTCCCGTACCGAAAGCCGGTTCCCCACCAAGGGCACCTGCCTTGCGATCTATTCGCGCTGCGTGAACGCGGAGATGCCGATCGAGGCCGTGCTCGGCCAGTTCTTCCCGTGGTGCTCCGGCTGGGCCAGTGAATTGAAACAGCTGTTCGGCGCCTATGTCGAAGCCAAGCAGCGGCAGAACGTGCTCGATTACGACGACCTCCTGCTCTACTGGGCGCAGATGGTGACGGACGCCGCGCTGGCCGAGGAGATCGGCGGCCGCTTCGACCATGTGATGGTCGACGAATATCAGGACACCAACCGCCTGCAGTCCTCGATCCTGCTCGCACTCAAGCCCGCGGGACGCGGGCTCACCGTGGTCGGCGACGACGCGCAGTCGATCTATTCGTTCCGCGCGGCCACCGTGCGCAACATCCTCGACTTCCCGGCCCAGTTCAGCCCGGCCGCCGAGATCGTCACGCTCGACCGCAACTATCGCTCGACGCAGCCGATCCTCTCGGCCGCCAATGGCGTGATCTCGCTCGCCAAGGAACGCTTCACCAAGAACCTGTGGACCGACCGGACCTCGACGCGCAAGCCGCTGCTCGTCACGATCCGCGACGAGGCCGATCAGGCCCGTTACATCGTCGAGCAGGTGCTGGCCAATCGCGAGGAAGGCACCCTGCTGAAGCACCAGGCGGTGCTGTTCCGCACCTCCTCGCACAGCGGACCGCTGGAGGTCGAACTGACCCGCCGCAACATTCCGTTCGTGAAATTCGGCGGCCTCAAATTCCTCGACGCCGCGCATGTCAAGGACATGCTGGCGCTGCTGCGCTTCGCCGCCAATCCACGCGACCGGGTCGCAGGTTTTCGCATCCTGCATCTGTTGCCCGGCGTCGGACCGGCCTCGGCGCAGCGGGTGCTCGACCGCATGACCGAGGCCGCCGATCCGATTGCTGCGCTCGTCGCGCTGCCCGCTCCGCCCCGCGCCGGTGCGGACTGGCGGCTGTTCGTGGAGACCATCGAGAACCTCCGCTACTCGGAATGGCCCGTCGACATCGAGCGCGCCCGCCTCTGGTACGAACCGCACCTCGATCGCATCCACGAGGACAGCGAGGTGCGCCGCGCCGATCTCATTCAGCTCGAGCAGATCGCCGCCGGCTACCCGTCACGCGAACGTTTCCTCACCGAACTCACGCTCGATCCACCCGATGCGACCAGCGACCAGGCCGGCGTGCCGCTGCTCGACGAGGATTATCTGATCCTGTCGACGATCCATTCCGCCAAGGGGCAGGAATGGAAATCCGTCTATGTGCTCAATGTCGTCGACGGCTGCATGCCCTCCGACCTCGGCGCCGGCACGTCGGCCGAACTCGAGGAGGAGCGCCGCCTGCTCTATGTCGCGATGACCCGCGCCAAGGACGATCTGCATCTGCTGGTGCCGCAGCGCTTCTTCGTCCACGGCCAGGCCGCCAAGGGCGACCGCCACATGTACGCCTCGCGCACCCGCTTCATCCCGGAACGATTGCTGCCGATGTTCGAGCGCACCACCTGGCCGCGCGCCGCAACAGCGCAAGCATCCTCGGCCAACCGCGCGCCGCCGATCGACATCGGCGCCCGGATGCGCGGCATGTGGCGCTGATGGCGGCCCCGAACGAGTTTTGACGCGGCCTGGAACGAACTTGCCGGCCTCGCGTTGAGGCGCGTTCGTAATCGGCAAACGACCATCCCCGACGGCTTCGGCGCGCAGTTGCATGCTGGAGCCGTCTTTTTTGCGCCGCGCCAATTCACGCGAAAGCCAATTCACGCAGGAAACAGTGTGACGGGCTGGTCGAAGCCCTTCAGGGTGTAATCGGCACCGGTTGCCGTGATCATGTCGCGGGTTCGATCCCGCACCGCCGTCGTCACTAGAATCTCGCCTGACTTGGCGGCCGCCTGCGCGCGTGCCGCGCGATTGACCACGGTGCCGACTGCCGTCAGATCGCGGTGGGCCTGGCCGAACTCACCGAAATTGGTGTCACCGCTATCCATCCCAATTCCGATGCCGATCTCGAGGTCGCCGGCGCCGATCGCCCGCACCAGCGCGTCGTGCCTGTCGCGAAAACTGCGCTGGATCTGGCGCGCCGCGAGCAAGGCCTGCACGGCATGATCGTCGCGCCGCACCGGGAAATTGAAGATCGCGAACACGGCGTCGCCGATGGTCTTGTTGAGGATGCCGTCATAGCGCCAGATCGCGGCGGCGCAGTCGTCGTAGAACGCGTCGAGCAGCGAGGTCAGCCCGTCCTGCGCGATGGTCTGCGTCAGCGTGGTGTAGCCGCGCAGATCGGCGAACAGGATGGTGGCGTCGATGGTCACGGCGCGCGCCTTCATGATCTTCGAGAAGGCCATCTCGCAGATCGTGCATGTATTCGGGTTCATGCGGCTCGGCCGGACGCCGAACAGACGGAACGGCGCCGACAAGGGCCCGCGCAACGGGATCGGCATATGCAGGTTTTGCCAGCAGCCAAGGCAGATCGTTGCAGGTTCCGGGGTCATCGGCGGATCACCTGCTGTTCCAGCAACGAAACCCGACCGCCTTGGCACGCTGGTTCATGGGCGTCCCCAATCGAGATTGCCGCGCTCAGGCGGTCGCCACGAAACTCACTCCAATTCGCGTCTTCTTGCTCCAGATTACCTGGCACTCATAAACGACAGAGGCGTCGCGGGCCATCACCAGGCGGAATCTGTGCGGGACGAAGGCCGGATTCTCGACCTCAATGGCTGCCCCTTCCGGCGAGATGTTCACGATCGTGCAATGCATGACCGAACCGCCCGACGAGACATAGCCGGGTTCATTGACCTCGGTTCGCGGATGCTTGCGCTTTTCGTCCACCCAACCTGCTCCCCGCCTTCTTCACGTAAACGTGGGCGATCGGCATTGCAGGAGTCAACGGCTCCGGCGGCCCCCATCGGGCTTTCGCACCACCATTTGTGCGCAGCAGTAAGCCGAACCGCTTATCGCGCCAGTGCAGATGAGCCCCGCGTCGGCGCGGCTTGTCGTTCGTGCAGGCGCGAGGATAGCCTCATCCTATGGGCGATGCGCTGGCGCGACGCACGCTCCGAACAATAATGAACAGGCGCCATGGGGAAACGCGCCATGTTCGAGATTCTCGATCGCCGGACGACTCTGACCGGCAACCAGATCAAGATCCTTGCGGCGGCGATCATCGGCGATGCGCTGGAATTCTTCGACTACTTCCTGATCGGCTTCGTGCTCGCGTTCCTGATCGGACCCTGGAAACTCACCTTTGGCCAGTCGGCCACCGTGCTGATGAGTTCCGGCATCGGCGCCATCCTCGGCGCCTATCTCTGGGGCTGGCTCGCCGACCGGGTCGGGCGGCGTATCGTCTTCATCGGCACGGTGCTGAACTTCTCGATCGCGACCGGCCTGCTCTATTTCACACCCGATAATGGCTGGGTCTATCTGGCAATCCTGCGCTTCTTCGTCGGTACCGGCGTCGGCGGTCTTTATTGTGTCGACCTGCCGCTGGTGCAGGAATTCATGCCCTCGCACAAGCGCGGCTGGGTCGGCGGCCTCGTCACCTGCGTGATCCCGCTGGGCGTCGGCCTCGGCGCGGTGCTGGGAGCCGTCATGGGAACCGATCAGTGGCGGCTGTTGTTTGCGATCGGCGTGCTGCCGTCGGTCCTGGTGCTGCTGGTTCGGATCTGGGTCCCGGAGTCGCCGCGCTGGCTGTGCCGGCAAGGACGCTATGACGAAGCCCGCAAGTCGCTGGCCTGGGCACTGCAGGTTCAGCCGTCGGAGCTGCCATTGCCGAGCGCGGCGGATGCCGGCCCGATCGTCAAGACGAGCTGGTTCGACCTGTTCAAATATCCGCGCAGCCTGCTCGTCTCCTGGCTCGGCAATGCCGGCGCGCAGACCGGCGTCTACGGCATCACGCTATGGGCCCCCGCGCTGTTCGTGCTGCTGCTGAAGGTGACGCCGCAGGAAGCCGCCAAGATGATGATCCTGCTCAGCATCACCGGCTTCCTCGGCCGCATCTCGTTCTCCTGGTTCTCTGAGCTGCTCGGACGGCGCGTTGCCGGCGGCCTGCTCGGCTTCGGCGCCGGCGCGCTGACCATCATTGCCGGCTACCACTACGACGCGACTTTGTTCGGCATGTCGGCGTTCTGGCTGCTGTTGGCCGCCACCTTCTTCTTCGCCGATGGCGGCTTTGCGATCGTCGGGCCCTACGCGGCGGAGGTCTGGCCGTCGCATCTGCGCACCACGGGGATGGGATCGGCCTATGGCTTCGGCGGCATCGGCAAGATCATCGGGCCGGTCGGGCTGGCGCTGATCGTCGGTTCGAGCAACTACCTCAAGCCTGACGTGCCACTGACCCAGATCCCGACGGCCTTCGTCTATCTCGGCTGCTGGTTCCTGATGGCGGGTGCCGTCTATTTGTTCTTCGGGCTCGAGACCCGGGGCAAGTCGATCGAGCAGATCGACAAGGAGCTCAACGCGACGGCTGACGTCGCGGCCTCCGCAACGATCCGGCGCGCCTGAGGGAGGCGAACATGAATGTGACTGCTGCGGACCTTACCGGTGATCGCGACGTGATCGCCCGCGCCGAGGCGATCAGGGACGCGGTGGCGGCCGCCTCCAACGATATCGAAACGACGCGCCGCCTGCCGCCCGACCTGCTCGACCGGCTGCATGAGGCGCGGCTGTTCCGCCTGCTGCTGCCGCGTTCAAGCAACGGGATCGAAACCGATCCCGTCACCTTCTTCCATGCCATCGAGACCATCGCCAAGGCGGATGCCTCGACGGCGTGGTGCCTGAGCCAGGCCGGCGGCTGTGCAATGTCGGCGGCCTATCTCGACCTGCCGGTCGCGCAGGAGGTGTTTGCCGACCCGCGCGCCGTGCTCGCCTGGGGCCCCGGCCCGAAGGTCAGAGCGATCGAGTGCGAGGGGGGCTACCGCGTCACCGGGGTCTGGTCGTTTGCCTCGGGCGGGCGGCACGCCACCTGGCTCGGTGCGCACTGCCCGGTCTATGCCGCGGACGGCTCGCCGCGCCGGGATGCCAATGGCGAGCAGGTCGAGCGCACCATGCTGGTGCGGACCGAGGACGTCGCATGGACCGACATCTGGAACACGGTCGGATTGCGCGGGACCGCCAGCGACCAGTTCGCGCTCGACGACTTCTTCGTCCGCGCGGACCATTCGATCACCCGCGAATTCGACCGCGAGTGCCGCGAGCACGGGCCGCTGTACCGGATGAGCAACCACACCTGCTACCAGATCGGCTTTGCCGGGGTCGCCTGCGGCATTGCCCGCAGCGCGCTCGACAATTTCGTCGACGTCGCCCGCAACAAGGTGCCGCGCGGCATGACGAAGACGCTGCGCGACAATGCCGTGGTGCAGTCCGGCCTCGCCCAGGCCGAGGTCAATCTGCGCGCTGCCCGCGCCTTCCTGCTGCAGTCGATGGCCGACATCTGGAAGGACCTGGTTGCTGGCGATAGCATCACGGTCGCCCAGCGCATGACGATCCGGATGGCGGCCACGCACGCGATCCACAAGGCGCGGGAGGCCGTCGATTTCGCCTACAACGCCGCCGGCGCCACCGCGATCTTCGACGGCCATCCGCTGGAGCGGCGCTTCCGCGACATCCACACCGTGACCCAGCAATTGCAGGGCCGCTTCAGTCATTTCGAGACTGTCGGCGCCTGGATGCTGGGCGTCGATGCCGACCTCAGCTTCGTTTAACCCGATTTCTCAAGGAGAAGAACCATGCCATTGGGTGGACTACAGCATTACACCATAGAGCCGCAGGACCTCGAGCGCACCAAGGAGTTCTATTGCGATGTGCTCGGGCTCGAGAACGGCGAACGGCCACCGCTCGATTTCCCCGGCTACTGGCTCTATTCCGGCGGCCAGGCCACAGTCCATTTAATGGGCACCCGCAAGCCGCGCGACGGCATCGTGGTGCGCGGCACCGAGAAGAAATATGACGACACCGGCCGCCTCGACCATATCGCCTTTGCCGCCAGCGACGTCGAGGCCGTGCGCAAGCGCCTGCTGTCGAAGAACGTCACCTTCCGTGAGCAGATCGTGCCGCGCACCGGCGACACCCAAATCTTCCTCTACGATCCGGACGGCGTCGGCGTGGAGCTGAACTTCCCGAAGAGCTAAGCGCCGGCGTTTCCGGATCGCTGATTGCCAGAGCCGTCCGAAGGACATCGGCGCTTTTCCGCGCCAATGTCCCGGTCATTGACGGCTCAATCCGCGCTGGCCTCAGGCGCTGTGGATGGTTCCCGACAAGGCCCTGACTCGGCCATCACTCGGGCGTGATCCGGTCCGCTTTTCTTCAACATTGAATGACGAATTAACCGGGCCGCGCCGCTGCGGCAGAATAGCCGGGTGCTGCGCCTTTAACCTACCCCAGGGCTTGGTGGCCCGGCTATTCGTCCCCACTTCGCCGGCGAGATTTCCTCAGTCGAGCCCGCGTTCGTGGCTCAGGCGGACCATCTCGTTGATGAAGATTTGTTTCTGCTTGTCGTCGAGGCTGGCAAACAGCGGCTCGGCGGCGTCGGCAACGCCGCGCTGATCGACCGCCCGGTCATTGAGGAACTGAGCCTCGTTGCGCATCTGCTCGATGATGTCATCCGGCGGATCGCGCTGTGCCCGCGCGATGCGCAGGTTAAGGCGGTCGGCGCCGTTGTGGCCAAGATAGTGCATCGCACTGTTGAAGCCGGCCCAATTCTTCTCCTGCTCCGGCGTCAGGTTGAGCTCCTTCTTGATCCGTTCGATGTTGGCGTCGCTGTTGGCGACGATCTGTTCGGCCGTCAGCTGCGGCGCGCCGGCCTGGGTCAGCACGGTCGGCGCTTGCTTCGCCCCTTTGTCCTTGGCGCCGGCCTTGGCCGACTTGGAGGCCTTGGCGCCGGCCGCCGGGGCCTGCGCGTTCTTGCCACTGCCGGGAGCGTTATTGCCATTGTTGCCGGTCAATACTCCGGTGACGCCGGTCACCACTCCGACAACGCCGCCGATCGCTCCGCCGAGAACGCCGCCGACCGGCCCGGCGGCCTTGTTGCCCTCGCGCGCACCCTTTTCGACGCCCTGCACGATCTGCGCATCGACCATATGAGGTACTGCGAGCAACGTGACGGTGGCGGCCCCAACCGCGGCGCACAATCTCCATTGCGCTCGCAGCTTCGCTACCGGGATGAGCATGATCGGGTCTCCGTGATCGGTGGTGGATTGCGGACTTGATGCGGGGGTAGGTTCGACGAATCCGGACTGTAGCGTTTCCGGCTTCGGCAAGTCTATCGGCCGCGCCGGGCATCACCATGGCGGAACAGAGTTCGCCGAGGCTTGACCGGAAACCTGCGGCTCAACGGCGCACCGTCTGCTTCCTTGTCTGCGTCACCCTCTGCGTGCATCGCAGCATGATCGCGAGACGCGCGGCAAACCGCCGGCAACTGCAATGATGCGAACGACGCTGCCTGCTATTTGACCACAACGTTAGTTCTACGTGGCATCAGCATCTCGTTTCTCGACAGATGCCGGCAATTCTGTTCTGATCGGTGTCAACGCAATCCCGCGACGTCGCGCAAACGCGACGCACAAAAACAACAACGGGATTCAAAAAAGTCTTTTGTCCGTTGGCTACCAGGGAGGGAATGCCATGTCACGGAAGAAGCTCTCGCGCCGAGAATTCGTCGCGGCGACAGCGCTGTCATCGGCCGCGCTGATTACAGCCCCCTACGTGCGTGGCGCCTACGCAGCCGGAAAGCTCTCGATGGGCTTCTGGGATCACTGGGTGCCCGGCGCGAACAGTGCGTCCACCGAGCTGGTCAATGAATGGGCTGCCAAGGAGAAAGTCGAGGTCCAGATCGACTACATCACCAGCCAGGGCAACAAGAACATCGTCACCATCGCGGCCGAGGCGCAGGCGAAATCCGGTCACGATATTTTCCAGATGCCGACATGGTGGCCCCAGGCCAACGCCGAGCTGCTCGAGCCGGTCAACGACATCATGGATCCGCTCCTCAAGCTGAACGGCGACGTCAACGGCACGGTGAAATATCTCGGCCAGGCCGGCGGCAAATGGCTCGGCGTTCCCGCCAGCGTCGGCAGCCAGATCAAGGGTCCCTGCTCGCGCATCGACCTGATGAAGAAACACGCCAACATCGACGTGCAGGAGATGTATCCGGTCGGAAGCGAGCCGAAAGCCGATAACTGGACCCTCGATACGTTCCTCAAGGCGGCTGAAGCCTGCCACAAGGCCGGATTCCCATTCGGTATCGGCCTTGGCGAAACCAGCGACAGCGTCGACACCGCCGGCGCGATCTTCCAGTCGTTCGGCGCGCAGCTGGTCGATGCCAAGGGCAACCTCACCGTCAAGACCGACGCGGTGCGCCAGGCCCTCGACTACTACAAGAAGCTGCTCGCCTTCCTGCCGCCCGATGTGGCGGCATGGGACGACGCGTCCAACAACAAGTGGCTGGTCGCCGGCAAAGGCGCGATGATCCTGAATCCGCCGAGCGCGTGGGCGGTCGCCAAGCGCGATGCTCCGCAAGTCGCGGAGCAATGCTGGACGCACGGGTTCCCGGCCGGGCCGAAGGGACGCTTCGCGCCCTATCTGCCGTTCTTCTGGTCGATCTGGTCGTTCTCGAAGAACAAGGAGGCGGCCAAGAGCCTGCTGTCCCACCTGTCGCAACCTGCATCGATCGAGAAGATGGTGGTCGCAAGCGGTGGCTATGACCTGCCGGCCTACGAAAAGCTCACGACCTTGAAGGTCTGGGCGGAGCAAGCGCCGCCAAAGGGGACGCTCTACCACTATCCGAACCCCTACAAGCACCAGACGCTGTCGATTGCGGCCTCGCCCGCGCCGCCCAAGATCGCGCAGCAGATCTACTTCCAGGCCACGCTGACCAAGATGTGCCTGCGGTACTACCAGGGTGAAAGCATGGAAAAGACACTCGCCTGGGCCGAGGGCGAGTGCGAAGGCTTCATGCGAAGCTGACGACAAGCGAGGTCTCGCGCGACCGCCCGTAATGTTGGCCGCGCGAGGTCCCGTCTTCACATCCCAGCCGTCGGACCGGCGAGCTGTGCAACCAACCCGCGCGAGGGACCTGCGTTATGGTTGATGTCGCATTCCAATCCAACCGCGCAGCCGCTGCCCAGACGGGACGAAGGCGCGTCGGCCTGCGCAACGCGCTGCGGCGCAAGTCGATGGCCGCGTTCCTGATGACCTTGCCGCTGATCCTCCTGATCGCGATCCTGGTGCTCTACCCGGCCCTCTACTCCTTGCACCTTGCGACGCTGAACAAGGCGATGACGAAGTTCGTCGGGTTCGGCAATTTCGAGTTCCTGTTCAAGCGCGACACCTTCTGGCTGGTGGTCAAGCAATCCTGCATTTTCGCGATCTCGGCGGTGATCTTCAAAGCCCTGATCGGCTTCATCGTCGCGCATTTCGTGCACAACGTACCCGCCAACAAGCAGCGCAAGTGGCGCGGCATGCTGCTGGTGCCGTGGGTGATCCCGCCGGCGATGAGCACGCTGGCGTGGCTCTGGCTGTTCGACCCCTCCTACAGCGCCTTCAACTACACGCTTTCCTTCTTCGGCATCGGGCCGATCCCGTGGACCGGCGATGCGATGTGGGCGCGCTTCTCGGTGATCCTGGTCAACGTCTGGTACGGCGCGCCGTTCTTCATGATCATGTATCTGGCGGCGTTGAAATCGGTACCCGACCAGCTTTATGAGGCGGCCGCGATCGACGGCGCCAATTGGTGGCAGCGCATCTGGTACGTGACCCTGCCGATGATGCGCAACATCATCGCGATCACGACGCTGTTCTCCCTGATCGTGACCTTCGCCAATTTCGACATCGTGCGCATCCTGACCGCGGGCGGCCCGCTCGACCACACCCATATCTTCGCCACCTGGGCATTCCGCGTCGGCATCGAGGGCAGCGATGTGCCGCTCGGCGCCAGCGTTTCGCTGTTCATGGTGCCGATCCTCGCGGTCGCGGCGATCTTCATCCTGCGCGACATCACCAAACGCGGGAACGAAGCCTGATGAGCTCGCTGACGATCGACAAGTCCGGACCGACCCGCAAGGTGAAGTACGGCAGCATGAGCCGCGACCGCGCCTGGGCGCTACGCTGGTCCTATTTCTTCCTGGTGCTGTTTGCGATCTTTTCGCTGGTGCCGCCGCTCTACATGCTGATCACCTCGCTGAAGAGCAGCGCGGAGATTTCCGCGGCGACCAACCCGTGGTGGGTATATCATCCGACGCTCTCCAACTACGCCGAGTTGCTGACCTCGAATCAGTTCCTGCGCTTCTTCTGGAATTCGGCCTGGGTCTCGATCATCGTGGTCACCATCACGATGCTGATCAGCGTGCCGGCGGCTTTTGCGCTGGCACGGATGAAGTTCTGGGGCTCGGCCACGCTCGCGACCGGCGTATTCCTGACCTACCTTATCCCCGACAGCCTGCTGTTCATCCCGCTGTTCAAGATGTTCGCGGTGATCGGCGACTGGACCGGCATCCAGCTCATCAATCGCTGGTATGTCCTGCTGTTCATCTATCCGACGCTGACGGTGCCGTTCTGCACCTGGATCATGATCGGCTATTTCGCCTCGATCCCGAAGGAGCTCGACGAGGCCGCGATCATCGACGGCGCGAGCTGGTTCCAGACGCTGACCCGCATCTTCATCCCGGTCGCCCTGCCCGGCCTGATCGCGGCCACGATCTTTGCCTTCACCGTCTCCTGGGCTCAGTTCCTCTATCCGCTGGTGTTCACGACATCGACCGATCAGCTGGTGCTGCCGGTCGGCATCATCACGACCCTGATCAAGGGTGACGTCTTCAACTGGGGACAGATCATGACCGGCGCCCTGCTCGGCGCCGCGCCGCCGCTGATCATCTACGCCTTCCTGATGGACTACTACATTGCCGGCCTGACCGCCGGTGCGACAAAGGGTTGAACTTATGGCTGACGTCAGTTTGCGGAAGGTTGTGAAGCGTTACGATGAGGTCGAGGCGGTGCGCGGCATCGACCTTGATATCGCCGACCATGAGTTCGTGGTGCTGGTCGGGCCGAGCGGCTGCGGCAAGTCGACGACGCTGCGGATGATCGCCGGCCTCGAGGACATTTCCGACGGCGACATCATGATCGGCGGCGACGTTGTCAACGACGTGCCGCCGAAGGACCGCGACATCGCGATGGTGTTCCAGAACTATGCGCTCTATCCGCATATGACCGTTGCCGAGAACATGTCGTTCGGTCTGCGGCTGAAGCACTATCCCAAGGCGGAGATCAAGAGCCGGGTCACCGAGGCCGCCCGCATGCTCGACATCACCGATCTGATCGATCGCAAGCCGAAGCAGCTCTCCGGCGGCCAGCGCCAGCGCGTCGCGATGGGGCGGGCGATCGTGCGCAATCCGAAGGTGTTCCTGTTCGACGAGCCGCTGTCCAACCTCGACGCCAAGCTGCGCGTGCAGATGCGGATCGAGATCAAGAAGGTGCATCAGAAGGTCCGCACCACGACGGTCTACGTCACCCACGACCAGGTCGAGGCGATGACGCTCGCCGACCGCGTGGTGGTGATGAACCACGGCAGGATCGAGCAGATCGGCACGCCCAACGAGCTCTACCACAAGCCGGCGACCCGGTTCGTCGCAAGCTTCATCGGCTCGCCCGCGATGAACTTCGTGCCCTGTCGGCTCGAGGACACCGCAGGCAAGCTCAACGTGCGGCTGACCGATCGCCTCGCTTTCGCGCTGCCGCCGGCACGCGCCGCCCGCTACCAGGCGCTCTCCCGCACCGACAAGCTGTTGCTGGGCATCCGGCCCGAGCACGTCATGGAGGCGCGGCCGCATGCCGAACCGGGCATCGAGCCGTTCGACGCGATGCTCGACGTCACCGAGCCGATGGGGATGGAGACCCTGGTTTATTTCACGCTCGAGGGCACCCAGGTCTGCGGCCGGGTCAATCCCAATGCCGGTGCGCAGGATGGCAGCCCGCTCCGATTGGCTGTGGACCTCAACAATATGCATTTGCTAAACGAGGTGACCGGCGCCGTCCTTTGACGGCGCACAAGAAACCTCAAGGGCAGGAAATGGCCACCAACAAGAAGAAGATCTTTATTACCCAGACTCTGTCGCCGGGGGCACGGGTGCTCCTCAACGAGCGGGACGACGTCGAACTCATCGAATTTCCCAACCTGATCTCCGCCAAGGACTTTCAGACCATGCTCGAGCAGCATGCGCCGGTCCATGGCGTGGCGCTCGGCGCAACCCGCTTCGGCGAGGCGGAGCTGGAGGCGTCCAAGGGCATGATGGTGGTGACCCGGATCGGCGTCGGCTATGACGCCGTCGATGTTCCGGCGCTGTCGCGCCGCAAGGTGCCGCTGATGGTCGCAGGCACCGCGAACTCTCCGTCGGTCGCCGAACAAGCCTTGTTCATGATGCTGACGCTGGCCAAGCGCGCGCAGGAAATGCACACGATGGTCAAGGACGGCACCTGGGCGAGCCGGCTCGGCGTGCTGCCGTTCGACCTCTACGGCAAGACCGTGCTGATCGTGGGCTTCGGCCGCATCGGCTCCCGCACCGCCAAGCGCTGCCTCGCCATGGAAATGAACGTGCTGGTCTACGATCCCTATAAGCCCGCCAGCGAGATCACCGCGACCGGCTGCGAGGCCGTGTCGAGCCTCGAAGCGGCGCTGCCGCGGGCGGACTTCGTCACCATCCACTGCCCGAAGAATCCCGAAACGGTCGGGCTGTTCAATGCCGCGCGGATGCGGCTGATGAAGCCGACCGCCTATCTCATCAACACCGCCCGCGGCGGCATCGTCGACGAGAAGGCGCTGCACGACGCGCTGGTGTCGGGCAAGCTCGCCGGCGCCGGCCTCGACGTGTTCGAGGTCGAACCGCCGCCGGTCGGCCAGCCCCTGCACGCTTTGCCCAACGTGATCATGGCGCCGCATGTGGCCGGCGTCACGGTCGAGGCCGTCGATCGCATGAGCGAGCAGACCGCACGCAATATCCTGAGCGTGCTGGATGGCAATCCGCTGCGCCAGAATGTGATCAACCAGGACGTCCTCGGCTGAGCTTTCAGCCTTCCTCGTTTGCGCCGCGGCCGATCCGAAAAGATCGGCCCGGCGATGCGGAGTACCCACATGGCTTTCAAGGAATTCGGCAACTACGATGCGGTCGGTCTCGCCGAGCTCGTCCGCAACAAGGACGTGACGCCGAAGGAGCTGCTCGACGAGGCGATCGCGCGCACCGCCGCCGTCGATCCCAAGATCAACGCGGTCGTCGTCAAGCATTACGACTATGCCGAGCGCCAGATCGCCAAGGGGTTGCCTGACGGTCCCTTCACCGGCGTGCCGTTCCTGCTGAAGGACCTCGATCTGCTCGAGGGCACCCGCACCACGTCGGGCGCCAGCCTGCTGAAGGACTTCGTCGCGGATCACAACGGCACCCTGGCCCAGCGCTTCCTCGATGCCGGGCTTGCAATCTTCGGCAAGAGCTCGAGCCCGGAATTCGGGCTGATGCCGACGACGGAATCCCGCCTGTTCGGCCCGACCCGCAATCCCTGGAATCTCGACCATTCCTCCGGCGGCTCGTCCGGCGGCGCTGGCGCTGCGGTCGCAGCCCGCATCCTGCCCGTCGCGCATGCCAGCGACGGCGGCGGCTCGATCCGGATCCCCGCCTCCGCTTCCGGCGTGTTCGGCATGAAGCCGACGCGCGCCCGCAACCCGGTGGGTCCCGATCGCGGCGAAGGCTGGGGCGGCTTCTCAGTCGGCCATGTGCTCAGCATCAGCGTCCGCGACAGCGCGGTCATGATGGATGCGATCCACGGTCCGGAGCCGTCGAGCCTCTATGTCGCGCCGCCGCCGGAGCGACCGTTCTCGCAGGAAGTCGGCCGCGATCCCGGCCATTTGCGCATCAGCTTCACCGACAAGTCGCCCTATGGCGATGCCATTGATCCCGAGATCGCCGCGGCGGTGCGCGACATAGCCAAGCTGCTGGCGGGCCTCGGCCATCATGTCGAGGAGCGCGCGCCGCCGCTTGCCGCCGATCCCGCCGCAGTCATGACGACCATCGTCGGCGGCAACACCGCGCTGACCGTCCGTCTGCTCGAGCAGCGCGTCGGGCGCACCCTGACGTCGGACGATGTCGAGCGGCTGACGCTCGCCAGCGGCCAGAACTCGGCCAAGATGACGCCGGCCGACTACGTCGCCGCGCAGCTTGGGGCATTCCAGATCTCGCGCGCTCTTGCGACCTTCTTCGAGGGTTGCGACATCTTCCTCAGCCCGACGCTGTGCGCGCCGCCGCTCCGCCTCGGCGAGCTCAACACGATGTCCGAGGACCTGACCCACATCGCGCCGGTGCTGCGCCGCTACATGCCGGGCACCTCGATGTTCAACATGTCCGGACAGCCGGCGATGTCGGTGCCGCTGGCCTGGAACAAGGCCGGTCTGCCGCTCGGCATGATGTTCGCGGCCAAGCTCGGCAAGGAAGGACTGCTGTTCCGCTTGGCCGGCCAGCTCGAACAGGTCCGCCCCTGGAAGGACCGGCGTCCGCCGGTTTGTGCCTAGCGACGCTTTCAAGCGAAGCGGATCCCGCTTCGCTTCAAGGCTGCGCGTCGGAACCGCCAGGGCTGACAAAGGATAGTCAGATCAGGTAGATAAGGAGGGCGTCGGCACGATTCCGCGCGGCGTCAGCTTGGGAGACCAAACCGTGAATGATCCGACCGACAATGCGCTGGCCGCAATCGCGAGCATTCTCGACCAGACGACCACACCTCCCGAGACCTCCAAATCGACCGACAAGACGGCGGACAAGCCAGCTGAGCCCGCCGCGGAGCCGTCGGCCTCGATAGCAATGCCGCCGCCTTTGCCGCCGTCCATCCAGGTCGTGTCCGTCACGGCCGTGTCCGTCGAGGCCGCGCCTGCCGAGCCGACGGCGGTCGAGCCGCCCCCGATCGAGGAGCCCGAACCGGTCGAACAGCCTGAGCCAAGTAAAGCTGAGGCAAGTGAACCGGAGCCAAGCGAACCGGAGCCGAGCGAGCCGGAAGCGGAGCCGGAGCCGATCCAGCCGCCGCCCCAAGCGATCGAGGCCAATGGCTATTCGAAATCCGGCCCTGGCCCGATGGCCGCGCTGCGCTTCCGCTGGACGGTGCGCCAGGACGGCGCCCAATATTATGTCGACGAGACCGTCGGCGAGGCATCGACCCCACTCGTCAACGGCCCGATGGATGGGGATGCCGCGATCAAATTCGTCGACGATCGCGAGGCCCAAGCGCGGCGGCGCTTCGAGCATTTCAAGCACGAGATGCTCAGCCGCACTGCGAGCGTCATTCGGGCGAGCGAGGACAGCAACGAGGCCTGAGACGCGATACGTGCCCTTCGGGCATCGCAATCAGATGCGGATGGAGAAGACCTCGATGTTTCGCGCGCTGGCCGGCCTCGCCCTCGCTTTGCTTCTGTCTGCCGCACACGCGCAGCAGGCGCCGTCCCGGCTCGATGAGATCGTCAAGCGCGGCATCCTGCGTGTCGGCATGACCGGCGACTACTTGCCCTTCACCTATCTCGACAAGGAGACCAAGGCCTTCCGCGGCTTCGATGTCGACATGGCGCAGTCACTCGGCAAGGCGCTCGGCGTCAAGGTCGAGTTCGTGCCGACATCGTGGCCGCAGATGACCAGGGATTTCGAGGCCGACGATTTCGACATCGCGATGGGCGGCGTCTCCATCACGTTCGACCGGCAGAAGAAGGGTCTGTTCTCCACGCCAATCATGCGCGAGGGCAAGACGCCAATCACGCGCTGTGCCGACACGGGCAAGTTTGAGACGATCGCCGAGATCGACAAAGCCGGCACCCGCGTCATCGTCAATCCCGGCGGCACCAATGAGCGCTTCGCGCGTGCCCATGTGAAAACCGCCGAGATCCGGGTCTTCAACGACAACACCAGGATCTTCGACGAGATCGCCAAGGGCGACGCCGACCTGATGATGACCGATGCGTCCGAGACGCGCTATCAGCAGAAGCTGCATCCCGGCGTGCTGTGCGCCGTGCATCCCGACAAGCCGTTCGACTTCGCGGAAAAGGCCTACTGGATGCAGCGCGACGTTGCCTTGAAGGCGTTCGTCGACCAATGGCTTCACATCGCGCGCGAAGATGGCAGCTACGCGAAGATCTACGCCGCGTGGTTCGAATAGCCTGCGTCACGCGCATAATTTGAAGCGCGCGGCCTGAAACCAGACCGCAATCCAGCGATTTGAACCTAAGCCGCAAGGATACGACTCATGTTCTGACCGTGATCTGGGACACGTTCAAGGAGGCGGTCACCGGATAGCCTTGCGAACGGAGTTCCCCGCATCGGAGATCGAGATGAGAAAGCTTCTGGCGATCGCCACGCTCGTACTTGCGAGCACGGCCGCAGCGCAGGCGCAGTACACATTCGATTACGGCGGCCGCACCATTCGCATCGATCCCGATCGCGGCACGGTTTCGATCCCCGGCGTCTACGACAATACCGGCCGCGGCACCAAGCGCGCCAAACGCGACGACACCGAGCAGAAGCGCAAGGCTCCGAAGGAAGCCAACACGGACGCCAGGACGGACACCAAGACGGATTCCCAGACCGCGCCGCCCGGCGCGCCCGCGGCGGCTGCTCCGCCCGCTCCGCCGGCCGTCGATCAGGCCGCCGTCCCACCGGCGGCTGCCGCAACAACGACAGAGCCGGCCAGCACGGGTGTTGCCGCCACGCCGCCTTCAGCTACAGCAGCGACCACACCGCCGCCGCCCGCGCCGCCAGCCGTCCAGCAAACTGCTGCGCCGGCCGCAAAGCCCACCACCGCTCCAACCGTTGGTGCCGCCTCGCCGAACGCTCCAACGCCCAAGCCGCTTGCCAACCCCGTGCAAGCAGCGAACTCGCCGCTCGGCGTCTGGCTCACCGAAGAGAAGGAAGGCAAGATCCGCATCGAGCAATGCGGTGCCAATCTCTGCGGCTACGCCGTCGACAAGAAATCGAACGCCAACGGCGAACAGGTCCTGATCAACATGAAGCCGGGCAAGGACAAGTGGAGCGGCCGCATCTTCGATCCGAACAGCGGCAGCACCTACGATTCCAGCATCGCGATGAAGAGCCCGGACACGCTGCGCGTCCAGGGCTGTGCATTCGGCGGCATGTTCTGCGGCGGCCAGACCTGGACGCGGGTGAATTAATCGGCCGGAATTCGTAGCCCGGATGAAGCCAACGGGTCGCGCGAACGCGCGCCCGATGACAGGCTCCGCGAAATCCGGGGTTTTCATCCGAGAGATTGCCCCGGATTGCGCTTCGCTCCATCCGGGCTACGCATACGCCGGGCTACGCATACGAAAGAGCCCCGCTCGAGAGCGGGGCTCTCATCTTGCGAACTGCTACGACGCTTCAGCCGACCTTGCCGTTGTATTCCTCGTCGGTGACGTGCTCCATCCAGGTCGAATAGACGCCATCGAGCGCCTCCTGCATGGCGATGTGGGTCATGCTGTTGTCCGGCGAGGCCCCGTGCCAGTGCTTCTCGTTCGGCGGAATCCAGACGACATCGCCGGGACGGATCTCCCTGATCGGGCCGCCCTTGGCCTGCACGCGCCCGATGCCGGAGATCACATACAGCGTCTGTCCGAGCGGATGGGTGTGCCAGGCGGTGCGTGCGCCGGGCTCGAACGAGACGCGCGAGGCGTTGAGCCGCGCCGGCGCAGGCGCCATGTTGATCGGGTCCTGCAACACGGTGCCGGTAAAATTCTCCTTCGGCGCGCGGCGGGTCGGCCGCGAGCCGGAAACGTGGATGTCCATGGGGTTACCTCCCTTTCTTGACGTTATTTCTTGGTGGCGGCGTAGCGCGCCTTGGTCTCGGCATTCATCGGATACAGGCCGGGCAGCTGGGCGCCATTGTTCACCTCGTTGACGATCCAGGCTTCCATCCGTTCCTGCTCCGGCCCCTCGGCCAGCACGTGATCGAGAAACGCCTGCGGGATCAGCACCGCGCCGTCCTGGTCGGCCACCACCACGTCGTTCGGGAATACGGCAACGCCGCCGCAGCCGATCGGTTCGCCCCAGCCGACGAAGGTCAGACCTGCAACCGACGGCGGAGCCGCGTAGCCGTCGCACCACACCGGCAGGCCGGTGCCGAGCACGCCCTCGACGTCGCGCACCACGCCGTCGGTGATCAGCGCCGTCACCCCGCGCTTGGCCATGCGGGCGCAGAGGATGTCGCCGAAAATGCCGGCGTCGGTGATGCCCATGGCATCGACCACGGCAATGCAGCCCGCCGGCATCGCCTCGATCGCGGTGCGGGTCGAGATCGGCGACGACCAGGATTCCGGCGTCGCCAGATCCTCGCGGGCCGGCACGAAACGCAGCGTGAAGGCCGGTCCGACCAGCCGCTTCTGCCCCGGCTTCAGCGGCTTGGTGCCGCGCATCCAGATGTTGCGCAGGCCCTTCTTGAGCAGGACGGTGGTGATGGTGGCGGTGGACACATGCGACAGCGTCGCGATCGCTTCGGCGGACAGTGACATCTGGAAAGAGTGCTCCGATGGAGGAAAAGACCGGCGCATGTTGCCGGGCAAAGGCTTTGCGTCAAGGGCTGCGCGAAAAAGCTGCGATCATCCAAATTTATCGGCGGCATGCCGATTAATTTATTGAAGTTGCTGCATCATTTTGCACTAAGCGAATTCCGTTTTATCTCGAAACACGCTAGCTTGATGGCTGACGACAGCGCTTGACCCAATGGCCGAACCCTTAAGTCCTCCCCGCCTTTTGCCGAGTGGCGACAGCGCCATCACGGTGGAATTCAGCCGCACCATCGATGACGCCGCCAACCGGCGGGTGCTGGCGCTCGACCGCGTGATATCCGCCGAGCCGATCGCCGGCATCACCGAGACCGTGCCGACCTACCGGTCGCTGCTGGTGCATTACGACCCCATCCAGATCACTTTCGATGCGCTCGGCGAGCAACTGCTGGCACGCGCCGCCAAGGCGCCGCCGACCGAGACCGGAACGCGGCGCTGGCGTATCCCGGTGACCTATGGCGGCGAGCACGGCATCGATCTCGAGGATGTCGCGAAGGCGCTCCAAACCACGCCCGACCAGATCGTGGCCCGCCATGTCGCCGGCGACTATCGCGTCGCCATGATCGGCTTCACGCCGGGCTGGTCCTATCTCAGCGGACTGGAGAAGTTCCTGCACATGCCCCGGCGCAAGGATCCGCGGCTCCTGACCCCGGCCGGCACCATTTCGATCGGCGGCATCCAGACCGGCGTGCAGTGCCTGGCCGGCCCGAGCGGCTGGCACCTGCTCGGCCGCACGCCAGTTCGAACCTACCAGTTGCATCGCGATCCGACCTTCCTGCTCGAGCCGGGCGACGCCATCACCTTCAACGCAGTCGACGCCAAGACGTTTGCCGAACAGGACCGCGCCGCCGAGGCCGGCGAGTTCGTCGCTGAACTGGTGACGCCATGAGCAAGCTCGTCGTCACCTCGATCGGCCCGGCAAGCTCGGTGCAGGACGCTGGTCGTCCGGGCTCGCAGCGCTACGGTCTCGTGCCGAGCGGTGCGATGGACCGGCTTGCGCTGGCCGCCGCCAATACGCTGGTCGGCAACGACCTGTTCGCCGCCGCGGTCGAGATCGGCCCGTTCGGTGCCAGCTTCACCGCGCGCGGCAGCGCGGTGCGTGTCGCCCTCGCCGGCGCGTCGCGCAATGCGGATATCGGCGGCCGGCCGGTCGCGTTCGACAGCTCGGCGACGCTCGCCGAAGGTGAGACGCTCACTCTCGGCTTTGCCCGCGGCGGCTCGTTCAGCTATCTCGCGATCGAGCACGGCATCGAAGGCGAGCCGATGTTCGGTAGCCTCGCCGTCAACGCCCGCGCCGGACTCGGCAGCCCCTACCCGCGGCCGCTGCAAAGCGGCGACGAGTTGACGACGCAGGCCGCGAGCGGCGCGCCCGAACGCCGCATCGAATTGCCGGCCGCGACCGATGCGCCGATCCGCATCGTGTTCGGCCCGCAGGATGACGAGTTCGCCGAGGACCACAAGAAGCTGTTGGTCGACAGCGAGTGGAGGATCTCGGCGACCAGCGACCGCATGGGCTATCGCCTCGAAGGTCCCGTCATCAAGCATCTCGACGGCCACAACATCGTCTCTGACGGCACCGTGAACGGCAGCATCCAGGTGCCCGGCAACGGCCAGCCGATCGTGCTGATGCCGGACCGCGGCACCAGCGGCGGCTATCCGAAGATCGCGACGGTGATCACGGCCGATTTCGGCCGCTTCGCGCAGATCTCGGCCGGCCGGCCGTTCCGCTTCAAGGCGGTGACGATGGCGGAAGCGCAAGCCGAGGCAATCAAGTTCCACGAGCTGCTGCGTTCCCTGCCCGACCGCCTCCGCGGCATCGAGGATTTTGGTCTCAACATCGAAGCGCTGCGGGATGCGAATGTCGCGGGTCAGGCCGTCAACGCCGTCGATGTGTCGACCTGGCAAGTTGCGCTACCCTGAATCTGTACAACAACAGACGGATCGATCGTCATGACCTCAACCATCGACCTCAATTGCGATCTCGGCGAAAGCTTTGGCCCGTGGGAAATGGGCAATGATGCCGCGATGATCGAGCTTGCGACCTCGGTCAACGTCGCCTGCGGCTTTCATGCCGGCGATGCCGACATCATGCGCAAGACGGTCGAGCTCGCGAAGGCGCGCGGCGTCAGCGTCGGCGCCCATCCCGGTTATCGCGACCTGCACGGCTTTGGCCGCCGCCCGATGCCGGGACTGACGTCCTCGGAGATCGAGAACCTGATCGCCTATCAGATCGGCGCGCTGCAGGCGATCGCGACCGCGGCCGGCCACAAGGTCACCCATGTGAAGGCGCATGGCGCGATTTCCAACGTCGCCTGCGAGGACGACATGACCGCAAGGGCGATCGCCAATGCGATCAAGGCGGTCGATCCGAGCCTCGTGTTCGTGGTGCTCGCGAATTCGAAACTGGTGCGTGCCGGCGAGGCTGCCAATCTGCGCATGGCGCATGAGGTGTTCGCCGATCGCGCCTATGAGGACGATGGCAACCTGGTGTCGCGCAAGAAGCCCGGCGCGGTGCTGCACGATCCCAAGGCGATCGCCGATCGTGTGGTGCGGATGGTGCAGGACGGTGCCGTCGTCTCGGTCACCGGCAAGGTGATCAAGATGCAGACCGATACCGTCTGCATCCACGGCGACACGCGCGGTGCCGTCGAGATCGCGCGCGGCCTGCGCGAGGCGCTGAAGCAGGCGGGCATCACCGTTGCACCGTTCAAGACCGCGCACTGAGCCGCGAACGCATCGATCAAAAAAAGGGCCGGCCGCCGCGCTGGCCCTTTAGATTCCGTTAAGAGTCTTCTTAAACCCAAACTTGCCGTTTGATTGTTAGGTGCAGCTTCCGAGCCTTTGATTGTCCTCTTAGGAAATTGGGTACGAAAGCATGTTCCGCACCAGCCTCTCCCTCACCATCGCCGCGGTTGCTACCGCCGCCTTCACCAGCGCGGCATCCGCCGGCTGCTACAGCTGCTATACGCCGCCGCCGCAGCCGTGCACGACCTGCTATCAGGTGCAGAGCGTGCCGCCGCAATATCGCACGGTGCAGGAAACCGTCATGGTGGCGCCGGGCCGCGTCGTCGCGCATCGCACGCCGGCGCAGTATCGCACCGTGATGGTGCCGAAGACGGTGATGGTCGCGCCCGAGGGCGTCGCCTATGAGCGCATCCCGCCGCAATACGCCACCCAGGAGCGCGTGCAGATGGTCTCGCCGGGCTATTCCTACTATGCGCCGGTTCAGCCGACCTGCAACACCTGCGGCGGCGGATACGGCTACTGAGCTGCCAGCATCCACCCAACACAAAGCCGCCGCCTGAGGATATCGGGCGGCGGCTTTTGAATGTTCCGAAGCGCCTAGAACGGGTGGACGGACAGCGTGCCGAACACGATGGCCGCGATCACCGCAAAGGCGCTGTACAGCGCCGCCGTGTGAATTCCGGTCCCGGACTTCCGTGAAATGTTTCGCGCGTAAAGGTGCAGGCGGGCTTCCGCCGATAGCTCGCGCATGGTCGATCTCCAACGCCCCATTCTCGGGCATATGGAATATCGTTCGCGGGCGGATTCAAGCGGGCGGCAAAAATAGCGATGCCGCCGCCTTCGGGAACCCGGTTCCGAGAGGAATATTCCTCCTCGCGCGCTCGACCGAGAATCCTATTCGCTGCAATTCGAGGCGTCGGGAACCCGCACCAGTCCCGCACTAACCAAAATCTCGAAAACAACCCCATGCAAAGTAGCCGGAGGCGGAGTTGCGTCGCGCTCAGGCCTTCCAGCGCCCGATCTTGAACGCCGCCAGATGCCCGGGAACGTCGCTCGGGTCGAACGGCGGGCCGGCGAAAGCCCCAATGGCACTGGAGGCGCCGGCCGGGCGACCCGACGCGGCGTCGTAGAGGTCGGGCCTGAACACGGCCATGGCGGTCTTCAGCGCCTCCGGCCGGTACGGCGCCTGGCCCCAGCGAACCATCTGCGCATAGAGCCAGGCCGCCTGCCCCGGGTCAGGCCGCGCCGCTGCCTCGCGCCCGACCAGCAGATAGCGATTGCTCTCGCGCATGGTGCCGTCGGGCGAGATCTTCAGCTGGCCATCGAGCGTACGTTGGATGACGCTGGCATCGACGCCGATCCGCTCGGGCGGCGCCAGGATGCGCGCGACCTCGGACCGGTTCTCGGGCCGCTCGATGAACTCCACGGCGCGCAGATGTGCGCGCACCAGCGCCGCCACGATATCGGGATGCTTCTCCGACCAGCTCTGCCGCACCGCCAGCACCTTTTCCACCGCGCTGAGCAGGATGTCGGAGACGAAATGCAGGATGTGGCCGATGCCGAGATCGACCGCGATCGAATTCCAGGGCGCGCCGACGCAGAACGCGTCGACATGGCCGTTGGCGAGGCTGTCGACCATATAGGGCGGCGGCAGCACCACGAGCTGGACGTCCTCATCGGGATCGACGCCGCCGGCGGCCATCCAGAACCGCAACTGGTAATTGTGGGTCGAGAACGGGAAGGTCATGCCGAAGGTCAACGGCTCCGCCCCGCTCTTGCGCCGCTTGGCCACCACGCGGGCGAGCGCCTGTGCGGTTGCCATCGGATCGAAGCGGTCGCCGTCGAGCTCTTCCATCAGCGCGGCGTGCAGCGCCGGCGAGACCGTGATGGCATTGCCGTTGAGCCCGAGGTTGAAGGGCGCCGCGATCGGCACCTTGACGTGACCGAGCCCGAGGCTCGAGGCGATCGCCACCGGCGCCAGCAGATGGGCGGCATCGAACAGGCCGATATTGAGCTTGTCGCGGACGTTCGACCACGACACTTCCCGCACCAGCGTGACGTCGAGGCCTTCGGAAGCGGCAAATCCCTTGTCGACGGCAACGATCAGCGCGGCAGCGTCGACCAGCGGAATGAACCCGATGCGCAAAGATGTGGTCATTTCAGGAGCTCCGACGCCGTCAGGATCGATTGCGCGATCTCGCCGATCTTCTTTTTCTCGCGCATCGCGGTCGAGCGCATCAGCACGTAGGCCTCCTCCTCGGTCAGCCCCTTCACCTTCATCAGGATGCCCTTGGCGCGGTCGATCACCTTGCGCTCCTCCAGCGCATGCTTGGTGCGATCGAGCTCGTCCTGCAATTTGGCGAAGGCATTGAAGCGGGACACGCAGAGATCGAGGATCGGTTTCATCCGCTCCTTCTTGAGGCCGTCGACGATGTAGGCGGAGACGCCGGCCTCCACCGAGGCCTGGATCGAGGCGGCGTCGCTCTGGTCGACGAACATCGCGATCGGCCGGCGGACCGCGCGGCTGACCTGGAACATTTGTTCCAGCACGTCGCGGCTGGGGTTCTCGAGGTCGATGACGATGATCTCGGGGTCGAGCGCATAGATTCGCGAGAGCAGGCTCTGCATCTCGCTGATATGCACGACATCCGTATAGCCGGCCTCCCGCAGTCCCTCCTCCAGGATGGCCGCTCGGATCGGGCTCTCGTCGACTATGACGATCTTGGGAGACGACTCAGCGCTCATCGACGACTCTTAAGGACCCGGCAAGGCCATCCATATCATGCCGGAAGCCCCGGGAAAGGGTTGTAATTCTCGGCAATTGGGACTAGCTCCTGCCCATTCATCAGGCAGATCAGAGATATGCAAGAGGCCGCGGCGCCGAAAGTGAGCTTTGTGTCCTTGGGGTGCTCCTGAGACAACAAATTTAAACTTTTGAGCCGCCCACTCCCAAGGAAAAACGGTGCCCGAAGGCAGACTTTCATCTGAACCATCAACTCGTCAAAGCGTGCACTCATTAATGCGAGATGTCGGCTTCCACAGGCGAAGCAGAACTCATGTGCTCAATCCGTGCTTCACCGGTCGTGAATCCACTTCCGACATCACCAGTACCGGCGGGCTCCCGTCCGCCTATTCTCACTAACACTGATCCCTGCTCAGGGCTTGATAAGCGCCCCTATTCCTCCAGCGTCATCTAGGTGGTGCGCCGCACGCTGATTTCGAAACGCCGGCTCTGTGCGAGCTTTTGACGCGGCTGGGATGTCTCAAAGTGATCCACACGCCTATCGGATTTCCGTTACCATTTAGATGATCAAAGATGGCCTTGGCTGAACTTGATCAAGACGCACGCTGGCGACGCCTCTCAGTGCGAGGTGATCGCGTGACGCTAAGCTCAGTCGCCACACCCTGATCCTCCGGGCCTTCATCGATATTGCGGTGAGGCATCTGACGCGTGCCAGCGTTTTCGAGAGGAGGAAACCTCATGAAGCGTAGCGCAATCGGAATGTTCATCGCGTCATGCCTCATCGGGACCGTGACGCTTATGCCGCAAGATTTGCAAGCTCAAGATGCAAAGGTAAGGATGGCGATGGAGACCATGGAGTCGATGGCGCACAAACTCGGCCCGCCAAAACTTGATGGGACGGATTCCGTCGCTGGCAAGGAGGTCCCTGCCATCTACTTCGGTTCAACGAAGATGAACAACAATTTTGAATTAGTGGATGATGTCGTGAAACAAGCTCAAGGCACGGCTACGATCTTCGTGAAGAGCGGCGACGAGTACGTACGGGTTGCGACGAACGTGAAAAAGGACGATGGCTCGCGAGCGATCGGTACCGTTCTGGATCCGAAGGGAAGAGCGATTGAATCCATTAGGAAGGGAGAAGCCTTCTATGGAGAGGTCGATATCCTCGGCAAACCTTACATCACAGGCTACAAGCCAATACGGGACGCCTCGCAAAATGTGATCGGAATCTACTACGTCGGTTACATGAAATAGATTGCGGCGTGATCCGTTAGGCATTGCCGGCTCGGAGAGCTCGGGCAATTGAACAGGACTGCCGTGCGGCACGACATGCTATAGCCTCCGGACAGGGGCCGACTGTCCCTTTCCGGAGGCCAGGTCCGAGTTTGGCCCATCGCGTTGGCTGGCGGATGTCCGCTTTGTGCCGCTTGTGAGTGTTAAGCAGACGTTCAACCAGCCGGCTGATAGAGCGCATCCTTCATCGCTTCGGTAAGCTCGATCGGAACGAGCTTCCACCCACCAGGAACTTTCAGTTCCCTTGGCACTCCTTGATTTCATTCACTATGCAGGACTCTCAATTTTCCATCACGGGAACATGCCGAGCAGTTGAATTTTTCCATCGGATCAATTAGTTGGATCGCCATATCCGAACAATTCAGATCATGGCTCCAGACGACCACATGGAACGAGCGCCCCATATTTCATTCGTCAGTCTTGGCTGCCCCAAGGCGCTGGTCGATTCCGAGCGCATCATCACCCGGCTGCGCGCGGAGGGCTATGAGCTGGCGCGCAAGCATGACGGCGCCGACATCGTCATCGTCAACACCTGCGGCTTTCTCGACAGCGCCAAGCAGGAATCGCTCGCCGCGATCGGCGAGGCCATGGCCGAGAACGGCAAGGTCATCGTCACCGGCTGCATGGGCGCCGAACCCGAGCAGATCGAGAGCGCCTATCCCGGCGTGCTCTCGATCACGGGGCCGCAGCAATATGAGAGCGTGCTGGACGCCGTGCACCGCGCGCTGCCGCCGGCGCACAATCCGCATATCGACCTGGTGCCGCCGCAAGGCGTCAAGCTGACGCCGCGGCACTACGCGTATTTGAAGATTTCCGAAGGCTGCAACAACCGCTGCAGCTTCTGCATCATCCCGAAGCTGCGCGGCGATTTGGTGTCGCGGCCGGCCAATGACGTGCTGCGCGAGGCCGAGAAGCTGGTGAAGGCCGGCGTCAAGGAATTGCTCGTCATCTCGCAGGACACCTCGGCTTACGGGGTCGACCTGAAATACGCCGAGAGCCCCTGGCAGGATCGCAGCGTCCGCGCAAAATTCTTCGATCTCGCCAAGGAGCTCGGCGAGCTCGGCGCCTGGGTGCGGCTGCAATATGTCTACCCCTACCCGCATGTCGACGAGGTCATCGGCCTGATGACCGAGGGCAAGGTGCTGCCCTATCTCGACATCCCCTTCCAGCATGCGAGCCCCGATGTGCTGCGCGCGATGAAGCGCCCGGCTGCGCAGGAGAAGACGCTGACGCGAATCCAGAAATGGCGCGAGCAGTGCCCCGACCTGACGCTGCGCTCGACCTTCATCGTCGGCTTCCCCGGCGAGACCGATTCCGATTTCGCCTATCTGCTCGACTGGCTCGATGAAGCGGGGATCGACCGGCTCGGCTGCTTCAAATACGAGCCGGTCGCCGGCGCCACGTCGAACGCGATTCCCAATGCCGTGCCCGACGAGGTCAAGCAGGAGCGCTGGAATGCGCTGATGGCCCGCCAGCAGAAGATTTCGACGAGGCGCCTGAAGCGCAAGGTCGGCACCCGCCAGCAGGTCATCATCGACGAGGTCGGTCCGACGGTGGCGAAGGGCCGGTCAAAGGCCGACGCGCCTGACATCGACGGCGCCGTCTACCTCACCAGCCGCCGCCCGCTGAAAGTCGGCGAGATCGTCACCGCCAAGATCGAGCGCTCCGACGAATACGACCTCCACGGCAGCGTTGCCGGATTCTGACGCTTGACATGTTCCGGCGTTCGGCTGTATGGGCGTGCGCCATGAAGCTGAACCGGACCCACCGCCGCGCCATCTGCCGTCGTCGCACCCGCGACGATGCTGGGCTGCGCCGTGTCCGACGCCATCGCTGATCTTATAAATCAGCCAAGGTTTTCGAGAAGGCCGCGCCCCCAAAGCGCGGCCTTCTCGCTTTTCGGCCAGCCCCTTCCACACCGACCCCAGAGGAGAACGACATGACCAACGCTACCCATCCGTTCGATGCGCTGATGGACATCACCGCTCGCCCCGAGGTCGTGTTCGTGCGCGGCGCCGGCTCATACCTCTGGGACGCCAATCGCAACCGCTATCTCGACTTCGTGCAGGGCTGGGCCGTGAATCCCCTCGGCCACTCGCCGGTCATCGTGGCCGACGCGCTGGCCGCGCAGGCCAGACGGCTGCTCACGCCAAGCCCGGCGTTCTACAACGAGCAGAGCCTGAAACTGGCAAAGCTGTTGGTCGACAACAGCTGCTTCGACCAGGTGTTCTTTGCCAATTCGGGCGCGGAGGCCAATGAGGGCGCGATCAAGCTCGCGCGCAAATATGGCACGAAGTACAAGAATGGCGCCCACGAGATCATCACCTTCGAAGGCGGCTTCCACGGCCGCACGCTCGCGACCATGTCGGCCTCGGGCAAGAAGGCGTTCGAGCCCCTGTTCGAGCCGAAGGTCTCGGGCTTCCGCAAGGCCCGGCTGAACGACATCGAGTCGGTGCGAAAGTTGATCTCGTCGTCGACGGTCGCGGTCATGCTGGAGCCGATCCAGGGTGAGGCCGGCGTCTGGCTCGCGACGGATGCGTTTTTGAAGGAGTTGCGGGCGCTGACCCAGCAGCGCGGCCTGCTGCTCATTGTCGACGAGATCCAGACCGGCATCGGCCGGACCGGAAAGCTGTTCGGCTATCAGCACGCGGGGATCGAACCCGACATCATGACGCTCGGCAAGGGCGTCGGCGGCGGCGTGCCGCTCGCGGCCCTGCTCGCGACCGAGCATGCCTCGTGCTTCGATCACGGCGATCAGGGCGGCACCTTCAACGGCAATCCGCTGATGTGCGCCGCGGGGCTTGTCGTGCTCGATCAGGTCGGCAAGACCGATTTTCTGAAATCGGTCGTCGATGCCGGTCTTTTGCTCGAGCGCGAATTGCAGCGGCTGTCGTCGCGGCATGGGCTCGGCGAGATCCGGGGCCGCGGCCTCCTGCTCGCGCTCGATCTCAAGATGCCGATCGGCGCGGCCGTCGTCGCCGAGGCGTTCGCGGCCGGCGTGCTGATCAACTCGCCGCAACCGGACACGCTGCGCTTCATGCCGGCGCTGAACGTGACGAGGGAGGAGATTTCCCTTGTCATCGACTGCCTGGATACGGTGCTGACCAAGGTCGGCGCGGCGCGACGGGTGGCGTAGTCGCCACCACCCCGTCATTCCGGGGCGATGCGCAGCATCGAACCCGGAATCTCGAGATTCCGGGTTCACGCTTCGCGTGCCCCGGAATGACGATCTACTTACGGCCGCAATATCGCCGCGCCGGTGGTCGCCCTGCTCTCCAGGTCGATATGCGCCTTGGCCGCATCCTTCAGCGCATAGGCATGGTTGATCGGCACGTGCAGCTTGCCGTTGATCACGGCCGCGAACAGCGTGTCGGCGCCTTCGAGCAATTCCTTGCGGGTGCCGACATAGTCGTTGAGCTTGGGCCGCGTCGCGAACAGCGAGCCGTGGTTGTTGAGCTCGGCGAGCGGGAACGGCGGCACCGGACCCGACGCGTTGCCGAAGGAGACGAACAGGCCGCGCGGCCTGAGGCAGGACAGCGATCCCGGGAACGTGGTCTTGCCAACGCCGTCATAGACGACGTCGCAGAGCTCGCCACGGCTGATCTGCTTGACGCGTTCGACGAAGTTCTCCTCGTTGTAGAGGATGACGTGATCGCAGCCATTGGCGAGCGCGAGATCGGCCTTCGCCTTCGAGCCGACGGTACCGATGACATGCGCGCCGAGCGCCCGCGCCCATTGGCAGGCGAGCAGCCCGATGCCGCCCGCCGCGGCGTGGATCAGCACGCGATGGCCCTGCTCGACCTTGAAGGTCTTGTGCAGAAGGTACCAGACCGTGAGCCCCTTGAGCATCAGCACGGCGCCCTGCTCGTAGGTGATGTGGTCGGGCAGTTTGACGAGCTTGTCGGCCGGGATGACGCGCTCGGACGCGTAGCCACCGAGATTGTAGTAATAAGCGACGCGATCGCCGGGGTGGAAATTGGTCACGCCCGGACCCACGGCCAGGACCTCGCCTGCGGCCTCATTGCCGGCAATGAACGGCAGGCCGGGCGCCTTGTAGAGGCCGGTGCGGAAATAGACGTCGATGAAATTCAGACCGACCGCATGCTGGCGGATCCGGACCTCGCCAGTCCCCGGCGCGCCCACCTCGACGTCCTCATAGGTCAGGACTTCCGGTCCCCCCACCTGGTGCACGCGCACAGCCTTGGTCATGTCATCACTCCCCTCAGATATCAGCGTCAAGCGAGCGAATGCCATCGCGGCCGGCTTGTCAACCAAGCGGGCCGGAACCGGCTACGGCATGGTCCGGAAAAGCGCGAAGCGGTTTTCCCTCGCGACAAACGCGCAGCGTTGGCGCGGAGACAATGCCCATTAGCGCGCCGGCCTCTTGCGGTTGCGCTTGGCCATGACGTTGAACGCCTCGACGGCGGCCGAGAAGGCAATCGCGAAATAGATGTAGCCGCGCGGAATGTGGAATTTGAATCCGTCGGCCACCAGCGCCACGCCGATCAGCACCAGGAAGGCCAGCGCCAGCATCTTGGTGGTCGGATGCTCCGCGACAAACCGCGCTACCGGTCCCGACGAGATGTACATGATGACGCAGGCGATCACGACCGCCGCGATCATGATCTCGATGTCCTGCGCCATGCCGATCGCGGTGATGATCGAATCCAGCGAGAACACCAGGTCGATGATGATGATCTGCACGATCACCCAGAAGAACGCGCTGGCGCTCGGCCTGTCGTCGGCTTCCGCCTCGCGCGCCTCGACCTCGCCGTGGATCTCGTGGGTTGCTTTCGCGATCAGGAACAGGCCGCCGCCGATCAGGATGATGTCGCGCCACGACAACTCGACGTCCCTGACTGATATCACCGGCTGGGTCAGCCCGATCAGCCAGACCAGGATCGAGAGCAGCAGAATGCGGAACACCAGCGCCAGCAGCAGGCCGATCTGCCGCGCGCGCTTGGCCTGTGCGGGCGGGATCCGCGACACGATCACCGACAGGAAAATCACGTTGTCGATGCCGAGCACGATCTCGAGCGCAGTCAGGGTCAACAGCGCCGCCCAGGCTTCCGGGCTGGTGATCAATTGCATCATGCTCTGAAGGCTTTCATCCGGCGGATCACGGTATCGCTGCCGATGATGTAGGCGGCGATGGCGCAGAGCCCGAAGGTAATCGGAGCTCCGACCACGAAGTCGTTGGCAAGCGTGTACATGCCGAGCAGCGCCCATGCGGCGAGCAGCCACAGCGTCAGCCAGCGCAGCCGCACCACACGCAGCGGGTGCAGCACGTGGAACGGCGCGAAGGTCAGCGCGATCAGGGCCGCGACCACGATCGTCGACAGCACCGGCGGCAGGTGCAGCAGGAACAGATAGAACGCCGCCGCATTCCACAGCGCCGGGAAGCCGCGGAAATGGTTGTCATCGGCCTTCATGCGGCGGTCGGCGAAATACAGCGCGCTGGAGACCACGATGCCGATGCCGAGGATCGGCGCGGCCAGCGGCAGCAGCATGCCGCTCGCGGTGATCGCATAGGCCGGCACGAACACATAGGTGACGAAATCAACCACCAGGTCGAGCACCTCGCCCGACCAGTTCGGCTGTAGCCGCACCACGTCGAGCCGGCGCGCCAGCGGGCCGTCGATCCCGTCGATGATCAGCGCGACCCCGAGCCAGGCGAACATGTTGGCCCAGTGCTCGCGCACCGCCTCCAGCATCGCCAGCAGCGCCACTCCGGCACCGAGCGCCGTGAAAATATGAACGGAGAATGCGGCGGTCCGCATCCGTTCTGGCAACGCATCAGGCTGGCTCGAATGCTCCATCGGCCGAAGTGCTATCAGGAATCGGACCGGTTTGCATATGCGGTCTTGCGGCGTTCCGCCGCGCAAAGGGAAACTCTTGGTGGTTAGCGATGGCTTGAAAATCGGGCCAAGCATGTCAAATGTCCTGATATGGCCGACAGCTCGCTGGATTATGACGTTATCGTAATAGGCGGCGGTCCGGCCGGATTGACGGCTGCGATTGCCCTTGCCGACGCCGGTGCACGGACCGCGCTGCTGGCGCGCCGCGCACCCTATGCCGACAACCGGACCACCGCGCTGCTCGGTGCCTCGACCGATATCCTGGACCGGCTGGACGTCTGGCGGCGCTGCAGCGACCGAGCGGCGGCGCTCAAGACCATGCGCCTCGTCGACGACACTGGCCGCCTGATCCGTGCGCCCGAGGTGCGCTTCTCATCCGACGAGATCGGCCGCGAGCAATTCGGCTTCAACATCGACAACCGCTCGCTGGTCGCCGCGCTCGAGGACCGCGCCGGTGAACTATCCGCGCTGACGCGGTTCGACGATGAGGCCGCCTCAGTGCGGCCGGACGATGCCGCGGTCACCGTGGTGACGCGGCAGGGCCAGTCGCTTCAGGCCCGGCTCGTGGTCGGTGCCGACGGGCGCAATTCATTGTCCCGCGAGGCCGCCGGCATCGCGGTGACGAGCCGCGACCTCGGGCAGTCCGCCCTCACCTTCAACATCACCCACACCCGGCCGCACCAGAACATCTCGACCGAGTTCCACACGGAGCACGGCCCCTGCGTGTTCGTGCCGCTCAGCGGCGTCAGAAGCAGCGTGGTCTGGGTCTCGGCGCCCAAGGAGGCCGAGCGGCTGATGGCGCTCGGCGACGACGAATTGTCCCTCGCCGCCGAGCGGCAATCGCATTCGATCCTCGGCCGCGTCGAAGTCCAGGGCGGCCGTCACGTGTTTCCACTGGCGATCGAGCGGCCGCGGCAATTCGCCAAAAACCGGATCGCGCTGGTCGGGGAATCCGCCCATGTGCTGCCGCCGATCGGCGCGCAGGGCCTCAATATGGGACTGCGCGATGCCGCCGATATCGCCGAGATCACGGGCCAGGCGATCGGTCGCGGCGAAGATCCCGGCGCGCCCAATGTGCTGTGGCGCTACCAGGCGGCGCGGCGCCCTGATGTCGCCAGCCGGACCTGGGCGATCGACATCGCCAACCGATCGCTGCTGAGCGATTTCCTCGGCATGCAGACGGCGCGCGCTGCCGGCCTGCATCTGCTCGGCGCATTCGGCCCGTTGCGGCGACTAGCGATGCGCGAAGGCCTCGCGCCGTCATGGCGGCGCTGAGAACGGCGTACGTTAAGGAAACACCAGCCGTCCGCTCTGGATGAACCACATCACGCTGGTCAGCGTGACCACCGAGGCGAAGGTGCCGATCAGCACCGCGACCGAGGCCGGCTCGATCCAGGTGTCGTTCTGCCGCGCGATCACGAACACGTTGAGCGCCGGCGGCAGCGAGGCCATCAGCACCGCTGTCGCAGCCCAAGGCTGCGCGAACGGGCCGAACAGCAGCATCAGGCCAAACGCCAGCAGCGGATGGATCAAAAGCTTGATCGCGACCACGCCCGGGACCTCCCACGGCACCCGCTCGAACGGCCGCAGCGCCACCGTGATGCCGAGCACGAACAGCGCCGTCGGCGCGGCGGCGTTTTCCAGGAACTGGATGGTGCGATCGAGCGCGACCGGGATCGGGATATGAAACGCGGCGACCAGCGCCCCGAACACGGCCGACATGATCAGCGGGTTCTGCACGATCTGCCGCAGCACCACGCCAAGTGCATGCAGCAGCGAGGGATGGTCGCGGTCGGTGAGCTCGATCAGCAGCGGCACGATTGAGAACAGGAAGATGCTGTCGCAGCAGAAGATCAGCGCGGTCGGCGCCGCCGCCTTGGCACCGAGCACGGCGAGCGCGAGGCCAGGACCCATGTAACCGATATTGCCGTAGGCGCCCGACAGGCCGGCCAGCGTCGCCTCGCGCAGCGTGAGCCCGCCGATCACCTTGCCCGCGACCATCGCCAGGAAGAACGCGAGCACGGTTCCGAGCGTGGTGGCGATCAGGAATGGCGGGTTGTTCAGCTCCGCAAACGGCGTCTTGGACATGATCCCGAACAGCAGCGCCGGCAACGAAACGTAAAGCAGGAAGAAATTCATCCAGGCGAGCCCGCTCTCGGGCAAACCCTTGGCCTTGCCGCACGCGTAACCGATGAAGATCAAGCCGAAATACGGCAACGCCAGATTGAGGATATCGATCATTCTGAAAGTAGTTTCTCGGCCGGATTTCGGGTCGTTTTTGCAGGGCTGGAATCGGTAAAGCGCGGGTTAATTCGGACCTTAGCCCCTAGCATCGGCCACAATGTTGGTCTATCGACGAGCCATGATCAAAGCGCGCACCGCCAAGTTTCAGATCGGGCAGATCGTCCGTCACCGGGTGTTCTCCTTCCGGGGCGTGATTTTTGATATCGACCCGGAGTTCAACAACACCGAGGAATGGTGGCTGTCGATCCCCGAGGACATGCGGCCCCACAAGGACCAGCCGTTCTACCATCTGCTCGCGGAAAACTCGGAGACCGAGTACGTCGCCTATGTCTCGGAGCAGAACCTCTTGCCCGACGAGTCGGGCGAGCCGATCCGGCATTCGCAGGTGGCGGAGATCTTCATCAAGGACAAATCGGGCGGCTACCGTCCGCGCAATCCGTCGCTGAACTGAGGTCCGGCGGCGCTCCGGCGAATGCCACGGCTTTCGCGCTGCCACGCTCACACCCCCTCGCGCCTGGCCAAGACAACCGCGATCGCCCAGACGACAAATCCCGCCAGCGCCAGCCCCGCCCCGACGAGGCCGGTCGACGTCCAGCCATAACCCGCGGCAACCGCCATTCCGCCGAGCCACGGACCCAGCGCATTGGCGACGTTGAAGGCTGAGTGGTTGAGCGCGGCGGCGAGGCTCTGCGCCTCGCCCGCGACGTCCATCAGCCGGGTCTGCAATACGGTGGCGAGCGCCCCGCCCAGCCCGATCAGGAACACGTCGGCGGTCAGCGTCCAGAAATTTCCGGCCGCCAGCGGATAGAGCGCGAGCGTCGCCGCCGACCACAGCAGGAGCCCGCCTGCGGTTGCCATCAGCGCGCGGTCGGCGAAGCGCGGCACGATGATGTTGCCGGCGGTGAGGCCGGCGCCGAACACGCACAGCGTGACCGGCACCAGCGCCGGCGACGAGTGGGTTACCGCCAGCATGGTCGACGCCAGATAGGTGTAGACCGAGAACAGCCCGCCGAAACCAATGGCGCCGATCGCCAGCGTCAGCCAGACATGCTTGCGCCCGAGTGCCGACAGTTCACGCAGCGGGCTCGCATTGCGGTTTGCGGCATCACGCGGGGCGAAGATCAGGACCAGGATCGCGGTCAAGAGCGCGAGACCGGCGACGATCGCGAAGGCCCAGCGCCAGCCGATGGCCTGCCCGACCCCGTTGGCGAGCGGAACGCCGATCGTCGTCGCGATGGTGAGCCCCAGCAGCACGCGGCCGACGGCCGCTGTGCGCTTGTCGATCGGGACCAGCGAGGCTGCGACCAGCATGGCAATGCCGAAATAGGCGCCGTGCGGCAGCCCCGCCATGAAGCGCAGCGCCAGCATGGTGTGATAATCGGGCGCGAGCCCCGAAAGGCCGTTCATCAGCGCGAAGAAGCCCATCAGCGCGATCAGCAGCGTCCGCCGCGTCATGCGCGCCGACAGCACCGCGATGACCGGCGCGCCGACGACGACGCCGAGCGCGTAGGCGCTGATCGCGTGGCCGGCCTGGGGCTCACTGATGTGCAGGTCATGGGCGAAGAACGGCAAGAGGCTCATGGTCGCGAATTCGGCGATGCCGATCGCGAACCCGCCCATCGCCAGCGCGAGATGGACGATGCCGGGATGAAACGCTCGGGGGATGTTGTCCTGGCCAACGCGAACGCCAGCATCGACCGAAGGGCGGCCGGTCGGCCGTTCCGGAGGCCGGGAGCGCGGTTCGCGCCGCTGCGTGCTGACTTGCTGGGACATAGCGCGACTTCCATGACTGCGAACGGCGGCCAGGATTCGCGGAAGAACCACGCGCAGATTTGCGCATCGAAGGCGCTGTCTGCGCTTTCGTCTGGCCTCCCGTATCGGATTTATGATTGTGCTTCGACGCCGGACTTGTCCGGACGAGGCACGAACGATGCGCGCTCATCGCGCGACGCAATCGAACCACCCTTCGATGACCATCGCACACGATCTGCGCGATCACCAGCGCAGCAGGCTGCCAGCAGCCAGTCTGTTTCGCATGACAAAAAAAGGCGCCCTTCCGGGCGCCTTTTGATCGCGATGATCTCGCGTTTTCCTGAACGCGAGATTGAAGTGTTTACTTGGCCGCCGGATTGGCCGGCGCCGGAGCCTGCGCAGAGCCACCGCCCGCGCCTTCCAGCTTCTTGCGCTGCTCTTCGGCGCGCTTCTGCAACTCTTCCTGCAGCTTCTTCGAGTTTTCCTCGAACACCTTCGGATCGGTCGGCGGGCCGTCATAGGCCTTGGCGAATTCGGTGTTGAGCGGCAGCGGCAGCGTCAGCGGCGCGCCGTTCGAATTGATCGCCTGGACCACGAGGTTCTGGCCCTTCTTCATGTTGGCGATCAGCTCGGGCGTTGCTTCATAGTCGGACATGCAGCCGTTCTGGAAGCAGATCACATAGGGCGCCTGCTGCGGCGGGTTGCCGTCGACGATGATGCGGGTGCCGTGCACGAGCTGCATGCCGAGCGGCAGCGTGACGCGCAGGATCTTTTTCGGCTCGCCTTCCGGCTCGATGATCACGGCCGCAATCACCGGCTGGCCGGACTCGATGCGGCCGTCCTTGCCGGTGAAGCACACCTGCTTGGCGTTGGCTTCCTGGCCCTTCAGGCAGAACTTGGTCCAGGGGGCGTAGATCAGCTGGATCTGCTGATCCTGCGCCGGCGGCTGGGCGGCCGCAGCGGGCGGCTGGCCGGCGGCCGGTGCTTGGGCGGGCGCCTGGGCTGCCGGAGCCTTCGGAGCTGCCTTGGGTGCCGCCTTGGGCGCAGCCTTCGGTGCCGCAGGCGCCGGCGCTGCCGGCTGCTGGGCCCGAGCGGCAGGAACCAGGAGCGCTGCAGAGAATGCCGTCGCCGCCATCAGGGCAACAATTCGCCCATGCGGCCGGACCGGGGCGGCCAAGATACGGAAATTCATTGCGGAAAACCCTTTCTGAACGGAAGCCCGAAACCGCTGCAGGCGCCGACACATAGCCGTTTGGGCGGCTGTCTCCTAGTCAATTGAGGCGGATACGTGACAGGCGTTCCCGCCTTCGAATTGCACGCCTTCAATACAGCGGCGCGCGGAAAGATCAATGCCGACAAGCGTATTTGCCCGCATCTCCCGGCGGGTTTCAGCGGCCTGTGATAAACCTCGGGACGTGACGTTTCGCGAATCAAATCCGGCGCCTCACGCACGTGTTCCCGGGCACACTTGGCGCGCCGCATGGGCCGCGATCTGGCTGGTCTTGGCATGGCTGGTCTTGGGATGCATGACGAGCGGGCTGGCCCCTGTGGCGGCCGCCGAGAGCCACGCGATCGCGATGCATGGCGCCCCGGCGCTGCCACCCGACTTTACCCACCTGCCCTATGCCAATCCCGACGCTCCCAAGGGCGGCCGCCTGATCCAGGGTGTGATCGGCACCTTCGACAGCCTCAATCCGATGATCATCCGGGGCGTCGCCGTGCAGCAGGTCAGGGGCTACGGCTATGAGCGCGGTTATGTCTACGAAAGCCTGATGGCGCGGGGCAATAACGAGCCGTTCACGCTGTACGGCCTGCTCGCGCGCAGCGTCGAGACCGACGACGCCAGAAGCTATGTGACATTCCACATCGATCCCCGCGCCCGCTTCTCGGATGGCCGGCCGGTACTCGCCGACGACGTGCTGTTCTCGTTGGCGCTGCTGCGCGACCACGGCCGTCCGATGCACCGTCAGTATTATTCGAAAGTCGCAAAGGCCGAGGCGCTCGACCCGCTCACGGTCCGGTTCGATTTCGGCGGCGTGGCGGATCGCGAATTGCCGCTGATCCTCGGCCTGATGCCGATCCTGCCGCGGCACGCCATCGAACCGGAAAAATTCGAGGAAACAACCTTGGCGCCGCCGATCGGGTCCGGCCCCTACCGCGTGACGGCGGTCAAGCCCGGCGCCAGCGTCACCTTCACGCGTGATCCCAATTATTGGGGCCGCGATCTGCCCATCAACCTCGGCCTCTGGAACTTCGACGAGATCAGGCTCGATTACTACCGCGAGGCCAACGGCATGTTCGAGGCCTTCAAGCGCGGGCTGTATGATTTCCGGACCGAGACCGAGCCGCTGCGCTGGCACGACGGCTATGACTTCCCGGCGGCGCGCAACGGCGAGGTGATCCGCGACACCATCAAGATCGGCACGCCGCGGCCGTCCGAATTCCTGGTGTTCAACAGCCGGCGGCTGAAATTTGCCGACCTGCGGGTGCGTCAGGCACTGGCGATGCTGTTCGATTTCGAATGGGTCAACCGCAACTACTATTTCGGACTGTTCTCGCGCGCCGGCGGTTTCTTCGCCGGATCGGATCTGTCCGCCTATGGCCGTCCCGCTGACGATCGCGAGCGCGAGCTGCTCAAGCCATACCTGTCGCACATCCAGCCCGATATCCTCGACGGCCGCTATCGTCTGCCGGTCACCGACGGGTCGGGACGCGACCGCAGCCTTCTGCGCAGTGCGCTCGCGCTGCTCGCCGAGGCGGGCTACGCACTCGACGGCACAGTCTTGAAGCAGCGCTCGACAGGGACGCCGCTGCGCATCGAGATCCTGGTGACGACGCGCGAGCATGAGCGGATCGCCCTCGCCTATCAGCGTGACCTGAAGCGGGCCGGCATCGAAGCCACTGTGCGGGTGGTCGACGCGGTGCAGTTCGAGCAACGCCGGGTCGGCTATGACTTCGACATGATTCCCATCCGCTGGGACCAGTCGCTGTCGCCGGGCAACGAGCAGTGGTTTTACTGGGGCAGCCAGGCCGCCGATGTGCCGGGCACAAGGAATTACATGGGCGCCAAGGATCCCGCCATCGACGCCATGATCGCGGCGCTGCTCGCAGCGCGCGAGCGGCCGGCCTTCGTCTCGGCGGTGCGGGCGCTGGACCGGGCCCTGATGTCGGGCTTCTACGCTATCCCCCTATTTAACTTGGGAGAGCAATGGATCGCGCGCTGGAATCGGATAGAACGGCCTTCGACCACGGCGTTGACGGGCTACCTGCCGGAGACCTGGTGGCAGAAGCCCGGCCCGCAATCCAGATGATTGGCCGGGTGATGCGACCCGACGCGGCATGATCTGGTCCGACCGAAGCGATGCAACCGACGTTGAACCCGTGAACCAGTCGATCACCTCGCCAACGCTCGATACCCTGTTCAAGCGCACTTTGGCGCGGCAGCCCGAGGCGCTGGCGCTGGTCGACCCGCTCAACAAGCAGCGCATCACCGGACAGACCCGCAAGCGCCTGACCTATGCCCAGGCCGACCGCGCGATCTCGGCGATCGCCGCCCACTTCGTCCAGAGCGGGTTGCCGGCCAACACGGTGATCGCCGTGCAGCTGCCCGGCACGGTTGAATTCGCCCTCACGGTCCTCGCCGCGCATCGGGTAGGCTTGGTGGTGGTGCCGCTGCCGCTGCTGTGGCGGCAGGCCGAGCTGACATCCGTGCTCAACCGCACCGCGGCGCGGGCGATCGTCAGCTGCGGCCGGATCGACGGCGTCTCCTATGCCGACATCGCCATGAACGCCGCGGCGGAAGCCTTCTCGATCCGCCATGTCTGCGGCTTCGGGAATGATCTGCCCGAAGGCATGGCCTCGCTCGACCAGGCGATCCTGGAGGACTCCCGGGCCTCGCGCCCGATGATCGAGGACGGCCGCAAGCCGGCGCTGATCTCGTTCGACGTCACCAGTGAAGGTTTGCGTCCGGTGCCGCGGGCGCATTTCGGCCTGATTGCCGGCGGACTCGCGATGTCGCTGGAGAGCGATCTGCCGCCAGGCGCCACCATCATGTCGGCGTTCGCGCCGATGTCGTTCGCCGGCATCTGCGCGTCGCTGGTGACCTGGCTGCTGTCGGGCGGAACGCTGGTGCTGCACCACCCGTTCGACGAGGACGCGTTCGAGACCCAGTTCAACGATCACGCCTGCAACACGCTGATCGCGCCGGCGCAGCTCGCGCTGCGGCTCGACGAGCGCGGCCTGTCGGAGCGCCTGCCCAGCCTGCGCAACGTGATCGGCCTCTGGCGCACGCCTGAGCAAGTTGCCTCCAGTGCGCACTGGACCTCGCGGCCGGTGACCATGACCGACGTCTATCTGTTCGGCGAGGCCGGGCTGTTCGGCGCCCGCCGCACCGCCGAGGACGGCTCGCCGGCCCTGATCAAGCCGGGGCCGCACAGCGCGCCGCGCGAAGCGCCCGGCGCATCGATCGCCGGCGAGATCCTGCTGACGCCGAAGGGTACGCTCGGCTTGCGCGGCCCGATGGTACCGGTCGCCGCCTATGCGCCGCCGCCTCCGCCCGGCGACAGCCTGATCGCGCCGCCGCCGCGCGATTTCGTCGACACCGAATATGCCGCACGGGTCGATCGCGCGACCGGGGCCATCAACATCACCGCGCCGCCGTCGGGGGTGATGACGGTCGGCGGCTACCGCTTCCTCGCCCAAGAGCTGCAGGAGTGGTCGCGCCGCCTCGGCCAGGGCGCGCTGCTCACGGCATTGCCGGACCGTCTCAGCGGCCACCGGCTGGCCGGACGGGCGCAGGACAATGCGCGCGCCCGCGACGCCCTCACAGAACTTGGGCTTAACCCCTTGATGGTCGAAGCATTTCGCGACCGTGGTGGCGCCGGACTGAGTTAAAATCTTATCATTGCGTTAGTCTTATCATTGTGTTGACGCTGCATTAAGCCATGCGAACTAGCATCGCAGCCGTTTGCTGATCTTAAGCATTGGTTTCGAGCGTTCGAATGTCCCAACAAGGTCCGGTCCTCATCGTATCGGCGTCGACAAAGCCGTCGTTTGCCGCAGTCCTCGATGAGACGAAACTGTTCCCGGTCGTGGTCAGCGACTGGAACGAGGCCGGACGGGCCATCGAGCAGGTCAAGCCGGCAGCGATCATCGCGGCCGCCGAGGGCGTCGACTTCGTCACCCTGTCGGGTCTCGCCAAGCGCGCCGCCGCCCGCGCGCCGTATCTGCCGCTGATCGCGGTCGATCCTGCGACCACCCTGCCCGACACCGTGATCGCATTCTTCCAGAACAAGGGTCTGCCGGATCGGCTGGTCGCCCGGCTCAATGCGTCGTTACGCGTTCGCGGCCTGCATGCCACCGTGATGCGCCGCCTGGTGCCGCCGGCACCGATCGCCCTGTCTGACATCGATCCGATCGGAGAGGCCACCGCGCTGTTGATCGGCCGCGGCGGCGCCTACCCGACGCTGTCGGTCGCGCTCGGCGAACGCGCCGGCGTGGTCGGCGCGCTCAGCATCGAGGCCGCCGCCAAGCATCTCTCGAGCCGCGACATCGACGGCATCGTGCTGGCGGAAGGCTTCACTCCGCGGGTGATGGATGCGTTCCTGACCGTGCTGACCGAGGACGTCCGCTTCCGCCCGTTGCCCGTGATCGTCGCCTCGGGCGAGCTGACGCCGCGATACGAGCTGCCCAATCTCGAGATCGTCACGGCCGGGCCGACGCGCATCGCCGACATGGCGTTGCCGATGATCCGCCAGCACGCCTTCGAGGCGCGGCTCGGCCGCATGCTGAAGGCGATCGACGCCAGGGGCCTGATCGACGCCCGCACCGGGCTGCTCACCAAGGCCGCGTTCGAGCGCGACTTCGCCACCACCGTCTACCAGACCGCCGAGCGCGGCGGCGCGCTTTCGGTGGCGCGGTTCACGTTCGACGACACGCAGCCGCGCGCGCAATTCGACGGCGCGCGGATCATCAGCCGGCTGATGCGCCAGGCCGATTTCGGCGCGGTACATGACGACCGCTCGCTGGTCGTGGCGTTCGCCGGAACCGACCTGCGCAATGCGCAGGCGATCACGCGGCGTCTGGCCAGCGTGATGCGCCACACCCAGAACGGCCGCCGCGACACGCGTGCCGAGCCCGCGGTCAGCGTCGCAACGCTGATGCCGGGCGATTCCGCGATCTCGCTGCTCGGGCGCCTGTTCGGGATGCCGGAGCGCGCGGCGTCGTAAGGCCCGCGGATTTTAGGGCACGGTCATCGCCGGCGCGGCATACCCCATCAAGCCGCTGCGATTTCAGTCCGGCAACAGCCCCATGCCCGCGGCAAGCAGTACGAGAGCCTCCATGATCATATGGGCGCAGAGCTGGGCGGCCATTCCCTGAACGTCCTGTGGCGGGCTGACCGTGTTGAAATCCATCGCGACGATATTCAAGCCTGAAAGGCTGCGCAGCAATTCGATCCCCTCCCGGGCCGACAGGCCTCCCCAGGCGGGCGTGCATACGCCGGGAGCGACCGATGGATCGAACACATCCATGTCCCAGCACAGATAGACCGGTCGCGCGCCGACGACCTGGCTGAATTCCGCGACGGTCTGCGCGAAACCGCGCCGCATCAGCTCCTCGATCGTGACGACGCGAAATCCGAGCGACCGCGTATGTTCGAGCACACCCGGGCAATAGGTGAATCCGCGCACGCCGATGTGCCAGGATCGGCCGGCGTTCACCACGCCTTCCTGCGCCGCATTGGTGAACTGCGTGGCCGCATTGTACTGATCGTCCGGCGTATACGGATATGCATCGGTATGGCTGTCGATATGCAGTGCGACGAGATCCTTGTGGTACCGGGCGGCGGCGCGCATCAGCGGAAGCGAGACCGAACCGTCGCCGCCGATCCCGACCGGCACCGCGCCAAGCTCGAGAATTCGACCGGCGGCAGCCTCGATCTTCACAAAGGCGTCTTCGATGCGTCCCGGCACCAAGGCCACATCGCCGGCATCGACTGCACCCAGCAATGACAGCACGTCGACGTCGGCAAGCGACGGATGATAGCGGCGAATGAGCCGCGACTCCCGCCGGACCTCCAGCGGGCCTTGCCGGGCGCCGACGCGGAACGGATGCGTGCCGCAGTCGAACGGCACGCCGAGCACGGCGGCGCGGCTGCCCGGCCGCGGTAACCCCGCCGGCAATCCCATGAATGTTTCCGGACCCACGAAACCCGCCACGTCGCTCATTTTCTGTTCTCTCTTGTCAGCATGTCGAAAGCGGTCAGCGCGTGCACGCGCGACACCGTCGCCAGTTCGGCGATGTCAGCGTACTCATCCGGCGCGCCCATGTTGTGAGGAGTCGGCCCATAGACCACCGTCGGGATTCCGGCCATTCGAAACCAGCGCGCATCGGAGCCGCCGACGCGCATGTTGATCGCCGGCGCCCTGCCGATGATGTCCGTCGCCGCAGTTGCGCAGCGCGTGACGATCTCGTCACCGGGGCCGGTGTGATTGGGTTCGAAGCAGCGCAACACGCGCCATGTGATGCCGGGCAGATCGAGCACCTCCCGCAACCGCGCGAGAACAGCTTCCGACGTGACGCCGACCGGCAGACGCAGATCGATGGCCGCTCGCGCCTGGCTCGGCACCAGGTTCGGTGACGAACCGCCACTCACCGTTCCGATGTTGACCGTGACGCTCGACAGGACGTCGGCTTCGCCGGCGCCGCACAGCGGTTCGGAGACAGGCCTTGCACGGCGGATGGCGTCGGCGACATTGACCGGCATCGCAACTGCCAGGCTGCGCAGCTCACTCACTCTGTCCAGCGCTTCGCGCAAGCGATCGATCGCATTGATGCCGAGATGGACGTGCGCGCCGTGCGCCGCGCTGCCCTCCGCCTCGATCTCGATCCAAAGGAATCCCTTCTCGCCGAAGCGCAGCACCATCGGTGAACCGGCGTCGCCAATGATCACGGCGTCGCCGCTGGCATGGGGGACCTGGTCGAGCAGGTATTTGGTCCCGTACGGACCCATGCTTTCCTCGTCGCCGGCGAGCGTCAGCACCACCTCTCCCGCCCATGCCTCGCTTTGCTCGGCCAATGCGGCCATCGCGGCCATCGATGCCGCGATGCCGCCCTTCATGTCAGCAGCGCCGCGGCCGTAAAGGCGGCCGCCTACGACCTCTCCGTCGGGATTGACCGACCAGCTCATCCGCTCGCCCAACGGATAGGTGTCGAGATGGCCGTTGAACACGATGCGGCGGCCGGGGGCATGGCCCTTGATCCGCGCGACGACGTTGACGATCTCGGCTGTCCCCGGATGCAGCTCAACCGCAACGCCAGGCACATGCGCCCTGAGAAGATCGGCCGCTAGCGCCGCCACGGCGCGCGTGTCGCCGTCCGGATTCGGCGACGGCACTCCGATCAGCCGCATCGCCAGCTCGACGACCTCGCTGGTCCGATCGCTCGAAACCGCGCGGCGAACTTGATCAACGTCGTGCAAGGCGTGCTTCCCATATGCGGATTGAGTGGGTGAGCGGCCAGCAGATCGCGAAATACACCACCGCGATAAAGGTGAATATTTCCAGCGGCCTGAACGTCGACGAAGACAACTCCATGCCGCGCCGCGTGACCTCGCCGACCGACACCACGGACGCAAGCGAGGAATATTTGATGAGCTGGACGAAATTGGCGGCGAGCGGCGGCAGCACGCTGCGAATCGCCTGCGGGCCAACGATCCGCACAAAGCTCTGCGCGGGCGTCAGGCCGAGCACCTGCGCCGCTTCGCGGTGCCCGACCGGAACGGTCTGGATGCCCGCTCTGAAGACCTCGGAGATGAACACCGCCGAATAGAGCGAGAGACCGAGGATCGACGCGGCCAGCGCATCGATCCTCACATTGAAGACGATCGGCAGCACGTAATAGACCCATAGCAGCTGCACGAGGATCGGCGTATTGCGGACGATTTCGCCGACCGAAAGCGCGATGATGCGCGCGAAGCGGAAACGGGACATCTGCATGATCGCGATGACGAGCCCCAACAGGGTCGCCACCACGAGCGTGACAATTGAAATGAACAGGGTCATTTCCATGCCGGAGGCAAGAAAACCCAGATTGTTCGGGATGACGTCCCAGCGAAAGCTGTAGCTTTGCATCTGATGTCTCAGGGCGCGACGATCGGTCCGAGCTTGTTCTTCTCGGCGGCGGCCTTGAGCCGGCCGTCGAGCTTGATGGTGCGAACGAACAGGTTCACGTAGTTCAGCCAGATCTGGTCACCCTGGTTCATGACGTACGCGTACGGCGTCACGGACAGGTTTTCCGGCGGCGCCACCGTTGTGGTCCAGTCGAACTGGGCATTCATTTTGATCGAGGCCGGATAATCGGTCATGACGACGTCGACGCGTTGCGCCATCAGCTCAGCCGGGGTCGTGGCCGGAGGTGCAACCGCGACGGTCTTGGCGTTCTTGAAGTAGGACCGCATGAAGTTCTCGACATAGCTGCCGAGCGAGACGCCGGCGTTGACGCCCGGCTTGTCGATATCCGCCCAGGATGTGATCGGGCCGCCCTTGCGCACGACGGCATAGACGCCGCTCGTCAGATACGGGTCCGAGAACGCGACGGCCTGCGCACGCTTCATCGTCGCCCCGACGCCGAACATGCCGAGATCGCATTTGTTGGCCTGCAGGTCGGCGATGAAACTGCCAAAGCTGGTCTCCACATAGTCCAGCTTCACGCCCATGTCCTTTGCGAGCTCCTTGGAGAGGTCGATGTCGATCCCCTCGAGCTGTCCGCTATCCGGATTGCGGAACGAAATCGAATAGTACATGGGCCAGATGCAGACCCTGAGTACCCCGCTCTTGGTGATCTCGTAGAGGCGCGACTGCGTCTGCTGGGCAGCCGCCGGCGTCATCGAGAGAAAGAGCGCGCAAACGAAGGCAAGTCGGCGCAGATTTGGCATGAGCTTCAATCTCCTGTCTTGCGGTGATCACTCGTCAAACTGATTGAGAAAGCGCTTGGCGCGCTCGGTCGTCGGCCGTTCGAAAAAAGCGGCGGGCGTGCCGTGCTCAACGATCATCCCCTCGTCCATGAACACGACATGGCTCGCCACGCGCCGGGCGAAGCCCATCTCGTGTGTCACCACGAGCATCGTCATGCCTTCGAGCGCGAGCGTGCGCATGACCTGCAGCACCTCGCGGCGAAGTTCGGGGTCGAGAGCCGACGTCGGCTCGTCGAACAGGAGTATCTTCGGCTGCATGGCAAGCGCCCGGGCGATCGCGACACGTTGTTGCTGGCCTCCGGACAGCCTGGCCGGATAGGCATCGCGCTTCGCCTCCATGCCGATCTTCTGAAGCAGCCGTTCGGCCGTGACGACCGCCTCATCCCGGCTGACGCCGCGCACGCGCATCGGGGCCTCGATGATATTTCCCAGCACCGTCATGTGCGGCCACAGATTGAACTGCTGGAACACCATTCCGATTTCCGGCCGCACCTTGCGGGCAGCGAGCCGCACATCCGACGATGGCCGGGCCTGCGAGACCGTCGCCCCCTCCATCACGACGCGCCCGTCGGAAGGAGCCTCCAGCAGCGCCATGCATCGCAGAAGGGTCGTCTTGCCGGAGCCACTTGGACCGATGATGCAGGTCGACTGCCCGGTGCCCAGCGCAAGGTCCACGCCGTTCAGAACGGTGTGGGCGCCGAAGCGTTTGACCACCGCCTCGGCGGCCAGGACCGACGCGGCGCATGATGCGTGGCTAATGTTCATCCCCGCAGACCCTCCAGACGAGTTCATCCCGAAACATAAGCAAATATAATGCCAATGCTCGTCACGCTCAGATTGCGGTAACATTATCTGGAATTTCGCCGGCGTGATGTGCGAAAATTCCTTGTATTATTGGCGTTTCCCTCCATGCTCATACCACGAGCATCATCGAAACGATATATAGATATTGGTTATGGATCGTCGTCTTGTTGAGATTTTCCATGCTGTTATGCAGCATCGATCGGCAACCGAGGCTGCGCGCGCACTCGGCATATCGCAGCCGGCTGTGAGTACGGCCTTGAAACGGCTGGAGGCGGATGTCGGCTTTGCGCTGTTTCGCCGGGAGAGCCGCCATATCGTGCCTACGCCGGAGGCGCATCTGCTGCACAATGAAGCGATCCGGGCGCTCGCCGGGTTTGCCGAACTGGAGGACGCCGCTGCCGGGATCTCCGCAGGCAAGCGCGGCGTTCTGACGATCGCGAGTCCGGGACCTGGGATCGTCTGGCTTCCGCGCGTCGTCAGCCGCTTCCAGCGCGAGCGTCCGTCAACAACGATCAGGCTCCTGACCCGAAGCTCCGAGAATGTCCGGAGCCTGGTCTCGGCGCGTGCATTCGACTTCGGAGTCGCCGAGCCGCCGTTCGACCGCACCAATGTCGTGTTGCGGCGCTACCGGATGTCGCTCGACTGCGTGATGCCCGCAACGCATGCACTGGCTGACCGGAAAGTCGTCACTCCCGATCTTCTCGAGCGACATGATCTGATCATCACCTCGCAGAGCCGATCGACCTATGCCGCGGTATCGCGCGCCTTCGAAGCCAGCGGTACGCCGTTTCATCCGGCGATCGAGTGTGAATTCTTTGCCGTCGCGCTCAACCTCGTCATCGATGGCGCGGGTGTCTGCCTCGTCGACGCGCTCAGCGCGTCCGAAACGCTCAGGCGAACCAGCGGCGCGAGCGCGCTCGTCGTCCGCCCCTTCGCGCCGGCGATCCACTACGAGGTCGGGGTCCTCAAGCCGACGATCGGCGAACTCAGCGTTCTCGCCGAGCAGTTCCTGAAGCTGCTCGACGACCACGTTGCGCCATATTTGATCCGATCCTGAGCAGGGGCTTGCGTCGAACCGCGTGTCAAGCCGCCTTCTTGCTCTCCGCGAGGTTGGCGAGCTGGCGCAGGATCTCGGTGGTGCCGGCGAGGCGCTCTTCCGGCGTATCCCACTCCTGGAAGAACACCACCTTCATATCGGGCCGCACCTTGGCGGCCTGGCCGTGCTGGCGGATGAAGCTCACCAGCCGCTCCGGATGCGCGAAGCTGTTATCGCGGAATGCGATCACGGCGCCCTTCGGGCCGGCATCGACCTTCCCGACATTGGCCCGGCGGCAATAGGCCTTGATCGCCGCGACCTTGAACAGATAGCGCACCTCGTCCGGCAGCACGCCGAAGCGGTCGCGCATTTCGGCGGCGAAGGCGTCGATGTCCTCGTCGGTGTCGAGATCGGCGAGCCGACGATACAGCGACAGCCGCACGCTGAGGTCGTTGACGTAGTCCTCGGGGATCAGGACCGGCATGCCGATCGTGATCTGCGGCGACCAGCGGTCGGCAGCCGGCTCGGCGACGCCGGCCTTGAGGTTGACGATCGCCTCCTCCAGCATCGACTGGTACAGCTCGAAGCCGACTTCCTTGATGTGGCCGGACTGCTCTTCGCCGAGCAGATTGCCGGCGCCGCGGATGTCGAGGTCGTGCGAGGCGAGCTGGAAACCGGCCCCCAGCGTCTCCAGCGACTGCAATACCTTGAGCCGGCGCTCCGCCTGCGCCGTGATCTTCTGCTGCGCCGGCAGCGTGAACAGTGCATAGGCGCGCAGCTTGGAGCGGCCGACGCGGCCGCGCAGCTGGTAGAGCTGGGCGAGGCCGAACATGTCGGCGCGGTGCACGATCAGCGTGTTGGCGTTCGGGATGTCGAGACCGGACTCGACGATCGTGGTCGACAGCAGGATGTCGTACTTGCCGTCGTAGAACGCGGACATGATGTCCTCGATAACGGTCGGCGGCATCTGGCCGTGGGCGACCGCGACCTTCATCTCCGGCACGTTCTTGTCGAGGAAGTCCTTGACGCCGGCGAGGTCCTCGATCCGCGGCACGACGTAGAACGCCTGTCCGCCACGGTAGCGCTCGCGCAGCAGCGCCTCGCGGATCATCAGGGGATCGTGCGGCGCGACGAAGGTGCGCACCGCAAGGCGATCGACCGGCGGCGAGGCAATGATCGAGAGCTCGCGGACGCCGGTCAATGCAAGTTGAAGGGTGCGCGGGATCGGGGTTGCCGACAGCGTCAGCACATGGACCTGGGCGCGCAGCTGCTTCAGCCGCTCCTTGTGGCTGACGCCGAAATGCTGCTCCTCGTCGACGATCAGCAGGCCGAGATCCCTGAACTTGATGGCCTTGCCGAGCAGCGCATGGGTGCCGACGACGATGTCGACATTACCGTCGGTGAGCCCCTTCTTGACCTGGTTTAGCTCCTTGGTCGAGACCAGCCGCGAGGCCTGCGCGATATTGACCGGGAAGCCGCGGAAGCGCTCGGTGAAGGTCCGCGAGTGCTGGCGCGCCAAGAGCGTGGTCGGCACCACGACCGCGACCTGCTTGCCCTCCAGCGCCACGGCGAACGCCGCACGCAGCGCCACCTCGGTCTTGCCGAAGCCGACGTCGCCGCAGATCAGGCGGTCCATCGGGCGGCCGATCTCGAGGTCCTTCAAGGTCGAGGTGATCGCCCCGAGCTGATCCTCGGTCTCCTCATAGGGGAAGCGCGCGCAGAACTCGTCATAGACGTGCGGCTGCAGCGGGAATTTCGGCGCTTCGTGCAGCTGCCGCTCGGCCGCGATCTTGATCAATTCGCCCGCGATCTCGCGGATCCGGTTCTTCAACTTGGCCTTGCGCACCTGCCAGCCGCCGCCGCCGAGACGGTCGAGCTCGACATTGGCGCTGTCGGTGCCGTAGCGCGACAACAGCTCGATGTTTTCGACCGGCAGGAACAGTTTTGTTTCGGCGGCATAGTGCAGTTCGAGACAATCATGCGGCGCGCCGGAGACTTCCAGCGTCTGCAAGCCCACAAAGCGGCCGATGCCATGCTCGACGTGCACCACGAGATCGCCGGTCGCGAGGCTCGTCACCTCGGAGATGAAATTGTCGAGCTTGCGGCTCGCCTTGCGCGGCCGCACCAGGCGGTCGCCGAGAATGTCCTGCTCGCTGATGACGGCGAACTCGTCGGTCTCGAAGCCGGATTCCATGCCGAGCACGGCCAGCATGGTCTCGTTGCGCGGCGTCGCCTGCACGATCCGCCAGGTGTTGACGCTGGTCGTGTTCAGGAGCTTGTGGTCGCGCAGCATCGCGCCCATGCGGTCGCGCGAGCCCTCGCTCCACAGCGCGATCACCACCTTCTTGCGCTGCGACTGCAGCGCGCCGACATGACCGACCACGGCCTCGAACACGTTGACGTTGCTGTCGGCGCGTTCGGGGGCGAAATTGCGGCCCTGCCGCGCGCCGGCGTCGAACACCTCGGGCGTGCCTTCGGGCACCGCGAACGGCGTCAGCCGCGCCAGCGGCGCATCGCCGAGCAGCTTGGTCCATTCGGCCTCGGTCAGATAGAGCTGGTCCGGCGGCAGCGGCTTGTAGATCGCGCCGCTGCCCGGATGCTCCAGCGCCTCGCGCCGCGCGTCGTAGTAGTCAACGATCTGCGAGAAGCGCTCGCGCGCGGCGTCCTCGCCCTGCGGCTCGATCGCGACCGTCGCGCCGTCGAGATAATCGAACAGCGTGTCCATCCGCTCCTGGAACAGCGGCAGCCAGTGCTCCATGCCGGGATGACGCCGTCCTTCGGAGACGGCTTCATAGAGCTGATCGTCGCGCTCCGGCGCGCCGAACGCGGCGACATAGCCCATGCGGAAACGCCGGATGGTTTCGGTGGTGAGCTGGAATTCGGAGACCGGCACGAGATCGAGCCCGCGCATGTCGAGCAGCGTGCGCTGGGTCTCAGCATCGAAGGTGCGGATCGATTCCAGGCTGTCGCCGAAGAAGTCGAAGCGCACCGGCTGGTCGAGGCCGGCCGGAAACAGATCGAGGATGCCGCCGCGCACGGCATATTCGCCGGGCTCGCGCACCGTTGACGAACGGGTGTAGCCGTTGTGCTCGAGCCAGGCCACGACCGAATCCATCGGCACCACATTGCCTGGCGCAACCGACAGCGCTTGCGCTGCGACCTGGTCGCGCGCCGGTACCCGCTGCACGGCGGCGTTCACTGTCGTGAGCACGATCAGCGGTTTGTCGCTGCCGACCAGCCGCGACAACTTGGCCAAAGCGGTCAGGCGTTGCGCCAAAATGCCTGAATGCGGCGAGACGCGGTCATAGGGCTGGCAGTCCCAGGCCGGAACCTGCATCACGGCGATGTCGGGTGCAAAGAACTCCAGCGCGCGGGCGAGCTGCTGCATCCGCGCGCCGTCGCGGCACACCACGGCAAGGCTCACCGCCGGACGCTTCGGCTGCGCCGCGATGGCGCGCGCCAGATCCGAGATGACGAGCCCCTCGGCGCCCTCGGCGACGTTGGCGATGGTCAGCACCCGGCCGGGCGCGAGCATCGCGGCCGGTGATTTCATCGGCTGTTTCATGCGCTGGGATCCGCGACCCGAAACGCCTTGATGCGGGCAAACAGCGCGGTGGCATATTCGGCCGGCAGCACCTTGTCGCCGGTCAGCGCCGAATAGAGGTCGGGATCCGGCACCTCGATCAGATGCTCGAGCTCGCCGAGCTCGTGGTCGGACAGTTCGCCAATGGTCGCGTCGGCGAAGCGGCCGAGGATCAGGTCCATCTCCCGGGTGCCGCGGTGCCAGCAGCGAAACAAAAGCCGCTTGCGGCGGTCATCGAGCCCGCTGCTCGATCGTGTCGATCCCGTCATGTCCCAAAATCCATCCAACGCCAAAAGCCCGGACGTGCCGGGCGGGCTTGATATAGCCATGGCGAAGGCCGATGTCAGCCCTCATTCGCCGCGTTTTGGGGTTTCCCTGGGCGCATGCCGTCGCCGGGCTTGCGCGCCCGTCGAAGCCTTGTAGACGGGACCCGGCCGACATCAGCTCCAAAAAAAGACGTGGATGCCCGGCACAAGGCCGGGCATGACGGTGTGAAACGGTCTTGGATTCGTCGATGCGCCCAGCCCTGCTCAATCCGCTGTTTGCCCAGGTCACGACCCTGCAAGGGGTCGGCCCGAAGCAGGACAAGCTGCTGCGCTATCTGCTCGACCGCAGCGAGACGCCGCGGCTGGTCGACCTGCTGCTGCATCTGCCGGCGAGCGTGATCGACCGCCGCGCCCGGCCGAAGATCCGCGACGCCGCGGTCGGAACCATGGTGACGCTCGAGGTCACCGTCGACCGCCATCGCCCGCCGCCGCCGCGGAATTCGCGCGCGCCCTACCTCGTCTATGCCAGCGACGACACCGGCGACGTCGTGCTGACCTTCTTCCGCGCCCAGCCCGGCTATGTCGAGAAACTGCTGCCGGTCGGCGAGAAGCGCTACGTCTCCGGCACGCTGGCGATGTATGACGGCATCCCGCAGATCGTGCATCCCGATCGCGTCGTCGATGAAGCGGGATTTGCAAAACTGTCCGGCATCGATCCGGTCTATCCGCTGACCGAGGGGCTCGCGATCGGCTCGCTCCGCCGCGCCATCGCGCAGGCGCTGACCAGGCTGCCGGATCTGCCGGAATGGATCAGCCCCGAGGTGCTGCGCCGCTGCAACTTCCCGCCGATCAGGGAGGCGCTGACCCGCGTGCATGTGCCGGTCGAGCTGACCGACATCCTGCCCGACGGCCCGTTCTGGTCGCGGCTCGCATTCGACGAATTGCTCGCCGGCCAGCTCGCGCTCGCCCTGATCCGCGCCACGCTGCGCCGCCCAGCCGGCGTGCGCAACGCCGGCGATGGTCATCTGCGCAGGAAGATCATCGATGCCCTGCCCTATGCGCTGACCAGGTCGCAGCAAGAGGCGGTCGCGGCGATCATCGCGGACCTGCAGCAACCGGTGCGAATGTTGCGCCTCGTGCAGGGCGATGTCGGTTCCGGCAAGACCGTGGTGGCGCTGCTGGCAGCCGCTGCCGTCGCGGAAGCCGGCAAGCAGGCCGCGCTGATGGCGCCGACCGAAATCCTGGCGCGCCAGCACATCAAGACCATCGCGCCGCTCGCCGAGAGCGCCGGCCTGCGCGTCGCCATCCTCACCGGTCGCGAGAAGGGTAAGGAGCGCCGCGAATTGTTGGCGCAGCTTGAAGCCGGCGAGATCGATCTTTTGGTCGGCACCCACGCGCTGATCCAGGACGATGTGATCTACAAGGCGCTGGCGCTCGCCGTGGTCGACGAGCAGCATCGCTTCGGCGTGCGCGAACGCCTCGCGCTGACCTCCAAGGGCGAGGCCGTCGACGTGCTGGTGCTGAGCGCCACGCCGATTCCGCGCACGCTGGTGCTGACTTACTTCGGCGACATGGACGTCTCCGAGCTGCGCGAAAAGCCCGCTGGCCGCCAGCCGATCGACACCCGCGCCGTGCCGATGAGCCGGATCGAGGACGTCATGGACGGCGTCGGCCGCGCGCTCGCCGCCGGCAAGCTGGTCTACTGGATCTGCCCGCTGGTCGATGAATCCGAGGCCGAGGGCACCGAGCATCTCACCAACGCGACCGAACGTTTCGAGAGCTTGCAGAAGCGGTTCGGCGATCGTGTCGGCCTCGTGCACGGCCAGATGAAGGGCACCGAGAAGGATCGCGTGATGGCGCAATTCGCCGCGCACGAGATCGGCCTCTTGGTCGCAACCACGGTGGTTGAGGTCGGCGTCGACGTGCCCGCGGCGACCATCATGGTGATCGAGAACGCCGAACGTTTCGGGCTTGCGCAGCTGCATCAATTGCGCGGGCGCATCGGCCGCGGCTCGGAAGCCTCGACCTGCCTTTTGCTCTACAAGGAGCCGCTCGGCGAGATGTCGAAGGCGCGGTTGAAAGTGATCCGCGAGACCACGGATGGATTCCGGATCGCCGAGGAGGATCTGAAGCTGCGCGGCGAAGGCGACGTGCTCGGCATCCGCCAGAGCGGCCTGCCCGGCTACCGCATCGCGCGCTCCGAGGTGCACGGCCAGCTGATCACCCAGGCCCGCGACGAGGCGCTGCGGATCATGAAGGACAATCCGAAGCTGAAGGGCGAACGCGGCGAAGCGCTGCGCGTCCTGCTCTACCTCTATGAACGCGACGAGGCCGTGCCGCTGATCGGCGCGGGGTGAATTGCACGGTCATTCCGGGATGCGCGAAGCGCAGACCCGGAATCTCGAGATTCCGGGTTCGCATCTTCGATGCGCCCCGGAATGACTCCCACCTATCCTTCCACCTTCGCCGGCGCGGGCTGAGTTGCCGGCTGCAGCGAGGCGTGGTTGGTCGACGCCTGGCTGGCAATGCGCGCGGCGTTGGCCATGCCGGCGAGCGCGGCGGTGCGCTTCTGGTCGTTGGCGCCGGGCTGCACCACGCCGGCCGACATGATCAGCGTCGCGGCATCCTCGGTGCTCATCTCGATCTCGATGATCTTGCTCTTCGGCACATAGAAGAAGAAGCCGGTGGTCGGGTTCGGCGCGCACGGCAGGAACACCGAGATATGCTCCTCCTCTCCGGGGAAGCTGGCGGCGAGCTCGGTGCTCGGCGCCTGCGAGATCAGCACGATCGACCACATGCCGGGCGAGGGAAACTCGACCAGACCGACGCGGCGGAAGCTCGAGCCGTTGCCGGAGAACAGCGTTTCGAACACCTGCTTCAGGCCGCGATAGATCGCGCGCACCGCAGGGATGCGGCCAAGCAGCCGTTCGCCGAGATCGACCAGGGTTCGCCCGATCAGGTTGGCGGTGAGGAAGCCGAGCAGCGTCAGCGCGATGACCGCGACGATCAGGCCGGAACCCGGCAGCCCGAACGGCAGATAGGTTTCCGGCCGGTAGGCCGTGGGCACAAACGGCCGGACCAGATTGTCGACCCAGTTCACGAACCACCAGGTCAGATACAGGGTGATCGCAACCGGACCGGCCACCACGAGGCCGGTGAGGAAATAGTTGCGAAACCGCGCCATCAGCCCGCGCGGGGCATCCGGGGGCAATTCACCGGTCGAGGCGGGAGGCACTTGGTTGGAGGTCATTGCGGTTCCAAGGTCGTCGAAGCGGCGTCGGAGCGGCCGTAGTCCATCACCCAGCTAAGCCATTCTAGCAGCTTTTTGAAGGGCCGCGTGAAGCCGCGGCTTGCGACTATTCGACCGTGACCGATTTGGCCAGATTCCGGGGCTGATCGACGTCGGTGCCCATCACGACAGCGGTATGATAGGCGAGCAGCTGCACCGGAACGGCGTAGACGATCGGCGCGAAGGTCGCCCCCATGTCCGGCATCACGATCGTCACCAGCGACTGGATCGTCGCTTCCGCCGCGCCCTTGGCGTCGGTCATCAGGATGATCTTGCCGCCGCGGGCGGCGACCTCCTGCATGTTGGAGACGGTCTTCTCGAACACCTTGTCGTAGGGCGCGATCACCACGACAGGCATGTGTTCGTCGATCAGCGCGATCGGCCCGTGCTTGAGCTCGCCGGCGGCGTAGCCCTCGGCGTGGATGTAGGAGATTTCCTTCAGCTTCAGCGCGCCTTCCAGCGCCAGCGGATAGCTGGTGCCGCGGCCGAGATAGAGCACGTCGCGCGACTTCGAGATCTCGCGCGCCAGCTTCTCGATCTGCACTTCGGTGGTGAGCGCTTCCGACATCAGGCGCGGGATCTCGACCAGGCCATGCACCAGCTTGGCCTCGTCGGCATCGGACAGCTCGCCGCGCGCCTTGCCGGCGGCGACCGCGAGCGAGGCCAGCACCATCAGCTGGCAGGTGAACGCCTTGGTCGAGGCGACGCCGATCTCCGGGCCGGCGAGCGTCTGCAGCACGGTCTCGCTCTCGCGCGCGATCGTCGAGGTCGGCACGTTGACGACCGAGAGCGTGTGCGCGCCCTGCGCCTTGGCGTAGCGCAGCGCCGCCAGCGTGTCGGCGGTCTCGCCCGACTGCGAGATGAAGACCGCAAGGTCGCCCTTGCGCAGCGGTGCCTCGCGGTAGCGGAATTCGGAGGCGACATCGAGCTCGACCGGCAGCCGCGCCAGCCGCTCCAGCCAGTATTTCGCGACGAAACCGGCATAGCTCGCGGTGCCGCAGGCCGTGATCGAGATGCGCTGGATATCCTTGAAGTCGAACGGCAGCTTCACCGGCATGGTGACGCGCTCGGTCGCCATGTCCACGTAACGGGCGAGCGTGTGCCCGACCACTTCGGGCTGCTCGTGGATCTCCTTCGCCATGAAGTGGCGGTAGTTCGCCTTGTCGACCAGCGCGGTCGCCGTCGTGTGCTTGATCGCCTCGCGGTGGACGATGGCGTTGTCCTTGTCGAAGATCGTGGCGCCCTTGCGGTTCAGCACCACCCAGTCGCCGTCCTCGAGATAGCTGATCGTGTCGGTGAACGGCCCGAGCGCGATCGCGTCGGAGCCGAGATACATCTCGCCCTCGCCATGGCCGACCGCGAGCGGCGGGCCGTTGCGCGCGCCGATCATCAGATCGTCCTCGCCGGCGAAGATGAAGCCGAGCGCGAACGCGCCGCGCAGCTGCGACAGCACCGCCCTCACCGCCTCGATCGGCTTGACGCCACCCCTCAGCAGATTGTCGACCAGATGCACCACGACCTCGGTGTCGGTCTCGGTCGAGAACGTCGCGCCCTTGGCCTCGAGCTCCTCGCGCAGCTCGCGGAAATTCTCGATGATGCCGTTATGCACCACGGCGACGCGCTCGGTGGCATGGGGATGTGCGTTGTTCTCGGTCGGCCGCCCGTGCGTGGCCCAGCGGGTGTGGCCGATGCCGGTATGGCCGCCGAGCGGCTTGGCCTCGAGCCGGGCTTCGAGGTTCTTCAGCTTGCCCTCGGCGCGGCGCCGCGCCAGGCCGCCATTCTCCAGCGTGGCGACACCGGCGGAATCATAGCCGCGATATTCCAGCCGCTTGAGCGAATCCACCAATTGCTCCGCGACCGGAGCGCGTCCAAGAATGCCGACGATGCCGCACATGCGGTTCAATGTCCCCAAAAATCGCCGAAAATTTGCCAAAGCGGCGACACGGTCCCTTAACGGGAATCGCCGGCCGCAAGATACTCAATAATTATTGCCGATTGCGACACTCTTAAACGGCAAGGTTGATGCGAAAGGCTGGTTAATCGGGGCTAACCATTTTGGCAAGAGCGCGTCAGCGGGGGCCCGCCGGGGCTGGCCACGGTTTCGCCTCCCAAATCGTGGTCCATTCTTGACCCGCGCCGCACGCAGGCGCGCTGACCTCGACGCGAACCACCACAAAGCTTTCGCGATTGGTCCCGTCCAGCCGATAGACATGCCGCAGGTGTCGGCTGGGACACAGGTCGGATCCGGTTTCGGCCTGAAACAAGCCGGCCTCCTCCCTCCATGTGATGAAACCCGGAGTGTCCGTCGTACCGAAGCCGTTCAGCGCGACGTACGGAAACTCCATTGGCTTTGGTCTGCTGACGTCGGAAAGATCGAACGCGCGATGCGATCCGGTCACGGAAAGGCGACAGAACATCAGCGCGAGACGGTGCCCGGCCACTTTCATGAAGCGAACCGGCAACTTCTCGATGTCATCCCTGTATTTGCAGCCGGATTGCTCGGCCGCAAGCGCAAGCACCCTTGGCACCAGGGCCGGATCGGAAATTTCAAAGTCCGTGCGTCCATTGGCAAGACTGCTCCATTCGCGAAGCGCCTCGCGTCGTGCATTGATGCTCGAAGTTTCGTCGCCGCGCGCGACGTGCGCGAGCGGCGGACCGGCCGTGAGAAGACCTCCGAGCAGCACCTTGATCAATCCAGCGATCAGCCGCGCGCTCACGGTTCCCATCCCCGGCCACGCAGCCAGACGTCGCGGCAGGTAACCAGCATGCCGTGCAGTCCGTTCTTGAGGAAAAACAGATAGAGCGCGAACAGCAGCACGAAGCTGAGCCGATCGTCGCCCCAGGAAACGAACTCAGGTTGGTCGTGTGTCTTCCGGGACAGCACCGCCAACTGTCCGGTCTCGGCCCATTGGCAGAGTCGCGCGGCGCTGAAATACGTCACGAGGCTGCAAAAGACTCCAATCAAAGCGGTCGCAGCATGTTTGCGCATGACGTGTTTTGCCTCGTCGCCTCCTAAAAGCGATGAAACCGCCGGCGGCAAACGCCGTTAACCGCATCAATACGTCATTAACGCCTTTCGGCGAGGCCAGCCGACGCCGGAGGTAGTCGGCGCTCCCAGAAGGTGCTCGGCTGCACGCCATGGCAGCGCATCCTCGGCGCGCGGTAGAGACGCACCTGCGATCCCGGACCGGCGCGCGGCGATCCGGTCGACCTCCCCAAATCACTGAAAATTTGCCGGCTCCGCGACACCCTCCCTTAACGAAGCGTCGCCGGTCGCGCCGCGACATCTTCGCCGCAACCGGGCCCGGGCCAGAAAATGACATGGCGAACTGCCAACATCGGCCCCACGGAGATCGCGAAAGCCAATCACGCAGAAAGGTCGCCAATGACTGAAGTCGCAGCTTCCGGCACGCCCACCTTCGAGGTCGAAACCGACGCGTCCAGGCGCTACTGGCACAACGGGAGCCACAACACGCTGCCGCCGCCGGACATGATGGGCGCGTACATGCGCAACCGTCCCGTGTCGAATCAGCCGGTCGAAGCCCGCAAGGCCTGGATCATCGGCAGCGGCATCGCGGGACTGGCCGCGGCCTTCTACATGATCCGCGACGGCGGCATGAAGGGCGACGACATCACCATTCTCGACACCATGCACATCGAGGGCGGCTCGCTCGACGGCGCCGGTGATCCCGAGAACGGCTACATCATTCGCGGCGGTCGCGAGATGAACTGGAACTACGACAATCTCTGGGACATGTTCCAGGACGTCCAGGCGCTGGAATTGCCCGAGGGTTACAGCGTTCTCGACGAATACCGGCTCGTCAACGACAACGATCCGAACTTCTCCAAGGCGCGGCTGATGCACAAGCGCGGCCAGATCCGCGACTTCTCGACGCTCGGCCTGTCGAAGCCGCAGCAATGGGAATTGATCCGCCTGCTGCTGAAGCGCAAGGAGGATCTCGACGACATCACCATCGAGCAGTACTTCAGCCCGGGCTTCCTCGATACCAACTTCTGGTTCCTCTGGCGCTCGATGTTCGCCTTCGAGAACTGGCAGAGCCTGCTCGAGATGAAGCTCTACATGCATCGCTTCCTCGATGCGATCGACGGGCTGAGCGACATGTCGGCGCTGGTATTTCCGAAATACAACCAGTTCGACAGCTTCGTCCGTCCGCTGGTGACGCATCTGCGTGAGCGCGGCGTCAAGGTGCAGTTCGATACCCGCGCCCACGATCTCGACATCAAGGTCGACGGCGATGCCCGCACGGTCACCGCGATCCACGCCAAGGTGGGCGGCGCCGACACCACCATTCCGGTCGGTCCGAAAGATCTGGTCTTCGCGCTCACGGGATCGATGACCGAGGGCACCGCCTATGGCGACATGGACCACGCTCCGGTTCTTCAGCGCGGCAAGCATGATCCGGGTCAAGCCAGCGACTGGACGCTGTGGACGAACCTGGCGAAGAAATCGCCGATCTTCGGCAAGCCCGAGAAGTTCTACGGCAATGTCGACAAGTCAATGTGGGAGTCGGTCACGCTCACCTGCAAGCCGTCGCCCTTCGTCGACCGGCTGAAGGAGCTTTCAGTCAACGATCCCTATTCCGGCAAGACGGTCACCGGCGGGATCATCACCTTCACCGACTCCAATTGGGTGCTCAGCTTCACCTGCAACCGGCAGCCGCACTTTCCGACCCAGCCGAAGGACGTCCTGGTGGTCTGGGTCTACGCATTGCTGATGGACAAGGAGGGCAACTACGTCAAGAAGCCGATGCCGGCCTGCACCGGCCGCGAGATCCTGGAGGAGCTCTGCTACCACCTCGGCATCGAGGACAAGCTGGATGCGGTAGTGGCGAACACCAAGGCCCGCCTCGCCTTGATGCCCTACATCACCGCGATGTTCATGCCCCGCGCGGCGGGCGACCGGCCGCATCCCGTCCCCGCGGGCTGCACCAATCTGGGCCTGATGGGCCAGTTCGTGGAAACATCGAACGACATCATCTTCACGATGGACAGCTCTGTCCGCACCGCGCGGGTCGCGGTGTACACGCTGCTCAAGCTCGCCAAGCAGGTGCCGGACATCAGCCCCACGCAATATGATATCCGGACCATCCTGAAGGGCGCCCGTGCCTTGAACAACAACGAGCCGTTCCCGGGCGAACGCCTGCTGCACCGGCTACTCGACAAGACCTACTACGCCCACATTCTTCCGCCACTGCCCGAGCCCGATTCCACGCGGCGAGGCAGTGCCGAGCGCGAGCTGGCGGGACTGCTCGGCAAGGGCGATCAGGCGCTCGGCGCCATCATCGGCTGGCTGGAACGGATTCGAGAGAACATCTCGACCCGCAAGGGCTAGAGCACGATCCGGGAAAGCGCGATGCAACGCCGACGTCGATCCTTGCCGGACGCCCTAATGCTCAACCCGGTAGAGCCGCCATCGCTCCGGGACGCCTTTGAGCTGGTGCGCGCCGCGGTCCTTGAAGCGGATTTCGGACTTTGACATCAGGTCCTTGACGGCGCTCGAGACCAGCACTTCGCCGGCCCGCGCTTTCGCTGCGACGCGCGCGCCGATGTGAAACGCAAGACCGATCACCTCCGCCCCACTCACCTGGTATTCGCCCGCGTGCAGTCCGACCCTGATCTCCAGCCCCAGTGTGCGCACGGACTCGCGGATTGCGGTCGCACAACGGATCCCGGCTGCCGGCGCGCGGAACGTCGCCAGCACCCCGTCCCCCGTCGTCACGACTTCCTTCCCCCGCAAGGCCTTCAGCTCCCTGCGCACAGCGACATAGTAGTGATTCATCACCGTCGCCCAGCGCGTGTCGCCGAGCCGCGCGGCCTTTTCGGTGGATCGGACGATATCGACATAGAGGATGGTGGCGAGCGCCTGCTTGAGCTGCGAGTCCCGATCGGCGGTTCGGCGCCGGTTCGCGATATTCCCAGCCAGCGGTTCATAGCGATGGCTGCGTCGCCGCGCGATGGCAGCCTTGGTGTAGTCCTGAGCGCGCTGCACCGTGCGGCAGCGAATGGTTTTCTCCTGCGGTGGAAACGTCCAGTAGACCTTTCGCCCGTCGCCCGCGCCATCAACCTGCACGGCGCCCCACTTCAGGAAAACCATCGAGCCGGCCCGTCGAATGCACCATGCCTTCGACGTGTATCCGGAAACGTTCGACTGATGGACTCCGATGCGAAGGAATTTTGGCATGAGCGTCCGGCCGATCGAAGAAGCGTTTGGCAGCCTACCCGGGGTAAAGCGTAGCCATACATTCCCGCGTTGGCAACGGTGCAGGTTTACGGGCTATCGAGAATGCCGGACTTCGATGTTCGCATCGGATCCCGCAAGCGGACGAAGGATTGTATGAGGCCGCACCAGCTCTTCGTCAGCTCCGGCAGTCGCGCCCCTGCCCGTTCAAACCCGCGTCGGCATCGATCGACAGAATTGCCGCGTTTTGCGTATCCGCTATCGGTTGATCTGCATCGCGGAATCGCGCCGGGGTCAGCCGGCTGCGGTCGACCGTCACGCCAAAGATGTCGAAGCGGTTGTAGTAGCCGACCACGTCATGAAACTGTTTCGGCTCGACGCAGCGCTTGAGATCGATCTCCGCGTAGGCGATCCCCTCCTGGTCCTGCAATCCATCGCCGAACACGCTGCCGGTCGGATCGACGAAGAAGCTCGCCGCACGTGGTGTCTGGTCGATCACGTCGGCGATCGTTCGATCGCGTTCAATGAGGAAGGCGCGCATCGCCTGGTCCATATAGCCGGCGGTGACGATCCCGAATACCTTGGCTTCGAAGCAATGGGCGCTGGCCCGGATGCGGTTGGCGGCCACGTTGTCGAAATTGCCGCCGCCTGCCGGGCGCCGGGTGGGCCACATCGGCGGCCAGCTCGAAATGTGCACCTGCTCGCCCTGCGCCATCAGCGCGAAGCGGGCCAATGGATTGGTATTCTCGCCGCAAATCAACCCGCCGATCCGGCCCTGCCGCGTCTCCGCGACCTTGAGGCCCGCACCATCGCCGGACGACCAGACCAGCTTCTCATAGAAGGTCGGAACCAGCTTGCGGTGATGGATGAGAATTTCTCCGGTCTCGCCGATCAGCAGGTTCGAGTTCCACAGCCCCCCGACGCTGACGGCGGAGCGCTCGCTGATGCCGATCGAGACGGTGACGCCGAGGGCGCGCGCCTCGGCGCACAGCCGCGCCACTTCCGGTCCGTCCGCCAGCACCGATTGCTCCGCCATGCGCACGAACAGATCGTGGTTGTCGATCGGAGGCCACAGCGCGGCCCAGACCGGAAAGGCGGGAATATAGGTCTCGGGAAACGCGATCAGCTCGGCGCCGGCCCTCGCCGCCTCGCGAATGATGGCGATCGCCTTTTCGGTGGTCGCCCAGCTGTCGAGGAAGACGGGCGCGGCGTGGACGGCAGCAGCCTTGAAACGAGGGAGCATGTCGAAAATCCCGGCTAGGCGTTTTCCAGCGAAGTGGATACCGGTTCGCATGAAGAAACGCGTCAAAACAAAAATCTGGAGCCCGTTCCGATCCAATCGGAACGGAAGGCTCTAGGATGAGGGGAGCGAAGCGGTATCATCCCTGCCTTGCCGGCGTGCATGGGAATTGTCGCAATGTCGGTTGCGAAGGATCGGAACCGCCACGCGCTGGAACGGGAATTGCTTTGCTGACAAGGGCCGCAATCTCAACGGCCGCAACCTGGAGGCAGATCATGTTCGACACGATCAACTGGGACGATCTGCGGGTATTTCTCTGCGCCGCCCGCGCCGGGAATTTGAGCCAAACAGCAAAGCGGCTGCGGCTCGACCATTCCACCGTCAGCCGGCGCATCGCCCAGATGGAAGCTTCCCTCGGGGTGGCGGTGTTCGAACGCCACCGCACCGGGCTCAAGCTCAACGAAGTCGGCGAGCGGTTGTTGCGTCATGCCGAGCGGGTCGAGAGCGCGGTGATCGCCATTCGCGAGGAGGCCAGCGCCAGCGACACCCAGGAGCTCGTCGGGACCGTGCGGCTCGCCACCATGGAGGGGATCGCCTCGCTCTATCTGGCGCAACGCTTTGCCAAGCTGCGACGCACCGCGCCACAGCTCACCGTCGAACTCGTCACGTCCGCCCAGACAGTCTACGTCCATAAGCGCGAGGCCGATCTGTTCGTGTCCTTCTTCCGGCCACCTGGTCCCGGTCTGATCTCGGAGCGCATCGGCAAGTTTCGGCTCGGGCTATTCGCGAGCCAGGACTATCTCGACAACCATGGGATGCCCGCAAGCCTGCGCGACCTGCAGGATCATTGGTTCGTGTCCTATATCGAGGACCTGATCCAGGTCGATTCGGTGCGCTGGCTCGCCGACGTCGTCGAAGAGCCGAAAATCGCCTTCCATTCCAACAGCATGATCGCCCAGATGAACGCCGCGGCGGGTGGCCTCGGCATCGTGATGCTTCCGAGCTTTGCCACAAGGGACCGGCCCGACCTGATACCCGTGCTGCCCGCTCTCGCCGGCACCGTTCGCGAGGTCTGGCTCAACGTCCACAGCGACCTGCAATTCGCCCCGCGCATCCGCGCCGTCCGCGCTTTCCTGAAAAATACCCTGAAGCAGGACCCCGACATGCAGGTCACGCTGGCCGATGTCGTGCCGCAGCCGCGCACAGCAGATTGCAAAAATCCATAATTCCCTTCCGTCAGCCCCCGGCTGAAGCTCGTCCGATTGGCGCAAGCAGAGCGCGCTGAAGTTTTGAGGGGGCCGATATGCACGTGGTTACTCCCGGCAATGCCGATCTTGCGCCGAGCGGCGTCGCGTTGGCCAAGAAACTGGCCAAGAAGCGGCTCACATTCGGGCTCGTTCTTAGCGTCGCGATGATCGCGATCTATTTCGGCTTCATGGGGCTGTTCGCGTTCGACAAGCCGCTGCTCGGCACCATCCTGATGCCCGGCCTGTCGCTTTGCATCGTGCTCGGCCCGCTCGTCATCATCTCTTCCTTCGTGCTCTGCCTGGTCTACGTGCTGTGGGCGAACCGGGTGTTCGACGCAGGCGTTCGCGAGCTTCGCTAAGGGGACAGGCAAATGGGCAGCAGCACACTTTCTATCGGGTTCTTCTTCGCCTTCATGGCGTTGACGCTGGCGATCACCTATTGGGCTGCGCGTCGCACGCGCACCACCGAGCACTTCTTTGCCGCCGGCGGCCAGGTCACGCCGTGGCAGAACGGCTGGGCACTCGCGGGAGACTTCCTGAGCGCCGCGGCCCTGCTCGGAATTGCCGGCATTGTCACCTCGAACGGCTTCGACGGCATGATCTATTCGATCGGGTGGCTGGTCGGCTGGCCGATCATTCTGTTCCTGATCGTCGAACCATTGCGCAATGTCGGCCGCTTCACCTTCGCCGACGTCGTGGCCTACCGCCTGCGCCAGCGCCCGGTGCGCCTCGCCGGCGCCATCGGTACACTTGCCGTCATCCTGTTCTACCTGATCGCCCAGATGGTCGCGACAGGATCGCTGATCAAGCTGCTGTTCGGCCTGCCCTACACCTGGTCGGTCATCGTCGTCGGCAGCGTGATGCTGGTCTATGTGCTGTTCGGCGGCATGTTGGCGACGACCTGGGTGCAGGTGGTCAAGGCTGTGCTGCTGATGGGCGGCGGCGTCCTGCTCGCCTTCCTCGTGTTGACCCATTTCGACATGAACCCGCTGAAGCTGTTCGCCGCGGCGTCCGAGAAATACGGCACCAAGGTGCTGCAGCCGGGATCGAAGGTGGTCTCGGGTCAATGGGATGCCATCTCGCTCGGGCTCGGCCTGATGTTCGGAACCGCCGCGATGCCGCATGTGCTCATGCGGGCCTATACGGTGAAGGATTCCAAAGCGGCACGGCTGTCGATCCTCTATGCCACCGGCCTGATCGGCGTCTTTCATCTCATGGTCTTCATCATCGGCTTTGGCGCCATGGTGCTGGTCGGCCCCGAGGCGGTGGCCAAGGCCGGAGGCGGCGGCAACATGGCAGCGCCCCTGCTCGCACTCACCGTCGGCGGCAATGCGTTCTTCGGCTTCATCTGTGCGGTCGCGTTCGCGACCATGCTCGCGGTCGTCGCGGGGCTGACGCTGTCGGGCGTCGCCACGCTCTGCCACGACGTCTGGACCAATGTGATCCGGAACGGCACCGCTCAGGAGGCCGAGCAGCTCAAGGTCGCGCGGGTCGCGACTGTTCTGATTTCCATCCTCGCCATCGGCCTGGGCATCGCGTTCGAAGGCCAGAATGTCGCCTTCATGGCGGGACTTGCGTTCTCGATCGCCTGCGCCGCCAACTTCCCTTCGCTCGTGCTCGCCATCACCTGGCGCCGCTTCACGACGCCTGCTGCCGTGGCGAGCATCCTCGTCGGCACGCTGAGCTCGCTGGTGCTGATCTATCTGTCCCCGACCATCCAGGTCGACATTCTCGGCAAGCCGCTCGCCGCGGTCGAGCATCAATGGTGGTTCGTGTCGCTGCGCAATCCCGCGATCATCAGCATGCCGCTATCCTTTGCGGTCGCGATCCTGCTGTCGCTGGTCACCCGCGAGAAGAACGCAAACCTCGCCTTTGACGAGATGCAGCGGCGCATCCTGCTCGGACCGGTCCAGCCGAACACCGACGAGCCGCGCCAGGCGAAGAATGCGGCATGAACCGGGGCACGGGGGACGCAGACGTATGTCTCACTGACCGTTCCACCTATTCGGTGTCGTCCCTGCGAAAGCAGGGACCCATAACCGCCGATGGTTATTGTTTCACGATGCTGGAACGACGAGTCCCGTTCACAACGCCGGCCGCGGAGTATGGGTCCCTGCTTTCGCAGGGACGACAACTTCGTGGAGACTCGGAATCACGTCGCGAGAAGATCACTTCCCCTTCGCGGCCTTCTCCTTCAGCTTCGCCGTGCGGTAGCGCGCGGCGCCGCCTTCGCGGATGGACTGCTCGCTGCGCTCGAGCGCCATCGCATCGTCGGGAACATCCTTGGTGATCACCGAGCCCGAGCCGATATAGGCGCCCTTGCCGATCGTGACCGGCGCGACCAGCGACGTATTGGTGCCGATGAAGGCGCCCTCGCCGATCAGCGTCTTGTGCTTGAGGAAGCCGTCATAGTTGCAGGTGATGGTGCCGGCACCGAGGTTGGAATTGGCACCGACATGGGCGTCGCCGACATAAGAGAGATGGTTGACCTTGACCCCGGCCTCCAGCCGCGAACCCTTGGTCTCGACGAAATTGCCGATCTTCACGCCGTCGCCGAGCGAAGTGCCGGGCCGCAGCCGCGCGTAGGGTCCGAGCTCCACCTTCTTGCCGAGCGTGGACTGGGTGATGTGCGAGAAGGAATGGATCACGGCGCCGTCGTCGATCGACACGCCGGGACCGATCACCACGAATGGCTCGATCGTGACGTCCTTGCCGAATTTGGTGTCGGCGGCGAGATAGATGGTCTCCGGCGCGATCAGGGTCACGCCGGCCTCGAGCGCCTGCTTGCGCAGCCGCGCCTGCATCACGGCCTCGGCCTCGGCGAGCTGCGCCTTGGTGTTGATGCCGCGCACTTCGTCTTCGCTGGTCTCGATCACGACGGCCTCCAGTCCGAGTTCCCTGACGATGCCGACGGCATCGGTCAGATAATATTCGCCCTTGGCGTTGGCGTTGCCGATCTTCTCGATGATCGCGAGCGCCTTCTTGCCGTCGAACGCCATCACGCCGGCATTGCACAGCGTGATCTTGCGCTCTTCGGCACTGGCATCGGCCTGCTCGCGGATCGCAACCAGCTTGCCGTTCTCGACCACCAGCCGGCCGTAGCCGGTCGGGTCGGCGGCACGGAAGCCGAGCACCGCAAGGGCCGCGCCGCCGCGCAGCGGCGCGCGCATACGGGCAAAGGTCTCGGCCGAGATCAGCGGCGTATCGCCGAATGCGATCAAGAGGTCGTCGGCGCCGCGGGCGATCGCCTCGCGCGCCGCCAGCACCGCATGCGCGGTGCCGAGCCGTTCGCGCTGCACGAAGGTCTGCGCGTCGGGCCGCACCCGCCGCGCCTCGGCGGCGACCGCCTCGTGGTCCGGGCCGATCACGACCGCGAGCTGCGATCCCTCGCCGGAGGCCGCGGCGTCGAGCACATGCGCCAGCAGCGGCTGCCCGGCCACCGGGTGCAGTACCTTCGGCAGCGACGAGCGCATCCGCGTGCCCTCGCCGGCCGCAAGCACCACTGTCAGGCTCGTTCGCGCAGTCATTCGCAATCCTCGATGTCGCGCGCAGTTCGCTGCGCAAAGCTCTCTTCGAGGCCGTCTTTAATTGTTTTCCCCGGCAGAAGAAACCGATTCGCCTCGGTGGCGCTCCGGATTCAAGTTCCCGGTCCATTTCCTGTTAATCTTTGCCTCGTGATTCGGCGGGCCTTGAGGAGGGCCAAGCGGGCTTTGGCCAAAGATCGCGACAATCTGGCGGCGGAATTCGACACCGAGAGCACCACCGGCTTTTTGGCCGAGGAGGAAGCTGTGGATCGCCGCATGCTGTGGCGGCTCGGCTCGTGGGGCGTCGCCGCGGTCGGCGCCGTCACCGTCGCGGTGATGGCCAACCAGTCGGCGCTGACGCTGCGGCGCGACCAGGTCGCCACCGCGGACCTCGCGCGACAGGCCCAGCAATCGCAAGCGCTGGCGAAGGAGAGCCACAACGAGACGCGCCGGCTGGCGTCCGCGATCGATACGCTCAACGGCGACCGCGACCGGCTGTATTCGCGCGTCACCACGCTGGAGCAGGGTCTCGACTCCGTGACCGGCGCGATCGCCAGGCAGCCGCCGGCACCAGCGGCGGCACCATCACCCTTGGCAGCGGCGTCCGGTGCCTCGCCCGCAACCGCCAGCTCGTCCCCCGCCGCCTCCGCGCCAACCGTTGCCGCTGTCGCAACGACGCCGCCGGTCGCATTGGACAAGCCGGCGGCGATCGACAAGCCGCCCGCAGCCGGCGACAGCAAGGCGACTGGGCCGATCGAGAAGCCGGTTGCGGCGGCCGAAAAGCCGGTAACGGCCGACAAGAAACTGGCGCCCGCGGCCGCCAAGCCGCAAGCCGCCGCGGAGAAGCCGCCAGCCTCCGACAATTCGCCGCCGAATTCCGCCTCCGCCGCATCGATCGCCAGTCCGATGAGCGCCGCGGCGGCCAGCGCCGAGGATGCACCCGCCGTGCCGGCGCCGATCGCGGACAAGCCGCCCGCCGACAAGCCGGTCCTGGCATCGCTCGATCCTGCGGCGAACAAGGCAACCGAAGCGGTCAAGCCGCCGACCGCCAACGATGTCACCGCCGCACCGATCCCTCCGCTGGTGATCACGGCGGATCCGGACTCCGAGGACGATGCGCCGCAGGCACAGATCCACCGCACCGAGTTCGGCGTCGATCTCGGCACGGCCAATTCGGTCAATGGGCTGCGCGCGCTGTGGCGCGGCCTGTTGAAGTCGAAGGCCAACGCGCCGCTGGCGGCGCTGCGGCCGATCATCGTGATCAAGGAGAACAGCAACGGGCTCGGCATGCAGTTGCGCCTGGTGGCCGGACCGCTGAACGACGCCGGCACCGCCGCCAGGATCTGCGCGGGCCTCAGCCTGGTGCAGCGGACCTGCGAGACGGCGATCTATGACGGCCAGCGGCTGGCCCTCAACGAGTCGCCCGCCGGAGCCAAGCCGGCGCCATCGCATCGGCGGGCCGTGCCGAAGCGCGCCGTCGCACCACCGCCATCGCCGCAGCCGGTCGCCGAAGACAAGAAGCCGGAGCCGACCACGATCTCCTCGATGTTCCGGCGGAACAGCCAATAATCATGTCAGCCAAGGGATTGCGGCCGGATTTTCAACCGATTTCGATGCTCCGACCGAGCTTGTCCCGCAACCCGATCCCGACCATAGTGCCGCGATGACAAAACCTCCGTTCCGCCTCTCCCCCTATCAGGTCCAGTTCCTGATGGTCGTGGGCTTCGTCACCGTCGGCTACGCGCTCTACGTGCGCTATCTGGCAATCGAGTTCTCTCCCGTTGCGCTGGCCTGCGACGCCGGCACGCAGACCATGCTCTGCAAGGCTCGCGCGCTGTCGACCGTACTGTTCAAGAACTCGGTGTTCGGGATCACCGCGCTGGTAATCGCGGTGCTCAACCTGACGCGGCCGTCGATCGTGCTGCTCACCGTCGGCTTGATCGCTGCGGGGCTCGGGATCGTGCTCTACAACGTCGTGCTGTCGGGGCTTGCGATCGGGCTGTTCATCCTGGGTTTTGCGCGGCCCGCGCCCGCCACAGCGTAGCGGCAAGCAAAAGGTACATCACGCAGGTCCATTCCGACTGCCAGTTGATCGTACCCTCATTGTAGACCGTGTAGAGGGCGGCGATCGCCAACAGGCCGGCGAATACGGATTCCGCGAGCGGCCGGATGCCCTCCTTCGGGCGATTGAGCATGGTCAGCAGCGCGAATGGCACCACCGCCATGGTCAGCGAGGCATACGGGAAATCGCGGTAGCGCGGATCGAAGGTGAAGCCGAGCGCGGTTTCGGCAGCAATCACCGTGGTGATGATCAGCACAATCGCCAGCACCGCGCCGATCACGCCCTTGCCGCGATAGTCGCGCGGCCCGATCAACTCCAGGAAGGTCGGCAGCGACCGCCCGGCGATCAGCGCATGCGCCGTCAGCAGTGGCGCGGCAATGCCCGCCGCGAGCAGCACGCCCCAATGCAGCCAGCCGCCGACGCCGTAGCTCTCGTAATACATCTTGTCGCCGGCAATCCCGAGCAGCGCCCCCGCCGTCGTCGCCGAAATGGCGACCGCGATCCAGGCCGACGGCCGCGGCGTCCAGGGCCGGCGGCGCAGCGTCAGCCAGGCCGCGAGGAAGGTGGCGACGGACAGCGCCATGCCGCCCGCCATCTGCAGCTTCCAGTCCGGATAGTTCGTGATAGCAACGCCGGGCGGATATTTCACCTGCCGCTTGACCGAATCGAACAGGCCCCAATTGCCGCCGACCGTGCCCTCGAGCTTGCGCTTCCAGGGCTGGTCGTAGGCCTCGATCAGGTTGACCCGAAAGCCCTCGCGCTTGGCGAGGTCGAGGATCTCGGACACCACCCGCGCCTGGTTGGTGCGCGACGGCAATGCGCCTTCCCGCATCCGCCCCTGGCTCGGCCAGCCGGTCTCGCCGATCAGGATCTCCTTGCCGGGGAATGTCACCGCCATCCGCTTGCGGATATCGTCGACATGCGCCGCGGCGTACTTCGCCTTGACCGGGATGTCCTCCCAATACGGCAGGATGTGAATGGTGACGAAATCGACCGCGTCATAAATCTCGCGGTTCTTCACCCAGTATTCCCAGACGTCGGCATAGGTGACGGGAAGATTGCCCGCCGCCGCCTTCACCGCGCGGATGTTGCCGGCAAGATCGTTGGCGGTCATCTCGCCGCGCAGCAGCACCTCGTTGCCGACGATCAGCGAGGTGACGACGCCGGGATACTCCTTGGCGAGCCGGACCGCGATCGCGATCTGCTGCAAATTCTTGAAGCGGTTGCTGCTGAGCCAGATGCCCTGCATCACCTTCAGCCCGACCTTGGCCGCAACGCCGGGGACCTGGTCGAGGCCGTTCTCGATCGAATAGGTGCGCACGCAGTCGGTGACCTTGGCGAGATCGGTCAGATCCTGCTCGATCTGCTCGACTGGAATCTGCGTGGTGGGATCCAGCGGCGTCTGCGCGCCGCGGAACGGCGTATAGGATACGCATTGCAGCTTTGCAGCGGGATCGATCGGCGCGCGCACGAGCGTAATCGGCGTGGCGAGCCACCACCACACGGATGCAATCACGGCGAGCGAGATCAGGAGAAGCGCCAGCGGCGTACGAAGCGAAATCGGTTCCATCCTCCGGGGGACCGTCGAATTAGCCGGTCACAGCCCATCTGCCAAGAGCGGGATTAGGTCAATACCATGGTTGTCCTGCGACAGTTTTGCGCTGGGTCGATAAAGTTGTGAGTTTGCTGGACAAAATACCAAATTCCAGTCATGGGATTCCGCCAGAGTCTCCGCCGCACTGGAGACCTATTTGGACGGCATCACGCGAGCCGTTAGGATGATCCCGCGGGGGCAGGAACATTATCGGGGAATACATGCGTCGACGGCTGCTTGAGTTGAAGAACACTGCTTTGCGCCACCTTGCCGTAACCGGCCTTGTCACATGCCTTGCGCTCCTGACCGGGGCCGGCGGCGCTTTCGCCCAGAGCGGCACGCCCAATCCGCCCGACCAGGCCAAGCAGCAGCCTGGGCAGGCCGACGCGAACGCCAATGCGGCGCGGGAGGCCAACCAGCGCAAGGTCGAGGAATTCGTCGAGGCCCAGCAGGCGATCAACGGCCCGGCCGGCAACCCGGAATGCGTCTGGCTCGGCCGGCGCGTCGTCCGCCTGATGTGGAACGACGACCTCGACACCGCGTTCCGCCATCTCGACCTCTACGACCGGTTCGGCTGCCCCGGCGGCCACGTCCAGGCGGCGTTCCGCTGCCTGACCCGGTTCGGCGCCCAGATCGACGACAAGGTCCGCGGCAGCCTCGACGGCCGCATCCACGCCTGCTGGATCAACCCGGGCGCGCAGCCCCAGGCCGCGGCGGCCGCCGCGGCTCCCACCCCGGCGCCGGCGACGGCCGGCACCGCCGCACCGGCACCGGCAGCGTCGCCCTCGCCTGCACCGACCCCGTCGGCGTCACCTGCGCCGGCGTCGAAATAGCCGTATCCCGCGACCGGGTCCGGCCGCGATTTTTTTCGCGGCTGGAACGGCTTGCGCCCTTAAAACGCCATCGCGGCACACCAGTTGTTAAATCGGATGGCGGAGATATCTTTCCCTCCGCCATCGTATTGGTCGAACCCAGGGGACGGGTTCGCTTAGTCCTCAATCTCAGGCCCCGTATGGTTTAACCGCGATGCGCGCCGTCGTCGCCGTCCTGTTGCTTGTCACCGCCGCCCACGCCGCCCTGTGGGGTCTCTTCCAGGAGAAGCAGTCGGCGCCCGATTTCCGTGGCACGCTGCCGAGCCTGTCCTACGCCCCGTTCGAGTCGGGTCATACGGTCGCCGACGTTGCCGCCGACACCGAGAAGGTGCGCACCGACCTGAAGAAGCTCTCCACGCTCACCAAAGCGGTCCGCCTCTATTCGTCGACGGAAGGCAACGAGCTGGTGCCGCCGGTCGCCGCCGAGTTCGGCATGAAGGTCACGGTTGGCGCGTGGATCGACAAGGACGCCAACCGCAACAACCGCGAGATCGAAGCCGCGATCAATCTGGCCAAGCGCAACAGCAACGTCATCGGAATCGTGGTCGGCAACGAAACCGTGTTCCGCGGCGAGCAGGTGCCGCTGGAAAACCTCGGCTCGGTTCCGGAGATCGGCGTGCCGCCCGAGGAGTCCGAGCGCATTCTTCGCGAGGAAGCGCAGCGCCTTCACGACGCGGAAATGCAGCCGGATGAAAACGGCAGCAGCGGCTTGAGCAAGCGCGCTGAAGCGATCAAGTGGGCAGTCGCCGAAAACAACGTGCACCGGCTGATCAAGGTGATTCAGCGGGTCAAGAAGTCGGTCAACGTTCCCGTCACGACCGGTGAAATCTGGAACATCTGGCGCGACCATCCGCAACTCGCCAACTCGTCCGACTTCGTCGCCGCGCACGTGCTGCCCTATTGGGAAAACTTCACCGACAAGCAGGCGGTGGACCAGGCGGTCGACCGCTACAATTTGTTGCGCGACTCCTTCCCCGGCAAACGCATCCTGATCGCCGAATTCGGCTGGCCGAGCCAGGGCTACAATCTGCGCAGCGCCGTTCCCGGCCCGTTCCAGCAGGCCACGGTGCTGCGCAACTTCGTCACCCGCGCCGAAGCCATCGGCATGGACTACAATATCGTCGAGGCGATCGATCAGCCCTGGAAGTTCTTCGAAGGCGGCGTCGGACCCTATTGGGGCATCCTCAATGCCGACCGCGAGCCGAAGTTCGCCTGGACCGGTCCGGTCACCGATCCGAACTACTGGAAGATCGCGCTGGTCGCCGTGCTGGTCGGGCTGTTCATGTCGCTGCCGATCCTGCGGCTGGACCAGCCGACCGTGATGCAGGCGCTGCTCTTGTCGGCGGCCGCCAACGGCGTCGGCGCGTGGGTCGCGACGGTGTTCTCCTACTGGACCACGCACTACTTCGTCTGGGGTTCGGCCTTCGCGCTCAGCCTCGGCCTGGTGCTGCTGGTTCCGCTGGTCCTGATCGCGATGGCGCGGATCGAGGAGATCGCGGCGGTGGCGTTCGGCCGCGGCCCGCGCCGGCTGATCGGCAAGAGCGCGCCGCTTGCGCCCGCCACGATCGGCGAGAACGTGAAGTTTCCGAAGGTCTCGATCCACATCCCGGCCTATTTCGAGCCGGTCGAGATGCTGAAGCAGACGCTCGATGCGGTGTCGCGGCTCGACTATCCGAACTTCGAGTGCGTCTGCATCATCAACAACACGCCCGATCCCGACTTCTGGCGGCCCATCCAGGATCACTGCCGGCTGCTCGGCGAGCGCTTCAAGTTCATCAATGCCGAGAAGGTGCAGGGCTTCAAGGCCGGCGCGCTGCGCATCGCGATGGACCGCACCGCGGCGGATGCCGAGATCATCGGCATCATCGATGCCGACTATGTCGTGCATCCGGACTGGCTGAAGGATCTCGTGCCGGCGTTCGCCGATCCGCGCGTCGGCCTCGTGCAGGCGCCGCAGGAACATCGCGACGGCGATCGCTCGCTGATGCACTACATCATGAACGGAGAATATGCCGGGTTCTTCGACATCGGCATGGTCCAGCGCAACGAGTTCAACGCCATCATCGTGCACGGCACGATGTGCCTGATCCGCCGCGCCGCGATGGACAAGGCCGGCGGCTGGTCCTCTGACACGATCTGCGAGGACACCGATCTCGGCCTCTCGATCCAGCAGCAGGGCTGGCTCACGCACTATACCAATGTGCGTTACGGCGAAGGCCTGCTGCCCGACACCTACGAGGCCTTCAAGAAGCAGCGCCATCGCTGGGCCTATGGCGGCTTCCAGATCGTCAAGAAGCACTGGCGGCGCTTCCTGCCCGGCGCCAGCCGGCTGACGCCCGATCAGCGCCGCGAATTTTCGCTGGGCTGGCTCAACTGGCTCGGCGCCGAGAGCCTCGGCGTCGTGGTGGCGATCCTCAACCTGATCTGGGTGCCGATCGTCGCCTTCGCCGACATCGCGATCCCCGACAAGATTTTGACGCTGCCGATCATTGCATCATTCATTGTCTCGCTGGTGCATTTCGTCGCGCTCTACCGGCTGCGCGTGAACATCAAGGCCGGCCAGATGTTAGGGGCTATGATCGCGGCGATGAGCGTGCAGTGGACGGTGTCGCGCGCGGTGGCGCAGGGTCTGATCACCGAGCATCTTGCGTTCGCCCGCACCTCCAAGGGCGGCCTGTCGCGGATGTCGATCGAGTTCCAGGCATTCTGGGAAGCCGTGATCGGCGTGTTGCTGCTGATCGGCGCCGTCGTGCTGGTCGTCACCAATGGCTACAAGCAGGTACGCGAGATCTACATCTTCGCCGGCGTCCTGGTGCTGCAGAGCCTGCCATTCCTGGCGGCGGTCTCCATCGCGATCCTGGAAAATTCGCGGATCAACGAGTTCGCATTCTGGCGCAACAGCGCGATCCGCACCGCGGAACTGATCGGGTTGCGCCCGGTCAGCCTGCCCTCGGTCGCCGCCCCCTCGCAGCCGGTCGGCTCGGAAATCCGCCGCGACAACTAGCGGCGGATCTAGCCGACTTCAAGAAACGGCCCTAACCGCAGGCGCCGGAACGGCAAATCCGGCGCGCCGGTGCACAATTGAGCGCCCCTCGGCTATTGACCCGATGGGCCCTGCCCCCTACACAGCGCGGGCTGGAGCACGATCCCGAGGTGCGGGTTAACCCGCTGACGTCCGGATCCGCTGTTCAGGTGAGTGAGCGCGTAGCTCAGGCGGTAGAGCACGTGACTTTTAATCATGGGGTCGAGGGTTCGAGTCCCTCCGCGCTCACCAAACAAATTCAGATACTGAAGCCAGAAATACAGCCTCCAATCCGGTTTCAAAGTTTCGTCTTGCACATGCGTTGCACACAGTAGTGCGGCAATGACGATAGCCCTCATGTGCTCGGCGCAGCTGCCGCAGGCGCCGGTGCTATTCATGGCTGCGCGGGCCCTGGCGCCGGCTCTTCTTCTTAATTTTGTGTGAACCAAGCCACACTTGTTCGGCGTGATCTTTAGTAGGTTTTCGGCGCTGGGGATTTCAGGGCCCAGAGGCTGGAAGAACAGGGCGCCGCCGGGACAAACCATTTCGGGCCCGGCGGCGTAATTTTTCGGAATGGTCACCGCACCCCCGATGCTCGGATCAGACGCATTCGGACGCCAACGGCTCGTTGCTCTCCCTGTCGCGGTCATCATGCTCGGCGGCGCCCACGTCGGGCCCGCCTGCGGTTCTCAGGACCGGTCGGCGGCGGGTGTATTGCGGCATAAGGCTTGCTCTTTACGTGGCGCAGGGAATTTCAGTGTCCCGGTTCAGGAACAAGCTGTCGCCGGATGTGTCTTTTGGAGACGGCCAGCTGGATTCATTGGGAGGTATCGTTGAGATACGCAGCGCCCCTACCGTCAAGGTTTATCGTTCGGAGAGGAAGCACCGACTGGATGGTCTATGATCGAGAGCTCAAGGGGCCAGCGCAGTTGAAGAAAGACGGCCGCTTCGCCGAGAAGCTGACGAAGGAACAGGCCGAACACATCAAGCAGGCATTGACGGACGCCCTGAAGCCCGAGCCGTAGGCAGAGCTAGCTCGAATACCCCGATCGGTGGCGACACAAACCGCGAACAGATGACATCTGTGTTACCTCGTAAGGTATATGAACAGAGTTGGGCAAAGCGAACGAGGCGCGGCAAAACCGCGGCGCATCAGTGGAGCAAATTAGGCCGTCGCGGAATTCAGCTTTGACTACCGGCCTTTTAGTCGAGCCACCGCCCGTCGCTGCGGAGGAACGATCAGTGAACAGCCCGCGCCGGTGAAGACCACCTGCGCACCAAGAGGAGCGTGAACGCAGGATGCCGAAAGCGCACGAAGCCCAGCGGGCAATTCGGAGCGAACATTCGGAACGCTGCAAGAGTTCAGCCATCAGGCCAACGGCAACTCGCCTTGACCGCCTGTCCAGTCGATGATGTCGATCTGGAGTCCTCGCTTCAACATCTCGGCCTCGAGACTGCCGGCATGCCGTTTCCATTCGGGCGTTGCGCGGACGCGAAATCTTGGATCTTCGCCGGCTGCCTCGAATTGGTCGTCGGCCTTGAGCGCGCCGCGGACGGCTTCGTACATCATCTTCAGGCTGGCGTCGGTGAAGGCGCCGTAGTCCATCGGTCGTCTCCCTTGGCACTGTGACACGCAAAAGGCCGCCACGTAGTCACTCGTGGCGGCCTTCTGCAAGCGGCCCATCCAGACGGCCTGGGACGACGTTGCGTGAGTCGGGTTAATGAAACGTTGTTCGTGCGGCGGCGCGCACTCAGATCGCGATGCGATCGAAGTCGACGGCTATCCGGCTGTTCGGGAAAATCCTCGTCGCCTCCGCCAGAATGTCCTCGTCCGGGTAGCGGCCGGAGATGTGCGTGAGGATGAGCTGCTTGACCCCGCTCCGCGCCGCAAGCGCGGCCGCTTCGCTGGCGGTCAAATGTCCGTAGTCGCGCGCGATGGCTGCATCACGCTCGAGAAACGTCGCTTCGATCACCAGCACGTCGGCGTCCCTGACGTGTTCGGCCAGCCCCTCGGTGGTTTCGGCATCACCGACGATGACGAGCTTCCTTCGCCCCTGGGCGGGACCAAGCACCCGCTCCGGATCGATGGTGCGACCGTCGTCCAACTTCACCTGCCGTCCCTCCGCCAGCTCCCGCCGAACGGGCCCATCGGGCACGCGCAGCGCGAGGAGCCGGTCCGGGAGGAGATGGCGGCGCATCGCGCTCAGAAAGGAGAAAGCGAAGCTGTCCGTATCCCGGTGGCGGACCGGAAAGCAATCGATGGTGAATTCGCCGGCGTCGAGGACTCGCCCCTCGGTCAACGGCACCAGATCAAGCGGGATCGGCGCTCTGCCCTCGCCCCAGAGGCCTGCCAGCATGCGGACGACGACATCGAGCGTGCCGGGCCCGGCATGAATCGTCATCGCATCCGACGTTTGCCGCAACCGGAGGGTCGAAAACAGCCCGGGGATGCCGAGCACATGATCGAAATGCCCGTGGGTCATCAACAGGCGATCAAGCCGCCGAAAGCCGGCGCCACTCCGCAGCAGCTGGCGCTGCGTTCCCTCGCCGCAATCGACCAGAATACGACTGCCGGCTGCCTCGACGAGGATGCCCGGGTGATTGCGCTCGGGAGACGGCACGCTTGCCGACGTTCCCAGAAAAGTCAGCGAGAACATCGCTGCACCTCGCCTTCCGACTGCCGACGGCGGCATGCCGCCGAGATCGTGCAATCTGATGGCAGCGTCGCCCGATGTGTTCAAGCATCTCGATGCCGCCGACGGTCGAGCGAGGCGTCCCGAAGCCGGCGGCTTAAAGGGCAAGCTGCATCTGCGCCATCGGGATCGGTTGTCGTGACCGGCGCACGCGGCGCCCTTGTCACGCCCTCAACCGGTCACAGCCTCAAACATCGAAACAGCTGCGCGAGCGCGGTGTTGGCGGATTGCGCGCGCCGCTCGACGATTTCGGCCGCAGCGGCATAGTTGCGCGCCAGGATCTGGAGCGCGCGGCGGGCATCCGGCAGCGTGGATTGCTCCGCCATCTCCAGGCACTGATGCTCGAAATATCTGAGCTCCTCAAGTTCGGTCATTCGCGAATCGTCCGATCGGGTCCTGCATTTTCGAACTCAGTGCGCCGGCGACCTAGTGAAAGTTTGGCAAGTTTGTTGCGGGGATCGGGCAATCTGGTCGGAGTGTTTCTGGACGCATGATTTGATAGTCACCGCTCCGTGACCGATGCGAGGATGAGCTGCGCGGATCGACAAGCGCGTGCAATCGTTTCACAATGCGGCTGTCTCGCTTGGCGAGCTTTGGAACATGCGCGGCTGATGCGGCATCGAATTGGCTTGTTGGACCAGATGAGGAAACGCGATTGGGCTTTCGTGGCGGTCTGTGTGGCAGGCGCGCTGCTGTTCGGAGTCTGGAGTTTCCAGATGGGTATCGCGTTTCATCGATCCCAGCACGGCGCGACCGACCTCTCCAGTTCGCACCGGCGGAGCCAGGACGGCGCTTCCGCGCGCAGCCCGGCCCGGCTCCAGGCGGATGACGGCGATCAGCAGGCCGGACAGCCGCGATAGGCGCCGCGATCGCGTTCGTCACCACCACATCGCGTCCGACTAGGCCCACGCCAGCCCTGCCATGCCGGCGGCGCCATCGTCATCTGTCTTGGCATGCGTGAGCCGCCTGCGGCGCGTGCTGTCCTTGGCACGACGGTGACGAACGCCAAATCTGTGCAGCGCCATCGGCACATGCCGCATCACGCCGCGGACGAGATCGATGGCCTGCCTGACGACGGCCACAACCGTCGCAACGCGGGTAAAGAAGCCGATCAGGAAGATCATCGAGAAGATGTCGATATAGGCCAGCACATCGCCAACCAGCATCAGCTCGGGAGGAAGCGGAATCCGGTGCCAATAGGCGCCGATGACGATGGCAACCGGGATCAGCGCGATCAGCTTCCGTAACGTCAGCCGATCGAGCAAGGCGGCGAGCTCAACGACCAGGATCTGCCACAGCCAATCGCCAAGCGCGGCCGGCTTGTCGATCGTCCAAGTCTGCCACAAACGCTGCCACATCGCCGCTCCGCCTCCCCTTGCGCACATGACCTGCGCTACGGCTTCGACGACGCCTCGCTGCTGCCTTCGTCTGCGGCGCCTTGCGCGTCAGCCGGATCGGCCGATGGAAAGATGCGCTCATAGTTCGCACGCGCCTCGCGGATCAGACGCGCGCGCTCGAGTTCGGACTTCGAGATGAACCTGATGATCTCGCCCATGTTTGCTCCAAGGCAGAAAAAATGATCCGACCGTCAGCTATGCAACCATCGTGCCCCGACGGTCGCTTGGCCCGACCTCCTCACACCGCTCAGCGGAACGCCCGCGGCGCCATCCGCTGCTGGCTGAAGGCAACGCGCGGATTGATGCCGCAATAGGCGTCGCGGCCCGACGCGGATGCCTGGCACTGCTGATAGGTCTGGTAGCCGCAATAGCCGGGATATCCCTCCTGCCGGCCCTGGATGCACCAGGGATACTCATAGGGATCGGCCGCCGCAGGCGACGCGGAACCGACAATCCAGCTCGTTCCGAGCGCCGCGAACGCCAGAATTGCCCAATTCGTCCTGCGCATGATCGTGTTTCCTTGCTCAATCGGCACCCAGCCGCTGATCTAGGTACGCCGGCACGATCTGCGAGGTTTCCGGGGACCGCCTCAAGAAGCTGTGACGATCGTTCAAAGCCCGCTCGCGGCACGGTGAGCACCGGCTGACCGGTCATCGGCGCTCGCGGCCTCCACACCCCGCTGGCCCGCTGCCCGCCGGCCCATCCCAGCGCATGTAGTTAACCGACGCCTAATCGGGGATACGCGGTTGAAATGTACGACTTAAGCGCGCCGCAAGGCGGCTGCCCTAGTCTCCCGCGCGGCTCAATGGACGACGACACCCGGAGAGGCTCGTCGCACGGGGGATAATCATGCGCAGCGCGCTCATTGCTTCAATGATCCTGTCACTTGCGGTCGGGCCGGCCGTTGCCGGACCACGAATGTCGGGGCCGTCCGAGGCAGCACCGGGCAGCGTCGAGAAATATCGCGGCTACGTCTTCGATCTTTCCGAGAATGCCGACCGCAAGGACGTCACCAGCATCGCCGACATGGTCCGCCGCCAGCTCGACGTCGTGGAAACCGCAGGCTTCAGCCCGAAGGTGTTGCAGTTCTTCCATCGCGTGCCGATCGTTGCCAGCGAGATGGCATGTCTCGACGAAGGCGCGGCGGCGGCCTGCTATGGCTTGACACCACCGGAATGGGACCGCGGCACGACGCGCGACGTCACCATCTGGGATCACGACAAGCAGCAATGGACCAATTCGGATCCGCTCGCGCTTGCGCTCGATTCCGGCATCGGCATCATCAGGATGCGTCCGAACATGATGCGTTACGCGAAGGAGCCGGTGCTGCTGCACGAATTCCTTCATGCCTATCACGCCCGGCTGATGCCGAACGGCTATGAGAACAAGGGCATCAAGGCCTTCCTCAGCCAGGCGAAGTCGAAGGAGCTGTTCGCCAAGGAGGCCTACGCACTGAAGAACCAGCAGGAGTTCTTCGCGGTGACAGCGAGTATCTTCCTGGCCGGCAAGGATTCCGAGCACGAACCCTATACGCGCGCCACGCTGAAGGAGAAGATGCCGGACTACTACAAGTATCTCGTCGGCCTGTTCGGCGCCGATCCCGAGGAAACCAGCGTCACGCCGGTCGCATCGGCCGACTGAGCCCGGCATCCCACAAAAAAACGAGGCCCGGTGTGCCTAGGAGACCGGGCCTCGTTTCTGATGTCCCCCGCCTCGTGGCGGATCAGGTGTTGTCGATACGCGACCTTGTCCGCGCGATCCATCCCGGATGATTACGGGGTCAGGCGCGCGCCGGCCTCACTTGCTGTAGCTGTAGAACCCCTGCCCGGTCTTGCGGCCGAGATGGCCGGCATCGACCATCTCCTTCAGCAGCGGCGCCGGCCGGTATTTGGGGTCGTTGAAGCCGGTGTAGAACACCTCCATCACCGACAGCATGGTGTCGAGCCCGATCAGATCGGCGAGCGCGAGCGGGCCGATCGGATGATTGCAGCCGAGCTTCATGCCGGCATCGATCTCCTCGGCGGTCGCAATGCCTTCCTGCAGCGCGAAGATCGCCTCGTTGATCATCGGACACAGGATGCGGTTCACCGCAAAGCCCGGGCTGTTCTTCGCCGTGATCGCGACCTTGCCGACCCGCTTGGCGAAGGCTTCGGCCTTGGCGACGGTGTCATCGGAGGTCTGCAAGCCCCGGATCAATTCGAGCAGCGCCATCACCGGCACCGGATTGAAGAAATGCATCCCGATGAAGCGATCGGGACGATCGGTCGAGGCCGCAAGGCGAGTGATCGAGATCGACGAGGTGTTGGTTGCGACCAGCGCGCTCGGCTTCAGCCCCGCACAGAGATCCTTCAGGATCTTGATCTTCAGCTCCTCGTTCTCGGTCGCGGCTTCGATCACGAGATCGCAGGCGGCGAGCTTGGCCTTGTCGGTGGTCGCGTTGATGCGCCCGAGCGTCGCGTCGCGGTCGGCCGCGGTCATCTTCTCCTTGGCGACCAGCCGCTCGAGACTGCTCCCGACCGTTTTCAGGCCGCGCTGGACCGCCGCGTCGGAGATATCCACCATGGTCACGCCGAGGCCTGCCGCCGCGCAGATCTGCGCGATGCCGTTGCCCATGGTCCCGGCGCCGATAATGCCAACCGTCTCAATCATCGCATTCGTCCCTCGTCGCTTGCGCGGCCGCGCGGCCGCATCGTCAAAAACGGCGGACCGGAGGGGTCCGCGGATGGCGCATGAATAGCAGTCCGGCCGCGCGGCCGATACAGTGGAAGCCGGTATTCCGGTGGGGTCTATTCGGGGCGCGGCGGGTGCGGCCGCCGTGGCGGAACGGCCGGTCGCGGCGGCAATTGGGTGCGCGGTGGTTCGGCCGCGCGCGACGGTTCGAGCACGCGGTTAAGTCGTACGATCCACCAGGCCAGCTGTCCGTAGCTGCGGCGCAGCGCCGATCCGAATCCCTCGTCGATGTCCTGATCACGATCCATACCCCTATCATTAACGTGCATCCTTGAAGGAACGGTGAGCGCCATCACGCGCAGCGCCGGCAATCGTTAGCAACCTGGCAACCATCCACGCGCCGGCTGTACGCGGCTGCCGGTAGTCTCCCGGATTGCACCGGGAAGTCTCCGCGCTGCAACATCGCAGTGCCGGTCCGACTCGCATTTTGTTGATCGAATTTTCCGCCGAGCGCCGCGACATAAGGACATTAGACGACGAGGGCTACGCCCATGCTTGCCGAGAAATTCATTCTGTTGCTCGAGACATTGCTTAACGGCCAGACCCATTCCGACGGAAGTCCCCGCGTGGTGAGCACCTCGCCCCACATTCCGGTGAAGCTTCCCGGTGGAAGCCAACCGCAAGGCAGCCTGCCTCGCTAGGCTCCTGCTGCCGGCAGGTTAGGTCGCCGCGAGACTTTCAAGGGCGTCGCGGCCACGTCGCTGCGGAATGCTGATCGCGACGTTTGCCTCCGCCAGTTGTCCTGTCGTGACGCACGAAGCCATTTGGCCGGCGCAACCCCTCGCCCGTGATCCAGCTCATAGGTGGTGAAGCCGAGCCACGCTACACCCTCCGGCAACGACGTGGTGCCGCCGTGGACGATAAGACCGACAGCAAGACCGATTTCGGAAGCATCGCCGTCGCAATCTGCGTCGCCGCCTACATCGCGATCATGCTGGCCTATCTCGCCCAATACGATCTCGGCCTGACCGCCGCGCAGACACGCCATCTCTCGATGCTGGCAGCGCTGTTCCTCGCGCTGCCCGTCGCGCTGGATTTGCTGCGCACCGGACCCGGCGACGCTCGCTGACGCGGACACGAACGCGCCCGCCGCCGCCGATCTCCCCTGCCGCAAACACGCCTGCGCAACATAGCGCTAGGTGAAGCGACGCGAATCAGCGTTACTTTGCAACTGATCGCTTCGTGGGATTTGGCGGCATGACCCAGCCCGACGTGTTTGATCAGAAGGTTCTGGATCAGAACATTCGCGAACTGCAGGAATGGCTGCGCAGGGCCTGGCAGCAACTCGCGGACCCCTCGCTCACTGCCTTCTCTCGCCGCGAATTGCGCAACCAGATGAAGCAATGCAACGCCGATTTGCGCGTGCAACTGCAAGCCGCCTCCAAACGAATGCGGGTGCAGCCCGCCTCATCGGGCAGGACGTTCGCCAAGCCGGCGCTGCGGATCCTCGCCTAGAGCACGATCCGGAAACGTGCGAAGCGACTTTCCCTCGCGACAAACGCAGGGCGTTTGCGCGGAGATCATGCTCAAACAATGGGCTGAAGCGCGATGACGATTCAACCCAATCTCATCGCGCCTCAGCGTTTGTCTGGCTGTCACACATGCCAGCGCGCCAAAATGCCGCGATCTCCTGCTGCATGCTGGCCATACGCACCCTCTGCTTGTGCAGGGACGCCCGACAAGGCACAGCAAAACCGCTCGGGTATGCCTATATTGGGCGTCGTGTAGCGGCCAATGCCGCCAATGTTTAGGGACTCCCGTGTTATATCTGGAACTTGCGATCGTGGCGGTCTTGATCGTCGTCAACGGTCTGTTGTCGATGTCGGAGCTCGCGATCGTCTCTTCGCGTCCGGCGCGCCTTGCGGCGCTGGTCGAACGAGGCGTCAGCGGTTCGCGCCGCGCACTTGCACTGGCCTCCGATCCCGGCAAGTTCCTCTCCACGGTGCAGATCGGCATCACGCTGATCGGCGTGCTGTCGGGCGCCTTCTCGGGCGCAACGCTTGGCCAGCGTCTGACCCAATGGCTGCTCGAGCTCGGCGTGTCCGCAGGCATCGCCGACGCGGCCGGCGTCGGCCTCGTCGTCGGCGTGATCACCTACGCCTCGCTGATCGTCGGCGAGCTGGTGCCGAAGCAGATCGCATTGCGCGATCCCGAGTCGATCGCGGTCAAGGTCGCTCCGGCCATGACCATGATGGCGCGGCTGTCGCTGCCGCTGGTGTGGCTGCTCGACCGTTCCGGCAAGCTGCTGCTGTGGGTGCTCGGCCATCGCGAGGATGCACAGGACCGCATCAGCGAGGACGAGATCAAGACGCTGGTGGTGGAGGCCGAGAACGCCGGTGTGCTCGAGCCCGGCGAAAAGGAGATGATCGCCGGCGTGATGCGGCTTGGCGATCTGCCGGTCGGCGCCGTGATGACGCCGCGCCACGAGGTCAGCCTGATCGACCTCGCCTCCCCCGCGGCCGAGATCCTGGCGACTCTGCAGAAGAGCAGTCACTCGCGCTGCGTGGTGTTCGACGGCAACCGCGATCATGCGCTCGGCATCGTGCAGGCCAAGGACGTGCTCGACGTCTATCTCGCGGGCCAGACGCCCGACATCCGCGCGCTCACGCGCGATGCGCCGATCATTCCGGAGACCGTCGACGCTCGCGACGTGGTCGCGATCCTGCGCGACTCCAGAGTGCATATCGGCCTCGTCCACGACGAGTACGGCACCTTCCAGGGCGTCGTGACCAGCGCCGACATCCTCGAGGCCATCGTCGGCGCCTTCCACACCGAGGAAGGCCCGGCCGAGCCCGCCTATGTCCGGCGCGCCGACGGCTCCTATCTGATCTCGGGCTGGATGCCGGCGCTGGAATTCAGCGAACTGCTCGGCATCGCGTTGCCATCGCCGCGGCCGTACCAGACCGCGGCCGGCTTCCTGCTGCATGAATTCGGCGCGATCCCCGATGTCGGCGCGAAAACCATCGCGCAGGGCTGGGAATTCGAGATCGTCGACCTCGACGGCCGGCGCATCGACAAGGTTTTGGCCAGCAAGCAGCCGGCGGCCTGACATTTGCCACCCGGCCGTCCTGTTGATAAGCGGCAAGACAGCGAAACAGGCGGCCGCGGTGTGCTATCGGCATAGCGGCGGCCCGAGCAATCCCCGAGTAAACCCCACGGAATAGATCCCCATGCGCATTACCCTTGTCGGTTCCCGCCATTTCGGCGTGACGACCCTGAACATGCTGCGCGAACACCACGTTACGCTGGTCAGGGTGGTCGTCCATGACGGCGAGGACCGGCTGGCGGCAGCGGCCAGGGCGGCCGGCATCGAGGTCGTCGTCCAGGCCGATCCCAAGCTGGTGACGGCCGCCGAGATTGCGCCGGACACCGACCTGATCGTGACCGCCCACAGCCACGCCCGGGTCAGCAGGGAGGCGCTTGCCGCGTCCAGGCTCGGCGGCATCGGTTACCACCCGTCGCTGCTGCCGCGCCACCGCGGCATCGCGGCGGTGGAATGGACCATCAAGGAAGGCGATCCGATCGCCGGCGGCAGCATCTATCACCTCGCCGACCGCATGGACGCCGGCGCGATCGCCGCGCAGGACTGGGTGTTCGTCAAGAAAGGCGAGACCGCCCGCGAGCTGTGGGAGCGCGCGCTGGCGCCGCTCGGTTTGCGTTTGCTCGCCCAGGTCATCGACTATGGCAAGGTCAACGGCGCGCTGCCGGCCAAGGTCCAGGATGAGCAGTTTGCGACCAAGGCGCCGAATCTGAGCCTTGGCAAACACTAATCCGAGCTAGAGTATACAAATACCTCGTTCGGAAAAACCACGCTCGGATTTTCCGTTCCTGATCCGGAACCGAATTCACCATGATGTGTTTGAGTTCACAGGAACATTTGGGGACCCCGCGACGCAGCAAATTTTGAACACATTGTGACAGGATAAGCCGCGTCATCACACGAAATTACAGGGATTTGATTCATGCGTTCGATCCGCATTCGCGACCTGATTTTGGTCACTACGGTCGCCTCGGCCGCCGCCCTCACCGCTGCTCCCGTGTCCGCCCAGCAGCCTTATGACGGCCTTTGGAACGTCACCGTCGTCACCAAGACCGGCAGCTGCGAACCGTCGCAGAGCTCGACCGTGACCGTCGCGGAAGGAAAGATCTCGGCCCAGGGCGCGGCGATCTCCGGCACGGTCGGCAGCGGGGGACTTGTGCGAGTCTCGATCAATGGTGCATATGCGAACGGACAACTCAGTGGCAACTCCGGATCGGGGAAGTGGAATGGGGCATCAGCTGGCGTACCGTGCAGCGGCCGATGGGAAGCGTCCCGTCAGTAAGATCACCAGCCTATCAAGTTTCTTCGCCATCGCGCGGCGGCCAGCATTTGCAGCCGCCGCGTTTTTCGTGACCGCACTCGCAAGCACGACGGGCCATGCCCAGTCCGGCCCGTTCGCCGGCATGGCAGGCACCTGGTCGGGCGCCGGCTCGGTCATGCTGGATGACGGCTCCAGCGAGCGCATCCGCTGCCGCGCCACTTATCACGTCGGTGGGCCCCGCATGACCATGAGCCTCACCTGCGCCAGCGACGCCTACAAGTTCAACCTGGCGGCCGATGTGCAGGCCGAAGGCAGCGCGGTCAGCGGCAATTGGAGCGAGTCCAGCCGCAATGTCAGCGGCTCGTTGCAGGGTCGCGGCGGCGGCGGCAACTTCCAGGTCGTTGCCAGCGCTCCCGGCTTCAATGCCGACATCTCGATGCGCACCACCGGCAACAAGCAGGCCGTTACCATCAGGGCCGACAGCCAGTTCCGCGGCGCCAGCATCGTGCTGTCGAAGTAATCGATCCGCGCTCCAACGTGCAAAGCCCTCGGGTCATCCCCGAGGGCTTTTTGTTTACTCCCCAGCGGTGCTATGCCGCAGGCACGAATGCCGTGACCTCGATCTCGACCTTGGCCCGCTGATCGACCAGCCCGCCGATATAGAGCAGCGTCGACGGCGGGAAATTACGCCCGAGCGTCTCCTTCCACGCCGCGCCGATACCGGCGCCCGCGGCCTCATATTCGCTGCGACTGGTCAGGTACCAGGTCAGGCGGACGATGTGCTCGGGGCCGGCACCGGCTTCGTTCAACAGTTTGATGATGCGCTTCAGCGCGGTGCCGACCTGGGCGGCCATGTCGGGGGCGTAATCGCCCTTCTCGTCGCCGCCGGTCTGCCCCGCCAGCACGATCCACTTGCCGGGCGCGTCGAACGCGACACCGTGCGAGAAGCCGCGGGGTTTCGACCATTCGGCCGGTTGCAAAACACGCATGAGCAGATCCTCCTTTATGGCGTTCGTCATTCCGGGATGGCTCGCAGAGCCAGACCCGGAATCTCGAGATCCCGGGTTCGCCCGTTTCACGTGCGCCCCGGGATGACAGCGTAGTCGATGCTGCTTAGCAGAGATCGCGTGGGTGACGCATCACCGCGCAGGCAGAATTGCGCGTTGCAAATTCATGGCAGCTCGCCGATACCGGGCACCCCTCGTCCGCTCGTTCCCCGCCATGGATCGCACGCCCTCAAAGACCCGCGCAGCATTGTGGATGTCCGGCTGGCTCGCGCTGATGCTGATCGTGGCGGTGGCCGGCCGCGAGGCGACGCGCGAGGTCAACGTCTTCCAGCTGATGGCCGTTCGCGGCGTGCTCGGCTTCGCGATGCTCTATCCGCTGATCCACATGAATGGCGGGTTTGCGATCGTGAAGACGGCACGGGTGCACGTCCATATCGCGCGCAACCTGATCCATTTTTGCGCGCAGCTTGGCTGGTTCTTTGCGCTGACATTGATCCCGATCGGCCAGGTGGTTGCGATCGAGTTCACGATGCCGATCTGGACCGCGATCCTTGCGGCGAGCTTTCTCGGCGAGCGGATGACGGCGTGGAAGATCGTCGCGATCGTGCTTGGCCTTGTCGGCGTATTCGTGATCGTGCGGCCGGCGGCCGGCGCGATCAATCCGGGCCAGCTGATCGCGCTTGCCGCGGCGGTCGGCTTCGGCATCTCAGTCGCCGTGGTCAAGTCGCTGACGCGGACCGAGCAAACGCTGACGATCATGTTCTGGATGCTGGTGGTGCAATCGCTCGCGAGCATCGGGCCTGCGCTCTACGTCTGGACCTGGCCGCCGCTCTCGACCTGGGGCTGGCTTGTCGTGATCGCGTTCTGCGGCACCTTCTCGCACTATTGCATGGCACGCGCCCTGCTCCACGCCGACGCGACTGTCGTGATCCCGATGGATTTCGTCCGTGTGCCGCTGACGGCGATCGCCGGCTGGCTGATCTATGCCGAAAGGCTCGATATCTACACGGTGCTCGGAGCGGCCATGATCCTGGCGGGCAACCTCATGAACCTGAAACCGACCGCAAGGAAGCCGGCGCGCGCAAGGTAACGCCCGCGCCGTGCGCGCGTAGCGCCGCCGCGCCCTGCCAGCCAAAGGCCCGGGGATCGTCCGGGCCCCTTGGTTTCGAAAGCGTGTTACTTTCCGGCGGCCTTGCGCAGCGCCGCGTTGATGCGGTCCTGCCACCCGGGGCCGCCCGCCTGGAAATACTCCAGCACGTCCTGATCGATCCGCAGCGTGACTTGCTGGCGGACGCCGGGGACAGCGACGGTCTTTGGCACCGCGTCCGCGACCTTGGTGGTGGCGCGCTTGAACGCCGCCTCGGCTTCGCTGCGGGCATCGCTCAGGGTTCGCGGTCGCCTCGGCTGGTCGGCCATATGTTGGATTCCTGTGTCTCAGATTCCTTCAAACAGTACCGTGGAGAGATAGCGCTCCGAGAATGACGGCACAATCGCCAGAATGGTTTTGCCCGCCGCTTCCGGCCGCTTGCCGATCTGCAAGGCGGCTGCGATCGCGGCGCCCGACGAGATACCGCCGGGGATGCCTTCGTTGCGCGCCAGCTCGCGCGCGGTCTCGATCGCGGTCGCGCTGTTGATCTTGACGATCTCGTCGATCACGGAGCGGTCGAGGATGTCAGGGATGAAGCCTGCGCCGATGCCCTGGATCTTGTGCGGCGTGTGCTGGCCGCCCGACAGCACCGGGCTCTCTTCCGGCTCCACCGCGACGACGCGCAATGACGGCTTGCGCGGCTTCAGCACCTGGCCAACGCCCGTGATGGTGCCGCCGGTGCCGACGCCGGCGACGAAGTAATCGATGTTGCCGCCGGTGTCGTTCCAGATCTCCTCGGCGGTGGTGCGGCGATGGATCTCGGGATTGGCGAGGTTCTTAAACTGCTGCGGCATGACAGCGTTGGGAGTCGTGCGCACCAATTCTTCCGCGGTCGCGATCGAGCCCTTCATGCCCTGCGCGGCCGGCGTCAGCACAATCTCCGCGCCGAGAAAGGCCAGCATCCGCCGCCGCTCGATCGACATCGATTCCGGCATGACGAGCTTGAGCCGATAGCCGCGCGAGGCCGCGACATAGGCAAGCGCAATCCCGGTGTTGCCCGAGGTCGGCTCGATCAGCACGGTGTCGGCATTGATGATGCCGGCCTTCTCCATCGCCACGATCATCGCCGCGCCGATGCGGTCTTTCACGCTGGCCGCCGGATTGAAGTATTCCAGCTTGGCGAGGATCGTCGCGTTGATGCCAGCCGCCTGCGGCAATCTGCGCAGCCGCACGGTCGGCGTAGAGCCGATCGCATCGACGATGGAGTCAAAGACGCGGCCGCGTCCGGGTTGCACTGCACTCGTTGTCGACGGCGCGTCCATCAAGCGGCTCCTGTAGCGGGATGTGCTGGGAATATGCGGTCTTGTCTCATTAGAAGCAGCGCATCATGACGCGCAAGTGAGAAACCGCCGTGGCGCGAATTCGTTGCATCGCAAAATAAGAACCTACGCAAATTACGTAAAACCTACGCATTTGTGTTGCGACAAGGTCAAACAAATGCGTCTATATACTTTCGTCAGGTGCAGCTCAGAACGCAAAGGAGGTCACATGCCAGCTCTCGCTGAAGTTCTGTCGACCACAGCGTCCAGGCCCGATCCGCGCGGCTGCGATTTGCCGACCTGTCCGGTGTGTGCTGACTCCATGGTGGCGGCGGAAGCCTCCGCGTACCTCTTCGACAATCTGATCAGCTATCTCTGGACCTGCGACAACTGCGGTTACGGGTTCGTGACCAAGCACGCGGTGAAACCGATCGTGTGCAACTGATCACACAGCTCACCTTGGAGCGATGTCACCGCGCGCCCAACCGGCGCGCGTTTTCGTTCTGAAGTCCTCGAACGCGCCGTTCGCCACCGCATCACGGATGCCCTGCATCAGCTGCTGGTAATAGGCGACGTTGATTTCGGACAGCAACATTGCCCCAAGTGTTTCGCCCGATCGCACCAAGTGATGCAGATAGGCGCGCGAATAGCCATTCGCCGCCGGCCACGGACTCTCGTCGTCGAGCGGACGCGGGTCGTCGACGTGCCGGGCGTTGCGCAGGTTGATCTGGCCGAAGCGGGTGAACGCCATGCCGTGGCGTCCGTTCCGTGTCGGCATCACACAGTCGAACATGTCGACGCCGCGCGCCACCGCCTCGAGGATGTCCTCCGGCGTGCCGACGCCCATCAGATAACGCGGCCGATCGACCGGGAGCGCCGGCGCGGTCTCCTCGATCATCGCCAGCATCACCGCCTGCGGCTCGCCGACCGCGAGGCCTCCGATCGCATAACCGTGAAAGCCGATGTCGGTCAGCCCGCGCGCGCTGACGTGCCGCAGATCCGGGACGTCGCCGCCCTGCACGATGCCGAACAGCATGTAGCCGTCCGGCGCCGCCTCGAAGGCGCGCTTGGAGCGCTCGGCCCAGCGCAGCGACAGATGCATCGCGCGCTCGATGTCGGCGCGCTCGGCCGGCAGCCGGACGCACTCGTCCATCTGCATGGCGATGTCGGAGCCGAGCAGCCGCTGCACCTCGATCGAGCGCTCCGGCGACAGCTCGACCTTGGTGCCGTCGATATGCGAGCGGAAGGTCACGGCCTTCTCGGTCACCTTGCGCAGCTCCGACAGCGACATCACCTGGAAGCCGCCGGAATCCGTCAACATCGGGCCGCCCCAGCCGGTGAAGCGCTGCAGGCCGCCAAGCCCGGCAATGCGCTCGGCGCCGGGCCGCAGCATCAAGTGATAGGTGTTGCCGAGCACGATGTCGGCGCCGGCATCGCGCACCTCGCGCCAATGCATGCCCTTCATCGCGCCCGCGGTGCCGACCGGCATGAAGGCGGGCGTCCGCACGAGGCCGTGCGGCGTGGTCAGGCGCCCGGTGCGGGCGGCGCCGTCGGTTGCCAACAGCTCGAAATGGTTGGGAAGATTCATGCGGCTGCTTATTGCGTGTCGCCGGTGCCCGATCAACCCGTCGGATAACGGCCCTCGCGCGACTTCGTGAACACGGGCAACCGGCCGGACGCTTGCCTTGCATCGTCCGCCCCGCTAAACAAAACGAAACAGTGTCGTTTTATGACGACAATATGGCAACCGGCTTCCGCAGCGACGTCAATCCGCGAACGTGACTGGCAGAGATGGTCTCACCCCCTAGCGCCCGGCCCGCCGGCGCCGGCCCTCGGATGACGGCCGCCCGCACGATCCGGCAAGCGGTCCTGCTGTGCGGCCTCGCCTTGGCGCTGGCGGCCTGCAGCTCGCTGCCGCGGATGCCCTACACGGCCGCCGATGCCGCCAATGCGCGGGTGCTCGACATCGACGGGCTGCGCCGCTATGCCGACGAGCCGGCGTCAAAATTCAAGCTCGAGAAGAGCGACCTCGCCCCGATCAAGACCTACCTCGCGCTCTCCGGCGGCGGCGCCGACGGGGCCTATGGCGTGGGCGTCCTCAACGGATGGACTGCGGCCGGCAACCGCCCGGCCTTTTCGGTTGTTTCCGGCGTCAGCACCGGCGGACTGATTGCGCCCTTTGCCTTCCTTGGCCCGCGCTACGACGACACGCTGAAGGAGGTCTACACCTCGGGCATCGCGGAAAGCCTGCTGCAGGATCCGAGCCTGATGCGGGTGCTGTTCGGCTCCGGCCTGTTCGGCAACAAGCGGCTGCGCGAACTGGTGGCGCGCTACGTCGGGCCGGACATCCTGAGCGAGGTGGCGCGCGAAAACGCCAAGGGCCGAAAGCTCCTGATCGTCACCACCGATCTCGACACCCAGCGCACGGTGATCTGGGACATGGGGCGGATCGCCGCCGTCGGAACGCCCGAGGCGCTGCAGCTGTTTCGCGACGTGATGGCCGCCTCCGCCAGCATCCCGCTGGTGTTTCCGCCGATCATGATCGACGCCGAGGGCCAGGGCCGGCGCTTCCAGGAGATGCATGTCGACGGCGGCGTGACCGCGCCGGTGCTGACGCTGCCGGACGCGCTGCTGTTCCGCGAGCGCGGCTGGGCCGCCAATGGCCGCATGAACATCTACATACTCGTCAACAAGAAGCTCGAAGGCAACTTCGAGCTGGTGTCGAACTCGACGATCGACGTCGCCTCGCGCAGCATTTCCGCGATCACGCAGGCGCAGACGCGCTCCGTCATCCTCTCGACCTATGACTTCGCCCGGCGCAACCGGCTGGGTTTCCATCTGTCCTATATCGAACGCGACTATCCGGCGCCGGAAACGCAGGGCTTCGACACCGCTTATATGCGCGCGCTCTACCAGTACGGATACGACAAGGCCGCCGCCGGGCAGGCCTGGACCACGACGCCCCCATGAGCGGCCTGCTCCCGGTACCGCCGAATGGACGAATCCGCACCGCGCGGGTTATAGACCGGACAGACCCGTCCGACGCACAACGAGATGAATGGGCAAATGGGATTGACGGCAACCAAGGCCAAAGCGGCCAAGCGCAGCGTGATCAAGTCACGCGGCGGCCGGCCGACGCGGGACGCCGCGATCGAGCGCGACCAGCGGCTGATCGAGGTCGCCACCCGCCTGTTCCTCGAGCGCGGCTTCGATGCGACGTCGATCGACGCGGTGGCCGAGGCCGCCCGCGTCAGCAAGCCCACCGTCTACGGTCAGTATGGCGACAAGCGCGGCCTGTTCGCCGCGGTGCTCCGCCGCGAGATCGCCCGCTGGCTGGCCCCGCTCGCCGCCGCGGCGGCCGAAGCGCAGACCGGCGGCAACTGCGACGGTTCGGTCGAGGAACGGCTGACCGAGCTCGGCCGCCAGTTGTTGGTGCTGAATTGCAGCGCCGACTCCATCGCCTTCAGCCGGATCCTGACCGCGCAAGCGATCAATTTCCCCGAGGTCGCCAAGCTTGCCGTCGACGAGGGCTGGTCGAAGGCGGTTTCCACCACGGCGGATTTCTTCGACCATCTGGTCGACATGGGTGTCCTCGACCTAGAGGACACCACGATCGCGGCCGAGACATTCCTGAACATGGTGGTCGGCCACACCCACCGGATGGCGACATTCGGAATTCCGATCGACATGAAGACCGCCGAGACCCGGATGGAAGTCTCGATCCGGCTGTTTCTTGCCGGCGCCGTCGGGCCGCAGGACCGGCTTCGCGGTACGGCCAAGGAAGCGACGAAGGCGCGCCGCCGCCCAGCCCGCTGACAGTTTTAGGATCGTTGCATCGTCTCACACGTTGTCGTGATGAACCTTGAAGAAAACAGAACGAAACCGTATTGTTTAGTTGCAATGAGACGCGGAACCCAAGTTCAGCCCCCCAACGGTTTCGTGTCGCCTTGTAACTTCGATCGTCACGACGGAGCTGCCGCCATCGCTCCGTCTGAACGTTCGGCGGCCGACCTCTGACTAACAAAGGTCGGCCGCACTTTCTCTGCCCGGGGGGCGGTTCGACGCGACGGATGCGACCATGACGACGGGACGATTACACGCACTGCGGCATTGGGCATTCGGCACGCGGCTGCTGGCAACCGCGCTCATTGCCCTGCCCTTCGCGACGCCGGCCTACGCGATCACGAGCTCAACGGCCGCGGCGCTCACCCCGCAGGACAACGACACCGCGCTCGACGTGCACGCGGTTCGCCGCGAGCTCGACAGCTTCCAGGCGGCCCAGATCTCGCTGCGCAAGGCGATGGCGATTGCGGAGGCGCTGCACTCCGGCTCGATCACCGCCGACATCAGCTTCGACGGCGCGTCGGAGCCCGCGGTCTACCGGGTCAAGACCATGCAGCAGGACCGCATCTGGCGCCACGCCATTGACGCGGCGACCGGCGAAGTGGTGGGTGGCGAGGCCGCCGCGCCGCTGAAGTCGCTCGGCACCGAAGACCGTGACAACCTCGCCGTGCTCAGGGCGCTCCGGCATCGCCTCGCCGACGCCGTGCGGGTGGCCGAGCGCACGACCTCGGGAAAGGCGATCAGCGGTGGCCTGATGCGCGAACGCGGCAAGCTCAATTTCGTCATCGTCGTGCTCGCCGGCAGCGATCTGAAAGAGGTGATCCTCGAACCGCCCGGCGCGCGCAGGCGCTGAGGCCGGCGCGGGACTCGCCAAGCCTTCCCTTGCCAAGTTTTCCCTCGCCAAGTTTTCGCCCAAAAGCCGTTGACGGACGCCGATCTGTCCCGCATAAGTCCGAACCATGATCACCGCGACCAAATGCACCAGCAAAACCACCAAGCCCTCCGGGGCCTCGGGAGGCGTGCGCGCGTAGTCGGTCGAACCGCATCATCTCTACCCGAAGCCCCGCCTGATGAAGGTCCGGGGCTTTTTTATTGCCTGCAGCCCAACAGCATGATCCGGAAAAGTGGGAACCGGTTTTCCGATCAGATCATGCTCAACCGAGACTGAAATGGAGGACAAAGTGAGTAACGATCCCGTCGTCGCGATTGTCGGCGTCACCGGCGCCGTCGGCGCCGAATTCATCGCCACCATGGACAAGCGCGGCTTCCGCGTCGGCAAGCTGAAGGCGCTGGCGAGCGCCCGCTCGGCTGGCAAGACCGTCAGCTTCCGCGGCAAGCCGGTCGTGATCGAGGAGCTGACCGAACGCGCCTTCGAGGGCGTCGACATCGCGCTGTTCTCGGCCGGCAGCGGCATCTCCAGGAAGTTCGCGCCGCTTGCGGTGAAGTCCGGCGCCGTCGTGGTCGACAATTCCTCGGCGTTCCGGATGGATCCGAACGTGCCGCTGGTGATCCCCGAGATCAACGCCAACCGCATCCGCGACCACAAGGGCATCATCGCCAACCCGAACTGCGCCGCCATCACCGCGCTGGTGCCGCTGTGGCCGATCCACCAGAAGAACCGCATCAAGCGCGTGATCATCTCGACCTACCAGGCCGCGAGCGGCGCCGGCGCAGCCGCGATGGAGGAGCTCGTCGAATCGACCCGCGCCAATCTCAACGGACAGGTCTACACCCCGAAGGTGATGCCGCACCCCTACGCCTTCAACCTGTTCAGCCACAACACCGCTATTGATCCGCAGACCGGCTACAACGACGAGGAGACCAAGGTCATCAAGGAGACCCACAAGATCTTCGAGGACGAGAAGATCGCGGTCGGCGTCACCTGCGTGCGGGTGCCGGTGCTGCGCGCGCATTGCGAGGCGATCACCTTCGAATGCGAGAAGCCGATCACCGAGGACCAGGTGCGCGCGATCATGGCGCGGGCGCCGGGCGTCAAGGTCGTCGACGATCGCACCAAGAACTACTTCCCGATGCCGATCGACGCCTCCGGCCAGGACGACGTGCTGGTCGGCCGCATCCGCAAGGATCTCAGCGATCCCAGCGGCCACTCGATCTCGATGTTCGTCGCGGCCGATCAGCTGCTCAAGGGCGCCGCCCTCAACGCGGTGCAGATCGCCGAGCTGCTGCCCGAACGCGCCATGGCGTGAATGCAAGAACCGTCATCCCCGCGCAATGGCGCAGCCATTGTCGCTGGAGGAGCCCGCGCGGCGGGCGTCTCGAAGGATGCATCGGCCCCAGTCGGGCGTCGCCCTTCGAGGGCCGCTGAAGAAGCGGCCGCCTCAGCGACAAAGGCGAAGCCTTTGCGCGGGGGTGACGGTGAAGCAGCCGTGCTTGCGGAGCTAGCCTCGCGCGCGAAACAGCAGGCACGCGTCACCGTAGGAGTAGAACCGGTAGCCATCCCTGATCGCGTGGGCGTAGGCGCGTTGCATCGTCTCGAGGCGGGAGAACGCCGAGACCAGCATGAACAGCGTCGAGCGCGGCAGATGGAAGTTGGTCAGCAAAATATCGACCGCGCGGAAGCGGTAGCCCGGCGTGATGAAGATCGAGGTTTCCGCCGCAAACGGCTCGATCGCGCCGTCGGCATTGGCGGCGCTTTCCAGCAGCCGCAGCGACGTGGTGCCGATCGCGACGATCCGGCCGCCTTTTGCGCGCGCGGCATTCAAGGCGGAAGCGGTCTCGGCGGAGATGCAGCCCCATTCGGCATGCATCTTGTGCTCCGAGGTCTCCTCGGTCTTCACCGGCAGGAACGTCCCTGCCCCGACATGCAGCGTCAGGCGGTGCAGCTCGACGCCGCGGTTCTTCAGCGCGGCCTCCAGCGCGGGCGTGAAATGCAGCCCCGCCGTCGGTGCTGCGACCGCGCCCTCATTGGCGGCGAACATGGTCTGGTAGTCGCTGACGTCCTGGTCGTCAGGCGTGCGCTTGGAAGCGATGTAGGGCGGCAGCGGCGTGGCGCCGACATCGGCGATCGCCTGGTCGAGCACCGGGCCATGGAACGAGAATGACAGCGTCACCTCGCCCTCCTGCCCCTTGGCCTCGACCTCTGCATCGAGATTGCCGAGCAGGCAGACCCTGCCCTCATTGCCGAAGCGGATGGTGTCGCCGGGGCTGAGCTTCTTCGCCGGCTTCACCAGCGCCTGCCAGCGCGAGCCGTCGAGCCGCTTGATCAAGGTCGCCTCGATCTTCGGCTCGGTGTCGCGTCCGATGCGGCGACCCTTGAGTTGCGCCGCGATCACCTTGGTGTCGTTGACGACGACCTGATCACCCGGCTCCAGCCACTGCGGCAGGTCGGCGATCGCGGCGTCGCGCAGCACGCCGTCCGGATGCACCACCAGCATCCGCGCGGCATCGCGCGGGCTCGCGGGGCGAAGCGCGATGCTTTCCGGGGGGAGTTCGAAGTCGAAGAGATCGGTGCGCATGGCGGTGACTAATACCTCAGCGCCGTCATTCCGGGGCACGCGAAGCGTGAGCCCGGAATCTCGAGATTCCGGGTTCGACGCTGCGCATCGCCCCGGAATGACGGAGTGTTTGACTTACGCCGCGTCGACAGCCATCCGCGCCTTGACGATCTTGTCCGGATCCTTCACCGGCTCGCCGCGCTTGATCTTGTCGACGTTCTCCATGCCCTCGGTGACCTTGCCCCAGACGGTGTACTGGCCGTTGAGGAACGAGGCGTCGTCGAAGCAGATGAAGAACTGGCTGTCGCCGGAATCCGGATTGGCGGCGCGGGCCATCGAGGCGGTGCCGCGGACATGCGGTTCCTTGTTGAATTCGGCCTTCAGCTTCTTGCCGGAGCCGCCCATGCCGGTGCCCTGCGGACAGCCGGTCTGCGCCATGAAGCCGTCGATCACGCGATGGAACACGATGCCGTCGTAAAAGCCCTCGCGCACCAGTTCCTTGATCCGCGCGACGTGGCCGGGCGCGAGATCCGGGCGCATCTCGATCGTGACCGGGCCCTGGGTGGTTTCGAGGATCAGAGTATTTTCGGTAGCAGCCATGCTCGCTTCTCCTGGCTTCGGGGTGGATACTTCTTATTCCTGAACGGGATTGCGAATGGACGGCCGGCGACCGCGCCGCCCAGGCTCTCGGTAAATGGCAACGGCGTACAGCGTTGCAACGTCTCCATCACCGCGACCCGGTATGCAATCCGGTCGTTGTCGGTCGCCTCCTGCGATTCATAGCTGATCCTGGGATGTCCGAGGATCGCGCCCTCGCGGTTGAAGCTGACAATGACGGTGATGTCGATCGGGCCGGCCTTGTCGGCCGGCGGCGGCCGCCAGCAGCGGTGGATGGCCAGAACAACGTCCTTGATCGTATTGAGTTGCTCCGGCTCGGCCGCCGCAGGTCCACCTAGCGCGAGCCACACCAGCAGCGGCGCGGCGAACCAGGCACGTGGTTTGCTGCGCGCCGCCATCGCGGATCACTTGATGTCGGATGCGACCTGCACCTTCACCATCTTGTCGGGATCGGTGACGGCTCCGCCAGGCGAGCCCGCAGATGCCTTCTTCAGCTTGTCGACCACGTCCATGCCCTGCACCACCTCGCCGATCACGGTGTACTGGCCATTCAGGCTCGATCCGTCGGCGAACATGATGAAGAACTGCGAATTGGCGCTGTCGACGCTGTCGCCGCGCCGGGCCATGCCGACGATGCCGCGCTTGAACGGGACCTGGGAGAATTCCTGCTTCAGGTTCGGATATTTCGAGCCGCCGGTGCCGTTGAAGTTCTGGCCGTCGCCGGTCTGCGCCATGAAGCCGTCCATCACGCGATGGAACGGCACGTTGTTGTAGAAGCCCTCGCGCGCCAGCTGCTTGATGCGCTCGGCATGCTTGGGCGCGATGTCGGTGCGCAGCTTGATGACGATGCGGCCCTTGGTGGTGTCGATCACGATCGCATCGGCCTTGTCGAGATTGGCCGGCAGCGGCTGCGCGACCGCGGGCACGACGCAGAGCAGCGCGGCAACGAATGCGAGAATGCGGATCATGGCAACTCCGGAGCTTTAACGTTCGGGGTGTGGCAGGCCGCCGGGGTCAGCCGGCGAACTTGGCCTTCAGGCTAGCGGCGACCGATGACGGCACGAATGAAGAGAAGTCGCCGCCCATCTGGGCGATTTGGCGCACCAGTGTGGCGGTGATCGGGCGGACCGCAACCGACGCCGGAACGAACACGGTATGCACCTCCGGCGCCATGGCCTCGTTCATGCCGGCCAGCTGCATCTCGTAATCGAGATCGGTGCCGTCGCGCAGGCCGCGAATCATCAGCGTGGCCTTGGACGCACGCGCCGCCGCGACCGTGAGATTGTCATAGGTCGCGCTCTCGAAGGCGCAGCCCGCCTGCTGGGCGATGGGGCCGAACACCTCATGGACCATGGCCAGCCGTTCCTCGGTGGAAAACAGCGGCTTCTTGCCGGGATGGACGCCAATGGCGACGATCAGGCGGTCGCAGAGGAAGACCGCCTGTTTCACCACGTCCAGATGGCCGTTGGTGACGGGATCGAAGGAGCCGGGATAGATCGCGATACGGGACATGGTCCCTCCTAACCCGCCCGGCTCTCCCCGGCAAGCCGCCCGGGTTCCATCGCCTGCTCGAAACAAATTTCCAGTCGTCCAGTGAACGAGTCCTGGGATGCCAGCGTCTACGGGGTGAATGTTTCGTCGGCCGTTGGCGGACGAAACAAAACCGGCCCTCGACGAAACCATTTCCCGCGGTGGCGAAGACACCAGGAAACTTGCGGCCGGTAGACGTTGGACAACGAAACGACGGGCCCGGGCGGCCCGATCAACTGGGGACCGTCATGATCAAGGCACTTTCCGCCATCGCTGTTGCCGCGTTCATTGCCGCCGCGCTCACCGTGCTGCCGGGCTTTGCGCCGCAGGTCGAAGCCTCCACCCCGCAGCCGCTGGCCAAGAGCGACCGTCTCGACGTCCACCCGGTCGGCAAGGACTGCTCGCAGCAGGCCTGGCCGAATTTCGAGGCCTCGTGCCTGCGCACCGCCGGCAACAAGACGGTGGTTCGCGAAGCCCGCCTGGTCACCGCCGACCGTACCCCGTAGCGCGCATTCAAGCGAAGTCGATCGTCAGCCTGGCGTAAGGTCAGGCCGTCACACAAAACCCAATGGTAATTTGCGACGTCCCGTCGCAGACTATCGTCTAAGGCGCCCGGCCGGATAACCCGGCGCGCGCAAGACATCGGGGGATTGCCGTGACGAGTACGCCCGCCATCGTTTCTTCTGGCCACCCCCCGTCCAGTCCGATCCCGGTTGCCGTCACGCTCGGTGCCCTCGGGGTCGTCTACGGCGACATCGGCACCAGCCCCCTCTACGCCCTGAAGGAAGCCGCCAAGGCCGCCACCCATGGCGGTCCGCTCACCGAGAGCGCGGTGCTCGGCGTGGTCTCGCTGATCCTGTGGGCGCTGATCCTCATCATCTCGATCAAATACGCGATGCTGATCCTGCGCGCGGACAACCGCGGCGAAGGCGGCATCGTCGCGCTCTTGGCGCTGCTCTCGGCGCGCAACGCGGCGCCCGGCACCTGGCGCGCCCATCTTCTGGTGGTCGGCCTGATCGGCGCCGCCTTGCTCTATGGTGACGGCGCCATCACGCCGGCCATCTCGGTGCTGTCGGCGATCGAGGGCCTCAAGGTCGACGCGCCCTCGCTGACCCCTGCGGTGGTGCCGATCACCGTCGTCATCCTGATCGGCCTGTTCATGATGCAGAAGCAGGGCACCGGCTTCATCGGGAGGATCTTCGGCCCGGTGATGCTGTTCTGGTTCGCCGTGCTGGCAGCGCTCGGCATTCACGGCATCGTCAAGGCGCCCGGTGTGCTGGTTGCGCTGAGCCCGCTCTATGCATTCGATTTCCTGATCCATCAAGATTTTCACGTCAGCTTCGCCATCCTCGGCGCCGCCTTCCTCGCGGTGACCGGCGGTGAGGCGATGTACGCCGACATGGGACATTTCGGCCGCTTTCCGATCCGGCTCGCCTGGTTCGCCGTCTGCCTGCCCGCCTTGGTGCTGAACTATTTCGGCCAGGCCGCGCTGTTGATCACCGACCCGACCGCGATCGACAACCCGTTCTTCCAGCTCTCGCCGGACTGGTCGCACTACCCGCTCGTGCTGCTCGCGACCATTGCCACGGTGATCGCCTCGCAGGCCATCATCTCGGGTGTGTTCTCGCTGACCCAGCAATCGATCCAGCTCGGCTTCCTGCCGCGCATGCACATCGAGCACACCACGAGCGATGCGATCGGGCAGATCTACGTGCCGCTGGTGAACTGGCTGCTCGCCGCCGGGACACTCGGCGCCGTACTGGTCTTCGGCAGCTCCGACGCACTCGCCGGCGCCTACGGCATTGCGGTGTCGCTGTTGATGGCGATCACCACGCTGCTTGCAGCGCTGGTCGCGATCCAGTGGGGCTATTCGCCGATCATCGTGATCGCGGTGAACGGCTTCTTTTTCGTGATCGACGCGATCTTCTTTGCGGCGAACTCGACCAAGCTGTTCGAAGGCGGCTGGTTCCCGCTGCTGCTCGCCGCTGCGGTGGCCTTCCTGATGCTGACCTGGCGCGGCGGCGTGAAACTGGTCGAGACGGCGCGCAGCAAGCTGCGTCAGCCGGAAGAAGATCTGATCGAGACCGCGGTCAACAAGTGCCACAGCCGGCTGCCGGGCACCGCCATATTCCTCGCCTCCGCCCCTAACGGCGTGCCGCTCGCCTTGACCCAGTTCGTCAAGCACAACCACGTGCTGCACCAGCGCGTGCTGCTGGTCACGGTACAGATCGAGGAATCCCCGCGCATCTCGGACGAGGATCGCGTTGTGGTTCACGACGTCACCCCGGGCATCATCCGGGTCATCCTGCGTTACGGCTTCATGCAATATCCGACCGTTTACGAAGGGCTGAAGCTCGCCTGCCGTCAGGGCAAACTGCCCGGTCTCCGGCTGACCGATGTGACCTACTACATCGGTCGCGAGACCATCATTCCGCGGGAAGACATTCCGGGCATGTGGGTATGGCGAGAATCGCTGTTCGCCTTCCTGCAGCGCAACGCCGAGCGGTCGGCGGCGTTCTTCGGCGTGCCGACCGGACAGGTCGTGGAGTTCGGGACGGAGATCGAGATTTAGTCCCGCAGCCCGGATGCGGACATGTCAGACGATCCACCTCTTCAGCTGAAGCCGCGGCTGGCGATTTCGATCGACCAGGCGCAGGCGATCATCGATCGGGTTGCGCCGGGCGCGCGGGTGGCAGGCATCACGGAACTGCGCGGCGGCGAGATCAGCACGATCCTCGAGATCACGCGGGCGGACGCGCCAAGCTGCATCCTCAAGGTCTACCCCGCCCAGCTGCAATGGAAGATGGCGAAGGAGGTCCATGTCCTTGGTCTTCTGCGCGACGCCGGTATTGCCATTCCGCGCATCCTCATAGCCGACGACAGCCGCGCGCTGATCGACTTCAATTTTGTGCTGATGAACAAGCTCGACGGCGTCGTGCTCGGCAACCGAGAGGCGGCGCTGACGGATCAGGAGCTGTTTTCGATCTACGCCGCCATGGGCGCGGCGCTCCGCCATATCAATGCCATCACGCTCGACAGCTTCGGCTATATCGGCCCGCACGGCGTCTGGACGTCGTACCCGACCAACCGCGCCTACATGTCCGCGCAGTTCGAGCGGAAGCTGACCGAGTTTTGCACGCGCGGCGGGGACGAAGCGCTGGCCGCGCGGCTGCGGGCCGGCATCCTGGCGCGCAGCGTCCTGCTCGACGCAGCCGACACGCCCCGCCTCTGCCACTATGACTTCCACGCCGGCAACGTGCTGGTGACACCGGAGGGGCAGCCGCGTCTCACCGGCATCGTCGATTTCGAGAATGCCACCGCCGGCGATCCGCTGATGGACATCGCCAAGGCGCTCTATTACTTCACGCCGAAGGACGCGCCGAAGCGCGACGGATTGCTCGCGGGCCACGGCACAAGCGAGCGGCCGGACTGGGAGGCCACGATCGCGCTCTACCGGCTGGCCTGCACGCTGGAGCTCTGGTGCTGGTTCGCGCAGATCGGCAACGCGGACGCGCTTCCGAAGTTCACCGAGGAGCTGAAGCGCGCCGCGGTACTCTTAGCGTAGCCCGGATGGAGCGAAGCGCAATCCGGGACGACCGACGCCGCGTCAACAGCCCCGGATTTCGCTTCGCTCCATCCGGGCTACAGGAAATTCAACGGCCCGGCGGCGCTAGCCGCCGTTGCCGTTCTCGCCGTTTTCCTCTTCCGGAATGTGCTCGACCGAGACCACGTGCTCGTCCTCGGCGGTGTCGAACACGATCACGCCCTGGGTCGAGCGGCCGGCGACGCGGATGTCGGCGACCGGGCAGCGGATCAGCTGGCCCTTGTCGGTGACCAGCATGATCTGGTCGGCGTCCTCGACCGGGAACGACGCCACCAGGTTGCCGTTGCGGTTGTTGACGCTCATGGCGACGATGCCTTTGCCGCCGCGGCCGGTGGTGCGGTACTCGTAGGACGAGGTCCGCTTGCCGTAGCCGTTGACGGAGACGGTCAGCACCACCTGTTCGGCCGCCGACAGTTCGGCATAGCGCTCCTGCGACAGCTGGATCGCATTCGCGGTCTCCTCGCCCTCGACCGGCTCCTCGGCCGCGGCCTCGCCGGCTACGGCGCGGCGCATCTTCAGGTAGGCCGAGCGCTCGTCCGAGGTGGTCTCGACATGGCGCAGGATCGCCAGCGAGATCAGCTTGTCGGCCTCGGCCAGCGCGATGCCGCGCACGCCCATCGAGGTGCGGCCGGTGAAGACGCGCACATCGGTGACGGGGAAACGGATGCACTGGCCGCCTGCGGCGGTCAGCAGCACGTCGTCATGCTCGGTGCAGATCTGGACGTCGACGATCGCCTCGCCTTCCCCAAGCTTCATGGCAATGATGCCGGAACGGCGCACGTCGACGAAGTCGGACAGCTTGTTGCGGCGAACGGTGCCGCCGGTCGTCGCGAACATCACGTCGAGATTGGCCCAGGAGGATTCATCCTCCGGCAGCGGCATGATCGTGGTGATACGCTCTCCCTGCTCCAGCGGCAGGATATTGATCAGCGCCTTGCCGCGCGCGTTCGGCGCCGCCATCGGCAGCCGCCAGACCTTCTCCTTGTAGACCTGGCCGCGCGACGAGAAGAACAGCACCGGCGTGTGCGTGGAGGCCACGAACAGGCGCGAGACGAAATCCTCGTCGCGGGTCTGCATGCCGGCGCGGCCCTTGCCGCCGCGGCGCTGCGCCCGGTAGGTCGACAGCGGCACGCGCTTGACGTAGCCCGCATGTGACACGGTGACGACCATGTCCTCGCGCTGGATCAGGTCCTCGTCCTCGACCTCGCCTTCCTGCTCGATGATCACGGTCTTGCGCGCCGTCGCGAACTGCTGCTTCACCTCGGCGAGCTCGGTCTTGACGATGCCCTGCACGCGGGCACGCGAGCGCAGGATGTCGAGATAGTCGGCGATCTCGGCCGCGAGCTTGTCGAGCTCTTCGGATATTTCGTCCCGCCCCAGCGCGGTCAGGCGCTGCAGCCGGAGATCGAGGATGGCCCTGGCCTGCTCCATCGAAAGCCGCAGCGTGCCGTCCTCGTTGATGCGATGCCGGGGATCGTCGATCAGCGTTATCATCGCCTCGACGTCGCGTGCCGGCCAGTCGCGCGACATCAGAGCCTCGCGCGCGGTGTTCGGATCGGGCGAGGTTCGGATGACACGGATGATCTCATCGATGTTGGCGACCGCTATCGCGAGCCCGACCAGGATGTGGGCGCGATCGCGCGCCTTGCCGAGCAGGAACTTGGTCCGCCGGGTCACCACCTGCTCGCGGAACGCGACGAAGATGGTGAGCAGGTCCTTCAGATTCATCGTCTGCGGACGGCCGGAATCCAGCGCCAGCATGTTGGCCGGGAAATTGGTCTGCAGCGGCGTGAACCGGTAGAGCTGGTTGAGCACCACGTCGGGCACTGCTTCGCGCTTCAGCTCGATGACGACGCGATAGCCGTCACGGTCCGACTCGTCGCGCAGGTCGCCGATGCCCTCGATCTTCTTCTCCTTCACCAGGTCGGCGATGCGCTCGACCATGGTCGCCTTGTTCACCTGATAGGGAATTTCGGTGATGATGATGGCTTCACGATCTTTCCTGATCGTGTCGATAGTCACCTTGCCGCGCATCACGATCGAGCCGCGGCCGAGGTGGTAGGCGCTGCGGATGCCCTGACGGCCGAGGATCACGCCGCCGGTCGGGAAGTCCGGTCCGGGAATGATGTCGATCAGCTCGTCGATCGTGAGCGCCGGATTATCGATCAGCGCCACGCAGGCGTCGACGACCTCGCCGAGATTGTGCGGCGGAATGTTGGTCGCCATGCCGACGGCGATGCCGCCGGCGCCATTGACCAGAAGGTTCGGGAACCGGGCCGGCAGAACCGACGGCTCTTTCTCGGAGTTGTCGTAGTTCGGCTGGAAATCGACGGTCTCCATGTCGATGTCGGCCAGCACGGCCAGCGCCGCCTTGGTCAGCCGCGCTTCGGTATATCGATAGGCAGCCGGCGGATCGCCGTCGACCGAACCGAAATTGCCCTGCCCGTCGATCAGCGGCACGCGCAGCGAGAAATCCTGCGCCATGCGGACCATCGCATCGTAAATCGACTGGTCGCCATGCGGGTGATATTTACCGATCACGTCGCCGACGACGCGCGCGGATTTCACGTATTTCTTGTCCGGCGTATGTCCCTGCTCATGCATCGAATAGAGGATGCGCCGGTGCACCGGCTTGAGCCCGTCGCGCGCATCGGGCAGCGCACGCGACACGATCACGCTCATCGCGTAATCGAGGTAGGACTTCTTCATCTCGTCGAGAATGGAAACGGGACGAATATCTGAGGGTCCCGGCGGCTCGCCGGGCTTGTGGTCGTCGTTATCGGACAAAGGGGAAATCCGGTCAGTTCTACTGGGGAATCATATAGACCATCGAAGGCCTGATAACCACCCTTGCGCGGCTCCGGCAAGCCGTTTTTCCCTTCGTTTTTTCATGCACTTACGGGTGGAGCGCCGAGGTTCCGGCTGCTTGGTCGGGAAGCGCGTAGCGAATGGCGAATAGCGAATGGAAAAATCCCTGTTCGCCACTCGCCATTCGCTACTCGCCTCTCCCGTCAGTGGCCGAAAACCACCGCATGCATGATCCGCCCGGGCATGAAGGTGAACAGTCCGGCGATGAGCAGTGCGCCGAAGAAGATGCCGATCATCGTGAACCTGTGGCGGCGGACATCGTGGCTCCGCGCCGCCGTCACGCCGAGCACCAGCATGGCGAGCGAGAAGATCGACAGCAGGTGGATCGGGCTCCAGGGACCGACCAGCTGGATCTGATGGATCCAGAACGAGCTTCCGGCGACCACCAGCATCAGGATCACCCAGATCCAACCCAGGGTCCGGTGCGGCAGCGTGCCCTTGGGGGCGGCGAGCTGGATGGAGCCGAGCACGAAGGCGGCCATCGCGGCAAAGGCATGAAGCGGGATCGCAGGCGCGGCGTCGAGCAATGGCGCGAGGCTCATGATGGCGGCCCTCGAGTGAATCTCGCGGCCAGACATCAAATGCCGCAGGTCAATGTAAATATCATTTACATCGGCCTGTGTCAAAGTTCAGGGAACCCGCATCACCGCACGTGGACCACCGCCGTTCTAGCAGATGGTTACGGGGTTATCCTCATAATCCACACGAGGAGATTGCCGCCCCGGATCGCAACGACCGTTCCGGGAAATGATCTTCACGGAACGGCGCCTGACGGAATGGATAAAGGCGCGACGTCCCCTCAGAACGGGATGTCGTCGTCCATGTCGCTGTTGCGGCTGCCGCCGCCCGCGGCGACGGCGCGGCGCGGCGCCGAGCTGACCGGTCCGGACGAGCCGAAATCGCTACCGCCATCATCGGAGAAGCTGCTGCCTCCGCCGCCGCGCCCGTCGAGCATGGTGAGGTTGGAGTTGAAGCCCTGCAGCACGACTTCGGTCGAGTACTTCTCGACGCCGCTCTGGTCGGTCCATTTGCGGGTCTGCAGCTGACCCTCGATGTACACCTTGGCGCCCTTCTTCAGATACTGCTCGGCGACCTTGCAGAGGCCCTCGTTGAAGATCACGACGCGGTGCCACTCGGTCTTTTCCTTGCGCTCGCCGGTGCCCTTGTCGCGCCAGGTTTCCGAGGTGGCGATGGAAAGGTTTGCGATCGGACGGCCGTCCTGCGTCCGCCGGATTTCCGGATCCTTGCCGAGATTTCCCACCAGGATCACCTTGTTCACGCTTCCTGCCATCGCATCATCTCCACTCAAAAACCGGGCGTCCGGACATCGGCCGCCACTCTCAACCTTCGCCACTTACGTCGCAGGCGTCGTGGATGACCCTATACGCCGGTGCCGGCTCGCCGCCTTTGCCGTCGCGCCGGTTATCCACGATATTCGAGATATAGCATCGCATCCGGAATTGTTCCAGTTTTGTTCGCCACAACCAGCCGTAGAAGCGGCCAATGCCGACAGAGCGGCAGTCGATCTCGACGCCGGCCGACGCCGGGCAGCGAGATTTGGAAAAACAACAAACAAATCAGTAGTTTGCCTTATCATTACTTCTCCCGCGAGTGTTGCATTTGGGAGACTGCGTTTCCGGTTGAATCAGCGTATAGCTCCAATCATGGCGCGGGCGCTCGCGTCTGGGATCGTGCTTCGGGACCGTTTGGAAGCCGATCGGGGAATTGGGGGACTGATAATGAAGAAGTTTTTGCTCGGTACGGTTGCTCTGATTGCGTTTGCTGCACCTGCAGCGGCCGCCGATCTCGCTGCGCGCCCCTACACCAAGGCGCCGCCGCCCGTGGTTGCCCCGATCTATGACTGGACCGGTTTCTACATCGGCGCCAACGGCGGCTGGGGCTCGAGCCACAATTGCTGGGACCAGCTCCCGGCCGGCATCTTCCTCGCCTCGGACGGTTGCCATGACGCAACGGGCGGCGTCGCTGGTGGCCAGATCGGCTATCGCTGGCAGGCCGGCGCCTGGGTGTTCGGCCTTGAAGCGCAGGGCGACTGGGCTGACCTGAAGGGCAGCAACGGCAGCGCGATCTTCCCGGGCCTGTTCACCAACCAGTCCAAGATCGACGCGTTCGGGCTGTTCACCGGCCAGATCGGTTACGCCGTCAACAACGTGCTGCTCTACGCCAAGGGCGGCGCGGCGCTGACCGACAACCGCTTCAACACCTACTTCACCCCGACCGGCGTGCTGGTCGGCAGCGCAAGCGACACCCGCTGGGGCGGCACCGTCGGCGCCGGCATCGAAGTTGGCTTCGCGCCGAACTGGACCGCAGGCATCGAATACGACCACCTGTTCATGCAGGACAAGACCTACAACCTGATCGCCCCCAACGGCACGCTGAACAGCACCATCCGTGATCGTCAGGACGTCGACCTCGTTACCGTCCGCGTGAACTACAAGTGGGGTGGCCCGGTCGTTGCGCGGTACTGATCGCGCCAAGCCGATTTGATCCAGACGAAAGGCCGGCCTCGCGCCGGCCTTTTTGTTTGCGCGCCGGCTTTTTCGTTGCGTATGCGCGTGCACCTCGCCGCGAGCGTTTTCGGTGCGTTGTGGTTTCGCGGATACACACCTTCCGGCATTTCTCTGTAGAAGCACCTCGCGTCACGCGACACTGCTGTGACGCTCTCTTCAAAATCTTTGAAGGGACAACAAGAAAATGGGCAAGAAAAACGGGACTCGGACTTTGAAAATCAGGAATGTTTTGCTGGCATCGGCCGGCTTGTTTGCACTGAGCGCTTTTGCGCCTGCGATGGCCGCCGACATGGCGGCTCGCGCCCCCTACGTGAAGGCTCCGCCGCCGGCCGCGATCTACAACTGGACCGGCTTCTACGTCGGCGGCTTCGGCGGCTACGCCAGCGAGAACTCCGGCACCCCGAGCATGGAAGGCGGCTTCGGCGGCGGCACCATCGGCTATAACTGGCAGGCCGGCAACATCGTGTACGGCCTCGAGGTCGACGCTGCAGGCGCTGACATCGACGCGTCGGTCTCGACGCTGGGCGTCACCGCCCGGAGCAAGATCGACTCGCTCGGCACCGTGCGCGGCCGCTTCGGCTTTGCCGTCGACAAGGTGCTGTTTTACGGCACCGGCGGCTACGCCTGGGCCAACAATGAGGTCAGCGTCACCGCGCTCGGCGTGACCGCCTCGCAGAGCAACTTCCACTCCGGCTGGACCGTCGGCGCCGGCGTCGAGGCGTTCATCGCGCCGCAGTGGTCGATCAAGGGCGAATACCTGTATCGCAGCCTCGACAGCGAGAACTATTTCGGCGTGCCGTCCGGTACGCTCGAACTGCACAGCGCCCAGTTCGGCGTGAACTATCACTTCGGCGGCCCGATCGTCGCCAAGTACTAAGATTGATCTGCGGTCGGATCGCACGGAAAGGCCGGCCTCGCGCCGGCCTTTTTGCGTAAGAGCGTTTTCGAGCGAAGCGGATTCCGGTTCGCGTCAAGAAAACGCGTCAAAGCAGGAATCTGGAGCCGCCGTTCCGATTCCATCGGAACGGGAAAGGCTCTCGCGGAACCGGCGCTGCTGACGGCTGCTGCCATCAGGCAAACTATCCGTTGATGGACGCGACTCAGCACTGGAAATTGTCGGCCGTTCTTCCTACGTTCCAGTCTTCACACCCCCATCGGCGCAGGGTCCCGGCATCACCGGCGATGCGCGCCCAAAAGGCGCCCAAGCATGCGCCCGGAACTGTCGCTATGGATGAAGTGCTCAAGGCGAAGCGCCAACAGAACGCCGGCTCCTCATCGCGCGCCATCACGATCCGTGGCGCGCGCGAACACAATCTGAAGAACATCGACGTCGAGATTCCCCGCGACAAGCTCGTGGTGTTCACCGGCCTGTCCGGCTCCGGCAAGTCGTCGCTCGCGTTCGACACCATCTATGCCGAGGGCCAGCGCCGCTACGTCGAATCGCTGTCGGCCTATGCGCGCCAGTTCCTCGAGATGATGCAGAAGCCGGATGTCGACCAAATCGACGGCCTGTCGCCGGCGATCTCGATCGAGCAGAAGACCACGTCGAAGAACCCGCGCTCCACCGTCGGCACCGTCACCGAGATCTACGACTACATGCGTCTGCTCTGGGCGCGCGTCGGCGTGCCCTATTCGCCGGCCACCGGCCTGCCGATCGAGAGCCAGATCGTCTCGCAGATGGTCGACCGCGTGCTGGCGCTGCCGGAAGGCACCCGCCTCTATCTGCTGGCGCCGGTCGTGCGCGGCCGCAAGGGCGAGTACAAGAAGGAGCTCGCCGAGTATCTCAAGAAGGGCTTTCAGCGCGTCAAGATCGACGGCACCTTCTACGAACTGTCCGAGGCGCCCGCGCTCGACAAGAAATTCCCGCACGACATCGACGTCGTGGTCGACCGCATCGTGGTGCGTCCCGACCTCGCCCAACGTCTCGCGGAAAGCTTTGAGACCGCGCTGAAGCTCGCCGAGGGCCTCGCCGTGATCGAATACGCCGATGCGCCGGCGGCGGCCGCGCAGGACGACAAGAAAGAGGACAAGAAGAAGACCGCGAAGATCCACGACAAGAGCGGGCCCGAGCGCATCCTGTTCTCGGAGAAATTCGCCTGTCCGGTCTCCGGCTTCACGATCCCCGAGATCGAGCCGCGCCTGTTCTCGTTCAACAACCCCTATGGCGCCTGCCCGGCCTGCGGCGGCCTCGGCGTCGAGCAGCATATCGACGAGGATCTGGTCATCCCCGACAAGGACCTGACCTTGCGCAAGGGCGCGATCGCGCCCTGGGCGAAATCGTCCTCGCCCTATTACATCCAGACCCTGACCGCGCTCGGCAAGCACTACAAGTTCACGCTCGACACCAAGTGGAAGGACCTGACCAAGAAGGTCCAGAACGCGCTGCTGCACGGCTCCGGCGACGACGAGATCAAGTTCTCCTATGAGGACGGCGTCCGCTCCTACGACACCAAGAAGCCGTTCGAGGGCGTCATCACCAACATCAACCGCCGCTACCGCGAGACCGAGAGCGAGTGGGCGCGCGAGGAGCTCGGCAAGTATTTCTCCGACGTGCCCTGCGCCGGCTGCAACGGCCACCGGCTGAAGCCCGAGGCGCTGTGCGTCAAGATCGGCGGCAAGCACATCGGCGAGATCTCGGAGCTCTCGGTGAAGCGCGCTGGCGAATGGTTCGAGACGGTGCCGGAGGCGCTGAACGCGCAGCAGAACGAGATCGCGACACGCATCCTGAAGGAGATCCGCGAGCGCCTGACCTTCCTGCTCGACGTCGGCCTGAACTACCTGACGCTGTCGCGCTCGTCCGGCACGCTGTCGGGCGGCGAGAGCCAGCGCATCCGCCTCGCCTCGCAGATCGGCTCGGGCCTCACCGGCGTGCTCTACGTGCTGGACGAGCCGTCGATCGGCCTGCACCAGCGCGACAATGCCCGGCTGCTCGACACCCTGAAGCGGCTGCGCGACCTCGGCAACACCGTGGTCGTAGTCGAGCATGACGAGGACGCCATCCGCCTCGCCGATTACGTGCTCGACATCGGGCCCGGCGCCGGCATGCATGGCGGCCACATCGTCGCCGAGGGCACGCCCGACCAGATCATGCGCAACCCGAAATCGCTGACCGGCAAGTACCTCACCGGCGAGCTTTCGGTCCCCGTGCCCGACCGGCGGCCGCCGAACCACCGGCGCACCATCAAGGTCGTCAACGCCCGCGGCAATAACCTCAAGAACGTCTCCGCCGAGATTCCGCTCGGCCTGTTCACCTGCGTCACCGGCGTGTCCGGCGGCGGCAAGTCGACGCTGCTGATCGACACGCTGTACCGCGCCATCGCCCGCAAACTGAACAATGCCAGCGAGGGCGCGGCGCCGCACGACCGCATCGAGGGCCTTGAGCACATCGACAAGATCATCGACATCGACCAGTCGCCGATCGGCCGCACGCCGCGCTCCAACCCCGCGACCTATACCGGCGCCTTCACGCCGATCCGCGAATGGTTCGCCGGTCTGCCCGAAGCGAAGGCGCGCGGCTACGAGCCCGGGCGCTTCTCCTTCAATGTCAAGGGCGGCCGCTGCGAGGCCTGCCAGGGCGACGGCGTCATCAAGATCGAGATGCATTTCCTGCCCGACGTCTACGTCACCTGCGACACCTGCAAGGGCAAGCGCTACAACCGCGAGACGCTGGAGGTGCTGTTCAAGGGCAAGAGCATCGCCGACGTGCTCGACATGACCGTCGAGGAAGCCGCCGAGTTCTTCAAGGCGGTGCCGCGCGTGCGCGAAACCTTCCAGACCCTGCACCGCGTCGGCCTCGACTACATCCATGTCGGCCAGCAGGCGACCACGCTGTCGGGCGGCGAAGCCCAGCGCGTCAAGCTCGCCAAGGAGCTGTCAAAGCGCGCCACCGGCCGCACGCTCTACATCCTGGACGAGCCGACCACCGGCCTGCACTTCCATGACGTCGCAAAGCTCTTAGAGGTGCTGCACGAGCTGGTCGCCCAGGGCAATACGGTCGTGGTGATCGAGCACAATCTCGAAGTCATCAAGACCGCCGACTGGGTGATCGACCTCGGCCCCGAAGGCGGCGACGGCGGCGGCGAGATCGTCGCCTGGGGTCCGCCGGAGGACATCGTCAAGGCGCCGCGCAGCTACACGGGCAAGTTTCTGGCACCGGTGCTGAAGAAGGCGAACAGCAAGCCGAGGAAGAGCAGCGCGAGCGAGGCGGCGGAGTAGCGGCATCGCTCGTCGGTGCGAGTTACCGCAACATGCAAGTAGGATGGGTAGAGCGAAGCGAAACCCATCAACTCACCCCGCGGCCCGAATGATGGGTATCGCTGCGCTCCACCCATCCTACGGATTGCTGCGATAGGTAGCGATCTGCCAGACGCAGGAGCAAGTAGCCCGGATGAGCGAAGCGACATCCGGGGAGCTCTGGCAGTCGCCAACGTCAGCCCCGCATGTCGCTTCGCTCATGCGGGCTACAAAAACCACCTCGCCTGCGCTACACCGCCCAATAATTCGGGTGCGTATACGATTGCGAGCGGTCGCCCCAGTCGAACTCGTCGCCGTCGAACTCGGACGGGCCGGACCGCAGGTCGTCCAGCGTCACCTCGGCCTCGAAGGCCTGGCGCACAGGGTCAAAGCGCAGTGCGGCCCATCTGACGGGATAGTGGTGGTGGGTGCTCAGCACGCCGCCGGTCTTGATGATGGCGTAGGCCACCGTGCCGCTCACCTTGTCGAGCATCAGCCGCTCGATCGACCCAAGTTTTGCGCCGTCGCGCCCGTAGACGCAGACGTGCTCGACCCGGTCACTGGGCACCAAGGTATGATGCATGGCATCCTCCCTGTTTCCTGGTGTTTGCCTGATAATATAGGCCTGTCGTCCCGAGGAGCCAACAGGGCGCCGAGCCGCGGGGCGGAGAGGATGGGTAGAGCGAAGCGAAACCCATTGGCCCATGCCGCGGCCCGAATGATGGGTATCGCTTCGCTCCACCCATTCTGCGATGGTCCGCAAGTGGCAGTAGCCCGGATGAGCGAAGCGACATCCGGGACTCTCTCGTCAAATCGCCCCGCATATCGCTTCGCTCATGCGGGCTACAGGCCCCTACTCCGTCCTTCTCAGAAACGCCCCGAACGCGCGCGGGCCGTCGCCGACCTTGACCTCGCCAATCACCTTCATCTCGGCGGCATCGATCACGCTCAGCGTGTTGCTCTCCCAGTTCGCGACCAGGATGCGCTTGCCGTCGGCGGTCGCCTCGATGCCTTCGGGGTAATCGCCGACCGTGATCCGCTTCACGGGCTGCAACGTCGCGAGGTCGAACACGCTGACCTTGCCGTCATACTGGTCGGTGACGAAACCGCGGCCCTGCGCCAGCGCCACCGCATAGGGGCGCAGGCCGACCGGCACGCGGCCGATCTCGCGGGCGGTCGCGATGTCGATCACCGAGACGTCGTTGGTGCCGACATTGGCGGTGTAGGCGCGCTTGCCATCGGCATCGATCGTGACGCCGAACGGCCGCGTCCCGACCTTCACAATCCCCCTCCGCTCGCGCGAGGCGGTGTCGATGATGGAGACGCTGTCATCGTCGCGATCCGCCGACAGCAGCAGCAGCCCGTCCGGCGTCACCGCCAGCCCGGACGGCGATGCACCGACCGCGATACTCGCCGCGACACGCCGCTCTCTGGCGTCGATCACCCGCACCGCGGCGGCGTACCAGTCGGCGACATAGACCGTCGCGCCGTCGGGCGCGACCGCAATGCCGAGCGGCCCGCCGCCGACATCGACCCGGCCGACGACCTTTCGCGTCGACGCGTCGACCACCGTGACCGCCTTGGCATCCGGGCTGGTCACATAGGCGAAGCGGCCGTCATTGCTGACGGCAACGCCGGCAGGCTTGCCGCCGATCGCGATGGTCGCGACCGGCTTCGAGGTCGCGAGATCGACCACCGTGAGGTCGTCGCTGAGCTGGTTGGTGACGAACGCCTCCTCGGCGCGCGCGGCGCCGAGGCTGGCAAGCAGCGCGAGGAGCGCAATCGCGCGCACGCTCAGGTCCCGCTCTCGATCTTCTTCTTCAGCGCTTCGAGCCCGGCCTTGTAGAGCCCGCTCACCGCCTTCACCGCGGCCTCGTCGCTCAGCTCCGGCGGCGGATCATTGTTGGGAAAACCGCGGTAGAACGCGCCGGCCCATTCCAGCTTCGACTTGCCGTCCGGCGCCGGCGACACCGTCAGCGTCGAGGAATAATTGGTGACCGGCAGCACCTTCACGTCGACCGCCGTGATCCGGTACGAATAGCTCATCATCTCCGGTTCGTATTTGTAGAGTTCCTCGTCGACGGTGGCGCCGGGGCCCAGCGTCAGCCGCCGCGTGGCGCCGATCTCGTTGCCCTTCTCGCCCTCGGTCTTGGTGACGCCGGCGAGCCAGCTCATGTCCTGGAAATTGCCGATCACCGCCCACACCTTCGCCTGCGGCGCGTCGATCTCGATCGATTCCCGCACCTTCTGGCGGGTCGGCCCGTGAGCCCACGCGGCCCCCAACACAGCCAATGCCGCCACCACGACGCAAGCTCGCGCGATCGTTCGCCTCATCCTTGTTCTCTCCCGATGTGTGTCGGCCATCCGCCGCCTGGCGCATGCCGCAGTTAATGGTCCGGGTTCTAGACTAGATCGGGGACCGGCTTCTTGCACCAGAGCGAAGTCGCGGCCGGCGGCTTCCCCGGGAGGCAAGCCTGCCCGGGCGGTGGGTTCACCCCTCGATCGCCGCCTCGACGAACCCTTTCGGATCGTCGCAGAACTCGCGCATGACCTTGTAATGATCGGTGTCCTTCAGGTTCACCGGCTCCAGCCCGTATTTCGTCAGCCGCAGCAGCGTCGCATTCGGATAGGCCATCAGCACCGGTGAATGCGTGGCCATGATCACCTGGCAGTGGCCGGTGCCGTTCATCCGGTGCAGCAGCTTGAGGAATTCGATCTGGCGCGACGGCGACAGCGCGGATTCCGGCTCGTCGAAGATGAAGATGCCTTGCCGCTGGCAGCGCTCCTCGAAGAAGCGCAAAAAGCCTTCGCCATGCGAATGCGACAGGAAGTCAGCATAGGGGCTGGCGACGGAGTCGAGATATCTGGCGACCGAGAAGAAGCTCTCGGCGCGGAAGAACCAGCCATTGGTGATTTTCGGCAGCCAGCTCGCGCGGAGCGCGGTCGCAAGCGAGCCGCCCATTTCCTCGACCGCATTGCTGTGATCGACCGGCATGTAGCCCTTGCCGCCACCGGCGTCATCATAGCCGGCCATCACGGCGATCCCCTCGAGCAGCGTCGACTTGCCGGTGCCGTTCTCGCCGACAATGATGGTGATTGCCTTGTCGAAGCTCAGCTCGAAATCGTCGCGCAGCAGCGGCAGCACGAACGGGTAAGCCTCGCGGTCCGGGATCCGCGCAGGCTCGAGCCAGACCCGCCGCAGGTATGGCGCGGGCATGTTGATCGGGCGGTTTCGTCTGGCCATCGGTCCAACCTTTGGGGCTCGCGCCTCGGAACGTACAATCCCAGATCGATATGGACCCGTCAAGAACGTAACAAGAACAACAAACCCAGGCCAGAAGCGTTGTCGATGCATCATGCTAACTGATGCGCAAGCGCCCGCTGCCGCCACCAGCCTTGAACCGAGACCCGTGCCGCGATGCCCAGCCGCAGCTATGACCTCTTCCGCAAGGCGATCCTCACCGAGCAGCAGGTCGTCTGCATCTATGACGGACGGCCGCGCGAGCTCTGCCCGCACATCATCGGCCACAACAAGAACGGTGAAGAGGTCGTGCTGGCCTGGCAGTTCGCGGGCGAGAGCTCGGGCAAGCTGCCGCAGTGGCGCTGCCTGCGGCTCGCCAATGTCAGCGACATCAGCCTGCGCAAGGGCCGTTGGCACGAGGGCGGATCGCACCGCACCGAGCAGACCTGCGTCAGCGAGATCGACCTCGACATCAACATCCATGTCCGCAAGCGGCGGTGAGCGGCCCCTGCGCCCTCTGGTCAAGAGAGGGCGGCGAAGGTGGCAAACCTCAGACAATTCATGTCGCGAGAATGCGGATGTGTGACTCGCAGATCGCGCAACAAATTAGATGTCGTCCCGGGCAAGCGAAGCGCGACCCGGGACCCATAACCACCGAAGGTCATTGTTGCATAACGCTGGAAACACAGCTCGCTTCGACAACGAACGTCTGTGGTTATGGGTCCCTGCTTTCGCAGGGACGACAGCGGAGGCCGCGGCGCGATATCGGCTCCGGCGAACGCCAGGACGACCGCCGGGAGAAAGCGCCCGCACCCCTACGGCTGCTCCGCCTCCGCCAGCACCTCCAGCGCCAGCTCCATCGTCATCAGGACCGGGTTGTCGCCGCGCACCAGGCGTCCCTCGGCGATGCCGCCTAGATAGTCGACCAGCGCGACGTCGAGCTCGGCATGCAGCCGGCCATCGGCGTCCGGTGCGATCTCGCCCGCGGTCACCGCGAGTTCGGTCGCGAACGGCACGACGCTGTGGCCTTCGGTGAAGACGGCGCCGATGGTCGAGCCGACGCCGCCATGCAGCCGAGCGCGCAGGATGCCGTGCTGGCGGCAGAAGCCTTCCAGCGCGCAGGCAAAATCCTGGTTCGGCCGCAGCCGCAGCGCGTAGGCATGGCTCGTGGTCCTGGCCCCACGCGGCGCGCTGGCGACGGGACCGAACAGCTTGAAATTGGTCTCGCTGTCCGCTTCGGCCAGGAATGTCGCGCCGTCGATCCCGAACGCGTTGACCTCGAACGGCTCGGCGACAATGGTTTCATCCGGCAGCATGTGGCCGCCGCTGAAGCGGCCATCGGCCTCGGTCCACAGGCCGTGGCAATGAAAGAACGGCGCGCCGTCGCGTTCGCCGAAAGTCAGCGCCGCGAGCTTGAGCCGTGTCACACCATCGGGACGGAACGTGTCGCTGTAGAACGCGGCGTTGACGCCGTCCTTCGACAGCGCCGGCATCACATAGGCGAACGGCCCGACCGCGCCGCCCCTGGCGCTCAGTAGGCCGCCGGAAAATCCTTCTGCCGCAAAGCCGCGGCGCACGGCTTCGAGCAACGGAATGCCGGCCTCGAGCACGAATGAAAAGGCGCGGCCGCGCGCGCTGACCCATTGGATGCGCTCTGGATGCGGAGCGCCAGGCTGGGCGATGCTGCGCATCGCCTCACGCGCCCGTCGATTTGGCGATCACCTCGAGCAGCCCGCGCGCCTCGAGTTCGTCGCGGATCAGCCGCTTCGGCACCTTGCCGTAGCCGGACTTCGGCAACGCCTCCCAGAAGAAGAAGCGTTTCGGCATCTTGTAGCGCGGCACTTTTGGCGCGAGATAGGCGGCAAGCTCCGCCTCCGCGACTGCCTCGGTGCCCTCGCGCGCGACGCAGACGGCGACGCCGACCTCGCCCCAGAAGGGATCGGGCACGCCGAGCACCGCGACCTCGCCGACCGCGGGATGCGTCAAGAGCTTCTCCTCGATCTCGCGCGGATAGATGTTGGAGCCGCCCGAGATGTACATGTCGGAGGCGCGGCCGGTGATGTAGACGAAGCCCTCCTCGTCCATGTGGCCGAGGTCGCCGGTGCGGAACCAGCCGTTGCGGAACGCCTTCGCGTTGGCGTCGGGATTGTCGTAGTAGCCGGCGAACACGCCGGGACCGATCACGCAGATCTCGCCGGTCTCGTGCGCCTTCAGCTCGCTTCCATCGTCGCCCTGGATCGAGACCTGCATCCCGGTGCGCTCGAAGCCGCAGGTGCCGATCCGCGCATGCGGCCCGTCCTCAGGATCGTGCAGGCCGGGCGGCAGCACCGTGATGTTGCCGGTGACTTCGCCGAGGCCGAAATACTGCACCAGCACGCCGCCGAGCTTGCTCAGCGCCGCCTTCTGGTCCTCGCGATACATCGGCGCGCCGGCATAGATGATGTAGCGCAGCGAGGAATGGTCGTGTTGGTCGGCGGCGGGATGCTCGACCATCATCTTCAGGATGGTCGGCACCGTGAACATGTTGCTGATGCGATGCTTGGCGATCAGCCGGAAGGCTTCGCCGATGTCGAACTTCTCCGACGGCAGCAGAATGGTCGGCACGCCGCGCGCAGTCTGCACCAATTGATGCACGCCGGCGCCATGCGACAGCGGCGCCACCACCAGCGAGGCGTCCTGTTCCGTCGTGCCGGGCATCAAGTCGGCGAGATGGTTGGTGATGACGAAGGCCATCTGGCCATGGGTCAAGACCGCGGCCTTGGAGCGGCCGGTGGTGCCGGAGGTGAAGAAGAACCAGCAGGGATCGTCGTAGTCGACGGCAACGTTCTCGACCACAGCGCTTGCGTGTTTGGCGATGACGTCACCGACGGTCGCCTCGCCGAACGTGCCCTCCTCCCCGATCCGCCAGACGAATTCGAGCGCGGGATTGGCGGCCGCCTTGGCATGCTCGGGGAAGTCGGCGTGGCAGAGAAACGCCTTGGCGCCGGAGGCCGCCGCGAGATAGGCGACCTCATCCGGCATCAGGCGAAAATTGGTCGGCACCCAGACCGCGCCGAGCCGGAAGGCCGCGAACATCGACCAGAACATCTCGTCGCAGTTCTTGGAATGCACCAGGATGCGGTCGCCCTTGACGATGCCGCGCGCGGCGAGCGCCGCCGCCAGCGCCGAGACATTCTGGTCGATATGACGCCAGGACCAGGCCTTCTCGTTCCAGATGAAACCGGGGCGATCGCCGTGGCGGCGGGCGTTCTGGGTCAGGATGTAGGCGAGGTTCATCACCCGGCGCGACACCCGCGCGATCCCGCCGCGCGGCGCGGCAGCAGCCGTCCCGCTCATTGCCGCTCCGCCGGTACGCACAACAGACAGGGCAAGGTCAGGACGGTCATCGGGTATTTCCTCGGTCAGAACCGGGCGTCTTCAAGCGCCGCAAGGGGTCGGTACCACCCGGTTTATCGCCAAGCCGCCGCCTTCGGCAAGGCCCGCCGGACGCAGCGCGATGATACCGCGCGCCGGCGGCGGCCGGCCCGTTGTTTTCTGCCCAGGCCGCTACTGCGGGTGCTTGGCGAGTTCCTGCTCGCTCAGGTTCCAGTCTTGCCACAGCTGCAACGCGCCTATAAAGGCGACCACCGCGCCGAGCAGGATGTGCCAGAACTGCAGCCAGTGGTCCTCGGCGTAACCGAAGACCAGGGGCGATGCCATCAGCCAGAGGCCGAGCAGGATGCTGGCCACCTCCTCCCAGCGGTGCAGCGCGACATATTCGAGCTGGGCGATACCGAGCACCAGCATGCCGACCATGAAGCTGTTGAGGACGAGGTGGCTGCGCTCGATATCGACGGCGCCGCTCACTTGCATCGGAAACCAGGGCGAGACCATGATCAGCACGCCGAGCAGCATGCCGAACCAGTCCTCCCAGGGACGGTGTGTGTTGAAGAAACGATTGTCAGACATGACGAACCTCCTCCGACAAGAGGCATACGTCGGCGGCCGGCTCCGCCACTCCGTACCAGACGACCATCCGGCCGCATCAGGGGCGTATGTCTGACATCAAACGTAATCGAACTGCATCCATCCGCAAGGCCCGTCCGCGGGTGTGCGACGCGGCAGCGGCGACCGTGGCCGGCAGGGTGTCACCGCGCCCCGCCGAGCCGCGCCAGTGCCCCCTTGGCGCTCTGCAGATCGGGCTGCAGCTCAAGCGCCTTGCGGAAGTCGGCCGCCGCGCCCTTCTTGTCGCCGAGCCGCAGCTTGGCCTGGCCGCGATTATTCCAGGAATAGACATCGTTCGGATCGTATTGCAGCGCCTTGTCGTAATCGGCGAGCCCGCCCTTGTTGTCACCCTGATAGAGACGGATCATGCCGCGGTTGCGCCAGCCGCGCGCATCGGTCGGCGCGATCCTCGCCGCCTCGCCGTAGTCGGCGGCCGCGCGATCGAGCTGTTCGGTATCGCGATAGACATTGCCGCGGTTGATATAGGCGAGCACGTTGGGCTCGAGCCTGATCTCGGTGGTGAAGTCGGCGATCGCATGTGCCGCGTCGCGCTTGCGGTAGTAGACGAAGCCGCGATTGCCGTAGGCGGTGGCGAGCTGCGGATTGAATTTGATGGCGAGGCTGAGATCGGCCAGCGCACGGTCGAGATCGCCCTTGTTGAGCCAGGCATCGCCGCGGTTGTTGTAGGCCAGCGCGAACGCCGGATCGATGCGGATCGCCTCATCGTAATCGGCGATCGCATGATCGAGATCGCGCTTGAAGGCGTAGACGCGGCCGCGATTGGTGTAGGCGCAGGCATAGGCGGGATCGAGCTTGATGGCCTCGCTGAGGTCGGCGAGCGCAGCGTCGAGCTCGCGCTTCTCGGTCAGCCCATGGCCGCGATTGCAATAGGCCCCGGCCAGCCGCTTGCCGCTCTCGGTCTTGCCGTCGATCACCGTGGTGCAGGCGGCCACGCGGTCGCCGGGCGCTGTCGTCGGGCCGACGCAGCTCTGCCAGCTCGGATCGTCGCCGGCGGCGGCTTTCGGCGGGTCTGGAAGCGTCAAGGCGGCGCCGAGCAATACGGCGGTCAGGCAGGTCAAAATGCGCATATCGTCAATCCACAAATGCCAATTTGCGGGTTGGTCGCCGCTTTGCACCGGCCGGTTCACACGCTTACATCAGGGCCTGTGAATCAACCGGGATTTTGCGATGGCCGCCGTGCGCGACAACAGGGACCAAAACCGCTTCGAGCTCGACACCGAGGGCGGCCTCGCCTTTGCGAACTACCGGCGGACGCCCGCGGCCGTCATCATCACCCATACCGAAACACCGCGCGCCCTGCGCGGCCGCGGCATCGCATCGGAGTTGGTCAAGGGTGCGCTGGAGCTGATCCGCGCCGACGGCCGCAAGGTGATCGCCGGCTGCGGTTTCGTGGTGGATTACCTCGACAAGCATCCGGAATACGCGGACCTTGCCGGCTAGAGCCCTTTCCGTTCAGATGGAATCGGAACGGGGCTCCAGCTTCTTTCGACGCGTTTTCCTTACGCGAACCGGTACCCACTCGCTCGAAAACGCTATTGCGCTTCACGCGGCGTCAGACGATCTTGATCGACATGTCGGGCAGGCCCTCGAGCTTGCACAGCAGCACGTCGCCCTTGACGACCGGGCCGACGTTCTCCGGCGTACCGGAATAGATGATGTCGCCGGCCTTCAGCTCGAATGCCTCGGACAGCTTTGCGATCTGCTCGGCGACGCTCCAGATCATGTTCTTCAGATCCGAGCTCTGTCGCACCGTGCCGTTGATCGCGAGCGAGATGGCGCCTTGCGTGAAGTGGCCGATCTTATCAGCCGGATGGATCGGCCCGAGCACCGCGGCATGGTCAAAGCTCTTGCCGATCTCCCAGGGCTTCTTCTCCGCGGCCATGCCGTTCTGCAGATCGCGCCGCGTCATGTCGAGGCCGAGCGCGTAGCCATAGACGTGATCGAGCGCCTTGTCGGCCGGAATATTGGTGCCGCCGGACTTCAGCGCGGCAACCAGCTCGACCTCGTGGTGATAGTTCTTGGTCAGCGACGGATAGGGATGATCGGCGACGGTGCCGATCGCGACATTCTGGATCGCATCCGTCGGCTTCTGGAAGAAGAACGGAGGCTCGCGCGTCGGGTCCGAGCCGCGCTCGATCGCGTGCGCTGCGTAGTTGCGGCCGATGCAGTAGATGCGGCGAACCTGAAACACCTCGCTGGCGCCGACGATCGGGATCGTCACGGCCGCGACCGGAAACATCGCCTTCGGCGCGGCCTCGGCATGGGCCGGCGCGGATTGCGCGGCGGCACCGGCCAGTGCAAGGGCGCCGGTCGCAAGCATCGTCCGGCGATCGAGATCAGTCATGGGCGTTCTCCTCGTTGTTGTTGGGCGATCTATAGATGTTCGCCGGTCGATAAAAAAGGGCCCGCGCTGGCGCGGGCCCTGGCTATGCGCGGGAGGATGATCCCGTCAGTGCTTGATGTCGGGGGGCAGCTTGCCGCCATTGGCCGCGAGCTTGGTCATCACCTGCTTGTGCAGCCAGATGTTCATGCTGGCGGAATCGTTGGTGTCGCCGGTGTAGCCGAGCTCCTTGGCGAGCTCCTTGCGGGCCGACAGGCTGGAGTCGATGTCGAGCGCCTTCATCAGGTCGACGATCGAGGTCCGCCACTCGAGCTTCTCGCCCTTCGCGGCAACCGCCTTGTCGAGAATCGGGGCGACGTCAACCGACTGCGCCGGCGCCGCGCCGGCGGGCACCGCGGCAGGAGACGACGATGCGCTGCCGGATCCACCGGCGGGAGCTGCGCTTGTGGCCGATCCGCCGGCGGGCGCGGCGCTGGCGCTGCTGCCGAAGATCGCGCCCATGATTTTTCCGAAAATGCTCATCGTTCGCTCCCAAGAGAGTTGAGATGTGAAGGCCAGACGGCCTTGGCGCGCCTGACCGAGGTCGCAGTTCAAGTCTATCGCCCCCTCCATAGCTTGCCAATGCGACATTCACTTAAGCGTGAGTGCTTTTGGCACAGTTTGGGAGTACCTTCATTCTACAGTTCGCGACACGGCCAGTTCCCTGCTCTGTCTTTCGCGTCTGGCTTGATCGTGATCGTTTCGAGAGGCGGTACGTTTGTGCCCGCGTGCCGGGCGCTGAATGCGACCGCCCAGAGGGAGACAACGACCATGGCCACGTCATACCAAGGCAATGTCACATCGATGACGCAGAGCGGACAAGGCGCCGCGTCTGCGCCTGTTATCCGCACCATCGGCCTGTCCGACTTGCATCATGCGCTGCGTCTCGGCTGGGAAGACTTCAAGGCGGTGCCAAGTCACGCCATCATCCTCTGCCTGATCTATCCGGTGCTCGGCCTCGTGCTCGCGCGCACCGTGCACGGCTATTCCGTGCTGCCCCTGCTGTTTCCGCTGGCCGCGGGCTTTGCCCTGCTCGGCCCGTTTGCCGCCATCGGCCTCTACGAGATGAGCCGCCGCCGCGAAGATGGCGGGGAAGCATCTGCATGGGATGCCATGGAGGTATTCCGCTCGCCGTCATTCGGCGCGATGCTTGGGGTCGGAACGCTGCTGTTCGCGCTTTTCGTGACCTGGATCGCGACCGCCCAGGCGATCTACACGGCGGTGTTCGGCTATGAGACCGCAGCCAACATTCCCGATTTCGCCGCGCGCGTGCTGACCACTCCGCAAGGCTGGTGGCTCATCGTGGTCGGCTGCAGCGTCGGCTTCCTGTTCGCGCTCATCGCACTTTGCATCAGCGTGATCGCCTTCCCCATGATGCTCGACCGCCAGGCAACCGCCGGCGAAGCCATGGTGACGTCGATGCGCGCCGTCGCACAGAACCCGGTGCCGATGGCGGCCTGGGGCCTGATCGTCGCCGTGCTGCTGGTGCTGGGCACGATCCCGTTCTTCCTCGGGCTTGCCGTGGTGATCCCGCTGCTCGGTCACGCCACCTGGCATCTCTATCGCGAGGTCATCGTCAAGGATCCGAATGCGCGGCCGGTAACCCCCGAACCGCGCGAGCGCAAGCCCGCGGCGGACTTCCCGGCCAATCTGTTTCCGTGGCGGCGCAGCGATCGCGGCTAAGCGCCGCTAACCCGGATTCGTAAACGTCAAAGCAACCGCCGGCCGATATGTTCGGCCGGCGGTTTGTCGTCCCGCACTGTCAAGAGGATGTGAAATTGGCGTGGCACTTGCAGCGCGGCCTGAGAAAAAAGCGGCTCGGTCACGAGCCTTGTTTTGGCCGCTGTTGCCGCGAACATACCCGCCGCCCTTCGCGACCAGTCGATGACGGCGCAGACTCCGGAGTGAATTGCCTATGACCTCTCGCTTTTGCTTTCGCACGCTCGCCATCGGCGCGTGGCTGTTGACCTCGACGGCGTCGGTGCTGGCTGCCCAATGCGGCACGGGCACGTTCGAATCCTGGCTCGACGATTTCAAGAAAGAGGCTGCGACGAAGGGCATTTCGCAGAACGCGATCCAGGCCGGGTTGACCGGCGTCACGCAGGACAAGGCGATCCTCGCCCGCGACCATTCGCAGCAGGTGTTCAGCCAGACGTTCGAGCAGTTCTCGGGCCGCATGGTGCCGCCGCGGCTCAATCGCGGCGCCGACATGATGAAGCGCTACGGCTCCGTGCTGTCGCGGATCGAGGAGGCCTACGGCGTACCGGGCGAGATCCTGGTTGCGATCTGGGGACTGGAGACCGATTTCGGCGTCAACACCGGCAAGTTTCCGACCATACGTTCGCTGGCGACGCTCGCCTATGACTGCCGCCGCTCCGACATGTTCAAGGCCGAGTTGATGGACGCCTTGCGCATCGTCGAGCGCGGCGATCTGCCGCCGCAGGAGATGCGCGGCGCCTGGGCCGGCGAGATCGGCCAGACTCAATTCATGCCGTCGTCCTACATCAAGTTCGCGGTCGACTTTGACGGCAACGGCAAGCGCGACCTCCTGCACAACGTGCCCGACGTGCTGGCGTCGACGGCAAACTATTTGAAGAGCTATGGCTGGAAGAAGGGCAAGGGCTGGGAGCCCGGCAGCGAGAATTTTGCGGTGATCCAGCAGTGGAACAAGAGCGAGGTGTACGCCAAGACGATCGGCTACTTCGCCACCCAACTCGCCAAGGCTCCATAGCGCTTTCACACCAGATTGCGTGGCGCAGCGAGGCCAACCTTCTGCTCTGACTAGATCAAAGTTGGTCCAGCTACGGGTGAATCAAAAAGGGCCGATCGCCCCAGGCAATCGGCCCTTATCGCAATGATCAAAGCTTACTTCGCCATGCTGGCTTCGGCAGCCTTGCTGAGGTGCGCGCCGCATGCGCCCCACTTGTTGTTCAGCATCGCGTCCTGGGCGAGCGAGACTTCCTTCTCCGCCGCGAATTTGACCTCATTGTCAGCCATGGCTTCGACTGCAGCTTCAGTCTTGCCGAGATTGGCACCGCTGCAGCCGAGGCCCGCATGATGACGATGCGCAGCCTGAGCGGGAGCGACAGCGTAGGCAACGGCAGCCACGGTGGCTGCTGCGATCAATGTCTTAATCATGGGATGATCCATCTGTTGTTCTTGGACAGATCCCAGCGTGATTGCGGAATCTGCGGAACGATTATTCGCTGTTCCCGGCACCGTTCAGAATGAACTTCGCGCGATACAAATGTGATGAGCGCTGCGCGCGCATCGCGCATGCGTTGCATAGTGTTTTGATTACAAGGCAGTAAGGAAGCAGCGCCGCAATAGCTTTGTTCGGCGTGTTCACTTCAATCGAGACTCACTTCCGATAATCAGCAGCACATTCCGCGCGACATGGGACCCCGCGACGGAAATCCGTTGCGGCACAGGATCGAATTACCGCTTACGTCAATGCGACTGATTGACGCGACACCATCTTCTGTCCGAGATCGCAATGAAGTGAATATAAGATCATTTTAACGACAACCGCTTGCATGCGAATCACGCATGGAACACATCGCTGTGATCCCTCCCGTAACGAGGGACCTCGGCTTGAACAAACGGTCCGTAATTACCACGTAAATGGCGCAACCACGCCTGCCAAGATTTCAATAACTGACTGATTTCAGAAACGTTTTGTTGGCATACTCGGCCTTTATGGAACTTCCGTCTACCGGGCAGTTTTCGATGCGCCAAACGGTTAACCGGAACTTACTGCCGCTATGCGTTTTGAGCCTAGCTGCATCGCAACATCGGAACTACCGCACTGCACTATACCATCTATATTCACTTCAACGATGAGGCTTTGGAAAAGCTGAATCTGAATTACTAGGAGACTACCATGTTGCTCTCGCTCATCCGCATGATCCAGGCTTTCCGGGATTATCAGCGCAATGTCAGCGAACTGTCCCAGCTCAGCGATCGTGAACTCGCCGATATCGGCCTCGACCGCTCGGACATTCCGCGCGTTGCCGCCGGCACCTACAACGGCTAATCGGCCGCAGGCCATCTGCTGAACGGATAACGCCCGCTTCCACAGCGGGCGTTGTCGTTTGTGGTGCGGTTTCAGATGCATATGAGATCAAAACGCGCTAACGCTGCGCGATGACACCGCATCAATCCTCTTCCCAACCCGTGCACATCGTGGGCGCGGGGCTCGCCGGCTCGGAGGCCGCCTGGCAGGTCGCCAATGCCGGCATCCGCGCCGTGCTGCATGAAATGCGCCCGCACCGGATGACCGAGGCGCACCGGACCGACGGCTGTGCCGAACTGGTCTGCTCGAACTCCTTCCGCTCCGACGATGCCGCGAATAACGCGGTCGGGCTGCTGCACGCCGAGATGCGGCGGCTGGGCTCCCTGATCATGCGCTCGGCCGACGCCAATCAGGTGCCCGCCGGCGGCGCGCTGGCGGTCGACCGCGACGGCTTTTCGGCCGCCGTCACCAAGGCGCTCAACGAACATCCGCTGATCGAGATCAGCCGGGAGGAAGTCGCAGGACTGCCGCCGGCCGACTGGAGCAACGTCATCGTCGCGACCGGTCCCCTCACCTCGGCACCGCTTGCCGACGCCATCAGGCAGCTGACCGACGAGAGCGCGCTGGCATTCTTCGACGCGATCGCGCCGATCGTGCACAAGGATTCCATCGACATGTCGGTGGCCTGGTTTCAGTCGCGCTACGACAAGGTCGGCCCCGGCGGCACCGGCGCGGACTACATCAACTGCCCGATGACGAAGGAGCAGTATGACGCCTTCGTCGCGGCGCTGCTCGACGGCGAGAAGGTCGACTTCAAGGACTGGGAGACCAACACGCCCTATTTCGACGGTTGCCTGCCGGTCGAGGTGATGGCCGAGCGCGGTCACGAGACGCTACGCCACGGGCCGATGAAGCCGGTGGGATTGACCAATCCGCACAACCCGACCGTCAAGCCGTATGCGATCGTCCAGCTGCGGCAGGACAACAAGCTCGGCACGCTCTACAACATCGTCGGCTTCCAGACCAAGCTGAAGCACGGCGCGCAGCAGCGCGTGTTCCGGACCATTCCTGGCCTTGAGAACGCGGAGTTCGCGCGCCTCGGCGGCCTGCATCGCAACACCTTCCTGAACTCGCCAAAGCTGCTCGACGGTCAGCTGCGTCTGCGCGCGCAGCCGCGGCTGCGCTTCGCCGGGCAGATGACGGGCTGCGAGGGTTATGTCGAGTCGGCCAGCGTCGGCCTGATCGCCGGCCTCTGTGCCGCCGCCGACATGCGCGGTGCCGCGCTGACGCCGCCGCCGGCGACGACCGCGCTCGGCGCGCTGCTCGGCCACATCACCGGTGGCCACATCGAAACGATCGAGGCCGGTTCGCGCTCGTTCCAGCCGATGAACATCAATTTCGGTCTGTTCCCGCCGCTGGCCAGCGCGCCGACCAAGAAGCCGGACGGCTCGCGGCTGCGCGGCAACGAGAAGACCGTCGCCAAGAAGCAGGCGATCAGCGCGCGCGCTCTCGCCGATCTCGACCACTGGATCGCAGAGCATCTGCGCGTTGCGGCAGCGGCCTGACAGTCATGAGCTTGCCGAAAGACGATGACGCCACCCTGTCGGTGCGGTGGAGCCAGGGCGTGCTGCTCAAGCGCGACGTGTTCTCGACCGTCGAGCGCGGCCGCTTCCGCGCCGATGACGGCGAGGTCGACGGCGTGCTGCGCCGGCTCGATCAGGTGCCGTTCTGGTCGTTCGGCCTGGCGCTGCATCTGTTCTCGCGCGAGCGCCGCGCGCTGACCTTGGCGCGCGACCTCGACGTCGGGCCAAAGCTGCTGTGGGCCGGCCGCCGGGCTCTGGTGCGCGGTTTCATCGACGGCGCGGCGCTGCATCTGGCGAAACCGCATGGCGATGTCGTCTATTTTCGTTCCGCCAAGGCCGCGTTGCGCAAGCTGCATCGCGCCGGCATCTGCCACAACGATCTCGCCAAGGAGCAGAACTGGCTGGTCGGCCGCGATGGCCGCGCCTACCTCACCGACTTCCAGCTTGCCGCCTGCTTCAAGACCCGCAGCCGGCTGTTCCGCATCGCCGCCTACGAGGATCTGCGGCATCTGTTGAAGCACAAGCGCAGCTACGCGCCGGAGGCGTTGACGCCGAAAGAGCGCAAGGTACTCGCAAAGAAATCCGCGGTCGCCGGCATCTGGCTCAAGACCGGCAAGAAGGTCTATCAGGCGATCACGCGCGGCATCTTCAATTTCACCGACCGCGAGGGCGGCGGCCGGAGACTGGTCAACGACGCTCCGGTATTGATCGATCTGATCCGCAAGAATCCGCAGGTGCGCGACACCGCGATCGTCGCCTTTGCCGACCGGCGCGTCGGCGTCGGACTCTATGCCTTCGTCGAGGCGGACCAGTCCGCGCTGGAAAAGACGCTGCGCAATGAGCTTGCCGCGGCAAGGGGCATCAAGCCGCCCGAACACATCCAGGTCGTGCACGCGCTGCCGCGCGATGCCGCCGGCAAGCCGCGCACCGAAATCCTGCAGCTCGTCGCCATGAACCAGATCGATCTGATCGAGCCGATGATGCGCAGCGACGCCGATCGCGAGTTCCTCAAGGACATCCTCGAGCAACGCAAGAATCTGCGCGACCGCTTCAATTTTGAAGTCGCCGAGATGGACCGGCCGGCAGGTTAGAGCGCGCTTCTCGGCGCGTGGCCCTCGACAAACACGGCGCGAAGCTTCACTCTTTGCGAGGGGTAGCGCGCTCAAGGGACAAGTTTAATGCCACTCACCCGTGGCCGGATCGGGGGATACGATTCCGAACGACTGGCGTTCGGATTCACCATGATGAACGGCGACCAGGAAATCGAATGCCAGATCAGCGACGCCGCGTTGGACGAGCTGGCCGGCACGCGCGGAACGGCGAGCATGGCGCGGCAAGCCCAGTTCGTTGCGCTGCGCGACGCGGTGGAGCAGATCGCATCCGACATCTATGACAGCGGCCCGATGGTCAGGGGCACAACAATCCGGATCTTCACCAAGCACATCCCGAAAGAGCAGAGCTAGCGACCGAACTCCTCCGTGCGCGCGGCTCGCCACAACGTCCAGAGCGTGCGCAGGCGCGAGACCGGCTTCGGCAGGAACGGGTCGTAGTCCTCCCTCCTCGCCCGGTTCAACTCGCGCCTGACGCAAGCGAGCGGCAGAAAGATCGGCCTCACACCGGACGGGACATCCGCAAGCAGTCCGAATGCGGTCTTGAGATGGCCCTGGGCCTCGTCCGCAAGCTGATCGATCGCGGCACGGATGTTCGGCGTCACCTTGCCGGCAAACACTTCCTCCTTGCTGCCGCCGTGCTGCTGCAGCAGCTGCAACGGCAGAAACAGCTGCTGCCGTGAGGCGTCGCGGCCGAGCGAAGCGATGACCTGCGCCATGCCCTGGGCAAGACCCGCATGACGGGCCAGGTGATCGATCGCCTCCGACGGCCGCGCCACCACGCGCGTGGCCTGCGAGAGCAGCACCGAGGCCGTGGCGTCGAGATAGCCCTCGAGCGCGGTCAGCGACGGCATCGGGTCGTTGTAGAGATCGAACTGGTGCTCCTCGACCAACAGCGAGAATGGCGAGACCGGCAGACGGTGATTGCGGATCGTGTGCAGCAATTCTGCCGCGACCGGATTGCCCTCGACGCCGCCATGGCCCGCGCCGGCCAGCATGTCGGTCCACCATTGCAGCCGCATCTCGCCGGGCAGCGGCTGGCTGACCTGCTCGTGCACGCGCGAGACCTCGATGTTGAAGGCGTAGATCGCAAGCATCGCCCGCCGTTCCGGACCCGGCAGGAACAAGGTCGACGCGTAGCGCACGAAGTCATGGCTCCGCACCAGATCGGCGCAGAAGGCCGCGCCGTCCTTCGGTGCCTCCGTCGCGCTCATGGCACCGCGATCAGCGCCGCCGCGACGCGCCGCCGCTCGCCCAGCATGATGTTGTAGGTGCGGATCGCGGGTCCCGTCTGCATCGGGTCGAGCACCACCCGCACGGCCCGCAGGGCCTCGCGCAGGCCCTTTGGCGGGACCCAGACGTCGGTGCCGGTGCCGACGATCAGCGTGTCGATCGCATTGGCGGCCGCGAACACCTTTTGCAGCGAGTATTCGTCGATCTCCTGCGGTCTGGTGACCGACCAGGCCCAGATCGAATCAGGCAGGCACAGGAGCGAGCCGCGGTGCGACATATCGGCAAACGCGAAGCCGCCCTTGCCGTAGGCCTCGATCGGCGCCGACCTCGGAAGATGGGGAGCGTCCGAGGGGTTGCTCATGACCGGCTACTTCTTGGCTGCCGCCGTGTCCGGCTTCTTGGCCGGCGCGTCCTGCGCCGCCTCTCCACCCCGCGTGGTGTGAACACCGAGATAGATCAGGATCGGCGCCGCGATGAAGATCGAGGTGTAGGTGCCGACCAGCACCACGCCGAACATCATGACCGCGGTGAAGCTGTGGATCGCCTGGCCGCCGAACAGCAGCAGTGCGAGCAGCGCCAGCGTCACGGTGACGTGGGTGATGATCGAACGCGACAGCGTCGAGTTGATCGATTCGTTCAGCAGCTGCGGCATCGGCATCTTCTTGTAGCGCCGCAGCATCTCGCGGATGCGGTCATAGATGACGACGGTGTCGTTGAGCGAGTAGCCGAGAATAGTCAGCAGCGCCGCGATGCTGGTGAGGTCGAAATCGACCTGGGTGATCGACATGAAGCCGATCGTGAGCACGATGTCGTGGACGTTGGCGATCATGGCGCCGAGCGCGAACTGCCATTCGAACCGGAACCAAAGGTAGATCAGGATGCCCATGATCGCGAACATCAGGCCGATCATGCCGTAGGCCAGCAGTTCGCCGGAGACGCGCGGTCCCACCACCTCGACGCGGCGGTAGTCGACGGATTCGCCGAGCGCGCCGCGCACTTTCGTCACCGCATCCTGCTGCGCCTTGTCGCCGCCGGGCTGCTCGGCGACGCGGATCAGGACTTCCGCCGGACCGCCGAACTGCTGCAGCTGCACCTCGCCGAGGCCAAGGCCGTTCAAGGTCGTGCGCATCGCGGCGATGTCGGCGGTGCCGGACTTGGCCTGCACCTCCAGCAGCGTGCCGCCCTTGAAGTCGATGCCGAAATTCAGGCCGTGGGTGAAGAACAGCGTGATGGCAAGGATCGAGAGCAGCGCCGAGATCGGGAAGCTGATGCGGCGAAAGCGAGTGAAGTCGAAATGGGTGTCGTCAGGCACGATGCGCAGCGCCGGCAGCAGGCCGAGCGCCGCGACCACGGTCAGCACGGTAATCAGGATACCAAGGCCAATGAGAACGGTATGAGTCACAACAGGCCTCTCAGATCGGCACGGTTTGCGGCCGCTTCCACCGCACCCAGCCGGCGACGATCAGGCGCGTCAGGGTAAAGGCGGTGAACACCGTGGTGATGATGCCGATGCCGAGCGTCACGGCAAAGCCGCGGACCGGTCCGGTGCCGATGTAGAACAGCACGGCGGCGGCGATGAAGGTAGTGATGTTGGAGTCGAGGATGGTCGCCAGCGCCCGCTTGAAGCCGGCGTCGATCGCCGAGATCGCGTTGCGGCCGCCGCGCAATTCCTCGCGGATGCGCTCGTAGATCAGCACGTTGGAATCGACCGCGATGCCGACGGTCAGCACGATGCCGGCGATGCCGGGCAAGGTTAGCGTGGCGTTGAGCAGCGACAGCAGTCCGAAGATCATGGCGACGTTGATCGCCACCGCGATGTTGGCGAACACGCCGAACAGCCGATAGGTGATCAGCATGAACACGATGACCAGGATCGAGCCGACATAGGCCGCGAGCTCGCCCTTCTCGATCGAGTCCTGTCCGAGGCCGGGACCGACGGTGCGCTCCTCGATCACCGTCAACGGGGCCGGCAGCGCGCCGGCACGCATCAGGATCGCCAGATCGTTGGCCGATTGCACGGTGAAGCTGCCGGAGATCTGGCCCTGTCCGCCGGTGATCGGCTCACGGATGACGGGTGCCGAGATCACCTTGTTGTCGAGCACGATCGCAAACGGCTGGCCGACGTTTTCGGCGGTCGCCTGCGCGAATTTGCGCGCGCCCGACGTATTGAACTTGAAGCTGACAATCGCCTCGCCGGTGCGCTGGTCAAATCCGGGCTGGGCATCGGAGAGCTCGCCTCCGGAAACCAGGACCTGCTTCTTGACGACATACGGAACCGGCGGCGGTGACGCGCTCATCAAGAGCTCGGAGTCCGGCGGCAGGCGGCCCTGCTGGGCCTGGTCGGGCGACACCGAGCTGTCGACCATGCGGAATTCCATCTTGGCGGTCTTGCCGAGCAGTTCCTTCAGGCGTGTCGGATCCTGCAGGCCCGGCACCTGGACCAGGATGCGGTCGGTGCCCTGACGCTGGATCACCGGCTCGACCGTGCCGAGCTCGTTGACGCGCCGTTCGACGATCTGGATCGATTGCTCGATGGTCTGCCGGATGCGCTCGGTGATCGCGGCCTGCGGGACCGTCAGGCGGATCAGGCCGCCGCCGGCATCGGCAACCTCGAGGCTGCGCTGGCCGCTGGAGCCGAGCAGGCCGCCGAGCGGCTGCGACAGCTCGCGGAGCTTCGACAATGCCGTCGACTGGTCGCCTTCCTTGGAGATGCGGACTTCCACCGCGTCGTTGCGTGTGTTGAGGCCGGTGTAGCCGATCTTGGCTTCACGAAGCACCTTCCGGACATCGTCGCGAATCTGGTCGAGCTTCTCCTTCTTCACGTAGTTGGAGTCGACCTCGAGCAGCAGATAAGAGCCGCCCTGCAAATCGAGGCCGAGGACCAGGCGCCGCTGCGCCCAGGCCGGCCAAGTCTTCACCTGCGCCTCGGGGAAGAAATTGGGCACGGCGCACAGGCAGACCACCAGCGCTGTCAGGATAATCCCCAGCGCTCGCCACCGCGTGAAATACAACATCGAGTTGACCCGTCAGATTCCAAAAAGGCGCCGCGGCGATCAGCTCGCGGACGCCTCGTCCTTGGCGTCGCCCTTCGCCGGCTCACCCTTGGTACGCACACCCGAGATCATCTGGCGCATCTGGCGCACGCGCACGCCGTCCGAAATCTCGAACTCGATCTGGTCGTCGTCGACCACCTTGGTCACCTTGCCGACGAGGCCGCCCGAGGTCACCACGGTGTCGCCGCGGCGGATGTTCTTCACGAGGTCCGCATGGTCGCGCACCTTCTTCTGCTGCGGGCGCAGAATCAGGAAGTACATGATGACGAAGATCAGCGCGAATGGCAGCAGTGACATCAACATGCTGTTGGTGTCACCAGTCGCTCCAGCCTGGGCAAACGCAGGAGTAATCAGCATTCGGACGATCCTCGGATAAGACGGGAAAGAACCGGCAGCGCCCTCGGATTCGGGGCGGTATGGCGGTCCGGACAAATTCGCGCGGACTATAGCGGCCGCGGTCCCAATTGCAACGTTAACGGACCTTCATTTAGGGCGCTTGCGGGACCGCCGCCAGCCCGATAAGGCTGCGCCGTCAGGAACTGGACAAATGCCGAAAAAAGCCAAGAAAACGACCAGTAAAACAACCCGCAAAACCACCCCCAAGGCTGCCGCCAAGCGTGCTGAAAACGCCGCGACAAAACGCCCGGTAACGGCGCTCGACGGCGCGGCGGCCGAGCGGATCGCGAACGCCCTGGAGGTCATCGCGAGCCGCCTCGCTGACGCCTCCCCGGCCCTCGATCCGGCCGAGACCTTCGGCCCCGCGGACGCCTTTGTCTGGCATCCGGACGGGCGCCTGGCCCCGGTGCCGCGCGTCAGCCGCGTCGAGATCGGCCTGCTCAAGGGCGTCGACCGGATGCGCGATATCCTGATGGAGAACACCGAGCGCTTCGCCGACGGCCTGCCCGCCAACAATGCGCTGCTCTGGGGCGCCCGCGGCATGGGCAAGTCGTCGCTGGTCAAGGCCACCCATGCCAGCATCAATCTCGACCGCAAGCGGGCCGACCGCCTCAAGCTGATCGAGATCCACCGCGAGGACATCGAGAGCCTGCCCGGCCTGATGGAGCTGCTGCGCAGCTCCTCCTTCCGCTTCATCGTGTTCTGCGACGACCTCTCCTTCGACGGCAACGATGCTTCGTACAAGTCGCTGAAGGCCGTGCTGGAAGGCGGCATCGAGGGGCGCCCCGACAACGTCATCCTCTATGCGACCTCGAACCGGCGGCATCTCCTGGCGCGCGAGATGATCGAGAACGAACGCTCGACCGCGATCAATCCCGGCGAAGCGGTCGAGGAGAAGGTGTCGCTGTCGGACCGCTTCGGCCTCTGGCTCGGCTTCCATCGCTGCAGCCAGGACGAGTACCTTGCGATGGTGAAGGGCTATTGCGACCATTACGGCATCAAGATCGCCGACGACGAACTCGAGCGCGAGGCGCTCGAATGGTCGACCACCCGCGGCTCGCGCTCGGGCCGCGTCGCCTGGCAGTACACGCAGGAGCTCGCGGGCCGGCTCGGTGTGCGGCTGACCGGCCAGTAACAGGCAATGGAAGGCATAGCCCTCCCGTCATTGCCTGTGTAGCCCGGATGGAGCGCAGCGCAATCCAGGATCGTGCACTCCGCGGGTGAGCTCCCGGATTTCGCTTCGCTCCATCCGGGCTACGCGGCTGAGCGGCAAGTAATCACCGAGGCAATCGACAAAACAAAGCGGGGGAGGCTTGCGCCACCCCCGCTGTCTTTGTTGTGAGACTTGGAAGTCCCTTGAAGTCCCGACGCGTAGCTTACGCGCCGTTGAGGAACTGGAGCGGATCGACCGGCGACGACCCCTTGCGGATCTCGAAGTGGAGCTGCGGCGAGCCCGCCTCGCCGGACTGGCCCGACTTGGCAATCACCTGACCGCGCTTGATGGTATCGCCGCGCTTCACCAGGATTTCGCTCGCATGGGCGTAGGCGGTGACGTAGCCGTTGGAATGGCGAACCAGCACGAGATTGCCGTAGCCCTTCAGCTCATTGCCCGAATAGGCGACGACGCCGTCTTCGGCAGCTTTCACCGGCGTGCCCTCGGGCACCGCGACGTTGATGCCGTCATTGACCTTGCCGTTGGTCTTCGAGCCGTAGGCGGTGATGACCTTGCCACGCACCGGCCAGCGGAAGGTCGGCAACGCGCCGGTGGCCTCGCTCGACTTGGTGACGACGGGCGCTTCAGCGGCAGCCGCCGGCTGTTCGACTGCCGCGGTCGGCTGGACCAGCCGCGCGCTTTGCTGCGGCAGCGCGGTTGCAACGACCTTCGGGGCTGCGACCGCCGGTGCCGGAGCCACCACAGCAATCGGCGCAGCAGCAACAGGCTGAGCGACGGGCGCAGGCGCCGCCATCGCCGTCTTGGCGCCGGGCACCACGAGCTTCATGCCGAGGCTGAGCCGGGCCGACTGGTCGAGATTGTTGGCGCGGGCGAGCTCGGCCACGGGAATGTGGTGCTGGCGCGCGATGCTGTGCAGCGTGTCGCCGCGATTGACATAGTGGACGCCGGCAGGCGCCGCTGCCACGGCGACGGGGCGCGCCGCCGGTGCGGCCATCGCCGGCGCCGCGGCCGATGCGGTCGGGCGCGGAATTACCAGCTGCTGGCCGGGCGACAGCGCGCGCGGTCCCTTGTAGCCGTTGGCGCGCAGGATCTCCGCGGTCGAGACGTTGTAGCGGCGCGCCAGCACTTCCAGTGTGTCGCTGGTGCCGACAATGATCGTGGTGCCGTTATGCCCGGTATTGGCTGCTGCGACCGAATGCGGAACGGTGCCGGTGGATTCGATCTGCGGACGCGCGGACGGCGGTGTGTAGGACGAAACTCCGCGCCCTCCTCCGGAGACGCCGGCATTGGCATTGGCGACCGGATAGGACTGCGGCGCTGCTGCGACCGGCGGCGGCAACGGCTGTGACTGATATTGCGAATATTGCGGTTGCGTTCGCGGCCGCGCGTATTGCGGCAACTCGCGCGGCGGCGGCGGCTGCTGCACGGTACCGGTCGGCTGCGGATCAAACGCAAACGGATTTTGCGAGTAGGAGTTTTGCGAGAAGCGCGACGACATATCGGCGCTGCAACCGGCAAAAGCCATGGACATCAGCGTCAGCACCGCAACCTGCGGCACGCGACGCGAGCGAAGCAACTCGACAACCCCAGACATGGTTACTCACTCGTACGCAACAAAAGACTGTTTTGAGTAAACACGTACCGAGTAAATAACCGCTTAACCCTGCGAATAAGGCGTTGGTGCCAAGCAGCAAATCGCCAAATTTACAATTCGCGCGCGATTCCCGGCAGCGCCGGCACAAAGCGGACGTCGACCAATTCCTTGCGGTCGAAGCCGTTCTCGGTCCGCACCACGCGGACGAGGGTCTGGGTACCCTGATGCGGCCCGACCGGGGCGATCAGGATGCCGCCGGGTTCGAGCCGCTCCAGCAGCTTCTCCGGGATCTGCTCCATCGCCGCGGTGACGATGATGCGGTCGAAATCGCCTGCCCCGGCCGGAACGTCGAAGCCGTCCCCGAGCAGCACCTCGATATTGTAATAGCCCAGCTTTTCGAGGCGCTTGCGGGCGCCGTCGGCCAGCGTCCGGTAGCGCTCGATGGTCAGAACCTGCTTGCACAACCGGGACAGCACGGCCGCCTGGTAGCCCGAGCCGGTGCCGATCTCGAGCACGCGATGGTCCTTCTGCAGCTGCAGTTGCTCGGTCATGTAGGCCACGACGAAAGGCTGGCTGATGGTCTGCCCGCAGGCGATCGCAAGTGCGCTGTCGCGATAGGCCTCGTTGCGATCGCGCGGATCGACGAAGACCTCGCGCGGCACCTCCTCCATCGTACGCAACACCGCCCGATCGCTCACCCCGCGCCGCCGCAGGGTCAGCTGAAACATCATCTTCTCGGTCGGATCGGGGTTCACGGCCATGTTCATCAGCGTCTCTGGGCAGCAGCGCGGAATCTCCGCCCTCTTGATGCCATTGAAATCCGAAATACCGCGTTAAGGAAAAATTTCCCGTCGCGTTTTGTTCCCGGCCAGGAACCATCGCCCGGTTTCGCATTGGCGCCGGCCCGGTTGCATCACATATAATCGCGACGATGCGCGGGTTAACGTCTGGGTGGTGCAGATCGGGGCTCTGGTAGAGCCAACATACCTCGTCGGCTGTTGGGCAAATCTTGCGCAACAAGGTCAGCCAGGGCGACGCGGCAAACCCTGCTGCGCGCTGGAAAAGGACCAATTCCCAAACGTTTGCATTGCGCGCTGTAATGTTATTTGCGAGCCTGATTCAGGGAAGGGCAAGGATTCCATCATGACAGCGATACGGCCGGCGGGCTGTTCAGTTTTCCTCGTAGAGGACGAGGTCATGATCCGGATGATGGTCGCCGATATGCTGGAGGAACTCGGCCATAGCGTCGCGGCCGAGGCCGGCGAGATCGGCGAAGCGGTCAAGCTTGCGCAATCGACCGAATTCGACCTCGCGATCCTCGACGTCAACGTCAATGGCAAGGTGATCACCCCGGTCGCCGAGCTGATCAACGCCCGCAACCGCCCCTTCATCTTCGCGACCGGCTATGGCTCGTCCGGCCTGCCTCCGGAGTATCGCGACCGTCCGGCGCTGCAAAAGCCCTTCCAACTGGAAACGCTGGCCCAGGTGATCTCCAGCGCGATGAAGGGTGCGCCGGTTTAACGGCAAGTTGGGTGCGTAACCCGGATGGAGCGAAGCGTAATCCGGTGACTTCACAACACGGGTCCCGGATTTCGCTTCGCTCCATCCGGGCTACAGATTCCCCGAGGATTACTTCAGCGTATCAAGCAACGTTTCCGAAAATGCTTCATCGGTGCGGTCGAGCCGCAGCGGTGTGACCGAGACGTAGCGCGCCGCAAGCGCAGCGAGATCGGTGCCTTCGGCCGGCGTGTCCATCATCGCCGCGCGCTCGAAGCCGATCCAGAAATACGGATTGCCGCGTCCGTCGTGACGGCGATCGATCTTCAGGAATCCCTGATTGCGCTTGCCCTGCCGCGTGATCCGAATGCCCTTCACGTCATCGGGCATGCAAGACGGGAAGTTGACGTTGATGACGGTGTTCCTGGGGACGCCGGCGCCGATCACCTTGCGGATGATGTCGGGTCCGAATTTCAGCGCAGTGTCCCACAGCGGCGCATTGCGCGTCTCGATCGAGAATTCCTGCGACAGCGCGAATGACGGAAAGCCCAGAATGGTACCTTCCAGCGCACCGGCGATGGTGCCGGAATAGACCACGTCCTCGGCGACGTTGCGGCCCTTGTTGACGCCGCTCAGCACGAGATCGGGCAGCTTGTCTCCGAGAATGTGGCGCGCGCCCATGATGACGCAATCGGTCGGCGTGCCACGCACCGCGAAATGACGCGGGCTGACCTCGCGCAGACGCAGCGGATCGTTGAGCGACAGCGAATGCGAGACGCCGGACTGATCGAGCTCGGGGGCAACGATCCAGACATCGTCGGACAACGCGCGTGCGATCTGCTCGACGACCTGCAGGCCTGGAGCGTGGATGCCGTCATCATTGGTGCAGAGAATTCGCATCCGTCAAAGTGCCTCTTGTTCCGATTCGACGCGGGTTTCTTACGCTGCGGTTTCTTGAGTTGATTGCCGTCTTAACCGGCTAGGGCCGCGGAGGCAAACCTGGCGAAGGCCCGTGCCATCGCGCCGACGTCACGCGCCATGGACGGACAAATCTGCCGCTGCCGGCGATCTTGCGCTCGAACACCGGCCAGGCCGGTCTGGCCGGCCGTCGAACAACCGCGATAACGGGCGCTGGCGGCGGCGCCCCTGGCATTTTGACCCGCGGGGCCTGACGCAGTTCGGCCCCGAGACCCCGGGACGTGACAGCTTCTGACCTTGGAGGCTCGGGCTTGGCAGGTTCAGGTTTTGGCGCTTCAGCCTTGGAAGCTTCAGACTTGGGAGCTTCAGATTTGGGCGCTTCAACCTTGGGCGGCTCAACCCTTCGAGCTTCCGGCCTGGCGGGCTCAAGAACAATTGGTGCGGTTTGGCGAGGCTCGGGCTTGGGAGGCTTCGGAAGCTCCGATGTGGGGAGCTCGGACTTGATGGAATCGGCCGTGATGAGATCGGCCTTGGCGGGTGCGGTCGTGAGCGACTCGGCCTTCGGAGCTTCAAACGCGCGAGGCTCGGCCTTGGACGGTTCGGGGGCGACCGAAGCCGCCTGGGGGAGCTCAGACCTCGCTGGCTCGACTTTCCGAGGCTCAACCCTGAGCGGTTCGGGTTTGGGCGGCACCGGAGCGAGTGCCTCGGCCGGCTTTGCGATCGGCGCCGTCGCAGCCGATTTCGATTTCAGCCTGGCCAGCAGCTCCTCGATCGAGGGCACCGATGTCGCGTCAAGCGGCGCGCGCGGCGCGGCCGGCGGCGTCGCCCGGACCGGCGGTGGCGGCGACGCAATCGGTACAGGTGGCGGCAGATCGGCCGGCGCCATCTGGGCGAACTTGCCGCGCGCGATCTCCAGCGCCTTGTCGAAGTCGGGCCTGTCGATCCAGGCCTTCGATTGCACCTCGGTCACGCGCGCCTCCCACAGGCGCGCGGCCTCGATGTCGTAATAGCCCATCTGCTTCTGATTGATCAGCTGCAGACCGTGGCCCGTGACGGCCCATTGTCGACCAAGCCAGTGGATGTCACGGTGCAGCGGCATCACACCGGCCCTCGCCTCACATGCCGTGCTCGATGACCTTGAGCCCGCCCATATAGGGCTGCAGCACATCGGGCACCGCGATCGAACCATCCTGGTGCTGATAAGTCTCCATGACGGCGATCAAGGCGCGCCCGACCGCCGTGCCGGAGCCATTCAGCGTATGCACGAAGCGCGGCTTGCCGTCGGGGCCGCGATAGCGCGCGTCCATGCGACGGGCCTGGAAATCGCCGCACACCGAGCAGCTCGAAATCTCGCGATAGGCGCCGCCGTCGCCCTGCCCCGGCATCCACACCTCGATGTCGTAGGTCTTCTGCGCGGAGAAGCCCATGTCGCCAGCGCACAGCGTCATCACGCGATAATGCAGGTCGAGCTTCTGCAGGACCTGCTCGGCGCAGGACAGCATGCGCTCCAGCTCATCCTTGCTGGCTTCCGGCGTCGTGATCGACACCAGCTCGACCTTTGTGAACTGGTGCTGGCGGATCATGCCGCGCGTGTCGCGTCCCGCCGCGCCTGCCTCGGCGCGGAAGCACGGCGTCAGCGCGGTCAGCCGCATCGGCAGCTCCTTCTCGTCGAGGATGGATTCGCGCGCGAGGTTGGTCAGCGACACTTCCGCGGTCGGGATCAGGCCGAGGCGCTCGCTGCGCAGATCGGCATTCGGTGCCGCGAGCAATTCGCCCTTGATCGCCCAGAACTGGTCGTCCTCGAATTTCGGCAACTGGCCGGTGCCAAACATCACGGCGTCGCGCACCAGCAGCGGCGGATTGATTTCGGTGTAGCCGTGCTCGCCGGTGTGCAAATCGAGCATGAACTGCCCGATCGCGCGCTCGAGCCGCGCCAGCCCTTTCTTCAGCACGACGAAGCGTGCGCCGGACAATTTCGCCGCCGCCTCGAAATCCATATAGCCGAGCGCGGTGCCGAGATCATCATGCAGCTTCGGCGCAAAGCCGTAGTCGCGCTTCTTCCCGTACACATGGTGCTGGACATTGCCGTGCTCGTCGGTGCCGTCGGGCACCTCGTCGAGCGGCAGGTTCGGAATCGACGACAGCTCTTTGGTCAGCTCGTCATCGGACGATTTCGCCGCCGCCTCGAGCTCCGGCATCGTGGTCTTCAGCTCGGCGACCTCGGCCATCAGCTTGGCCGCACGCGCCTCGTCCTTGGCCTTCTTGGCCTCGCCGATCTCCTTCGAGGCCGCATTGCGCCGCGCCTGGGCCTGCTCGGACGCCAGGATCGCCGCACGCCGCTTCTCGTCGATCGCCAGCAGCGACGGCGACAACGGCCGAAGCCCGCGGCGCTTCAGGCCGGCGTCGAAGGCTGTCGGATTGTCGCGGATCGCTTTGATGTCGTGCATGGCAGTCGGGGTCCTAACGTCGCTCAGGCGGATAACGTTGTATGTCAACGTTTTGTGGTGTGCCTCAACTAGCACAACTGTCATCGCCCGCGAAGGCGGGCGATCCAGTATTCCAGAGACGTCAGCGTGTCACCGAGAGGCCGCAGCGTACTGGATACCCCGCTTTCGCGGGGTATGACGCTGAGTGTGAGGCAAAATCACCTATTCGGCGGGATTGGTCGCCCCGGACGAGGCGGTCGAGGTGGCAGCCTTCTTCTCGACGATCCGGACCGCGATGATGGCGCCCTCGTAGAGCGCGAGCAGCGGGATCGCGAGCGAGGCCTGGCTCAGCACGTCGGGCGGCGTCAGCACGGCGGCGATGATGAAGGCGATCACGATGAAGTAGCGCCGCTTCTCCTTCAGCATCTTCGAGGTGACGATGCCGATCCGGCCGAGCAGCGTCAGGATTACCGGCAGCTGGAACGCGATGCCGAAGGCGAAGATCAGCGACATCATCAGCGAAAGATATTCGCCGACCTTGGGCAGCAGCTGGATCTGCGCGGTCTCCGCGCCCCCGGCCTGCTGCATGCCGAGCGAAAACCGCACCAGCATCGGCAGCACGACGAAATAGACCAGCGCCGCGCCCATAACGAAGAACACCGGGGTGGCGATCAGATACGGCAGGAACGCGTTGCGCTCATGCCGGTAGAGACCAGGCGCGACGAATTTGTAGATCTGGGTGGCCACGATCGGAAACGAGATGAAGCCCGCGCCGAACAATGCGAGCTTCAGCTGGGTGATGAAATATTCCAGCAGCGCGGTGTAGATGAATTTCGAATTCTCAGGCCCCGCGATCCAGACGAACGGCCAGACCAGCACATTGTAGATCTGCTTGGCGAAGAAGAAGCAGATGATGAAGGCCACACCGAAGCCGAGCAGCGCCTTGATCAGCCGCGAGCGCAGCTCGATCAGGTGATCCATCAAGGGGGCCTTGCTGGCCTCGATGTCTTCGGCGCTCATGACGCCCTCGCGTCCTTGCGCACATCCGGCTGTGCCGGCGTCACGTCCTGCGGCGTCGGCTCACCCTTCACCTCATTGGTGATCGCGAGCGGCTCGCTGGCGGCGACATGCGTCTCAGCCTCGACGAAGGTTTCCGGCGTCGGCTCGGCGGGAGTCGTGGGAGTAACCGGTGCGTCACTTGACGTCACCGGTGCGTCGCTGGACGTCACCGGTGCGTCGCTGGACGTCACCGGTGCGTCGATTGCGGAGGCGACCTGCGCATCGACCGGCTTGTCGATCTGCAGGGCGTCGCTGACGTCCTTCTGCAGCGAGGTCATGATGTTGCCGCTGGTGATACCGGTTGCGGCCTCCTTGACCTCGTCAAAGCTCTTCTTGAGGTCGGCCATCTCGGCCTCGCGCATGGCTTCCTGGAACTGGCCCTGGAATTCGGAGGCCATCTTGCGGGCCTTGCCCATCCATTGCCCGACCATGCGCAGCACGCCCGGCAGTTCTTTCGGGCCGATGGCGATCAGCGCGACGACCGCGATGACGACCAGTTCACTCCACCCGATATCGAACATGAATTCTTCCGCCTAAGCGCGCCGCCATCGGCCCCATCGCTCTTAACAGGATCTGGGGCTGCCGGCGCCTTTTCTCAATCGGCGTCCATAGCGCGTCTGTGCGACGGCGTCACCGTTTCGCGCAAGAAAAAACGTCGAAATATGCGTCAGTACAAGCGCGTTAGACGGCCTTGCTGCCGACGTCCTGGCGCGCGGCCGACGTCGCCGCATTGTGATCGATCGACTTGGTGGGCTCGGTCTTCTCGGCGACCTTGTCGTCGTCCTGCATGCCCTTCTTGAAGGCCTTGATGCCCTGAGCGACGTCACCCATCAGATCCGAAATCTTGCCGCGTCCGAACAGCAGCAGGACCACTGCGATCACGACGATCCAGTGCCAAATGCTCAACGAACCCATCCTGCAACCCTCCAGAAATGGCCGGCGGACCGGCCTGAACTTTGCCGGAAGGTAGGCCCGCGGGGTGTCAAAAACAAGGACCTCGGCCGCGGCAAATCGCTGTCGCGGCTACGTAATATTGCTAGGCTTAACCGGGAATATTCAGGCTTATTCGCCCTTGTCCTCGGCGTCGGCCTCATCACCCGCGCGGTCGGCCCGGTCTTGCGGCTCGCCAGCGTCAGGTTCGGCCGTATCCGCCTCAGAGCCAACATCCGCCTCGACCTCGACCTCGGCGGTGGTTTCAACCACCGCAGTCGCTTCGGCCTCAGTCTTTTCGGCCTCAGTCTTGGGTTCCTCGGCTTCCGGCTCGACGGCCGGCGCCAGCAGCAGTTCCAGCGTATCACCCGGCTCGAGCGGCTCCTCGTCTTCCCGCAGCGTCGCGTCATCCGACGGCGACGGAACGGAAAATCCGGTCGGCAGACGCGAGTCGAGCAGACCCGTGCCCTTCAGCTCCTCGAGCCCCGGCAGGTCGCCAAGCGCTTCAAGACTGAACTGCGACAGGAACGCGTCGGTGGTTCCGAAGGTCAGCGGACGGCCCGGCGTCTTGCGGCGGCCGCGCGGACGGATCCAGCCGGTCTCGAGCAGCACGTCGATCGTGCCCTTCGACGTGACCACGCCGCGAATCTCTTCGATTTCGGCGCGAGTCACCGGCTGGTGATAGGCGACGATCGCCAGCACCTCGATCGCGGCACGCGACAGCTTCCGCGTCTCGGTGCTCTCGCGCGTCATCAGCCACGACAGATCGCCGGCGGTGCGGAACGTCCACTTGTTGGCGACGCGCACCAGGTTGACGCCGCGCGGCGCGTATTCCGCCTGCAACTGTGCCAGCGCAGCCTTGACGTCGACGCCATCGGGCATCCGCTTTGCCAGCGTTGCCTGGTCGATCGGCTCGGCCGATGCAAACAACAGGGCTTCCAGGAGCCGCAATTCCTCAGGACGCGCCACCGGATCCATAGGAGAAACCTCCTCCTCGGGCTCTTCTCTGCGCACTTCCGCCAAGCTTGCCATGGGCTTGCTCTCCTTCTTCCACTTACTCAACCGACAGGTCCGGCGCCGCCATTGCGGCCTGCGCTTGACGCTTTCGGAAATAGATCGGCGCGAACGCCTGCTTCTGGTTGATCTCCATCTCGCCTTCGCGAACCAGTTCGAGGGCGGCCGCGAAGCTCGAGGCGAACACCGTCGCCTTTTGCTTGGGATCTGCGACGTACTTCATCAGGTACTCGTCGAGGCAGCTCCATTCCTCGGCGAGGCCGACCAGCCGCTCCAGCGACGCGCGCGCTTCGGCGAGCGACCACACCGTCCGCTTGGCCAGATGCACCGATGTCAGTACGCGCGACGCGCGCTGCGTGGCGTAGGCCGACAGCAGGTCGTACAAGGTCGCGGTGAACTTCGGATGCTTGATCTCGGCGATCGATTCCGGATTGCCGCGCGGAAAGATATCGCGCTGGAACTGGGGCCGGTTCATCAGCCGGTTCGCCGCCTCGCGGATCGCCTCCAGCCGGCGCAGCCGGTTGGCGAGCGCGGTCGCCATTTCCTCGGCGCTCGGCCCCTCCGCGGTCGGCGGCTCGGGCAGCAGCAGCCGCGACTTCAGGAACGCCAGCCACGCCGCCATCACCAGATAGTCGGCCGCAAGCTCGAGGCGAATCTTGCGCGCCGCCTCGATGAACGAAAGATATTGATCGGCGAGCGCGAGGATCGAGATCTTCGACAGGTCGACCTTCTGCTGCCGTGCCAGCGTCAACAGCAGGTCGAGCGGACCCTCATAGCCCTCGACGTCGACCACCAGCGCCGGTTCGCCCTCGGCGAGGTCAGCCGGCCGCCCGGTATCAAACGAAAGAATTTCAGCGGTCATGCCGTCCCTACCCGATCCAACAACGCATCCAGTTCATCCCGTGCCGCCTGCCGGTCGAGCGGCTGAGGCGGCTTGCGCGCGGCGAGCGTCGCCTTGGCGCGCTCAAGCGCCTTGCCGGTCAGTTCCGGCGTTTCGCGTGCGACCTCGCGCATCTCGTCAATATTGCCGTTGCAGTGCAGAACCATGTCGCAACCGGCGGTGACGATGGCGCGGGTCCGCTCGGCAATCGATCCGGCCAGAGCATTCATCGACACGTCATCACTCATCAACAAACCCTGGAACCCGATCAGGCCGCGAATCACCTGTTCGATGATTGTCGCAGAAGTCGTCGCCGGATGGACGGGGTCGAGCGCGCTAAACACAACATGTGCAGTCATCGCCATCGGCAGATCGGCAAGCGGCTGAAACGCAGCAAAATCGGTCCGTTCCAGCTCGTCCCTGGCGGTATCGACCGTCGGAAGCCGGAAATGGCTGTCCGCCGTGGCCCGGCCATGGCCGGGAATATGCTTGAGAACCGGCAGCACCCCGCCCTGTTCCAGCCCGTCCGTGACAGCGCGGGCGATCGCCGCGACCTTGTCCGGCTCGGTTCCATAGGCCCGGTTGCCGATCACCGCATCCGCCCCGGCCACCGGAACGTCGGCCAAGGGCAGGCAATCGACGGTGATTCCGAGATCGATCAGATCGGCCGCAATCAGCCGTGAGCTGACCCGGGCTGCCGCAAGCCCGAGCTTCGGATCGATGTCGTAGAGCGCCCCAAAGCTCGCGCCCGGCGGATAGGCCGGCCAATGCGGCGGGCCGAGCCGCTGCACCCGCCCGCCTTCCTGGTCAATCAGGACCGGGGCATCGGCGACGCCGACCGCGGACTGGAGTTCCCCAACAAGAGCCGCGACTTGGGCAGGACTCTCGATGTTACGCTTGAACAGGATGAAGCCCCATGGCCGCTCGGCGCGAATGAATTCGCGTTCGGCGTCGTTGAGGATCAGCCCGGATATGCCCGTGATGAATGCGCGGTTCGTCATTCGGCCGATTAGGCCGTATGCAGCTCACGGGTCAAGGAAACGGCCCTTAATTTCTTTGGATGAGGCACTGCGGCCCACCGGCAGACATCAGGCTCTTGCACACTTGGCTCGCCTCTTCCGAGGACGCGAACGGGCCGGCAAAGGCGCGGTAGTAGACGCCCTTCTCTCCGAGATCGACGCGCTTCACCACCAAGGGCTGCGAACCGAGCACGTTGCGATACTTGCCCTGCAGCGTCCGATAGGACGCCTGCGCGTCCGCCTCGTTCTTCTGCGAGGACACCTGGACCAGATATCCGCCGCCACCAACCGGAGCCGCCGAGGTTGACGCGACCCGGGTCGGAGGCGCGGCCGGAGCCGCCTCAGCCTGGCCGGGAACAAGCGACATTGGCGAGTTGACGCTGGCATTGGCCGCAGCCGGGTTGCCGCGCGACACCGGAGGCTTCGCCGCCGCCGGAGGTTTCGCCGGCACGGCCGCGGTGGCCTGCGTGCCATCGGGCGCATCGCCCTTGACCGAGAGGGTGCGGACCTTGCGCGGCTCGTTGTTGGGCAACGTGCCGTTCGCGGTGAGCGGCGCCGGCGCCGGCTGCGCCGTCTGCACGCTGGCCGCCGGCGGCGGATTCGCATTGGCGTTCAGCGGCGGAAACACGACGCGCGGTCCGGCGGTCTTCGAATTGACGTCGACCGGCGTCTCTTCACGCGACACGATCTTCTCGGTGCCGTCGCCCGTCGCCATCCGGTCCGGCGTCTTGGCCGGCGCATCGGCCTGGGCCGGGATCACCTTGGTCGGCGTGTTGTCAGCCTTGATGATCGGCGGCTCACCGCTGCGGGGCGAGCCGACATAGGTCCGGTAGGCGTACGCGCCACCGACGCCGAACACGCCAAGCGCCAGCACCGCGGCGACCGTTATCAGGCCGCTGCGCCGCCGACGGGGCTCGGGTTCTTCCTCGTATGCCTCCTCATAGGCATAGGGATCGTCCGGATAGGCGGGATCGCGCTGCAGGTCCTGCTCGCCGGCTTCCAGCTGGCCGTAGAGCGCGTCGTCATAGCGCGACGGATCCTGACTCTGACCGCCACTCTGATAGTGCGGCTCCTCGTCAAATGCCTCCGGCTGCCGAGGGGCCTCGACCGGCCGATACTGCGCCACCGGCGCGGGCGCAGGCTGCGCCTGCTGGGCCGCATAGCGGTGCAACGGATGCACCGGCTTCGGCTGGTAGTCCTGCTCGGGCTCTTCGTCTTCGGCGTTCTGCACGGGAGGCGGAGCGACGGCCTCCTGCCGCGCGCGTTGCATCCAAGGCGGCGGGCCCGCGGGCGGCGCATCCTCGTCCGCGGCCTGCGGCTCGTATTGTTGCGGCCGCGCGTTGGCGCGCGACTGCAGCGGACGCGGCGGCGGCTTGTTGGAGGAGCCGAACGGATCCGTCTGGCCGATCAGCCGTGCCAGTTCGGCAAGCGGATCGCTGTCGGCCTTGGAAGCCGTGTCGGCGGGAAAATGTCGGTCCTGATATCGATCAGCCATTGTGATGATGCATCCCCTTCGGGACAGCGCCAAGATCGCCGGCACAGCCGGTCCGTACGAGTTGGCCTCTGCCAGATGCCCTCACAAATCCCCACTCGTGAGGGCCTAATGCCCCTGCCTACCGCATCTCGGTCGGAGCGTGGACGCCTAGAACAGCTAAGCCCGATGCCAGAACCGAGACGACGCCCTGAACCATTGCCAGTCGCGCCCTCGTGATCTCTGCATCATTATTGATAATGAAGCGTAAATAGGGCAAATCGCGCCCCTTGGTCCAAAGCGCGTGAAATTCACTGGCCAAATCATAGAGATAAAAAGCGATTCGGTGCGGCTCATGTGCCACCGCCGCAGCCTCGATCATCCGCGGATAAAGCGCAAGCCGCTTGAGCAGCTCGAGCTCGGCCGGGTCGGTCAGCCGCTCGACCGTAGCATTACGGAGATAGGCGAGCCGGGCCTCATCGGTCTCGGGCAGATCGGGAACCGCTTCCTCCCGCGCGTTGCGGAAGATCGAGTGGCCGCGGGCGTGGCCATACTGGACGTAGAAGACCGCGTTGTCCTTTGACTGCTCGATCACCTTGGCGAGGTCGAAATCGAGCACCGCGTCGTTCTTGCGGAACAGCATCATGAATCGGACAGCGTCGGAGCCGACCTCCTCGACCACCTCGCGCAGCGTGACGAACTCGCCGGACCGCTTCGACATCTTCACCGGCTCGCCGTCGCGCAGCAGCTTCACGAGCTGCACGATCTTGACGTCGAGCACAGCCTTGCCCGCGGTCACCGCCTTCACGGCGGCCTGCATGCGCTTGATGTAGCCGCCGTGATCGGCACCGAACACGTCGATCAGATTGGTGAAGCCACGCTCGAACTTGTAGCGGTGGTTGGCGATGTCGGATGCGAAGTAGGTGTAGGAGCCGTCCGACTTGATCAGCGGACGATCGACGTCGTCGCCATAGGCGGTGGCGCGGAACAGCGACTGCTCGCGGTCCTCGTAGTCCTCGACCGGCTTGCCCTTCGGCGGCGGCAAACGGCCCTCGTAGATGTCGCCCTTGGCGCGCAGGAAATCGATGGTCTCGGCGACCTTGTTGTTGCCTGACGCGATCAGCGAGCGCTCGGAGAAGAACACGTCGTGATGGATATTGAGCGCGGCGAGATCGCCCTTGATCATCTCCATCATCATGGCGATCGCCTTGTCGCGCACGATCGGCAGCCACGCGGCTTCCTGCACGTCGAGCAACTTCTCGCCATATTCTTTGGCGAGCGCCTCGCCGACCGGCACGAGGTAGTCGCCGGGATAGAGCCCTTCCGGGATCGGGCCGATGTCCTGGCCGAGTGCCTCGCGGTAGCGCAGGAACGCCGAACGCGCGAGCACGTCGACCTGGGCGCCGGCGTCGTTGATGTAATATTCGCGGCAGACGTCGAAGCCCGCGAATTGCAGCAGGCTGCACAGCGCGTCGCCGAACACGGCGCCGCGGCAATGGCCGACATGCATCGGCCCGGTCGGGTTGGCCGAGACGTATTCGACATTGACCTTCTCGGCCTTGCCGATGTCGCTGCGCCCGTAAGCCGAGCCGGCGGCCAGCACGGCGCGTAGCGCGTCCGACCAGACTTGCGGCTTCAAGGTCAGGTTGATGAAGCCGGGCCCGGCGACATCGACCGACGCCACCAGCGCATCGGCGCGCAGGCGCTCGGCGATCTTGTCGGCAAGGTCGCGCGGCTTGGCCTTGGCGTCCTTGGCGAGCACCATCGCGGCATTGGTGGCCATGTCGCCATGGCTGGCGTCGCGCGGCGGCTCCACCACGACGCGGGACGGATCGATGCCGGCGGGCCAATTGTCCTCGGCTGCCACAGCGGCACAGATCGCGTGCACGCGCGTCAACATGTCGGCAAAAAGGTGTGGTGAAGCAGTGGTGTCGGCCATGGCAGGGCGCTAACGCAAATCCGGGGTCGAGTCAAAAAGCCTTTGGTGCTCGATCAGGGCGAAACGGTCGGTCATCCCGGCAATGAAATTGCCGATCCGCCTGTTCCGAGCGCCCCCGGTCTCCTGCACGCTCCCCTCGATCCATTCCGCCGGCAGGTCCTCCGGCGATTGCTGGTAGCGCTCGAACAGATTGCGGACCACCTCCTCCGCCTCTCCCATCACCAGCATCACCCGCTTGTGGCGATACATCCGCCGGAACAGGAACGCCTTGATCGCCGCCTCCTGCTCCGCCACCTCGGACGGAAACGCGATCAGCGGGGCATTGTGGTGGCGCACGTCGTGGGCCGATAGCGGCTGCGCGGCCGCGAGGCGCCGGCTCGCTTCGTTGAAGACCGCGCTGATGAAGTGTGAGATCAGCTCACGCACCAGTTCGGCGCCGCGCCGGACCTCGTCGAGCCTAGGATAGTGGCGGTCGATCTCGGCGATGATGTCGGCGGTCAGCGGCATCTCCTTGAGGTCGTCGACCGCGAACAGGCCGGCACGCAGGCCGTCATCGATATCGTGCGCGTCATAGGCGATGTCGTCGGCGAAGGCCGCGATCTGTGCCTCGAGCGAGGCATAGCTCCAGAGCTCGAGGTCGTAGCCCTTGTTGTAGTCAGCAATTCCGATCGGGATTCCACTGTCCAGGTAGCGGCCGGCGGGCGCGCCATTGCGCTCGGTCAGCGGACCGTTGTGCTTGACGATCCCCTCGAGCGATTCCCAGGTCAGGTTCAGTCCGCCGAATTCGGGATAGCGATGCTCCAGCGAGGTGACGACCCGCAGCGCCTGCGCATTGTGGTCGAAGCCGCCGTCATCCCTGAGGCATTCGTCGAGCGCCCGCTCGCCGGCATGCCCGAACGGCGGATGGCCGAGGTCATGCGCCAGCGCCAGCGTCTCGGTCAGGTCCTCGTCGACCCCGAGCTGGCGGGCCAGCGCCCGGGCGATCTGTGCGACCTCCAGCGAATGGGTCAGCCGCGTGCGGTAGTGATCGCCTTCGTGGAAGACGAAGACCTGGGTCTTGTGCTTGAGGCGGCGGAACGCGGTGGAATGGATCACCCGGTCGCAGTCGCGCCGGAACGGGCTGCGGGTCCGGCTCGGCGGCTCCGCGACCAGCCGGCCGCGGCTGCGATCGGGGTCGCAGGCATAAGGCGCGCGGGGGGCAGCCATTCCGACCGACACTGTATTTTAGTCCTTATCCATTTGATTCCATGGTCCGACGCACTTAACTATGACTGAGGCGGCCGACCAAATGAATTGGGGATGACGCCGGGCCTGATCCCGATCAGATCATGCTCAAATAGGGTTTCGGAGACCGACATGACTGCTGCCATCACCGTCAGCGAACGGGCCGCCCGCCGTATCGGGCAGATCCTCAGCAAGGAAGGCGAAGGCGCCAAGCTGCGCATTTCGGTCGAGGGCGGCGGCTGCTCCGGTTTCCAGTACAAGTTCGACGTCGAGCGCACCCAGGCCGATGACGACCTCGTGATCGAGCGCGACAGCGCGGTGGTGCTGATCGATCCCGCCTCGGTCCCCTTCCTCGCGGGCTCGGAAGTCGACTTCGTCGACGACCTGATCGGCGCCTCGTTCCGCGTCGTCAATCCGAACGCCACCGCCTCCTGCGGCTGCGGCACCAGCTTCTCGATCTAACACCTCGCGATCCCGAGCAGTTTCTCCCGGCGAGCCGGTTTCCGGCTCGCGCCGAACGCTCGGCTATTCCGCCGCGACCACCTGCGGCCGCTCGACGTCGCCGCCCGCCTCCGCCTGCGGATCGAGCTTGCGGCGCAGCCTGCGGTCGATGCGGTCGAGATAGATGTAGATGACGGGCGTGATGAACAGCGTCAGCAATTGCGAGACGCAGAGGCCGCCGACCACGGCGACGCCGAGCGGCTGACGCAGTTCGGCGCCGGCGCCGGCGCCGAGCGCGATCGGCAGCGTGCCGAAGATCGCCGCGAACGTTGTCATCATGATCGGGCGGAAGCGCAGCAGCGCCGCCTCGCGGATCGCGTGCTCGGCGCTGAGGCCGACCCGGCGTCGCTCCAGCGCGAAGTCGACCATCATGATCGCGTTCTTCTTGACGATGCCGACCAGCATCACGATGCCGATCATCGCGATGACCGACAGCTCCATCCCGAACATCATCAGCGTCAGGATCGCGCCGATACCGGCCGAAGGCAGGCCGGAGATGATCGTGATCGGGTGGATGAAGCTCTCGTAGAGAATGCCGAGGATCACGAAGGCCGCGAACACCGCGGCGAGGATCAGCACGCCCTGCCCGCGCAGCGAATCCTGGAACACCTGCGCGGTGCCGGAGAAGCCGGTCACAATCGTCGGCGGCAAATTCGCGGTCTGCTCGAGTTCGGTGATCTTGTCGACCGCGTAGCCGAGTGAGGTGCCCGGCGCGAGGTTGAAGGAGATCGTTACCGCCGGCTGCTGGCCCTGGTGGTTGATCTGCAGCGGTCCGACCGTCGGCACCAGCCTTGCCACCGCATCCAGCGGAATGGTCTGGTTGTTCGCGGTCTTCATGTAGAGCTTCGAGAGGTCGGACGGATCGACGCGGAACTGCGGCTGCACCTCGAGGATGATCTGGTAGTCGTTCGACGGCATGTAGATGGTGCCGACCTGCCGCGCGCCGTAGGCGTTGTAGAGCTGGTTGCGGACCTGATCGACCGTGACGCCGTAAACCGCCGCCTTCTCGCGATCGATGTCGACCGTCATCTGCGGGTTCTTGATGTAGAGGTCTGTGGTGACATCGAGCAAGCCCGGGATCTTCTCGATCTTGTCGCGCATCTCGGGCGCCAGCCGGTACAGCGCCTCGGTATCGCCGCTCTGCATCACATACTGATACTGGCTCTTCGAGATACGCCCGCCGATGCTGAGGTTCTGGACGCTCTGGAAGAACGCCTGCATGCCCGGGATCTCGCGCGCCTTCTGGCGGAGCCGGCCGATCACCACGGTGGCGTTGTCGCGGGTCTTCTGCGGCTTCAGCGCGATGAACAACCGGCCGTAATTGGTGGTCGGATTGGGACCGCCGGAGCCGACCGTCGAATTGATGTAATCCACCGCTGGATCGGTCCGCATCACCTCGACCAGCGCCTGCTGGCGCACCTTCATCGCCTCGAACGAGGTGTCGGTCGCGGCCTCCGTCACGCCGATCAGGAAGCCGGTGTCCTCCTGCGGGAAGAAGCCCTTCGGCACGATCATGTAGAGATAGATGGTGCCGCCAAGCGTCGCGAGCGTCACCACCAGCATCAGCGCCTTCTTGGCCAGCACCCAGTCCAGCGCCCATTCATAGGCGCGCAGCCAGGCCTCGAACATCGCCTCGAACGCCCGCAGCACGACGTTCGGCCGCTTGCTCGCGTCATGCGCGCGCAGCACGCGGGCGCACAGCATCGGGGTCAAGGTCAGCGACACGAAGCCGGAGACGATGATGGCAACCGAGATCGTCACCGCGAACTCGCGGAATACGCGGCCCACAATGCCGCCCATCAACAGCACCGGGATGAACACGGCGATCAGCGAGAAGGTGATCGAGATGATCGTGAAGCCGATCTCGCGGGCGCCCTTCAGCGCCGCCTCGAACGGCTTCATGCCGTGCTCGATATGGCGGACGATGTTCTCCAGCATGACGATGGCGTCGTCGACCACGAAGCCGACCGAGAGCGTCAGCGCCAGCAGCGTCATGTTGTTGATGGAGTAGTCCAGCGCGTACATCGCCGCGCAGGTGCCGAACAGCGAGATCGGCACCGCGAGCGCCGGAATGAACGTGGCAGAGGCCGAGCGCAGGAACAGGAAGATCACGAGGATCACGAGGCCGATCGCGATCAGCAGGGTCTCCTCGACGTCGCTGACCGCCTGGCGGATCGAGACCGAACGGTCCATCATGACCTGCATGGTCACCGAGGGCGGGATCGCGGCGCGCAGCGACGGCAGCTTGGCCAGCACGCCATCGACCACCGCCACGGTGTTGGCGTCGGGCTGCTTCTGGATCGCGAGCACGATCGCCCGCTCGTCGTTCATCCAGGTCGCGATCTTGTCGTTCTCGACGCTGTCATAGACCTTGGCGATCTCGTCAAGCCGGACCGGCGAGCCGTTGCGCCAGGCGACATAGATCTGGCGGTAGTCGGCCGCCTTGTCCATCTGGCCGGAGGCCTGCAGCGCGACGTCCTGCTTGGGGCCGTTCAAGGTACCGACCGGGGTCGAGGAGTTGGCGCGCGACACCGCGGCGCGGATGTCCTCCATCGAGACGCTGCGGGCAGCCGCGGCCACCGGATCGGCCTGGACGCGGATCGCAAATTTCTGCGCTCCATAGATCAGCACCTGCGCAACACCCGGCAGCTGCGACAGCGCCTGCCCGATCGTGATGTCGCCATATTCATTGACGCTCGACAGCGGCAGCGTCGCCGACCCTAGCGAGACGAACAGCACCGGGAAGTCCGCCGGGTTCACCTTCCGGAAGCTCGGCGGGATCGTCATCTCGATCGGCAGCCGGCGCTGCGCGATCGTCAACGCGGTCTGCACGTCGAGCGCGGCGGCGTCGATGTTGCGGTTGAGGTCGAACTGGATGGTGATGACGCTCGTGCCCTGCGAGGAGTTCGAGGACATCGAGGAGATGCCGGCAATGGTCGAGAGCTGGCGCTCGATGATGCCGGCGACCGAGGCCGCCATGGTGTCGGCGCTGGCGCCGGGCAAGGTCGCGGTCACCGCGATGGTCGGGAAGTCCACCTTGGGCAGCGCCGAGACCGGCAGCAGGCGGAAGCCGAACACCCCGAATGCGATGATCGACGCCGTGATCAGCGTCGTCATGACCGGGCGGCGGATGCAGAGCTCGGAGAGCGTCATCGGTCAGGCTCCGGCCTTGCGCGCCCGCAGCTCGACCCGCGATCCTTCCGAGAGCAGCAGTTGACCGTCGACGACGACGCTCTCATCGCCCGCCAAGCCGCCCGCGATCACCGAGCTGCCCTGGAAGGTGCGATCGACCTTGACAGGTTGGACCTTGGCGACGCCGTCCTTGACGACGAAGACGAAATTGCCGTTCTGGCTGCGCTGCACGGCGACCGTCGGCACCACGACCGCGTCTTCGCTGCGGATGATCAGCTTGGTCTGCACGATGGTGCCGGGCCACAGCGTCTCGCTCTCGTTGTTCATGATGCCGCGCACGGTCACCATGCCGGTGGTCGCGTCGACGGCGTTCTCGACCATCGCGACCTTGCCGCGCTCGGAACGCTGGTGGCCGGGAATGGTCGCGATCACCTTTGAATCGCCCTTGCCCATCGCGTCGCGCAGATCGACCAGCGCCCGCTGCGGGATCGCGAAGGTGACATAGACCGGCGCCATCTGGTTGATGACCGCGAGCGGCTGGGTGTCGGCGGGGCGGACGAAGTTGCCGACCTTGACGTTGGCGGCGCTGATCCGTCCCGCGAACGGTGCGCGGATGACGGTGTAGCTCTTCTGGACGCGGAGATTTTCCAGCGCGAACCGGTCGGCCTTGATGGTGCCGATCAGGACGTCGGACTGGGTCTTGGCGTTGTCGAGGTTGACCTGAGTGGTCGCGCCCTTGCCGACCAGTTCGGTGTAGCGGCGGAGGTCGCGCTGCGCGCCCTCGAGCTGGGCCTGGTCGCGGGCCAGGACGCCCTCGGCCTGCTCGATCTGCGCGTCGATCTGCCGCGCGTCGAGCGTGAACAGGAGATCGCCTTCATTGACCTTGGCGCCGTCCTCGAAATGCACCGAGACGATGGTGGTCTCCAGCCGCGACTTCAGCGCCACGCTGGATATCGGCGTGACCTGTCCAATGGCATCGACATCGACCGGAACCGATTTGCGTTCCGCCTTGGCGAGATCCACGGACACCACGCGCGGCCGCGCCGTCCCTTGCGCGGTGGCGGCGCCGCCACCCATCCATGAAGTGCGGGTCATGTAAGCCGCCCCGGCCGCAATGCCGAGAACAGCGACAGTCAGAACCAAATTGCGTTTTTTCATAAGTTTTGCACGTGCGCCGCCGGCTTCCCTTGCAGGCCGGTGCGCGTCGTCACTCCCCCGTCGGCAATTGTTGCGCCTTGTTTCCGGAGAGGGTTAGCACAGGCGGACCGCCCATGGTATGCCACCTAAGTGAAATAGTGCGGCTTCAATCCGGTCATTTGCATGCGCATCGCTACGTGGAACGTCAACTCGGTCCGGCAACGGATCGAACTTCTGGTCAGCTGGCTGAAGGAGTGTTCCCCCGACATCGTCTGTCTGCAGGAGATCAAATGCGTCGACGACGCGTTTCCCCGACTCGAGGTCGAGGCGATCGGGTACAATGTCGTCACCCACGGCCAGAAGACCTTCAACGGCGTCGCACTGCTCTCCAAGCTGCCGTTCGACGAGACCAAATCCGGCCTCGCCGGCGATGACGAGGACGCTCACGCCCGCTTCCTCGAAGGCGTCGTCACACTGAAGCAGGGCGTGATCCGGGTCGCGTGCCTCTATTTGCCCAATGGCAACCCCGCCAATACCGACAAATATCCGTACAAGCTCAAGTGGATGTCGCGGCTTCTTGAGTATTCGAAGGAGCGGCTGAAGGCCGAGGAGCCGTTGATCCTGGCCGGCGATTTCAACGTCATTCCAGCGGCCCGTGACGTCTACAATCCCGCTGCTTGGGCGGATGACGCCCTGTTCCGCCCCGCCACCCGCGAGGCCTTCCAGTCGCTGCTCGGCCTCGGCCTGACCGACGCGCTCCGCGCGGTCAATGACGAGCCCGGCCAGTACACCTTCTGGGACTACCAGGCCGGCGCCTGGCAGAAGAACTGGGGCCTGCGCATCGACCACCTCTTGATGTCGCCGCAGGCGAGCGACCGGCTGATCGACGTCGGCATCGACAGCTATGTCCGCGCCTGGGAGAAGCCGTCCGACCACGTCCCGGTCTGGGCCGATCTCGATTTCGAGACCGCCTGACCCCGCCGGCCGGCCGGGAGATCAATCCCGGCGGCCCTGCACCCAGTGCTCGAGCATCTGCAGCGCCATCGCGCGATCGTCCTCGGACGCCTTGGCGATCGCCCGGTTGTAGCTTTCCTTGATCCAGGCCTCGTCCGGCGTCGCGCTGTCGCGCGCCAGCGTCAGCCACATCAGGCCGCGTGCCCGCTGCGGCGGCAGCCGGTCGCCGTTGAACAGCATCTGGCCGAGCAGCGCCTGCGCCTGATGCTGGCCCTTCTGGGCGGCGAGCCCAAGCCAGCGCGCCCCGTAGCGGAAGTCGTCCCGCGAGGCGTCCGGCGTCTTCAGGTACAGCCGGGCAAGATCGTACTGGGCGTCGGCATTGCCGAAATAGGACGCGGCATAGGAGAACATCTCCCGCGCCCGCTCGGTGTCCGCCTTCACCTTCGAATTGGGAATGCCGCTCAGATAGTAGCGGCCGAGCGCCACGAAGGCGTTGGCCACGATCGAGGCCTGCGGCGCCGACGGAGAATCCTCGGCATGCGCATTGGCGATCCGGCTGAAATACTCGAAGGCGCGCATGTCGTCCTGGATGACGCCATCGCCCTCGGCGTACATCTTGCCGAGCTTCCACTGCGCGACGGGGTGACCGCCCTCGGCCTGATACTGCAATGAGCTGAACGACGAGGTCGGCGAGGTCGCCGCAGGCGCCACCGGAGTCGCGGCCCGTTTCAGCGCGCCGGCTGTCCCCGGCTGCGGGGAAACCACAGGAAGAACCGTATCTTGTGGGTTGACCGGAGCGCCGTCGAATCCGAATCCGGGGCCCGCCACCGGGATGGCCCCTAACGCAAACGCCAATATCGTACGCCTAAACGTCCGCATAACACTGTTTCTCGTACGCGCCACCCGGATGGGTGACTGCGCCATCCACCGCCGGCCCCACTTGCTCGGCGTACTTCCACAGCGCACCAGATGTATGGTTCGTCGCGCGAGGGGCCCATTTGGTCTTACGATTTGCGAGTTCGGCGTCGCTCAAATTTACGTTAAGGGTGCCGGCGACCGCATCGATCTCGATGATGTCGCCGTCTTGCAACAACCCGATCGGCCCGCCGACGGCCGCTTCGGGTCCAATATGTCCGATGCAAAAGCCACGGGTGGCTCCGGAGAACCGGCCATCGGTGATCAGCGCAATCTTGCCGCCCATCCCCTGCCCGGTCAGCGCCGCCGTGGTCGCCAGCATCTCCCGCATGCCGGGACCGCCCTTCGGCCCCTCGTAGCGGATCACGATAACCTCGCCTTCCCTGTAGGTGCGCTTGTGCACCGCCTCGAAGGCGTCTTCCTCGCGGTCGAAGCACCGGGCCGGACCGGTAAACCTCAGGTTGGACATTCCCGCGACCTTCACGATCGCACCCTCCGGAGCGAGATTACCCTTCAGTCCGACAACGCCACCTGTCACGGTGATCGGATTGTCGGCGGGCCGCACCACATCCTGGTGCGGATTCCATTTCACGCTTTTGAGGTTTTCGGCGATCGTTCGGCCAGTGACGGTCAGGCAATTCCCGTGCAGGTGGCCATTGTCGAGCAGCGTCTTCATCAGCAGCGGAATGCCACCTACTTCAAACATGTCTTTGGCAACATAACGGCCGCCCGGCTTCAAATCCGCGACGTAAGGAGTCTTTTTGAAGATTTCGGCGACGTCGAACAAATTGAATTTAATGCCGCACTCATGGGCGATCGCCGGCAGGTGCAGCGCAGCATTGGTCGAACCACCTGAGGCTGCAACCACGGCCGCAGCATTTTCAAGGGCTTCGCGGGTGACGATGTCGCGGGGCCGGATGTTCTTCTCGATCAGCTCCATCACCTTCTCGCCGGCAGCGGCGCAGAAGGAGTCACGGATCTCGTAAGGCGCCGGGGCCCCGGCAGAATACGGGAGCGCGAGGCCGATCGCCTCGGAGACGGTCGCCATCGTGTTGGCGGTGAACTGGGCGCCGCAGGCGCCGGCCGACGGGCACGCCACCCGCTCGATCTCGTCAAGGTCCTCGTCCGACATGGCGCCGACCGAGTGCTTGCCGACCGCCTCGAACATGTCTTGCACGGTCACCGGCTGCCCGCGGAAGTTGCCGGGCAGGATCGAGCCGCCATAGATGAAGATCGACGGCACGTTGAGGCGGACCATCGCCATCATCATGCCCGGCAGCGACTTGTCGCAGCCGGCGAGCCCGATCAGCGCGTCATAGGAGTGGCCACGGACCGTCAACTCGACCGAATCGGCAATGCACTCACGCGACGGCAGCGAGGAGCGCATGCCGTCATGGCCCATCGCGATGCCGTCGGTCACCGTGATGGTGCAGAACTCGCGCGGCGTGCCGCCGGCCGAGGCCACGCCCTTCTTCACCGCCTGCGCCTGGCGCATCAGCGAAATGTTGCAGGGAGCGGCTTCATTCCAACATGAAGCAACGCCGACAAAGGGTTGATGAATCTGGGCTGTCGTCAGCCCCATCGCATAGAGATAAGACCGGTGCGGTGCGCGCTCGGGGCCCTCCGTCACGTGACGGCTGGGCAGCCTGCCCTTGATGTTCGTCTTGACGTCCATCGCGACCCTGTTCCCGGCGCTCTTTCCTGCATCAACGCCGGAACCCGAAAAAATGTCCCACCGTCGGATTCAGCTACGTGAATATCCTTTCATGTCGGGGTGTGGCTAAAAAGCGGCGCGACTACGGACCGGGTGCTTTTAAGGTTAAATGTTCAAGCACCGTTGCAGTGTCGCAACAATCGTGGCCGCCGGGCAACCATGTATTATCAATCCTTATGGGAACCTGACGCGTGGCTGACCACATAGCCGTCAGATTGCCGCCTTGTGATGGAGCTCGCTTGAGTAGCGGGATTGAAGGACAGCCTTGCTCACGGATTCAACTGTCAAACGGCGCATTCGGTGTCATCACCCGCGCATGCGCATGCGGGTGATCCAGTATTCCAGAGCCGTTTATCCGGCGGCCAGCTTCGGTGGCGATGGAGGTGACCAGCACTCCGTGCGATTCCGGCCGTGCTCCTTGGCCTGGTAGAGCGCCGCATCGGCGGCCTTCATCAGGGCATCGATCCCGGGCATGCTTGTGAGGGCCTCGGCAACGCCGATGCTTACCGTGAGTGACACCGGCCGATCATCCGCGCCCACCGTCAACGCTTCCGCCCTCTTGCGGATGCGCTCGGCGACGGTTCGGGCGCGCAACAAAGTGGTCTCCGGCAGCAGGACCGCGAACTCCTCGCCTCCGACGCGGCCGACGACGTCGGACTTGCGCTTGCCCCGAATGCATATCCCGGCGACAGCCTTGATGGCCTCGTCACCGACCGCATGTCCGAAGCGGTCATTGATGCTCTTGAAGTGATCGATATCGACCATCAGCACGGATACCGAACGATAGTAGCGCTGGAACCGGCTCCACTCCGCATCCAGCGTCGTCAGGAAGTGCCTGCGGTTGAACAATCCGGTGAGCGGATCGGTGGTCGCAAGCACCTCCAGCTGCCGTGCGTTGCGTACGAGATCGGTCACGTCGACGAAGGTCAGCATGCGACCGCCGTTTGCCATCGTCGAGCAATGGATCCTGATATGGCGGCCGTCCGGCGTCTGCACGTCGCGCTTGTGGTCGCCCGCCTTGATCTCGGCGATCCGCTTCGCGGGAAAGGCCCTGACTTGCTCCGGGGTCGCGTCCGCCGGAACGGCGCGGCGGTTGCGCGTGAGCAGCGTGATGTATGCCGGATGCCGCGCGACCTCCTCCTCGCTCACCTCCCAGAATTCCCGCATTCGCCGATTGAGGAAGACCGCATTGAGATCGCGGTCGAGCAGGACGACGCCGTCCTCCACGTTCTCGAGCGCACCGGTCAGCAGCTTCAGCTTGTCCAATGCGCGCACGATGTCGGTCACGGGCGTGTAGCTCACCATCCGGCCGCCGTCGGGCAGCGGCGTGCACTGACATCGAACCACATCACCATTGCTGCGCCTGAGATCGATCGGGTTCGGGTCCCCGACGCTCACGAGGCGGACGCGCTCGGCAAGGTAGGCATGAAGCTGCTCAGCCGGCAGCTCATAGGCCATGGTCTTGCAGCCGTGCTGCATCAGATCGGCGAAGGTGGGGTTGCGGTCGGCCACCGCGTCCGGAAGCGCCCACATGCTCCGAAACGCACGATTGATGAACAGGGCTTTCAGCTCTGCGTCCAACAGCAGGATGCCGACGGGGATCTGATCGAGCGCTGCGCGCAGCGCCAGCATGTGCCCGCGCAGAATATCGCCGCTGCGCCGCTCCGGAATGGCGGCCGGCGCGGGAGCGGCAGGCGCGGGCGCCGCAGCGTTGGCCTGCTGCTCTTCAAAAACCAGGCCAAGCTGGCGGTCCGATTGCCACAGCCGTTTGCATGGCTTCACCTGATTGCTGCCGACGAGCAACAGTTGAATGTGATCGGGAATGCCAACGACACTTTCGAGTTCCACGGTGGCGCCCGTCTCCGTGAGCTGGCGGACCGTGCAGTCGAAGGCCGACCGGCCGAAGTTGAAGACGATTTTTCCGGCCAGAAACGTTCGGCCGCGGGAAGCTGACACCTGTCCGGACATGGCGAGAATCCACCTGGAGCAATTGCGAGCCCCCTCACCTCAGCACGTTTGAGTCACCAAGCCATGAACGCTTTCGGGAGGGTTTAATCGGGCGCCGCGCCGATGACGGCGGCTGTGTGCGCCGCAAAACTGCCGGGAAGAATTTAGTTCTACCCTATAATTATGCTGCGCTAGACGCAGTCGGAGTAGTAGCGTCGCAACTCCCTCAGTAACAGTCAGGGAAATTCCCGCCATGTCTGCTCTTCAAGCGAAGCTGGAACGATTTGAGATCCTCGCCGACGAATGCGAGCTGATCGCTAGCAGGACGCTGGATGGGAGCAACCGCGAACTGTACCAGCGGCTGGGCGGGCACTATCGCGAGCTGGCGACCGATATGAGGGCCGTGATCGCGACGATCAACGCTCCGGCAGCGTAAGAAAAAGGGCCGCTCGAAACAACAAGCGGCCCAAGTCTAGGGAGGAAACGCCCTCAAGGAGGGCGGCGATAGCGCAAGGCGCTGTCGCACCATACGCATATGGGTTGAGAGTCCAGCTTCGGGAGCCCAGACTGCGCAAGCCGGGGGTGCGACTATGTGCCTTGAATCTGCGCTTCGCAGCGCATAAGTCCGAGCGCGACCGCCGAAGATTGAGGCGGCTACAATCCCAAATCGCTCCAAGCATCCCACAATTTACGATTTGGGGAGCCGCTTGCGCTTCGCGTTGAGCGCGGACGCAACACGGCTGACCGGCGGACGGCCGAGCAATCCGGCGACCTCGTTCGTCGTGGCCAGCAGCCTGTCCATGTCGATCCCTGTCTTCACGCCCATGCCTTCGAGCATGTAGACGACGTCCTCCGTCGCCACATTGCCGGTGGCGCCGGGGGCGTAGGGGCAGCCGCCGAGACCGCCCGCGGCGGCATCGATGACGCGGACGCCCTCTTCCATGCCGGCATAGAGATTGGCGAGCGCCTGGCCATAGGTGTCGTGGAAGTGCATCGCGAGGTTGCCGACCGGCAACTCAGAACCGACCGCACGCAGCATCTGCTTGGCCTTCAGCGGCGTGCCGACGCCGATGGTGTCGCCGAGCGAGATCTCGTAGCAGCCGAGATCCCACAACGTCACCGCGAGGTCGGCGACCGCCTTCGGCTCGATCTCGCCGTCGAACGGACAACCGAGCACGCAGGAGATATAGCCGCGCACCTTGACGCCGTCGGCCTTGGCGCGGGCCAGCACCGGCTTGAAGCGCTCGATCGATTCCGCGACCGAGCAGTTGATGTTGGCGCGGGAGAAGCCTTCGGAGGCCGCGGCGAACACCGAGACCACCTGGGCGCCCGCCGCGCGCGCTGCGTCATAGCCCTTTTCGTTCGGCACCAGCACATGGAATTCGGCACCCTTGACGTGGCTGACGCCGCGCAGCACCTGGTCGGAGCTTGCCATCTGCGGGATCGCCTTCGGCGACACGAAGGCGCCGACCTCGACCGTATTGAGCCCGGCCGCCACCAGCGCCTCGACGAAGGCGATGCGCGCCTCGACGCTGACCGGCGTCTTTTCGTTCTGCAGGCCGTCGCGCGGCCCCATCTCGATGATCTTGATCTGATCGCTCATGACGCGGCCGCGGGCTCGACTTCGGCAAGCTCGACGCCCTCGCCGACGATGTCGCCGACCTTGCATTTGAGCTTCTTCAGCACCCCGGCATAGGGCGCGCGCAGGGTCTGCTCCATCTTCATCACTTCCAGGGTGAGGATCGGCGCGCCCTTCTCCAAGGTCGCGCCCTCTTCGGCCAGCAGCGCGACCACGGTGCCCGGCAAGGGAGCCACGATCTTGTCCTCGCCGACCTGCTCCTCGCTCTCGCCGCCGAACGGATCGACCCAATGCAGGTCGAAGCGGCCGTTGCGGGTGCGCAAGTAAAGCTCGTGGCCCTCGACGACCGAAGCAATGCGCGACTTGAGACCGTTGAGCGTCAGGTCGAAGCCGTCATCGCCGGCTGACGAGATCGCGAAGACGAGCTCGCGGCCGCCGACGGAGAGCGTCGACGGTCCGTTGCCATAGTGCAGCGTGATGGTCTGGGCGGGCTCATGGCCCTGCCGGAACGAAAACACCCGCTGACGGCGGCCGACCGGCATCCAGCCGAAGGCCTGCCAGGGCGAGTTGGCCTCGCGCCGCGCCGCCTTCTGCTCGTCGTTGACGATCGCGGCCACCGCCGCGCAAAGCTCGAACTCGCCGGCCGTGCCCGTGCCCGATGTCAGGTTCTTCAGCTCGCGCTCGATGAAGCCGGTATCGATCGCATTGGTTCGCGTATCCTTGTGCGTCACCAGCGCCGACAGGAACGGGATATTGGTGACGATGCCGCGGACATCGGTTTCCTCAAGCCCGCGATTGAGCTTCTCGATCGCGCCCTCGCGCGTCGGCGCCCAGGCGATCACCTTGGCGAGCATCGCGTCGTAGTACGGCGAGACGTTATCGCCGCTGCGATAGCCGGCATCGATGCGCAGGCCGTCGCCTTCCGGCGGCGTGCGCCAGGTCTTGATGCGGCCGACCGAGGGCATGAAGTTCTTCTGCGGATTTTCGGCGTAAACGCGCGCCTCGATGGCATGCCCGTTCAGCCTGATCTCGTCCTGCTTCAGCGGCAGCGCCTCGCCGAAGGCGACGCGGAGCTGCCATTCGACGAGATCGACGCCGGTGATCAGCTCGGTGACGGGATGCTCGACCTGCAGGCGGGTGTTCATCTCGATGAAGAACACGTCCTTGCCGTCGGAGACGAACTCGATGGTGCCGGCGCCGATATAATTGACCGCGCCGGCGGCCTTGCGGGCGGCCTCGCAAACCGTCTCGCGTTGCGCGGCGTTCAGCGTCGGCGACGGCGCCTCCTCGATCACCTTCTGGTGGCGGCGCTGCAGCGTGCATTCGCGCTCCCACAGCGAGAGCAGATTGCCGTGGCTGTCGCCGATGATCTGCACCTCGATATGGCGCGGGTTCTGCACATATTTCTCGATCAGCATGCGGTCGTCGCCGAACGCCGCCTTGGCCTCGCGCTTGGCGCTGGTGATCGCGGCCGTGAGCTCAGCGGCCGAATTGACCACGCGCATGCCGCGGCCGCCGCCGCCGGCGGACGCCTTCACCAGCACGGGGAAGCCGATCCGGTTGGCGGCCTCCGCCAAGGTCGCCTCGTCCTGGGCCTCGCCGTGATAGCCGGGCACCAGGGGCACGCCGGCCTTCTCCATCAGCGCCTTCGAGCCGGACTTCGAGCCCATCGCCGTCATCATCTCGGCGGTCGGGCCGACGAACACCAAACCTGCTTCAAGACAGGCCTGCGCGAACTCCGCATTTTCAGACAGGAAGCCGTAGCCGGGATGCACGGCCTCGGCGCCGGTCTCCTTGGCCGCCGCGATGACGCGCTCGATGTTGAGATAGCTGTCGCGCGCCCGGGCCGGCCCGAGCAGCACGGCCTCGTCGGCGAGCGCGACATGCATCGCGTCGCGGTCGGCTTCGGAATAAACAGCGACGGTGCGCAGCCCCATCGCGCGCGCCGAGCGGATGACGCGGCAGGCGATCTCGCCGCGGTTGGCGATCAGAAGGGTGCGGAAACGCCGGGTGAGTTTTGAGCGGTCCATGGTCAGTTCCTGGGTCACATCCTGAACAGGCCGAACTTCGTCGGCTCGATCGGCGCATTGGCCGCCGCCGACAGGCCGAGCCCGAGCACGAGGCGCGTATCGGCCGGATCGATCACGCCGTCATCCCACAGCCGCGCCGTGGCGTAATAGGGATTGCCCTGCTTCTCGTACTGCGCGCGGATCGGCTCGCGGAACTTGTCTTCCTCTTCCGCCGACCAGCTCTCGCCCTTGGCCTCGATGCCGTCGCGGCGCACTTGACTGAGCACCATCGACGCCTGCTCACCGCCCATCACCGAGATGCGCGCGTTCGGCCACAGCCAGAGGAAGCGCGGGCTGTAGGCGCGGCCGCACATGCCGTAATTGCCGGCGCCGTAGGAGCCGCCGATCACGACGGTGAATTTCGGCACCCCCGCGGTGGCGACCGCCGTCACCAGCTTGGCGCCATCGCGCGCGATGCCGCCCGCCTCGTATTTCTTGCCGACCATGAAGCCGGTGATGTTCTGCAGGAACACCAGGGGAATGCCGCGCTGGCAGCACAGCTCGATGAAATGCGCGCCCTTCAGCGAGCTCTCGCTGAACAGGATGCCGTTGTTGGCGATGATGCCGACCGGATAGCCAAAGATATGGGCGAAACCGCAGATCAGCGTGGTGCCGTAGAGCTTCTTGAACTCGTCGAATTCGGAGCCGTCGACGATCCGCGCGATGATGTCGTGCACGTCGAACGGTTTTCTGCCGTCGGCGGAGACCACGCCATAGATCTCCTCGGCCGGAAACAGCGGCTCCTGCGCAGGGCGCATGTTGAGCTGTGCCTTCACCGGCTGCTTCAGCGTGCCGACGACGCGGCGCGCGATCCCGATCGCGTGGGCGTCGTTTTGCGCATAGTGATCGGTCACGCCCGACTGCCGGGAGTGGACATCGGCGCCGCCGAGCTCTTCGGCGGTGACGACCTCGCCGGTCGCGGCCTTCACCAGCGGCGGGCCGCCGAGGAAGATCGTGCCCTGGTTGCGCACGATGATGCTCTCGTCGGACATCGCCGGCACATAGGCGCCGCCCGCAGTGCAGGAGCCCATCACGATCGCGATCTGCGGGATGCCCTGCGATGACATCTGGGCCTGGTTGTAGAAGATGCGGCCGAAATGCCGCTCGTCGGGAAAGATCTCGTCCTGCAGCGGCAGGAAGGCGCCGCCGGAATCCACCATGTAGACGCAGGGCAGATTGTTCTGCCGCGCGATGTCCTGGGCGCGCAGATGCTTCTTCACCGTCATCGGGTAGTAGGTGCCGCCCTTGATGGTGGCATCGTTAGCGACGATGATGCACTCGCGCCCTGCGATGCGCCCGACGCCGGTGATGACGCTTGCCGAATGCACGTCACCGCCATAGAGCCCGTTGGCGGCCAGCGGCGACAGCTCTAGGAACGCCGTACCGGGGTCGACCAGGAGATCGACGCGATCGCGCGCCAGCATCTTGCCGCGCGAGGTGTGCCGCTTGCGCGAGGTCTCGCCGCCGCCGCCGGCCACCTGGTTGAGTTTTCCGCGGAGCTCCGCGACCAGGCCGCGCATCACCTCGGCGTTGCGGGCAAATTCAGAAGATGTGGGATCGATCGTCGAATGAAGCGGCATCGGTGTTGCACGTTTCGTTGGAGTATCGGTGGGGTTCAAGGTCAATCATCGTGCCGGGGGTGAGCTGCCACCGTCGATGCGGTGACAGCCCTCACCCCGCCCCTCTCCCCGCAAGCGCGGGGCGAGGGAGAAGACATCAGGCCGTCTTGGCGAACAGCTCGCGGCCGATCAGCATGCGGCGGATCTCGCTCGTGCCGGCGCCGATCTCGTAGAGCTTTGCATCGCGCAGCAAGCGGCCGGTCGGATAGTCGTTGATGTAGCCGTTGCCGCCGAGCAGCTGGATCGCATCCAGCGCGCACTGGGTGGCCTTCTCGGCGGCATAGAGGATGGCGCCGGCGGCATCCTCGCGCGTGGTCTCGCCGCGGTCGCAGGCTTTCGCCACGGCGTAAACATAGGCGCGCGAGGCGTTCATCGTGGTGTACATGTCGGCGACCTTGCCCTGCACCAGCTGGAACGAGCCGATCGGCTCGCCGAACTGCTTGCGCTCGTGGACGTAAGGCAGCACCACGTCCATGCAGGCCTGCATGATGCCGATCGGCCCCGCCGCCAGCACCGCGCGCTCATAGTCGAGACCACTCATCAGCACATTGACGCCGCGGCCGACCTCGGAGAGCACGTTCTCCTCCGGCACCTCGCAATCCTCGAACACCAGCTCGCAGGTGTCGGAGCCGCGCATGCCGAGCTTGTCGAGCTTCTGCGCGGTCGAAAATCCCTTCATGCCCTTTTCGATGATGAAGGCGGTGATGCCGCGCGGGCCGGCGTTCGGATCGGTCTTGGCGTAGACCACCAGCGTATCGGCGACCGGACCGTTGGTGATCCACATCTTGTTGCCGTTCAGCACGAAGCGGTCGCCCTTCCTGTCGGCGCGGGTCTTCATCGAAACCACGTCCGAGCCCGCCGACGGCTCCGACATCGCGAGCGAGCCGACGTGCTCGCCCGAGATCAGCTTCGGCAGATATTTGCGCTTCTGCGCCTCGTTGCCGTTGCGGCGGATCTGGTTGACGCAGAGGTTGGAATGGGCGCCGTAGGACAGGCCGACCGCGGCCGACGCCCGCGAGATCTCCTCGACCGCGATGCAGTGCTCGAGATAGCCGAGGCCCGAACCGCCATACTCCTCCTCGACGGTGATGCCGTGCAGGCCGAGCGCGCCGATCCTCGGCCAGAGGTCGCGCGGAAACTGGTTGCTGCGGTCGATCTCGGCGGCGCGCGGCGCGATCTCGTTGGTCGAGAAATCATGCACCGTCTCGCGGATCGCGTCCGCGGTCTCGCCAAGGTCGAAATTGAAGATTGCCGCCTGGTTCGAGGCCATGATCCCTCCCGTGAGATTCATCGTGCAATTAAACGATCATACGTTTTTTTCTTGGCTTCGCAAGCAATCGTGCTATGGTTTGCGCGTGAAATCCGCAGTTCATTGAATTCACTGGGATTTCATGCGATATACATACGGTCGTTCGCTTGTTTCCTGGTTCTCCCTGGCAAGCCAACACCCTCCGAGGCCCCGATGGCACGCACGATCGGCTCACACGGCCCCACCACGCTGGAGGCGATCCGCAAGGCCGGCGTGCGCCTGATCTTCGAGCACGGCTACGAGGCCATGAGCCTGCGCCAGCTTGCCGCCGAGGTCGGCATCCAGGCCGGCTCACTCTACAACCATATCTCAACCAAGCAGGACCTGCTGTTCGATCTGGTGCAGGATCATATCAACGATTTGCTGCGCGAGCTTGATCTTGCGCTCGAGGGCAAGGCCGATCCGGTCGAGAAGCTGCGTGCCTTTGTCGCGTTCCACGTCAGCTATCACATGACCCGCAAGCGCGAGGTCTTCATCGCCAATTCGGAGCTGCGCAGCCTCGATGCGAAGAACTACGACGCAGTGGTGGCGTTGCGCGGCGCCTATGAGCAGCGGCTGGCGCAGATCCTCACCGACGGGGCGTCGGTCGGCGTGTTCGAGGTGGTCGACATCCAGGTCGCGACCTTCGCGATCCTGGCGCTGCTCACCGGGCTCTGCACCTGGTACCGCCCCGGCGGCCGTCTGACCCGCGACGCCATCATCGCGGCGCATGAGAAGCTGGTGCTGTCGGGCGTCGCGCCGCAGGCCGCGATCGGCCAGGCGAGCCACGGCAGCGACAGCCGGCGCGCCGCCGTGGCGGGCTCGTGACCGTGACCGAGCGCCCACAGCTCGATGACATCGATCTGCGGATCCTGTCCGAGTTGCAGCGGGACGGCCGGATCAGGATCAACGAGCTCGCCGAGCGGGTCGGTATCACCGCCCCGCCTTGCCTGCGCCGGGTTCGCGCCCTGCGCAGCCGCGGCGTGATCCAGGCGATCCGCGCCACGCTGGACGAACGGCTGCTCGGCTATGAGGTGACGACCTTCGTGCTGATCCAGCTCGACAGCCAGACCCTGAGCGCGATCGAGGCGTTCGAGGCTGATGTGGCGGCCGTGCCGCGCTTCCTGCAATGCTGGCGGATCTCGGGCGATGCCGACTTCATGCTCCGATGCGTCGCGCCCAGCGTCGACGACATGCGCCAGCAGCTGCTGCAATTCGCCGGCCTGCCCAATGTGCGTAAGATCAGAAGCTTTCCGGTGCTCGGCGTCTCCAAGGACGCGCCGCTGCCGATCCCGGGCGCCCTCGCCGCGCCCGCGGCGACATAATCGCCGTCTCTCACCCTGAGAGTCTGTGAATTGATAGAACAGCCGTCATTGCGAGGAGCGATAGCGACGAAGCAATCCATGTTTCCGCTTGCGGCGCGATGGATTGCTTCGCTGACGCTCGCAATGACGTGGATAGGACAACGTACCTAGCCTTGTCACCGTAATCCCTGAGAGGCCCGCGCAGCGGGCGACTCCAGGATGAGGGGATGCGAATTCCGCCCGGCCCTAATGCGTCCACGGCTCCCAGCGGCGGAACGCGAAATTGTCGGCATAGGCGATCTGGCGGTGCGCCGAATCCTTCGGCTCGATCACCTGGTAGGCGATGCCCTTGCGCTCGCAATAGGCGACCGCCTCTTCCTTGGTCTCGAACTGCAGCGTCAGCTGCTGCTTCATGTCGGTGGACGAGGTCCAGCCCATCAAGGGCTCCACGGAGCGCGGCTGCTCCGGCTCGTAGTCCAGTTGCCACTCTTTGGTCTTGGCACGTCCCGATTGCATCGCGTTTTTGGCGGGCTTAAAAATGCGTGCGGTCATGGATGGTCGGCCCCGTGGGATGTGCGACATGGAAGCGATTTGAAGGAAACCGCCGGGATAGTATAGAGACACCTATCAACGATCTGATCGGTGATTCCTCGGATCTCGGAGGCAGCCTTCGCCGGACCGGTATAGTCATTCTACCGCGCTGTGACAATCTGGCCCCGGGAGGCTTCCCTTAGCAGTCGCCTGGGCCCGCGGCGCGATCTTCTCGACAAGCATCACCTCGAGGAAGCGGCGCCCCATGGAAATCCACGCTACCCTGCCCGAAAAAGGACGTGACCTCCGGCTCGACCTGTTCCGCGGGGTCGCGAACTGGGCGATCTATCTCGATCACATCCCCGACAATGTCGTGAACTGGATCACGACGCGGAATTACGGCTTCAGCGACGCCGCGGACCTGTTCGTCTTCATCTCCGGCTACACCGCCTCCTTCGTCTACGCCCGCATGATGCTGGAACGCGGCTTCATCGTCGGCGCCACCCGGCTGACCAAGCGGGTCTGGCAGCTCTACGTCGCCCACATCATCCTGTTCGTGATCTACATCGCCTCGATCAGCTATCTGGCGCTGCGCTTCGGCGATTCCGAGATCATCAACGAGTTCAACGTCGCCGGCCTCGTCGACAACGCCACCGAGACGCTGCGCCAGGGCCTGTTCCTGAAATTCAAGCCGGTCAATCTCGACGTGCTGCCGCTCTATATCGTGCTGATGGGCCTGTTCCCGCCGGTGCTGTGGTTCATGCTGCGGCGGCCGAACTGGACCATGGCGGCCTCGCTCGTGCTGTGGCTGGTGTCGCGCCACCAGGGCTGGAACCTGCCGGCCTACCCGGCCGGTAGCTGGTACTTCAATCCGTTCGCCTGGCAGGTGCTGTTCGTGTTCGGCTCGTGGTGCGCGATGGGCGGCGCGCGCAACAACATGGGCATCATCAACTCGCGCTACACGTTGTGGTTCTGCATCGCCTATATGATTTTCGCGCTGATCATGACGATGGCCGGACGCTTCCCGGACTTCGGCGCCATGTTCCCGGACTGGCTCTATTCGGCCTTCAACCCGAACGACAAGACCAACCTCGCGCCGTATCGCTTCCTGCACTTCGTGGTGATCACGGTGCTGGTGATCCGCTTCATCCCGAAGGACTGGGCGGCGCTGGAGTGGAAGGTGTTCGATCCCTTGATCGTCTGCGGCCAGCAGTCGCTGGCGGTGTTCTGCGTCGGCGTGTTCCTGTCCTTTGTCGGACATTTCGAGCTCTCGATGAGCTCGGGCTCGCTGTTCGCGCAGATCTTCGTCAGCATCTCCGGCATCGCGATCATGACGATCGTGGCCTATTACATCTCGTGGTCGAAGCGGCAGGACAAGCCGGTCAAGCCGCCGGCGGCGAAGCCCGCGGCACCGGCGACACCCGCGTAATAAGTTTCAGCCGCCGCCGCGGCTGGTGTCCTGCGTCGTCGAGGAGACGATGGTGGCAACGTCGCCGAACGTCGTCATCACGGGCGTGACCACCTTGTGCATGGCGGTCTTCGACACCAGGGTGTCATGCATCACGAGGTGGTCGATCCCGGTGGTGAGGAAGCAGCTGACCGCGTCCTGCGGCGTCTCGATGATCGGCTCGCCCTTGACGTTGAACGAGGTGTTGATCAGGACCGGCACGCCGGTCAGCGCCTCGAACTCCTTCAGCAGGCGGTAGAGCATCGGGTTGGTCTCTTCCCGCACGCTCTGCACCCGCGCCGAACCGTCGACATGCACGATCGCCGGAATCCTGTCGCGCCATTCCGGCCGCACCGGCTTTGCGATCAGCATGTAGGGCGAGTCCTCCTCGCCTTCGAAGATCTCCTTCATGCGCTCGGCCAGCACGATCGGCGCGAACGGCCGGAATGCCTGGCGGTGCTTGACCCGGCTGTTGAGGATGTCCTTCATCTCGGCCTTGCGCGGATCGGCGATCAGGCTGCGGTTGCCGAGCGCGCGCGGACCGAATTCGGAACGGTCCTGAAACCAGCCGATCACGCGCTGGTCGGCGAGCAGCTTTGCGGTGTCGCGGCAGATATTGTCGCTGCGCTTCGCGTCGATCTGGATGCGCACCAGGAAGCTTTGCAGCGCGGCGGTCACCTCAGCATCGCTGTAGCGCCGCCCGACATAGGCGTGGTCCATCACGAACGAGCGGCGCTGCTTGAGCACTTCGAGCCAGCCGTAATAAGCGCAACCAATCGCGATGCCATCGTCGCCGGCGGCGGGCTGGATCCAGATGTTTTCGAAACCTGACTCGCGCGCGATGCGCCCGTTGGCCACGCAGTTCAGCGCGACGCCGCCGGCGATGCAGAGATTTTTCGCACCCGTGGTCTCGCGCAGCCAGCGCGCCCGCGCCAGCAGCACGTTCTCGGTGTCGTCCTGCACCCGCCAGGCGATGTCCTCCCAGTGCCGCATCGCCGGGCTCGTGTCCCAACTGCCGCTGTCGAGCACGAAGGGCTGCTGGTTCTCGGCGCCCCAGAACGGCACGTGCAGCTTGCCGTCCTTCATCTCGAGCAGATGGCCGACCTGCTCATGGCGGCCATAGGGCGCAAGCCCCATCAGCTCGCCGCACTTGTTCCAGTCGCCGAACACATAGGTCGAGACCCGGCTGTACAGCGCCCCCAGTCCCGGCATGTTGTAGAACTCGTCCGACAACAGCCCCCGCGCCGGCTCCATCCAGACCTTCTTCAGGCATTCGAGCCTGGTGCCGTCGAACCTGTAGTAGCTCTCGGACTCGCGGGCCAGCGGCGACGCCCCATCCTGCGGATAGGACTCCATCGCGTCGGCCCGATAATTGCCGACGCCGTCGACGATCATCACGACGCCGTCCTTGAATGGCGACACCGCGAACGCGCTGTAGGCATGCGCGAGGTGGTGCGAGATCGACACCACCTTGTCGGATTTGGAACGAAACAGCGGGTGCTTGATTGCCTCGTTGCGTTCGGCGATCGGCAGGAAGCCCGGCATATCCTGGTGGAGCATCCGCTCCTCCATCTCGGGCACCGGCAGGATGTAGCTGTTGCGCACCACGAGATCGACGTCGTCGAGGGTGATGCCCTCGGCCGACAGGCAGTAGTCGACGACGTCCTTGTAGAAGCCGGAGGCGTGCTTCTCGCGGGTGATGCGCTCCTTGGAGATCGCGTAGGCGATCGCGCCGTCACGCAGCAGGCAGGCGCTGACGTCATGGTCGTAGACGTTGAGACCAAGGACGTAAGTGTGTTGTTTCGGCATGGGCACTCTTTGGAAGGATACTGCAACGCTGAGAGAACAGGATCGTGTCGACTTCAAGTTCTCGCCGGCATTTTCCGAGGTTCTCAAATCTCTTCTTCTGCGATGCACAAATCAAATCGGCCCAACGCAAGATGAACAGAATGAACGGCGGATGAACGACAAGATGAGCGCAGCAACGACAGTATCCTTTGCAGGCGGGACTGTAACTTGACCTTACCTGTTGGTCTCAATAGAGTCGTTAAAGCTCGCAAGAACCTTAGTGAAAATATTGTCTTAGCATGCACGAACCGAATGCCGGTGTCGCGCGTCTAAGCGAGACAGCCAGCATCAGTTCAGATGTTTGGAAGTGGACTGGAGACCTTCAGAATGACTAAACGCTACAATATCCTGACTCGTTGCCTAGCAGCAGTCGCTTTGTTGTTCGTCTATGTCGCAAGCACCTCTGCCATCCTGGTCGGCGTCACCACAGCGCCTGCGCAAGCCTGGCGCGGACGCGGCGGTGGCTGGGGCTATCGCGGCGGCGGCTGGGGTCGCGGTCGCGGGTGGGGCTATGGCCGCGGATATGGATATGGCCGTGGCTATGGCTACGGCGGTTACGCCGGTCCCCGTTGCTGGTGGACCCCGCGTGGTGTTCGCGTTTGCCGGTGGTAACAACCGCCCGGTCGACACAAGCGATATTAGAGACATGAAATCAGGTGCGTCGGTCCCGACGCACCTGATTTGCTTTTTGGGGGTTGGTTCACCTGCCGGGCTTGGCTCAGCTGCGGCACGCAAGAAAGAGCCCCGGAGACGCCGGGGCTCTAGTCACGGGAGAGAACGCTTCCGAAATCGGGACGCGAGGATGAGCCGGCGGCCCGATCACCCAATGCATCTACTGCGTGCATGAAAGCAGATTCGGCTGCCTCAAGCTGTAGCCGTGCCGCAACAACCCGCCGTAATGCACAGCCTGTCCACCGGTTCCCGAAGCTGGCCGATCACAACCCCGGCGCGCCTAGCCGTCGAGGATGGCGACCGCCCTCGTCCAGCCCGCCGACGCGCGCTCGATCTTCACCGGGAAGCACGACACCATGAACCCGGTCGACGGCAGCTGCTCGAGATTGTGCAGCTTCTCGATGTGGCAGTAGCCGATGTGCCGCCCGGCCTTGTGGCCTTCCCAGATCAGGCTGGCGTCCCTGGTCTCGGCGTATCTCTTCGCGGTGAAGACGAACGGCGCGTCCCAGCTCCAGCCGTCGATGCCGGTCAGCCGCACGCCGCGCTCGAGCAGATACATCGTCGCCTCGTAGCCCATGCCGCAGCCCGAATTGACGTAGTCGGGCTGGCCATATTTCGCGCCCGCGCTGGTGTTGACGACGACGATCTCGAGCGGCGACAGCGCGTGGCCGATGCGCTTCAGCTCGGCTTCGACATCCTTGGCGGTCGCGACGTAGCCATCAGGCAGATGCCGGAAGTCGAGCTTCACGCCCGGCTGGAAGCACCACTCCAGCGGCACCTCGTCGATGGTCCAGGACCGCTCGCCGCGGTTCATGGTCGGATGGAAATGCCAGGGCGCGTCGAGATGCGTGCCGTTGTGGGTGGAGAGCGAGACCTGCTCGACGGCCCAGCCCTGCCCGTCGGGCAAATCATCGGCCTTCAGACCATCGAAGAACTGCAGCATGCGCGGCAGCCCCTGCTGGTGATCGATATACTGGATGGTCGGATGATTGCCGGGCGGATCGGCCGGAACGTCGTTCTGCAGGGGGACGGAGATATCGATCAGTCTGCGCGCCATGGTTTTCTCGCGGGATTGGACTTGTCGGGTCGAACCACCCTGCCAGCGCGCGCGCTTTATCGGCAAGCCACATCCGCTCGAGATCGCAGCTCACGATGTCGTGGCTTGGACTGCGGCAAGGCGGCGCAACGTTGAACCTATCCCGCGCCCGTACGACCCATTGGCACTGGGGATTTCAGGGCCCAGTATTTCGACGGCGCCGTCCGGACGAGCATATTCCGTCCAGGCGGCGTTGTTGCCTCAGGCGAGACAATCTCGGCCGAAGCCTGGTTACCCGTGCCAGAACGCTGTTCACGCACAGAGAGCCACAGAAACAATCCGTGTGCTCATGTCGCGCGGATTGCCGGTGGTGTTGCCACGGCGATACAGAGATACCCCCACAACGATGCTAACCAACCTGCATCTGAATCAAGACGGGGTTGCGTCGTGTCGGGATTTGATCACTGGAACGGTGCAAATAGAGCTTACTCGTCCGTAGAAGCGCCGCATCTGCGCGATGAGCAGCAGCAGTTCGACCGCTATCACAAATTCGACGACCCCATCTCGCGACCGCCGGAGAGTGGCTCAAGAACCGTGATCTTGGATCGCTACAACCCGCCGGCTCGTTGATCTGGTCAGCGCCCGGGCGGCTGAAGTTGCGAGCAGTGGAGCGCGGGGGCTTCGGTCCTGCGCGTGCTATTTCAGGGTACCAACCGACCGCGATTTGTGGATCAAGTCAGACACGAATGCCGAGCACGCGCCGATCATAAACATCGCGTCCGGCTCATCTGCCGACGGAGCGTCTCTGTTAAGTCTTTGATTTGGATGGTCGGGGCAGCTGGATTCGAACCAACGACCTGCAGTACCCAAAACAAATTTATTTGCATTCTAGGTGAACGGTTTGCACAACCTGCAACGGTTATGTCGTTGATTTTGTGGCATTTGAACCTTGTCAGCATTTGCATTTGCATTTAAGCAGTGTCCCTAAATGGGGTCCCGGGGACCCCGAACAAATGGCACTGACTTAGGATTATCAGCAAATGAAAAAGCGACTGACGGACATCTTCCTCAAGACCGCGAAGGCCCCAAAAGGAAGCCGCCTCGACTGCTTCGACAGCGAGGTCCCTGGGCTAATGCTCCGCGTCACGGAGACTGGAACCAAGACGTTCTCGTTCAAGTACAAGATCCGCGGCACCGCCAACGACACCGCCCGTGTCACCATTGGCCAGTACCCTGAGGTCGGCCTCGAAGAGGCGCGTGAGAAGGCGCGAGGATACCGGTCCGACATCCGGAACGGCAACGACCCGAGGCTGGAGAAAATCGCCAAGATCAAGGTCACCTCGACCATCGCGACGAAGACGTTCGAGGACGTCTGCAACGAGTACATCGAGAGCTATTCCAAGCCCAATCTGGACTCCTGGAAAAACGACGTCCAGCTGCTGAGCGAGCCGCGCCAGAAATGGGGCAGCCGGCCGATCAAGAGCCTGACCGACGACGAGATCATGAGCTACCTGGAGAAGAAGGCCAAGGACACGCCAGTCCAGGCCAACCGGACCCAGTCCAAGCTGTTCCAGGTCTTCAAGTGGGCGAAGCTGCCCGGCCGGAAATACGTCGACGTCAACCCGCTGGCCGACCTGCCGTTGCAGGGCCAGGAGCACAAGCGGGAGCGCGTCCTCGACGACAGCGAGATCAAGACCCTCTGGCACGGGCTCTACGACCCTGACCTGCCCGCCGAGGAGCCGGTCCGCGGCGCGCTGCGGCTGATCCTGTCGACTATGGTGCGGCCTGGTCAGGCGGCCGGCGCCATGCTCACGGAGATGCACAGCCTCAAGGGCAAGGACCCTCAGTGGCACATCCCGAAGATCCGGGTGAAGCGGCGCCGAGAGGTGATCGTTCCAGTCAACGGAATCGCCGGCAAGATCATCGCGAAGGCCATCAAGGAAGAAGGCCAGATCGCGCTGTTCCCAACGCCGTTTGAGCAGGGCTTCAAAAATATGGAGAAGCGGGTTGCCCAGCGGCTCGACCAGATACCGATCCTCAGGAACTCGATCTCGCAGGCGCTGACCGGCCGCCCGAAGCAGGGTCGCATCGGCATCCGCGAGTTCCTGAAGATGGAGCACTTCACGCCGCACGACCTGCGCCGAACCGCGGCGACGATCGCCCGCCGGGCTGGAGCACCGCGCGACTGCGTCAAGGCAACCCTCGATCACGTCAACGGCGACGTGACCGATGTCTACGACAAATACGACATGCTGAAAGAGAAAACCGAGGTGCAGGGCGTTCTCGCCACGGCACTGACCGGCATCATCGGAGACAAGCTATGGGCCAGCTGATTGACGACAGCGACTACATCCCCTTCGAACCGTTCCGCTCTGGGCCGTCAACCAGAAGAGCGCGTCCCGGCGAGATCGAACAAGTCAAGGACACTATCCGAAGGATCAAGGAGCGGCGCCGAGCACGGGAGGCCGCGAAGGGAATCGAACATGAAGACCACCATCACACTGATCGCGCTGCTGCTGACGACGGCGGCGTGGGCTGAGCCCCCCTACCCCGTTCCGAAGAACGGCAGGGAGACCATCACCAGGACGGGCGCCTGCCCGACCGGCTACGTCGGTCTCGGCAAGAAATGCGAGGCGCTCCACAAGGACACGCCCCGCGCCTACCCGTACATCCCAGGCACGGCCTGCCCGTCCGGGACGTTCCGTAGCGGCGACGCCTGCAAGGAGTTCCGCTGATGTCTCGGAAAGTGACCAAGCGCGGCAATGCTGACCTGCACGCCAGGGCGAACGCATTGATGGAACAGCCCGTGGTCGGCGACTGGCACTCGCTGGAACGGGTCGTAACGCAACTGGGCGCGGCTGCTCCCAGGGCGGCGAAGGAAGCGCTCGCCAGCTTCCAGAACTCGATGCTGAAGCTGCCAAACCCCTTCGGGGACTGCTCGGGAAGCGTTGAGGCCGAATCCGTGAAACCGACCTCGGCCGAACAAGCCTGAGATCGAACCGTTGAGAAAGAGAGATGCGATGGACGAGAAGACGGCGACCCGGGTGACGTTCGTCTCCTGCGTCAAAACCAAATCCTCGACGCCGGAGTTAGCCGAGTACCTCTACATCTCGCCGTGGTTTCGCATGGCGCGTGAGTGGGCCCGGAGGAACTCGGAGCGCTGGTTCATCCTGTCGGCCGAGTACGGGCTGATCGAGCCCGGTACGCTCGTGAAGCCGTACGAGCGCACCCTGAACCGGATGAGCACGGCGGATCGCCTCGCGTGGTCCAAGCGTGTGATCGGCCAGATCGACGAACGGAGACTTGAAGGCACCTGGGCACATGTCCTAGCGGGAGAGAGCTATCGGCGATTCCTGATGGAGGCGCTGGAAGTGCGCTTCGACTGGGTCACCGTTCCCATGGAGGGCCTGATGATGGGCCAGCAGCTGAGCTGGTTGAAGAGTGATTTAGGAGGCTGAATGCAAGACGAGAGTGATTTGGTCGGCCGCATTGCCGGCATGGCCATGACGAAACTGGACAGCGTTGGGTTTGCCTCGGGGGTCTACTTCAAGGCCACCGAGGTCGTCGGCGGCGAGGTGAAGGCGGTCTGCACCAATCCGGGCCTCCGGATGGACCGGACCTTCCCCGTCCAGAATTTCCGGCGGCAGCTGCAGCGGGAGACCATCGAAGGACAGCTGCAGCCCCTGGAAGGTGAGCAGCTGGACTACGCCGCGAAGTGCTACCAGACCAAGCGTGAAGACGGCGAGGACGATGAGCGGCTCAAGGCAAGGCTGACCGCGATCGGACTCGGCCCCAACGGGATGAATTGAGGACCTGCGAATGATGAAGAAAATTCTGCTGATCGCACTCGCCATGGGTCTTAGCCAGGCCCAGGCTGCGACCTACAACTACGTCTGCAAGGATCACGGCAAGACGAGCACGTTGAAGGTGGACGACGCCGCGAACACTCTGACCTGGAAGGGTACAGTCTACACGATTAAGGAGACGGAGTGCGGCAAGGCCGGGTGGCATGCCGAGAAGGATGGGGTTGGTTTCGACTTCTGCACCGCCACTAAGGGCGTCGCTGACTTCGACTTCAAGGGCTCCCCCGTCACATGTGACATGAAGCGCTGAGCACGCGGCAATGGGACACAACAATCCGGGTCGAGCGCGTCGAGAGATCGCTCGCGACAACGAGCGCCTATCCAAAATGACACCTGAGGAGAGGCAAAAGGAACGGGATGCGGAGGAGCTGTATTACGCAAAATCAACAGCGAGAAACGAAGCCTACCGCTCCCTCCCGGCCGAAGAAAGGGCGATCTACGAGAAGGTCAAGGACGCGCTCAATGCCGCAGAGGATCGCGCTTCCAACGCATGGAACTGGGACAAGCAATTCGGCGGAACGGGCAAGCAAAACCCGTGGCGGAAGGATCAATGATGTCCGCACCTCGAGTCTACAACAGGCACCATGGGGACGCTCCCCCTGGTGCGATCTACATCGGCCGCGGCTCCCCGTGGGGCAACCGCTTCGTCATCGGCAAGGATGGCGACCGTGACCAGGTCTGCAACAAGTTCGAGTGCGAGCAGCTTCCCGAATTGGACGTGTCGTCCCTCGCCGGCTGCGACCTTGTCTGCTTCTGCGCGCCGCATCGCTGCCATGGCGACTCAATCCTGCTGAAGGCGAACCACCGCGTGGTCGTCTTCGGTGGTCGGGACTATCGCGACGAACGCACGCTGTATCGCGTTCTCGACGCCGTCCATGCGCGCAGGCAGATCACCTGCATCGTTGAGGGGGAGATGTCGGGAGCCGATCTGCTGGCTCGCCAGTGGGCTGAGGACCGCAACATCGCGGTCGACCCCTACCAGGCCGATTGGGACAACGTCGATCGGCCTGGAGCTGTGGTGAGAAGAAACAGGCGTGGGAAGCTGTACGACGCGGCGGCGGGCCCATTCCGCAACGAGCGGATGCTGCGCGAAGGCCGGCCTAATTGCGCCGTTGGCTTTCCTGGCGGAGCCGGCACCGCTGACATGACGAAGCGGTGCCTCGCGTACGGGATCACCCCTTTGACGGTCGAAACCGCTCTGCAGCCGTAACGATCAGCGGCATCGCCCAGGCAGCCGCGAAGTTCAGAAAGGCGTTGAGGATCTCGCTGACGGTCGGCCACGTAAAGGTGAAAAATGGATCGACCGTGAAGAAGTTGACGATGAAGCCGGAGATACCGGCAATGACCAAAGCGTAGCCCCTGCCGAAGGCGATCGAGATGGCGCACACCGCAAGGGTGAGCATTACGTCGATCCGGGCGTCGATCTGCAGGAAGTCCATCGCATACGCGACTGGCGCAGATACAGCGAGCGCCGCGAGACCGAACATCCAGTACGGAACGCGCCATTCCTTGGCGACAGGAGGATCGGTCTCCGATGGCGTTGACTCAGGGGCGTCTTTCTCATCGACGATGTTGACGGCATCGAGATCAATCGCACTGCTGCCGGAGAACCAGGCGGGAGCGGCGCCGCGATCGAGGCCGTCCCACATCTGATCGATTGCGGTCATCAGGCGTGCCTGACTGCGGGAGATCATCAGGCTTTCGTCATCCTTCGACTGGCCGATGAAGGCGTCTCCGAGCTTCAGGACATCGTAGTTGCGGTAAATGGTGGTCATCGAGCGCCTCAGGCCACGGCTTGTAACGTCGCCGGCACGGGCGCGATCGGGAACGAAGGCACGACGGGTGTCGGTGTGTGGTCGACCACAAGCATCGCTTCTGAAGCGGCATCGACGTCGATGAGGTCGGCTGCACCGTGCAGCCACGCCGGCGCGGGGATCTTCCCGTCAAGGGCATTCCACAACGTGTCGATCGCGCGAGTGACGCGCAACATGTTCTTGGATCTGATTGTGAAGGGCTCCCCGTCAGAGGAGTCGGCTCGGTAGGCCGCCCCGTCGAAGCTGACGACGTATGAGCGGTATTCAAACGACGTTTTCATATTTTTTTAATGCTTCTCGTTCCCAGCCCACGGCGAGCCGGCTTACGCGCAGACTGCTATTAGCATTTGCATCCAGACGCAAGGGGCGTGGTTCCCCGTTATACTACGGTAACCTTAATCCCACACCTGCAACAAAGCCCAGCGTTCTACGGTGTTTCTGTCGCAGCTGTCTGGATTTGAGACGTGCAGGAAAATGCGTGCCCCCTCTTGTCACGCCACTACGTTTGCGTTAATGCAAACATCATAAAGCAAATGGAGAGTCGATGTTCCCGGGTTCCAGACCGCAGGTTACCCCAGCATTTCCGGATGTTTCCGCGTTTCTGCGAGACAGCGGATTGGTCAGCATCGCTGACTCTCTGGCAACCCGAGTTGCGAACTCCGGTCTCGCCGCATGGTTGAAGACCTTCTTGCAGACCGATCCCGATCTGGAACTCGCGCGCCTCAAGCAGGAGCGCTGGGATCGCTACTTTCTCAAGGTCGCGCAGGCGGTTTCTACCGCGTCAAAAGACCCCAGCACGAAAGTAGGAGCCGTCATCGTCCGCCCCGACCGGACCATGGCCTCCTTCGGCTACAACGGCTTCCCTCGCGGGATCGCCGATACCGACGAGCGCCTGAACAACCGAGAGGTCAAGTACGACCTGGTCGTCCACGGCGAGATCAACGCGATCCTCACGGCCCGCGAGCCTCTGCACGGCTACACGCTCTACACCTGGCCCTTCATCACCTGCAAACGCTGCTCCCTCCACGTCATCCAGGCGGGCATCAAGCGCGTCGTTGCCCCCGAGCTGCCCGAGCACCTGAAGGACCGCTGGGCCGCCTCCGTGCGCGACGCCGGACAGCTCTACGACGAGGCCGGCGTGTCCTGGGCGCTGATCAACACGACGGAGGTCGAATGAAGCTCGGCGCCTGGCCGCTGCCCTATGTCCGGGTGAAATGTTCGAAGTGTGACCGCGAGGGCCGGCTCAGCAAGGACGGCCTGATCGAGCGCTTCGGACCCGACCGCGAGATGTTCGTGGTCCGCGAGAAGCTCACCGAGCCTTCCTGCAAGCGTCCGGACAAGAAGCAGCCCTGCCAGTCGGTGCTGCCCGATGGCCTGCTGGTGCAGGCGATCACTGCCAAGAACGACGACGAGATCATCGACAAGCGGCTGACCGCTGAAGCGAAGAAGTGGCGAGAGGAGCAGAAGTGAAGATTGAAGCACACGTACTGGAAGCACGAGACCTGGGGGACAAGCTGCATGTGCAGGCTCAAGGACGCGCGGTCGGCGCGGCCGAATGGCAGCCGTGGATGTCGATCGCCGTCCACGTTCCCATGACTGACCGGAACAAGCGGGCCTTCTACATCGGTCGCGAGATCGAAGTCATCGTCACACCACGCTGAGGACACCATGAATAAGCGCGAGATCGAAGCCCTGCAGGATGCAGCCGGGCGCCCGGCTGGCTGGGGTCTGTTCAAGCAGAAGTCCACCGCAAAGCTGGCCGAGCTGGGCTATTTCGTGAAGGAGAGGCATCCGGCCTACGGCAACCAGTTCCGCATCACAGACGCCGGCCGCGCCGCGCTCGCAGCCGCGGAGAGCAAGTGATGTCCACGCCCGAGCCCCAGCCGTGGCGTGACCCGGAGCGCTACAAGACCGGCAAGCTCACGAGCTGCCTGGGCTGCGGCAACTCCTGCCACAAAACCCACTGGGGCGCCTGGTGCTACGGCTGCAACGTCGAACGCATCGAGCGCATCAACAAGACCTTCGCCGACCTGATGAAGTAACCGCCATCAGCATCGACGGGATACGTGCGCCCTGTCGTTTGCTTGAATGCAAACAGAGCAAAATGCAGATCAAACCCTTCCCCATCCTGCCGCCGCCGACGTTCAACCTCGCGCCGTTGAAGGAGCACAACTACGGGCTCGCGAAGATCGATCCGCCGTGGGCCTTCAAGACCTATTCGGCCAAGGGCAAAAGCAAGTCCGCCGAGCAGCACTACGACACGATGACGCTCGAAGAGATCTTCGAGCTGGACGTCGAGCGCCTCGCGCATCGCGATGGCATGTGGGTTTGGCTCTACGCCACCGCGCCGATGTACGACCAGGCGCGCGAGTGCTTCAGACGCTGGAGCGTCACCTACGTCACCCAGGGCGTCTGGGTGAAGATGGTCAAGGACGGCAGCAAGCCGACCTTCGGCACAGGCTACGCGCTGCGCAACTGCCACGAGCCCTTCCTGATCGGAAAGGTCGGCAAGCCGAAGATACACGCACGCGACATCCGCTCTGCAATCCTTTCCCCGCGCCGCGAGCACTCGCGCAAGCCCGACGAGGGCTACGTCGAGGCCGAGAAGATGGCTGGCCCGTATCCGAAGGCCGACATCTTCAGCCGAGAGCAGCGTCCCGGCTGGGACTCATGGGGCAACGAGACCTCGAAGTTTAACGACAACCAACCAGCCATCGTGGAGGCAGCAGCATGATCCAAGCAGTCCAAGTAGCCCGACTGAAAGCAGGGCCGATCGAGTTCGTCGCAGCGAAGAACGTCGACACCGACACAGGTGAGGAGCCGAAGATGTCCTTCCGCATGACCTCTGGCGAGCAGGTGCTCGCTGACATGAGCGAAGAGGCCGCGCGCCTCTTCATCATGCAGGTGCAGCAGGCGTTCGCGCTCCAGAACGCCGACGAATGGACCAAGCATCCAACCTACCTCGCGGTCGAAGCAGACCGCCAACGGGTCGCAGCACGCACAACGGCCTGATCCCGCCCCCCATAGGAGTCCAAATCTTGAGAAAGTCAACAACGGCGCTGCTTTGCGCCGCAATCCTCGCTGCGTCTTTTTCGGCCGCTGAGGCCCGCCCGAGGCACCATCATCGTCATCACGGCCACCACCACGCTCAGCGCGTCGTGGTGCAGGCCCAGGAACCGTCGTTCTTCGATCACTTCAGCTCGGGTATCCATAGCGGTTTCGAGGCCGGTAGCGGCGTCGTAGATCGCGCCCGCCAGTTCATCGGTGCTACGGCACACCAGGTTGGCGTCCGCTCCACCCTGTGGTGCTCGGCATTCATCCGCAAGATCACTGGCGCCTCTGGTGTCGATGACCGCGCCCTCTCTTGGGAGCGCAAGCAACACATCACCCCGCAGGTGGGCGCCGTCGTGACGATGGGTCGCCGTGGCGGCGGCCATGTCGGCGTAGTTTCAGGCTTCAAGGCCAATGGCGATCCAATCGTCATCAGCGGCAACTCGCGCGGCCGCGTTCGAGAGGCTGTCTACCCGCGCAACCGCATCCGAGCCTGGGTCTCGCCGACCTGAAACCATGCGTTTGATCCGGGTGGTGGCGCCGCATTTCGTGGCCGGTTTCGAGACTGATGGCGTGGTGCGGCGCGCGGCCCCAATCCTGAAGTATCTTGTCGGAAAGACCGACGATCAGGCGCGGGCATACATCAAATCCAAAGGCTGGAAAGCCAGCCTCGTCCGAAACCAGAAAGCCTGACGCACCATCAGATTGCGAGGCACGAGACCCAGGTCGTCATCTCACAGGTCGGACTGGATCATGTGCCCCTGACGTTTGCTTCAATGCAAAGAGCAATACCCGCGTTCTACTGGGTCAGACAGACTTTTCAACAGCCTTCTGGGACTTTGGACAAGGCATCCGGCGCGTACACAACTTTGCGATCGCATTCTCAGATTCCGTGGTGTATGCTCGGCCCCCAAATAGGGGGCCGAGTATGCCAGGGAAGAAAATTTTGCTGTTGGAGCCGGGGTACAAAAACAAATACCCCCCACTCGGCCTAATGAAAATTGCCCAGTATCACGGGCCCAACGGCAAGAAGGATCAGGTAAAATTCGCCAAGGGTATTGATCAAAGCCTTCGGCTCCAATCTTGGGACCGGATCTACATCACCACCCTCTTTTCGTTCGAATATCCCAAGATTGCAGAGACAATCGAATTCGCGCTCGACCTCGTGCAAGGACAATCCCAGCGGGTATTCGTTGGTGGAATTGCAGCCTCCCTAATGCATTCGCGCTTTCTGACCGAGACCCGTTGGCGTGGTATTCGCTTCATCCGCGGCTTACTGGATCAGGCGCCCGCTGGCGCGCTGCAGCTGAACGAAGAAGACGGAGACTTTTATGCTGACGACCGGTCTAGCACCCCAATTGAGGACCTTACCCCCGACTACAGCATCCTAGAGCACATAGAGTACAAGTATCCGGTCCGGGACGCCTACTTCGCCTACGCCTCACGCGGATGCATTCGCAAGTGTCATTTTTGCGGAGTGCCTAAGCTTGAGGGCGCTCAGCGCGATGCGACGCCGCTTACCCAATTGGTGGAATCCGTTGATAAACTGTACGGTCCTCGGCGCGACCTGTTACTGATGGACAACAACGTTGTCGCTTCATCTCGGTTCAAAGAAATCATTGCAGAGATACGAGACCTAGGTTTCGAGCGCGGCGCGAAGCTGAGACGCTCCAACGAGCGAGTTGCCTCTCAGCGACGTGTTGACTTCAATCAAGGTGTAGACGCACGAATTCTCTGCAAGGACAAGATGTACCTTCGCGAGCTTTCCTCGATCTGCATCAGCCCGCTGAGGATCGCCTTCGACCATCTAGGTTTGAAAGCACCTTACGAAACGGCAATCCGCTACGCGCACGAGTTCGGCATGAACGATCTGTCGAACTACATGCTGTACAACTTCCATGATTCTCCCGCGGACCTTTTTGAGCGGATGTACCTGAACGTGAAACTCAATGAGGAACTTTCTATCCGCATCTATTCATTCCCTATGCGCTACCAGCCCACCGATTTACCTGATCGCTCTCACGTCGGCGACAAGTGGAATCGGTACTACCTGCGCTCCGTGCAACTTGTATTGCAGGCGACGCGCGGCGTCGTCTCTGGTGAACCCGATTTTTACAAAGCGGCCTTTGGCGGAAGCCATCAGGAATTTGAGGACATTCTCTCGCGCCCGCACCACATGATCTTCAATAGACAATGGTACGAACGCTACGAGGGGCGAGGCGCACTTGACCAGTGGCGTGCTTCCTTGACCCGCCTCTCGCCGAGCGAACGAGCGGAGCTGATCGGGTTCCTGTCCCGCCACAATCCCTCTTTGTATCGCAATTCGATTGGCGACCTGCCCGCAAATGTGCGTGGCGTAGCTGAGTTTTACATCCCTATCGCGAGAGAGGAGGAGTTGGAAATTCGGCGAGTGCAACAAAAGCGTCTCCTAGCGGAGAAACAGACGAAGATCGGATTGTCTCCTGAGGAAATCGTCGAAGACGCCGGCCTCGAAGAGGAAGAGAGCTACGAGCCGGTCACTCTGAAACGCAAGCGTCGTAGGCAGGAGGCAGCATAATGACGTCGGTTCTCCCCCGCAGAGAGGCAGATGACTGGAGCCGCATAGCGACCCAAGACATCAAGGTTGGAAAGGACATCATCGAACTCCTTTCCAGCGGTATGTACGTTTCTCCTGTAACCATCTACCGGGAGTACGTTCAGAATGCTGCCGACGCCATCGATGCGGCTCGTGAACAAGCTTTGATCGGCCCCCGATCTCGCGGCGAGGTATCGATTTCGTTTGATCACGCTGCTCGATCGGTCACCATTCGCGACAATGGTGCTGGCCTCAAGAAGCGAAACGTCATTTCAACGCTCCTCGCAATTGGCGCTTCGTCAAAACGCGGCACAGGGGCTCGCGGGTTCCGTGGCGTAGGCCGCCTCTCAGGTCTCGCTTATTGCAAAGAACTCGAATTCAGGACAAAAGCAGCCGGCGAAGATGACGTCTCTATCGTGAGATGGAGCAGTCGGGCGATGCGGGAATGTCTGCGCGATGCGGCGTTTCACGGCAACCTAGAACAAGTCCTCGCCCAGGCGGTGACGGTCAGGCATGAGAAAGCTCCGAAAACGTCGGAGCACTTCTTCGAAGTCCGGCTAAATGACATCTCTCGTTTACGCAACGATGTTTTGCTGAACGAGCAACTAATCGGAAATTACCTGTCAGAGGTGGCGCCCCTTCCATTCTCTCCAGATTTTTCCTTCGGCCCCGAGATAGACAAGACACTCTCGCTCCATCGGACGAGCATTCCCCTGAACCTGACTGTGGCCAATGAGGTGATCGTTAGACCGTACCGCGACGAGATTGTTTTTCCTAGCACCTCGCAAGCGCTGCACGTCAAAGGCATCGAGTTTGTCGAATTTCCGGATGTGGATGGAAGAGCGGGAGCGGTCGCTTGGATCGCTGATCACGAGTACATCAGGAGCATTCCGCCTAGCTTGGGTGTCAGCGGGATTAGAGCACGAAGTGGGGATCTCCAGGTTGGTGAGAATAACTTGTTCGAGGACGTTTTCAAAGAACGTCGCTTCAATGGCTGGAGCATAGGCGAGATACACGTTTTAGATCAACGAATCGTCCCGAACGGGCGTCGCGACAATTTCGAGGTCAATCACCACTACTACAACCTGCTGGTTCAACTCGGGCCGCTGGCCGCGAAGATCGCGCACCGGTGCCGTACATCCTCCGTCGCTCGGAACAACGGTGTGAGCGCTGACAAAGCAATCCAGGCGATCGAGGATCGCTTAAAGCAGCGGCAGAGGTTCGATCCAGCGGAGTTGTCCCGATTGAAATCGACGCTCTTGCGTGCTGAGACGCACGTTAAGAGGCTCGAGGACGAAACTCAGGCGAAGCCTCTCCTGAAGAAAATCGACCGCCTGAAACGCCGACTTACTGACCTCACACCAAAGCGTGGAGCATCCGCCGTGGCGCTTGACGAAGCGGCGTCGCTCATTGCGAAGATCGTCACAAATCGCGAGCAGGCAAGGAAACTGCTGACCGCTCTGCAACGACTTTGTCAATAGCCCTTTTACTTCTTCGCTGCAGCGCTCTTCTTCTGCGGCGGGGAGCCATCCACTACCTGCAGTAGTCCTCGGACCCTGCGATTGATCTTGTCCAATTCAAACTTGAGCATCTGCTTGTCTTTGCTCGATCGAAACTCGTCATCGAGCTGCGCCTCGGCTAACCATTGTCGAAATTCATGAAGCTTTTTGACGTTGTAATTACCGGCACCTCTTAACCGTGCATCCGCCACGGCATCTTCGAACGAGTATGTGCCAGCAATGAATTTCTTCAGCGTATTGCCGCCTGCTTTCGTTATGAGTGGCAGCCGGTCGCGCAAATCCACTGCACGCTCAATCTCTCCTGAATTGATTTTCTCTACGATGATCTCGTTGAAGTCGGGATATTTTGCGACCGCGTCCGCAAATTTCCGACCCTTGAGCAACTCATCGTAGTAGCTCCAGCGACTCGGGTTTTGATCGTTGTGGTCTCGCATGAATTGGTACACGCGGATCAGGTGCCTGATCTTATGCGCACCAAGTCCGATCTCCTTTTCAAGATCGGCTTCATTGATGCCATGGGTCTTGTGCCGTCTGTATAGGTAGCCAGCCTGCTCAAAGGGCGCCCAGTCCTTCTTACCAACGATATGGTATTCGCCGAGCAAGGCGAAGACATCCGCCTCAGAGATATCACTAGGAAGGCGCCGCACACGGACAAGGCGCCATTTCTCCTGATCATTCTCGGAAAGCAACCTGTATGCAGCGAGCCGGCTGTTCCCCTCAAGAACGACGTTTCCCTTTACCAAGAGCGGCTCGATTAATCCGCCATTTGTCTTGATGGACGGCATCAAGACCTCTCGCACATGCTCCGTTTTGGCTAGGACATCGAAAATCTCTTGCTGAGTTGGTTCGCGGCCTTCGCTCCAGATGTGCGAGTAGATACGCGGATTCTCCGCGTAAAATCGGAGCTTGTGGTTGTCGACGCTGTCGACGACCAGAGGCACCTCTTTTTGTCTAAGCGTGATTACGTCCGAGTGCGGGCTCATGGTCAAGAACTCAAGATCGAATGCAAGATGTCCACGAACGAGAAATCGGCCTGTTCGCCATATATTTCCCTATCGATGTCACCCTGCGTCAGTTGCGCGGCCAGGTGTTTTTGAGCAAGCAGGGCATCGATCCATTCATCTACCGAATTCCGCATGATCATGGTGTAGACGAAGCAATCCCGCTTCTGTGATACTCGGTGAATCCGATCCTGCGCCTGCAAGTAGTCATCGAGGCTGTATGTACGATCATAGAATATGACATGATTGGCGACTGTTAGCGTCAAGCCTTCCTTGGCAGCTCCGGTGGTCGCGACCAGAACGCGATCGCTCTCGTTTTGAAGAAACCATTTCACCGTATCGTTGCGCCGGTCGATCGGCATCGATCCATTGAGGCACAGAGCGCCGAAAGGAGCGAGCCTCTTGGTGAGCCAGGTCGAATTTTCGTTGAACACCGTGAAGACGATCGCCTTCTCTTCACGGCGTGTGATGTCCGTCAGTAGATCATATAGCTGAGGAAATTTGCCAGGCTCTGCGTTATATGCTTCGTCAACGAGCTTTGGATTCGATGCTACCTGAATGAGTCGCAGGAGGCGCTTTAGTATCGAGTCTTGATCATCCTGAATGAGCCTGCCGTCGCGAAACACGATAGCACGCAGTTCTTCTCTGACTTGCCGATAGAGTTCGAGTTGGCTCGACTCCCAATCGCAATCGATTCGAACGAACTCCTTGGAAGGCAGCGTTATCCTTCCACCCGCCTTCGTCTCGCGAACAGAAATGGCCGAAATCTTATTTTGGACTTCGGCCAAGATCTTTCCATAGTTGGCGAGCAAGACGTCGTTGCCATGGAATTCCTTCGACAAGTCGGTTTTGCGCTTGAATTGATCATAGTCGGTTCCGAGCGTCGCGCCCTGATCGAGAAAGAAAATCGGCGCCCATACATCGTATGGCCTGTTCGCCGCTGGCGTTCCCGTCATAATCACGCGCTTGGCGAACAAAGGTCCCAGCCGAAAAAAGCACTGCGCGAGATCCGCGCTTGGTGTCTTTATCTTCACCGCTTCGTCCAAAAAGACGGCCACTCTCCTTGTCTTCAACCAAGCGCGTACGCGCTTTTCTTCCTTCTTGATCGCTTCGTAGTGAGCAAGCACAACGCGACACGGCGTGGTGAACACATAGTAGTTCTGCGCAGACTTTTCGCTAAGCACGAACGGACGAATGCGCGTATGCGTCTCAAATTCCCGCTGCCAGTTACCAACGAGTCCTTTCTTGGCGACGATCAAGACGACATCGACTTCCTGCGTCGACAGCCACTTGAGGGCGCAGTCGAATGCGATCTTCGTCTTCCCAAGACCTTGCTCATGGAAAATGGCGGCAAAATCCCGGCCGCACACGAATTCCACAGCTTCCTCTTGATATGGAAAAGCCGCGTGCTTGGCCGTTAGCTCTGGCTCATGAGCCATTTTGAAGGAATAGCTACCCACGCCAAGTCTCGCACGTCGCCTTGTTAGGCCCGAACAGCCATCCCATCACTTCAAATGGCACGCCACCACATCCCACCCGCGCCCTAGCTGCCCGGCACAGCCTATGGGCCGCTCCGGCCGACATTATAGGAACTGCAATTAGAAGTTCGCCTGACAGCTCGTTAGACAGGTGGAGAAAGTACTCGTACAATTGTTTCTCAGTGTGAACGTTATCCAGGTCGCGGGATGTCTTGGCCTCGCCGATCACCACATGGCTTCCAACGTTCTCTCTCGCATAAAGGTCGGGGCAAACCGATCGCAAAATCGGCGGACATCCCTCCGAGACGCTCCCATCATTCGAATCTACAAACAAGAACCAAGACCCCGAACGTCGAGGGCGAACCGCAGTCACTAGACGATTCACAAGTTCCCGATGAAGCTTGGATTCAGGCATCAACCTGTGCGCCTAAGAAATTCGTAAAATCCTTCAATTCATCGAAGCAGGTGAGCAGGGCCAGCCTCGCGGATCCGTCCTTAGCCTCCTTCATAGCCTGTATCTCTGGCCAGTTCAGTTGCCTCAGTTTTACACTGAGCGCGGTAGCGAGTTGCTCAAGGGAGGCATTTGAGATGACGGCGCTAGTGCTCGGTTGATCGAGAATCTTCAACGCCTCGCGCGCGTTGTGCGTGAGAAATTGCTTTTTTGCTTCCGGGTTGGCGAGAATGCGAGGAAGTTGCCGAACTGTGTTCTGCGGGCTCAATTTGGATTCGTGAACCCATTTGGCAAAATCGTGCAGGGTGTAACCGGCTCGAGCGAGAGCAGGCTTTATGCTTTGTAGTTCTGCGAACGAACTGAAGAGCGAGAAATCTGGAGGACTGCCCGACGCGGTTGCGAGCGGAATGTACGTATCATGCATATCCCTAAACGCATCGATGTACTGCTCAATCTCCGCCCTTCTTCCCCCTCCACCGCAAAAGTCGAGAATTTCCGAAATGGAGAGCTTTTGGTTAATGTACAAGTCGTGCAGGTATTTGGCCTTCGCGTATGGCCGCCATGGTCTGGGACCAACCAAATGAGACTGGAGGCGGATCGCATGCTCTCCTTTCTCCTCGGCTTCCTCCCGGACTATCGCGTTAATCGCGGCCCAGTTACCCGGCGCTCCTTCTTCGGCCAACTCGCGGTAAATCGCCACGCGCGTATTGCCCTCGATGACCACATACCGGCCATCATAGGCTTTTGTCACGATGATGGGATTTATGATCCCCTTGTTGGCCCGAATAGAGGCTTTAAGGCTGGAATAGCTGGTCGATGCCCCCCGCTCCTCATCATCTGGAGCCGAATAACCAAGCGCGAGAGTGATCCACTCCTGGCTAACGGTGCCTGCCAAAGGCTCTGTCGCGTGCGCAATGCGCGGGTTGCGTTGATCCAAGAGGATTCGGTCAACGGCAATCAGCTGGACTTCCATATCGCCCCCTCTTATTGCACCGCACCGCGCAGCGCTCCCCGCAACCACTTATACGACGAGATTCTCGAATTTGCGATTCCCGGTTGAATGCAAGGGGTAAAATGTGCGGTAAACCTTGGGAGGGGGGGTACGCAAGGTGGCGCGAGGCCCCATGTAGAAACATCCGCAGCGCTCATCACCTTTTTTCCACGTGGTCACTTCCCGGCAACCACGTGATGAGGCTGAGGTCACCACGCGGACAGCGCCAGAACCCCTGCCACGACGAACGTGAGTACGCCCTTGGTCAATAGCCTCCTGTCCTTGTCACAGAAGGCTACGACCGACACCAACGCGCCGAACAGCGCGATGCCGAGGAATAGAGCGGCCGGTCACTCCTCCCTCGCCAGCAGCTCTCGCACGTTGACCTGGGGTCTTCCGCTCTTGGCTGGCCCCGTGGGCTTCATGCCGAAAGCCCGCTGCACGAAGATCTTCCCGATCTCCGTCCATACCTGCTCCGGGGTGATCACCTCAGCGTCACCCCGGGTCAATTTCATGTTGATCAGCCTCATCCCTTGCGAGCCTCGAACTCCTCCAGGGCGAGTTCGATCTGCCGGACTTGTCGGAACATGTCCTTGATCATCTCGATCAGCTTCTCCTGGGTGAGTTTCGGTGCCGGCTTGTCGACCTGCTCCGGCAGCGCATATGCGCAGTCGGCGCACATGATCGCCCGCTTGGCGCCGATGAAGCTGGAATCATCCAGCTTCTGGCACAGCTGACCGACGCAACGGGCATGGATGTACTCACCTGGAGCCCATCCATGACGCTGCGGCCTGCTGTCTGTTTTCCAACGCACCATCGGCATCAGCGCACCGTGGCGGCGGCTGCGAGGGCCAGGCCGGCGCTCGCCGCGGCGCTCCGCTTGGAGTGGGCGAAGCTGGTCTGCTTGACCATCTGGTTGTGCTTCACCAGCGCGCTGTCGAGGTCGACCTGCAGCTGCTCGACCGAGGCATCGTTGTGGATGATGAAGTCCGGCTTGATGCGATCGATGCGCTCGCTGTCGTGGACGCCCCACATCAGGCCGAACCGGTCGTACAGGAACTCGCCGAGCTTGCCCCACTTGAACTTCGCCGGCTTCGTTCCCGGGCGCTTGATCATGATGACCACGCCGCCGAGCCTGCGGATCGCCGCAGCCTCGTTCGGGAAGCGCACGGAGTCGTTCATCACGGACTCGCCGTCAGCGATGCCGCGTGCCCAGGTGGTGGCCCACAGATCCTGGCTGATCAGCTCGCGACCCCACTCGGTGCCGATCGTGATCTGCGCGTAGCGCGAGGTGACGCCCAGGCACGGGATGACCTGCTCCTTCTTGGAGCCTTCCAGGTACTCGGTGATCTCGGCCGACGACATGCCGTTCGCCTGCAGCAGCACGGCGAGCATCGCCCGCAGCGGCTCGGCGATGTGCTTACGGCGGATGCCGTACTTCTTCTCCAGGTACAGCGCCGCCGTCGTCTTGCCCGACTGAGCGAATCCCGCGAGTCCAACTACCGTCATTTGTCTTCTCTCTCCTCGTTACAATTCAAGCAAATCAGCAGGCAAGCAGCTGCCGGGTCACATCGCAGGCGTCCCACAGGCTGGTGAGGCGATAGCCGATGCAGTGCATGAGCATCGCGTGCTCGTGCGGATTGAATTTCTCCTCGACCGCCGCGACGATCGGGATGCCCTTGGAGTCGGCCCAGGCGATCTCCATCACGGTGCCGATCGACACGGTCGTCGCGCCGAGCAAGTTCACCAGCAGGACGTCGCAACGCATCGCGTCCCAGCGGTCGCGGATGGTCAGACCCTTGGGCATCGACATCGGCGACTCGAGCCGAGCAGCCTCTTCCGCGGCGTTCGTGAAGATGCCGACCTGCTTCAGGTGATCCTGCTCGCGCAGCGGCGAGAGGGCTTTGATCCCCCACTCGCCGAGCACTTCCTTCACGCTGTCGCGCCAGCTGGTGGCGCCGTCGAAATTGAACCCGGAGATCGGGCCCGCCAGATAGACGAGCGGCTTCATCGTTCCTCCTTTTGCATTCATGCAAACGATCAGGCAGCGAAAGACGGCGCCGGCACGCGCACGACGCGCTTCCCTGGCCGCCATTTGCCCTTCTGCAGGGTCAGCAGCGAGCGCTTCCCGTCCGGATACTGGATGATCACGGTGACCGCCCACCCCGACAGGCCCTTGTTGTAGCCGTGACGCAGGTTGATGACGCCGGCCACGTACACGCCCTCCATGATCTCGGGGCTGTGCTTGTCGCCGATCGACATCTTGCGCCCTGCCCGCGCGAAGCCGGCCACGGTGCCCTTGGCGCCGTTCGCTCCGCGGAAGCCGTGGTTGCCGACCTCGATGCCGTCGATCAGGTGGCTGTAGCCGTCATGGCACCAGACCACCTTGTCACCGAGCTGCGGATACTTCATCCGGATGGCGTGTTCGAGCAGCGAGAAGCGCGGCACAGGCTGGTTGTTGTCGATGGCGATCGAGCGCCGTTCGACGTAGTCCAGGTATGCGTCTTCGAGCTGCAAGCCGAAGCGGACGTTCCGGCCGTCGTTCCGGTACCGGCCTTCTCGGGCGTACTTCTCCAGCGCGATGTCGTGGTTGCCTTCTGCAACGATGAAGGTCCGGTCGCCGACCGTGACCATCGGCAGCGCGCCCATGCCGATCGCCGTCAGCAGGAACTGACCGCACTGCTCGACTTCTTCCTCCACGCTGTCGCGGCCCCGGAAGGCCATCTCGTAGCTGTAGGCGTTGTCGTGGACGTGGTGGTGGTTCCGCGCCTCGTTGTCGAAGATGTCGTGACCGATGACATTCTCCGGATCGAGGACGTCGACCATGCTCTCGCGGTACTGCGCTCGGCCACCACGCATGTCCCACCCGAAGATGGCCATGCAGTTGGCCTGGTCCATCTTGCGGACGTGGAGGTCCGGCATGGTGATCGCACGAGCCCGGTGGCCCGTGGTCACTTCCGCGTTCGCCACGTAGGCGTCGAGGTCGTAGAACGCCCCGGTATGGTCGTCCGCCGTGATCTGCCGGCAGAAGACGTCGCCGTCCTCATCGAACTGCACCACGGTGGCGCCGACCACCTGGTGGAACAGCGACTTCACGCCCGCCTTGCGCGGGATGATCTTTGGCCGCGTGCAGGCGCCCGACGTCATGACCTGGTGGGCCTGGACGTTGGGGTCGTTGGACGGAACGCTCTTCAGCTGGCGCTTGGCGTGCGGGAACACAGCCCAGCGGCCCCGGCTGTACGTGACCAGATCGGAGATCGGCTGCGATGCGGTCGGCAGCGTGTTCATCTCGCCGCAGAACACAAAGTTGTCGCCGATCTTCATCTGGCCGAAGCACAGGTGCTCAGCCAGCTCGGGCGCGTACTCGCGCGCCTGCGGGTCGTTCTCCGCCCACCACTGGGTCTCGTAGGTCCAGGGACCGACGATGATCTCAGCGTCGATGTAGGCGGCGTAGGCCTTCAGGTTGACCCAGAACTCCTCGTGCAGGAGCGCATCGTTCTGCGCGCCCGTGAAGATGAAGTTCTTGCCGCGGGGATCGCGGTACGGCGCGACGCGCAGGGTCTCGACCATCCATGTCCGGGGCTTGCCTTCCTTCTCGACGTAGCGACGGTGCTTGGCGGACCAGCTCCGCAGCATCGGCGTGTCGACGATGACGGCTTCCGGGTTGATGACCGGGTATTTCGATTGGGTGATGAGTTGTGTAACCTCGGCCGAGAGCGTCTTCGCCCGGATCAACGGGTCGACTTCTTCGGCGGACAGTTCTTCGCCACCTGAGGTGACGGTAGCCTTGGGTGCAGGCGGAACGTAGAGCGACCAGTCGATCGCATAGTTCTCTTTGCGCTTGCGCTTCAGCGCCTCTTCGGCGCGAACCCAGTTCGGATAGTTGATGTTCTCTTGGCGCTCGGCCGTCTTCGTCGCGGATGCGATCCCGCCGCGCGATCCCTGAGGGTGATACCCCTGTCTCAGGAGGTCTTCGATGACCTGTTTCCTGCGGGCGCGTTCAGCGGATGGCGTTTGCGGCGGTGCCATGGTTTCCTTCGGAAGGGCTGTGCATTTCTTCCTGAGGCACTACCATAGGATTTGCTTGAATGCAAATGCACGGAGGTGTAATGCAAACGGTCCCACTTCGCCAGTTGCGAGACCCATGATGACCAAGACCATTGCCGGTGCGTTCGCCTTGCTCCTTTCCACCTCGGCGGCGCTGTCGGCCGAGACATGTGCGCCACTTCCAACCGTCCGAGAAATTAGCGAGATGCAGACCGACGTCCTTCGGGCGTTCTACAAGCTGGCGAAGCAGAGCGAGGCTGCTGTGATTGACATCCAGGTTCGGAAGTCGAAGTTCGGGAACGACAAGGTGGCCGATGCTCCCCCTTGCCTGAAGCCGTTTGCCGACTTGGCGGACGTGTTCGAGCGGGAGCTGCGGAGCAGGTAGATTGCCGGGCTCTCACCGGCTGCCCCTGAGCGCTCAGGGTCTGCGTGTGCGGTTTGGTGTCGGTAGACGGCCGGGGCGTCCCGGCCCGCACAGGGCTTATGCAGATTTCAGATTGAGGAACTTCGTGATGCGGTCGACCACCGCGTCCGGCATGGCCATGACCTGGTTCGAGAGGCCGTCCATCCGTTCGGTCAGACGGGTCTCGATCGCGCGGACGGTATCCCAGGAGGCGTACTCCTCGACCACCTTCATCTTGAAGTTCGACAACTCCTTCTCGACCGAGTGGATGGAGTCAGCGGCGTCCTTGCGAACGCTCTCCACCTTCGTCTCCATGCGGTACCAGACGCCTGAGATGGCGCCGGCAACCGCGATCAGGGGGCCAGCAAGGCTCAGCACGTCGGCGAGAGTTACGTCGGCAAGAGCCATCAGAATTTACCGTCCTGTTCTGCCCGGTCGAGCAGGGCCAAGCAGGCCTTGGTGTCGTTGATGTTGGCGTTTGCCGCCACCAGGGCGGCCCGGTATCGCGCGATCACGACGCGGGCATCCATACCCGCCTTGATCGGGGGAAGCTCCACGGTGCTCGCCAGACGCATGCAGGACTGGATATCCATCCGCTCCTGCGGCGAGGCGTCACCGAATGTTTTGCAGGCTGCGAGCGTCAGCGGGAGACAGAGCAAAACCCCCAGCCTTCGCAGGCCGGCGAGCCAGCTGCTTTTCATAGTCCTTGACCTTCTTTTCGAGAGCGGCTTTCGCCGTTTCAGCCTGCTTGAGACGTTCGGCCGTGCCGACGTCGGGCTCCTGTTCCGGGCAGACGGGCTGCTGGATGACTGGAGCCGGCGTTGCTGATGCGTCGGCGAGCTGCTGCTTCAGCTGCTCCACCTGCGCGGTGAACTTGGCGGTGGTCGACACGACTCCGCGGTGGTGGGCGTAGGCGATGATCGCAGCCAGGATCAGCAAGGCCGCGAGGGCCTTGCCAAACTTGGTCGCGAAGATCGCCTTGGCCGCCTTGATGGCCTTATCCAAGGTGAACTCCTGCTTGATGGTCTGCGAGGCGGCGCTTGATCACGTCGCCGTAGAGCTGCCAGGTGATGAAGCCGACAGCGATCACTCCGACCCACCAGTACGGTGCGAGGCCGGCAGCGAGGTCGTGGATCGAGTCGAGGACGGCCTTGGCAGTCTGCGCCTTGCTGACCATGTCCTGAGCCTGGTCGAGGACGCCGGTCTGCTGCGCGCCGCCCAAAGCACCCGCACCGACCAGGATCTTCGACACCAGCGAACCCTTGTCGGCAGCCGCGATCGTCTGCGAGCCGGCGGTCCGGAGATCGTCGACGGTCGCGGTCTGGCGTTCCGGCGAAGGCTCGGCGGCCTGATCGGGACCGACGCTGTCGAGGTGCGCCGTGGTCTCATCGTTGGGATGGCCGGTGATCTTCAGCCCTTCCTTCCGCTGGAATGCGGAGGTCGCGCCCGTCGTCAGGTTGCCCCAGTCGCCGTCCACCTTTCCGACCGCGTAGCCCAGCTCCTTCAGCTTGGTCTGATAGACCAGCGTGACGGACTTGCTCGGCTTGGCTTCGAAGCCGTTGGCCAGGCGGCGAGCCCAGACAGCGTCCGCGTTGCGCATGCGCGTGTCGTAGTTGTTCTGCTTGTAGCCGGCGCCGTTGTAGCCCTTGGCGAACTTGGCGAAGTCCTTGGCGATGAGATGCTTGTCGAGCTTGCTCGACTTGATCTCACGGACCATGGCCTCGATCTGCTCGGCGACGCCCTTCGACAGCTCCTCGACCATGGCGGTCGCGTTGTCGTAGTGCAGGCGCTCGGCGTTGAAGCCCATGGTTTGGCCAAGGCCCCAGGACGCCGCTCTGTTGGCGACTTCCTCGTCGATCTGCCTCGCTTTTGCGATGACATTCAATCGACCGGCCGAGGTGCCCTGGTCCTTGTACTGGGTATTCCGGCTCCACTTCGGGATGGCGAGGCCCGCCTTGATGGCGTCCTTCAGCTTCATCGGCTTGTGGGACTGCAGCTCGGAATAAAACTTGTGCCGCTCGAAGAGCAGCGCGGGGGTGTGGTTGTCCTGCTCGAACGGCTTCCCCGAGGTCTCGCATTCGACAACGGCGAGCAGCGCGGACGCAGGCCAGCCGTTCGCGTTCGCTGCCGCCACGATGGCGTCAACGATTTCCTTACTTAACATGTTGGAGTCTTTCGTTAGAGGTCTTCGGGGAAGTTCCACTTCTCGGGCAGCACGGTGCCCATGACTTCGCCCGGGAGTGGACTCAGCATCAGGTCGTCAGCACGGTCGCTGAAGTCAGCGCCATTGCCGGGCCCACGACATTCGAGCGTGGAGCGGATGCCGGTGCTCTTGATGTACGTGTGGATCGCTCGCTGAACGACGTAAGAGCCGTTCACGCGGTCACGCATGCCCTGCACCGAGATGGTTTGGGTGTCCCGGATCCACGGGTCGCCCTTCGCCAGATCGAACGTGGCCTCGACCTGAGCGCGGTTGAACGCTTCCATCTTGGAGTTGGCGGCGGCGGTCGCTTCCGCGGCCGATTTGAACCATTCACCGAGCGGATATTCGCCGCCCGTGGCCTGCCCGATCGGAGCGGTCGACGACTTGACCCATTTACGGACCTTGTCGTGCTCATCCCACCAGAACGCCTTGACGCCGCTGAACGCAGAGCGCTGCATGTAGCGGACCTGCCAGTCGCCGAAGTGCTCAGGCTTGAGCACCAGCGTCGGCACGGGCTCGCCGCTGGCGTTCGTGACGGAGTCGCGCGGGACGAACATCAGCTTGCCGTCGACCACCTTTGCCACGGCACCATAGCGGCGCTCCAGCTCGTTGATGACGTGCAGATTGCTGGTGATCTGGTTTTTGGTTTCGACCTGCTGATCAGTCAGACCGGTTGCGCCTGCGACGGCCATGCCGGTCTCGCCGGCAATGTCGCTGAGGATCTCGCCGACGGTCTTGCCGATGTATTCCTTGGTCGTCGGCGCCTTGTTCAGATCGCCGAATTTGGTGGACGTGCCGACCAGCTGCACACTGCGCGGCTTACCCTTGTAGACGACGTCGGTGAGATTGAAGGTTCCGAGGTAGGCAAGGCCCACCTCCTTGTAGCCGAGGTAGACGCCGATCTGATCACCCGGATCGACTGCGGCGAGAGCCCAGTCTCGGTCATCGAGAGTGATGGTGCAGTTGTCGCCCTCGCCGCCGCCAGCGATCAGCTCGACTTTGATCTGGGTGGTTCGGTCGTTGAAGTTCCCCGTGATATCGATACCGCCCTTCATGACGCGGTAGATCGGGGTGTAGCCGGTGGCCATTTACACTCCGCGCAAAAAGAAAGGCCGCCCCGAAGGACGGCCTCATACGCTCTCGCGTATATTTCGCGGTTATACGCGATCGCGTATACCGCTGATCAGTTCCAGAGGAAGACCTGCTTGAGCACCGGGGGTGCGTCCAGCTTCTTCGGTGCGTCTGGAAGGTTGATGGTGATGCCCAACGGGAGCACGATGCCGTAAAGCTCGATGCCGGGGTTCTGCTCGATCACCCACTCGACGATGCCGTTGGACGAGTTGCCGTACCTGGCGAAGCAGATGCGATCGAGCCTGTCGAAGATCTTGGTGACGTAAGTCGACATCAGATCCCCAGCTTCGAATTGTCTTCGGTTGCCGCCGGGATCACGACGCCGCCTGTGTAGACGTCATCTCCGTACTTAGTCAGCTCCACGGTGAAGTCGATTTTCTGAGCGATGCCGACAGCGCCGATCTTCTGCTCGACGGTGCGGACTCGCTTGATCGCGTAAGTCCCGACGAACTCAGCCGCGTATCCGGCCGGGTCCTTCAGCGGGTAGAACCGCATCATGTCCATCGGCCTACCCCGCCTCCCCGCTGCCTTCAGGCGCGAGATCGTGTCGAGGCCACCGAAGTGGTACGGGTAGAGCTTACCGTCGATCGAGACGTTCTCTTCGCCGGGGCCGACAAACTGCATCGCCGGATCACGAGAGAGTCGATCGTTCGACACCCAGGTGAACTGGTGGTCGCGCTGGATCGTCTCGAAGTTCGGCGTCTCATGGTTCGGCAGCGGAACGTAGAAGAGGATCGTGTCGCTGCCATCCTTGGGGGCCGTCTCTCCCTTCTCAAGGACGGGAGCCATGCCCAACAGCATGAATGCCATAGATACCTCTCGGATTGTTGGAGGAGTGCCCGGCCCCGTAGGGCCGAGCTATTCGCGTTAGGTGTATTCGGAGTCCGTGTCGTGGGTCCGCCAGTTCATCTGCTCGTCGACGCGGCGCTGGACCAGCGTTGCGAGAGCTTCCGGATCGTGGCTGTTGCCGTTGATGTGGATCGCGACGCTACCGCGACCGCTTCCGCCAAAGTCGCCCCTCATCGGGACGCCAGTCTGCGGAGCAGCTGGAACGTTCTTGATCGCGTCAGCCGGCGACGGCACAGCGTTGATGTTCTGCTCGATGAACCTGCGGTAGTTGATCGCACCTTGGCGACCCTTGCCGTAGGCTGAGCCAGGACCGACCCAGTCGGTGAACTCGTTGCCGTCCTTCTTGCCCGTGCGAGGATCTCGGAGGCGGAGCCCCGGGATACCCGTTCGCGCCGATCCGTTCGGATCGGTCGGCAGGCCTTGGTCGGTGTAGCCACCGATGATGTGGCTGCCGGCGAGCGCGCGGTTCGTGAGCGCGTCGTACTTCGCGAACTCCGTGGGATTGCGCTTCAGTCGCGCGATCGTCGGCCCAAGTTCGCCTCGACGGATGGGTCCGTAGAAGCTCCTCGGGTTGATCCGGCCATCGGCGCTGTAGCCGAGCATCTGACGCATGGTCTTGCCCTGCATGTCCGCACGGTTCATGAGGCTTTCGATCGTTCCGCCCCTGCTCGCGCCCTCGGTCGCCTGCATTGCAGCGAGGTGCATTCTCAGGGTCGGATCGTCCTTCAGCTCTTGCTCGAAGCGAGCGCGCCGAGCCTGGAGGAAGGCGCTTCCGCCGAGGCCTTGCCCGACGCTCATGTCAGCCGGTCCGCCAGCTGGGACGCTGGTCCCCACATCTGGAGCACTGCCGACACCGGAGCTAACCCTTCCACCACGACCGATGATGCCGCCCGTCCCGACACCGAAGTTCGGGAGCGAGCCGCCAGGCGTGACGTTCTTGATCAGGGCGTCGGGAGTGCCGACGCCGCTGAGCAGACGCATGCCGCTGCCGCCTCCGCTGCCAGCCAAAGAGGAGCCGGCACCTTCGTAGGCGTAGCCGAGACCGCCGCCGCGCCGCATAGCGCTGAAGTCGGTGCTCATGAGCGAAGCTCGTTCGATCTTACCGCCGAACTTGTCGAGCTTCTCACCCAGATAGTTCATCGGGTGGACGTCGGCCGGGTTGAATCCCGAGCCGGACTGCTTCTGGACGCGAGCCGCCTTGTCTTCGGCGATCCGGTTTTGCCAGTGCTCGTAGGACTCGCCCTTCTCCCTGATCCTCGACTTCTTGACGCCCGAGTTCTGGAGCGCCGTTGCGACGCCGGCAGCGAGTGCCGGTGATCCGAAGATCGCGGCCAGGGCGCCCACCAGTGTCACGAACGAGGACAGGACCGAGATGACCGGACCCAGGATGACGAGCGCTCCGACCAGAGCGATGATCTTCGCCGTGAAGCGGCCCATCGCCTCTGCATCGCCGTTGGCGCCGAAGTAGGCCGCCAGCTTCGACATGACGTTGGAGATCATTTCCCCGACTTCGCGCAGGCCGGTGGCAAGGCCGCGGGCGAACTTGAAGTAGGTCTCGGTCTTGCCGAGACCGCCCTCGCCGGGCTTTCCGAACATCTGCTCCAGCAGGTCGCGGAACGTGCCAGGTCTACCGAGGAAGCCTTCCGTCAGTCCGTTCAGGACGGCGGTGAGCTTGTCCTTCATGCCGCCGGTCTTGACCGCGTTGTACCAGTCAGAGATGTATAGGCTGAGCTGCTCGACGAACGGCTTGAACGTCGTACCCAGCTCGGTCTTGATTACCTTCCAGGTGGCGCCGATGCGGCCCATCAAGAACTCAAGGCTCTTGCTGTACTCGCCCCACGCTTCGCTGATGAAGTCGTTGCCTTCAGTCTGGTTTGCTGCCTGCTCCGCCAGCTCCTTCGTGCGCTTGAGCATCTCGGGAGATGCGATCATGTTAGCCAGGAACCGACCGAAGTCGGCGCCGAACATTGCCGACATCGCCTTCTGCCGATCGAGCGGCGCCTTGATCTTCTGGAACGAGCTGATCAGGTCGAAGATACCCTTGTTGGGATCCTTCTTCAGCTTCTGCTCGATTTCGCCGTACGAGCCATACCCCAGCTGACCGGGAAGGCTCATGAACAGCCGGTCCTTCTCGGACCGATGATGCTTCTTGGTGATCGCGTTCGCTTCCATCGTCAACTCAGCGAGCGTCTCACCGAGGCTGCCTAGGAATCGAGCGGCTTGCTGGCCCTGAGCACCGGCCTGGATGGCCGAGGCGCCGAACGCCAACGTCGACTGCTGGTTCATGCCCAACAGCGCGCCGGAACCCATACCGGTGCGGAGGAACGAGAACATCTGGTCGGGGCGAGCGGCGGTCTTTGCCGACAGGAACGCGGCGATGTTGCCGAGGCGACGGACACCACTCATGTCCTTCAATCGACCGGCACCAAATTCCTGCGCGATCGCGTAGCCCATGCCGTCCATGGCCTGGTCCACCTCGACGCCGAACGTCTTGGCGAGCATGGTGACCATCTCGCCGGTCTGCTCAGACATGTTTTCCGGGACGCCGGCCTTGGCCGCTTCGACCACGGTCTGCATGTACCGGGCCGGGTCCTGACCCAGCTGAACGGACTTCGGCAGGATGCGCTCACGCAGACCGGCGAAACCGCCAGGGATCTGCTTCTCATCCATATTGATGCGGGCGTTGGCTTCCGCACGATCCATGTCGGTGGCCGATCGGATCGACGAGCTGACCGCCCGCCCGGTGCCATACGCCAATGCGCCGCCGATGAGTCCAGCCTGGAAACCGCCGCTACGGACTGATCCCGCGACGGTGCGCATGGATGCGGCAAACGCGGCGCGAGATCGTAGCGCGGCTGCGCGCTGCTGACGATCAATCCGTTCCCTATTGCGCCATTTGGCAAGGTGCAGATCGGTCTCTGCCCTATTCAGAGCCGCCGTCATGCCCAAGACGCGCTGGTTTTCCTTGTTGTAGACCGACCGATAGGCCTGGTGATACTTGATCTTTTCCTTCAGCGACTTGGCGAGGTCGTCCTTCTGGTCGCCCGATGCCTTCTTCCAGGCCCGCGCGTGCGCCTGGATGTCTCGCTGCATGCCTTTGTAGACACGCGCGTTCATCTGGCCCAGCTCGCGCGCCTCCTTGGCCATGTCGATGTATTTCTTGGTCAGGCCGTTGATGGCCTTGCCGGTCCCCTGCAGATCCTTCATCAGCTGGGGCGACACGATCGGCGTCGTTATGGCGTTCTTCGCGAAGCTCTTGTTGATCTGCTCCTTGAGAGCCTTAATCTTCGCCTGCAGAGCTGCGATGGTCGCCGAGCCGCTGGAGCGAAACTCCAGCTCGGCAATCATCTTCATGTGTTCGTCGGCCATTGCAGCTCCCTGGCTATGCGCAAAAGAAAAGACCCAGGGCGCTATTTGCCCTGGGCAGCTTTGATTGCTTCGGCGTCTCGTTGATTGAGTGCTTGGACGCCGTCAGCGACGAGGATGAAGTCGTCGAAGTCCATTCGATCCACGGTTTCGAGCGTCCAGTGGAAGCGCTCGAAGACCGGGAATGCGTCGGCGATGATGCGGCTTATTCGCTCGCCATGGGCTTCAAAAAATCTTCGAACCACTTCTTCATGGGCGCGAAGTCTTCGACGTCGATCTCGGAGATCACCTTCTCGTCGACCTCGCAGAGATCCGCGAGCACCTTCTCCATCGCGGCGATTGCGTCCTTCTCCATGTTCTTGATGAAGTTGCGGAGGTCGCGCACCTTCGGGCGGCGAGCCTTCATCTCGACGTACGTCGCACCGCGGTACTCGAAGGGATGGGAGAGGTTGAAGGTTTCCTGCTTGATTTCGTTTGCCATTGGTTTGCACACCTATTGCTGTGGGAAAAAGAAAAAGGCCCCGCCGGATGGCAGGGCCTTGAGTTGGGAGCCTGGCTGAGCCTTAGGAGGTGAAGCCGAGGATCCGGCGCGCGTTCGCGCTCTTGTCGACGCCACCGATCATGGTGACCTTGTTGAAGACGTCGATTTCAGCGACGACATTGCCGTCGATGTTGTGCTGGTAGTAGTTGGCGCAGACGTTGATGGTCATTTCGACCTTCTTGCCGGCTTCCGCCTTGCCCGTCTTGATCGCCTTCACCAGGCACAGCGTGGTGATAACCACGCCCTTGTCGCCGCCGCCCGGGGTGAGCAGGTAGCCGCGGAACGTGATCGGCACATCGAGCGAACCCGGGCCGTAGCCCAGCTTCGTCCAGATCTGCTCGTCCCACGTATGCAGCGTGAAGTCGAACTCGATCTTTTCGATGCCGAACGGAATTTCGACGGTGCCGTCCATTCCGCCGCCGCGGAACTCTTCCACGGCGATGTTGATCTCGGGCGGCTGGAAGTTCGGCGCTTCGCCGATCTTGCCGACGCCGTCGATCCAGACGGCGAAGTCCTGGAGAATGTTGGAGTCGCGAAGATTGCTCGTGGTCATTTATCTCTCCGGCCACGCCGAAGCGCGCCCGATCCACGGGGGATCGAGCGGCTCGGTTGGCTCTTTTGGGTTGTTGTTGGAGTGCTACGGCTTAGCCGTTGGCGGCGATCGACCGATTGAACTCTTCGATGAAGTCGACGTAGTACTGCGGGTTGCGGCGAGCGCGGAACTGCAGGTGCTCCAGGAGCGCCGGCGGTTCGAGATCGAAGTCGACCGACAGCTCGCCCGCAGCGAAGGTCGCCGGGGTGTTGATGCTCGGGTCGATCCAGCACTTGCCGCCGATCAGCGCGCCGCGGGAGCGGAGCAGTCGGAGGTAGGAATTGACGTCGAGCTGGATGTCGGCGAGCAGCTGCAGGCTGAACGGCTTATCCATTCGGCTGCGCTCGGCGCGCTCCAGGCTCTCGTACACCATGTCCGCGGTGCGGCGGACCGAGAGGTGCGCCCAGAGCGGGTCGGTGCCGGTGCCGCGAACGCCCCAAAAGCGGAAGCCATCGTCGTGGATGACGGTGGTGATCTGCTGGCTGTTCAGCATGTTCGCTTCGCAGTCGCGGTCGTTCGGCATGAAGTCGACCGGACGGGCCGGGCCGCCGATGTTCTGGATCAGCTCGTTCGAGAACGAGTACCAGAAGCCACGCTCCTCATCGACGCGGGCCTGGATGCCGGCCGCGTAGGCCGAAGCAGGCTTCTGCACGTAGACGGAGTTCTCGGTATCCCAGCTCAGCACGCCCGGATCGATGATCGAGATGCGCTGGCTGCCGTAGTCGCCGCGATACTCGACCGCGTCTTCATACGAGGTGCCGGGGCCGTCCAGGAACGCCACCGCACGGAGGCGGTCGACGATCGAGGCGAAGGAGACGCCGACCGGATTGGCGACGTGACCGAGGGTCGCGGTGATCGTTGCGCCCGCGCCTGCGCCCGTGACGGTCACGGTCGGGGGATCGGTGTAGCCGTAGCCCGGGTCGGTGATGATCGCGCCGGTCAGCTTGCCGCCGACCACCTGGGCCACCGCCGTCGCCTGACGACCGCCGGCCGGGGGAGCCTGCACGACGATGTTCGTGGTGGCGAGGATGTAGCCGGTGCCCTGATCGCCGATCACGAGGTTGCGGAGACCGTTGGTCGGGCGACCGCCGGTCAGACCCGGCGCGACGAGCAGCTTCGGCACGACCTGGAGCATCGGACGCGCCTTCAGCAGCGACCAGACGCCGGTCTTGCCAGTCGGCGAACCGACCGCATTCGACCAGCTCTCTTCCTGGCTCTCGCCCTCGGCGACACGGGTCACGACGATCACAGCCGACTTCTGGCTGTAGATGGCGTCGACCGCATCGAGCAGCGTGCCGGTGGACTTCAGCTGACCCGCCTTCAGTGCGTCGGCGAAGACAGCCACTGGAGTGTTGAGCGGGAAGATATCCGGGTCAGCGTCCGGCGCCGTGCCGACCAAGCCGATCACGTTCGACTTGACGGTCTCAACCGGACCGGAAGGGCTGTCGAGTTCGATCGTCTCGAGGCCGTGGAGGTATTGAACAGTCATGGGTTCTCCAAAAGAAAAGGCCGCCCTGTTCGGAGCGGCCTGAAGAGTGTTGGTGATGGTTGGTCGGCTTAGAGCGTCAGCGCCAAATCGAAGAGCGCCGTCTTGTCAGCTTCCGTCTTTCCAACGGCGGCGACGCAGGCGACGAGCAGCGGATTGTCCTCGACAAATTCAGTCGCGTAGCTCCAGTTGTCTTGGGTGTCCTGATCCTGGCTCTTGACCCAGTCCTCGACCTGCTGACGCAAGCCGATCTGGTTGAGCGCCAACCTGATCTGACGCGGAGTCACAGAGCGCGGGGGCTTCTGGAACTCCGAGATCGTGTTGGTCGCCGCGTCGTACCTCTTCTGACCGAAGTCGGCCTGCGGATTTGTGCCGGCGTAGCCGATGATCTCGATCAGTAGCTGACTATGCGGAAAGACGCGGGTCGCATCGACGCTCGCTGCCTGCAGGCGCCAAGAGCCATCAGCCTCTTTCGTCGCGGTGACCTTGACGCTGTCGGCTGCGCAGAGCGGCGTCTCACTATAGAGTGCGTCGTACCAATCCCGCCCGCTCACGTCGTTCTTGGCGAACGATATGTTGGGCGGAAGGTTAGCCGGGTAAGGGTCTGGCACATAGCCAGACCACGTCCCGTGATTGATGATCTCCATGCCGGATGCCTTATGTCACTTCCGTGAAGTTGAACCAACCGCCACTGGCAAGCTGATACTGGTGATAGCGGTATCGCGAGGCACCCATGATCGCACAGGTGCAGACAGCAGAACCGCCGAACGGCTCGGTGATGGACGATCCGGTGTAATCTCCCGCGTACACCGCTCTCATGCTGATGACCGGGTTGATGTTTCCGGTGTGCCAGATGACGCCACCGCTGCCAAGGTAATAGCTGCCGCCGCCCTGGGCTTGGATGTATGCCGTTCCGCCCGAGTTGAGATAGCAGACGCCACCATAGGACCAGACATAGCCGGTCGCGATGAAACTGCCGGACGTCGAGACGTTGCCGGTGAAGGCGTCACCAGCCTTGTTGGCCGGCGTGTAGCCCAGGGTCGCCTGCGCGCCGATGTTCGCCCGTGCTTGCGCGGCGTTGTCGACGTCGGAGAGGTTGTTGACCCCCATCATGACCCGGCGCCACGGCGTCCAGATGTCGGACGCAAAGACGCGGATGTACATGATGACGGCGGTGTTCGTGTCGAGCTGGATTGCTCGCTGAACCGCATAGTGAGTCGGGCTGGACCCGTAGGACTCAACGCTGAGGTACCAATACCCCGATGCCGGGGCGTTGGTGTTGTTCGGCACAGTGCTGTAGTAGGTGCCCGGGGCGATGATGGTGTTCCAGTTGACCCCCGAAGCGATCGCCTGCTGCTGGAGAATGCCGATGTTCTTCCGGGCCTGATCCTGCTGGGCCGCGCTCAATCCCTGAGCAACGCCGAAAGCAACGAAGGTCGCGTCGACCGTCACCTTCGAGTAGTAGAGCGAAGGATCCCAGGTCTGGGCCGCGGCTGCATACGACTGAGCAAGGTCTCGGGCCGCCAGCGTGTCGCCCTTCATCAGGCCGACAGCCGTCCGATCAGCAGCAGTTGAAGCCGCGTCGGCAGCCGTGTTCGCCTTATACTGAAGCGCCAGGTCTCGGGCCGCCTCGCACTGAGCGAGGGTGTCGATGACCGCCTGCTGGATGGCGGTGCCGACGTAGATTTCCCAGTCGATGAACGGGCCGGGATTGCCGAAGATCGCCCTCGGAAGCAGCGTCAGCTGTCCGGCGTCTCGGTCCCACTCGACCAGCTCAGCGAAGGCATAGTCGGTCTGACTGCCCTTGCGAACGATGGTGACGAACGGCGACGGCGCGAACAGCTCGCGCTCCGCCAGATCGGGGATCGCGAACACCTGGGTGGTGTTCACATCCAGCGTCACCTCGGAATTGGAGTGAGCAAGCAAGAACCCCTGCTCCGACACCAGCGCGATCTTGTCGAGTGCCGGCGCCAGAACCAGGTCCAGCCGATTGAGGGCCAGACCCTCGATGTAGGCGGTCAGGCCGTCGATGGCATCGAGTTCGTCTTCGTTCGAAGAAACGCGGCGATCGATGTCATCGAAACGCCGGTTCCAATATTCGGGGTCGCCGAGGTTGTCCCTCGGCTTTACCCGGTAAATCTGATCAAACCGGCGAGCCACGTCTTAGACCTCTTCGTAGCTGGTGACCGCATCGCCGTAGTCGGCGATCAGCGAACCCTTGACGACCACGTCGCTTCCGGGACGCGCCCAGATCTTGGGAGCGATTTCGACCGCCCGGCCGAGCGTCAGACGATAGCTCTTGTCCGGATCGATGCTCGGAGCCGCCGGAGCGGCCCCGTTTTCGTTGTCTGCCATGAAGTGGATTCCTTACTTGGTGTAGAACGTCCGCTCGGCGACGTGGTACGTGACCTGCGGAGAGTTGGTCGTTCCGTTCTGGACGATGGTGAACTGCGTCGTGCCGGCCGGGAGACTGAACGTGTAAGTCTTCTGGTAGCGCTTCGCGGTCGCATCCTTCAGCTCGGTGACGGTCGCGTTCGGCGTGTAGTCCGTCGAACCAACCCGAACCGTCATGTTGTAGGTGTGCGGCGTCGGGTCGAACATTTCGAGCAGGTTCACGAACGTCAGGTTGTTCGCGCTGGCCGACATCGCCGGCACCGTCATCTTCGTCGAGACGTGCTTGAAAACCGTCTTCGGCCGAGAGACCGTGACGCGAGATCCGGTCAGATGCAGGATCGGCTGCATGTCCTGCGTGCCGATGAAGCGAGCCCGGAACTGAGCCAGCGGCGGAGCGACGGCGAGGATGCCGGCATTGTCCGCGATCAGCGGCTGCCACTGACCGGTGCCGTTCGGCCGCATCTCGAAGACCAGCTGGCACGAACCCGGAACCCACATTTCAGCCAGGATGTCGATATCCCGGAATCCGCCGTCGAGGTTGATCGGAGCGAACTCGATCGCGACCTGAGAGGACGGGAACGCGGCGCCGTAGACCTGGATCATCATGTCCTTGGTCAGGTCGCCCATGTAGTAGATGCCGTCCGTCGAGTAGAAGAACGTGCCATCCAAATAGGACTGACCCGAGGTCATGCCGACCTGGTGGTTCGCATTCGAGATGAACACGAGGGCGTAGCGCTTGCCCTTCCCGAGGAAGGTCGGCTGGATCGGACAGACGTTCCAACCCGTGCCGATGCTGGAGTGCGGGTAGGTCGTCTTGAGACAGACCTTGGTGAGGTCAGGCATACCAGCCGTCACTTCGCAGAGCGCGAGGTGGATGTCTTCGTTCGCGGCCTTGGCCGTGATGTAGAAGCCGAGCTGGGTGGCGATGATGTCGTTCGAGACCAGGAAGGTCTGAGCCACCTGAGCGCCAGTGATCGCGAGATCAGTCGTGATCTCGTACATGAACGGCTCTTGCCAGGTGTCGAGCCAGTAGTAGTCCGTTCGCGTCCAGGCGTAGGGATGATCCCAGGACGCCGGGTTGCTCTGGACGGTCGTGAACTCGGTGGTGTTGAAGTCGTACAGGTTGGTGGTGTCGACCGCTTCACCGGGGGTGCTGAAGTTGTTGCCGTTGGTGCAGACCGTATAGCTGCCGCCGTAGCGGACGCGCGAGCGGGCCATGTAGCCGACCTGCATCGAATGCACCTGGTAGCCGTACTGCGCGATGCCGAGCGACGAGGTGTAGGCACCAGTCTGGATCTTCAGCACGTTGACGTACTTCGGCATCAGGTAGCCGCCGGCCAGCGAGGCGTTCGGGTCGTTCGCCGAGAACAGCGAGATCTCGAACTGGTTCTTGTTGGCGTCGTTGAAGCGGATGCCCTCCTCGACCTTTGCGTCGTAGCCGAGCAACAGCGTGTTGTTGTAGTCCGACTTGTTCGGCATCAGGAAGAAGTCGGCGTCGAAGCCGGAAGCGTCGTCCGGATAACGCAGGCTTTCCTTCACGCGGGCCAGGTCCAGGTAGACCCGGGAGAGGTCGGACTGATCAGCCAGGCCCTTCACGCGGTTCGCGAGGTCGGCCAAGTCGGACGCCAGCGAGGTGACTCGCGGCTCGATCATCGACCGGAAGGTTTCGAGCATGTCGGTCCGGATGTCCAGAGCGTCGGTCGAGACGACCTGGTTCTGATCCTGCATGTCGATCGAGATGATCTGCGTGGTGTCCAACATGATGTTGGCGATCACGACGTGAGTCGCTGGCACCGCCGGAGGGACAGGGTCCGCAGCTTCAGCGCCGGCCGTGAAGACCAGCTGCGCGTCGCGGGACTCGGTCATGGACACGGCGCGGGGCTCGACCGTGCCGGTGTCGACGTCGGTCAGATAGTCGCGGGTCTCGATGTCCGTTTCCGTTTCCTGGCCATAGGCCGACACGGTGACGATGCGGCGGGCTGCGGCGGCCACGTAGGTGGCAACCGACTGCGTCAGGACCGCCCGGCGACCGAAGACGGCGCCCATGTCGTAAACGCGACCCTGGCCGACCGTGACTTCGACCTGGCCGGTCTTGGTGACCATCAGGCCCGAATACTTCCGGGTTGCGCTGACGGCGTCCGACACGATGTTGTCCATCGCCTGCTGCACATAGTCCTGCAGGTTGTTGTGGTCGGTCGCGACCTGTTCCTGATAGTCGCGGAATCTAACTTTGCGGTCCATTGCGGGCCTCTTGTTGACGCACGAAAAAGCCCACTGTCCTCGGGGACAATGGGCTCATGTGCATTGGTTGATTTGATCAGATGACGATCTCGTCGCCGGCCCAACGCGGCAGGCCGGCGATGAACCCCGGCTTGGTGTTGGTGTCGAGCAGGATCTGGTCAGACAGCCTCTTGGCGGCGATCACCGCATGCCGGTTCTGCGCCATTCTTGAGCCATCATGCGGCGTCCAAAAGCGAGTGCGAGGCACGAAAGGCTCGTTGATGCGCGCCTTGAACCTGCTCCACTTCGTCGGCATGAAGATCTTCAGCTCGGCCGTCTTCGGCTTGACGCCATAGCGTCCCACGCCCATGAACTGGATCGAGCGGCGCTTCGCCGGATATTCGACCGAGGCGTCGTAGACCGGATAGCGCATGTAGAGACGATAGCCGGCCCGAGACGGGACGTAGAACTTGTGAAAGTTCACCCGGTTCGAGAAGACTGCGTTTCCATTTTCGTGACCGGCCTGAGTGACCAGGTCGGGTTGCGCTTGTACCGGCTCCAGCTGAGGACTGATTGAGCTGCGCCAGGGCGCTTTCATGATCGGCTCGATCGAGACGATCCGCTTGTAGGCGGTCGAAGGGATCGAAAATTTGCCCTTCCGAACGATCGTGTTGCAGAACAGCGAATAAGGCAGATGAGCTTTGATGAAGAGACGGAAGTAGCTTCCGTAGTTCTCCACCTTGGTGTCGGTCTCGGCTCCGTTGACGACCCACCGAGCGCGGCGAGCGGTTCGCTCTGCGGCACCGTTGGGGTACGGAAACTTGCCGTTGAGGAAGCAATGCGCCCGCGAACCACCCATGAACATGCGGTAGTCAGCGGTGGCGTTCTCCCATTCCTTCCAGGTTCGGACCTGCGGCAGCTTCTGCAGCCAGGACTCGCGCTGCTCCTTGGTCAGCGATGGACCGGAGAACAGCGTGCCCGGAGGCGTCTGCGCCTGCAGGAGCTTGCTGTCGATGAGATCGAGATAGGTCTCGATGCCCTTCAGCGTGCCCTTCAGACGGTGGTGCTTGATGGCGTTGGCGACGACGCTGCGGCGCTTGGTGATCGGCCAGCTCGAGTCCCAGAGGTCTACCGAGAGAGCCCACGCCAGGTAAGGCAGCAGGTTCTCCGGACACTCCCACGGGTTCCAGAGCAGCCGGATCGGGATGTCCAGATCAAGGAGGCGATCGACCTGGGAAGCCAGCGTCCGCTCGTACTCGGTCGCATTCGGCGCCAGGATGTGGTCCATCAGGCGCGTCGGATACTTCGCCATGTTACTCCACCCTGAGCTGCTGCGGCGTGATCGCGGCGCTTTCGATGATGACGCACTGATCGGTGCCGGCGACGACGTTCTCGGCCGGCGAGATCAGATCGACCGACTGCACGCCTTCCTGGTTGAGGGCGGAAATGATCGCGGACCTGGTCAGGTCCCGGCCGATCAGCGAAACGTTGTCCCGGACCTTCTGCAGCGCCTTGCCGATATCGGCCATGACCAGCGATGCGTCGGGGCCCGGATAGAGCCAGATGTTCGCGACGATCTGGGTGGTGATCGGCCTGACGGGCACGACGCTGACCACGTCGGTGAGCGGCCGAATGCCCCTCGAATTGATGCGGTCGCGGACCAGCAAGATGGTCGCCGTGGTCGGCACCGGATTGGATCCGCGCGCCATGACGGTGATCTTCACCCTGCCCCTGTCGTCCATCTTGACCGCGGTGGCGTCCCGGACATTGGTCGGGTCGGCGGAGAGTGCCTGGAAGATGTAGGCGCCTTCGGAGCCAGCGGTCGTGAACGCCTCGGGCGCGAGCTGGGCTCGGCGGCGCAGGCTGTCGTCGGTCTCGCCGGCAGCACGCTCGACGCCGAAGAAGGCGGCCAGGTTGTCGAGGTCGCCTCCCCTGGAAAAGGCCAGCATGACGGCGCGAGCCGCCGAGTTGATGCGGGCTCGCACCAGCATCTCGCCATAGGCCTGCGGTTCGAGAATGACGTTTGTCGGCGACTGTTCGAGCTTGACGGCAGCGGCGAGCGCCGGGTTTTTGGCGACGACCTCGTCTTGGTACCGCTTGAGCAGCACCTCGAAGTCGATGGTCTCAACGACGTCGGGCGGCGGCAGCCGCGCGAAGTCGATGTAAAGCGCGGGTGACTCGTAGTTCGGCATCAGGCCCTCGCCTTAGATTGTTGTTTTTGTTCTCTTGAGCTGCGCGTCGATCAGGTCGACGCCCTCAACGGTGATGGTGATCTCGCCGGACGAGTCGAATGCGTCGATCGACACACGGGACACCTTGAACTCCGGTTCGTAGGTGTTGATGGCGGAGATCGCCGCCATCATGCCGGTCATGAGGGTTTCCTCGTTGCCCGGCTTGTCCTGCATGTCGGTGAATTTCGATCCCCACCACAGACGCATCAGCCGAACGCCGATGCGCGTGGAGAGGATGGTCTCGATGGACTGCTTAATGCGTGGCCAGCCCTGAACGTATTCGCCCGTCTTCCGGTCGATATCGATCAGATGCTCAGTTGCCAACGCCATTCGCAGGAGCCTCCGTCACGACAGCGCCAGCGGCCGGAGCCGCGGCGGCCTTTGCCTTCTTGGCGGTGGGAGCCGGCTTGTCTTCGACCTTCGTCAGGGCGTGGCCCAGATACTTGGCCTGGCCTTCCGTGAGGGTCACGACCTTGCCCACGGGCTGCTTGAGCCCACCGAGCCAGATTTCCTTGTCGACCGTGTATTGCGGCATTGTTCTTGTTCCTTGTTACGAGATCTTGGCCCAGACGACCTGCGACGGGCCGGCGTCGGTCATGACGCGGTTCGTTGCCGCTTCCTTGGGGCCGGAGACGCCGAGGTTGACTCGGCCGTTGTTGATGTAGACCCAGCGCCCATCCACGCCGCAGGAGCACTCGGAAGCGCCCTTCACTTCGACGTAGTTTTCCTGGATGGTGACCTTGGTCTTGTCCTTGCCCTGGCTGAGCACGATGGCTGAGCCGTCAAGCTTGATGTTCGCCTTGTCCTCGCCGAACGAGACGTTCAGGTCGTTCTCGGTCCACTTGATGACCGCTGTCTTGTCCTTGAACTGGATCTTGACCTGATCCTTGTCCATGACGACGTCGGCCTTGGAGCCATCTTCGCCGTAGCGGAGATGGACCTTGTCCTCGTCCTGGCGGTAGTACGACTTCTTGTCGCCGACCGTCTTGACGATCTTTTCCTGGTCCGTCAGCACCTGCGTGGTGTCGGAGTGACCTTGCTCCTCGACCTGCGGGATCTTGCGAGAGGCCTGCTGCTTCTGGCCGGCGCCCTGCCCGTCAGCGCCAGCGGCTCCGCCCGGAGCCTGAAGGCTGCCGCCGTTGAGCACTGTCTGGACGGTCTGGACGATGTTGCCGACCGAGGTAAGGTTGGTCAGGCCCTGCAGCTGCGCGAGCTGGCCGAGGTTGGCGAAGCCCGACATGTTGCTGATGTTGATCAGGCTGCTGATCTGGCTGAAGTCGCCGATGTTGGCGAGGTTCAGGTTGGCGAGGCCGCCCATGTTGCCGAGGTTGCCGATCGCGCTGGTGAAGTTCGACATGTCCAGCCCGTTCAGGCCAGCCATTCCAGCGAGACCGCCGAGATCACCCATGGCGTCCATGTTGGCGCCCTTCTTCTGGATGATCAGGTGGTGCAGGTTCTTCGCGACCCGCTGCCAGGTGCTGTACTTGTCGTTGCCGCCCTGCTGGCCGCTGCCCTCAGTGGACGCGCCGCCGGCACCGCCGGATGAGCCACCTTGCTGGCTGTTCTTCTGATCCTCTTCGTCCTCGACCAGGTGGACGACTTCGTCCGGCTTGTCGTGGGGCGACGGGGTCTCGGGGCCGTAGTGATAGGGCTCGGCCGTCGCCAGCTCCATCATGCCGTTGACGCCGCGGAGCAGCGCGTACTGGCCCTTCTTCGGAGGGACCGACGACTTGATGGTGCCGTGTGAGAAGCTCTTCCACGGTTGCCAATCACTCTTCACGGTGTCGCCGCGCTTGCCGCCCGAGCCGCTTGGGGTGTCGTCCTGCCCGTCGTTGAGCTTGACGTACCACCGCTGCTTCTCGAACTTGACGTCGACGATTTTACCGAGCCGCTCCTTGCCTTGGATCTTGCGTTCAAGATCCTGCATGCGCCGCTCCATCGCGTGTAGAGCGCGCATGGCGGGTTAGTCCTCTGGGGTGATGTCCAGCGTTTCTTCGGCGTGGGCGCCGCTTGCCAGGTTGATCTGGCCGAGCGCCGTGACGTGGCTGCGGGGCACCTTGTTGATCCGTTCACCGTTGAGGAAGAAGTACGAGCGCTCGACTGATCGGTTCCGTCCGATCATCAAGTCGCTGGTCCACTCAACGATGCCGACGGCGATGCCTTCTCGTCGCAGCTCTGGCTGGCTGATGCGTTTGAAAATGACCTTCGTGGCGGGTGCCGCGTTGGGGTCGCCGAAGGTATTCAGGTTCGCCATGATGGCGATCTTCTCGACCAAGTCCCAGGCGTTCGCGTCCCCGTCCAGCTGGACGTAGCGGTTCTCGTCGATGATGACGACAACCACGCGAAGGCAGGCGTTCAGTTCGCCCGTCGAGTGGTGCTCGGTCGGGACATTCATGACTGCGACGCGAGCGCAAGGCGTCTTCAGCGTCCAGTCTGCAATGTCTTTCTCATCAAAGAGGCCATCGTACCAGTCGACGTTCTGCATCTCAGGCGCCGCGGCCTTGATGGCCTCGATGATGTTATTTCGGAAGTTGACGATCGCGCTCATTAGGTTGCCTTCAGGTGATCGCGGATCATCTTGCTGATGCGCCGCGCGTTCTCAGCGGAGAAGCCCATGAACGGGCGAGCTGGTGAGTGCGGCGTCGTCTTCTTCTTGTACTTGCCGCGGCTGTTCTTCACGCCGTCCTGCACGTACGAGCTATAGGGAGCGTCGGAGACGACCTGGAAGCCGTGGTTGTCGATCTCGCCAGTGTGGATGCCGCCGACGAGCTTGCCGGTCGCATACAGTGGCCAGTCAGTGCCCTTCAGCTTGATCGTGAGCGCCGCGAGGCCCGCCCACCTCTCTCCGGACGGGCTGGTCTGGGTCTTGTTGATGCGGTTCTGCGTCGAGCGGACCATGTACTCGGCAGCTTGCTGCCAGACCGGCTCCATGTGCTCCGCGTCCTGGAGGAGCTTGGTGATCCGCTTGTTCAGCTGAGCTAGAGACTCAGCATTCATCCTGACGCTGAAGGAAGGCATTACGCCCTACCGCAGTCGAACGACCCTCCGGAACGCTTGACGTTCGGGTTCGTCGTGGTGCTGGTGCCGTCGCCATTGTCGACGGTCTCCGGCGGCAGCCCGAGGCCGACCTTGCCGGTCGAGATCTTCTCAAGCAGCGCCAGCGCGTCCTCGTAGCGGACCCGCATTTCGTCCGTACGCCCGCCGCGCCCGAGCGCGATCTTGTAGACCGCGATGTCGATCGCGCAGTTCTTCACCACGCCGGGCGTGGGAACTACCGGGATCGTGTACTGGGCGGACAGGTAGGCGTCACAAATCTCGTCGGCAGCCAGAAGCCCCTTGTCAACAACGAGAGGGTCTGGCGTGCCGTCACGGTCGTAGTCAGCGATCTTGACGAGGAGATCGGTGCCGTAAAGCTCGTCGATGTCTTCCTTCGTCGCGTATCCCATGACCACTCCTGCCGATTACTCGGACTTCTTCTTGGCGGTCTTGCCGCCCTTCTTCTTCGGCGTTGCGGGCTTACCCTCCGTGTCGGGGGTCTCTTCGCTGTCGCCCTCGCCTTCGTCGCCGGCTTCATCGCCGGTTTCGTCAGCGGAATTGTCTTCGGTATTCGTCTCCGCGCCCTGCTCCTCGACGGCCTCGGGGGCGGTCTCGGTCGCAGCCGGCTCGACGGGCTCGACAGGAGCGACCGGCTCCGGGGATGCCTCGGCATTGCCGTGCAGGTTGGCGAAGCGTGCGGCACGGACCTCGTCCGTCACGAGCTTACGGATGCGACGCTTGTAGTTCGCGGTCGCTTCACGGGTTCGAAAGCCTTTTGCTCCGAGCATTCTTGATCTCCAGACTCACAAAGAACCCTCCCCAGCTGCGAGAGCCAGGGAGGGTTTTGTGTTTCAGCTGTTAACCGTCAGAGGGCTGACGATTAGGCGGCCAGCTTGTGCTTGAACGCCACGATGCGGACGATCTTCGCGTCGTAGACGCGCTTCCAGTTCGCGACGTCGGCCAGCTCGGTGTTCGACGGGGTCACGCCGACCTGGTTCGCGCCGAGCCACTTGACGCCACGCGGATGCATGACCCACTGGCGGCGGTTCACGATGTACTCCTGGCCCATGCCCTTCAGAGCCTGGCGCTCGACTTCCACCGGCACCTTCGGCGACTTCTCGCCGAAACCGATCGCGCCGGGGCCGAAGATGTAGGTGGTGAACACGCGGTTCGCACCAGCACCGGTCACCGGCATGCCGTCGTCGACGATGACGGTCTTGCCGAGGTAGGTCGGGACCGTCAGCTTGCCCTGGGAGTCGGGCACGAAGTCGATCAGGTCGGCCTTCACCATCGCCTTCAGGGTCAGCGAGTGGACGGCCACGGCGTTCAGACCGCCCTGCTCGTCGCCGAGCAAGAAGGCCGCGTCGATGAACGAGTCGGCGTCGAAGTTCTCGGCACCGCCGGTCAGCGCGGAGATGTCGTTGACGTTGGCCGCCATGTCGGTCGAGCCCATGGCACCGGCCAGGGTCGCGAGCAGAGCGGTCTGCATGCGCTTGTTCCACCAGTCGGCGAAACGGTTGGCGATCGCGTCGATCGGGTCCGCGCCGGACAGGTCGGCCGCGAGGTCGGTCGAGCCGAACGCCTTACCGCGCAGCAGCTTCACGGCCACGTCTTGGCCGGTCGTCATCTTGCTGACGGTCAGGTCGGTCGTGTCGTCGAGGATCTGCTCGGCGTCCGACGCATCGAGGTCGTTGAAGTACGGCATGTTGACCGTCTTGCCTTCGATCTCGGAGTCGATGACGCTCGACAGGTCGGTGATGATGCCCGACTGGAACAGCTCGGACTTCTGCGTCGACAGAACCTGGACGTACTTGTTGAACTTGGTCGGGACGATCATGTCCGCGAGACGGGTCTCAGTCATTTCTCACTCTTGAGTTTGACTGGCCTTTGCCCTCTTTGGGTGCAGCTTTTTGCATTCATGCAAACGCCGGGGCGCGAACGTCCCGGCGGTTGCGAAGAATGAGCGTGTTGGGGTGTTAGTCCGTGACGCCGGCTGCAGCCTTGAGCTGCTTGGCCAGTTCGGGTTTGGTGTTTTCCAGCACCATCTGCTGGGTGATGTTGCGCGTTTCCTTGGCCCAGGGGTTCACGACCCCGCCGGCCGGCGGATTGCTGGGGGTGTTGGGGTTGGTCCCCAGGCCGCGCTTCTCGTCAGGCTTGAAGAGAGCGGCGCGGCTCTCGCGGATCTCAGCGACGAGATCAGCGACGGTGAACGCGGTGCCCGCGTGGTCCTTGATGCGCGGGTTGCCGTTGGCGTCGATGACATCGACGACGACATTCCCGTCCTTCATGGACGTGCGGACGAACTTGCTCACCAGGAGTTCGACGGCATCCCGCGCGTCGTCCAGTGGGTTGGCTTTTGCGACCTCGGACTTGATCTGGCTGTCGCCCATCAAAGTCTTCAGTTGCCCCGTCAGGCTGTTGTTCGCCGTCTCCAGGTTCTTGACCGTGGTGGTCAGCTCGGTCTCACGCACAGTCCACTGTGCCTGGAGTTGACCCTTGAGGGTCTCGACCTTGGTGTTGGCGATCTGCTCAGCCTCTTTCGTGGGATCGAGTGCGGACAGTCGTGCCGCCGTTTCAACCGCGGTCTTCGCGGCTTCCGGCGTGATGTCTCCGAAGGCGGTGACACGCTCGATCGCGGTGCGAGCCGCGGCGGCGTCGAGGCCTTCGTAGGGCTTCAGCTGCGCCTGGAGCACGGAAACGTTGTTGCGTTCCGCACCGAGCGCCGTCTTCAGGCCCTGGGTGTTGTCGAGTTGGAAACCGTCGACCGGCGTGACGTTCAGGAAGAACTTCCCGTCCTTCTGCACGTAGTAGCCGCGGAGGCCCTCGTCGAGTTCATTGAGATCAGTAACGACTGCTTTGAGCATATCCATCCCGGAAATGCGGGGCATCCCGCCCCTCGTGATAAAAGGACCCCATGGCGTCCCGCCGTGTGGTCCGGTGAATCCCCCAGGAGCGGGGGAATCGAAGTTGCCAGCAGCGATCGGTCGAGGTCCCATCCCGGGAGGCTCGGTTGATCGGTGCTGGCGAATTGGGTGAGCCGCTGAGCGGCCCAAGAGTTCTGTCCGCCCTTGGCGGATGAACGAGACTGGCTGGCACGGCAGGTCTCGAACCTGCGACACCCTCGTTAACAGCGAGGTGCTCTACCGGCTGAGCTACATGCCAAGAAGTTGTTCAGCGGCGGCGCGGGCGTGCGGCGCGCTCTTTGGTATCTCTGCCCGTCTTGTGCAGGATGCGAGCTGAGACCGCTGAAATCGCGCTCTACCGGAGGAATCCAGGAGCGCGCGAACCCACGACGCAAAAAGACCCGCCAGGCGATTGATCCTGGCGGGCTAGAAGTCGGAGTGAGATTGGTGTTGAGCGGGCACCCATACGGTGTGCCTATGATCTCGCAGGCAGAGCCTAATCGAGCGCTCAGGCAGCCAGAGAAATTTCCTCCACGGGAGTGAAGTCCCGCTCGAAGGCCTCGGGCTTCTCGAACCCGATCGAATTGTCAGCGTAGAAGACGACGATGTCGCCCGCGGCGCAGGACTGCACGCCGAACGGTGTGCTGTAAGTCAGACCGCCCAGGCTGTTCATCTCCAGCTCACCCGATTGGATCCGGGTCACCAGCCATTGCGGCGGCGTCTCGTCAGCGGCTTGACCCCAGAGTGGCAGGCGGAAGGCTTGGACGAGGTTTTTGCTGAGGAAGAGCTGCACGGTCACTCCATTTGCATTCAAGCAAATCTATACGCATGATATGGGGTTTCTGTCAAGCCCAACCCCAAGAAAAATGCAAATCAGTGCTTGCCGAAGAAAAGCCAGATCAGCCACAGCGCAAACAGGGCGGGAACCGCCTTCCCGAGCAGGAAGGCCAGCCCGACGTTGCGAGCCATCCTGACATCTCCTGCTATCTGCTGGACGTGTTTGTCGCTGGGCGGAGCACCCAATACCTCCGGCCGCGGAAGGCTGCCGGAGGGCATCGGAGGATCGTCGTCAGGTGACAAGTACGGGGCCGGGAGGCCTTTCGCCCGCGCTTCCAGGTTCAGAATGTGCTGCCACTTTGGGATCTTTCGCGCCATGCTTGACCTTCTTCTTGCCCTTGACCGTGAACTTGGGCTCGAAGCAGATCGGGCAGCAGTAGTACTCGTCCCCGACCAGCTTATCGAACAGAACCACGGACTTCGGGATCATCCGCACAAGCTCGCGCACCAGCGTGCCCTGCTTCAATGAGCAGGGCTCGCAGAAATATTGCTCGGCTTTCAGTTCCAGTACGATCTCAGCCATGGGACGCGCCACCTACCATGTGCATTTGCACCCGTCAATCAGATTTGCTTTTTGGGCCGATCCTGATTGTTGGGGAAATCAAACGTCTTCGGGGTACCCCCGGTTCCGTTTGCAGGCGTGTTGCTGTTGGCCGCTGCCGGGTCCGTCGTCTTCGACGGGGCGGCGGCTGGGTCGGTGGCGCTGGCGTTCGGATCGGTGCCGGCCGTGAGGGCCTGGTCGATCGCTGCCAGGGCGGTCAGCTCGTTCTGAATGTTGAAATCGTCGCCGAGCAGGTTCCGCTTGTAGACTTCGCGCAACAGGGTCTCTCGCGAGATGCCGCGCTTCTCGTACATGGCGACGAGCTGCTTCACCTCCTCGATTCGATCCTTGGTGTTCGAGAACTCGGTGTTCAGGATCACCTGGACCTGGCTGTAGTCCTTGCCGGTCCACTGCCCCATGAACTTGATCGCCTTCTCCAGCGCGTCCTGGCAGTTGATCGCCATGTCGTGGACGACGGAGTGGACCCGCGTTTCCTGGATGTCGCGCTCGTTCTGCGGCACGTACTGACGGTGCGTGCCCGTGACCGGGTTGAGCGCCATCATGTCCATCTGCATTTCGAGCTTGTCGAGATCCTTGGCGCCGCTCTCGATCGCCGTGCCGCGGGGCTCGACGTAGTACCAGCGGCCATTGGCTTCCGGCGCGTAGAGCACCTTGTAGGGGCCGATCGCGAACTGCTTCTCGTCTTCCGGGTCGATCTGGACGCCGGAGCACGCCAGCATCGGGAAGCGCGCCGCCGACAGGATCGACCGCTGGTCCGAGCTGGAGATCCAGTGCTCGATCTGCTTGTAGGCGAGATCGATGAAGATCGGCCGAGCCAGGTAGTCGGCTTCCTTTTCGCCGGCATACATGGTCACGAAGGGAACTTCGGCCATGTTCTGCAGCGGGGTCTCTTCGATGAAGTCCCAGTTCGAGCCGCCGGACTGAGCCTTCTGCTCCCAGAGCTGCACGATGCCCGACGTCTTGGTCGGGTCAATCTCGATCACGCGGATCTGGTTGTAGAGCACCTCCTTGAAGCCGTCGCGCTCGGCGCGCTGGCTGCGGATGCGGACGTGGACGGTCTTGGTGTCGCCGCCGACATACATGTCGTAGGCAGCTGCCACGTCGTCGACCTTGTACATCTTCATGAAGGGGCGAGCGCCGGATGCCTTCTGATCGGCGAGGCTCTTCATGTTGTAGGTATCGGGATGGTCCACCAGAAGGTGGCACATGCCGTCGAGCATCGAGTTGTTGAAATACTGGTGCCCGAAGATGTGCAGGTGGTTGCCCTGCAAATCGATGTCTTGGGTCCACAGATCGAGGTCAGGATCGCCGTTCTGGACCTTCAGCAGGGTTCGGAAGGGCTTGGCGGAAGCCGCATCCACGGCCTCCCTGAGCTTGTTGAGAGCGAACGTGGAAGCCAGTCGTGCCTGGTACCGGGTGTCCGACTCCTTCTCGTATTGCGGAAGGAAGGTGGCGCCCTGTGCCCGCATGGTCTCCGTGCCGCCGTAGACGGCGCGGAGCATCGCGGTGCGGATCTGCATCGTTTCCGCGGCAGACGAGAGCTGCCCGGGATTACCCGTCTTGGGGGACGGGGTGTATTTGATCTGAGTGTCGGCCATTTCTTGGGGACGTCCTGACTTTACCAGTCAAGGATCGCGGCCTTGCGAGGTCCGAGGAGTTCGTTGAAGGCGTCGGACGCTGCGTCCACCTGGTCATCATGGGTGCCAAGCGGGAACATTTCCAACTCATCGGTGAAGCACTCATTCCAGTGCGCCTTCACCATCTTCACGTTGCGACCTTCGCACTGCGCAGCGAACGCTGCAGCGCGGGTCTCCTTCGAGCCTGTGGGGCGGATTGCCTTGATGCGATAGCCGGCGAGCCGGCGGATGAAATTCTGGGCCTGGCTCTTGCCGGCCTGGCCCGGGTCTTGCGGGATGACGATCTGGACCGAGTGTCCGTCGCTGCGCGCGGTGTCGAAGATCTTCTTCTCGACTTCGAGCGCGGAGCCGCGGAAGCGGATCACGTTCTCGATGTAGAAGATGCCGTTCATGTCCTTCGACATCAGGACGCCGACCGTGTAGTCGCCGTCAGCTGTCGCGGCCAAATCCCATGCGCGCACGCGGACGCGGCGGGCCGGCATCTCGCCGGGCTGCTCGAACCAGGCGGCGCTGAACATGCCGCCGTCGTCGGCCATCGGCTGCTGCTGGTAGAGAGCAGCGAAAGACCGTTCGCCCAGAACGTCCATGCGGTCGGTGAGAGCCGCATAGGAGAACCGGTTCGGCGCCAACGGCTCGTTCGGTTTTCGTCCGAGGGCGTCGCCGGGGACCGTGCCATCGTCGTTGAGGATCAGATCCTCGGTGCCGTCCTCGCGCTTGATCTTCTTGGTGTAGGGCAGTGCCGGCAGGTACAGGATGTCCCACGGCAAACCCTTGCCTGACTGCGCCAGGTCGACCAGGCGGCCGGCGATGTCGTCGTAGTGCCACCGCGTCAGCGTGAGGACGATTGCGGCGTCCTCTTCGAGACGGGTGTAAACGACGTCGCGGTACCAGTCCCACTGGTCCTGACGGAATGAGGCGGAGTTGGCGTCCTTGCGGTCCTTGATCGGATCGTCGATCAGGAACAGGTTTGCACCCTTACCGGTGGTACCGGTGCCGACGCCGACCGCGAAGTATTTGCCGCCCTTCTCCAGCTCCCATTCATCGGCAGCGCGATTGTCGGAGCGGATCTTGGCGTCCGGGAAGAGCGTCTTGAACTCTTTGCCCTGGACGATGTTGCGGACGTCGCGGCCGAAGGTCGTTGCGAAGTCGCCGTTGTACGATGCCGAGATGACGTTCTTCTCGGGGTTCCTCGCCATGTACCAGGCGGGAAAGCGGCGGGTGGACAGCTCCGACTTGCCGTGTCGCGGCGGAGCGAACAGCATCAGTCGCTTGATCTCGCCGCGCTCGACCGCTTCCAGCTTCTGGGCAACCAGGTGGTGGAACGGGTCGGCGTAGTATTTGTGGAGCGTGTACTCAGTGAAGTCGATGAGGTGCTCGCGGCCCCTCCGACGACGCAGGAGTTCGGCCGCCGCCTCCTCCGGGGAGACGTCGATCAGGTTGTTCATTTTGTTCTTGTTGTTGAGATGGAGCGGCGCGGCGGAATCGAACCGCCGTCTTGGCGAGCGACGCAGAAAGGTTGATCAGACCCACCGCTGCCGCCGTTGCGAACCGGTCACCGCGAAAAGAGGACCCCACGCCCTCTGGCCAAGAGGATCGTCCTGTTGATTCAGGACTTCGTATTGCGGTCGATCTGACTGCTCTTGCAGGCTGCTACGTGCGACTTAGTCCGCGCCCTCGTGGAAGGTTCTTTGGCGGATACCCCTTACCGAGACCAGTTTCGGCACAGGCAGTCAGATGCGATCCCGTCGGGGTTCTTGTTTGCTGGATTAGAACTTGAAGCCCGGCGCCTGGATCTCCAGGTCGGCCTTGCTGCTGGAGCGGACGGCGACTTCCACGAAGGCGGTCGGAGCGCCATTAACGGTCGGGTCGCCGTAGAACTTGACGATGCGGAGCCACTTCCCGTCCGTGTCCTGAACGAGGTCGGACACGGTGACGAGACGGGCATCTTCCACCTGCAGTTTCTGGTGGACGATCGAGATCGAAGACATGAGCTGCTCCTTAGACGATGTGCAGCTTGGCTGCGTCGTATTGGGCGAACACGCCCTTCTCCCAGAACCCGACCTTGCCGCGCATGGTGAAGGAATCGCCGGTCTTGGCGTAGTTGGCGAACGACGTCGCGGCTGCCTCGACGTACTCGGTGGCGCGCTCGTCGAGCTTCGGGATGTCGATCAGCGCGGTGCCGATCTTCAGGGCGTCGGTTGACACGTTGAGGCCGGCGAAGAACGCGGCGTCGTTGGTGTGGTTCTTGACGATGAAGTGGCGGGAACCCGTGAGGATCTTGGCGGCGCCTTCGATCTCGCTCAGCGACTGGACGGTGCTGCCGACGACGTGCATGACGGTCACGTTCATCTTGCCGTCTTCGACCATGGCGAGCAGACCGATCTCGCTGAGCAGGGTCAGCGTGGGGGTCAGCAAGCCGGCCTGGATGTCGATCACGGTGACCGGGCTGCTGGGCAGCGCGTCGAACACCTTGATCTGGCCGTCCGAGCTGGACAGGTCGATCACTTCCGTCACGTCGGGATGGAAGCGCTTGAGATTGCCCTCGGGCATCTGCGTGTCGATCGCTCGGGCTTCGACGCCCTGAGCCTTGAAGTAGTCGAGCACGGTTCGTGCCACGACGGTCTTGCCGACACCGCCTTTATCGGCGCCGACGATTACCAGGTGGGGAAGTCCCATCTTGAGTTCCTCTTTGGGAGTTTGGATTTGGATCGGCGGAGGGTCCGGCTGGATCTCTCGCTTCACTTCGGAGAAGTTTCGCGCCTGCTGCTGGCTCATCTCCAAAAGTTCACGCCGTTGCTGGCGGATGCTTTCGGAGACGCCCATGGCGCCGCGCCTGTCGACAGCCATCGGTCACTCGCTAGTTCGGGGTGCCGTAGGTGTCGTACAGCTCCGGTAGCAGCCCCATGTTCGAGAGCACCTGAAGGACGGTCTTGGCGGCGGTCTCATCGCCCCGGATGGGGATCAGGGACTCGCGGGCGAACACGTCGTCGAACAGGCGCTGGTCGATCGCCCTCGCCTCCTCCTCGGTCTGCTTGCGACCGTACGGCTGGTACGGCTTCACGCGCTCGATGATGAAGTTGAGGTTGTTGTAGCTGTTGAACAGGCTGCGAGCTGACTGCTCCACTGCGTGGCGCTCGCGCTCATCGGAAACATAGGCGACACCGAGCAGCAGCGGAGAGTCGGTCACGATGAAGTCGACCTTGCCGACGAGGCGCCGCTGCCGGCGCTCCTGCTCAGCCGTGACGTAGAGCTGGCGCTTCAGATCGCTCCAGTTCTCGTCGTAGGTCAGCTCCTTGGCGAACTCCGTCACCAGCTCGCAGCGGACGTTGAGGAGCTTCAGGAGGAAGAACACACCTGCAGCGGTGGTGCTCTTGCCGGCTCCGGGGCCGCCGATGAGATTGATGACGAAGCTCATGTTGCCTCAGTGAACGGTGTCTGACTTCTTTGCCGGCGGCTGCCGCGGTGATGCGGCCTGGCCCGCGATCTCGAGGAGCTGGTCCTCGGTCATCTCGTTGGCCGGCTTGGTGACGTTGAGGTTGGTGGTGTTCTCGTCCTTCTGGCCGAGGTAGTTCTTGCCCAGGAAGATCGCGGCGGGCGCGTTCTTGTCGGCGAGTGCCAACTGCTTGCGGCGGAGCGAGACCTTCGCGTGCATCAGGCCGTCGTCCCAAACCTCACGAGCTTCGGGATATTCGCCGAGGAAGGTCGAGAAGGTCTTCTTGCAGACGCCCAACACGGCGGCGGCTTCTTCCTGGGTGCAGAACAGCTTGCCCAGCTCGCCGAGCGTTCGGAGCGTCACTTCGTCCGGCTGGAGCTTGGTGTTGCGGCGCTTGATCGGCTCGGCAAGCACCTCGTCGAGGAAGGCAGTCTCCTCGCCTTCCTTCTTGGCGGCAGCCTCTGCAGCGGCCTTGCGCGCAGCAGCTTCCTCCTTCGTCGGGCGACCCCGACGACGCGGCGTGTCAGTCATGTGCTTTTCTTCTTGTTATTGGGGCGTCGTGACGATGTCGTCTTCGTCCATGTCACGCAGATCGAGAGTGACGTACAGGCCATCCGGTGGCATGACCAAACCGATCACGACAGCCTCCTCCGGGTCCTCTGTGTAGTCGCCGAACTTGTCGTAGAAGTCGGTGATCGGGACGACGAAGCCGTGGTCGTGGACAGCGACGCGGTTCTGCAGATCGAACCGGTAGCCCATCAGTCTCGCAGGCCGGGGAAAGCCAGGTCGACCCACTTCAGGATCTCCTGCTTCGGCGCAGCTCCCGTCTTCATTGATGTGACGATGCCGTCCTCGACGGCGACGAGCGCCGGCACCTGGCCGACCTTGAAGCGCTGGGTGGCGGCCACGCAGTGCTCGACATCGGCCTTGACGAAGGTGACCTTGCCGGCCAGCTCCTTCTCGATCGCGTCCAGCGTCGGCGTCATCGCCTTGCACGGCTGGCACCAGCGTGCCTCGAACTTGATGACTACCGGCCCCTCGGCTTGGAGAACGTCGGCGGGGAACGAGCTGTCGGTAACGGATTTCATCGGGAGAAGATCTTCTTGAGTGAGGAGATGCCCGCCACACCGCAGATCGTCAGGACGATTTGTTCCTGCATGGTGTTGTAGGGCGCGGGGAGCGCGGCAATCTTCCAGCTGCCGACCTCATGGCCGAGCAGCGGGATCGAGTCGAAGACGACTGCCGCAACGTGAAAGAACAGGACGGCGAAGGCGACCGGCACCATCCAGGCGGTGAACCAGTGCTCCCGATCGTCCTTGCGCATGTCGGCCGCCATGCGGGCGACCTCGACCTTGTAGCGCAGCTCGGCGACATTCAGCTGGACGTCGCCGCCGACCGCGGTCTTGAATTTCTCAAGGTCTGCGTCGGTCTTCTTGTTCAGCCAGTCGAGGAACGAGGTCCCGAACTTGGGCAAGATGCCCATGATGATTGAGAACAGCATTGCGGTCCTTGAAACGGAAAAGGCCGCCCCGAAGGACGGCCTGGTTGGTGTGCGTTGTGCGGTCTCAGACGATGGACGCGGCCAGGATGAAGAGCTGGTCCAACTCCTCATCGGTTTTTCCGAGAGCGAACTTGCAGGCCAGGATGAGCGGATTGGTCCGCTCGATCTGGGTGGCATAGTTCCAGCTATCCTGGACGGTGATGTCCTGACTGTTGACGTAGTCTTCGACTTGCTGGCGCAAGCCGATCTGGTAGAGCGCCAGCCGGATCTGCCGAGGCGTCACCAACTGCGGCACGACTGGCGTCGCAAGGTAGGCATCCACCTCCGCCTGCGTCGGCACGGCCTGCTCTGTATCGAGCCATTCGAGTTCGGCGAGGGTATCGCCGCGGAGTACCCATTGGGCTCCGGGGCGAAGCTCAGACAAAGCTGCTGCAAGAGACGTCATCGGCGCACCGTCATGATGGAGTTAGATTTGTAGGCATAGGAGCCCGTCCCGGACCCAACCTGACCCCACATCGAGATGATCACTGCCTGATCGGTAGCGTTCTGGAGCGTCCAGGAATTGCTCATCGAGCGCGCGTATGAGACCGTGTCCTGATGCATGTACTGCTGCAGTCCATAGTAGGTGCCGAAGCTGTTGCCCCAGCCAGCGATCAGATACGTCAGCGACCCGAGCGTGTTATTGAAACACGAACACGAGATCGTCTGATGGAACTGCTCATTCGCCCACAGCAACGCAAAGCATCGGACTGCCGAATCCAGCTCGATCGGCGTGCCTGATGTCGTCGCCACCGTGGTCGACGAGTACCTCGCCAAGATAACGCCCGTCTCATTGAACCAGGACCGGACCCAGCGCGTGTCGGGCTGGTCGAAGAACTGGCTCGATGCGCCAGTAAAAACCATGCCGACGAGCGTGTACACTTCGCCGCCAGCGGTATTCATCACCTCGACGCCGACACTGCCGGCGGAAGAGCTGGTGATGTGCCCCGTCAGGCTCTGCTGCAGCGTCAGGGTGCTGCCAACGATCTTGATGTAGATGTAGTACAGCGTGTTAGCCGCAAATCCCGAGTTGGTCAGCGTGATGCCGGCCGCAGGGATCTGGTACAGCTGACCATTGATCTTGATCAGGTTGCCGTTGAACGGGATCAGCTTGAGCGATGTCGAGCTGACCATGGTCAGCTTGCATTGTCCGATAGCACCAGGCAACAGAAAGTCGACCCACACGGTACCGTTCCAGTACCGCATGGTCAGCGACGTGGTGTTGAAGTAGAAGTCACCAGAACCCTTGGCCGCGCCAAGAGGATCGGTCGCAGGATCGGTCGCCTGAGCGCCGTAATACGTGCCCCTGAGGTTGTTGTAGGCGTTCAGCGCATTCGTGTAGCTTGCCTGCGCATTGTCTGCATAGGTTGATGCATTCGAAGCGGACGTAGCCGCTGCCGACTTGCTCGTCGCGGCATTGCTTTCCGACAACGCTGCAGCCGTAGCCGAATTGGATGCGGCGGTCGCGTTGTTGGCCGCATTGGTCTCAGACGTGCCGGCAGCGGTGGCATGAGTCGCAGCCGACTGCTCGCTTGTTGCAGCGGCAGCCGCTTTATTGGTCGCGGTAGTCGCGCTGGCAGCCGCATTGCTCTCGCTGGTCGCCGCGTTCGTCTTGGACGTCGCCGCCGCAGCAGCAGAATCCGATGCGCTGGCCACCACGGTGGTGGCGGTCGATGCCGCCTGCTCTGCCGCTATCTTGCTCGTGAGCGCAGACGCTTCGCTGGCAGCTGCCGCTGTGGCGCTGTCGCTGGCGTCCTGTTTGTGAGCTGCAGCCGCATTCTCCGAGGCCAGCGCCCTGTCCGCTGCGTCCGAGGCCGTGGCCGCGGAGGCCGTCGAGCTTGCCGCGTTGGCTGCGGTCAGCTGAGCCAGCGATGGATCGCCAGGGTCGCCCGGAGGCCCTTGCTCGCCTGCTGGCCCCTGCGGACCAGCCTCACCCTTCGGGCCTGCCGGACCAGTCTTGCCTTCCGGACCTCGGAACGGGCCGATGTCAATCCAGGCGCCATTCGTCCAGGCCCAGCCGTGTCCGGTGTCCTGGGCAAGATAGACGTCATTGCCTTCGGCGGCGGCCGGCGGAAGATCGAACACGGTAGCGACGATGCCGGCGAGCCGGATGCCGCGGCCGACGTCGCCCTGCGGTCCTCGCGCGCCTTGCGCTCCAGCGGGTCCACGAAGGCCCTGCTCGCCGGGATCACCCTTGAAGCTCGGGAACATGTCCCGCAGCTGGGTGAGCGAAACCGTCTTGCCGATGTTGTTGATGTAGATCTCGATCTTGACGTCGTCTTCGCTCGGACCGCCCGGAACGCCGACCGGCGGCTGACCATCGGCCAGCGCGATCTGCTTGTTCAGTAGGAAGTACTTCGCGCCCCCGGGCGTGAGGGTGACGATCGAGTTCACATCGTAGAAATCCGTGCCGATGGTGATCCCGCTGAGGGAAATAACGCGATAGCGCGACGTGCTCATCGTTTCTTCTTTTTGTTGTTGGCACCGGTGGCTCAGGCCTCTTCGGCCACGAACTCCGGGCGTGCGTTGGGACGCCACGGTTTGCCGCGGCGCTTGTAATTCTGGTTTCGGCTTCGCTCGTATTCCGCAGATGCGGCCTTGCACTCGTCGCAGCGGCAGCCGTTCCGATATTTCGCGAGCGAGCCGCATGGCGACCGTTTCTTCCGCGCCAATGAGACGTTGCAGCTGTGATGGCTGAAGCTGATGTTGTTCAGGTCGAAGAACATCTGCTTCGGGTCTTCGCTATCGAGCCATGGCGTCTTGTGCTCGATCGAGAAGTCTTCCCGCGTCATTGGCATCGAGCAGTGAAAGCAGCAGTTCTTCCCGGTCTCAATGATCAATGAGAATAGGATGTCTTTGACCAGTCGATTGGACGCCGTACCGATCGGCATGCCGAGCTGATCGGCCTTCTTCTGCGACATAGCTTCTAAAAGTGGTTGGCATCGGTGGCTGGAGTCGAACCAGCGGACTTCGGTTTTGGAGACCGTGCCACCACCACTGGCTCACCGATGCAGAATGGAGCCCCTACCCGATTTCTTCACGCGACGGATTGCCCAGTCGTCGGGACGCCTATCTTGGGGATGGCGTGCGCCTTGCGGCTTTTGGTTCGGTCGGCGGGTTGCCCATGTGCCCGCATCTCTTCCGATTGCTCGTACTTTGCCGCCTTCCCTACGTGCTTCTCAGGATCAGCGGCGTGGCGGGAGGCCGTTCCGCCCTCGACCGAATTGAAGAGGATGGCCTTCGCCAGGCCTTGCCTGCTGCTCCTCGACAGCGCCCACCCTCCCGCGAGATCACGAGACCATCTGTGATCCGGGTGGCCCAGGGGAGCGTCACACGCGCGCATGGTCAGTGCGGGCGCTTGTCGTGAGCAACGATCCTGGGGCTCCATTGGTGCCCGCCACAACAGACGGTGGCGGGCTGTGCTCGCAACAGCGAGCGCTCGGCTTGGCACATGGCCCCATTTAACCAGCCACCCCTATGTCATCAGGTGACGATCGGCTGGCACCGAGGAAAAGCTCTGGCTTTGTTCGACCCGCACTTCGGGCCACCGCCCCTTGCGGGGTTGGAGGTTACCAGCAACCAAAAGGCCGATCGCGCGATCGACCTATCCACGGCCTGCAGTTCGGCTTACGGGGTCCAGACTACTGCGAGCAGAACTGGTGAGCCCACCGTGGGGGAAAGATAAACAAGAGCGGCGCACCTCGTGTCGGATTACAGGGCTCGTCGGGCACCATCGCCATCGCGCAGTTCCTGCGCTGGACGCATGTCGCGTCACCGCTCTTGGGGGTATAATAGTTGGCTCGTGACCGTCGCCATCCCGCAGGACGACGACTCGGATCCTTTCGACCTCGATCTGCATCACGCTGATCTCAAACGGTCGTCGGCGACTTACCATGGACCTCTTCGCCGATAGGCTGTGCGCTATAACGCCGCCGCGTGCCATCACGAGCCAAACAGGTGGGGCGCGTCCAATCCAGAAGTCGACGAGCCTATGCCTCAACTGCATCGCGTTGACGGGGATCAGCCGTTCCTCCTCAGAGGCCGCTTTGAAGAATTACGAGGACTACGGGGCTACTGGCTTACCCGTTAGAGCCGACACCGTTGCCGGTGCGGTACGCCACCTGTTCGTGGAACGTCTCATGTCCGGAAAAGTGTTTCCAAAAACGGGCAACTTTTTTCCGCAAGAGAACGTAAAGAGAAAGTGCCCGATGTTTTGCAGCTGAGCTGATTTGTCATCGGGCGCGGCGGGGTAAAGGAGGAGAACCCCCCGCCGCAGGCCGGGCCGAGCAGTCGGTCAGGGCTCATTGTCCCTGCTCCCTGTTCTGTGCTCCGGGGATGGTGATTACAGCGTCGGAACGTAGGCGTTGGCGTTGACGCCGGTCTCGACCTGGATGTCGGTCAGCAGCCGCGTGTTCGCGACAGCGCCGAGGTAGCTCTGCGCGCGAGCCGAGTTGCCGGCCGTGCAACCGTAGATGCCGACAGCAGCCGCAGCGGTCGCCGTTGCCGGCGCCGTGATGATCAGCCGATACCAGCCGTTGCCGGCGGGGACGGCCCTGGCAGTGACACCTGCGCCAACGGTCTGTACCGTTCCGTTCTGGAGGTCGAAGTTTGCGTACGCGGTGCTGCCGAATGCCGTGCTGCCGAACAGCAGCTGAACGAACTGCGCCGTCTCGTACTTTCCGTAGACCGAGAACGTGTAGGTCGTTCCCGAGACGAAGCTGATGTTCGCCGACGCCACGCTGTGGATGTTGGTCGAGGCCTGCTCGACGATCCGATCGGCCGTCATCGTGTTGTTGACGGGATCGAGCGTGACGTTCGGCGACTGCGTCGTCGCATTCAGCGTCCAGCTACCCAGCGCGTCAGACTTCGAAACCAGGTTGGTCGGCAGGACCGATGCCGGCGTCGACAGGACCGGGGTCGATCCTTGAGCGTTCGTCGCGGTTACCCGACAGACGATGTCGGTTCGTCCGACATCAGCGGCCTGGATCGTATATCCAACCGAGTTCGCCCCCGGGATATCGACCCCGCCCCTCACCCACTGAACGGGGTATTTCATCGGAAGGTCGCCGACCCACGATCCGAGCGCGACCTGAAGGGTGTTGCCCACCGTCCCCGTCGATCCGGAGATCGTCGGCACCGAGATGTTAGACGGCTTCACGCTGGCGACCGAGTAGGCTCGCGACGCGGCATTGACGCGCGTCGTGTAGCCGATGTTGGTCGTCGCGGGGTTCGTGTTGAAGTCGTACATGTGGTAGTCGCCCTTCAACCACAGTACGGAGTACTTGCTGCCGCGTCCGACAGGCACAACCGGGCGCACGTTTTCCTGCGTGAGATCGCTTACCCGCTGGCGGGTCCACGAGGCGCCGCCATTGATGGTGCGATACCTGAAGAGCTGCGAGTTGGCGGAGTTGCCGACCGAGATGTAAAGAACCCCTTCCTCGACGGTGTCGAAGAAAGAACCCGGACTGTAGTAGCCTTCAGTGAGGCCCTGGCCGTCCGTTATTTGCCCGCCGCGGGAGTCCGGAACTCCCATTCCTTGGCCGGCATCCACTTCCACCTTCGACCAGGCGGTGCCATTCCAGCGTGCGTAGTAACAACGGTGGTCGCTCGTCGAGACGAACCTCCAGAAGACGGCTTCGATGATGCCGTTCTGCCGGCGCTGAATGTGGGAGCACCACATATCGCCGAGATTGTCCGGAGCGCCTGACGTTGCGACAGGCGTGAAGTTCGTGAAGCCGATCATGGTCGAACCGTCGCCGAGCGCCGTTCCGCTCGAAGAGCGCCACTGGCCACCCTGATAGTAGGCATGGCGGACGTCGGTCTTCGTGCCTGCTTGCGGGCCGACCGCGTCGGTCATCAGGAGATCGATGCGATCGACGTTGTTCGAGGTGACCTTGTGGTAGATGCCCTGGGTGCCGGTACTCTGCGCCAGGCGCCTTTCAGCGGCCCACGTCGGCGCAGCTCCAATCGGACCTCCATCCACGGTCGGAGGCGCGACTGTAGCAATGTCGGATGAGGTCACCAGCGACAACGGACCAGAACTCGCGCCGTTGCGGTAGAACAGATAGAGCTTGTTGCTCTCGCCAGACAGGATCACCGGCGACGGATACGTCGCTTGCGCGGACGTATTGCCGAGATTGTATTCCTGCGACCAGCCCTGCGCCATCGTGCCGACGCCAACCGAGATGCGGAAATAAATCGGCGCGGCCACGCGGTGCGGGAAATAGAACACGATCAGTCGTCCGTCGGGACGCACAACGATCGTCGGATAGTCGTGGTCGTCGGCCCACCAGGCCGCGATCGTACTGGTCTGCATGACCTTGCTGATGACGGAGCCGCTCGCTTCGTCGACCTCGTAAAGCGTGGTGCGACCGGTGAGGACCGAGTTGTCGTCCGAACCGTTCGTGCCGAAGAACGTCTTTCCGTTCACGGACAGAGCACGAGGCTCGTGGAACCAGCACCAGGCGTCGGCGGCGCCGGCCGCTGCCTTTGAGAGGGCAACAGGCCCCATGAAGGGAAGAGGACTGACGCCACCGAGAAGCTCGGCACGTCGCTTTTGATTGTGCTCATGGAGCCGCATCGCGGCCCAGAGCGGGCGCGATATCCGTCGCGTCATTTTTTTCTTTCTTGTTTTTAGCTGACGTGTTCCTGCGGGATGCGCCAGTTCAGCGGCACCGTCGTGCAGGTCATGCAGATGTATGGAACGAGCTTCTCCAGCACCCAGTCGGTGTGAGCCTGTTCGACGCCTTCGCTCGGGCGCACGAGGCGCACGTTGGCGAACATCTTGTGGATCGGATCGCCATAGGCGATCGGCTCCCACTCCTCAGGCTTGAGGCCGAGCCAACGGATCATGGCTGCGGCATGCGTCTTCGATGACGCGACCATGGCGTTGAGCATGGCTATTCTTTCTGGGCGATCGCCCGGTCGATCCAGGCGTAGATTTCTGGATTGTCCCGGCGAGCCATGATCATGATCGGCGTCAGCCGGTTCACGACCGTCTCTTCTGCGGCTCGGCTCTTCAGCGAAGCAGCGTGCCAGCAGGCGTGATTGATCTCGTGCTCCAGCACTTCGGCGAAGCTCGAGTCCGGAAGGTCGTCACGCACGTAGATGATGAAGTTCAGTCGATTGCAGAGGCCCAGGCATTCCTGCTCCTCAGCCTCGGCCGCGTCCCAATGCACCAGCGTGTAAACGAAGATGCCGATCATGATCTTGGACGGCAGTTTGCGCCGATCGGGTAGCCGGCGCCGCGTCATGACAGGTCCGCCGCGGTGCAAGGCCGGATCATCTTCCGGAGCTGCCTTCCCTTCACCCAGATGATGTCCGGGTGCGCGTTCGCGCCGCTCCAGCCGCGAGCGGCAAGGAACGCCCGCACCTTCGCGGGATAGGTGTTGAACACCAGCAGCGACATTTCGGAGCCGTGCTCGACGATGTCGGGCTTGCCCTCTTCCCTCGTGATGACGGACGCCGAGTGGAAGCCGAGGACGGCATCCGGCGTTGCGCACACCAGCTCCGGCCGCAGCAGGCCGAGCATCAGGGTGCAGGCCGAGACGCACTCACCGGACAGGATGACCTTGGTCCTGGCGTCGCGCATGTCGGAGTATTTCTTGACGAACTCGACGATGACCCCGCCGGGATCATCCGTGATGAACGTGACGTTGTGGCCCGACTCGAACTGGACCGGCACGTCCTTGGCCGACGCTGGCGACAAGGCGCACAGCATCAGCACGCCCGCGAGGGCGAGTTGCAGCAGTTTCATTGGCGTGGCTTTTGGTGCGCGCCGGCTCAGCCGATGGCGAAGCGCGTGGCGAAATAAACGAGCCAGATCACCAGCGTGGCGATGATGCCGACAACGGCGTGGAGCAGATAGTCGAAGGCCTGGCTGAAGCCGAAGCCGCCGTTGTTCTCGGAGACCGGCCAGAGCTGGACGGCGAGCCAGAGCAGCGCGGTCAAGAAGACCGGGATGGCCCAGGAATTGAGGGTGATCGTCACGGGCGCAGCTCGACCGGGTTGAACGTGAAGGCGCGCTCGATCGAGGCCTGCCAGATCACGTAGCTGAACAGGAAGATGGACAGCGGGAACGGCATCACTTGCCCTCCTCGTCGTCTTCGTCGTCCTGGAAGAACGCCATCTGGTTGAGCGAGGCCTGCTCGATGCCGACCGCGACATTGTCGATGGCGTCGCCGATCGAGGAGAGGCCGGCGTAGAGAGCGACGCCGAGGATGATGGCTTCGATGATCATGTGCTTTCCGTGAAAATGATCTTGGTGCCGAAGCCGCCGCTTGCCGGCCGCCAGCCCAGGTAAAACTCGAGAGAGCCGTTCCAGTAGTTGACAAGAGACCGGCCGCCTTGAACAGCGAGATTGGGAGGACCACGGCGAACGCCGGATGGATGAACCATGCGAGCGCGGCGGCGATCAGCGTGACCGCGATGGCGCCGAACGAGACGCCCGGGTCGAGCACCGCCCAGCGGAAGCCGAAGGCCTGCGGGGTGCAGTCGCGGCCGGTGGTGCGCAGCACCTGGTCCGAGCCGTAGACCCAGTAGTTCTTGTCCTCGACGCCGAGCACGTAGCCGACGAAGTTCATCAGCGGGTTGCGGCAGATGAACCAGTAGAAGCGCCGCAGCCAGATGTTGGTCACCTCCGGCAGGTACGGCGCGCCGTTGTTGACGTCCGGCACGTTCCAGCCGTCATCGCCGACGAGCCACCATAGCGGGTTGAGTTTGTTCCAGATCGAAACTGGCTTGTGGTCGGTGACTTCGGCGGCGTCCATGATGTCCTCAGATGACTTTCAGTTTGCCGTTCGGCGACAGGCGGGTCAGCCACATCGGCAGGACGTTCCTTTCGAAGTGGGCGACCTCGGCGGGCGCCATGCGCCAGTGCGGCCGGATCAGCACGATGTGCTCGTACTGGGCGCCGAGCGCCGTGTCGTGCTGGCGCGCATCCCAGATCTCGGACGAGAGCTTGAAGGCGTCCATGTACTGCATAGCGATCGTCTCGCTCGCCGCAACTACGGCGCACCACGGGGTGATCGTCTGCAAGCTCATCTTGTGCCTCGCGCCACTCGATTTGATGGTTGATGGTTTCGCGACAGTCGATGCTGTCGCAGCAGCCGCAAGCGAGCGGTCGATACCGCTTCGCCGGCTTCCGGGTTTTGGTCTTCATCACAACGGCGTCTGGAAGACGCCCTTCTCTGCTGCGACCGCGCGCACGGCGCGCTTGACGTCGTCGAGCCGGCCTTGCTTGATCGCGGTCACCGGGGTGATGCCGCCGAGCATTTCGTTGCTGCGGTTCATGAAGAAGGTCGCCTCGGCCACACCGACGAGCGGATCCAGAACCTTGATCAGCTCGTAGGCTTGCAACGCGAACGGGCTGGTCGAGATCGGATCAGGCCTTGGCTCGGCCGGAGACTTCGGCACCGATTTCTTTTCCGGTGATGGAGCCGGCGCATCCTCCGCAGAGGTTTCCGGGATCAGGCTTATCTTTTTTAAGCCGTACCTTTCGAAAGGCTGCTGCGAACCAGGCGACGCCTTCTTCCGTTTTGCCGCAGGCATCGCAGGTATCGCTGGCCATCAGCGATAGAGGTAGCGCGCGGTGAAGCGCTTCGAGAACGCCTTGCCCTCGAACTCCAGGAAGTCGGCCTGCTTGCGCATCCACTCGGCGACCTGGCGCCGGCCGCGCTTGGTCATCTCGGGCGCGTCCTTGACCGTGATGACGGCTGCGGACTTCTCGGCGGTCTTCTTCTTGGCGGGCATGGTTCTCTCTGAAGGGTGGACCCGTGCTGCTCGGAGCAGATCACGGGCTCTTGGAAACTGGTTTGCGGAGCTGCCTCGCCATGCGGCGCTGCTCGACGCGCTCCTGCAACTCGCGACCGCGGCGATCGGAGATGTCCTGCTTGCGGTTCATCTTGTGCTGGTGAGCGCGAAGCGCCTTGCCCTGGCCGACGCTCACGCGACGGGCTCGATCAGCTGGCAGCCGTAGTTCTGGCCGCGCTTGACGAAGATGAATGTGCCGGTGACGGCGCCCCCGCTCAGGTGCGGGACGAGCTTGTCGAAGTCCTTCATGAAGAAGGTGACCGACTTGCCGTTCTCGTCGGTGAAGTCGAGGTAGGCCGCCGACCGGCCGCGGTTGAAGCCGGTGTAGGTCAGCTTGGCCTGGAACGGCACGTTGTCGCGCCAGACGACGTCGCCGCGCTTGCCGTTCACGAAGGTCCAGACCTCCGGGTAATGGAGCTGGTTACCGGCCTCGTCGAACGGGATCTGGTAATTGCCAGTCCGCGCCATCAGTGGATGTTCCGGGCGATGACGTCGATCGCGGCGATCACCAGGAAGGCGATCAGCATGGTCTGCGTCAGGCCGTCCCGCATCTCGGCGTGGATCTGATCGCGGATGATCTGCAGCTGGCGACGACGGCTCATGACGGCTTCCTCAGGATGATCGAAACGGCGAGCGGCGTGTACCGCCGCCACATGAACTCGGGGGCGCCTGCCCGGACGGCGAGCTGCCGGGCCAGGCGCTCGTGCGCCGGCATCGTCAGCAGCTCGGCGTCGGCTTCGCTCCAGCCATGGACGCGAGGCTTCGACCGCCGCCAGTTGTTGGCGATCAGGGCCGCGATCGTGAGGCCGAGCCCGAGGCCCAGCAGGATGTCACCGAGCTGCTTCATGCTTCCAGCTCGCGGATCTTCTTGATCGCCGCCTCCATGCCGCGATAGCGGAGGAAGAACGGAACCTCGTTTTTCTGAAGATCGATGTGCTCGATGGTCTGCATCGCCTGAGCGTCGACCTCGGCAGGACCGATTGGTCCAGCAATGCGGCTGAGCGGCCAGCGCGTCAGCGTGACCATGTCGCCGGAATACGGCCTCTCCCGCTGCTGCCAGCATCGGATCTCATCCTCCAACGCCTCGACGGCGGCATGAACGAGATCTTCTTCCTGGCGTCGGCGTCTGCGAGGCATGGTCGCTCCGGAAAGGGTGCCCCGGTCTGCCGTGGGCGAGACCGGGCTCTGGGTAACTTGGTGTCAGCGTTTGCAGACGGCGGTGATCACAAACGCCATCGAGGTGATGGCGAGCGCCCCGAAGGTCAGGACGAGCAATTTCATGGTGAGCACGCCGAGTGCCGCCACGAATTGCAGGTCCGTGAGGGTCATTGGGTTCCTCTGCCCGCGCCGGCCAGTCCGGCGGGAACCGGCTGGCTGGGTTGGGGGCTTGATGATGGCCGTTTGCACGAATGCTAACGTAGCGCAGTAGATACCCCCATATGCAGTTTCCGTCAAGCCCTCTGCAAATGGAATGCAAACGCTGGAACCCGCCGAGCGCGAAGGTCGGCAAACCCTCTTTGGGTTCAATGTTGGTTCAGTGTTGTTTCTTGATAGGTTAGTAGGCACCTGGTGCCGGTGGTACCGGCAGGAGATTCCGGTGGTACCGGCACCAGATGCCGGTGGTACCGGCACGAGATGCCGCGGCACCAGATGCCGGTGGTCCCTTACAAATCCCGGTAAGGCCAGCCGCCCTGTTACGGTATGGACTGAGCGCGAAGCGCTCCACCCCGCACCGAGTGTCAGAAACCACAGGTTCGTCCCAATTGACCCAGCTTACCCGACGCCGGGACAACGACGAGCACCGACCAGGTGAATGGTTCGTCTATTGGGGTGACGTGGGTGTCATTCTGCAATTCTGCCCCCCTAAGCCGGGGGATCGGCGTCCAAAATTTGCAAGCCGATTCAGCAATAGGCGTCTTAAGATCAATACTGAATTGTAAGGCACCAAAAGTGGTTGCGTTTCGATTTTTGCCTCGCGCGTTCAGCGCATCCTGTCAAGACGTTGGCTGGAGCCGCGAAAGCTGGCCGTACGCCTCACCGATGAGAAGCAGTATTTTGTCTCTGAATCTTCGGTATCTTCGGTCTCTCGGCTGTTGACGGCGAAGCGCGCAGGCACATGCACCATGCTGTCTTGGCGCGGCAATTGTCGTCATCAGGTTCTCGACAGCTTCCCCATTTAACAAAACATACAGGGCTGGTCGCCTTGCAAAAACATCGGCTGCCGATGCTCACGGTGCGCGCCTGTCGAGGGCCGTAAAGGGTGGTTTGTTGCTGATTCCCAGCATGTCAGATCGAAGCCCATGTTCATATTTTGAAGGTGAGAACGGATGGATTTCCCCTCGACCAAGTCGGTGCATGAACAATCGGACAGCACGGGCCCGCAAGAGAGCTCACCCGCGGCTCCGTCCGCAGCCGCGGCGACCTTTGAGCGGCAATTGAGCGAGATCGCCAACTCAGATGGAGGTGGTGGAGCAATGCCGGCCGCCTCGGCGCTGCAGTCGGCTCAGTCAACTTGGGTTTTGATAGGACGGCAGGGCAAGCATCTCCTTTATTCCGAGGACGCTCGCCTTATTTCGGGGCTTGAGAAGGCCCTTATCGGCAACCCCACCCACCGCAACGCTGGGGACTATCTAACTTCACTTCGCAGCTTTGGCGGCTGGCTCCTCGCAAATAACAAAACGAGCATTGTTGCTCGGCTCAACGACCCGTCGCTGACCCATGATGCACGCGAGTTCGAAAAGAGGCGTCCCTCGAATATCCTTGCGGCATTGAACCATCTCCGGACCTTCCAGTCGACGGGCGGAGTGACGGTCACAGCCCGCACTGAGCTAAATCCTCACCCTCAGGACGCGGATCTCATCAACGAGTACAAAAAAGAAACAGCGACAAGTACCGGCAGGATGTATGCAACTGCTCTTCGCAGTTTCGGTCACTACCTGCGTGAAAACAACAAGAAGGGCATTGCTACTCGGCTTTCCGGCGGGGCGTTGGATGAAGATGTCAATAGCTATAAGAAGGGCGCCGGTGCTGATTCGAGGATCGGTGCCGCTCTGGCTCAACTCCGAAAATCGCAGGCCGGCGCTAAGGCGATGGAGCCCGAGCGCCATATTGATCCCAAAGACGCGGCCCTGATGGAGTCGATGCAGGTCGGCGACGCCGCTGCGCAGCACAGTGCGTCGCAGCAAGCTGGCAGTTGGTCAGAGGAATTGAACCATCTCCGGACCTTCCAGTCGACGGGCGGAGTGACGGTCACAGCCCGCACTGAGCTAAATCCTCACCCTCAGGACGCGGATCTCATCAACGAGTACAAAAAAGAAACAGCGACAAGTACCGGCCGGATGTATGCAACTGCTCTTCGCAGTTTCGGTCACTACCTGCGTGAAAATAACAAGAAGGGCATTGCTACTCGGCTTTCCGGCGGGGCGTTGGATGAAGATATCAATAGCTATAAGAAGGGCGCCGGTGCTGATTCGAGGATCGGTGCCGCTCTGGCTCAACTCCGAAAATCGCAGGCCGGCGCTAACGCGATGGAGCTCGAGCGGCATATTGATCCCAAAGACGCGGCCCTGATGGAGTCGATGCAGGTCGGCGACGCCGCTGCGCAGCACAGTGCGTCGCAGCAAGCTGGCAGTTGGCCAGAGGAATTTCTTCCTGCGGAAGGCCACGATCAGGATTTGGGCCGGATGGACGAACCCGGCCCGTCGTCGTCGGCGCCGCAGCCGGCTCAGTCAACTGGGATTTTGAGAGGGCGGAGGAAGCCTCTTTATTCCGAGGATGCTCCCCTTATTTCGGGGCTTGAGGAGGCCCTCCGCAGTGGCAACGCCGCCGAACGCACCGCCAAAGACCTTGTAGGCCCGCTTCGCGCCTTTGGCCGCTGGCTCTTGGCAAATAACAAAACGAGCATTGTTGATCGGCTCGAAAAAGAGTCGCTGACCGATGATGCGCGTGAGTTCATCGAAAAGGGTAAGGGCAGTCGCCTCCTTATTAGGTCAATAGGTCTTCTCCGGACCTTTCAGTCGACGGGCGGAGTGACGGTCACAGCCACCACTGAGCTAAATCCTTACCTCCAGGACGCGGCTCTCATCATAGAGTACCAAAACGAAGCAGCGACAAGTACCGGCGGTGTGTATGCGACTGCTCTTCGCAGTTTCGGTCACCACCTGCGTGAAAATAACAAGAAGGGCATTGCTACTCGGCTTTCCGGCGGGGCGTTGGATGAAGATGTCGAGGCCTATAAAAAGGACTTCGGTGGCATCCGGACGATCGATGCCGCATTAGGTCAACTCCGAAAATCACAGGCGGGCGCTAAAGCGATGGAGCGCGAGCGCTATATTTCCCCCGGTCCTGATCCCGAAGGCGCGGCACTGATGGAGCCGAGGCGGGCCGGCGACGCCGCAGCGCAGCACAGCTCGCAGGAAGTTGGCAGTTGGCCAGAGAAACTGCTTCCTGCGGAACGCCACGAGCAGGATTTGGTTTTGGGGCTGATGGACGAACCCGGCCCGTCGTCATCTCTCGAGCCAGTCGCGCGGCACGACCAGGCATCGGATCCCGGAGATTCCATTCGTCCCCTGAACTGGCGCCGGGACGGCCAGCAGTTCTCGGAAGAGCCGATGGCTGCACTTGCCAGGAGCAACCTCCCGCCAAGCGAGGAGATCCTCATCAACGATGAACAGGATGCAGCTGAGTTAAGGCCAGCGAAGAGGCCGAGGACCCTAGACAATCCGCAAGGCCTTGCTATTGAGCGGCTGCTGAGCGAGATCGCCGCGACCCCGGCCCCCACCCATCAACAGGGTGCATCGCCATGGCATGCGCAGCCGATGATGCAGGCGAGCGGGCACGAAGATGCAACGGCGCCGCATGCGGCCGCGACGTACGTCGCGGGCGCCGCCGCGCAGCACAGCGCGCCGCAGGGAGCTGTCAGTCGGCCATTGGTCCTCCCGGAAGGTTACGATCGGGATCTGCGTTTGATGGGGAAAGACGGCCCATCGTGGCCCGAGGTTCCCCCTGGGCAGGCGCAGGACATAGTCCAAGCTGGACGGCAGCAACCTGCGTGGTCCGCCTCAACCTGGTCGCCGCAGATGCCGCTCGACTTTGATTGGAGTATGTGGCCGACGCTGGAAGCAGCGCCGGCGCCGGCTGCCAGGGCTCGCTCAGGCACCTACGGCGGTCTTGAGTCATTGGTGCATCTGGATGCGCCCACGCCGTCCGAATTGCGCGACGATGCTCACTTTGCGCCGGCGCCCGCTGCCAGGGCTCGCTCAGACACCTACGGCGGTCTTGAGTCATTGGTGCATCTGGATGCGCCCACGCCGTCCGAATTACGCGACGATGCTCACTTTGCGCCGGCGCCCGCTGCCAGGGCTCGCTCAGACACCTACGGCGGTCTTGAGTCATTGGTGCATCTGGATGCGCCCACGCCGTCCGAGTTGCGCGACGATGCTCACTTTGCGGCGGCGCCTTTTGCCAGGGCTCGCTCAGACGCCTACCGCGGTTTTCCATTGGTCGATCTGACTGCGCCCACGCCGTCCGAATCACGTGACGATGCTAATTCTGTACGCCCGTTTCCGAGCACCTCCGCTAATGCTCAGATCGGGGCTTTAGATCCGACAGTCTCGTCTCACGGCCACGGGCTGGTGCTCGATGACACAGAATGGCTGGGCGACCAGCATATCGACAGGGATTACGGGCTCCAGGAGCAGGATTTGCAGAGGAACGATCCGGATCTCGCCGCCCGGACGCGGTTCGTGAATCCCCTCATCGCCCTAAATTATCTGCGCTCTAACGACGATGGCGTCGTGCTAACCGAGTTCCAGCGCATCGTCTATGACGATAATGGTAATGATACAGCCGACTTCCTGTTCCTGCCCGTGATTAATGGCAATCCTGAAGATCCTAATAGCCGCGGCAACCATTGGTCGCTGCTGTTCGTAGATCGCAGCGACCGGTGGCGGCCGGTCGCCTATCACTACGATTCCTACGGCGGACTCAACAACAGAGATGCAGCACATCTCGCAAGAAGGCTGAACCTCCCCCTGGAGCTAGCCGACATGGCCCAGCAGCAGAACACTTATGATTGCGGCGTCTTTGTCGTGGACGGCACGCGGGAGCTGGTTAGGCAATTGGCGCAAGGATGGGAGCCAGACCAGCTGAACCTTAGCAACGTCGTTGCCAATCGGCAGGCGCTGCAGAACCGACTCAGGGGTTGATGTCGCCGTGGGCGGATAGCTCAGGCTGGAGCGGCTCACGCCGACGGCCTGGGCCTCGGGCACGAAGGACCGGAATCAGGCCGCAGCCCAGCAACACAGCCCGGCGCAGCCATCCGACGAGCGCTGTCTGGGGAAGCGCGGCGACTACAACGAAGAACGCTCCCATGGGGCAATCGGACTCCTTCCATACTTCACTTGATCTGCTTTCCGGTTTCCTCGGCCACTTTGAGCGACAGGTCGGCGATCCGACGACTACCCTCCAGAGCAATTTCCACAGACTCCCGCACAATATCACTTTGTGCGGCTACAAATTCCTGAGGGGTCCGCGAGGTCCACAGCTCGCTGATGTAGTCCATGTTCTTCCCGACTTGATGCCGAACCATCTGGCTGTACTCTTCAGAAATTCCATTCATCACTTTGGCAGCAGCATTACTGGTGGAAAGGATCTTTTGCGCATTGCGCGCCGACCGTTCCGTTGCCTTTTTTGCCTGTTGCACCCCTTCTCCTGAGACGCCGAGCGTGCGTCCAAGTTGCTCGGTAGAGCGTCCCACGGCTAAGGTCGTCGCTTCCAGGCCGATCCGCCATGCGTTCTGCACCGTCTCGAGGTTCTGCTTAAGAAAGTCGGAAGTTGATCGGGCCGTTTCTTCTCCGGCTTGAGCGGCACCTTGTCCAACATGCGCGGTCTGATCAGCTGCAGCTTGTCCGGTACGGCTGGTCTGCTCGGCAGCCCGCTCGCCGGCACGGCGAGCTGCATCATCTGCTCCTGGTGTAGACTTGTCGTCCTGGCGTAAGTTTGCCATGCTTGTTCTCCATTTTCTGCGAGTTCCTGACTTGCTTAGCACCGTCAATTGCACTTTTCAGGTCCTTCTGGCCTTATGTTCAGGACAGGTTTCTTCCAAAACGGCTCTACTTGCTTAGCTGGGAACTGAGAACAGCGAACCTACTAGTTCTAGCAGTACAGTGATTATGGCTTTGGAAGTGGTCGGTTAGACGCGGCCCTAACCCGGTCGCGGCCACCACCACAAGATCGTCGCCGGGATGCACCCCGTCGATTTCGACCACCAGAAGGTCGAGCGCGGACAGATCCGCAGCCATGAAGTCGGCCAGCCGCGCCGATGCGCGTTGGCAATGTCGTCCATCTGTTCGGCAGCCAGCCGAGATTTCGGTAGCGCGAAGTGCTCGCCGGCCGCGGTCCGCCGCGCCCAGGCTTCGTGGCCCAGGTGAGGAGAGCCCACCGCACGAAGGGGGGCCGCTCAAGCCAACGGATCGTGAAGAGCATCTTCACGTGTAATAGGCCGCCGCTTTGTCGTGGTCGATCAGCGTGGCGATCGTCGTGGTCATTCCCACCCGTAGGCCGCGGCTCAAGAATGACCCCATGCTCATTGACGAGCGGCCTGAATGAGCGTTCGATGAAGACCTCAGCTCCTCCAAGGCTGAGAACCCCAACCACCCCACGACGGCGAGATCTCACCCCATGGCCCCCAGCCCGAGGTCTCGCTGCCGCGCGCCGGCCGCGGCGGTGACTGGTCTGTTATTCCAGGGCGAAGCCCTCGCTACCCATGCGGCAATTCAGGTCGGCTGTCCCACGTCCCAGGACACGGGACAAATCCCCTTTTGCCAGTGCGGCGGTGGCCGTGGGGCCCCAAAACAGGGGGGTCTTTTGGAAGGGCATACCGCTTTTCGCGGCCTCGGATTTGTGGTAATGCAAACGCCCCCCCCAAAACCCAGGGAAGGCCCAGGAAGGGCCGCCCGTTTCACCCCTCGGAACCTACATAGGCGGGCCGCAGAGCCTCCCACGGCCCTGGATTTCAAAGCTCAGGCCCAAGTTTCATATCATCGCCCAGTCGATTGGGGGAAATGGCCTTTTAGCGGTGCGAAGTTGATGGGTATTGGCCAACCCAGTCCCCATGTCCAATAAAAAATTAGACTTTGGTAGGGGTACCGATTCGAGTGCTGGGAAACCCTTGTCAATCATACCATAGTTGAATGTTTGTTCTCGTTTCGATCTCAATCTTTCCATTGTCTAGATCTATCATTTTTCTGAATTGGAATCATCGTTTGCATACATGCTAACGAATTGATTTGCTTACATTTTCTTTGCTCGATTTTGTTTCGAGGGAATGCAGAACCCCGATTTTTCGCCTTGCAAGCTATTGATTTTGCAGCATTTTTTCTTTGCTTCTAAACTCAAGTCTCGTTTCGTATGGTGATTTTGTGCCCGCATATAGCGGGAGAGGCAAGCGGGCTTTCCCGCGCGTTTTTCCACCTCGCGAATGACCTTCGCAGAGAACGGGAGAGCCATGCCAAAACCTCGGATTTTTCCGGATGGTCTGGAAAAGACGGGGGCGAAACGAGAAAGGCGAAACGAAAATGGCTACCGCTACCGATACCCGCGCCGCTACCGCGCAAGAGATGGCCGAAACCAACGTGTTGCAGTCCGCAACGGAAAAGTATGCCGATACGATCCAGACTCGTGCGGCGGACCTTGCGATTAAGTCGCTTGGCGCGGCCGAGTCGTCGACCTACAACGCCGTTACCATGCTGGCGCTGAACCTTTGCGGCGAACAAATCCGCGCTGTTCTGACGGATAACAACTATGATCCGCAGAAAGACGCGTGGATTTTCACCCGCGACATTTTGGTTCCGGTCGCCAAGGCTGGCAAGATGATTTGGCGCGGGACCGAGTCCCATGCGGCGGCCATCATGTCCGCTACCGCCAGCTTTGACCGGCTTTCGGGCGATGCACTCAAGGCGGCCGAAAGCGAGCGCAACAAGCTGGCGTCGGAATACGTCAAGCTGAAGCATACCGGCGCAACCGGTAGCAACGGCAAGCCGGTGAACGTCAAGCTTATCGACTCGCTGCAAACGCTCCGGACCTACGGAACGCGCCTTGCCTCTTTCATGCGCCTGAACCACGCGCCGGTCATTCTGGAATGTGCCCGCGCCGCGTCGGTCGAGTCGGCCGAAACCATGTGGAACGCCAAGGTTGGCGAATTGCTTTCCGGGCAGTGGGGTATCATGCAATCCCGCTTGGCCGAATGGCACGACATGGCCAAGGCGGACAAGGCGGACAAGGGCGGCGAAGGCGCGGAAGCCAAGGCGGAAGCGAAAGCCCCCGAGTCGGCGGAAGCGGAAGCCCCCGCGCCGTTGACCGAAAGCGAGAAACTGGCGGCGATCATGGCTGCAGTGGATACGCTTTCCATCGACGCACTGATGACGCTGCAGGCGCACATTAACGCCAAGGTCGGCGCGTCGGTTTCGGCGGAAGCCCCCACGGCGGAAAACGTCATCCTGCTTTTGCCCCCGCCCGCTCCGGCGGAAGAGGGCAAGGCGGAAGAGACGGCGGAAGCCCCCGCAAAGAAGTCCCGGAAGCGCAAGGCGGCGTAACCCGCCCCACCGCGCCCCCGCAAATCGCAAGGTTCCCGGCCTCACCGCCGGGGGCCTTTTTTTGTGCCCTCCACGGAGTGTGAGCATGCCCCGGAAAAATCGTGCATTCGCCAATGCGAAAACGACCCCCCGCCCCCAGTCTGACGCGGACTGGCTGGCTTCAAATTTTCCGGGTGGTCGGGAAATGCTCATCACGCCCAAGAGCGGCGAAGAGAGCCGGACCACACTGGCTGAGACCCGCCTCATGATCCCGGAAGCGGAAGTCAGCCCCGAGACGCTCGCAGGCCAGCACAGGATCGAGCTCGCCCGCCGTACATGGGCCGATACCCACTTCGAGGCCAAAGAGCCCCACCTGCGTTACACGCCCTTCACTGGCCCCCGCTTCCAGCCTCCGACGCCCGGCTATGCCCGTCGCAAGGCCCGCTTCGCTCAGCGTTGAAAGCGCTTCCACTGCCACCCACCGGAGACCACGCCATGCTGACCGCTCGTCAGACCGGATACCTGCGCTCGCTCGTCACCGCCACCATCCAGAAAGCGGACGCGACCGCGCCTCGAGTTTTTCCTGACCCTCGGGAAAAACCCGCGGCCCGCCCCACGGTCACACAGGCCAAGCCCCGCACCGAGGTGCCCCGCTTCATCGTTCAAACGTTCCGGTCCGGCCGGTCCGAGTGCGAGCCCTTCGGCGACGTCACCTTCGCCATGCGCCACGCCTCGCTGAACGCCCCCGCAACCGTCTGGTCCGCCGATCGCGTGACCATCAAGGACGGCACCGTCCACCACCCCGTGAGCGAGAAGCCCCTCGCCAGGTACGCCTGAGGATCCGCCATGAAGCGCATACTGAACACCCGCGTGGATCTCGCCACTGGCGCCTGATCCTGATGGCCTTCGCCTTCGCCGGCCTCATGATGGGGTCGCTGCACCCCTGAATATTCAACATCTAGTGGGTGGACCCCTGAAAATGGGCTCTCCACCCCCTGATTTGCGGACTGAGATACCGATTTTGGCATGTACGGCACTAGATTTAGTGTCCGATAGGGCTGGAAATCGAGAAAATGCAAATGTGCTTTTATGTGCAGGGTAAGGTCGACGCGGCCGACTTCTGCGGTTTGCTGGCCATTTGCATTCGAAAATCGAGAATCTGCGTCTGACCGGTGAGGTCGATGAGGCCGGGTACAGTGCCTCTCCCTCCCTCTCTCATCCCTGCATCTCTCCCTGCCTGTAGGTCACTGGCTTGGGATTGAGCTGCTCCGGCGGCCCTCGATGGGCGGCCCCGATTTCGTTCGTCGTCGTCTTGGGAAGTGCCTGTCTCGCAGGGCTTTCCGCCCCGTCTCACATCACCGGAGAAACCGATGCGTGCTCGTCTCGATGCGCTGTACCGTGCCTATTCGGGCAGGTCCGGCATCACCCCCGTCCAGTCGGCAATACTGGCTGAGGCGGCCTGTGTCCTCTCTCAGAGAGGTGCCTCTGTCCCCGTGCTCATGGGCACGATCGAGGAGCTGGAGGCGGCCTTCGAAAATACCCCGGGCCGTCCGGTTATTGTCGCTCGGCCCATTTTCTCGGGAATTATTCTCGAATTTCCGGGGCGGTGAATCTGCCCTCGGAACCCCCTCCTTATCTCATACGAATTTGCTCGAATTAGGGCGCATTTGCACTTGCATTTGTGTTTGCATTCGTGCATTGACCGCGCACCTACGGAGCCACCCCATGCGCATGTTCACCTGCAAGCTTCTCGGTTTCACTGACTGCATCGGCGCGCCGATCGAGCGGATACCCCTGTCCGGCGTCATCAAGGCCCGCGTCGAGATGGGCGAGGACCACGACGAGCGCGGCGGCGCCAAGGGGGAAGTGACCATCACCTCCGCCCTCCGCTCGATCGACTTCGAGCGCCGGCTGATCGTCACCCAGAACAACGTCTACCAGTTCTGAGGACGGGCGATGCGCGGTCAATCCTACGCCCGATACAACGCTCTCAGCTGGGCCACCGGCAAGAGCGCGGCCGAGATCGGCGCCGAGATCGAGGCGGCCGAGCACAAGGCCCTGACCCACACGTTCCAATGGAACGAGGTCGGCAATGCGTCGGACTGCTGGACCCGCGCCGACGCCCTCCGCGAGCTGCTGTCGTCCCCCACGAGCACCTGACAGGACATCCCATGCCCCACGTTTTCACCAACACACCCACCGCTCAGGAAGTGTTCGACACTGCCTGTGCGTTCTTCGCCACGTCCCCCGGCCCGTCGACCGGCCTTGACGACATGTGCATGTACCGCGACCCGACCGGCCGCTGCTGCATCGCCGGCAACTTCATCCCGGACGACAGGTACGATCCGCGGATGGACGACATGTCCGAGATGCCGGACTACAAGCCCAACTCTGGCGGCAACGCGCTCAACAATCTGATCGAGCATTTCGGTCAGGTCGTGCCACCGTGGTTCAAGGAGCATCAGCGGCTGCTCACCCGCCTCCAGAGCGTTCACGACGAGCGCGACAACTGGTTTCATCGTGGCTGGGATTACGACCGGCTCGCCGATCACCTGAAGGGCGTCGCCAGCCTCTTCAAGCTGGACGTGTCGGCGATCGAGCAGGTCGCGGCGCGCGGCCGGATACCGGCTGGCTGGCAATCGGTGGAGGCGTGAATGTCAGCGCCAGCACCGGGCGACCGCGTCGCCTATGCCGCAGCCTTCCTGAAGAACACCGGCCAGTTCACCGGGCCCGGCCCGCAGCGGCGCGGCACGTTCGTGAAGGTCTGGGAGAGCAACCCGGACTTCGGCCGCGTCAAATGGGATGACTTCGAGGCAAACGCCCCTGCCCTCGCCCTGCACTGGGGCGAGGACTACGTCACCGACGCCCGCGAGCACGGCCAGCTCGTCCACATCAAGAACATCGCGAAGGTCGGGTCCGCCCGCTTCGCTCTGACCTGTGCGGGAGCGTGACATGCAGACCCGGTTCTTCGAAGCGACCGTCCGCGCGACCACCGCCGGTCACGGCAAATCCACGGTCGACCTCAACTTCAGGACGGCCCCGACCATCACCCGGGACGATCTGCACGTCCTGATCTCCGATCTCCTGCTGCTGGCTCACAACATGGCCAGGGATGAGGTGCGCCAATGTCAGTGATCCGCCGCGTCCCTCGTCCCGTCCCCACGCTGTTCGTCATCCGCCGCGATGGCGTCATCGAGTCGGTCGGCATGCGGTCCATGCGGATCGCCCGCGCCGCCGCTCGCAGTTTCAACGATGCCCGCGCCTGCCGTGCGGCATTTGCCAAATGGGTCTGAGATGAAGTGCCTGAAACACATCCTTTCGGATGAGGTGGTCCGCGTCACGGACAAGGAGGCGCAAGCCCTGCGTGACGCGGACCCGCTGGAGCCGAAGTGCTGGCAGTACTGCCCGAAGCACGAGTGGAAAGCCACGGGAGCAAGCCGATGAAGTTCCCCGAAGGCTTCCGGCCGCCGTCCCAGGCAACGATCGACCGCGTCAACAATCCCGACACGTTCGTCGTCGTGTGGTGGAACGGCATCCCGGCCGACAACAGCGGCAAGCGCGAGGTGCTGTACCTGACCGATCGGTTCAACCCGATGGGCACGGCCAACACCTGGGACATCTGGCGCAGCAACGCCAAGCAGTACGCCACCGAGCGCGAGGCCGAGCTGGCCCGCGTCGAGATCATCATCCCGCACATTCGGGATCAGGCCCGAGTGTACCCCAACTGCGAAGCGCACGTCCGAACGGGCGGCATTCCCGGCAAGGAGCTGACATGAAGCGCACCAAGAAGCAGTAGGCGCTCGACGACGCCCGCATCCAACGTGCCGTCACCGGCATGGTCATCCCGATGATGTCGATCCCGGCGCTCCACAGGCACGCCGAAGGTCTGATCGCCAAGGGCGTCGACGACGCCGCGCTGGCGGCCGGCGTCCGCAAGTTCATGGGAGCGAGCTGTGACTGACAGCGCGAACGGCACCGTCCGCAAAACGGCCAAGGTCACGCACGTCTCGATGACCGAGGCCTACACCGACACCTACGCATTCGAGGCGGACGCCCGCAAGGCATTCGAGGAGTGCAGGAAGTCTGACGTCATCGTCTTCGCCTCCCTGCACATCAGGGACGGCCGGGTCTATCGGCTGATCGCCACATACGAGAACACCGATAGCCTCGATCTCGAAATGGGAAGGTTCGGCGGAGCATGAAGTTCGAGAAGGATGATTGGGTCCGATCTGCCCGTGTCAGCTCGAAAGGGTCGTTCGTCGGGCAGGTCAAGGAAGTCCTTGACGGCGACGAGTACGTCATCCGCGACGACGACCGCAAGCGCTGGCTGCGCAAGGGCAGCGAGCTGACCCGGGCCAATCCAAAGGCCGACAACGACAATGAGCGTGCGGACCAGCGTGCCCGCATGCAGCACTGGAGGCTGTGATGCGGCTGATCTACGAACCGACCGGCGAGGAACTGAAGCCCGGCGACAAAGTCCCGACCTTCCGCAGGGAGATGGTCACGGTTCAGTCGTTCAACGAACGCCGCGTCTACTGCAAGGACGATCGGGGCAATGTGAACGAGTGGTTCCACAGCGTCATCCATAGCCGCGTGGTGGACCCATGACAGAGAAGCAGCGCAAGCGCCGCCGCATGGCTCTGATCCGCATCCTGTCGGACATGTCCCGCAACGGCTGGGCCAATGCCCGCTTCGAGGACTATCACCCGCTCGAAACCGAGCTGGCGCAGCTGGAGGCAAGCCATGGACGCGCGTGAAATCTACATGACGGCGACGCACAGTCGGATGCCGTTCCGTGACGCCATCGCCTGGTCGCGAGCCAAGATGGAAGAGCACGGCGTGACCGATGAGCAGATCATCGAGGCAGCCCGAGAGCGCGCTGCTGAGCTGGAGTTCGCGGACTTTCAGGCTCGCATCCTTGCAGCCGAGCGCCGTCACTGCGAAGCCGATCTCTACCGGCGGACCAACCGCTGGGCGAAAGACGGACGCGGCATCAATCCTCGCTGGGCAAACACCAGCGAGTCCTGAGGTCCCCGTGTGTGGTTGAAGTGGGTCTGCACACAAAGGCAGGGAAAAATCCCGCAGGACGAGGCGAGTAGCGGTTTCATCCCGTCTCGCATTTTCAAACGGCCTAGCTTCGGCGTTTCGTCCGCGCCTGGCGATGATGGCCACTCATGACCATGATGAAAAGTTTGCGGCCCGGAGAAATGGGACACCGCTCATAGGTTGCTGCGACCCAAACGCAGTGGCGAGGCCGGCGCAATCCGGCCATCCAATTTCACCGGAGTTCCTGACATGAAGAAGCGAAAGACGCAGAGCCGACGCTCGCCGATCGCTCGTGATCTGCGGACGCCGAAGTACAAGCCCCGCGTTGTGCCCAACAAGAAGCGCAACGCGAAGGCGCCGAGTTACAGCAACGACGACGGAGCGCGGCCATGAAGTAAGCGACCCCCACTGTGACCCCGAACGAGAGTGACTGAGTTTTTGGACCGGTGACGCCGCGAGCGACCGGACGCACAGCCCGACCAGCGGCGGGCAAACCAATCCGCTGGTGCAATTCGATGCCCTCGCAGTGTAGCGCCTGCCTTGCGTGATACGGCACGCCGCACATGCGGACACTGTGAGGTCTGCTGCTCCCCGAAGGATGCAGCGTGGTTGGAGGGAAACCTGCTCCGTCGATGCCCGTGTCCCCCGCGGCTATAGGGCGGAGTGGTGGAGAGAGCACTCGCGAACCACACCAATTCGAAGCCGAGTTTTTCCTGACACTCAGGAAAAGCGGAGCTGTGCCCAACCGCTTGTTTGAATGCAAAGGAGAAGACAGTGGCTAAGCCTGAGACCATCAAGACCAACTACCTCGTGATCGAGACAGCGATGGCAGCCTACGCGGTGCTCGAAGACACCCGTCTGCTCATCGCCACAACGCTGCCCGATGACCATCCGTTCAAGGATGCCGAACGGCAGATGTCCCAATACTGCGAGGACTACGGTGCCCGTGGCATGCGCTGGGCGGCGTGGGAGATGGCCCCGCTCATCGAGAGCGTCTGGAGCGGCATGACGGAAGACGAGAAGGACGGCGCGATCTGCTGGGACTTCGAGTTCGTCCCGGAGTTCATGATGTACTGCCTCAACTTCCACGAGGAAGACGTCAAGCCGGTGATCAAGGGCGCCGACAAGCTTCGCGACCTGTACCGAACGTCTCGAGCCCGGTGCAAGGCGTTCGTCAGCCAGTACAAGCCCTCGACCGTGGAGCGCGACAACTTCATCCAGGACTGTCGGGATGAGGCGGAGAAGCAGTGGTTCTACGCCGACTTGATCAGCGACCACCCCGACGAGGTCCAGCGCGCCTTCGAGGCGAAGGAGAAGCCGGCTGAGTTCGTTGCGGCGCTAGGCCGTGATCTCGATCTGCACGACTTCAGGCCGGTGCCGTGAACCCCTTCGACTACTACGACGCCGGACTCCAAGCCGGCCTAGAGGGGAATGATGCATGCCCGCATTTTCCCTTCACCTTTCAATGGCTGTGGTGGCAGGCGGGACAGTTCGTCGGCCATCACACGCTCTGCACGCAGCTTGAGGCGATCCTCGCCCACTTCCCGCAGGACTGATCATGCCGAACGTTCCGCTGCTGACCCATGACATCCGCCATGTCGTGCAATCGATGCACGGCATCCGCCGGAGCCAGGCCGTCGCCGCCCTCAAAGGTCTCGACCTGATCGAGAAGGCGCACCGCATCTACCGGTCGGCACTGGCTGCTGGCTGGTCGATCGATGAGGACGACTGGTGGTGGCGCCAGATGCGGAAGGGCGACAAGCACTTCGACGAATGTCACTTCGGCTTCACCACCCGCGATGACGTGGAGGACGAAGCGCAGAACTGCGTGTTCGTCCGCTGCCCGACCTACGCCCTCGCCTATGACCGCGGCGAGATCATCCCCCAAGCGAAGAGCCATCGCGCCTTCCGCAACCTCAAATTCGAGGACTGAGATGACCGAGTATCAGCGACCCCCCTGCCCCCAGTCGTCGCCGTGGGGCGCCATCCAGGAAAAGCGCGAGCTGGCACCCGGCATCTGGACCGTCTCGACCGCGAGCCACGGCGGCATCAAGCTGTCCCGTGAGCGCAACGCCGCGGTCCCGAAATACATGCGGGCTGAAGCCGGCTGGTACGAGGAAGACTGCCAGTGGTCGATCGCCGCCATGATCCACCCGATCGCCTTCCAGCGCATCGTCAAGATCGAGGGCAAGCCCGACAAGTCCGAGTACGACTATGCGCTCGAGTCTTTCCGCGGCTGGTATCCCGACCAGTACGAGCAGTTCTTCGGCGTGAAGCTGAAGCGCGGCGAGTCCAGGAACCGCGACGAGGCGCTCTTCCAGGTTGAGAACGCCGTCAACTTCGTCGTGTCGTCCGCATGGGGCGATTGGGCGCACTGGGTGCCGAAGGGCCAGGTCGGCGTCTGCGCTCGCCGCGAATGCGACAAGGTCGAGAAGTGGTTCCTGGTCGATGGGCCGCTTTACCAGAAGCGCTCCGGCTTCGGCTTCGTCATCGACCTGAACCGCGACACCGAAATCACCAAACCCGAGAGGCCATAATGGACGACCATCAGGCAATGCTTGCCATCCAGGAACAGATGGATGGCGTGGAGTGGGACAGCGACACCCTGTCCGCGATCGGCGACATCATGGTCCGCGCCGTTGGCGAGGCTAGCCCGGCGCGATGGCAAATCACCAAGGACTAGGGTGACCCCTGTCCTGCGAATTGTCCCTGGTACCCCTTATCCGGCGTTCCCAATGTCTGCTCGAAAATAAGCTGACAAATCCGCATGCCGACACGTAAGCGAATGGGCACTTTGCCGTGATTCACCATTTCGAGACGAATGCGGCCATCAAAACCTGCGTGAATGGTCGGTGCTGTTACGTGAACACCTAGGCCCAAGCGGGCAAGTGAGCTTTTACCCTCTACACGCGCGGCGATTCGATTGTGAGAAACTAGGTTGACGTACTCACTACTCCACGCGAGTACGAGCCGATTAGGCTTAAGTAGCCAACCGTCGGCGGGAATGACCCGTTTATCGGAAATTTGAGCGAGCGTGGTTTCTGAATTGAAGTCGCGGTGTCCCGGGTCGATAGCGGTTTCAATACCACCCGCCTCCTCCCGGAACTCTGTAATATTTGCATCGAGCGTTAAATCAACGGCCGTAGAACTAAAGGCGTCAGGGCCGGGAATTGGCTCGATAATTATCAGTCTCTTTTCGAGCGCAAGTTTAATTTCTCGATCCGTTAGGATCACGGTTCCTCCAATTGCTGCGGGGCCAGTGGCCCCGCAACCATGCTCATGCTGTTACGATTCCTCGGTCGACCCATACCCGCCAAGCGCCGCGGAATGTCTCTCTCGGCAACTCAACCAGAAGGTGACCATTATGCTGACCGACAGGATATCCGACGTCAAGCGAGTGGTTTTCAATTGACCTTTGGTCAACCACCAATTGTTCCGGTCCCTCTTTAGTCTCAATCTTGACGATCTTTTCGCTCGGATGCTGGCCAGTGCCAACTTCTTCAATTTTCACGCGCATATCTTGCTCCCTGCATCTCAGGCATACCCCGCATCTTGTGTCTGAGTCTAGCGATTCGGGACAGCATTCAGATTCCATCAACAAGCGTTAACGATCCGTGCCGACCATCGTTCATCAGAACGAAACAAGAACACAAAAGTTGCTAAATGGGAAGTCTTGATTTTTGGTTTTTGAAAACGCGCTCTGCTAGTTTCCTTGATGCCCCCGCCAATCGCCGGTGAGGTCCACCGACTTATCGCGCTTCGAGGCCAGCGCCGCAATGCGGTTCACCTGATCCCCATTCGAGACCCGGCGGCTGTCCTCATGCCATGAGGACTCCTGCGCGTAAAGCAGGTAAGCGCCAGCAATCCCGGCACGGCGCAAACGGCTGAAATACTCCTAAGCCTGATAAGCGCACGCACCATCCAAGGAGTGTTGACTCGTTTCATTTCAAAACGTTCGTGTAATCCATCCCAAGAAGCGACTTCGTCGGCATGAACGACAGTCCCCTTCCCAATGCGGGCACGAATGAAAGCGGCGGCTTGGCTTTCAGAGCCAAACACTGCTGGCACAGAATTGCCGCCGCGTTCACGGACGACGACGACCTTCCGTTTCCCATTCTGATTGCGGGCATATCGGCGGTCGCGGCGATATTCTGCGCGCAATAGCAGCGCTGGCGGTAACGCTGGTGTCTGGCTTCATCACCCGGCTGCGGCCGAGAACATCAACAAGGAGCTCATCGCCCTTTCGACCGTCTCCGCGATGGTCCTGCTGAAGTGTGGCGCTACGAGTTCATCGACGGCTCACCTCGCAAGGCGGCCGACCAGATGGGCGCCGACTTCGACACCTACGCCCCGGCCACCATGAACGCCATCTTCGCGATCGCCGACATGGAATACGACCGGTCCAAGCTGATCCCGGAGGTCACGCGGCAGGTCCGCTCGAACCTCGAAGAACTGATGGTCGATCACAAGGGCAACCGCTTCTTCTGCAACAAGTAAGGCGCCGTGATGCTCAACGTCGGCTGCCTGCGCAAGAAGTGAGGCTCCAGGCAGATCCGCGCGAGTTCCTCAGCGTTCGAAACCTGGGGCTCGCGCTCATCCTGGCTGCAGCGTTCGCTGCCGCTCTGGGTGGACTCGTGAAATAGCGCTTGCTCGAATGCAAGCGACCTGCAATTTTAATGCAAACGAAGGGAACAGCAAATGGCCTACCAACTGAAGCTCGGAGAGACGGTCGAGGCGATGGAGCGCGCCAAGATGCCCGAGGCCGAGACCTACACCGCCAAGCTCGAAGAGATCGGAAGCGAGATGGCAAAAGCCCTGGCTGCCAAGATCGGCGTGATCGGCGGTGACGTAACATACGGCGTCGGCATGTACGCAGCGCCCTTCTATCCCGCGACTAAAGGCCAGCCGTTCCCCGAGGAGCTGGAAGACCTCGACAGCGAAGACTGCTGGGGAGAGGACTGATGTTCGCCATTGGTCTGCCCCCGGGCAAGCGCTTGCCGTTCGGCACGGTCGTCGTCCAAACCGTCACCTTCAACCACACGCATCGGGACCGCGCCGGCTTCACCTGGGTGGAGCCGATCACTCTCGATATTCACACGCTTGGCCTACTCCCGATCGTGAGTCGGCCCTGCAACGACAATGAGGAAGCCGCCTGATGGGCCTGCTGACAAGAGCCAAGAACTTTGCGATCAACGCCCACGGCGCTCAGATGCGCAACTACGTGACGGAGCCCTACTGGCGGCACCTGGAGCGCGTCGCCAAGAACCTGAACAGCAACGCCGCCGATACGCCACCATCGCCGCCGGTTGGCTGCACGACACGATCGAGGACGCGGACACGTCCCACAAGGCGCTCGTCGGCGAGTTCGGCGAGGAGATCGCCGATCTCGTGCTCGAAGTGTCCAACGTCAGCCGACCGATCCACGGCAAGCGGCCGATGCGCAAGCGCCTCGACCTGCAATACCTGGCAGGCGCTTCCTGGCGCGCTCAGATGATCAAGTGCGCCGACATGATCGACAACGTGCCGAGCATCGTCGAGCACGACATCAATTTCGCCATGGTCTACGTGCCGGAGAAGAAGGCGCTGCTCGACCGGCTGACATTGGCCCACCGCGTCTGCTTCCCGATCTGGATGGACGCTTACAAGGTGGTCGCGGACGGCGAGCAAGCAATCGCCGAGCATCTGTCCAATGCCTCCGCAGCCTGAGCACGGAAGCATCATCACCTTAGCCGGGATCGAGTTTCGAGTGGAGGTCGTTTCGGCGACCTACACCAAGCTGATCCGGGTCACCGATAAACTCTGGATGCTGCGGCACTGCGAGACAGTGGGGAGTTATCACTTTGACTGCACACGACCGACGGATTACACTCCCCTCAACCGGGGGAGGAAACTTTATGGCACTGAACGATGCGATTGTACTTAAGGCAAATTTTGAGGGCTGGAAAGCCCGCGCCGCTGGTCTTGATCCAGATATTGACCCTTGGCTGTACTATTGCCTTGAACAGCATTTGAAGTCGTATGCCATTGACGACGAAGACCTTGAGGCTGGCATTACTGAGGGTGGCGGCGACGGCGGCGTTGATGGATATTATTTCCTAGCAAATAACCGACAGGTTGTTGACGCCAACACCCTACTTGATCCGAAGCTAGTCGCGTCGATCCATTTGCTCTTTTTCCAAGTCAAGACCAGTGGGGGTATGAAACCAACCGAGATGGAGAAATGGCTGCAGACCGTTGACGATTTCTTCGATCTTTCGGTTGACCCAAATAACTTTGGAGACAGGTACAATAAGCGGATCAAGACCGCCATGCGCGTCTGGCGCGATCAGTATCTGAAGCTGTCAGGCCAGTTTCCTGTAGTCACCGCCGATTTTTTCTACATAACTGGTGACGATGCGGCACCTGACGCATATGCCGCAGATGCCTGCGACCGAGTAAAGCACCGGGTCGAAAAGGCACTCAAATCGACCTGCAAGGTTCATTGTGTTGGCGCAAAACAGCTATGGGAGCAGGTTCAAAAGAGACCACTAAGCCACAGGATCATCAATTGGGCTGAACCGCCCATGATGACCAAAGAAGGCTATGTGGGGCTGGTGAAATTGCATGACTACCGTGCATTTCTTGTCGAAGATGATGATCCGGCTGTCTTGGCTGAGCGTATTTTTGAATCCAACGTGCGAGGTTTCGTGTTGGACTCGACCATCAACGATGAGATGGCGGGGTCACTGAAGAATACTGGAGACGAGCCGAATTTTTGGCTTCTGAACAACGGTGTGACCATCATCGCCGCAAAGGCGGCGCCGGCGCATCTAATGCTGACAGTCTCCGATCCTCAAATTGTGAACGGGTTGCAGACCTCGCGAGTCATCTTTGACACCATCGAATCTGGCACAACAGATAACAGAACAGTTTTAGTGAGGGTGATCGAAACAACCGACCAGAAAACTCAGGACTTGATTATCAAGGCCACAAATAGTCAGAATAAAATGCAGCCCGCCTCCCTGAGGATGACGGATCAAATTCATCGAGATATTGAGCAGCTATTCAAGGGCGAAGGGCTTTTCTACGATCGCAGGAAGGGATTTTACAAAGATCAGGGACAGCCCATCAAAACGATAATTTCCGTGAATGCCGTCGCACAGGGCACGATATCGATAATGTTGCAACGCCCCGATGATGCACGCGCACGTCCCGGCGATTACTTCAAGGACGAAAAGAGATACACTTCGATCTTTGACAACTCAAAAATCCCGCTGCCAACCTACTTGGCATGCGTTCGGATCGTGCGACGAGTCGAAAAGTTCTTGGCTAATCGAGGAGTTGAGAAGAGCGATATTAAAAATTTGCTCTTTTACGTGGCTGCTATAGCAACCCGTGAGTTCACTGGCGTCAAGCTGCCGCCCGCTGCCAAGCTTCCAAAGGGCGACCAGCTCAAGGATGAATTGCTGCTATCTGTTCTGCGTAACGTTTCAAAGTTTTACAAGAAGCTTAGCCAGGATTCAGATGCTGACTCAGTTGCTCGCGGCCCGTTGCTTCTGAAAAAATTGAACGCTCAGTGGGATAGGAGGCATCGAAGTGCCAAAAAATCCAAATGACGACGATTCATACAGCGATGGCGAAGCTGCTCGGAGGCGCGACGAGGTAATATGCCGAATGGCGAACACCTCGCCGCAGCCGAAGGCCTCGCCTATTCCCGATCGTCCTCAAAAGAAAAGGAAAGCTGCTCCGCGTGGCGTTGCTGGTAAGGGCCGCGCGCGCCGTGAGACCTAGAACGAAACTTCGTTCTGTCTGACATTAGTCTAGATCGGTAAATACGTCACCCGCTTTCCAACAACACCCCTGACCGCCTTGGTTGCGCGTTCCGCGCCAGTCACGCTAAGGCCAGACCGCTCATTGTAGCGGAAGTCAAATTCGGCAAGATAACGCTTCAAGCGCTGCGCGCTGACGTGATGGTAGGTGCCAGTGATGCCGCGTTTCAGGATCGAGAAGTAACCTTCGACCGTGTTCGTATGCGCTTCGCCGCGCATGTATTCGCCAATGCCGTGATTGACAACCTCATGCGCAAAATCCTTGTGCATGTGGCGATATTGCCCGGCGTCGTCCGTCATCAACTTAGTGTCGGCATGGAGCTGCGTTACCAGCGTATCGCGCAGCGTCTTAGCAGTCACATTCGCAACATGCTCCGTGCGAACGCGTCCACCGCGCTCAACGAGCGCGAACGCAATCTCTTTGCCCATGCCGCCGATATTCGCGCCATTGCGCTTGCTGCGGTGCTTATTCTTCTCCTTGCCGCCGATATACGTTTCGTCGGCCTCAACCGTCTCGCCAGCGCCGCCCATTGGCGTCGGGGCGGGACTTAGGTCGCGCATGCCTTCGCGAATGCGGCGTGCCATGAACCACGCCGTCTTATAGGGAAGATCGATCATGCGATGAAGCTGATGCGCGCTCATGCCCTTCTTGCTCGCGCACATCAGGTGCGTCGCCAGAAGCCATTTCGTCATTGGAATATGCGAGCGCTCATAGATCGTGCCGACAGCCGCAGTGAATTTCTTGCGGCAGTCTTTGCAGTGATACCAGCCCGGCCCCATCGACTTGCCACCAAGCGCCGCAACGCGATCAAACGAGCCGCAAAACGGGCAATAGGTACCCTCAGGCCAGCGAATGGCTTCAAAGTGCTGCCGGGCCGCTTCGAGGTCCGTGAAAATCGGGTTTGTCAGACCAACCGTCGCGGGCATTGGCCAATCTCCTTGAGGCCAATATCCCGTTTCCAGACTGTTCAGTCAAGGTGATAATTCCCGAATACTCCGACAGCGTCAACCTGGGGGACGACATCAACCGCTGGATCAACGACGGACGCGTGATCAAGCGCATCACATCGAGCCGAATTGAGTTAGGCGGGTTCGAGTCCCGCAGGGCAGGTCCGATTGGGCCATCGTAGCGGATGGCAAGGCGGACGGAAAAGGGAAACGCTCTGTGTTTGTAGCGAACAGCGACGACCTGCCTACCCTATCGCTTGCTGACGACGATGCCGTTGTTCAGACGCCCCTCCCGGATGGCTCTGACCTTTTCCAGCAGGCCATCGTGGGAGAGCATCGGGATGTTCGCCTTCTCACCAGCCAGGCGGATAGCCTGGACGGCGAACTCCGGCGTCACGTCGAACCAGTCGCCGACCAGGCGTCGGTTGGCCTTGTCGAACAGTGCGGCGGCATCGTTGAAGATCCTGACGGCGAACGCCTCGTTCGTGGTCCAGATCGCATGATGGATCTTCAGCGGCTCCCAGTTGCCGGGCTGCAGGCACTCAATCCGCTTCTTGAGGTTGGTCGAGGCGCCGAGCCGTAGCGGCCGCCCCCCGAGGGGGCCGGCTGCATAGACGCACGCGAACCGAAGTTCATCGAAGATAGCGCGTTCCGGCTTCGTTTGGAGCCAAGGTAACCCATAGACCAATTCAGTTTTCTGCATGCCTCCCTATACCTAATCGTTTGCTTCAATGCAAATTTGCACTTGCGATGAATGCAAACGTCGGTCTATAGGCGCGCAGCGAAACACCCCGTCAATCCAAGCGCGGGCCGCCGTCACTGACGGGGTGACCTCAACCAGTCGGCCGCAACCACCAAAGGAGAACTGCAAATGGACCCCACCATGGGCCAAACGTCCACCTACGGCGTCGTCCTCGCGAACGAGCAGCAGCCGACCAACCTGTTGCCCGCTCCGACCGAGACGGCGTCCGTCGTCAGCATGTCCGGCTACCTGAACCGCGCCGACATGCAGGCTGACCAGGCTGCCGGCACCGAAGCGTCTGGCCTGACCAGCGAGATCGACAACGGCGCCCTGCTCGCCGCCGCTATCGGTTCGCAGCCGGTCGCCGAGACCTCCGAAGTCTTCGCTGCGGACGTGACGACCGAACAGGCATTCGCCGCCATCACGGCCGAAGAGCCGGTTGTCGAAGCGCTGCCGGCGCCGGAAGCTCCGCCCTCGCTGCCGAAGTATCCGGTCGGCAAGGTCGACTTCAACAAGCCGTTCGAGATCTACCGGACCGACGACAATCAGGACTTCCTCACGGAGGTCGTGATCCTCTCGGTGCTGGCCGACGCCACGCATCCGGTCGTGATCGCCGGCTACCACGACAACGAGGGTGAGCGCCTCGTCCTCCAGTTCGACCTGGACGGCGATGACATCCGCGGCGACTGGGTGTTCGAGAACATCTCGACCGATCCGCAGACCAAGTTCGTCCGTCTCTTCATCGACGACGAGCGGACCCTCACCGTCGACGAGACGCTCTACGACAGCGAGCTGGCGGCCAACCGCGAATACCACCACGGCGATGTGTTCGGCATCTTCCCGATCGTCATCCCGCCGCGCGTCTCGGCCAGCGCCATCGTCGAAGCGGCTGTCGTCGAGGGCGACGGTTCGGACTTCAACGAGGAGGAAGAGCACGACGAGGCCGGCGACGAGGACGTGGCCGAGGTCGTCGAGGCTGCTCCGCCGCATCCGGATGCGAAGTGGGTGAACGGACGCCTGATCGCCCCGGGCCAGACCGTGTCGGCCTATCGCCAGCGCTTCGGCACCCGCCAGGTCGAGGTCATCAAGACCCGCGATCACGCCTACCAGACGCTGTTCGTCAAGCCGCAGGACGGGACCAACCCGTACTGGGCTCTGAACAAGAACATCCGCTGATCCCAACCACTGCCCGTCCTCTTCGGAGGGCGGGCACCCTTCCCCCTTGGAGATCGACATGCCGGACAGAGTTTCCTTCGACAACAACATCGCCTTCGACCAGGGCTGGGGCATCTTCGACTGCGACGGCAGCGAGAACGGTCCCTGGCAATTGCAGAAGCTCGATGAGTGCGACCGCCTCCGGGATGACCTGGAAGCGTGGCGCCTCGTCGTCGACTACGCCAACGCCGGCAGCGAGTACCACCAGAAAGCGCTGCAGTTCCTGGCTGATCACAATCCCCTGGAACACCGCTGCATCATCGACACCATCAACAAGAAAGCCGTGGCATGACCATCCGCATCGTCTCCGAAGCCGAGTTCGCTCAGCGCATCAGAACCGTCCTCTTCAACCAGCGGGTTGAGCATGTCGGCTGCGTCACCGGCCCCGGCCGATCCGGCGCTGTCGCCGCGGTTTACGCCTCCCACATCCTCGGCATCCCGTTCATCCCGTTCGGCGCCAATGTCCCGGACAAGTTCGAGCTGCTGCTGATCGACACTGCCCGCGAGAGCGGCCGGACACTCCGCAAATCGGCCAGCTGGTACACCAAGAAGATGGGTCGGGCGCCGACCGTCATCGCGGTCTACGAAGAGCCGCCGCGCATCGCCTTCTGGTACGAGGCGCCGAAGCCTCAGCGCTATCGCCACGAGCTGGGGTTCGCCGCATGAAGCGATCCATCATCCTTATCGCCGCGTTGCTGCTCGCCGGCTGCGACGAAGGCAACAGCAATCTCCCCTTGCCTCGCCTCGTCTGCACACAGGTGACCAGCACTTACAGCTGCGGTCGCGGTGGGACGTGCGAGCAGTGCGGCAACTGGGAGATCGGCTGCCCGAACCGCTGGAGCTGCGCGAGATGACCGGCAGCACTGGCCCCTATCTCGCCTGCCGACTGCAGAGGGAGCGCTCCAATGCTTCAACAGTACCGCCGAATGCGTCACCCGTGCTGCAAGGGAGATCCTGAGCAGCGCGCCATCGGCGCCGCCTTCCGCTTCCTGCTCGAAACCAGCACCTGGAAGCGACACCACGAGCCGTTCTCGAAATCAGATCGAGGACGGCAGCGCCGGCAAGAGCGGCGTTTCGTCGACATCAACAAGCGGTTTGCCCGCACATGAGTGACCTCCGTGATAGCTGCTCCGAGCATGTCCTTGGGTACATCAGAACCCACTTCGATTGTCCCTTTTGCGACTACGACTTCCACGAAGAAGGCGACAAATCCAGCGAGGTCATCGAGTGTCCGTCGTGCCTCGAAAAGTTCTGGTGCCGAGAGGTCCGGTGACGGCTTCTTTGTCAGATGCGGCAAGCAGTACACCAATGCCGAGATCGACATCATCAGGCGCAATCGACATTTGCGATTGCACGATCTGCACGCGCTGCTGCCGGGCCGGTCGAGGCAATCGGTCTCGGGCAAGCGCAGCTCTACCGGCTTCACCTACCGCCGGCCGCCGTTCACCCGCGGCGAGGACGAGGAGATCAGGCGTGCCGCTGCTACCAAGGGCGCTACGGGCATCTCCCACATTCTGCCGCACCGCACGAAGTGGGACATCACCAAGCGCGCCCAGGAGCTGGGCGTCACCCTGTTCAATTCGCATGAGCTGCCGCTGAAGATCCTCGGCGAGCCGCTTGCTGACGCCATCCGCAAGCGAGCCAGGGAGGACGGCATCTCGGTTCGCGCTCTCGATGCCGAGCTGGGTACAGGGCTTTACTTCACCAGCTGCGCCGCGCTCCGAGCACAGCGCGGCAGCAAGCCGAACATGACCGCAATCCGCAAGGCGATCGATTTCTTCGACGCTGCGCTCATACCAGGTCCCGAGGGGACCTTCACCATCGACTGGAAGGACGAATAACATGGGACTTTCAACCAAGGGACCGATCACGCCTTACCGTGGATCGTGGGCTGACCTGGAGCGTCGGCGCCGCGAGGCAACGCTTGCGATGATCGAGGACGACCGTGTGGACGCCGCGATCACAATCGCCGGCCTCCGCGAGCAGGCCCGCGCGTTCGAGGGGATCGATCGTGTCCGAGGTCTCTGACGAACAAGCCGGCAAGCCTGTGCTCTACGCCAGGCTGAACGGCAACACGCTTCGCGCCAAATGGCCCGGCAAACGCTGGCACGGCGCATACCTCAGCATCCATGAGGCATGCGACGCGGCGCACAAGGATGGACTCGAGTCATTCCTCATCGACTACGTCGTCGAGGAAAACTGATCGGGTCTAACTGGGGATGCTTGATGAGGTCCCCACCAACCGCCGACTTCGAAGTGCTCGGTTGGGCTTCGACGTCACTTCTACGACTAGCATAACTTGTAGGCAGGGAACTTGACTAACAGACGACTCACACCGAGAGCGCGTCAAACAAAAAAGAGGAGCGCAAATGCTCACACTAAACTTCTGCGGGACCATCAGGAGGTTCCGCCTGTTCACCTCTCGGGACAGACCAACCCTGCATCTTCTCGTACCACCCACTCCATGAGACGGAGACGTGAGAATGCGAAAGATCCGGTATTACTACGCAAGGGACAGACCATCCCTTAGCTTCCACCTCAATCTTCAACACCAGTGAGATGGAGCCATGGTCAACAAGCCGATGAAGGCCGGGCCCGTGCGGCGGGTTCGCTTCTACAATCCACGAGATAGACCGCGTTAGAGCGGTTGTTTGTAAATAACTCTTGCGCTTCCGTGCGCATGAATGCAACTTCACGCTAAGAACGGCAGCCGGGCAAACCTCAAATTTCAAAGGTTTTCCCTGCTCCACCAATGGGATACGTGCGCCTGCACGATAGCTTGAATGCAAATAACAGCAAATGGAGGACTGCAATGTCGTTCTACCTGGTCCGGTTAGAACCGGACGGGGCCGGCGCCATGAAAGATGTGCCGATCCCGGACTATGGCCCCTACGACAAGGGCAGCGAGGCAGCGAAGGCCGCGAAGACCCTTACCGAGGAGCGCGGCTACAAGGTGCAGCCGCGGCGCATGGCCCAGGCTCCGGACTGGCGTGGCCGGCAGCAGGAGCGGCTCGCGAGCGGCGCTTTGAAGGCGCTGCCTGAGGCGTGGGACCTTGAGCCGATCAAGGATCACTTCGCTCACCTCTGCCCGCGCGATCCGTCGAAGATCGCGTTCACCGAGAGCGACGAGCACGGCACGATCGACCGCACGACCTCGCTCAACCCGGGTCGGTACATCACCCGGTTCTATGAGACCGACGACAGGATCCCCGACGCTCACCGCCGGAAGCTGATCGCTGCCATCGATCCCAACGGCGAGATCTTCTTTGCGTTCAGCCCGGAAGAGATCGTCCGCATCTACAAGGAAGGTCCCGGCTCGTGCATGGACGGCAAGCACACGTTCGAAGGGATGGACCCGCACTGGCCGACCGAGCCCTACGGGGCCGGCGACCTGGCTGTGGCCTACACCAAGAACGCTGAGGGCCGCATCCAGTCGCGTTGCCTGTGCTGGCCCGAGAAGAAGATCTTCGGCCGCTGCTATGGCGACATCCAGCGCATGATCGCTGCGATGAAGGCTGAGGGCTACACCTACTACCACGGCGACAACATCCGTTTCCCGGACGGCGCGAAGCTGCTCAAGATCGAGCATCCCGAACGGCGCTGGGAATACGTAATGCCGTACTTCGACGACATCGAGATGGTCATCATGAACGGCGACTATTTCGAGACCTACAACGGCACGCTGGCAAGCCTGCCGCTCGGCACGAAGTACATCAGCTGTGGCGGCAGCGCCGGTCGCTCCCTGCTCTACCAGTATTGCCCGAAGATGCGCAGCGGTCAGCCGGCGCACACCTTCAAGCACATCCACGGTGTTGAGCAGGAATGGTCCAGCCAGGCGTATCAGTCCTACGCCTTCACCTGCCGTGGCTCTGGCAAGCTCTACGCCAACGAGTTCAAGGTCTCCATGGCCACTCCAGGCGTTTACTGGGGCCACGACTACTTCGCCGAGCACGGCGAGCACTGCGCCGTCACCAAGAAGAACCATCCCAAGACCGAGATGGTTCAGAAGGGCGACCGTCGTGTCCACAACAGCGTGGAGTGGCGCTTCGATGCTGACGGCAAGGAGCTGCCGGCGAAGAAGATCAAGGCGATCGAGGAGGAGCGCTGGGGCACCGTCACCATCGGTGATCTCATCGGTGAAAAGCCGTGGCACCGCGACATGCGGTACCTGAGCAAGAGCCGCTTTGAGCGCGAGTATAACGCCGTCACCAACACGGTCGAAACTCGCGTCACCGGTCGGCGTGCTGACCAGGTGATCATCGACGACCCGTTCGTGGCTGCGCCCCAACTCGATCCACGCCAGCAACAAGAGATGGCCCGCTACATGGGCGATCTCGTCGACCGACAACTGCGCGACCAGATGCTCCGGGGCCTCCCTGAGCCGGCCGCTCGGTATGACTACGATCCAACCCGCTAATCCAACAGGAACTGAAATGTCCAACGACCTTGAGATGCTCAAGGCGATGCTGTCGCATCGTCGTCCCTATGGCTCGAAGACCGAGCTTGCCTACATCGATCGGTTCATCACCCCGCTCGGGGTGCAGACCGACAAGTTCGGCAACCGGTTCATGATCATCGGCGAGGAGAAGCCGACGATCCTCTGGTCATCCCACACGGACAGCGTCCACCGGGATGAAGGCTTCCAGCAGATCGAGATGACCGGCACCAAGATCCATCTGCCGAAGAAGTCCAAGTCGAACTGCCTCGGCGCCGACGATGCGGCCGGCAACTTCATCATGATCAAGATGATCGAGGCGAAGGTGCCTGGCCTGTACGTCTTCCACTTCGGTGAGGAGGTCGGCTGCAAGGGATCGGGTGGCATCGCCAACGAGACGCCCGAGTTCCTGGATGGCATCAAAGCTGCCATCGCCTTCGACCGTCGTGGCTTCACGTCTGTCATCACCCACCAGCGGGGACGGACGGCGTCGGATGCGTTCGGCGACTCCCTGGCTGCTCAGCTGCCCAGCCGGTTCAAGAACGATCCGACCGGCGTCCTCACGGACACCAAGATCTACATGGGCATCGTGCCGGAGTGCTCGAACCTCTCGGTCGGATACGAGAACGAGCACACCGATCGGGAGACGCAGTGCGTCCAGCACCTGTTCGAGCTGCGCGACCACATGGTCAAGATCGACGCATCGAAGTTCGTCATCGAGCGTGACCCCAAAGGTCAGCAAGAAGAACCGAGGCGTTCATCCTGGTCGGGCTCGTCGGCAGGAAGCAGCTTCGGCAGCAGCAGGCCGCTGCGAACCATGCGGATGCTGAAGCAGCTGCGCCAGCGCGAACTCGAGGATCTGGTTTTCAAGTACCCGCGGCAGGTCGCTCAGTACCTGGCCGACATCAAGGTCAGCGCCGAAGAGCTGGATGACGCCATCTACCTCATCAACCGGCCTCGCGAGCGCTCCTTCCTCGATCTCTTCGACGACGAAGGCCTGCTCAGCGCCTGATCGCCACCCACGACATCACGAAACAAAGGACACTGAACAATGAAACTCGGATTGCAAGAACATGTCGACGTCGCAGCTGGCGTGCAGGATGAAGTCGCCATCTCGTTCGAAGCCAACGCGGTGGCGTTCTACGCCCAGATCTCAGGTCTGGCGAAGGACAAGATCGGCTACCCGATCCGCGAGCTGACGACGAACATGTGGGATGGCTCGCGCCTCAAGTACGGCGACGACATCCCTGAAGACAAGATCCCGCAGATCCGGCTGCCGACGCCGCTCTCGCCGACGATCACGTTCCGTGACTTCGGTCCCGGCATGTCGCCCGACGACATGAAGAACGTCTATGCCCGCCTCTACGCTTCGACGAAGCGCGGCAGCAACGACCAGGTCGGCGGCTGGGGCCTGGGTTCGAAGAGCCCATACGCCTACCTGATCTCGGACTCGGGCTCCGGCTCCTACACAGTGACGTCCTACCACGGCGGCATGATGCGGACCTACGTGCTCTCGCTGTCCCAGAGCGGTGCGCCGACCATGCGCCTGCTGATCGAGGCGCCGTCGGACGAGCCGACCGGCCTGGAGGTGTCTTTCCCGGTTCGCCGCGAAGACATCCGCGAGTTCCATGATCGGGCTCGCAGCATCCTCTGGTCGTTCACTCCGCGGCCGAAGATCACCCCGGCGATCGACTGGAAGGACCCGGTCGTCACGAGCCAGGGCGACAACTACACCCGTTACAAGAACGGGACGGTGCCGTTCAACGGTCCGCACGTCCGCATGGGTTGCGTGATGTACCCCTTCGACATGCGGCAGATCAAGACGACGGGCTTCCTCGACTACAGCGATGCCGTCCTGTTCGATGCCCCGATCGGCTCGCTCAAGGTGACGCTGTCCCGCGAAGAGCTGGCCTATGACGACAACACCAAGGCGACCCTGGCTCGCTTGACCGAGGAGTATGAGCAGAACTTCATCCGAAACTGTCAGACCGCCGTCGACACGGCTGAAGACCTGATCGGTGCCGTCGAGCTGTTCGAGGAAGCAACCCAGTCTCTCGGCGTCTCTCGCACCGAGAAGCTGCGGGAGGTTGTGAAGTGGCGCGGCAAGACGCTGTCGTCGACCGTTCCGAAGATCAACTGCAAGACCGGGATGCTGGCCGATGGCTGGGTTCACTTCGACAAGTTCGAAGACACCACGGTCCGGATGAGCTGGTGCCGCGACGCCAAAATCGTCATCGAGCACAACCCCAGCTACTCCTACTCGCGCTTCCAGATGGCGCAGTTGGTCGGCCAGAAAGTGCTCTGGATCCGCTGCAAGCGGGCCTTCCGCGAGGAAGTGCTCAATGCCCTCGGCGATCCCGAGGTCGTCGAGCTGGACACCTTCAAGGTGCCGGCGAGCAAGCGGACCCGTGGCAAGACCGTCCGTCGCCGCAGGGTGATGGTGGTCACCGAGGGTGGTGGCGTCCTCGTGTCGCAGGAGGACGTCGACCTGGCCGAGGGCGGCTTCTACCTGCAGCGCGTCAGCAACGGCCTCTACAGCCGGCGCCGCGGTAACGAGTACGTCAAGGTCTCGACCGAGCAGAACAGCGTCTCGCTCAGCGTGATGAAGGAAGTCATCTCGGCCTCCTTCGAGCTGGGTCTGGTCGAGGAAGGCACCACGATCCTGATCCAGAGCGAGGATCACGCTGCGCTCGGCGACAACTGGACGCTGTTCGGAGATGACCTGATCCCCGATCTGCAGGCCAAGATCGACGTCTCGACGTTCACCGGACTGCACCAGAAGTCCTTCAACGATCTCGACTCGGCTCTGAGGGGCATCGTCGGCATGACGCCGGCGACGTTCGCTAATGCGCCGGGCGACCTGCTGCTGTTCAAGACCGAGCTGACGGCGCTCGGCACCGCTCTCCGGGGCAACTCGACCGTCGATACCCCGACCGACAAGGCGCACTCCGCCCTGTCCCGGCTCGGTATCGAAATCGACAAGCCGGAGGTGCAGTGCCCGATCACGGCGATGGAACGGCGCTACCGCGAGCTGTGCTCGAAGTACGCGCTGCTCAAGCTGATCATCGAGCCGAACCCGTACTACTCGTACTCGAACCGCACGGACGCTGCCCAAACCCAGCGCCAGCTCAAGCACTACTGTGACCTCCTGCATGCAGAGCAGCAGCTCCTGCAACAGCAGGCGGAAATGGCGAGGGCTGCGCTGGCGCTGAACGACAACAACCAGAACGCCGAGCCGGTCGACGACGAGATCGACCCGCTGGCGGAAGCAGCCTGAGACGGAGCGATCCAATGATCCCGAGCGTCATCACCGACACCTCAATCACGTTCATTGCCAGGGGCCGTCCGTGGACCCTGGCAGCGGACCACACACACTTCGGAAAGGTCAAAGATCTGTTGACCTCAGGCTCTGACGACTCCGACGAGATCGTCCGGCTGGCCGACGTGCGAGTGGCGGTTGAGGAGCACTCCGGCGGCGCAGCCACCCTCACCGAGGATGGTCTGTACCTGGACGGAGAGCAACTGCCGCAGGCCTGGCTCTACAAGGCCTGTGCCGAGCCAGACGCCGCGAAGGTGTTGGCGGTGACGCCGGGAGATCGGGTCCGCGTCGAAGGAGACGAGGATGCGCCTGACGGCATCTACACCGTGGGCGAAGTCGACAACACCGACGTGGACAAGCGCGTCTACGTCGAGCCGGTCGACAACGACGAGGACTACTTCGGCTTCGTCGCCAACACGTCGATCGTCGAGATCATCCGGGACGCGGCCGATGCCGCGTGACCCGAGGGTGGACCCGCTCATCCAGGAAGCGAAGTGGCACTGCAAGGGGTGCCGCGAGTCCTGGCGCCTGGACGGGTGGATGCACCGCAAACCCATGAAGATCGAATGCACCGCGAAGGTCATCCGCCAGAAGCTGCGGGACATCGCCAAGGAATTGAGGAGTAACGAACTTGCCCGACTTGCAACAAGCAATCCAGACCTTCTTCGAAGGTTGCAAGCGCATCGCCGAGGCTCACCGGCAGGCGAACTATCCGCGCAACCCCGCGCCGGAGTGGAAGCTGGAGGAGCTGCAGAAGCGATTTCGGATCGTGAATGGGAGCGGCGTTCACTGCTTCATTGATAAGGCGACCGGCGACGTGCTGAAGGCCGAGAGCTGGGCGCGGCCGGCGAAGCACGCCCGCGGCAACGTCTTCGACGAGCACAACGGTCTCGCGAAGATGGGTCCGTACGGCCCTGCTTACCTGAGGTGACCCATGGCCAAAAAAACCAACGAGAAGTCGATCGATCCGAAGCAGGTCGCGCTGGCGGGTATTCCCGGTCTGGAGATCGGCGACGTGCTCCAGTTCTTCTACGACCGCGCGTCGGAGCGTGACAAGAAAATCGCGGACATGGCCGGCGTCGGCGACGACGGAGAGTTTGAGATCGACGGCGCGATCGTGTCCGAGGGCGATGACAACGGCGCCTACGTCCTGGGCTGGAGCTGGGCGAGCTTCGCCGGCACCGCTCTGACCAAGATCTGCGAGTGCTGCGAGGCAGACACCGACAAGGCGATCGAGGTCAAGACGACCCTCGGCGAAAGCGAGTTTTATTGCGCCGAGTGCGCGAAGGAGATGACCGATGCCTAAGACCCTTACCAAGCTGCAGGAGCAGATCGTCGCCAAGGTGCTGACGCTCCATGCCACCAACTACGTCTGGCTCCGCGAGGGCGAGGTCAACTCGCTCAACAGCCTGAAGGCCAAGAACCTGATCGACCAGCACGCCTACGGATCGATCCAGCCGCGCCATCTGACCGCCGAGGTCAAGGCCGTGTTCTGGCGGGAAAATCCGCGCACCTTCAAGATGTCGAACTTCCACGGTGAAGGCTGGCTGATCTTCGACGACAAGCGATACATCTGCAAGGTCTACAACGAGGTGGATGCGACGCGCGTCGTCGAGGGCCTGAAGGAGCTGCGCGTCGCGGAAGTCGATGCCGGCAAGGAGGCTGCGTGATGGCTCTCCACCCGATGATCACCACCTACCTCGACGGCCTGGACGCATCGATCGATGGCCGCGGCTACGACGCCAAGCACGATCGGGCTCGCAAGTTCGTCGAAGGCGCCTGCGAGATCCTCTCCCAGCTCTCCAGGATGGACACGCCGACCGACAAGGCGCGGAACGCCGAGCACGCCGAAGACATCATGGCCGATCTCGACGACGAACGCCTGTGCAGCGATGCATCGGCTCTCTACGCCCTGATCCGGAAGGCTCGGGAACTGTCCCGCACGAGGAAGCCCCGCAAGAAGCGGTGATTTGCATTTTTTGCAAATATCGTTTGCTTGAATGCAAATGCACTGATAACCCTGACCAGACCCAATTCCGAAAGGTGAACCATGTACGTCCCCTCCCCGCAGCAAGCGGCTGTCCAGCAAGAAGCCTGGAACGGCACCGGCTCGATCATCGTGATGGCAGTGGCCGGCGCCGGCAAATCGACCACCATCGTCCGCACGGTCGGCGAGATGCGCGGCAGCAGCATCATCCTGTCATTCGGCGCCAAGATCTCCAAGGAGATGAAGGGCAAGCTGGAGCAGCTCGGCATCGACTGGAAGAAGGCCGAGTCCTCGACCTGTCACGCCATCGCCCTGCGCAACTACCGCAAGACGTTCCCGAAGGTCCGTATCGACGACGAGAAGGTCGGACGCATCAGCGCTGACTGGGTGGAAAACGCCAAGATCGAGCCTTCGCTCGTTCCTCACGTCTCGGTCGCCTGTCAGCTCGTCGCCTTCGCCAAGCAGAGCGGCCTCGGCATCGAGGGCCAGGGCCACATCGACGATACCTCGATCTGGGAGGATATCGCCGAGCACTTCGACCTGTTCGACGAAGAGCCTCTGCAGAAGAAGGCATCGGACATCATCGACCTGGCGATCCTGCTGCTCAAGGAGTCGAACAAGAACCCGGACGTCATCGACTTCAACGACATGATCTACCTGCCCCTGCTCTACAAGATCAAGTTCTGGCAGTTCGAGAATGTCTGGATCGATGAGGCGCAGGACACCAACACGGTCCGCCGACTGCTGGTGAAGGCGCTGATGAAGCCCGGTATCGGCCGCGTCATCGCTGTCGGAGATCCTCACCAGGCTATCTTCGGCTTCACGGGCGCCGACAACGACAGCCTCGACATCATCCAGCAGGAGTTCGGCGCCAAGGTGATGCCGCTCACGGTCACCTATCGTTGCCCGAAGAACGTGGTGAAGTTCGCTCAGACCTGGGTGAACCACATCGAGGCTCACCCCTCGGCGCCCGAGGGCAAGATCAGCTCCGAGACGTTCGAGAAGATGATCACCGTCCGCGATCGGCTGAACGGCGATGCGGCGATCATCTGCCGCAACACCCGGCCGCTAGTGACTGCCGCGTTCGCCCTGATCCGCGAGAAGATCCCCTGCCGCATCGAAGGCCGGGACATCGGCAACTCGCTCAAGAAGCTGGCCACCCGCTGGAAGTCGATCAGCACCATCCCGGAGCTGGAGGACAAGCTGGAGGACTGGCTGGAGAAGGAGAAGGAGCGCTGGCTGCCGAAGAAGAAGATGTCGAAGGTCCAGGAGGCCGAGGACAAGGTTAAGACGCTGAAGGTCGTCATGGATGCATGCCGCGACGACAAGCAGGACTCGATCGCCGCGGTCACGGCCTACATCGACAACATCTTCGCCGACGACGTGAAGGGCATCCTCACCCTCTGCACCATCCACCGGTCGAAAGGCCGGGAATGGAAGCGCGTCTACTGGCTCGATCGGCTGAACACCTGCCCATCGAAGTACGCCAGCATGCCCTGGGAGAAGGAGCAGGAGGTCAATCTGCAGTACGTGGCAGCCACCCGCGCCATGGAAGAGCTGATCGATCTCTATCCGCCGTTGCCGAAGGTGAAGGTGCCGCCGGCCAACGACAACAAGCAAACCGTAGCAGCGACAAAGGCGGCCTAAGGGCCGCCACTTCGCCCCTTTCTATCAAGGAAGCATCATGATCACCGAACAGATTTTCAAGCGTGGCTCGGACGGTAAGATCCGCAGCTGGCAGGTCGAGGTCAACGGCGCGGACTATCGCGTCATCGCCGGCATCCACGGCGGCAAGATGGTCGAGAGCAAGTGGAAGACAGCCAAGCCGAAGAACGTCGGCAAGGCCAACGCCACGACACCGGAGCAGCAGGCAGCGCTGGAGGCCTCGGCTGAAGAAGCCAAGAAGCTGAAGCGCGAGTATCGCCGCACGATCCCGGAACTCGAGTTCGTGCCGAACGGCCCGATGCTCGCCGAGACCTGGGACGACTTCAAGAAGGATGTCCCCTACGCTGACGGCGTCTGGTCGCAGCCGAAGCTCGACGGCATCCGCGCCATGATGACCAGGAAGTGGGGCGCGACCTCCCGCGAGTATCAGCCACACTACAACTGCGGACACCTGATGGCGGCGCTTGAGCCGCTGTTCGCAGCCGAGGACGGCATCGAGTTCGACGGAGAGCTGTACAATCACCTCTACAAGGATGCGTTCAGCAGCCTCACCTCGATCATCCGCAAGCAGAAGGCCACGCCAGAGCAGGCATCTCGTGCCGCCGAGCTGATCCAGTACCACATCTACGACCTTCCGAGCCCGGCGCCGTTCGCCGAGCGCACGGAGAAGCTGAAGGAGCTGCTCGCCAAGATCGGTCATCCGCAGCTGATCTACGTTCCGACCACCAAGGTTGGCAACCTGGAGGAACTGGACGCCGCCGAGGTCGAGGCTGTGGAGCTGGGCTACGAAGGCCAGATGGTTCGCTTCAACGAGCCATATCAGTACGACAGCAGGCCCTGGTCGCTCATGAAGCGGAAGCGTTTCGTGACCGAGGAGTTCCCGATCCTCCGCGTCGAGGAAGGCGAAGGCAACTGGTCTGGCGTCGCCAAGCGCGTCGTCCTCCAGATGCCGGATGGCCAGGAATGCGGCTCAGGCATGCGAGGCACCCAGGAGTTCGCGGCCGAGCTGCTGGCTCAGTGCCGCGCCGGCAAGACTCCGAAGGTGGGAACGGTGCGTCACTTCGGCTTCACGCCGGACGGGATGCTCCGCTTCCCGGTCGTGACCGACTTCCATCAGGACGGTCGCGTCGACTGACCATGAAGCTGCACCATCCGCATGGCCCGGTGCCAGAGGGCGTCGATGTCCTCTGGCGCTGCGAGGCGAAGAGCTACTCCTACGTGATCGACGCCGATCGCGAAGAGTACGGCGTCACCGCTCCCCGCCTGGAGATGCGGTGGTACCACGTCGATCGCCGGACGCCGAAGGGCGCCTACTGTTGCGGTGAGTTCGTCCGGCTCACTGCGTACAAGAAGAGGTTTGCGGAGACCGAGGCTGATGCCCTCCGCGACTTCAAGGCTCGCAAGAAAAAGCAAATCCAAATCCTCAGCCGGCAACTGGTGAGGGCTGAGCGCGAGCTGGCCCTGACCAAGCCCAACCATGACCTGTTAGTTGCATGAATGCAAAGGAGAGACCCGTGAACGGCGTTGTCCTGTACCGCGGCCCGTCAGTGATCGACGGCCAGCAGATTATTTGCATTGCCACCGGACTCGAGGACGGTGGTTCCAATTCGAAGACTGGACCGATGGTTCAGATCTACATCCTGCGCGACGGCATCAACCCAATGAAGGCCGTGCAGACCGGCGACGACATCTCGATCTGCGGCAACTGCCCGCATCGCGGCACGGTCATCAAGGACCACAAGACGGGTCTGCTGACCAACGTCGGCCGCTCCTGCTACGTCACCTTGATGCGTGGCCCTCGCGTGGTCTGGGATGCCTACACACGCGGAAAGTATCCCGAGGTGCCGCTGGCCAAGGCCAGGAAGCTCCTCGCCCGCAAGGTGGTCCGCGTCGGCGCCTACGGTGATCCTGGAGCCGTGCCGATCAAGGTCTGGAAGACGGCGCTGAGCCAGGTCGCTGACCTCACCGGCTACACGCACATGTGGCGCGAGATCCCCGAGCTGGCGGACTTCTGCATGGCGTCCTGTGACACCGAGGTCGATCGCGTGCTCGCCAAGGCTCTCGGCTTCCGCACCTACCGTGTCCGCGGCAAGTCCGATCCGAAGCTCGCTGGCGAGGGCCACTGCCCTGCATCGGCGGAGATGGGCAAGGCCGTGCAGTGCGCATCCTGCATGCTGTGCGGCGGCAACCGGACCAAGGCGAACGCCGACATCACCATCGCCATCCACGGCGCCGGCAAGAACAACTTCAACCGGAGTTTGGAGGTTGCCTGATGTTCAACATCATCACCCTTCTCGACCGCGATTACGACGATGACGACATCGAGACCGTGATCCGGACCAACCGCCGGGACCACCGAGTGCAGAAGACCGCCCGAGAATATCGGCGGATCGATCGCACCCAGGACGGATATGGAGACCAGGACCAGCCATGAAGCAGTACAGCGTGTTCGGCACCGTCACAGCCAGCAAGTTCATGGGTCGGTTCTGGGCCAACTCCAAGGAGGAAGCCATCGCCATGGCCGAGAAGAGCGAGAACAATTTCGTCTCGCTCTGCCACCAGTGCAACGACCAGTGCGAGGATCCCGAGATCCACGAAATGACCGCCGAAGAAGTGACGTGATGCCGATCACCATCGTCCACGATGGCAGCAGTTTTCCCGAACCCGCGGAGAACTGCTGCTTCTGCTTCGGCCTGACCAGGCACTGGCACAGAAGATCCGACGTTGCGGTCGGCGAGCAGTGCGCTCCGGTCCGCAAGGTCAAGGAGATCCCCACCAAACAGGACTGGCTCGCATCGGTGCGCGCCAGGACGCCCCGACGTGTCGGGGAAATCGACATGGCTTACATCAAGAGGATTTCATCATGACAGCGACCACCATCGAGGCGCCGGCCCTTACGGCGCAGCAGCTCGCCGACCAGATCGTCACAGCTCTGGAAGGCGGCTCCAACCACTGGCTCGAACGCTTCGACTCGAAGAAGGGCAAAGAGCGGGCGACCGAGGGCCCGTGGTATTCCGACCCGAAGGTCTGGGACGGTGACTTCGAGATCGAGGTGCTGGCCGACGAGGACAGCGTTAAGCACAGCTTCACACCGGACAAGGTGAAGGCTGGCCTGGCGTGGCTGATGAAGAACCATCCCCATCGCGTCGCCGAGATCATCGAAGAGACCGGCGATGCCGAGACGGCGGACGTCTTCCTGCAGGCCTGCGTGCTCGGCGAGATCGTCTATGGCTGAGCTGCTGTCGCAGTGGCGCGGCCTGACGCGGGGCCAGAAGATCAAAACGCTCATCGAGACGAAGGGAGCAGACCACGATGACATCGAGCAAACGATGCCGCCTGGGACGGACGGCGTCGTCGACCAGATCGAGCGGTATTCGAACGACCAGGGCGTCGTCGTAACGATCGTGATCTGGGTCGATGACAAGCGGGACCGCTCGATCGTTAACGCCTTCGACGAGCTGGACGGTCCGATTGAGAAATTCCTGGAGGCCATATAGAAGAGGAGACATGAAACAGCGGAATCAGAAAAAGGCCGAACCGCTGGTGGTGGTCGTGGCGTTCATACGCACCGACAAACCGCCGAAGTGGAAGGTCGTGTGTGAGCCGACAGCGCGAGCGTCTGCCCTGCTGGTGGTTCAAGAGCAATGGAAGCTGGGACATCCGGCCAGGATCATTGCTGCGCCAATCTCAAATGCGGCGTGATTAAGAATCGGCAGGGCTGCCTTGCCGAATTGACGCCGCATTAATATTTGCACTTCCTGGGAAAAAGGTGCAACGAGCACCGGGTCACGACTGCGCAAATGCAGTTCGTTTTTGTGTGCATTGGGAAGCAAAACCATGCCAACAGGAAGCCGAGCTGCATCCGAAAAATTCCTCTCTGGCACGGAGATCCGCGCCTGGAGACTATCTCGGAACTTGACCCACGCGAAGCTGGGCGAGTGGCTCGGTCTGACCCCTCAGGCAATCAGCAAATACGAATTGCGCGGCGCCACCAAGGCGATCGCCCTGGCTCTGGCTGCACTCGATCGCGGCCTGAAGCCATGGCGAGCGACCAAAGAGGATCTCAAGGCGATCGAGACAAACGTTCGCATGAAAGCCTTGAAGAAAGGTGCTCCAGCAAATGGGCAAAAAGCAAACTAGGACTGTCGAGCCGGCTGTGCGACCGCAGCCGATCAACGCTCGATTCCAGAGCCGCCTCCACGGAATGCTGGAGGAGATATGTCAGCAGATGCTGATCATCGAGCCGGCAATGGACAAGGTCGCGATCCCGATCAAGGAGTTCATCGACTTCCTGGACTTCGAGATCGAGAAGGTGACGCTCTCCATCAACCAGGAAAAGTGGGAGAGCATCGTCAACGTCCAGAAGGTCGCAAACGACGAGGCCTGGCTCAAGCGACTGACGGAACTTCGGAACGGCCTTGACATCTACGACCTGACGGCATCGGTGCCACGCATTGATGCTCTGGTCGCAGCTATCGAGAAGACATTCGATGTCGAGGGCGGGGGCTGAGGCCCCTGCCCTTAGATCGTCTTGATCAAGCCGAGGAGGATGGCGATATCCTTGATATCGTCGAACTGCACCCGCTCCTCCTCTTCGCTGCCGATCTGCTTCAGCATGCGAAGACCGTCCTCGTCGATGCCGAGGAGCAGACGCACCTTGGTGCGCTCGTTCTTGTCGGTCACGACCAGAACATCGTTCCGCACCGGATCCCTGCGCTTGGTAGCGTACATCAGAGTTCCAGACTTCACCCACGGCTCGAAACTATCGTCCGGCATGTAGAATGCGAACGCAGTCTCGTCGTCAGCAAGCTGTGCGGGCGCCGGAACATACGTTCCCTCTCGCCGGGACGATGTCGCAGCGGCCTGCAGCGACGCAGGCAGCGACGACACGTGACGAAGCTCGACCTGGAACGTCCGTAGACGCGACCGACGAGACTCGCCGTTCCCGCTACTGGCCTCCTCCTCGCCGTTCTCCGCCGCTTCCATCTTCGGAGCGCCGAGAGCTTCTGTCACCTTGCGGGGGATCGGATAGCCAGAGGCCTCGGCGATCTTCTGCAGGGTCTTCAGCGTCGGGATAAAGGGATGTTCAGGATCGTTGAGTAGGCGCAATATCGTGGAAGGCGCGAGCTTTGCTTCACGCGCGAGACGTGTTCCGTCCCATTTCTTCCGGTCGAGGATGTGATCGATCCACTCGATCACGATCTTCTTCGGGGTTTTCATTTCTAATACCGCTTCAGACACTTTGCGGTCCTCCAGTATCATGTTTTCGCAGTGCAAACCGTTAACGAATGACAGTCAGCGCTGACTCGTCAGCGCGAATCCACAGATCTAGAATGATTCCGAATGCAAAACACTAATGGTCCCTTCCGTTTGCACGGATGCTAATGCGAACCTCTAATGCCGGTTTCGCACGATTGCAAACGATTTTTTGTTCCCGATCTGGACTGCGGCCGGGAACAGCCTGTCAAATGTTTGAGAGGTAAACGCTTTCTTAGTGACCGGCAAATCCTACCGCTTTCCACAGCGCCATCAGTTGCTTGAATTGTTCCGTTTTGATTCCCGCGTGGCACGCTGCGGTCGCATCTGCCGCATGTTCATTGTCTTCGTGCAAATCTCCGGCGCTCCGGGTTTGCTTCCCGCGGAACATCACGTTTTCGTGATATCGCTTCCAGTCGACCTGGGGATAGCGCTCCGCGGCCCAGGCGATGATCGCCGGCTTCTCGGCCTTGGGGTCGCCAACGCTGGCCATCTTGGTCTCGACCGGCATCACCTGGATGATCGGGATCGGGCACGACGCCAGTACGCCGAGAGCAACGCCGAAGCCTAAGGCGGCGCGCTGCCCCTGAGTTCCTGTCGGGATCTCGCCGAACGCTACTTTGCAGCCGGCGATGGCTTCGTGGAAGCCATCGTGCAGCTCCTTGGCGCGACGCAGATCGTCGCTGTTCTTCCGGACCACCTTCCGAGCGGCCTTGTCGATCGCCCGCGTGGTGAGCGTCCTGACGGCCTCCAGCGATAGTTCCAGGCTGTCGAGGTCGAGGCTCATTCTGGCGATGCCGAAATTGGCGAAGGCCGGATCAAGGCCGGCGACGAGGATGGAACCCATTCTGGTGTGTGACTCGAGTTGAGCAGGCACGAAATGTCGTGGCTTGCATTTTTATTTGCATTCGTGCAAATACACGATCCCGCTAAGCGGGTCAAATCCAAGGGAACTAACGAATGAGCTTCGACGCGCAATCCTGGGCGAGAAAGATCAAGACTGGCAGCACGCTCCGCAAGGCAGTGCTGATGTCGATCGCCAACAGAGCGAACGATGCCGATGGTGCGTGCTGGCCATCGCAGCAGCGGATCGCCGACGAGGTTGAGGCGTGCGTGCGCGCTGTCCGCAACGCTATGACCGACCTCGAAGACATGAACCTGATCCGCCGCGTCAAGCGCCGCGATACCACGGACATGATCTACCTGAACATGACTGAGCCCGCTGCTGGCTCGTCGGAAGAACCACCGGCATCTCGTTCCGGTGGTAGCGCCAGGAAAACTGCAGCAAACGACAACGACAAGGACCGGAACGACGTGCCGCGGCAGGAAATGCCGCAGGCAGAGGCATCAGATTCCGGTGGGGACCGGAACGACGTGCCGCTGGGTGAGGAATCTGGTGCCGGTGACCACCGGCATGACGTGCCGCCTAACCTATCAGATGAACCCACACTGAACCCATCAGGAGAACCCAAAGCTAACCGGAAGAAGGCGCGCAAGACTGCGCCCTGGCCCGAGGACTATCGGGAGCAATTCTGGAAGCTCTACCCGAAGAAGCGCGGCGACAGCCGGAAGGACGCCTGGGTCAAGCTCGACAAGATCCACAACGATGACGAGGTCGAGTTCATCGACCTGATGGCCGGCCTCCGTCACTACGCCGAACGCATGAACGCTCAGGTCAAGGACGACCCGAACAACGAGCGCTTCATCGCGGCGGCCAGCGTCTGGCTCAACAAGGCGCGCTGGGAAACCGAGAGCGCGCCAGCTCGTCCGCGAGGTCGCCCGGGGATGGCGATCTGATGGCCGGGGTCGATGTCGAGAAGGCGCTGCAGGAGAACGGCATCAAGGTCCGATCCCTGAAGATGGGCACCCAGTACGCCATCTGCCCGAACTGCTCCCACAAGCGGAAGGGGGCTCACAAGAAACTCAAATGCCTGAGCGTCAAGATCGACGCCTCAGGCGTGGTTTGGAACTGTCATCACTGCACATGGAGCAGCTACGAGAATGCTAAGCGAGAAGCACGCCAGAGGGATCGAGGACAGAGGCCTCACCAGCGAAATGGCGGTGGATATGGGGACCTACAGCGGGCGTCTCTCGCGAGATTCGCAGGACAACCTCGTCGTTCTGCCGGATGAGCGCGGAAACGTCCTCTGCTTCCCGTACCTGGAGCACGGGATCGAAGTGAACTGCAAATACCGGTGGGCGCAGGATGGCGAGCGCCGGTTCATGCAGAAGAAGGGCGCCGTCAAGACGCTCTACAACGCCGACGTCCTCCTCAACGAGGAGACGATGGCGAGACTGGAGGTCGGCACGGACTCGCTGATCTGGGTCGAGGGTGAGTTCGACGTCCAGGCCGGCAAGGAGTCCGGCTACGAGACGATCATCTCCGTCCCCGATGGGGCGCCCCCTGCCCGCGACAAGAACGGCAACCTGATCGACGTTCCGGACGACGCCAAGGATGTCGACCCCGAGGACGACGACAAGTTCTCGTTCATGGTGCGCCACATGCAGCGGATCATGGCGGTGAAGTACCACATCATCGCGACGGATGCCGACGAGCCCGGCCGCCGGCTGGCGAAGGAGCTGGTCAGACGCATCGGTCCGGCGAAGTGCTTCTGGATCCAGTATCCCGAAGACGAGGTGGTGCCCGACAAGAAGACCGGAGAGCTGCGAGCGTGCAAGGATCTGAACGAGGTCAAGAAGTACCTCGGCGCGGAGAAGGTGCGCGAGCTGATCGAGAACGCCAAGGAGTGGCCCGTCAAGGGTCTCTTCAAGCTGTCCGACTATCCGGAGATCGCGATCCCCGAGATGGTCGAGGCCGGCATCTCGAAAGAGCTGGACGAGAAGATGAAGTTCTACCAGGGACAGTTCATCGTCTGCACCGGTATCCCCAACGTCGGCAAGTCGACCTTCATGAACCAGGTCGCGGTGCGGCTGGCCATGAGACACAAGTGGCCGATCGCGATGTTCTCCGGCGAAAAGTCGGTGAAGCCGTTCCTGGCCAACGAACTGATGACCGCGTTCCTCGAAAAGGAACGTGCTGCGTGGTCGCATGAGGACCGGAAGAGAGCCGAGGCATTCGTCGAGCGCTACTTCTACTTCATCGACTACGACGAGAACGACGACACCGAGGTCGATCTGGACTTCGTGCTCGACAAGGCAGCAGCAGCCGTCTTCCGCTACGGCGTGAAGATGCTGATGATCGACCCTTGGAACGAACTGGAGCACAATCGGCCCAACTCGCTGTCGCTGACCGAGTACGTCGGCAAGGCGATCAAGAAAATGAAGCGGTTCGGCAATCGGTTCGGTTGCGCGACCTGCGTTGTAGCGCACCCGACCAAGCTGGAGGGAAAGATGGTCCCTGGGCTCTACAACATCTCGGACTCCGCACACTGGGCGAACAAGCCGGACCTCGGCATCGTGGTCCACGCTATGCGGCCGGACGAGGCTCCGAACGAACGAACCATCTTCATCCCGAAGGTGCGTCTCAAGCGCATCGCCGGCAACACGGGCTCGGTCGACGTCGGCTTCAACGAGAAGACCGGCCTCTTCACGAAGTTAGATTTTTGATTTCCCGCTTGCATGAATGCAAACGGAATGGTAATGCAAACGCAGAAAAGGAGACGACGACATGTCAGTTAACAAAGTGACCCTGCTGGGCCGTCTCGGGAAGGACCCCGAGATCCGCCGCATGCAGAACGGCAACGAGGTCGCGAACCTCAGCGTCGCGACGTCGGAGCGCTGGAAGGACAAGCGCGACGGCGAGATGAAGGAGAAGACGGAGTGGCACAACGTCGTCGTCTTCAACGAGCACACCATCAAGTTCATCGACAAGAACCTGGCCAAGGGCGACCAGGTCTACCTGGAAGGCAAGCTGCAGACCCGCAAGTGGCAGGACCAGAGCGGCGCTGACCGCTACTCGACCGAGATCGTGGTCCCACAGTTCGCGCAGTCCGAGGCCTTCCAGAAGATCTGGGAGCGCGACGGCAACGGCGGCGGTGGCAGCCGCGACAACGACGACCGTGGCAATGACCGTGACGATCGCGGTGGACGCTCGTCGAGCCGTGACGATCGCGGACGCGATGATCGTGGTCGTGACGACCGCGGTTCGTCGAGCCGCAACCGTGACGATGATCGCGGTGGCCGCAACGACGACCGTGGCGGCACCCGAGGTGGCAACGGCAGCCGCTCCTCCGCTCCGGCGCGCGGCAACGACAACATGGATGATGACATCCCGTTCTAAGACCTGAGCTTCCCCGTTGAGCGGGGAAAATCGAGGGGCGCCCTGTTTGGTTCGTGCGTGCCAGGGCGCCCCTTTTCACGTCACACCATTTGCTTGAATGCAAACCGAGGTTCCATGAGAGATCCGTTCTTCACCACCGTGCTCCCCTTTCTCGCCGACGAGCTGGCTGCCCGCGGCGGCATCCAGATCGCTGACTGCAACTGCCCGGCCGGCGGCCCGTGCCTCGGACTCGAGGACGAACCCGACGCCATCGTGATCATCCAGGCGATGAACGATGACGACTTCGACGATGGCTCCGGCGCGGCCGAGCCGCCGTACAACCCGTTCGACGACAACTTCGACGATGACGATGACTTCGACGACGACGTGATCAGCGAAGACGAGCTGGCTGCGATCGAGCGCGAGGAGAACCGTCAGGCGGTCGATCACCTCGGCGGCGTCATCGACAACATGGTCTACATCGTCGGCATGTACACGGCCCTCGTCCAGAACAAGGTGGGGGCGTGATGTCCGACACCGAAACCACAGTTCTCGACATCTCACCGGGCGCCCTGTCCGACTACTACGACTGGCTGAAGCAGGCGGCTGCCGGCGACGTCCTCGTCTACTGGACCGGTCACCTCCAGATCGACCGCCAGGTCGAGATCCCGGAGTCCGATGTCCTGCGCACCGTCGAGCGCATGAACATCGCGCAGCTCAACATCATCGCTGACCGCATCCACAAGGATGCCGGCGAAGGGCAGATCCTGCTCTCGCAGAAGCGTGTCCACTACGGCTGCTACGAGTACCGGGCAACGCGACGCCGGCAGATGTACGGCAACGCCGCGGTGGCGAATGACCAACTCGTCCCCGCTTGAGGCTCGCATCCAGGCGCTCAGCTGGCTCGTCCATGGTGGCGAGCTGGCGTGGGCCCTGAAGGGCGAGAAAGCGCGGCACAGCGATGTCGTCTGGCAGCTGCTCGTCGAGGCCGTTGAGGTCATCGACAAGGCGCCTGACCAGGAACGTCGCTGGCTGACATCGGGCCAGCGCTCCGGCGGCTGGAACATGATCGGCATGTCCCGCGCCGAGCTGTTCGAGATCGAACGCATTCGACTCCTCAGCTCCATGAAGCCCTTCGACGGCAAGACGAAGACCGCTCCTCAGCGAGACGACGTCGATCGCGCCCTCGGCATCCTCACCTGGATGCGCTGGTGCAACGCCGCCCGCCTTCCCGACCGCCTCACCAAGGCAGCCATCGCACTCGCACGCGGCGGCGACGACGAGTTGGTCGCTCACCATTACTGCCCGACCCGGAAGTCTCGGGGTCGGCAGGTTGCCTACGACGTCAGAACCCGGACGGTTGGCTTCATCCTGACCGGCCTGAAGAAAGACCTTTGCATCGTCCCCTCGGACGGCATCAGCTTCAAGGAACTTCTCGCGTGAGACCTGCCTGGACCAACGTAAAGCGGATCGACGACGCCGCGCAGAACGTCGCCAAGTTCGTGTTCGACAACGGCACTGCTGTCGCGGAGGCCGTTCTCTACAAGTACCCGGACTATGCCACCCGCTCCGTGATCTGCTGCTCCACTCAGTCGGGCTGCCCGGTAGGCTGCCGCTTCTGCGGTGCCGGCGACAACTTCGTGCGGTCTCTGTCGACCGACGAGATCATCGCCCAGGTCGAGCACTCGATCGAGCAGACCGGCATCCAGGCGTCCGAGATGAAGCGCCTGCAGATCATGTTCATGTCGATGGGCGAACCGCTGCTGAACCTGAAGGGTCTGGTGCCGGCGCTGCGCCAGCTGTACCGGATGTATCCCAACGCAGCGCTCCTGATCTCGACCTCGGCGCCGATCATCAACTACGAGGTGGTCCGCGAGATCTCGATGGAGATCCCGACCATCGGCCTGCAGTTCTCGGTCCACGAGTCGACCGACGCTGCACGGGACTTCCTGGTCCCGTTCAAGAAGAAGCTGACCCTGGCTCAGATCGCCGCCGAGGGCGCCGTCTGGCACGAGGTCACTGGTCGCAACCCGTTCTTCAACTACTGCGCCCACGACGGCAACTCCTCGATCGAGGACGCGGACCGCCTGCGCGCTCTGTTCGACCCGCACGTCTGGAACGCGACCGTCAGCGTCGTATGCGAGCGCTCCGAAGGCATGCCGGCGACCAATGATCACCAGCGCGAGCTGGCGTCTGACTTCAGCCTCAAGCTGGTCGAGCGCGGCTACGACGTCCGCGTGTTCGATCCGGCCGGTCAGGACACGATCGGCGGCGGCTGCGGTCAGCTCTGGTTCGTTCAGAAATGGATGCAGGACCACCCCGATCTCGCTCGCCCGAGCATCGGACGTGGCCTGCCAGTCGTCCACGCGCCCACCAATGCCGCGTAGCCCGGAGGTCACCGACGCCTTCCTCAGGTTTCAGGCGGCGAGACGTGTCCACGAGGCATGTCTCTGCCGGCTGGAGGCGTCGTTCATCGTCGGCTCCCCCGAGCAGGTGGAGCTGTCGATCTCAGCCCTCCTGGACTCGTCGCAGACGCTTGCCGATCGGCTGCGGGACCAGGTGTTCGCCCAACTTCGTGACGACGGAATCGACCCGATCACCCGGAGATCGTTTTGAGAGAGATCATCATCGACACCGAAACCACGGGCATCGAGCGCAAGGTCGACCGCATCGTGGAAATCGGCTGCGTCGAGATCAACAACTGGCTGCCGACGGGGAAGACGTTCCACAAGTACGTCAACCCCACGCATCCGGTTCACAGGGAGGCGTTCGCCGTCCATGGGCTCAGCAATGAGTTTCTGAAGACGAAGCCGACGTTCAAGCGGGTGGTCAACCAGTTCCTCGCCTTCATCGGTGATGCGCGGCTGGTGGCGCACAACGCTCCCTTCGATCTCGGGATGATCAACGACGAACTGGACCGGCTCGATATGCCGCCGCTCCAGAACGAAATCGTCGACACCCTGGAGCTGGCGAAGGCGAAGCGTCCGCGTGGCCGTCACACCCTCGACGGTCTCTGCTCGGCCTTCAACATCGATACCAGCAGGAGAAAGCTGCACGGCGCCCTCCTCGACGCCGAGCTGCTGAGCGAAGTCTACGTCGAGCTGCGCGGTGGCCGCCAATATGGCCTCTCGCTGCTCGGCGAGAAGGAAGAAGTCACCATCGACAACCTACCCGCTGCGCGCCAGCGGCCCGTTCCTCTGCCGTCCAGGCTGACCGACGAGGAGCGGCGGCTGCACGCGGCCTTCGTCGAGACCCTCGGCGAGAAAGCCATCTGGCGGGAATACCGCTGAACAGGAGAAGTGAGATGCAGTTTCTACGTCGTACCCGCCACCTCGGCATGAGCGATGAGGCCCGCGCTGCCCGCATGACGTCCCTCGGTGGATCGGATGCGCGCATCATTATGTCTGGCGACCAGATGGAGATCGAGCGTCTGTGGCGCGAGAAGCGCGGCGAGCAGGAGCAGGAGGACATGTCCGAGATCCTGCTGGTCCAGATGGGCAACACGACCGAGCAGCTGAACGCTGACTGGTTCGAGTTCCAGATGAACCTGGCCGTGACCAACGAGCAGGACAAGGTCTTCTACAAGGACTGGGACAAGGCTCACGCGACCCTCGACGGACTCGTTCGCAAGGCGGACGACGCTCCCGTCATCGCGATGGTCGAGTTCAAGTTCATGATGCCCTTCGGCTTCGACAAGCAGAAGGCCTACGACAAGTACTACGCGCAGTGCCAGCACAACATGATGGTGATGGACCTGCCGCTCTCGTATCTGTCGATCATCACCGGCGCCGCCCAGCACGTCGTCATGGAGGTCGAAGCCGACATCTTCTACCAGGCCAAGATGCTCCAGGCCGAGCAGGACTTCTGGGATTGCGTCCAGACCGGCCGCACGCCCGGCACGCCGACGATCTCGGTTCCGTTGCTCGAGAAAGTTCGCATCGCCGACATGAACGGCGACAACGAGTGGTGCGACCTGGCTCAGAAGATGGTGGAGACCAAGACCGCCGTCGACGAGCACGAGAAGGCGAAGAAGGACATCAAGAAGAAGATGCCGCAGGACGCCAAGATCGCGTCCGGCAAGGGCGTGACGATCTCCTATTCGAGCGACGGCAAGATGCTCGTCAAGATCGACAAGGAGGCGGTCAAGCAGGCCGACAAGGACTCCGGCCGTCCCCTGCCCGAGCCCAAACCGAAGGCGACCCGCTCCCGCAAGGCCGCCAACAGCAACGACAAACCCACCCCCGCGGCAGACGCCGCATAGTCACAGGAGAAAACCATGGCGCGAAAGAACCCGAAGCTCGACAAGATCTACGACGTCTTCGACAAGCATAAGGTCGACATCGATCGCGACTCGATCTGGGAAGTCCAGGGAACGCCCGTCGTCAAGCACAAGGACGTCGAGCGCCTAGGTGCCGCCATCGGCATCAAATGGACGAAGCCCGAGATCCTGCGTGCCGAGCGCGACGAGGCCGTCATCCTCGTCATGGGCGAGGCAAACGGCAAGACCGAGTGGTCGATCGGCGAGGCCCTGATCTCGAAGGAGAATGAGGTCGGCGGCAACTACAAGGTCAAGGGCAAGATGGCGGCGTATCCGTACGCCATGGCGGAGAAGCGGGCGAAGGATCGCGTGATCCTGAAGCTGGCCGACCTGCACGGCGACGCCTACTCGTCCGAGGAAGCCGACGACTTCAACCAGGACCCCGGCAACAACCGGTCGAGCGACCGCCGCGACGATCAGCGTGACGAGCGCCGGCCGGCGGCCAACGACGACAAGGCCCCGGCCCGCGAGGCTTCCGTCACCGCGGAGGAAGGCAAGAAGATCGTCACGTTCTGGGTCGAGAAGATCGCCGGCATCGAGCGCACGAAGCAGGCGATGGAGATCGCCGCCGACAAGGGCTTCATCGAAGACATGAAGAAGCTCTCGTCGAACGGCGAGGCCTACGTCATGGGCAAGCTCAGCGACAAGTCGCAGGAGCTGAAGCGTGCGGCCCATGCCGGATAAGGCTGCGGCCTACATGCAGCTGGCCCTCTGGGGGATCTCACTCTCAGAGGGCCCGCCCTCCTCCCTTCGTCAGTGGTGGGCCGATGAACGGGCTCACCGCGAGGATTACGGCCTGACCGAAGAGCAGATCGAAACGCTCATCGAGGCATGCCGCGTGAAGGTCGAGCAGCTGCAGCGGGACGACAGGCCGAGACCCCAACCCAAACCGAGATCCACAAGCCAGCGGTCCCGCCAGGGATCACTGATCTGAGGTGACATGAAGAGAACCAACGCATGAGCGCGAGCAACAAGTCCAAGAGCAAGTGGATCCTCGTCCGCAAGGTCGATGGCCACCTGATCCCGCACGCCGCGTACGACGTGGAAATGTTCCAGTCGATCCCGGAGAACGTGCCGGTTCGGGCACAGTTCGCTCAGCCCCGGAGCGGTCCCAGGCATCGCCTGTACCGGGTGATCCTGCGCATCGTGACCAACAACACCGATCTGTTCGCCAGCGAAGAGTCGCTGCACGACACGCTGCTGCTCGCCAACGGCGTCGTTCGTCCGGTCATGACCACGGCCGGCGAGATCATCATGATCCCCTCCTCCACGGCGTTCGACGCGATGGGCGAGGAAGACTTCAAGGCCTACTTCGACGCAGCTCTCGAAACCATCCAGAGCCACATCATCCCGGGCATCGATCTGGACGAGCTGCTGAAGGAAGCCAGGGCGCAATCGAATTACAAGGCCGCGAACGACAACGATGAGCGGCGCAACGAGGAGGCCGCGTAAATGGCAAACCTGCTGAACAAGCTGTCCAATCTGGTCCGAGGTCTCGGCAAGGGAGAAAAGCCGCAGGCCGTGGACTGGTTCGGATCGTATCTCGACGAAGACGGCATCGTCGCCGACGTGATCAAGCGCATCCGCGAGGACGAGGTCGCGCTGAAGCGCTGGCTCGATCCGTGGAGCTGGAAGTTCCCGTTCATGCTCAGTCCGGTGCTGTACAATCCTCCGCCGCCGGATCACGCCGGCTGCCTGGTGTTCGCACACCGGGGCATCCGAAACTTCTACGGCCTGTGGCACGCTGACAATCCGCACACGGAGGCCCAGGACGTCGAGGTCGAGGACGGCATCATCACCGATCCGCGGCACCCGGACAACTTCTCTGGCCGCATCGTCGAGCGCGTCAAGGCGGAGCTGGCGAAGCTCTATCCCCAGGCGGTGGCGGCGTGAAGTTCTATCGGCCCATCATCTGCGGCGAGACAGGGTTCTGGGGCGGCGCGTTCTGCTGCGTCGCCCCTCCCCCGAAGGCTGCCTTCAAGATGCTGGAAAGGCGTATCGCCGCCGGCAAGATCACCAAGGTGCCTTATGCACGCTGACGACATCGCCAGACAGTGCGTGGAGAACATCAACTTCTACACGCTCAACAAGATGCCCGCTGAGGAGGCTGGCATTCTGCTCACCACGCCGAAGGGCTGGAAGGCTCCGCCTCGCTTCCCACGAGGCAGGCTCAACCTCGTCAAGCCTGACGGCACCAGGGTCTGGCACTTCAAGGCCATGAGCATCCTCGCCTACCTGGTCGGCAACAATCTCACCACCCTCAAGATCGAGATGAAGAGCCTGAAATGAGCGAGACAGAATCCCGCCCGTCCCACGCCGCTATCCACATGGCGGTCCGAAACATCCTGTTCAACGAGCTGGGTCTCAGCCGCGACGGCATCGAGACCTTGGTACGGCAGGAAGTGACGGGTGTAACCGCCCAGCGCTTCCGCAACACGGACGAAGTTGAGAACTTCGTGATCCGCGCCATCAGCCATGTGGTCTGGGGCCAATGGAACCGGAAAAAACTCGAGAAGATGATCGAGGACCAAGTCAACGCCCGCGTCAAAGCGCACGTCAAAGAACAGGTCGACGCCATCCTCAACGACAAACTCAAGATCGAGATCGGCGCATGAACCCGAGATACCTACCCACCACCGTCGACGGCAAGGTCGCCAGAGTCGTCGAGGAGTCCGGCGAGGTCGTCGAGGTGATCGGCCGCTGCCTGCGGATCTACGGCAAGATCGGCCGCTTCGGTCTCGAAAGCACCGATCCAGGCGGCGGGCCGACCAACGCCGCCATGTACCTCTCCGAGCTGGCCGACCTGCGTCATGCCATCTCCCAGGTCGAAAACTCGCTGACGGACTTCGCCAGGATCAAGGTCGGCAACACCGAACTGGTCTGGACGGATACGCTCATCCCGACGCAGGAGCTGCGCGAGCTGATCGGAGACGAGGACCACGCGAACGACAACGAGTTCAACTCAGCCAACAAGGTCATCCCGGTGTGCGCCGGCCAGTGGCACCGCGAGGGCTTGGAGTGGCGCTTCTACGTCGACCCGGAGCTGGACTGATGGCCAGACCTCGGTTGTCGAAGGCGCAGTTCCGGTTCATGGAGCAATGGGTGCCGACCCAGAAGCACTGGCGTGAGAGCGCAGGCTTCGCGATCGGCGCCGTCGCCGCCACAAAGCGTGAGCAGATCAGCCTGAACGCGCTGATCCGCAAGGGCTTCGCTGCCGTCGATGGTCAGTTCACCGAAGCGGGGCTGGCGTTCTATCGGAGGAAAATAAAGCGTCTGGCCGCTTGACTGTTTGCATGAATGCAAATACGAAAAGCGCATGGACGCCACCCTCCCTCTCCCACCTCCACCTGGTTTCAGAAAACCGATCCCAGTCACGGTGAAGCTCAAGGTGGTGATCCGGCAGGACAGCAAATGCGCGTCCTGCGGTGAACGCCTGGGCAAGCTCGACGACACCGAGTTCGATCATGTCCCGGCACTGCAGCTGCGGTGCTGGGATCCAGTGGCCGAAAACACTGTGCCTCCCGCCAACGACGAGGAGCACATCTTCGCCAAGCACGTCGACTGCCATGCCGCCAAGACCTTCGGGTCGAAGGCGTCCAAGCGCGGCGCCGACGTGACGGAGATCGCGCGAACGAAGCGCATCGCCAAGGACACCGAAGAGTTTAGACGCCGCATGCTGGCGAAGGTTGATCCAGACGTGGAGCTGCCTCGCGAGAAGCGGCCCAAGCGGGCGTGGCCGAAGAGGTCATTCCCGAAGAGAGGGAAAGATGAAGGCTCACGTTCGAGACATCAAGTAGGAGGCGCAGCAGCTGATGGATGATGGCGAGATAGACGAGTTCTATCTCGATCAGAACAGAAGACACTACGTGGTCCACTTCCGAGTCCGGACATCGTGGGCCCAGGTGTCTTTCGCATCATCGCCGCGCACCCCGTACGTCACCAATTTCACCCGACAGCAGATCCGACGCCGCATTCGTTCTCTGCCTTGACGTTTGTTTGAATGCAAAAGGAGCACAAAGTGGAAGCAGCTACCGATATCCTGGGCGGCCTGATGAAGGCCTTCGCCTTCCTGGCCAGACCGAAGCCGGCACCCAAGCAGAAGTTCACCTACGAGAACTCCTACACCGCCATCCACGCACGGCGCCGGTTGACCAACGCCGAGAGCGCCGCCGTCGACTCATTGACCGATCAGCTGCGCGTGCTCGATCCGCGGAACGATGGTGATCGCATCAAGGAGATCCTTTCTGAGATCGGAAAGCTGCCGGTGAAGTTCGTCCCGCTCAAGCGAGAGACCCGCATCGATAACTCCAAGCGCTACCCGTACGCCTCGGCGAAGCGCGGCGGCTGAGTCCAACGTCAACGAGAAAAACAGTCCTTATGAGAATCGACCGACTCTTCACTGCCGGCGTGAACTCGCCCTACGACAAGATCAAGTTCAAGCGGGCGACCAGCGAGATCAAGAACCCGGACGGCTCGATCGTTTTCCGCATGGAGAACATCGAGGTGCCGGAGCATTGGTCTCAGGTCGCCATCGACGTGCTCGCCCAGAAGTATTTCCGCAAGGCCGGCGTCCCGAACCATCTGGAGCCCGTCTACGAGGAAGGCGTTCCGATGTGGTTGTCGCGCCGCATCCCGAACCGCGCGTACTCGTCGCCAGACGCGGCCGAGAACGAACTGACCTTCGGTTCGGAGACATCCGCCAAGCAGGTCTTCGATCGCCTCGCAGGCTGCTGGACCTATTGGGGCTGGCAGAACGGCTATTTCGCCCCCGAGGGCACCAAGAAGGGCGACGCCTTCAAGCTGCGTGACGCCGAAGCCAACGCGCTCGCATTCTTCGACGAGCTGCGCTTCATGCTGGCCCAGCAGATGTTCGCGCCCAACTCGCCGCAGTGGTTCAACACCGGCTTGCACTGGGCCTACGGCATCGACGGCCCCGCCCAGGGCCACTGGTACGTCGCCGATCGCGATGTCGGCAACGGCAAGAACTACATGGAGTTCCGCTCCAAGAGCGCCTACGAGCGCCCGCAGCCGCACGCCTGCTTCATCCAGTCGATCGAGGATGACCTGGTCGGCAACGGCGGCATCATGGACCTGTGGACCCGCGAGGCCCGCCTGTTCAAGTACGGCTCCGGCACGGGCTCCAACTTCTCGAACCTGCGTGGCAAGGGCGAGAAGCTGTCCGGTGGCGGCCAGTCGTCTGGCATGATGTCCTTCCTCAAGATCGGTGACCGGGCTGCCGGCGCGATCAAGTCGGGCGGCACGACGCGGCGCGCGGCCAAGATGGTCGTCGTCAATGTCGATCACCCGGATATCGAGGAGTACATCGGCTGGAAGGTCGAGGAGGAGAAGAAGGTCGCGGCGCTCGTGGCAGGCTCCAAGGCTGCCAAGAAGCACCTGATGGCCATCTACGAGGCCTGGGGCGACGGCGAGAGCCGTGAGACCCCGAGCGTGAAGAGCGCGATCCGTGCGGCTCGTGCGGCGTTCCTGCCGGACAGCTACATCCAGCGCGTTCTCCAGCTCGCTGAGATGGGCGAGCCGTTCGACTTCCCGGAGTTCGATGTCGACTGGCAGTCGCCGGCTTACGAGACGGTGTCGGGCCAGAACTCGAACAACACCGTGTCGGTGACGGACGCCTTCCTCGAGGCGGTCGACAGCGGTCACATGTGGCATCTGAAGTCGCGGACCACGGGCGAGACCGTCAAGTCGGTCCCTGCTCGCGATCTGTGGGATCAGATCTGCCGCGCCGCGTGGGAGTCGGCCGACCCCGGCCTGCACTTCAACACGACCATGAACGACTGGCACACCTGCCCGGCTGGCGGTCGCATCCGCGCCTCCAACCCGTGCTCGGAGTACATGTTCCTGGACGACACGGCCTGCAACCTGGCCTCGGCGAACCTGCTGAAGTTCTACGGCAAGAACGTCCTGAAGCAAGGTGGCCCGTGGGAGTTCGACGTTGATGCCTTCATCCACGTCTGTCGCCTGATCCAGATCGTTCTGGAAATCTCGGTGACGATGGCGCAGTTCCCCTCCAAGGAAATCGCGCTGCTCTCCTACGAGTATCGCACCACCGGCCTCGGCTTCGCCAACCTCGGCGGCCTGCTGATGGCAATGGGTCTGCCCTACGACTCCCGCGAAGGTCGGGCGATGGCTGGCGCCATCTCTGCGATCATGACGGGCGTGGCCTACCGCACCTCCGCCGAGATGGCGCGGGAGCTGGGCCCGTTCGTCAAGTTCGAGGAGAACCGGGAGGCGATGCTGCGCGTGATGGCGAACCATTACGCCGCGGCTGAAGCTGGCTCGACACAGTTCGATGGCCTCAGCATCTGTCCGCCTCGGCTGGACTGGAACGCTCTGCCCCAGACCGAAATGGCCGGCAAGGCCACGGCGATCTGGGCGGACGCGCTCGATCTCGGCATGCTCTACGGCTACCGCAATGCTCAGACGACCGTCGTCGCCCCGACCGGCACGATCGGCCTGCTGATGGATTGCGATACCACGGGCATCGAGCCGGACTTCGCGCTGGTGAAGTTCAAGAAGCTGGCCGGCGGCGGCTACTTCAAGATCATCAACCAGCAGGTCCCGGCTGCGCTCCGCAAGCTCGGCTACACCGAGACGCAGATCGACGCGATCTCGAAGTATGCCATCGGCACGGGCGTGCTGCCGTCGAAGTTCGACCTGGCCCTGCGGGCTGCGTCGATCATCATCCCGGAGGCTCAGGTCAAGTCGACGTTCGACATCCGCTTCCTCACGAAGTGGAAGGATCTCGGGTTCACCGACGCTGAGCTGGAGAAGGCCAACACGGAAGTGTGCGGAACGATGACGCTGGAAGGCGCCCCCGGTCTCAAGCCGGAGCACTACCAGATCTTCGACTGCGCGAATCCGTGCGGCAAGCTGGGCACGCGGTTCATCGCGACCGAGGGTCACATCCTGATGATGGCAGCTGTTCAGCCGTTCATCTCGGGTGCGATCTCCAAGACGATCAACATGCCGAACACCGCGACCGTCGAGGATGTGGCGAAGGCATACCGGATGTCCTGGAAGCTCGGGCTGAAGGCCAACGCGATCTATCGCGATGGTTCGAAGCTGTCGCAGCCGCTCAGCTCTGCCCTCGTCGACGACGAACCGACCGGTGACGAGCCGGCCGATGCGCCGAAGACGCTGGTCCAGGTGGTCGAGAAGCTGGTGCGCAAGCGGGAGAAGCTCCCGTCGAAGCGCGGCGGCTACACGCAGAAGGCAATCGTGGGTGGCCACAAGGTCTACCTGCGGACCGGCGAATATCCGGACGGTCGGCTGGGTGAAATCTTCATCGACATGCACAAGGAGGGCGCGTCCTTCCGGTCGATGATGAACGCCTTCGCCATCGCTGTGAGCCTCGGCTTGCAGTACGGCGTGCCGCTCGACGAGTTCGTCGACGCCTTCACGTTCTTCCGGTTCGAGCCCTCCGGGTTCGTCCAGGAGCACGACCGCATCCGGCAGGTGACGTCGATCGTCGACTTCGTCTTCCGGGACATCGCGATCAACTACCTCGGTCGCGATGACTTGGCCCACGTCTCCCCCGAGGAGAGCAACCACACGGCCATGGGCACTGGCGTCGATAAGCCTGTCACGGTGATCAACAACGTCGTGATCACCGCTCCGGCTGCGGAGGAGAAGGAAATCGCTGACGCGGCTCCCGACAAGCGTGCCGTCGCCAAGATGTCCGGCTTCACCGGGGACGAGTGCGGCAACTGCAACAGCTTCACCATGGTGCGGAACGGCACCTGTTTGAAGTGCGAGACGTGTGGCGAGACCACCGGGTGCAGCTAAAAGTCGCCAAGAGGCACAAGCGCCTCTGGATCATCGACAAGGAAACGGATCAGGCGGTCTACACGCCGCCTGATTTCGTCGTCCTCCCGTCGAGAGTCCCCATGCACCACCTGGCGTTCGACCTCATGAGGCTCGGTCGCCGCGACATCAATCGGATTGCGTCATTTGAATGGGAGTTCAGCAAACGCAATGCACACCGAACTCGAAATTGCGGAGCGGTGCCTGTTGCTTTTCTCGAAGCCCGGACGGTGGACGCAGAAGACTTGCGCACGGGACCGGCAAGGTAAGCCCTGCCCCGTGTTCAGCCAGGAGGCACGCGCGTTCGACATCGAGGGCGCGATCCGCCGAGCAGCTGGCAAGGAAGACCGGGGCGCGTATGCGCGCTTCGTCAAGCTGATCAAGGATCAGCTCCACAAGCATCCGTTCGACTGGAACGATCAGTCGGGTCGCAACCAGCGAGACGTCGTCCGGATGTTCCAAGACCTCGCCGACGAACTACGATTCAAGGAGCAGACGTGAGCATCGTGAATACCGATATCGACACGAAGGCGCCGATCAGAGCCGAAGAGCTGATCCGTGGCTTCGACCTCTACCAGGAACAGTCCATCAAGACGATCAAGTACGGCGACGACATGAAGCTCTGGTACCCGGCGCTGGGCCTCGGCGAGGCCGGCGAGGTCCAGAACAAGGTCAAGAAGATCTTCCGGGACGACGGTGGCATCCTCACCCCAAAGCGCAAGCAGGACATCGTCAAGGAGATGGGCGGTAACCTGTGGTATCTCGCTGCGCTCGCCCACGGCATGGGCATGAGCCTCGGCGATATCGCTTTGGCCAACATCATGGAACTGCGCGGGCGTGTCGATCGCGGCACACTGCAAGGAGATGGCGACGATCGTTGAGTTTCCTCTTGACGACTCGTTAGCTTGAATGCAAATAGGCAATGCAAACAGGAGCTAACTGACTTGGACGCAATCGCAGCAGAAAAGGCCGCCCTCGACTTCATCGTGAACGAGCTGGCGCGGCAGAACGAAATGTGGGGACCAGCCAACGAGCGCGTGGACGTCTCGAATGGTGAGCTGTTCCAGGCCGGCGTCGGCCAGCTGGACGCGGTGTTCGATCGCCGCAACCACGATGTGACCGCCTTCGACGAGCCGCCGCAGATCTACCCCGAGAACTGGAGCGGTTTCCGCAGCTACGGCGGGGATTTCCCGAACATCGGCGTCGGCGTCACCTTCCTCATCCAGGAGATGAAGAGACTGGCGATGAACGGAGAAGACCTCACGCGCCTGAGCCGCCGTCCGGACCAGGCCTACAATCCGGAGACGGGTTTGCCCAACCCGGTCAGCGCATGATCGTAGCGCTCCTCAACCACGCCCTCGGCGCATTCGGCCTCTTCTTTGTGGTCACCGTCGCCGTGAAGATCGCCCGCGGTTATCCGATCCGCCGCTGGTTCTTTTGATGCCCTGACGTTTGTTCAAAAGCAAACGTTTCGATTTTGGAGAGCGGGCCCCGTGGTGGGGCTCGCAAAAGGAGAAGAGATGAAGAAGCTGTTTCTGTTGATCGCCGCCGCGACCATCGGTCTCTCGGTTGCAACCTCGGCGCAGGCCGCCGACAAGTTCCGCCTCTGCACCGGCAACGCCAAGCTGAACTACTACGCTGCTGGTCAGCACCTGAAGCGCCACGCCCCGGGCATCGATGTCATCGAGAGCAAGGGATCGCTGGACAACCTCGACAAGGTCACGGCCGGCGAGTGCGACGGTGCATTCGTTCAGTCCGACGCCCTGCTCGTCTATTCGAGCAAGAACGCCAAGGCGATCTCGGCCCTGCAGCGTGCCGGCGTGCTCTATCAGGAGCAGGCGAACCTGATCTGCAACCGGAAGGCCTACACCTCGGCCCGCATGGTCGATCTGAACGAGACCTACACGGTCGCGGTCGGACCCGAAGGCTCCGGCGCCAACACGACCTGGGCCGCGTTCGTCATGGCCGACAAGAAGCGCTACGGCAAGGTCCGCACCACCGATGCGACCGGTACCCTCGCGCTCAGCATGGTCTCGGACGGCTCGGAAGCCCAGTGCGCGCTGATCATCACCGCGCTCAACGCTCCGTTCCTCCGCAACGAGGCGCCGCAGTATGCGGACAGCATCGTGCTCGTCGGCACCGACGATCGCGACATGGCGAACGGCGCGAAGGATGCTCGCGGCCAGCAGGTCTACACCTACGGCGAGATCCCGGCCGGCACCTACAAGGGCATCCAGCCCTCCGGCATGTTCGGCTCGAAGGCGGTCAACACCATCCAGGTCGACGCCGTGTTCGTCGCCAACCGCGACTGGATCGCAGCTCACTCCTCGGAGTTCGAGAAGGTGCTGCAGGGCTTCGCCAACGCCAAGCCCGACATCGCGAAGCTGGTTCAGCCGAAGTAACGGCACCGACTACAGGCGGTCGCCCTCCCCGGGCGGCCGTCTTTTTTTCGATTTGGATTTTCAGGAGCAGGACGTGACCGACACCATCGTGACCAAAGAACAGATGCTTGCCTACGTGGCCGACGCGAGACGACTGCTCGCCCAGGTGCAGGACCCGATCTGGGCTGTCACCCCCACGCAGACCGACGCCGAACACCTCGCCGACTACAAGTCGACTCTCGCCAGGACCCGCGTCGCCTTCCCTCAGATGGAAGAGAAGACACAGATGAACATGGTCCTGGGCGAAGGCGGCATCGTCTACGCATTCACCGGGCACTCCCCGACCGCGGCCGATCGCGCCAAGGCCCTCGTCGGCTTCATCCGCACCATGCCCTTCCTGCTCGACAGCCTCGTGGCCTCGCTGGAGGCGAAGGAAGAGCACTCGGCTCGAGTCACTGAGCTGCTCCAGCACAACAACGCGCAGCTGACCGAGAACCGGGAGCAACGCGCGGAAATCCGGAGGTTGGAGTCGCGGATCAAGTGGCTCCTGGAGCTGGTCCCCGGTGAGCAAATCAAGGCGGTGAGTGCATGACCATGAAGGACGTCCTCACCCTGCTGGTCGGTGTCGGTATCGGCCTCGCCCTCGCGCTGATCCTCAGCGGCCAGCCGCATGACAACTGCCAAGCCCGCGTTTCGTCGGGGCACCTCTCGGTCTGCCTCGACAGCAAATTCCAGAAAGCCAAGGAGCTGTTCCGATGACGAACGCAACGCTGAACCAGACCGAGGTCAAGTTCCTGCCGCCCGAGGAGGTCGGCGAGGAGCTGGCCGGCTGGTGGATCCTCGAATTGGAGCCAGAGGGCTGCTGGGACGCAATCGGTCCCTACGATTCCAAGGAACAGGCGGAAGCGCTGGTGAAACGATGAAGCAATACCACGACCTCCTCTACAAGATCCTCAACGAGGGCGGCGTCAAGCGCGACAGAACGGGGACCGGGACCATCTCGATCTTCGGTCACCAGATGCGCTTCGACCTGAATGCCGGTTTCCCGATGCTGACGACGAAACGCTTGCCCTTCAAGGCGATCGCCGTCGAGCTGCTCTGGTTCCTCCGCGGCGACACCAACATCCGTTTCCTGCACGACCACGGCGTCACCATCTGGGACGAATGGGCTGACGCGAACGGTGATCTCGGTCCGGTCTACGGCGCGCAGTGGCGCTCCTGGCCTGCATTCGAGAAAACCGGCGAGCAGACCATCAATCACGGCGAACGCTTCGGTCAGACGCTCAGCCTCGGCTTCAGCAAAACGATCGACCAGATCGCAAACGTCGTCGACACGATCAAACGCAACCCGGACTCGCGTCGCATGATCGTCTCAGCCTGGAACCCGGCCGAGGTCGATCAGATGGCGCTGCCGCCCTGCCACTGCCTGTTCCAGTTCTATGTGGCGAACGGCAAGCTGTCCTGTCAGCTGTACCAGCGATCGGCCGACGTCTTCCTGGGCGTGCCGTTCAACATCGCTTCGTACGCCATGCTGACGATGATGGTCGCTCAGGTCACCGGCCTGCAGCCTGGCGAGTTCGTTCACTCGTTCGGCGACACGCACCTCTACCTGAACCATCTCGACCAGGCGCGCGAGCAGATGACGCGGGGCATGCGGCCGCTGCCGGTACTGAAGATCAACCCAGACGTCCGCGACATCTTCGCATTCGAGCTGGGGCACTTCGAGCTGAGCGGGTACACCCCGCACCCCTCGATCAAGGCCCAGGTCGCCGTATGAGCAACAAGGTAGCGACCTCCTACTACTCGACGGCTGTCGGTCACGGTCAGATCGACGGCCTCTACTTCGGCACCTTCGGCATCCCCGGCAAGCCACCCATGTGGGTCCACGACCAGCATGGCCAGCCGAAGACCTTCCGTGATGCGGACCAGGCCTGCCTCGCCGGCTTCAAGGTGATGGTCACCCAGCTGAACCGTGCGCGCCAGGAGCAGGACTTCCGCGTCAAGGGCGCCAAGAACCCAACACGAAGCTGGACCGCTCCTGCGCGGCCCAACGAGCCCACAATCGAAACTGTATTTGGAAAGAAGAAATGACGGACACGAACACCACCCCGAAGCAGGACAACTTCCCGGAGGTCAGACAGATGATCTCGGTCTCGGAAGTCTTGAAGCGGCTGCCGCTCAGCAGGTCCACCCTGCACCGCATGGTCAAGGAAAAGCGATTCCCTCAATCGCACGAACTGTCACCGATGCGGATCGGATTCTTCCTCGACGAGGTCGTCGAGTGGCAGCGGAAGCTGACCGAGAAGGCAGCGTGAATCAAAAGGCCGGGCCAAGCGCTCGGCCTTTTCCTTTTCAGGGCCGAAGATAAAAGTGGTCCCCAGGAGGTCCCCACGCTAAAGTGGTCCTCGACACTGCTTATGACCACCACGATAAGTAAGTGAATTTGCAAGGGAATTTGGTCGGGGCAACAGGATTCGAACCTGTGACCTGCAGTACCCAAAACTGCCGCGCTACCAGGCTGCGCTATACCCCGACATTTCCGAGAAGCCCCGTGGATACACGCTTCAGCCAGCGCCAGCAAGGCACGGATGGGGGCTTCGTGCGGCGAATCCGGGCACCGCTTTCCGTCCGGAAATCGCGTCAAAACCGGATGCTAACGGCCGCCAAACAGCGGATGGGCAATCCGGTCGCCGGGCTGGATGCCGTATTTCTGCGCGGTCCCGGCAATCACCTCGAGCACGCCCTTGGCGAGCCCGCGCGACGGAATGATCCTGGTCGAAAGCGGCTCGGTGTTTTCGGCGATCCGCAGGATGCGCCCGTCGGCGCGGATGAAGATCATGTCGAGCGAGATGTAGGTGTTCTTCATCCACATCGACACTTCCTGCTCCGGCGAGAAGTCGAACAGCATGCCTTTGCCGTCCGCGAGCTCCTTCCGGTACATCAGGCCGGTTTCCTTCTCCTGCTCGGTGGTCGCCATTTCGACCGAGAAGACATGCACGCCCGATTTGGTGACGATCTCAAGCGGCTGGACGCTGGCAGCTTGCGCGGCCGGGACCAGCAGCGCGCCGAACATGATGATGAGCGAGGCCATCAGCCAGGGGCGAAGCCGCTCAACAATGCGAACGAAATTCATCGACAAATACTCACACCGGAGACAATTTTCCGGCGGACCCTAACCCGACGATTGCGGCAAATGCCAGAGCCGAGAAGGCTCGCCGGCGGCTCACGTTTCCGTCAGGGAGTCCGTTCAGGCGCTAATGCGACGACAGCGCCGACGGACCGGTCTCCGGGTGGATCTCGGCGGCCATCATGCCCTTGGAGCCGGGCCCAAACCGCACCAGCACATACTGGCCGGGGCGCAGTTCGGTCATGCCGAAGCGGCGCAGCGTCTCCATGTGCACGAAGATGTCGGGCGTGCCCTCGCCGCAGGTCACGAAGCCGAAGCCGCGCAGCCGGTTGAACCACTTGACCTGCGCGCGCTCGAGCCCGCTGGTTGCGGTCACCGTGACATGGGTGCGCGGCGGCAGCATCTGCGCCGGATGGATCGCCGTCGATTCGTCCATCGAGACGATGCGGAAAGCCTGGTAGCCCTTCGCGCGCTGCACGCATTCGACGACCAGCCGCGCGCCCTCATAGGCGGTCTGATAGCCGTCGCGCCGCAGCACGGTCACATGCAGGAGGATGTCGGGCCAGCCATTGTCGGGGACGATGAAGCCGTATCCCTTCGAGGCGTCGAACCATTTGATGACGCCGGAAACCTCGACGAGGTTGGCCGCGGTGTCGCCGAGACCGGAGAAGGCATCGATCGCCGGATCGCGCGGCGCGCTTCCATACTCGCCTTGACCAATCCTGCTTTGCCCAACTCCGCCCATCGGCGGTCCGCCGAGCTTCTTGGACTCAAATCCGTCCGACCCCATGACCCCGGACCCCACACATCAAATGCAGATCGCCGTCGTTGCGGCGCACCCTGTACACGCTGCTCTCCATGACCAACTCACTCGGACTGATTTTGGACGCGGCGCGAATCTCTCAGCCAAAAGATAACACTCCCGCTTGCGGGGCATAGCTAAAAAACGATTCTTGCGGGAACTATGAACAGGCTTGCACAGCCGCGAATCAATCGGGCATCAATTGCCTACGAAAGGACCAAGCGTGTCGCCGATGTCGTGGCGGATCACCAGATCGGCGATGTCGTCCTGATCGGTCGGCTCGTTGTTGATGATCACGAGCCGCGCGCCGCTCTCCTTCGCCATCATCGGAAAGCCTGCGGCGGGCCACACCACAAGCGATGACCCGATCGCCAGAAACAGGTCGCAGTGCCTGGAGAGTTCCGCCGCGCGGCGCATCGCATCCTCAGGCATCGATTGCCCGAACGAGATCGTCGCGGTCTTCACCGGATCGCCGCAGTCCGCGCAGTCGGGCGCGCTGCCCGTCTTGTCGAACTGCTGCTTCACCCACGACAGCTCGTAGTCCTTGCCGCAGCCGATGCAGCGGCCATAGGTCGTGTTGCCGTGCAGCTCGATCACGTCGTCGGCCTTGAAGCCCGACGTCTGATGCAGGTTGTCGATGTTTTGCGTGATGATGCCGGGAACCTTGCCGGCCCGGTAGAGCGACGCAAGCGCGCGATGGCCGCGACCGGGTTTGGCCGCCGCAAAGGTCGGTTCCATCGCAAAGCGGCGCCGCCAGGACTCGTCGCGCGCGTCCTGGCTGGCGACGAACTCGTCGAACGGAATCGGCCGGTTGCGGGTCCACAGCCCGCCGGGCGAGCGGAAATCGGGAATGCCGCATTCGGTGGAGATGCCCGCCCCGGTGAACGGCACGATGGACGACGCCTCGGCAATCATGTTGCCGAGCTGCTCGACGCCGCTGCGCAAGTCATTTGCGATCACTGAAAACAATCCGGTTGGCCGCAGCGACTATAGCACGGCCAGACCGATTGCGAGCTCAACCGTCGCGCGAGCGATCGGCTGCGATCGGGGTGCATTGATCGATCGGCTTGCGACCAGCAGCTTCGGCGCATCCGCTTCGTCGCTCTTCCACCGCCTCAGCATCATCACATTCCTGCACTGGCTGCTCCGCATTGACGCCCAATTCGCTGACGCCAATGCGCCCGGGACAGGACCACGGCCAGGAGGATGGGCATGACCGATCAGGAAGACCGCGTCGCGCGCGAGCGCGAGGAGATCGTCGCACGCGTTGCCAGCTTCAGGGCGACGCAGCAGAAGTTCGAGCGCGATCGCCAGGAATATTACGACAACACGCTCGGCAATGCCTGGAGTGGATTTCAACGCAAGACCGCTTAACGCAAGACCGCTTGTGCCCTGCCAGGCGACCGCGCTCATGGTCCGGGCACCGCGATTGCGCCATGAGAGGCGCAAGTGAGAAAGCCCGGAGCGGCGTGCTCCGGGCTCATGGCTATTGCCAGTGCCGCCGTGCGGTGGTTTCGGTTCCCTCGAGCGTTTTCCTTTCCGATCGGATCGCTCGAAACGCGCCAGCCATGCGATAGCGCAAAGCTACCATCGGATAGCGCTGGAACAAAAATACAACCTCAGAGATTAGCTTGACGGAGAACGAGGTTGGCGTCGATGCCGGCATGGATGGAACTGCTGCTTAACGTGATGGGCTTTGCCGGCTTCATCGGCATCGCGATGTATCACAAGCATCCGAACGGGAAGCTGCCGGACTGAGCGCCGACGGCCCGTCTCCACTTGCCGCTCCGCCGACGGCCCGTCTCCACTTGCCGCTCCCCGGCTTGCCGTCTTCAGTTTGCCTTCCGAGCCTCTCCCGCTGTCCGGACCAGCCGGTCCGACTTCACGAGCACTTTGCCGCTATCCGGCTGCGGCCGAAGCCAGAAGCTGATCGCGACGAAAGCCGAGCAGAACAGCAGCCCCACCACCATCACGCGCCGGTGGGTCGGTCGATCAGCACTGTGGAACGATGGCATCATGGCTGTCACCCGCGGCCATCCCAATCGCAATCGCAGGTGGTGACAACACGATGCTGCTCTTAACCTAACCAGGTAGGGTTAGCGGTGGCCGGGTAATGCCTCGTCAGGGAAGTTCCGATTAGCCGCCGCAGCGGGATTCACAGCGATATCCCCCGCTTGTCCGCAGCAAATTCACAGCACCAGCGGGGCCAATTATCCAACAAAATACGGATCTTGCTGCACCCTCGTCCACAGCCTCACGCCGCGTGCTGGCGATCAGGCATCCGCCAGCCGTTTCAGGGTGGCCCGGAAACCCAGGCTGCGGGTTCCAACCAGCACGGTCCCGAACACCTCGGCCTCGTCACCGCTGAATGTGCCGGAGAACCCGCTCGTCACTTCCTGTCCGGCGAACAGCGGACGGGTGAACGGGTCGGCGAACGGCGAATGCTGGTTGGTGCTGAGATGTCCCTTCCAGGTGCCCTCGCCGACCGTATAGGCCCCGATCGACCAGAAATACGGCCCGCCGCCGATCAAGAGACCGTCGCGCAGGATCAGGATGCCGCTGTCGCGGCCCCTCACGCCGTCGGTCATGTGGATGTGGATCGAATAGAGCCCGTTCTTCATCGATCACGCCGCCCGGTCCTGGCGGCCCGCAGTATGGCTCCAATCCGGCCGGCGTGCGAGCAGGCCGATACCGTCCGGCCGTCCGAATCGGCGCAAAACGCAGCTCCCGGGCGCTTACAAATCGTTAAGAAAGCCCTGACAAGGTTCGATCCTCCGAGGGAGAGAGCCATGCTCGTATACCCCGTACCTGTCGAAGTGACGCAAGCCAGAGTGCAGCTCGTCGTCGACCAGACAGCGAAGGAGCAGCCGCGCATCATCAATGAGGATGTGCTGGATGTCTTCGCCGCGAAGAACCAGGCCGACCGGGAAGCGGTCGAGACCATCCTCGACATCAAGGTGTGAGAGCGGCGCCAGCCGACAGGAACCTCTCGACTGCGCGCGGGTCATCCTGGTGACGCCAGGAGGCACCCATGTGCAAACTTGTCGCGGTCACCGTCCTCACCCTGATATGCGGCGCGGCCTTTGCCCAGGATACAGGTCCCGCACCGCAGAGCGGCATGGAACGGCCCGAAAACACCAACGGAGCCACCCAGAGCGGCGCGATGGACACCACGGGGATGGATGTGAAGCGGGCCAACAAATCCGAGATGAAGGACACGGCAAAGGGCGCGGCGAAAAGGAACGACGCAAAAAAGTAGGTTCCCACGACCGAACGCCCGGGGAGCTGCGACCTTAAAAGACGACCTTCAAAAAGGGGGCGACCTTCAAAAAAAGTGGCGACCTTCAAAAAAGGAAGGAACGACTCTCTCGTTCCGCCGTTGGTTTGGCGAGCGGTACAACGAGGGAGAAATCCACCGGAAATATCAGCTCAACAAGCCCCGTCAGCTTACTTCGGTAAACTGGCGGGGTTTTGTTTTCTGGAGGCGGTCGGCCAGCTGGCGGACCCAGTCCGCATTGAACAAGCGCAACGGCACATCACGCGTGGTGCCGACAGCTCACCGCCCTGTCGGCTTTGGAAGGACCCGGCGAATCCCCCTCGCGGGGTCCTTCTTTGAACCTTTTGTACGGCGCGAAGACATAAAGGGCGCTGGGGATTTCAGGGCCCAGCATCCGGCGCAGCGCTGTGGGACGAACATACTCCGTCTACGCGGCGCTGTTGCATTTTATAAATTCAACCTTAAGTTTGGTCTCCAACAGTTGACGGCTCACGCCCTGAGAGATCCCCAGTCCGTCAGCTGGGAAAGCCCCGCATCCAGCCTGCGGGGCTTTCTATTTTCCGGCCCCAGGAACTTTCCGCGTGCAGCGACATTGTATGCCCGGTTGCCGGCACGATCTCCCCAAGGCCGGTCGGCATCAGACCTCGCGAGCCCACTCGCGGGGTTTTGCGCTTTAGAGGACGTCCAACCTCGCGCGTCCTTGATTGGCCGTGATCGGCAATCGGTGCGATAGAGGCCGCGCCTCCAAGGCTCGACCACAAGCCCCGTCCCAGAAATTTTGCTGGGCGGGGCTTTCTTGCATCCGCTTGCTGCGCAAGCGTGTCGCGGCGCGTCCCGTCCATACCTGGCTGCGTGATCGCGCGGCGCAACGGGAGCCAGCGCTCGCGAAGGCGTGAGCATGCAAAGGCGAAATGCGGTCGGCAAAAGTCGCGCAAACCCCTGCCCCGCGCCGCGTTTTGCTGCTATTTCTTGCCCCGTCTCGCCCGAGCCCAAACAAAATCTCTGAATCTGCAGGAGGATAAAAAAATGCGTTATCTGCACACCATGCTGCGCGTCCGCAATCTCGATGTCGCGATGAAATTCTATCAGGACGCGCTGGGGCTGAAGGAAGTGCGCCGCATCGACAATGAGAAGGGCCGCTTCACGCTGTTGTTTCTCTGCGCGGAGGAAGACCTGCATCTGCTCAAGTCCCTGCCGCAGACCCGCGGCGCGCCGCTGGTCGAGCTGACCTACAATTGGGACGAGGAGAAATACGGCGAGGACCGCCATTTCGGCCATCTCGCCTACGAGGTCGACGACATCTACGCGACCTGCGAGAAGCTGATGAAGATGGGCGTCACCATCAATCGTCCGCCGCGCGACGGCAACATGGCATTCGTGCGTTCGCCCGACCTGCACTCGATCGAGATCCTGCAAAAAGGCGAGCCGAAGGCCCCGGCCGAGCCGTGGGCGTCGATGCCGAACACCGGCCACTGGTAAACACCGCGCCCGCATCCGCGTTCCTGTCGATGTTTCGCCCTAGCTGAACCGCCGGGCGATCGCGAGGAACGCGACACGATCGTTGACGTTGCCTCCTTACAAGCATGCGAGGAGGCAACGATGGGAAGAGGAATTTTGCTTTGGCTGTTGGGTGTGCCGATCCCGGTGATCATCGTGTTGTGGTTGTTGTTCGGTCACTGACGGCGTCTTGATGCATAGCTATCAGCGAGGCTCTGCCGCGATGCGGCGGAGCCTCTTTTTTTGCTCTCGGTACAATTCACCCCGCGCTTTTCCCTGACGCTTCAGCTATGAACGCGCGCAAAGCACAACAGCGGGAAGAATCGCGTGATGGACAGCAAGCCGCAACTGACGATCTGGGGCCGGGCCAACTCGGTCAACGTGCAGAAGGTGCTCTGGTGTCTCGCCGAGCTCGACCTCCCCTATCAGCGCATCGATGCCGGCATGCAGTTCGGCAAGAACGATCAGCCCGACTATCTCGCGATGAATCCGAATGGCCGCGTCCCGACGCTGGTCGACGGCGACTATGTGCTGTGGGAATCCAATTCGGTGATGCGCTATCTCTGCATGGCCTATGGTCAGGGCGCGCCGCTCTATCCGCAAGCGCCGAAGGCGCGCGCCGCCGTCGACCGCTGGCTCGACTGGACGCAGTCGACGCTGCAGCCGGTCGACCGGCCGGTGTTCTGGGGGCTGGTGCGCACGCCGCCGGAGAAGCGCGACATGGTGCAGATCCAGAAGGACGCCGATGCCGAGGGCGTGGTGTGGCGCGTCGTCGAGACGCAGCTTGCACGGCGCCGCTTCATCGAGGGCGACCATTTCACGATCGCCGACATCGCGCTCGGCGCCTTTGCGCGGCGCTGGCTCGGTGTCGAGGGCGTCAGCAAGCCGAAGCTGCCCAATCTCGAACGCTGGTTCGGTGAGATCGCAGGCCGGCCGGCCTTCGTGCGCTTCATCGCGCCGCCGATGTCGTGAGCGCGGGCGGCAAACCGCTCACCGTCCGCGGCCGGACATCCCGCCATCGACGCTGATGCCGCCGCCGAGCTTCACGCAGGTGTCGGCGCCCTCGACCTTGACGAAGCCCGGTCCGTACGACGCGCAAGGATTGCTCCGCGTCGCGGATTTCGACGGCAAGGTTTTGCCGGCGTCAGCGGGCGTCTGGAAACTGCGGCGGTCGCCCTGCTGGGCGAACGCAGCGGCGGGAAGCAGGACGGCGATGATGGCGAAGCAGGTCTTGCGCATTCGCCCTTTTATCCTGCACCACCGGATGAGGCTAGCTCATGATGCGATCGGGCAGAATTGCGGCATGAGCTTGCTTCTTTCTTGAGCATGATCTGCTCGGAAACCGGATCCACTTTTTCGGATCAATCTCTACCGCACGAACTTGACGCCGAACGTCCTGCCCTCGCGCCACACCACTTCGCAGGCGCGCCCGGTGCGGGCGTCGCGCGAGAACGCCAGCCGCAGCTTGGCCGGCAGCGTGTTGTTGTCCTGGACCGTGATCTTGGCGCCCGACGAAGACATGTCCTCGACCACGCAGGGCCGCGCGGCGAATCCGCCGTCGAGCGTGATCCAGCCGGATTGCCGCAGCGATTTGCGCGTTTCGCGCTTCCTGGTCCCTGGAGCCATCACATCATCCCGGGCCCAGCCGTATCGCCGTTGGCTTTACAAAGGGTTGCGAAAGAGAGGCGGATTGCAGCGATCTCGGGATTGTTCACACCTGCCAGCGCGGCACGGCGCCGTCGCAAATCTGGATTTCGAAGTCGGTTCGGACTCCGCAAGTGACATCCTGGCTGACTTGGCTGATCTGCTGCATGGCTTGATACCAAGCGGAGCGCGGCTGCCTGGCTGTGGCCAAGTGCTGCGGTGACGTCGTTGCCGTAAATGCCGCCAGCGTTCGCGCGATAGTCACATCGTCGCTCATCAAGGACGCAGTCTTGGCAACGAACTCAATTGATGAAGCGACCTTGGCCCTCTCCGTTTGGTGGCGAGTCCGCGCGGCTTGGGCCACAGCAAATCTCGAATAGCTAAGCGCCGCACTTGATCGGATTGATCGTGGTGCGTATGCTGTTTTCTTTTGAAGGGAGCGGGCGTCTCTTTTCCGTTTGCTGGGGCTCAGTTCGATATTTGCAATACGGTAGTGTGCCACCTTCAAAGGAAAAACAATGGACGGTCTCTCGCCAACCACCATTCGGCAACTTTACGAACACGCTCTTGATGCGCCTGGTCCAAAGACGTGGTGGATCACGCGCCTCGCGATGTACAAAGCGCTCCATCGCGCTCTATCGGAATATGACGGAAACGAAAAAACTTGCCTGTCGATATCCGGATCGAAGGGACTCGGTGTTGAGCTGGGGCTGACCAAAACGAAATACACGGAGGTCAGCTATCCTGATGCCAACTTCATAGATTTGCCATTCGAGAGCGGCACTTTTGACTTCTGTGTCTCGGACCAGGTTCTCGAACACGTCGAGGGAGATCCCCAAAAAGCATTCTCTGAATCAATCAGAGTTGTGAAGCCCGGCGGCTACGTCTGTCACACGACCTGTTTCGTCAATGGCATTCACGCGGCGCCGAAGGACTTTTGGCGCTTCACTCCGGAATCGCTAAGGCTGTTATCTGACAAGGCGAACGCCGAGTCGATCGCTTGTGGGGGGTGGGGCAACCGCGAGGTGATCAACTTGATGGCATCCCCGCTTCGGATGAAACCCATCCCGGACGATCCTGCCAATCCAATTTACCAATTGGCATTACGAAATGAGCCGAGCTGGCCCATCGTCGTGTGGATTATTTCCAGACGAAATTGATCCAGCGATTCTCACAGTCGCGCAGCAGCCCGAAAAGTCTGGCCTGACGTCGTGCTCCGAGCAGCGCCAATCGCAATCGTAAGCCCCAATCAAGAAGCAGCTTGCGGCAATTGCCGGCCTCTGACGGCAGAGGAGACAAGCGCCGCCAGTTTACCAAGACCGTTCCGGCCCCAGGTGCGGCGATCGCCGCGCTTGGGGGTCACTTCCCAAAGGTGCCGATAGAACTGTCGTCGCGAGATCGACTGGCTGATGCGCCGAAAATGTCAATCTCGGCGCTTAAACGTCTGATTTTGTGGAGTCTTCACTTTGGCCGTGATGGCGCTCCCTAGCGGCGCGAGAGAGCTATCCGGTGATGCTGTTGATATCTCGGGATTATTCGTAATTTATTGACTTCCGGCCGTCACTCCTCCGATGCTGGCGTGCAACAAAACGTCCAACAGGGTCCGATGCCGGAGCGTCTTACCAAGCGAAACGGGTACTGGCATTTCGTCCGTCGGGTGCCGCCCGAATTCGCCGCGGTCGATCCGCGCGGGATCGTCAAGCAGTCGACGAAAATCCGCATTGCAGACGATCGGTCGGGCATCCGCGCCGGCCGGGTCGCTGACCAGCTCAATATCGATCTGGAGGCGTCCTGGAGAGCGGCCGCGGGCCAGGAAAGCCGGGAGGCTATCGTCGCCCTTGAGGAGGCCCGGCAGCGGGCACAAGCCTTGCAGTTGACCTACAGGCCGGTTGACGACGTCGCCAAGGAAACCCTTGCCGAGATCCTCCGCCGGATTGACGCACTCGCAGTGGGCGATCGGCGGCATGACCCCGCCACGACGGCGGCGACCCTCGGCGGAGTCGACCTGCCGGAAATCATGCTATCCGGCCTATGCGACGAATTCGAGATCGCCAAAAAAACGACGATCGCCAGGATGTCACCTGGCCAGTTCAAGAAATGGAAGAACGGCAAGAAACGCGCGATCGAGCTGCTGATTACCGTCGTCGGCGACAAGGCCATCACGCGGCTGACGCGCGACGACGCGCTGAAATATACCGACCACTGGACCGAGCGGGTTGTCGACGGCGAAGTCCTGGCCGCGACTGCCAATCGCAACCTGACGCACATCACTGGCATGTTGTCGGCCGTCTCCAAGCGGCACCGGCTCAATCTGGATCGCGTGTTCGCTGGCGCCAGGCTCGAGGGTGAGGCGTCGCGGCCTCGGCCACCTTTTTCGCCATGGTGGATCGTCAACCGCCTCCTGGCGGCCGGCGCCCTTGAGACCATGAACGACGAGGAACGCGCCGTGGTCATGGTGATGATCAACACGGGCGCTCGGCCGAGCGAGATCATCAATCTGCGCCGCAAGCACATTGTGCTCGACGCGCCGATTCCGTTCATCCGTGTGCGGCCGGACGATCGCGTCCTTAAGACGGCATTCTCCGATCGCGATATTCCGCTGGTCGGGATCTCACTCGAGGCTATGCGGCAGTTTCCCGATGGCTTCCCGCACTACCGCGACAAGGGCGACACGCTCTCGGCTGCGGTGAACGCCTATTTCTCCGACCACGGCCTGCGCGAGACCGAGGCCCACACGCTCTATTCGCTGCGGCACGGCTTCAAGGATCGGCTGCGCAGCGTCGAGACGCCCGACGAGCTGAAGGACGAGCTGATGGGCCACGACACCAAGAAGCCCAAATACGGCGATGGGCACGGGCTCGATTTGAAACGCAAATACATCGAACTGATCGCGCTGGCGCCTGGAATGCAGGTTCCGGCGCCGCTGCATCTGGTGGCGGCAACAGCTTGACCAATGGCTAGTCGCGCGCCTGGCAGGGCTCCCAAGTCGTAGCGGCTTCTCCCGCGCGGGATTCGGCGCGATCATACGCAATGGCCCCCAAACACCACCCTACCCCTCTCTCCGGCGGCGACCGCAAGGCACTGACCAAGGGGCTGGCACGCGCCCGGGCTGTGACGACGATCCTCGCCACGCGGTCGGCCGAGAAGCGCGCCGCCGGCGAGGCGCTGATCCGCGAGGCCGACGAGCTGCTCTGCCAGAGCTGGAACGAGAAGATGTGGGCCGACGGCGGCCCGGCCGACCCGTCGCCCTCGATCGACCAGGCCATCAACGCCGGCTATCCGTGGCTCGAGATCCGGTGCAGCCGGTGCAAGACGCCGCGCGCGGTCGACCTGGCCGCCCTGCGACATGTGACTACAACCCACGTGCATGACCTGACCGGCCGCCTGCGCTGTGTGAAGTGCAGCACGGCGGGCAAGCGGCCGGCCGCGGAGCTGCTGCAGCTGTGGCAGCGCTGTCCGATCGGGGATACGCCGTGACCGAGCTGATGCGGCGGCGCGACAAGGAAGCCGCCCGGGAGAAATGGAACGTCTTCCATGGCGACGTCCGCGTCGGGTCGATCGGGCTGCGCGCCGGCGTGCCGAACCACGCCGACCAATGGGAATGGAAATGCGGCTTCTATCCCGGCTGCGCTCGGTCGACCCGCGGCCCCGCCGCGACGTTCGACGACGCACGCGCGGGGTTCGAGGCTGCATGGGGCGAGTTGCTGCCGACCCTGACAGAGGCGGACTTCCAGGCCTGGCGCGATCATCGCGACTGGATCGCGCGCAAGCAGGCCATGTGGGACCGCGGCGGAAAGCTGCCTTCTCAACAGCCGTCGTCGCTGATGCGCTGTCCCTGCGGCGCGACGTTTGATAGCCACCGTCCGGCCGAAAGCCAGATTCACACCCCTCACATCTACGCTGCGCAAAGGCGCTGAATTCGACGATGAAGATGAAGGAAGACCGCCGCTGCGCGGGCGCGGAGAAGCCGCGCCAGGATGATCCCAAGAGACGCGCCTAAAGGGGGCGAATTCGGACATCCTTTAGGAACGCTGACCCGGCTCGGTTGTTCAGAGGCATTATGGCGCCTCCCGTCACCGTTCATTTCACCTGTATCGGCTGCGGCATCGTCTATTCAGCGATCCAGGAACGCAGCGCAACCGAGACCAATACGTCCGGGACGTTCGCATGCCGGCAATGCGGAAAGCTTGTTCATCACTGGGCCGGGCTCTACGACTATAACGAATGGAGAATCGCCTCCGTACTGCCCAAGCAACCCAAGATGAGAAATGAAATACGTGGGTGATCGCCCCTACTCCGACCCCGAGAAAGCCGCACGCAGGATCATGGAGCACGCCCGAGCGTTCGAGCCGGTGCAGGACGGCAGGATCTACATCGAGAAGATCAACTACCCAATGATCTATCAGGACAAGGCGACGCCAGCTGAATACTGGGCCGGCTTGCAGTACGCCAAGGATCAGGGCTGGCTCGAGTACCACGAGAGCGGGACGTTCGTGAGGATGCTGCAGCCGGGCAAAGAACTGCTTCCCTGATGCCAGCGTCTACCGGACGAGGATCAGTCGGCCGCTTAGGCATGCACGGCAACCCTATTGGACCTTTAGTTGCTTGCCGCGATGACCAACTAACATCATGATGGGCGCGGGCGGCGCCTCTCTCGCAGCGTCGCACAAGGCCCCAGCACCGGCCTCTAGGCCCCCAGGGTGCTGGGGCCGCTTTTTGCGATCGTCCGAGAGCCAAGGACACCGGAACTTTTCTCCTTTTCGGGATTTTTGCTGTTTTTGGGGCAGAAATCGTCAGCGTTGGAGAGAGGAGCCATGAAGCGACGACGCCGGGTCAAACAGGTTTTCCCACTTGAAGAGCGCCTTTCCAGAGAAGCCCAAGAGCTTCGCCGACGGGCGAAGAAACTTCCCCCCGGTCGAGAGCGTGAGATATTGTTGAGGAAGGCGCGGGAGGAAGAGATTACCGCGCATTTGACGGAATGGCTGATGTCAGCCGGCCCACGGGTCCCCATCTAGGAGGGGTTACCATGCAGGCGAACTACCATCACCTCGACGGCATTGAGATCGCCTTTGTCTCCGGGGCGGCGGCGTCATTTGTGGCGCTCGTCGCCCTTTTGGTTTGGCCGCTGATGTGAGCAGGCAATGATGTCAGCGACCGAAAACGGCCCCAGCGCGGTCAAGCGCGCCGAGGCCGAGTTGCCATGATTACCTTCACGCCAAAACTTGCACTCGGCCGGTTAGTTCCTATTTTTTGGCGTCCTGCTGGCGCAAACGGCCGAGCTTCGACGAAGCAATCGATCGCACTGTTCGCCTGACAAGAAGCGGCCCCAGCGACCGTGGAAGCTGGGGCCAGTGTGTCTGGGCGTTTCAGTGCCGGTAGCGGTACGGCACCGAACCGGGCGATCAATGCCAGCGTAACCGCTTCGTTCCTACGCAGTCCGCTGAAAAAATACCGCCGTCCTGAGCAGTGGAAAGGCCGATATCCGTTGTATAATTTTTTTCTTGGATGTTCTTGACACCGCCAAATCGCGTTCTAATTCCATTTGCGCGCGGGTCATCCGTTAAGGAGGGCCGGCGCCCTGGACGCCCAATCGGGTCCAGGCAAACGGGCACCGGTCGTGTCCGGTGCTTCTCATACCCATCTTGCTCTTTGGAGGATTTGGCTATGCGCACATACGACTTCTCTCCCCTGTTCCGGTCGACAATTGGATTCGATCGCCTCTTCGACCTGGCCGAAACGGCCCAGCGAGCCACCGAAGACAACTACCCGCCCTACAATATCGAACGACTTTCGGATGACCGCTACCAGATCGCGCTCGCGGTCGCCGGCTTCGCGCCGGACGAGATCTCCGTTACCGCCGAGCAGAACGTCCTGACGATCGAAGGCAACAAGGTCGAAAAAGCTGACCGGGATTACCTCTATCAAGGCATCTCGACTCGCCGATTCAGACGGCAATTTAGCCTGGCCGACCATGTTCTGGTGAAGGATGCCGCGTTTGACAACGGTCTACTCAAGATCGAGCTGGCGCGCGAAATTCCGGAAGCCATGAAGCCGCGGCGGATCGCGATCAACTCGCAGCCGAGCCGGCCGCGACAGCTTGAGTCCGCTGCAGCCTGACAGCCGCGAAGCCGCGTCCGGATCTGCCGCACGCGGCTTCAATCATTCATTCTCGTCTTTGAACGGAGGCAAACATGCGGCCGACGACCGCGAACGTGATTTCCTTGTATGTTTCTGACCGCAAAGAGGCGCGGTTTAGTCATCCCCGAGATGTCCTGGCTGATCTGTCCCTGACCACGGAAGAAAAACGCGCTCTCTTGGCGTCATGGGCGTCTGACGCTGCCGCGGTTCCGTGCCGTCCCGGCTTACGGGCACCACGGGATCTACGATCACCGGTCAGGCTCGAGGCTATTCTCGACGCCCTATGCCGTCTCGACAGCGATCCTCATCATCCGCCGGGAGGTAGACCCCGTCGTCTTCGCTCAACCGCGCGTCCGCTCGCCGCTTAGGAGGGTGACATGAACGACATCAACCTTCCGAAACACATTGTGGACAGGATCGAAGCCCGCTGGGGCGCCCGGCAGTTCTCGACAAAAGAAAAGCGCGAGGTCATCGACCGCCAGCTCGAACAGCTTCGGGCGCATCGCAACAACATCCAGCGGTATCGATGGCTACTCAGCACACAGCTGAGCGACCTTGAGCGCAACTTCATCGAACGACGTCTGTCCGAGGAATCGTCGGCGATGGAAAATCTGGCCGCTGACATTCCCCCTCTCGTCCATGAACGGCCACCACCTGGCACTGCCGGTCGATCGGAAGGTGCCCTACCATGAGCACGACACAATTTCTGATACGTGGAAGCCAGAAGGTAATCAGTCACTATCTGTTTTTGTTGGACACAGCCGAATCGGAACAGGACCGGGAGACGTTCGCGAAAAGGATCGAAGAAGAGAAGCGCAACCTGGAACGGCTGCAGGCTGATCTCGCTCGGTTAGCCCAAGCGGCCTGATCAGTTACCGTTCAAGGCAACGTGGGCGGCAAGGCTTAGACGGCATGAGAACGCCAATATCGGTGAAGGACCTGGAGTTGATCGCGCTGCGCGAAATTCGCTGTTTTCCCGGCGGTGAATATGTGTGCCATGTGGAAGTTATTCCATCGAACGCTGACTGGAGACTTCATGCGACGGTCAGGGACGGCGCCGATCTCAACCGAATCCAGCACGCCGCGGGAGCCACGACGTTTAGATTGAAGCATCGGTATCAACTAAGAACCGATTGGTGACGACTTCAACTGCGAGGGGCAGCAAAGGCCCCCTCACTCCAGTCTGAAGAAAGCGGCCCCAGCATCCGGATCATGCTGGGGCCAAGCCAAATCGCCGAGCCGCTGTCCACCGAGAAGCAGCGGTCGTTGTTCTAGGGCTGAAACAACACGAAATGAGAATCGCGCGCCCTGTTACCAGATCATCCCAACAACGTCCGGTCCCGGAAATAACTCGTGTGAATCTCGGAGAGACAAATTGCCGCTTTTTCCTGTCCAAAGCGACTGTCCCAATGAAAATGAACGCGACTGTGCCCCGGGTCTTCGGGGGCAAGAGCCGGGGCACGTTCCACTCGTCCATGCCGCTCTGCCGTGGGCGGCACACTGCTAACGACGCTGCGAAGGTGTCGTTCCTAATGACTTTTTCATCGCCGACCCGAGCCGCCGCTCAACCCGCTTCCGGCTGGTGCCGACCTTCTTGACGGCCTTCTGCACCGATGCGGCCGACTTGCCGGTCTTCTTCGCTTCATAGCTCACCTCGTAGTCCTGACCGCCGGCGACGCGCGCCCGGTCCTGCTTGCGACCGCGCGCGGTCTGCTTCTTCACCTTCTTTGCCATCGCGGCCTCCCTGTTGATGTTGGCCAACTCTGGTTATGATCGACCGCTCCATTTGCGGAGCTGTCGCGGAACGATTGCGATTGCGCCAGTTTGAATCAGCTCTTTGTTTGTGGAGTGGCGTTGTGGCGTTTCAGCGTAGGAAGCCCGAGGCGATCGGGACCAAGGCGATCTTTCCCGGCTTCATCACGCCGGCCCTGGCATCGCCGATCGATAAAGTCCCGCGCGGCACACGCTGGATTCACGAGATCAAGTTCGACGGCTATCGGATTCAAACCCACATCGCCCATGACGAGGTGAAGATCTACACCCGGCGCGGCAACGACTGGACCAGGCGCTTCAAGAAGGTTGCCGACGACGCCTGGCACATTTCCGCATCGTCAGCCATCATCGACGGCGAGATCGTCGTTCCCTCGGCAGACGGCACGACCGACTTCTCCGTGCTGCAGAACGAGCTGCGGGGCAAGTCGACCAGGATCGTGATGGTGGCCTTCGACCTGTTGTACCTCAATGGTCGTGATCTCCGGAAGCTGCCGCTGGTCGAGCGCAAGGCAGTGCTCAAAAAGCTGATCGCCGGCACCGCTATCCAGTTCAGCGAAAGCTTCGAGGTCGACGGCCCCAAGATGTTCACCCACGCCTGCAAGCTCGGGTACGAGGGCGTGGTGTCGAAGGTGGCAAACAGTGTCTATCCGACCGGTACCCGCAGCCGGGACTGGGTCAAGAAAACATGCGCCCAGCGCGAGACCCTGACCATCGCGGGCTTTGCGCTCGACGGCAATGACTGGGACGGCATCTATGTCGGCCGACGCAAGGGCGACGAGCTGATCTACGCCGGCAAGGTCGACCACGGCTTTGACAAGGCGTCGGCCGCCGATCTCCGCAAACGCCTGACGCCGCTGATCCGAAAGACGCAGCCCTACACCAAGCGCATCGCACACAAGGCGATCTGGGTTGAGCCGAAGGTGCTGGCCGAGATCGAGTACCGCGCAAAATCCGCCGAGGGCAAGGTGCGGCACCCATTCTTTCGTGGCGTGCGAGAAGATCTATGAGCAAGCCTCGCTGCATCTTGTGCGACGATACAAGATGGGTGTGTGAGAACCATCAGGACCAGCCCTGGACCGGTCCGCACGCGTGCACTTGCGGCGGCGCCGGCGCGCCCTGTCCCGCCTGCAATAAGGCTGATGACGGACGGATCCCTCGCCTTCCTAAAGGTTTCGATCAAGACCCAGATTAGGAGGAGCGATCGCGCATGAACATCAGTGCTTGATGTGAATGTCGACGAAGTTGTTCACGACCCAGACGACGCCGCCGGTCAAACCGACCGCGGCCCAATAGAGCCAGCGGCTGACGTTTCTGACGCCATCCGCCTGGACGCGAACGTTCTGGACGGCCTGGACGGTCGGCTTCATCTCGGCGATGTCCTTGGTCGCCGTCGAGATCTGCGCGCCCATCGTCGTGACGTCGGCCCGCAGCGCCTCAACCTTTTGATGCAGATCCTTCCGGCCCTCCGAGGCCTTCTCTTCCATCCGCTGCCAGGTCTGCAGCAGCGTCGAGACGGTCGACTCGAGCCCGCCGATCTTGGCGGCCATTTGAAGCAAGGCAGCATTTACGCTGGCTGTTTCGTCGCCGCTCATTTCGCCTTCTTTCGCTTGAACAGGCCGAACCGAGACGCCGGCTTTTCCGCCGGCGCCGAGCTGTCGCAGGCGACGGCCTCAACGCGGCCGATGCCCTCGCGGACGTCCTGGTATTGGCAGACGGCGCGACGCAGGCAGGCATTGACCTTTGCCAGCGCCGCGCGGTCGGTTTTCCAGAGCCGCTCGATCTCGCCGGCGTCGAGATCGCGATCCGGCGTATCGACCGGCGCGCGCTCGCAGGCCGCGACGTCCGCCGGCATCGGCGGAATGTTCGGCGCGTCCGGAGGCGGAGGCTGCAGCTTGTCGACGCTACCTGACGCCACGCACCCGGCGAGACATGTCGCGAGTAAAACACTTGTTAGGATTAGCCGGCGTTGCATCGATTGCCCCCTGGTTAGAACTGAGTTGAGCCTCGGCCGCGGCGGCGCGCTTGGCGTCGCGCTGCTGCAGGGCGTTGGCGAAAACGAGCTGGCGATCCCTCTCGGCCAGGCGCGCCTGCAATTGCGCATTCTGCTCGGCGACCTGCGCCGCCTCGCATTTGGCCTCGGCCGAGCCAAAGCCGGCATTGTAGAGATGCGCGCCTCCGACGATCGCAGCGCTGCCGGCGACGACAGCCAGGCAGCCGGCGAACAGCGCGCCGGCGGCAAAGGGCGAGAGGTTCACGCCGGCGAGGCCCGCCAGGCGCACGAGGATTGCGACGATCCAGCTCATGCGTGTTTCCCCGCGCGGTAGTCAGCCAGGCGGCGCTGCTCGAGCTGGCTAGCCACGAACCAGACCAGGACGCCGGCGCCGGCGACGACGACCAGGGCGGCGACGCCGATCGCGATCGCCTGGATCGCGCCGGGCGTCAGGCCTAGGCCGCCGACCGCATCCTTTGCGGCCGAGACCTGCGTCGCCCGATCGGTCACCCAGGCGAGCATTCCGCCGCTACCCAGCCCGGTCGCGCCGCCGAAGATCTTGCCGGCCCAACGCTTGGCCTGGTCGGTCAGCGCAATAGTCTGCGAGCCCTCGTCGCGGAGATCCTCCACGGTCGCGCTCGCCCGCATCTCGGCGACCGGCCGCGGCGCCTGCGGCTTGCCGAGCTCGGCGATCAGCTCGTCGTCGATCGCCGGCGTCAGCGGCAAGCCGCGCGCGTTGCGATAGGCCAGGATCATCCCCTCGGTCCGGCCCTGCGGCGACTGCTCGCCGTCGACCTGGCCGACGTCGTAATAGCCGAGCTCGCGCAGCCGGCCCTGGACATACGCGACGGCGTCCGGATCGACCGGCGCCGGCGTCGTCGCGAGCTTGGCGTGCTCATGCGGATGCGACGTTGCGAGGCCGCGCTCGAATAGCGCTGCCTCGTCGTCACGCCGGATGCGCAGCCCCTTGCTGTCAGGCCAGAGCCGTTTCATCGACCGGATCAGGCCAGGGATCTTGGCGAGCTCGCCGCTGCCGATCGCGGCCTTGATCTGGCGCATCTCCGACCAGCGAGAGCCCGGCTTATTGAAGCCGCCGGCGTCGCGGTTGAAGGCGATCGAGAGGATGACGCCGAGGCAATCCGGCGAGAGCTCGTCGAGGCCCGGCAACAGCCGCCGGCAGATCGCCAGATAGCGCGGAATGTCATGGATCGAGAACACCTCGAGCGCGACGTCCCACGAGATATCGACGACGCCGCGCAGCTTGCGCGCCAGCTTTTCAGCGGCCTGCCCCGTAACGCCGCAGCACTTCGCCAGCGCCTTCAACATCGCATCCGGGATCTTGCCCGACCAATCCGCCAGGAACTGCTGCCGCGTCGTCTGGCCGACGTCATAGCCACAGCCGATCGTCACGCCGGACTGTTCGCCGGGCCAGGTCGGCCAGCGCAGATGCTTTGAATACCAGGCCTCGCCGGTAACCTCGGCGCTGACGATCAAGTCAAACGCCGCACGGGAGATCCCGTGCAAATCGATAGCGCTCGCAGAAATGGCTGCGTTGGTCATCGTGTTAGTCCCTTTGTGGAATGAAGAAGCGTGGCGGCCAGTCGACAATTGACTAGTCACTCGGGAGAGTTCCTAGTTCTCAGATACGCAGCGCGTAAGTTCCCTTGATAAAACAGCTTGTTAGGAACCTATTTCGGGCAATCGCTTTGAAGTCTCGAAATAACAGTCGAGTGGCATCCAATGCCTCGATATTACTTCGACCTCAAAGACGAACGCGGCATCGCCATTGATGAAGAAGGCCAGGATCTCAGAGATTTGGGAGCGGCGCAGAACGAGGCCGCGCGATCGCTGGGCGGCATGGCCCGAGATGCATTGGCCTCAACCACCGGCAGCAATGCTGAGCATATGGAGATCTCGGTCCGCGACGACGACGGCCCCGTGATGGTCGTTCGCTTTTACTTTCAGGTTGACAGTCAAAGGCGGAGCTAAAGCCAGCGCGTGTGCGCGCACGGACGCACCCTGCCCGCAATAAATCCCTTGGTCGCGCCGTGAAATGTTCTCCGTGTCAGGAACGCCCCGGCTAGTAGTCGAGTTGAATCAACTAAACTCACTTGCAAAGGGAAGCGAAAGCCATGGCACGCGCAACAGCCCATCCGGATCATCATTGCATCTCAAGCGAGGACATTCAGGGTACCGAGGTTTACGGAGCAGATGGAAAGAACATCGGTGAGATCGATCACCTCATCATCGACAAGATGTCAGGTCGCGTCGCTTACGCCGTCATGAGCTTTGGCGGGTTTGTCGGCTTGGGCCACAGCCATTATCCCATTCCATGGGCCGCTCTGAAATTTGATACCTCGCTCAATGGTTTTCGAACCAACATCACCGAGCAACAGCTGAGGGATGCGCCTGAATTCAGCGACGACTCCTGGCAGGATCGAGACTGGGAAACGCGCACGCACCAGTACTACGGGACGCCCACCTACTGGGAAGCGCGAGGCCTATAACGCCAGGCAGCATCAAAAGATGACATGAGTTAGCGCTGCTCGAATATCCGCTCTAACGGTAAACTAGGCGTCAGACCAAGGCGTTAGCACGGATGAGCAGTTGGTCGACTTGTCCGTCGGAGAGGCCGACGACCGCGATCATGTGCTGCACCAGAGGATCTGCGCGCCGGATTTCGGTCGCGAGATCCCATTCCTCCTGGACGTTCGCGTCAGCCGCGATCGCGGCCTTGACCGCGGCCCATGTGCCAAGCTCGTCAAAGGCCCGTTTCAGGCCGAGCTTGGTGCAGGCCGAGGGCACCGCCGCCGGCGGATTGAGGAACGCAATCACCGCCGGGTCATCGTCGGCGACCAGCTCGGTCACCATCGGCGCGGGCTGCTCGCAGGCGAACCATCCAACGATGGCGCCATCGCTGTTTCGCTGTACAAATCCCATCTGCTTCATCCCTCCAACGGATCGAACCAACCGCGCGTAAAGCAGCGGTAAGACGTGCCCGCATTGGATGATCGCGCGGCGATCTGCGCTGATGTATCGGTCCAAATGCGCAAGTCGTTTGCGTTGCCGGAAGTGGCGGTTGATGCTTCCAAACCGTTCCCGCCGACCGAATAGCTAGGCGCGTTGTCGGTAAGGCCGGTTTCGTGCGTCCACCAGACGGTGTTCTGCGTCGCGTTCCACGCAATGATGTTCACCAGAGCTTGCACCCTAATGCCAGTCGGACAACTGGCGAGCGCAAAGGTCTGCAACGTCGTTCCGATCGTCGCGCTTATATCCAGCGCTGAACCGGGCCAGAAAAATTCCCTGCCCCGCTGCAAAAGCGCCGAGAAATTGACACCGCTATTGAACCACACGACGCCAATGCGACGGAACAACGTATATCCGGCAGGCATCGTCGGCGCGGTTGCGTTCTTCGACATGAGCACCTCGACGGTCGAAGTCGTCGGATTCTTTATCACGAAGACATGGTAGAAGCCGTTCGCAAGCGCTCCGGTATCGAGGCAACCGTTATTGTTGCCAGCCGCCCATGCCGAACTTGATTTGGTCAGCGTCGCACTGAGGACGATCATGTCACCCGCGTTTCGATCGCAAGCGATACCGGCACTGACGCTGAACGTCGACACAGCGCCCGGCGACGTGATCTTCAATCCGGACAGATGGCCGAGCATCAGACCAGGGATGCCGAGGTTGACGATCGCAGCAGGCTTATTGGTCAAGTCGGACAGGTTAGCGGTCGATGACAAGTCGCCGGCGCCGGGCTGACCAACCCGGTTGAAATTCCAATCGTTGAACGTGCCGGCGCCGGCAAACTTATCTCTGAACATGAGCAGAGCGCCGGTCGACGGATCGTAAGTGCAGACACCCTCTTGCCAGTTGCCAATGTTGGCGTTGGACGAAGCACGAAGGCGAACGCCGTTCTGGTATGACAGATCCGTCTGCGTCGTAAACCCGATGCTGCCGGCGCCGATCGTGATCGAGCTCGTGCTGGTGCCCTCGGCCGCGCTCTGACCGATCAACCGCCATTTACCCGCCGCAACATCGGTCGCGAACGTTCCCGATACGTGAGCGACGAGGCACTGATAGATGTTCTTATTGATTGGATGCACCACGACGCTCGCCGGAGGGCCAGCAACGTAGTTTTGCCCCGTCGCCCATGTCGCCGTTTGCAGCCACGGCAGCGGCCCCGGTGGGCCGGTATCTCCCTTGCTGGCGAGCAGCGCCCAATAGGTCGGATCAGGCGGCGCATGACCGGAGCTCGAGGCCGCGTTGATCCAGACGTAGGAAGATCCGCCGATCGTGGCGACGTCCATCAGGTTGTAGGCTTTGGCGTTGTCGTAAGGCGCGGGGATGCCGAGACCCCGGTAAATCCCGAGGTAGGACCACGCGCCGGCGGCGTGAACCCACATTTTCCCGGTCGATGGCTGCAGCGCGAATTGGCCGTCAGAGCCGAGCGAGGGATCAGGCGCAGCGAGCGCCGCGTCGACGAACCAGAAAAAGCCAGACGTGTTCAACGCCGCGACGAGCGCCGAAACATCGGCCATAGCTTGCGCGCCGGCGATGCGCTGCGGCGACATTTTCCAGACGACATAAGCGACGCCGGCCTGCGCGCCGCCGCCCCACGGCGGAATGACGAGATGCGTCGGGTCGGTAACATCGGCGATGATCGTCTGAAAATTGCCGATCTGCAGGACGTCGCCAGGCCGAACGTTCGTGCCCGACCAGATCGTCGCTGAACCGGAAACAATCGTACCGCCGGACGCGACGGAAACCGTCCCGGTTGAATAGCTGGCAAGTGCCGTCATCTCGAGAAACCCCTCGAATGCAGTTTGTTTGGTTGGTTGAGTGTTGAGCCTACGGCAGCAGCGCGAGCCGCTGGTCCTCGTAATGCGCGGGAACGTTGTTATCCGCGAGGATCTTGGTCAGCTCCTCCAAGGTCTGCGCATTGCGCACAGCCACGACGAGGCCCCTGCGCCTGTTTTCCTTCACCATGAGATCGTCAGGCTTAGCGAGGATCACAGCCGCGAGCTCCTGCGCCGTCTTGCCCTCGATCCGCGCCGCCTCTTCAAATTCTGCGGTCGGCGCGGCACCGCCCTGGACTGATAGCGCCAGCATATGCTTGCGCGAATGCGCGACGTCGTGACCGTCGACCATCAGGAACGTATTGATCCGGCGCTCTGCGCGTTTCTTCTCCTGGACCAGCGGCGAGATGCTGATTTTCATTGCGCGACAACCTCGAAAGCGCCGACCTTGTACGGCTGCGGAGCAACGATGGTTACGCGGAACGTGCCGGCCTGGTCGCTCGCGAACTCGACGTTTCCATCGGTCACGTCCGCCTGATGCACCAGCCTGTTCTCAAACCACACATAGACCGTGAATGCTTCCGGCTGGACCGTCAAATGCAGCGCATCGACGCCGTCCGCCTTGACCGGCCGGATCTCGCCACTGACGACAACCTCCGGCTTAGGTCGGATCTCCGGCGGATCAGTCGACAGGTCGACATAAGCCTCTGTGATATCGACAGGCCCGTCATAGAGAATGTGATCGATGCCGGCCTCCGTGAACGACTTGGCGATTTCGTCCATCGGCCGCGCCGCGTCGAGAATGACCTGCGTTATGAATCCGGTCTCGTCGTGCCGGATGAGCGTCTTGGTCTTATTGACCGCCTCCGGCTCCTCGACCGTGACCGTCACGGCCTCCGGACTGACCGCGACCGCCTGCCCGCCGACGGTCTCCGGCGTATAGCCAGGCACGGCCCATGCCGCGTCGAGTGTTACCCCGGTCATCCCGCGATCCTCCTGAACAGCGAGAAATAGAGCCGCCCCTGCTGGTTGCCGAACTTGAACCGAAACACGATGGCCGAGGTCGTCACGGCCGCGTAGATCCAGAAATCAGTGCCGCCGCCGCGGTAGGCTTCGCACTGCAGATATTGCGTGCCAGGGTTTAGAAGAATGCTCGGATCGCAATAACCCAGCATGAACGGCGGCGCGTCGAGCGTCTCTCCGAAATTCAATTGAGCGGTGCTGTCGTTGATGCTGTCCAGCGTGCCGCTCAAATAGAACTGGTGACCGGACCAGCGGGAATCGAAAACCGTCTGGTCCAGGTTGGCGAGGGCCGCATCCACGCCCGGCTTGCTGACCACCAGCCTGGCGCTCGGTCCGCCCTGCATAAAAACCCGCTGCGTCACCCGAGGCTCCGATTGAAGATCATGTAATCGACATAAATGCCGTAGGACTCGGACAGCGAGTTGTTGAAAATCATCTGGTTGTTTTGGATGCGAAAGCCGTTCGAGATCTCATAAAACACCGTGCCCCCTATGGTCATGTCCCGCGGCACCGCCATGTCCAGGCGGTAGGGATACGACACCACTCCGGAGTCGATGTAGGTCCGGAACGCGACGAACGGATTCTGCGGCAGCGTCGCCGGATACGGTACCGCAACATCGCCGCTCAGCGCCGGCAGGAAGATGCTGCCCGACATGATGACCTGCTCGTTCTTGACGTCCGATTTCAGCAGGAACTGCGCTGCAGCAGTCGCCGTAACGACGTCGACGCCGGGCACGGAAAGCCAGGCGCCATATTGCCCGAGGCTCGGATGCAGGCCCATCAAGAAGCGGCGAGCCACTTACCAGACCTTCCAGGCGATATAGAACAGGTTGAACGCCAACCCATGCAGCCGAGAGTATCGGGCGAACACCAGGCCGGAGTCATCCGGAGTAAAGCCATCCCTCGCGCACAACACGGCGAAGGGCGATCGCTGAATAGCGGTTGAGCTGTTGGCGTCCCGCATGACGAGCGTCTGCCCGTATCCCGCAACCCCTGACGTGATGCTATAGGGGACAATGTCCACAGCTGGCGGCGTGGGGTAGCTGCCGGAGTAAAACACTTTCGCGCCGCTCAGAAACGTGTAAGCCGGAATGAGGCCGACCTCGAGCGGCCTGCCCTGGTTCAGCCGACTGTCCAGCGACAGGTATTTGTAGTCGACGGCCGGCGGAAACTGCGCGTCAAATCCCGACTTCGACACTGTGACGCGAGAGGCATCGACATAGATCCGGACCGCCATTGTCCGGTCACTCCGAAATAATCAGCGTGCCGGCCGTCAGGTTGATAACCATCTTACCGTCCGAGCTCTGGATGACGCCGGCCGTCAGCGTGCCAACATTGGCCGTGATCGCGCTCAATACGCCGATGTTCATCATGCGCGCCGTAACCGTGCCGTCCAGATACATGTTGCCGGTAAAGCCAATCGACGCGACGCCGTTGATCGTGCCGATCGTCCAGACCGGCACCGCCGCGCCACCGTTCACGCCCGGCAGCTGCACCTGGAATTTATCGGCAACGAACGTAATTGCGGACGTGCCGGCGCCGCCATTCACCAGCTGAATGCCTGTCACATAGCCGTTGACGGTCAGTCTCAGCGACCAGGCCGCTGCGGCGTAACCGTCCAGCGTCGCGATCGCGGTCGAATGCTCGTCGATCGACGCATTGACGTCGCCAAACTCGGCCGTGACAGTCGTCTCGAGATCCGCGACGGCCTGCTGCGCGTCGACGGCTACGGTCTGGACAGTGGCGATCTGCGCGAAGGCGGCGCCGACGCGGGCTGACATTTCCGAGCGCAGAGACTTTTTGTCGAGCCAGTTGCGCGCGTCCTGGTTGGCGGCGATCGACGAGATCAGCTGCAGGGCGGCATTGATCTCGTCGTTATTCTGGTCGGTGACCTCCGCGACCTGCTTTTTCAGGGCCGCATTGAACGACTCGAGCGTGACCATTCCCGGCGACAGCTTGACGGTCGGCGCCTCGAGGTCGACCGTCGAATAGGCCCCGCGCATGGTCGCGTTGACCGCCTGGACGCGCAGCCGGACCGCGGCCAGGCTAACGACCGTATCGAACTGGTTTTCGGCCGCCTCATAGACCTGCGTCCAATTCTTGCCCTCGTCATAGGAGACGCCGGCGACGTAGTAGATCGCGCCCGCGGTCGGAAACCAGCTCGCGAACAGCCGCGGCTCGGCCGTGCCCTGGCTGATGTAGGCATTGAGGCCGAACACCAGCGGGACCTTGTCGTTTGACGGATATTGCGCGCTCGGCAGCACCGGCGGATTGCCGAGATCCGTCGCATGAACCCGCTCGTCATCAACCACCATGTTGAGCGTGAACTGGTCGCCGCTCGGCGAGCCGTCCAGGACTACGCACAGCCGCGACTGGCTTACACCCGTGCCGAGATCGAATGACGGATCGTCCGCGCCATCCGCGCGCGCCAGGACGGCCGGCAGCGTGGTTGCCTGCGCGGCCTCGGCGGCTGCCAGGCTGGCGGCATCGAGAACGGCATGCCCATCGTCGACGCCGCGGCTGCACAGCACCGGCCCAAAGAATTTCCCGTTGGGTTTCCGCAAACGGATATAGAACGGCCCGCGATCCCAGACCGGCGCCGGCTTGAGCGTCAGCGTCGCGCCGGCGACGCCGACGACCGCGCCGGCGTAACCATAGTTTTCCGGCAGGTCGGATTGCACCCTGACGACAGATCCGCGCGTGATCGCCCTGCCCTCATATTCCGAACCGAGCGCGACATTCTCGCGCCGATAGATCGACTGCAGGTAATAGAACGCGCATTCGCGAAACGCCTGGTCCCGGTTGACGACGCCGTCGACGCGCTTGGTCTCAGCATTGACTGACGTGAACGCGTCGCTGTCCGGCGGATATTGCACCTGCGCCGGCCGCCATGTGCTTTCGTCGACATATTCGACCACGACGGCGTCAGGATCTTCCTCGCCGAGCATGGTGAAACTGACCTGCATCGAATCCCGCACGATCTCGCGATCGGTCAGGAGCATGGTCGGCACGTCGCGCCACTCGTCGCGGACGATCGACACGGTATCGCCGAGCCAGAAATGCTGCGCGCGAGACGGCGCGAGGATCTTGTTCAGCGCATCAGGCACGGCGACGGCCGTCGTAAACCGATAATCGAACGTGTCGCCGCGCGCATCGCAGCCGGCCGCATGAGCCACGACGGCATTAAAGTCGACCTTGGCGATCGACAGTCCAGATCCATATTGCCCGCTCGTCACCGCGTCCAGAAACGCCCATGCCGGGTTGCGGGTTGCCTGCGTGAAAAACGCCGCGCCGGTCCAAACCGGGACCTTGCGCGTGCCGAGCACGCCGAACTTGTAGGAGCCCTGCGTCGACTGTGAGGCCTTCAACCGGATCGCGATCGTCGAGACGTCGGCGAACGAATTGTTTCCTTTCAGGAACGAGCGCAGGCCTGCCCAGAGCACCGAGTTACTGCCGGCCGTCCCGGCGAGCTCGGCGTCCTCGCGGCGAAACCGGACAAGATACCGACCAGGCGCGACGTCGACCTTGACGCTGTCGCGAACCGGCGCCTGCGAGGCGTACTGCCGCACGATCGAAAACAGCGTGACGAAAGGTCCGGTCCGCGCGCCGGCGTTGTCGCACGTCGCATATTCCGCCGTCAGGCCGACATTGGAATAGCCGATAGATCCATCTTTGCCGTTCACCGTGTAGCAGCCGGCGGCAAAGACGAAATCGACGGCCAGGGATTGCGCCAGCGTCCCCGCCGGGTTGGCGGCGAACGGCCCGATCCAGTCACCAGGCGACCGCGCCGAGGCGCCGAAACCGTTGCCGTTCGCGTCGAATTGGCCGCCTGACGTGCCGGTTCCCGATGGCAGCTGTTGACCGCTGACCTCGGCCGACTGGTCGACGTTGGTCGGAAACAGCGTCACCGGGTTGCCAGGCTCATAGAACGCGATCTGCGCGTCGCTGAATGCCGCCGCAATCCCGTTGGTCGCGTCCCAGAACACGGTATCGTCGATATAGACGGCCTCGTATTGCATGCTGCCCATGGTCGGCGACAGCAGGACGTTGAGGTATTGATCGTTGGCAACGAACTCGCCCCAGGGCGTCGCCGCGAAATCCGGATAGTCCTTTACGCGGCCATACCAGACCGGCAAGGGCTGGCCGAGCTTGGCGACATTGCCCTGCGCCGCGACCGAGTAAATCTGGTCCTGCGTAGCTGTCGGCGTATTGGTCGCGCCGGCCTTTGGTGCCACCAGGGCGTTGACCAGCAGTGAGCCGCCGATGCCGATCGCGGCCGTCGTCGCGAGCGCGCCAAACGTGCCGGCGCCGAACAGTGCGGGACCGGCCCAGATCGCGAAGGCCGAGACCGCGACCAGCGCGACCAGGCCGATCACCTGCTTGACCGCATTGCCGCCGCCCTGGCCGCCGCCGAGCGGATAGGACATGAAGCGGACCGCGTCGGCCGGCCCGATGCGGCGCGATCGCCAATCCCTGCGCAGCACGGCCGCGCCGTTGATCTCGAGCACGGTCGGCAGGCCTTTCTTGAACTGCCAGCCGAAAGCCCGATCGCGCGTTGCCCAGCCTGTCCGCCGCAGGAAGGCCGTGACGGTCTCCCTCGGCCGCGGCTCGGCGCGAGCGACCTCGAGGCCAGGCATCACCAGATGCAGCACCGGCTGACGCGCGGCGTCGCTGCGGCGCTCGCGACGAGCTCGAGGACGCTCCGGCGAGCGCGCTGGCGGCTTGGGCAATCGTTTCACAGATCCGTGCATGTCACCGGCTCGAAGAACATAAGGCTTTTCCAACCCACCTGGCGCAGCGCCAGGACGGTCTCGCAGGCGACGCCTGCCTTGCCGTCACAATGGATCACCCGGCCCTCCTGGCGCAGCCAGACGCCGATATGCGCGGGAAACCGCGCATGGGCCATCAGGACCAGCGCGCCGTCAGCGGCCGCCACCAGGCCGCCAGGGCCGTCCAGCACCTGGCGCCAGCGCGCGCGCTCCGGATGGCCGGCAATCTCCTCGAGCACCCAGCGCCGGCTGAAATCGGCCGGCACCGCGATTTGTGGCAGCTCGCGACCGAACAGCTCGCGCTGCACATGACAGGCGAAATCCCAGCAGTTGCGGGACTGCCAGGCCCACGGCTCGCCGATCAGCGGCGAGAGCAGTGCCGCACGCTCGGCCCCCGTCATCTTGTCCTCATTGCTTGTTGTCGCTATTTTTGCAGGCGAAACCGGCTCAGCTCTTAATCAAGCTCGGAGCTCTTGGATGCCCATTGAAATGATGGTCCGCAAATTGCGGTCACACTCTGAGTTACCCGACGAAGACGTCGAGGCCCTGCGTGCCATCATCGCTCCGGTAAAGCACATGTCGGGAAATGCGCACATCGTGCGAGAGGGTGAGCTTAGCACTCAGTGCTGCGTGCTCATGAGCGGCTTCGCTTACAGATCTAAAGTTTCTGAAAATGGCAAGCGGCAAATTCTGTCTTTTCATATTGCCGGTGACATGCCCGATCTTCAAGGCTTGGCCATAAAGCGGATGGACCATGATCTAATTACACTCTCGAAAGCAACAGTCGGATTCATAAATCACGATCGGCTCGAACAGACGCTCAGCACACGGCCCGTCTTAACGCGTGCACTTTGGCGAGAGACACTCACGGATTCGGCACGGTTCCGGCAGTGGATCGTTAACCTAGGAACGCGAGATGCAGCCGGTCGAATGGCGTATTTGCTTGCCGAATTGCGGCAGCGGCTTGCTGCGATGGGACTGGTTGCTAACGAGCAGTTTGACTTCCCAATCACCCAATCGAAGCTAGCCGATGCACTAGGCCTTAGCGTCGTGCATGTGAATCGGATCCTTCAGGCGTTCCGAGCCTCGGGCGTCCTGGATTTCAAGCGCCATATTGTCACGCTTCGCGACCTTGAAAAGATCGTTGAACTTGGAGGATTCGACGAACTAGGGGCAGACTAGCGCCGACTTATGGCAGCAGGCTCGGAAACTGGATATAGTCGTAATTCTTGGTGAGCCGCGGAAACCGCTTGTTCTGCAGGTTTTTCACCATGACCGTTCCGGTCAGCGACGCCCCGACCATCCGCACACTGCGCAGCTCGAATTCGATCGGCCCATAAGCCGGCTCGGTCAGGTCGCTGCCGAGATACTCGCGATAGAGCACCTGGATATATTCCCGCGTGCCCTGCGCCGCGCGGATCTTCGGCACCAGCTCGCGGTTGACGTTGTCGATCTTGATCGTCGTCGACGGCGGCTGCCCTTCCTTTTGCTCCGGGTAGCCGGCCTCGAAAGGACACGCGATGAATGTCACGGTCTCGCCGGCGTTGCGCGGCGCGCCGGCCTCGAGGCCAAAGGCCATATCGTCGCCGACATTGGCGACAACCCGCGCCGGCTGGTCGAATGACGACTGCCAGAGCTCGAGCGTGTAATAGATCCGCGCGCTAGGCGGACAGGAGGCATAGGCCTCGAGCAGCGCTTCATTGTGCGTCGGCATGGGCTAGAGGTCGTAAACGCGCAGCGTCATGCGGACGTCGACCTGCCCCGGATTAGGCCAGCTGGCGATCAGCGTCGAGCCCGGCTTGATAAACTGGCAGACCTTGTTCGCCAGCGACGTTCCGAGCCAAACGTCGATGGTGAAACGCGCCGTTCCGAGATTGAGCGTGGTCTTAACCCACTCGACGAAAGCGTCATAATCGTCAGCGTAAAAGCGAACGGTCTGCGACACCGTGCCGACATTGTCGCCAGGCCGCGGACGTTGCCGCGTGTTGCCCTGCTCCATATCGGTCGCGATCGGATCGCGCGACCGCTGCAGATTGAAGCCGTCTTTGAGGATGACGGCGTTTGCGATTGGGAATGCCGGCAAAGCCATTGCTTACTGCCCCGTGAACGGTTTGACGCCGTACTGGTCGCCGAGCACGCGGCGGCCCGTGCCCGTCGACAGCGAGTCGCCGACCGCGCCGTCGACCATCTTGCGCAACGTCACCGTGATGTCGCCGTTCGGCGCCTGCTCGACCACCGGGGACGCATCCGTGTAATTGTTGATGGTGACTTGCGGCGGCTGCCCGCCGCCGGCGCCGGCGCCGAGCGCAGCCATCTGACCAGGCGTAAAGACGCCCTCGCCGCGCTGCGCGATGATCGGAACCTCATTGCCGGCGATGCCGCCCGTGTGAAAACGCGGCGCGTCGTCGAAATAGGCGCCATGGATGTAACGGATTGACGTCGGCTCCGAGCCGATGATGCCGCCCGTGTGGTAGAGCCCGCCGAGGCCTCCGCTAAAGCCCGTCGACGACGTTGCGCCGGCGCCCCCTGCGCCGCCGAGCGAGAACAGGCCGAGACTGCTGGCCGCCGATTGCAGCGACCGCATCAGCGGCTCGACGATCGTGATCTTGATAATCATCTGTTCGATCGCCTTGACGACAGCATTCGACATGTCGGTAACGCCCCGGCCGACCGACTTGGCGCCCGTGGTGAGGTCGGTCAGACCGCTGACCAGGTCGCCCTCGATCGAGGACGAGATCCCCTTAAAGGCATTGTTGGTACGGATCGCAGCCGCATAGGTGCTATCCAGCGCCGCCGGCACGTCGTTTCCATAGATGCCCTTGAGCTGCGAGGCGATCGCGACGTCGTCGGACGACAGAAACGCTGTCTTGCCGCCGAAATCGATCTGCGAGCTCGCCTTGGCTCGCGCCAGGGCGTCCGCAGCAGCAGCGGCGCGATCGCGCAGCTCGGCGAACCGCGCGGCCTGGTCGGCCGTTTCTTTGCCGCCGTTAGCCTGCACCGCGGACGTCTCGGCGGCCGTCGCACGGAAAGCTGCGAGTGCGGCATCGCCGAGCCCGACCGCCCTCGTATCGGCCTCCTGGACCTCGGTATGCTTGCGCAGTGCGTTGATCGCCCGGTCTACCGGATCTTCCCCCGTGTCTTTGCTCGCAACGTTGGACCGCGAACCGAACTGCAGGCCCGTAAGGCCTGCCTGCATCGACTTGAGCGATGCCGCCTGGTTCTGCCAGGCCCAATCGCTTTGCGCAGTGCTCGTGTCAGTGATCGAGGCGCCCGTCCCGGCGTACCATTTGATCTCATCCGGCGAGAGAGATCTAAAATTCGCTAACGGCTGGTTGCCAGCGACGACGCCGAGCAACTTGACCCAACCGTCCCAGAGCGAGCCCGCATTCGAGAGCTCGTCAACCGCCTGCTTGGCCTCCGGCGTGATATCGATCCTAAGCCCGACCGTTTGATCCGCGTTGGGTCCGCCGACGCTGTTGGACAAGGCGCTGAGCTGCTCGTTTGCAGCCTTCTCGATCGAGTCACGGTCGAGCAACTTGAAGAATTTCGCCGCCCGCTCGATCAGGTCATCCATGACCGGCAGCAGGCTCGCGGCAGCCTCTTTCATGTAGAGCGACCACCGCACCGAACTCTTGCGCCACTCCGCATCGAAATCGGCGGCCCTCTTGACCGTCTCGTCGTCGATGGCGACGCCGGCGGCCTGCGCCTGGTTACCGAGATCCGCCATTGCGCCGGCGCCCTGCTGCAGCAGCGGCACCCATTCCTTGGTAAAGCCAAGCATCTGCGCGATCGCGGTCGCGTCCTGCGGACTGCGCGCGCGGCTGACCAGGTCGGCCGAGATCTGCAGCAGCTGGTTCTGGCTAATCAGCTGCCCGTTTGCGTTGCGGAGGCTGACGCCGTTGGCATCGAACTCTTTCGAAAGCGAGTTAGCATTGCGCTGCGCATCGTTGAGCAGCTGCGCCGATTTCTCCAGCCCGGCGTTGATCTGGCTTTCGGTCAGCCCGGCGATCTGGCCGCTGAACTGGACGCCCTGCAGATCCCTGAGCGACAGGCCGACGCGATCGGCAAGCGTCACCATGTCGGCCAGCGACTTGTTAAAGCTGACGATATAGTCCAGCGCTTTATTGACCGTCGCCGCCGCGGCGACAGCGCCGGCGCCGAGCGCGACCAGGCCGACGTTAAAATCGGTCGCAGCGTCCGTGCCGCGCTGCGCGGCGCCTGCGGCACTATCCATCGCCCGCTCGTAATCGGATGCGCCTTGCGTGTTCGCATCAATGACGAGCTCGGTCACGACCTGGTCGGCCATCACTCCTCCGTTTGCAGCTTTGAGTAATCGACCAGATAGAGATCATCGAGCATTTCGAGGATCTCGAGCTCCCAGGGAGCCAGGTCGGTTTGTGTTGGACGCAGGAAAGCGTCGATGTCCTGCCATTCGATCGGCGACAGCGCGAAGCCGTTGCCGCCCTTGCGCCGGCGCAGCCGGTCATAGATGCGCCAGAGGTATGTCAGCGCCCGCGGGATAGGCGGGACTGTCAGGATCGCCTCCCGCTCGGCCCTGCGTTTTGGATCTCGGGTGCGCTGGACGAGGCCCTCGAGGACCTCGCGATAGGTCACGCCGGCGTCGCCGGCCCTCGAGGACAGCAAAAAGCTGCGCTCGGCAAATGCCCTCAAGTCTGACTTGAGGGCCTCGTAAAAGCCCGCTCGCTCGTCAGGTAGTCGGTCACCTGGACGAAGAAGCTGCCGAGCTCCGGCCGCAGGAACAGGTCGACGGCGTTCTCGAGCGTGAACGGGATGGGATCTGGCGAAACGATCGTGAAGGTCGGATTTGGCGACCATCCGACGATGCGCCGGCAGACCTTGGTCACGTTCTGCCGGCGCCGATCGGCGACCGTCTCATCCTCGGTTTTCCACTTGCGGCCGTTGACCTGCGCGAATTCGATCGCCTTTTCCTTCTCGATCGCATCGCGGGTCGATTCATTGTTGAGAGCGATCGTCTGCGGATGCGCCGGACCGGCGAGCTCGATCAGCCAGCCGATCGGCGTATCCGTGCCGGGCTTGCGGATCTGCAGCGTGAACGTGTCGACGGGCAAATGTGCGGAGAGATCGAGGATTGTGGTTGCGGCAGTCATTGTCGGTTTCCCTTTTGTCGGAAAGGTTGGCCGCAGGGTCCGACAACCCTGCGGCCGGTCTCGTGAGACATTCCATCGGCCTGGTCGGCGCCGATCACCCAAACGCTACGCAGCAGTAGTCTGGAACGAGATCATGCTGTTATTGCCGGTCGCCGAGGTATCGATACCAACCAGCGCCGGCGGGATCTGAATCGTCTGCGTCCGACCGCCGCCCTGCTTGGAGAGCGCCGAGGGATCGACGCCGCCGAGCGTGAAATTTGGCACCGTGATCGACAAGAAATTTTTCGGCTCGCTCATATCGTCGACGGCCAGGATGTTCAGGGAGTACTGCGTTTCGCTGACGAAATCGGCGAGCAGCTGCAGATCCTTGCGCAGCATGGTCAGGTTCAGCGAAACGCGCAGCGGACCAGTGAACACGTCCGGCGCATATTTGATGTTGCCGGAGCCGAACGCATCCGGCGCGCTCGGCTGGATATCGAGCGACAGATCGAACGAGGTCAGCTCGACCAGGTCGACGCCGCCGAGGCGGATGGTTGCGTCGACGACGGCGAACGGCGTTCCGGCCGTCTCCGCCGGGTTGGTGAAGTATGCGGCGTCCAGCGGCCGGATCTTGCCGGTCCCGATGCCGCCCGGATCGAACGTGATGATCCCGTTCGGCGCCATCGAAAACTTGCCCGTACCCCAGACGAAATCGTCGAGCACGGTCGCCTTGCCGATGTCGCTCTCGAATTCCTCGATCCCGAAATAGCGCCGGACCAGCTGCGCCGGGTTGGTCAAGCGCTTGCCCGGCCGCGTGAGCGTGCAATTCGTATCCGGCGCCGGATTGACGATCAGCGTCTCCGGCACCGTGATCTTGTTCGCGGAGAGCGCCGAGATCCGCAGGTTTCGGTTATTGTTGCCGGCGTCGGGCAAATTCGCTGCGCGGAAGATATCCCCGACCTTGAAGCCCATGGCGATCGGCGAGCCAGAGGTAAACACGATGCCGTCTGCGACCGTGGTCAGCGACGTGAAATCTGCCTCCGTCTTGCTAAATGCCGTCGCATCCCAAGTGCCGCGCATGATCGCCTCGAGGACCGCGTCATGCGAGCCGAGCCACATTTCCGAGTTGTAGCTCGACGAGGTCTTCTGCGTGCCATGCCGGCCGCGGATCGACATGCCGTCGTTGCGGATCGTCTGCGACTCCGTGGCAGCTTTCGACAGCTTGGCGCCAGGGCCGCCAGTGATCGGCAACACGGCAGCGCCGGCGCCGCCCGCCGCGATCTGGCCGAGGCCGGCCTGCGCCTTATAGGCGATGCGGCCAGCGGAATTGCTTTGATAGACCATGCGATCAGTCTCCTGTTTGGATCAGCCGATGAAAAAGAACTGGAACGGAATCACGACGACCAGGCCGAACCAGTTGCCGTCGTCGGAGGCACTGTCGCCGCCCTGGACGGTCGGCCCCTCGCCGTTCTCGCCCCAGCAACGCACGCAGGCGCCAGGCTCGGCGTTGTAGAACGTCGCGTCCTTGAACAGGTCGCCAGCCTGGCCGGCGAGCGCGAGATGCGCGGCGAACCCGTAACCCTTCGGCACAAACACATGCACGAAGATGTTGCCGGTAATCAGCCAAGTCTGGTTGCCAGGCGTGCCGACGCCGCGCTTGCGCCGCAGCGTCTCGACGACCTCGAAATAGCACCAGGGCTGCCCCTGCGGCGGCCAGGGCGTCTGCGGCGGATCTTCATTCTGGAACGAGCTCGGCGCCGCATTGAAGCCAGCTTCATAGCGCGCGCGCATCGCTGCGACGGCGCCGGCGTAATCAGCCATGGGGATTTTGACCTCTAGCGTGCGCGGATCTCGAGGGCCGGCTGACGAACCAGCGAGGCCCGCCGGGCCTTGTCGGACATGCGGCGCCGGCCGGCCTTGATCTGCTTGGAAAATGCGGCATAGGCCGCGATGTCGCCGAACCGGACCGGCATGAACGTGAACTTGACCGCAGCGCGGTTGCCGTATCGCGCGGCGACGATCAACGCTGTCTCCTGGTAGATCTTCGGCGCGACCTTCATTTTCATCCGGCCGGTCTCGATCTTGCGCGCGTAAGGGACCGGGTTGGAAATGTTGATCTGGTCGCCGCGCCGGAAGGCGGAAACGTCGCTGACGACGTGACCATTCAGGAAAACCGTGTGGTTATCCCGGTAGAGACCGGGATGCGGATCTCCGACCGAACCGACCGGCGACCGTTGCCGCAGCGTCTCGAGCGCGAAATCGACGATGTCCTGCATCGCCAGATAACGGAAAACGATGCGCATCAGCCGTCGACCGAGACGATCTCGTCATGCGGCCCGGTAACGATCTCCTCGACCTCGGTCGGAACCAGATCGTTGAGCGCATGGTCCTGCTGCTCCTGGTTGATCCGGTCGAGCATCTTTTTGCGCGCCTTCAACAGCGCGCGCTCTTTCGCCTCCTGGAACGCCTTGCGCGCGTTGAGGCCGGCCAGGTCGCCCGTGATGACAAATCGGGCCTCCTCGCCGGTCGAGATCCCATTGCGCGCGGCGTCGAGCTTGCGCTGATAGTCGGCCTCGTCGAATACCTTGCCCATCAGCCGCGGACCTGAATCTCGAGAGCGATGACCTGCCCCTGAATCCGCCTGGTCGCGTCGTCGACGCCCTCGATACTGACCTCGGCGCCAGCGATCACCAGAAAATCGCGCTTCGACAACGGCAGCATGGTCGACAAGGCAACCTTGCCGTCCGGCACCGGCGCCGAGGGATCATTCAACAGGATGACGTGTCGATCGCCCTGCTGGATCTCGCCGACGATATCCTGCGGCTGATAGCCCTTGACCTTCGCCAGGACGGCCGCCTCTTTCGCAACCGCACGCGCCGGCCCGACGCCGGCGTAACGGCGGACCAGGACGGTCTCGCCGTTCTCCTCGAGCGCGCGGATATGCTGGTCGAGGGACTCGTCGGGCGTCACTGACCGTCAACCTTGCTGGTAATGACCTGGCCGACCTCGGAGCCGCTCGAGCCGGCCTCGCCATCGTTTGGGCCGCCATTGTCCCCCGCGATCATGCTGCCGAGCAACTGGTCGAGCTGCGCGGAGTTGTTCTCGAGCTCGCCGGCGTGCCCCTGCAGCGCCTTATGCTGCTCGTCGATCTTGTCCAGCACGCGATCGTAGCGCTGGCCCGTGACGCCGATATCCGCCTCGAGCTTCTTTGCCCGCGCCAGGCGCGAGCGCATGCCGGCGAGCTCGATCGGCCGTTTGATGTCGATCATGTCGATTCCCTCCAGGATCTCCGGATGCCGCTCGAGCAGCTCGAGCCGCAATTTCAGATGCGCGATCGCGACCAGCGCCGTGACGCGGTCCATCGCGAGCTCATTTCGCGCGAATGCGCAGCTTGACGACGCGCTCGAGCTGCTGCCCTTTCGCCGTCTCGATCCGGTTCGCGATGGTGTAGACGCGGCCGAGCTCGCCGCCGGTAAGCGTCACCAGGGCGACGGTCGCCGAGCTGCTCGAGGCGCTGGCGACGATGCCCTGCGGCAGCACGTAGCTAGAGGCCTTGATGCCGTCCGCCGGCGTCACGGTCTCGCCGGCCGCCAGGCGCGTGCGCTCGGCCGCCGAGAGCAGGACGTCGGACCAATCGAAACCGCGCTCGACGACCTCCTCCGGCGCCTTGGCCGGCCAGAACAGCAGCGTCCGCGCGCTGCGCGGCGCATTGAGGATGCGATCGGCCATCACCAGACCTCCGACAGCATGAGCAGCGAAACCGCATCGGGGATCAGGGTTTTGACGTCCGGCGACAATTGCCAGGCCTTGTCGCTGACGCCGATGACGAGATCACGGACCAGCGCGGGATTTGTCTCGCCGACGCTGTAGAGATGCCGGATCTGCAACAGGATGCAGGTTTTGACGACCGCCGGCAGATCCTCAAGATCCTCGTAACCGGCGTCGAATTCGATGACGATCGGCTCCGGCGCATGCGAGAATGCGAGCGGCCAGGACGCGCCGAACTTCGGAAAGATGCGGACGCTTTCGCCCGCGGTTTGCACGACATAGCTCGCGGGATCGAGCGTCTGCTGCGTCTCGGTCGCCCAATCGACATACTTGATCGAATGGACCGCGTCATAGGCGACCGGCGCGATCGGGATCTCGATCACAGGCCGCCAGCACGGCAGCACCCATTGGAACGTCCGCGGCACAAATGCGCGCTGGACCAGGGCCTCACAATGCCCCGTTGCCGCACCGATCAGGCCGGAGATCAAAGCGTCGGTTTTCGTGCTCGAGACGCGCAGCTGCGCCTTGGCCTCGTCGAGTGTGACGGGATAGCCCGCCGGACGCTGAGAGATGCGGAGCATGTCGGAAAGCCCTGCCGGAAGGGGAAAGGGCGCCTCGGCCTGGTGCGGCCGAGGCGCGCTGGATCAGCCGACGACCTCGTCGACGGTCGCCGCATCATTGTCGGTTGCGAACCCGTACCGCGCATCGAAACCGAGCACGGAACAGCCGACCAGGCTCGCGGCAACGGCCGGCGTCACCGACACCTGGAAGAAGCCAAAGCCGCCGTTGATGTCGAGATCTTCCTGCTTGAGGTTGACCAGGACCTGCTTGTTATCGTCGGCGCCCGCTTTCGTGAGCTGCGTGATCACCTTGCCAACGATGTCCTTTGCGCCGGCGCCGGCGGCCGACGTCGCCTGCTGGATCTTGGCGTCGACCGTCGCTGCGGCGCCGAGAGCGCCGACCGAGATGACGGCCATATAGTTGTGGAACTTGCCGGCATCGATCCAGCCCGTGGTAACCGCGGCAGCGGTCGATTGTGGGTTGATCGAATCGACAACGCTGACGCGCTGCGACGGTTTGAGATTGGTGTGCATCTGCACTCCTCATGGTTTCGGGAAACTGGAACGCGGCTGTTACTCGCGCCGGCCAGGTCAGGCCGGCGCGCCGTCATTGCCTGACGAGCTCGCCGAGCCCGATCAGCGCGCCTCGAGTGCGACGAAATGCGATTTCGTATTCGTGCCCTTGGCCGGCTGAACCGGTGCCGACAGGTAGGGCTGACCGCCCATCCGGAAGATCCAGCGGAAGGCGGCAAGGTTGTAGTCAAAAAACAGATGGATCGAGGCGGCGAAATCGATGCCGCCGCCGGACTTGGTCGCGAGCGCATAGCCCGAAAGGTCGACGCAGGTCAGATCGCCGAGATCTCCGAGCGTTGCACTGTGCTCGTTGAAGATCAGCGGACGGCCGAGGAAAACGCCGCCGTCCGGCGCGCCGGCGAGCGGCTGATTCAACGGCAGCCAGGCCGGCACGTTGCCGATCGTCAGCTGACCGATCTGCGGCAGAATGTCGGAATTGCCGAGCCACATGGGACGGCCGCCCATCCGCAGCAACCGCGAATACATCTTGAGGACGTTGGGGACCGTGATCGTGTCCGCGGCCTGGCCGCCCTCCTTTGCGACCGTCACCAGCGCCGGCGCGTTCATGAAGCCGAGCGGCTTGCCCTTGCCGTCCCCAGTCATGACCGCCTCAAACGCCTTCCAGCGGATCGCGTTGGCGGCCTGGTTAAAGATCCGGTTCTGCAGCCGCGGCGCATCGTCGAGGACCTCCTGCGAGGCCAGCACGAAGGCGTAGAGCTCATGCAGCTGGACGATCTCGCCGGTCATCGCGGCCTTGTCCGCAATCATCTGCGTGCCCTCAGAGCGCCAACGCGCCTGGACGCCGGAGGCGCCCCAAGGCGTGGTCTCGTCCTTCGCGATCGCGATCGAGTTGCCCTGCGTCGGCTCCGGATTGCAGAAACCCAGCAGGTTCTGGTCGTCGAAAACGAGCGCCCAGATCTGCTCGCGATACTCGGTCGGCACCAGGAAGCCCTCGCCGCTGCCGCCCTGGTTCTGCTGGAAATTGGTCGGCGCCGCGCCGAGACGCGGATCGAGGCCGCCGCCGGTCATTGCGGTCCGAACCGAAACCGCGAATTCTGCGACGCTGCGGAAACCGCCGGTCCTCTCCGGATTGATATCGTTGACGACGGTCGCCAGGGCCGGACCGCCGAGCGCGGTCGAGGAGCCGAACAGCGCGGTCCGGCGCAGCTTCTTTTCCTCGGCGGCGATCTGCTTGTCGAGCTCGGCGACCTCGGCCTCGAGCGCGTCGACCTTGGTCTCGAGCTCGCCGACCTGCGCGGTCTCGGCGTCGGTCAGGGTTGCCTTGCCCTGCAGCGCATTGAGCTGCTCGAGCGCGGTTTTGCCGTCCTTTGCCTTGTTGGCGCGGGCCTGGCGCAGCTGCTTGATGTCCACTCGCATGGATCAGTGACTCCTGGTTGGTTTTGGGTTTGCCTGGACGGAGAAAGAGCCCGCGTTCCCGCTGTCCAGGCGACGGCGCGGGTCGAGCAACTCAGGAACTGAAAAGGAGGAAAGCGGCCTCGGCGGCCGACTACTCAAACGCCAGCGCCGATCGCCGGCGCGAGCTCGGCCGCGGCGCGCGCTGCTGCAACATGCCGCTGATGACCTGGTCGAGCGTGGCGATCCGGTCGGCCATGCCGCGCGCGACGGCCTCGCGCGCGCCGACCATGCGGCCTTGGCCGAACTCCTCGCGGACCCTGGTCTGCGTCACGCGCCGGCCACTCGCGACGGCCTTGACGAAATCGGCGCCGGCCTCGTTTGCGCGGCCCTGCAGATAGGCCTGCGCGTCATCCGACAACGGCGCGAACGGATGCGCCTCGTTTTTCAGCGGCGACTGCTCAGACCGGACGATCGTCATCTTGAGGCCGACCTGGTCGAGCCAGCCGGAAATGTCCTGGTGCATAATCATCGCGCCGATCGAACCGACGTCGGCAGACGGCGCCATGACGAGCTCAGTGCCCTGCGAGCCCAGCCAATAGGCCGCCGAGCCCATCAATGTGTTTGCAATCGCGACAACCGGCTTTTTGGCCGCCGCCGCGGCGATCGAATTCGCGGCCTCGACCGTGCCGGCAACGGTCCCGCCGGGACTGTCGACGTCGAGGATGATGCCGGCGACGTCCTGGTCATCGGCAGCACGCGTGACCTGCGCCGCAATGCCGGAGAGGCTCGAGCCGAACCAGCTGCCGCGCGGCGTCAGGCCGCCGGCGACCGAGACCAGGGCGATCTTGCCGGCCGAGCTCGCTGCCTGCGCCGCGGCGGCTACAGCCTGCGCCTGGCGCTGCTCGGCCCGCGCCAGGCAATCGGCGAGCGCCGAGACCTCGAGCGCGACCAGGGCGTCGATCGACGTGATCTGCGTCAGCACCTGGCGCAGATCCGGCGCAGCGGTTTCAATCCTAATCATCGTTGCCGTCCTTGTTTGGAGAGCTCGAGCCGCCGCCGGCGCCAGCCTCGTCGTCGACGCCCTGCGCGCCGCCGGCGGAGTCTTTTGTCAGCGGGTTTTCGTAGTCATTGCCGCCGGGATCGGTCCGCGGCGACATGTTCTCAAATCGCAGAATGTCGTTTGCCGACAGCCATTCGCCCTGGCGGCCGATCAAGTAAGCCCGATAACGATTCAGCAGGTCGCCGCGCAGCAGGCCGAAAAAGTTGAACTCAAAAAACAGATCGCCGTTTTCGTTGTCGAGCAGCAGATCCCGCTCGACGCCCTGCTCGATCTCAATCGCGAGCGGCGCCACGCAACCGACGACAAAATCGAGCGACTGCTGCTCGACGTTGTTATTTGTCGCGCGCTTGAGGCGCGACGCGCGATGCAGCGGATAGCTCCAAAGGCCGAAAACCGCAGTGTCGGCCGCGTCCTCGGTCTCGAGCAGCTGCGCCTCGGAATTCGTCACCTTGATCGGGTTATATTTGACGCCATGCGTCAACAGCCGGTCCTTGTGCCGGTTCATCCCGGTCCCGGCCGCGCGCCAATTCTCGAGAAACTCGTTTCGGTCGGCCTTGTCCTTGAACACGCCGGGATGCTCGAGCGTGCCGCCGGACTGGCCGTTGTTCTTAAACCAGATGTCGCCGTAATCGTGCACGGCGATCGCGCGCGCAAAGACATGCCTCGCGCTATGGAAAATCGGCTCGCCGAGCAGGCCATCCTCGCGCAGCGGATTCGACCGGATATGCCAGAGCTCGTCGTCGCGGTAAGTCGTCTGTTTCAGCTGCGCGCCTTGGACGATCGTCGCCGGCGGATTGAACGTGTAATACAGGCGCCCGTCGACGCCGCGCTCGACCATCGCGAGCCGGCGCGGATGCAGCCATTCGAGGCCGCCAACCGCGTAATATTCCGACGCGCGCGGATCGCCCGGCGGCAGGATCGCGCAATAGGAATTGCGGTAGTACGACACGTTCCAGGCGAGCTCGCCGACGAGCTCGGCCGGCGTCTGGCGAGCGTTCGGGTTCGCCGCAAACAACCTGGTGACAGGATGATCCGGCAGCGCCTCGCGCGCGCCGTTCGCGCCGCGCCGATAGACCGACGCCGGGAGCGATTTCATCGCCGAGGAAAGGCCGTGACGGACGGCCTGGACGGCGCCGAGCTGGCTGACGTTGCTGTCAGTAACCTCGACGCCAGCGAGCGACATGCGACCGCCAAAATCCGCCCAATACTGCGGATCGCTCATGTCGCGTGGCGCGCCAGGATCAAACGCGTTTGCGACAGCGCGAAACGCCGAGCCTAGCCCGCTCCGAACAATTCCCATCAGATCACCGTCAGGATATCAGCGCCGGTCACGAGCAAACCGGCCGTTGGATTCCAGCTCATGAGGATCGCGGCCTCGAGCAACGCGATAAACGGGTCGATCTTTGCCGAGCCGGCGACCTGCTTGGTCACCATGTCCGCGTTGCCGCGGCGCTCGGTCTTGGCGTTACCGACTACCCAGGACATGAGCCCCTGCCCGGCATGCCAGAATGTCGCGTCGGCGAGCTTGAAATCGAGGCCGTAGACGGCCGGCGCGAGTGCCGAGCCCTGCAGCAGACGTCGCAGCATGTCGTCGGTCACGCCGACAGCGGTCAAAGCCTCGATAATCGCCGCCGCCTGGTTGGGATCGATGCCGACGCCGTTTTTCTGCGGCAGCAAGCCGCTCGCGACGATGCGAGCGACCAGGACGCCGAGATCCGCGATCGCGTCGGCCATGTCGACGATCGTCAGCGACCCTTCCTCGACGAAATCCTGCAGCTGGCTCGCGATGTCCTTCCGCCGTTCCAGGACAATCGGATCTGCCCATGCGTAGGACCAGGACAACCAATGGCGCGTACCGCGCTCGCGGCCGATGACCGCCAGGCCGAGCAGGTCGTCGCGCCCGCCCGAGTCGATTCCGATCGTGACGACGTCGCAGCGCGCCAGGATCGCGTCGAGATCAAGCCCTTTGATGACCTGTGCATCCCAGAGATCGGCACCGCCCCAGCCCTCGTTATTGATGCCCTGGCCGATCTCGATATTGAGATGTTGCGACGCCCAGATCCGGATCGCCTCCTCGCCCTTGTCGCGCTCACCTTCCCAATCGGCGACGAGCTCCGCCAGGGTCGGACCGGAGCGGCCGAGGTTCGGCATCACCATCGGCCAGTTGACCGGGTCCATCCAGCGCGGCTCGACGCCCTTTTTCCGCTCCTCGCGCGTCAGCGTCGCGATGTCATCCGGAAACTCGTAAAGCAGCGGCAACATCGGCCGAATGACCTTGCCGCGATAATTCCCGTCGCGGACGTTGCGCGCAAATTTCAGCTCGGACTTGAAAATTCCGGCCGGAATGTCGTCGCTTTGCGTCGTCGTCATGACGAGCAAGCCCTCCGGCGTCTTATCGAGGCCGCCGCGGATCTGGCGCAGCACCTTTGCGCCCTTCGCGTTGAATCCGAGCAGATGGATCTCGTCGAGCAGCACGAAAAACAGGCCCATCGCGCCCGTCAGGATGTTGACGTCGAAGGTTTTGACCTGCGCCTCGGCCTTAGTAACGAGATCCTCGATCATCATCTCATGATCGTGCGTGCGAAACCGCCGCTTGAGGTCCGGCGACTCCTCGATCATGCCGACCGCCTGGTCATAAGCGCGCGTCGAGATCGCCTGCGTCGGCCCGACGAACAACGCTTTTCCGCGCGGCCGATAGTTCATCAGCATCGCGACGATCAGCAGCGCGGCCGAGTTGGTCGTTTTTGACGAGCCTTTCGGCACCAGCGCGAGAATGTCGCGGATATACCGGACCTGGTTGACCGCGTCCCAGCTGCCGAAAGCCGCGCGCACCAGCTCGCGAAACCAGGGACCGGACGCCGTCCGCATCTTTGGCTTGCCAGGCACGTCCGGCAGCTGGATCTCGTCATAGAACGCCTGCGCCATGTCCGCCTCGCCTGCGAACAGCGGCATATCCGGCATGAGCGAGCGGCCGTCGCGGATGCGTTCTGCCCAATCGACGCGCGACAGATCCCACGTTGCGGCGGCTGGCGCCGCAGCCTCGATCGAGGTCTGCATCAATGCGAGGTCCCTGCTTGCTGGCGCCGCATCATGAGCTCGCCGAGCGGCGTGCCGACGTCGGGCTGATGCGCCGCCGCGAGCGCCGCGGCTTTCTTGCCGATCTTCTCAGCCGGCTTTTCCGCCGGCGCGGCCTTCGCAGGCTTCTGCGTCTGGCCGTACAACATGAGATCGTTGCGCTCGAGATACTTCTGGAATTCCCGGATCGCCGAGACGTTTCCGGCGTTGACGCCGTCCATCAACTTGACGCCGACCTGCGCGACCAGCCGATCGCGCGCGACGTCCTTAAACTTGAGCTCTGAAAAATAATGCTTGCGCAGCGTCGGCTGCGTGATGAAAAGCGCCGCCGCGATCCGCTCATTGCTCCAACCGAGCGCGACTAACAGGCTGACGCGATTCCGGTTTTGCTGGTTGGCGACATGCTCCGGCCGACCGCGCCCGCCCCAATTGGCCGGCACAGGATCGCCGAACAGGTCCAAAACTTCAGCCATGATGAAAAAAAATCCGTCAATGTGAGATGGGCCGGTCCGGGGAGGCGCATCGGCGAAGGAATTGCCCACCCCCTACCCTCAGTCCCAGACGCCGCGCGTGTGCAAGCTAGTCTGCTCCTCGCGCTGCTTGTCGCGATTGTGACAAGCCTTGCAGAGCGTCTGCAGGTTGGTCTCATCCCAGAACAGGCGCTCATCGCCACGATGCGGGATGACATGGTCGCAGACCAGCTGTGACGTGTTCGGCTCGACCCTGCCGCAGGCCTTGCGCTGGCACGTGTAGCGATCGCGCAGAAAGATACGGAGACGTAGCGCCTGCCAGCGCGCGAGCTTGTACCAGGCTTTCCAAGATTGCCGCGGCATTCCATAAAAGGAAAAGCCGACCACCTTGCGATGATCGGCCTGGAGTCTAGCAAGGAGATGCCGTCCTTTGGAGGACTCACGGCCGCTCTCGGATCGCTAAAGTTGACGGATAGGTTAAACGCGGATGATGGGGCCTCAGTTGGGGTCTTTTTGGTTCCAGCTCACGTCGACTTCCGCTGCTGGCCCAACGGAGGCATTTGGGCCTTTTTGGTGCTATGATTAGTCGCCAACGGCAGTGCAGCATCTACATTTCGGGAATTCTCATTGAAATCCAAAGACCAGTCGGGACTTCAACGCAGGCCTCTCGTCAACGAGCCGGCTCGCGAACGCGCCGAGCGCTTGGCCAATTTGCTGGCCTCCATAGTTGAATCCAGCAACGACGTGATCGTTAGCAAGAATCTAGACGGCATTATTACAAGCTGGAACAGGGCGGCCGAGCGCATCTTTGGCTACTCGGCCTCCGAGGCGATCGGTCGGCCCATTACGCTTGTGATCCCGGAGGACCGACTGAGCGAAGAACGTGAGATCTTAACGCGCATCCGACGTGGTGAACGGATCGACCACTTCGAGACGGTTCGGCGACGTAAGGATGGTGGCTTAATCGTCGTTTCTCTCACTGTTTCTCCCGTCAAAGATGCCCACGGCAACATCGTTGGCGCATCGAAGATTGCTAGGGATATCACCGAGCAAAAGCGGGCTCAGGAGCAGATTGCCATTCTCGCTCGCGAGGCGGAGCACCGAAGCAAGAACATCCTCTCGAACGTACAGGCGATCATCAATCTTTCTCGGTCCGACACTTCCGAGGGCCTCAAGGAGGTGATCAGCGGGCGCATCCAAGCGATGGCAAATGTTCACTCGCTGTTCGTTGAAACGCGCTGGATAGGCGCCGAAGTCTCGGCGATTGCCAAGCAAGAACTCGCCCCTTATCTCGATGAACACGGCACGCGGGTTCGGATGGACGGTCTGCAAACCGTGTTAGAGCCTACCGCGGCGCAAGCGATTGCTGTTGTCCTGCATGAGTTGGCGACCAATGCTATCAAGTATGGAGCGCTATCCAACAAAAGCGGCCGGATAGAATTGGACTGGTCCCGCGCCGATGATGGACAGCTGGTGCTCCGCTGGACCGAACTAGGCGGGCCGAGGGTAGAGGCGCCCCAACGCAAGGGCTTTGGTAGTCGCCTCATCGAAGGAACGATCAAACCACTCGGCGGCAGGTTGCGCTTTGACTGGCGCTCGGAAGGGCTTAATTGCGAAATCGCCGTTCCGACGTGACATACCAACCACACTTGCTTCGCTGCTCTTCCATCGTGGCACTTCCGCTCATGGCTCGAAACCGACATGCAATGGCTGCCAAGCCGACATACGCGCCCCTAGCTGCGTTTGCGGCGTTCGATTCAGTAAGGAGGTTGAGGCGCGCTTCGCGCGTCCGCCTGGAATCAGGCTCCGCACTTTTAGTCGAGCTGCCGCGCATGCACCGCACCGCGAATTAGTCGATCAGCTCGATCTGCGCCTCGGTCAAACCGCTTACCTTGACGCCGTGCTTTCCGTCGCTGACTAAGACGGTGAGTCGGCCTTTTGAGTCAATTCGCTCGATCAGCGCGCGAAAGCCGGAGAACAGGCCCTCGGCGACGCGGATCTCGCGCCCTACCCTCATTTCGGTTTGGTCTTTGACCTCGGCGACACTGATGAAGCCATAGCGCAGGAACAGCTGCGCCAGAGCCCATCGCCGGCGCGACGGCAGCATGTTCTCGATCTTGACGATATCCCGCAGCAGCTGCATTTCGGTCGCGTTGAGCCACGACCGCAGCTCGCCAAACTCGAGCAGATTGTCGACGTCCGGAATGCTGCGGATCTCAGCGAGGCGACCGAGCTCGAAGTCAGGCAGGAAGATCAGGCCAGGCAGAAACGGCTTTTCAATCCTGCGGCCAAGATGCGGGCGTCGCGCCGACTGGCCGCTGCCGCGCTCGACGAAATGCACGACGGTCGGCGACCAACCGCTGATGCAGCGCTCGCCGAAAGCCTTGATGACCTTGGCATCGCGACCAGGCATGACCTGCAGCACGCGCCAGCTCTCCGGCATCGCCGGCACCGACAATCGACCGGAGGCCTCGACATAGCCGACGATCTGCCCCATGCGGTATTGCATGTTCATTCGCTCTCCCCTGCGACTTGCCACGTCCCATCGCGGCGCGGCGGCCACGGCGCCGGCACGCGAAAGCCCTGTTTTGACTTCCTCAAACGGAAATTCGGATTCGACGACGAAATGCCATGGACGCTCGGATCAAACGGCTCGAGGAATATCCGTTCGGCCTGCGGCTCGGCGCCGGTCCAGAGCGCCAGGCGATCGCGCCAGGCGGCAAACTGCGGCGTACCGAGGTCGACGACCTGCCAGGCCTCGCGATCGGCGCAGGCAAACTCGGCCATCGCGACCAGGTCAGCCCGCTCCGCAAGCTGCGTCCAGATGCCCTCGCCGAGATCCTGCTCGCGGATAGTGCGCAGCTCGCGCCGCTCGGCGATCTGCATCGCCACCGCCAAGCCCTTGAGCTCGTCGCCCTGCACGAACCGCCGTTGCGGCGGCGCTGCCTTTGCTGGCGCGGCACCAGGCGCCGCGAATTCGCGAAAGCCACGCGTTCGCACCCAGAGATGAAAATTCATCGGCCGGCGTTGTTTGAGCTCGCGCAGCTTCGCCATGTAGAGCGACACGGCATGGCCGCACCAGGCGCGATCGTCCGGCGTCAGGAGGCGGAATTCCTCGAGCGCCAGGTCGCGTCGCATGATCTCATGCCCGACATAGCCCTCGAATGCCGCCGCGAACTCGACCGGCTCGCCTTCCTCGATCGCCTTGTGATCGTCCGGAAATCCCCCGGAGGGGGACTTAGGGGGATCTTCCGGTTCAGGTTCAGAGATTAGGTGGTCGCACAGCTGCGAGGGCTGGCCGAGGGCTAACGGAGTCCTAACCGTTTCGGCGTCGGAATTTAGCCCTTGCTGCCTGCTAGGGCTAATCACCCTTGAATTTGCAGGCGTTTCGTCAACGTAGCGCCGCCCGGCGGCCCTCGCCTCGATCGCATCGGTATCGGCGTCGACCAGCAACCGGATCAGATCCGTGGTGCGCTTGCCGCGACCTTCGCCATTGCGGCGGCCGTTCTCGTCGAGCCATTGCGCCGTCCGGCCAATCGCGCCGACCTCCTCGAGCCAGGCAAGCCGCCGACGAACCGTGTCCTGCGACAGATCGCAGTCCGACGCCAGCGAGGGAATGCCGACCCAGCAGAGACCATCGCCGTCGACATACTGCCCGATCGCGCGCAGGACGCTTTTTGCGTAAGGGTTGCCGAGCTCGAGATTGCGCGCCCAAGCCGTCGCCTCGTCCGAGGCGATGCGTCGCGCCCGCTTTTTCGCGGTCGTCATAACTTTGATTCCTGATGAAAAAGTCGGTTCAACGCGACGCAACAGCACTGAATTTTCACGCTGCAGGCACCTGCAGGATGTGGTCGGCGATCTCCTCGCCGGTCATGCGCGACGGCGCGCCGACCTCGACCGCACGCGCCAGGCGAACAAGCCATTCCGGCCGCAGGCCGCGCGGCGACAGTTCGCCGAGTTCTTTGCCCTTGACGACCAGCCAGCAGATCGCATCTGCGAGCCGCGCAGCCTCCGGAGTTTCCGCGGTCAGCGCCCGCAGCACGGGCCCGGCGCGGCTCATGTCTGCACCTCGAGTCGCGCGTCACAAGTCGGCGTCGCATCGCAGTGGATGCGCTCCTCGTCACGCCAGTATTCCGTCCAGTACCGGTCGCGCCCGCCCTCGAATTCGTGCCGGCCTACCTTCACCATCTCGCAGCGAAAGCAAGATTGCTCGGTCTTGAGCGGAAATCGGACCTTCTCGCCCCAACGGTGCCGGGTCGAGCCCGGATTGATGTTCGCAACTTGCGAAGTTTCCGTCGCTGGTGTCACCGCTCCGCCTCGCCCAGCAGATCGCCTTGCTGTTCGATCTCGGCGCCGCCGGCATAGCGCGTGGCGATCAGCGCACGTGCCACAAGGTGCCAGACGTGGATTCGTAGCCGCGGGTAGTCCCTCACCTCGCCGGAACGCTGGCAAAGACCGCGATCGAGATCGTCTCGCGATCGGCCGCGCAGCGTCTCGACAGCGTAGCGGCCGATGGTGCGCGTACCGCCATTATTGCGGATGCGCATGCGCGCGATCTCAGTCACCTTGTTCGTGATGGCGGAATGCAGCTCGACCCGAACGACGATCATTGCCTCAACGCCCCTTTAATGCGCGCCTCGTTCTGCTGCAGCCATCTCAGCGTGTTCGCGGCGGCCTCGAGGCCATCGCGTTGGTACTGCGCAGCGGATGGATTCAGCTTGGTCCTCGCGCCACTGCGTCGATCTTTGATCTCGGTCTCGACGGCGGCGATCTGGCGGGTCAGCGAGATTCTGTCCGTCATACGCGCGGCTCAAGCCTTGGCTGTCCCGTGCGCTGGCCCGATATTTCGGCCGTCACCGGCTGACGGCGCAGAAACGCCGGAATGTCGAGGCCATCGTCGTTTGAATTGACTCCAGGTCGGTTCGCCGGCGGCCCGGCTGTATCGGCGCGGCCGGCAGCGACGGCGACGCCCGAAACGACTTCCCCGATCGGCAACGAGGCAACGCCGGCCCAACGGGCTGGAGGATCGCCGGCGTGAGTTCCGGCGTCCGCTAACTGTGAAGCCGGCGCGGCCTGGTTGCCCCATGCACTCCAGCCGGCCGGCAAAGGATTCTCGGCGTCGACGCGCGCGAACAGCTCGAGCACCGGCACGCCGCCGCCCATCGCCGCGATCATTCGCCGGTAATGCTCCGGCTTGCGCGAGTGACCGAGCGGCCTCGAGCGCTCGCGATGGTTGGAGCCGAACCTTTCACCGCTGGCCGGTTTCGGCAGGCCCTTGCCGCGCTTGAACAGCAGCAGCAGCTCGTCCTGGTCGCGCACCAGGACGGCGCCGCCGGCCTCGTCTGGATGCTCGTCGTCGTTTTTCGTCCAGACAAAGGCCGTCGAGTAGGACTCAAAGCCCCACGACAGCGCGACCGCCGAGGCGAGCGGCATCTGGCAGCGGACCTTGATGACCTCGCCGGCCCGCAGATCCGTCGCCTCGATCTCGGCCTCGTGCCAGGCGAGCAGATGCGCGCGCGGAATCCAGAGAAACAGCCAGGCGTCCGGCAGGACCATGTCCTTGACCGGCAGCTCGCAGATCTCCGACCACGGCAGGGTCGGATAATGGTTCTCATAGGAACGGCTGGTGACGCCCTGGTTTCGATGCCACGGCGGATCTGCGTAGATGATCGGGTACTTGCGGCCGGTCGGTTGTAGCGCCGAGACGTCAGAGAGCGCCTGCGCCACATTGCGGCGATGCTCACGGCCCTTTTCCTCGGCGGCGACCTTGGTCAGATCCATCGAAACGCGGCCCTTTGCTGACCGCATCTCGCTTTCGTGCTGGACGAGCGCGCTCTCGAATTCGTCGGGTTTCATCTCGGCGATCCGCTGCGCGCGCGCCGACAACTTCCTGTCAATGCCGGCCTCGGCCAGCGTCGCCGGCCGGTCTACCTGTTCCCGCTCGGACTGGTAGGGCTGGCCGCCCCTGGCGAGCCCGACCGTTTTCTTTTGCTCGCGCACCAGCTCGCCGAGGCGGCGCTCGGCGCGAAAGCGGATCTTCGCCGCGTGGACTTGCAGCTCCACGTCCTTGGCGACCTGCCCGGCGAGCCGGATCGCCTCCCATTCGTCGCGGATCTCGAGGACCTCGTCGACGGCGACAGCCTCGGCCAGGGCACGGCGCGCAGCTTCATAGCGAACGAGCTCGGTCATGACGCGGCGCCCTCCTCGTCGTTGAGGACAATTGCGACGCCGTCACCGCATTGAGCAATCGCCGCGACGTTGCCCTCGAGCATGTCCAGGTGGAGGTTGATCGCATCGTCGGCGATAGCGGTCACCTTGTCGCGCGTAGCAACGGAGAACGCCGCGAGCCTTGCCGCCGTATTCCGCCGGACCGAGATCAGCACGCCCTCGCGGCCGAACCCGGCGATCATGCCGCCCTGCGTCACCGTCGACAACTCGCCGCGCTCGACCAGGCCTTGCATAAGCCGGTTCGCATTGTTCGGCGAGCAGCCCATCGCATCGGCCAATGTGCGGCGCGACGGCATCACGCCATGTCGGCCGACAAACTCGGTAATCGCGGTCAGCGCGTCGACCATGCGACGGGTCAGCCCCATGCCTTCGGATGCGGGAACGTCGGTCAAAACGGAACCTCCTGCGGAAACGGGATGTCGTGAACGCGCATCAGCTCGAGGACGATCTGCTCGAGCGAAGGGATCGCCGCGCGCGGCCGACGGTTCTTCATGTTCTGCTTGTGGGTGCACCAGGCGAGATTGTCGTCGCGGTTGTCGAGCGTTTGCCCGTTTCCGTGGTCGACGTGATGCGTCCGCATGAACCGCTCGGAGCGCGGATCTCGCACGATCTTGATCTCGCGGTGTTGCCGCAGTGTCGCCCGATCAGGCCCGACGTTGCGTTTCGCGTAGAGCTGCCAGGGCGTGCGCGAGCCCCAAGACACGTTCCAGGTATTTTTCGACAGCCAGTCGTAATCACAGGCATCGACCAGCGACCAGACGTTATCGCGCGCCGACAGGATGATCCGGCGCCACGGCGTCAGCCCGGAATCGAGCAGGCGCTCGATCGAGGCGATCTCGCTCGGCCGCACCGCGCTGGCGAAAGAGCCGTGCATCACAGCATCCCCAGCGCCTGCATGTAGGTCTCGAGGATCGCCTCGTCAGCCTCGCGGTCAATCGGGTCCTGCTGTCGGATTCTGATGATCGCGCGCAGCGCCTTGACGTCGAAACCGTTGCCCTTTGCCTCGGCGAACACGTCGCGGATATCGTCGGAGATCGTCTTTTTCTCATCGGTCAACCGCTCGACCCGTTCAATGATCGATTTCAGCTGGTCTTTGGCGATCGTCGTCGCACGGGTTTCTGCGGCCGGTTTCTTGGTCATCGGCGCACCCAGCGAAATCCGGCGCCGATATCGACCTGTGCGTCCTGCTTCGGCCAAGCGATAGCGCTCAGAACAGCCGCTAGACCGAGGCCGAGAAAGATGCTCATCAACGTGTAGAGCTGCGGGTCTGAAAGCCGCTCTGTGATCATGGAATGATCCCTCTCTCCAGCGCGGCAAGCCGACGCTGTGCCGCCTCCATGTCCACGCGCGCCTTGGCGATTTCGTAGGTTCGGCGCATGGCAACCGCCCACGGCTGATTGCTGCCCCTTGTCATGGTCAGGAGCACGAGGTCGCCAACGTCGCTGTTGATCAGCCGGTCCAGCGCCTCGAAATCCGGCGCCGCCTTTCCGGTTTTCCACCGGTAACAATCGCGCTCGGACCGTCCCGTCCGAACGTGCATTTCCCAAACAAAATCAACCTTGAAGCGCTTCTGCAGCACGTCGAGCACGCGCAGCCATGATTGACGACTTCGTCGCGATCTACTGACGACTTTGTCAGTGGCGGGATTTGACTGTCCCCGCGCGGGTTTTACGCTGCGGGTCATGTGTTCAGTTGCTCAGCGTTTTCTGTACGGGGACCGACCCCGACCCAATCATTTGGAGTCACGTCGCCAGCCGTCAGCGCGAAAATGGTTGCCATTGCGGCGTGGTCAGGCTCTCGCTCGCCGCTGCGGTAACGGCGAACCGTTTCACCGGACCAACCCGCCCTCCGGGCGAAGCCAGGGTTGGTCTCACGTTGCTTGGTCATCCACTCATCGAAGCGCATGACGGCAGTTCAACACCATTTTGGTGATGATTCGCAAGATTAGCTCACCAAAATGGTGCTATATCATGACACCATTTTGGTGCCACATCCCGCCATGAAGGGTAAATATCCAAACGGTCTGGCCCATGCCTTGGCGAGGCGACCGGACGTCACGCAAGCCGATCTCGCGAAGGCCGCAGGCACTAGTCCGCAGCAGATAAATCGCCTCCTCCAAGGCGAGCGGGAGATGACCGCGCTATGGGCCGAGCGCCTCGCCCCGCCACTGCGAACATCGCCAGAAAAATTGGTGTTTCCCAGTTTGCGGACATTCCGAGCCCCGCTGCTGTCTTGGGTGAGCGCAGGCAGGCTAGCCCAACAGGAAGGAGTGAAAAAATCCGACGTCCGGAAGTACGTATATTTGGCGGACTTGCCTAAAGGAGACTGGATTGTTCTCGAGGTGCAAGGAGACTCGATGGACAGGATCGCTCCCGATGGCAGCTATATCTGCGTGAACCTCGCAGACCATCGGGTCGTCACAGACAAGTTTTACGTATTCGGCACTCCGGATGGGGAAGCAACGTTCAAACGCTACCGAGCCGGCAATCCGCCTCGACTGCAGCCTTATTCGACAAATCCTGACCATGAGACGCTGCAAATGACCGGGGAAACCCTCATTGTCGGCCGCGTCGGTCGCGTAATCAACGACCTAAGCTGAGGCGGCGAAGTCGCCCCATGATACCGCGCGCCAATCTATCACCATTTTGGTGTTGACGCATCACCGAACTGGTGTGATTTTGTTTCCCGTGAAACAAACGGGGAACTCCCATGCGACGAACTTCCTGCAATCGCCTTCCCGCTGCCGGCCGCGCGCGCTCTGCTCTCACCATCGTGCCTCACTACATTGATACCGCGCTCGTAAAACCGCGCGCACCGCTCTCGCCCAGCGAGACCGTCAAGCGTATGGCCGATGATATGCGTGAGGCTTCCTATCGCGAGGGCGGCCTCACGGAAGACGATCTTGAGCGCAAGGGCTTCACCCGCGCGCAGATCAGGGCGCACGTAGCGGACGCCCGCGCGCTGGCGCAGCAGCTCGCCGGGCCGAGCCTTTAAGAGCGGCCCTTCCCTGATGAAGCGCCTTCAACGCAATCACTACATTGCGCTTGCGCTGCTCGAATACTGCCCCTTCGAGCGGCATCCGCGCGGCGGTTGGCGGTTTGGCGCCAGGAGGATCACGAGCGAAATAGCCGACCGCCTCATCGCCGGCGGCCGCGCTCAGATCGTCGGCTGCAAACTGCAGCTGGTGAAGCCAGGGCATCGTGTTTGAGCATGCCGATCACCGAGAAACGACTGCTCGAAGCAATCGCGCTAGTTTCCGAGGTGATCATCCTGCATGGGGATAAATACGCGCCGCTACTTGATCGCCTTGAGCAAGAGCTCGAGGCGATCAAGCGTTACGAAGATCCCGTTAGCCGCGCTCGGCGCCATCTTGAACAGCGTGCATGGGAGCAACGAAGCACTGAGCAGGCAAGGGTCTAGCAGCACCGCCGAAGCCGAGCGCTGTCGCGGCAAGCCGCTAACCAGTGCCGTTATTGTATTTGCAATGCGGGGAACGCTACCATGAGTAGCGCCGGGGTTCATTGTACGCCCGGCAGGCTATGGAGCCTGTGGGACATGCTGCATGCATACGGCTTTCTATTCGTCCATTTTATGGAGCAGATCGATGAGATTTGCATGGTCGCGGCCCAAAATCCGGACGGGACTTGGAATGAGAACATAACCACCGGGAGCATGGCGAGCGGGCCATTCGAAACGCTCCTAAACACGGTGACGTATTTCGCCAGAGAAACCGGCATGCGATCCGTACAGGATCAGCTCGGCACCCTGCGACAAATGATCGATATCCTCAATCTACCACTAAGCGAGGTAGCTCCTGAATGCATTCAGTTGCGGGTTCGCTTGCGGGAAGAGTTGAAGCGGAAGGATTTCCTCTTCGTTTCAGAGGAAATGACTAAGCTCTACAACGAATCTGACCCGCGCAGAGGCGCGGTTGAGGGTACTGATCCGTTCAAGCTCGGCGACAAATTCAGGAATGCCCATGCAGACATTGCCAGCGCCGGAAGATGTTTGGCTGTCGAAGAGAGTACGGCCTGCGTTTTTCATCTCAGCCGCGCCTTAGAGGCTATCGTCAAAAAGCTTTCGAGCAGGATGGGAATAACTGTTACGCACAAAACGCCATGGCGCGTGCTGACGAACTCCTTAGACGCGAAAATCAAAAAAATGCCGGATGGCACGGTCGCAGCAAAGCGGAAGAAGAACAAATGGGAGCTAGCCTGCACCCATCTGCATCATGCTGGATCAGTTTGGCGCAATGAAACGATGCATCCAGCCGCCACCTACACGCCCTCTCAGGCGAAGGATGTTTACGATGCCTGCCGGGTTCTTATGAAGTCACTCGCCTGCCTGTAGCGCTATGCGTAACGAATGGAACGTTATGAGAACACCGCAGGTATTCGTCGCGTCCAACAAAACGTCCAACACGCCGCGCGGCGGAATCTTAAAGCTTTGATACTAATGTGGTTTTTCGTGCACGTGCGCGCAATGGCGCTCCCTAGCGGAATCGAACCGCTCTCTCCACCGTGAAAGGGTGGCGTCCTAACCGATAGACGAAGGGAGCAAAACTTCCGGCAAATCAATACGTTAGACGTGAGATGCGCCGGACTGGCCACAGCCCTCAAGCCGCGACGGGCGAACGTATAGTGGCGATTGGCCGGGCGGGCAAGCGTTCAGAGCGCTTTTCCCGGATTGCAGGTCACTGGAGATCACCTGCAGGACAATCCGGCCTCGATCGAGGTCCAGAAGCCGCAATGCGTCGGCACATGTGCATGCGCCCGCGAACCGCCGACGTGAATCAGGATTGCGGCGGCAAGCGCGACGACGACGACGGGAACAATGAATCTTCGGATCGACATGCGCCTGCGCATCGACCGACATCGTGGCCTAACTAAGGCCTGCGAGCCGACTGGATGCTCGGCAACGGCGCTCAGCGCCAGCCGTTAGTGATTGCTGGCGACGTCCTGACGATTATTCGGCTGCGCCGCCACAGGCGTCCGCTTGATGCAGGTGCCGCAGATTACGAGCTTGCGCGCCAGCCGCTCGTCGGCGTCCGCTTCCGACAGTTGCGCGCCCGACGTGTCCGCCACTGCGGGCGACGCGTTGCGCGCATGGCGCCGCGGCTGCGGGAGATTGGGGTCCTGTCCGGCACCGTCCCAGGCCAGCGGACCTGTCCCCGGCGGCGGCGTGGTCATGCTGTATTGCTGCGAAACCTGCGCGCAGGCGCCGAGCGCGATCGGAAAAAACAGCACAGCGGCCTTGCGAGCCCAGTTCCGGAATGCAGACATGATCACACTCTCACGCTATTCGTACTGCGACCTAAGAGCAGAACCGCTAAGAAATCGTTTGCCCTGATTGTTCCGTCGCACCCAACCACGACGGCATCAAGACGGGATTGAGGCGCCAAGGAGCAAATCGAGGCGCAAATCAAGACGCGAAATCAAGACGGCAATCCGGAGTCCAATCATGCCAGGCATCAACGGTCGCTTCGACGGCAAGCGCGTGCTGGCCGATCTCAACGCGCTGCGCGCGATCGGCGCCTACAAGACCGGCGTGCACAAGCCGACATTCTCCGAACCGCATCTGCGCTCGCTCGACTGGCTCGCGGCGCGTTTGCCCGACGCCAATCTCACCGCAACGATCGACGGCATCGGCAATGTGCTCGGCTCCAGCGCGAAGACGGGACCAAAGCTGCTCGCCGGCTCGCATCTGGAGAGCCAGAGCCATGCGGGCTGGCTCGATGGGCCGCTCGGCGTGATCTACGCGCTGGAGGCGGCGCGCGTCATCAATACGGATCCCGACGCGAACGGCGCGGTCGAGGTCGCTGCGTGGTGCGACGAGGAAGGACATTTCGGCAGTTTCCTCGGCAGCCGGTCGTTTGTCGGCGCGGTGACCGAAGCCGACATCGATTCAGCCCGCGACCGCTCCAGCGATCGCACCATGCGCGATGCATTGCGCGACGCAGGCTTCGCCGGCCGCCCGCGCCTCAACGCCGAGGCCGGCCGCCACATCGGCTATCTCGAAGCGCATATCGAGCAAGGCGACACGCTCGAAAGCAGCGGGCTCAAGATCGGCGTCGTCACCTCGATCGTCGGCATCTGGCAGTATCACATCACGTTCACCGGCGAGCAGAACCATGCCGGCACCACGCGGATGGCGGTGCGCAGGGACGCCGGCCTGGCGCTGGCGCGGTTCTGCGTCGCGGTCGATGACAGCTTCCCTGCCCTGTCGGGACCGCGCACGGTTTGGACCACCGGCCGCATCACGCTTGACCCGGGCGCGCCGAGCATCATTCCAGGCGGCGCCGAGATGCTGTTCCAGATCCGCGACGACAATCCCGAGGTGATCGCCCGCCTCGAACAACAGCTGCATCGCCTGGCGGCCGAGGCCACCGCTCAGGGCCGTTGCGGCGTGAAGGTTGAGCGCATCCGCACCGGGGTGCCCGCGATGATGACGCCCGCATTCCAGGATGCGATCGAAGCCGCGAGCGCAGCTTGCGCCGGCGGCAAATCGATCCGCATGCCGAGCGGCGCCGGCCATGACGCCCAGGTCCTCGCCACCATCATGCCGGCGGCGATGCTGTTCGTGCCGTCGATCGGCGGCATCAGCCATCACTGGAGCGAGAACACCGACGACGCCGATATCGTCACGGGGGCCGAGGTGTTTGTCGAAACCTGCCGGCGCCTGCTCGCAGGTTAGAGCACCTTCAGGTCGGACCGCTCCGGTTGCCCGATTTCAGCGAAGCCAGCGCGTGCGAGTTCTGCATGGTGCCTCTCCTCGCGGTGAAGAAGACGTACAGCAAGCAGACGTCGATCAGGATCGTGCCGGCCATGACGCTGTAGGCCCACGGGCTTTCCATCAGCTTCACTTCGATCAACACGCGCGACAGGCCGAATCCCACGACCCACGCATCAAAGCTCATGCAGATCCGGCGAAACGTCTCGGCGTCCAGCCGCCGGATCAGCCAGGCACCGAGCGGTATGCCGAGGACAACGCAGGGAACGAGCACGAACAAGAGGCTCCGGCTCTCGTCGATGAACAGACCGAGCTTGTAGTACGCGATTGCAGTCAGGCTGGACTCCGTCACCCGAACCAGTGCGAGACCGGCCCGAAACTCATCTTTGACGAGGCCCTGATTGTTGAAAAGGATCGCCAGCGGCGGGCCCGAAATGGTCGTGACCGAGTACAAGACCCCGAGCATCGTTCCAAAAGGCAAACCGACCAGCCATTTCGACTGGATCGGCCTCCGCCAACCGGCCGCCTGCAGCAGAATGAGCGGCAGAATGATCGAGTAGGTGGCGAACTTGGTCCAACCGGGCTGAAGCGACGTCAGCGCAAAGGCTCCGACCGCGATGCCGGGCAGCATACCGATGAGAATAGGCAGCACGCGCCGCCACACGGCCGGAACACCGCTCAGGTTGATGCACAGAACATACAGATTGACGAAGACTTCGACGATGACCACCGCGGGATTGAGGACGCGGTTGGTGTAGAAGACGAGTGCGACCGGCACCGTGAGCGAGGAAAACCCGTAACCAAGCGCGCCATTCACAAACGCCGCAAACAGCGCGATCACGGCAAGAACGATCACAGCAGAATCAATCGAAAGCATCTCTGGCTTTTACCGGATCAGTCGCCTTGCCCACGGCATTATAGCCCAACGAAGGGAACGCGGTGCCGAAAGCTGATTGGACCCACCGGTCGCAATCCCACCCATCGTCGGGGTTATCGAAGCTCCTGCGCCTGGAAACGCCATGGGCCTGCCTCCCGTCAGGAACCTGTCCGGGAGCCGCCCTCCCCCTTGAGCTGATCAAGGCCCGCAACGGCACCTTTCCAACCCGCTTTCGTAAGGCACCGTGGCATATTGGTCACGAGAACGGCATCAGACCGATTTGCAATCCGCTGAACTTGCTGCCATTTCTTCGGCACGCATCGCTTTGGTGCCATCAAAGGGGCCCGTCCGGCTCATGTTGTTGCTTGAGTCGCTTCCAACCGTTATCGGCGCCGCCGCCATTGCCCCCGCATTGCTGGTGTTGTGGCTCGTCATCGCCGCCGACGAGCGCCCCGGACCGCCGGTGCAGGTGTGGCTCGCCTTCGTGCTCGGCGCGGCCAGCATCTCGCTGCTCGGCCTGGCGCGAATTCCGTTCAATGCGCTGCTCGCCATTCCCGACAATCCCTGGGCGACGCAGGCGGTGCGTGCAGCTTTCGGGGTCGCGGCACCGGAGGAGATCGTCAAGGTTCTCGTCATCGTCGTCATCTCGACGCGGCGCCGCGCCTTCGCCGATCCGATGGATACGGTGGTCTACGGCGCGGCCGCCGGACTTGGATTTGCCGCCTATGAGAACCTCGCCTATCTGGTCCAGCACAAGGACATGTGGCGCGCGCTCGCGGCGTTGCGCAGCGTGCTCACGGTGCCGTTCCACGGCGCGCTCGGTATCATCGCCGGCGCCTATCTTGCGATCGCGCGCTCCGGCGGCGCGCTCGGCGCCTACCGGGGTCACCGCGACTGGGCGCGCATGACGAACTGGGCGCTGGTGCTGGTCGCACCGGTTGCGCTGCACGCGGCGTTCGATTTTCCGCTGCTCGCGCTCCAGCGCATCCCCGATCTCGGCTCGACCACGCGGCTGCTGCTCGGCTCGGCCAGCGTGCTGATCGGTTTCTCCTCGATCGGCTTTGCGATCCGCCTGGTGCGACGCCTCGGCAAGCATCATGCGCCGCGCACCGACGTTGCGCGCGAGCGGCTCAGCCAGTTGCGGCGGATGTGGGCGCTGCTGCTGATCGGCGGCGGCGCCGGCTTTGCCGGCGTCTCCTTCCTGCTCACCTCGCTGCATCATTGGTACGTCAATCCCGAACGCAATGCATCGTTCATCCTGGTCCCGATCGGCTTCACCTCGATCCTGATCGGACTGGCGCTGCTGATCGCGACCACCGCCGTCTACTTCCTCGGCCGCAACCGGATGCGGACCGCCTCGGAGGGCTTTCCGTCCGCACCCGGTCAAAGCTAGCGCCCCGGCCGGCACCGCTCCCCTTGCAAAACAACCTCGGCAGGTTCAGGGAGAGACACAGACTAGGCGCGAGAGGACGATGGGGCACAACTACAAGAATTATCGGCCGGATATCGACGGCCTGCGGGCCGTTGCCGTCTCGTTGGTCGTGCTCGGCCACGCGTTCCCGCAATATGTTCCCGGGGGTTTCGTCGGGGTCGACATCTTCTTCGTCATTTCCGGCTACCTGATCACCGGGATCATCTATGGCGACATTCAGAACGGGAGCTTCAGCCTTGCGACGTTCTATGCGCGTCGCATTCGCAGGATTTTTCCCGCCCTGATCGTCGTCTTGATCGCCGCCTTCATCGCCGGATGGCAACTTTTGATGCCGAGCGAGTTGGTAGCCCTTGGAAAGGAGATTGCGGCAGGCGCGGGTTTCTCGGCAAACCTGCTGTTCTATTCGGAAGGTGGCTATTTCGATGCGGCCGCGCAAACGAAGCCGCTGCTCCATCTCTGGTCGCTCGGCATCGAGGAACAGTTCTATCTTGTCTGGCCTTTGCTGCTGTGGGCGCTGATGCGATGGCGGATCGCCGCCGCCGCTCCCCTTGCCCTGATCTTCATCGCATCGCTTGTCGCAAATATCCTGGTCGTTCGAACCAACCCTGAAGCCGCATTCTACCAGCCGTTCACGCGGGCGTGGGAGCTCGCAGCCGGAGCATTGGTGGCCGTCTTGCTGCCCAACGGATTCTCCGCGGCGCGCGATCTTCTCGGATGGTCCGCGCTCGCAGTGATCGCGGCGGTAACCGCGTTCTATTCGCCCTCCATGACCTACCCCGGGATCGCGGCGGTGGCGCCGGTCGCCGCAGCAGCTGCCCTCATCATGTCAGGTCGCAATCGATTTCTCTCGACCCGTACCGCGGTCGCGATCGGGCTGATCAGCTATCCGCTCTACCTCTGGCATTGGCCGATCCTGGTTTTTGCGGCGAGCTTCAAGGGTCGTCCCCTGACTTTGGCCGAGAACGGGCTGGCCGTTGGGGCCAGCTTCATTCTGGCCTGGGCAACCTATCGCTACGTCGAGCGCCCAATCAGGTTCGGGCAGTGGCGGGTGGCGCCGGTCCTTGCGGCATCGATGGTGGCCGTTGCATCGGTGGGAGCATTGGCGATCGTCGACGGCTTTGCCTTTCGGCTTCCGGCGATCGTTCGCGAAGCCGGCGCCATGACCGTATCCAGGGACTTCCTGAGATACGGCGAATGCCATATCTCCGCTTCCGCCGATCCCGCGTTTGATCCGAGTTGCGTCGACGCCAGCAAGCGCCCGCTTGTTTTCGTATGGGGCGATTCGACCGCCGGCATGCTTGCCGCCGGGCTGCGGCAAGTCCAGGGCGATCAATTCGGGTTAGCCCAGTTCACCGTCAATTCCTGCCCGCCGCTCTTCACCGCGCAGGCCGAGACCATTCCGTTTTGTGTTCAAACCAACCGCCACATCGTTGCTGCGGTTGCCCGCTCGCACCCCGATGTCGTGCTCCTGCACCTGGTGTGGAGCAGAGAACCCACCGCCGACGATCTCCGCCCGACGATTGCCGCCCTCAGACAGGCCGGCGCCGTTCGTGTCATCCTGGTCGGCCCTGTCCCGGTCTGGACCGACACGGTACCCCATCTGACGGTGCAATATTTCCTGCGCCATCATGCATTGATCCCGGAACGCAGCCACGACGTGCGATTGACCAAGCAGACTGACGACAGGGTTGGGCAGATCGCCGCCGATCTCGGGATCGAATATCTGTCGCCCTATGACGAGCTGTGCAACGCGGACGGATGTCTGACGAGGGTCGGGACCAGCGCAAACGACCTGGTATCGGCCGACTTCCTGCATCTGTCGCCGCGCGCCTCGCGATATCTGGCGGCCAAGCTTGTGCCAAGGATTCTGGCTGTCGAAAACCGCCATGCGGAAAGATGAGCGCACAGCTATTGCTGCCGCAACTGACGGGCTGACCATTTATAACGGGTTAGGATAGACTGCACACGCGCAGATCCGGAGAGCCGCGATGACCCTGTCCAACGACCTCGACAAGCTGCGATCGGAGATGCAGGCCGCGGTGAAGGCGCATTGGAAGGCGTTCCTGTTCGAAGGCATCCTGCTCGTGATCCTCGGCATCGCCGCGATGATCGTGCCGACCTTCGCGAGCCTCGCCGTCACCATCTTCCTCGGCTGGATGTTCCTGATCTCAGGCATCGGCGGGCTGATCGTGACGTTCTGGGCGCGCAACATGCCGGGCTTCTGGTGGTCGCTGATTTCGGCCGCGCTCGCCGTGCTGGCCGGCATGGTGCTGCTCGCCCGTCCGATGCAGGGCGTGCTGACGCTGACCATCGTGGTCGGCGCCTATTTCCTCGCCGAGGGCGTCGCCACCATCATGTACGCGCTGGAGCACCGCCGCGAATTGTCGGGACGCTGGTCGTGGCTGCTGATCGCCGGCCTGATGGACGTCGTGATCGCCTTCTTCATCATCGCCGGCTTGCCGGAATCCGCGGGATGGGCGATCGGCCTCCTCGTCGGCCTCAATCTGATGTTCGGCGGTGCGACCCTGATCGGCATGGCGTTGGCGGCGCGCAACACCTGACGCCGAACCGCGGGGGGGGGGGGGCTTGCTTTTGGGGGGTGACAGCCCCAAATCCCTGCGCTATAGAGCCGCCCCATGATCACATCCGCCACCAGCTATTTTTGGTACTTTAGCTACGACAGCTCGCTGGCGGCAGGAGGATCGCGCTCAATCTGAAGAATTGCAGCAAAAGTCCAAAACAAGCCGCCAGACCTGGCGGCTTTTTTGTGTGCCGGCAGGTCCCGAACTCCAAAGGAGCCAGCCGTGTTGAGTACGACAGACGATCTTCGCATCAAGGAATTGAAAGAGCTCAGTACGCCCGAAGAGGTGATGCGGGAGGTCCCGCGCACCCTGACGGCGACCCGGGTGGTGATGGGCGCCCGCAACGCCGTCCACGCGATCCTGAACGGCACCGATGACCGCCTGCTGGTCGTCGTCGGCCCCTGCTCCATCCACGATCCCGCGGCGGCCGTCGACTACGCCGAGCGCCTCGCCAGCCTGCGCGAACAGCTCGCCGACCGCCTCGAGATCGTGATGCGGGTCTATTTCGAGAAGCCGCGCACCACCGTCGGCTGGAAGGGGCTGATCAACGATCCCGATCTCGACGGCAGCTTCGACATCAACAAGGGCCTGCGGCTCGCCCGCAACGTGCTGTCGGCGGTGAACAATCTCGGCCTGCCGGCCGGCACCGAATTCCTCGACATGACGACGCCGCAATACATCGCCGATCTGGTCTCCTGGGCCGCGATCGGCGCGCGCACCACCGAGAGCCAGATCCATCGCGAGCTGGCTTCCGGGCTGTCCTGCCCTGTCGGCTTCAAGAACAGCACCGACGGCGGCGTGCGGATCGCGGCGGACGCGGTGAAGTCGGCCTCGCACCCGCATCATTTCATGGCGGTCACCAAGGGCGGCCGTTCGGCGATCGCCGCCACCAGCGGCAACGAAGACTGCCACGTCATCCTGCGTGGCGGCCGGGCGCCGAACTATGATGCCGCGAGCGTCGATGCTGCCGCCGCCGAGCTCGGCCGCGCCGGTGTCGCAGCGCGGCTGATGATCGACACCAGCCACGCCAACAGCAGCAAGAAGCCGGAGAACCAGCCGGCAGTTGCCGCCGACATCGCGCGCCAGGTCGCAGGCGGCGAACAGCGCATCATCGGCGTGATGATCGAGAGCAATCTTGTTGCGGGACGCCAGGACGTCGTGCCGGGCAAGGCGCTGACCTACGGCCAGAGCATCACGGATGGCTGCATCGACCTCGGGACGACGGCTGACGTGCTGAAGCAGTTGGCCGATGCCGTCGACGCAAGGCGCAGCGTGCGGCGTGGTGGCCTGCAGGAGCGTTCGGCCTGACACGGCCGGACGGATTGAGCGTTGCCGGCGGGGCGTACATCGCGCTCCGCCGGTCTCTTCCGTGGCTTAGCAGCCGCGGCAGATGCTCTTGATCTTCTTGTCGAGCGCCGCGTCTTCCTTGTTGGCCTGACTGTTCGGATCGCTGATGTTCTTCTCGTTGCCAACGTCGCCGCGGCGCGGCTGACGATGTCCGATCGGCGCCTCCGGGACCGTCCCGCCCTTCTGCATGGAGGACGATCCGCCCTGCTGCTGCGCCCATGCCTGGGACGTGCCAAGCTGGGGCGCTCCGGCCGCAACCATCATCAGAGCCATCAACAAAACTGTCTTCCGCATCTCGCGTCTCCGCTTCTCAACCCTATCGCGCCCGTTCCGGGACCTCGACGGTAGCACAGTTGCGTCGCCCCTGCGCTGCGCAATCCTGTACCTTCCGTATATCGGCCATCGTGCCAAGGAGCCAGATTCCCGCGGCGACCAGCACCACAAAGAAGCCGAACATCACAGCATTTTCGATGCTGCGGTTGCCCTCGTCCTCGGGCGGCTCCTGCCGTCCGTCCCTGGCCCCGCTCATCGCCGCCGCCTCAGGATTGCGGCGGGTAAAGATGAACGTCGCCGCAATAATCGACGATACGGTAGCGCCGTTCCACCGGATCTTCACGTTCGCGGGAAGCCGGCTGCGACAAATAGCTCGGGCCGATCGGCGCCTTGCCGTGGCCGCCGGGGATGTCGAGCACATAATCCGGTTGACATAGTCCGGAAACACGCCCGCGCAACGCCCGCATCAATTCCTGCCCGGCTTCGATCGTGGTGCGCAAATGCGCAGTGCCGGGCGCAAGGTCGCCGTGATGCAGATAATAGGGCTTGATCCGGCACTCCACGAAGCCGCGCATCAACGCCTCGAGCGTCGCAGCATCGTCATTGACGCCGCGCAGCAGGACGGACTGGCTCACGAGGGGAATGCCGGCGTCTGCAAGGCGCGCGCACGCCGCGCGGGCATTGGTGCTCAGCTCACGCGGATGGTTGGCGTGGATCGCAATCCAGGTCGTCGCGCCATCGACCCGCAATGCCGCGATCATCTCGGGATTGATACGGCCCGGATCGGCGATCGGAACACGGGTGTGGAGGCGAACGATCTTCACATGATCAATGTCGGCAAGATCGGCCATGATCTCGGTCAGCCTGCGCGGCGACAGCATCAAGGGATCGCCGCCGGTCAGGATGACTTCCCAGATCTCCGGATGGCTGCGGATGTAATCCAGCGCCGCGCGGTAGGCGTCATCGGACAAGGCCGAGGCCTTTCCCGGCCCGACCATTTCGCGCCGGAAACAGAACCGGCAATACACCGCGCAGACATGGACGAGCTTGAACAACACCCGATCGGGATAGCGATGCACGATTCCGGCGACCGGCGAATGCGCATCGTCGCCGATCGGATCGGCGTTCTCGCCCGGCTGCTCGACGAGTTCGTCGGCGCTCGGGATGAACTGCCGCGCGATCGGGTCGGCGGGATCGGCCGGATCAATCAGCGCGGCGAGCTCCGGCGTCACCGCGACCGCGTAGCGCGCAGCGACCCGCTCGAGCCCGGCAAGTGCTGCGACCGGCGCGAGCCTGGCATCGACCAGCTCGCGCGGCTGTCGCAGCGTCGCCGCCAGCTTTGGATCGATCCTGTTCATGTCTCTCCCGCAGGCGGTGTCCAGACCACCTGATCAATTCGTGGCGCGCCGCTCGCCAGCATCACCAGCCGGTCGAAGCCGAGCGCGACGCCGCTGGCCTCCGGCATCTGGCCGACCGCGGCAAGGAAATCGTCGTCGAGCGGATAGCGCTCGCCATAACGGCGGGCCTTCTCGTCCATCGCTGCGGTGAAACGATGGCGCTGCTCGGCCGCGTCGGTCAGCTCGCCAAAGCCGTTGGCGAGCTCGACGCCGCAGGCATAGACCTCGAAACGCTCGGCGACATCAGGATCGCCGGCCTTGGTGCGGGCCAGCGCGGCCTCTGGCGACGGATATTCGAACAGCACCGTCAGACGGCCCTGCCCCAGTTGGGGCTCGACATGCTCGACCAGCACCTTGCTGAAGATATCGGACCAGGTGTCGTCATCTGCAACCCGCACCCGCGCTGCTGCAGCCGCCGCAAGCGCCTCGCGATCGCCCGCGCCGCCCGTGATCGTCGCCAACAGATCGATGCCGGCGAAGCGCTCGAAACCTGCCGCGACCGTCAGCAATTCCGGCTCTGCAAACGGATCAGCCGTCCTGCCGCGGAAGGAAAACCGCCCGATCCCGGTCGCCTGCGCCGCATGGGCGATCACGACGATCGTGTCGGCCATGATGGCGTCATAACCGGCATTGGCGCGGTACCATTCCAGCATGGTGAATTCGGGCAGATGCAGGTCGCCGCGCTCGCGGTCGCGGAACACCCGCGCGAACTCGTAGATCCTGGGCTCGCCGGCCGCGAGCAGCTTCTTGCAGGCGAACTCCGGCGAGGTGCGCAGATAGCGCGGCGCATGCGAGCCATCGGCCTGCCTGAGCTCGGTGCGGGGCGCGTGCAGGTGGGTCTCGTTGCCCGGCGAGATCTGCAGGATCGCGGTCTCGACCTCGGCAAATCCCTGCTCCTCGAACCAGGCGCGCACCGCCCGCGTGATCGCGGTCCGCGCCTGCAGGAACGGCCTGCGGTCGACAAAGCGCTGCGGCGTCCACCAGGGCGACGGCTGGTCATGAGCTGTCATCACAAGGGTATCCCCATGGATTCAACATCAACGAGCCGCCATCCGCACTCAAGAGTCTTGCACAATCGATTGATTCCACACAAGTTCATAACCCCGCACAGCCCCCGGCCTTCGCGGAACGCGGCGAGGCTGGTCCCTTCTTGTCGAAAGACGCGCACCTTGTCCATGCGCGCCCGGCTGAACCTGAACGACGGCTCGCACGTCCCATCCGGCGACCGATAAGCCACTCGGCGAGGAGAGGAAACGCCTTTCCCTTGGGTCGAGGACTGGCGCTGCCGCTACGATCTGAAGACCGGCACATTCTCGGTTCCTGCGAGCTTTGCCGAGCACAACCGGACCGCACTGAAAACGCCCGATCCGGCCCGAAAATAGCGCCGATCGGCGCGGCCGGGACGGTTCGCAACCTTGCGAATTCGACCGCAAAAGACTGGCATCTCAGGGACAAATCAGTATGTTGCAGCCCGAAATCGCCGCCATGGCCGAGGGGCTGCCGATCCGGTTGGCGCCCTTAGGCTCTCAAATTCAGGAAAACACCTTTGAAAGTCATCGCCAGTTCCATCCGCAAGGGCAACGTCATCGAGCAGGACGGCAAGCTCTATGTGGTCCTTTCCGCCGAGAACATTCATCCCGGCAAGGGCACCCCGGTCAGCCAGATCGAAATGCGCCGCATCGGCGACGGCGTGAAGGTCTCGGAGCGCTACAAGACCACCGACCAGGTCGAGAAGGCCACCGTCGAGGACCACAACTACAACTACCTCTATGAAGATGGCGACGGCTTCCACTTCATGAACAACGACAACTACGACCAGGTCCAGGTCTCCAAGGAAATCGTCGGCTCGTCTGCGCCGTATCTGCAGGAGAACATGACCGTGAAGCTCTCGATGCACGAGGGCAACCCGGTCGCGATCCAGCTGCCGCAGCGCGTGACGCTGGAAGTGGTCGAGACCGAGCCCGTGACCAAGGGCCAGACCGCCTCCTCGTCCTACAAGCCGGCCATGCTGTCCAACGGCCTGCGCACCGGGGTGCCGCCGCACATCACCACGGGCACCCGCATCGTGGTCATGACCGAGGACGGTTCCTACGTCGAACGCGCCAAGGACTGAGCGCTTGAGGCGCGGTGGGATTTGAAATGAATCGTCACCGCGCCTCAACTTGTTGGTTAAGCATCAACTTTACCGAAAACCGCTACACACTTTTCCGGAACTTGCTTTAGTCTCTCGGGCGAACAGACATGAGCCCGGGGAGTGCAGTGAACAGGAAGGTGGTCAGCTTCGTCAGTTGCTGGCTGGCAGCCCTGCTCGCGCCTCTTCCCGGCGCCCATGCCGACGAATTCCGAACGCCATCGATCTCGGCCATGCGGGTCGAATGGCGTGCCGTGCTCGACCAGTTGCGGCAGGAGATCGGCAGCCGCCCGGCCGTCTCCGCCGGCTTCACTTTCGCCGGACAACGCCGCGTTCCCTCCACCGATCCGCGGGCGACGCCTGCGCTGGTGCAGTTGAACGCGGTGACGGCGCCGCTGTTTCCCGGCATCGCGCAGAGCCCGATCCCGGTGCTGCTGCCGTTCGATCCCGCCAGCTATCTCGACGCGCGGCAAAACGGTGCGCCGGACAGCCTGTCGATCGCGCGCTACCAGGCCGACTTCCGCGCGGTCGATTTCTTCCATGCCGGTGCGTCCGGCTACGATGCCGTGTTCTCGCTCGACCCCGGCGCCGGTGACGGCCTGCCGCCGCGAACATTTGCGAAGCCGGTCGAGGTGCAGATTTCCGGCTCGATCCTGGTCTACGACCTCGCCGACCGGCTCGGCGGCAAGGGCGAGCCGGTCAAGACGCTGGCCGCGCAGTTTCCGGACCTGCGCCGCTTCATTCGCGAGGGCTATGTCCGCTACGCCTTCACCCGCTTCGGGATTCCCTATGTCGTGTCGATCCAGTGCCTCGACAGCGCGCCGCGGCCGAAGCGGCTGGCCTGCCGCGAGGCCTATCCGGTCGTCGAGCGCTTTCTGAAGGCTTTGCGCGTCGCCGGCGGCCAGCCGTCACGGCCGCGCAGCGACGTCGCCTCCGACATCGCCGAGCGGCCCGCCGCGCAATCCACCGACTTCACCTACCACCCGAGCGGCGACATCGTCGCAGGCAGCGGCGGCCGCAGGCAACTAGGCGGTCACGCCGACTTCACCGTCTATTCGCAGATCCGCTTTCCGCTCGAGAAGGCGCCGGCCTTCGCGCACTCGCAATCCTTCGCCAGGCGCAAGCCCGGCGCGGCCATCGACGCGTATCCCTGGCAGGACAATTTCTGCGAGGCGCGCAGCTTCGAGGTCGGCCAATGCGCCAGCGGCTACGGCCATCAGGGCCAGGACATCCGCCCCGGCGCATGTCCTGTCGACAGCAAGGATGGTTGCGACCCCAAACAGCAGGCGGTCGTTGCGGTGCGCGACAGCATCGTGATCCGCTCGCCGCAACAGCAGGCCGCGACATTGCAGGTCAACACCCGCACCGAGCACGTCCGCTTCCGCTACATGCACATGAACCCGTCAGTGATGGATGCCGACGGCCTGCTCAACGGACGCCGCGTCAGCGAGGGCGAGAAGATCGGCGTGGTCTCGAACTATCTCGACCACCCCAATGGCACGTCGCGGCATCTGCATTTCGACGTCCAGGTGTTCACGCGCGACGGCTGGCTGTGGGTCAATCCCTACACCACGCTGGTGTCGGCCTATGAGCGGCTGATCCGCGGCCGCGGCCGCGAGATCGGACCGGAGCCCGGACCTGCGGCCGCCGTGGCCCATGCCCTGCCCGACGACGTCTTGCATCGCATCGACACCCAGGAGGGTGGCGGCAACTAGAGTGTTGTCGAGCGAAGCCTGTCCCGCACTTGATGCGGGAGGGACACCGGTTCGGGGCGCACTGCCAAAATATCGAAAACAACCCCATGCAAAGTAGCCGGCGGCTGCCGTCGTTCGACACGACAACTTGACACGTCGGGCAAATCAGCGGCATTATTCCATTATTCCGAAATTGTGCAAACGCCCACCGCAGGTTCCATTCGGAATCGCATCGATGCGCGCCATGTCGCGGCGACAATTGCCAGCTTGAATGATCATGATGGAAGCGGCAATCCGCGGGAACATGTCCCGCTTTGACCATCGGACGCAAGTCTCTATCAGATGCCCATTCAGGCTGGACCACAACCAAGCATGCTCTCGACCTTCAGCTGGTTTTTTCTTTCGGTGAAAGGCCGCATCAGCCGGCAGGAATTCGGCCTGGGATTTTTCGGCCTCGTGCTGGTCGACATGCTCGTCATTCGTGTCGGCGTAAAATTCGACTCCGGCCCACGCTACTACGACAGCAATCCCCCCGCCGACGACCTGTCCGTCATGCGCTTGCTGCTCATGCTGTCATTGTGGCCGTTCACCGCGATCCTGGTGAAGCGGCTGCACGACCTCAACGTCTCGGGCTGGTGGGCGCTGACGATCCTCGCCATTCCCCACCTCGCCGCCGCGCTGCACGTCAAATACTGGATCCCCTATCTGGCGCTCGTCGCAACGCTGAGCGTGCTGCGGGGATCGAAGGGTGACAACCGGTTCGGCCGCGACCCGCTGGCGGGCGCCGGCATCTAGCGCCTTGCTCCGTGGTCGCGATCAGTCGATCTCGATCGCCGCCAACGTCTCCTTGACCCGCCTCTGAGCGTCCGCGGGCAGCGGCAATATCGGACGTGGAGGCTCGGCCGCACAGACCCCTCTGAGATTGGCAAGTGCGTAGACAACACGCAGACTGGAATATGTCCTGAACAGATCCCAAATCGGCCGCAGACTCGCGTTGAGCTCTCGCGCGCGGGCCGCATCGCCGCTCGTCGCGGCGCGAACGATGTCCACGCAGACCTTCGGGAAGATTCCTGCGACAACGCTGTACCAGGTATCTGCGCCCGCCAGCAGCGCCTCGGTGCAATTCCAGTCGGCACTGTAACCCAACGCAACGCCGTCCGGAACCACAGCCCGCAATTCCCTGAGATGGCCCGCCACGGTCGAAGCATCCAGCGCAGGACTTTTTACCGCGACGATTCCGTCCACACGACCCAACCGGCCGATGAGAGCCGGCGTGAATTGAAAATGAGTCGTTCCGGGATTGTCATAGACGCAGATCGGCAACCCGCTCTCGCGGGCCACGGTTTGAAAATGCTCAAAGACCTCGTCATCGGTCAGCGGCGTATAGGAAACCGCCGCCAGCAGGCCTGCCGTCGCGCCCGCATCACGCGCATCCTGGGCCAGCCGCACCGCATCGTCGGTGCGCAGTGCGCCGATGCCAACCAGTATTGGTGTGTTGCCGTCTGCCAAGGCGGTGGCCGCCTGCACGGCGCGCCGCCGCTCATCGCGGCTGAAATACGGATATGAGCCGGTACTGCCGAGCAGCCCGACCGAATCCACCTTCGCCGCAATCAAGGGGTCGAGCAAGGCGCGGAGCGCACCCACATCGACCCGTCCATCCCGGTTCGAAGGCGTTATCGGGAAGGCAGAGAGCCCCTTCAGACTGATCATCGGTTCGTCCCTCGTCGGCGGCTAACGCCGTAAGCTGCCGCGCAATCAATCGACGCGCCTCGTCGCGCGCAAGGTCCAGTTTCACGCTAACTGGGCACCAAACTGGTCCAGTGCGCGTCCCGCAGGACGAGCTTCCCGCCGGTCGTTATTCGAGCATCGTGGTCAGCTGCGCGCCCTCGTCGGCCACGAACACCGCGATCAGCTCCGCCGGCTCCGTAGTGCTCGCATTGGCCGAGACCATGTGGGTCGAGCCCGGCGGCTCGAAGAAGGACTGGCCGACCTTGAAGGTCTCGACCGGCCCGCCGCCGAGTTGGGAGCGGATTTCACCCTTGGTGATGTAGGCCGTCACCGAACCGGAATGGCGGTGCGGCGGCGTGAAGCCGCCGGGACCATAGAACACGCGCACCACCGTGACACGCTTGCCCGCCACATTGGGCAGCGCGTGCGAGCTGATGACCTCGACCTTGTCGAGCGGCGACGCCGCATTGGCGCTGGCGCACAGCGGCGCGATGACGGATGAGATCGCGTCCATCGGGGTCGGCAGTGCCTTGCCGATCACGAAGGCGGAGGCCAGTCCCGCGATCACGGCCAGCGCGACCGGCCGCGGCGGCCGCGCGAATGGAAGAGATGGTGTCATTGCCATCGAGGTCATTGCTTTTCTCCCTGTCAGTTGCCGTTCCCTCTCGACGTTACGAAGCCGCCACGTCCGCTCGCTGCCGGCGCGGCGGCGGCGTCCAGCGATAGGCCGCGCCGAACCGGTTCCAGACGTTGATCGATGCGATCGCCGAGGTCAGGTAAGTCAGCTCCTGCTCTGAGAATTCGGCGATGGCCTGCGCATAGACCTCGTCGCTGACGCCGTTCGGCAAGGTGGTCAACGCTTCGGTCCAGGCTAGCGCCGCGCGCTCGCGCGGCGTGAACTGCGGCGCCTCGCGCCACACCACGACGAGGTTCAGCTTGTCGGTGGGCACGCCAAGGCTCTCGCCCTGCAGGATGTGATACTGCACGCAGAACGCGCAGCCGTTGATCTGCGAGGCGCGCAGCTTGACGAGTTCGAGCAGCTGCTTGTCGAGGCCGGCCTTCGCCGCGAACTGGCCGAGTGCGCGCACGGCGGCGAAGACGTCGGGCGCGAGCTTCTCGAAGTCGGTGTATTCCTTGCGGGCATATGACATTGGCCTGGCCTCATGTTATCAGTGTACTGAGATATTATCAGAGCTCTGATATCATCGGCAAGATGCGGACATCGGCGAAGGCGACAGCAGGCGACATGGCGGCAATGCAGAAACGAGGCAAATCCGGCACCGCCGAGCGGCGTCCGGTCGGAAAAGCCGCCGGCCGAAGGGCCGCAGCGAATACAGGATCGACCGCAGGCGACGTCCTGCTCGCCCCTTCCGTTCCGGCGCCGGGCGAAGGCAAACGCGGCGAACAGGGCTATCTCGCCTATCTGCTGCGCCAGGCCCACGCGGCCTCGCGGCTGTCGATGGAGCGCCAACTGGGACGGCTCGGCGTCACCTCGCCGCAATTCGTCGTGCTGACGATGCTGAAAGCCTATCCGGGGCTCTCAGGCGCCGATCTGGCTCGCGTTGCGCTGCTGACGCCGCAGACCGTGAGCGTGATCATCCGCAACCTCGAGCGCGACGGCGCAATCGGCAAGACGCCGCACCCGGTCCACGGCCGCGTGTTGCAATGGACCCTGACCGGCCATGGAACCACGCTGCTGGAGAAATGCCGGCAGATCGCCCAGGCCCAGGAACGCCGGCTCGCCGCCGGCCTCGACGCCAGGTCGGAACAGGTGGTGCGCCGGTGGCTGTCAAAAATCGCCACAGATTTGCAGGATAGCTAGAGCATGACCCGGAAAAGTGGGAACCGGTTTTCCCTCGCGACAAACGCGGAACGCGTTTGCGCGGAGGTCATGCTCAAAACAATGGCTCCTGCGTCGGCGTGGCTTTTGGCTCACCCGATCGGCGCCGCTACACTGGCCCGATGAAACAGCCTGATTCTCCGAAATCCCCTGCCCGCCGCGCCGTCCTGAGGGCGGGGCTCGCCGCAGGCGTGGTGCTCGTCAATCCGCTCGGCGCGCTGGCGGCAGCCCCTCCGGGCTTCGACCAGTGGCGCGACAATTTTCGCGCCCGCGCGTTGGCAAAAGGCATTTCGGAGGCGACCTGGAATCGCTGCATGGCGCGGGTCGAGCCCGACATGAGCGTGTTCAAGCAGATGCGTAACCAGCCCGAATTCCACGAGCAGATCTGGCAGTACATCAATCGCCGCGTCTCCGATTGGCGGATCATTCACGGCCGGGAAGCGCTGAAGAAGAATGAGGCGCTGTTCGGCCGGATCGAGCGCGACTTCGGTGTCGAGCGCGGCACGCTGCTCGCGCTGTGGGGCGTCGAGTCAGCCTATGGCGATCCGCTGGTGCAGCAGAACCACATGACGCCGGTGTTTCCCTCGCTGGCGGCGCTCGCCTGGAACGAGCCGCGCCGCAAGGCCTATTGGGAGACCGAACTGATCAACGCGATGAAGATCGTGCAGCGCGGCTGGAGCACGCCTCAGGAGATGAACGGCTCCTGGGCCGGCGCGATGGGGCATTCGCAGTGGATGCCGGAAGTCTGGCTCAATGTCGGCTTCGACTATGACGGCGACGGCAAGGTCTCGCCGTTCGGCCGGCCCGACGACGCGCTGGGCTCGACCGCGAAATATCTCGTCAATCGCGGCAAGTGGCACCGCGGCGAGCATTGGGGCTACGAGGTCCGCGCACCCGGCGGCGGCGCCAGCGGCAGCCGCACCTATGCGGCCTGGGCCAGCGCCGGCGTCGTCCGCGCCGACGGCCAGCCGTTTCCGCAGCCGAACGCATCAGCGCAACTGTGGATCCCGGTCGCGGGTGGCCCGGCCTTCCTGCTCGGTCCGAACTTCAATTCGGTGAAGAGCTACAACCCGTCGATGAACTACGCGCTGGCGATCTGCCATCTCGGCGATCGTTGCCTCGGCGGGCCGCCCTTCATCCAGCCCTTCCCGGGCTCGGAGCGCGCGCTGACGCTCGCCGAGGTGCAGGAGATGCAGACGCGGCTGACCAAGGCCGGCTTCGACACCGGCGGCACCGACGGCCGCGTCGGCAACGACACCATGAAGGCGATCAAGGATTATCAGATCAAGATGGGCCTGTTGCCCGCCGATGGTTACGGCGGGCTCAAGGTGCTGGCGCGGTTACGGCAAGGCGGGTAGCTCGCAGCACATACTCCGTGTCGTCCCTGCCTAGTGCGCAATTGCGCACGGGAGCAGGGACCCATAACCACAGATGATGATTGTTGCACACCGCTGGAATGACAAGTCCCGTTCACAACATCGGCCGCGGAGTATGGGTCCCTGCTTTCGCAGGGACGACGGCGGTTGGGATGCAAATGCGCCGCTCAACTCCTCGCAGCTGCGTAGCCCGGGTGAGCGAAAGCGATACCCGGGGCGGTTTTCCCGCATGTCGCTCCGCTCATGCGGGCTACGACAATTCGCGGCTAGCCGCTCAGAGGCTGCCGCACGACGCCGCCGGCGTTCATGCCGCCGTCGATCACGAGCTCGCTGCCCGTGACGTAACGTGACGCGTCGGAAGCGAGATAGAGCACACCTTGCGCGATCTCGATCGCCTGGCCGGCGCGGCCGAGCGGCGTGGCGAACCTTGCCCGTTCCTCCGGATCGATCGGCGCGTTCTGGCCAGCACCGGTCGCGCCGGTCGGGATCTTGCCCCAGATCGGCGTGTCGATGATGCCGGGATGCACCGAGTTCACGCGGATGCCGTCGTTTACCTGCGCGCACTCCATCGCGATCGACTTGGCGAACAGCCGCACCGCGCCCTTGGTGGCGCTGTAGCCGGAAAGGGTCGCCGCACCACGCAGGCCGGCCAGCGACGACATCATGATGATGGATCCGCCGCCAGTTTTACGCATCAGCGGCAGCGAGTGCTTCACCGACAAGAATACGCCGTCGATGTTGATGGCGGTCTGGCGACGCCAGTCCGCGAGCGACATCTCGACGATCGAAGGCGCCCCGATGCCGATACCGGCATTCGAGACCATGATGTCCAGGCGGCCATAGCGCTTGCCGATATCAGCGACAACCTCGATCCAGCGCTCCTCGCTGGTGACGTCCTGCGGCAGAAAGCTCACCTTGCGGCCGGCCTTCGTAAGACGGGCTGCGAGCTCCGGTCCCCTCAACTCATCGATATCGGTGGCAACAACGGTCGCGCCTTCCTGCGCGAGCAATTCAACGATGGCCTCGCCAATGCCTGATGCGCCGCCGGTCACCAGTGCGACCTTGCCTTCAACCTGTCCTGACATGTCCTCTCCCAACGTTTCTTATCGGATCACCGTCGGGCCCTGATCCGGCACCGCGACGTCGAGGACACGGAATTGCACACGTTCGGTGCCTTGCCAACGGTCGACCGCAAGCGAGCCCGCCACGTGCAATTGCTGGCCGCGATTTTGCGTCAAGGCGCTGCCGAGCTTCTGTCCGACGGAACGGAACGCGATACCGTTGACGATCGAGCCGTCGCCTGACTTGAAGCGCAGCCGCAGATGCGCCTGCCCGACCTCGTCGGCATAGACCAGCTGATGCGACGGCAGCGCGATCACCGGCTCCGGATTGGCGGCACCGAACGGGCCCGCGCGATTGAGTGTCGCGGCGAATTCCGGCGTCACCGCGCGCGCGGTCACGGCGCCATCGATGAACAGCTCGTTCTCGTGGCGCGAATTGGCGACGTCGGCCGCCAGCGCGCTCTCCATGTAGGCGCGGAATTCGGCGAGCTTCTCCTTGCGCAGCGTGACGCCGGCCGCCATCGCGTGCCCGCCGCCCTTCATCAAAAGGCCGTCATGCACCGCCTGCCGCACCGCCTTGCCGAGATCGACGCCGCCGATCGAGCGGCCCGATCCGGTGCCGATGCCGCCGGGCTCCAGCGCGATCGCAAACGCGGGACGCGCGAACTTCTCCTTCAGCCGCGCCGCGACCAGCCCGACCACGCCGGGATGCCAGCCTTCCGCCGCGGTGACGATGACAGCGCCCTTGTCCTCGAGCCCGAGCGAAGCCAGCGCCTCGGCTTCGGCCTGTGCCTCGGCCGCCTGCTCGATGACGCGCCGTTCGGCATTGAGGCGATCGAGCTCGGCCGCGATCCGCGCAGCTTCGGAGACGTCGCCTTCGAGCAACAACCGCACGCCGAGATCGGCGCGCCCGATACGACCGCCGGCATTGATGCGCGGCCCCAGCATGAAGCCCAGATGCCAGGCCTCCGGCGGGCCGTTGAGGCGCGCGACATCCATCAGCGCGGTGTGGCCGACATGGTCGCGGCGGCGCATCGCGATCAGGCCCTTGGCGACGAAGGCCCGGTTGAGCCCGATCAGCGGCGCGACATCGGCCACGGTACCGAGCGCGACGTGATGCAACACGCTAAGCAGGTCCGGCTCCGGCATCTCGCCGGTCCAGAAGCCGCGCTGGCGCAGTTCGCGATTTACGGCAACCAAGGTCACCAGCACGAGGCCGACCGCTGCGAGATGGCCGAGCCCCGAGAGATCGTCGGGCCGGTTCGGATTCACCAGTGCATCGACCTCGGGCAACACATCGCCGGTCTGGTGATGATCGATCACGACGACCGACATCCCGAGCTTCCTGGCTTCCGCCAGCGGCTCGATGCTGGTGGTGCCACAATCGACCGTGACGAGCAGCGTCGCGCCCTTTGCCGCCAGCGCGCGCACGGCGTCGACGTTCGGCCCGTAGCCTTCGAAAATGCGGTCGGGAATGTGGATCAGCGGCTCCAGCCCGCAATGGCGCAGATGCCAGGTCAAGAGCGCGGCCGAGGTCGCGCCGTCGACGTCATAGTCGCCGAAGATCGCAACCTTCTCGCCGCGATCAGCGGCATCCGCAATGCGCTTGGCCGCGTGCTCCATCTCGGTGACCGTGTGGGGGTCCGGCATCAGCTTGCGGATGGTCGGGTCGAGGAAGTCGGGAACCTCGTCGATCGCGACGTCGCGCCCCGCCAGAACGCGCGCCAGCATTTCCGGCAATTGATAGCGCTGCACGATCGCGAGCGCCCGCGCCGCCCCGCGCGCATCCAGCCGGTCGCGCCAGAGTTTCCCGGTCAGCGACCGCGTCACGCCGAGGAACGCCTGTGGCGCCTCAACGGGCAGTGCGGATGCGTGCAGCGTCATGATCCTTTCCCAATCAGGTAGGAATCGTAACGCTTCGATGATTTGTGGACCAGTTCTAGCAGCCCATCCGGCCGGCGATTTCCCCGAAATCCTTGGCCACGATGTCCCATTCTCCGGTGGCCTCGAAATCGTATTTTTGCAGCGGGCCGTATTCGGTCGGACGCGCCACGAAGGCGGTCTTCAGGCCGAGCTTCTGCGCGTGCTTCAGGTCGTAATTGTGCGCGGCGACCATCATCACCTGCTCCGGCGGCAGACAGAGCAGCTTCGCGGCGCCGAGATAGGTTTCAGGGTCGGGCTTGTAGTGCTCGAACAGCTCCGCCGACATCACGAGGTCCCAGGGCAGGCCTGCGAACTTCGCCATGTTGGTGAGCAGCGCGACGTTGCCGTTGGAGAGCGGCGAGATGATGTATTTGGTCTTCAGCCGGGTCAGGCCGGCGACGCTGTCGGGCCAGGCGTGCAGGCGATGCCAGCCCAGCGTCAGATGCTGTAGGTCGGCCTCGGTCAGCCCCTTGATGTCGAACTGCGCGACGAGTTTTTCCAGCGAGCGGCGGTGCAATACGTCCAGGATGACGTAGCCGTTCTGCGGGTTCTTGCGCACCTCGTCCATCGAGGCCGCATAGACTGCGCGCCAGCCATCGACCAGCGCGGTCCAATCGGCCTTGATACCGCGCGTCTCGCCCCATCTGGTGAAGTCGTTGATCAGGCTGGTGCGCCAGTCAACCACGGTCCCGAACACGTCGAATACCAGCGCCTTGACACCGGACAGATCGGACATGCGCGTCTCCCTTTTCTTGTTGTTGTTTACGCTGTCGTTCCGGGGCGATGCGAAGCATCGAACCCGGAACCTCGAGATTCCGGGTTCGTCCTTCGGACGCCCCGGAATGACAGCGGATATTAGTCCAGGTGGAATTTCTCGAGCTGCCGATGCTCGGCCTTGATGTAGCGCACGGTGCCGGTGACCGAGCGCATCACGACCGTCTCGGTCTCGATCACGTCCTTCTTGAACTTCACGCCGGTCAGCAGCGAGCCGGTGGTGACGCCGGTGGCGGCGAACAGGCAGTCGCCCTTGGCCATGTCCTCGATGCCGTAGATCATCTTCGGATCGGTGACGCCCATCTTGTGCGCGCGCTCGCGCTTTTCCTCGGTATCGAGGATCAGGCGGCACTGCATCTGGCCGCCGATGCAGCGCAGCGCCACCGCCGCGAGCACGCCCTCGGGCGCGCCGCCGGTGCCGATATACATGTCGACGCCGGTCTCATCGGGTTTGGCACAGTGAATGACGCCGGCGACGTCGCCATCGGTGATCAGCTGCACGGCAGCGCCGGTCGAACGCACGCTGTTGATGATGTCGGCATGGCGCGGACGGTCGAGCACCAGCACGTTGATCGCGCTGGGGTCGACGCCCTTGGCCTTGGCGAGCCGGCGGACGTTGTCGGCCGGCGGAGCGTCGAGCTCGATCACGTTCTTGGCGTAGCCCGGGCCGATCGCGATCTTCTGCATGTAGACGTCGGGCGCGTGCAGCAGCGTGCCGCCATCGGCCATCGCCATCGTGGCGATCGAGCCCGGCATGTTCTTGGCGCACAGCGTGGTGCCTTCGAGCGGGTCGACAGCGATATCGACCTTGGGACCGGCGTTGAGGCCGACCTTCTCGCCGATGAACAGCATCGGCGCCTCGTCGCGCTCGCCCTCGCCGATCACGATGGTGCCCTCGATCGGCAGCTTGTTGAGCTCGCGCCGCATCGCATCGACCGCGGCCTTGTCGGCGGCCTTCTCCTGGCCGTGGCCGCGCAGCCGCGCGGCCGACACCGCCGCGCGCTCCGTCACGCGCACGATTTCGAGCGTCAGGATGCGCTCGAGCAGCATCTGCGGCGGAACGGAAATATGGGTCGACATCGGCGTACTCCTTAAGCCTCGGGGACAGGCCAGCCTGCCCGCATCAATCGTCTCACGCCCGACCCGTTCAGGCCATGCGCTAGTTTTTCTCGATCCGGATCACCTGCGGCCGGCCGCTGATGACCTTATCGCGCTGCACTGCGGCCAACGCGCGATGCACGGCATCCTCGCTGGTCGCATAGGTAATCAGAATGACCGGGACCGGTGAAGGTTTTTTGGCCGCACCGTTCACATCGACGCCATCGGGGTGCCGTTGCACGATGGATTCCAGAGATATCTTCTGTTCCGCCAGCCGGGTGGCGATTGTTGCGGCAGTGCCTGCAAGATCGCGCGCCATCAGGCGGATATAATAGCCACCTTCATGGCGTTCCATCGGCGCCTTGGTGGTGTCGCGCAACCGCTCCACCGGCCGTCCGAACGGCTTGGCACGGATGCCGCGGGCGACGTCGGCGATGTCGGCGACCACGGCCGAAGCCGTCGCGCCGCCGCCGGCGCCGGGTCCCACCAGTGTGATCGGCGGAATCCCCTCGCCGTCGATCGCGACCGCATTGGTGACGCCCATCACCTGCGCAATCGAGGATGATTTCGGCACCATGGTCGGGTGCACGCGCTGCTCAATGCCCTTTGCCGTGCGCACCGCGACACCGAGCAGCTTGACGCGGTAACCGAGTTCCGCGGCGGCCTTGAGGTCTTCCGGCGTGATCGAGGAGATGCCTTCGACATAAACCGCGCTTTCAGCGACCTTGGTTCCGAAGGCGAGGCTCGCCAGGATTGCGAGCTTCTGCGCGGTGTCGTGACCATCGACGTCGAACGACGGGTTGGCTTCGGCATAGCCGAGACGCTGGGCGTCCTTCAGACACTCCTCGAACGACAGGCCCTCCTGCTCCATCCGGGTCAGGATGTAATTGCAGGTGCCGTTGAGGATGCCGTAGACGCGGTTGACGCTGGTGCCTGCGAGGCCCTCCCGCAGCGTCTTGATCACCGGGATCGCCGCACCGACCGCCGCCTCGAAATTCAGCGCGCCGCCGTGCTTCTCGGCGGCCGCCGCAAGGCGCAGTCCATGCTTGGCGATCAGCGCCTTGTTGGCGGTGACGACCGACTTGCCGGCTTTCAGCGCGGTCTCGATCGCGGACAGCGCGGGATCGCCGGCGCCGCCCATCAATTCGACGAAGCAGTCGATATTGGGATCTTCGGCGAGCGCCTCGGGGCTCTTCGCCCAGGCGATGCCGCGCAGGTCGAGGCCGCGCTTCTTGGCTTTCGAGCGCGCCGTGACCGCGACGACGCGAACGCCGCGGCCGCTGCGCTCGGCCAGCGCCCGTCCTTGCGTTTCGATGAGGCGGACGACATCGGCACCGACGGTGCCGAGCCCCGCTATGCCCACGTTCAGGGGTGCGACCATGGATTCAAGGGACCTGGAGATTAAGCAACCTGGAAGGATTAGCGTCGGTTGGCGAGAGGAACGACGTTGTGCAACGTTTCGATGCCGCTTTCAAGGAAGCGGCGCACGCCGCGCGCGGCCTGCCGGATCCGCTGCTCGTTCTCCACCATCGCGATGCGGACATAGCCCTCGCCATGCTCGCCGAACGCCACGCCGGGCGACACCACGACGCCGGATTTCTCCACCATCAGGGTCGCGAACTGCATGCTGCCGACCGCCTCGAACGCTTTGGGCAGCGGCGCCCAGGCGAACATCGAGGCCTGCGGCGGCGGAATGTCCCAGCCGGCGCGGCCAAATGACTCGACCAGCGCATCGCGGCGCTTGCGGTAGGTGTCGCGCATCTCGCGGATGCAGTCGTCCGGACCGTTCAGCGCCGCGGTCGCCGCCACCTGGACCGGCGTGAAGGCACCGTAATCGAGATAGGACTTGACCCGCGCCAGCGCCGCGATGATCCGCTCATTGCCGACCGCAAAGCCCATGCGCCAGCCGGCCATCGAGAACGTCTTCGACATCGAGGTGAACTCGACGGTGACGTCGATCGCACCGGGCACCTGCAGCACCGATGGTGGCGGATTGTTCTCGTCGAAATACACCTCGGCGTAGGCGAGATCGGACAGGATGAAGATGTCGTGCTTCTTCGCGAACGCGACGAGGTCCTTGTAGAAGTCGAGGTCCGCGACATAGGCGGTCGGGTTCGACGGATAGCAGACGATCAGCGCGATCGGCTTCGGGATCGAATGGATGATCGCCCGCTCGACCGCCTCGAAGAACTGCGGCGTCGGCTCCGAGGGCACCGAACGGATCACGCCGCCCGCCATCAGGAAGCCGAACGCATGGATCGGGTAGCTCGGATTGGGGCACAGCACGACGTCGCCGGGCGCCGTGATCGCCTGTGCGACGTTGGCAAAGCCCTCCTTCGAGCCGAGCGTCGCAACCACCTGGGTGTCGGGGTTGAGCTTGACGCCGAAGCGGCGCGCATAATAGGCGGCCTGGGCCTTACGCAGGCCGTTGATGCCGCGCGAGGCCGAGTAGCGGTCGGTCCGCGGCTTGCCCAGCGTCTCCTTGAGCTTCTCGATCACATGCGGCGGGGTCGGCAGGTCCGGGTTCCCCATGCCCATGTCGATGATGTCGGCCCCGGCGTTGCGCGCGGCCGCCTTGGCCTGGTTGACCTTCTCAAAGACGTAAGGCGGCAGACGGCGAATGCGGTAAAAATCTTCCATGGGACCCTTGCTCCGACAACCGCGATGCCAGAATCGACCCCCTTGGTCCAGTTTGCGGAAGCCGGCTCGGCCTCTGACAGAAATCGCACTGAATCAATGACTTAGAGCGAATTCAGGCGCACGATCTGGGGGCTGCGGCCGGATCTGCGGTTGAACTGGGTTTCTTTTAGCACGGACACCGGGCGGCGCCAGCGCTGATCGGCCGTTTGTCGGGCGCTACTTGCCGCTTTGGGCGGCCGTCGAGGCCTGCCGCGCGCGCGCGGCAATCAGCTCCTGCTCGATCTTGGCCTGGTCCGCCGGCTTGATCGTCGGATCGGCGCGGTCGGGCGGAAGATCATGGACCGGCAGGTAGCCGCCGGCGTCCTTCTCGCGCGCCGGCGCATCGGCCGGCATTGTCATATCGGCGATCGTGCTCGAGCACCCGCTCAGCGCCACCAACGACGCGAGCAGCACTGCGGCCGCGAGCCCCCTGTTCATTCGATCGATCGGCATGCGCCGAATTGTCCCCAACAAGCTAGCGCGCACGTCGCACGTTGCCGACACGGGTCGCACTGGTACGAGCCTTGCAGCGTCCCCGCTGCGTTAATTTCGACTTCAGCGTTTCAAACCATTGTCGCCCGAAACGCTTAAAGCGGGAACACCAAAAGCGACGCCTGAGGCTTCAATATGACGGAACAAAGATTTTTTCTCGCACCGCAACAGAGCGAAATGCTGGATTTTGACTGATTTGCGTTACCGCACCGCGCGATGACGCCCTCCAAACGACGCGATATTGTACCTCAGATGAGCAACGTTAGTACCGACACCCAGACCACCCCGAAATTCAACGCCGAAGCCTTCGCCATGAACATCGCGCGGGCCATGGAGAGCAGCGGCCAGGCGCTGGCAGCCTATCTCAAGCCGCGCCAGACCGGAGAAGTCCGCGACAAGCCGCCGAATGAGCTCGGTGAGGTCATCAAGACGTTCAGCGTGATCGCCGAATACTGGCTGTCCGACAAGGAGCGCGCCTCGTCGCTGCAGATGCAGCTCGGCAAGGACTATCTCGATCTCTGGGGCTCGGCGGTACGCCGCATGGCCGGCGAGGCCGATGCCAGGCCGGCGATCGCCCCGGCCCCGCGCGACAAGCGCTTCCAGGATCCGGAATGGAAGTCGAACCAGTTCTTCGACTTCATCCTTCAGCTCTATCTGCTGACCTCGAAATGGGCGCAGCAGCTGGTCCATGACGCCGACGGGATCGATCCGCACACGCGCAAGAAGGCCGAATTCTACGTCCAGCAGATCACCAACGCGCTGGCACCGTCGAACTTCGTGCTGACCAATCCGGAGGTGCTGCGCGCCACCGTCGAGACCAACGGCGACAATCTGGTGCGCGGCATGAAGATGCTGGCCGAGGATATCGAGGCCGGCCACGGCACGCTGCGGATCCGCCAGTCCGACTCGAGCAATCTCGAGGTCGGCGTCAACATGGCGACGACGCCGGGCAAGGTGATCTTCCAGAACGAGCTGATGCAGCTGATCCAGTATTCGCCGGCGACCGAGAACGTGCTGCGCACGCCGCTGCTGATCGTGCCGCCCTGGATCAACAAGTTCTACATCCTCGATCTGCGCCCCGAGAAATCCTACATCAAATGGTGCGTCGACCAGGGCATCACGGTGTTCGTGATCTCCTGGGTCAATCCGGACAAGGAGCTCGGCAAGAAGACCTGGGCCGACTACATGACCGAAGGCCCGCTGACGGCGATGGACGTCATCGAGAAGGTCACCGGCGAGATGAAGGTGCACACCGCCGGCTATTGCGTCGGCGGCACCCTGCTCGCCTCGACGCTCGCCTATCTCGCCGAGAAGCGCCGCCAGCGCGTGACGTCGGCAACCTTCTTTGCCGCGCAGGTCGACTTCACCCATGCCGGCGATCTCCTGGTGTTCGTCGACGAAGACCAGATCTCGGCGCTCGAACGCGACATGCAGGAATCCGGCGTGCTCGAGGGCAGCAAGATGGCGATGGCCTTCAACATGCTGCGCTCGAACGACCTGATCTGGTCGTATGTCGTGAACAATTATCTGAAGGGCCAGACGCCCTCCTCGTTCGACCTGCTGCACTGGAATTCGGATGCGACGCGGATGCCGTCGTCGAACCACTCCTACTACCTGCGCAACTGCTATCTGGAGAACCGGCTGTCGACCGGCACCATGGTGCTGGACAACACGCTGCTCGATCTGTCGAAGGTGAAGGTGCCGGTCTACAACCTCGCCGCCCGCGAGGATCACATCGCGCCGGCGGAATCGGTGCTCTACGGTTCGCAGTTCTTCGGCGGTCCGGTGAGATATGTGCTGTCCGGCTCCGGCCATATCGCCGGCGTGGTCAATCCGCCCGCGTCGAAGAAGTACCAGTACTGGACCAACGACAACATCAAGGACATGAAGCTCGCCGACTGGCTGAAGGCCGCCGAGGAGCACAAGGGCTCGTGGTGGCCCGACTGGCGCGGCTGGCTGGAAAGCCATGATCCGGAGACGGTCCCGGCGCGCATGGTCGGCTCCAGCGGCACACAGGTGCTCGAGGACGCCCCGGGCAGCTATGTCCGCGTCCGCGCGTAGCGCCAAGTCTCTCGCGTAGCGCCAAGTCTCCCGCTCAGCTATAAACAGACGGTCCCGACGGTCGGGAATCGAATTCACGTGAGGGGGAGACGATGACGCGCGAACTGTTCTGGCTGTCGCTGACGGTGATCCTGACCGGGCTGCTGTGGATTCCCTACATCATCAACCGCTGTCAGGTTCGGGGCCTCTCCGGCGCCATGGGCAACCCCTCGCGCAACGACAAGCCGCACGCGGAATGGGCCAACCGGCTGATGTTCGCCCATGACAACGCGGTCGAGAACCTCGTGATCTTCGCGCCGCTGGTCCTGATCCTCAACGCGGCTGACTATTCCACCAAATGGACCGTGCTCGCCTGCGCCGTCTATTTCTGGGCCCGCGTCGCCCACCTGATCGTGTACACGCTCGGCCTGCCGGTGTTCCGCACCCTGGCCTTCACGGTCGGTTTCCTGGCGCAAGCGGTGCTGGCGCTCGCGATCTTCAAGATCGTCTGATCCAAATATTCCCGCCGGTTGCGGCGACAGCCGCGCCGGCGCGGCATCAACTACGCGCTCTTCCGGACCACGATATGCAGCATCGTCGCGGGCGCCTCGTCAAAGCTCTTGATCTCGCTGGTGTCGGACGAGACTTGCGTCCACGGCCCTGACGAGGCGTAGGTCGCGGCGAGCCAGTCCGCCGCGGGATAATTGTAGTAACGGCCGATGCTGTCGCGGCCATCGCCATGGCCGATCTTGTAGCTCGCGTAGAAAGCGCCACCGGGTTTCAGCGCCCGATGGATGCGGCCGATGATGCCGGCCAATTCGTCACGCGGCACGTGCAGCAGGCAGGCGCTGGCCCAGACGCCGTCATAGGCTTCGCGGTCCTCGAGCTCATCGAACAGCATCGCCTCGACGGGATGTTTGATGCGGCGCGCCGCGACCTCGGCCATCTCGGGCGACCCGTCGGTCGCACGCAGCACAAAGCCTTCGGCGAGCATGACCGCGGCATGATTGCCCGCGCCGCAGCCGAGTTCGAGAATCGCGCCGCCCGGCGACAGCAGCTTCAGAAAGCCGATCAGCCGGGTGGACGGGGCTTTCGCCCACCCGGCATAGGCCTCGGCATTGCGCCGATAGAATTGCAGCGTGGCGTCGTCCACGATCCGCGTCGCCGTCAGCTGTCGGCCAGCCCGAGCATCAGCCGCATGTTCTGGACCGCGGCACCCGAGGCGCCCTTGCCCAGATTGTCGAGCCGCGCGACCAGCACCGCCTGGTGGTGCTTGTCGCTGGCAAAGACATAGAGCTCGAGCTGGTTGGTCTCGTTGAGCGCCTCCGGCTCGAGCCGACCGCCCTTGGCGGCCTCGTTCTGCAGCGGCATCACCGAGACATATTTGCTGCCGGCGTACCACTTCGCCAGAACCGCCTGCAGATCGGTACCATCAGGCTTGCCCGGCAGCGCGTCGAGTTGCAGCGGCACCGAGACCAGCATGCCCTGCCGGTAGTTGCCGACCGACGGGATGAAGATCGGCCGCCGCGTCAGATGCGAATAGAGCTGCATCTCCGGCACGTGCTTGTGCTCGAAACCGAGGCCGTAGAGCTCGAAGGCCGGCGCCGAGCCGTCCTCGAAGCTGGCGATCATCGACTTGCCGCCGCCCGAATAGCCGCTCACCGCGTTGACGGTGACCGGATAATCCGCCGGCAGCAGGCCGGCGTCGACGATCGGCCGCAGCAGCGCGATTGCGCCGGTCGGATAGCAACCCGGATTGGAGACTTTCTTCGCGTTACGGATCTTGTCGGCCTGGTCGGGCGCGAGTTCGGGGAAACCATAGGCCCAGTCGGGCGCAACGCGATAGGCCGTCGAGGCGTCGAGCACTTTCGGCGCGGCATTGCCCATCGTGTCGATCAGCGCCACGGTCTCCTTGGCAGCCTCGTCAGGCAGGCAGAGGATCACGAGATCCACCTCCTCCATCAGCGCGCGCTTGGCACCGGCGTCCTTCCGCTTGTCCTCGGCGATGTGCTTCACCGCGACGTCGCCGATCGAGAGCAGCCGCTCCTGGATACCGAGGCCGGTCGTGCCGGACGCACCATCGACGAACACGGTGGCCTTGGTCGCACCGCTTTTGGTTTTCGGTTGGTTGGTGTCGGTGAGGGTCATGGCACGTTCCTTTCGAGCTCGTTCGTTTCGTTTAACACATCTGGCCGCGCCTGCGCCGCCAACGGGGATGGGCAGTTATCCTTAGATGGAGCGCCCCTCGCCAGCGACAACAACCTCCGCTCATGGAAACAGCGCGATCTGCTCCAGTCCGGTGGTTTCGGGCAAGCCGAACATCAGGTTCATGTTCTGGATCGCCTGTCCGGCCGAACCCTTCACAAGATTATCGAGCGTCGAGAGCACGATGGCGCGGTTCTTGATCCGGTCGGCGACGACGCCGACCTGAACATAATTCGAACCACGCACGTTCTGCGTCTGTGGCAGCACACCCTTCTTCGTCACATATACGAACGGCTCGTTGACGTAGGCCCTTTCCAGCTCGGCGCGCAAATCGTCCGGCGTAGCCCCGTTGAGCTTGACATAGGATGTGCAGAACTCACCCCGCGCCATCGGAATGAGATGCGGGGTGAAGTTCACCGTCACAGCCGAGCCAGCGGCCGCGCCAATCTCCTGCTCAATCTCCGCCGAGTGTCGATGGCTTCCGATCGAATAGGGCGACAACCCTTCGCCGGCCTCGCTGAACAGCGTGTTCTGCTTCAGTCCGCGTCCGGCGCCGGTGACGCCCGACTTTGCGTCGATGATGATGTCGTCGACGTCAATCAGCTTTGCCTTCGCCAGCGGAACAAGCGCCAGCAGCACCGCCGTCGGATAGCAGCCGGGACAGGCTACCAGCCGCGCGGCCGTGACCTCCTCCCGGTAGAGTTCGGTCAGCCCATAGACCGCCTCGTCCTGCAATTCGAGCGCCCGGTGCTCATGGCCGTACCATTGCGCATAGCTGTCTTTGTTGCGCAGCCGGAAATCCGCGGACATATCGAGGATCTTGATTCTGGGATTGGCTTTCAGCACCGCTGCGATGATCTCTTGCGTCGTCCCGTGCGGCAGTCCGCAGAACACGGCGTCGAGCCGCGTCCAGTCGACCTTTTCCCATTCCACGAGTTTTGGCAGGTCGAGCATGAAGAGGTGAGGAAACACCTCGCTCATCGTCTTGCCGGCATGGGTGTTAGCGGTAAGCGCGGTGATTTCGGCATTCGGGTGCCGCGCCAACAGGCGCACCGCGTCGGCGCCGGTGTAGCCGGACGCGCCCAAAATTCCGATTTTCTTCTTCGTCATTGCTCGCTCCTCGGAAGCGTAGTCATCTCGGTCTGTATCATCGCGAAAGCCTGCGGGCGCACCTCGCGCATCAAGGCCGCGACGTCCCGGGCACCGGCTTCGGCCTGCAAAGCGAGCGTGTTGCCGACCGCTGCGAAATCGGTTTCAGACTTGTGCTGGTTCAGCTTGAAGCTGCCCTCCACCTCTTCCACCATCATCTCGAGGCCCACGATGGCCTTCTTCATGGTTTCCAGCCTCGCGGCGGTCATCTTGCCCGACACCCACGGCTTTTTCGGCAGCAGCCGGTCCTCGAACTTGGCGCTCAGTGCGTCGATCTGAACGGCAAGCTCGTCATCCGACAACGTCCGCACCGGCCCGGTCAGATGCACCGCCTGATAGAGCCAGGTCGGCACCTGATCGGGTGACACGTACCAGTCCGGCGAAACATAGGCGTCGGCGCCGGTAACGGCCAGCAGCCAGGACGTGCCACCCGCCAGCTTTATCAGCCGATTGTGACGGGCAACATGAAACAGCGCCCGCGGCGTGCCGTCGGCGGCGTAAGTCAAGTAGAACGGCAGCGCGGAGGCGATCGGCTTGCTGCCGTCCCACGCGCAGGCCATGCCGAAACCGCGCGCTTCCGCGAAGGCAAGGCTCGCGGCGCGGTCAGGCTTGAAAGGCGGTGGCGTATACATGACTGATGCTCCTGCATGACGAAGGAGCCGCCAGATCGAACCGCGTGTCTTTTTGAGGAGAGCGCCGCGGGATCAGGTCCGGCGGCAGAGGCGATGGTCTTTAAACGCGAGCGACCGCCCATACCGCGATAATGCGGCGGCGGCGGGCAATGATGATGGTCGCGGCGTTGATCATGGGCGCGGCTATAAGGCCGCGCCCGCTTGACGTCAAGATGTTGCTTGTCATTCCGGGGCGCGCGCCCTGGGCGCGAACCTCAGATGCGCAATTGCGCATCGGGGAATCCAGAGATTGCGGCGCGAGATTCCGGGTTCGATGCTACGCATCGCCCCGGAATGACGAACCTAGATCGCCGGATTCCACGGTGCCGGCACGACGCGATAGCCGCTGCCGTCCTTCACCACATGGCCGAGGCCCGGGAACGGATAGTGGAAGCCCTGCACCTGGAGCCGCTCGGCAACCACCATGTCGTAGATGCGGCGGCGGGTCTTCTCCGCCACGTCGCCGTCCTGGTCGAAGAACGCATGCCAGCCGGGGTTGGTCGCGAACAGGTTCGGATTGTTGGTGACGTCGGACTGGATGAAGACCTTGTCCGAGCCGGAGGCCAGCACGTACGAGGTATGACCCGGCGTGTGGCCGACGGTCTCAACCGAGGTCAGGCCCGGCGCGATCTCCTTGCCCCACTCGTAGGGCGTGACCTTCTTCTTCAGGCCGGCCTCGAAGATATTGCGGTTGTTCTTGAACAGGCCCTGCATGCGGCCGGCCGGCGCCCGGCTCATCTCGCCGTCGTCCATCCAGAACTTCCACTCGGTCGCCGGCACCAGCACCTCGGCGTTCGGGAATGCCGGCGTGCCTTCGGCGGTCAAGAGGCCGTTCACGTGGTCGCCGTGGAAGTGCGAGATCACGACCATGTCGACATTCTTGGGATCGAAGCCGGCGGCGACGAAATTGTCGGCGAACAGGCCATTGGCGCCCTTCGTGCTGGCCTTCGCCAGCGCGCCATTGCCGGTGTCGATCACCACCAGCTTGCCGCCGGTGTTGAGCACCAGCGGCGCGAACCAGATCGTCATCATGTCGCGCGGCATGAACGCCTTCTCCAGCGCCGCATTCACGTCGTCGCGTTTCGCGTTCGGGATGAATGAATCTTCCAGCTTGAAGACGTTCTTGCCGTCGGACACCACGGTGACGAGGATGTCGCCGACCTTGTAGCGATAGAAGCTCGGCGCCTGCTTGTCGGCGAGCGGCGCCACAGCGGCCGCAGGAACGGTTGATAGCAACGGTGCGGCGGCGATGCCGGCAGCGCCGGCAAGAGCATGACGTCGTGTCAATTCCATGTGTTGTCCTCCCAGTGAAACGGCGCCCAATAAATTCGCAGTTGGTAGGCGAGGATGTATCAGCCTTTCGATGCCCGCGCGATGACGGTTGCGCGACTTGGCCATCGTCCGGGCTAACCCCTGCGCCGCGGCCTTATTCCGAGGCCGACGGCCGGCAACGGCTCTCGCGGCGATGGGTCGGATGCGCTGGCGCACCGTCGTCGGGCAGATCAGGAGCTCAAAGACCACCGAAGAGTTGGCGCAGGTGGCCCAAAATTCCTCCGCCTCCCAGCAATCCCGCGAGGCGCGTGCGGGCGAGCGCATTACCGCGATCGGACGCCCTGCTGTACCACTTGGCGGCTTCCTGGATGTCCTTCGGAACACCCGTGCCGCTCTCATAGGCATATCCCAGATTGTACTGGGCCTCACTGTCGTTCTGATCGGCGGCAACCCGAAGCAGCGCGATGCCCCGGGATAGGTCGAGCGGCAAGCCGCGGCCCTTGATGTAAAGCAATGCGAGATTCCCCTGCGCCCAAGCCGAGCCCTGATCGGCAGCCTTCGAAAACCAGGTCGCAGCTTGCTGATAGTCCTGGGCGAGACCGGCGCCATCCCGATAGAGGCGCGCGAGGTGGGTCTGACCGAAGACATCGCCCTGCTCGGCTGCCTTGGCGTACCATTGGGCTGCGACCTTCTCGTCACGCGCGGTGCCAAGCCCGTACTCATATGCGTAGCCTAGCTTCCCCTGGCTGTAGGAATCGCCCTGCTCGGCGGCCATCAGAAACCAACGGATCGCTTCGGCGTAGTTGCGCTCGACGCTGTAGCCGCTTTCGTACATGTACCCCACATAGGATTGAGCTTTGGCGTTGCCATGCTCGGCATACGGTCGGAGCAGAGCCATCGCGCGCACGTAGTTTTGCGCCTGATACGCGTTCACGCCATCGGTAAACTCGGCGCTGATTTCCGTAACGAGCGGCACCGGTTTCGGCGTCAATCCGATCGGTCCGTATTTGAACTCCGCGAACTTGTCCAAGCCAGCCTTGATCGCCGCTGCAAATTCCGCCGGACAGACCGCAGCGTCGACGGTGAACCGCACCAACGCGCTGGAGCGAATCGTGCGGCCGTTTAGCGTAGCGGTCGCGTTGACCTCGATGCGCCCCGTCGCGGCGCCGTATGCCGTGCTGCCGCTGAAACTCTTGCTATAGATGACCGGCGCCGGCTTTTCGTAGAAGTTGGTTCCCTCAGGTACGGTGAGCGAACTGGTCTCCCGATATTCCAGCGAGCGGCACGGAAAGGCCCGGTCGGTTGGCCCGCTGGTGGCGAGCAGCAGCAGCGAGGGGCGCGGGTCAGTCAGGGGCAGCATCCTGATCCGCTCGAGATGATTGAGGCCGACGGGCTTGGTGATCTGGAAGTTCGCGGTTATCGCATAGCTGTCGGACAGGTCGCGCGGATTCGGGAAGCTGTAGTCGCCCGTACCGCTCAGCCCCGCCTGCTCGATCAGCTTCCTGGCGCCGTTCTGACGGTCCCCCGCGTCAAGGCCGAGTGCGACGGATCGTCCAACACTTGCTCCCAGTCCATTGCCGGACAACACCGAGCGCGCCTGACGTGTACCATCGCTGTGCAGCGTGTATTCCGTATCCGCAGCCAACACGAAGCGCTGCGGTGCCGTCACCGGGATACGGCCGATCGTCCCCTTGTCGATGTTGAGCGCGGGTTTGCCGCCGAGGTTCGGCGGCAGGGAATCGAACGCCACCAGCGACGAGGTCGGGTCGAGATAGCGGTCGATTGCCGGAACATAGACAATCGCGTGGTCGAAATTCTGCGTCGCGACCTGCGTCAGCGTGTACTGCAGGCTGGCATTCACCACGACAAGGTTGGCTTCGATCCCCTGAACCGCGAGCAACGCCTTGAGGATCGTCGCATGCGCCTTGCAGTCACCGTAGCGCGCCGCGAGGACTGCGGATGCGGGTTGTGACGTCAAACCACCATCCTCGAGCCCGATCCCAACGTACCGGATATTCCGCGCGACCCAGTTGTGAATTCGTTCAACTTTGCTTCGGGCGTCCGAGGCGTCGCCGACGATCTCGGCAGAGAGCTTTTCCAAATTCTCGTCAGGCTGCGCCATCGGCGCGTTACGGGCGTTCAACACCGCCGCAAAAGTTGCATAGTCCGCGAAGGTGCTGACCTCGAACCGCCGGGCATCGTCGAATGTCCCCGCGTCCATCTCGCGCGGCCTCGGCGTTTCTTGCCTGAAGAGAACATGATGGACGATCCGGTCGCCTCGCCTCTCCTCTTCATGTTCGACATTGCGCAACCCGACATGCAACGGCTTCGACGCGGGCGCATCGAGCGTGAGCTCCATCACCTCGCGGGGTTGATCCGCCATTTGACTCCAGTAGCCCGCAAATTCGCCGGGAAACACGGCTCTCTTCGCCTTGTAGATCAACCGCCCCTTGACCTTGTCGCCGGGAGCGACGTCCGGATAAGCAACCAACCGCTGCCGCTGCTCGTCAAAATAGGGAGAAGAGCCGTCCGTCGAGGCAGGCTGGTCTCGGATTGCGCGTTCGTCGACCGCAATGACCCGGCCATCGGCTTTCAACGTAGCGAGCTCGCCGGATGACAAGTCGTAGAAATAGCTGTTGTAGCGGAAGATTCGTCGAGCGAGCGCCTCGGCCCCCTTCTCATCGAGCGCTTGGGCTTCGAAATCGAAGATAGTCGTGCTCAGGCCCTGCTCGTCGAAAGTAATCGCATAGCGGCTGATCGTCCGCCGCCAGCCCGGATCGATCCAGACCCGGTGCGGGTCCGCAGTCGTTGAAGCCGATTTATCGGCTGCAGCGAAGCTCAACGGCGTCAGTAGCAATAAAGCGAAAAGGAGACAGATGCGCGCAATCATGGTGATGCAAGCCCGACGACGACCGAAACGTCGGCTGTTGAGCTAGCACCGCGAGATTACCGTCGCCTCGCCGGGATAGAAAAAGTTTTAGGCTTCTCTTTTAGCGTGTGGGCACCCGTCCGATGTCGCCGACTGTCGGCGCTACACCACCCGCCACACCCACTCGATGGCATGCGCAATGACGTCGCCGAACAACAGCAGTGCCGCCGACCAGACCAGCGCGGAGACGAAATTGGCGATCTGGAATTGCCAGTACGACATCTCGAAAATGCCGGCCGCAAGCGGCACCGAGGCACGCAGTGGTCCGAAGAAGCGGCCGATGAAGATGCTGGGCACGCCCCAGCTCTTCACGAAGGCCTCGCCGCGCGGCAGGATCTCCGGGTAGCGCGACAGCGGCCACATCTGCGCGACCTGCTCCTTGTAGCGATAGCCGAACCAGTAGGAGACCCAGTCGCCGAGTGCGGCGCCGACGCCGCCCGCGATCCAGATCGGCCAGAAGCTGATCCCGCTGACGCCGATCAGGGCGCCGATCGCGACCAGCGCGCCCCAGGCCGGAACCAGCAATGAAATGAAGGCGAGCGATTCAGCGAACGCCAGCAGCATGACGATCGGAGCGGCCCAGGCCTGGTGATGGCGCACGAATTCGGCCAGGGCCCGCGCAAGGTCTTCCATCTCGTCGTGTGCCTTCCCGCTCCGTTGAACCTCGAATGAACCTTTCTAGCGGCACGCAGCCTAAGAACAGGTAAGCCAGCCGATTGCGTGACATCAAGTCACAAAGGCGGGGATCGAGCGTGATTTCCCGTAAGGCCCCTGAGGTCCGGGCTGGCAGGCATCTCCCTCACAAGAAAAAGGAAATACCGGATGATCGGATCGCTGATGATGTGCGTGAGCGTTCTCGTCCTGCTGTTCGGAATGCTCGCGGGCATCGCCATGGGTATCCAGCACGACTTCACGTTGGGACCGGCGCATGCGCATCTCAATCTGGTCGGCGGCGTGCTGCTGTTCCTGTTCGGCCTCTACTACCGGCTGGTGCCGGAAGCGGGCAGCATGCCACTCGCCAAGATCCAGGGCTGGCTGCATATCGTCGGCGGCGTCCTGTTCCCGGCCGGCGTTGCCGCCGTGCTGATGAAGGGACCGTCGTTCGAGGTGGCGCCGATTGTCGGGTCGCTGCTGGTGGTCGCCGCCATGGCCCTGTTCACGGTCGTTGTGTTCCGTACCTCGAAGGCGTAATCGCGGTCTCCTATCTATGGGGATGGCCGGGCTCCAGGGCGCGGCCGTCCCCATTGGCAGCCCATCCGTGGCATAGTCAAAGCAACCGATTCGCCGCGCCGTGACCGGCGCGCCACTTGAAGAACCATGGCCAAATCATTGAAATCGAACGCCAAAAGCAAATCTGCCGACGATCTGTTCGAAGCCCCGGAGCCGAAGGGACGCGCCCCGGCGAAGGCTGCCTCGCGATCCGCTGGAGGCGCGGAAGCCGGCTATACGGCGGCTGACATTGAGGTGCTGGAGGGGCTGGAACCGGTCCGCCGGCGTCCCGGCATGTATATCGGCGGCACCGACGAGAAGGCCCTGCACCACCTGTTCGCCGAGGTGATCGACAACTGCATGGATGAGGCCTTGGCGGGCCACGCCACCTTCATCGACGTGGAGCTGACCGCCGACGGCTTCCTGACCGTGACCGACAATGGCCGCGGTATTCCGGTCGACCCGCATCCGAAATTCCCGAAGAAGTCGGCGCTCGAAGTCATCATGTGCACGCTGCACTCGGGCGGCAAGTTCGACTCCAAGGTCTATGAGACCTCGGGCGGCCTGCACGGTGTCGGTGTCTCCGTGGTCAACGCCCTCTCCTCGCGACTCGAGGTCGAGGTTGCGCGCAGCGGGCAATTGCACCGCATGACCTTCGAGCGCGGCCATCCCAAGGGCAAGCTCGAAGACCTCGGCAAGGTCAACAACCGCCGCGGCACGCGCATTCGCTTCAAGCCGGACACCGACATTTTCGGCGCCAAGGCGGCTTTCAAACCGCAGCGTCTGTTCAAGATGACGCGCTCGAAGGCCTATCTGTTCGGCGGCGTCGAGATTCGCTGGCACTGCGACCAGGAACTGTTGAAGGGCGTCGAAGACGTCCCGGCGGAAGCCAAATTCCACTTCCCCGGCGGGCTGAAGGATTATCTGGCCGCGGCGATCCACGCCGACACCCTGGTGCATCAGGATATCTTCTCCGGCAAATCCGGCCGCAGCGGCGCGCATGGCGCCTGCGAATGGGCGGTGGCCTGGACGGCCGATGCCGACGGCTTCCTGTCGTCCTACACCAACACGGTGCCGACACCCGACGGCGGTACGCATGAATCCGGCCTGCGCAGCGCTTTGCTGCGCGGCCTCAAGGACCACGCCGAACGCGCGGGCCAGGGCAAGCGTGCGGCCTCCATCACCTCGGAAGACGTGATGGTGGGCGCGGCCGTCATGCTCTCGGTGTTCGTGCGCGAGCCTGAATTCCAGGGCCAAACGAAAGACCGCCTCGCCACTGCCGAAGCGCAGCGCATCGTCGAACAGGCGATGAAGGACCCGTTCGACCACTGGCTGTCAGGCAATCCCAACCAGGCCAACCGGCTGCTCGATTTCGTGATCGATCGCGCCGAGGAGCGGCTGCGCCGCCGCCAGGAAAAGGAGACCGCGCGCAAGACCGCCGGCAAGAAACTGCGTCTGCCCGGCAAGCTCGCCGATTGCTCCGATGCCGGCACCGAAGGTTCTGAGCTGTTCATCGTCGAAGGTGACTCGGCCGGCGGCAGCGCCAAGCAGGCGCGCGACCGCAAGACACAGGCCGTGCTGCCGCTGCGCGGCAAGATCCTCAACGTCGCCTCTGCCGGCAAGGACAAGCTGACCGCCAACGCGCAGCTCTCCGACCTCGTGCAGGCGATCGGCTGCGGCACGCTCGCGCATTACCGCGAAGAGGATCTGCGCTACCAGCGCATCATCATCATGACCGACGCCGACGTCGACGGCGCACATATCGCATCGCTCCTGATCACCTTCTTCTACCGGCAGATGCCGCGGCTGATCGACGAAGGGCATCTCTATCTGGCGGTTCCGCCGCTCTACAAGCTGAAGCACGGCACCAAGTCGATCTACGCCCGCGACGACGCGCACAAGGATGAGCTGCTGAAGAGCGAATTCAATGCCAATGCCAAGGTCGAGGTGAACCGCTTCAAGGGCCTCGGCGAGATGATGCCGGCGCAGCTGAAGGAGACCACGATGGATCCGGCCAAGCGCACGCTGCTGCGCGTGGTGCTGCTGGCCGATGATCGCGAGGGCACCGCCGACTCGGTCGAACGGCTGATGGGAACCAAGGCCGAAGCCCGCTTTGCCTTCATCTCCGACAAGGCCGAATTCGCCAGCGACGACCTGCTCGACGTCTAGGCCCAACCGTTTGATCTGAAATGAGTTTCCGGCCGCCTCCAGATTGGGGGCGGCCATTGCCATTTGCCCGTTCGAAGAGCCCCAGCGGCTTCGTTTTCGGCCGGTTGTGTCCCACCAGCAACAGCATTTCCGGTGGAACCACGTATAGTCCGACCATGAGTTTCGGGAATCGGTGCCAGCGCACTCCCCTGAGCGACCTGATCGAACGCTAAGTCGAGGATTTGGATATGAAGAAGATTTTGCTCGCTCTGACCGCGGTTGCTGCGATGACGGCCTCGGCGTCGGCTGCCGACCTGGCCGCCCGCCCCTACACCAAGGCTCCTGCCCCGCTCCCGGTCGCTCCGAGCTGGACCGGCTTCTACATCTTCGGCGGTGGCGGTGGCGGCGTCTGGGACGCTGACACCGGCGTTCAGTCGACCGCCACGGGCGCGCCGATCCTCGGCTTCAATCAGCGCCAGGGCGGTGACGGCTGGTTCGGCACCGTCGGTGCCGGTTACGACTGGCAGACCGCAAACAGCTGGGTCATCGGCGTGTTCGCCGACGGTCAGTTCGGCAGCCTGAAGGGCACGATCCAGGATCAGGGTCCGTTCGTCGCCGGCAACATCAAGAACGACTACAGCTGGGCCGCTGGTGCGCGCCTCGGCTATCTGATCGCCCCGAACGTTCTGTCCTACGTCAACGCCGGTTACTCCAGCTCGCACTGGAAGGGCACCACGCTGTTCAACACCGCGTCCGCTCTTCCCTCGGGCCTGCACACCAACGGCTTCGATCGCAGCGGCTGGTTCGTCGGCGGCGGCGTCGAGAACAACCTGAACATCTTCGGCATCACCGCGCCGGGCTGGTTCATGAAGACCGAATATCGCGCCGCTTACTACGACAACAAGAACATCTCCGAGCTGGCCGACGGCACCAACATCTCGAACGGCCGCGACATCACCTTCAAGCCGTTCGTCCAAACCATCAGCACCTCGCTGGTCTACCGCTTCAACTGGACCGGCCCGGTTGTTGCCAAGTACTGAGCTGTGCGTACTGATCGCTGCTGAGATAGCAGACCAAAAGCCCCGGCATCGTCCGGGGCTTTTTTGTTGCCCGAACGTCCCGGGATCGCGCCACGCGCAGGCCCGCCGGCGCAGGGCGGACCGGCTGTGGCTGGTCTGGTCAGTGCCGTGACGATCGGGCACTCTCGCGCCCGGTTCAAACCTCAGCGGACAACAACAATGAAAAACGGACAGTTTGATCTCTCGGGCCGGGTCGCCATCGTCACCGGCGGCAATGGCGGCATCGGGCTTGGCATGGCGCGCGGCCTGGCGGACGCCGGCGCTGCGGTTGCCGTGGTCGGCCGCAACGAGGCGAAGTCGAAGGCCGCCGTCGAGGATCTCGGCAAGCGCGGCGCCAAGGCGATCGCGGTGGCAACCGACGTGACCGACAAGGCCGCCGTCGCGGCCATGGTCGAACGGGTCGTTCGCGAGCTCGGCCGGATCGACATTCTCGTCAACAACGCCGGCATGAGCATCCGCAAGCCTCCACACGAACTCGAGCTGGAGGAATGGAGCAAGGTGATCGACACCAACCTCACCAGCGCGTTCATGTGCTCGAAGGCGGCCTATCCGGCGCTCAAGGCGTCGGGCCACGGCAAGATCATCAATATCGGCTCGATGATGTCGATCTTCGGTGCGAGCTTCGCCGCGGCCTATGCCGCGAGCAAGGGCGGCATCGTGCAGTACACCCGCGCCTGCGCCAATGCCTGGGCTCCCGACAACATCCAGGTCAACGCCATCCTGCCCGGCTGGATCGATACCGACCTGACCAAGGGCGCGCGCCAGCAGGTGGCTGGGCTGCACGAGCGTGTGCTTGCGCGCACACCGGCGGCACGCTGGGGCGCGATCGACGACTTCGCCGGCATCGCCGTGTTCCTGGCGTCGCCGGCATCGGACTTCGTCACCGGCACCGCGATCCCCGTCGACGGCGGCTATTCGGTGATGGCCTGAAAACACGAGCTCTCTTCCCATCGCGCGACGCGCGTTTCAGCCTGCGGCCGGCGAATGCACGTGCTCCGGCCGCACCCCGATGGCGACCAGACGTGCGGTGAGGCCCTGCAGCCAGGGCATTGCCGTGATCAACCGCAGCGCCAGCGGCACCGGCTGATCGCCGGCCTTCAGCGCCGCGCTGATGATGTTGTTCTGCGCAATCACCTGCATGCGCTGCGTCACGCGCACCGGGAATTCGCGGCGACGCCGCACCGCATCGAGTTCGTCTTCCGACGGCACGCCGCGAACGAGCTTCGCCGCCAGGATGTTGGCGGTCGCGACCGCATCCTGCACCGCGAGGTTGACGCCGACGCCGCCGATCGGCGACATCGCATGCGCGGCGTCGCCGATGCAGAGCAGGCCGGGACGGGTCCAGCGCGTCAGGCGATTGATCGCGACCGTGAGCAGCTTGACGTCGTCAAAGCTCTTCACGTCGGCAATGCCGGCCTTGAGGATCGGCGCCAGCCGCAGCACGTCGTCGAGCAGCGCCGGCAATCCCCTCGCCTTCACGGCCTCGTATTGGCCCTTGGCGATCACATAGGCGCATTGCCAGTAGTCGCCGCGATCGAACGTCACCATCATCTTGCCGTGCTCGACGCGGGCGAACAGATTCTCGGTCTCATCCGGACGCCGCCCGACGCGAAACCACAAGACGTCCATCGGCGCGCCGATCTCCTCGACGTCGAGGCCGGCGCGCTCGCGCACGATCGAATGACGTCCGTCGCAGCCGATGGTGAGATCCGCTTCGATCTCAACCGGGCCATCGGGCGTGCTTGCAAGCACGCCCGCGACAGCGTCGCCGCGCCGGATCAGATCGGTCGCCTCGGCCTTCATCAGCACCTTCAGCGAAGGGAAGCGCCTGCCGCTCTCGCGCAGGAAATTGAGGAAGTCCCACTGCGGCATCATCGCGATGAAGGGATATTTGACGCTGAGGCGACGGAGGTCGGCGATCCGCACCGAGGTGCCGCCGAACATGCCGTCGAGCGTCTGAATGTCCTGATGCGGCAGCTTCAGGAAGCCGTCGATCAGGCCGAGTTCGTCCATCACCTGCAGGGTCGACGGATGCACGGTGTCGCCGCGGAAATCGCGGAAGAAGTCGGCGTGCTTCTCCAGCACCACGACATCGACCCCGGCGCGTCCGAGCAGATAGCCAAGCATCATTCCGGCCGGCCCGCCGCCGACCACGCAGCAGCGGACCCTGATCTGACGCGTGTTCGGCCCTGCCGGATTGCCTGCATCCATGATGCCGTCCTCACCGCTGCCTCGCCCTTCAGGACCCGATTGTAACGCGGATCCGGCGGCAAGGATGCAAGGCTAACGCCTGAAGGTCTTGATTTCCGACACGCTGCCGTCGCGATAGGTCAGCTCGACCGAGACCGCCTTGGTCTGCGGCGCAAGCTTCAGATAGGGCTGCGCGTCGGACGGGATCGCGCTGGGATCGCGCGAATTGCAGGGTGGCATCTTCAGGACCTTGTCCGGCACCGCGGTGTCGATGCCGATGCGCACCTCGCGGATCGCGCAGCGATACGACATCAGGTGCGTATAGTAGACCAGCAGCCCGTTGAACTCGCGGAATGACAGCCAGCTGGTCGCGGTCATGTCGAGAATCTTGCGCTGGTCGCGGATCAGCGCGGCGTCGGGATCGAACTTGATCGGGAACGGCCCCTGCATCATGCCTTGCGTATCGACATAGCGAATCTCGATCGTCGCGGCCGGCGCATCGGCCGGCAGCTCGACCGACGGATTGGGCATCCGCTTGCGCGTGCGCGGATCGAGCGTGTCGATGAAACCGGTTTCGCGGAAATCGCCGCTGTCGCCGATCCGCCAGGAAATCCCGAGCGTCGGATCGGCGATCGAGAACACCACGGTCCAGCCGCCATTATGCCGCGAGAAGCTCGCGATCGGCGCGTTGATCGAATCTTCCTTCGGCAGCTTCGGCACCGCGACCGGCGGCAGCGCGGCCACCTGCTGCGGCGGCGCGGACGGCCTGGCCGCCTCGGCCTGCCCCTTGGCGATCCCGTTCAGGAAGACGTCGTCGACCATCTGGTCGAAATAGACCGGGATCTGCTTGTGCTTCACGGTCTCGGCCATCTCGCTGACCAGGCGCCGCGTGCGCTGCGCGACCTGCACGAGATTCTCGCCGGGCTGCAGCAGCTCCTTGGCGAAGGTCCGCGTGAACACCGAATTGGGATTGGCGTCGTCGTTCGAAAGACGGTCGAGCGCGGTCTGGCGCGGCCCCGCCGAAAACACCGAGAACACGCCCTCCGGCAGCTGCGTCATTGGCGCGAGGCCACCGCCGCCGGCGACCGCGCGCGTGCCGGCGCGCTCGAACGGATTGTTGCGGCAGGCGTCGAACACCAGGATCGAGGTCCGCGCCTTCTTGTTCTGCAAGCGCTCGACGATGCGGTCGGCGAGAACCGAGGCGTCGCGCACCAATTCCTCCTGCCCTTCGGTGGCGGCCGGGACGTCGGTCGGCAGCAGGAAATTCTGGCCGGCGATCTCGAAGCCGTGGCCGGCATAGAAGAAGAACGCGGTATCGCCAGGTTCCACGGCGCGGTCGAACGCGAGCAGCGTCTCGGAGAACGCCTGCCGGTTGAGGTTCTCGGCCACCATGACGCTGAAGCCGAGCTGCTTCAGCGTGTCGCCCATGGTGCGGGCGTCGTTGACCGCCTTCTGCAGCCTGGGCACGTTCCTGTAGTCATTGTTGCCGATCACCAGCGCGACGCGCTTTTCGGCCTGGGCGGGCGCGGCCGATGCGACAAATGCAACTGCCCAAAGCATCGCCGAAACTCTCGAAAGCCAACTCTTCATCCCGTTTTCCCGCCTGCACGACAAGTACGCCGCCCGTACGACCGCCGCCTAATAGTCGGAGCAGCCGTTTGGCCGGTTCAAGGCCGACCGCGGGCGGCCGTTCCGGCCGGCCACGCCAGGCCGAAATGAGGGGGCCGATCCGTCTTAGGTCAAGTTTCTTTTTACGGCCCGCGTGATAGATTTGTGGCTCCATCCGGCTCGAGCTCTCCGCACGTCGCAACGGCTTTTCCGTGCACACATGGTCTACTGATCAAGTCGATCCCAAGGATCGCTTCGACTATTGGCGCGAGGTCCGCGCCAAGGGGCTGTTCGGCGTCACCGCCGAGCTGGAAGCCGACCGGCGCCGCGACTTCTTCGGCGAATTCTCGCTGCGCAAGCTCGGCGATGCCGGGCTGGTCGAGCTGCGCGCCTCGCCGTACCGCGTCGAGCGGCGCACGGGCGACATCGCCGACGCGGCCAGCGACAGCCTGTGCATCTACCAGCAGCTTGGCGGCGGCGGCTGGTTCGGCGGCGCGCGGCTCGATGAATTCGCCGTTCGCGACGGCATGTTCGCGACCAGCTATTCGGACCTGCCCTATCGCACGGTCCCCCTGCACGACGACGGCTTCCACCTGCGCATCATCAAGGTCCCGGTGACGAACATCGTCCCGCCGGGCGCCGAGCTCGGCGAACTCGTCCCCAGGCCCATGCAGGATGAGACCGCGCTGCGGACCCTGCTGGAATCATGCTTCCGCGACCTCATCGAAAGCAACGATGCCGGGGCGGCAGGCACGGCTCCAATGGTGCAGGCGCTGGCCCATATCGCGCTGATCGAGCGCGGTATGATGCGGCCGAAGAGCCGCCTCGCGCAGCAGGCCTTGCGAACCGCCCATTTGTCGCTGGCCCGCCGCCTGATCCGGCGCCATCTGGCGCGTGCGGCGCTGTCGCCAACCCTGATTGCCGGCTTGCTCGGCATCTCGGTCCGTCACCTGCACATCTTGTTCGAGGAGACCGAGATGAGCTTCTCGGAGACCGTCACCACGCTCCGGCTCGAACAAAGCCGCCGCCTGCTCCGCGAGCAGCCGAGGCAAACGATCGCCGAGGTCGCCTTTGCCTGCGGCTTCGAGAGCCTTGCGACGTTCTACCGCCTCTTCAATGCATCCGAGTCCATGACGCCGGGCGACTACCGCGCGCAAACGGCCTGAGCGCCCGTCCGAACTGGCCGGGACACCGCGCTCGCAATTTGCCGTGGCTCGGCCGCCCCCTTCACCTCCTTGAATTTCACACCGCCGCGCGATCCGACCTTCGGTGAACCGAAGTGATCAGCCTGCGCGCATTGAGAAGATATTTTCCGACCATTTCGCCAGAACCACTGCGGCGCTTCGTCCGGGTTCGGCACAGCAAATTTCCTTACCGGCGACGCGCGCTCTCATGCAGAGCGAGGGATCAGTCACGATGCGCGGTAAGCGCGGGGATCACAGCCAGGAAACGCTAGCTACAGGCGCCACGCGCTTTCCTCTCCATGCCGCGGACCTGCGGGCGGATCAAATCCAGGCATCTGAGCCTGCCCGTCAGGGATCACCGGCGACCAGCAATCGCGGCTGGGCGCCGCTGCTCGAAGCCTGCCTCGCCGACTTCAAGGAAGCGACGGAGGCCGGTGATACCGCGAGCATTCCTGCGCTGGTCAAGATCGTGGCGGACCTTGCGCTGATCGAGCGCGGCGCGATCAGGCCGGGCAGCCGCCGCGCGCAGCAGGCGCTGCGCGTCGGCCGGCTCAGCCTCGCGCGCCGCCTGATCACTCGTCACCTGGCAAAGCCGGCGCTGTCGCCAAGCATGGTCGCCGAGATGCTCGGCGTCTCGGTGCGCTACCTGCACGTTTTGTTCGAAGCGACCGGGACGAGCTTTTCGCAGACCGTCACAGCCCAGCGCCTGCGCGAGAGCCGAAGGCTGCTTTGCGAAAAGCCGCCGCGGCCGATCGCCGACATCGCCCTCGCCTGCGGGTTCGGCAGCCTTGCCACCTTCTACCGGATCTTCGGCGCATCCGAAGGCCTGACGCCCGGCGAATTCAGGATGAAAAACAGCGTGGAAGCCCCCGTGGCGGCCTCGCCGTCCGGGGCCGGGTCGTGATTCATTTGACCGCCAAATGACGAAAAAGACGCTTATTTCAGTCAAAACGTTAAGCTTTTTGGGCTATCCGGCCGGTTCCAAGATTGACTTTACCGGTTTCGCCCCTATGTTGCGAGGCAACGCGGCCCTCGGATCGAAACGCGATTCGTCAGGTTTGCCGTCCGTCAGCGTTAGTCAGAGCCCCCGAGCTTTATAGAAAAGCGAGCCGTTTCGGGGCCGAACGCGACAGCCTTTTACCTGCGATGCCGAACGGCGGTTTCGACCAGAGGCTCAATGTCTTTTTCCAATCTCGGCCTGTCCGATAAGGTCCTCGCCGCAGTTGCGGCCACCGGTTACACCACCCCCACTCCCATCCAGGAACAGGCAATCCCGCACGTCCTCGCCCGGCGCGACGTCCTCGGCATTGCCCAGACCGGCACCGGCAAGACCGCTGCCTTCGTTCTCCCGATGCTCACTCTGCTCGAGAAGGGCCGCGCCCGGGCACGGATGCCCCGCACCCTGATCCTCGAGCCGACCCGCGAGCTTGCCGCGCAGGTGAAGGAGCAGTTCGACAAATACGGCGCCGGTCAGAAATTGAACGTGGCGCTGCTGATCGGCGGTGTCTCGTTCGGCGACCAGGACTCCAAGCTGATGCGCGGCGTCGATGTCCTGATCGCAACGCCCGGCCGCCTGCTCGACCACACCGAACGCGGCGGATTGCTGCTCACCGGCGTCGAGCTGCTGGTGATCGACGAAGCCGACCGCATGCTCGACATGGGTTTCATTCCCGACATCGAACGCATCTGCAAGCTCGTCCCCTTTACGCGGCAAACCCTGTTCTTCACCGCCACGATGCCCCCGGAGATCAGCCGCATCACCGAGGCCTTCCTGCACAATCCGGCCCGGATCGAAGTTTCCAAACCCGCGACCACCGCCGTCACCGTCACGCAATTGCAGGTCCCGGCCGGTCGCGAAGCGCATGACAAGCGCGAGATCCTCCGCCGCCTGCTGCGCGACGCCAAGGATCTCAACAACGCGATTATCTTCTGCAATCGCAAGCGCGAAGTCGCCGTCCTTCACAAATCACTCCAGAAGCACGGCTTCAGTGTCGGCGCCCTGCACGGTGATATGGATCAATCCGCCCGCACCGCGGCCCTCGATCAATTCCGCAAGGGCGAGATTCCGCTGCTCGTCGCCTCCGACGTCGCCGCCCGCGGTCTCGACATTCCCGCGGTGAGCCACGTCTTCAATTTCGACGTCCCGCACCACCCGGACGATTACGTCCACCGCATTGGCCGTACCGGCCGCGCCGGACGCACCGGCACCGCGATCTCCATCGTCACCTCGCTCGATAGCAAATCGATGACTGCGATCGAGAAGCTGATCGGCCAGCCGATCCCGCGCGCCGAGGGCGACTACACCGTTCACAGCGAGGGCTCCGACGAGGACGCCGCGCCGCGCCGCTCGCGCAGCCGCGAAGGTTCGCGCGACGGCGCCCGTGGCGGCCGCAAGCCGCGACGTGAACGCGAGCCGCGTGACGGTGAGCGCGAGCCGCGTCACGGTGAACGCGAAGCGCGTCGCGAGCGGGAGCCCCGCGAAGAGCGCGCAGCGAAGCCGGAGCGTGAACCGCGCCACGGCCGCAATTCGGCTCCGCAGGCCGCTCCGTCGCACGTGCCGTCGATCGGGCGTGCCGAGCCACGGCGGCCGCAGCGCGAGGTGGACCACGAGCCCGCCGATCATTCGCACCTGCCCGCCTTCCTGCTGCGACCTGTGCGCGCACGCGCGTAAGGTCTGCTCCGATGCCGCCGCGCCAGCGGCGGTAGTCCAGCCAATCTCTGTTGCCGCCCGCGACCGGTGCACACGTCGATTTCCCGGCATTTGAAGCAAATGCGCGCAGTTTTCGCATCGCAATGCGGGCAAACGAAAAGCGTCCGAAAGTGCCGCTCAAGACGGACAAGAATCGGGCGCGCCGCATGGTCGTCGCAACCGGCTTCCCCGTAGTTCCACTATTTACCTTGCCTTCACTCTCGTCCCGTACCCTCGCCCCAATAGTTTAGTCATTGCTGCCGGGCTTAATCGGCATTGCGTGCATTGAGGGCGTGACAGTGGTCAAGCTGCTGGACGAACACGAACGTACGTTGGCCTTTGCCGAAGTCGCACTTGGCCAGATCCGCTCGCTTCGCCAGACCGCAGTCCCCCGCAACTACGAAATCTGGTACGTCTACGCGACCGGATACAACGCGCCGCTCAACAAGGTCATCAACGAGACGCTGGCCCGCAGCGGCAAGCTCTCTGAATCCGATCTCGAGCAGATCTACGAAACCTACCTTTCGCACATCAAGACCTCGGACCGCATCGACAAGGTCGGCGCGCGCGTCATCGGCGAGATCGACGCCGTCATGAAGCTGATCACCGACGCGCTCGGCGTGTCCGCGACCTATGACGCCAGCCTCGTCGGCGCCAGCGACAAGCTCGCGAGCGCGACCACCCGCGATCACATCAAGGCAATCGTCGATAGCCTGGCAAAATCGACGCGCGAGATGCGCGAGACCAATCAGGCATTGGAGAACCGGCTCGCGCTGTCGAAGTCGGAGATCAGCGACCTGCAACACAGCCTCGAGGCGATCCGCGCCGAGAGCCTGACCGATCCGCTCACCGGCCTCGGCAACCGGAAATATTTCGACCGCTCGATCGACATGGCGGTGCAGGCCGCGCTCGCCAGCGGCGAACCGCTGTCGCTCCTGATGTTCGACATCGACCACTTCAAGTCGTTCAACGACTCCTACGGCCATCTCACCGGCGACCAGGTGCTGCGGCTGGTGGCGCAGTCGCTGAAGCAGAACATCAAGGGCCAGGACATCACCGCCCGCTATGGCGGCGAGGAATTCGCCGTGGTGCTGCCCAACACGGCGCTGCGGCAGGCGCTGACGGTCGCCGACCACATCCGCCGCGCCGTGATGGCCAAGGAGCTGAAGAAGAAGTCGACCGGCGAGATCCTCGGCCGTGTCACGATCTCGGTCGGCGTCTCCATGCTGAAGCCGTCCGACGATACCGACTCGCTGATCGAGCGCGCCGACGCTTGCCTCTATGCCGCCAAGCGCGCCGGCCGCAACCGCGTGATCTGCGAGGCCGATCCGGAATACAGCACCGAGATCCAGACCCGCGTGGCGTGATCTCCCTCACTTCCTCCACCGTCATTGCGAGCGAAGCGAAGCAATCCACCGCAACCGCATATGCGGAATCATGGATTGCTTCGCTTCGCTCGCAATGACGTGGATGGATTGGCTGCCTCAGGATGAGGAGCGCTTCCTTGCCGATCGCTTCTTCTTCGCCGACGGCCCCTTCGCAACCGCCTTTCTCGCAGCTGCTTTCTTGCCAGTAGCCTTCCTTGCAGCAGCCTTCTTCTCAGGCACCTTCGACTTTCGCGCGGCCGCTCGTTTCCTCGGCCGCTTGCGCAACGCGGCACGCTGGGCGGCGCCGAGCGCCGACCGTGCCCAGACAGCGAGTTCTTCCGAATCATCGAACAGCCGTGCCGGCAGCTGCCAGTAGGAGTTCACCGTCACCGTCTTGGAACGCGTCTGATACTGGAACGGTCCGCAGCCTTCCGCCTCGAATTGCGGGATGGTCTCCTCATCGGCACGGAAATAAAGCCCAGCCCGCAGGGCCAGCGCGAAATTGGTGCCGTCAGCCGAGATACCGTAGCCGGAGAACATCCGGCGCAGCGTCACCGGGCCGAAGTCGGCGAACAGGTCGGTGAGGAATTCGCGGTCCATGTGATGTCCGCCCCACTATCGCTCCTCATGGTGAGGAGCGCGGAACGCGCGTCTCGAACCATGAGGCCCCAACTCCGACTCGCAGCCATCCTTCGCGACGCCGCGCGACGCGCGGCTCCTCAGGATGAGGAACGGCGCTTGTGGCTGGCGATCGACTAGACCGTGGCCGGCTTGAGCTGCACCGATTCGCCGCAACCGCACGCGGAGATCTGGTTCGGGTTGTTGAACACGAACTGGGCCTGCATCTTGTCGGCCACATAGTCCATCTCGGTTCCAAGCAGGAACAGCACGGCCTTCGGATCGACCAGGATCTTCACGCCCTTGTCCTCGACCACTTCGTCGGTCGGGCGGATCTCGTGGGCGTATTCGACGGTATAGGATTGGCCGGCGCAGCCGCCATTCTTGATGCCGACGCGCAGCCCGACGATCTCGGAATCGGCGCGCTTGGTCAGCTCGGTGATCCGCTCCGCCGCGGCATCGGTCAATTTCATGACCTGCGGGCGGGGCCGCTTCGGCTTGGCTGGGGTTGGTGAAGCTTGCGTCATGTCACTCATGTGGTCAGTCCCAGCGGCAAATCAATTGCCGTTCTTCTTGAGCCTAAGTCCAATCCCCTAACGCATCACCACATATTGAGGACGAGGCGCGCCTCGTCCGACATCCGGTCCGGCGTCCAGGCCGGATCCCAGACCAGATTGACGTTGACGACGCCGACACCGGGAACGCTGGCAACCGCGTTCTCCACCATCTGCGGCAATTCGCCCGCAGCCGGGCAGTTCGGCGTGGTCAACGTCATCATGATGTCGACCGAGCGATCATCCTTGAGATCGACCTTGTAGATCAGGCCGAGCTCGTAGATGTCGGCCGGGATTTCCGGATCGAACACCGTCTTCAGCGCCGCGACGATCTCGCCGCTCATGCGCTCGGTCTCCTCCGCCGGCAGTGCCGAGGTGGTTTCCATGGTGGCCGTCTTGACTTCGGCTGTATCGGTCATGCGAACAATTCCCGCGCCTTGATCAGCGCCTGCGCCAGATGGTCGACTTCTTCCCTAGTATTATACATCCCGAAGGATGCACGGCAGGTGGCCGTGACGTTGAACCGCTCTAAAAGCGGCATCACGCAATGCGTGCCGGCGCGCACCGCAATGCCCTGACGGTCGATCACGGTCGCGACATCGTGGGGATGCGCGCCCTTCATTTCGAACGAGATCACCGGTCCCTTGTTGCGGGCGGTTCCGATCACGCGCAGCGAGTTGATCTCGCGCAGGCGATCCTGCGCATAGGTCAGCAGTTCATGCTCATGCGCGGCGATGCGCTCCTTGCCGATCGAATTGACGTAGTCGATCGCAGCACCGAGCCCGATCGCCTCGACGATCGGCGGCGTTCCGGCCTCGAACTTGTGCGGCGGATCGCCATAGGTGACCCAGTCCTTGGCCACCTCACGGATCATCTCGCCGCCGCCGTTGAACGGCCGCATCGCCACCAGATGCTCATGCTTGGCATAGAGCGCGCCGATGCCGGTCGGTCCGTACACCTTGTGGCCGGTGAAGGCGTAAAAATCGCAATCGAGGTCCTGGACGTCGATCGGCAGGTGCACCGCGCCTTGCGCGCCGTCGACCAGCACCGGAATGCCGCGGGCGTGGGCCAGCCGGATCACGTCCTTGACCGGAACCAGCGTGCCGAGCGCGTTCGACATCTGGGTGATCGCGACGATCTTGGTGCGTGGGGTCAGGAGCTTCTCGAACTCCTCGATCAGGAAGTTGCCCTCGTCGTCGACCGGCGCCCACTTGATCACGGCACCATGGCGCTCCCGGAGGAAGTGCCACGGCACGATGTTGGAGTGGTGCTCCATGATCGAAAGGACGATCTCGTCGCCCTCCTTGATGTTCACCCCGCCCCAGGACGACGCCACCAGATTGATCGCCTCGGTGACGTTGCGGGTGAAGACGATCTCTTCACTGCGGCGGGCGTTGATGAACTTCGCGACCTTGCCGCGGGCGCCCTCATAGGCCTCGGTCGCGGCATTGGCCAGATAATGCAGGCCGCGATGCACGTTGGCGTATTCGCTCTTGTAGGCCTCGGTCATGCGGTCGAGCACCGCATTCGGCTTCTGCGCCGAGGCTGCGTTGTCGAGATAGACCAGCGGCTTGCCGTAGATCTGCATGGCGAGCGCCGGGAAATCCTGCCGCACCAGCGCGACGTCGTAACTACCGTTGGCGACCGCCTTGTGCATGCTTACGCCCTCGCCTGAAGCCAGCGCTGCGCGGTGGCAATTGCGACCTCGCGCAACGTGTCGCTGGCGATGGACTCGATCGCCTCGCCGACGAAGGCCTGGATCAGGAGCGCCTGCGCTTCCTTCTCGGGTAGCCCGCGGGCGCGCATGTAGAACAGCAGGCTCTCGTCGAGCGCGCCGGTGGTCGCACCGTGACCGCAGGTGACGTCGTCGGCGAAGATCTCGAGCTCCGGCTTGTTGTCGGCTTCCGCGTCGTCGGACAGCAGCAGCGCGCGGGTCATCATCTTGGCGTCGGTCTTCTGCGCGTCCGGACGGACGATGATGCGGCCCTGGAATACGGAATGGGCACGGTCGTCGACGACGGCACGGAAGATCTCGCGGCTCGCGCAGTGCGGCACCGCGTGGTCCATGAACAGCGTGGTGTCGGCGTGCTGCGTGCCGTTGATCAGATTGACGCCGTTGGTCTCGACCGTCGAGCCCTCGCCGGCGCAGGTGATCGTCAGCTGATAGCGGCTGACATGACCGCCTGAGGTCAGGCCGAACGTGTTGAAATGGGCGTGCGCGCCGAGCGACACCGTCGCCGAGGAAATATTGAAGGCATCGACGCTGTCTTCGACCAGGCGCACGTGATCGAGCCGTGCGTTGTCACCGATCGCAACAACCAGTCCGTCATGGGTCTGGTAGGCCTTGGCGCCGTCGGCGGCGAGATAGCTCTCCACCAGCGTCACGCTGGTATCGCGGCCGAGCCGGAGCAACGACCGCGTGAATGTCGAGGCCGGCGCGGTGCCGGATGCGACATGCACGATATGCAGCGGCTGGGTCAGCACCGCGCCGTTGGCGACGTCGATGACGACACCGTCGGTCGCCATCGCGCCGTTCAGCGCGATCATGGGGTTGGCGACATCAGACGCGAGAGCCTGCGTCGCGACGATCTCGTCGCCGGCTTCCAGCGCGAGGCGCAGCGGATTGATCGAGAGCCCTTTCTCCAGATCCTGCCAATCGGAAAGATCAAGCGCGAACGCGCCGTCGACCAGCACCAGGCGCCGGACGCCTTCGATCGCGCGGGCCTCTACGACGGCCCTGGCACGGCCCAGCGCGGCATCATCCGGGGACGCCGCGAGCGGCAGCACCTCGCGCATCAGCGCGCGCAGGTCGGTGTATTTCCAGTCCTCAATCCGGCGATGCGGCAGGCCTGATCGTTCATAAGCCTCGAAGGCCTGGCGCCGCTGATCGGCGATCTTGCCCTCACCCGGCAGACGGTCGCGCACCACGGCGAATGCATCGCCCAGCGCGCGCCCGGTCTCGGTCTTTGCAACAACGTTCATCACAAAACCCGCGTTTGTCAGGCAGCGTCTTCGAACTGCGTGTAACCGGACTCTTCCAGCTCCAGCGCCAGCTCCTTGCCGCCGCTCTTCACCACCCGGCCCTTCGACATCACGTGCACGAAGTCGGGCACGATGTAGTTGAGCAGCCGCTGATAGTGGGTGATCACGACCATCGCGCGCTCAGGCGAGCGCAGCGCATTGACGCCGTCGGCCGCGATCCGCAGCGCGTCGATGTCGAGGCCGGAATCCATTTCGTCGAGGATGCAGACGGCCGGCTCGAACAGCGCCATCTGCAGAATCTCGTTGCGCTTCTTTTCGCCGCCGGAAAAGCCGACATTGACGCCGCGCTTCAACATGTCCTGTGGAATGTTCAGCGACTTGGCGACCTCGCGGACCTTCTTGAGGAAGGCCGGCGAAGAGATCTCGTCCTCGCCGCGCGCCTTGCGCTGGGCGTTGAGCGCCGCATGCAGGAAATTCCAGGTGGTGACGCCGGGAATCTCGACCGGATACTGGAACGCCAGGAACACGCCCTTGGCGGCACGCTCGTTCGGCTCCATCTCCAGCAGGTCCTCGCCCCTGAACAGGATCTGCCCGCCCGTAACTTCATAGCCCGGCTTGCCGGCGATGACGTGGGAGAGGGTCGACTTGCCGGAGCCGTTCGGCCCCATGATCGCGTGCACCTCGCCCGGGTTCACCGTGAGCGACAGCCCGTGGAGGATCTCACGCTCCTCGACACGAACCTGCAGATCTTTCACTTCAAGCAGAGACATCTGATTTTTCCTGAGCATCACCCCGAGGCACGTCGGCCGCGCCGTTAGCGGGATGGATTAGCCAACCGAACCTTCAAGGCTGATCGAGATCAGCTTCTGCGCTTCCACCGCGAACTCCATCGGCAGTTGCTGCAGCACGTCCTTCACGAAACCGTTGACGACGAGGCCGACGGCTTCTTCCTGCGAGAGCCCGCGCTGGATGCAGTAGAACAGCACGTCCTCGGAAATCTTCGACGTCGTCGCTTCATGCTCGAACGTCGCCGAGGAGTTCTTGGCCTCGACATAGGGCACGGTGTGCGCGCCGCATTTGTCGCCGATCAGAAGCGAGTCGCAGGCGGTGTAGTTGCGCGCGCCGGTGGCCTTGCGATGGGCGCTGACGAGACCGCGATAGGTGTTCTGCGACTTGCCGGCGGCGATGCCCTTGGAGATGATCCGGCTCGACGTGTTCTTGCCGAGATGGATCATCTTGGTGCCGCTGTCGACCTGCTGGAAACCGTTCGAGATCGCGATCGAGTAGAACTCGCCGCTCGAATTGTCGCCGCGCAGGATGCAGCTCGGATATTTCCAGGTGATCGCCGATCCGGTCTCGACCTGGGTCCAGGAAATCTTGGAGTTCCTGCCGCGGCAATCGCCACGCTTGGTGACGAAATTGTAGATGCCGCCCTTGCCTTCCGAATTGCCCGGGTACCAGTTCTGCACCGTCGAATACTTGATCTCGGCGTCGTCGAGCGTGACGAGCTCGACCACGGCGGCGTGCAGCTGGTTCTCGTCGCGCTGCGGCGCGGTGCAGCCCTCGAGATAGGAGACGTAGGAGCCCTTGTCGGCGATGATCAGCGTGCGCTCGAACTGGCCTGTGTTGCGCTCATTGATGCGGAAATAGGTCGACAGCTCCATCGGGCAGCGCACGCCCGGCGGCACGTAGACGAACGAGCCGTCGGAGAACACAGCCGAATTCAATGTCGCGAAGTAATTGTCGGAGGTCGGCACCACGGTGCCGAGATATTTCTGCACCAGCTCGGGATGCTCGCGGATCGCCTCCGAGATCGGCATGAAGATCACGCCGGCCGCCTTCAGCTCCTTCTGGAAGGTGGTCGCGACCGAGACCGAGTCGAACACGGCATCGACCGCGATCTTGCGGTTCGGCGTCTGCTCACCGCCGGGCGGCGGCTCGACGCCCTCGAGGATCGCGACCTCGCGCAAGGGGATGCCGAGCTTCTCGTAGGTCTTGAGGATTTCCGGATCGATCTCGTCGATCGAGGACAGCGTCTTCTTCGGCTTCGGCGCCGCGTAGTAGTAGATGTCCTGGTAGTCGATCTTCGGATAGTCGACGCGCGCCCAGGTCGGCTCGGTCATGGTCAGCCAGCGGCGATACGCCTCCAGGCGCCATTCCAGCATCCAGGCCGGTTCATTCTTCTTTGCGGAGATGAAGCGGACGGTGTCTTCCGACAGCCCCTTCGGGGCCTTGTCGGACTCGATCAGCGTCTCAAACCCATATCGATACTGGTCGACGTCGATGCGCCGGACGCGCTCGACTGTCTCTTGTACAGCAGGCATTCAATCCTCCGCTCGCGGTTTCAAGGACCGCGGTGGATCTCAAGTTCCGAAAATCTCTTACGATGCTTTGACGAAATCCGCTTAGAACAGTTCAAGCTGTGTTTCGTCGTTCCCCCTTAACTAAGGTATCGGCGAGCTTTCGCCAAGCCTTGAGGGTCAAATCCACGTCTGTCTCCGTGGTAGACCAGCCAAGACTGAGCCGCACCGCTCCCTGGGACACCTCAGAACGGTATCCCATTGCCTCTAGCACGTGGGAAGGCTGGACCTTGCCCGACGAACAGGCGGAACCGGACGACACCGCGATTCCCCCAAGGTCGAACCCGATGACCGCCGTCTCGGCCTTCATTCCGGGCGCCGTGAACAGGACGGTATTGGGTAACCGCTTGACGTCATCGGAGAAGACCAGCACGTCCGGCGTCTGCCGCAGCCCGTGCTCGAGCCGGTCGCGCAGTCCCCTGACGCGGGCCGCATCAGGCTTCAGCGCCGCCATCGCGGCCTTGGCGGCCGCACCGAACCCGGCGATGCCGGCGATGTTCTCGGTCCCAGCCCGCCGCCCGAGCTCCTGCCCGCCGCCGCGCAGAAACGCCCCCAGGCCCTCGACGCCCTCGGCGAGCACCAGCGCGCCTGCGCCCTTCGGTCCGCCGATCTTGTGCGCCGACAGCGTCACCAGGTCGGCCTGCGTCGAGGCGAGATCGAACGGGATCTTGCCGAACGCCTGGATCGCGTCGACGAGCAGCAGCCCGCCAGCCGCATGGACGATTGCGGCGACATCAGCCACCGGCTGAATGGCACCGGTCTCGTTGTTCGCCAGCATCACCGAGACCAGAGCCGGCGGACCGTCGGCCAGCAGTGCGCGCAGATGGTCGAGATCGATCACACCGGCGCGCGTGACATGGATTGCGGCGGTCGCCTCCGTCGCAAACCGACCGCCCGCGAGCACGGACGCATGCTCGATCGCCGACACCAGGAGCCGCTGCACCGGCGCGCCCGCAGCCCTGTGCAATCCCGGCGTCAGTGCGAGCGCATTGGCTTCGGTCCCGCCGGAGAGAAACACCACGTCCTGCGGCCGGCCGCCGACCGCCTTCGCCACAGCATTGCGGGCTTCCTCAAGCAGCCGTCGCGCCCGCCGTCCCTCGCTGTGCACCGAGGACGGGTTGCCGATCAATTCCCACGCCGCAGCCATCGCCGCCTTCGCCTCCTGGCGAAGCGGCGTGGTGGCATTCCAGTCGAGATAGACGCGATCGGCCATGGAGCTATCCGCGGCAACCACCGTGGTTGCGGCCTTCACTGCGACATAACGACAGTTGACGACCGAGACCAGATCAGACGTCACCGGCACGGGAGATTTTTCACGCGCGGCAGGAGCCTCGCGCCGCTGCCAGACACGGCGTTCGCGGTCCCCCGAGCGCGATAGCATTATGACAGACCGAAACTTCAGGTAGCCTTCGAAGCAATCCGGCGTGTCGATCCGGATCGCCGCCGCCGCGTCGGCAACGCGCGCAACGCGACGCGGATTCGCGACCGCCAAGCGGCACAATTTCCTTGATTTTTGCCCCTTGCGTCATGCTAGAAGGCCTCCAGCGTGCCGCGCGGCGGTGCCTGCGCCGATTTCATCACGAGCTGCTCTGTTCGCGAACCGTCGCTGAAGATGGCTCCAACCGGTTGATTGATCGACGTCAATCAAGGGAACGCGGCAATCAAGGGAACACAATGCCTGAAGTCATTTTCACCGGCCCTGCTGGCCGCCTCGAGGGCCGCTACCACCCGGCCAAGCAGAAGAACGCGCCGATTGCGATGATCCTGCATCCGCATCCGCAGTTCCACGGCACGATGAACCACCAGATCGTCTATCAGTGCTACTACGCGTTCGCACATCGCGGCTTCTCGGTGCTGCGCTTCAACTTCCGTGGCGTTGGCCGAAGCCAGGGCTCGTTCGATCACGGCACCGGCGAATTGTCCGACGCCGCGAGCGCGCTCGACTGGGCGCAGGCGATCAATCCGGAGGCACGCGCCTGCTGGGTTGCGGGCTTCTCGTTCGGCGCATGGATCGGCATGCAGCTTCTGATGCGCCGGCCGGAGGTCGAGGGATTCATCTCGATCGCGCCGCCCGCCAATCTCTACGACTTCTCGTTCCTTGCGCCCTGCCCGTCGTCGGGCCTGATCGTGCACGGCGACAAGGATGCCGTGGTGCCGCCCAAGGACGTCAACACGCTCGTCGAGAAGCTGAAGACGCAGAAGGGCATCGTGATCGACCAGCAGGTCATCCCAGGCGCCAACCACTTCTTCGACGGCAAGCTCGAGCCGCTGATGGAGACGGTGACCGGCTATCTCGACATGCGTCTCGCCAACGTACGCTGACGACGGTGCTGCTATAGCCCGGATGGAGCGCAGCGAAATCCGGGACCACTCTCACCGCGGATAAGAGCCCCGGATTGCGCGGAGCCTGTCATCGGGCGCGCGTTCGCGCGACCCGTTGGCTCCATCCGGGCTTCGGATTCCACGTAGCCCGCATGAGCGAAGCGACATGCGGGGCGCGGCCGACAAGAACCCGGATATCGCTGCGCTCATCCGGGCTACGGATTCATTCCGGCGCCAGCTTCAGCGCCGCAATCCCGATCAGCACCAGTGCAATCCCTGCGACTTTCATCGGGTTGAGCGCCTCGTTGAACAGCAGCACGCCCATGGCCAGCGTGCCGACCGCGCCGATGCCGGTCCACACCGTGTAGGCGACGCCGACGCCGAGCACCTGCAGCGCGCGTCCGAGCAGGAACACGAACGCCGCGAGCAGCAGCAGCGAGACCAGCGTCCAGCCGAGCCGCGTATAGCCTTCGGCATATTTCATCGAAACCGCCCAGCCGACGTCCAGCAGGCCGGCGACGACGAGCGCGATCCAGGCAACCGAGTGCGACATGGCTTACGCGGCAAGCTTCAGCATATGCGCGCGGTGGCCGACCAGGAACGCGTGCAGCAGCGCCGGATAGTCCGGCGACACCGCGCTGCGTACGCTCGGCCGCTGTGCCAGCGCGCTGCGCCAGGCGCGAAGTTTTGGCGTGTGCGTGAAAACAGCGAGATCGGTCAGCTGGTCGAACAAATCGAAATAGCGGAAGATCGGCGCGAACACCGCATCCACCAGGCTGAAATTCTGCTCGGCGAAGAACGGACCGGCGCCGAGCGCCGCCTCGACGCGCGCGAATTTCGCCGCGACCGCCTGCCGCTTGCTCTCGAAGGCCGCGGCATCTGTCGCAGTCTCGAGCCCCCAGAGATCGCCGAGAATGGCCGAGCCGAACTCCATCCAGGCGCGATGCTCGGCGCGCGTCAGCGCGTTCTCCGGATGCAGCTTCGCCCCCGCCTGCGTCTCCTCGATGTACTCGCAGATCACATTGCTCTCGAACAGCGCGACCTCCTTGCCGTCGTCGCGCGTCACCACCAGCACCGGCACCTTGCCGAGCGGCGAGATCTTCAGGAACCAGTCCGGCTTGTTGGCGAGATCGATGTCGATCCGCTCGAACGGCACGCCCTTCTCACGCAGCGCGATCACCGCGCGTTGCACATAGGGGCAGAGCTTGTGGCTGATCAGTTTCAGGGCGACCATGACGAACCTCGCGTTCAATGCAACTGCATCGAATTAAATGCAACGGCATGGAACTGTCAAGGTAGATGCATTTGCATCTAAATCACGGTCGCGCGATAATGCCCCCGGTCATCGGGATCGGCACCCCCGTGGTGGCGGGATAGCTCAGCGGCAGGCCCTTCATGCCGCGCGCGGCAAGGAAGCCGAACGCCTGCGCCTCGATCGCATCCGCCGCCCAGCCGAGCGCCTCGGCCGGCTCGACGGTCGCCGGCGCCAGCCGCTCGCGCAGCATCCGCATCATCGTGAGGTTGGAGGCGCCACCGCCGCAGATGATCCAGCTTTTCGGCCGTTTCGGCAGCAGCGGCACGACGCGGGCGATGGCCGCGGCAGTGAAGGCGGTCAGCGTCGCGGCGCCATCGGCCGGCGCCACGGCGCCGAGCTTGAGGCTCGCGAAGTCGTTGCGGTCGAGCGATTTCGGCGGCGGCAGCGCAAAGAACGGCAGCTTCAACGCCTGTGCGATCCAGGCCTCGTCCGGTTTGCCCAGCGCGGCGAACTTTCCGGCGGTGTCGAACGGCTGATGCATCTGACGGAACATGAAGTCGTCGAGCAACGCATTGCCCGGCCCGGTGTCGCAGGCGATCAGCGTGTCCGTGCCGTCGATATAGGTGATGTTGGAGACGCCGCCGATATTGACGACGACGATCGGCCCCTCGCGGTTCAGCGATTGCACCAGCGCGCGGTGGTAGACCGGCACGAACGGCGCGCCCTGCCCGCCGGCCTCGACGTCGGCGGCGCGGAAATCGTGCATCACCGGAATGTGGATCACCTTGGCGAGCGCCAGGGCATCGCCGATCTGCACCGTCAACCTGCGCTCGGGGCGATGCAGCACGGTCTGGCCATGGAACCCGACGATGTCGATATCCTGGGCGGAGATCCGGTGCTGCGCCGTGAAGCTGGCGACCGCCTCGGCATGGGCCGTGGTGACGGCCTGCTCGGCCTGCCGCAAAATCCCCGGTCGGGCGTCGCGCTGCGACAGATGAACCGCCTCCGTCAGCGCCTGGCGCAGCAGGCTGCGCTCGCCTTCGGTATAAGGCCGATAGCCCGTGGGCCCGAAAGACTTGATCTGACGGCCATCGGTCTCGATCAATGCCACGTCGACCCCGTCGAGCGAGGTACCGCTCATCAGACCGAGTGCCGTTAACATCATGTTGGAAGCGCCCCAGCCGGGAACCCCCGGCTTGTCTCAAACAAGTACATCCTATAATGCCACTGCGCGTTCGCCTGCGGCAGCCTCAGCGCCAAGGTTCCGCAAATTGATGCAAAAACCGTAAAAACAGAATGAGCTGGCTGGCCGACAAATGACTGCATTTAAATCGGATTTCCTGAACACTTTACAGGAACGCGGCTTCGTCCACCAGTGCTCCGATTTCGAGGGCCTCGACGCGCTTGCCGCGAAGGGCCAGGCGACCGCCTATGTCGGCTATGACTGCACTGCGCCGTCGCTGCACATCGGCAACTTCCTCACCATGATGATGCTGTACTGGCTGCAGCAGAGCGGCAACAAGCCGATCACGCTGATGGGCGGCGGCACCACGATGGTCGGCGACCCCTCCGGCAAGGACGAGACGCGCGCAATGCGCACGGTTGCGGAGATCGAAGCCAACAAGGCCTCGATCCGCGGCGTGTTCGCCAAGGTGCTGCGCTATGGCAATGGGGCTTCCGACGCCATCATGCTCGACAATGCCGAGTGGCTGACCAAGTTGAACTGGATCGAGATGCTGCGCGACATCGGCCGGCACTTCTCGGTCAACCGCATGCTGACCATGGACTCGGTGCGGCTCCGGCTCGAGCGCGAGCAGGAGATGAGCTTCATCGAGTTCAACTACATGGTCTGCCAGGCCTACGACTTCGTCGAGCTGTCGCGCCGCGCCGGCTGCCGGCTGCAGATGGGCGGCTCCGACCAGTGGGGCAATATCGTCAACGGCGTCGATCTCGGCCGCCGCATGGGCACGCCGCAGTTGTTCGCGCTGACCACGCCGCTGCTCACCACCGCCTCGGGCGACAAGATGGGCAAGACCGCCAAGGGCGCGGTGTGGCTCAACGCCGACCAGTTCTCGCCCTACGATTTCTGGCAGTACTGGCGCAATGTCGAGGACGCCGACGTCGTCAAGTTCCTCAAGCTGTTCACCATCCTGCCGATGAGCGAGATCAGCAAGCTTGCAGCGCTGGCCGGCGGCGAGATCAACGAGGCCAAGAAGGTGCTGGCGACGGAAGCTACCGCCCTGCTCCATGGCCGCGATGCAGCGAACGAAGCCGCCGAGACCGCGCGCCGCACCTTCGAGGAAGGTGCGCTGGCCGAAACTTTGCCGACGGTGGAAATTCCGCGCGGCGAATTTGAAGCCGGCGTCGGCGTGCTCGTCGCCTTCGTCAAGGCCGAGCTCGTCGCTTCCAACGGCGAAGCGCGCCGGCAGATCAAGGGCGGTGGCCTGCGCGTCAACGATGCTGCCGTGACCGACGAGAAGATGTTGCTGACTTCGGCCAATCTCACGCCGGAAGGCGTGGTGAAACTGTCGCTCGGCAAGAAGCGCCACGTCCTGCTGAAGCCTGCATAGGCGCATTCGCATTTGTCGGTTGCAGGGAGTGCGGAAAGCGCGCTCCCTGCCTGAGCGCGATCAGCAAAAGTGGACTTCCGGTTTTGCGTCCGATCGCGCTCGAAAAGAATGCGATGGACCAGCAGACCACGCCTCCGAACGACACGCTTGCAACGCCGGCGAAGCAGTCCCGCGTCGCGCTGAACGTGCTCGCGCTCTGCTTCGTGCTGTCGGTGCTTGGGCGCGGCCTTAGCGACAGCTTCACCGTTTTCCTGAAACCGATCTCGGAAAATTTCGGCTGGGACCGCGCCTCTGTGGTGTCGGTCTACTCGCTGACCTGGCTCGCCAGCGGCCTGACCGCGCCGCTGGTCGGACGCCTGTTCGACCGCTCGGGTCCGCGCGTGGTCTATGCGCTGGGCCTGTCGCTGCTCGGTTGCGCATTCCTCGTTGCTTCACGCGCGCAAGAGCTCTGGCAATTCCAGCTCAGCGTCGGACTCTGCGTCGGTTTCGGCACCGCGCTGATCGGCAATGTGTCGAATTCGATCCTGCTCGGCCGCTGGTTCGGACCACGCCTGCCGACCGCGATGGCCGTGATGTATTCGGCGACCGGCGCGGGCCTGTTGCTGCTGTTGCCGCTGTCGCAGGTCTTGATCGACCGGATCGGCTGGCGCGAGGCCTATCAGGTGTTCGGCATCGGCGCGCTCTGCCTGCTTGTTCCGCTGGTCTTTCTGCCGTGGCCGCTGCTCGCCGGCGGATCGCCGCATATCGTCAGGAAGACGGAAAGCAGTCTGGCCGACGAAGGCTGGACGCTGCTCAGCGCGATGCGCCACCACGCCTTCTGGGCGCTGTTCTCCACCTTCTTCTTCACCGCGATCGCGATGTATGCGCTGACCGCGCAGATCGTCGCCTATCTGATCGATGTCGGCTTCCCGCCGCTACAGGCGGCAACCGCCTGGGGCTTCTCCGGCGTCGCGCTGTTCGTCGGCATGCTCGGCGTGTCCACCCTCGACGGCATCATCGGCCGCCGGCCCTCGGTCTTGTTCAGCTACGGCGTCTCGATCCTCGGCATCATTCTGCTCTGGCTGCTGCAGTGGTATCCGAACTACTGGCTGCTGACCGGCTTCATCATCTGCTTCGGCAGCATGATCGGTTCGCGCGGCCCGCTGATCACCGCGACCGCGCTGAAGATCTTCCGCGGCGAGCGCGTCGGCACGATCTACGGCACGATCATGATCGGCAGCGGCCTCGGCTCCGGCCTTGGCTCATGGGGCGGCGGCCTGATCCACGACTGGACCCACAGCTACAATCCGCTGATCGTCTTCGCGCTGGTCAATGTGGTGCTCGGCCTGATTCCGTTCCTGGTGGTGCCGGCGCTGCGGCGGTAAGTGCGTGACCTGCACGTCCGCTTACCCCGCGAAGGCGACGTGGAATCCGACATGAACGCATACCGGCCTCGGGCCAACGCCTTAGGCCAGCTCCTTGGGCCAACAGGCGGCATCCGCGAAATGAAACAGGCCGCCAACTGCGGCGGCCCAAGTCGATGGCTCCAATTCCTTGATTGCGAGAACCGGCTCGAGCGGTCTTGTAAGCCACGGAAGTCGATCCTCTAGTCCGGTACCGCTAGTCGCAGCGACGGACCCTCCGGACCGATCCGTCGTCACGCTCGATCGTGACGGTGCGGCATCCGCGATATCCGCGATCATATCCGTAGGCGCGATAAGCGGGTCGATCGTAGTCTCGGTAGTAACGGGGCTCCGGGCCCACTCTTACGCCGCCGAGCGGAGTATCAACGGCAACCTGAGCTGACGCGGGTGCAATGGAGATCGGCGTGGCCATCGCGAAGCCGGCTACCGCCAGTACACCAGCCAGTAACAGCGTTCTCATGAGAGTTCCTCCTGAGTTATTGAATTGCTCACCAACATCCCAGATAGGGCAAGGTTCCTGCGCGAACTTCATCCGGACGGCGGGCCGCTCAGACTTGGTGGCAGCCTCGGATGAATGCGGACAGAAACCCGCCACCGCGCGCATTCCTGAACCAGGCAAATGCAACCGAGAAGTCGGTCGAGGGTCGAGAGCGGACTCGGCGCGGAGCAAACAACCCCGGGGGGCCGGCAAGACAGACATTGTCGCATGTATCGGCTCGATCTAGGCTTCCGCCGCCGAGGGGCCTCCATGGATATCAAGCGGGCATTACCCCACCCACAACTTCGCGGCGTCTTACGCGCGTTCGAGGAGAGGCGCGTGGAGTTGGGTAGCGCGGTCCTGGCCTGGCCCGTCGCCGCACGGCCGCATCAAATCCTGATTGTCCACCTGGCTGATCCATATCGTGTCCGCATCGACGGTGGCCAGGCGAACGCTACGCCCGATACGAGCATTGTCGGTCCGCAAACCTATCGCAGAGCCCACGTGTGTCTGTCGGGTTCGATCCACGTTTTCAGCATACTGTTTCAACCGGCCGGCCTGAACCGATTGGCTGGAATCGACATGGCGTCGTTGGTCAACCAGGACCCGGCAGCCTCCGATGTCCTCGGCCAATCAGCCACGGCCGTTGGCGACGCCGTGCGCCTTGCGCCGGACTTCAATCTGCGCGTCGCCGCCGTCGAACGCTGGGTTGAGACGATGCTTGAGAAGCGCGGTCCCGACTGCGCGATTGGCGTCGCGTCACGCCGGATGATCGCCGTACGGGACCGTTCGCGGATCGGGGACCTCGTTGCAAATTCCGGCCTCAGCCCCAGTCAGTTCCAGCGGCGCTTTGCGACGCAGGTTGGAATGACGCCCAAACTGTTTGCCCGAACGATCCGGTTCGACCGGGCGTTGGTCGCCCGCCGCGATGCCCCGCACCGGACCTGGACAGACATTGCTCACGAACTCGGCTACTTCGATCAGGCCCATTTCATCCGCGAATGCCGCGTTTTCGCCGGCCTGCCGCCTACCGGCCTCGTCGGCGACTGGGACAACATCTTTTTCCCCGGCGGATGACCGAAATTTACAAGCGTTCACGCGGGCTCCACGGCAACCTCTGCCCTCACCGGAGACCAGGATGACGGCGAGCATGACGCGACGCAAATTCGTGCCGTTGCTGCCAGTATCGCGGTCGGCGGTCCGAGAGAACCGGAGCGATGGGCATGTCGACAAACCTGGAGCACTTCAAGGCCATCATCGAACGTGGCTTTTCTCAGGGCGATCTGACGGTCGCGGACGAAGTTTGCGCCGAGAAGCTGATCGAACATGAGTATCTATCGAAAACCGACCTTCCCGGCCCGCAAATCCTGAAGACGCAGATCGAAGATGCGAGAGGCAGCATCAAGAACCTGCGGCTCGCGATAGAGGCGATCGTGGAAGCTGGCGATACGGTATGGGCGCGCAGCAAGGCAACAGGCGTCGATCCGCGATCAGGAAAACCAGTCACCATCGACGTTATCGACATCTGTCGATTTGCCGACGGCAAACTGATCGAACACTGGGGCGTGCCCGACCGCTTTGCGCTTCTTCATCAGATCGGAGCGCTGCCGCTCACGCCGCAAAGGCTGCCCTAGCGGGAGGCTGAGGCTGCGATGAGAATGACGCGGTGAAAGTTCGGCATCATCACGGCCGCAGGCGCTAAAGCCGGCGCAATGGACACGCCGATAAATCCGGAGCCCTCCAGGAAGGACAGCAGGACAGCATGGCATCACCGCGAATACTCGGTCCACATGATGGCCATCTCGCCGTTCTCGGCGGCAGGAGCGCCCGGTTCATGGTCGAAGGGGACGACGCCGGCAGGTGCTTTGCGCTCGTCGAGCATCCAATGCAGCCGCACGCTTTGGCAGCCCCCATGCACCGGCATCATCGCGAGGATGAGTACAGTTTCGTCCTCGAAGGCAGGATCGGCGCGCTGCTCGGCGAGTCCGTCGTGATCGGCAATCCGGGAGACCTGATTTTCAAGCCGCGCGAGCAGTGGCACACCTTTTGGAACGCCGGGGACACCCCTGCCCGCGTACTGGAAATCATATCGCCCGCCGGATTTGAGGCCTATTTCCGTGAGCTCGGAGCGGAGTTGATCAATGGTCCGCCCGATCCGCAGCGGCTGGCGGCGCTCTGCGCGCGCTACGCGCTCGACATGGATATGAGCAGCGTGCCCGGACTGATCCAGCGCTTCGGGGTTCGCTTTCCGGGAGCGCCACCGTCCACGCCACGCTGATTTTGCAATTGACGCCCTAATTGTTCGTCGTCGGCAGATCGTTCGGGCCGTACTGCTTGAACTCGAAGATCTTACGCGTCAGGCCGGGGGCCAGCGCGGAGATCGGATTGACGCGCAGCACCGGCGCGCTCGGCGTTCCCACCACTTCGTAGGTCACGCCGATCAGGCCCTCATTGCTGCCGGCGCCGAGGAAAATCCCGAAGAACGGGATCTGGCCGAACATGTTGTTCAACCCGTACATCGGAATGAAGGTGCCGTTCATCCGCACCTGGTTGCCGATATAGTCGATGCTGCCTTCGATGGTCGCGCCGATGGTCGGTCCCTTGACCACACCATTGCGGATCGAAAGCTGGCCGCTCTGGCGGGTGAATTCGGCGCGCAGCGCGTCGAACCCGATGCCGTTCTGGGTGCTGACCGGCCCGCCGGCAACGGCGCGATCGAGCTGGGTTTCGCCCTTCACCGAGAAGCCGGTGATATTGATGAGCCCTTCCCTTGGGCTCGGCTCGGGGATCGGCGGCTCCATCGCGAGCGTAAGCTGGCCGCCCACCACCTTCGAATAGGTGTCGATGAAGCGCAGGAACGCACCGGCGTCACTGGTCTGCAGATAGATCACCTCGCGGCCCTGCTGGCGTCCGCGCATATCGACCGTGACGGGGGTGTCGCGTCCGACCTTGCCGCTCAGCGTGAACGCCTTGAAGAACCCGTTGCGGCGCGAGACCTTGGCGTCGACGCTACGCAGCGCTTCGCCGTTGAATCCTGCGACCGCACCGAGTTTCAGATCGACATCGAAATCGGTGGTCCTGGTCTTGCTCTTGGGATCGCTATCGCGGCCGGAGATCGCCGACTTCAGGAAGCCGCGGCCGTCGAACACGTCGCCGCGCAGCGTCACCTTGATCACGCCGTCGGGACCGCGATCGGCCCGCAGCGATGTCTTGTCGCCTTCCGACGGCGCGTAGGTCGGGAAGTACGCATTCATGAGGTCGCCGTTCTGGTCGACCTCGAGCGCGCCCTTGATCGACACGCCGGCGCCGTCGATCGAGATGTCCTCGAACCTGGTCGATTGACCCTTCGGCACCACGTTGAAGGTCGCCTTGCCGGCCCTGCCCTGCGCCTTGACCCAGCCCGGAAGAATGTTGTCGAGCTTGAGCTGGGTCAGGTCGGCTTCGACGCCCATCTTGGTGGTGGGGTTGTCGCCGCTGCCTATCTTGCCGCTCAGCTTGATCGGGATCGCGCCCGAGACCGCGGGACCGAGATCGAGCCCGAGGCGCGCGCGGCTCGCATCGTCCAGCGTCGCCTGCAGCTTGACGTCGGCATCGCCCTCAGCCGGCTTGCGGTAGTCGAGCGAGGCCGCCTGCCCGTTGATCTTGACGTCGCCCTTGACCTGGAAGCCGGCATTGCTGGCGATCACCTTCAGCGCGTTGGCTTCGAGCTTCTGGTTCATCACCAGCTTGTCGACGGCAACGCCGGAGATGTCGGCGGTGACCGAGTAGAGCGTATCGGCCTTGGTCAGCTCGCCCTTCACGGGCATGCCGAGATTGATCGTCGCGGTGACGTTGCCCTTGCTGGCGTTGGGATCGATCGGCGGACCGGAGAGATCGCTGAGCCGGTCGGACGCGAGGATTTCGGCGGCGGCCGGTACCGGACAGTCGACCCGGAACTTGACCTTCGACGGCGACGGCTTCGGCGCCATGTCCGGCACCTCGAAGGTGAAGTCCGACAGCGTGATCTTGCGGCCTGCCGGCGTGTCGGCAATGCCCTGGTTGATGGTCACGGTCGCGGTGCGGCCGGTCACCCTGGCCTTCAGATCCGCGTCATGCACCGCGGGCATCTGATCCACCGGGCGCACCGTGACACCCGAGGCGACAATGTTGACCGAGAGGCCGTCATCCGGGATCGGCGGTCCCTTGCGCGACAGGTTGTGCACCGGCGAATTGACGCCGACATCGATACGCTGGAGCGTGCCGCGGTCGATCCGCTCGAGCACCCATTCGCGCACCTCGGGCACGATGATGATCGGCCATATCCGTTTCAGGGCCGAGGCCGACATCGGCGTGCCGGCGAATCCGAGCTGCAGCCGCGGCTCGCCGGAATAGTCGATGCTGCCGGTTCCGGCGACGCCGATCTCGCCATTGGAGATGTCGGCCTGGGTCAGCAGCACGCGTTTCTTGTCAGTGTCAAACCGGAAGCCGATGTTGATGCGATTGAAGATCAACGGTGGTTCGTTCTTGTCGGCGCCGGCCAGCACGATGGTGCCGCCCGACAGGCCGGCCTGCCAGTCGGTGATGTTGTCGTTCGGCGGCTCGAGATGGCCGAGCAGCGTGATGCGGTTGGCGCCCGAGATGATCTTGATCGGCGCCAGCAGCACGCGCCGCCCCGAATCCCATTCCACGCTCATCTCGGCCGAATCGATCGGCATCGGGTAGTCGGGCGTGTCGGTGTCGATGATGTTGCCGGCGCCGACATTGATCTTGCCGCGGAAGTAGGTCGGCAAGCCGTCGCGGCCGAGCTCGCCCTTCATCTCGCCCGACAGCGGCAGGTCGGCAGTGTAGGTCAGATCCTTGGTTCGGAGCGCGAGCAGGATGTTCCTGGTGGAAACCTTGTCGGCCTTGATGTCGACCGAGCGCACGCCGTTCTGCTGCGGTCCGACCAGCACGCGCACCGACCAGGGTTTTGCGCCCTCCTCGCCGAAGCTAAGTGCAACGCCGCCGCCGCTCGGGCGCCGCAGGCTGAGGCTGATGTTCTCAAAGCTCCATTTGTTGCCACGCTGCTGATCGTCGACGACGAGATTGCCGTTCTTCAGGCCGATCTCGTTGAGGTTCTGCCCGTCGAGGCCGGTCATGCTGAGGCTGTCGAGCCAGTCGAGACCGGCGAGCAGCCCGCTCTGGGCCGAATCGGGTGGCGCCGAGGGCTCGGCGGCAACCGGCGGCGAGGCAACCGGCGGCGGCGGTGCTGCGGGTGTCGGCCGCGGGAATGTCGGCGGCATCCCAGCCTCCCGCTTGGAGGCAACGCCGGTGGCCAGCGGCTTTGCGGTGTCGCCGGCGGACACGGTGACATTGCCGTCGGGCGTGATGCGCACCGACAGTTCCGCATCGACCAGATTGAGGCTCTCCGCCCGCAACTGACCCATCAGGAGCGCGGTGCCCGACAGGCGCACTTCGGCCTTGGGCGCGCTCGCAACCACCGCATGGTCGCGGTCGCGGACGATGATGTCGCGGATGCGCACCGCGATCCTGACGCGGCCGGCTCGCTCGATCTGCGTTCCACCGACCTCGACCGTGTTGCCGTGGCCGATATTCTCCTCGATCGCCGCGGCAAGCCACGGCGTCGCCATGTCGAGATTGATCGGGCCGGCGCCGAGCCGCCACCACAGCGCGCCGAAGCAGGTCGCGAACATCGCGACCAGCACCACGAGGACCAGTCCGATGCGACGAATCCAGCGCCCGCCGTGCAGCCAGCGCTGCATGCCGGAGCAGAAATCGGTGAAGCGATGCAGGTTGGTGTTGGAACGCGCCAGCAATTGCCGCGCACGGTTGCCCGCCGCCTCATCCTGCTCGTCCCACGCAGCATCGTCTTCCCATTGCGAGAAGTCAGCCCCGGCGCGCGGATTTGGACCCTGCGGCGACGTGTTCCTTGCCATTGCCTCTCGGTGCTGACGGCGAAGCTGATTGCCGCCATCGGGGCGCCCGTCGATGCGTATCGAGCGCTCCTGTGCCGGCATCGCCGCCTATCCTCGCCTAATCATGTTACTCGCCGATGGCCCCCAGAACGGACCAAACCAACCAATCAAAAGCCAATTCAGCAAGCGGACGGGTCACGCGTCGAATTCCTTGTCACCATACTCCGTGGCCATCAAACTTGCCCAGCGGCCGGAGCGAATCCGGCCGCCGCCAATAAGACCCGCAATACCCCAATGGTTGAGCTTCGGAAAGCGACGAAAGGAAGGCGTATGTCCAAGAAAACGCGCAAGAAATCCTCCAACACAACCGGAAAGCGGGTCGCAACAAAGGTTGCGCGCGCCGCAAGCGCAAGCACTGGGAAGTCCGCGACGAAAACCCGCACAGCGGTTGCGACGAAGGCAGCGGCCAAGAAAACAACTAAGAAAACAACTAAGAAAACAACTAAGAAAACGACCAAGGCAACGAAAGCAAAGACCGCAGCGGGTGTTCGAAGCAAAGCCTCGCACAAGGCGGCATCGAAACCGTTAAAGCGAGAGCCGGCCGCGACCGTGACCAACTCGTCCGCCGTCACACTTGCCGAGGGCGCCACGGCGCCGGGCTTCAACCTGCCGCGCGACGGCGGGGGCAGCGTTTCGCTGAAGGATTTTGCCAGCAAGAAGCTGGTGCTGTTCTTCTACCCCCGCGCCGACACCCCCGGCTGCACCAGGGAGGCGATCGATTTCACCCGGCTCAAAAGCGAGTTCGTAGCCAGCGGGACCGAAGTGGTCGGCATTTCCGCCGACACGGTTAAGGCGCAGGAGTCATTTCGAAACAAACACCGGCTGTCGGTGCCGCTGGTCTCCGATCCGGCCCACCAGATGCTGGAAGCGTATGGCGCCTGGGGCGAAAAATCCATGTATGGCAGGACCTTCATGGGAATTATTCGCACCACGGTTCTGGTCGATTCCAGTGGAAGAGTCGCCCGCGTCTGGCGTCATGTGAAGGTCGACGGCCACGCCGAAGCGGTATTGGAGGCTGCCCGAGCGCTCTGACGGGAAGAGTTCCGTTTCCTGAAAATTAACCATGACGGGCTCAAATCGGCCCCGCAAATTCGCCGTACGGAGCTTGGTCCGACCGGCCGCGGGAGTACCGATGTCGAGCCGGTCCGGTCACCACAAGCACCATCATCATCCGCAGGACCATGGCCGGACGCCGGGGCGCCGTCCGGCAGCCCATCACGCCGCACCCGCTGCGGCGGCAGCGGTGGCCGCCTCCGGCGAGGGCTATACCCTGGTCCATGCCGGCAAGCAGGTCCGGTTCGGGCCGGTGGTGTTCTGGATCATCGTCGGCACCGTGGTGCTGCTCGGCATGTGGTCGGCGGCGACCGCGACCTATTTCGCATTCCGCGACGACGTGCTGACCCGGCTGATCGCGCGCCAAGCCGAGATGCAATACGCCTATGAGGACCGCATCTCGGAGCTTCGCGCCAAGGTCGACCGCACCACCAGCCGCCAGTTGCTCGACCAGGAGCAGTTCGACCACAAGCTCGACCAGATCATGAAGCGGCAGTCGACGCTGGAATCGCGCGCCACCGCGCTGGGCGCGATGCCTGACGTCACCAGCACCGGATCGATCAAGCCGCAGGGCCGCGCCGAGGCGGCGCCATCCTCCGGCACGTTAAAACCCTCGCCGATCAGCGACACCGTGATCTTCGTGGCGCCGCCGGATCGCGAGGCGCGGCTGGAATCGCGCGCGCCGCTGATCGCCAAGACGCAGCCGAACCAGTTCGCCAAAGCTCAGGGCGTCGACAACGTGCTGGTCCGCCTGCAGACCTCGCTTGACCAGGTCGAGCGGCGCCAGGTTGCCGCGCTCGCCTCGGTCGAGGACAGCATCGATTCCAAGGTGCGCCGGATGCGCGGCGTGATCTCCGATCTCGGCCTCAACATGGCGCAGCTCGAGGCGGCGACGCCGCGCTCCGGCATGGGCGGGCCCTTTGTCCCAGTGAAACTCTCTGCCGACGCCGGCGCGTTCGAACGCCAGCTCTATCGCATCAACATCAACCGCGCGCAGATGCAGCGGCTGAACCAGACGCTGGCGCTGGTGCCTTACCGCAAGCCCGTGGTCGGTGAAGTCGAATTCACCAGCGGCTTCGGCGTCCGCACCGATCCCTTCCTCGGCCGGCCGGCGATGCACACCGGCCTCGACTTCCGGGCCGCGCAAGGCGATCCGGTGCGTGTCACCGCCAACGGCAAGGTGGTGTCGGCGGGCTGGGCCGGCGGCTATGGCCGCATGGTCGAGGTCGATCACGGCAACGGCCTGTCGACGCGTTACGGTCATCTCTCCGAGATCGGCGTCAAGGTCGGTGAATACGTCAAGATTGGCCAGGTGATCGGCGCCGTCGGCTCGACCGGCCGCTCCACCGGTCCGCATCTGCATTACGAGACCCGCATCGACGGCGAAGCGGTCGATCCGCAGAAATTCCTCCGCGCCGGCGTCCGGCTCAGCGCGGGCTAGCTCAATCGCACAACGATCGATCTGAACATCGGCGCAAGCGGTCTCGCTCGCGCCGATCGCGTTTGTGGCTTCAGCGGCGTCCGCCGCCGCCCATGCCGCCAGGCGGCCCGCCGCCACCGAATCCACCGCCGGGACCGAACGGACCACCACCGCCACCGGGACCGAACGGCCCGCCGGGCGGGCCGAAGCCACCGGGACCGGGGCCGGTCGGTCCACCACTCAGCGGATCTGGCGCAGCCCCGCCGCCTGGCGGGCTGCCGCCCGGCATGCCGGACGGCGCCCCACCGGGGCCGCCACCCGGACCGCCGCCACCAGGCGCGCCGCGGCCGCCAGGTCCGCCAGGTCCCGATCCATGACCCGGCCCGGATCCGCCGCCGGGGCCACGGCCCGGCGTGCCCGGGCTCTTCACCGACGAGCCCGGGAACTTGCCGACCGATTGCACCGATTCGACGCGCAGCTCGCGCGAGCCCGACAGCTGCGCGTTGACGACGACGCGCGTGTCGGCCGCCGGCGAGAACCGCGAATGGTCGCGCGCGATAAAGCCGGAGCCGAGCTGCAGGTCATTGCCGACCCGCCGTACATAGGCCTCGATCAACAGCCGGTTCGCGCCGGCGAGATCGGAGAAATCGTCGGCGCGGCTGCGCGACACCTGCATCACGCCCTGCGCGACGTGCCCCTCGGCCTGCACGCGCTGACCGATCAGCGCCGCATCGACGCCGGCCAGCTTGAGCTCGCCGATCCGCAAGGCGCCGGCACGGTCGCGCTCGAGCGGCCCCGCGACGCGCGCGGCGGCGTCATGGCGCTCCTGCACCAGACTTGCGACGACGACGCCGTCGGTGCGGCGCAGCCCGAACACGGCGACATGCGCGCCCACCTTCAGCCAGCTCTCGCGTCCGATCCAGGCGACCGTCTGGCCGAGCACTGTCAGCCCGCCCGGCTTCATTTGCTCGACCGGCCCGGTCACCTCGCTGGTCACATCGATGCGTTTGGTCGACAGCGTGCCGCCGGCATCGCGCTGCGCCACCACGCGCGCGAGCTGTCCGATCCGCAGCGCCTTGGCGCTAGCCGCCTCGCCGTCGATTCTGACCGGCACGTCGGGTGCATAGGCGACGCGCTCGCCATTGACATAGATCGAGCCGAACCGCTGGATCACGCCGACGATGCCGGTGCCACCGATGCCCTGATCGGAACCGGTGATGCCGGTGCCGCCGATGCCCTGATCGTTGCCGCGCTTCTTGACCTGCGCGCCCGCGAGCGACGTTCCGGCAAGCCAGAAGCCGACAAGCAGCGCGCGGCGCGAGATAACCGGCGGACTGTTCACGACGCACCGCCTTCGTCGGCATCGTCATCGACCGGGCCGTCCGGACCCTCGCGATAGATGTAGATGCCGAAATTCCAGCGATAGTCGCCGCCCTTGTCTTTTGCCAGCGCGCGATTGGCCTCGCGGTTGGCGACCTTGAGCGCCTCCATCGCGAGCTCGCGCGAACGGCCCTCGAGCCGTTTTGCCAGCTTCGCCGACAGGCCGTCGTAATGCACCGCGCGCTCGAGGAAGCGCGGCGCGGCCGAGGATACGTTGAGCTCGGCGGCCGCGACATGGTCGTGCAGGTTGCGGCCGAGATAGTGCCATTTGCGGTCGTCGTCGCCATGCGGCACGAAGGCCTCCTCGACCAGCATGATCTCGTCGTCGTCATTGATGGTGACGAGCTTGCGGTCGAGCCATTCGTCCAGCACCGCGCGCGGCCGCACATCCTTGGTGATCGATTCGACCAGCGTCTCGAACGACGGCGCGCCGCCTTCGGCGGTGCGCGGCAGCGGCAGCGGATCGCCCTTGGCATCGGTGAACTCGGGCGCAGCCAGCCAGCGCGCGATGATCGCGCTGGTGCGCGACAGCGTTGCCGGCACCGCATTGACCGGCGCGCCGGCGCCGCGCAGCCGCGCCACCTCCTTGCGGTGAATCCCGGTCAGCAGGCTGACGCGGCTGTCGGTCTGCTCCTTGCCCTCGAGCGCGAAGTGGTGCTCGGCGACGTTGACATAGAGCTCGCGCAGCAGCTGGGTCAGCGCCGGAAACGTCATGCCGCCGCGGATGCAGAGCCGCACCAGCGGGCGCAGCATCCGCGCCAGCGGCGCATGCAGCTTCGCTGCGGCGATCGGCGCGGACGATCCCACCTTCGACTTCGGGGCCTTGGCATTCATGCCCTAACTTTTAGCCGCCCGCGCCGTGGGACACAATCCCACCTCACTTGACGTGTGATATTTTCCCACTTATGGGAAACAAAATCACCTCCGGACACAGTCCGCGCGCTCGCTAGCGGGTGTCACGGCGCCCGGCACTGCCGCCATCGCCACGGACCGTTCCATGACGTCTGCCCGATTCGACCTTGCGATCGCGGAAGCCTGCCGGATCGCCCAGGTTCCCTTTGACGAGTTCGTGTCGACGGTGATGGCGGGCGGCTATCCCTGCCTGCCGGGCGTTGCGCCCGGATCGCCACGCCGCTTCAACGAAACCGACCTGCTCGCGCTCTACATCTACGGCCGCCTGCTCGCCTTCGGCTTCGGCGGTCTGCGCGCCGGCGAATATGCCTGCCGCGCGCATGCCGGCCTCCGCGCCGAACCTCGCGCGCAATCGATCTCGATTGCGCTGACGTCCGACGGCGGCAAGCGCGTAGTGATCGAGCAGGATCTGCAGCGCCCGGCAGCGGCGATGCTGCCCGAGCGGATTCATTTCGACATCGCAGCGATCAGGCGCCAGCTCCAGCGACCGGCCGAACGCAGCGCCGCCGAGCCGGCCTGACGCTCCGCTAGAGCAAGATGAGATTCGGTCGAATGGCGAGCGCAATGGTGCTGCGCTCCCTCTCCCCGTTCTTACGGGGAGAGGGTTGGGGTGAGGGGCTGTCTCTGCATCTGCGGTGATAGCTGAGTTCGCGGAGACTCACCCGGAACGCATCTGACGATGCGTTCCGACCTCTCCCCGCGCGCGGGGCGAGGTGAAGCGGAGGCCGTCGCTCGATCCACAAGTAGGCTGATGGCGCTTTAGAACCTCCCGCATTTGCTCGCCCGCCCCACGCCATCGCGGCGCGATCGCACCGTCATGCGTTCCGATCCTTCCTCCCAGAAAAGTTGTCCACCGCCATACGTGGGACATAATCCCACATTTTAGTCCGACGCCATTGACGTGTGAAATTTTCCCACGTATCCAGAATCCGTTCAGCAGGGAATCCGACGCAATGTCTCTTCGTTCGGCCCGCGAATCCGGTTCGTTTCACGAATCCGATTCGTTTCACGAATCCGGTCGGTTCGCCGCCACCACATTCCGCTTCACGCCGCAGGTCCCCCGCGGCCCGATCGAGCCGGTGTTTCCGGCGCTGCTGCGCTCGCTGGTGTTCGCCGCCGCGCTGGCGCTGCCGTTCATCGTCGCCCTGTTCGTCGCATGATCCGGTTCGAGCCGCCCATGATTGTCGTCAACGAGCCGGCCCGGCGTCCGTCGGTGCTCCACATCTTCAAGGTCTACTATCCCGACCTGTTCGGCGGCACGCTGACGGTGATCCGCGATATCTGCGCCGGACTGAAGGACACCTTCAACGCCGCCGTGCTGGTCTGCTCGCGCTCCGGCGGCGAGCGGCAGATCGTGGTCAACGACGTTGCGGTCGAGCGCGTGCACTCCTTCGGCGACGTGCTGTCGCTGCCGGCGGCGCCGACCTATCCGTGGCGGCTGTGGCGCCGCATCGCCGAGCACGATCTGCTGGCGCTGCACGCCCCCTTCCCGCTCGCCGACCTCGTCTTCGCATTCGGGCTCGGCCGCACCCGCCCGCTGGTCGTGCACTGGCACGCCGACATCGTCTCGCACGCCGCCTTGCGCTTCCTCGTCGAGCCGATGATGCGGCGAACGCTGCGCCGGGCCGCCGCGATCATCGTCTCCGATCCGGTGCTGATCGAAACCACGCCGCTGCTGCAGGAATTTTCCGACAAGTGCCACGCCGTTCCGTTCGGCGTCGATGTCGCGAAATATGACCGACCGGCCGCACAGGCCGACGACGTCAACGCCCGCGGCCGTCTCGTGCTCGCCTGCGGACGGCTGGTGCCCTACAAGGGTTTTGACGTGCTGGTGCGCGCCGCGCATGCCCGCAATTTCGAGGTCTGGATCGTCGGGGAGGGCCGCGAGCGCGACAACCTCGAGCGGCTGATCCGCGACTACGGCCTGCAGGACCGCGTCCGCCTGCTCGGCTCGGTGTCCGAGAGCGAGCGCGTCAAGCTGATGCGCATCGCCGACGTCTTCGTGATGCCGTCGGTGACCAATGCGGAGACCTTCGGGCTGGCGCAGCTCGAGGCAATGGCCGCGAGCCGGCCCGTCGTCAACACCGCACTCGACACCGGCGTTCCGCATGTCGCCCGCGACGGCCTCGAGGCCATCACGGTACCGCCCGGCGATCCCACCGCGCTTGCCGACGCCATCGAGACGCTGATCAACGATCCCGAGCGCCGCCGCCGCATGGGGCAGGCCGCGCGCCATCGCGCGATGACGAAATACTCAACCGCAGCCTTCAAGGAGGGAGTCGAGACGGTGTATCGCAAGATCGTTACCGAGGAGGCCGCCGCAAAGGACGCGGGGTCGTCAGCCCCAGCCCCGCGTCCCCGAACGGCAGGGCTCGTCGGCGCGATCCAGATCGCGGCAACACTGGCCTGGTCCGACGTGCGTCATCGCTACGTCCGCTCCCTCCTTGGACCCTTCTGGATGTCGATCCAGATGGCGATCATGGTGGCCGTGCTCGGCTCGGTGATCGGCCATCTCTCCAACGCCAGCGCGGTGGCGCGGCTACCGATGCTGGCGGCAAGCCTCACCGCATGGACCTTCCTCAACAGCGTGGTGCTCGACGCGACCACCGCGCTGCAGGGTTCGGCCAGCCTGATCAAGGATCGCGCGCTGCCGCCGGTGATCTTCCTGCTGCAATGTACCCTCCGGCAGGCGCTGTTCGCCGCCCATAACGCGATCGTGCCGCTGCTCCTGTGGCTCGTGCTGACGCCGCGCGATGTCGGCGGCGCCATCGCCGCCCTTCCCGGCCTCGCTCTGTTCGTGGTCTGCACGCTGGGCCTGAGCCTCGTGCTCGGCGCGCTGGCGACGCGTTACCGCGACATCAAGCCGATCATCGAGTCCTCGCTGACGCTGGCCTTCCTGGCCTCGCCGATCATCTGGACATCCGAGATGATCGATCGCGGCTCGACCGTGATGCGGCTCAATCCGCTGACGCATCTGTTCGCGATCTGGCGCGACCCGCTGGCGACCGGTCATGTCGCAACGGCAAGCGTGATCTACGTGCTGGCCTGCCTCGCCGCGCTCGCGGTCGCTGCGATCGTCACCATCACCCATCTGCGCAAAGCGGCATTCTGGATCTAGGGCATGGCAAGCATCCACCTCCGCGACGTTTGCCTCGATTATCCGCTGTACGGCGCCTACGACTTCTCGCTGAAGCGCCGCCTGCTCGGCCGCCTGTTCCGCCAGACCAGCGAGATGCGGACCATCCGCGCGGTCGACAACATCTCGATCGAGGCGAAGGCCGGCGCACGCATCGGTCTCGCCGGTCCGAACGGCTCCGGCAAGTCAACTCTGCTGCGGCTCATTGCCGGCGTGTTCCCGGCGAGCAGCGGCCGCGTCGAGATTTCCGGCAACATCGTGCCGCTGCTCGGCCTCGGTGCCGGCGTCAATCTCGATTTCGTCGCCGCCGACAATATCAGCCTGCTGCTGCGGATCTCGGGACGCAAGCCGACGCCGGCGGTCCTGGACGAGATCTGGGCATTCACCGAATTGGAGGAGCGCATGCAGCGGTTGCCGCTGCGCATGTTCTCGTCGGGCATGCTGATGCGCGTGCTGTTCGCGACCGCGACCGCGTTTCCCGCCGATATCCTGCTGCTCGACGAGTGGCTCAGCGTGGTCGACGAGAATTTCTCGGCCAAGGCCGAGCAGCGGCTGCGCAAGATGGTCGAGACCGCGGCGATCGTGATCATCGCCTCGCACGACCATGCCCTGCTGCGCCGGACCTGCAACAGCATCATCAATCTCGATCACGGCCGCATCGCCAGCACCGCCCCGCTGGATGCGCCCGTCCCGCATCACCTCGAGCTCAGAGAAATCAGCGCATGATAAAGATCCTGGTCGTCAGCGAGGCGCTTGGCGAGCCCAACCACAAGCGCGGCATCTTCCATTTCACCCGTGAATTGATCCGCTCGCTGGCCGGCGACGGACATGCCCTGACCCTCGTCGTGGAGACGACGCGCCGCTACCGGAAGCTGCGCCGCAGGCAGCAGCGGACGCGCCTGCTGCCCGAGGACTCACGGCTGATCGAACTGCTCGCGCTCTATCGTTACCTCGATGAAACCGACATGAACTCGCCGATCATGCGCGGTGGCCTGCGCCACACCGTCGACTGGTTCAAGCACAAGCTCAACGCGGCGACCTCGCTCGAATTCATCATCGCCTTCCTGCGCTCGATTCATCTGCTGCCGACCAGCGTCACGCTGATCGAGAACCGGACCGAGGGCCTCGAATACATTCCGACCGATTTGCGCCATCTCGAGTTGTTCGGCGATTTCCTGCTCGAGCCCGGCTTCTACAGCTATCAGGATACGTCGGCCCTGACCCGGTTGCCGCCGCCGCGGGTCGATGCGCGCGACTACGACGTCATTCTCGTCGACACCCCGACCCGGGTTGCGATCCAGCGCCGCCCGGGCGCGAAGGTGATTTGCGTCGTGCATGACCTGTTACCGATCACCGATCTCAAGCTGGATGACATCGCAACACGCCTGTTCCTGTCGCGCCTTTTCACCAGCGTGAACCAGGCTGACGAGCTCGCCTTCGTCTCGAACTACAGCATGAACCGCTTCCGCGCCCTGCTCCCGCAATATGCGCACATTCCGGCGCGAGTGGTCTATCCGCGGACTCGTTTCGACGTCGCGGAAGCGCCGCTTGCGCCGGTGCCAACCGCGGTCCCGGCACGGCCGAGCTTCGTCGTCATCGTCTCGAACGAGCCCCGCAAGAACCTCGCGGCCGTCATCCGCGCCTTCCGCAAGCTGCCGGAGGCCGATCTCGTCGTGATCGGCTATGCCGGCGGCGCCAACCAGGCGCGCAATCTGCCGAAGAACGTCCGCTTCTCCGGCTATGTCGACGAGCACGAGAAGGCGGCACTGATCGCGGGCGCGCACGGCCTGATCATGCCGAGCCTCGCCGAAGGCTTTGGCGTCCCGATCATCGAGGCATTCGCGGCCAATACTCCCGTGCTGTGCTCCGATATTGCCGTGTTCCGCGAGGTCGCCGGCGAGCTTGCCGACTATTTCGATCCGTTCTCGACCGACTCGATCTGCGCCTCCGTGCGGCGCGTGCTGGCGCAGCAGGAGCAATGGCGCGACCGGATCCGCGCGCGGCGGACCGAGTTGGCCGAGCGCTTCGGCCACCACACCCAGGCGCGCGACCTGCTGTCGCATCGGGCTGCCCCGGACGTCGCGGCCGCCGCCGCGTCGCTCACCGCCGCGATGGCGACCTTCAGCGGTGCAACCGCGCACGGCGTGTGACCCGTCATGAGCACCGATTCCGACGCCATTGGTCTCGCAATCGAAGCGCCAGCACGATGGCGCGATCGCGTCCGCGCCTGGTCCGGCTCGGTCGCCTATCTCCGCGCCACCGATACCCTGATCGCCCTGGCCGCGGCGTCGCTACCCTGGTCGACCACGGCACTCGCCGTCTTCATGCTGCTGTGGCTCGTCGCCGTGATCCCGACCATCGACTGGGAGCAGTTCGTGCTCGACCTCGGGCAACCGGCCTTTGCATTGCCGATCGCGCTGGTCGCACTTGCCGTGATCGGCATGGCGTGGTCGGAGACGAGCTGGGCCGAGCGGCTGCAGGGCATCAAGCCGCTCAGCAAGCTGCTGCTGCTGCCGTTCCTGCTCGGCTATTTCCAGCGCTCGCAGCGCAGGCTCTGGGTGTTCGCCTCCTTCCTGCTGTCGTGCACGCTGCTGATGGTCCTGTCCTGGATGGTGCTGGCGCTGCCGCAGCTCAGGCTCGCGCACACCGCCTCCGACGGCGTGCCGGTCAAGAACTACCTCGACCAGAGCCAGGAATTCGCGCTCTGCGCGTTCGCGCTGGCGCTGCCGGCATTGACGGCGCTGCGGGCCCGGCAATGGCGCATCGCAGCCGGCGCCATCGCGCTGATGCTGCTGTTCGTCGCCAACATGCTCTACGTCGTCTCGGCGCGGACCGCGCTGGTCTACATGCCGGTGCTGTTGATCCTGTTCGCCTCGCTGCATCTGTCGCGGCGCGCCACGCGGCTGCTGTTCGCAGGCGTCGCTGTCATCAGCCTCGTGGTCTGGACCACGTCCCCCTACCTCCGCCAACGCATCGCCGATGTCGGCATCGAGTATCGCGCCCACGACACCTCGGGCATCGCCTCGACCGCGCAGCGCCTGACCTATTGGCGGAAGTCGGTGAAATTCATCGCCGAGGCGCCTTGGCTCGGCCACGGCACCGGCTCGATCAGCCACATGTTCACGCAGGATGCCGTCGGGCAAACCGGCCTTCAGGCCGAGGTGATCAACAACCCGCACAACCAGACCCTCAATGTCGGGGTCCAGTGGGGGCTGATCGGCATCCTGCTGCTCTACGCGATGTGGACCAGCCACGTCAGGCTGTTCGCCGGCCGCGATCTCGCGACCTGGATCGGACTCGCCGTGATCGTGCAGAACATCACGAGCTCGCTGCTCAATTCGCATCTCGCCGATTTTCACGAAGGCTGGATGTACGTGATCGGCGTCGGCGTCGCCGGCGGCATGGCGCTCCGCGCCCGCCGGCCGGAGAGGATTTTGGCGTAGATTTGTGCCTCACGCCGCGCAACACATTCGGTGTCGTCCCGGCGAAAGCCGGGACCCATAACCACAAATGGTCATTGTTGAACGACGCTGGAACGACCAGTCCCGTTTACAACATCCGCCGCGGAGTATGGGTCCCTGCTTTCGCAGGGACGACAGTGGTGTTGCGGCGCGAGCAGCGCCTCCCCTACCGCGACGCCTCGTGCCCGACCTCGCCGGTGATGACGTCGCCGAACAGCTCCCACGCCTCACCGTTGAAGCGCATCAGCTGCATCTGCTCGATGGGGAAGTAGTCGTCGGGGGAGGTGTTGACCATGACACCCGGCAGCATCAGGTCGGAGTGGAAGTTCTTCAGGTTGGCGGCCTGCTTCATCACGTTCTCGCGCGTGAGATTGTCGCCGCACTGCTTCAGCACCTGCATCATCGCCTCGGCCTGGACATAGCCATAGAGGTTGTTGGCGTTGGCCTTGTCGCCGTCGGGGTAATATTTGTCCATGAAGGCGCGCCAGCTTTGCACCGCCGGATCCTTGTCCCAGGTGGGATCGGTCGGGTCCTTCAGATAGGCGGTCGAGATGATGCCCTTGGAGAACTCGAGCCCGGCCGGTTTCAGCACCGAGGCGACCGAGGTCGCGGTGTTGGCGAGGAAGAATTTCGGCTTCCAGCCGAGCTCGCCCACTTTCCGGATCGCCTGCGCCGAGCCCTTCGGCGCCGCCCAGGAGAAGAAGATGTCGGCGCCGGAATCGTGCAGCGCGACGATCTGCGAATCGATCGAGGGATCGGAGACCTCGTACGACTTGTCGGCGACAATCATGCCGACCTTGTCGCCGAGCCCGTCCTTCAGGCCCTTGAACTGATCCTTGCCGGCATCGTCATTCTGCCAGAACACCGCGATCTTGCTGTTAGGGAATTTATCGCGAATGTACTTGGCGTAGATGCGTCCCTCGCTCTGGTAGTTGGGCTGAAAGCCCATCGTCCAGGGGAAGTTCTTGGGGTCGCCGAATTTGGTGCCGCCGGAGGCGACGAACAATTGCGGCACCTTCTTGGCATTCATGTATTTCATGATTGCCGAATTGGAAGGCGTGCCGAGCGGCTGGAAGATCAACAGCACCTCGTCGCTCTCGACCAGCTTGCGCGCCTGCTCGATCGCCTTCGGCGGCGAATAGGCGTCGTCGTAGCTGATGAAGTTGATCTTGCGGCCGTTGATGCCGCCCTGCTCGTTGATCATCTTGAAGAATGCGGCCTCGGTCTTGCCGATCACCCCATAGGACGACGCCGGGCCGCTGTATGGCATGATGTTGCCGATCTTGACTTCGCCATCACTCGCGCCGGGATCGTATTTCTTCTGCGCGGTGGCCGAGGTCGCGATCAGCGCGGCACTTGCGAACGCCGCGATTGCGCCAATATATCCGAAACGAGCCGGCATCGTTTTCTCCCGATTTTTGTCGTTGGTTTTGGCGGCAAGTCTCGCAAGAGACGCATGTGCTGGCAAGCGCTGGGTTTTTCCGTTGGGCGAAACGGCATTGTTGCCTGGCGCTATTTATGATTGAAGGTCGATCTGGGGATCACGAGTCGAGGCGTTCTGATTGCGTAAACCGGACATCCGTACCGGTCCGCGGCATCCGCATCTTGCGGCCGCGGGCTATGAGATCACGCGCCGCCTCAGCGAGTCTGCGTTGGCGAAGCGTGGCCTGCACAAGGCCAATGGCGAGTTCGCGCAGCGCACGATCGCGTCGATCCGCGAAAAGCTGCAGCGCGGCGAGACCGTCTACATCGCCGGCCTCGCCTGCCCCGGCACGCACAATACCGGCGTCGCGCTGGTCGAGGTCACCCAGAAGGACGGACCGCGCCTGATCGTCAACAACGAGGAAGAGCGCTTCTCCGGCAACAAGCACACCAACGAGTTCCCGCAATACGCGCTCGACGACATGCGCAAGGTGTTGCAGCGGATGGGCCGTGACATCGGCGATATCGCCGCCTTCGTCACGACGTGGGACTATCCGGCGCTGCTGGCGATGCTGATCCGCACCTCGCTCGAGGAAGCGCCGGCCAGCCTCAAATTGCTGCGCGCCCCGATCGCACCGGCAATCAATCTGCGTCAGCTGGATCAGGTGCGGCGGCTGTCGCGCCGGCTCGGCAGGATGTACGGGCTCGACAAGCAATTGCCGCTGATCTGCATGCCGCATCACGACAATCACGCCTGGTACTCGTTCACCGCCTCGCCGTTCGCCGATACGCGCGAGCCCGTTGCGATCGCGGTGCTCGACGGCACCGGCGACGTCGGCTCGATCTCGCTCTATGTCGCCGAGAACGGCGAGATGAAGCAGCTCTATTGCAATGAGAGCCTGTTCGACTCGCTCGGTGCTTTCTACACGGTGATCTCATCCAGCCAGGGCGGCTGGACCTGGCTCTCCAGCGAGGGCCGCTACATGGGCGCCGCCGCCTGGGGCGACATGAACCGCGCCACCAATCCGTATTATCAGCGCCTGAAGGCGGTGCTGCAGTTCGGGCCCAATGGCAGCGTTCAGCTCAATCGCGCGATGGCCAATTGGTACGCCGATCCTGCCGACAATCCCTATCATCAGCCGCTGATCGACATTCTCGGCCCGCCGCTGCGCCCCGACCAGCTCTGGAATCCCGACGCCGTGCTGCGCGTCGAGGACATCAATCACCGCCCCGACACCAAGGACCGCGTCGACAAGGCGGCCGCGACGCAATTGGTGTTCGAGGACGCGATGATCCATGTCATCGACCATCTCCTGCGCGCCACCGGCACCGACCGCCTGGTGCTGACCGGGGGCGTCGCGCTGAACGCGCTCGGCAACATGCGCCTGCTCGAGCATTTCGACGAAGCGTGGTTCGAACGGGCGCAGCAGCGCAAGACGCGGCTGCATATGTGGGTGCCGCCGGTGCCCGGCGATCCCGGCGTGCCGATTGGCGCGGCCTGGCTGTTCGCGCATATGGCGGGCGCGCCGCGCGGCGCGCCGCTATCGCACGCATTCTATTGCGGCCTGCCGTCGTCGAACGCCGACATCACGACGGCGCTGCAAGCCGACGACGTTGCCTCGACAGAGATCGGCAATGTGGCGACGTCAGAGGGCCGCGACGCGGTTGCCGACCTGATGGCGTCCATGGTCGCGCAAGGCGGTGTGATCGCGATCTATCAGGGCGCCGCCGAAACCGGCCCGCGCGCGCTCGGCCACCGCTCGATCCTCGCCAATCCCTGCGACCCCGAGGTGCGCGAGCGGCTCAACGAGCGCGTCAAGTATCGCGAGGCGATCCGGCCGCTGGCGCCGATGGCGACGCTAGAGGCCGCGCGCGCCTATTTCGAGCTCGAAGACGGCGCCTCCGACGCCGACTACAACGCCTACAACTACATGGTCCTCACGGCGCATTCGAAGCCGGAGGCGCGGGCGAAGATTCCGGCGGTGGTGCATGCCGACGGCACCGGCCGCATCCAGATCGTGCGCGAGGCCGACGATCCCCTCACCCATGCCTATCTGAAGGCGCTCGGCCGTCATATCGGCGTCGAGATGTCGGTCAACACCTCGTTCAACGTCGCAGGTCCGATCGCGCAGACGCCGGCGCAGGCGATGGACACGCTGCGCCGCTCCAAGGGACTCGATGCCGTGGTGCTGGTGGCCGACGACGGCACCGCCTATGCCGCCTGGCACGGCGGCGAGCGCGACAGCGGACGCTTCAGCGGATGGTATGCGGCGTGGAAGCAGGCGCGCGGCTGAACCAGGCCAGCACGCGGCCGTCGATCAGCAGCAGCGCGCTCGCGATCACCAGCGCGCCGATCACCTCGCGCAGCGCGATCGGCTCGCCGAGCACGAGATATCCGAGCAGCATCGCGGTGACCGGAATCAGCAGCGTCACCAGCATCACATTGGTCGCGCCGGAACGCCGCAGGATCTGAAAGAACACGATATAGGCCAGCGCCGTCGACAACGCCGCGAGCCCGAGCACGGCGAGCCATGTCGTTGCTTGGGGCATCGGCAGCAGCCACGGCCGATCGACGACGGCGGCGATGGGCGCCATCAGCACCGCCGAGGCGATCATCTGGAACGTCGCCGTCCCCAGCGGCGGCACCCGCTGCGGCAGCCGCCGCCCGACCAGCGCCGCGATGCCGTAGCTGAAGGCGCCGGCGAGGCACAGCAGGATGCCGATGCCTTGCCGGCTCTCGAAGCCGAGCGCATCGCCGTGCAGGATCGCAACCCCGATCAGCCCGGCCAGGACGCCCGCCACGCGGCGCGCCTGCAGCCGCTCCTCGCCGGCCGCCGCCATCACGACCACCGCGAACAGCGGCGTCGTCGCGTTGAGGATCGAGGCCAGCCCGCTCGGAATATAGGTCTGCCCGAACACGATCAGCGCGAACGGCAGCACATTGTTGAACAGCCCCATCGCGACGAACGGCGCCCAGCCGGACAGGCCGCGCGGGAATTCGATTCTGGCGGTCCGCAGCAGCGGCAGCAGGATGATCGTGCCGAGCACGACGCGCAGCAGCACCAGGGTCAGCGGCGGCAATTCGCGCAGGATCACGCCGTTGAAGAAGAACGAGCCGCCCCACAGCACCGACAGCAGGACGAGCAGCCCCCAGTCGCGACGATCGATGCGGTTGTCGGCGGAAGGCATGTTGGGCGCTCACCTGCGGTCGGACAGGTGACTAGCGCGGCGCCGCGAATATTCCCACCCGATTTCCGAGAATGGCGGCCCCGCCTATTTCGGCCGCGACACGATCTCGATCATCTGGCCCTCGTCGGCGTCGGGCGCATGGGCCTTCGCCTTGTCGTAGGCGGCGAGCGCGGCGCGGCTGACAGGCACACCGGGCAGCAGGGTCTCGGCGAGCCGCACGGCGTAGTCGGCATCCTTGTGGCGCAGCGCCGCGGTAAACGATGCGCCGGAGAAGTTGCGGTCGATCATTCGCTTGCTGTGGCGGATCACCTGTGGGCTTGCCACCGCGCCGGTCGCCAGCGCCTCGGCCACCAATTGCATGTCGAGGCCGGCCTGCTCGGCGATCGCCACGCCTTCGGCGAGGCTTGCGATCTGCACCGCGCCGATCAGGTTGTTGATCAGCTTGAACACGGTGCCGGTGCCGACCGGGCCGAAATGCCGGATCGTGCTGCCGATCGGCGCAAGATAAGGCTGCGCGCGTTCGAGATCGGCGGGATCAGCGCCCACCAGCAGCGTCAGCTTGCCGGCGGCCGCCGCCTCCGGCAGTCCGGTGACCGGACAATCGATGTAGATCAGGCCGCGGCTGTTGAGCTCGCGCGCCATCTCGAGCGTGTGCTGGTAGGAGACCGTGGAGCATTCGATCGCGAGCGTACCGGCCTTCATGTTGGCGGCAGCGCCGTCCTTGGTCAGCCAGACCGCGCGCGAAGCCTCGTCGTCGGCGACCATGGTCACGACAGCATCGGCATCGATCGCGGCATCCTCCGGCGAGGTTGCCCAGAGCGCGCCGCGAGCGATCAGGTCCGCGGCCTTGGCCTTGCTGCGATTCCACACCGCGACCGTGAAGCCGGCATCGAGGTAACGGCCGGCCATGCCCTGGCCCATGCGTCCCAATCCGATGAAAGCGACGCGCGGCATGGGCTAATCCACATCCTCGACGGAGCCGGGCCCGGTGCCGAAGGCACGCTGCGCCAAGGTCGCCGCCATGAATTCATCGAGGTCGCCATCGAGCACCCCCGACGTGTCGGAGGTCTGCACACCGGTGCGCAGGTCCTTCACCATCTGATAGGGCTGCAACACGTAGGAGCGGATCTGGTGACCCCAGCCGATGTCGGTCTTGGCGGCCTGATCGGCGGCGGCCTGCTCCTCGCGCTTCTTCAGCTCGATCTCGTAGAGCCGCGCGCGCAGCATGTCCCAGGCCTGCGCCCGGTTCTTGTGCTGGGAGCGGCCGGCCTGGCAGACCACCGCGATGCCGGTCGGGATGTGCGTCAGGCGCACCGCCGACTCGGTCTTGTTGACGTGCTGACCGCCGGCGCCGCCCGACCGCATGGTGTCGGTGCGAACATCGGACTCCTTGATCTCGATCTTGATGCTGTCGTCGATCACGGGGAAGATCTGCACCGACGAGAACGACGTGTGCCGCCGCGCGTTGGAATCGAACGGCGAGATGCGCACCAGGCGATGCACGCCGGCCTCGGTCTTCAACCAGCCATAGGCATTGTGGCCGGAAATCTGGATGGTGGCTGACTTGATGCCGGCCTCTTCGCCCTGGGACTCTTCGAGGAACTCGATCTTGAAGCCGTGCTTCTCCGCCCAGCGCGTGTACATGCGCAGCAGCATCTGCGCCCAGTCCTGGCTCTCGGTGCCGCCGGCGCCGGCATGGACTTCGAGGTAGGAATCGAACTTGTCGGCCTCGCCCGACAGCAGCGCCTCCAGCTCGCGCCGGGCGACCTCCTTCTTGAGGTCCTTGAGCGCCTTCTCGGCCTCAGTGACCACGCCCTCATCGTTCTCGGCCTCGCCGAGCTCGATCATGCCGATATTGTCCTCGAGCTCGCGCTCGACCTTGCCGATGCCCGAGAGCGCATCCTCCAGTGAGGTGCGCTCCTGCATCAGCCGCTGGGCCTTCTGGGGATCGTTCCAGAGATTGGAGTCTTCTGCGAGCTTGTTCAGCTCAGCGAGGCGTGCCGTCGATTGTTCGACGTCAAAGATGCCTCCTCAGCAGCCCGACTGACTGCTTGATCTCTTCAACAAGGCGTTCGATTTCCGCGCGCATGGTCTTTCAGGTGTTGGCTAAAAAGGTTCCGGGGGATGTAGCGACCGGCGCGGCAAAGCGCAATCGGCTTGGCCGCACTATCCCGGCGATTTGGCCGGACAGGCCGCTAGTAGAGCCCCCCGGTTCCCGGGCGCATGAAGAAGCCGCCATCCGGCTGGGCCCCATTCTGCGACGGCTGCTGGCCAGGCGCCGGGCCGCGTCCATCGGCATCGGCGACGCCGATGACCGAATAGTTCTCCGGCGGCGCGGTGCCCGGCTTGAAGGCTTCGAGGATGGTGTTGCCACCGTCACCGGGACCGGCGCGCATGCCGGTCTTGGCGTCGACGCGGATCAGCTTGATGCCGGCCGGAACCTTGAACGGCGTCGGCGGTTTGTCGGCGAGCGCAAGCTTGAGGAAGTCGCGGGCGATCGGCGCTGCGACATGGCCGCCGGTGGCGGCGCGGCCGAGATTGCGCGGCTTGTCGTAGCCCATGTAGACGCCGACTGCGAGATCGGGCGAGAAGCCGACGAACCAGACGTCCTTCTCGTCGTTGGTGGTGCCGGTCTTGCCGGCGATCGGCTTGCCGACTTCCTTCACGACGGTCGCGGTGCCGCGCTGGACCACGCCTTCCATCATCTCGGTGATCTGGTAGGCGGTCATCGGATCGAGCACCTGCTCGCGGCGGTCGACGAGCTGCGGCTCCGGCTGGCTCTTCCAGCCCCCGGGCGCGTCGCAGCCGCGGCATTCGCGGGTGTCGTGCTTGAAGATGGTATGGCCGTAGCGATCCTGGATGCGATCGATCAGCGTCGGCTTCACCCGGCGGCCGCCATTGGCGAACATCGAATAGGCCGTGACCATGCGCATCACGGTCGTTTCACCGGCACCCAGCGCATACGACAGATAGTTCGGCAATTCGTCATAGACGCCGAAGCGCTTGGCGTATTCGCCGACCAACGGCATGCCGATGTCCTGCGCGAGGCGCACCGTCACGGTGTTGAGCGAGCGCTGCAACGCGTTGCGCAGCGTGGTCGGGCCGTAATATTTGCCGGTCGAGTAGTTTTCCGGACGCCACACGCCAGCGCCCTGCCCTTGATCGATCTCGATCGGCGCGTCGATCACGGTGGTCGACGGCGTATAGCCGTTGTCCAGCGCCGACGAGTACACGATCGGCTTGAACGACGAGCCGGGCTGCCGGTAGGCCTGCGTCGCGCGGTTGAACTGGCTCTGGTCGAACGAGAAGCCGCCGACCATCGCGAGCACGCGGCCGGTCCACGGATCCATCGCCACCATGGCGCCGGACACTTCAGGCAATTGCCGCAGGCGATACTGACCTTCGACCGCGTTGCCGTCCTTGGTCACCAGCGGATCGGCATAGATCACGTCGCCGGGCTGCAGCACCTGCGAAACCGCGCTCGGCGCCTTGCCCCTGGTCTTGGCCCAGCGCACGCCGTCCATCGTGATGATGCCGGTCTGCCGTTCCTTGCTGACCGCGCCGCCGAGCTCGCGGCCCGGCTGGAAGCCGATCCGCGCCGACTGATCGCTGGTCTCGAGCACGACAGCCATCCGCCACGGCGAGATGTCGGACAGCGACTTCACGTCGGCAAGCTTGACGCCCCAGTCACCGGAAATGTCGAGCTTATGCAGCGCCCCGCGCCAACCCTGCGCCTCGTCGTAATTGACGAGACCTGCGACCATGGTCTTGCGCGCCATCACCTGGATCTTGGGATCGAGCGTGGTGCGCACCGACAGGCCGCCCTCGTAGAGCTTCTTTTCGCCGTAGCGCTCGAAGATGTCGCGGCGGACTTCCTCGGCGAAATATTCGCCGGCGAAGATGTGCGCGCCGTTCGAGCGGCTGGTGACGTTGAGCGGGTCCTTGCGCGCCTTGTCGGCGTCGGCCTGCTTGATCCAGCCGTTCTCCAGCAGACGATCGATCACATAGTTGCGGCGCTCGATCGCGCGGTCGCGGTTGCGCACCGGATGCAGCGCCGCCGGCGCCTTCGGCAGCGCGGCGAGATAGGACGCCTCCGCGATCGTCAGCTCGTTGACCGACTTGTCGAAATAGACCAGCGACGCCGCCGCGATGCCGTAGGCGCCGAGGCCGAGATAGATTTCGTTCAGATAGAGCTCGAGGATGCGGTCCTTGGAATAGGCGCGCTCGATGCGCATCGCCAGCAAGGCTTCCTTGATCTTGCGGCTGAACGAGACCTCGTTGGTGAGCAGGAAGTTTTTCGCGACCTGCTGGGTAATGGTCGAGGCGCCCTGCGGGCGGCGGTTCGAGCCGTAGTTCTGCGCATAAAGGATCGCAGCGCGCGCCATGCCCTGATAGTCGATGCCGCCGTGCTCGTAGAAGTTCTTGTCTTCGGCGGCGAGGAAGGCGTTGATCACGAGTTTCGGCACCGCCTGGATCGGCAGATAGAGCCGGCGCTCCTTGGAGTATTCGCCAAGCAGCGCGCCGTCGGCGGCATGCACGCGGGTCATCACCGGGGGCTCATAGTCCTGCAGCTGCGAGTAGTCGGGCAGATCCTTGGAGAAATGCCAGATGGCGCCAGCGACGGCGGCGACACCGACCAGGAACACGACGGTTCCGGCGGCGAACAAGAAACCCATAAACCGCACGAGCAGGCGCATTATCGACGTTCCGTTCCTACCCTCCGGCGCTCAGTCGTCAGAAGCGCCTGTCCAAAAGTGCGAAAGCCTCACACAACGAAGCTTTGGCCCAGCGAGCCACTTGCGCACGCGAATATACAAGAGCCGCCGGACAATATGGTCGATTCTGCGGACCTGCGGTCCATTGTCTATACCGTCGCGGCTGTGGCCAAACTAGGGCTTCGGCGCAACGGCCACGGCTTTTCAGCGGGCCGATTTCACTTTGCCGACCCGGCAGTTGCCAGCCGTTTGGCGAAGAACGTGTCGATCGCCTGGACCATCGAGCCGACCGCCTTGTTCCGCCAGCTCTCCGAGACCAGGTGCTCGAGGTCCCCCTTGTTGGAGACGTAGCCGATCTCGACCAGCACGGACGGCACGTCGGGCGCCTTCAGCACCCGGAAGCCGGCCGATTTGAGCGGATGCTTGTGCATCCGCACCGTGGTCTTCATCTCGTCCATCAGAAGACGGGCGAAGCGATTGGAGAATGTCTTGGTTTCGCGCTGCGCGAGGTCGATCAGGATGTCGGCGACCTCGGTCGGCTCGTCGGTCAGGTTCACGCCGGCGATGGCGTCGGCCTTGTTTTCCGCCTCCGCCAGCCGTTCGGCCTCGGCGTCGGAGGCCTTGTCCGACACCGTGTAGATGGTGGCGCCCTGGGCATCGCCCTCGCGGCGCGGCAGGGCGTCGGCGTGGATCGAGACGAACAGCGCCGCCGACTGGGCGCGCGCGATCTTCACCCGGTCGTTGAGCGGGATGAAGGTGTCGTCGGACCTCGTCATGACCACCCGATACTTGCCCGACTTCTCGATCCGGTCGCGCAGGGCAAGGCCAAAGCCCAGCACCAGGTTCTTCTCGGTCTGGTCGCCGGATTGGGTGCCGTTGTCGATGCCGCCGTGACCGGGATCGATCACGATCAGCGGACGCGCGTCGGTGACCGCGACCGGCGGCAGCGCCGCCGAGGTGACGGCCGGAATGGTCGCCGTGGTGGATTCGGAAGTCGCCGGTTTCGATTCGGGCCGGCTCGCGGGCGCCAGCGACTGCACGAAGCTGGTGCGGTCGACCTCCTCGAAATCCAGCACCAGCCGCGGCGGCTGGCCGTTGGCGGCATCGAGCACGTAGGAATTGGCGATCTTCACCGGTCCGGTCAGGTCGAACACGATCCGCGAGCCGCCGGGCATCACGAGACCATAGCGGAACGCCTTCACCAGGCCCCGCCCCGCCGAGCCGGTGCCGGCCGCGAGCTGGAAATCGACCTGCGGGATATCGACCACGACGCGGTAGGGGTCGGCCAGCGGGAAGGCGCGAAACTCGATCTTGCGGTCGAGGTCGAGGATGAATCGGGTCTGCTTGGCGTCGCCGGCGAGCCTGGCGCCGGATGCGACCGGGAAATTCGGGGCGCTCGCGGCCGGCGCAGGCGGGCCGTTCTGCGGTCCCTCGGCCGCGCTCGGGGCGCCGGCAACGGCAAACACCGATGTTGCGGCGCACAACAGCCCGCATCCCAGAAAAACAAGGTGTTTTGCGCGGTTCGCCACCCGATTCGTAGCCTCCCAGCTGCTTCTTACCGCATTAGAACCACACGGTTAATCGCCCCCTAATGACGCGCCAGCGAAAAGAACCGAGTGTTGCGGCGGCGTGACGCTTCCCTTGCACGCGGCGGTCAATCCACGTATGTACGGGGTGCTGACGGCTAGTACTCCCGGTTGTGTCGCGTTCAGCCTCCCGGTGCAGCGGTGGAACCTTCCAGATCGAAGATCCCGCCGTGTTTTTCCGGTCCCTCCCCAGCCAGCGCCGCGCGCGGCTGACACGGAGTGGCGGATTCAAGCCCGAGCGGCGTCCGGTCCCAGGCACACTCCCTCGCCAGAGGGACGGTTTGAGACACGGCATAACCGATTATCCGGTCCCTTGGGGCCTCGATATGCGATGGCCGGCGGGCGCTTCGGCGCCAGGCGGGGCTTTCAGCAAAAGATACGGCGGTATTTTTCGCCGCCAACATGTTTAGACGGGCCGACGCTTAATGCGCCAGACTGTATTGCCGACCAGGATCCCCCGAATGATCGCGCTGACGCGAGGTGAAAACTTCGCCCGTCGCATCATCCCGGTGAGTTCCCGTCCGGCGCTGCGCCGCGAGATGCGTTTCGGCCTTCCCCTCACCCCCGAATCAGGTGGACCGTCGCGTCACCGGGCGGCGCAGTTTGCGCGCGCCATGATCCGCGCCCGCCGCCGTCAAGAGCTCCAAAATGCCCAACAAGATGTTGATCGATGCCACCCACCCGGAAGAGACCCGGGTCGTCGTGGTCCGTGGCAATCGCGTCGAAGAGTTTGATTTCGAGACCGCCCAGCGCAAACAGCTGCGCGGCAACATTTATCTCGCCAAGGTTACGCGCGTAGAGCCGTCGCTGCAGGCCGCCTTCATCGAGTATGGCGGCAACCGGCACGGCTTCCTGGCCTTCAGCGAAATCCATCCCGACTATTACCAGATCCCGGTCGCCGACCGTCAGGCGCTGATCGAAGCCGACGAGCGCGCCCATCGCGAGGCCGAGGAAGAGCACGAGAACCGCGGCCATCGCCGCCGGTCGCGCCATCGCAATGCCCGTCGCCGCGGCCATGGCGAGCGCGTCCAGAGCGAGGTGATCGAGGGTGCGAGCGACACGCAGGCGCTGCCCACCATCGAGGGTCACGAACATCCCGTCGATGCCGAGCATCATGAACATGATGCCGAGCACCACGATCACGGCGTGGTCGCCCACGAAGGCCATGAGCATGAGGCGCATGATCATGCGCATCACGAGGACCATGATCATGGCCACGACGATCATGGCCACCACGATCATGGTCACGACGACCACCACGATCACGATCATGCGCATGATCACGACCACGCCCCCGAAGTGAGCGAGGCGGCGGCTGCCGACGCCCCATCCGACCCCGTCGTTGCGGTGGTCGAAGCCTCCGCCGCGTCGGCCGCGCCCGAGTCCGTCGAGACGGTCGAGGTCAATCATGAGCCCGAGCGGGTCCATGAGGAGCAGATCGAGGAAAACGCCGCGCATGCCGACGACGCGCCGCATGTGGTTTCCGACGACGTTCACGCCACCGCCGATGAACACGCGGTCGCCGAATACGGCGCGCTCGCCGAGGTGGTTGCGCCCGAGACCGGGCCTGGCGACGAGGCCGGCGAAGATGACGAAGAGGATGACGGCGAGGAAGGCGAGGAAGAGGACGTCGTCGAGTCGGTCGGCGGCGACGACGTGCTCGAGGAGGTTCCGGAGCGCCCGTTCCGTCCGCGCCGCCAGTACAAGATCCAGGAAGTGATCAAGCGCCGGCAGGTGATGCTGGTGCAGGTCGTCAAAGAAGAGCGCGGCAACAAGGGCGCCGCGCTGACCACCTATCTGTCGCTCGCCGGCCGCTACGCCGTGCTGATGCCCAACACTGCGCGCGGCGGCGGCATCAGCCGCAAGATCACCTCCGCCCAGGACCGTTCGCGGCTCAAGGAAGTGGTGCAGGATCTCGACGTGCCCGAGGGCATGGGGATCATCCTGCGCACCGCCGGCGCCTCCCGCAGCAAGCCGGAGATCAAGCGCGACTTCGAATATCTGATCCGGATGTGGGAAACGGTGCGCGACCTGACGCTGAAGTCGCAGGCGCCGACGCTGGTCTACGAGGAAGGCTCACTGATCAAGCGCTCGCTGCGCGACCTCTACAACAAGGAGATCGACGAGATCCAGGTGGCGGGCGAAGCCGGCTACCGTGAAGCGCGCGACTTCATGAAGATGCTGATGCCGGCCAATGTGCGCGCGGTGAAGCAATATCGCGACGGCCAGCCGCTGTTCTCGCGCATGGGCGTCGAAAGCCAGCTCGACGCGATGTTCTCGCCGACCGTGCAGTTGCGCTCCGGCGGCTACATCGTGATCAACCAGACCGAGGCGCTGGTCTCGATCGACGTCAACTCCGGCCGCGCCACGCGCGAGCACCATATCGAGGACACCGCGCTCAAGACCAATCTGGAAGCGGCGGAAGAAGTCGCGCGCCAATTGCGCCTGCGTGACCTCGCCGGCCTGATCGTCATCGACTTCATCGACATGGACGAGAAGCGCAACAACCGCGCGGTCGAGCGCAAGCTGTCCGACTGCCTGCGGCAGGACCGTGCGCGGATCCAGGTCGGCCGCATCTCGCATTTCGGCCTCTTGGAAATGTCGCGCCAGCGCATCCGCGCCAGCGTGCTCGAAAGCTCGACGGAGCCCTGCCCGCAATGCGGCGGAAGCGGTCACGTCCGCTCGGTCTCGTCGGTGGCACTGCAGCTCTTGCGCGGCATCGAGGAGATCCTGATGAAGGGCGCGACCCACAATCTGGTGGTCCGTACCCGTACCGACGTCGCGCTGTACGTGCTCAACCACAAGCGCGGCCATCTGCGCGATCTCGAAGACTCCTTCCGAGTTTCGCTGTCGATCGTCGCGGACGCCACGGTGCACGGCCAGCAGTCCTACATCATCGACCGCGGTGAGCAGGTGCATACGCTCGAAGCGGCCAAGGCGCTGCTCGCTGCGCAGGCTGCCGCTGCGCCGGCCCAGGCCGAAGAGGCCGATGAGGAGGAAGAGCTGTTCGAATACGAGGCCGAGATCGAGACCGACGAGACCGAGGGCCTCGCCGACGAGCGGGCGGCCGGTGATGAAGCAGGCGCCGCCGAAGGCGAAGGCGACGGTCAGCGCCGCAAGCGACGCCGCCGGCGTCGCGGCCGCGGCGGCAGCGAGGCGCGTGAAGGCACCCAGCAGCCGCGCGAGGACGGCGATCTCATGCATGTCCTGCCCGACGGCACCGAGGCGGTTGCCGCCGCCGATGCCGAAGGCAATGAGGACGAAGGCGACGAGCAGCAGGGCGCTGCCCGCGACGACCAGGCCGGCGATGGCGACCGCCGTCCGCGGCGCCGCGGACGTCGCGGCGGCCGCCGCCGGCGCGGCAGCGGCGGACCGGACGACGGTCTCGCCGGATCGATCTCCGATGAGTTGAGCCCGGCGGCGACGTCGGAGGCCTCCGACGCCGTCGCCGATTTCGATAGCCATGATGCGGAGCCGGCTCCCTCGCTGGCGCAGCCCGAGCTGGTCGCCGAGCCGCCGGAGTGGCGGCCGACCGAGGCCGCGCCTGTTGAGCCTGTTGAGCCGGTCGCGGCACCCGAGCCCGAAACTGCCGCGGCGACTGCCGCCGAGGACACGGCGGCCGAAGGCGACCGTGCGCAGCGCCGCCGCTCGACGGTGCGCGAAAAGGTCAACTTCGCGTCGAGCCCACTGCCCGAGGCATCAGCGGCGCTGGTTCAGAGCCCGGCGGAGGAAGCTGCCCCTGAGCCGGCCGCGGCTGCTCCAGAGCCGGCACCGGCCGGTGCGGCCGAGGCTCCGGCCCGCAAGGGCTGGTGGTCACGCCGCTTCGGCGGCGGCAACTAGCACCACCTGTAAGTCAAAACGCCCGGTTCACGCCGGGCGTTTTTATTGAACAGGCAATCCGTTCGTCAGACCTCGGCGTAACGGAGCCTGACGGAGACGGATCCTAATGCAAAGCGCGATCGTTCTTGGCGGCGGCATGGTGGGCGTAAGCACGGCGCTGCATCTGCAGCGTCGCGGCTGGTCGGTGACGCTGGTCGACCGCAAGGAACCCGGCCGCGAAACCAGTTACGGCAATGCCGGCATCATTCAGAGCGAGGCGGTGCGGCCCTACCCGATGCCGCGCGATCCCGCCACGCTCGCCAGGATCGCGATGGGGCGCACCAACGACGTACGCTATCGCCTGGCGTCGCTGCCGCAGCACGCCGGCCCGCTGCTGCGCTATTGGTGGAACTCGACGCCCGAGCGGCACCGCGAAGCCACCCTCGCCTGGGCGCGCCTGATCGCCTACGCCACCGCCGAGCATGACACGCTGATCCGCGACGCCCATGCCGACAATCTGATCCGCCGCGCCGGCTATCGCCTGCTGCATCGCGACCCGGCCGCGCTGGAGCAGGCGATCGCTGTCGCCGAGGAGAACCAGCGCGATTTCGGCGTGACGTTTCGCGTCCTCGATGGCCGCGAGCTCGCCAAGGCGGAGCCGCTGCTGCGCGACGACCTGCCCGGCGCCATCCACTGGCTTGGGCCCTGGACCGTGTCGGACCCCGGCGGGCTGGTTTCGGCCTATGCCGGATTGTTCGAGCGTCTCGGCGGCACGCTGCTGCGCGGCGATGCGCAGACGCTGACGGAGACGACGTCCGGCTGGTCGGTCGACACCAGTGGCGGCCGGATCGATGCCGCCCACGTCGTGGTCACGCTCGGCCCGTGGTCACCGCAATTGTTGCGCAAGTTCGGCTACCGGATCCCGCTGGTGCGCAAGCGCGGCTACCACATGCACTACCAGGGCGGCCGCTCGCTCGACCTGCCGCTGGTCGACACCGCGAACGGCTACGCGATGGCGCCGATGGCCAAGGGCATCCGCATCACCACCGGCGCGGAGCTGACCAGTCCCGACGCACCGGCGACACCGATCCAGCTCGGCTACGCCGAAGCGGCCGCACGCGAGCTGATCGAGATCGGCAGCCGCGTCGAGCCCGAGCCCTGGTTCGGCACCCGCCCCTGCACGACCGACATGCTGCCGGTGCTCGGGCCGGTGCCGCGCCATCGCGGACTGTGGGTCAATTTCGGTCACGGCCATCAGGGCTTCACGCTCGGCCCCGCGACCGCGCGCGTGCTGGCCGAAACGATGAACGGCGAGGCATCCGCGGTGGACACCTCGCCGTATCGGCTGGACCGGTTCTGACGTCGACGAAAAATCAGTCCGTCGTCAGCGCGGTCTCCATGTCAGTCGGGTCGATCTGCCGGGCGAGATTGGCGTTGAGCTTGTCGCGATCGAGCTCGCCCTCCCACCAGGCGACGATCACGCAGGCGACGCCGTTGCCGCACAGATTGGTCAGCGCGCGGCACTCGCTCATGAACTTGTCGATGCCGAGCACGATCGCCATGCCCGGCACCAGCCGCGGATCGACCACCGCAAGCGTCGCCGCCAGCGTGATGAAGCCCGCACCGGTGATGCCGGAGGCGCCCTTCGAGGTCAGCATCGCCACGATCAGGATGGTGATCTGCTGGCTGAAGGTGAGATCGAAGCCCAGCGCCTGCGCGATGAACAGGGTCGCCAGCGTCATGTAGATATTGGTGCCGTCGAGGTTGAACGAATAGCCCGTGGGCACCACGAGGCCGACCACGGATTTCGAGCAGCCGAGCCGTTCGAGCTTCTCCATCAATGACGGCAGCGCGCTCTCGGAGGACGAGGTGCCGAGCACGATCAGGAGCTCGTCCTTGATGTAGGCCAGGAACTTGAAGATCGAGAACCCGGCGACCCGCGCGATGATGCCGAGCACCACGAACACGAACAGCGCGGCGGTCAGATAGAACGTCGCGATCAGCCCCATCAGGTTGAGGATCGCGCCGGTGCCGAACTTGCCGATGGTGAAAGCCATCGCGCCGAACGCGCCGATCGGCGCCGCCCGCATCACGATCGAGATGACGCCGAACACCGCGTGCGCGGCGTCGTCGATGAACGAGCGGATGGTGTGGCCGCGCTCGCCGAGGCCCATGATCGCGAAGCCGAACAGCACCGAGAACAGCAGCACCTGCAGGATCTCGCCCTGCGCGAATGCGCCGACCACGGTGTCGGGAATGATGTGCAGCACGAAGTCGACGCTCTTCTGCGCCTCCGCCTGCTTGGCATAGCCGGCAACCGCCTGCGCATTCGCCGCCGCGTTGCCGAAGCCGGCGCCGGGCCTGACCAGATTGCCGACGAGCAATCCGATCACCAGCGCGAAGGTCGAGACGACCTCGAAATACACCAGCGCCTTGACGCCGATGCGGCCGACCTTCTTGGCATCTTGTATATGGGCGATGCCCGACACCACGGTGCAGAAGATGATCGGCGCGATCACCATCTTGATCAGCTTGATGAAGCCGTCGCCGAGCGCCTTGATCCACTCGTTGGTGGCAAGGCCGGGCCACAACCAGCCGACCAATGCGCCGAGCACGATCGCGATCAGGACCTGGACATAGAGAACTTTATACCACGGCTTGCTGCCGGTGCTCGCCGGTGCAGTCGTGGCAACGGTTGTCGTCGCCATGTGTCACTCCCCCTCAGAAATGGCGGAAATAGCCAAGATCAACTTGGCCGCTCAAGTCAAATGGAACTGTGTGGGCCCTGCCGCTTATCCGCGATGATCCGCCCGCCACAGCGCCGGTGAAACCACGACGCTGCGCTGCGAAACTGATCCGAAAGGCAAAGCGAACTCCGGACGGCTCTTGAAGGCTCTTAAAGCGCTTGGAGTTCGCGGGCTATTTAAGCCAATGCGCGATCCGCGCAACTGCTTCCTGCATCTCCGCGGCCGAGCGTGCATAGGAAAAACGGATGAAGGCGCGGCCGTGGATCGGATCGAAATCGACGCCGGGGGTCGCCGCGACATGCGCCTTCTCGAGCATCTCGCTGGCGAAGGCGAAGCTGTCAGAGGTGAAGTCGGAGACGTCGGCATACAGGTAGAACGCGCCGTCAGCGGGCAGGAATTTGGTCAGGCCGGCCTTCGGCAGCCCTTCGATCAGGATGCGGCGGTTCTCCTGATAGCCGCGCTTGATCGCCTCCATCTCCTCGCGGCCTTCGAACGCCGCTTCGGCCGCGATCTGCGACAGGGTCGGCACCGAGATCGACAGGTTCTGCTGCAGCCGCTCGATCGGCCGCACCAGCACGTCGGGCACCACCATCCAGCCGACACGCCAGCCGGTCATGCAGAAGTACTTCGAGAACGAGTTGATCACGAGCGCGTTCGGCGACAGCTCGGCGGCCGTCACCGCAGGAAATGCATAGTCGAGCCCGTGATAGATCTCGTCGGAGATGAAACGGATGCCCGCGCTGTCGGCAGCCGCCATCAGGCTCGACAGCGCCTCGCGCGACATCATGGTGCCGGTCGGATTGGCGGGGCTGCCGACCAGCACGCCCTTCAGCGGCGCCTTGCGATGGGCGGCGAGCAGCGCCTCGCCGGTCAGGGCATGGCGGGTGTCGCCGGAGGTTTCGATCAGCACCGGCTCGCAGCCCAGCGCGGTCAGGATATGCCGGTACGGCGGATAGCCCGGCACGGTGACGGCGACCCGGTCGCCCGGCTCGAACATCGCAAGAAACGCCAGGATGAACCCACCCGACGAGCCGGTGGTGACGATGATGCGCTCCGCGTCGACCGCGCAACCATACGTGTCGCGATAGTGCCGTGCGATGCGCGCGCGCAGCGAGGGAATGCCGAGCGCCGACGTGTAGTCGATCCGCCCGTCCGCAAGCGCGGCCTGCGCGGCCGCGATCGCCGGCTTCGGCGCGCCTGCGGCAGGCTGTCCCACCTCCATATGGACGACATGGCCGCCGGCGGCTTCGATTCGCGCGGCGGCCGCCATCACGTCCATCACCATGAACGGCGGAACATCGCTCCGTCCGGACGCTGTCAACAGGCTGCTTACACGGTCTCTCGGTGTCGCTTCACGCATGGATTTCTGCTATTGCACGGCCGCTGCCGAATTCGGGTTCCCGTTACCGGCTGCCGCCCCAGACTGGCCGCATTCGGTGGCTCCTTATAACGCTTTCAGGCCAAGTGAATACCCGGTTCGCGTGAAGAAGAACTGCAAAAACAACAGACTGCGCCACGCGCCAAATCCGGTCGGGCCCGGACCCCGGACGTGTGCCGGCGCGGCCAGTCATCGCCGATAGATCGCCCATGCTGTTCCGCCTCGCGCTTCGCACCAGGACCTTCAAGCTGACCGCGTTCATGACTGCGGTTGCGCTCGCGGTCGGGCCCGTCGTCCCTGCGCGAGCCCAGCAAAAAGGCCCGCCGGTGCTGCGCGACACCGAGTCCGAGCAGCTGCTGCGCGAATACACAAGGCCGATCCTGCGCGCCGCCGGTCTGGAGAAGCAGAACATCCAGATCGTGATCATCAACGACGGCTCGTTCAACGCCTTCGTCGCCGACGGCCGGCGCATCTTCGTCAATTACGGTGCGCTGCTGCAATCGGAGACGCCGAACCAGATCATCGGCGTGCTGGCGCACGAGACCGGCCACCTCGCCGGCGGCCATCTCGCCAAGATGCGCGAGCAGTTAGCGCAGGCCCAGACCCAGATGATCATCGCGATGCTGCTCGGCGTCGGCGCGCTTGCCGCGGGTGCGGGCGGCCGCGGTGGCGGAAACGGTCTCTCCAGCGCCGGCGCCGCGGCGATCTCGGCGCCGCAAGCGGTCATTCAGCGCACGCTGTTGTCCTATCAGCGCCAGCAGGAAGAGAACGCCGACCGCGCCGGCGTCAAGTTCCTGAACGCGACCGGACAGTCGGCCCGCGGCATGTACGAGACGTTCAAGCGCTTCACCGACGAGAGCCTGTTTGCCTCGCGCGGGGCCGACCCCTATTTGCAGTCGCACCCGATGCCGGTCGATCGCGTCTCCGCGCTGCAGGAATTGGCGCGCTCCAGCCCCTATTGGGACAAGAAGGACGATCCGGCGCTGCAGCTGCGCCACGACATGATGCGCGCCAAGATCTCGGGCTTCATGGAGCGGCAGGACACGGTCTACCGCCGCTATCCGCTGTCCAACACCAGCCTGCCGGCGCGCTATGCACGCGCGATCACGACCTATCTGCACGGCGATCTGCGCTCGGCGATCGCGCAGATCGACGGCTTGATCCAGGTGCAGCCCAACAATCCCTATTTCTACGAATTGCGCGGCCAGGCGCTGCTCGAAGGCGGCCGGCCCGCCGAAGCCATCGCGCCGCTGCGCCGCGCGGTGCAGCTCTCCAGCAATTCCCCGCTGATCGAGATGCTGCTCGGCCAGGCGCTGGTCGCCTCCGACAACAAGGCCTACACCGACGAGGCGGTCAACATGCTGCGCGCCGCGGTGGCGCGCGAGCCCGAGGCGCCGCTCGGCTATACCCAGCTCGCGATGGCCTATGGCCGCAAGGGCGACTATGCCCAGGCCGACCTCGCCTCGGCGCAGGCGGCCTATCTCCGCGGCGACACCAAGACCGCCCGCGACCTTGCGTCACGCGCCAAGACGCGGTTCGCGATCGGCACGCCCGGCTGGGTCAAAGCTGACGACATTGTGAGCGCCAAGCCCATGCCGGGTCAGAAAAACAACTAGAAATAAACCGTAGTTCCATACAACGATCACCGAAACCGGCTCACGGCCACGCCGCTTTTTTGAGCCACCGCGAACAAGGATTTTGTCATGCCAGCGCTTCGTTTTCTTGCCCCCGCCCTGCTCGCGCTCGGCGTTTGCGCCGCGCCGCTTTCGGCGTCCGCGCAGAGCTTCACCGACACCCAGCGCGGCGACATCGAGACCATCGTGCGCAACTATCTGATCGCGCACCCGGAGGTGCTCGAGGAGGCGATGAACGAGCTGAGCAAGCGGCAGGCCGCCGCCGAAGCCGAGAAGCATGAGCAGAGCGTCGCCAAGAACGCCGACACGATCTTCAATTCGCCGCGCGGCGTCATGCTCGGCAACAAGGACGGCGACGTCACCTTCGTCGAGTTCTTCGATTACAATTGCGGCTACTGCAAGCGCGCGATGTCCGACATGCTCGATTTGATGAAGGCGGATCCGAAGCTGAAGGTCGTGCTGAAGGAATTCCCGGTGCTGAGCCAGGGCTCGGTCGAGGCCGCGCAGGTCGCGGTCGCCGTGCGCATGCAGGATCCGACCGGCAAGAAATATCTCGATTTCCACCAGAAGCTGCTCGGCGGCCGCGGCGCCGCCGACAAGGCGCGCGCGCTGGCGGTCGCCAAGGAAGTCGGTCTCGACATAACGAAGATCGAGAAGGATATGGCGAGCCCCGAAGTGAAGGCGACCATCGAGGAGAACTTCCGCCTCGCCGAATCCATGGGCATGAACGGCACGCCGAGCTACGTGATCGGCAAGCAGGTCGTGATCGGCGCCGTCGGCGTCGACAATCTCAAGGAAAAGATCGGCATTGCCCGCTGCGGCAAGGCGACCTGCTGATCGCCGCTTCGACAGCGCGCATCGCGTACAAAATCCGGCTGCCATGCAGCCGGATTTTTTTATTGTCGTCACCAAACCGATTCCGCGCGGGCCGCAACCAAGGGCCGTCACCAACAACGGAAGTCGCGGGATGCCGAAATACAGCGCGGCCTAATCTCGAGATCGAAGAGCATTTCGGCGGCTTCAATTTCGGCGGCGGCAACGGCCAGCGCGATCTTGCGAGCATCGAGTTCGACTGGGCCCGCGCGGTTGAAGCAGCCGCGCATTCATCTCGCGCGTTCATCGCGCATTCACCTAAAGAACAAACCGCAAGGAACCGCAAATCAACAGGAACATCGCACATGCTCTCCCGTTGTCGGCGCGGGCAATGCTGAAAAACGAGGAGGAATTACGATGTCTAACCGCTTTCTGATTTCGGTCGCCGCAGCCGCTTTGATCGCCGGCACCGGTTTCGCGAACGCACAGGGCGCCGGCGGCGCCAACAGGGAAACCGGGGCTGGTGGTGGTGCGACCACGCAGCAGTCTGCACCGTCCGGTGGCGCGTCATCGGGCACCATGCAGCATGACAAGAGCGGCATGAAGGGTTCCGAGCATTCGACGACGGGTGAGTCGAGCACCAAGGGGGCTGAGTCCGACAAGTCCGGCACGGCCACCAAGGGTGCGCAGGACAGTACCCAAAAGTCGAAGGGCATGAGCTCGGAGAACGATGCGGCCAAGGGCTCCAAGGAGGGCTCGAAGGATATGAAGGCTGAGGGTCGCGACAAGAGCGGCAACATGAAAGCCGAGGAGCGTGACAAGAGCGGCAAGATGAATGCCGAGAGCCGCGACAAGAGCGGTAGCGGTGCCACGACCAACCAGAACGCCCAGACCAAGAGCCCGTCCGACACCAACCGTGCGCAGACCAACGACACGAGCCGCACGCAGACGACGACCGGTAACGCGGCAACGTCGGCGACCGCGGCTCCGCCGGCCGAGAAGCGCACTCAGATCACGACCGCGATCAAGTCGGAGCACGTGACCGAAGCCACCAACGTGAACTTCAACGTGTCGGTCGGCACCCGCGTTCCGGCTGACATTCACTTCTACCCGGTGCCGGAGCGGGTCGTGACGATCTACCCGCAGTGGCGCGGCTATCAGTTCATCCTGGTCAAGGGCCGCTACGTGATCGTGCAGCCTGAGACCCATGAGATCGTCTACATCATCGAGGGCTAGACCGGCCTCGGTGCGAGGGAGCCAAGACGGGCCCTCGAAGACGGACCCTCGCCTCACCTCGACCCCGCCCCTTTTGGGGCGGGGTCTTGCTTTCGGCCGCAACCCGCACCGCGCCAGTGGATGGCGGGCCGGAGCGCCCGCCGAAGGCAGCTTCCGCAAGATTTGGTTAATCAGCATTTTCCGTAGGTTAGGGCAGCCATCTAACAGGGCGGAGGAAGTTGTTGAAGACGTTCCGATTTCACCTAAAGACTTCCCCTTCGGCCGGTTGTTACCTATAACCCGGCCCACTCCACCCCTTGTCGGATCCCCTCTCGGAACTTTGGCCGGAACCCTTGGCAGGAAACTCTGGAATGGCTGCTGCCGGAACGATCTATGTGCTGAACGGCCCGAACCTCAATCTGCTGGGGACGCGCGAGCCGGAGACCTACGGCCATGCCACCCTCGCCGATGTCGAGAAGCTGTGCGCGGACACCGCGCGCCAGTTCGGGTTGACCGCCGACTGCCGGCAGTCCAACCGCGAGGGTGAGTTGATCGACTTCATCCATGAGGCCCATGCCAAGAAGGCGGTCGGCATCATCATCAACGCCGGTGGCTACTCTCATACCTCGATCGCGCTGCATGACGCGCTGGTCGCGGTCAAGATTCCCGCGGTCGAAGTTCATGTCAGCAACATCCACGCCCGCGAAAGCTTCCGGCACCACTCGTTCACTGCTAAAGCCGCCTTCGCGTCACTTTGCGGCTTCGGCATCGACGGCTACCGGCTTGCCATCATCGGCCTCGCCACCAGGATCGGCGTCAAGATCGACGCCAAGCCAAAGACTTAATCGTCAATCCTGACGTTCCCCGTCACCAGACAGAGATTTTGGATCACAGAGCATGGCGCGCCAGCCAGACGACAAATCAGCCGCAAAAAAGAACGACTCCAAGAGCGACGACAGCGTCCTCATTCGCGAGCTCGCGCTGCTGCTCGCGGAAACCAATCTGACCGAGATCGAGATCGAGCGTGCCGGCCTGCGTGTCCGCGTCGCGCGCAACATCAGCATCGCGGCCTCGGTGCCCACGGCCTCCTTGGCGGGCGTTGCCGCACCGGGTGCCGTGGCCGTCCCGGTTGCTACGGCTGCGACCGACCTCGCCAAGCACCCGGGCGCCGTGCCCTCGCCGATGGTCGGCACCGCCTATTGGGCGCCCGAGCCGGGCGCCAAGCCGTTCATTGAAATCGGGACCAAGGTCTCCGCCGGCCAGACGCTTCTGATCATCGAGGCGATGAAGACGATGAACCAGATCCCGTCGCCGCGCGCGGGCACCGTGACGCAGATTCTCGTCGAGGACGGCCAGCCGGTCGAATTCGGCGAGCCGCTCGTCATCATTGAATAGCTTCCGTCAACACCAGGCGCTGCGATGTTCGACAAGATCCTCATAGCCAATCGCGGCGAGATCGCGCTTCGCGTGCTGCGCGCCTGCAAGGAGCTCGGCATCTCGACGGTTGCGGTGCATTCCACCGCCGACGCCGACGCCATGCATGTGCGGCTCGCCGACGAGAGCGTGTGCATCGGCCCGCCGCCGTCGAAGGATTCCTATCTCAACGTGCCAGCGCTGCTCGCGGCCTGCGAGATTACCGGCGCCGACGCCGTGCATCCGGGCTACGGCTTCCTGTCCGAGAACGCGCGCTTCGCCGAGATCCTCGCCGACCACAATCTGGGCTTCATCGGACCGAAGGCCGAGCACATCCGCCTGATGGGCGACAAGATCGAAGCCAAGAAGACCGCAAAGCGCCTCGGCATTCCCGTGGTGCCCGGCTCGGACGGCGCGGTGACCTCGGAGGCCGACGCGCTCGCGATCGGCAGGGAGATCGGCTTTCCGGTGCTGGTGAAGGCGGCGGCCGGCGGCGGCGGCCGCGGCATGAAGGTCGCCCACACCGAGGCCGACCTCGCGCTGGCGCTCTCGACCGCGGCCAACGAGGCCAAGTCGGCATTCGGCGACGCCTCGGTCTACCTGGAAAAATACCTGCAGAAGCCGCGCCACATCGAGATCCAGATTCTCGGCGACGGCCGCGGCGGCGCCATCCATCTCGGTGAGCGCGACTGCTCGCTGCAGCGCCGTCACCAGAAGGTCTGGGAGGAAGGCCCCTCGCCCGTGCTCGCGGCGGCGGCGCGCGCCAGGATCGGCGAGACCTGCGCCAAGGCGATGCGGGACATGAAATATCTCGGCGTCGGCACCATCGAATTCCTCTACGAAGACGGCGAGTTCTATTTCATCGAAATGAACACGCGCATCCAGGTCGAGCATCCCGTCACCGAAAGCATCACCGATATCGATCTCGTGCTGGAGCAGATCCGGATCGCCGCCGGCGGCGACCTTCCGGCCAAGCAGGACGACATCGCGATCATCGGCCACGCCATCGAGTGCCGCATCAATGCGGAGAACCCGCAGACCTTCCGTCCCTCGCCCGGACGGATCACGCAATTCCATCCGCCTGGCGGCCTCGGCGTGCGGATCGATTCCGCCGTCTATCAGGGCTATGTGATCCCGCCCTATTACGACTCGCTGGTCGGCAAGCTGATCGTGCACGGCAAGACCCGCGGCGAATGCCTGATGCGGCTGCGCCGGGCGCTGGACGAGATGGTGGTCGACGGGATCGAGACGACGCTGCCGCTGTTCCGCGCGCTGGTGCGCGAGCCCGATATCATCGAGGGCGACTACCACATTCACTGGCTGGAGCAGTACCTCGCCGGTCAGCCGTCCGACGCTGCAAAATAGTTCGGAACTCCGTGGAACCCGGCCCTTCCTCAAACGTACTATAGGGTTATTGGCTTTCCACGGGGACGCGTTGAATCCCACTCCCACAGCGAGATCGTCGTGACGCTCGTTTCACGACGCCGGTCGACGTTACAGATCCTCCTGCTGTCGGCGGGATTTTTCGTGCTGGTCGCGGTCAGCGTGGCGTCGGTCGTGCTGGTCAACAAGGCGCGCGAAGACAACGCCTGGGTAATCCACACCGTCGAGACCGAGAGCCAGGTTGCCAACCTGCTGCTCGACATCAGGCGCGCCGAAAGCGCGACCCGGGCGTATCTGCTGACATCAGCACCACAATACCTGTCCGAGTACCAGGCCGCTGCAGCGGGACTCCCGGCCGCGCTCGGTCATCTCCAGATGATGACCGTCGATAATCCGGCGCAGGTCGCCAATGCCGCGAAGCTCAAGGCCGCGGTCGAGCAGCGCCTCGCCGAGTTCGCCCTCAGCATCGAGCGCGTCAAGAACAACGACGCGGCGACCAGCATCGACATCTTGCGCAAGGGCACGTCGACCGATGCGTTGGAGGCGATCGCCCGGATCGGCCGCGACATGCGCGCCGAGGAGGATCGGCTGCTGGCGGGACGCACCGCGACTGCGGACAGGACCCAGGTGCTGGCCTCCTCCGTCACCATCGCCGGCTCCTGCATGGTGTTGGCGCTTGCCGCTCTCTCGTTGGTGCTGCTGCGGCGATCATCGCGGGCGCGCGACGACGCCGAGGCGAGGCTGCGCGACAGCAACCTCAATCTCGAGACCATCGTCGACGAACGCACCTCCGACCTGCGCGAGGCCAACGAGGAAATCCAGCGCTTCGCCTATATCGTCAGCCACGATCTGCGCTCGCCGCTGGTCAACATCATGGGCTTCACCAGCGAGCTCGAGGAACTGCGCGGCGACATCTTCAAGCGGATCGCCACGCTCAATCGCGCCGCGTCGCTGGCGCCGGCGATGCCGGAAGACGCGACCGATGTGGCCGAACCCGAGCTCGAAGGCTCCGACAAGCAGCTATCCGACGATTTCAACGAATCGCTCGGTTTCATCAAATCGTCGATCGCCAAGATGGACCGCCTGATCAGCGCGATCCTCAATCTGACCCGCGAGGGCCGCCGCGAGTTCAAGCCCGAACGCGTCGATCTGCGCGAGCTGATCGACGGCATCGTCAAGACGGTGGCTCACCAGGCCGTCGAGGCCAATGCGACCGTCGAGGTCGGCGCGTTGCCCAATATCGTCAGCGACCGCCTCGCACTGGAGCAGATATTCTCCAATCTGATCGACAATGCACTCAAGTACCTCAGGAACGGCGTTCCCGGCGAGATTTCGATCGAGGGCCGCACCAAGCTCGGCTTCGCGATCTTCGAGATCACCGACAACGGCCGCGGCATCGATCCGAAGGACCATCAGCGCATCTTCGATTTGTTCCGTCGCGCCGGAACCCAGGACAAGCCCGGTCAGGGCATCGGGCTTGCCCATGTCCGCGCACTTGTGCGCAGACTGGGCGGCACCATGTCGGTAGCATCGGAACTTCACAACGGCAGCACCTTCACGATCACGCTGCCTATCAATTGGTCAGGCAAGAATCGGGACAAAGTGACATGAGTGATCCAGTCACCATCATCATGATTGAGGACGACGAAGGCCATGCCCGCCTGATTGAGCGGAATATCCGGCGCTCAGGTGTCAACAATGAGATCATCCCGTTCACCAACGGTACAGAGGCCGTGAACTACCTGTTCGGCAAGGACGGCAGCGCCGTCGAGCGCAAGGGCCAGGCCCTGCTGATCCTGCTCGATCTCAATCTGCCCGACATGACCGGCATCGATATTCTGAAGCGGGTCAAGGAGAACAAGTATCTCAAGTCGACGCCGGTGGTCGTGCTGACCACGACCGACGACTCCCAGGAGATCAAGCGTTGCTACGAGCTCGGTTGCAACGTCTACATCACCAAGCCGGTGAACTACGAAAGCTTTGCCAACGCCATTCGCCAGCTTGGCCTGTTCTTTTCCGTGATTCAGGTGCCGCCGGCTTCCGTATGACCAGCGCAACGCCGACACTGCTCTATATCGACGACGACGCGGCGCTGGCGCGCCTGGTCGAACGCGGGCTGACGCGCGCGGGCTACAAGGTCGTGCACGCCGCAAGCGGCCAGGAAGGCCTCGACCGGCTCGCCCAGGGCGGCATCGACGTCGTCGCGCTCGATCAGTACATGCCCGGCCTCGACGGGCTGGAGACGCTGGAGCAGATCCTCAAGATACCGGACGCTCCGCCGGTGGTGTTCGTCACCGCGTCGCAGGATTCGGCGATCGCCGTCACCGCGCTGAAGGCCGGCGCGGCGGACTACCTGGTCAAGGACGTCAGGGGCGAGTTCATCCCCCTGCTCCAGGTCGCGGTGAACGGCGCGATCCGGCAGGCCGCGCTCCAGAAGGCGCGCGACGAGGCCGAGGCCGAGGTGCACGCCTCGCGCGACCGCTATGCCGCGCTCGCCGCCGAGCGTGAGGTTCTGCTCCGCGAGGTCAACCATCGCGTCGGCAATTCGCTGCAGATCATCGCCTCGCTGCTGCATCTGCAGGCCAACTCCGCGACCCAGCAGGATGTGAAGGCAGCGCTGACCAACGCGATGGGGCGCGTCGCGGCCGTCGCGCAGGTGCACCGCCGCCTCTACACCTCGCACGACTTCAAGACGGTGATGCTCAACCAGTATCTCGAAGCGCTGCTCGAGGATCTCCGGCGATCGGCCGAAGGCAACAAGATGTCGCGACTGACCTTGAAGGCCGACCCGATCGAGATCGACCCCGACCGCGCGGTCGCGATCGGCATCATCGTCAACGAGCTGGTGATGAACGCCGTGAAGTACGCCTATCCCGACGGCGCCGGCCCGATCCATGTCGAGCTGAAGCCGCAAGGCGACGATCTGCAGCTCGCGATCGGCGACGACGGGGTCGGCTTTTCCGACAAGGACGATCCACGCGGCACCGGCATGGGCCAGCGCATCGTCAGCGCGATGGCCGCCAAGCTCGACGCCAGCGTCGAGCGCGACCCCGGCCACAAGGGCACCCGCTTCGTGGTGCGGTTCGCCCGCGTCAGCCCGGCGCTCGACAAATCGACCAGCGCCGCCGCCAGCTAATGCCGCAAATTTCGGCAAATTCGATTGATTTGTCCGGTTCGCTTTAACGGCTACGTCACGCTGTTGATGGATCGCGGCCCGCCGAGCCTGACCGGTTAAGAAAGTTCTGGGCGTCCTTTGCGATGCTTGTGCCAACTGCTTGGCAGGAGCGGCACGCGATGTTCGGGCGCAGGCCAGTTTTTGGAAAGAAGCAAGAGACGACCTTGGGCGAGCTCAAGGAGACCATGCGTCCGGCGCCGGGCGCCGACGGCGCGACGCCCGCTTTTCACAAGCAGCAGTGGGATCACCCGCTGATCGGGTCGATGCTGCGCGATGCAGGCTTCGCGCCTGATGACGAAGCCGGCATCGTGCCGACGGTCGACAATCGACTCGCCGTGTTCGCTGCGGCCAGCAAGCGATTGCAGGACCGTACCGAGACCTTCAACCGCAACATGACTGCGCGCCACGGCCACTGCCACGCGGTGCCGTTCCTGGTCATCGACCAGAAGATCTGGGATGGACCGCATGGCGCGTTTCTCTACGCGCAGATGGGGCTGATCGGCTACGACGAGTGGAACGTGATCATGCTGGCGGGAGACCCGCAGACCACCGTGTCATGCGGCCTGGCAGGCCATCCCGGCTTCCTGCCATCCGTGACGCAAGTCATGACCGAGCATGTGATCGCGTGGAAGGCGCGGCACAACGCCCTGCTCGAGACGTACGGAATCACCGCGACCGGTGGCCGGGAAATTTCGCATGAACAATACGAGATGGAAAAGGACACCCTGCGCAACGAAATCATCGACAAGGCCGGCTGGATGAAGCCGCGCATCATCGACGAGCTCTTGCGCAAGGCCTAAAGCAGGAAGAATTTTGGTTTGAATCGGCTTGGCGCGGTCTCGGTTCACCTCTCCCCGCCGGGGAGAGGTCGGATTGCGAAGCAATCCGGGTGAGGGCTCTTGTTCTCTCGATAGACCGTAATCCCTCACCCGATTTGCTGCGCAAATCGACCTCTCCCAAGGGAGAGGTGAACCTTCGACGCCGCTCCAGCTGAACCTAATCTCATCACGCTTTAGAGGCATCAAGCCTCTCCGAAGCGCCTCACTCGTGCCTGCCGCGGTGCCGGCGTGCGCGGTGCGGACGGCAGTCCTGACACGGTGCGCCAAACACAACCTGCGACGGATAGGGCCGCGCCGAATGCCACGGCGTCGAGCCGAACAGGCCGGCCGCACCGAAACCTGCGCTGAAGGGATCGGCTGCGAAATTGCCGGGGAAATAGCCGTTGGTTCGAAAATCGCGATCGTCGTCCCTGCCGTCGAAATACGCGCCGCCCGTGCTGCCGTAGCGCAACGGCCGCTGCTGGGCCGACGCCGCGGCTACGCTCAGCGCGATGGCGGCGCAGGCGATCAGTCCTCTCATGGCGATCATGGCCGAGACCCTCATTGCGGAATGTTGCCCCAATCGCCCTTCCAGGCGATCAGGCGTCCCTTGCCGAATTGCAGATAGAGCCCGTCGCTGCGCCTCGACAGCACGCTGCCCCTGACATTGGGCAGCGCGACGAACAATTCATTGCCCGGCGTGCCGCGCACGTAATTCAGGGGAACGCCGAGCGACTGGCTGGCCTTCGCGGCGCTCATGCCGAAGGCGAGCGGAACGCTGTTGGGTGGCCGTTGCTGCGCGCGGGACGCGCCGGTCAATGCGCCAAACCCGATGACAAGGGCAACGAGGAGTGTCGCGAAACGCTGCATGGCTGACCTCATGGCACCGCCGCCGCCAGTGTACCGGCGGGCGTCCAGCCGCCGCCGAGCGCCTGGAACAGGCTGCTCGCCGCCAGCAGCTTGTTGAGCCGGACCGTAACCAGATTGTTTTCGGCGGTGAACAGCGTCTGCTGGGCCTGCAGCACCGTGATCAGGTTGACCGTACCGCCGCGCAACTGCGTCTCGGCGACCTCGAACGCCTTGCGCGAGGCGGCGACGACGTCAGACTGCAAGCGCTCCTGCAGTGTGTACTTCTGCAACGCGATCAGCGCCTTCTCGACATCGGCGAAGGCCGACAGCACCGCCTTGCGATAGGCCTGCAGGTTTTGCAGCTGCTGGCCCTTGGCGAGCTTGAGCTGGCTCTCCAGCAGGAAGCCATCGAACAGCGGCTGGGTCAGCCCGGCGGCGAGCGTGTAGTACCAGGCGCCGGGCGCAAACAGCGAGGCCAGCGCCGCGCTCTGGAAGCCGGTGGTGCCGGTCAGCTGAATCTGCGGAAAGAACGCCGCGCGCGCCGCGTCGACGCTGAAATTGGACGACGCCAGCTGCGCCTCGGCCTCGCGGACGTCAGGCCGCTGGTAGAGCAATTCCGACGGCAGTCCCGGCGTCACGCGCGGCACCGCGATCTGTGTGGTGGACCCGCCGCGCACCTTGAAATCGGCCGGCGCGCGCGCCACCAGCACGGCGAGCGCCGCGGTGTTCTGCCCGACCGTCACCTCGAGCGGCGGGATCGCCGCGCGCTGCGTGGCGACCAGCGCCTCCTGCTGCGACAAATCGAGCTGCGAGGCGGTGCCGCCGGCGAATTGCGACTTGATCAGCGCAAGGATGCGCTCGGCCGCCGCGAGGTTGCGGCGGGTGACCTTGATCTGGTCCTGCGCCGCCAGCAGCTGGAAATATGTGTTGGCGACCGTCGCCATCGTGGTCAGCGCCACCACCTCGCGATTGTAGCGCGCGACGGTCGCGCTCTCCTCCGAGGCCGACAGCGTCGCCCGGTTCTTGCCCCAGAAATCGACGATGTAGCTTGCGCTCAGCCCGAGGCTGTATTGCGAGAAGGTGCCGCTGGCGCCGAGCGACGAACTGGACCCCGTTGCCACACGCTGACGCTCGGCATTCGCCGATCCGGAGATGGACGGCAGCAGCGCGGCGCCGGACACGCCGACCTGGGCGTCGGCCTGCACGATCTGGGCGATCGCCACCGCGATGTCGAGATTGTAGAGCTGCGCTGATTCCATCAGCCCGGTCAGCTCGGGCGAGCGGAAGCCGCGCCACCAGGCGAGCGCCGGAACGGCCGCGTCGGCATCGCCCTTGGCCGCAGTCTTGTAGCTCGCCGGCACTTCGAGGCTGAGCTCGGGCTTCTCCGCCCCGGGAATACAGCCGGACAGACCGAGGCTGAGGCCGCCGAACGCCGCCACGCACAGAAACCGGATCGGCTTGCGCATCAACTGAAGATTTCGCAACGCTGCACCTGTCGGCATTTACTCGCCCGCTTGAAGTGAGGAGCCCGGCATCCGCGGCGCGCCGCCGCGGCGGAGGCGCTGGGCCCACAGGCGGAACCGGTCGAGATAGAGGTAGATGACCGGCGTCGTGTAGAGCGTGAGGACCTGGCTCAGGATCAGGCCCCCGACGATGGCGATGCCGAGCGGCTGCCGCAGCTCGCCGCCATCGCCCATGCCGATCGCCAGCGGCACCGCCCCGAGCAGCGCGGCCATCGTCGTCATCATGATGGGGCGGAAGCGCAGCAGACAGGCCTCCCGGATCGCCTCGAGCGGCTCCAGCCCGCGCCTGCGTTCCGCCTCCAGCGCAAAGTCGATCATCATGATGGCGTTCTTCTTCACAATGCCGATCAGCAGGATGACGCCGATCAGCGCCATGATACTGAACTCGGTCTTGAATGCCATCAGCGCCAGCAAAGCGCCCACACCCGCCGAGGGCAATGTGGACAAGATGGTCAGCGGATGGATGTAGCTTTCGTAGAGCACGCCCAGCACGATGTAGATCGCAACCAGCGCGGCCAGGATCAGGAACGGCTGGTTGCTCAGGGAGTCCTGGAACGCCTTGGCGGTGCCCTGGAAGGTGCCGCGGATCGTGGCCGGGACCCCGATCCGGTTCATGGTCGCCTCGATGCTGCCGACCGCCGTGCTCAGCGACACGTTCGGCGGCAGGTTGAACGAGATGGTGTTGGCGACCAACAGGCCCTGGTGATTGACCGCAAGCGGCGTCGCGCCCTGCTTGAACGCTGCAACTTCCGACAGCGGGATCATGGTCTCGCTGCTGGTGGAGACGGCCGATCCGGTCGAGGCCACGCCCTTCCCGGTCGAACCGATCGAATTGGTGGCCTGGTTGCGCGCGGCCTGGGCGTTGGCCGCACTGGCCGCGCTGGAGTTGCCTGGCGCGACGACCGTGCCCGCCACCGCGTTGGTCGATTGCGACCCGCCGACCGATCCGCCGGACGTGCTGATATAGACGTCCTTCAGCGTCTCCGGATTCTGCCAGTAGCGCGGCGCGACCTCCATGATGACGTGATACTGGTTGCGCGCGACATAGATTGTCGACACCTGCCGCTGGCCGAAGGCGTCGTAGAGGGTGTTGTCGATCTGGCTCACCGTGATGCCGAGCCGGGCCGCGGCGTCGCGGTCGATCACGAGATCGGATTCCAGGCCCTTGTTCTGTTGGTCGCTGTTGACGTCGGCGAGATCAGGATCGCGCTGCAGGGCCGCGGCGATCTTCGGCGTCCATTCATTGAGCTCCTCCAGCGTCGATCCCTGCAGCGTGTACTGATACTGCGCGTTCGAGGCCCTGCCCCCGACCCGGATGTCCTGCACCGCCTGCAGGAACAGGCTCGCGCCCGGCACCACCGACATCTCGCGGCGCAGCCGCGCGATCACGCCGTCGGCGCCGATCTTGCGCTCATCGAGCGGACGCAGCGAGACGAACACGAAGCCGGAATTGGTCTGCCCGCCGCCGGTGAAGCCGACCGCCGTCTCCACCGCCGGATCGCGCTTGATGATGCCGACGTACTGCGCGAGCTTCTGCTGCATCAGCTGGAACGACACGCTCTGGTCGGCCTGGATCGAGCCGACCAGCCGGCCGGTGTCCTGCTGCGGGAAGAAGCCTTTCGGGATCACGTCGTAGAGATAGAAGTTGAGGCCGAAGACCGCCGCCAGGATCAGCATCACCGACAACGGATGCGCCAGCGCCGCGGTCAGCGTCCTGCGGTAGAAATTCAGCATTGCGTCGAAGAAGCGCTCGCTCGCCCAATAGAGCCGGCCATGGCCGCCGGCGTCCGGCTTGAGCAGCACGGCGCACATCATCGGCGTGGTCGCCAGCGAGACCGCGAGCGAGATCAGGATCGAGATCGAGATCACCATCGCGAACTCGCGGAACAGCCGCCCGACGATGCCGGCCATCAGCAGGATCGGGATGAACACCGCGATCAGCGAGATGCTCATCGACAGCACGGTGAAGCCGACCTCGTTGGCGCCCTTCAGCGCCGCCTCGAGCGGGCTCAGGCCGTCCTCGATGTAACGGGTGACGTTCTCCAGCACCACGATGGCGTCGTCGACCACGAAGCCGGTCGCGACCGTCAGCGCCATCAGGGAGAGATTGTCGAGGCTGTAGCCGAACAGGTACATCGCCCCGAAGGTCGCGACCAGCGACACCGAGACCGCCACCACCGGAATGAAGGTGGCGCGCGCATTGCGCAGGAACGCGAACACCACGATGATGACCAGCAGCACCGCCAGAACGAGGGTTCGTTCGACGTCCCGGAGCGAGGTGCGGATGGTCGTCGAACGGTCGACCGCAAAGCCGATGTCGATCGCCGGCGAGACCGATGCCTGCAGCTGCGGCATCAGCCCCTTCACGAGGTCGACGGTACTGATGATGTTGGCGTTCGGCTGCCGGTAGAGGATGATCAGCACCGCCGGCTTGCCGTTGGCGAGGCCGGCATTGCGAAGGTTCTCGACGCCGTCGGCCACCTCGCCGACGTCGGAGAGATGAACCGGCGCGCCATTGCGGTAGGCCACGATCAGCGACTTGTAATCATCGGCCTTGTTGGCTTGGTCGTTGGCGTAGACCTGGTAGCGCTGGTCGCCGACGTCGATGCCACCCTTGGGGCTGTGGGCGTTGGCGCTCGACAGCGCCGCGCGGACGTCTTCCAGGCCGATGCCGTATTTGTAGAGCGCCTGCGGGATCAGATCGACGCGCACGGCCGGCAGCGAGCTGCCGCCGACCACGACCTCGCCGATGCCCTCGACCTGCGACAGCTTCTGCGCCAGCACCGTGGAGGCGGCGTCGTAGAGATCGCCGCGCGTCAGCGTATCCGACGTCAGCGTCAGGATCAGGATCGGCGCGTCGGCAGGATTGACCTTGCGGTAGGTTGGATTGCTGCGCAGGCTGGTCGGCAGGTCGGCCCGCGCCGCATTGATCGCGGCCTGCACGTCGCGCGCCGCGCCGTTGATGTCGCGATTCAGGCCGAACTGCAGCGTGATGCGGGTTGAGCCCACCGAGCTCGACGACGTCATCTCGGTGACATCGGCGATCTGGCCGAGATGGCGCTCGAGGGGACTTGCGACCGTGGTCGCGACATCCTGCGGGCTGGCGCCGGGCAGCGTCGCCTGCACCGAGATGGTCGGGAAATCCACCTGCGGCAGCGGCGACACCGGCAGCTTGAAGAACGCGACAATGCCGGCGGCCGCAAGCCCGAACGTCAACAGCGTCGTTGCGACCGGCCTACGGATGAAGGGCGTTGACGGATCCATGGCTCAACGCGACCCGCTCGCCTCGCCGATCTCGTCCGCCCGCCCGGCAAACCGCAGCGCGAGGCGATCGAACCAGAGGTAGATCACCGGTGTCGTGAACAGGGTCAGCAGCTGGCTCACCAGCAGGCCGCCGACGATCGAGATGCCGAGCGGATTCCGCAGCTCGGACCCCGCGCCGCTGCCGAGCATCAGCGGCAGCGCGCCGAGCACCGCAGCCATCGTCGTCATGATGATCGGCCGGAACCGCAGCAGGCAGGCCTGGTAGATCGCCTCCCGCGGCGGCTTGCCCTCGTTGCGCTCGGCGTCGAGCGCGAAGTCGATCATCATGATCGCATTCTTCTTCACGATGCCGATCAGGAGGATGATGCCGATGATCGCGATGATGGTGAGATCCTGGCCTGCCATCATCAGCGCCAGCAGCGCGCCGATGCCCGCGGAAGGCAGCGTCGAGAGGATCGTCAGGGGATGGATGAAGCTCTCATAGAGCACGCCGAGCACGATATAGACCGTGATGATCGCGGCCAGGATCAGGAACAGCTGGTTGGACAGCGAGGACTGGAACGCCAGCGCCGCACCCTGGAAGCTCGTGATCATGCCGAGCGGCTGGTTGATGTCGGCCTGGGCCTGCTTGATCGCCGTCACCGCCCCTCCAAGGGAAGCGCCGGGCGCCAGGTTGAACGAGACGGTCGCCGACGGGAACTGGCCGAGATGCGAGACCTGCAGCGGCGCGGTCTCCACCCGCATCTTGGCCATCACCGACAGCGGCACCGGCGTCGAGCCCACCGATGACGGCAAATAGATCGACGACAGCGAATCCAGCGAAGTCTGCAGCGACGGATCGGCTTCCAGGATCACGCGGTACTGGTTCGAATTGGTGAAGACGGTCGAGACGATGCGCTGGCCGTAGGAATCGTACAGCGCGTTGTCGATCGTCGCCGGCGTGATGCCGAATCGCGCCGCCTGGTCGCGGTCGATGTCCACGAACACCGAGAGCCCCTGCGCCGAGATGTCGCTGGTGACGTCGCTGAGCTCGGGCAATTCCCGGAGCTTGTCGACCAGCTTCGGCGTCCATTCCGCAAGCTCGTTCGGATCGGCATCCTGCAGGATGAACTGGTACTGCGTCCGGCTCACCGTGCCTTCGATGGTGAGGTCCTGGACCGGCTGCATGTAGAGCGTGATCCCGGTCAGCGCCGCCGTGCTCGCCTTGATCCGGTCCATGATCGTCGAGACATTGGCCTTGCGCTGCTCATGCGGCTTCAGATTGATCAGGATGCGGCCGCTGTTCAGCGTGGTGTTGGTGCCGTCGACGCCGATGAACGACGACAGGCTCTGCACGTCCGGATCCTTCAGGATCGCGCTCGCGAGCCGCTGCTGCCGCTCGGCCATCGCCGCATAGGACACCGATTGCGGCGCCTCCGAGATCGCCTGGATCACGCCGGTGTCCTGCACCGGAAAGAAGCCCTTGGGGATGACGACATAGAGCAGTGCCGTCAGGCCAAAGGTGGCGAGCGCGATCAGCAGCACGAAGGTTTGGCGATCCAGCACCCAGTTGAGCATCCGCGCGTAGATCGCGATCACGGCATCGAAGCCTTCGCGGCTGAGCCGCTGGAAGGTGTTTTCCCGCGCCATGGCCTCCGGCTTCAGCAGCTTTGCGCAGGCCATCGGCACCAGGGTCAGCGACACCACGGCGGAGATCAGGATCGTGACCGACAGCGTGATGGCGAATTCGCGGAACAGGCGGCCGACGACGTCGCCCATGAACAGCAGCGGGATCAGCACCGCGATCAGCGACACCGTCAGCGAGATGATGGTGAAGCCGATCTGCTCGGACCCTCGCAGCGCCGCCTCGAGCGGCGACTCGCCCTCCTCGATGTAGCGCGAGATGTTCTCGATCACGACGATGGCGTCGTCGACCACGAAGCCGGTCGCGATCGTCAGCGCCATCAGCGACAGATTGTTCAGGCTGAAGCCGAACAGATACATCGCGCCCAGCGTGCCGACCAGCGAGAGCGGCACCGACAGGCTCGGGATCAGCGTGGCACGGGTCGAGCGCAGGAACACGAAGATCACAAGCACGACCAGGATCACGGCGAGCGACAGCTCGTATTCGACGTCGCGCACCGAGGCCCGGATCGTCACGGTACGGTCGGTCAGGATATTGAGGTCGATCGCGGCCGGCAGCGTCGCCTGCAGCTGCGGCAGCAGGTCCTTGATGCCCTGCACCACCGAGATGACGTTGGCGCCGGGCTGGCGCTGGATGTTGAGGATGATCGCCGGCGTCTCGTTCATCCAGGCGCCGAGCTTGTCGTTCTGCGCGCCGTCGACGACGTTGCCGACGTCGCTGAGGCGGACCGGCGAGCCGTTCTTGTAGGCGATGATCAGCGAGCGGTAGTCGCTGGCATTGCGGATCTGGTCGTTGGCATTGATGGTATAGGCGCGCATCGCGCCGTCGAAATTGCCCTTCGGCGTGTTGACGTTGGCATTGCCGAGCGTGGTGCGGAGATCGTCGATGTTGAGGCCATAGGCCGCGAGCTTGCGGATGTCGGCCTGGATGCGCACCGCCGGCCGCTGGCCGCCGCTGATGCTGACGAGGCCGACGCCGGGCAGCTGCGAGATCTTCTGCGCCAACCGCGTGTCGACGAAATCCTGCACCTGCGTCAGCGGCATGGTCTTCGAAGTCAGGCCGAGGGTCAGGATCGGCGCATCGGCCGGATTGACCTTGGCGTAGATCGGCGGCGCCGGCAGGTCCGACGGCAACAGATTGCCCGCGGCATTGATCGCGGCCTGCACCTCCTGCTCGGCGACGTCGAGCGAGATCGACAGGCCGAATTGCAGCGTGATCACGGACGAGCCCGCCGAGCTCACCGAGCTCATCTGGGTCAGATTCGGCATCTGGCCGAACTGCACCTCGAGCGGCGCCGTCACCGACGAGGTCATCACGTCGGGGCTCGCGCCCGGATAGAAGGTCTGCACCTGGATGGTCGGATAGTCGACCTCCGGCAGCGCCGCGACCGGGAGAAATCTGAACGCCAGCATGCCCGACAGCATGATGGCGATCATCATCAGGGTCGTCGCCACCGGCCGCAGGATGAATGGCCGCGACGGGTTCATTTCTTCTGCCCGTCCTCGGACCGCTTGTGGTGGCCGCCTCCGGGATCGGCGCCGTCCTTGCTATCTCCCTTGCCGTCGCCCTTCGCGGCCCCGTTCGACGTGCCGCTCGCCGTCCCCTTGGCCGCAGCCGCCGGGTTCGCGGCGTCGGCGGCGGAGCGCACGACCACCTTGGCGCCCTCGCGCAGCTTGTCGGCGCCGTCGATCACGATGCGATCGCCGGGCACAAGCCCGGACAGCACCTCGACCCGGTCGCCGTCGGTGACGCCGAGCTTGACCGGCCGCACCGAGACCGTGCTGTCGGCATTGACGAGATAGACGAAGGTGCCGGGTACACCGCGCTGGATGCCGGCGGTCGACATCGTCGTCGCATCCTTGTGGGTATCGAGCAGCAGGCGGACGTTGACGAACTGGTTCGGAAACAGCGTGCGCTTGTCGTTCTCGAACTGCGCGCGCAGCTTGATGGTGCCGGTGGTCGCATCGATTTGGCTGTCGAAGGTCTGCAACGATCCCTCGGCGAGCTTGTTGGCGCCGCTGCGGTCATAGGCCGCCGCCGGCAGCACCGCGCCCTCCTTCAACCGCTTCGCGACCGCCTGCAGATTGTCCTCCGGCAGCGTGAACAGCACGCTGATCGGCTCGAGCTGCGTGATCACGACGAGGCCGTTGGTGTCGCCGGGCGTCACATAGTTGCCGAGATCGACCTGGCGCAGTCCGACGCGCCCGTTGATCGGCGACACGATGTGACAATATTGCAAATTCACCTCGGCCGACTTCACCGAGGCGCGATCGGCTTCCACCGTGCCCTGATACTGTGCGACCAGCGCGACCTGGGTGTCGAGCGTCTGATGCGGCACCGCATTCTGCGCGGCGAGGTTCTGGTAGCGGGTGAGATCGACCTGGGCGCCCTTCAGCTGCGCCTCGTCGCGGGCGAGCTGTCCCTTGGCCTGCGCCAGCGTCGCTTCATAGGGACGCGAATCGATCTCGGCGATCAGGTCGCCCTTCTTGACCTCATCGCCCTCCTTGAAATCGATCTTCATCAGATAGCCGCTGATCTGGCTCCTGATCGTGACGGTCGCGAGCGACGTCACGGTGCCGAGCGCATTCAGGCTGACGCCGATATCACCCTTGCCGATCGTCTCCGGCACGATCGACATCGGCCCGGCGTTGCGCCCGCCACCGGCCTGCGGCGGCGCCGCCTGCTGCCGCGTCCACCAGACGATGCCTGCAAGCACCGCCAGCACGAGACATCCGGTCAGAAACCCTCGCCAACGCGACCCTCGCCTGGTTCGCTCGGGCGCCACAATCGACGGGTCTTTGATCTGCTGGTCCATAACCTGCCCACGAAGAAACACGAATGAGCTCGCGCGGCTCTATGTGTCCCCTGAACTCCGCGCGCGCCACATCCGACGAAGCATTTTGAAGGCTTCTTCCGGACAAAGCGCGTTAAGAATCGGAAAGGAAAGTGCTCCTTCCCGGTCGGCGGCTGTTTCTCGCTGGATTGTGGCTATTTTACCCGATCATTTGTAACCAGGGCAACACGATCAGCAACAATCCGGAAAAGTAGATCAGGCCGAAGATCAGCCCGAATTTCCAGAAGTCGCCTTTGCCGATAAAGCCGCTGCCGTAATACATCGGCGCCGGTCCCGTGGCATAGGGCGAGATCACGCCCATCAGGCCCAGCGAATAGACGCAGAGCAGCATCAGGGTCTGCACCGACAGGCCGGGAATGCTGGAGCCGACGGCGAGCACCACCGGCAGCACGGCGGCGGTATGCGAGGTGATGCTCGAGAAGAAATAGTGGATCCAGAAGAAGAAGGTGACGAGCAGGATCATCCCGACCATCGGCGACGTGCCGGAAAGCGGCTTGGCATAGCCCTCGGCGACCCATTTGATGAAGCCGATCTCGTTGAGGCCCGACGACAGCGTGAGCAGCGAGGTGAAATAGAAAAATACCTCCCACGCGCTCTTCTCCGCGACGATGTCCTCGAACGCGATCACGCCGGTCAGCAGCATCAGCGAGATCACGACGAACACGACCGTGGTCGCGTTGATGAAGTTCGAGCCAAGCAGCGGCACGCTGATATTGGGATTGGAGCCGCAGATCCACAGGAACATCGCGAGCACCACCAGCACCGCCATGATCCATTCGTGCCGCGACGGCGGCCCCATCTTGGCGAGCTCGCCCTCGCTCCAGGTCACGATCTCCGGGCTCTCCTTGATCTCGGGCCGGCAGACCAGATAGCTGAGCAGCGGCACCAGCAGCAGCAAGAGGATGCCGAGCGGCGCGAAGCCGATGAACCATTGCGACCAGCCGACCTCGATGTTGACGAGCTTCTTGGCGATCGAGAGCGCGGCGGCGTTCGGCGCCAGCGCGGTCAGGAACAGCGAGCTGGTGACGGCCGTGGTCGCGAACGCGGTCCACATCACGAAGGTGCCGATCTTGCCCGCGGTCGGGCCGGGCTCGGAACCGTAGATGCGCGGGATGTTGCTGACGATCGGATAGATGGTGCCGCCCGAGCGCGCGGTGTTGGACGGCGTCGCCGGCGCCAGCACGAGATCGGAGAACGCCACCGCGTAGCCGAGCCCGATGGTGCGGCGGCCGAGGCCGCGCACCAAGAGCAGCGCCAGCCGGCGGCCGAGCCCGCTCTTGCGATAGCCGATCGAGAACACGAAGGCGCCGACGATCAGCCACACCGTGCTCTCGGAAAAGCCGCCGAGCATCCAGCGCAGCGATTTGTTCGGATCGTGCTCGACATAGCCGCCGATGCCGGCGACCGTCAGGCCGATCAGACCGACCGCGCCGACCGGCATCGATTCAAGGATCAGCCCGGTGATCACGGCGGCGAACACCGCGAAATAGTGCCACTGATTGGCGTTCAGCCCCGAAGGCACCGGAACCAGATAGATCACCAGCCAGACCAGCAACGGCGCAAACGTTCGCCATGACCATTTCATGCAGCGTCCCCCTCACCTGTGTCGATTGTCGGGCGCAAGCCACCGTGTCCCGGCAGCGCCGCCATCTTTTTGTTGCAATCTAGCACGACCGCGCAGTCCGTCTCGGGAAACTGCGGCGGAACGGCGCGGCTTGTGGAGGAACCGGCGCGTTTCGTCAACACGTAGCGTCCCGGTGGCAGCCCCCATCGCAAGACCGCCCGCGCTTTGCTATCCTTGGCGCTATGACGTCACGCGACTCCGCCTCCTCCGAGATCACGCCCGAGGTGCTGCTGCGCGCCTATGCCTGCGGCATCTTCCCGATGGCGGAGAGCGCCGACGATCCGACCCTGTTCTGGGTCGAGCCGGAATTGCGCGGCGTGATTCCGTTCGACGGCTTCCGTGTCGCCTCCCGCCTGGCGCGCACCGTGCGCACGGATGCCTTCACCGTCACCGTCGATACCGCGTTCAAGGCCGTGATCGCCGGCTGCGCGGCGCCGCAGCCCGGCCGCGACGACACCTGGATCAACAGGCGCATCCGCGATCTCTATGTCGGGCTATACGCGTCGGGCCATTGCCACAGCGTCGAGGTCTGGCAGGACGACAATCTGGTCGGCGGGCTCTACGGCGTCAGCCTCGGCCGGGCCTTCTTCGGCGAAAGCATGTTTCACACCACGCGCGACGCATCGAAGGTCGCGCTGGTGCATCTGATGGCGCGGCTGATCGCGGGCGGGTTCGAGCTGCTCGACACGCAATATGTGACGGAGCACCTGAGGACGTTCGGCGCGATCGAGATCTCGCGGCGCCGCTATCGCACGCTGCTCGACAAGGCGATATCAGGCGCGCCGGCGGATTTCCGCAAGCTCGACGCCACCCAGCCGGTCAAGGGCGCCGACGCGCTGGCGATCATCGCCGAGCGCAATTGAATTAAGCCTATGCCGTAGCCCGGATGCAGCGAAGCGCAATCCGGGACAAGTGTCTCCGCGGAGAGAAACCCGGATTTCGCTGCGCTTCATCCGGGCTACGAAGTGCCCATCAATTCCCGAACAATCCGCCGAACAGCCCGCCCGGCCGCTGCTGTTGCTGGGGCGGCGGAGGTGGCGGCTGCTGCTGGTATTGCGGCAACGGCTGCGGCGGCGGACGCGGCGCGGCCTGCTTCTGCGGCGTGCGCTTCTGGGCCGGCGGCGGTGGGGGCGTCGGCGCCTTCGGCGGATCGGGCGCGGCGGTCACGATGGTCTGGTCCGGTCCTTTGCAGTCGGTCAGCCAGATGTCGTAGATCGGATGCTCGACGCCGTGCAGGCCGGGGCTCGCCGCGAACATCCAGCCCGAGAAGATCCGCTTCACCTCACCCTGCAGCGTGATCTCGTCAACCTCGACAAAGGCGTCGGTGTTGGCGGCTTCCGTCGACGGCCTCGTGTAACAGGCATCGGTCTTCACCCGCAGCGCGCCGAACTGCACGGTCTCGCCAATATCCTCGTCGAAATTGATGATGCGTCCGGTGATCTTGTCGAGTCCGGAGAAGCTCGCCTTCTTGTTGGTGATCTTGGTCGACGGCGGCTCCTGCACGACCTCGTCGCCCGGCTGCAACGTGGCAGGCGTCTGCGGCGGGGTGCCTTGCGGCGCGCCCTGCGGCGCGCCCTTGGGACGCTGCCCCGGCGGCAGCGGATTGGTACCGGGCGGTGTATTGGCAACGGCGGGACCGCCGGGTTGCGGCGGCTGCACGGCGACACCGGGCTGGGTGCCCTGCGGAGCCACCGTCGAGCCGGGCGGCGGCGCCAGCGGCTGCGACTGCACGCTGCCGGGCGGCGGCACCGCCTGGCCTGGCGGCAGCGCCCGCGGCTGTGTCGGCAGCAGACGGCCGCGCGGCAATTCCGGTACTTCCTCGTCGTCGTCGCTGGGAGGAGCCGGCTGACCACGCGGGATCGAGCCGGGCGGACGCGGCGCGGGATCGGAGAAAATCGTTCCGATCTGCGAGCGCGCGGGCGGCGCAAGCGAGATGGTTGAGGCGGCAACCAGGGCCGCAAAGCCAGTCAGGGCAACGGTTCGAAGCATCTCGCGCGGCTTTAAAGGGCGAATCGGGCTCGCGACAGTCTACCTTGATATCGGCCGCTCGCAGGTCACCGGTTAACACGCCGAATACGGCGGGGAAAGGGCACCCGGCCACCTCTCCCCGGCCCACGGGTAACCCTCTGGTCAGCCTCTGGTCACTCCTGGGAACACGTGTGATAGTCCTCACGCTGAAGGCACGCGGCCACGCGTGAAAACCAGGAAAATCCGGATCGAACCGGACCAGCCAGAGGAAACCCACCATGCCAGATCGCATCAGGCTCGACGGCAGGGTCGCCGTCGTCACCGGGGGCGTCATCGGAACCGCCACGCTCCAACTGCTCGCCGAACGGGGTGCGCGGATTGTCGCAGTCGACCGCAAGGGGGCCGACCTCAAGGCCGCCACCAAGGACCTGCCCGCCTCGGCCGAGGCCTTCGCGATCGAAGCCGACGTCACCGACGAGGACGAGGTCAAGGACTATGTCCGCGCCGCCGTCGACCGCTTCGGCACCATCGATGCCTTCTACAACAACGCCGGCGTCGAGGGCGACATCAGGCCGATCCCTGAATATTCGCTGGAGAGCTTTCGCCGCGTGCTCGACGTCAACGTCGTCGGCGTCTTCCTGGGAATGAAGCATGTGCTGCCCGTCATGCTGAAGCAGAACAAGGGCAGCATCATCAACACCGCCTCGATCGCGGGCCTGATGGGATCGCCGATGATCGCGGTCTACAGCGCCAGCAAGCACGCGGTGATCGGGCTGACCAAGAGCGCGGCCTGGGAATGCACCGGCACCGGCGTGCGCGTCAATTGCGTCTGCCCCGGCATGATCGAGAGCCGGATGCTGAGCACGATCCTGCAGGGCCGCTCCGGCGGCAACGCGGCGCCGCCGATCGAGAAGATCGTCGACCGCATCCCGGCGCGCCGTCTTGGCCTCGCAAGCGAGGTCGCCTCCATCGTCGCTTTTCTTGCTTCCGACGAGGCGAGCTACGTCTCCGGCTCCGCCTACACCGTCGACGGCGGCCGCACCGCCGCCTGACACGACCGTCATTCCGGGGCGATGCGGAGCATCGAACCCTCAGGTGCGCAATTGCGCACCGAGAATCTCGAGATTCCGGGTTCGGTCCTACGGACCGCCCCGGAATGACATCAATGAAAACCGAACATCATAGGTCACAAACAATATGCCCGTCGTTCTCGATCCCGATGCCGCTGCCGTCTACAAGGCGTTCCAGGAGGCCGGCCGTCCCGCCTATGAGACGCTGACCGCGCCGGAAGCACGCGACTATTATCGGGCCGCCCGCATCGTCTCCAATCCCGAGCCGCCCGCGCTGGAATCCAGCAAGCCGCTCGCGATCCCGGCGCCGCACGGCACGATCCCTGCCCGTATCTACACCCCGAACGCGCTGCACAAGAAAGACGGGCTCGCGCCCTGCCTGGTGTTCTTCCACGGCGGCGGCTGGGTGATCGGCGATCTCGATACCCATGAGGTGGTTTGCCAGAAGCTGGCCCATGAGGGCGGGCTGATCGTGATCTCGGTCGATTATCGCCTCGCGCCCGAGCATCGTTTCCCTGCCGCGGTCGACGACGCCGTGACCGCGACCCGATGGGTCGCCGCCAATGCCAGGGATCTCGGCATCGACGCCTCGCGCCTGATCGTCGGCGGCGACAGCGCCGGCGGCAACCTCGCGGCCGTGGTTGCCCTCACCGCCCGCGACGGCGGGCCGAAGCTCGCCGCCCAGCTGCTGATCTATCCCGCGACCGATTTTTCGCGGAAGCATCCCTCGCATCGCGAGCCCGAGACCAGCATCCTCCTGACGCATTCGGTGATCGGCTGGTTCGCCAACCATTATCTCGGTGACGCCGACAACAACGACTGGCGCGCCTCGCCGGCGCGGGCAAAGGACTTTGCCGCATTGCCGCCGGCCTATGTGCTGACCGCCGGCGCCGATCCGTTGCGCGACGAAGGCGACGAGTATGCGAAATTCCTCAAGGACGCCGGCGTGCCGGTGACCTATCGGCATTTCCCCGGCCAGTTCCACGGCTTCTTCACCATGGGCAAGCTGCTCAATCAGGCCAATATCGCGGTGACCGAGATCAGCGCCTGGCTGAAGACGCTGGGCTGAGCAATCGGATCGGCGGCGACGTGCCCGGCGTCGTCCCCGATCGGGCTCGCGAGCGCATCGCGAGCCTGTTGCGGCGTTAGCGCGCCTTGAAGTTCCCGACGCCGCGCGATAGTGCCGCCGTCAGCGCCTCACGCCGCCGGGCACTCCAGCCATCGAGATCGTCTTGCTCACGCCACTCCTCGTCTACGGTATCCCGCTCGATTTCATCCTGTTCGCGCTGACGCTGCTCGGCGTCGCGATCTTCCATCACCACACGCTCGCGGTGGCGCTGACGGGCCTTGCCGCGATCGTCGCCTACAAGCTGCTGTTCGCGGGCTTTGCGAAATTCGGCGCGGGCCTGCCCGGTCTCGCGCATCACATGGAGCATGAGTGGGTCACGCTCGCCAACCTGTTCCTGCTCCTGATGGGCTTTGCGCTGCTGTCGCGCCACTTCGAGGAGAGCCGCATTCCCGACGAGATGCCGGCGCTGCTGCCCGATGACTGGAAGGGCGGACTGATCCTGCTGATTATCGTGTTCGTGCTGTCGGCCTTCCTCGACAATATCGCGGCCGCGCTGATCGGCGGCACCGTGGCCCGCCACGTGTTCCGAGGCCGTGTCCATATCGGCTATCTCGCGGCCATCGTCGCCGCATCGAATGCCGGCGGCGCCGGCAGCGTCGTCGGCGACACCACGACGACGATGATGTGGATCGACGGCATCAGCCCGCTCACGGTGGTGGAGGCCTATGTCGCAGCCATCGTCGCGATGCTGGTGTTTGCGGTGCCGGCCTCGCTGCAACAGCACCGCTTTTCCCCGATCGTGAAGGACGCACCGTCCGGCCTTAGAATCGACTGGGCGCGGGTTGCGATCGTGGCCGTGATCCTGCTGGCCGCGCTGACGGCCAATGTGACGGCCAATCTGAAGTTCCCCGCGCTGCTCGATGCGCTGCCCGTGCTCGGGCTCGCGGTCTGGGCCGCGATCCTGGTCACCTCATTGCTGCGGCGGCCGGACTGGTCGGTGATGCCCGAGACGCTGAAGGGCACCGTGTTCCTGCTCGCGCTGGTGACGGCGGCCTCGATGATGCCGGTGGAGAAATTGCCCGCCGCATCGTGGCAGACCGCGCTCGGGCTCGGCTTCGTCTCGGCGGTGTTCGACAATATTCCCCTGACCGCGCTGGCGCTGAAGCAGGGTGGCTATGACTGGGGCTTTCTCGCCTATGCGGTCGGATTCGGCGGATCGATGGTCTGGTTCGGCTCGTCGGCAGGCGTTGCGGTGTCCAACATGTATCCGGAAGCCAAATCGGTGGTCCGCTGGATCACCCAGGGCTGGCCGATCATGGCGGCCTATGTCGTCGGCTTCTTTGTGATGCTCGCCTTGCTTGGCTGGCACCCCGACGCGCCACATTGACGCAACACAATGCTGCAGTGCACAATTGCACTTACCTCAAAACTGTGGAAAATCGAGACAAATCCGTTGACATTGCTAAACTCCATTTGCCGTAACAAGTTATGGAGAGTCCGCATGAGTGTTAGTGCAGAAGTCCTCGCCCGCGCTCCGTCGGAGCAGATGGAGGACGAAATCAACACGGTGACTTCGCATCGACCACGCAGCAACATCCGGCCCCTCTCGCCGATGCCGGACTACGTCGAGCATCGCAACGGCGTCAACGAGGTGGGCAAGCTGTCGGCCGAGGCGGTCGTGCGCGAATATGAAGCGGCGGTGAAGGAAATCGAGGCCCTTGGCTCGGAACTGCAACTGGCCGCCAAGAACTGCGAGGTCATGGTCGCAGGCGTCCACGACATGATCGCGGAGATCAAGGAGTTCGCTGCCGGTTACCGCGATCAGGGCAAGCGCTTCTTCCTGCAGATCGAAGCCGTCTCGTTGATGACCGCGGAGGTCAGGGATACCTGCGAAGCACTCAAGAAGAAGATCGCGACCGATACATTGGGCCAGTGATTTTTCGGTTGAAGCACGTTTCGTGATCAGCGCATCCGTGGATCTCTGCGATCGTGGGCTGATCCTGTATTGGTGAATGACTGCGCTATTCCGGCGCGGCGAAACCGTTAGTTCTATTCAAGACCAATTCGCTCAAGACTAAGTCGCTCAACATCTTGCCCCGCTTCGGCGGGGCATTTTTTGTTGCGAGACGAATAATCCCTGCGCGGGTCGCGCCCTCGAACGGGCCGGACCTCGGTCCATGACCTTAATGCGCGTCAGCCGCACGCCCGGCGATGCCCGTTGCCGGAGGCAAATCGGATATCGCGGACCAGCGGTCGCTGAAATCCTTGGCCGGGAGCGCGTCCGTGCCGGCGACGGCAACGCCGTCGGTCCGGGGCGCGTGCGACTTAATGGTGGCGGCGGTTGCGGTGACAGCCAGCAGGGCGACAGCCACGAACCCGGTAATCGTTCGATGCTTTGTCATTAGAACCTCCTCGGGTCCCCAATGCCCACTTAACGTGGGTCACGGGAACCCTCGCCAGGTTCATCACTGCAAAGACGGCATCGATCGCGTGAAATCGGACAACGAGCTTGTCCCAAACGCGCCTACCCCGCCCGCGCGGCGCGCCGCAGCGATTGCGGCGGCTGGCCGAAGGCGCGGATGAAGGCGCGGCGCATCCGCTCGGGATCGCGGAAGCCGGTGATCTCGGCGACGCGCTCGATCGCCTCGCCCGACGACTGCACGCGCTGCCGCGCGACTTCGATCCGTAGCCGCTCGACCGCTTTCGACGGTGTGGTGCCGGTCTCGGCGATGAAGGCGCGGGTGAAATGCCGCGAACTCATCCCGGCCTTGTCGGCGAGGTCCTCGACTGTCAGCGGCGCATCGAGATGCTCGCGGGCCCAGGCGAGCAGCGGCCCGAACCTTCCGTTCGGCGTCTTCAATTCCAGCAGCGAGGAAAACTGCGACTGCCCGCCGCTGCGCCGATGGTACAGCACGAGTTGCCGCGCGGTGCTCTGCGCGATCTCGTCGCCATAGTCCTCGGTGATCATCGCGAGCGCGAGGTCGATGCCGGCGGTGATGCCGGCCGAACTCCAGATATTGCCGTCGCGGACGAAGATCTGGTCCGGCTCGAGCTTGATCTTCGGATAGGTCTTCACGAAATGCGGCGTGCGCTGCCAATGCGTGGTGGCGCGGCGGCCGTCGAGCAGGCCCGCCTCGGCCAGCACATAGGCGCCCGAGCAGACGCTGGCGACGCGAATGCCGCGGCCCGCCATCCGCCGCACGAATGACAATGTGGTTGGACAGGTCGCCGGCGTGCGCACGCCGTTGCCGCCCGCAATGATCAGCGTCGTGATCGCCGCCGACGGCTTGAGGCCGCGCGCAAGCATCTCGACACCGGACGAAGAGCGCACCGGTCCCGCCTTCACCGCAATCGTCCTGATCGCCGGCGCGTTGTTGGCAAAGCGCGCCGCGATCTCGAAGGCCGCGATCGGGCCGGCCGCGTCGAGCAGCTGGAAGTCGGGAAAGATCAGGATGCCGATCATCGCCAAATCCTCGCGGGTGACGTTGCTTTCCTGGCGGCCCTCTCTCAGGAGACTTGTCTCAGGAGCCTTGCGTCTCTCAGGAGCCTTGTCTCAGGAGACTTGCTTCTCTTAAGGAGACTTGCGTCCGAAAATGAGGGAAATACGCCATTTTGGACGAGAGGCCATCATGCCATCGTGGTTCCGTCAAGCGCTATTTGGAGGCCCCAATGACCGAACCCCTGCAGATTGGATTGCTCGTCTTCCCGAAGGTGACCCAGCTCGACCTGACCGGTCCGCTGCAGGTGTTCTCCTCGGTCCCCGGCGCCAAGGTGCATCTGATCTGGAAACGCATCGAACCCGTTTCGACTGATTCCGTCATGGTCCTGACGCCGACCACGACCTTTGCCGATTGCCCGCAGCTCGACGTGATCTGCGTGCCCGGCGGCTTCGGCACCGACGACATGGTCGGCGACGAGGAGATGCTGGCCTTCCTGCGCAAGCAGGCCGAGGGTGCGAAATACGTCACGTCGGTCTGCACGGGATCGCTGGTGCTCGGCGCAGCCGGCCTGCTCAAGGGCTATCGCGCGACCACGCATTGGAGCTCGATTGATTTCCTGTCGGGCTTCGGGGCCATTCCGACCAGGACGCGCGTCTGCGTCGACCGCAATCGCTTCACCGGCGGCGGCGTCACGGCGGGCATCGACTTCGCGCTGACGCTGGTGTCGGAGCTCGTCGACCGCAAGACCGCGGAAGCGATCCAGCTCAGGCTCGAATACAACCCGGCCCCACCGTTCAACGCGGGCTCGCCGGATACCGCACCGGCCGAGATCCTCGCTTTCATGAAAGAGCGGATCGCGCCGTCGCAGGCGCGCCGTGCCGACTTGATGGGCCGTGCCGCGGCACGCCTGCCCTGACCTGATCGCAGCAAAGAAAAAGGCCGCCCGGTTTCCCGAGCGGCCCTTCCTGTCTCACGGTAGCCTCACATTTGCGGGCGATTTCAGGACGTCTGTACCGGGGGCCTATCTCCCGGCCGCATCCAACTCGGAGGCCGCTGCACATCGGGACAGTCGCGATCTGGAGCCCGATCCGACGCGATGGTTTCCCATCTCCGTAAGATGACCCTATTGAGCCGCGAACCCGTCCGCGGCGCAAGCGGGCAGCATCGGCTGCGGCCCATCTGTCCCCGCTGTTACCGTTGTCCACAGGCGCGCGCTTGCGCTGCCGGGCACGTGCGATGCACGCGCGGCGTTGCGCACGTGCACGTCAGAACAACAATGCGTGAAAGTCAGCTTCCCGGCGTCCAGGCGTGATAGTCGCCGGTCGCCTTGGGGCGGCGGCCGCTCGCCAGCGTCGAGCCGGACGGACGGTAGGCCTGCGCGGTGCCGGTGAAGTTCGGCAGATGCGGCTTTTCCCATTCCCGCGCCTGGTAGTTCTGCTCGGTCGGGGGCACATCGACCGTGTGATGCAGCCAGCCGTGCCAGCCGGCCGGAATGCGCGAGGCTTCGGCGTAGCCGTTGTAGACCACCCAGCGGCGCTCGAAATGCAGCGTCGGATCGATCTCACCGCCCTTGGTGCGGTAATAGCGGTTGCCCTGTTCGTCCTCGCCGACCAGTTCGCCGAATCGCGAGGTCCACAATTGCGTGCCAAAGGTCTGGCCATTCCACCAGGTGAAGAATTTCAGCAGGAATTGTTTCATGCGTGGCCGGTCGTCGGTTCGAGGCTATGCGGCTCTGATGCCACCTCATTCCCCAAATGTCCAGCCGCCGCCAAGGTAGCCCCGCACCCCTCGGACAGCCCCCGGTTTATGCGCCCGTTTGGCGACCAAATGACGCGCTCACGAGGAGTTTTGTTCAGCTGCCATACATGAGCCGCCGGCTACGCGAAGATGACCCACAATCAATGTGGAGCACGGGAACGTCCGACCGCAGAGATGGTTAGACATTCACCGTTTTGATGGAGTCCAAAATGATCAATATGAAGGTTCTGAGCACCGCCACGGCTCTGGCGCTTGCGCTGCCGTTGGCTGTGGCGCCGACCGTTTCGTTCGCCCAGTCTGCCGCACAGATGGGCGCGATGGGCGGCGGCGGCGGCCACGTCGGTGGTGGCGGCGGCGGCGGCGGTGGTGGCTTTGGCGGCGGCGGCCGCGGAGGTGGCATGGGCGGCGGTGGTGGCGGCTGGCACGGCGGCGGTGGCGGCGGTCACTGGGCCGGTGGTGGCGGCGGCGGTTGGCGCGGCGGTGGCGGCGGCTGGCACGGCGGTTACCATCGTGGCGGCGGATTCTGGCCCGGCGCGGTGGCCGGTGCGGTCGTCGGCGGCGCCCTCGCCTCGGGCGCGTATTACGGCTCCGGCTATGGCTACGGCCCCGGCTATTATGACGACAGCTACGGCTATTACGATGAACCGTCTGTCGCCGTGGAGGTGCCGAGTGGCGGCGGCGCCAGCTACTGCGCGCAGCGCTACAGGTCCTACGATCCTGCTTCGGGCACCTATCTCGGCTATGACGGCCGGCGGCACCCCTGCCCGTAAGAGAGCCTGAATTCCTAGTTGCAAAGGGCGGCGCCAGCGCCGCCCTTTTTCTTGTGCGCAAGTCGTCTCATGTACGCAAGGCGACCGCGACGGCCGCGAAGGTCACCAACAGCGCTGCGATATCACTCGTGCTGAGCGGCTCGCGCAGCATCGCCGCTGCGGCGAGCACGCCGACGACGGGGACCAGCAGCGTCCCGATCGACGCGGTCGCCGCCGGCAATCGCTCGAGCGCCGCAAACCAGCAGACATAGCAAAGGCAGAACTGGATCAGCGTCATGTAGATCATCGACGCCCAGCCGAACTGCGACAGCGCGGCGAGCTGCGGCTGCTCGATCAAGACGCCGATGATCGCGATCGGCACGCAGCCGATCGCAAGCTGCCAGGCCGCGAGCGACAGCGGCGGCATCGCGAGCTTGAACGATTTGGTCAGCACCGTGCCGAGCCCGACGCAGATCGCGCCGGCGAGCGCGAACAGAATCCCCGGCAGCTTGCCGAGGCTCGCGTCGACACCGCCGCCGCCGATCAGCGCCGCGATCCCGGCGAGCGCCACCGCAAGCGCAAGCGCACGCGGCAGCGACACGCGCTCGCCGAGCACCGGCCAGGCCACCAGCGCGACCCACACCGGAATCGTTATCCCGAGCACGGCCGCCTCGCTGGCCCGCAGCCAGATCAGCGCGAGGCCCATGGACGCGACCCAGCCGCCGATCGACAGCGTCGACACCAAAGCAAGCCGCAACCACATGCCGTCGGGCACGCGCAGCGTCTGTCTCCGCACCAGCGCGACCAGGCCGAGCGCAACCGCGCCGACCACGCCACACAGCCCGCGCGACGACAGCGGCGGCCACTCCGTGAGCAGGAACTTCATGATGGGGAAGTTGAGTCCCCAGCCGGTCGAGGCGACCACCAGGAATGCGAGGCCGAGCGGTGACAGCGGGGCGCGGCCGGCGATGGGAACTGCGGTCATGGACCTGTCGTAAAGGGGATGGACAAATACAGGTGATGTGTCACGGCTAGCTGGAAATCCGCTTGTCAGCAAACAGCATATGCATTCTATGATACAGACTTTCCGTCTAGGTTCCGCCTTAATCGACGAACAGGCCAAGCGAGTCGCCGGCACGCGAGGCCGTTAGAAAAAGAGGATGCATCGTGCCGAGCGTTCTCGTGGTTGATGACGACCCGATGGTGTGCGTTGCCATCGAGGTGTGCTTGCAACGCCAGGGCTTCGAGGTCACCGTCGCCGATGGCGGTGAAGCCGGCATGCGCGCGCTGGAGCAGGCCACCTTCGACGTCATGCTGGTCGACGTCTTCATGCCGCATATGCGCGGGTTCGAGGCGATCCGCGTCTTCCACGAGCGTGCGCCCGATATTCCCGTGATCGCGATGTCCGGCTATGCCTTCGCCAACGCCGACCGCGCGCCGGACTTCCTGCGGATGACGATCGAGCTCGGCGCCTCCGCCTGCCTGCGCAAGCCGTTTACCCCGCAGGCGCTGATTGCCGCCGTTAACGAATGTCTTGCGAAGTATGCACCTTCCGCTCGTCTTTCTAAGTAATTGCCCGTACTAATCGTTGATGGCTTCCCAGCGTCTCATTCTCGGCAGCGGCCTTGCGATCCTCCTCGTCATCAGCGCGGCGTCGATCGGATTGGACGTTAAGTCGCGCAACGAGATTGATTCGGCGGATCGCACGCTCGGGATCCTCAAGCGGATTTCCGACACCCGGCCGTTGCCGCGGGGTGTCGAAAGCGCGGCGCGCGCATTCGCGCTGACAGGCGACGCCTCCTTCGCCGACGAATTCCGTGAGCAGAGCGCCGCCCTCACCGCCGCTTTCGACAGCTTGATGGCGGCGGTGAAGACGGCGCCCGAGGAGGCGCAGCTGCTCGCGGGCGCCAAGACTCAGGTCGACCGCGGCATTGCGCTCGGCGCCGAGCTGATCAGATTGCGCAGCGCGGGCGACACGGCCGGCGCCGCGGCGCTGATGTCCGCAGGCGAGAGCCGCGCGTTGATGGACAAGGTCGGCGCGGCGCTCGAGCGGCTCGTCACCGAAGAGCGCCGCGTGCTCGGGCTTCGTACCGGACAGTCGAAAACCTACGGACGCCTGCTGCTGGCGATCGACCTCGCCGGCGTCGCGATGATCCTGCTGCTCGCGATCGCGCTGACGCTGGCGGCCCGGCGCGCCAGCCGCGAGCTGCAGGGCGCGCTCAGCGCGACCAAGGCGACCAATCTGTCGCTCGAGGGCAAGGTCGCCGAACGCACCAAGGATCTCGGCGCCGCGCTCGAGGAGCTCCGCCGTTCCACCTCGGTGATGGAAACCACCTTCCGCACCATGGCGGAGGCGGTGCTGGTGATCGACGGCGCCGGCACCGTGCTGCTGTCGAACCCGGCCGCCGAGAAGATGCTGCGCTACAAGCCGGGCATGACGGTCCGGCAGCTGCGCGCCATGAGCAACGTGTTCCAGTCGGACGGCGTCACGCCGATGCAGGCCGACGACATGCCGTCGGCCAAGGCGCTGCGCGGCGAGGAATTCGACGGGCTGGAATTCGTCGCCAAGCCGGTGCGCGGCGCGCCGGAGATTCACCTCGTGGTGTCGGGCCGGCCGCTGCGCGATGGCGACGACGCGATCACCGGCGCTGCGCTGATCTATCACGACATCACCGCCTCGCGGGAAACCGAGCACAAGCTGCAGCAGGCGCAGAAGCTCGACGCCATCGGCAAGCTGACCGGCGGCGTCGCGCACGACTTCAACAACATGCTGACGGTCATCACCGGCACCACCGAGACGCTGGTCGACAGCCTGCGCGCCCAGCCGCAACTCGCGAAAACCGCCGAGCTGATCGACCGCGCCGCCGAGCGCTGCCGCGAGCTGATCCAGCATCTGCTCGCCTTCGCGCGCCGCCAGCCGCTCGAGCCGCGCACCGTTGACATCAACGGCACCGTGGTCGACATCGCCAAGCTGCTGCGGCCGACGCTCGGCGAGCAGATCGAGATCAATTCGGTGCTGGCGTCCGATGTCGCCAGCGTTCATATCGATCCGTCGCAGCTTGCCAACTCGCTGCTCAACATGGCGATCAACGCCCGCGACGCGATGCCGAACGGCGGCAAGCTGCTGTTCGAGACCAGCAACATCGTGCTCGACGACGCGTATGCGGCTGTTAATCCCGACATCACGCCGGGCCGCTACGTGCTGCTCGCGGTCAGCGACACCGGCACCGGTATGTCGCATGCGGTGCAGGACAAGGTGTTCGAGCCGTTCTTCACCACCAAGGACGTCGGCAAGGGCTCCGGCCTCGGCATGAGCATGGTCTACGGCTTCGTCAAGCAGTCCGGCGGCCACATCAAGATCTACAGCGAGGAAGGCCACGGCACCACGATCAAGCTCTATCTGCCGCCTGCCCGCGGCCAGGTCGAGGTGGAGGCGCCTCCGCCGGAGCCGGTGCGGCGCGGCAGCGAAATCATCCTGGTGGTGGAAGACGACCAGCTGGTGCGCAACTACGTCGTCACGCAGCTGACGAACCTCGGCTACAAGACCATCGCCGTGCCCGACGCCCGCGCCGCGCTGGCGCTGGTCGACAAGGGCGAGAAGTTCGACCTCCTGTTCACCGACGTGATCATGCCCGGCGGCATGAACGGCCGCCAGCTCGCCGACGAGGTGCAAAAACGCCGCCCCGGCATCAAGGTGCTCTACACCTCGGGCTATACCGAGAACGCGATCGTGCATCACGGCCGCCTCGACGAAGGCGTGCTGCTGCTGGCCAAGCCCTATCGCAAGGCGCAGCTCGCCGGCATGCTGCAGCAGGCGCTCGGCGAGTGATGTGAGCTACCTCGTCGCCAGCGCGACGCCGGCGAGCGTGAACAGCAGCGCGACGATCTGGCTTGGCCCCAGCGGCTCGTGCAGCGCGATAGCGGAGGCCACCACGCCGATCACAGGCACCGCCATGGTGCCGATCGCCGCCACAGAGGCCGGCAAGCGCGCGAGCGCGGCGAACCACGCGACATAGGCGACGCAGAACTGGATCAGCGTCGAATAGACCAGCAGCCACCAGCCGACCGTCGTGATGCGGTCGACATGCGTGGTCTCGATCAGCAGGCCGACGATCGCGATCGGCACGCAGCCGAGGCCGATCTGCCAGGCGGCGGCCGGGATCGGCGGCATCACCAGCGGATATTTCTTCGCCAGCACCGTGCCGAGCGCAAAGCCGAAGGCGCCGCCGAGCGCCATGATGATTCCCGGCAGCTTCTCTTTGCTTGCGGTGATGCCGCTGCCGCCCATGATCGCGGCGAGCCCTGCAAAGGCCATCACCAGCGCAATGGTCCGCAGCAGCGTCGGCCGTTCGCCGAGCACCGGCCAGGCCAGCAGCGAGGCCCATACCGGCATCGTGTAGGCGATCAGCGCGGCCTCGCTCGCCGGCAGCCAGAGCAGCGCCAGCCCCATCAGCACCATCCAGCCGGTGACGTTGAGCGCCGCATAGAGCGCGAGCCGCGGCCACAGCCGGCTCTCGACATGCAGGCTCTGGGCGCGGATCAGCGCCAGCACCGCGAGCAGCACCGCGCCAATCACCCCGGTGGTGCCGCGCAAGGTCAGCGGCGGGAGCTCGCTGAGCAGGAACTTGGTGGACGGCCAGTTGAACCCCCAGCCCACCGAGGTGATGGCGAGGAACATCAGGCCGGCGGGCGCAAGGCGCGGCCGCGCGGAAGGCTTCTGGACTGTCATGGAACCCGGCGGGGATGTGAGTCGGCCTCACCTTGCCCGCGATTTTGTCGCCCGACCATCACGGCTCTGACATGCCTGATCCGTACTTTGCCCGTAGGCCTACGTGAGTCCCCAAAATTCAATCCGGGACCGCGAATAAAAACTTCGCCTGTGAACAGCGGGGCGAAGCTCCGATCCACAGGCGATAGGAATTTTTTTGGCTTGGGAATCCCTGAGGACTCACCGATAGTTGGCCCGATCACAGGCGCGGCACCGACCCCTGTTATCCCCCTCTTTCCACCATATTTAGTGTTTGATTCAGAAACTCGTACTAGTCCTTGACGGGCGTGACGGACATGGCCTAGCTTTCAACCTGTTCGGCGCGAGTGTGTTTGGGTCCCCGCCGGTCGCTCCCACAAGGGTTCCAAAATGACCACTCCGCCAGGCCTTCGGGCCGCGGGTGAAGGGCTTCTCTGCCCTGATTTTGGGTCACCGTCGGGACGACAAACGGGCCGCGAAGGACCCGGAAACAGAGGCCGTAACCGGCCCGGAAGAAGCGTACGCGTGACGTGTCGCGTGAAGCGTTTTGGGGCGTTGAATGCATGACCCGGAGCACCCGACCAGTCGGGCGCCGCGCCGGGACGATGCCGCCGCAGGGCCGGTCATACCGGCGCCCAGCGGATGAGAGAAAACAGGCCGGATCCACCGGCTGAGCTGCGGATGACGGGAGGCGTGCTGACGCGTGTTCCCTCAAGTCCGCGAACAGACAACATTCCGGTAACCTGCGGGGAAACGTGGGGCCGGGCAGAAGAAGAGACGGGGCTCGACCATGCGAATCGAACGACGCAACACCACCAGCGGACAATCTCCCTATGCCGGGATCAATTTCCGCCTGACCACATCAGAGATCCGCAATCCGGACGGCTCGGTCGTGTTCCGCGCCGAGAACGTCGAGGTTCCGGAGTTCTGGTCGCAGGTCGCCTCCGACGTGCTGGCGCAGAAGTATTTCCGCAAGGCCGGCGTTGCCGCGCGCCTGAAGAAGATCGAGGAAGAGACCGTGCCGTCGTGGCTGTGGCGTTCGGTGCCCGACACCGAGGCGCTTGGCCTCCTGCCGGAGAACGAGCGCATTGTCGGCGAGACCTCGGCCAAGCAGGTGTTCGATCGCCTCGCCGGCTGCTGGACCTATTGGGGCTGGAAGGGCGGCTACTTCTCCACGGAAGAAGACGCCCTCGCCTTCTTCGACGAGCTCCGCTTCCAGCTGGCAAAACAGATGGTCGCGCCGAACTCGCCGCAGTGGTTCAACACCGGGCTTCATTGGGCCTATGGCGTCGATGGTCCCGGCCAGGGCCACTATTATGTCGACTGGAAGACCGGCAAGCTCACCAAGTCGAAGTCGGCCTATGAGCATCCGCAGCCGCATGCCTGCTTCATCCAGGGCGTCGGCGACGACCTCGTCAACGAGGGCGGCATCATGGACCTCTGGGTGCGCGAGGCGCGCCTGTTCAAGTACGGCTCCGGCACCGGCTCCAACTTCTCGAGCCTGCGCGGCGAAGGCGAAAAGTTGTCCGGCGGCGGCCGCTCCTCCGGCCTGATGAGCTTCCTCAAGATCGGCGACCGCGCTGCGGGCGCGATCAAGTCGGGCGGCACCACGCGCCGCGCCGCCAAGATGGTCGTGGTCGATGCCGATCACCCCGATATCGAGACCTATATCGACTGGAAGGTGAAGGAGGAGCAGAAGGTCGCGGCGCTCGTCACCGGCTCCAAGATCAACCAGAAGCACCTCAAGGCCGTGATGAAGGCCTGCGTGAACTGCGAAGGCAGTGGCGACGACTGCTTCGATCCCGAGAAGAACCCGGCGCTCCGCCGCGAGATCAAGCTCGCCCGCCGCAACCTCGTGCCGGACAACTACATCAAGCGCGTTATCCAGTTCGCCAGGCAGGGCTACAAGGACATCTCGTTCGACACCTACGACACCGACTGGGATTCCGAGGCGTACCTCACTGTCTCCGGCCAGAACTCCAACAACTCGGTGTCGCTGAAGGATGACTTCCTGCGCGCGGTGGAAACGGACGGTGATTGGAATCTCGTCGGCCGCACCACCAAGAAAGTCACAAAAACGCTGAAGGCGCGCGACCTCTGGGAGAAGATCGGTTACGCCGCCTGGGCGAGCGCCGATCCCGGCCTGCACTTCAACACCACGATGAACGACTGGCACACCTGCAAGGCGTCCGGCGACATCCGCGCGTCCAATCCGTGCTCGGAATACATGTTCCTGGACGACACGGCGTGCAACCTCGCCTCGGCCAACCTGCTGACGTTCTACAGCACCACCACCAAGCGGTTCGACATCGAGTCCTACGAGCATCTCTGCCGGCTCTGGACCATCGTGCTCGAAATCTCGGTCATGATGGCCCAGTTCCCGTCGAAGGCGATCGCCGAACTGTCCTACGAATTCCGCACGCTCGGCCTCGGATTTGCAAATATCGGCGGCCTGCTGATGACCATGGGCCTGCCCTATGACTCGAAGGAAGGCCGTTCGCTCTGCGGCGCGCTGACTGCGGTCATGACCGGCATCTCCTACAAGACCTCGGCCGAGATGGCGGCCGAGCTCGGCACCTTCCCGGGCTACAAGAAGAACGCCGCCCACATGCTGCGCGTGATCCGCAACCACCGCCGCGCCGCCCACGGCAACGCCACCGGTTACGAGGCGCTGTCGGTCAACCCGGTGCCGCTCGATCACGCCTCCTGCCCGCAAGCCGACATCGTCACCCATGCCAGGCTGGCCTGGGACGACGCGCTGGCGCTCGGCGAGGTCAACGGCTATCGCAACGCCCAGACCACGGTGGTGGCGCCGACCGGCACCATCGGCCTCGTGATGGATTGCGACACCACCGGCATCGAGCCCGACTTCGCGCTGGTGAAGTTCAAGAAGCTCGCCGGCGGCGGCTACTTCAAGATCATCAACCAGGCGGTGCCGTCCGCGCTGCGCGCGCTCGGCTATCGCGAGAGCGAGATCGCGGAGATCGAAGCCTATGCCGTCGGCCACGGCTCGTTGTCGAATGCGCCCGGCATCAACGCCTCTACTCTGAAGGCCAAGGGCTTCACCGATGAAGCCATTGCCAAGGTGGAAAAGGCGCTGCCGACCGCGTTCGACATCAAGTTCGCCTTCAACAAGTGGACCTTTGGCGAGGATTTCATCCGCGACCAGCTCGGCATCGGCGCGGAAGCGATCGCAGCCCCCGGCTTCGACCTGCTCTCGGCGGTCGGCTTCACCAAGCGCGAGATCGAAGCCGCCAACGTGCACATCTGCGGCGCGATGACGGTCGAGGGAGCTCCGCACCTCAAGGCAGACGATTATGCGGTGTTCGACTGCGCCAATCCCTGCGGCAAGATCGGCAAGCGTTACCTCTCGGTCGAGAGCCACATAAGGATGATGGCGGCCTCGCAGCCGTTCATCTCGGGCGCGATCTCCAAGACCATCAACATGCCGAACGACGCCACGGTGGAGGATTGCAAGTCCGCCTATCTGTTGTCGTGGAAGCTGGCGCTGAAGGCCAACGCGCTGTATCGCGACGGCTCGAAACTGTCGCAGCCGCTGAACTCGCAGCTCATCTCCGACGATGAGGACGAGGACGATGCGGTGGAAGCGCTCTACGAGAAGCCGATGGCGGCGCGTGCCGCCCAAGTCTCGGAGAAGATCGTCGAGAAGCTGGTCGAGCGCATCGTCGTGATGCGCGAGCGCGAGAAGATGCCCGATCGCCGCAAGGGCTACACCCAGAAGGCGGTTGTCGGCGGCCACAAGGTGTACCTGCGCACCGGCGAATATGACGACGGCCGTCTCGGCGAGATCTTCATCGACATGCACAAGGAAGGCGCGGCGCTGCGCTCCTTCATCAACAATTTTGCGATCGCAGTGTCCCTGGGTCTGCAATATGGCGTGCCGCTGGAAGAATATGTCGACGCCTTCACCTTCACCCGCTTCGAGCCCGCGGGCCCCGTGCAGGGCAACGACTCCATCAAGTACGCGACCTCGATCCTCGACTATGTGTTCCGCGAGCTCGCGGTGAGCTACATGGCGCGCTTCGATCTCGCCCATGTCGACCCGAACGAGAGCGGCTTCGACGCGCTCGGCAAGGGCGTCGAGGAAGGCAAGGAGCCGGATGAGGCTCCCGCCCAGCACCAGGCGACCAAGTATCTGTCGAAGGGGCTGACCCGGTCGCGCACCGACAACCTCGTCGTCATGCGCGGCGGCTCGGCCGCGGTGAGCCAGGGCGCCGACAACGCGCCCGCCGGCAGCCGCGTCACCGCGCTCGCCTCCCACGGCGCAACCTCGCGCGGCGCCTCCGACACCGTCGAAGGCGCGGTCGCCCTGAAGCAGGAAGTCAGCCACGACCTCTCGCCGACCGAGAAGCTCGAGGCCCTGAACTGGAGCAAGCCCGGCACCGCCGCAGCCGCCGCCCCGTCGAAAGCGGAGCGTCGCGCCGAAGCCAAAGCCAAGGGCTACGAAGGCGAGATGTGCTCGGAGTGCGGCAACTTCACGCTGGTGCGGAATGGGACTTGTATGAAGTGCGATACGTGCGGGTCCACGACGGGGTGTTCGTGAGGCGGTAAATCACGACAATCGTCATGCCCGGGCTTGACCCAGGCTCCACAGAGGGCGGCCGAAAAGCCGCCCTTTTCTTATGCGCCAGGAACCCAATCCACAGTTGCACATCAAAGACCTACGCGCAGACCTTGATTTATTAGAACAAATAAGGCCTATATAGAGTACATTCGTACACTCCACTGTGGCCAAAACAGGCAATGGCAACCGCCTTTATTTCTTACTCTCATCGCGACGAAAAAGCGTTGGAGCGACTTCATATCCACCTCGCCACATTGCGCCGTGAAGGTGCAATTTCGGCTTGGTACGATCGAGAGATTCTCGCTGGCGACGATTTCGATATCGAGATCGACGCAGCGCTTTCCAAGAGCGAAATATTCCTCGCATTGGTCAGTCCGGACTTCCTAGCATCCAGCTACTGCTACGATCAGGAAGTGAGCAAAGCCCTAGAACGCCATGCGCAAGGGACTTTGCGAGTCGTCCCCATAGTGATCGAACCATGCGACTGGAAATCTACTCCTCTAGGCAAGCTAAAAGCCCTTCCAAAGGATGGAAAACCAATCTCCACTTGGACGAACGAAAACATTGCTTACCTGGACGTGGCTATGGAGTTGAGGCGGATTGCCTCTGACCAGCCACCTGCTCAGCAATACGAGCCCGGTCAAAAGTCGACTGCCCCAGCACGCGAAGGCAGAAGATATCGCATTAAGAAAGAATTTGATTCCTTCGATCGTGACGACTTTCGCCATAAGGCCTTCCTGGCGATAGAGACCTTCTTTCGTAGCTCGGTCGACGAGTTGAATCAGATCTCGGAGCTCATTAGAGCGCGATACGAGAAGATTAGTAATCTCGCCTTCTCCTGCACCGTTCTTAACAAGGCGAACGGAGGCGAAGCCCACATAACCGTTCGCGCTGACACAGAGCACTTCGGTGAAGACATATCGTACGCTTTTTCACGTCGGGCGGCGTCAAATACTGCCAACGGGTTCATTTACGTACGAGAAAACGAATACGAACTATATCTGCAGTTGAGCAACTTCTCGGGTAATCGAACGAGAGAAGCACCTCTCACCGCAGAGCAAGTATCCGATTCCTTGTGGAGAGAATTCACAGGTCATGCCGGGATCGACCATGAGTAAGCACGCTCCGTATTGCTTAAACTACGACAAGAGATCTCATTCCCGTAATTGCGAGCGAGCGCGCAGCTCGAGAACAGAAGCGACCATAAAGTTCACGTTAGCAGGGGACAAATGAGCGACGTATTTCCGAGCTTCACAGTTCTCCCGCTCAAGGATGCGCTTCCTGGCTCGATTGTAAGAATAGGCCGATATGACGGCTGCAAAATAGCCCTTGTGACCAATCATGTCGTAAACGGCACTCGATCATTTGTTTGGCTCAATCCAGGATTTAAGAACAGGGCACCGGTCATATTCGCCGAGAATTGGCAGAATGATTCCCCTGTCCTGCAGTACACTTGCGAGGCGCGTTTTGAGCTCGGAATGGCGGACGATGATATTGACCCTAGTGGCCACAATGTTTGGGAAACGGCTGGCGTCATTGTTGCCATTGGCGATGAATTATTTATTCGGGCCGCGCCTTACGATGATTTTTACGCCTACCTCAGGCTGGTCAACGTCCGAGATGGATCAGTATACGCCGGAGAGCTTCCAAGAGGACTATGGACATTCCTCTCCTGGCAGTTGTGGATCAGGGACACGGCAAAAGCCGGGCATTTCATGCTCACAGAGTTTCGACTACCACACCCGAAAAAATGAAGGCACAGCGAATGAATGGCACCCTTTTTCAGGAACCAATATCCGCCCTGATCGAGCAGAAGCTTTATGAGGCAAAGATGTGGGCCGAACGGCTCCCGGAGGAAAGCCTAACAAGCGACAAGCTCGCGGAAGAGCTTACGAAGATTGCTCACTTCCAATTCGACGTCGCGAAACTCAAGCCTGACGAGCGAAAGGGAAAGCGACGAACGGAAAAACGCAAAATTAGCGACTATGGCCGCGACGTAACCATTGATGTTGATATCATCGACGTTATCATTCCGTTTGACGGGTATCCTAAGAGCTTCCAGATTGCGCCGAGCCACTGTAACGTGATCGACATTCCTGCGATGATTACGCACGAAAATGGACTCCGGATATCATTGCCAGACGATCAAAACCTCGACCGAGCAGTTAATTTCTTCATTGAGCGCGTCAGCGGAAACCTCAGCACTCTTGAGAAAGAACTGCAAAACGTAGGGCCACAATGTTGCAAAGCGCTCAGTCCGCAATTCATCAACGGCTTCAGCGCATTCGCGAACGGCAAGAAAGAGACAAGACCCGGAGCTTTCCAATCGAATGATGTTGGCCACTTTTGCAGGCAACTTAGCAGGTGTAAGCCGGACTAGCCGTAGGCAAAACCTCACGCCGCCTTCGTGGCCTCGCCCGCCGGTGCCGTTTCCATGACGCGCACATAGAGATCGAGCAAGCTTTCACGCTCGTCCTGGTCCCGCTTGCGCGGCTTGACGATCTCCTTGCGGATCTTCACGTCGAAATCTTCGCCCTTTACCTCCGAAGAGACTTCCTTCTGCTCGCCGAGCTCCTGCATTTCAGTGTCGAGGTTCTCGATCCGCTCGACGAAGGAACGAATTTTTCTGCCGGGAATGGTGATGTCGGCAAGCGTAGGGCGGATCAGCCGACCACGTCTGACATAGCGAGCGAGGACGGAAGGCGTAATCCGCCGCTTCGCCGGCAAAAATCGCGGCGGGTTACGCTTCGCCGTCCTGCTTGCTACGCGCTATTGCGCCCGCTCGTTGATGATGGGCGTCGCCGTCCGTTGCACCCGCTCATAGCGACTGATTTGATCTTGCGAGCTTTTCTTCATGGCCAGCAATTCATCTGAGGTCTTGGCCTTGAGCTGAGCGAAGATGGCCGATTGTGGCACCTCCTCGTCCGTCGACGATGGGTTCGATCGAAGCGCGATCATCCGGTCAATACGCTGCAGCATCAAACGATGACGCTCCACGATCTTGCGCGCGAGCTCGACGTAGTGCAGCAATCGATCGGTCGACAGAGCGCGGGCGCCCTCCTCGCTTCCTGCAATCAGCCGGTTTAGGTTCTCGTCGACGATATCGGTGCACAGGTCGATGCATTCGTCGCAAATGAAGACGGCAGGACCTGCCACCAATTTGCTCACGTCGTGCTGGTTCTTGCCGCAGAATGAGCAGTACAGCAGACCGCCCTGGGCGGCCTACTTCTGAGCGCCGGCGGCATCGATCCTGGCAGACAGGATATTCCAGGTCTCGCAGCCGAACGCCTTCGCGATCAGTTCCAGAGATTCGCTGTGAGTGGTTTGTATCGCCTTGGCATTCAAGGCGTTGCGCAGAGACCGCGCCATAGCCTTCGCATCGCGAAAATCGCGCATGGGTGCACCCCTATCGGCGAACGGAGGAGATCGGTGCTTGCCTTGCCGACCCGCTCGCCAATAACGAGGGTGTGGCGGATTTTGATACGTTCACTATCCACAAAGGGCGCAAGCAGCGGGTGTATCAACCCGACACCATCATTGGGCTCGACCGGCCTGTTGTCAATCCCGACAGGCACGCCGCGCCCTCGACGTGAAAAGGCGAATATGGAGATGAACTTGCAGCCTTCAGTGATTTATCACATCTGTTCGTCTGCCGCGTGGGCAGCAGCGAACAACGGCGAATACCGCTCTGCTTCATTCGACAGCGAGGGGTTCATTCATTGCTCGACGGCCGAGCAACTCGTTGAAGTCGCGAATTACCTCTTCCGGGGTCAACGAGGCCTGATCTTGCTCGCCATCGATCCGGCGCGCGTGATCCCGCCCATACGGTACGAAGACGCGGGTAACGGCAAACTGTACCCGCATATTTATGGTCCTCTCAACGCAAGTGCCGTTGTAGCCGTCCAACCATTCGAACCAGGCACGGACGGCACGTTTGATCTGCAAAGTTAGGTTCGAGGCTCCAGTTGCTCGCCATTGAAAATATGGAGCATTCCCGCAAATCCGGGATGATCGGCCTCCACGACGTAACGCACTGCACCGGCGCGCGTCGTGAAAACTGAAACGATGATGCCAGGATACTCATAACCGGCACGCTTCCTGACAAGATCGCCGACCTTGAAAGACTGGGACATTGTTCCTCGTAAAGTTGCGAGCGACCGTTGCTGAATCACTGAGGTGAGCTGCCATGATAGCAGGTCACAACGGCATGTCGCTGAGCATCAAAGGTCAGCGGAGGGTCATTTCGACGGGTTCAGCGGGGACGGCAAACCTCAGCAAGCGTAGCCCGGAGAGCCAACGGGTCGCGCGAACACGCGCCCGATGACCGGCTCCGCGACATCCGGGACGCAAGATCAGTCCCGCATATCGCTTCGCTCATGCGGGCTACTGGCCGGCACGCTTTTCAAGAAGCAGCGTGCGGTCGGTGATATCCTTCAATTCGAACGCCTGGGAGTCGAGGAACGCGACGGACCCGTTGTTGGGGTCCGCGGCGAGGCGATGGGTTTCACCCAGATGATGCTTCAGCCAGGCCCGCTGCTCGGTCTGCAATTGCGCGTGCGCCTCGCCCTTCGACTTTGCGAGAAGCGCTTGATAAGCGGTGTTGAGCCTGACGTCCCACTTCTCGATTGCGGTCTTGCCGCACGCGAGCATCTTCGTTGACGCCCCTTCGGCCTTGTCCATGCACGCATCATACTCGGTGCTTTGCTGCGCGAGCACCGACCAAGTCCCGAGCACGAGCGCAGCTGCAACAATGACTAGTCTTCGCGAAAGCATGACCACATCCAAATCACCCTACCCGCATCTCCGGACAACCATCGTCGCACAGGAGTGCCCGAAACAAAAGCCAGCAAGCGTAGCGAGGTATTGGTGTGAAGCTCGCGTAGGATGGGTAGAGCGCAGCGAAACCCATCGATTTTTTACCCGCGGCGCCAATGATGGGTTTCGCTTCGCTCTACCCATCCTACGAATCTGCTGCGACCCAGCAAGCGTAGCCCGGATGAGCGAAGCGATATCCGGGACCAACGTCACTAGACGCACGACCGGCCCCGCATATCGCTTCGCTCATGCGGGCTACTGCTGCCACCTAGGCCGAGAAGCAGACCGCAAACGTGCACCGAGCGTATTCGGGCTCCCGCGCCAATGCGATAACACCGCGCTCGCATCATCGCATGCGCAACAAATCACTCAAGCATCGCCAGCCACACGCAACGTGATCCGCGTCAATTCGGACGGGCGGCCGAGCCGCAAGGCAAAACCCGGCCAGAGCGCGGTGCCGTTGTTGACGTAGAGCGTCATCCCGTCGACGTCGTAGCGGCCCGAGACGAAGCCGGCATTGGCGCGCGCGGCGAGGCGATCGATCCCCACGATCAATCCGCCATGGGTGTGTCCGGAGAGTTGCAGCGCGACGCCGAGCCGGGCGGCCTTTCGTGCGTCGCTCGGCTGGTGATCGAGCAGGACGACGGGCGCGCCTTTGGGGGCGCCGTCGAGAACCGCGGCAAGGTCGCGGATGGAATGCCCCCGGTGGCGCGAGGCGCGGTCGGTAATCCCAGCGATCACCAGGCGGCCGCCGCCGCGTTCGAGCACGATGTGCCTGTTCTCGAGCGAGCGCAGGCCGAGCGCTTCGTAGTGCGCCATCCAGCCGTCATAGCCGAAGATATATTCGTGATTGCCCGAGATCACGTAGACGCCATCGGCGGCCATCAGGTCGCGCAACGGCGCAATGTCGCCCCGCCGCGCATCAATGGTGCCGTCGATCAGATCGCCGGTGATCGCGATCAGGTCCGCGCCGAGCTTGTTCGATCGCTCGACCACGGCGCGCGCCCACGGCGCGGGAAACAGCCGGCTGATGTGAAGATCGGTCAGTTGCAGGATGGTATAGCCGTCGAACTGAAGCGGAAGTCCGCGGATGCCGACCTCGACATCCCTGAGCGGCGGAATGCGCATCGCCTGATGGACGCCGATCGCGGCGGCTGCGGCCGCCACCGCCGCAAGTGCGTAGCGGACGCCGTCAGGCGCGCCGACGAAGCCGCCGTGGATCAGCGCGGCCACCAGGAGGCCTGCATCGAGCGCCAGTTGCAGCAGCGCCAGCAGCATGATCGCGCCGAACGCCCAGTTGAACAGGACGACCACCGGACGCGGAAACTCCGGCGAGAATTCCGATCCCGACGACAGCCTGTTCCAGCGGTGAAACTGCAAGGCGACCAGCACCAGCAATGCGGCGACGATCTTTGCCGGAAGCGGCCAGTCGAGCGGCCAGATGAAGCGGGCCAGGATCAGCAGGCTGGTCAGGCCGAATATGAGCTGGGGAATTGGTTCGCTCCGGATCGGATCGGTGGGCTGTGCGGTTCGCGCCCAGCGAAGGTAGGGTGGATCGGGCGCAGGCGTAAGCCGCCATCATCAGCACATTTTCGGCAAGTTGCGCGCCGCTGAAACGCCTTGCGCTTTTGTCCCGTAGCCCGGATGAGCGAAGCGACATCCGGGATCCACCTCGCAAGAACACACCACCGGCCCCCGCTCATGCGGGCTACGGGCTGCGCGTTGCTGTGGAGCGCAAGCCGAAGGCCGCGTTGACGCCTCGGCGGAGGTCTCCTGGCACCTTCCCCATCAGCATCATCGGCCCCTCCCGAAAAATGAACTTGAACGTCGCTCATTTTCATGCCAAATGTTGAACATTGTTCATTTTAGTCGGAACAAGCGATGCACACGACCTTCCGCATGGACGGATTGACCGGGTCCGAACGACCCGTGAAACCGTGGATGAAAGTCGCCCCGACGATCATCACGATCGGCATCATTGCAGCATTCGCGGTGCACGGACGCATCGCGCAGCCGGCGGGCTACAACAATTTCGCCGACCACTCGGCCCTGTCAGGCATCCCCCACGCAGGCGATGTCTTGTCGAACATCGGCTTCGCCCTGGTCGCGATCTGGGGCTGGTTGGCGCTTAGGCCCCACCGCAAGAGCGATCAGCTTCGCGCCGGATGGCCGGGCTACCGCCTGTTCCTGATCGGACTGTTCCTGACCGCGTTCGGGTCCGCCTTCTTTCACCTTGCCCCCGGCAATGGCCGGCTGACCTGGGACATGCTGCCGATCGCACTTGCCGGCGCCGGCTTGCTGGTCGGCGTCCGCGGCGACACCCGGCCGGGATCGAAGACGAACATCGAAGCGATCATTCTCGGGCTTTACGCCACCGCCAGCGTCGCATGGTGGGTCCATACCGACCGATATGGTGCGGGCGACCTGCGACCGTATCTGCTGCTGCAGGTCCTCCCGCTCGTCCTCATCCCGCTCTGGCAGTCGATCTATCGCGCGCCGCGCGCCGACCGCGTCGCGTTCGCCGCCGCGATGATGTTGTACGTTGTGGCCAAGATCGCCGAGGTGCTCGATCACGAGATCGCGAACACGCTCGGGTTCGTCAGCGGACACACCTTGAAGCATCTGCTCGCGACTTCAGCCACGGCCGCAATCGTCTGGGGGCTGACGCGACGCGTCTCCGGCGGCCGTCGAACCTAAGGCGCGGAGTGGCAGAACACAGGAAAGCGCCGCGACATCCGAACCGATGCATTCGCTCGCCACGCCGCACCCGCATTTGATGCGGCTCTCTCAGGAACGAAACGCAAAGTGAGGTCGGTCCCGGGGACTGAGCGGCACATGGCCGCCGACGCCCGGCTTGATCTTGCCGCCGTCCATGCCGCCCCGGAACCAGGTGGTGACCGCACCACCGCACAGCGCGCCGGTCGTCAGGTCCATGGCCTGGGCGCCAACTCCGCCCTCGAAGTCGGAGGGGCTGTAGACATCCCACCATCTCGGCAGCCGGTATTGCGACACAGTGCTGACTTCGGTGGTCGAATTCGGTGGCACCTCGAGCTCGAGGACCTTCAGTCCGAGATTGATCCATGCCACGGCCGGCTTCGGATCAGATCCATGCTGGGGATCGTTTGGATCCGCGGCGAGCGCCGATATGATCTGTAACCGGACCCGAAGCGGATGACTGCTTTTGTTGCGGACCATCACGGGCCGAAACACCGGCTCAATGCCGACCACGCCGAAATCGGCCGTTGCGGGCAGCAATTCCAACATGTCGCGGACGTCGCCATGCACCGGCTGCTGCGGCGGCGCGGGCGCGATCTGCGACCAGGTCATGTGAACGATCGCGCCACCATCTCCCGTGAAGCAGACCATGTTGGTGTCCGGATCAGCATGAATTTTCGTCACCGTGCTGATGCCGTTGAGAATCCACTGGTTTACGATTGCGCCCGCCTTGTCGAAGATCGTCACATTGATCGCGTTGCGGTGATCGCTGAAGCTGAACGGCCACACCGTCAGATCACCCTTTCGGATACTGGGATAACGTTCGGTCGGCGGCGTCCAGACCCCGGGAACGGAGGGGCAAAGGATCAAGCCGCCCGGCATCAGGGGCGGCGTCGGCCGCACCAGGGCCACGGCGAAAGTCGGCTTGGAATTTGGCGGCGATGGTGCAACCGGCGCCACTGGCAAGGTGTCCTCATTGGTCCAAGCCCCGCGCTCGCGATCCAACCCGCTCAATTCGGCCTGGGCATCGGCCATCGACATGCCCTCGACCTCAGCGACGACCGGCAGAACATCGCGTTGAATGGCGTTCTCAATCGCTGCGGGGGTCAGCAGGCCCTGCTGCGCGAGGTTCAACAAGCTGTTCCGCACCGACTGCATGCCATCCACCAGTTTCTTCGCGCGCAGCCAGTTCAGGCAGATGTCGGCACGGATCTGGCAAAGCTTGGCGATGCCGTGGCGCAATTCGTCCCGCAGCGACGCGCCTTCGAAGAGGTCGAATGCAAGCCCGATCGCCGTGATGATCAAGCCGGCCACCACCGCGGTCGCGATCCCCGTAATCAGGACTCCGACAGTCAATTCGCCGCCCCATGCGGTCACGAACGTCGCAGCAACGGCCTCCTCGGAAAGCGCGCCGGTAGCGACGATCCGCGACAGCACGCCGGGGGCAAGATAGCGCGTCGTGACGCTGAACGCCGTCACGCCCAGGATCGACTCACTCACCTTGATCACCGCCGTGCCTGCCGCGCCTGGAACGGCGATATCGGCGGCGGCCAGAATATCCAGATTGGATTCCGCCGGTGCGGCGACGCCGGCCTGCCGATAGAGCGCGGCGATCTGCGCATTAAGTTCGGCGATCACCGTGGTGAAAGTGGTGTACTCCTGTTGCGCCAGCTGCAGGTAATGCCCGGCATCCGTTGCCAATTCCGACATGCGGACCTGCCGCTTGCCGTTGTCCGGAAAGAAAACCGACATCGTTCGCCTCCCTCGGGCGCGCCCGGAGACCGTTGCAGGACCGGATCGTTCGGAGAATCGACTACGTGTCCTCGTTAGTCCACGAGTTGCTGTCGCGGTCGAGCTTGGCGAGTTCGGCCGCCACCGTCTCTGGTGTGATCTGTTGCTCGCTCAGGATCGCAGGCTGGACGTCCTTGGTAATGAGGTTCTGCAGGATTTTGTCGGTGAGCGGCAGGCCGGCATCGGTGATTGCATCCATCGTCGTCTGGACGCTCTGGATCGACAGCACCAGCTTGGAGGCGCGCTCGCGCACGACGCGGGTGGAAAGCCGGATCGGGAACAGTTGATGGATCGCCGATTGCATCTTGTCGCGGGCGATCCGGCCTTCGATGCCGTCGATGCCGATGTCGATGCCGGCGATCGCGATGCCGCCGACGATCCCGCCGAGTATGCCGCCCGCGATGTCGCCGGCGGTGATGCTGACCTCGCGGCCAATCACCGGGATGGTGAATTCGACCAGCACGCGCGCAGCTGTTTCAGCGGACATCGCGCCCGCGGAGACCAGAAACCGGGTGGCGCCGGGCGCCAGATATTTCAGGGTGCCGGCGAAGCCCGCGATATCGACAAGGATCTTGACGATTTCCACCGGCGCGGAGGCGCCATCGACGGCCTGGTTCTGCAGCTTCAGAATATCGATGCTGGTGGTGGCCGGCGCCGTCAGGCCGGCTCCCTGATACACGGCGGCGATCTTGGGGTTGGTCGCCTTCACCATCGCCTGGAACGTCTTGTAGTCGCTTTCGGCGTCGTGGAGATCATCTTGCGTCTGTACCGCCAATTCGCGGATTCGCGCGGCGCGATTGTCATTGTCAGGAAAGGTAAGCGACATTCTCTGCCCTCGATCGTGCTTAACCAGAGCGGTGTATCGGTGGCATCGAAAAGAGTCAATTGGAAGTAGAGTGTTTATTTTTGCACTACCTTTGATTTTTGGCTCGGCGTCGTCAGCGGACACCCTTGAAACATCTGCTCGCGACGGCCGCCACGGCCGCAATCGTCTGGGGACTGACGCGTCGGTTCTCCGATAGCGATCGAGCGTACGGATCAGGTCTGTAGTCTGTAGGATGGGTAGAGCGAAGCGAAACCCATCAACCTTCTATCCGCACGGAGACATGATGGGTTTCGCTTCGCTCTACCCATCCTACGCCATCTTCACTATTTCGGAATAATGGAAAAGTACCGCTGATTTGCCCGACGCGTCAAGGCGCTTTTGCGGGTCCCGCGGCCATTGCACCTTTGCATGGGGTTGTTTTCGATATTTTGGATGGGCAGCCCTGCTTCGTCGATCGCTTCAGACGGATTGACCGGCATGGCGACCGCATCCATATGCATCTGCATGAACCGGCTGCTCCCCGCCGTTTCGCATCCACCTGGACACAGCCAAATACCATCGGCTCCCCGTCCCTAACGTTCCGGAGTCGCCGTGGCCGCCCTCTCCATTCTCGATCTCGTCCGCGTCACCGAGGAAACCGACGCGCGCGGCGCGCTCTATAATGCGCGCGATGTCGCCGTGCATGCGGAGGCGCTCGGCTATCGCCGCATCTGGGTGGCGGAGCATCACAACATGGCGGGCATCGCCAGCGCCGCGACGTCGGTCGTGATCGGGCACATCGCCGCGGGCACCAAGACCATCCGCGTCGGCGCCGGCGGCATCATGCTGCCGAACCACGCGCCCTATGTCATCGCCGAGCAGTTCGGCACGCTGGCGCGGCTGTTCCCGGACCGTATCGACCTTGGCCTCGGCCGCGCGCCGGGCACCGATCAGCTCACGCTGCGCGCGCTGCGCCGCACGCCTGAATCCGCCGAGAACTTTCCGCAGGATGTGCTCGAGGTCCAGGCCTTCCTCGCCGCGGCCGGTCCCAACCAGCGCATCCAGGCGGTGCCGGCCGCGGGCACCGACGTGCCGCTGTGGATTCTCGGCTCGAGCAATTTTGGCGCGATGCTGGCCGGCGAGCTCGGCCTGCCCTACGCCTTCGCCTCGCACTTTGCCCCCGAGCTGCTGATCCAGGCGCTGCAGATCTATCGCGCCCGCTTCAAGCCGTCGGATCAGCTCGACCGCCCCTACACCATGGTCGGCGTCAACATCGTCGCCGCCGACACCGACGAGGAGGCGCGGCGGTTGGCGACCACGCAGCAGATGTCGTTCACCAACATCTTCCGCGGCGCGCGCGGCCTCAGCCAGCCGCCGATCGACGACATCGAGAGTTACTGGTCGCCGGCGGAGAAGGTGCAGGCGATGCGGATGCTCGCGCGCTCCATCATCGGCTCGCCCGCGACGGTGCGCGCCGGCATCGACGCGCTGGTCGCGGAGACCGGCGCCGACGAGCTGATGATCGTGTCCGACGTCTACGATCACCAGAAGCGGCTGCGATCGTTCGAGCTGATCGCCGAGGCCGGCGGTATCAAGGCCGGCGGGATCACTTGAGCAGGCCGGCAGGCGCCTGCGACTGCGCGAGCTGGCCGAGCGTGACGCTCAGCGAATTCGGCGCATTGTCCCGCAGCATCGAAAGCTTGACCGAACTGCCCGGCGCTCCCGCATAAACCTTCTTGGTCAGCTCGTTGGCGCTCTTGATCGGCTCGTCATTGACCGAGGTGATCACGTCCCCTCGCCTCAATCCGGCCTTCGCGGCCGGGCCGCCGGTCTGCACGCCGACCACGACCGCGCCGTGCAGGTTGTTCGCACCTAAGCTTTCGGCAATGCCGGGGGTGATCGATTGAATCTGCGCGCCCATCCAGCCGCGCGTGACCGTGCCCTTGTCCTTCAGCTGCGGGATCACCGTCTTCACGGTATCGGCGGGTATCGCAAACGCGACACCGACCGAGCCGCCGGAGGGCGAGAAGATCAGGCTGTTCACGCCGATCACATCGCCATGCGTGTTGAAGCTCGGCCCGCCGGAATCGCCGCGGTTGATCCGCGCGTCGATCTGGACGAAATCCTCCGAAGACCCGGTCTCCAGGTCGCGCGCACGCGCCGAGACGATCCCCGCGGTGACGGTGTTTCCGAGGCCGAATGAATTGCCGGCCGCGAGCACCCAATCGCCGGTGCGCGGCGGTTGATCCGCGAGCTTGACATAGCTGAAGTCGGTCCGGCCATCGACCTTGAGCAGGGCGAGGTCGCTGACCGGATCCTTGCCCAGGACCTTCGCCTTGTAGACCTTGTTGTCGCTGGTGCGGACATCGGCGCGGTCGCTGCCTCCGAGGACGTGATTGTTCGTCACCGCATAGCCGTCCGCCGAGATGAAGAAGCCCGAACCGATCGATGTCATCTCACCCAACTTCGGCGGATTGCCAGGTCCGCGCCTGCCGGGATTCGGAACAGCCCTCCCCGGCGTGTCCTGATCGGGCGAGCCGTCCGGCCCGGAAGAGTCGCCGGGAGACTGGCTGGGAGAAGAGTCGTCGTCATCCGCCGCAGCCACCTTGGCGTTGACGCCAATCACGGCCGGCCCGACCTTCTCGGCAAGGTCGGCGAACTCGCCGGGACCACCATTGCCATGATCCGCGCGCGAATTCACCGGCTCTGCGTGGGCAAGACTTACGCCTACGAGACTTGCGCTTACAAGGCTTGCGCTCACCAGCAACGCCGACGTGAAGGCGGCGGTGACGAGCGACGTGCGAAGGCTGACGAAAGCCGGGTTTCTGTGATTCATCTTCCGCGTCCATGTTTGGGATCAGCCGATTGCTTCTGGATGAGTTGCCGGCCCGGACGCGACGATCAGTGAACCGTTCCCCGCAAGCACAGGGCCGCAATGCCGAGCGACGAACGGCAACGGATGGAGGGCCAGACCGTTCCATCGGCGTCCGCGGTGGACGGGCGGCTCGCCACCTTTGCGCCCTTTTGCGCATCAAATCGCCGGGTTTTCGCTTGCTTTGCCCGCCTGCGCCCCTACGGTGCGCCCGCAACGACGGAGACGATCTCGACCATGGACGCCGCAATGAACTGCCCGAAGTGCAATTCCGAGCATGCCTATCAGGACGGCGTTCTCTGGGTTTGCCCGGAATGTGCCCATGAGTGGAGCAGCGATGCGGCCGCGGCCGCCGAGACCGCGCAGCAAGCGGGCGTGCGCGATGCGCACGGCAACCCGCTGACGGACGGCGACAGCGTCATCGTGATCAAGGACCTCAAGGTCAAGGGCTCGTCGTCGGTCGTCAAGGGCGGCACCAAGGTCAGGAACATCCGCCTCACCGAGGGCAGCGACGGACACAACATCGCCTGCAAGATCGACGGCATCGGCGCGATGAATCTGAAATCGGAGTTCGTCAAGAAGGCCTAGCGCAGCCCGGCTTGCGCGTCCGCCAGGGCTTTCGCCGTTGAGGCGGCAGCCTTCGCAAGGTGCCGGTTCTTGTCGTCGACCAGCACGACCCGCGGATGAAACTTGCGCGCCTCGTCGGCATCGAAGCTGGCATAGGCGACGATGATGACCTTGTCGCCGGCCATGGCGAGCCGCGCGGCCGCGCCGTTGAGGCCGATGGTGCCCGATCCCGCCGGCGCCTCGATCACGTAGGTCGAGAAGCGCGCGCCGGTGTCGATGTTGTAGATGTCGACGCGTTCATTGATGAGGAAACCGGCGGCCTCGATCAAATTGCGGTCGATCGAAATCGACCCCTCGTAATGCAAGTCCGCTTCGGTGACGTGCGCGCGATGAATCTTGCCCTTCATCAAAGTCACTTGCATCGAGACCATCCCGTATCGTTGCGTCGGAATTTTCCGCGCCGCCAATAACGGCGCGCCGCCTCCGCGTCAACGTTGTCCGGGTTTACGCTCGCTTCGAGCGCAGCACCATCGCGATGGGTTTGTCCTCAAATCGCCGACCCCGCCGGTCCGCAATGCTCCGAACGACCAAAATCGGAGAATGAATGCGCTGCGGTGAAGCCTTTCCGGAGCAGGCTATTATTTGTGACCCGGCGGCCAGCACCTACTCCCGCTTGCTCGCAATCTCGTTCGCCAAGACCACGATCACCTCGCCGTCGAGGATCGGCTTTGCGATCTCAAAGAACCGCGCCACGGCCGGCGAATTGTTGTGCCGGTCCATGGCTGCCTGATCCAAGTATCGCTCATACGTCGAAAATATCCGGGGACTGTCGACATCCTGCGAGACGTAGTAGCCGACGGTGGACGGCTCGTTGGCGCGGACATGCTCGACGACATCGAGCAATGCCTGACGCATCGCCGCCTCGTGGCCCTTCTTCGCGCGGATGATCGCCGTAATCGCTAGCATGCACTCTCTCCGGAATTGGTAGCCCGTTCGCTCGACCCATCCTACACGCTTTTGACTCGCTCACACCCTGCTCAATGCCTGCGCGATGTCGGCCACCAGGTCGGACGGATGCTCGATCCCGATCGAGAGCCGGATCGTCGAATCCAGCACGCCGATCCGCTTGCGGATATCGGCCGGCACGCCGGAATGCGTCATGGTGGCCGGCAGGCTCGCGAGCGACTCGGTGCCGCCGAGACTGACCGCGAGCTTGAAGATCTGCAGCGCGTTGAGGAATTTCTCCGCCGCTTGCTGCCCGCCGACGATGTCGAACGAGAAGGTCGAACCGGCGCCGCTGCTTTGGCTCGCGAACACGCGCCCCGCGGGGGACGCCGGATCGTGATGGCCGAGGTAATGCACCTGCGCCACCTTGGGGTGATCGCGCAGATAGTCGGCGACGATCCGCGCGTTGCGGTCGGCCTTCTCCATGCGCAGGCTGAGCGTCTCCAGCGAACGGCTGATCATCCAGCAGGAATGCGGATCGAGCTGGGTGCCGATCGCGCCGCGCAGCGCCTTGACATCCTTCATCAGCTTCTTCGAGCCGAGCGCCGCGCCCGCGATCAGGTCGGAATGGCCGCCGACATATTTCGTCAGCGAGTACAGCGAGAGATCGGCGCCGTGCTCGATCGGCCGCTGAAACACCGGCCCGAGCAGCGTGTTGTCGCAGGCGATGATCGGCGTATGGCCCTGGGCCTTGCCGATCGCGTCGGCGATGCGCCGCGTCAGCGCGATATCGACCAGGCCGTTGGTCGGATTGGCCGGCGTCTCGATGAAGATCATCGCGACACGGCCCTTCTTCATCGCCTCGTCGGCAGCGGCGCGGATGACACTCTCGTCGAGGCCGTCGGCAAAGCCCACGGCGTGAATCGAGAAGCCCGCCAGCGTCCTCGTGAACAGCGTCTCGGTGCCGCCATAGAGCGGCTGCGAATGCAGGATCACGTCGCCGGGCCGCGCGAAGGCCAGCACCGTGGTCGAGATCGCCGACATGCCGGAGGAGAACAGCGCGCAGCTCTCGGTGCGCTCATAGATCGCAAGCCGGTCCTCGACGATCTCGCTGTTCGGATGATTGAAGCGCGAATAGACCAGCCCGGCCCCCATGCCTTCCGGAGGCTCGCGCCGGCCTGCGACAAAGTCGAAAAAGTCCTTGCCGTCCTCGGCGGTGCGGAACACGAAGGTCGAGGTCAGGAACACGGGCGGCTTGACGGCGCCCTCCGACAGCTGCGGATCGTAGCCGTAGTTCAGCATCTGGGTTTCCGGATGCAGCAGGTGATTCCCGATATGAGTTTTGGACGGAAACGGTTTTGTCATGGCCGGTCTCCTGTTCACGGGCCGCCGCGCTGGCGGCGATTCCCGGAATGATGGGACCAGCATACCCCAGCTTTATGCCATTCAGCCAAAGCACGGCATCAGACAGTTCTGGATAACGAACGGCCGGCGTGCGCCCTGCTCCGCCGGCCGTTCCGAATGTCACGCAGTGGTGAAGACGCTGGCTACCAGCCGCGATCCACGTTGCGCACCTCGCCGGTCCGCGCATCGACATCGACCTGCATCCAGCGGCCGAGGCGGTCACGCCCCTCGACCTCCCACTCGTCCCCGAGGAACTGGGTGTTCGACACCGTCACGATGCCGAGATTGGTCGCGACGTCGAGCGCGGCCTCCATCGAGATCTGGCTGCCGGAATCGTAGGCCATCGCCGGCGTCGCTGCGCCGATCGCCAGGGCCGCGATCGCGGGAATAATGAAACTTCGCATGGCTCACTCCTCATGGAACGGGATGTTATGCCGCATAAAACGAGCGGCGCACCCAATCAGTTCCGACAACAGGGGTGACGAAGCAGCGCGAAACTTCAGCAGTTGCGGCAATTTGGTGGCGGTTCCGGTTTCATCGACGCGCGCTGCTCGCCTTGCGCGCTCTCTTCTTCCACATTCGAAATCCGCCCTCGAACGCGTTGGCGTTGTCGCCGAACCTCACCTTGGGCGGCGGGTTGTCGACCTTGTCGGCATTGCCGCCGCCGAGCACGATGTACTCGGGCTCCAGCGCGGCGGACAGCCGCGCGATGACGTCGTCGACGCTCTTGCGCCATTTCTTCCGGCCGCGGCGCTCGAGACCCGCGGCGCCGACATAATCCTCGAACGTCGCGCCCTTGCGGTACGGCAAATGACCAAGCTCCATCGGCTCGTAAACACCGTCCACGATCATCGCGGAGCCGAGGCCGGTACCGAGGCCGAGAAACAGCATCCGGCCACCCTGATAGCTGCCGATCGCCTGCATCAGCGCATCATTGACGACCCTGGTCGGGCGGCCGAACGCATGGTGAAAATCGAAGCCGGCCCAGCCGCGGCCGAGATTGTGCGGCTCGGTCAGCGGACGATTGTGAACGACGGGTCCGGGATAGCCGACCGAGATCACATCATAGGACCAGTCCTTGGTCAGCAACTTGACCTGCCGCACCATCTCGGTCGCGGACAGCGTTGGACCCGACTCGAATTCGCGCTTGACGCGCTCCTTGTCGGTCATGACCTTCACATGCGTACCGCCGACGTCGATCGCCAGCACGGTGCGGTGCGACGCGGGCCGTTTCATTTTCTTGCTGGTCTTCTTGCCTGCCTTCTTGGCCATCGATCCGCTCTCTGGTGCGCAGCGAGTGGAGCAGAGAAACGCATCGCGCGCCACAGCGACGTTCTGCATCTGACTCCAATTTGTTCGCGAGGAACGAATCGGAATCGAGAAAATCGGCGCGATCCAGACGTTAACAACGCATATACATCGACCGCATCCAAACAATCGATGTTGTATCATGATGGGATTATTGCTCTCGGCGCGGAACATCGCGGCGCATTTCAGGCGCACTGCGTTCTCCTGCATCACTGGTCGAGCGATGAGTCGCACCACGGCCACGTTCCCGATCCGACTCCAGTTTGTTCGCGAGGAACGAATCGGAATCGAAAAATCGGCGCGAAGCGATTCTTAACAAGACGTTCGCATGACTTCGATGCCGCGGCAGTTTGTACGGCGGATGAGCGCAAGCGTAATCGGCATCCATCGACGACATCACTGCGGCGGATTACGCCGCACCAATTATCGGCCGCGCTTCGCGCGAACCGGTCGGGTTGCCCTCCCTGCACGCTGAGTGAGCCGCCAGCCTTTGAGGTGAAGCCAGAGCGCTTCGGCGACCGGTCCGCGCGAGTGTTGACGATGGCGGACGGCCGCCAGATTTTCCTCGCGGCCCGGAAAATTCGTTCCGGCGATGCTGATCAGCCCGCCGTCCCGCAGCTCGTCCTCGATCAGCCATGCGGGCAGATGGCCCCAGGCGAGACGATGCAGGATCAACTCCTTCTTCATCATCTGGTCCGGCACGCTGCACTGATGCGCACCTTCGATCAGGAAGAAGTTTTCCGACGACGGTCGCCGCGCCGTGTCGCGGATCACGCACTGCGTGAAGGGGCGCATCTGCTCCGGCGTGACCTTCTTCGTCCACGCAAACGGCAGAAAGCCGGGAGCGACAACCGGAACCATGGCCGTGGTCGATAGCTTGATCTGTTCGAAGCGCGGATCGGACGGGTCCGCGCGATGAAACGCCAGATCGGCGTTATCATCGATCAGGCGCTCGAGCGGTCCGCCGACCGCCTCATATTCCAGGTGCAGGCGTGTGTTGGGATAGCGGGCAAAGAACGCCGACAGCATCTGCAGCACCGGCGGCCGCGGGCACAGGTCGCCGATGACGATGCGCAGGACGACCTCTTCTCCGCCGGCAAGCTGCTCCGCATAGCCCTGCAGCTGTTCGAGCTCGCGCAGCGTCACCTGCGCGCGTGCGTGAAACGTCCGGCCGGCATCCGTCAGCCCGATGCGGTATCCGCTGCGATCGAACAGCGTGAGGCCGAGCTGCTGCTCGAGCCGGGCGACCGCCGCAAACACCGACGGGTGCGACCGGTTCAGCGCTGTGCCGGCGGCCTGAAAGCTTCCCTTGGTCGCGACGGCGTCGAAGCAGCGCAAATCGTGGAGCTTGATCCGATCCATTATTCATAAAACCTACAGAGATTGATCAATCTTAGTAATTTTTCTTCGAGGGCGCGAGTCCTAGCCTGGCTCGACGCGAAGCCTGCCGGCTTCCACCAGCACAAGGGACTGACGGGATGAGCGCCGATCGATACTTCACCACGGCGGATGGCTGCCGGATTGCGTACCGTATCGACGGTCCCGACGATCGGCCGATGCTCGCGCTGTCGAACTCGATCGCCACCAACCTGCACATGTGGGATCGTTCGATGCCGGCCCTCAGCCAGTCGTTTCGCGTGCTCCGCTACGACACCCGCGGTCACGGCGGGTCGGACGCGCCGGCGGGCGCCTACTCGATGGACCGGCTCGGCCGCGACGTGGTCGAACTGCTCGACCATCTGGCGATCGATCGCGCGCATTTCCTCGGTCTGTCGCTCGGCGGCTTTATCGGACAATGGCTCGGCATCTTCGCGCCCGAACGCATCGATCGCCTGATCCTCTCGAACACCGCGTCCTATCTGGCGTCCGAGCTGCCGTTCGACGACCAGATCCGCGCGGTGCTCGCGGCCACGGACATGAATGGAATCGCAGACGGCTTCATGCGCAACTGGTTTCCGGCGGCGATGCTGGCTGCACCGAACCACATTGTCGACGAATTCCGCAACATGGTGCTGACCACGCCGCCGCGCGGTCTCGCCGGATGTTACGCGGCACTGCGCGACGTCGATCTCCGCCGCGTCATCTCGCTGGTTGCGGCGCCGACGCTCGTCATCGGCGGCGAGAGCGACACCGTCACGCGGGCCAGTCACAGCGCTGATATCGCCGCGACGATCACCGATGCCAAGCTCGTTCTGCTGCCCGGCGTTCACATTCTCAATATCGAGCAGGCGGATCGATTCAACCGAGAGGTCGTGAGATTCCTGGCGCTCTCCGCCACATGACTGCGTAGCCCGGATGGGCGAAGCGACATCCGGGACCGCTATAAGAGAACACGATCGGGCCCCGCATATCGCTTCACTCATGCGGGCTACGGGATCACGCACCACATGTTCTCCATCCGACTCCATTTTGTTCGCAAAGAACGAATCGGAATCGAACAAATCGGCGCGAATCGAGTCTTAACAACGCGTTGCAGATCTGATTCCGATCGGCTCCGTAGGGCGGATTAGCGCAGGCGTAATCCGCCATCGGCCGCGTTGAGACAGCGGCGGGTTACGCTGAGCTTGTCGTCGGGCCGCCCGTTGGGCGGACCCGTTGGCTAACCCGCCCTCGCGATCCCCTCATATTCAAGCTCCGGCCGCAGCGCGCGCATCTTGTCCGCAAGCCTGTGGCTTGACGTCTCCTCCGCATGCGCCAGCCGATTGACCAGCGCGACATAGTCCGCATCGCTCTTGTGCTGGTTGAGCTTTGACTGGCCCTCGATCTCGTCGACGACGATGTCGATCACCCTGATCCCCGCCAGCATCGCGTCGCGCTTGCCGGGCTCCATCTGCGTGAGGTCCCAGGGCTGCTTTTGCAGCCGCGCCTCGGAGACCGCGAGCAGCGCGTCGCCGTGGCCGCGGTTCACGTCGTGCTGGCGCAGATGCGCGATGCCGGACAAATGCACCGCCTCGTAGAGCCAGGTCGAGACGTTGTCGGGTGAGACATACCAGTCGTTCGAGATGTAGGCGTCGTCGCCGGAAATGATCAGGAGGAAGCGCCGCGTGCCGTCCGCGAGCTCGACCAGCGGATTCTTCGCAGTGAGATGGATCTGCACGATCACGCGCTCGTCGCGGCGCTCGATCACGAACGGCACATGGGACGCGCGCGGGCCGCGCGCATCGGCGGCGACGATGGCGCCGAAGCCGCGCGCCGCCGCAAAGGCGAGCGCGCGGCCTTGCTCGATGCGAAACTGGGGACGGAGGATGTGCATGGCGGCGGCGCTCGCGAGCTGGAGGGAGACGACCAGCAAGGCTAGCGCAACTTTCGCCGGAGATCACCGCCATGCACGATCCGGCTCAGCAGATCATGGCATTGTCGCCGTGATCGCAGACGCCGCCGGGCTGGTCCCGCGGCAGCGCCTCGGACTCGCCGAAACGCGGGACTGCCATGCGCGGCGGACCACCGCTCCAGCGGCCGGCGGCGGCATGGCTCTTCACGAGCGCGGATGGGCCCGCCGCCGGCACTTCGTGTGCCATAGCCGACGCCGTCAGCATGGCGAGCGCGGTCAGCGCGGCCGCAACCTGTTTGATCCTGGACATTAGTTGCTCCTGTTGGATTCGGCACGCCGGCGCATTGTTCGCCGCCCGCCGATCGGTTCGCGCTCACATCATGATCGATCGCTCTGCCGTCTTATTCCGACGCCATGAGGCAAGCGTTTGGATGCAGGACAGTCCACCCGCGCATCTTCTTCCACGTCGATCCGACACGTTCGGTTGATCGTTGCGTGACAGGCGAGGTTGCGACGCAAACCCGCAAATCAAACCCGGATGGCGGCCTGCGACAAAAAAGCCCGACGGGCAACTCAGCAAAACCTGTCAATCTCAGAATAAGAAAATATTCCTATTGCTGACCCATGGGTGCGATCGGCACCCGGCTTTTCCTGCGCCCTCTGTTCGAAAGGGGGCGGAACGAAGAGCAAAGCTCGGGCAAAACATGTCGCGAGAATGCGGATGTAGGACTCACTGGCCGCGCCACACATTCGGTGTCGTCCCGGCGCAGGCCGGGACCCATAACCACCGAAGGTGATTGTTGCGCGACGCTGCGGCCACAGCTTTCCTCACCAACCCAATCCTGTGGTTATGGGTCCCGGCCTTCGCCGGGACGACGATGTGGAAAAACGCGGGCTCGGACTATCACCGTCGTGCTGAGGAAGCCGCGCAGCAGCCGTGTCCACCGTTGAACTGACGGCAACTAGCAGGTTACGCTGCCTCCGACCTGACGCCCTCCCGCTGGAAGGATCCCCATGAACGGCAATCGATATTATGGCGTCCGCGTCGAGGGCGCGAAATACGGCGTGGGGTTCGGCTCGGCGCTGGCGATCGCGATCTCCTACACCAAGAACCATTCGATCCTGTGGGCGATCATTCACGGTATCCTGGGCTGGTTCTACGTGATCTACGCCGCGCTGTTCGGGTGAAGCGGAACACATGACCGTCATCTCGATTCAGTCACAGGTCGCCTGGGGCCATGTCGGCAACAGCGCCGCCACCTTTCCGATCCAGTTGCATGGCATCGACGTCGTCGCCGTGCCGACCACGCTGCTCAGCAACCGGCCGGGCTATCCGACCATCCGCGGCCGGGTGCTCGACGTGCAGCTGGTCGCCGATCTGCTGCGCGGCATCGAGGAGCGCGGCGCGGTCGAGGCCGCGCGGCTGATCCTGTCGGGCTATCTCGGCTCGGCCGACATCGCGATGGATGTCGCCGACTTCGTCGCCCGCGCCAAAGCGGAAAACCCGGCCCTGCTCTATTGCTGCGATCCCGTGCTCGGCGACCGCGACCGCGGCATGTTCGTGCGATCGGACATTCCGCCGCTGGTGCGCGACGAGCTCTGCCCGCTCGCCGACATCATCACGCCCAATCATTTCGAGTTCGAATTCCTCTGCGGCGCACGCGTGACGACGATCGATGACGTCATCGCGCAGGCGAGCGCACTGATGGCGCGGGGACCTGCGACCGTCGTCATCACCAGCGCCGAGCTGGCCGGCACGCCGCAGAGTGAGATCGAGACGCTGGCGATCGAGCGCACGCAATCCGACAAGACCTATGCCTGGCGCGTGCGCACGCCGCGGGTTCCGATCAGCCCGTCCGGTACCGGCGACCTGTTCGCCGCGCTGTTCGTCGCCGCTCGCGCGCGCGGCCTGGCGACGCCGGATGCGCTCAGCCACGCCGCGTCAGGCATCCACGGCGTGCTGGAGCGCACGGCGCAGAGAGGAACCGAGGAAATGCGCATTGTCGAAAGCGCCGGCGTGATGCTTGATCCGAAGCCGCGCTTCGCGGCGGTCGCCGTCGCCGCATCCTGACATCCGGGACAGGTCTTCATGATCGACATCACCACCCTCCTCACCTACGCCGCCGTCGTGCTCGGCCTGTTCCTGATCCCCGGGCCGGCGGTGCTGCTGGTGCTCGCGCGTTCGGTCACCGGCGGAGCGCGCGTCGGCGTCGCGACCGGCTTCGGCATCGCGCTCGGCGATCTCGTCCACACCGCGATGGCGACATTCGGCCTGTCGGCCGTGCTGATGACCTCGGCGCTGGCGTTCTCGGTCGTGAAATATGCCGGCGTGATCTACCTGATCGTGCTCGGCGTCCGCGCTCTGTTCGAGAAGAACGACGATCTGGATTTGCCGGCGGCGCAGCCGGTCGATCCGCGGCGTGCGTTCCGGCAGGCGATCTGGGCGGAAATGCTCAATCCGAAGACCGCGCTGTTCTTCCTCGCCTTCCTCCCGCAGTTCGTGCACCCCGGCCACGGCTCGGCGGTCGCGCAGTTCGCGACCCTCGGCCTGATCTTCGTCGTGATGAGCGCGGTCTACACCTCGCTGCTGGCGCTCGCCGCCGGCCAAATCAGCCCGTGGATCCGGCGGCATCGCCGCATCGGGCGGTGGCAGGGCCGCGTGGTCGGCACGATCTACATCGCGCTCGGCATTCGTCTGGCGTTTCAGGAGCGCTGATGTCCCCGCTCAAGCCGCAAGCCACGTATGACGACTTCGCCCGCCTCGATATCCGGATCGGCAAGGTCGTCGAGGTGCAGCCGTTTCCGCGCGCCCGCAGTCCGTCGTACAAGGTCGGCGTCGATGTCGGCGCCGGGCGGATCATGTGGTCGAGCGCACAGATCACGAATTACGAGCCGGTGGCGCTGGTCGGCTCGCCGGTCGTATGCATCTGCAATCTCGGGCCGAAGAACATCGCGGGTTTCACCTCGGAACTGCTGATCCTCGGCGCCAAGGACGCCGGCGGCAACGTGATCCTGCTCGGTCCGCGCAGCGAGGTTGCGCTCGGTGAGCCGATCTTCTGAGGCCGCCCCGATCACAGCCGCGTGATTCAAATCGTCTGGATTCCCCGTAGTTTACCGATGGGGGATCACCCGGATTCTCAGTGCCCGCGCGCGCTGCTATTTCAGCGCACGAGAATCGCTTCGGCATGGGAATCGGAAGATGTCTGCAGTTTTCTTTCACTGCTCCGACGACAAGCACGTCATCCTGGATCGCACCGGCGCCGCGATGGATCTGGCGGAGGCGCGCCTTTATGCGGAGCAGCTGGCGCGCAGCTACGTGATGACACCGAGCGTGGAAGACTGGCGCAACTGGGCGGTCCACGTCACCGACGACATCGGAACCGAGATCTTCGAGCTGCCGTTCACCGCCATCCTCGGCGAGCTGCACTGAGGGCATGCCATGAATGCGATGGAACTTGCCCTGCGGCCGCTGCGGCGCCACCTCGTCCACCTCATCGCGCGCTGCGTGGCGCTGTTCGATGGCGTCATCAATCCCTATCGCCCCGAACTGTACTACATGCGCGGACCAGGCCCGAAATGCCGCGCCCGGCGGCAAGCCGCACTGCGCGACTAGAGCATTTTCGGTTCTGATTGAATCAGAACCGAAGCTCTAGCTTGTTGTTTGGACGCGTTTTCTTCACGCGAACCGGCGTCCACTTCGCCCGAAAACGCTATAGCTCCGCGGCATCGACAACGAGAAAAGGCCGGCGGGCGTTACGCCACCGGCCTTCTCCTGCAGCTGCCGGTTCCCGGAGTCCGGTTCCGCTGCGATTCTACTTGGTCTTGAGCTTGCGACGACTGTTTTAATCAAATCTTAACGGCATGGCGGTGAGCTAGATCCTAGGATTCCTTCGTCGTGCGGCGTGGCTTGTTCGTTCATCGTGCTTGATGCGCTGCACATCGTTTTTGCGCCGATCGCACGCCGATTGTGCGCCACGCATCTTAGGGAATGCTCGACTCAGTGTTACCCTGTGATGCAAACCGAAACGGAGACTTCGGAATGCCGTACTACACCTTCGATCTCGTGGTGGGGGACGAGTTCCGTAATCAAGGAACCATCATCCTCGAAGACATCAGCCTCGCCTCCGACCGCGCCGACCAGCTCGCCAACGAGCTGTCGCAGGTCAAGCCGGAGCTGAAGGCGCGCGGCTGCGCGGTGCGCGTCACCGACATCGACCGGCGTGAGCTCTACCGCACGCCGCTCGATCCCGTGCCGCGGTGGCGCAGGGCGGGCTAGCGTCCGTCGGTTAGATCTGCGGCGATCGCGCTCGCGCGATCCCAGTGTGCTGTTGCGCGACGGCGGGGACGTCTGCTCTGCCCGCCGTCAGCTCTGATGCGGTCCGCGCATCATCTTCAGGGCGTCCTCGATATGGCGCCAGTCGCGCGCGTCGTCGGTCTCGCCCTTGCTCTCGCAGGCCACGGCGTTCTGCGCGGCCTGGGCGATCGCCTCGGGGCCGTGCTTCAACAGCATCTGCCGCGCGATGGTGTGGATCTGCATCTCGGCTAACATGGCGCTCTCCTCGGCTGTCGACTGCTGACGTCAGAAACCACTGAGCGCCGTGTCTGGTTCCAGCAGCGCGCCGGGCGCGCCGCAATCAGCGGTTCCCACGCGGCGCGGCGGCGGTTACAGAAAGAGCCATGGCGCAGAACATCTACGACGATCCCGGCTTCTTCGCCGGCTACAGCCAGTTGCCGCGGCAGGTCCGAGGACTGCTCGGCGCGCCCGAATGGCCGGCGATCCGCGCCATGCTGCCCGATGTCGCGGGCAAGCGCGTGGTCGATCTCGGCTGCGGCTTCGGCTGGATGTCGCGCTGGATGCGCGAGCAAGGCGCATCCGACGTGCTCGGCATCGACCTCTCGCAGAACATGATCGCCCGCGCCGCGGCCATGACGCAGGATGCGGCGATCACCTACGAGATCGCCGACCTCGAAACGCTGGAGCTGCCGAAATCGACCTTCGATCTCGCCTACTCCGCCCTCACCTTCCATTACATCAGGGACTTCGATCGCCTGGCGCGCATGCTGTATCGCGCGCTGGTCCCGGAGGGCCATCTGGTCTTCACCATCGAGCATCCGATCTACATGGCGGCCGCCCATCCGGACTGGGGGCGGGACGAAGACGGCCGCAAAACATGGCCGGTCAACCGCTACTTCATCGAAGGCGAACGCCGGACGGACTGGTATGTGAAGGGCGTGCTGAAATATCACCGCACCATCGGCACCACGCTCGACGCGTTGATCGGCGCCGGCTTCACGCTTCGCCATGTCGAGGAATTCTCCCCGACACGTGAGCAGATCAAGGCGATGCCCGAGCTGGCCGACGAGCTCGAACGGCCGATGATGCTGCTGGTGTCAGCGCAACGCTAGGCCGCGAGCAGCTTGTCGAACTCCTCGGGCGGGTATGATTTCCCGTCCTTGTCGGTGATCACCACCTGCCATCCCTCGCTCGCCCAGACCTTGGCCTTGGCGATGATGATGAAGGTGCTCTCGCGCTCGATCCTGACCGTTTCGTTCTCGCGTTCTGCGATCATCTTGTAGGTCAACGCTTGTCCCTCGCCGACTTGGTCCATCCGGCGGTTTGTTGGCAGCGGCTTTGGGCCGGATTTCGCTGGGACTGTGACAATTTGGTGGAAGCGCCAGCGCAAGATGCGGCAGCGCGCAATTTGCGGTCGCGCCTAGTCTAGGCGAGCTTTCCCATCAAGGTCGGCATATCCAGCGCCAATGAGTTGACGTTGACGCTGCGCGCGAACCGCATCTGCGGTCCCTCGAAGGTGCAGGTCACGGTGTCGCGAAACGCCGATTCCACGAAGGTCCAGGTCATCACGAAGGTGCGGAGGTCGCGCCAGGTGCCGCTCGCGACCACGCGCATCACGTCCGGCTGGTACTCGTGATGCAGCTTGTTGCCGGTCATCGTCGTGGTGCCTTCGCGCGGCGCATCGAGGCCGACCTCGATCCGGTGCGTGCCTCTGCCGTCCTCGAGCGTGAAGGTGCAGGTCTTGTCGGCGAAGCCGAGATTGACCGATTTGATCGCGTCGGCATTGTCAGGCATGTGCCAGGTCTTGCCGGAAATCTGCGCTGCGACCGGCGACGAGCCCGGCACCAGCACCGGCAGCAATTGCAGGGCCGCCGTCCGCGCCTTCAGCTTGTCGGCGTCGGCATCGTTGTTCGCCGCGGCACCGGCGAACATCGCCGGGAAATGACGGAATACCAGCTTGTTGAAACCGCTGCGTTGCGGAATGCCGGCAGTGATCGCCAGCACCGCATTGTGCTTGGGAAACACGAAGCTGAGCTGGTCGAACAGGCCGTCGGCATAGAACGTCTCCGGGCCAATCCACCATTGATAGCCGTAGGTGTCCTTGACGTGGGGCTGCTGCACTGCCGCCACCCAGTCGGCGGGCAGCACCTGCTTGCCGTCCCATAGGCCGTTCTGCGCATGCAGGATGCCGAGCCTGAGGCAATCGACCGTCTTCCAGCTGAGGCCATTGGCCCCGGGCGAGATGCCCTCCGGCCCGACCGGCCATTCATAGCCTGAAATTCCAAGAGGATCGAAGACCCGCGGCTTCAGATAGTCGGCCACGGCCTCCCCGGTCGTCTTCGTGACGATCGCGGACAGCAGATAGGTCGCGGCCGAGGTGTAGACCCATTTGGTGCCGGGCTGGTAGACGACCGGGATCTTGAAGAACTCCGCGACCCAGCTGGTCTTGATCGGCCGCCACGCCGAGCCCGAGGTCATCGACGCGTGGCCGGTGCGCATGGTCAGGAGATCTTCGACCGTCATCGCCGCGAGCTTGTCGTCGACGACAGGCGGCAGCTTGTCCTTGAAGAACGAGACCGCCTTGTCCTGCAGGCCGAAGCGCTTGTCGGCGATCGCAAGCCCGACGGCGCAGGCGGTGACGCTCTTGGTCAGCGAATGCATCATGTGGTTGCGATCGGCGCGGTACGGCGACCACCAGCCCTCCGCGACCACCTTGCCGTTGCGCCAGAGCATGAAGCTGTGCAGCTCGTAGCCCTGGCGGTCGACCTCGTCGAGGAAATCCAGGATCGCCGACGGCGCGATGCCCTGCTCGTCCGGCCGGCCGCGCGACAGTCCATCGGCAAACGCGGCCGCTGCCCGGGCCTCCGTCATGCCGAGCCGCCCATCGGGCGCCAGCATGACTGCGGCGCCGCCCAGGAACAGCTGCAATGCCCCGCGCCGTGACGGCCGACCCAATGCGAAGCCGTCAGTTTCTTGATTGTTGTTTGGCATGGCCGCCCTCCGAAAGCAGAACGGAGGTTATGGCGACGGCTCGCGCTGTCAACGCATGCGGCGCGCATGGCGGCCACAAGAAAAACCCCGCCCTGGAGGGACACCAGGGCGGGGAAGGTTCATTGGGTAGAAATCCACGCGCCTGGAAATGGAGAGCGCGGGGAAGTAGCGGCAACAATTCTATTTGCCGCCGTCGTTCGGACAACAGGATTAAAGCGCGCGCAACGCCGGGACTTTTTCCCGATCGAACCGGCAAAAATCCCGAACCTGGCTTGCGCCACGCTGTTCACTGCACCACGTCGAGCCTGACATTCGTGATGCCCTTGCCGATCATGCCGAGCGATTGCGCGGCAGAATGCGAGACGTCGACGATGCGCCCGGGGACATAGGGTCCGCGGTCATTGACGCGCACCGTGACCGAACGGCCGCTCTTGACGTCGGTGACGCGCAGCCTGGTGCCGAACGGCAATGTCGGATGCGCGGCGGTCAGTTCGCGCCCGTCGAACTTCTCGCCGCTCGCGGTCGGCTGCTCCTCGCTGTAGAAGCTCGCGACACCATGCGAGGCGATCTTGCTGTCGCCGGTCCTGCGCGAGGCATAAGGCGTATGCTTGCGCGTCGTGGCGATGCGTGTGCGCATGGCCGATGACGCGGCTCGTGTCGGCTCGATCGATGCGGGCCGGCTCGCGAGCGCCTGCGAGCGCTGGCTGACAACGGAGGACTGCGCACACGCCGCGAGCGACGCCGCGCCGATCATCACGGCAAGCAGCCGGAGCGGCTTTCGGGCATGCGCAAACGGGATCGGGGCCGCAGCACCATGCGCGCTGCGTTTGACGCCGACGTACGAGATGACTGCATCGTCGCGTGACATTGTTGCACCCCCAACTTGCGCCCCAGCCCAAGCCGAAAATCCAACGCCCTATCAGCCGAATCCAATCGGGGCGGAACGGTGGCGGAGCGCGGTCAGACGTGTCGTACGCGATGCGATTTGCCCTCGGGTGTGGTGGATGCGCCACACAACCCAGGGAGCTTTCATCCGGAATGCAATTCGGGGCGCTGCGCGAGAGGCTGCGGACGCTCGTGCCCTTTGTCCCCGGCTTGGGTTCCCCAAACACCCCAACCTCTCCACCCTCTCGCCTTGCTTTGGTCAAACCGGACTGGAGTCGTGGGGACCGGGTCAGGGGTCAATACAGAGCGTAAATTTGCCGGCCGCCCATTTGCGGTTGACCTTGGAATGAAACGGGGACCGCCATGCAATCGACACTGAAAGACGCAGATCCACACGATATTTTTGCGATCGAACCCAGCTTCGCTCCGGTACGCCCGGACAACGCCGCTGCGCCTGCCGGAAGGGCAGCGCCGGGGCAGCGCGAGCCCTATTTCGGCCCGAGCCTCGCGCCTTCGTCCGCGCCCCCGGTTGCGTCCGCCGCGGCCGTCGCCTCGGTGCCGCCGGTCACGCCCATGTCAGTGGCGCCGGAGCCGCCGACCGAGCCGGCCTATAGTGCGCCAAGCCATAACGGCCGACTGGACGACATCAGATTGGACCGCGCGCCGCGCCCCACCAGCAAATGGGCGATCCGCGCCTTCTGGTTCTGCTTCGCGATCGCCGGCGCCATGGGCACCGCGGCGTGGCAGCACTACGGCGATCGCGCCAAGCAGATCGCCGCCGAGTGGGCGCCCCAGATCGCTGCACTGACCTCGCTGATCCCGGGCAAGTCCGTGTCCGCGTCCGACCAGGCGAGCGCGCCGGCCGTGCAAGTGGCGACCACCGATCAGCCGGCAGCTGAAGCCGTACCGGCCACTCCGCCACAGGACGTCGCCACGGCCGCGCCCGCCGCAGCTGCGCCCGCCCCCGCCGCGGCAGCTCCGGTCGCAGCGGCTGCGCCGGTCGCACCTAGTGTCCCGGCGGCGCCTGCAGCGGCACCCGACCAGACGCCGTTGCTGCAATCGATGGCGCGCGATCTCACGTCGATGGGACAACAGATCGAGCAGCTGAAGACCAGCATCGATCAGCTCAAGGCCAGTCAGGATCAATTGGCACAGCGCGTCGCGAAGACGACCGAGACCAGGGCCGTCGAGCCGCGGCCGGTCGCTCCGCCGCGCCCGCGCGCCGCGGTCACGCCACAGGCGGCGCCGCATGCCGCCGTTGCGCCGCCGCCGGTGCGCCGGCCGGCGCAGGCCTATATCCCGCCGCCTCCACCGCCCACAGCAGCAGCGCCGCTGCCGGCGCCCGCCGCCGCCCCGCAGGCGGTTGCGGCACCGCGGCCGGTGCAGCAGCAGTCCTCGGTTGTTGACGCGGATGATGGCGGGCCGGTGGTTCGGCCGCCGATGCCGCTGCGCTGAAGCCTGACTGACCGGTAAAAAAGCGTGCGGCCGATCGCGATGACGCGATCGGCCGCAATACGCTTCCTATTGGAACTACGCGCTCTGTCCCGGCGGCAGCACGACCACGGTCGCACCCGGCTTGACCCGCTGATAGAGGTCGATCACGTCGCCATTGGTCATGCGAATGCAGCCCGACGAGATCGCCTGCCCGATATATTCGGGCTGGTTGGTGCCATGGATACGATACAGCGTGTCCTTGTTGCCCTGGTAGAGGTAGATGCCGCGGGCACCGAGCGGATTGGCCGGTCCACCGGCGACACGCTTCGGATACGGTCCGAGCCGCTCCTGGATATCCTGGGTCGGAACCCAATCCGGCCATTCGGCCAGGCGGCCTACGGTGGCGACACCGGAGAAGGCCATCGCCTCCTCGCCGACGGCGACGCCGTAACGGATCGCCTTGCCGCCGGGCAGCACGTAATAGAGGTAGCGCGCGTCTGTATCGACCAGGATCGATCCCGGCTGCTCCCGACGGGTATACTCGACAATGTGCCGCTGGAACTGCTGCGGGATCTTGGCGTCCGCATAGGGCGGATGCGCCAGCAATTGCCGATCGCGCGACGTCATCGCGACATCGGTCGCCGGCGACAGCGTCGCCTGCATGCACCCGCCAAGCGCAAGCGATCCCACCAGCACCGCAGCAAGCCCCAACTTTGACACGATCATTCTCCCCTGCGTCAACTTGTGCCACATGCTGCCGAAATCGTGCTTAAATCGTGGCAGCGCAGGTTGGAACACGTCTGTTTGATCGGTTCTTTCCGTGAGTGTGTCCTGCCGGTTGCACTCGGTTCCCTTGGACGCTAGCCTCACAAAAAACGTCCAAAACCTCCGGAGGAAATTCATGCGTTACGCTCTGCTGATCGGCGGCCTGATTGTCGCAGCAACCCCTGCCCATGCCGATCCGCGCGCGGCCTATGTCACGATGGTGCTGCAGGCCTTTGCCGCCAAGGTCGAGTGCCCCGGCACCGATCTGGTCTATCAGGACCTCGTGCAGCGGGCGCAGGACATGCATCTGCCCGACGGCACCACCGAGAAGGTGCGCAAGGCGATCGCCTTCATGCATACCGGCGGCAAGATGGGCGAGAAGCAGGCCGACGACCTGATGACGGAAGTCGCGATCGCGACCCAGACCACCGACCTCGATCAGCGCCGCGCCGGCAGCATGACGACCTGGTGCCAGGACCAGAAGACGCGGCTCGCGGGCTACATCAGGACGAAGGAATAGAAAGCGTTTCGAGCGAAGCCTGTCCCGCACTTGATGCGGGATGGGCACCGGTTCGCGTGAAGAAAACGCGTCAGACGAAAATCCTCAATCGAGCTCCGGCGGCGCGAACCAGTTGGTCAGCGACAGGCCGCCGTCGACCACGATCGACGCCCCGGTAACGTAACCGGAGAGCTTGTGCGAGAGCACGGCAAGCGCCATCGGCGCGAGATCGTCCGCCTGGCCAAGCCGTCCGAGCGGAATATGCTTTGCCAGCGCGGGATCAGCGACGAAGCCGCCGGCCGCGATCGCGCCGGGCACCAGCGCATTGACGCGGATGCCATAGCGGCCCCAGCTCTTGGCAAGCTCCTTCACCAGCATCGCCATGCCGGCCTTCGCGGTCGAGTAGTGCGGCAGGTTGCGCGGCGTGCCGGCGTGCAGCGAGGTGAGCAGCAGGAACGAGCCCGACGTCTTCGATGCGATCAGCCTGCGCGCCAGTTCGCGCGACAAATGAAAGCCGGCATCGAGATTGACCGCATGCATCTGCCGCCAGGTCTCGTCATCGACGGCCATCGCATGATCGACTTCGCGGCGCGGCGGCGAGGCACTGTGGACGAAATGGGTCACCTGCCCGACTATGGCTTGCGCCTGCGCCAGCAGGGCGTCGCACGCCGCGCGCTGCGCGAGATCGCCGGCCCACGCGACCGCGAGTTCGGGACGCGGCGCGGCCTTGATCGCCGCCAGAACCTTGTCCTCATGCAGATCGGCAAACACCGTCCGCACACCTTCGCCGACCAGGGCCTGCGCAATGGCGCGGCCGATGCCGTTGCCCGCGCCGGTCACCAGGGCTGTCTCGCGCGCGGGATCGAACGGCGATGTGAAGAGGCTCATGATCGCGAAACTCCCGGGATTGGCAGACCTGTGCTCAGTATGGCGGCGCCTTGCGCGCCCGCTGTGCCTTGGCGGCTTCGATCCACCAGGAAAAGTCGTCGGCAAAACGCGGAAAGGCGCGTTCGAGCGCCTTGCCGGCCTCGCCGATCGGCTTGCCCTCGGCCGACAGCGTCTGCGCGATCGGTCCCGCACCGATCGTGCTCGATATCACCACCATGCCCATCTCGGACAGCGTGCCGTGCCAGGCGGTCGCGGCGCGGACGCCGGCGAACCGCCCGGCCGAATAGCTTGCGATCGCCGCGGGACGCCAGAACCATTCCTCGAGGAAATGGTCGGTCAGGTTCTTCAACCCGGGCTGGATGCCCCAATTGTATTCGCCGGTGACGAACAGGAAGCCGTCGGCGTCGCGGATTTTTCCGGCGAGCGTTTCGAGCACGGCCGGCGCCTGCCCCTTGGGATGTTCCTTGTACATCCGGTCGAGCATCGGCAGGCCGACCTCCTTGGCATCGATCAACTCGACATCGTTGCCGCGCGCACGAAGGCCGTCGACGACGAAATGCGCCAGCCGGATGCCCATGCGATCCGAGCGATAGGAGCCGTAGAACACGAGAATGCGGTGGGTCATGACAAGCCGATCCTAGCACGGTGAGGCAGCAGCGTCCTGCGGTGCGGCGCGCGGCGAGCCGCCGCGCACAAGCGTTAACCGGCCTTCCGGCCCGCTTCGCCGGCATTAAGCAATTCGTCGCAGGCCCTTCGCCGTGGCCAAAAATCGCCAGATTTGTTTTCTGGATATGTTTTCGCTTCGAGAAGGAGGAACCGACATGCGGATCGCAAAGCTGGTTTTCGCAGGCTCGCTCGCAGCCATCGCTGCCGTTGCCACGCCTGCGCTGGGCAAGAGCACCGAGCGGCAAAAGGCCGACGAAAAATCCACCACCACCACGTCGTCCGGCTGCCAGGCCTATCAGCAGGCCGCCGATGGCACCTGGAACCAGCTCCCCTGCGGCGAAGCGGGCTCGAACGGCGCCACCCAACATCGCCCCGCGGCCAAGGGCGCTGACGACGACGAGCACTGATGTGTCACGCCCTGCCGCCACGCGCGGCCGGGCGACGTGGCACCTTCGACTTTCGGACCAAACGGCCGGGACCGTTGCGGCGGCTCCCGCATCATAAACCCAAGCTTAATGCACGCCCGCTACGGTTGAGGCCTCCCCTCTCTCGTCAAGAATGGCGCGCATCCCATGAAAATCGGTACTCTCCTGACGGCCGCGATCGTCTCCTTGTCCGCGGTCGGCGGCGGACTGGCGGCCTATGTCGCAGTGACCAAGTACCAGACCATGGACAAGGTCTCGACCGCGCAGAGCCGGCTCGAGATCGTCCGCGCCGTCGGCGATATCCCGCGCTACATGAACTCCGAGCGCGGCATGTCCACCAACCTCTTGTTCAGCACCGGCGCGATCGACCAGAAGCAGATCGCCGATCTCGACAAGCTGCGCAAGCTGACCGACGGCGCGCTCGCCAAGGTCAATCAGGTCCGCGCCACGCTGCCCGGCTCGCTCGACGACGGCGTAGCGGTTGCGAGCGCGATCGATGCGCTGAAGGCCAAGTTCGCCGCGCTCCGCGACGCCATCGAGAAGGCGATCGCAGGTCCGGTCGACGCCCGCCGCCCGGCGGCAACCAGGATCGTCGCCGACAACTCCGTCTTCAACGCCGGCGTCACCGTGCTGCTCGACGAGCAGGTGCGCCGCCTCGCCGGCCTTGACGGCAACGCCTACCGCCAGGCCAGCTACGCCAACGTCGCCTGGACGCTGCGCGACACCGGCGGCCTCAATGCCAGCCTGCACAAGGCGCTGGTCGGCGCCAAGCGCGTCGCGACCGAACAGGAAAAGCTGGAGCTGTTCCGCAGCACCGGCCGCACCGAGCAGATCCTCTCGACGCTGCAGGAGTTGCGCAACAATCCGGCGACATCGGCCAATGTCCTGACGGCGCTGGGCAAGATGCAGGCCGACTATGTCGAGCGTTTCGGCAAGGCCCTGAAGCTCGCCAAGGAAGGCGCGATCTCCGGCAAGTATGAGCAGGACGTCGAGACCTACTATGCCGAATCCCAGATCGGCCTCGCCTCCATCATCACCGTGCGCGACGCGTTCTACGAGAATGCCGAGCAAGGCCTTGCGAGCGCCTATTCGTCGGCGCGCTTCAGCTTCGTGGTGGCGCTGATCGGGCTGCTCGCGGTCGTTGCCGTCAGCGCCGGCCTGATCGTCATGGTCCGCCGCCGCATCCTCAACCCGATCGCCGCCCTCACCGGCCGGATGTCGCGCCTTGCCGCGGGCGAAGTCGCCGAGACGATCCCGGGCGCCGCGCGCAAGGACGAGATCGGCGCGATGGCCGCCGCCGTGCAGGTGTTCAAGGACAACAAGATCGAGGCCGACCGCCTCGCTGCCGAGAAGGAAGCCGAGAACGACGTCAAGATGCGCCGCGCCCGCGTGCTCGACGACCTGACCCGCACCTTCGAAGCCAAGGTCACCGAGCTGGTCGGCGGATTGTCCGCGGCATCCTCGGTGATGGAGGAGACGGCGCAATCGATGTCGGACACCGCCGCCGCCACCAACCGCCAGGCCGCCGTCGTGGCCGCGGCATCCGATCAGACCTCGACCAACGTGCAGACAGTGGCGAGCGCGACCGAGGAACTGACCTCCTCGATCTCGGAGATCGCCCGTCAGGTCGCGACCTCGACCGAGATCGCCGCGCGGGCGGTCGACCATGCCCGGCGCACCGGCGACACCGCGCGCTCGCTGGCCGAGGGCGCGCAGAAGATCGGCGACGTCGTGACGCTGATCCAGAGCATCGCGGCACAGACCAACCTGCTCGCGCTCAACGCCACCATCGAGGCGGCCCGCGCCGGCGAGGCCGGCCGCGGCTTTGCCGTGGTCGCGTCCGAGGTGAAGTCGCTGGCCGGCCAGACCGCGAAGGCAACCACGGAGATCTCCGAGCAAATCACCGCGATCCAGACCGCGAGCGACGAGACCGTGACGGCGATCCGGAGCGTCATCGACGTCATCACCGAGATCGACCAGATCGGCACCGCGATTGCCGCCGCGATCGAGGAACAGGGCTCGGCGACCAAGGAGATCTCGCGCAGCGTTCAGGAAGCCGCGCGCGGCACGCAGGAGGTCAATTCCAACATCTCCGGCGTGCAGCGCGCCGCCGACGACACCGGCGGCGCCGCGAACCAGGTGCTGGGCGCGGCCGAACAGCTCTCGACGCAGTCCAAGGACCTCGCCGGCCAGGTCAACCGCTTCCTGTCCGACGTGCGGGCTGCGTAGCCGAGGGCACGCCGCGATCGCGGAACGGCCACGGTACTGGCTACGTCATTGCGAGCGAAGCGAAGCAATCCATCATGCCGCATGTGGAGGCATGGATTGCTTCGTCGCTGTCGCTCCTCGCAATGACGGTGTTGGTTTGAGACCTGACGAACCGTCTAGCCGCCGCGCAACCCGAGCACGCGGCGGGCAATCGCCTGGCGATGCACCTCGCTCGGCCCTTCGTACACCCGCATCAGGCGCGCCTTCTGCCATAGCGCGTTGAGCGGCAATTCCAGCGTCACGCCGAGCGCGCCGAGCGTCTGCATGGCGTGGTCGCAGGCGTCATAGGCCATCTCGGTCGCGAACACCTTGATCATCGAGGCCTCGTGGCGGATGTCCTCGCCGCGGTCGGTCTTGTCGGCGGCCTCGCGCACCATCAGCCGGCACGCATGCATGCGCGTGGAGATGTCGGCGATCCACCACTGGATCGCCTGGCGCTCGGCGAGCTTGACGCCGAACGTCTCGCGCTGTTTGGCGTGCTCGCACATCATGTCGAGCGCACGCTTGGTGATGCCGACGCAGGTCGATCCCATCTCCAGCCGCCGCGTGCGCAGCCGCAGCTGCATCGGCGCGTAGCCCTTGCCGACCTCGCCCAGCACGGAGTCCTTCGGGATGCGGCAGTCCTCGAACACGATCTCGTAGGTCGAGCCGCCGCCGACCATCGGAATCTCGCGCTCGATGATGAAGCCCGCCGTACCCTTCTCGACGATGAAGGAGGTGATGCCGCCCTGGCGCTGATCGTTGCCGACCCGCGCCATCACGATGATGAAGTCGGCGGCGCGCGCATTGCTGATCCAGATCTTGCGGCCGTTGAGCACCCACTGTTCGCCTTCGAGCACCGCGCGCGTCTTCATGCCCGCGGGATCGCCGCCGGCGCCGGGCTCGGAGATCGCGATCGCCGATGCCATCCGGCCCTCGATATAGGGCTGCAGATATTTCTTCTTCTGCGCTTCGGTACCGACCGCCTGCAGCATGCGCAGGTTCGGCGAGTCCGGCGGCAGCACGAATGGCACGCAGCTGCGGCCGAGTTCTTCGTGGACCGCAGCCATCGTGCGCGTCGGCAGGTCGTGGCCACCAAGATCCTCGGGCGCATCGAGGCCCCAGAGGCCGAGTTCCTTCGAGACGTCGCGCAGCCGCTTGCGCTGTTCCGACGTGAGTTCGGGGTGATCGCTGCCGGGCAGCTTCGATTTCAGATAGTGCGGCTCGAGCGGGATCAGTTCGCGATCGACGAATCTCGCGACGGTCTCGCGGATCATGGCTGTCTGTTCATCATCGCTCATCTGAGATTCCTCGCCTGCGCTGTTGTGCTTCAAAAAACCAGTAGCGCATTTTTTATCGGCGGGAATAGCGGAAACGCGCAGCCGCGCTCACGCTCGCGCGATGGTTTCACGGCGCGGAATTCAATATCCCGCGACGTGGTCGGCGCGTACGCAAATGCGCCGGACACGCCCATGCATCGAGCAGCCGATCGCGCCTCACGAGGTTGTTGCCCCTGAACAAGCGATCGACGCGACGCTAATCGGCAAAGCCGACGTAGCGGACAAAATCGTTGTTGGCCTCGCGGTCGGAGCGCACTGCGTTGGCGGCAAAGCCGTCGTCGGGATAGCCCATCGCGACGCAGGTCATGATCACCTCGTCTTCCGGGATGTCGGCGACCTCGCGCACGATGTCGGAGCGCATGATGCCCTGGCCGTTGATCACGCTGCCGAGGCCGCGATCCCAGGCCGCCAGCACGATGCCGTAGCAGAGCGCGCCGAGATCGAAATGGCAGACCGCGCCGGGATCGAGGATCCGGTCGTAGGTCAGGACCAGCGACACCGGAGCATCGAACTGACGGAAGCCGCGCAGCACCCAATCCTGCCGCATCGGCTTGTCGTCGCGGGCGATCCCCATCGCGCCGAACAGCTTCTTGGCGATGTCGACCTGGCGGCCGCGGTGCACGCCCTGGTACTCGCCATGGCTGACGATGTCGCGCTTCACCTTGGCGCCGGCGACCATCTCGTCCATGTTGCGGCGGCGCACTTCCTCCAGCGGCGCCCCGGTCAGGACGTGGACATGCCAGGGCTGGGTGTTCATCGAGGACGGCGCGCGCTTGGCCACCTCGATGATCTCCTCGACAGTCGCCCGCGACACCGGCTGCTTCTTGAACCCGCGCACGCTTTTGCGTGACTGTACCAGCGTCTCGAATTCCATTCCGCGCTTCCCCGATTTTGTTCCGCGCTGCACGCGGAATTTCCTTGATCTGATCGGGGTATTTTATCGACAAAATCGACCATGGGAACTTGATCGGGCCAAGAATCCCGTATCCAATCCGACCACTGGTTTGGTTTAGGGAGAACCCAGATGAAGCGGATTTTCTTGGCGGCCGTGATCGCGACCTTTGCCGCCGGTTCGGCATTTGCACAGGACGCCTCCTGCGAGACGAAGGCGGTCGGCAAAGACGGCAAGCCGCTGGCCGGCGCGGCCAAGACCTCGTTCATGAAGAAGTGCACGACGGATGCCTGCGCGAGCAAGGCGGTCGGCTCCGACGGCAAGAAGCTCGCCGGCGCGGCCAAAACCTCGTTCATGAAGAAGTGCCAGAGCGGCGCCTGAGCCCCTCGCCGACGCCTTTTCACCCCTCATCGGGAACAGACTTCAATCGGGACAGACCATCGGGTCGCGCAGGGCGCGGCCCGAACGGCTATTGGCCGGTGGATCGCCCCTGACGGCGGGCGCCCTCAGAACGAAACGCCGACCCGCACGCCCCTGCGCCAGACCCGCCGGCAACGCTTCCTGGTGTTGCCGTGAAACATTTCGAAACGTTCGGGCAGATCGACCGGCTTCGAGAATTCCAGGCAGGCCCCGCCGGCGGAATAGTCCACCAGCCGGCATTCGATCAGTGGCGCCTTCGGTTCAAGCTGGAGCTTGACCACACTGGACACGCATCCGCTCGGACGAACACGCGCAAATCTCCGGGGATGCATCAGGCCGCCTCTGGTGAAATCGTACCCACAGGCTCGTCGGCGGTCGTTAAGATTCCGTTCAGATCGATGGTTACGAACCGTGTCTGCGGGACGGATCGGCGTCGGTGACGCCCGGACGGCGCGAGGCGGCCAGCGTCTCCGACGGCGCTTCCCCGAACTGCGACCGATAGCTGCGCGAAAAATCGCTCAGGTGCCAAAATCCGTAGGCCAGCGCGCACGTCTTGACGCTCGGCGCACCGGCAAGCAGTTGTTGGCGCACCAGCCAGAGCCGGCGCAACCGCAAATAGCGATGCAGGCTGATGCCCCGGTAGCGCTGGATGGCATCATGCAGCGTGCGCACCGACACGCCGATCTGCCTGGCGAGTTCGCCGCTGTAGATCGGGTGCGCCACGTCGCCTGCCAGAATTGCGCGCGCGTCGTTGAAGACCTTGAACTGGCGCGTCGTGTTGGCCCGCGTCGTCCACTTGGCCGGCACGATCTCGGCGAACGCGTTGTCGATCGCCGCAAGCAGCGTCTCCTTGATCGACTCGCCGCTGGCGAACGGGGCATCGTCAGTCGGCTGCGAGGTCACGAGCAGGATGTGCCTTACCACTTCACGCAGCCGATCCTGCGCGCGTTGAGAAATTTCGTGAATGCTGAAATGAAGACCCGCCTGCGGCCAGCCGCGGTCGACAATCTCCGGCGTAAACATCACCGAAGCATATTGCCGGGGCGTCTCCTCCACCGACGAGTAGAACGCACCGCCGCCACCGAGCACAATGACCGCGCGATCGCGCTCGACGCCGTTAAAGCGGATCGGGACCCCGTCATCCATCGTGAAGCCGACCGCGGTGGTGTGCGGCGCAAGCTGCGCGTCGACAATCCGCGGAAAGGACTGCGTGTAGTTTAGCTCGCATCCCGGCAAACTCAGGATGACCTGCTCGGCCGAAATCTTCCGCGCAAGTGGCGTGAAATCAACATCCAGATTTCGGATCGAACTCCGGAATGCATCAACATCGTCAAAACGAAAGACTCTCGGCACCGGCAATGGCGCCGTCAAATGACCGCTCCTGTGAAATGCTCTTGAAAAATTGCGCGCGACGCGGCGCCTTGCGCGCCGGCTCCATCAATAACTTCCATGCACAAAATGCGAATCGTCCAATAGGTTCAATCAGGAAAAATGCGGTCCGTTCGTCGAACCGGACAATCCGGCAATGTAACGCGGCTGCCGAATTTCGATAGTCTTTAGCGGGATATCCACCGCCGAGATCGATCCTCCCCATCAATTTCTATACCCCTATTAAAGATTCGGGGAGCAGATTGGCACTGGGAACGATGATGTTCCTCGTCGCGGACCATTTTAGAGACCGCAATGACAGTCATTGCCTCGCCCGATCTTATTGCCAAGCTCGACCATGTCTTGAGAGCCGGTTCCCCAGACCTCCGCACGCGCATGCTGCAGGAGGTGGCCGGGATGTTTCTCGACGACGCTCACCGTCTCAGCGCGCACCACGTCGAGATGTTCGACGGCATCCTGGTCCGTCTGATCGAGAGCGTCGAACTGCGGACCCTGACCACGCTCAGCCGCTCGCTTGCCGATTTGCGCCTGGTGCCGCTGGAACTCGCGCGCCGTCTGGCCAACCATGACGACGCCGATGTCGCCGCTCCGATCCTGCGCAAATGCGAATGCCTCCCCGATGCCGATTTGATCGACATCGCCTGGATGCGGGCCGAGGGACACCTCTGCGCGATTGCAGGACGCAAGGTCGTCAATGCGGAGCTCACGGACATTCTCTTGATGCGAGGCGACAGCAGCGTGCTTCGAGTCCTCGCGCGCAATCCCGGCGCTGATCTGACCAGCGCGGGCCTCGCCATGATGGTCGATGCCGCCGAGCGCGACGACGACATCGCCGACGCGCTGATATCGCGCAGCGACTTGCCCCACCGCGTTCTTGTCGACCTCGTGATGCGATCCACGCCGCGCCAACAGGCCCGACTACTCAAACGCGCACGCCCCGACATTCAGGACGCGATCCGCGCTGCGATCGACGCAAGCGCAGCCCGCGCCTCCGCAACCCCACCAGCCACAATCGACTATGCGGAGGCGCGGGCCACCGTGCTGGCCTTGAACAGAACCGGGCAGTTGAACGATTCCAGCGTCAACCGTTTCGCGATCAGGCGAGAGGTCCGCAACGTCGTTGCGGCGCTGGCGCAGCTTGCAACCGTTCCGATCGAGACGATCACACCGCTGATAGAAGCCGCCGACATCAGCGGACTCGTGATCGCCTGCCGCGCATCGCGACTGAACTGGAACACGACGGCTGCCATCGTCAGCTACCGGAAGGCCGGGCTGACGGTTGCACCGGATGAGCTGCAGCGCGCACGGGACATGTTTGAAGGACTGGCGCTATCCAACGCGCAGCGCACGATCCGGTTTGGTTCGCTTAGCGAGCTGACCGCGAAGCGCTCCCAGCAATGACATATGGTGACCGCAGGGCGGAACGCGTCAGGCTCGAGACGCGCTATCCCGTCAATCTCATGGGTGTCGACGGCACGTGGCGGCGGAGTTGCATCCTGCTCGACGTCTCGCAGAGCGGGGCCCGGCTCGAGGTCGACGGAACGCTCGATGTGCTGAAGGCCCAGGAGTTCTTCCTGGTGCTGTCCTCGCGCGGACTGGCCTTCCGCCGCTGCGAGCTGGTTCGCGTCGACGGCGCCGAGATCGGCGTGAGATTCATCGAAGAGCGAAGGCGAAAGGGACGTCCCGTCATTCCGAAATAGGCATTGCCGAAATGAGGATTGGCGGCGTCAGGCCTGAAGGAAAGTTGACAACATGAGCGTGCAGAGAGCGACCAACATCGCGGTATCGACCGCCTCCGCCGCACCATTGCGCGGGACCATCGAGATCGACTGCGCCGGCACCGTCGCGACGTTTGCGATCGACGAGGAAATGGCGCATCGCCTGTGCGCCGATCTGGAACGGTTTCTGACCCAGGCTCAGCACAAGACCCGCGTAGCACGCTGACATTGACCTGCGGACGGCGCGCAGCCCTACTCCCGCTTGAAGCGATAGTCGAAGCGATCGCCATCCGCCTTGATCAGGCCGACCGTCGGGGCCGGAAAATGGATCGGCAGGATCAGCGTGTCGGTCCCGGCAACCGAGGCAAAGAACTTCCGCCGCGATAGTGCCGACTGCTTCGGGTCCCAATCGGGCTTGGCCGACCACTCCGGCTCGCGGCACTGGATCGCATGGTGCATCAGGTCGCCCGCGACCACCGCGCGCTGGCCCTTCGAGAAGATATTGACGCAGCAATGGCAGGGCGAATGGCCCGGCGTCGGCGTCAGCGTCACGGTGTCGTCGAGCGCATAGTCGTCGTCGACCAGCAGCGCCTGCCCGGCCTCGACGATCGGCAGGCAATTGTCGCGGAACACCGTGCCGGGCGGATTGGCGCCTTTGGCGTTCTCGGCCTCCCAGGCCGCATACTCGCCCTTGTGAAAGACGTATTTCGCGTTCGGAAAGGTCGGCACCCAGCGCCCGTCGCGCAGCGTCGTATTCCAGCCGGTGTGGTCGATATGCAGATGGGTGCAGAACACATAGTCGATCTGCTCATAGGAGATGCCGAGCGCAAACAGCTCGTTGCGCCAGCGCTCCTTGCCCGGAAAGTCGAACGGCGGCGGGTGCCCCTTGTCCTCGCCGGTGCAGGTATCGACCAGGATGGTGTAGCGCGGCGTCCGCACCACGAAGGTCTGATAGGTGATCACCATCATGCCGCGCGCGGCGTCGAAGACCTCCGACTCCATGGTCTTCAGATGATGCTTGAACACGTCGTCGTTGTAGGTCGGGAAGAAATCCTGCGGCCGCCGCCACGGCCCTTCGCGCTCGATCACCGCGTCGATCGTGATGTCGCCGATCCTGATTTGCTTCATGGTTGTTTCGCTCCCGGCTTTTTGTAAAGCGTAGCGGGCGGTGCCCAACCCCACAAGCCGAGCGCCGCGCAGCGCGCCATGCGGCTTTGCATTGCTGGAGGGAAACAGTCATGCCGCAATTCATCCGGAATGTTGCTGATGCTGCGGGAATGCCCCATCGCGCGATTCCGATCGTCCTCCTGATGCTCACGACATTGCCGACAGCGGCGGCCGCCGCGCCCGACACCGTTTTCTTTCCGAGCGCCGACGGCAAGACCGAGATCGTCGGCTACCTGTTCAGGCCGCAAACGCCGGGCCCGCACCCCGCCATCGTGCTGCTGCACGGCCGCGGCGGGCCCTATTCGATCAACGTCAACAGGGACTGCACGCTGGTGTCGCGCACCAATCCGTCCGCCGCCTGCAACGCCGGCAGCCTGTCCAAGCGCCACGCGATGTGGGGACAGTATTGGGCCGACCACGGCTATGTCGTGCTGCTGCCGGACAGTTTTGGCCCGCGCGGCAAGGCGCACGGCTTCGGCCGCTTCACGCATGACGATCCTGATCGCACCGACGTCAATGAAAAGACCGTGCGGCCGCTCGACGCCGAGGGCGCGCTGAGCTGGCTGCGCAGCCAGAAGGATGTGCAGGGAAACCGCATCTTCCTGCAGGGATGGTCGAACGGCGGCAGCACGGCGCTGAACGTCATGCAGCGGCAAGGCGCGGCGACGTCGGGCTATCGCGCCGCGCTCGTGTTCTATCCGGGCTGCGGGCCGGCCGCGCTGCTGGCGCAGACGCTCAGTTCGGCAGCACCGATCACGATGTTGCTCGGCGGGGACGATGAGGAAGTATCGCCCGACCGCTGCCGGGACGTCGCCAGCCGCTCCGTTGCTGCCGGCAGCAAGATCGACGTCGTGGTTTATCCGGGTGCCACCCACGATTTCGATGATCCCGGCCGCGGCCGTCAGTCGAATCCCGCCAACAGCGCGGCGCTCCAGGACGCGATGGTGCGGGCGATTGCCGCAATCGACGGCTTGAAGGATTAGGCCGCCGCAAATCGACCCAAAACGCCCCCTAGGCGGAGCGTCGATCCAGCAAGGAACCGAGTCGCTTGGGCAGGAAACTGAAATACGCGGCAGCGACGATCGTTGCCGTCGCCGCCGCAATCTACCTCAACAACACCAGCCTTCTCGCAACGCATGCCGGCGGCAAGCCAGTGCTGCTCGCCCATCGCGGCATGGCGCAGCGTTTCGACGAGCACGACCTCAGGAACGACACCTGCACCGCGGCGCGCATGCTGCCGCCGACCCACGACTATCTCGAGAACACGATCCGCTCGATGCGGGCGAGCTTCGATCGCGGCGCCGATATCGTCGAGCTCGACGTCCATCCGACGACCGACGGCGAGTTCGCGGTGTTTCACGACTGGACCGTCGATTGCCGCACCGACGGCCAAGGCATCACCCGCGAGCAGCCGATGGCGCGGCTGAAGATGCTCGATATCGGCTATGGCTACACCGCCGATGGCGGTAAGACCTTCCCGTTCCGCGGCAAGGGCATCGGCCTGATGCCGTCGCTGGACGAGGTGCTGAAGACCTTTCCGGATCGCCGGCTCCTGATCAACGTCAAGAGCCGCGATCCCGCCGAGGGCGAGAAGCTCGCAACGGTCTTGAACCGGCTCCCCGCCGAACGGCGCAGGCTGATCATGGTCTATGGCGGCGACGAGCCGATCGAGACGATCCGGCGGCTTTCGCCGGAGACCCGGACCATTTCGCGCGCGGCGCTCAAGAGTTGCCTCGTCCGCTATATCGGCTATGGCTGGACCGGCATCGTGCCCGATGCCTGCCGCAACGCCATCGTGCTGGTGCCGATCAACTACGCGCCCTGGCTCTGGGGATGGCCGGACCGCCTCCTCAACCGCATGGCCACGGCCAACAGCGCGGTCTTCGTGCTCGGGCCTTATCAGGGCGGTGAATTCTCGACCGGGATCGACGATGTCGATCTGTTCCGGCGCCTGCCCGAAAGCTATTCCGGCGGCATCTGGACCAACGAGATCGAGACCATCGCCCGCCTCACCGGGCGTTAGATCCGGCCTCCTCCTGTCATCTCTCCGTCATAGAAATTGTGCGACTGAAGCGGCTCGTCGCATCGAGGACAACGCTATGAACGCACCGAGCCTGACCCGCCCCAAGATTGCCGAAACCGTCATCGAGCCGACGGTCAAGCTGCGCGAGGTCAAGCTCGGACGTTGCTGCGAAGTGCTCGGCGACACCGCGATCGAATACACCGAGCTTGGCGATTACTCCTATCTCGGCAGCGGCTGCATGGTCGCCGACGCCGTGATCGGCCGGTTCTGCGCGATCGCGGCGCAGGTCCGGATCGGCGCGCCCAATCATCCGCTCGAGCGCCCCTCCCAGCATCGCTTCACCTACTGCCCGGAATACTACACGGCCTCCGCCGAGCGCGACCATGACTTCTTCAGGAACCGACGCGCGGATCGCGTCGTGATCGGAAACGACGTCTGGATCGGCCACGGCGTGATCGTGCTGCCCGGCGTCACCGTCGGAAACGGCGCGGTGCTGGCGGCCGGCGCGGTGGTCTCGCGCGATGTCGCGCCCTACACCATCGTCGGCGGCGTGCCGGCCCGGCCGATCAAGGAGCGGTTCAACCGCAAGATCGCCGCCGAGCTGTCGCAGATCGCCTGGTGGAACTGGCCGCCTGAAACCATCTGGGAGCGCCTGCCGGAATTCCAGTCAGGCGATGTCGAGGCGTTTTGCGCGCGGTGGAGAGCTTGAGCTAGCTCCGCAGTCCCGGTGCTTCCTGGCCGGTACGCGCGACATACTCAGTGTAGCCGCCGCCATATTGCTGGATGCCATCCGGCGTCAGCTCCAGCACGCGGTTGGAGAGCGCCGCGAGGAAATGCCGGTCGTGCGAGACGAACAGCATCGTGCCCTCGAACTCGGAGAGCGCTGATATCAGCATTTCCTTGGTGGCAAGATCGAGATGGTTGGTCGGCTCGTCCAGCACCAGGAAGTTCGGCGGATCGAACAACATCTTGGCCATCACCAGCCGCGCCTTCTCGCCGCCCGAGAGCACCCGGCACTTCTTCTCGACGTCGTCACCGGAGAAACCGAAGCAGCCGGCGAGCGCGCGAAGGCTGCCCTGGCCGGCCTGCGGAAACGCATCTTCCAACGACTGGAACACAGTGCGCTCGCCGTCGAGCAGGTCCATCGCGTGCTGGGCGAAATAGCCCATCTTGACGCTGCCGCCGACCGCGACCGCGCCGTCATCGGGCTCGGTTGAACCGGCAACCAGCTTCAGCAGCGTCGACTTGCCGGCGCCGTTGATGCCCATCACGCACCAGCGCTCCTTGCGGCGGATCATGAAGTCGAGGCCGTCATAGATGCGCTTGCTGCCATAGGTCTTGTGGACGTTCTTCAGGCTGACGACGTCCTCGCCGGAGCGCGGCGCCGGCTGGAATTCGAACGCCACCGTCTGCCGCCGCCGCGGCGGTTCGACCCGCTCGATCTTGTCGAGCTTCTTGACCCGGCTCTGCACCTGGGCGGCGTGCGAGGCGCGCGCCTTGAATCGCTCGATGAACTTGATCTCCTTGGCGAGCATCGCCTGCTGCCGCTCGAACTGCGCCTGCTGCTGCTTGTCGGAGAGCGCGCGCTGCTGTTCGTAGAACTCGTAATTGCCGGAATAGGTGGTGAGCTGGCCGGCGTCGATCTCGACCACCTTGTTGATGATCCGGTTGATGAACTCGCGGTCATGCGAGGTCATCAGCAGCGCGCCCTCATAGCCTTTCAGGAACTGCTCGAGCCAGATCAGGCTTTCGAGATCGAGATGGTTGCTCGGCTCGTCGAGCAGCATGACGTCCGGACGCATCAAGAGGATGCGCGCCAGCGCTACCCGCATCTTCCAGCCGCCGGAGAGCTTGCCAACGTCGCCGTCCATCATCTCCTGGCTGAAGCCGAGACCCGCCAGCGCTTCGCGCGCGCGACCGTCGAGCGCGTAGCCGTCGAGTTCCTCGAATTGATGCTGCACTTCGCCATAGCGCGCGATGATGTCGTCCATCTCGTCGGCCTTGTCGGGGTCGGCCATCGCGGCCTCGAGTTCCCTGAGCTCGGCCGCGACCACGCTGACGGGCCCTGCCCCATCCATCACCTCGGCGACCGCGCTGCGGCCGGACATCTCGCCGACATCCTGGCTGAAGTAGCCGATCGAGATGCCGCGATCGAGCGAGACCTGGCCCTCGTCCGGGATTTCCCGGCCCGAGATCATCCGGAACAGCGTGGTTTTGCCGGCGCCGTTCGGCCCGACGAGGCCGATCTTCTCGCCCTTCTGGAGCGCCGCGGAGGCTTCGATGAAGAGGATCTGGTGGCCGACTTGCTTGGAGACGTTATCGAGGCGGATCATGCTCTAATACTGGGAACTGAGGGTTTGCGGCCTCTTATTCGATCTGGGACACGGGTGGAAGCCCATTCCGCAGGTTCGTGCCGCGTTTCGTGCATGCCACGATCGTTGCCAATCGAATATGACATCAAGCGGTTCGACGATCAGTTTTGGGGCATCTTATGCAAGTCTGGCTTCTCTATCTCCTCGCGCTTGGCGCCGGCATCTGCGTCGCCGTTCAGCAGGTCCTGAACGGCAATCTCAGGTCCGCCCTCAACTCGCCGGCCTGGGCCGGGCTCATCAGCTATCTCGGCGGGCTCGTGACCATGGCGGTCGTGCTGGTCGCGACGCGGGAGCCGGTGCCGTCCTGGAAACTGGTGACGGCTGTGCCGTGGTGGGCCTGGAGCGGTGGCGTCCTGGGCGGCATCTTTATCCTGCTGATGATCCTGCTGCTGCCGCCGCTCGGCGCCGCGACCCTGCTGGCACTGGTGGTTGCGGGTCAAATGCTCGCGGGCATCACAATGGACCATTTTGGCCTGTTCGGGCTGGCGCAGCACCCTGTGTCGGTGTCACGGCTGGCCGGCATCGCGCTGATCATCGGCGGCGTGCTTCTGATCAAGGATTGACGGACCTCTAGTCAGGCGCGGCGCATCAGCCGCAATTCGGCGGACAGGCGAAGGCTGCGCTTGCCGGCCAGCGCGATGCCTTCGAGCTCGGCACCGTCCGCACCGCACGAACCGGCGAAGCCGATGCCGACTTCATAACCGCCGAACACCGGGTACTCGCCCTTCGCCGGCGTATGCTCCTGGTTGACGATCTCGCCTCGCCAGCGGCCATCCGCGGACGAATACGAACCGAGATAGTAGAAGAACGCATCGCCGCCGAGGATGCGGCCGTCCATCAGCAGCATGACCCCGGTGAGCCCGGCGTCGACACCGTCGAGCGCGCGGAGCTGGATGGAGTACAGTCCGTTGACGATGCCGCCGGGACCGACCGCCCCGCGCGGCGGCAAGGCCTCGTCGTCGAGCGGCGCCAAATTCGCCCAGAACACGCCGTCCGGCATGGCGTCGGCCTTGCCCTCGAGCAGGATGGTGGAACCTTCGCTCCTGCCGCGCACCTTGATGACGGTGACGTCGGCGCCCATCAGCGGCTTGAAGTTCGGATCGTCATTGTGGCGCTCGGTGATCACCTCGGCGGCGATCTCGCCTTCCGTCACCTGATAGGTGCCGAGATGGGCAAAGGCCGAATTGCCGCCCAGCATCCTGCCGTCATGCATGCACATGATGCTGCGGCCGAATGCGCCGTTGATGCCGTACTCGACCTTGTAAAGTCCGTTGAGCACGTAAAAATCCAAAAAATAAAATTGATTCTGTTCGCCACATAGCACCGGGCCGAACGCCGCACCATTGCGTCTTTTGGCGCAGGCAACCCCCGCAATGTCCGGGTGTGGACAGCAGCCGATTCGTCGCTTAGCTGTAGCCACCGTCCGCGTCGTGCCGCGTCACGCGGGATCTGGTCTGCCGGTTCTCTACTCTCCCAGTTCATTGTGTCCAAGCATTTGCGCATTCCGCCAATGGTCGCGCGGCCGCACCCGGCCCGACGCAGGCGAGGCTTCGAGGAGCATCACATGATCAATCGCTTTGGCCTGGCCGCCGCGCTGGCGCTGCTGCTCGGCAGCGGCGGCAGAGCCCTGGCGCAGTCGCTGCCCGACTATATGGGGCCGATCTCCGGCAAGACCTCATCAACGCCGGCCGACGTCGCGACCAAGGACGTGCTCGCGCTCAACACCGGCATGTTCGAGCTCTATGGCGATGCGGCGCGGATCTTCCAGAAGAACATCCTCGACAAGCATCCGGTGATCCTCGGCCTGTTCTCCGGCGCCGGCGGCCGTCTGATCCTGTACCGGCCGGGCAAGCCGCCGACCGAAGCGCCGCAGGTGCCGATCGTCTATCAGCTGCTCAAGTCGGTCGGCCACAGCACGATGGCGCTGGCCGAGGTGGTCGGCCCCTATGTCAACAATCCCGACGACAAGGCGTGGCGCGGGTCGATGCAGGCCTATCGCAGCCGGATGCAGTCGGCGCTCGACGGGCTCGATGCCACGCCGATGCAGGCGGACTGGCGCGACAACAACCGCGCCATCCTCAAGAACAACATCGCCTTCATGGATGAATGCCTCACCGCTGGCGCGATCCCCTTCGCCACGCTGGAGGCGTTCGGCAAGAAGCAGGCGCCGCTGCTCGCCAAGAACGTCGCCTGGGCCGCGCAGACCCAGGTCGCGCACTGGATGACGGTCATGGCCGACTGGAAGAGCCAGCTCGGCGCCGACTGGGACAAGACCTACGGCGCGAGCAACACGATCTATGTGGCGCGGCAGAACAACGTGATTTTCAGCGTGCTGGCGCAGTTCTTCGGGCCTGACGCCATCAACAGCCGCCTGATGCTGATCGAGACGATCTCCTTCACCACGACGCCGTCGGACATGCTGGAGTCGCTGACCCGGATCATCGCGGACCGTTCGGTCGGCGCGCTGTTCTTCGGCAGCTACCATCTGATGGACTATGAGCTGATGGGGGGCGATGCGCGCGAGGCGATCATCGCCGAGACCAGGAAGCGCGGCATGACGGCCTTCCTGCCGCCGCTGGTGCCGTTCGGGTCCAAGCAGTGGCCGACGCTGATCACGCCGGGTCCGGGACCGGCCACCATCGCCGACCTCAAGTGAGGCCAAAGCTACAAGTGAGGCAGCTACGACCTATTGCGGCATTGCGGTTGCGCTCGCTTTGCCGCAATACTTTCGCGTGCATTGCACCAATTGTTAAACCCCGGCGCGATATGCCGTCGTCGAGGTGTCGATGAAAGATCAGACCATGCGGCCTTCGCGACGCGAATTCGTGAAGTGGTTGTCGGCAGGCGGCATCTCGGTCAGCCTGTCGCATCTGGCGCTGGCGAAGGAACCGGCTTTCGCGACCCGCGAGACGCTGCCCGGGCGCGGCCATTTCAATCCGGCGGAAAAGGGCGCCGGCCGCGTCGACGGCGTGGCCAAGGTCACCGGCGCAAAGCTCTATGCGTCCGACTTTCGCGCCGCCGACATGCCGGGCTGGCCCGCGACCACCGCGCACGCCATCCTGGTCCGCGCCGATGACGCAACGCATGTCTATGCCGGCATGGACCTCGCCCGCCTCGATGGTCCGGCAAAGCCGTCGGTTGTCGTGACCGCTGCCGATCTCGACCGGATCGGCGCGCGGGTCCCGGAATTCTACACCGGCGACCTGTTCTGCCCGGTCGGCAAGACGCCGCTCTATCTCGGACAGCCGGTCGCGCTGTTGATCTTCGAGCAGTTCGACGCTTTCGACCGCGCGCGCCTCGCGCTGCGCGACGGCGGCTTCGTCAAATTCGGCGACGAGACCGGGCCGGTCATCCTGCCGAACTACGGCGCGTATCGCTTCACGCGCATCGCGGGCGTCACGCCTGACGCGCCCGACGTCTATTCGCCGATCCTGGCCGGCTGGGTTTCGCCGAGCCGCATCCAGAACGCGGCGTTGCCGGTCTGGCTGCCGCTCGCCAAGGAGACCAAAGCCGACTACGCCAAGGCCGCGACCCATGGCGAAGCGGTCCGCGCCCAGCTCGCCAAGGACGATCCGACACAGCTCGTGCTCGACCGCGAGTTCGAGACCCAGTCGGTCGATCCGATGTTCCTTGAGCCGGAGAGCGGTCTCGCCTGGTACAGCGACAACAGCGGCAATCTCGAACTGGTGCTCGGCGTGCAGTCGCCCTATGAGGCGACCGAGTCGATCGCCTTCATGCTCGGCAAGGCCCGCCCGCCGTTCCGGCCCTCGCACATCAACGCGCAGTTCGCCCATGTGGGCGGCGGCTTCGGCGGCCGCGACCATACCCCGTTCGTGCTTTACGTGGCGCTGGCGGCGATGTTCTTCCCGGGCCGGCCAGTGCGGCTGGCGCAGGACCGCTACCAGCAATTCCAGGGCGGCATCAAACGCCACCCGATCAAGATGCGCTCGCGGATCGGCATCGATCGCGCGAGCGGCAAGATCACCGCGTTCGCCGCCGACCACGTGCTCGACGGCGGCGGGCTTGCCAACTTCTCGGCCAATGTCGCGGTCGTCGCCGCGACCGCCGCGATCGGCATCTACGACATCCCCAAGGTCGACGTCACCACCGTGGCGCTGCATTCGCGCGGCGTCACCGCAGGCTCGATGCGCGGCTACGGCACGCTGCAGACCATGACCGCGCTCGAAGTCCTGATCGACGAGGCGGCGAGCGAGCTCAAGGTCGATCCGATCGCGTTCCGGCGCAACAACGCGCTGAAGCAGAATGGCCGGACCATGACCGGCAATCCCTACATCGTATCTGTGCGCACGCCAGACATCCTCGACAAGCTCGAGAAGCATCCGATCTGGCGGCAGCGCGCCGACTTCAAGCAGAAGGCGCCGGAGGGACGTCTGGTCGGCACCGGCGTCGCCTGCGTCACCAAGGATTACGGCTCGGGCGCGGATTGCTCGCTCGGCCGGGTCGAGATCGATCCCGAGGGACGGATCGCGATCCACTGCGACCACGTCGAGATGGGCAATGGCGTCGGCACCGCGCTCGCCAACCGGGTCGCGAGTCATCTCGGCGCCGTCGCCGACGAGGTCGCCGTCTCCCGCGTCGACAGCTATGACGCGCTTGGCCTGGTCACCTCGGGCGATCCCTACACGATGGATCAGAAGACCCAGGATATCGCCGAGAAGAATCCGCGCTGGGTGCCTGCGATCAGCTCGGCGACCAGCGCGTCGATCGGCGCCCATGTCGGCACCCACTCCTCGGCCGAGGCGGCCCGCGTCATCTTCCGCTTCGGCCTGTGGCCGGCGGCGCTCGAGCTCTGGCACATCGCCAAGGCCGATCCCCGCGCCCGCCAATGGGACAAGGCGCACTGGCAGGACCGGCAGCTCGTGCTCGACGATCTCGCACCGCTGCCGTTGGCAAAGCTTGCCGCGACCGCACATACGCGCGGCTTCGTCACCGGCGCCATCACGCACAGCTTCTCGCGCTGGGCCTGGTCGCGCGCCCGCTTCCCGCTGTTCGGCGAACAGTACCGCGCCGAGATCGACGCGCTCGCTGTTCGTCGCGGCCGGAGCCGGTTCGAGCGGATCGACCGAACAAGCGTGAAATTCCCGCCGACCGACAACAACCGGATCGGCACCGCCTACACCTCGATGTGCGGCACGCTGGTCCGCGTCGAGATCGAGCGCGCGACCGGCAGTTTGGGCATCGCCAAGGCCTACAGCGTGTTCGAATGCGGCCAGGCGCTGGTGCCTGAAGTGGTGCTCGGCCAGTCGCATGGCGGGTTCGCGATGGGCGTCGGCTACGCCTTGCTGGAAACCCTGCCGCCGTTCGAAGGCGGCCCCGGCAACGGGCAGTGGAATCTCGGCCAGTACCTGATCGCGCGCGGCTCCGACCTGCCGCTGCACGATCTCGAGATCGAGATGCTGCCGCCACTGACGCCGGACGAGCCGCCGAAGGGCATGGCCGAGGTGGTGATGATCCCGATCGTGCCGGCGCTGCTCAACGCCATTAACGATGCCACCGGTCACCGCTTCCGCTCACTCCCGGTGACAACAAGCCTGCTCAAGGGAGCGCTGGCGTGACGACGCTCAACCTCACCATCAACGGCCAGAAGCACGGCCCGATCGAGGTCCGCGACGACCTCTCGATGAACGATTTCCTTCGGGAAATGCTCGGCATGACCGGCACCAAGTTCGGCTGCGGCGCCGCGCAATGCCTGAGCTGTGCCGTTATCATCGATAATCCCGACGGCACGAGCTACACCACCCCGACCTGCGTGGTGCCGGCGGCGAATTTCGACGGCAAGGCGATCCGTACCGTCGAGGGCCATGCCAGGGACGGCGAACTCTCGGCGTTGCAGCGCGCCTTCATCGACCACTTCGCGTTCCAGTGCGGCTATTGCACGGCCGGCTTCCTCAACGAGGGCCAGGTGCTGCTCGAACGGCTGGCGAAGACGCCGGTGGCGCGGGACCAGCTCGAAAGCGTCATTGCAGATGCGCTCGACGGCCATCTGTGCCGCTGCACCGGCTACATCAAGTATCACCAGGCGGTGCGCGACGTGATCCTCGCCGATTCCAAACGCTATCTGACCGCCAACAAGTGAGCGCGCGCGCAATGCCATCGGAAACGCGGTTTCGGATCGTTGCAGTGCTGACGGCGCTCGCGACCAGCCTGTGCGCAGGCTACGCGGCGTCGGAGAGCGCGAGCCACGCCCTCGCCGCGCCGGAAAGCTTTGCCGGCATCGAGAATGTCGAGCAGCGCTCGGCGGCGATCTTCACCGAGCTCGGCAAGGTTCTGACGCATCCGCGCTGCACGAACTGCCATCCCGCCGGCGACAGCCCGCGGCAGGGCGATATCAGCCGCATGCATCAGCCACCAGTGACGCGCGGTGCCGACGGCCACGGCAAGGACGCCATGCGCTGCTCGATCTGTCACCAGCACGCCAATTTCGATCCCGGTCGGGTGCCGGGCCACCCGGAATGGCACCTTGCGCCGCGCGAGATGGCATGGGCCGGCAAGACCGTCGGCGAGATCTGCGCGCAGATCCGCGACCCCGCACGCAATGGCGGCCGCAAGGTCGAGGAGCTGATCGAGCATATCGGCAAGGACACGCTGGTGGGCTGGGCCTGGCATCCCGGCTTCGGCCGCGCACCGGCACCGGGCACGCAGGCGCAGGCCGGCGCACTGGTCGAGGCCTGGGTGAAAACCGGCGCCGCCTGCCCGCCTCCGTAACGACGCAGCGTCCGAACTAAAGCATGATCCGGAAAAGTGCGAAGCGGCTTTCCGAAAGATCATGCTCAAACAAAGAGCTAAAGCGCGATGACGATTTACCCAAATCTCATCGCGCTTAGTGGCGCTTGAAATACTGCACGTCGCGCTCGTGCTTCTCCGCCGCCGCGCGCGACTTGAAGGTGCCGAGATTGCGGCGCTTGCCGGTCTTCGGATTGACCTTGCGGGAATAGAGTCGGTACTCGCCGGAACGCAGTTTGCGGATCATGACATCGCCTCGCCAATGCTTTTCGCATGTCAACGACATGCCGCGGCGAGCGTTCCAGTTCGGTTAGAAGCAGAGATTGGTCACGGCATTGCCGCGCTTGTCCTTGATGACATAGGGACAGCGGGCCCGCTCCAGTGCCTTCTTGGCATCCTCGTCGCCGAGCGCCGCAGCCCGCTCGTAATAGGCTTTTGCGGCATCGCTATCCTTCGGCCCGCCGCGGCCAGCCTGCGCGAAGGCGCCCATCCGCTCCAGCGCACCGGGATGGTTCTGCGCAGCGGCCTTCTCAAACAGCGCCCGCGCGCCGGCATCGTCCTGCGCGCCGCCCTTGCCTTCGGCCAGCATCATGCCGAGCTGGTACTGCGCTTCGGCATTGGTCTCGGCGGATTTGGCGAGCAATTCGCGCGCGCGTGCCGGATCGACAGCCGCACCGCCGCCGCCGAGCGCCGCGAGATTGCTGACGCCGCGCGCGTTGCCGGCCTGCGCCGCGCGCTCGAACAATTTGCGGGCCTGCGCCTCGTCTTTGGCAACGCCGGTGCCGTTGCCGTAGAGCACGCCGAGCTCGACCATCGCCGACGTCGAGCCCTTGTCGGCCGCCTTGCGCCAGGCCGACATTGCTTCGGCGGTCTGCCGGTTGGCGGCATAGGCCCGGCCGAGCTCGTACATCGCCCGGCGCGACGATCTTGCCGCCACCGCGCAGTACTTGATCGCGGTCGCGATGTCGGCCGACGCGATGTCGGGCACGCCCTTCACGTCGGCCGGCTTGTCGGGATCGGTGGGATCGGCGGCAAGCCGGTCGCACAGCACGAGGTCGGCCGATTGCGCATGGGCAAGCATGGGCGCGGCCAGCGCCACAGCGAAGACAATCGCGTGAAGTGGTTTGAGCATGACCAGCAGGTTGCGTCGCGGTGCGGGCGAATTCAAGGCTCGAGCCCGGTCTCGCGCAGCACCGGCGCGACATCGGCCGACGACAGATAGCGCAGCAGATGATCGGCGACCGCTGCGCGCTGCGACGCTGCCATGCGGCCGGCGGAGAACACCGCCGGGGTCTGCAAATCCAGCGGAATCGGCCCGACGACCTCGATGCCCTCGATCTGCTTCAACTCGCTGATCTGCTGGATTGCGAGATCGGCGTCGCCGCTGACGAGCTTCTCCGCGGTGAAGCCGCTCGGAATGATCACCGCCCGCATGTTGATCGCCTCCACAATGCCGAGACGCTCGATCAGCTGCGCGAACAGGATGCCGCTGGCGCCGAGCCGCGAATAGGCCACCGCCCGCGCATCGAGCAGCGCCGCACGCAGCGCGGCTTCAGTCGCGATGTCAGGATGCGCGGCCCCCGCCTTCACCGCGACGCCGACATAGGAGCGCGCGAGATCGACGGCACTTTCCCGCGCAACGCGGCCCTCGCCGATCATCTCATCAAGGCCCTCGCGGGTCAGGATCACGAGATCGGCGCCCTCGCCGCCGCGCAGGCGTTCGAGCAGTGCCAGTGTCGGGGCGAAATCGGCGTCGATCGCAACGCCGCTCGCCGCCTGATAGGCGGCGGCAAGCCGCGCGACGGCGCCCTTCAGCGCCAGCGTCGAAAGAACGCGAACCGAATTGCCCATATGGCCTATGCCCGCCGCATCAGCTTGAGCGCGGCCGTGAGGCGCAGGCTGCGCTTGCCGGCAAGCGCGGTCGCCTCCAGCACGGCGCCCTCGGCGTCGCAGGTGCCGGCAAAGCCGATGCCGACCTCGTGGCCGCCAAAGATCGGATTCTCGCCCATCGCCGATGTGTGCTCCTGATTGAGGATCTGGCCCTTCCAGCGGCCTTTCTCGGAGGTGTAGGTGCCGAGATAGTAGAAGAAGGCGTCGCCGCCGAGGATGCGGCCGTTATTCAGCAGCATCACGCCGGTGAGGCCGCCGTCGACCCCGTCGAGCACGCGGATGTGAATCGAATAGAGCCCGTTGATAACACCACCCTCGCCGACCCCGCCGGCGATCGGGATGTCCTCCCCGGTGATCGGCGTCATCACAGATTGGAACGGCACGCCGGGCAACTCCTTCAGCTCGCCCTTGAAGCGGTAGAGGTCGCCGTCTGGCCGGCCTTTGGCAATCAGCGTGGCGTCATCGGTGCCGGCCATCGCGCGGTAGTTCGGATCGGGGTTGTGGCGGACGGTCTGGATCTCGACTGCGACCTCGTCGCCGGCTTTCTGGTAGGTGCCGATATGGGCGAACGCCGAATTGCCGCCGAGCATCTTGCCGTCGCCGACATACATCACGCTGCGGCCGACGGCGCCGCCGAGTTCGAACCGGACCTTGTAAAACCCCTCAAACAAGCGCCGCGTCCCCGGCAGCCAAGACGTACCCGTTATCTAGCGCGGTTCATAACGCAGCGAAACCGGTTTCGGCGGAACGCCACCTGCAAAGGGTATCGCTAAATAGCGAAGGTCCGCCAAGGCTGTCGCTCTGGCGGACCCGATTTGCGGTACCGGATGGCTCCATCCGGGTCCGATAGCAGCTTAGGCCGCAGCCATTTAAGCCGCAGCCTTGGCGCCGGTCGGAACCTCGGAGATCGTCTTCAGGATCTGCGAAGCGATCTGGTAGGGGTCACCCTGGGAGTTCGGGCGGCGGTCTTCCAGATAGCCCTTGTAGCCGTTGTTGACGAACGAGTGCGGCACGCGGATCGAGGCACCACGGTCAGCCACGCCGTAGCTGAACTTGTTCCAGGGCGCGGTCTCGTGCTTACCGGTCAGGCGCTTGTCGTTGTCCGGGCCGTAGACGGCGATGTGATCCATCAGGTTCTTGTCGAAGGCCTTCATCAGGCTCTCGAAGTACTCCTTGCCGCCGACTTCGCGCATGTACTTGGTGGAGAAGTTGGCGTGCATGCCCGAGCCGTTCCAGTCGGTATCGCCGAGCGGCTTGCAATGGAATTCGATGTCGATGCCGTAGCTCTCGGTGAGGCGCAGCATCAGGTAGCGGGCCATCCACATCTGGTCAGCGGCGGTCTTGGAACCCTTGCCGAAGATCTGGAATTCCCACTGGCCCTTCGCCACTTCGGCGTTGATGCCTTCGTGGTTGATGCCGGCCGCGAGGCAGAGATTGAGGTGCTCTTCGACGATCTTGCGGGCGACGCTGCCGACGTTCTTGTAGCCGACGCCGGTGTAGTACGGGCCCTGCGGCGCCGGATAACCCTCTTCCGGAAAGCCGAGCGGACGGCCGTCCTTGTAGAAGAAGTATTCCTGCTCGAAGCCGAACCAGGCGCCTTCGTCATCCAGAACGGTGGCGCGCTTGTTCGAGACATGCGGCGTCTTGCCGTCGGGCATCATGACTTCGCACATCACCAGCACGCCGTTCTCGCGCGCGGCGTCGGGATAGCAGGCGACCGGCTTCAGCACGCAGTCAGAGCTGTGGCCTTCAGCCTGCTGGGTGGACGAACCGTCAAAGCCCCACAGCGGAAGCTGTTCGAGGGTCGGGAACGACGCGAATTCCTTGATCTGCGTCTTACCGCGCAGGCTCGGCGTCGGCGTATATCCGTCGAGCCAGATATACTCGAGCTTGTACTTGGTCATTGAACCTCTCTGTTGATGATGCAAATCCGTGAGGAACCGAAAGCCAGTCGGCCGCCGCACGCGTACCCGGCCACCATCGGCCGGCTCTTACTAAGCAATTAAAATGCCAGTCGCTGCACTGCGGCGGCCGCCCGGCCGCGGATGTCCACAGCGGAGATCGCATTTTTTTCTGCGACATAGCAGCGCGGCTGGCATGCGCCGCGGTCAGTCAAAATCTTCTCCCAGCGCCCTCCGCCGCCCGTTTCTGCAGCAAATTCGGCTACGGCATCGCCTGCCGCTTAATGCGGCGGCAGCGCGATGTGACAGTTCGTGTCCAACGGTCGGGCGCCCTGCAACCACCGTCACGGCTCAAGCGTTGCTCAGCTGCATCCTGCCTCACAGGAAGCAAACCCGAATCTGCCTACGAATTAGCCAAACAATGACTATTTCTTGGTCACTTGCACCCCGCCCAGCCCGGGCCGATATCGAAACTACGGTAACCACACGCGAATGAGTCGGGCGCACCATGGAGGCTCGCTCCGGCCAAAGGAGACTTTGACATGATCACCACGGGCCAAAGCCAAGGACCGATCCAGGGATCGGCAACGATCTATCAATTCCCGGCAGGGGGCCGCGCGGCTCTTGGCGGACGCCGCTACGGCGAGGCGCGGACCGCGCTCGAACTCGCCGCTGAAGTCGAGACCTCGGCCTGCAGCGAGAGCTGGTACCATCAGGCGGCCATCGACGACGCCAAGCCGGGCCGCGATCACTGATGCCGACGCGACAGAGAGGCGTGACGCAAAAACGTCAGACAGCAGCAGAGCAATAACAAGGGTCGGAACGCGAGCGTTTCGGCCCTTTTTTCATGCCAGCTCGCAGGTCGTCGCCGGCCGCCTCGCATGCCGGAGCCTGGCAAGCCCAGCCCGGTTGATCTCGAGCGTGACCCCGCCACCCCTGTAGCGTGTGCCCGTCAGCGACAGGCGCTTCTTCAGCGTCACCGCCTTGCCGTCGAGCTGTAGATGCGCGCGCGTATCCCCGTTGAAGAACCCGGCAATGAACTGCGTGCCGTCGGCACAGCGATAATTCCGGAAGGCGGACTGCGCCGACACGTTCGCGGAACCGAAGAGCTCGAAAAGAATTGCGCCGATGACAATGGCGCCCCCGCGATAAGTCATATTCTCCCCCTGACGGGCCGGTTATAGACCTGTCTGCGCCGCTATTCCTGCGCCAAGACCTCATCAGCTGCAACAGGCCCGCCCGATGTCCGAAGCCCCTGCCCGTCATCTCAATCTCGCCGGCGCCAGCAATTTTCGCGACCTCGGCGGCTACCAGACGCGCGACGGGCGGACGGTGCGCTGGCGCCAGATCTTCCGCTCCAACCATCTTGCGCATCTCACCGAGCACGACGTCGCCGTGGTGCGCTCACTCGGGGTCAGAAGCGCGTTCGATTTTCGCGGCGTCGCCGAGCGCGCCGAGGCGCTGTGCGGCATGAGCGACGTCACCGTGCATTCGCTCCCTGTCGAGCCGACCGTGGTGGCTTCGCTGCGCGAGATCGCCAGCAACCGTCAGCTCTCCGAAGCCGATGCGATCGACGTGATGCGTGATTCTTACCGGGGCTATGTGCAGGACAACACCGCGCGCTACCGCACGCTGTTCGCCCATCTATTGGAAGACCGGGCGCCGCTCGTGATCCACTGCACCGCCGGCAAGGACCGCACCGGCTTTGCCTGCGCGCTGATCCTGCATGCGCTCGGCGTGTCCGATCAGGTGATCGCGGACGACTATCTCCTGACCAACCAGTTCTACAAACGCGACCCGGCCCACAGCACCGAGCTGCCCGATGATGTCAAGCAGGTGCTCGGCACGGTGCGCGCGGCGTTTCTGGAGGCTGCATTCGAGGCGATCGATGCCGATTACGGCAGCCTCGACGGTTATTTCCGCGACGGCCTCGGGCTCGGCGAGGCCGAGCGCAAGGCGCTTGAAGGCCGCTATCTGCAGGCCTGATCCGTCCGCGCGACAGCGTTTTCGAGCGGAGTGGACACCGGTTCGCGTGAAGAAAACGCGGCCAAGCCGAAAAGCTCAGGCCGCTGCGGCCTCGAGCTCGAGCTCCGCATCGAGGTCGGCAATCACATCCTCGAACGCCGAGATCGCCTGCTGGATCGCCGCGATCTGCATCAATTCCCAGCTGCCCACTGGTCCCTTGCGGTTTTGCAGCGCCACCACGAGATCGCGCCGCTGCTCCTTAAGCTGAACGAGCGGTAAACCGTGGTCCGGAAGATTTCCCATTCGCATAACCCCTACCTTGGCTGGAGTTCCGCTTCTAAGGAAAGGGTTCTGCAAACGACTTACGGAACTGCTGCAAATTTTATCCATCCGGCCCTACCCCGTAGTCTTACGTAGTCGGCGTCACGTGATCGCCTCCGGCTTCAATGCGTCGTCGATCGCGCCGAACAGCGACTGGGTCACGCAATTGGTCGCCCACTCGCTGGTGTGAAGCTGTCCGCCATCGTCGAGCTCGCCAAGCGGAATCCCGTCATCGGTCCAGCGCTTCATCAGCGCGAAGCGGCTGAACAGATTCACCTTCCTGCTTGCGGCCACTTCGGCGATCATCGGCATGATCACGTTGGCGAGATTGAGCGCAGCTTCCGTGCCGACGATCGCCTGCGTGTACTGGGAATCCATCACGACCACGTCAAGCGGAAGCGCTGCGAGCACGTCGAGCCCCGCCTCCAGCGTGGCGCGCACTTCGGCGGGATTGTAGCTCTTGTAGACGGCGTTGGTGCCGACCTGCCAGATCACCAGCACCGGCGCCTCAACGGTCACGTCGGACTCGATGCGCGAATACTCCTCCGGCGCCTCCTGGCCGCCGATCCCCCGGTTGATCACGTCGATCATCCGGCCGAAGAAGCGTTGCCGCAGCAGCATCTCGAGCCGCGGCGGGAACGGCAGGATGTTGTCGGCGCCCGCGGTCGACGACGATCCGAGCGCCACCAGCTTGATCTTGCGCTGATGCCGGAGCGCATCCGCGAAGTGCGGCAGCTTATGTCCGAATTTGACGAGATCGAGATGGGTTTCGCACGGTCTGGGCGTCGGCATCGCAAACATCCTTGAGGCGAATGAATTGATGAATGCGCGCAGTAGGAGGCGAAATTGGCGGCATTGCAAATGAATTCCGCCTGATCATAGTGGGCATTCGTTTGCTCGCGAATGCGGAGACCGCCATGCACGGAAAAGCCATCGTCATCACGGGCGCGCTCGGCGCGCTTGGCAAAGTGGTCGCCACAGAGGCGCTGGCGCGCGGCGCGCGCGTCGCCGGCATCGATCATGCCGCGTCAACGCTTGCGGCGACGGCCGACCATATCGAGCTGGGCGGTGTCGACCTCACCGACACCGCGCAGGCGACCGCGGCGATCGACAAGGCGGCCGCGCATTTCGGCCGGCTCGACGGGCTGATCAACATCGCCGGCGGCTTTACCTTCGAGGCGGTCAGCGACGGCGACCCGGCGACCTGGCAGCGCATGTATGCGATGAACGTGATGACGGCGCTCAACACCTCGCGCGCCGCCATCCCGCATCTCACCAAGTCGGGCGCCGGGCGGATCATCAATATCGGCGCACTCGGCGCCTTGCAGGCCGCCTCCGGCATGGGTCCCTACGCCGCCTCGAAGGCCGGCGTGCACCGCCTCACCGAGTCGCTCGCCGCGGAACTCAAGGGCAAGGTCACGGTCAACGCGGTGCTGCCCTCGATCATCGACACTGCAGCCAATCGCGCCGCGATGCCGAAGGCCGACATCTCCAAATGGGTGACGCCGAAGGAGCTTGCCGAGGTGATCCTGTTCCTCGCCAGCGATGCCGCGAGCGCCGTCACCGGCGCGCTGCTGCCGGTCAACGGGCGGGTTTAGACCCGCCCCTCTCCTGGACGCCTTTCGGGTCGATCCGGCCAATGCTATATGTTCGTGATGACTACTGCAGAAGACATCGAAAAGGCCGTCGAACGGCTGCCTCCTCGTGAGCTGGCCCGCTTTCGCGCCTGGTTTGAAACGTTCGATGCCGAACGTTTCGATGCAGCGATCGAACGCGACGCAAAGGCCGGGAAACTCGACGCCTTGGCGGACGGGGCCTTGGCAGTTCATCGCGCCGGACAGTCGCGCGACTTGTGAAGCACTCGGCCTCCCCCAAATTTTGGACTGCCTACGAACAACTACCCGTTCCAATCCGCGAGCTTGCCGACGCGAACTTTGCGCTGTTGAAGCGCGATCCACGTCATCCATCCCTACAATTCAAGAAGATCGGGCGATTTTGGTCCGTTCGGGTTGGCTAGCGTTATCGCGCGCTCGCTGTCGAAACAAACGAGGGATATCTCTGGTTCTGGATCGGCTCTCACGCAGAATATGACCGCCTGATCAGCTGACGCCGCGGGCGCGGCCAGCATCGGCAGTTCAATCCGCTACCAGCAGCCGCAGTTTCGACCTGAAGCGGATGCTCTGCTTGCCGGCGAGCGCCATGCCGTCGCCTTCGGCGGTCTGATCGGTATAGGTGCCGGTAAATCCGATCGTAACCACCTTGCGTTCCCACACCGGGCGCTCGCCATAGGTCGGCGAATGCTCCTCGTTGGTGACCTCGCCCTTCCACTTGCCGTCGGCTGCGGTGTAGCTGCCATAGGCAAAGAAAAACGAGTCGCCGCCGCGCATCTGTCCGTCGCGCAGCACCATGACGCCCTGGTTGCCGCCAGAGACGCCGTCGAGAAATTCGACGGTGATGTGATAGAGCCCGTTCCGGATCATGAGCTGCGCCTGGTCCCGGTTCCGACAATAGCCGCTCGGCCGTGCCTTGAGCAAATTCCATCCGCTTCGGCGGACGCAATTCCGCGCTATGCTGGCGCACCGAGTCGCGGCCGGATGCCGCAGGAGCCTGCCTGTTGGAAACCGCGCTTTATCTGCCCGTCAAACGCTTCCTGGAAAAGCTCGGCTTCACGGTGAAGGGCGAGATCGGTGGCTGCGATCTCGTGGCGTTGAGCGGCGATGATCCACCGGTCGTCGTGGTCGGTGAACTCAAGCTCGCCTTCAATCTCGAACTGATCCTGCAGGCGGTCGATCGCGCCGGCGCCGCCGACGAGGTGTGGATCGCGGCAAAGGTGTCGGCCCGCGGCAAGGGCCGCGAGAGCGACGCGCGCTATCGCAATCTGTGCCGGCGGCTCGGCTTCGGCATGCTCGGCGTGACCGATCGCGGCGACGTCGAGGTGCTGGTGCCGCCGCCGACCGCGGCGCCCCGCCGCAATCCGAAGAAGCGTTCACGCCTGATCACCGAACACCGGAAGCGCAAGGGCGATCCCGCCATGGGCGGATCGACGCGGGCGCCGATCATGACCGCCTATCGTCAGCAGGCGCTGGCCTGCGCCTCGGCGCTGTCGGATGGGCCCCGGCGGGTGCGTGACCTCCGCGCGGATATTCCCGACGCCGGCAAGATCCTGCTGCATAATGTCTATGGCTGGTTCGATCGCGCCGAGCGCGGCATCTATGTGCTGACCGATGCCGGCCGCGCCGCGCTGAAGCGCTGGCCGCAGCAACAGATGAGTGCATCCGGGGCAGAAGCCACCCCGTAGAGCATGATCCGGAAAAGTGCGAAGCGGTTTTCCGAAAAGATCATGCTCAAACAAGAACCTAAAGCGCGATGATGACCTGGCTTCATCGCGCGTTGGAGGGGGATATCATGATCGTCGTCACCGGCAGCGTCACCGCCCGCCCCGACTCGTTCGTCGAGGTGCGGCGCTTGAGCCTCGAGCATGTGCATCGCTCGCGCACCGAGCCCGGCTGCATCTCGCATGCGGTCCATGTCGACTGCGAAAATCCGCTCAGGCTGGTGTTCTTCGAGCAATGGGCCGACCGCGACGCGCTGGCTGCGCATTTCGCGGTCCCTGCGTCACGCGATTTCGTCCGCTCGCTGCAATCTCTCGCTGCCGCGGCGACCACCATCGAACTTTATGACGCTCACAAGATTGAGAGACTCTAGCTGCATGGCTGGATTGCCATCTCACATTCATATTGCAATGCAACATTGGGGACCTTACGTATCTCCCGCGATTCAAAGATGAGGCGGCGATGAGCGGAGACTGGAATACCAAGTATGGCACCCGGCGCGTGCGGCATGATCCCCCGACGCTGGAAGAAGCAATCTTCGCTGCCATCGGAATCACCGATGATGTGGAGGCCCAGGCCGAGATCGCGTCGGCCCTGATGGGGCTGCCCTATGACGATGTGCTCGCCGAGGTGAAGAAGACTGCGCGCGTCAGTGCCCGGACCGGCACGGCAACCCGCGTCATCGCCGGCGAACAGGGCGCGCAGCGCTCCGTCGTGGTCGAGCGCCGCGTGGTCCGCCGCTTTGCGACCGACAAGCGCACCGGCACCTGAGAAGCGCCATCCAATCGCTGAAAGAAAAAGGGCAATCCATTGAATGGATTGCCCTTTTTCGTTTGACTTAAGATCGCGGCTCAGGCCGCCCGGCCCCAGCCAGAGATCTGCATCACCATGCGCCAATAGGCGCGGTTCATGTCGACGATCGCGCGCGCGGCCTCGACCGGCGTCACCGCGGCGACAGCCGGCGCCGCTTCGGGCTGCTGCTGCTCGCTCAGGTCGATGCTGCCGGTCGACTCCCCATGACGGAAGGTCAATTGGGCACCGAACTTGGTGGCCAGCGCCCGCATCGCATCGTTCTGGGCGCCGGTGGTGATGCGCAGGCTGCCGTAGCCCTTGGCATGCGCCTCGGCGATCAGCTTGCGGAACAGGGTGCTGCCGACGCCCTTCCGACGCGCCGACCGCTCGACGCTGAAGGCAATTTCGGGCTGGGCATCCGGTGACTGCTCCGGGGGATGCAATTCGGCCGCGCCGCGGACCACGCCATCCTCGAAATAGGCGATGATGACCGTGCCGTCATTGGCGCAGCGCTCGGCGTAGCGGCGGATGAAGCTGTCGTCGATGAAGCCATGAAAACGATCATGACGGCTGGTGCGATCCAGCCGCAACAGGTGATCGCGCAGCAGCGGAAGCTCTTCCTGCTGGCTCAACGTCCGCACGGTGCCCTTGGCGGGCGTCGGACGAATGGAATCATAGTTCATTTCATAACTCCTCTTGGTAGCCCTCGAGGAGGCGTCGAGTCCCTAGCAACTCCTATATTGTGCGACGCACCATAAAATTCAACCACTGAGATTCATTTAAGTAAACAATGCTGTGATTACAAAATCACATCATCGCCCCATTATAATACCAGTTGTGTCTGGGTGACGATGGCGACCAGCTTGCCGTCATCGGTCTCCAGCCTGGTCTGCCACACCTGGGTCCGCCGCCCGCGGTGAACCGGTGTTGCGGTCGCAATTACGGTCGTCCCCTCCTTGGCGCCGCCGATGAAGTTGGTCTTGCTCTCCAGCGTCGTGGTGCCCTTGGCGTCCTCAGGCAGATTGATCACGGTCGCGGCGGCGCCGACCGAATCCGCAAAGGCCATCACCGCGCCCCCATGGATCGTGTTGCGGAGGGTGCAGAGGTCCGGCCTCACCACCATTTTCGCGACCACCCGGTCCTGGTCGGCCTCGGTGAAGGTGACGCCCTTCAGTTCCGCAAACGGCATCTTCATCGATTGGATCTTTTCGAGCGGCGTCATGGGCACTCCTGCTTCGTGGCCTTCTTCGAGGTTGATATCGGCATGATGGATTGCCTGAGCGGGCCCGGCAATGACGTCTGAGGTAATGGCGCGAATGACGTCATGACATCCGTGACAACGTGTCGCCGAGTCTGCATATCGTCATCGATGCGCGACTTCCCTCCCCGCCGGATCGTCTGCCTGACCGAAGAGACGGTCGAGACGCTCTATCTGCTTGGCGAGCAGGACCGCATCGTGGGCGTCTCCGGCTACGCGGTGCGGCCACCGCAGGTCCGCCGCGAGAAGCCGCGCGTTTCGGCGTTCATCTCCGCCGACATGCCAAAGATCCTCGCGCTCGATCCTGATCTGGTGCTCGCCTTCTCCGATCTGCAGGCCGACATCGTCGCCGATCTCGTGCGCGCCGGCGTCGCCGTCCACGTCTTCAACCAGCGCGACGTCGCCGGCATCCTCGCGATGATCCGCAGCCTCGGCGCGATGGTCGGTGCCGCCGACCGCGCTGACCGGCTCGCGCAAAGCCTCGAACAACGGCTGGCCACGATCGCGGCAACGCCGCGTCCGGCACCGCGGCCAAGGGTCTATTTCGAGGAATGGGACGATCCGCTGATCAGCGGCATCGGCTGGGTGTCTGAACTGATCGAGATCGCCGGTGGCACCGATGCGCTGCCGCATCTGCGCGCGCACAAGGCGGCCAAGGATCGCATCGTCACGCCTGACGCGGTACGTGCGGCGATGCCCGACGTGATCCTGGCGTCCTGGTGCGGCAAGAAGGTCGTGCCCGACCGCATCCGCAAGCGTGAGGGCTGGAGCGACATCCCGGCGGTACGCAACGACCGCATCGTCGAGATCAAGTCGCCGATCATCCTGCAGCCCGGCCCCGCCGCGCTGACCGATGGGCTCGATGCGATCGTGAAAGCGCTGTGGCGCGAGCGCTGAGCCTTCCAACGTCGTCCGGGCCGAGTGCGCGATTGCGCACGGAGCCGGGACCCATAACCACAGATCTTGCTTGTTGTGCGGCTCTGCAAGGGACGAGTCCCGATCACAACATCCGCCGCGGAGTATGGGTCCCGGCTTTCGCCGGGACGACAGCGAATTTGTTGTGCTATCGCGCGCAAGACTGTCATTGCAATGACGTGACCGAGAGGACCACTACGCCTTCTCCACGCCGCACCACTCCGCGATGAACAGTGCCATCGCCTTGGTCGCTTTTCGCAGCGACTCCAGCTCGACATATTCGTTGAAGCCGTGCATCGCCGCGCCGGTGGCGCCGAAGCAGAGGCTCGGGATGTTGTGGTTCAAGCCGTAGAAGCGCGTGTCGGTCAACGCGGTGAAGGCGCGGTCTTCCACCACGCCGCCATAGACGACCTGATGCGCCTTGGCGAAGGCAGCTTCCGGTGCCTCGGAGTTGACCAACTCGTAGCCTTCCGACAGGAAGCCCGACCATTCGACCTGCGGCGGATTGTTGGAGAGGAAGCGATGGTCGCGCGCCGCCGCCGACACGCACGCCAAAATCTCCTTCTGGCATTCGGCGATCGACCAGCCCGGCAAGACCGCGATGCGGCAGTCGACGTCGCACCAGGCGGGCACGCTGGAGGCCCAGTCGCCGCCCTTGATGATGCCCGGATTGAAATTGATCGGGTGATTGACGTCCTTGAAATGGCGGTCGGCCTTGGCGCGCTCGTTCCAGGCGATCTCGAGCTTCTCCAGCGCATGCACCAGATGATACGCCGCCATGATCGCGTTCGAGCCCGCGCCGGCCTCGAACACATGCACCGGGAAACCGCGCACCTTCAGGCGGAACCAGATCACGCCGACCTGCGAGCGGATCATCGTGCCGTTGGTCGGCTCCGGGATGAAGCACGCATCGGCGCGATAGCCGCGCTGCAGGGTCGAGAGCGCGCCGACGCCGGTGCTCTCCTCCTCGATCACGGACTGGAAGTGAATCCGCGCCGTCGGCTTCAACCCGGCCTTCCTGATCGCGTCGAGAGCATAGAGCGCGGCGATGGTGCCGGACTTCATGTCGCAGGCGCCGCGGCCATACATCCTGCCGTCCTTGATGACGGGCGAGAACGGCGGCGTCTCCCACATCTCGAGCGGACCGGTCGGCACCACGTCGCAGTGGCCCTGCAGGATCAGCGATTTGCCGGCATTGGTGGCCGGGCGGTAGGTGCCAACCACCGTGCGCGCCTTCGAGAAATCATGCTCGATCGGGCCGAAGCCGCGCAAATCCTTGAGCTCGTCGAGATTGATGTGCCAGTCGTCGACCTCGTAGCCGCGCTCGCGCAGGAGATCGCCGATCATGTCCTGGCACGGCCCCTCGGCGCCGCGGGTCGAGGGGATCGCGACAAAGGCCTGCGTCGTCGCAAGCTGCGCATCGAATCCCTCGTCAACGGCGCTAAGGATTCGTTGTTGCGTCTCGGCAGTCATGCTTTGGCTCCATCGGGAAAACAGATCAGGCGGGAGCCGCAACGTAGCCCGATTTCAGTCCGCCTTGTATTGCGCAAAATAGGCATCCCGCAATGCATCTTCGAGCAGCCGGCCCTCCGAATAGCCATCGAGCGTCTTCGGCCGCGTCACGCCGTCGAGCAGCCGCGGACACGGCTCGGGCGCGCCGAGCACGGTGCGCACCGGAATGCGCTCGGCATAGATCGGCAACTCATAATCCTCGTCATCGTCGGCGACGCCCTTGGCGCGAATTTTTGCCGAAGCCTCCTCGATCTCCATCGCGATGAACGAGGTCGCCTTGATCTCCTGCTTGTTGCTGGCACGCAGGCTCGCGGTGCGCTCGGGAAAGAAGCGGTCGACCATCGCGACGATCGCGCGTTCCTTCTCTGCGGGGTCGGTGACGAGATAGGCAGTGCCGAACGCCATCACCGCGCGATAGTCGGCCGAGTGATTGAAGCCGCAGCGCGCCAGCACCAGGCTGTCGAGATGGGCGACCGTCAGGCACACGCGTTGCCCTTCGGACTGGTTCTCCAGCATGCGGCTCGCGCTCGAGCCGTGCCAGTAGAGCCTGATGCCCTCGCGCCAGAAGAAGGTCGGCGTGCAATAGGGCTGGCCGTCGATCACGTAGGAGACGTGGCACAGCATCGAGGCGTCGAGGATCCTGTGCACGGTGGCGTGGTCGTAGAAGCCGCGGTCGTGGCGGCGCTTCACCCGGTTGCGGGAGGACATAGGGTAGGACGGAGCGGATGCGCCTTCGGTCACGGTGGTGCCTTTCGAAATCTGGAATCTGTCCAGAGTTGTAGCGGCCCATTTGGTCTGCGATAGTGCCAATTCCATGCGAAAAATTCCGACCAATTCCCGGGAGCCCGCGGCGCGCAAGGCCGAGCTGCCGCTCGACCTCGGCGGCCCGCATGTGACGCCCGGCGCGGCCTCGCAGCAGCGGCTCTATCAGGCGCTGTGCCACGCGATCGTCGGCGGCCTCGTCAAGCCGGGCGAGCCGCTGCCCCCGTCGCGTGCGCTCGCCAGGCAGACCGGCTTCCGCCGCAACGCCGTCACCACGGCCTATGAGCGGCTGATCGCCGACGGCTTTGCGGTGGCAACCACGGGCTCCGGAACCTTCGTCGCGGCGCGCATTCCGGCGCAGGCCGCCGCGCCGCGCCGCGCAAGGATCGCGATCGAGCCGCCGCAGCACAATGCGCTGTCGCTCGGCTGCACCCATATCGACGAGCGCGCGCTGCAGCGCTTCCGCGCCTTTGCCGGCCGCAGGCTGCGCGCGTTCGGGTCCGAGCATCTGCATTACGGCGATCCCCGCGGCAGCAGCGAGCTGCGCGCGGCGATATCGGACCATCTGCTGTCGGCCCGCGGGCTGCGCTGCGACCCCGACCAGATCATGCTGGCCTCGGGCACGCTGCATGCGCTGCGCATCGTGCTCGGGGCGATCCTCAGGCCCGGCGACCAGGTGTGGTGCGAAGACCCCGGCTATCCGGCGGCGCGGCGTGCGATCGAGCATTGCGGCTATCGTCCGGTGTCGGTGCCGGTCGACATGTCGGGCATGCGCATCGACAAGGGGGGCGCGTCCGCGCCGCAAGCGCGCGCCGCCTATGTCACGCCCTCGCACCAGTTTCCGCTCGGTGTGCAGATGTCGATGCCGCGCCGGCTCGAGCTGCTCGACTGGGCCAGGGATGCCGGCGCCTTCGTGTTCGAGGACGATTACGACAGCGAGTTCCGCTATGACGGCGCGCCGCTGCTGTCGCTCGCCGGCATCGATCATCTGCGCCGCGTGATCTACATCGGCACGTTTGCGAAGACGCTGTTTCCGGGATTGCGGATCGGCTATTGCGCGCTGCCCGAAGCCTTGATCGGCCCGGTGACGGCGGCGCGCGCCGCGCTCGACCGCTTTCCCGCCACGTTGATGGAAGGCGCGGTCGCCGACATGCTGAACTCCGGCGCCTTCGCGGCCAACTTGCGCAAATCGCGCAAACTCTATCGTGAGGCGCGCGACATCCTGGCGTCGACGCTCGCAAATGCCTCCGAGGGCGAGCTCACGGTTCCCGTGCCCTCGCAGGGCCTGCACCTCGTGGCGCGGCTCGATCCCGCGACCGATCCGCTGATTGCCGCGCAGGCAAAGGCTAATGCCGGCGTCGGCGGCTGGCTGCTCGCCGAGACCTATCATCGCGCGCCGCCACTGCCCGGCTTCGTGCTCGGATTTTCCGGTCACCCGGTTCCGCAACTCGTCGCGTCGGCGGAACGACTGGCGCAGACAACGCTGACTGCATTGCGTGGAACGCGCAAGGTATCCGTCCAGCCGCGGCGCTCTAGGAGAATCGCAGTCACCTGACTAAGGTCGCACGCGTTGAGTCAGAGCCCTTCCGTTCCGATAGAATCGGAACGGGGCTCTTGATCCTTGTTTCGAAGCGTTTTCTTCACGCGAACCGGTATCCACTTCGCTTGAAAAACGCTCCAGTGCGAGCTTACGGAGATACCGGATGCCAAATCGCAACGTCCTGTATCTCGTGATCGCCGCGCTGGTCGTGATCGCAGGCATGCTCGGCTACAATCTTTATCAGGCGAAGAAGCAGCCCGAAGGCCTTCAGATCAATGTCGGCCCCGACGGGCTCAAGATCCAGAACAAGTGAAGGAGGCTGCGATGCTGCGCTTGGGATTCGTCGCGCTGGTCAGCGTCGCAGCTCTTGGCGCGATGGCTCAATCCGCCGCAGCAGAGCAGTCCTACATGCGTGAAGGCGACATCGTCGATCTGCGGGTCGGCCAGCGCGTCCTTGTCGATGACGGCTCGTGCCCAGCCGGGCAGATCAAGCAGGTCGTCGGCTCCCGGCTGAGCCAGAACGGCGTGGTGCGGACCAGCAGCTGCGTGCCGCGCCTCGCCAAAAAGTAAAACGCCCCGCTCTCGCGAGGCGCTTGGTTCCTCGTTGCTTTGATGCGCGGCTCAGTTCGAGACCGGCTCGAACATGCATTGCAGGGTCGGCTTGGCGATCTTGGTGAAGGTCGGGCCGATCTCGCCCTGCTTGGACGGCGGCACCCAATCGGTCTCGATGGTCGGCACACCGGTCTCGCTGATGCCGCGCAGCAGTGCCTGGCGCAGGTCGGGATCGTCCACGGTCGCAGCGGCGTGGTCGTGCAGGCAGCCGCACACGGCCTCGGGATGCGCCCAGCGGCCAAGCATGTGCGGCGCGCATTGCCGCACGAACTCGTCGCGCGGTTCGGGCACGCGGTACAGCGAGCGGATCTGCATCGATTCGAGCGGGAGCTGGGATTGAGCCTGCGCGGCGCCCGCCAGGGGACCCATCAGGAGGAGCGATGCAAACATCGCGGCGGAACAGATACGGAGCACCATGGGGGAGCCTTTACCGGCAGTTCTATTTTTTGCGTCGCGATCAGTTAGCCTGCGCCATCACCATCGGGGCCGGGGTGACCACCGGCGAGCCGTTATAGGAGAAGGTGCCGATTCCGGGCAAACCGCTGTCCGGGGAGCCTGCCATCGACGAACCGGCCATCACAAAGGCGAAGGCGAGGATCAGGCTCATGGTCCGCATCTGACAGTCTCCGTTATTCCGCTCGGCATCCGGCGCCGTTGTGTGACGGTCTGATAACGATCTGCCGTTTCCGGAGTTCTGCGGAACAAGCCGAAAATGGTTTCGTCGGACTGGAATTGTTTCGTCGACCAGCGGCCCACGAAACATTCGGCGGAAAACACCAATGATTTCAGCGGCAGGAGCGTGCCGGGAAAGGTTGTTGAAAACTTCACGCGACAATGCCCGCCCCCGGCCACTGCCGGACCGACGGCCAATTATGCGTGCAAACTGAACGAGCTAGCGCGCTTTGTTAACTTTCCTCTGCTGAGAGAGGAAGCAGCACGGCAAGTACGGCCGTGAACCGGGCGGCGGTTTGGCCGACTCATATCTGGGCACCGTGCAACCATCTTCGCGGTGGCACGTTGTCGTAATCCCTCCCGATCCAACGAAGGATGTCAGTCGTGGGCAATGGCAACATCGGTGTTGGCAATGAATCCGCGGCGAGCAAATCCGGCCAGCAGCAGATGACGGCCGCGATGCCGCAGCAAGGCGCCTACGTCATGGGCGACAATGAGTGCGCACCGCAGAAGCTGGTCCGCCTCGTCGGCTGCCGCGACTCGAAGGTCAAACCGGGCCTTCGCATCAGCGCGAAGCAGTTCGGGCAAACCGAGCGCTAGCTCGCCCACCGCCTCAACCGCCTGGGCCAAGCCCCTGCTCCAGCTATTGAATGAACTCGCCGCACTTCTGCACGGCGGCATCGGCCGCGCCCCACGGCATGATCGGCACCGACGACGTCGAGTTCTTTGGCGAGCCCTCGATCAGGCGGTCCGAATAGACCATGTAGACCAGCACATTGCGCTTGGCGTCGCAGCCGCGCACGATCTGCATCTTCTTGAAGAACAGCGACCGGCGCTTGCTGAACATGTCGTCGCCCTGCCCGAGCTTGGTCTTGAAGCGGATCGGCCCGATCTGTCGGCACGCCAGCGAGATATCGGAGACTTCCTCGGCAAGGCCAAGCCAGCCCTTGAAGCCGCCCTTCTCCGGCACCGTGAAGTGGCAGGCGACGCCCTCGACCTCGGGATCGTCGACGCAATAGGTCGCGAGCTTGTCGTTGGGGCTCACCCATTTGAACACGGTGGAGCGGCGGAAGATCAGGTCCGGCTCGTCGGCCGCGGCCGCGGGATCGGCCTGCCCCAAAGCCAGCAACATCAGCAGCACCGCGCATCCCCAGCGAGACAACCGTCGCAGGTCACACAAACTCACAGTTCCCGATGTCATTGAGGTCTCCGCGGGGTGGGTCCCGCCTATGTAGTGCGCAAACGCCGCACAGGAAGGCGCTGACAGTTCGGTGATCGGACCGCGCGCTTTAACCTCTTGTGAGGCTTTTTTGCTACTCTTTCGTCGAAAATTCGCCCCTCACGGAAGGGTTAGAACGCTTGCGCTGGTGAACGCGTTGTGCGTCTGCGACAACCAACAGGTAGTTTGGACTGGGATTCGGAATATGCGCGCAGGTGGACGGCGGATTTCGATTTTTGATCTTGCGAATGAGCGGTTCTGGCAGCTTGCAATTCTGACGACCGCCGGCACCGTTGCCGCCTCCACACAGGCCGATGCAGCGCTCTATTACTGGAACCGCGACTCCGCCTTCTACGGCGACTACGAGCCGATGCCACAGCCGCACCGGCAGAAGCCGAAGCGCAACACGGCCAAGAAGAATCCGGCGCTCGAGAAGGAGGCCGGCAGCAAGCCGCAAGGTCCCCTGATCATCTCGGTCTCGATCGACCAGCAGCGGGTCAGCCTCTACGACGCCAACGGCCTCTATGCCGAGAGCCCGGTGTCAACGGGCATGAAGGGGCACTCGACCCCGATGGGTGTCTTCAGCGTCATTCAGAAGCAGAAGTATCACCAGTCCAACATCTACAGCGGCGCGCCGATGCCGTATATGCAGCGCATTACCTGGTCGGGCATCGCCATGCACGCCGGGGTGCTGCCCGGCTATCCAGCGTCCCATGGCTGCATCCGCATGCCGATGTCGTTCGCGGTCAAGATGTACAACTGGACGCGGATGGGCGCCCGCGTGTTCGTCACGCCGGGCACGATCTCTCCGGAGAGTTTCTCGCATCCGCTGCTGGTCACGCAGAAGGTGGCCCCGCAGCAGCCGGTCGCCGACGACATCCTGAAGATGGATGCGCCGCTCGGTGTGAAAAGCGACAAGGGCGCCGACAAGCAGTCCAGTCTCGATTTGCGCACGAGCGTCGGTCATGCCGCAGCGTCGCTGCGCGACAACACCCACACCGCCGACGCAAGCAGCGCGATGCCGGCAGCGAGTGCGTCGGTGACGATGTCCGATGCGTCCTCTTCCACGGCGCGCGACCCCATCGCGGAGAAGCTCGCCGCGGACAAGTCCGAGACGGTGAAGCCCGAGACGGCCGCCGCCGACAAGCCGGCCGAGACCAATTCCGCCGCCGCCCGCGACAGCAATACGGCCACGGATGACAACACGGTCGGCGAAACCACCGCCAGCACCGACACGCCAAAGAGCGAGGTTTCCGCAAGCGATCCGGTGAAGGCGGAGGCCAAAGCCGACGAGCCGAAGGTGGACGCCGCCAAGCCCGGCGTTGCCGAGGCGCCCAAGACCGACGCATCGAAGACCGACGCATCGAAGGCCGACGCATCGAAGGCCGATGACAAGCCCGCCGAGGCAGCGACCGCAGCCGATACGCCCGACGCCAAGAAGGACCCGGCGCGGCTGCCGGGCGTCGCGAGGATCGACGTGTCGAAGCGCGCCGGCCAGATCGCGGTGTTCATCAGCCGCAAGGATTCCAAGCTCTATGTGCGGCAGAATTTCGCGCCACTGTTCGAGGTGCCGGTGACGATTGCGGCGAGCGACCGGCCGCTCGGCACGCATGTGTTCACCGCGCAAGCCGACAAGACCGATACGAACCTGCTGCGCTGGTCGGTGGTGACGCTGCCGACCCGTAACGCTGGCCGCATCGACGTCGAGGAGCGCGCGTCGCATCGCCGCAAGGTCGCGGCCGCAGCGGTGGCCGAGGCCAAGCCGCAGCCGGTGACCAACACTCCGGCCGAGGCGCTCGACCGCATCTCGGTTCCGGCCGACGTGATGGCGCGGATCAGCGAATCGCTCGGCACCGGCGGATCGATCATCGTCTCCGACCTCGGCGTGAACCAGGGCGAAACCGGCGAAGGCACCGACTTCATCCTGCCGCTGCGCTGAGGTCTCCGTTCGGGCGCCCCATTGGCGCCCGCCCATAACGCCTTCTTGAAAGCCTGAGTCGGGCCGCTGGATTATGATGTCCACGACATCTGTTCCGGGGACGAGACCATGATGGACCGCAGGACATTGATCATGACGGCCTTTGCCGCGGCTGCAGCATCCCGCCCGCTGCATGCCGAGCAGCCCGCGATGAGCCGGATCACCGCCTACGCCTTCTCATTCCCGGCACTCGGCGGCGGTGATATCAGACTTGCCGACTATGCCGGCCGTCCCCTGATGATCGTGAACACGGCCTCGCTCTGTGGCTTCACGCCGCAATATGCCGGCCTGCAGCAACTCTGGACCGAATTCCGCGATCGCGGCTTCGTCATCATTGGCGTCCCCTCCAATGATTTCGGCGGCCAGGAGCCCGGCGGCCCGACCGAGATCGCCGAGACTGCGCAGCATCAATATGGCGTCACCTTCCCGATCGCGGCGAAAGCAATCGTCCGCGGCGCGAGCGCGCATCCGTTCTACCGCTGGGCGGCGGAGGCCCGGCCCAAGGACGTGCCGCGCTGGAATTTTCACAAATACCTGATCGGCCGCGACGGCTACATCGCCGACGTGTTCGCTGAGTCGGTTGCGCCCGACGACACGCGCATCAAGACCGGAATCGCACGGGCATTGGCGGCCGCCTGAGATATGGCGATAATCCCCGGAATTAACTGATCCGACGAGGATTTTGGACACGCGCTCGCCACGTTCATTGCCTTGGCGTCGCCACTGCGACTAGGGTACGATCGGTTGGGGGCGAAGCGACCCGGTCGCGGCATTGCCGGCGCCGGGAGCGCGATCAGCAGGGAACACGCCATGCGCATTGCGACAGGTCTGATTTTCGCAGGGACCGTATCGTTGCTCGCGTCGAGCGCAGCTTGGTCGCAGACGCCGCCCGCCAAGGGCGCCACCGCGGCACCGACAGCACCAGCGGCCGCGGCTCCCGCGCCCGCCGCCGCAGCCCCGGCACCGGCGACCGCAACGGCAGCCCCGGTTCCGCCGAAGCAACCGCCACAGCCGGTGCGCGCCGCCTGCAACAATCCGAACGCGCTCGGCGTCGGCCGCACGGTCGAGATCGACACTACCGGCGGTCCCGGCTTCGGCTTCGAGCATTTCAAGCAGCTCGACTTCCTGCGCGACCATGAGGTGGTGCTGACCTTCGACGACGGCCCGTGGCCGGGCAACACGCCGGCGGTGCTGAAGGCGCTCGCGGATGAATGCACCACGGGCATCTTCTTCCCGATCGGCAAGCACGCGACCTATCACCCCGAAATCCTGCGGCAGGTCTATGCCGCCGGCCACACGGTCGGCGCTCACACCTGGTCGCACGCCAATCTGAACAACAAGAAGCTCACCGAGGATCAGAAGAAGGACGAGATCGAGCGCGGCTATGCCGCGGTCAAGTGGGCGCTCGAGACCTCGCCCTCGCCGTTCTTCCGCTTCCCGGCGCTGCAGCATCCGCCGGAGATGGTGACCTATCTCGGCAACCGCAACATCGCAATCTTCTCCTGCGACCTCGATTCCTTCGACTTCAAGGCGAGCAAGCCGCAGCAGGTGATCGACACCGTGATGAAGAAGCTGAACAAGCTCGGCAAGGGCATCATCCTGATGCACGACTTCCAGAAGCACACCGCGGAAGCGCTGCCCGCGCTGCTGACGCAGCTCAAGGCCGGCGGCTACAAGGTGGTCGCGATGCGCGCCAAGTTCCCGGTAACGGTGCTGCCGCAATACGAGCAGGAGCTCGCCAAGGACGTCAAGCTGCCGACCGTAAGCTCGCGCCCGGTGAACAGCGTCGTCACGACCGTCGATCAGCAATAGCGCCGGCGACAATCCTGGTGGGTGCGCTGCGTATCGAAGGCTTCGTCATCGTCTCCGCCGATGGCCGGCTGGCGAATGCGCGGAATGTGATGCCCGACGATCTCAAGATTGAGGGCGACAAGCGGTTCTTCACCGCGGCCCTCGACCGCGCCGACCTCGTCGTGCATGGCCGCCACTCCCAGGAAGAGCAGCCGAACGCGCCAAGGCGGCGGCGCCTGATCCTGACCCGCAAGGTCGCGGCCACCGCGCCCGACCCCGATAATCCGAAAGCGCTGTTGTGGAATCCCGCCGGCTGCCCGTTCGAGACCGCGAGCCGCGAGGCCGGCGTGACCTCGGGCATGGTCGCGATCATCGGCGGTCCCGGCGTGTTCGGCATGTTCATGGACCGCTACGACACGTTCTGGCTCTCGGTCGCGCCGAACGTCCGCATCCCCGACGGCGAGCCGTGCTTTCCCGGCGTCCCCGCACGCACCCCGCAGCAGGTACTCTCAGCGCACGGCCTACACGCCGGCGCGCCGGAACTGATCGACGCCGCGCATGATGTCTGCGTGACGCCGTGGCGGCGCGTGGGTTGAAAGCGGCAATGCCCGTAGGATGGGTAGAGCGCAGCGAAACCCATCGATTGCTCGGCACAAAGATGATGGGTTTCGCTGCGCTCTACCCATCCTACGCCGTATCGTCCTACACGTCCCCATAGGCCGGGTCGTCACGGCGCGGGCCGCGGCCGTAGCCGGCGATGATGAACAGCGCGCCGATCAGCGACAGGTTCTTCAGCGCATCGATCAGCGTCCTGAGGTTGTCGGGCGCCGGCTGATTCCAGAAATCATGGAAGTAGAAGGTGGCGAAGCACACGAAGATGATCAGGAGGATCGCGAAGAACCGCGCCAGCACGTTCACCGCGATCATCAGCCCCGCGACGATCTCGAAGCCACCGATCGTGATCGCCAGCAGCTGCATGAATGGCATGCCGACGGCGGCTTCGATCTGCTGCGTATAGGGCGCGACCACGGCCGGGATCGTCACCTTGGCCGCGAGCAGATCCGCCGTCGCCTGGATGCCGAACAGCTTGCTCGCTCCCGAATACAGGAACAGCACGGCGAACAGGATCCGCCCGAAGGTGATGAACGCTGGCATGGGTCGGCCTCACTGGATGGCGGAAATCGGACGAAGCAGGCGAAGCGATTATGGTCGCTCCGCCTGCCTCGATCAAATCGAATCCATCCCGGTTCAAACACGATGCGGAAAACCGCGCTGCGGTTTTCCGAACATAACGTGCTCAAACAACGGCCGTCAGCCGAACAGCGTCGGCTGCGCGCGGCCGGCGCGCTCCTGGGCTTCGACGGCGGCAACCGCCGTCATGTTGAGGATGCCGCGCGCCGTCACGCCGGGGGTGAGGATGTGCGCCGGGCGCGCCGGACCGATCAGGATCGGCCCCACCGGCAACGCGTTGGCCAGCGATTTGATCATCTGGTAGGCGATGTTGGCGGCATCGAGATTCGGCATGATCAGGATGTTGGCCTCGCCTTCCAGCCGCGACTGCGGCAGCACCAGTCGCCGCGCCGCCGCCGACAGCGCGGTGTCGCCCTGCATCTCGCCGTCGGCCTCGATCTCCGGATGCTTGTCCTTCAGGAGCTGAGTCGCCCGCCGCATCTTGCGCGAGGAATCCGTGTCATAGCTGCCGAAGTCGGAATGTGACACGAAGGCGACCCTCGGCTTGAAGGCGAAGCGCTGGACGTGGATCGCCGCGAGCGATGCCACTTCGGCGAGTTCCTCCGCGCTCGGGTTCGGCCGCACCTGGGTATCGGCGAGGAAATGCGCGCCGGTCGAGGTGATCATCAGCGCCAGCGCGGCATAGTCGCTGACACCCGGCAGGAAGCCGATGATCTCGCGGACATGGCGCAGATGGCTCATGTAGCGGCCCTCGACGCCGCACAGCATGGCGTCGGCCTCGCCGCGCGAGACCGCAAGCGCCGCGATCACCGTATTGTTGGTGCGGACCACGGTCCGCGCGGCCTCCGGCGTCACGCCGCGCCGCCCGGCGACGTCGATATAGGACTGCACATAGGAACGGTAGCGCGGATCGTCCTCGGGATTGATCAGGTCGAAATCGCGGCCGGCCTTGATCGACAGGCCGAAGCGCTTGATCCTGGTCTCGACCACCGATGGCCGGCCGACCAGGATCGGCCGCGCCAGCTTTTCCTCGAGCACCACCTGCGTCGCGCGCAGCACGCGCTCGTCCTCGCCTTCGGCGTAGATCACGCGCACCGGCTGGGTCTTCGCCTTGGCGAACACCGGCTTCATGGTGAGGCCGGAACGGAAGGCAAAGCGTTCGAGATTGGCAGCGTATTCGTCGAAATTGGTGATCGGCCGGGTCGCGACGCCGGACTCGATCGCGGCCTTGGCCACCGCCGGCGCGATGCGCAGGATCAGGCGCGGATCGAACGGGCTCGGGATCAGCGAGCCCGGGCCGAACCCCTGGGTCTCGCCGCTCTCGAAACCATGGGCCACCGCATCCGACGGCGGATCGCGCGCGAGCTGCGCGATCGCGTCCACCGCGGCATGCTTCATCGCCTCGTTGATCGCGGTGGCGCCGACATCGAGCGCGCCGCGGAAGATGAAGGGGAAGCAGAGCACGTTGTTGACCTGGTTCGGGAAGTCCGACCGTCCGGTGCAGATCATCGCGTCGGGACGCGCCAGACGCGCCTCATCCGGCATGATCTCCGGCACCGGATTGGCAAGCGCCATCACCAGCGGCTTGTCGCCCATCTGCTTGACCATTTCGGGCTTCAGCACGCCCGGCGCCGACAGGCCGATGAAAATGTCCGCGCCCGGAATGACGTCGGCGAGCACGCGTGCGTCGGTCTTCTGGGTATAGACCGCCTTCCAGCGATCCATCGTCGTGTTGCGGCCCTCATAGACCACACCGTCGATGTCGCAGACCCAGATGTTCTTGCGCTGCGCCCCCATCGAGACCAGCAGATTGAGGGTTGCGATCGCAGCCGCGCCCGCGCCCGAACAGACGATCTTCACGTCGGACAGTTGCTTGCCGTTCAACAACAGCCCGTTGACGATCGCGGCGGCGACGATGATGGCGGTGCCGTGCTGGTCGTCATGGAAGACCGGAATCTTCATGCGCTCCTTGAGCTGCGCCTCGATCTCGAAGCACTCGGGTCCGCGGATGTCCTCGAGGTTGATGCCGCCGAAGGTCGGCTCCAGTGCGGCGACGGTCGCGACCACGCGCTCGATCGTGTCGGCCTTGATCTCGATGTCGAACACGTCGATGCCGGCGAATTTCTTGAACAGCACCGCCTTGCCTTCCATGACGGGCTTGGAGGCCAGCGGACCGATATTGCCGAGACCGAGCACCGCGGTGCCGTTCGAGACCACGGCCACCAGATTGGCCCGGGCGGTCAGCGTCGCCGCCTCGGCCGGGTTCTTGGCGATCTCGGTGCAGGCGGCGGCCACGCCCGGCGAATAGGCCAGCGCCAGGTCGCGCTGGTTGGCAAGCGGCTTGATCGCCTGGATCTCGAGCTTGCCCGGCCGCGGCAGCCGGTGATAGGCGAGCGCCGCGTTATGGAGTTCTTCAGACGATGACGACATGCGTACTCCCCGCGTTTCCGGCCCAAATTTCTTGTTTCTGTGCTAATCCAGGCGAAAGTCATTTGTCCGGCAAATCGAGCCGGATGTGAAGCATGTCCAGCCGCTTGGATGCAACATCCGATAATGTCCCCGTCAACAGGCCCGGGCCGGCCGTTCATCGACGCCTGCCCCTCCCCGCGCCATTCGGCCGGGGATTGGCAATTTTTTTCCCTTGATGATCCGGAGTTGACCGAATGAAGAAAATTCTGCTCGGCCTGATCGCCGTCGCAGTCCTCGCGGCCGGCGGCTACTTCGGTTTCGACTTCTATGCCCAGCGCCGGGTCACCCGCGACGTCGAGGCCGCCTTCGAGCAGGTCCGTGCCACCGGCGCCAAGGCGAGCCACGGCAAGATCACCTTCGACACCAAGAGCCGCACCCTGACGATCGCGGACGTCGCCACCGAGTCGGGGACGCAATCCCCGGTCAGCGTCAGGATTGCCAGTCTCACGATGACCGGCCTCGGTCAAACCGACACGGCACGGGTCTCCGCCGGCAATGTCGAGTTTAGCGATATCGAGATCGGCGTGGCGGGACCGACCCCGACGATCACCTCACTGACCTACAAGGCGCCGCGGATCACGGTGAAGGATTATTCCAGCCCCGCCAGCCTGCCCCAGCTTCCGGCCTCGTCGTCGATCTTCGAACTGTACCGGTCCGCGTTCGGACTGCTCGCGAGCATCAACGCGTCATCGGTCACTGCGCCCAGCTTGACCGGAACGATGACCTTCAGCGCCGCCGCAAAAGCCGGCGACGGCGCCAGCGGCGAATTCGCCTATTCGGGCATCGCCATCGAAAACATGAAGGACGGAAAGATCGCGTCCAGCAAGACCGGCAAGGTTGTGTTCACGATCAACCAGCAGGCAGCAGGCAAGCCGATCAAGCTGACTGGCGAACTCGCCAATATCGCCGCGGCCGACATCGACGTCGGCGCGATGGCGGCGATATTCGATCCAGGCAAGGCAAACGATGACAGGGAGTACCGGGTTCAGGGGCACGTATCGGCCGGTCCTTATGTCATCACCGCTGCGCCCGGCGTAAACCTGCGGATCGAGGGCGTGACCGTCGACGACACCAGGATCAATCCGTCGCGGATGCAACTGCCGGCGCTGCTGGCAATGATCCCGCCGCAAGGGAGTCCGCCGCCGTCTGCCGCCCAGGCACGCGAATTGCTGGACAAGGTCGCCAGCCTCTATTCGGGCGTCGGAATCGGAAATGCGGAGATGCATGGGCTCTCGGTCGAGACGCCGCAGGGCCCGCTCAAGCTCGCCTCGATGCGGTTCAACTTCGAACATGGCAAGATCGGCGAGCTTGCGGTCGAGGGACTCGATACCCGCGCGCCGAACGGTCCCATCAAGGTCGGACGCTTCGCGCTGAAGTCGCTTGACGTTGCCAGCTTCATGCGGCTCTCGGCGCAGTTCGCCGCCGAGAAGCCGTCCGCTGAACAGGCGCTGGCGTTGTTCCCGCTGATCGAGGGCGTCGAGGTCAAGGGAGTTGCGTCGCCCTACAAAGCCACCGGCAAGCCGGTCAACATCGACGTCCTCAGCCTCGACTGGGGTCAGTTCGTCGGATCGATCCCGAGCAAGCTGCGGCTGATCGCGAAGCTGGCGGCACCGCTGGATGCAGCCGATCCGCGGCAGCAACCGCTCGTCGCCGCCGGCATCGACCGGATGGCCGTCGATGCCGATCTCGGCGCCGCCTGGACCGAGGCGTCACGCGCGTTCGCACTCGAGCCGGTCAAGCTCGACATGGCGGGCCTGTTGAACGCGTCGGCGAAGGTCGCGCTCGGCAACGTGCCGCGCGAGGCATTCTCGACCAGCGCCGCGGAAGCGATGGGCGCGGCCGCGCAGATCGAGACGGGCACGATCGAGCTCACGGTCCATGACCTCGGCGTCATCGATCTCGCGATCGCCCAATTTGCGCGCACCCGGAACATCAGCCGCGACGAGGCGCGCAAGGTCATCCTCGACGCCATCAAGGCGCAGGGCGGCGAGATCGGCGGGAGCAATCCCGATGCCACCGCCCTCCTCACCGCGATCAGCCAGTTCATCGAGACGCCGGGACAGACGCTGGTCATCAAGCTGACCCCGCGCGCGAAGGCGCCGGCGCTTCAGCTGATGCAATTGCTCAAGACCGACCCGCAATCGGCGCTGGCGCAGTTCCGGATCGAGGCCTCGACGGGGTTGTGATTCTCCCACCCGTAGCCCGGATGGAGCGAAGCGCAATCCGGGAACAGCGTCGCCGCAGGAGGGACCGCCCCGGATTTCGCTTTCGCTCCATCCGGGCTACGGTTTCACTCTTCCTTCCGCCTAACCCTTCGCCGGCAGGTTGGTGCGGATGTGCAGCTCCTTGAGCTGCTTCGGGGTTGCTTCCGATGGCGCGCCCATCAGCAAGTCCATGGCCTGCTGGTTCATCGGGAACAGCGAGATCTCGCGCAGATTGTTGGTGCCGCAGAGCAGCATCACGATGCGGTCGAGGCCAGCCGCCATGCCGCCATGCGGCGGGGCGCCGTACTGGAACGCACGGTACATGCCGCCGAAACGGTCGATGACCTCCTGCTCGCCATAGCCTGCGATCTCGAAAGCCTTCACCATCGCTTCCGGCTTGTGGTTGCGGATGCCGCCGGAGGCGATCTCGTAGCCGTTGCAGGCGATGTCGTACTGGAACGCTTTGATGGTCAGCGGGTCCTGCGACGTCAGCGCGTCGAGGCCACCCTGCGGCATCGAGAACGGGTTGTGCGAGAAGTCGACCTTCTTGTTCTCCTCGTCATACTCGTACATCGGGAAGTCGACGATCCAGGCGAGCTCGAACCGGTCCTTGTCGATCAGGTTCAATTCCTCGCCGAGCTTGGTGCGCGCGAGGCCTGCGAACTTCCAGAACTTCTCGGGATCGCCGGCGACGAAGAACGCCGCATCGCCTTCCTTGAGGCCGAGCTGGTCGCGGATCGCCGCCGTGCGCTCGGGGCCGATGTTGTTCGCCAAGGGGCCCGCGCCCTCGCCGCCCTCGCGCCACATGATGTAGCCGAGGCCGGGCTGGCCTTCGCCCTGCGCCCACGAATTCATGCGGTCGCAGAATGCGCGGCTGCCGCCGCCGGTGCCCGGGATCGCCCAGACCTGGTTCTTCGGGTCCTCCAGCATCCGCGCGAACACCTTGAAGCCGGAGCCGCGGAAGTGTTCGGAGACTTCCTGCATCACGATCTTGTTGCGCAGGTCGGGCTTGTCGGAGCCGTATTTGCGCACGGCCTCCGCGAACGGAATCCGCGGCCAGTTCTTCGTCACCGGCTTGCCCTTGGCAAAGTCCTCGAACACGCCGGTGATGACAGGCTCCATCGCCGCGAACACGTCGTCCTGGGTCACAAAACTCATCTCGACGTCGAGCTGATAGAACTCGCCCGGCAGGCGGTCGGCGCGCGGGTCCTCGTCGCGGAAGCACGGCGCGATCTGGAAGTAGCGGTCGAAGCCCGACATCATCAGCAGCTGCTTGTACTGCTGCGGCGCCTGCGGCAGCGCGTAGAACTTGCCGGGATGGATGCGCGACGGCACCAGGAAGTCGCGCGCGCCTTCCGGCGAGGACGCCGTCAGGATCGGGGTCTGGAATTCGAAGAAGCCCTGCTCTTTCATCCGCTTGCGCATGGAATCGACCACCGCGCCGCGGGTCATGATGTTCTGGTGCAGCTTCTCGCGACGCAGGTCGAGGAAGCGGTATTTGAGCCTGATATCTTCGGGATATTCCTGCTCGCCGAACACCGGCAGCGGCAGCTCGGCCGCCGGGCCCAGCACCTCGATCTCCTTGATGTAGATCTCGACCATGCCGGTCGGCAGCTCCGGATTGTCGGTGCCGGCGGGACGGCGGCGCACCTTGCCGTCGATCCGCACCACCCATTCGGAGCGGAACTTCTCGACCTCGGCGAACGCCGGCGAGTCCGGATCGGCCACGCATTGGGTGATGCCGTAATGGTCGCGCAGATCGACGAACAGCACGCCGCCATGGTCGCGGACCCGGTGAACCCAACCCGAAAGCCGGACCGTCTGGTCGATATCGCCCTCTCGGAGCGCGCCGCATGTGTGTGACCGGTAGCGATGCATAGTCTGTCCAAAAACTGATGTCGGAGGAGAATCGCGATAGGAAACTTCCTATCCGAAGGCGCTGGGTTTACCCGAGCCCGCTCGGGGCGGCAACCAAGGGAACGCCCGCTTTTGGCCCGAAACTGCAGATTTTGCCGCGATCCGGCGCCAGGTGGCCGCCAACCGTTTGCCTATTCGGCCCGCAGGCCTATCTTCCGGATATGACCATTCATTTCCCGTTCCAGAACACCTATTCGGCGCTCCCGGCGAACTTTTTCGCCCGCGTCGCGCCGACCCCGGTCGCAGCGCCCCGGCTGATCAAGCTGAACCGGGCGCTCGCGGTCCAGCTCGGGCTGGACCCGGACCTGCTCTCGACGCCGGAGGGCGCCGAAATCCTTGCCGGAAAGCGGCTGCCTGACGGCGCCGACCCGATCGCCATGGCCTATGCCGGCCACCAGTTCGGGCACTTTGTTCCACAGCTCGGCGACGGCCGCGCCATCCTGCTCGGCGAGGTCATCGACAAAAACGGCGTCCGCCGCGACATCCAGCTCAAGGGATCGGGCCCGACCCCGTTCTCCCGCCGCGGCGACGGCCGCGCCGCGCTCGGTCCGGTCTTGCGCGAATACATCGTCAGCGAGGCGATGTTCGCGTTGGGCATCCCGACCACCAGATCACTTGCGGCGGTCGTCACCGGCGAGCCCGTGATGCGCGAGACCGCGCTGCCCGGTGCGGTGCTGACCCGCGTCGCCGCGAGCCACATCCGCGTCGGCACCTTCCAGTTCTTCGCCGCCCGCGGCGACACCGACGGCGTGCGCGCGCTCGCCGACCATGTCATCGCCAGGCACTATCCCGAGCTGAAGGACGCCGCCCAGCCGTATCACGCCCTGCTCGCCGGCGTCGTGGCGCGGCAGGCCGCGCTGGTCGCGCGCTGGCTCCTGGTCGGCTTCATCCACGGCGTGATGAACACCGACAACACCTCGATCTCGGGCGAGACCATCGATTACGGCCCCTGCGCCTTCCTCGATGCCTACAACCCGGCACAGGTGTTCTCCTCGATCGACGAGATGGGCCGCTACGCCTACGCCAACCAGCCGCGCATCGCGTTGTGGAATCTGACCCGGCTCGCCGAATGCCTGCTGCCGCTGTTCGCGGACGAGCAGGAGAAGGCGATCGAACAGGCGCAAGTGATCCTCGGCGAATTCCCCGAAAGGTTCACCGCGGCCTATAATGCCGGGCTGCGCGCCAAGGTCGGCCTGTTCACCGCGCGCGACGGTGACGAGGCGCTGATCCAGGATCTGCTGGACGCGATGGCCAAGAACGCGGCCGACTTCACGCTGACCTTCCGCCATCTCGGCGAGGCCGCGACCGATGATGCCGCCGACGTCCGCGCGCAGTTCACCGATCCCGCGGCGTTCGACGAATGGGCCGCGCGCTGGCGCGCCCGCCTCGCGCTGGAACAGCAGACGCCGGCCGAGCGCAAGGCCGCGATGGGTGCCGTCAATCCGGCCTTCATCCCGCGCAACCACCGCATCGAGGCGGCGATTGCGGCTGCGGTGAACTCGGATGACTACACGCCGTTCGAGGAATTGCTGACGGTGCTGGCAAAACCTTACGAGGACCAGCCGCAGTTCGCGGCCTACGCCGATCCGCCGCTCCCCGAGCAGCGCGTGACGCAGACGTTCTGCGGGACGTGAAGCCACTCACGCACGAAAAAGCGCCAGCAAATGCCGGGTGACCCGCCGAATTATCCGGCCCCCATCTCGGATTCTAAGGGCACCGGACGATGAGCCAGGGTCTCGGTCATCACCTCGCCGCCAGCTTCGAGCAGCGCTTTCGATAGCTCCTCTGCAACTTTTGCAGCGCCATCGCTATCGATGATGGCACGCACGGCGCCACCCGCAGCCAGCCCACCGACGCCCCCGACGATCTTCCCAACCATGGAGAACACCTGCTTGCGTCGCGCGGTTTGCTTGATCGCCTGGGTCAGTTCAATCGGAAATTCGACTCTCGTAAGCGATGCGAATGTTCGCCGCGCTGGCGCTGCTGCAAGCCGGGCAAACAGCGCGGTCAGGCCCAACCAAACGCAAAACGCAAGGATTGTGATCCATACTCCGCGCTCGAAGACAAGGAACATCGCAGCATAGAACGCGGCGATCCAGGCAACCACAAGGCAGATACTGATGCGTCGATCGCGCGCGCGCAATGCGGTCATCGTGTGCCAATCGATGATATGACCGTGCGAGGGATCCGCCACGGTAATCACCCAAAGACGATCGTTAGTACCACCGGCCCGATTTGGCTTCAGTTCGTCCGGACAGGACAGGATAGGAATTTCCTTCTTGGTCACGGCGCGAAAATAGGCGTCATACGAACTCTTGATCCACTGAGCCGTTCTCGGCGTGGCCACAATGCGAACCGTCGGGGAATTCATCTGCCATCCCAAAATAGATTTGCTCTTATCGGGGATCGACGCTCCAACAATGGACATCGACCCGTATCGCTCAACTATGATGCCAGACTACAACCAAACGGCGAGCAAGAGAAGGCCAGGTCCACGCCCGAGCAATCGATCGCCGCTCGCGCAGCTCCCGTCGGCCCTCCCCATCCTGTGCATCCCGGCCGGTGGCGTGGCGCCGCGCACCTGATTTGTTTGCAACGATTTCGCGCGCGCATCGTTGGCCGGGCAGCGCGGAACGTGCGGCCTCGTCCGATCCAGGTTCCGTGCCGCCGAGATGATGGAGCGCCAGCATGAACCAGCGCGATGACGACCTGAAAACTGCGATCGAGCGCAGCAACCCGAACGGCGTCGAGCAGCCCTTCTCCGAGGACGATCTGCAGCGCCAGCAACTCGGGCCGCGCGGCGTGCCCGGGCAACCGGATCCGGCGAAGATGACGCCACAACGTGCCAAGAAAACGCCGATCGATTCCGGTTCCGGCGGCCACACCGCCTGAACGCCGAAACAAGAAGGGTTTCATGATGAGGATCACCAGCTTCAAGGACATGTATGTCGCCGAGCTTCAGGAACTGGCAAGCGTCGAGGAGCAACTCGCCGTGGCGCTGGCGCGGATGGCGGAGATCGCTTCGCATCCGTCGCTCAAGGATGCGTTCAGCCGCCATCACCGCGAGACCATCGTGCAGGGCGAGCGGTTGAAATCGTTGCTGCGGATGCATGGCGCCGATCCGCTGGAGCACACCGACCAGGCCATGCAGGCGCTGATCCACGAGACCGCCAAGATGGTCTCGCTGCTGCCCGACGACAATCTGCGCGATGCCGGCCTCGTCGCGTCGGCGCAGAAGCTCGCACATTACGAGATCGCCGCCTATGGCAGTGCGGCCGCCCTCGCCGGCCAGCTCAACCTGCGCGACGACCAGCGGCTGCTGCACGACAGTCTCGACGAAGAGCGGCACGTCGACACACTGCTGACGGCGCTCGCCAAGGGCGAGATCAACCAGGACGCCCTCACCGCGTAACGCCGGATGTGTAGAGCCGTTGGCTCTACTCATCCTACGCATCTACGCGTTCGGGAAAAATGCTGCTGAAAATTTCGCGCTTCGCGGAGCTGCCGTCGTTTTTATCCCGCGACTATTGCCCTGCGTGAGCCGTTCGATCAGCCTCGCATCATCGATGCCATGGGGAAGACGAACGATGAGCTTCAGGTTCAAGCAGGTTTTCGCAGACACCCAGCAGGCGCTCGGCGCCGATCCGGCGCAGGCGCAGGCCGTGTTCCAGGCGACTTCGCAACTCGGCGACGGCGTCAATAGCCGCGTTGCCGTGCGGCAATTCAACGTCAGCGTCGACGAGCCGCCGGCGCTCGGCGGCCAGGACACCGCACCGAACCCGGTCGAGTACATCCTCGCCGCGCTCGGCTCATGCCAGGAGATCACCTATCGGCTCTATGCCGACGCGCTCGGCATTCCCCTCAAGGGCGTGTCCGTCAAGCTGTCAGGCGCGATCGATCTGCGCGGCTTCTTCAGCGTCGATCCAGACGTGCGAGCTGGTTTCCAGCAGATCGAGGCCGAGGTCGCCATCGACAGTCCGGCCTCCGCGGCCGACATCGCTCGGCTGAAGGAAACCGTCGACCGTCATTGCCCCGTGCTGGACATCCTGCGGAACCCGACGCCGGTGGATCTGAAGCTGCGCACCGGACCGTTGAGCGTGGCCGCCTAACGCATGATCCGGAAAAGTGCAAAGCGGTTTTCCGGCGCGACAAGCGCGGAACGCGTTTGCGCGGAGATCATGCGCAAACTCAGAACTCAAGCGCGGTGACCACCGCGCTTGAGTTCCCCCATGTGAGCGTTAACTCACTCTCCACCATGCGCCGAGGCCGGCTGCGGTAACCATAAGGCTTAACAGCGCGTCAACGCTCCCCCAACAAGTCTAACTGTTTCTGATGGGGGGAGAATGGCCCGTGGACGCATTTGCATTCGAATTTATGGGATTGGCGATGATCGCGCTCTGTCTCGTCGTGCTGGCGATGCCCGCCGCGCGCCGGCCGTCGAAGAACATCCGCTACGAGTGAGCCGCGCGAAATAGCGCGATCAAACGTCATCGAATGGCGATATGCTCGCGCTGACGAGTCCTGACCTGGGACGCAAATTGCGGGAATTGACGACGCTTGAACGACACCGACGTCCCGCAGCCCGGCACACCGCCCGCCACCGCGAGCTCGACGCACTCGCCGCTGGAGGTGCTGCTGATCTTCTTCAAGCTCGGCGTCAGCTGCTTCGGCGGCCCGATCGCCCATATCGGCTATTTCCGCGACGAGTTCGTCACCCGCCGCCGCTGGCTTGACGAACAGGCCTATGCGGATCTGGTCGCGCTCTGCCAATTCCTGCCGGGCCCGGCGAGCAGCCAGGTTGGCTTTTCGCTCGGCCTGATGCGCGCCGGGTACCTGGGGGCGCTGGCGGCCTGGACCGGATTCACGCTGCCCTCGGCGATCGCGCTGGTGCTGTTTGCCTTCGGCGCCAGCGGATTGAGCGGCCCTGCGGGTACCGGCCTGGTGCACGGCCTCAAGCTGGTTGCGGTGGCGATCGTCGCCCAGGCCGTCTGGGGCATGGCGCGCTCGCTCTGCCCCGACCGCGAACGCGCCTCGATCACGACCGTCGCGGCACTCGTCATCCTCGCCAGTTCGTCGTCGATCGCGCAGATCGGCGCCATCGTGCTCGGCGCCGTCGCCGGGCTCTGGTTCTGCCGGGCGCAACAGGCCAACGGGGTCACCCATATCGCGATGCCGGTATCGCGCCGCGTTGGCGTCGCAGCGCTGATCCTGTTCGTCGCGCTGTTGGTCGGACTGCCGCTGCTGTCGCGGACATGGCCCGGCCTCGGCCTGTTCGAGGCCTTCTACCGCTCGGGCGCGCTGGTGTTCGGCGGCGGCCACGTCGTGCTGCCGCTGCTGCGCGAAGCGGTGGTGACGCCGGGCTGGATCGGCGACGATGCGTTCCTGACCGGCTACGGCGCCGCGCAGGCGGTGCCGGGCCCGTTGTTCACCTTTGCCGCCTATCTCGGCGCCGTGATCGGCGGCCTACCGGGCGCGATCGTCGGGCTCGTCGGCATCTTCCTGCCGGGAATTCTCGTCCTGCTCGGGGCGCTGCCGTTCTGGGATGGCTTTCGCAAACGGCCGGCGGCGCAGGCGATGATGCGCGGCGTCAACGCCGCCGTCGTCGGCATTCTGGGGGCCGCGCTCTACAATCCGGTGTGGACCAGCAGCGTCCACCGTCCGCTCGATTTCGGCATCGCGCTGGCCGGCTTCGTCCTGCTCACGGCGTGGCGCGCGCCGCCGCTCGTGGTGGTCGTGCTCAGCGCGGCTGCCGGCATCGCCATGGGGCTCCTGCAATCGTGAACGATCGCGCGGTCGTTTCGCCGGGCGGATTAAGAACGCCTTCATGCCTCGCCGCCACGATAGCGGATATATGCCGAGCGTTTCTAAACAACCGACCCGGGTTCCCGTGCTGGACCTGCTGCGGCTTGCCGCGGTCGGGGCCGTGATCCTGTACCATTACGGCTTCTGGGGCACCGCGTCGCACGGCGTTCAGCAAGTGGCGTTGCCGTACCTCGCCCCGGTCGCGCAATACGGCTTCCTCGGCGTACCCGTGTTCTTCGCGATCTCCGGCTTCGTCATTGCCTATTCGACCGAAGGCCGCACGCCGATCGGCTTTGCAATCGCCCGCTTCAGCCGGATCTATCCGACCTTCGTCATCTGCATGACGCTGACCTTTCTCGCGACGCTGCTGCTGGGCCACGCGTACTTCCACGTGACGTGGGGGCAATGGCTGGCAAACCTGTTCATCGCAGCCCCGATGCTCGGTCAGCCCTACATGGACGACGCATATTGGTCGCTGGTGATCGAGGTCGTGTTCTACGCCTGGATCGCGCTGTTCCTGGCCTGGGGCATCTTTCCACGGCGGATCGACACGATCATCGTGGCATGGATCGCGATCACCTTCGCCAACGAGCTGACCATCGACGTTCCCCTGTTCGAGAAACTGTTCATGGCCGACGACAGCGGCTTCTTCGCCGTCGGCCTCCTGATCTATGAGCATTACCGCGGACGGCGCGACACCAGGCTGTACAGCCTGCTGACGCTCGCGATGGGCACGGCGACATTCCAGGCGGTGCACAAGCTGGAGCGGCTCGGCGTCCACACCCATGGCAGCTTCGATCCCATGGTCGTGACGGCGATCTGCATCGTCTCGCTCGGCATCGTGTTCGCCGCCACCCGCATCAAGTCGGTGCCGCTGCCGGCGGGCCTCGTCAGGGCCGCCGGCGGCATCACCTACCCGCTCTATCTGCTGCATCTGCAGCTCGGCTACGTCATCCTGCTCCTGATCACACCAACGCCGGACGCGCTGTCGACCGTGCTGGTCGTGACGGGCATGGTGGTGCTGGCATGGTTCGTCTGGCGCTTCCTCGAAGGTCCCGCGCATTATCTCGTCAGGGACAGGCTGACGATGCTGGCCTTGCGGCACGGATGGCCGTCACGCATTCGTGCGGGCGAAGCCCGGATCGATCGGAACGACGTTGCCCCGCCAATCGAGGCCAGCAGCATCGCCAACCGCTGATCAGTCCGGCGCACATCGCCGGAACAGCATCCGACGTTGCCGCCGTCGCGAACCTTGGGCCGAGGCGAACACCGTCATTCATCTGCGATGCGTGGTGACGACGGTCAGGTGTAGGCGGGCGGATGGCGCCCGGGGCGCCTCGATATCCTCAGACCCGCCCGCTCCATTCATGATCTCCGGGCATTTCCATTGCCAGTTCATTCGCCAGCTCGAGCGCTTCCTTGACGTCAGGCGTAGACAGACCTTCCGTGAACGTTCGAACGACGGGTAGCAACAGCTCAGCCGCTCGCGCGTGTTTGCCGGAATGTCGCCATAGGCGCGCCAGGCTGACAGCTGACCGCAATTCAAAGGACCGCGCGCTCTGCCTGCGCGCCAGCTCGATCGAGGCGAGGAACATTCGCTCGGCGGATTCGACGGACGATGATTTCGCGTCGTTGAGCGTCATCTCACCTTGCAGACGATAGATCTCGGCTTCGTAGAAATGCTCTCCCGTTCTTCTCCCGATCGCCGATGCGCTGTCGAGTTCGCGCAAGGCAGCATCCGGCAAGCCGGCACTTGCATAAGCCTTCGCGAGCAGGCTCCTGAACCAGCAACTGGCGAGCCGGGCGCTCATGCCCTCGTAGCCGTCGATTGCCATTCGCATCTGGTTCAATCCCTCATCGACATTCCCAAGCTCGGTCATCGCCCATCCTCGCAGGATGGTCGTCTGATGCTTCCAATGCAGGAAGCCGTGTTCCGATGAGAGGGCCAGTGCCCTGTTGGTATAATGGTGGGTCCCTTCGACATCGCGGAGGTGCTGGCAAACGTAAGCGCCGAATGTCAGCGCAAACGACAACGTGAAGGGGTGGCGAAGGTCTTCCGCTTCCGAAATAGCCTGCTGGCTGTATCGGCGCGCTGCGTCAGGACGGCCCAGAAACCACGACACGTACCCGAGATACGAGAGCGAGACGATGCCAGGATGGATGCCATGCGTTGCCGTCAAGGCGCCGTGTAGATCAGGACTGTACAGGTTCCTGAAGCGATGAAGGTGATGTTCGGCGGCGACAAACCGCCCGCGATACAGCATGGTCATCGCAATCGCCCGATGCGCCTCGATCAGATATCCCGTTTGTTGCGTCGCGGACGAACTTTGGTTCGATGCCTCCCGCCTTGCGAACTGCAGCAGCTCCACGCTCAGCTCATGCGCCCGTGCGAGATCGCCGCGGATAAAGTGACACACCCAAAGTCCGCGCGTCGCCGCAAAGACCTTCGCCGTGTTGTCAAGATGCCGGCCGAGTTCGAGCGCGCGATCATAGTTCTCCTCGACTTCCTGGACGGCGTAACCCTTTGCCGCGATCAGGGCGGTGCCCAGGGCGATGCGAAGCTCAAGCTCGGACTCGTTTCGGCCCTGCATACCGGGTGAGGCTTGCAGAACCCCGAGCCCACGACGCAAATGACCGATCGCCTCCAGAGTCGCCCCCTTCATTGCGGCCTGCTTTCCGGCCTTGAGCCAGAAACCCGCAGCCGGCTCGCTTTGGCCGGACTCGGTCAGGTGGTAGGCGAGAAGCTCCGGTTCGCGCTCGATCTTCTCCGGATATTTTTCGGCCAGCACGCGTGCGATCTTGGCGTGCAGCGTTCTTCTTTCCCTGTGCAGCAAGCTTTCATGCGCCGCATTCTGGATCATCACGTGCTTGAACGAGTACAGCGCCTCCGGCAGAAAGCCGAAGCGGACGATCAAGCCGGCTGCCTCCAGATGGTTCAGGGCGGCTTCGATCTGGTCCGCCGGCGCCTCGGCAACCTCGCGAAGGATCTCATAAGAGAACTCGCGGCCGATGGTGGCGCCGATCTGCGCGATTTTCTTGAACGATCCCATCCGGTCGAGGCGGGCCATCAGGGAATCGTTCAATGTCGCGGGAATAGCGAGCTGATGCCACGGACCGGACAAGACGTAACGTCCATGTTGCTCAGTCAAGACGTCGGACTCGAGAACGGCCTTGGTCAGCTCTTCAAGGAAGAGCGGCACGCCATCGGTTTTGACAATGATGTCCTCAATCACCTCTCTGGGAAGCTCCTTTTCTCCAGCCACACGTTCGACCAATATCGTGCGGACCTGTCGGCCGAGACGCTTGAGGTTCGCACTGATGGTGTGCGCGTGATCCTTCCAGCCCGGCTGAAACTCCGGACGACAGGTGATCACGACAAGGATCGACGTGGTGCGAACGTTCTCCACCAGCAGATCGAGCACGGCCCGCGAGGTGGGATCGATCCAATGTGCGTCCTCAAAATCGATCAGCAGCGTCTGCCCGCGCGCTTGCGCGAGCAGATGGTTGACGAGCGTGGCGATCGTCGCATCCTTCAGCTGTTGCGGCGAGAGATCCAGGTCCGCGTAGCGGTCACCGGTGGGAATTGAAAGCAACGCCGCAAGGATCGGCACCACTGTGTCCGCCTCGCCGTTCGAGGCGGCGACGCCGGCTTCAAGCTTTGTCAGCCAAAGCGCAGACGCGTTCTCGCCGTCAAGGCCGAGCGCGAACTTGAGATGCTCGATGAAGGGATGAAAAGCGGTGCTGCTGTAATAGGGAGAGCACTGGAAGGAAACTTGACCGTGCTGATCACCTGCGATCCGCTCCCGCAATTCCTGAACGATCCTGGACTTTCCGATTCCCGGCTCGCCTGTCAGCAGCACGACCTGCCCCTCACGGGCTTTCGCTTGCTGCCAACGCGTGAGCAGCAACGCCACCTCTTCGGTGCGGTTGACCAGCGGCGTCAATCTGGAGCCCATGGCCGCGGCAAATCGCGTCTCGGCGCGGCAGGGCCTAACCACGAGCCAGGCCTGGGCCTTCGCGGATATCCCCTTCAGCGCGTGAAATCCTAAGTCCTGGTAGTCGAACTTTCCTCTCAGCAGGGATTGCGTCGAAGACGCAATGACGACGCCGTCCGGAGGCGCCAAGGCCTGCAGACGGGCAGCCAGATTTGGCGTCTCGCCGACTGCGGAATCGTGCTCCTCGGTGTCCTGTCCAACCAGGTCTCCGACGACAACAAGGCCGGTCGCAATCCCGATGCGCACACTGGGCCCATGACTTGCAACGTCGCGGGCATCACTCGCTCTCGCCGACGACAGGCTCCGTACAATTTCGAGCGCCGCACGCACCGACCGCTCGGCGTCATCCTCATGCGCATTCGGATAGCCGAAATAGACCAGAATGCCGTCCCCGAGGTAGCGGGCCGCGAAGCCTTCGTACCGCTTGACCACGCTGACGCACTTTTCCCTGAAGCTCGCGATCATGTCGCGGACGTCTTCGGGATCGAACTGCTCGGACAGCGAGGTCGATCCGACCATGTCGCAGAACATCACGGTCAGCTGGCGCCGCTCGGCGCTCACCGCTGCGCCTTCCGCGACGCTCCTGCCGCCGGCGCGACCTTTTGCCGAACCGGTCAGGGAAGCAACCGCGCGCTGCAAGCGCTTGCGATCTCCCAGCGGAAGGCCAAGTTCGACCAGATCCTGCTCGGTCAAATCGGGCAGGATGTCCAAACCGATGCGATGCAGCACAAAGAGGTCGCCGTACTGGCCGAGATCAACGGTTTCGAGCCAGTGCTTGAGAGCAGCCTCCATATCGGCGCCTGGCTGTTTCTCCGGCATTGTGATCCGTCCGACTGCGGGCCATTGGCGACAATGGGCCTCGTTCGACGATGCCAAGGGGCTTGTTTACCCCAGACTGAACGCGTTCACAAAGTGCGAAACGCGCGGCGCCATCCGATTTCGCGCGCGATGACTCGGACGCGTCAGCGCCGCGAGGATGTGGATGCGTGACTCACAGACCGCGCCACACACTCAATGTCGTCCTGGCGAAAGCCAGGACCCATTACCCCAAATGAGAGTTGTTGCGCGACGCTGGGGCCACGATCCCGTTCATGATCAAATGCGGTGGTTCTGGGTCCTGGCTTTCGCCAGGACGACGATCGTGTGTGGCATCCGCACTGTCATCGCCCGGCTCGCCGCCTCCGTTGAAGCTTCGGCGCGCCAAGAATGCATAGCGTCATCGAAGCCTTGGCGAAGACGGGACCGGGCGATGACACCGACATGAAGTACGCAATGACGATGCGCCGTATCGCGCGAGAACCACCCTCATCGTCGTCCTGGCGAAAGTCAGGACCCATTACCCCCAATGCCCATTGCCGCGCGCGGCCGGGGCCGCGATCGCCCGACCAACGAATTCCGGCGGTTATGGGTCCCGCCCTTCGCCCGCACGACCGCCGAATTCCCGGCACGACCGGGCCGAAAACACCCTCGAATCACGCCCAATCAATTCAAAAATGGCCCGTCCCTCACCCCGCGCAGGGCCAAAATCCCTGCAAGACCCTTGACATAGCTGCCCTTTCGGCAGAACGCGTGTGGTCAAGCCGTTATGGACACTTCATGGATTTGATTAGCACGACCTCCGACCTCGCCGCCGCCTGCGACCGGCTCGCCAAACACAAGGTCATCACTGTCGACACCGAGTTCCTGCGGGAGACGACCTACTATCCGCTGCTCTGCGTCGTGCAGATGGCGAGCGCGGAAGAAGCCGTCGTGGTCGACGCGCTGGCACCCGGCATCGACCTCAAGCCGTTCTTCGACCTGATGTCGAACGAGGCCGTGCTCAAGGTATTCCACGCCGCGCGGCAGGACATCGAAATCGTCTGGCACCTCTCCGGCACGATCCCGCATCCGATCTTCGACACCCAGGTCGCCGCCATGGTGCTCGGCTATGGCGACAGCATCGCCTATGACCAGCTCGTCGACCGCGTCACCGGCCACCGCCCCGACAAGACCCACCGCTTCACCGACTGGTCGCGCCGGCCGCTGAGCGACGAGCAGCTGCATTACGCCGTCTCCGACGTGACCCATCTGCGCGAGGTGTTCGCGGCGCTCGACGCTGATCTGAAGAAGCGCGACCGCAGCGACTGGGTCAGCGAGGAGATGGAGGTCCTGACCTCGCCGAAGACCTACGACTTCCATCCCGAGCGTGCCTGGGAGCGGCTCAAGACCCGCGTGCGCAAGCCGCGCGAGCTCGCGGTGCTGATCGAGGTCGCGGCCTGGCGCGAGCAGGAGGCGCAGAGCCGCGACGTGCCGCGCTCGCGCGTGCTCAAGGACGATGCGGTCGGCGATATCGCCACCCACGCGCCGACCTCGCTGGAGAAGCTCGGCAATCTGCGCTCGCTGCCGAAAGGATTCGAGCGCTCCAAATGGGGCGCCGACATCATTGCTGCCGTGCAGCGCGGCCTCGCCCGCGACCAGGCCACGCTGCCCAAGTTGGAAAAGCCGAGAAACAATTCCAACGGCGCGGCGACCGTCGAGCTGTTGAAGGTGCTGCTGCGCATGACCTCGGAGCGGCACGGCGTCGCCAGCAAGGTGATCGCCACCGTCGACGATCTCGAGCAGATCGCGGCCAGCGATCAGGCCGAGGTCGGCGCCCTGCACGGCTGGCGGCGCGAACTGTTCGGCGAGGCCGCGCTCAAGCTCAAGCACGGCCAGCTCGCGCTCGCGATCGACAAGGGCCGCGTGGTGCGGGTGGACCGGGGCTAGCGCACGCCGTTCGCCCGGCGCGTGCCAGGTTCCACCGGCAGTCGGCCAGTGGCCGAACGCGTTGCGCCGGAGTTCGACCGGCACAGGCTGAGGTTGCGTCACGCAAAACCACCGCGCTTGCTAAGGCGCAATTTTCGTGTTGCAATCGCTTCACAATCGGATTGCGGCCGTTCGACTGTGCGTTTCGCGACGTTGATATCCAAGGCTTCGATGTACAGGCTTCGAGAGGCGAAACTTCGGACTTGAAGACTTTGGATCTGACGACCCGGGAAGTGAACAGACAGCGCAAAGTCCGCTTGCGGCGTGGCACGTGGAAAACGTGGCCGCGTCTTTTTTATGTCTAAACTGGGAGAGAGACGATGCCGAAGGGTACCGTCAAATGGTTCAACCCGACCAAAGGTTACGGGTTCATCAAGCCAGCCGTCGGCGACAAGGATGTGTTCGTCCACATCTCGGCGGTCGAGCGCGCGGGCCTCAGCACATTGAACGAGAACCAGTCCGTCGAGTACGAGCTGGTGGAGAACCGCGGCAAGGCGTCGGCCGAGAACCTCAAGGTTCACTGAACGCCGCTGCCAGCGGAATTCATCCGGATGCCTCCCCCGGCTGCATCACCCCGGGGGACCTCTCGTGCTACCGCGCGCTAAGGCGCCGGCGCGATCAGCGTGCCGTCCGTCGGCGCGCTCCCAAGCGTCTTGCAGAGGTCGCCTTCGAGCTTGAGCCGGCCGCTTGCCAGAAGCCGCAGCGCCTCCGGATAGATGCGATGCTCGATGGTGATCACGCGCGCGGCGAGCGTCTCGGCCGTGTCGTCGTCAGCGACCGTGACCGCGCCCTGCATCACGATCGGTCCGGCGTCGGTCTCCGGGATCACGAAGTGCACCGTCGCTCCGGACAGCTTGACCCCTGCGCGCAACGCCTGGCCGTGCGGATCGAGGCCGGGAAAGCAGGGCAGCAGCGAGGGATGGATGTTGAGCATCCGCCCGTACCAGTGCCGTACGAACTCGGCGGTGAACAGCCGCATGAAGCCGCCGAGGCAGATCAGCTCGACCTGCCTGTCGTCGAGCGCGCGCTGCAGCACGGCCTCGAAGCCGGCGCGGTCCTTGCCGAACGGCTTGCTCTCGATGACGATGGTCGCAATGCCGCTCGCGGCCGCCTTTTCGAGCCCGGCGGCGTCGGCGCGGTTCGAGATCACGGCCACGATCTCGGCCGGGAAATCCTGAGCCTTCGCAGCCTCGATCAGCGCGGCCATGTTGGAGCCGCGGCCGGAGATCAGGATGGCGACGCGGCGCTTCATCGCGAGAGATCGAGATGACCGTTATAGACCACGCGATGCTCGCCCTCATGCGTCCCCTTGGCCTCGATCACCTCGCCGAGCAGCGTCACGGTCTCGCCGCCCGCGGTGAAGGCCTCGGTCACGGCGTCGACCGCATCAGCCTTGACGATCGCGATCATGCCGATGCCGCAGTTGAAGGTGCGCAGCAGCTCGAGCTCGGCGATGCCGCCCTGCTCGGCCAGCCATTTGAACACCGGCAGCACCGGCAGCCGCGCCAGATCGATGCCGACGCCGAGATGCTTCGGCAGCACGCGCGGAATGTTGTCGGTGAAGCCGCCGCCGGTGATGTGGGCGAGCCCTTTCACGGCGCCGGTGTCGCGGATCGCGCGCAGGCAGGATTTCACATAGAGCCTGGTCGGCGTCAGCAGCGCCGCGCCGAGCGTCATGACCGGCGCGAACGGCGCCGGCGCGTCATAGGCAACGCCGGACTGCTCGACGATCTTGCGCACCAGCGAATAGCCGTTGGAGTGCACGCCGGAGGAAGCCAGCCCGATCACGGCATCGCCCGCCGCGATATCCGCGGTCGGCAGCAAGGTGCCGCGCTCGGCCGCGCCGACCGCGAAGCCGCCAAGGTCGTAATCGCCATCCTTGTAGAGGCCGGGCATCTCCGCGGTTTCGCCGCCGATCAGCGCGCAGCCGGATTCGCGGCAGCCTTCGGCGATGCCGGCGACGATCTGCGCGGTGGCCTCCGGGTGCAGCTTGCCGCAGGCGAAATAGTCGAGGAAGAACAGCGGTTCCGCGCCTTGCACGACGAGGTCGTTGACCGACATCGCGACCAGATCGATGCCGATGCCGCCATGAATGCCGGTCTCGATCGCGATCTTCAGCTTGGTGCCGACGCCATCGGTCGCGGCCACCAGGACCGGATCCTTGAAGCCGGCGGCCTTGAGGTCGAACAGCCCGCCGAAACCGCCGATCTCGGCGTCCGCGCCAGGCCGCGCGGTGGCCCGCACCATCGGCTTGATCAGATCGACCAGTCGATTGCCGGCGTCGATATCGACACCCGAATCCGCGTAAGTGAGCCCGTTTTTGCGCTCGGTCATGCCCAATTCCAGATGATCAGGGGCTGGTTACGAGGAATTCCGCCCCCGCGCAATGGCTCGCGGCGCTGCCGCCGCGATACTATGTAGATAACACAAGGCGGCTGCGCAAAAGAGCCGGATATCGAGTAAAATCAGGCTTCTAGCCGGGAAGCGATCCAAGTTGAGCATTCCGAACATCATCACCCTCGGCCGCATCATCCTGGTGCCGGTGATCGTCTGGGCCATCGTGTCCAGTCAGATGGAGATTGCGTTCGCGATCTTCGTGATCGCCGGCGTCTCGGACGCGGTCGACGGTTTCCTCGCGAAGCGCTTCAACATGACGAGCGAGCTCGGCGCCCTGCTCGATCCGCTCGCCGACAAGGCGCTCCTGGTGTCGATCTATGTCGCGCTCGGAATCTGGGGCGCGGTGCCGCGCTGGATCGTGATTCTCGTGGTGTCGCGCGACATCATGATCGTCTCCGCCGTGATTGTGTCATGGTTGTTCGACAAGCCGGTCGAGATGAAGCCGCTGATGGTGTCGAAGCTGAACACGGTGGCGCAGGTCGCGTTCGCGGCGCTGGTGCTCGCCTCGCTCGGCTTCGGCTTCGAACCGCATCCTTATGACTGGATCCTGATGGGCCTGGTCACGATCTTTACTTTGGGTTCGGTGTCCCTCTATCTCGTGGAGTGGGTGCGGCACATGAGCACGATCGAAGCTCGGTAGGCGGGATCCGGAAAAGTCGAAGCCGGTTTTCCCGCGACAAACGCGACGCGTTTGCGCATAGCTAAAATAAGGTGGTTTGGAGACTTGTGTGGCCAGTAGCGTTCAACCTCGTCAATTGGCTTTGGCCCTGCCGCACGAGGAGAAGCTGACCCGCGACGATTTCCTCGAGGGCCCTGCCAATGAGGCCGCGCTGGCGCTGATCGACGGTTGGCCCGACTGGCCGAACCGAATCATGCTGCTGGTCGGGCCTGACGGCTCCGGCAAAAGCCACCTCGCCGCGATCTGGGCCGAGAGCGCCGGCGCGCGCTCGACCGCGGCGCATGCGCTGACCGCCGACACGGTGCCGACCGCGCTTGCGACCGGTGCGCTCGTCGTCGAAGACCTGAGGCCGGCGGATTTCGACGAGCGCGCGCTGTTTCATCTGATGAATCTGGCGCGCGAGGACGATGCCTACGTGCTGATCACGGCGCGCGTTCCGCCCTCGGCGTTCGAGATCGAATTGCGCGACCTGCGGTCGCGGCTCCGCGCGGTGCCGACTGTGACGCTGCTGCCGCCGGACGACCAGCTGTTCCGCGGCCTGATCGTCAAGTTCTGCGCCGACCGCCAGATGAGCGTGGACGAACCGCTCGTCAGCTATCTGAGCAACCGGATCGAGCGTTCCTACGTTGCCGTCCGGCAGGCGGTCGAGTTGCTCGATACCGAGGCACTCCGGCTCGGCCGTCCCGTCACACGGGCGCTGGCGGCGGAGCTGTTGCGCGATGCCTGATCCATCCCCGCGGCTTGACGGCGCAGGGAAGCGGAACATCAATGTCATCGAAACGTCATCGCAATATCACATGGTTTCTGCGGCTCTCGGCTAGACCGCCCCGGCCCCTGCCCTGAATTGGACCAGCACTTGATGGACTCGGCACAAGCTACTGAAATCAAAGAAAAAGAGGCGGAATTTCCCGCCATTCCCGCAATCGCGACCAGCCCCGAGCGCTTCATCAACCGGGAGCTCTCCTGGCTGCACTTCAACCGGCGGGTGCTCGAGGAATCGGTCAATCTCGGCCATCCCGTGCTGGAGCGGGTCCGCTTCCTGTCGATTTCGGCGAATAACCTCGACGAGTTCTTCATGGTCCGTGTCGCCGGCATCAAGGCGCAGGTCCGCGAGGGCATTACCGAGCGCAGCCCGGACGGCCTGCTGCCGGCCGAGCAGCTCGTGATGATCAACAAGACCGTCTCGCAGCTCGCCTCCGACCAGCAGGCGATCTGGAGCGACCTGCGGGATATCCTGGCCAAGGTCGGCATCCAGCTGGTCGACGGCCGCGACGTCACCAAGTCCGAGCGCAGCTGGATCGAGGATCACTTCCTCCACAACATCTTCCCGCTGCTGACGCCGCTGGCGATCGACCCGGCGCATCCCTTCCCGTTCATCCCGAATCTCGGCTTCACGGTGGCGCTGCAATTGTCGCGGATCGCCGACGGCAAGGCGATGAACGCGCTGATCCGCATGCCCGGCAAGATCGACCGATTCATCCGCATCCCCTCCACCAAGGAAGGCGCGCCGGCGCGGCTGATCACGCTGGAGCAAGCTACCGGTCTGTTCATCGGCCGCCTGTTCCCCGGCTACACCGTCAAGGGCCAGGGCGCATTCCGCATCATCAGAGACTCCGAACTCGAAATCGAGGAAGAGGCCGAAGACCTCGTTCGCCTGTTCGAGACCGCGCTCAAGCGCCGCCGCCGCGGGTCGGTGATCCGGCTCGAGATCGAGGCCACGATGCCCGAGGAGCTGCGCATCTTCGTGCAGCATGCCTTGTCGGCCGCCGACGACGAAGTGATCCTGGTCGACGGCGTGCTGGCGATGAACGAACTGTCGCAGCTCACCCGCCTCAATCGCCCCGACCTCGAATTCCCGCCCTATGTGCCGCGTCATCCCGAGCGGGTGCGCGATCATGGCGGCGATATCTTCGCCGCCATCCGCCAGAAGGACCTCGTGGTCCATCACCCCTACGAATCGTTCGACGTCGTGGTGCAGTTCCTGCAGCAGGCGGCACGCGATCCCGACGTGGTCGCGATCAAGCAGACGCTCTATCGCACCTCGAACAATTCGCCGATCGTGCGCGCGCTGGCGGAAGCCGCCGAAGCCGGCAAGTCGGTGACCGCGCTGATCGAGTTGAAGGCGCGCTTCGACGAGGAAGCCAATATCCGCTGGGCCCGCGACCTCGAACGCGCCGGCGTGCAGGTGGTCTACGGCTTCATCGAATTGAAGACGCATGCCAAGCTGTCGATGGTGGTGCGCCGCGAGGGCGGCAATCTCACGACCTATGTGCACACCGGCACCGGCAACTATCACCCGGTGACCGCGCGCATCTACACCGACCTCTCCTACTTCACTTCGGATCCGATCATCGGCCGCGACGTCGCGAGGGTCTTCAACTACATCACCGGGTATGCCGAGCCGAGCGACATCGAGAAGATGGCGGTGTCGCCGCTGACGCTGCGCAAGCGGATCATCGAGCACATCCACGGCGAGATCGCCCACGTCAAGCATGGCCGGCCCGGCGCGGTCTGGATGAAGATGAATGCGCTGGTCGACCCTGATATCATCGACGCGCTGTACGAGGCCTCGCAGGCCGGCGTCTCGGTCGAGCTCGTGGTGCGCGGCATCTGCTGCCTGCGGCCGGGGCTGCCGGGATTGTCCGAGAACATCCGCGTCAAATCGGTGATCGGCCGGTTCCTGGAACACGGCCGAATCTATTGCTTCGGGATGGGCCAGGGCCTGCCGAGCACAAAAGCTGCTGTGTATATCTCGTCCGCCGACATGATGCCGCGGAACCTCGACCGCCGCGTCGAGGTTCTCTGTCCGCTGCAAAATCCCACGGTGCATCAGCAGGTTCTCGAACAGATCATGGTCGCGAATCTGAAGGACACCGAGCAGAGCTGGCAATTGTTGCCGGATGGGTCGTCAACGCGTATGAAGGCCGCGAAAGGCGAAGAGCCCTTCAATCTGCATGACTACTTCATGACAAATCCGAGTCTGTCCGGCCGTGGTAAGTCTCTCAAGGAATCTTCACCGCGCCGTCTCACGCGTCGCAACGAGCGACAGCAGCCATCGTCTTAAGGGGGCCTTACGGTGAAGCGACCGCGGAAGCGCGCTTCCAGCGTCGCTGTCATCGATATCGGCTCGAACTCGGTTCGTCTCGTGGTTTACGAGGCGATGGCGCGCAGCCTCATCACCATCTTCAACGAGAAGGCGCTCTGCGGGCTCGGGCGCGAGGTGCAGAGCACCGGCCTGCTCGCAACCGATGCCGTCAACAAGGCGCTCACCGCGCTGCGCCGTTTTCGCGCGCTGTGCAGGATCCAGCAGGTCGGCCGCGTCTACGCGATCGCGACCGCGGCCTGCCGCGACGCCAAGAACGGTCCGGACTTCATCGCCAAGGCCGAGCGCATCTGCGGCGCCAAGATCGAGATTCTCACCGGGCCGCGTGAAGCAAAGCTGTCCGCGCTCGGCGTCGTCTCGGGCGTGCACAATCCGAACGGCATCGTCGGCGATCTCGGCGGCGGCTCGCTCGAATTGATCGACGTCAAGGGCAGCCGCGTGCGCAGCGGCGTGACACTGCCGCTCGGCAGCCTCGCGCTGCAGGACCTCTCCAACAAATCGCTCAAGCGCGCCGAACGCATCGTCAAGAACGAGCTGCTGGGCGTCGCCCAGCTCAAGACCGGCCGCGGCCGCACCTTCTATGCGGTCGGCGGCACCTGGCGTGCGCTGGCGCGCATACACATCATCCAGAGCGGCTACCCGCTCAAGGTGATGCACGGCTATTCGATCCCGGCGGCGGACGCGCTCGACTTCGCGCAGCGGCTGCGGCGGCTGGCGGCTACCAACATGCTGGCCAATATCGAATCGGTCGCCGATGCGCGGCGGCCGCTATTGGCCTACGCCGCGCTCGTGCTCGAATACATCATCCGCGTGGCCCAGCCGAAGACCATCGTGTTCTCGACCTTCGGCGTGCGCGAGGGCTTGCTCTACGAGATGCTGCCGCCGGCCGAACGCGCCAAGGACGGGCTGCTCTGCGCCGCGCAGAACCTCAACGAATTGCTGTCGCGCTCGGCCCGCCACGCCCAGGAGCTGACGGCGTGGACCGACCGGCTGGTGCGCGTCGTCAGGCTGCGCGAGACCGAGGAAGACCGCAGGCTGCGGCATGTCGCCTGCCTGCTCTCCGATATCGGCTGGCGGGTGCATCCCGATCATCGCGGCGAGGAAACCCTCAGCCTGATCATGAACGGCAATTTCGGCTCGATCACGCATCAGGGCCGCGCCTTCGTCGCACTCTCGGTGTTCTATCGCTACGCCGGCCTCAGCGAAGAAAACGAGCCGCCGCCGCAGATCCGCGCGCTGGTGACGCCGGCGATGGACGAGCGCGCCCGCGTGCTCGGCGCCGCGTTCCGCGTGGCGCATCTGATCACGGCGGCGCGCACCGGCGTGCTGCCGGCAACCCATTTCCGCACCCAGGGCCGCAAGCTGATGCTGGTGTTCGAGCACCGGATGGTGGATCTGGTCGCCGACCGCGTCGGCAGCCGCTTCAAGCAATTGGCGCGGCTGGTCGGGCGCGTCGGCTCGATCGTGCGGCGCTAGGGCTCACGCCGCCTTGGTCAGGGCTCACGCCGCCTTGGCGGCGTGCTTTGCCTTGCGGAGTGCGTGGCGGCGCCAGATCGACCCCGCGACCAGCACCACGATGATGCCGAGCACCGCGAGCGCGATCTCGCCACCATTGCCGCCATGGGCGAATTGCGGCGACATCCCGACCGACGTTAGCCAGGAATCGAGTTTGGCACCGAGCGGTCCGGCGAACAGCGCGTCCAGCTTCGGATGCACGGCCGGATCGGTCGCGATGACATCGCCCGCGATCCAGCCAAGCAGCGCGGCACCGGCCCAGACCAGGACCGGCATCTTGGTGAGCAGCGCCATGATCAGCGCCGCGCCGGCAACGATGAGGGGAACGCTGATCGCAAGGCCGAGCACCAGCAGCGGCACGCTGCCATTGGCGGCGGCGGCCACCGCGATCACATTGTCGAGGCTCATCACGATGTCGGCGACCACGACGATCTGAACCGCGGCCCACAAATGCGAGGCCGCGTGCACGCTGTCCTCGTCTTCCTGCTCCGGCACCAGCAGCTTGGCGGCGATCACGATCAGCGCCAGCCCGCCGACCAGCTTCAAATAGGGAAGCTCCATCAGGCTGGCGACGATACCGGTGAAGATGACGCGCAGCAGCACCGCTGCGGCGGCGCCGAGAATCATACCCCACAGGCGCTGGCGCGGCGCGAGCCCGCGGCAAGCGAGCGCGATCACGAGCGCGTTGTCGCCCGACAACAGGACGTTGATCCAGATGATCTTGCCGACGGCGACCCAGAAGGTCGGCGTCGCCATCTCGTTCTTGAATTCGGTGAAGAACGCGCCGATGTACGCCGGATCAAAGATCTGCCACAGCCAGTCCACAGCGAGTCCTATTCAGCCTTGCGGCCGCCCCTGACGGCGATCGTCCGCCGCTCCCCGGTTTGTTTCGACGCGGTCCCCTCGGGAGACCGCGCCACTTCAGCAATACGGCGTTAGCCGACGATCTCGTTGCCTGCGAAGAACTGCGCGATCTCGATCACGGCGGTCTCCGGCGCATCCGAACCGTGCACCGAATTCTCGCCGATCGACTTCGCATAGAGCTTGCGGATGGTGCCTTCGGCGGCCTTCGACGGATCGGTCGCGCCCATCACGTCGCGATATTTCAGGATGGCGCCTTCGCCTTCCAGCACCTGGACCACGACCGGGCCCGAGGTCATGAAGTCGACCAGCTCGCCGAAGAACGGACGCGCCTTGTGGACGGCGTAGAAGGTCTCGGCCTGGCCGCGGGTCATGCGGATGCGCTTCTGCGCCACAACCCGCAGGCCCGCCTTCTCGATCACCGCATTGACCGCGCCGGTCAGGTTGCGCTCGGTGGCGTCGGGCTTGATGATCGAAAAGGTGCGTTCAATCGCCATGATTTCGTCCTTGTAAACGTGGCTGGGAGTTGCCGGGGCTTATATCGGCGCGATCGGGTAACGGCAAGCGACCCTGTGACGCGTTAGCCTTTAGTTTTGACGGATTTTCACGACGAAAACCGTCGTTTGGGTGCCCTCCGGACCAGCGGCCGGCTCGGCCAACTTACCGCGATTTCACCTAGGTGAACCCATTCTGTCAGCGCCGTGCCGCTGCCGTTCAGCTCCACCCACATAGGCTCTGCAGCGATCGGACGCCTTGCTGGCCCCCCATCCGCAAGCCTCACAGGACGTCTCGGGAAATGTCACCGCGGGCGCGTCGCGCGCGCCCATAGCTCGAGGAGACGATCATGTTACGCAAACTCTCGCTTGCCGCCATCGCCGCGGTTTCGCTCGGTGCCGCCGCGCTCGCCCCGACCTCCGCCTCTGCGTGGGGTGGTTGGCATGGCGGCTGGCACGGTGGATGGCACCACGGCTGGTGGGGCGGCCCGCGCGTCATCGTCGGCGGCCCGGCCTATTACGGCGGTTATGGCTATGGCGGCGGCTGCTACGTGCGCCGCGTCGTGCCGACCCCGTGGGGCCCCCGCTGGCGCCTGGTCAACCGCTGCTACTGATCCATCGAATCTGTCGACTGCTCCCCTGACTTGCTTCTCGCCCCGGCCCTCGCGCCGGGGCTTTTTTCAAGTCCGCCGGGGAACCCGGGCACATGACGGGGCCCACTACCTCAAGGCGAGAGCAAGGCGCGGAAACCAAATCCGGGGTCGCGACTTGTCATGGCGAGGAGCTACTCGAACACGCGAGGTGGAACTCGCCAAGAGATGTGCCATGACGATGACAATGAGCAAGATCGACAAGGACGCCGATCAGATTGATCACAAGACCTGCCGTTACATCTGCGATGCCGTGGGTGAACGGCTTCAGCAAAGCATGCGGCCAGAGCCCGCGCTTTCGTCCCGCCTGCAGCAGCTCCTCGACGAGATGCAACGACGGGAAGGCGATCACCATTAGATGTTGAGGGTTGACCAGCAGCCCAATTGCGTTTTTGCAACAGCGTCCGGGAGAGATTTTACAAACAGACGGGTTGCGTTTGGCGGCGGGTCCGGTGACAACGCTGCATGCTCTCCATCACTGACATCTCGGTCCGGATCGCCGGACGGCTGTTGATCGATCACAGTTCGGTACAAATTGTGCCCGGAGCCCGCGTCGGATTTGTCGGCCGCAACGGCGTCGGCAAATCGACGCTGTTTCACGCCATCCGGGGCGACATCCCGACCGAGAGCGGCAGCATCGCGCTTCCGCCGCGCTGGCGTATCGGCAGCCTCGCGCAGGAAGCGCCCGACGGGCCCGAAAGCCTGATCAACGTCGTGCTGAAGGCCGATCTCGAGCGCGACGCGCTGCTGCGCGAGGCCGAGACGGCGCACGATCCGCACCGGATCGCCGAAATCCAGACCCGGCTGGTCGACATCGACGCCCATTCCGCGCCCGCCCGTGCCGCGGCGATCCTCTCCGGCCTGGGCTTCTCGACATCAGACCAGGCGCGGCCGTGCGCGGAATTTTCCGGCGGCTGGCGCATGCGCGTCGCGCTGGCGGCGACGCTCTTCTCCGCGCCCGACCTTCTGCTGCTGGACGAGCCGACCAACTATCTCGATCTCGAAGGCACGTTGTGGCTCGAGAACCATCTCGCCAACTATCCGCGCACGGTAATCGTGATCAGCCACGACCGCGATCTCCTGGACACCTCGGTCGATCAGATCCTGCACCTCGATCGCGGCAAGCTGACGCTCTACAAGGGCACCTATTCCTCGTTCGAGGAACAGCGCGCCGCGCGCGAACTGCTCGACGCCAAGCACGCCAAGCGGCAGGCCGATGAGCGCAAGCGCCTGCAGGACTTCGTCGACCGCTTCAAGGCCAAGGCCTCGAAGGCGCGGCAGGCGCAGTCGCGCGTGAAGATGCTGGAGCGGATGAAGCCGATCACCGCGCTGGTGACCCAGGATGTTCATGAGATCTCGTTCCCGGCGCCGGAGAAGCTGCTGTCGCCGCCGATCATCGCGGTCGATGACGTCTCGGTCGGCTACGAACCCGGCAAGCCGGTGCTCAATCGCGTGACGCTGCGCGTCGATACCGACGACCGCATCGCGCTGTTAGGGGCCAACGGCAACGGCAAGTCGACGCTGGTCAAGCTGCTGGCGGGCAAGCTCGCGCCGTTTGCCGGCAGGATCACGAGGGCCGACAAGCTGTCGGTCGGTTATTTCGCCCAGCACCAGGTTGACGAGCTCAATCTCGATGGCTCGCCCTATGATCACATCCGCAAGCTGATGCCGGAGGCGCCGGAGAGCAAGGTGCGCGGCCGCGTCGGCGCGATCGGTTTCTCCGGCAAGGCCGGCGACACGCTGGTGAGGAGCCTGTCGGGCGGCGAGAAGGCGCGGCTGCTGCTGGGGCTTGCCACGTTCTTCGGCCCGAACATGATCATCCTGGACGAGCCGACCAACCATCTCGATATCGACAGCCGTGCGGCGCTGGCGGAGGCGATCAACGAATTCCCCGGCGCGGTCATGATGGTCTCGCACGATCGTTATCTGATCGAGGCCTGCGCCGACCGCTTGTGGGTCGTGGCAAACCAGACCGTGACGGCCTATGACGGCGATCTCGACGAGTATCGACGCATGATCCTGTCGGCCAATGACGGCCGGCCGGCCTCGCGCGAGCGCGTCAAGGAGCCCGCCAAGCTGGAGCGCGCCCGCAATGAGAAGCGTGCTTCACCCAGGCAGCGGGTCACGCAAGCCGAGGCCGAGATCGAGCGCATCAACGGCATCATCGCCAAGATCGATACCGCGCTCGCATTGCCCGATATTTTTACGCGCGATCCTAAGCAGGCGGCGCAACTGACCAAGGCGCGCGCCGGCGCCGAGAGCGCGCTACAGCGCGCCGAGGAAGACTGGCTGGAAGCCAGCGCCGAGCTCGACGAGGCCGCGAATTAGATTTGACCCACCGGAGCCGCATATTCGATGTCGTCCCTGCGAAAGCAGGGACCCATAACCACAGCTAGTTATTGTTGCACGATGGTGGAACGACGAGCCCCGTTCACAACACGGGCCGCGGAGTATGGGTCCCTGCTTTCGCAGGGACGACGGTGGAGGGAGCGCCAGGGCTCTGTCCGGTGTGATGCCAGCGCAAGCAGGCATCGACCTGCCGCTGCGGCGAAAATACCCTAACCCTGCGAGGTCTTTTTCTTCTTCGGCTTGGCCTGCTTCGGCTCCGGCACAGGGTCCGCACCGCGCTCGACGGACGACAGGCGCCCTGAGGAGAAGGTGTAGATGCCGGCGCGCGCGCCACGCGACCAGGTCACGACCGCAACACGCTCGCCGCCCGGCCCATTGGACAGGTTCACACTGTCGGGAGCACCGATGCCGCGCACGACGTCGCATTCAGTGTGGCCGAGTGCAACGCTGCCGCCCGTTGGTTGCGGCGGCGGTGCACCGCCGGCCTGTGCGTTGGCATCGGCGGCGCCCGGCGGCGGTGCCATGCCTGGACAGCTGCCGTCGGCACTGACGAGATCGTCGTTCGTCACCGGCTTGTCCGGCGTCAGCGGCGGCGATTCGATCGAGATGTTGCGGATGAACACCCGCCCGGGACGCGAGAACCATTCCGCATCGCGCGAAAACAAGTCGGATCCGGCGCCCGAACAGCCGGCAAGTCCCGGTGCAAGCACCAGCAAGGCCATCAACGACTTCCGACTGAATGTTCCGTCCCGCACGATCGACAAAGCTCCTACCCCTTCACCTAAGGGTTTGTCCGAACATCACTTTGCGGCATGACCGTGGCCCGCCCCAAGAAACGTCGAATTATCATTAATTAGTAGCTATCGCTATTGGCGCCGCTGCCAGCGTCCCCGCTCGTCGGTCTGCCAATAGGTGACCTCGAAGCCGCGCGCCTTGCAAGCAGTCCAGCTTTCCCGGGCCGAGGCCACCGCGTCGGGATCGTCGCCATTGAACACGAGGACCACCCGCTCGTAGCTGTCGCAGTCGGCCGGCAGCGCCGCATTGTCGACCAGGAAGCGGACATTGGCCCGATTCGGGTTGCCCTCCTCGATCGACAGGATGATCGGCTGGTCCTGCGCGTCGGCAACGCGCGAGGTCGCGTGCGGCAGGAATGAATCGTCGCTGTAGGTCCACAGATGCGCGTCGAGCGTCTCGGTGCGCTCCTGCGACGTCGATTGCACGACCACGCGCCAACCGCGCTCGAGCGACTTCTCGAGCAGCGGCGGCAGCACGCTCTCCAGCGTCATGTTCTGCAGATGGTAGAACAGAACCTCGGTCATGCGCCGGCCGACACTCTATTTCCTGGCTTCATAATAGTCGGAGACCAGCCGCTCGAGCAGCCGGACGCCATAACCCGAACCCCAGCTCTGATTGATCTCGGTCTTCGGCGCGCCCATCGCGGTGCCGGCGATGTCGAGATGCGCCCACGGCGTGCCGTCGACGAAACGCTGCAGGAATTGCGCTGCCGTGATCGAGCCGCCGTTGCGCCCGCCGGTGTTCTTCATGTCGGCGAATTGCGAATCGATCTGCTTGTCGTATTCGGGACCGAGCGGCATGCGCCACACCTTCTCACCGGTCTCGAGGCCGACCTTGGCCAGGCGCTCGGCGAGTTCGTCATTGTTGGAGAACATGCCGGCGTGATCGGTGCCGAGCGCGACCATGATCGCGCCGGTCAGCGTGGCCAGATCGACCATGAATTTCGGCTTGAACTTCTTGGCAACGTACCAGAGCACGTCGGCGAGCACGAGGCGTCCCTCGGCGTCGGTGTTGATGATTTCGATGGTCTGGCCGGACATCGAGGTGACGATGTCGCCCGGACGCTGCGCATTGCCGTCGGGCATGTTCTCGACAAGGCCGATGGCGCCGACCACATTGACGCGGGCCTTGCGCGCCGCGAGCGCGTGCATCAGCCCGACCACGCAGGCCGCACCGCCCATGTCACCCTTCATATCCTCCATGCCGCCGGCCGACTTGATGGAGATGCCGCCGGTGTCGAAGCAGACGCCCTTGCCGACGAACGCGACCGGCGCCTCGCTCTTCTTGCCGCCGTTCCAGCGCATGATCACGGTGCGGCCGGGCCGCGCCGATCCCTGCGCGACGCCGAGCAGCGCGCCCATGCCGAGCTTGGTCATCGCCTTGACGTCGAGCACCTCGACACTGGCGCCGAGCTTGCGAAGCTGGCTGGCGCGGCGTGCGAATTCCTCGGGATACAGCACATTCGGCGGCTCGTTGACGAGCTCACGCGCCAAATTCACACCGTCGACGACGGACGCTTCGGGCGCATAGGCCTTCCTGGTGGCGGCAACATCGTCGACGGCGATCGAGACGTCGGCCCGCAGGGCGCCGTCCTCGCCGTCCTTCTTCTTGGTCTTGTAGCGGTCGAACTTGTAGGCGCGCAGACGGATGCCGGTGGCGATCGCGGCGGCCTGGCCGGCGGCCATCGCGGCATCGGGCAATTCCGCGATCACGGTCATCGAACCGCTGCCGGCATTGAGCTTGCCGGCCACCGCGCCGCCAAACTTGAGAAAATCCTTCTCCTTGAGATCGGCTGCCTTGCCGGTGCCGATCACGATCAGCCGCTCGACCTTGATTCCCTCCGGCGCCAGGATGTCGAGGATCGCCCCGCTCTTCCCCTTGAACTGGTTGGCGGCCGCGGCCCGCTTGACCGTCTCGGCTGCGGCTCCCAGCGCCTTCCGGGTGGCGGCTCCCAGCTTCAATTGCTCGTCGCAAAAGGCGACCAGAATACCGCGAGCGGACGCGGAGAATGGGACAAAGCCGACCTTGACGGCGTCGGACATAGGAAAATCCTCCAGAACTCAGGGTGTTGCTCGGACCTGAGGCGGTCCTTCCGGCACGCGGGGTGAGCATTGCGATGGCGGTCCGGAACCAGCCCGGACCGGGCTTGTCACGCACTATGACCCGTCGGCTGCGTCGCTGCCAAGCGCCGGAGTGGCCGGAAGGCCACAAAAGCGATTAATTAACCATAAATTAAGCGTGCCTTGGCCCGGCCATTTTGTTGACGGATCAAAGGGATGGTAGTGAGAGAGTGACTAGAGAGTGAGCCGGACGGGTCCGCGGCTCGACCATAGGGGAACCCGGGTTGACGGGGATGGTCGAAAGCCGTGCGTTTGGTTGCGTGCAGGGGGCCTTGGGGGTCGTGCGGTAGCGATGGGGTCGATCGACAAGTACATTTTTAAAACGACGCTGGCGTCGTTTGCGCTTGTCCTGGTCAGCCTCACCGGCGTGATCTGGATTACGCAGGCGCTGCGCGGCATCGACCTGATGACCAGCCAGGGTCAGACCATCCTCACCTTCCTTGGCATCACCGGTCTCGTGATTCCCGCCCTGGTGCTGATCATCGCCCCGATCGCGCTGATGATCGCGATCTCCCACACACTGAACAAGCTCGCGACCGATTCCGAAATCATCGTCATGAACGCGGCGGGCTTCTCGCCGATCCGGCTGTTCCGGCCGTTCTTCCTTGCCACCTGCGTGGTGGCGGCGCTGGTCGCCTTCATCGGCGCCTATCTCGCCCCCGACGGCATGCGCCGAATCAAGCAGTGGGACGCCGAGATCACCGCCGACGTGCTGACCAACATCCTGCAGCCCGGCCGCTTCGCCCAGCTCGACCAGAACTTGACGATTCGCATCCGCGAGCGCCTGCCCGGCGGCGTGCTCGGCGGCGTCTTCGTCGACGATCGCCGCGATCCGCAGGAGCGCGTCACCATCATCGCCGACCACGGCACCGTGCAGAAGACCGATCGAGGTTCGTACCTCGTGCTCTATGACGGCAATCTGCAACGGTTCGAGGTTGGCAAGCGCGATCCGGCGCTGGTCGCATTCGCCCGTTACGCCTTCGACATGTCGAAATTCTCGCAGGGCCGCGACGTCACCCTCGGGATTCGCGAGCGCTATCTCTGGGAGCTGATGTGGCCGGACGAGGAAGACAAGACCTATCAGCAGCTGTCGGGCCAGTTCTTCGCGGAGCTGCATGATCGCTTCATGGCGCCGATCTATCCATTTGCGTTCGCGGCCCTCACCTTCGCCTTCCTCGGCGCGCCGCGCACCACGCGCCAAAGCCGCAATTTCTCGATCGGCGGCTCGGTATTTGCGGTGTTCGGCCTGCGCATGGTCGGGTTCGCCTGCTCCGTCATGGCGGTGAAGACGCCGCTCGCGGCGCTGGTGCAGTATCTGATGCTGTTCGGCGGCATCGGCATCGGCATCTGGATGATCGTCGGCGGCGTGGTCGTCGAACCGCCGCCGCGGCTGATGGAAGCGATCAACAGGAACAACGAGCGCATTGCGCGCCTCTTCCGGAGGCCGGCAACCGCATGAGCATGGTCACAAACACGCTCGGGCGTTATTTCGCCGGCCGCTTCGTGGTCGCGGCGGTGGGCGTGTTCGCGGGCATCTTCGTGCTGCTCGTGCTGGTCGACTACATCGAGATGGTGCGCAAGACGTCGGGCCTCGTCTCGGCCTCCGCGATCACGGTCGCGGAGACTTCGCTATTCCGGGTGCCGCAGCTGCTCGAGAAGCTGATGCCGTTCTGCGTGCTGATCGGCGCCATGACCTGCTACCTCGCTTTGTCGCGGCGGCTGGAGCTCGTCGTGGCCCGCGCCGCCGGCGTCTCGGCCTGGCAATTCATCTCGCCGGCGCTGGCCAGCGCGATCATGCTCGGCATCTTCGCGACCACCGCCTACAATCCGGTATCGGCCAATCTGCGCGAGCTCTCCAAACGCATGGAAGCCGAACTGTTCGGCTCGGCGCCCGGCGGCGGCATTCAGGACGCGTCCGGCTTCTGGCTGAACCAGATCAACGACGAGGGTCAGGCGATCATCAATGCGGCCCGCAGCGAGCAGCAGGGCGTCCGGCTGACCGGTCTCACCGTGTTCCGATTCGATACGGCGCTCCAGTTCAAGGAGCGAATCGAAGCGCGCGAAGCGGCGCTCGAAGACGGCCGTTGGGTGTTCAAGGGCGTGCGCCGATTCACCCTCGATAAGCCTCCGGTGGATCAGGACACCTTCTACCTGACCACCACCCTTACCCCGGCACAGGTGCGCAACAGTTTCTCCACCCCGGAAACTGTGTCCTTTTGGCAACTGCCGAACTACATCCGTTCGTCGGAGAGCTCAGGGTTCGCGACGGCTGGCTATCGCTTGCAGTATCACAAGCTCATCGCACAGCCGTTTTTGCTGGCTGCGATGGTGATGTTGGCGGCTTCTGTGAGCCTCCGCTTCTTTCGGATGGGCGGCGTGCAGAAGATGGTTTTGAGTGGCGTGGGCGCAGGCTTTCTGCTCTACGTGCTGTCGAAAGTAACTGAAGATTTGAGCAAGGCTGAGTTGATGCATCCCATCGCTGCGGCGTGGTTGCCCGTCGTTGTGGGCAGCCTCACCGGTTTCTTAGCCTTGCTGTACCAGGAGGACGGGTAGTGGCTATCGTCGCCGCCCGCCAGTTGAGGTCGCCTGCTCTCGGGCGGCGCAGTGCCCTGCGCCGTCAACGGAGCCGCATGGCCGCGTTTGGCGTTTCGATCTCAGCTCTGCTCGCCGCGTTCGTCGTGGTCAGCGCGCTCGACGTGGTCGCGTCGACGCCGGCTGCCGCGCAAGCCTTCACCTACAATCCGCGTCCGCCGAAGCCGCCCCGCCCGCCGGCCAAGAATGACGGGCAGATGCTGGTTCAGGCGACCGAGGTCGATTACGACTACAACAACCAGCGCATCTCGGCCGTCGGCAACGTCCAGATGTTCTACAACGGCACCAGCGTCGAGGCCGACAAGGTCATCTACGACCAGAAGACCAAGCGTCTTCATGCCGAAGGCAACATCCGCATGACCGATGCGGAAGGCAAAATCACCTACGCCAACATCATGGATCTCAGCGACGACTACCGCGACGGTTTCGTCGATTCGCTGCGCGTCGACACTGAAGACCAGACCCGCATGGCGGCGACCCGCGCCGATCGGTCCAGCGGCAATTACACGGTGTTCGACAACGGCGTTTATACCGCTTGCGCTCCCTGTAAGGATGATCCGAAGAAGCCGCCGCTCTGGCAGGTCAAGGGCGCGCGCATCATCCATAACCAGACCGAGAAGATGCTCTATTTCGAGAACGCCCAGCTCGAATTCTTCGGCGTTCCGATGGCCTATCTGCCCTACTTCTCGACGCCCGATCCGACCGTGAAGCGCAAGAGCGGCTTCCTGATGCCGGGCTTCACCACGTATTCGGCGTTCGGCGTCGGCGTCGAAATCCCCTATTACTTCGCGCTCGCGCCGGACTTCGACGCGACCTTCAATCCGCGCATCACGTCGAAGCAGGGCGTGCTCTTCCAGGGCGAATTCCGTCAGCGTCTGTCGAACGGCGCCTATCAGATCCGGCTCTACGGCATCGACCAGCTCGATCAGGACGCCTTCAAGGGCCAGCCCGGTGACCGCCAGTTCCGCGGCGGTATCGAGACCAAGGGTCAGTTCGCGCTGAACGACAAATGGACCTGGGGCTGGGACGGCGTGCTGCTGTCCGACTACTACTTCATGTCCGATTACCGGCTGGCCCAGTACAAGGACCCGTTCGGATCGTTCCTGTCGCTGCCGACCGAGGCGATCTCGCAGCTCTATCTGACCGGCGTCGGCAACCGCAGCTTCTTCGACGCGCGCGCGATCTATTATCTCAGCTACTCCGGCAACCAGAACCAGGTTCCGGTGGTCGCGCCTGTCATCGACTACAACAACGTGATCAACAGCCCGATCCTCGGTGGCGAGTTTAGCTACAAGGTGAACTTCACCAACCTGACCCGCGAAACCGCGGTGTTCGACCCGATCACGGCACAAGCCGCCAACCCCCTTAACCCGTTGTGCACGACCACGTCCGCTGATCCGATGGCGCGGACGCCGTCGCAGTGCCTGCTGCGCGGCATGCCGGGCACCTACACAAGGCTGACCGCCGAGGCGCAGTGGCGCAAATCCTATACCGACCCGCTCGGCCAGATCTGGACGCCGTTCGTCGGCGTCCGCGCCGATGCCATCAACGCCGACATCTCGAACCAGCCGGGCGTTTCCAACTTCCTGCCGGTCGGCGACACCCAGACGGTCCGCCTGATGCCGACCGTCGGCTTCGAATACCGCTACCCCTTCATCAACGTGCAGCCGTGGGGCACGACGACCATCGAGCCGATTGCGCAGGTCATCATCCGGCCAAACGAGCCCGACGCCGGCAAGCTTCCGAACGAGGACGCGCAGAGCCTGGTGTTCGATACCTCGAACCTGTTCGCGGTCGACAAGTTCTCCGGCTACGACCGCGTCGAGGGCGGCAGCCGCGCCAATGTCGGCGTGCAGGCCACCACGCAGTTCGATCGCGGCGGCAGCGTCAAGGCGATGTTCGGACAGTCCTACCAGATGTTCGGATTGAACTCGTTCGCGGTCGCGGACGTCACCAACACCGGCGTCGACTCCGGCCTGCAGAATCCGCGCTCGGACTATGTCGCCAGCCTCGCCTACTCGCCCAACCGCACCTACACGTTCAGCGTCCGCTCGCGGATGGACGAGGCGACTTGGAACATCAATCGGTTCGAGGCCCAGGCCAGCGCGAACTTCGACCGCTGGTCGGTCAGCCTGATGTACGGCGACTATGCCGCGCAGCCGGAACTTGGCTATTTGACGCGCCGTGAGGGCATCCTCGCCAGCGGATCGATCAAGGTGGCGGCGAACTGGGTGGTTCAGGGCGCGGCGCGCTGGGACCTTGAAGCGAACAAAATCAACCAGTACGCGTTCGGCGCGGGCTATGTGGACGACTGCTTCGTGCTGGCCGCCAACTATGTCACGTCCTATACCTATCAGGCGGGCTCGACGCCGCCCGTCCTCAGCCACGCGTTCATGTTCCAGATCGGGCTGCGGACGATCGCCCAAACCTCCACGACCAGCAGTTCGGCTGGCATGCAGTAGCGAGCGAGCGGTCTGGCGGGGGGCGTGGATTGCCTGCAGGCCTGTGGCTCCGGCTTGAATTGGTTTAAACGGCTGACATGACGATAATGACGACCGCTAGCCTGCCAACGCGCCGCTATCAGCTAGTGTTGAGTTTCCTGCTGGCTCTTTTCCTCCTGCTTGGAGGCGGTGCGCGACTGCATGCCCAGACCATCGCCGTGATGGTCAATGGCGAGCCCATCACCAATTACGACATCGAGCAGCGCGCCAAGCTGAACGCGCTGACCGGCGGCAAGACGCCCGATCGGAAGACCGTCCTCGACGAACTGATCGACGAGAAGCTGAAGATCAAGGAAGCCAAGAAATTCGGCGTCGATCCCTCAGCCGGCGATATCGACCAGTCCTTCGGCGGCATGGCGCAGCGGATGCGGCTTTCCGGCGACCAGCTCACCAAGGTGCTCGAGGGTAAGGGCATCCGCCCGGACACGCTGAAGCAGCGCATCAGGGCCGACATGGTCTGGACCAGCCTGGTCCGCGGCCGCTTCAAGGAAAGCCTGCAGGTTGGCGAAAAGGACGTCGCCAACGCGGTCAAGGAGACCGGAGGGACGGCTGAGGCCGAGGCATTCGAATACAGGATGCAGCCGGTCGTTCTGATCGTGCCCCGCGGCGCGCCGCAGTCGGAGTTCGAGGGGCGCCGCAAGGAAGCGGACAGCCTGCGCGAGCGCGTCACCAGCTGCGAGGAAGCCAACACCTCCTTCAAGTCGATGCGCAACGCCGCGATCCGCGAGATCGTCGTGAAGACCTCGGCCGACCTGCCGCAGTCGCTGCGCGACATCCTGGACAAGACCCCGGTCGGCCACCTCACCCCTCCAGAGGTCACCAAGCAGGGCATCGAAATGGTCGCCCTCTGCGGCCGGAAGGCAACCACCGTCGACACGCCGAAGAAGCGTGAGATGCGCGACAAGATGTACGTGCAGAAGTACGAGGCGAAGTCGAAGGCCTATCTGCAGGAAGTCCGGAAAGCCGCGATGATCGAATATCCAGGCGGGCGATGATCGACTATCGTTGACGCATGGCTCAACCTCTCGCACTGACATCCGGCGAGCCCGCAGGCATCGGCCCCGATATCACGCTCGCCGCATGGCTGCGACGCCGCGAACTCGATCTCCCGCCGTTCTATCTGCTCGGCGACCGTGCCGCGCTTGCCGAACGCGCCAAGACGCTCGGGCTTGCCGTCGAATTGGCCGAGGTCAGCGCCGAGGAGGCATCCGCGACGTTCGCACGCGCCCTCCCCGTCGTTGCGACCGGCAAGGCGGCGAAGGCGCTACCGGGCCAGCCCGACGGCACGAGTGCGGATGCGGCGCTCGCGTCGATCCGGCAGGCCGTCGCCGATGTCGCCGCTGGCAAGGCCAGCGCCGTCGTCACCAATCCGATCGCCAAGAACGTGCTGTACCGCGCCGGCTTCCGGCATCCCGGCCACACAGAGTTCTTGGCCGAGCTTGCCGCAAGCGGCGGGCGCGCGCCGCAGCCGGTGATGATGCTGTGGTCGCCGGCGCTCGCCGTCGTCCCGGTGACGATCCATGTGTCGGTCCGCGAGGCGCTGGCGCAATTGACGACCGACTTGATCGTGTCAACCGCTCGGATCGTGGTCGCGGACATGAAGGCGCGGTTCGGCCTCGCGGCGCCGCGGCTCGCCATTGCCGGCCTCAATCCGCATGCCGGTGAAGACGGCACGCTCGGCATGGAAGACGTCGAGATCGTCGCGCCCGCGGTCGAGATCCTGCGCCGCGATGGCATTGCCGTCCGAGGCCCGCTGCCGGCCGACACCATGTTCCACGCAGCCGCGCGCAAGACCTATGACTGTGCGATCTGCATGTATCACGACCAGGCGCTGATCCCGATCAAGACCGTCGCGTTCGAGGACGCCGTCAACGTCACGCTGGGACTGCCGTTCATCCGGACGTCGCCCGATCACGGCACGGCGTTCGATATCGCCGGCACCGGCAAGGCCAATCCGTCGAGCCTGATCGCCGCCCTCCGGCTCGCCGCGCGCATGGCCGCGGCATCAAGCTAAGTGAGCACGATCGACGATCTGCCGCCGCTGCGCGACATCATTCGCGAGCATTCGCTGTCGGCGCGCAAATCACTGGGCCAGAATTTTCTGCTCGATCTCAACCTCACCGCGCGCATTGCCCGCGCCGCGGGCCCGCTGGAAGACTCCACCGTGATCGAAGTCGGCCCCGGTCCCGGCGGCTTGACGCGCGCGCTGCTTGCGCTGGGCGCAAAGCGCGTGATCGCCATCGAGCGCGACGAGCGGGCGCTGGCCGCGCTCGACTACATCGCCAAGCGCTATCCCGGCCGCATCGAGATCGTGCATGGAGACGCACAGCACTTTGACCCGCGTCCCTTGCTCGATGGCGCCAAGGCCAAGGTCATCGCCAACCTGCCCTACAACATCGCGACCCAGCTGCTGGTCGACTGGCTGTCGATCGAGCCGTGGCCGCCCTGGTACGATATGATGGTCCTGATGTTCCAGCGCGAGGTCGCCGAGCGCATCGTCGCCCATGAGGACGAGGAGGCGTATGGCCGGCTCGCGGTGCTCGCCAACTGGCGCGCCGAGACCAAGATCCTGTTCGACATCTCGCCCGCGGCCTTCGTGCCGCAACCGAAGGTCACGTCCTCGGTGGTACGATTGATACCGCGCGCCGCGCCCGAGCCGTGTGACCGCCGCATGCTCGAGCAGGTCGCGGCCGCCGCCTTCGGCCAGCGCCGCAAGATGCTGCGCCAGAGCCTGAAATCGCTGTCGGTCGATCCGGCGCGGCTTGCTGCCGCAGCCGGTATCGACGCGACACGGCGCGCCGAGACCATTCCGGTCGCGGGCTTTGTTGCCATGGCCCGGGAATTGGCCGATATACGGGCCACAAAATAGAACAACAGGAGAAAACGTAATGGCGCGTATGGTTCGCCAATCCCTCGTCAAATTCGATGCACCGTTGTGCGAAACCATCGTCGACACGCCGAAGCCCCAGGGACGCGAAGTGCTGGTGCGCATCGAGCGCTGCGGCCTGTGCCATTCCGATCTCCACATCCAGGACGGCTACGCCGATCTCGGCGGCGGCAAGAAGCTCGATACCACCCGCGGCATGACCCTGCCCTTCACGCTCGGCCATGAGATCGCGGGCGTGGTCGACGAGGTCGGCCCCGATGCGCCGAAGGATCTGATCGGGACGAAGAAGGCCGTCTTCCCGTGGATCGGCTGCGGCCAGTGCCGCGACTGCCTCGCCGGCGACGAGAATCTCTGCGTCAAGCAGCGCTTCCTCGGCGTCTCGATCGACGGCGGCTTCGCCACCCACGTGCTGGTGCCCGACGCAAAATACCTGCTCGATTACGACCCGCTGCCGGTCAACCAGGCCGCCACCCTGATGTGCTCCGGCGTCACCGCCTATGGCGCGCTGAAGCGCCTGGTCGATCGTCCGCGCCAGCGCAATTTGCTGCTGATCGGCCTTGGCGGCGTCGGCATGATGGGCCTGTCATTCGCGCAGGCGATGTTCAAGCAGCCGATCACGGTTGCCGATCTCAGCCCCGCGGCGCGCGAGACCGCGCTGAAGAACGGCGCGGCGGCCGCCTATGACCCGGCCGAGCCCGATGTCGTCAAGCGCATGCTGAAGGAGAGCGACGGCGGCTTCGACGGTGTCGTCGACTTTGCCGGCAACGAGAAGTCGATGGCGTTTGCGGTGTCGACGGTCGCGCGCGGCGGCAAGATCGTGGTGTCCGGCCTGATGGGCGGCCAGTTCACGCTGCCGATGGTGCAGTGGGTGTACAAGCGCATGACCATCGAAGGCTTCATGGTGGGCACGCTGGCCGAAGGTCAGGAATTGATGGCGCTGGCCCGCGCCGGCAAGATCAAGCCGACGCCGATGAAGGAAGAGCCGATGGCCGATGTCCAGAAATGGATCGACGAGCTGCGCGCCGGCAAGGTCGTCGGACGCATCGTCCTGAAGAACTAGAGCATGATCCGGAAAAGCGTGACGCGGTTTTTCGAAAGATCATGCTGACAAAAGATCATGCTGACACATGACATCCCGCCGGTGCTGCTACCGCCGGCGGGACGCGGCCGCTCCGGTGGAACCCGACAGTCGAACGAAGCCATCGTTCAGTTCGTGTTCCGCGGCCACCGGCCCGCCGCAATTGCGGCACCCCGCGAGCCCCAATTAAGCCCTACCCGTTCCGGATTTGCGGCGCATTGCGACCCAACTCTTTGCCGAGATTGGGATCTCCAGCGTTTGCGTAAAAAAAGAGATACCGGGGACGCGTATGTCAAATCGTTCAGCGAAATTCGCTGCGGCGCTTGCCGCCAGCATGCTGGCCGGCGCCAGTTTCGGCGCCATGGCCCAGACCGCCGCCAATACGGCCAATAGCACCAACACGGCGGACACCTGTCTGTCCGCGCCCAAGGGAACCGCGCCTGCGGGAAGCCACTGGTTCTACCATCTCGATCGCAGCAAGAAGAAGTGCTGGTATCTCGGCGAGGCCAAGAACAAGGCGGCCAAGACAGCGACCACGACCGCACAGCAGCCGCCAGCGGCAGCCGCGCCCGATACCACAACGGCCGACGCGACGCCGCCACAGAGCCAGGCAGCGCCGCAGAGCCAGCCCGCGCCGCAGCAGCCGGCGATGCGCAAATCCGTCGCCGATGCCCATGCCGAATGGCCCTCACCGCAGGTCGCGGCCGTGCCTGCGCCAAGCGCCGACGCCACCCAGGCCGGTGGAACGGCAGCCGCGACTGATCCGGCAGCACCGGGTGCCAACGCCCAGCCGTCCGACGTGAACGCCAGGTGGCTGGATGCCTCGAGCATGGCCGGAACCAACGGAACCCGGCGCGCCGCGGACCCGCCGACCGTGGTCGCGCAGGCTGACGCGACACCGCAACAGGCGGCCGCGCCGGCGCCTGCCGCCACAGCCGAGGCGTCGGTGGAGAAATCATCGTCGACGCAGATGTTGCTGATCGTGATGGTTGGAGCGCTGGCGCTGGCCGGCATGGTCAGCGCGCTGGTGTTCGGGTTGACCCGCAGGCGCTCGGCGCCCTACCAGACCGAGGACGAGTGGCACGCGCCGTGGGATTCGCTGCACACCGAGCCGGCGCCCCCGATGGCAGTTGTCAGCCGGGATCGTCCGCTGCGTCTGTCCGAGGCTGCGCCGCGCCGCGCCGAGACACCCGTGCCGCGCCATGCCGAGACGCCTCCCGCTCCACGCCGCGCCGAGACGTCGGCTGCTCGCCGGGAGGCTGCGCGCGATCGGGATCAAAGAGAGCAGGACAACAAGCAGATCGCCGCAATGCTGCAGCGGCTTGCGCGCAGCGCTGCGAACTAGAGTGCGCTGAAGGAAATGACCGTGATGCGATCCCCCGCGATCGCGTCACGGCTTCAACCTGCTACTTCTCGAGCTGACGCTGCAGGCCGCGCACGAATTCGGTGAGGCCGGTGCGGCGCTCGCGCTTGAGGCGCTCGGCCTTCAGGATCGACTGCACCTCGGCAAAGGCGTCGTCGACGTTGTGGTTGACGACGATGTAGTCGTATTCCGCCCAATGGCTCAGCTCATGACTGGCGCGGCTCATCCGTCCGCGGATGACCTCTTCCGAATCCTGCGCCCGGGTATGCAGCCGCTTCTCGAGATCGGCGGCCGACGGCGGCAGGATGAACACCCGCACCACATCGGCGCTGGCTTTCTGGTGGAGCTGTTGCGTGCCCTGCCAGTCGATATCGAACAGAACATCCTGCCCCACCGATAGGGCGGCCTCGACCGGCGCGCGCGGCGTGCCATAGCGGTTGTCGAATACGGTGGCCCATTCGAGCAGTTCACCGTGCTCGACCATCGTCTCGAACTTCTTCTTGTCGACGAAGAAATAGTCGCGGCCCTCGACCTCGCCCGGCCGCATCGGCCGCGTCGTCGCCGACACCGACATCTTCAGGCCCAGCTCGCGCTCCAGCAGCATGCGCGACAGCGTGGTCTTGCCGGCGCCCGAGGGCGACGACAGGACGAACATCAGTCCGCGCCGCTCAACGCCGTCAAAACCCCGCGCCGTCATCATTCACTCCAGATTCTGGACCTGTTCGCGGAACTGCTCGACCACGTTCTTCATTTCAAGCCCGGTGTTGGTCAGCTCGACGTCGTTCGACTTCGAGCAGCAGGTGTTCACCTCGCGATTGAATTCCTGGGCGAGGAAGTCGAGCCGGCGTCCGACCGGACCGCCCTTGCCGATCATCTCGCGCACCTGGGCGATGTGCGAAGCAATGCGGTCGAGCTCCTCGCGGATGTCGGCCTTGGTGGCGATCAGGATCGCCTCCTGGTTCAGGCGGTCGGCATCGAAGCGGTCGGAAGTCTCGAGCAGCGCTGCGATCTGCTCGGCAAGCCGCGCCTTGATCGCCTCGGGCTTGCGGCCGGGAGCGGTCTCGGCGCGCTTGGCGAGCCGCTCGATCTCGTCCATCCGCTGCATCAGGATCTGCCCCAGCGCATCGCCCTCGCGGCGGCGCATCTCGACGAGGCTGCCGAGCGCCTGCTCGAACGCCATCGCTGCCGCCTCGCGCGCCGCCTTGTCCTCGTCCTCGCTGCTCTCGGGCTCGACCACCTCGATGACGCCCTTGATGCCGAGCAGTCCGTCGATGCTCGGTGCCACCGCGTCGATCCGCTGCGCGAGCGTGCCTGCGACCTTCACCAAGGCGGCGAGCACGTCCTCATTGATCCGGATCGTCTGCGCCGCGTCGGTGCGCTTGACGCTGAGATTGGCGTAGACCGTGCCGCGCGACAGCAGCTCGCCGGCCCGCTTCTTGGCAAGCGCTTCCAGTTCGTCCCAGCCCGGCGGAAGCCGCAACCGCAGGTCAAAGCCCTTGGCATTGACCGACTTCAGCTCCCACTCGAACGTATAGGGACCGCTTGCGCCATGGCTTCGGGCAAAGCCAGTCATGCTCGACAGCGCCATCGCGTGAACTCTCCAACAGAAGGATATGGGACTCACCCGGAGCCTGCGAGACTCGTGGGGAGCCGGTGCGACCTTAAAACGGATTCCGTGAAAGTGGAATTACGTTCCACCTCCGGAAACGCAGAGCTACAGCATGATCCGGAAAAGTGTGAAGCGGTTTTCCGAAAGATCGTGCTCAAACAAGAAGCTAAAGCGCGACGATCGCATCGCGCTTTAGCGCTGCACCACCGGCGGCGAATTGGTCTGCTGGGCTGCGCCCTGCCGACCGCGCGGCGGCTTCTTTTGATTGGTTGGCTTCGGCGTCGTCGCCGTGGGATTGGTATCGGCGCCGGGCGCCGCGGCGGCAGGCGCCGGATCATCCGCGGGCTCGACCGTGTCGTTCTGGATCTGCTTCTCCGACGCGCGCAGCTTGGCGACGTTCTTCGCGTGCTGGTCGTAGGTTTCGGTGAAGGCGTGGCCGCCGGTTCCATCGGCGACGAAGAACAGGTCGCGGGTGCGCGCCGGGTTCGCGGTCGCCTCCAGCGAGGCGCGGCCGGGATTGGCGATCGGTCCGGGCGGCAGGCCGTCGATCACATAGGTGTTGTAGGGCGACGGCTGCGTGATCTCGCTACGCTTGATCGGACGGCCCAGCGTTCCCTTGCCGCCCACCAGTCCGTAGATGATGGTCGGATCGGACTGCAGCTTCATCCGCTGGCGCAGGCGGTTGACGAACACGGCGGCGACGCGGCTGCGCTCATCGGCACGGCCGGTTTCCTTCTCGACGATCGAGGCCAGCGTCACCAGCTGGTCCGGCGATTTCAGCGGCGTGTCGGTGTTGCGGCGCTCCCAGATTTCGGCGAGCACGCGCTTCTGCGCCTGCTGCAGGCGCTGGATCACCTGGTCGCGCGTGGTGCCGCGCGGGAATTTGTAGGTCTCCGGCAGCAGCGTGCCCTCGCGCGGGATCTCGCGCACCGACCCGGTGAAGATGTCGTTGTCGGAGAGCCGCGTCACGATCTGCTCGGAAGTCAGGCCTTCCGGTATCGTGATGGCGTGCTGCACCACCTTGCCGTCGACGATGGTGGCGATGACGTCGCGCAGGCTGGCATTCTTCTGGAACGAATATTCGCCGGGCTTGAGATCGGAGCTTGCCTTCAGCGCGAACACGCCGCCGATGAAGACCCACGGATTGACGTTGATGACGCCCTCACGCGAGAGCACGTCGGCGATGTCACGCTTGCCGGCGCGCGCCGGGATGTTGACGATCTTGTCTTCCTGCAGCGGTCCCGGCGATTCCAGCGCCTGCTTGCCGTAGTAGTACGTCGCTCCGGCGCCGATCATCAGGATGATCAGGATGGTGAAGATGGCATTGCCGACGATCACGAAGGGATTGCGGGCGCGATCCGAGCGCTTGGGCGGCGGCGGAAGCTGTTCGGGCTCCAGCGCGGCGCGTGGACTCCTCGGTGAAATGGGCGGCCTCTCACTCATCGATGCAAACCAATATCCTGCCGGTTGAATCGTGGCCGGACAAACCCCTGCCCTGCCAATAGCATACGCCCGCTATTAGGAGTCACCGCGGAATACGGCAAAACGGTGGACTAGTTCTAAAGACCTACTAATTGGTCACGCGCTGCACGATCACGGAGGCGTTTGTGCCGCCGAAACCGAAGGAATTGGACAGCGCCACATTGACGTCACGCTTGCGCGACGTATGCGGCACAAGATCGATCGCCGTTTGCACCGACGGATTGTCGAGATTGATGGTCGGCGGCACCACGTTATCGCGAATCGCCAGGATCGCGAAGATCGCCTCGATCGCGCCGGCCGCACCGAGCAGATGTCCGGTCGCGGACTTGGTCGACGACATCGAAACCTTCGAGGCCGCATTGCCGAGCAGACGCTCGACCGCGCCGAGCTCGATCTCGTCGCCGACCTGCGTCGAGGTGCCGTGTGCATTGATGTAGTCGAGGTCGGATGCCGCAAGGCCGGCGCGCTTCAGCGCCATGCTCATGCTGCGGAAGCCGCCATTGCCGTCCGGCGGCGGCGAAGTAATATGGAAGGCATCGCCCGACAGGCCATAGCCGGTGACCTCGGCGTAGATCTTCGCGCCGCGGCGCTTCGCGTGCTCGTATTCCTCGAGCACGAGGACGCCGGCGCCCTCGCCCATCACGAAGCCGTCGCGATCCTTGTCGTACGGCCGCGATGCCTTTTGCGGGGTGTCGTTGAAGCCGGTGGACAGCGCACGCGCCGCGCAGAAGCCGGCGATGCCGATGCGCGAGATCGGCGATTCGGCGCCGCCCGCGACCATCACCTCGGCGTCGCCGAGCGCGATCAGCCGCGCCGCGTCGCCGACCGCATGCGCGCCGGTCGAGCACGCCGTGACCACCGCATGATTGGGTCCCTTCAGGCCATGCTCGATCGAGACGTAGCCGGAGGCCAGATTGATCAGGCGGCCCGGAATGAAGAACGGAGAGACCCTGCGCGGTCCACGCTCCTTCAGCAGCACCGCCGTCTCGGCAATGCCGGTGAGGCCGCCGATGCCGGAGCCGATCATCGTGCCGGTGGCGAACTGGTCCTCGTCCGACTTCGGATGCCAGTTGGCATCGTCCAGCGCCTGCTTGGCCGCGCACATCGCATAGAGAATGAAGTCGTCGACCTTGCGCTGGTCCTTCGGCTCCATCCACTGATCGGGATTGAACGTGCCGTTGGAGCCGTCGCCGCGCGGAATGTAGCAGGCGACCTGGCTCGGCAGGTCAGACACGTCGAATGTGTCGATCGTCTTGCCGCCGCTGTCTCCGGCGAGGATGCGCGCCCAAGTTGCGTCAACGCCGCAGCCGAGCGGTGTAAGCATGCCCAGCCCCGTGACGACAACTCGTCTCATTTCCACGTCTCCGGCCAGCAATGCGCGGCTGATAATAAGAAGCCGGGGGACCGCTCGATCGCGGTCCGTCCGGCCCCGTCAAAATTCGCGATCAGCGTCAGCTCTTCGCGTTCTTCTCAAGAAACTTGGTCGCGTCGCCGACGGTCAGAATCGTCTCCGCCGCGTCGTCGGGAATCTCGCAACCGAATTCTTCTTCGAATGCCATCACGAGCTCGACGGTGTCGAGACTGTCGGCGCCGAGGTCATCGATGAAGCTCGCGCTATCGACCACCTTCTCGGGTTCGACACCAAGGTGCTCGACCACAATCTTCTTAACCCGCTCGCCAATCTCACTCATCGTTCAACCTCGTTGTTCCATTGGACCCGACCCCAAGACGATACGAGCCATCGTGGTCGTCTCGATTACTCAGTCGCGCATAGTCTTGATTCGGCCCGGTCGTAGCCGACTAAAGCCCCGGCGAACGGCAGGCGTCGCCACGCCAATATACAGGGTTTCAAAATCCTGCAATGGCGTTCTTTGCCCATCCACGGGGGGTTCAGCTACCATACTTCCAAAGCCTTGACTACACGCCTGAACCGGCTCCCGAAAACGGCTTTTCGCCGCATTGCGAGAGCCGGCCAGCAGCTCAAATCATAGCCATCCCGCCGTTGACGTGAATCGTCTGTCCGGTGACGTAGGCGGCCTCGTTCGAGGCCAGATAGACCGCCGCAGCGGCGATGTCCTCGGGCGTTCCGAGGCGCGCCGCAGGAACCTTCGCCAGGATGGTTTCGCGCTGCTTGTCGTTGAGCGCATCCGTCATCGGCGTCTTGATGAAACCCGGCGCGATGCAATTGGCGGTCACGCCGCGCTTGGCGTATTCGGCGCCCAGCGTCTTGATCAAGCCGATGATGCCGGCCTTCGACGCGGTGTAGTTGCCCTGCCCCGGATTGCCGGTAACGCCGACGATCGAGGTGATCGCGATGATGCGGCCGAAGCGCTTGCGCATCATCAGTTTGGTCGCGGCGCGCGCCAGGCGGAACGTCGCGGTCAGGTTGACCGCGATCACGTCGTCCCAGTCCTCGTCGCGCAACTGCACGAACAGGTTGTCGCGGGTGATGCCGGCGTTGGCGATCAGGATGTCGACCTGCCCCATCGCAGCTTCCGCTGCCGGCACCAGCGCCTCGACATCATCCTTGCTGGAGAGATTGCAGGGCAGCACGTGCACGCGCTCGCCGAGCTTGGCCGCAAAGCCGTCCAGCACCTCGCGCCGCGTCCCCGAGATCGCCACCGTCGCGCCCTGCGCATGCAGCGCCTGCGCGATCGCGCCGCCGATGCCGCCGGTTGCGCCCGTGACGAGCGCCGTCTTGCCAGTCAGATCAAACATCGAATTCTCCTTCCGGCTGCTTCAAGCCGAAGCTGCGAGCGCGTCCTTGGCCGCAGCGATATCGTTCGGACCGCCGACGGACACGCCGACCGCGCCGTCGGCAATGCGCTTGACGAGGCCGCTCAGCACCTTGCCGGCGCCGATCTCGAAGAACCGCGTCACGCCGTGCCCTGCCATATAGGCAACCGACTCGCGCCAGCGAACCGTCCCGGTGACCTGTTCGATCAGGCGGCGGCGGATCTCGTCGGGATCGGTGATGGCGGACGCCAGCACGTTGCAGACCAGCGGCGCCGCGGGCGCCTTGATGGTCACGCCGGACAGCGCCTCTGCCATCGCATCGGCCGCCGGCTGCATCAGCTTGCAATGGAACGGCGCCGACACCGGCAGCAGCATGGCGCGCTTGGCGCCCTTGGTCTTGGCGATTTCGACCGCGCGATCGACCGCGGCCTTGTCGCCGGAGACCACCACCTGGCCGCCGCCATTGTCGTTGGCGGCCTGGCAGACTTGTCCCTGCGCCGCCTCGTTGGCGACCGCCACGGCGGTTTCGTAGTCGAGACCGAGCAGCGCGGCCATCGCACCGACGCCGACCGGCACCGCCTTCTGCATCGCGAGTCCGCGGGTGCGGAGCAGCCGCGCGGTGTCGCTGACGGAGAGGCTCCCGGCGGCAGCCAGCGCCGAATACTCGCCGAGCGAGTGCCCGGCAACAAAGGCCGCGTTGCGGCCGACCGAGAAGCCGGCCTCGCTCTCGAGCACGCGCAAAGTGGCGATCGACACCGCCATCAGCGCCGGCTGGGCATTTTCGGTGAGCTGCAATGTCTCGCCGGGACCGTCCCAGATGATCGCGGTCAGCTTCTCGCCCAGCGCGGAATCGACCTCGTCGAACACCGCCTTGGCCGCCGGAAAGGCGTCGGCCAGGGCCTTGCCCATGCCAACCGCCTGCGAGCCCTGCCCGGGAAACGTAAATGCTGCCGTCATCGGCGATCCCTACCTTGTTGAGCGTGATCTCCGCGCAGGCGCTTTAGGCCTGGCAGGGGAAAACGGTATCCGCGTCGCGCAAAACGCGCCACGGCGGGTCCGGGCCAATCCTTGCAAACCAAGCCTTAACAACCAGCCTTGGCAATCAGGCCTTGGCAACCAAGCCATGGCAGCCCAGCCTTGCAACCGGCCTCGGACCGGGCCGTAAGACACTGACGGAGGCGGTGCTGTCAAGCCGCGACGGAGGAACCCTGGGGATGCCGGTCCGGCTCCGGGCTAGAACCCGCCGGCATTCTGGTCGGCGTTAACCTTGGCGCCGGCCCTCGCCCGGCGTGCACTGTTGACCAGCTGGCCCGGACGATCCTCGTTGGCGGGCCTGGCGGTCGCAAGCCGCAGCACGGCGGCGTAGCCCGGCTGCACTTCCATCCGGCCAGCATAGCGGCTTTCGCTCAGGATGCGGTGGACGCGCGGCAGGTTGTAGCAGGGCACGTAGAACAGCAAATGATGCTCGAGGTGATAGTTCACGAAGTACGGCGCGATGAACAGACGCTCGAGGACGTTGGCCCGCGTGGTGCGGGTGTTGCGCAGGGGATCGGAGCTGTCAGGCACGACGGCGTGTTCGGCGATGTTGCGGATGCGCGTGATCACCATCATCCAGGTCAGCAGCGGCACCAGCCACAACAGCGGATAGGCCCACCACACGCCCGCGGCGGCGAGCCCCGCGAACAGCAGCGCGTTGGTGACGCATTGCGGCCCGAGCTTCTGCCAGAAGTTGGCGGCGCGCCGCGACAGCGGCCACTCCTTCGGCCCGATCGCATTGAGCAATTGCGCCTTGCGCTGCTGGTAGCCGGTCTGCCCGGTGATATCGCGGAAGAACTTTCGGCGGTAGCTCATCTTCGTGATCGGAAACGGCGCCGACAGCACGAGATCTGGATCATCCTCCTGCTGCGTCCGCGCATGATGCTGCAGATGATAGCGGCGATAGCCGCGGGTCTCCGCGAAGATCGGATAGGCGCAGAACCACTGGCTCAGCGTCAGATTGGTCCTCTCGTCCGCCGACAGACATCCGTGCGCCCCGTCATGCATCAGGATCGCGAGCCCGAGCTGGCGCGAGCCGATGATCGCAACCGCGAGCAGATAGGTCAGCGGATTGGGCCACCACGCGACCAGCGCGATCGCGCCCAGGATCAGCGCCCAGGCGTGCACGATCAGGGCTGCGCCTTTCCACGTCCTGCGCTCGCGCACCGCGACCAGTTCGTCCTCGGTCAGGAAATCGCGAGCTCGCATGCGAAGCGCGGTCATGTGCTTGTCTCCCCGTCCGTTGAGGATGAAGTGTTGGGATCGCCGACCAGGCGCAGACGCGTCGCATCATTGGCCGACGTCGAAGTTGATGTCGCCTGCTCGCCGAGCGCGCGCAGCAATTCGCGGCACATTTCCTCGGAGCCACGGCCCATGGCGAAACCTTCGACGATCACGCCGATCGCAATTGCCCAGAACCGCCGCGAGCTTTCCTCGGGCGCGCGCAGCGACCGCCAGCCATGGCGCTCGACCTGGCCCGCATAGGCGCGCGCGCCTTCGCTGTGCAGGCGTTCGATGGTGCGCTCGACGAGCGGCGCGAGATCCTGCCGGCGCCGCGTGAGGGTCAAGGCCTCCGCGAAAAAGGCGACCGTGTCGGTCGCGGTCACGGTCTCGGCCAGGGCGCGGGTGTAGTCCCGCGGGGTGTGGGCATTCAGGGCGGCCTGTTCGGTCGCGCGCGCGAGATAAAGCATGTCGCGGCTAGCGGCTTCGACGAACAGCGCTTCCTTGGTGCGGAAGTAATAGGTGATCTGGCTCGGAAAGGCGTCGGCGGCCGCGGCGATATCGGAGATCGAGGTGCCCGAGAGCCCGCGCTCCTTGAACAGGCGGCTGGCGGCATCGAGCAGCAGCGAGCGCATCTTGCGCCCCGCCGACCGCGTCGCGCGGACCGCGTGCTTCGGATCGGGCGCAGACATGCCGCTGGCGGTCTCCGAACCCATAATCTCGTCCTCCCGGAGATATTTGTATGACATACAAACAAAGAAATCAACGGGAAAACGCCTGAGGTTGCGTCAAACTGCCTGGAGGGCTACGACGCCTCGCGCATCCGGAGGCCGAGAACCCTTGCTTTCGCGGCCGAAATCCGTATAAGCGCGCCATTCGTGGGCTCCGGCCGGGAGCTGAACGGACGGTCTCAGCAAACTCACCCGTTGATTTTGATGTGGCAGGGCCAGTCGGCCCGTCGTCCCGTGCTCCCGCCTTCTGAGCAGCTCGAGTCCTTTCCGAAGGTCTCGAAGGGCTTGTCGCCGGAAACCGCGCCAACACAGGAAAGGACAACCATGCCTCTTTATGAGCATGTTTTTCTCGCGCGTCAGGATGCGAGCACCCAGCAGGTGGATGAACTGACGGCCCAGATGACGGGGATCGTCGAACAGGGCGGCGGCAAGGTCACCAAGACCGAGAGCTGGGGCGTGCGCTCCCTCACCTACCGCATGAACAAGAACCGCAAGGCGCATTTCGTGCTGATGAACATCGACGCACCGTCGGCTGTCGTCACCGAGATCGAGCGTCAGGAGCGGATCAACGAAGACGTCATCCGCTATCTCACCGTGCGCGTCGAAGAGCACGAGGAAGGCCCGTCCGCGATGATGCGCAAGGCCGACCGTGACCGCGAGCGCGATGACCGTGGTGGCGGCTTCCGTGGCGACCGCGAAGGCGGCTTCCGTGGTGACCGCGATGGTGGTGGTTTCCGTGGCGACCGTGGCCCGCGCCGTCCGCGCGAAGAAGAAGCTGCGACCGAGGAGTAATGAATCATGGCTGATGCTGGTGCCCGCCGTCCGTTTTTCCGTCGTCGCAAGTCCTGCCCGTTCACGGGAGCGAATGCGCCGAAGATCGACTACAAGGATTCCAAGCTACTGATGCGTTACGTCTCCGAGCGCGGCAAGATCGTGCCGAGCCGCATCACGGCCGTGTCCGCCAAGAAGCAGCGTGAGCTCGCCCGCGCCATCAAGCGCGCGCGCTTCCTCGGCCTGCTGCCTTACGTCATTCGCTAATTGACGACGGCCGGCGGCACGCGCCGCCGGCCGCTCATTCTCATAAGGCTTCCGGGTCGTCCGGTCGCCGATGGTTGGGGTTCTCGATGCAGGACCCCTAACCGCTCGAAGGGGGCGGGACAGCTGATGATCGGAATATTCACCGTTGCACTCGCAGCCGGCGCCGCGTCGGCGCTGATGTTCGCCTCGATCAGTTCGGGCGCGCTGATCTCCATATTGCTGTTCTATCTCGCATCGCTGCCGATCATGGTGGCGGCGCTCGGCTGGGGTCCCCTCACCGCCGCTATTGGTGGAGTGGGTGCGGCATCCGTGCTCGGCACGATCTTCGGCCTTCCCTACAGCATCGCGTTTGCCATGATGGTCGCCGTGCCCGGCTGGTGGCTCGGCCACCTCGCCCTGCTCGGACGGCCGATCGCGGGCGCAGCCGGCGACAGCGCCGAGCAGCAGCCGCCTGCGCTTGAATGGTACCCCGTCGGCCGCATCCTGCTCTGGATTGCAGCCTTCGCCATCGTTACCACGACCGCCGCGCTGCTCACGCTCGGTACCGATACCGACACCATCACCGGCACGCTACGGCGCGGCCTGCTCAAGATGCTCAGCGCCGGCGAAGCGCAGCCCAGCGGTGACATCGAACGGCTGGTCGACGCGTTGGTGATCTTCGCGCCGCTCGCGGCGACGGTCATCTCCATGGTGACGCTGACGCTGAACCTTTGGCTCGCCGGCAAGATCACGCAAACCTCCGGGCGACTGAACCGACCGTGGCCGGAGTTCCGTCGCACCGCGCTCCCCGCCGTGACGCTGGTCGCGCTGATCGTGGCGGTCGGCGCCAGCTTCGTCGGCGGCATGCTTGCGCTGCTGGCGCAGATCGTCGCGACGGCGCTCGTGATCGCCTATGCGCTGGTCGGCTTCGCGGTGCTGCACACCTTGACGCTGTCGCTCGCCAATCGCGGCTTCTGGCTCGGCGGCGTCTACGCCGTCGTCGCCATGTTCGGCTGGCCAATCGTGGCGATGTTCGCGCTCGGCATCGCCGACGCCGTGTTCGGGCTGCGCCGGCGCTATCTGCAAACAAGACCGCCGCCATTGCCCGCGGCCTGAGATTCGATCCAACCGCTTAAACCCGTACTTAGCATCTAAAGGAGAACGAAAATGGAAGTCATTCTGCTCGAACGCGTTGCCAAGCTTGGCCAGATGGGCGAAGTCGTGCGCGTCAAGGACGGGTTCGCCCGCAACTTCTTGCTGAAGCGCGGCAAGGCGCTGCGCGCCACCGAGGCGAACCGCGCCAAGTATGACGGCATGAAGGCCGAGCTCGAGGCCAACAACATCAAGGCCAAGGGCGAAGCGTCCGTGGTCGCCGAGAAGATCGACGGCCGCGACATCGTTATCATCCGCCAGGCTTCCGAATCCGGCCAGCTGTTCGGCTCGGTCACGGTGCGCGACATCGTCACCGCGCTGGCCGCCGACGGCGTGACGGTCTCCCGTCCGCAGGTCTGGCTCGACTCGCCGATCAAGGTGATCGGCGCGCAGAAGGTGACGATCGCGGTTCACCCCGAGGTCGAGACCAGCGTCACCGTGACGGTCGCCCGCTCCGCCGAAGAGGCCGAGCGGATCAAGCGCGGCGAAGACATCTCGACCCGCCAGGAAGACCAGGACGCTGCCGCCGAGGCGCTCGCCGCCGCCGGCGAATTCTTCGATCCGGAAGCCCAGCACGACGAGGAAGCCGCGCCGGCTCCGGCCGCCGAAGAGAAGTAAGCTTCTCTGCATCGCTCAACCGAAGAGAGCATCGGTTCTGAACCGATGCTCTCGATTCTGGTTTTGACGCGTGTTCTTCACGCGAACGGTATCCAGTTCGCTCGAAAACGCTACGAAGCCCGGCCTCGATCAGGCCGGGCTTTGGATTCGTGCCGCCGCCTGATCGTCGAGCATGGCGATCGATGCCAAAGCGGTCGCGGTGTGCTTCTCCTTGCCGTCGATGACGCAGAACACGTCGGCCGCAACGACGGCGACCTGACGTCCCGGCTTGATCACGCGCGCCCGGCAGATCAGGCGATCGCCCGACGCCGGCGACAGCAGGTTCAGCTTGTACTCCGCCGTCAGCGCCGGCTGGCCGCGCGACGTCGCCGCTGCGATCGTGGTGGCGTTGTCGACCAGAAACGCCGTCACCCCGCCGTGAAACAGCCCGTGCTGCTGCAACAGCTCCGGACGGCGGTCGACCGCGAGCGTGCACGTGCCGCGCGACAGCTCGGCCACCTCGGCACCGACAAGACCCATGAAGCCCTGCCGGCCGACATTGTCGCGAATTCGTGTCGCGATCGGCGCAAAGTCCGGATCGGTCTCGCTCATGACGTTCCTCCTGCTCGCTCAGGCGCACCCGGCGCCACCACTGCGCGGATCGCGCAGGCGATCAGCGTCTCGACCTGTTCGCGCGGATCGCCGCTATGGCGTCCCGACAGCCAGGCGCGGCAGAAGATCTGCGCCGGCCCAATGATCTGGCTGAAGAACAGCACAGCGCTCATCGGCAGCAATTCGCCGCGCGCGAGCAGCGGCGCGCGCCAGCGCTCGATGCCATCGGTGAGTCGCGAATTCTCGGAGCGCTGCGCACCGCGCACCTCCTCGCCCCACTCGCTGCGTGAAATCTCGAACAGGAAGCGCGCCTCGCGCCTGAAGGTCACGACCCAATCGAGATGGGCGTGGATCAGCCGCGCGACGCCCTCGCCGGCGCCGCAGCTGTCGTCGACCGAGGTGATGATCGCGGCGTGATAGGCCTGCAGGATTTCCAGGAACAGGGTGCCGGCGAGCTCCTTCTTCGAGGTGAAGAAGTGGAAGAAGCTGCCGTTGGACGCGCGGGCGCAGGAGCGGATCTCGGCCACCGTCGCGCCCTCAAATCCGTCGCGGTCGAACACCGCCAGTCCCGCCGCCAGCAGATCTTCGCGCGCCGTGCTCAAGTCGTCCTCTCCTGACTAGATTAACACTCTAGAGCATCACTCTAATGATGGTCAAACGAATACGCCGGACCTTGCGGCCCGGCGTTGGCGATTACTTCGAGGTCGGAGCTTCCGGCGGGCCGGAGCCTGGCGTCGTGGGCGGTGGCGGCGGCGGCGCCGTCGCAGTCACCGGCGGCGCGGCTGGCGCCGGAGCGGGAGATGCGGCTGCGGCCGGCTCGGATGCGGCAGGCGCAGCCGCCGCAGGCGCCGGTGTGACCTGCGGAACCGGATCGGATCGCACGGCAGCCGGTTCGCCGCCGCCATTGCTCTTCGGCGCGTCGACCTTTGCCGTGTCGGGCTCGGCGGCAGGCTTCGCCGGCTTCTCGGCTTCACCCTTGTCATCGTGCCGGGTGGACGTCTTGGGTTCGGTCTTGGGTTCTGTCTTGGACTCGTCGTTGGTCGCCGCGCCCTTGGGCGTCTCCTCGGACTTCGGCTCCTCGACGGGCTTGCCGCGGCGGCCGTGCTTCTGACGCGACGGCTTGCCCTCGCCCACGGCCTGCGGCGTCTGGCCGTCATCCGGCTTCGCGCCTTCCGGCGTCTCGCTCGGGCGCGCCATCCGCTTGCCGTGGCGGCCCGGACGCCCTTCGGGATTCAAGCCATCGGCATCGGGTTTGGCGCCTTCCTGCGGCGCTGCATCCTGGTGCCGTCGGCGGGCCGGACGCTCGGACGGCTGCTCCGGCGACTGGTTGGCTTCCTGCCGGCCGTCCCGGCCCTTGGCGCCCTCCTTGGTCCCCTTGGGTTGATCCTTGGCCTGATAGCGCGGGTCGTTGGCGCCGTTCGAAATCAGATAGGACGCAAGCACGCCGGCCATGTCGCTGGACGTCGTGTAGTGCTGGCGCAGGAAGCCCGGCAGCGAACCGGCCGGCACCGACTTCAGCAGGCCGCGCGGGCTCTTGTGGCAAGCAGCGCAGGTGCTTGCGAAGATCTGGGAGGGGCTCTTACCGGCCTCGAGGTTTTGCGCTTGCGCCGAAACGGCTGACAGGCAGCCAATCAGAAGCGCCACCGTCGCCAGACTGAGGGCTCGGCTCAACATTCCTTAAGTCTCCAGATTCCGGAAAAATCGCCGCCAGCGCCTGATGGATCGGCCGCGGCGGTCACCTTTTAGCCGATTATCGCGCGAATGGAAGCGCGCCCATGACGCATCCACGCAATTGTCACATTTTGGAATATCGGCTTTGACCACAACGCTATAGCGCGATCTAATTCCCTGCCTATCTTGAGGTTGGGGACACATTGGGGTGATCAGCTCCGGTGGTGTCGGTGTGCAGCTTGCCGTTCCGTTGGTGTTTCGATGGACCGATTGTTGCGATACTTCTTGGGGCGCTTCATCCGCCGCGGTTCGATCACGTTCACGACCGCGAGCGGCGCTCAATTCACCTGCGGTGACGGCACGGGCGTACCGGTCGCCGTGCGCTTCGTGACGCGGGCGGCCGAACTCCGCATCCTGGTCGATCCCGAACTGTATCTCGGCGAAGCCTTCATGGACGGTACGTTCGTGGTGGAGCAAGGCACCATCGCCGACGTGCTGGCGGTCCTGATGGGTCAGGCAGCCATGCTGCCGAACTTTGCCAGGCTGCAGGCCTGGGTACGCTTCCTCGGACGCCGCGCCCAGCAGATCAATGTGCGCGGCCGATCCAGGAGCAATGTCGCCCGTCATTACGATCTGGACGGCCGCCTCTATTCGCTCTTCCTCGACGCGGACAAGCAATACAGCTGCGCCTATTTCGAGACACCGGACGCGACGCTGGACGATGCCCAGCTCGCCAAGAAGCGTCACCTCGCCGCAAAGCTCCTGATCAAGCCCGGCCACCGCATCCTCGACATCGGTTCCGGCTGGGGCGGCCTTGGGCTCTATCTCGCCGAGATGAGCGGCGCCGACGTCACCGGCGTCACGCTGTCGACCGAGCAGCTGCAGATTTCCAGCGCGCGGGCGGCGGAGCGGAACCTGGCGCACTCCGCGCGTTTCCTGATGCAGGACTACCGCGACATCCCCGGACCGTTCGACCGCATCGTTTCGGTCGGCATGTTCGAGCATGTCGGGGTCGCCTTCTATGAAACCTTCTTTGCGCGCTGCGCCGAACTTTTGAGCGACGACGGTGTCATGGTGCTGCATTCGATCGGGCGCTCGACCGGCCCCGATGTCACCAGCCCCTGGATCCGGAAGTACATCTTCCCCGGCGGCTACATTCCGGCGCTGTCCGAGGTCATGCCGGCGATCGAGAAGGCCGGCTTGCTGATCTGCGACATGGAGATCCTGCGCCTGCACTATGCCGAGACGCTGAAGGCGTGGCGCGAGCGTTTCATGGCGCGGCGCGAGGAGGCCGTGCGGCTCTACGACGAGACCTTTGCCCGGATGTGGGAATTCTATCTGGCAGCCTCGGAGATGTCGTTCCGCGTGCAGAACATGATGAACTTCCAGCTGCAGCTCACCAAGCGCCAGGGCATCGTCCCGATCACTCGCGACTATATCGGCGGCGAAGAAGCCCGTCTGCGGCTGAAGGAGGCCGGCGCGGCCAAGCCCCGGCTGCAACTCGCCGGCGAATAGGTCTAACGGAACAGGTGCTGCTAGTTGCGCAGGCTGTAGACCGACCTGCAATGGGTAAAGGTCGGTGCGGGACGGGCCAGATGGGCCGCGGCGGCGGAAATCAACCGGGCATCGCAGGGAACATTGCGGACCTCCGGGCGCGCCGCCTGCTCCATGGCATCGACAAGCGAAGCCACCCAGCGGCGGTCCATGCCATTTGCCCGGCCGAGCCCTGATCGCGCTGTCTGAAACTCTCGAGCCATCGCCGCCGTATCTTCCCTGAGCGGAGACAACCCGGAATCCGCCGGGTCGTTCCCGCGAACCTGCCGCAAAAAAAGTGCGGCGCATGTGATCTGCTTCACAGAGGTCTGTCCCGGGCTGTCGTAGTGGTCCGGAATGACCCGAGAAACACACCAGACGATGTTGGACCCGCAGCGCGATATCGCGACCGACTACGCCCTGATCGCCACTGGCGTGGTGGCCGCCTTGATCGCGCTGGCCTTCCTCATTTTGGTCTGAGGAATCGACGCCAACAGCCGCCTCGCCTCTCCATGGGTCCGCTCGCCTGGCAAAAGGTTCAGGCGGCGTCCGATTTTTGCCAACGACAGTGCTGATCGGCCGGGTCCCGCCCGGTTTCGGACAAAACCCCCGTCAAGCGGAATGCATCCGGCTGTTTCGGATTCACACCTCGCGTTGTGTGAATCGTGCATAAGAAACATCCGTCCTTTCGCTTCGTGCCGGGCTGGCGCTTCATCGCGGCCCCACATCCGAAAATCTCAGTAACGACGAAATCAGAAGAATAAGCTCGTCCATGGCCTTGATTGATTCGAACGTCCACAAGCTCGCGCCCGACGCCGCATCCCCGGCCTACCGGAGTGCGCCGCACAACATCGAAGCGGAACAGGGCCTGCTGGGCGCGATCCTGGTCAATAACGACGCCTTCTACCGGGTCTCCGATTTCCTGGAGCCGAAGCACTTCTTCGAGACCATCCATCAGCAAATCTATGAAACCGCCGGAAGCCTGATCCGGATGGGCAAGGTCGCGAACCCCGTGACCTTGAAGACGTTCCTGCCGGCCGAGCTCGACATCGGGGGCATGACGGTCGGCCAATACCTCGCCCGGCTTGCCGCCGAAGCGACCACCATCATCAACGCCCAGGACTACGGACGCACCGTTTACGATCTCAGCTTGCGCCGCAACCTGATCCAGATCGGCGAGGACATCGTCAACGTCGCCTACGACGCGCCGGTCGACTTCGCGCCGCGCGCCCAGATCGAGGATGCCGAGCGGCAGCTCTACGGCCTTGCAGAAACCGGCCGCTATGACGGCGGCTTCCAGCGCTTCGCACAGGCACTGACGATCGCGGTCGACATGGCGGCGAAGGCGTTCCAGCGCGACGGCAAGCTGTCGGGCATCTCGACCGGTCTGCGCGACCTCGACGCCAAGATGGGCGGCCTGCAGCCGTCCGACCTCATCATCCTCGCCGGCCGTCCCGGCATGGGCAAGACATCGCTCGCCACCAACATCGCCTACAACATCGCCAAAGCCTATGTGCCCGAGGTCCAGGCGGACGGCACCACCAAGGCAGTCAATGGCGGCTGTGTCGGCTTCTTCTCCTGCGAAATGAGCGGCGAACAGCTCGCCACCCGTATTCTCGCCGAGCGCACCGGCATCCCCTCGAGCCACATCCGCCGCGGCGGCATCAGCGAACTGGATTTCGAGAAGATCCGCGACTGTTCGATCGAGCTGCAATCGCTGCCCTTCTACGTCGACGAAACCGGTGGTCTCTCGATCTCGCAGCTCACCGCGCGGGCGCGACGGCTCAAGCGCCAGAAGGGCCTCGACCTGATCGTGATCGACTACATCCAGCTGCTGCAGGGCTCGGGCAAACGCGGCAACGACAACCGCGTGCAGGAAATCACCGAGATCACCACCAACCTGAAGGCGCTGGCCAAGGAACTGAACGTTCCGATCATCGCGCTGTCGCAGCTGTCGCGTCAGGTCGAAAACCGCGACGACAAGCGGCCGCAGCTGTCCGACCTGCGTGAATCCGGCTCGATCGAGCAGGACGCCGACGTCGTGATCTTCGTCTATCGCGAGGAATACTACCTCGCCAACAAGGAGCCGCGCGCGGGTACGCCGGAATATGAGAAGTGGCAGATGGACATGGACCTTGCCCACGGCAAGGCCGAAGTCATCATCGGCAAGCAGCGCCATGGCCCGACCGGCACGGTCGATCTGCACTTCGAAGCCAGCGTCACGCGCTTCGGCGACCTCGCACCCGACGGTCAGGTTCCGGATCACGGCCACTGAGATCCGGACTCGGTTGAACGACGCAGGGCACCCGCGTACAACTGAGCCATGAACATCGTGACTGACGCGAAATCGCAGCTGACACCCGAGGCCAGTTTGCTGGCGGCCCACCCGACCGCCAGCGGTATCCTCACCATCGACCTCGACGCCATCATCGCCAACTGGCGCAAGCTCGAGAAGACCGCGGTGCCGGCCGAATGCGCCGCCGTGGTCAAGGCCAACGCCTATGGCTGTGGCGCCGAGCAAGTTTCGCGGGCGCTGGCCAAGGCCGGCTGCAAGACCTTCTTCGTCGCCAGCGTCGAGGAAGCCGCCGCGGTGCGCGCGGCCGCTCCCGAGGCGACGGTGTATTCGCTCGGCGGTTTCTTCCAGAACAGCGGCGACGCCTATGCCAGGATCGACTGCAAGCCGGTGATCGGCGATCTCAACGAGCTCGCCGAATGGGACGTGTTCTGCCGCCGCTCCGGCTGGTCCGGCGGCGCCGCCATCCATATCGACACCGGCATGAACCGGCTGGGGCTCACGGTCAGCGAGGCGCAGGGCATCATCCCGCGGATCAATGCCGGCGACCATGGCATCACACTGGTCATGAGCCACCTCGCCTCCGCCGAATTGCTCAACAATCCCGCCAACGCCAAGCAGCTCGCGAGCTTCCGCGAGATCGCGAGCCTGTTCACCGGCGTGCCGGCCTCGCTGGCGAATTCTTCCGGCGTGTTTCTCGGCGCGCAATTCCAGTTCGAGATGGTGCGGCCGGGCTGCGCGCTCTACGGCGTCAATCCGACGCCGGAGGCCGACAACCCGATGCAGCAGGTGGTCGACCTCAAGGCGCGCATCGTGCAGATCCGCAACATCGACCGCGGCGAGACCGTCGGCTATGGCGGCACCTGGACCGCGCGCCGGCCGACCCGGCTTGCGATCGTCTCCGCCGGCTATGCCGACGGCTATTTCCGCGCCGCCAGCGCCAATGACGGCACCCGCGGCGCCGAGGTCGTGGTCGCCGGCAAGCGCTGCCCGATCGCCGGCCGCGTCTCGATGGACCTGATCGCGGTCGATGTCACCGACCTCGACAAGAATGCCGTGCGGCGCGGCCACATGGTGACGCTGATCGGCGACGGCATCACGGTCGACGAAGTCGCGCATCATTTCGGCACCATCGGCTACGAGGTGCTGACCAGCCTCGGCCGCCGCTTCGTGCGCATCTATAAGGGTGGCGATGCCGTCGCCGCGAGAAGCGACGCGGTCGCCGAGACGAGCGAGCCGGCTGCCACGCCCGCAGCGCCGCCAGCCTTGCCAACAGCAGCGCCCGCTGCGCCGCCGCCATTGCCGGCCGCCGAGCCAACGGCGACGTCCACCTGACATGATCAAGGTCCGCGATTGCCGGTGCGCATGAAGATCGCGACCTTCAACATCAACAACGTCAACCGCCGCCTGCCCAACCTGTTGCACTGGCTCAAGACCGCCAAGCCCGACATCGTCAGCCTGCAGGAGCTGAAGGCCAGCGACGCCGAGTTTCCCGCGGCCGCGATCGAGCAGGCCGGCTACGGCGCGGTGTGGCAGGGACAGAGGACCTGGAACGGCGTCGCCATCCTCGCGCGCAAGGCCGAGCCGGTGCTGATCCGCACCGCCCTGCCCGGCGATGCCGGCGATCACGAAGCGCGCTACATCGAGGCCGCGGTGCGCGGCATCGTCGTCACCAGCCTCTATCTGCCGAACGGCAATCCGCAGCCCGGGCCGAAATTCGACTACAAGCTCGCCTGGTTCAAGCGGCTGCGCGCCCATGCCGCCAAGCTGCTCAAAGAGGACGTCCCGGTGGTGCTCGCCGGCGACTACAATGTCGCGCCGACGCCCTTCGACATCTACCCGACGCGCTCCTGGGACAAGGATGCGCTGATCCAGCCGAAGAGCCGCGCCGCCTTCAAGGCGCTGGTCGATCAGGGCTGGTGCGATGCGATCCGCACCCTGCATCCGGACGCACCGATGTTCACCTTCTGGGACTACAAGCGCCAGCGCTGGCCACGCGATGCAGGCCTCCGGCTCGATCATCTCCTGCTCAGCCCCGCAGTGGCGCCGCGGCTTGTGAAAGCCGGCGTCGACCGCACCATCCGCGGCGAGGACGGCGCCAGCGATCACGCACCGGCGTGGGTGGTGCTGAGGTGACGTGCCGGCATCACGCCTCGTGGATGGTGGACGCGACGCGGATCGGATGATGCCGCACACACCGCCGTCGTCCCGGCGAAAGCCGGGACCCATAACCACAGGATTGGCTTGGTAAGGAAAGCTGTGGCCCCAGCGTCGTGCAACAATCACCTTCGGTGGCTATGGGTCCCGGCCTGCGCCGGGACGACATCGAGTTTGTTGCGCGAGCTGCGGGGGCTTGCGCCGTCGGGCAACTCAGAGGTATGGGGCGATCATACCTCACCGGAGCGCGCAGGTGGGCTTCCTCTTCGTCCTCATCGTCGGCCTGGTCGCCGGCACCATTTCCGGCATCGTCGGCACCGGCTCGTCGATCATGCTGATGCCGGTGCTGGTCTATCAGTACGGGCCGAAGCAGGCGGTACCGATCATGGCCGTCGCCGCCGTGATGGCCAATCTGTCGCGCATCCTCGCCTGGTGGCGCGAGGTCGACTGGCGTGCCTGCATCGCCTATTCGATCACGGGCATTCCGGCCGCCGCGCTCGGCGCGCGCACCCTGCTCGCCCTGCCCTCGCATGCGGTCGATATCGCGATCGGCGTATTCCTGATCGCGATGGTGCCGGTGCGGCACTGGCTGGCGCGGCACAGGCTGAAGGCCAATCTCTGGCATCTCGCAATCGGCGGCGCGCTCATCGGCTATCTCACCGGCATCGTGGCCTCGACTGGTCCGCTCAGCGTGCCGCTGTTCCTGTTCTACGGTCTCAGCAAGGGCGCGTTCCTCGCCACTGAAGCCGCAAGCTCGCTCGGGCTCTATGTCAGCAAGTCGGTGACGTTCGAGCGCTTCGGCGCGCTGACGCCGGACATCGCGCTGAAGGGCCTGATCGCCGGCGCCTCGCTGATGGCCGGTGCCTTCATCGCCAAACGCTTCGTGCTGCAGCTGAAGCCGGAGTCGTTCCGCCTGATCATGGACGGCATCATGCTGGCGGCGGGCACGGCGTTGCTGTGGTCCGCAATGACGCAGTAAAATTCCGACATCGACTGCGTGAGACCAAGCCTTGGGCAAACCGATTTCAGCGTGACGAACACCGACATCCTCCCGATGATGTCGTAATTCTACGGGGCTTTGCGCATCGGGTGGCGCGTACCCCGAAAGAGTTTTGTTGAGCGCTCAGCTTCCGTTGTTATCCGGATTGCCACCATCCGGCCACTCCGTTTATGACAATCTCATTACTTGCACTTGATCGTTTGCGGAAAAGAACTTTGCTCCAGCGGGCATCACAGGGTTGATCGACGACCCGGATGCGAGTCCCGAGAGTTCAGGCGACACGAGTTCAGCGACACATGGCGTGCAGATCGGGCGCAGAGCCCGGCGCCTGATGTCGCCGATGTCGGCCTGACGGAGTCGGGATCGCAAGTCGAAGCATTGGGAGTCGCGGGTTGTCAAAGCCCACGACAGGCGGGAAAGGCAGGCGCGCGATGCGCAAGATGATGATCACGACTGCGGCGATTGTGACGTTCGCTGTTGCCGGCTCGGCGTTCTGGCCGACGGCGAAGCCCGATGTCGCGCAGTTCGGAGACAGCGTTTACGAGACGATCTGGGTCTGGCGAATTCCGGCCTACGCGAACAATCCGTCCTGGCGAGTTCGCTGGAGCTGGAGCGATCCGTTGCGCGCGCAGGCGAGATGCTGCCGGGCTCTACCGACGAGTTTGACGCCGCGCGAGAATCCGCCGCTGCCGCTGTCGAGGCGGGACCTCCGCGTTTGACCGCGTACAAACGAGAGCAGTTCCCTTGCGCGAAGCGCATTTGATTCAAATTCGCGCTGTAGTTGAACTTACTTTTTATCCTTAACCAGAAACCTGATCTTTGATTTACATCTGCAAGATGCGGTTTACCTTGTCTCCGCGAGCACAGCGGATTCAGGGACAACAACAAGATGCGCCAGCAAAGCCTCACCCTGTGGTTGACTGTGTTTCTGGCGGCACAAGGTTTGAGCGTCGCGGCAGACGATGCAAGACCGGGACAGCCGGGCGCCGTTGCCGCTGCTGACCGCGTTGCATGTTCCCTGCAGTCGAAACCTGAGGAACCGTCCGATCCGTCGTCGACCTCGGCAATTCCCCACGCCGAAAAATTCGTCGCGCGGGAACATTTCAAGGAGGACATCGCCTCGAGCGCGCCGGTCAGGATTTCCTGGTTGGGCGCGACCTTCGCGCAGCGCTTCACGAACAAGATCGAGGACGATAGCGGCGGCGCATCGTTGCAGACCTTCATCCTGAGCGCAGCCTCGAGCGACAAGGAGATCCTCGCCAAACTCGGTCAGAGCCACGAGAGCAGGCTGGCCGACGTCTGGTGCGCGTTGAGGCGACAGCCGAGCGGCAGCACCGGCCCGCTGGAGGTCAACGCCAAGCCGAACGTGTTTTACGTCCGCGACAGCGCCGGCGAGCTTGGTGCCGTCGACGTGCTGTGGGGCGGCGTCGGCTGGGAAATCGGCGCAAGCCCGGTCGGCGACAAGCCGCGCTGGCCGGGCGGAACGCGGGTGTTCTCGCGCTGAGCCGGTCCCGCCATCGGGCGCTCCGTCTTCGATGGATCGTGCGCGGCGGCCGAACCGTGTTATGCATCGTGCTCGATAGCGCGACTCACCTGCTCCATGGCCAAATCCACCCTCTCCTTCGTCTGCCAGAACTGCGGCGCGGCGTATAATCGCTGGCAGGGCAAGTGCGACTCCTGCGGCGAGTGGAACACGCTGGCCGAGGAAGACACCACAGGCTCGGTGCCGGTCTCGATCCGCAGCAAGCGCAAGGGGCGGATGTTTGCGCTGGAATCGCTGTCCGGCAAGACCCAGGACGCGCCGCGGCTGTCCTCCGGGATGGCCGAGCTCGACCGCGTCACCGGCGGCGGCTTCGTCCGCGGCTCGGTGCTGCTGGTCGGCGGCGATCCCGGCATCGGAAAATCGACGCTGCTGACCCAGGCGACCAGCATGATGGCACGCGCCGGCCACCGCGCGGTCTATATCTCCGGCGAAGAGGCGGTCGCCCAGGTGCGGCTGCGCGCCGAACGGCTGGGGCTCGCGGACGCGCCGGTGCAGCTGGCTTCGGAAACCTCGGTCGAGGACATCGTCGCGACGCTGTCGGAAGGCGCGGTGCCGCGCCTGATCGTGATCGATTCGATCCAGACCATGTGGACCGACACGGTGGAATCCGCGCCCGGCACGGTGACCCAGGTCCGCGCCTCGGCGCAGGCGCTGATCAGATTTGCCAAGAAGACGGGTGCCGCGATCATCCTGGTCGGCCATGTGACAAAGGACGGCCAGATCGCCGGCCCCCGCGTGGTCGAGCACATGGTCGACGCGGTGCTGTCGTTCGAGGGCGAAGGCTCGCAGCAGTTCCGCATCCTGCGCTCGGTGAAGAACCGTTTTGGCGCGACCGACGAGATCGGCGTGTTCGAGATGACCGGGCTCGGCCTGCGCGAGGTCACCAACCCCTCGGAATTGTTCCTCTCCGAGCGCGAGCTCGGCAGCCCCGGCACGGCGGTGTTCGCCGGCATCGAGGGCACCCGTCCGGTGCTGGTCGAATTGCAGGCGCTGGTGGCGCCGACTTCGCTCGGTACGCCGCGTCGCGCCGTGGTCGGCTGGGATCCGAGCCGGCTGTCGATGGTGCTCGCGGTGCTGGAAGCGCATTGCGGCGTCAAATTGTCCGGACATGACGTCTATCTCAATGTCGCCGGCGGCCTGCGCATCCAGGAGCCGGCCGCGGACCTTGCCGCGGCTGCCGCGCTGGTCTCCTCGCTGGTGAATGCGCCGCTGCCGACGGACGCGGTCTATTTCGGCGAGATTTCGCTATCGGGCGCGATCCGCCCGGTGGCGCAGACCCCGGCCCGGCTCAAGGAGGCCCTCAAGCTCGGCTTCGCCCGCGCCATCCTGCCCGAATCGGCCCGCGGCGAGAGCGGCGGCGATTCAGGGCTCACCCTCAACAGCGTCGGCAATCTCACCACGCTGGTCGCCGAAATTGCGGCACGCGGTACGCCAAGAGGCGACCGGGGAACGCCAAGAGGCGACCGGGGAACACCGCGAGGCGACCGGCGCGACCCGGGCGGCTCCGGAGGCCCTGATGCGGCTGAGAAAAATGCCACACCGGCCCGATTCCGTCGCGAGACCAGCTAAAGCGGGCGTGACGTATCAGCCCCCCGCCGCTATACATCCGCCGCGCGGGACAGGTGGCGCTCTGGCCTTGCCGGATGCCCCCAATGCGCCTCAGTTAGGACGGCACCGACTTTGCCGATTCGCGAGAGCCCTTAGCAGCGTAAGCCCTTAACAACGTAAGCCCTTAACAGCGTACCGAAACGTACCCAGCGGACCTGACAAGCCGATGCCCATAACGATACTTGATCTCGTCCTGCTCGGCGTGATGCTGATTTCGGGCCTGCTCGCGATGGTGCGCGGCTTCATGCGCGAGATCCTGTCGATCGCGGCCTGGGGCGCCGCGGCGCTGGTCACGCTGTATGCGTTCTCGAAGCTTCTGCCGACCGCCAAGACCTACTTCAATAACGACACGGTCGCGGCCGTGGTCGTGGTGGCCGGCGTCTTCATCGGCACGCTGATCGTGGTCTCGATCGTCACGGTGCGGATCTCGGACATGATCCTGGATTCCCGGATCGGCGCACTCGACCGCACCCTCGGCTTCCTGTTCGGGCTCGCCCGCGGCCTTTTGATCGTGGTCGTGGCGTTCATGTTCTTCACCTGGCTGGTTCCGGACAAGCAGCGGCCCGATTGGGTGACCGGGGCGAAGTCCCGGGTGGTGCTGCAGGGAACCGGGGATTGGCTGATGTCGCTCTTGCCTGACGACCCCGAGAACACCATCTTAAAGAAGTTCAAGAAGAATAAGCCAGACGACGATTCTGCGGCCGATACCAATGATCAGGCGACGCCGGCGTCGGGTGATGGCTATAGCAAACCTGCGCGTGACAGCTTGAAGAAGCTGATCGAGAAACCCGCGGGCCGATAAACTATTTGGGCCCTTACGAGAGGCGATGAACGAGATGCAGACCCCTTCGGATCATACCGACCAAATGGATCTCGACCTCGGCCCGATCGAACTGCAAGACCCTCTCAGATATCACCCGGATCTCGATGGCGACACGCTCCGCGAGGAATGCGGCGTGTTCGGCATCTTCGGCCATCCCGAGGCCGCCGCGATCACCGCACTCGGCCTGCACGCCCTGCAACACCGCGGCCAGGAAGCCGCCGGCATCGTCTCCTTCGACGGCAGCCGCTTCCACAGTGAACGCCGCCTCGGCCTGGTCGGCGACGCCTTCTCCCGCCGCGAGGTGATCGAGCGCCTGCCCGGCAACGCCGCGGTCGGCCATGTCCGCTACTCCACCACCGGCGGCACCATCCTGCGCAACGTGCAGCCGCTGTTCGCCGAGCTCAGCGCCGGCGGCTTTGCGGTCGGCCACAACGGCAACCTCACCAATGGCCTGACCCTGCGCCGCGAGCTGGTCAAGGGCGGCGCCATGATGCAGTCGACCACCGACACCGAGGTGATCCTGCATCTCGTGGCACAGTCCAAGCGCACCCGCTTCATCGACCGCTTCATCGAGGCGCTGCGCACCATCGAAGGTGCCTATGCGCTGGTCGCGCTGACCAACAAGAAGCTGGTCGGCGCGCGCGACCCGCTCGGCATCCGCCCGCTGGTGCTCGGCGATCTCGATGGCCGTCCGATCCTGACCTCGGAGACCTGCGCGCTCGACATGATCGGCGCCAAATACGTCCGCGACATCGAGCCCGGCGAGATCATCGTGTTCGACGAGACCGGCGCGCACAGCCACAAGCCGTTCCCGCCGAAGCCGGCCCGGCCCTGCATCTTCGAATACATCTATTTCGCGCGGCCGGACTCGATCGTCGGCGGCCGCTCGGTCTACGACGTGCGCAAGGCGTTCGGCGCCCAGCTCGCGCGCGAGAGCCATCCCGAGGTCGACGTCGTGGTGCCGGTGCCGGATTCCGGCGTGCCCGCCGCGGTCGGCTACAGCCAGTATTCCGGCGTGCCGTTCGAGCTCGGCATCATCCGCAACCACTATGTCGGCCGCACCTTCATCCAGCCGACCCAGAGCGTGCGCGAGCTCGGCGTGCGCATGAAGCATTCGGCCAACCGCGCCGCGATCGAGGGCAAGCGCATCATCCTGATCGACGACAGCCTCGTGCGCGGCACCACCTCGAAGAAGATCGTGCGCATGATGCGCGACGCCGGCGCCCGCGAGGTGCATTTCCGCCTCGCCTCGCCGCCGATCCTCTATCCCGACTATTACGGCATCGACCTGCCGGACCGCGGCGGCCTGCTCGCCGCCACCCATTCGCTCGAGGAGATGCGCGACATCATCGGCGCCGACTCGCTCGCCTTCCTGTCGATCGACGGCATGTACCGCGCGATGGGCCATGAGGGGCGCGACCCGGCAAATCCGAGATTCGCCGACCATTGCTTCACCGGCGCCTATCCGACCCACCTGACCGACCAGAGCGAAACCGAGGCGCCGCCGCGCCAGCTCTCGCTGCTGGCCGAGGCGAGCTGAGGCGAAGCGTCATCCTGGGGCGATGCGCAGCATCGAACCCGGGATCTCGAAATTGTCTTGCGTTCTTGCCTCAAATTTCAAGATTCCGGGTCTGGTCCTTCGGACCATCCCGGAATGACGGTGTGTTTTGGCCACGGCCGGGCTTGTCCCGGCCATTTCTGTCTGTAATACCCGCCGCCAGACCACGGACGGACAGACATGACAAAACCCCTCGCCTCCCGTATCGCCCTCGTGACCGGCGCCTCGCGCGGCATTGGCTATGCGACATCCCTCGCGCTGGCCAAGTCCGGCGCGCATGTCGTGGCGGTGGCGCGCACGCAAGGCGGGCTGGAAGAGCTCGACGACGAGATCCGCAAGGCCGGCGGCAGCGCCACCCTGGTGCCGCTCTCGCTCACCGACTACGACGGCATCGCGCGGCTCGGGCTCGCGTTGCATGAGCGCCACGGCAAGCTCGACATCCTGGTCGGCAATGCCGGCACCGCGGGTCCCTCCTCGCCGCTCGGCCATATCGAGCTGAAGCCGTGGAACGACGTGTTCGCGATCAACGTCAACGCCAATTTCCAGCTGATCCGCTGCATGGACCCGCTGCTGCGTCAGTCCGACGCCGGCCGCGCCGTGTTCGTGACGTCGGGCGTTGCCCACAAGGCCAACGCCTATCTCGGCCCCTATGCCGCCTCGAAGGCCGCGCTGGAGGCACTGGTGCGCTCCTGGGCCAACGAGACCGCCAACACGGCGCTGCGCGTCAACCTGTTCAGCCCCGGCCCGATCCGGACCCGGATGCGCGCGCAGGTGTTTCCCGGCGAAGACCCGATGACGCTGGATACGCCCGACATGGCCGCCGAATTCATCGTGCCGATGTGTTCGCCCGCGTGGACCGAGACCGGCAAGCTCTACGACTACAAGGCGCGCACGCTGCGGACCTTCCAGCCGCCGGCGTGAGCACGGTTCTCTCTCTCCCGTAGCCCAGATGGAGCGAAGCGCAATCCGGGATAGTCTCTACGCGGAGAAACCGGCCCCGGATTTCGCTTCGCTCCATCCGGGCTACGCACCTCCTTGCGATTGACTCGCTCGCGTCCCCACGATTGACTGCGCTCCCAGCGGGACCACCGCCAAGAAAAATCTCGGGAGACGACCAATGACGCCGACGTTCAATCGTGCGCGCTCCATTCTGTCCGGATTGTTTCTCTCCGCCTGCATCGCATCATCCGCCCTTCTCGCTCTGCACGCGCCCGCCAGGGCCGGCGAGGTCCCGACCTTCGCGGTCGATGCGTCCTGGCCAAAGCCGCTGCCGAACAACTGGATCCTCGGCCAGGTTGGCGGCATCACGGTGGATTGGCAGGGCCATATCTGGATGATCCACCGGCCACGCTCGCTGACCGACGACGAGAAGGGCGCGAGCCTCAATCCGCCGCGCTCGAAATGCTGCATCTCGGCGCCGCCGGTGCTTGAATTCGACGCTGACGGCAATCTGCTGCGATCCTGGGGCGGTCCGGGTGACGGCTATGAGTGGGTTGGCCGCGAGCACGGCATCGAGGTCGACGAGCGCGGCTTCGTCTGGATCGGCGGCAACGCCGACAATGACAATGCGATCCTCAAGTTCACCCTCGACGGCAAATTCGTCGCGCAGATCGGCTCGATCGCACCGAGCAAGGGCAGTAACGACACCACCCAGCTCGGCAAGCCCGCAGAGACCGCGATCGACAAGGAGGCCAACGAGATCTACGTCGCCGACGGTTACGGCAATCGGCGCGTCATCGTGTTCGATGCCACCACCGGCGCCTACAAGCGGCACTGGGGCGCCTATGGCAACAAGCCCGATGACGCCAAGCAGCCGCCCTACGATCCGAAGGCGCAGGTCGCGCAACAGTTCGGCAATCCCGTGCACTGCGTGAAGATCGCCAATGACGGACTGGTCTATGTCTGCGACCGCATCAACAACCGCATCCAGGTGTTCAGGAAGGACGGCAGCTTCGTGAAGGAGTTCTTCTTCGAGAGGAGCACGCTCGGCAACGGCGCGGTGTGGGACATCGCGCTGTGGCCCGATCCCAAGCAGACCTACCTGCTCTCCGCCGACGGCGAGAACAACGAGATCCGCATCATCAGGCGTGACGACGGCGCGGTGGTCGGCAGCTTCGGCCGCAACGGCCGCAACGCCGGGCAATTCCACTGGGTGCACGCGCTCGCGGTCGACGCCAAGGGCAACGTCTATACCGCCGAGGTCGACACCGGAAAGCGGATCCAGAAATTCAAGCTGACCTCCGACGCGCTCAAGTAGGGATTTCACCGGATGACGCTTCGACGCAGGCCCACCCGGCTTTAGGCGGATTGCCGCCTCCCCCGGGAAAGGGTAAGCGGGAACTTGTGCGACCGGCAAAAAGGCTCCGCAAGAGGGCTGCCCGGACTTTAGACAGTGGAGGGAATTTCATGACAACGACGTTTGCGCGGCGCTGCGCCGCGCTTCTTGCTTGCGCTGCACTCGGCTTCTCAACCTCTGCGTTCGCGCAGGACAAGACCGTCAAGATCGGCGTGCTGAACGATATGTCGAGCCTCTATGCCGACATCGGCGGCCCGAACTCGGTGGTCGCGATCAAGATGGCCGTCGAGGATTCCGGCCTGCTCAAGAAGGGCTGGAAGATCGACGTCCTGAGCGGCGACCACCAGAACAAGCCCGACGTCGGCGTCAACCTCGCCCGGCAATGGGTCGACAACGAGAAGGTCGACGCGATCGCCGACACGCCGAACTCCGGCGTGGCGCTTGCGGTCAACAATCTCGTCAAGGAGAAGAACATCGTCCTGCTGAATTCGGGCGCGGCGACCGCCGACCTCACCGGCAAGGCCTGCACGCCGAACACGATTTCATATACCTACGACACCTACATGCTGGCCAACGGCACCGGCAAGGCACTGACGAAGGCCGGCGGCGACACCTGGTTCTTCCTGACGGCCGACTATGCATTCGGCCACGCGCTTGAGCGCGACACCACCGCGGTGGTCAACGGCAATGGCGGCAAGGTGCTCGGAAGCGTCAAGCATCCGATCAACACCGCCGATTTCTCGTCGTTCCTGCTGCAGGCACAATCGTCCAAGGCCAAGGTGGTCGGCCTCGCCAATGCCGGCGGCGACACCACCAACGCGATCAAGCAGGCGGCCGAATTCGGCATCGTTTCCGGCGGCCAAAAACTTGCGGCGCTGCTGCTGTTCATCAACGACGTGCATTCGCTCGGGTTGAAGACCGCGCAAGGCCTGACGTTCACGGAATCCTTCTACTGGGACATGAACGACCAGACCCGCGCCTGGTCGAAGCGGTTCTCCGCCCTCGCCAACAAGAACGCAATGCCGTCGATGACCCAGGCCGGCAACTACGCGATGGTGCTGCACTATCTCAAGGCGATGGAAGCGCTCGGCGGCAATCCGCATGACGGCGCCAAGGTCGTCGCCAAGATGAAGGAATTGCCGACCGACGATCCGCTGTTCGGCAAGGGCCCGCTGCGCGCCGACGGCCGGCGCCTGATCCCGGCCTATCTGTTCGAGGTGAAGAAGCCCGAAGAGTCCAAATACCCCTGGGACTATTACAAGCTGATCGCCACGATCGCGCCGGAAGACGCCGCGAAGCCGCTTGAGGCCAGCGACTGTCCGCTGCTGAAGAAGTGACCGCGTAGCGGTCATTCCGGGGCGCGCAACGCGCGAACCTCAGATGCGCAATTGCGCATCGGGGAATCTCGAGATTCCGGGTTCGATGCTGCGCATCGCCCCGGAATGACTTTTTGCACCTTCTTACTTCGCCGCCGACTTCGCCTTGACGGGCGCTGGCAGCGACGCCCATTCCCTGTCGGCGCGCGGGCCGCCGACATCGCCGGTCAGGCCGACGAGCTGGCCCGGCTGCACGTCCAGCGTCTGCGTCCAGGTCTGGGTCTGGCACAGCAGCTTGAGCAGGCATCCCTTGAGCTTCAGCCGGTCGGACTTGTCGCGCCACAGCGAGACCGCATAGGACTTGCCGTCCTCGGCGTTGTAGATATCGCCGTCGAACTTGCCCTCCGGCGTCAGCTTCAATCCGAGGATCAGCTGATGGCCCAGCAGCGCACGTGTCCGCTTGTCGGGGTCGGGATTGAAGCTGTCGCGGAACGGCTGGCCGTGTGAATCAAGCGGATCCTTCATCCACACGATGAAACCGCAGACGCGGTCATGCACAGGGCCGCAGCGCTCGAGACGGATGCGCGCGCGGCCGTCCTCGGTCAGCCAGGTGCCGCTGGGATCGGCAGGCGCAATCGTCTCGGCGCGGCCGGTCGAACTCATCAGCAAGGCAGCGACGAGGCTGCGCAGAAACATGCGAACCAGAAAGTTCATGGTAAAGGACCTTTCAGTGTCGGGATGGTTTGCGGACGCGGGAGGCGCGCCTCACTTCAATTGCGCCATGAACGCATCGGCGCCCTTGTCGATGCCGGCGGTGGCCGCAGCGAGATCGCCGACGCTGGCCTTGATGTCGTAGGCGTTGGGATATTGCTTGCTGACATAGGCGCCGAGCAGGCGCGAGGTCGAGCTGTCGAACATCTCGACGGCATAGATGACGGAGCCCGTCATCGTGCCCTCGCCGTCGCGCGCGGCCTGCACGCCGTTGTAGACCGCGCCTGCCAGATCGAAACGCGACAGCGTGCCGAGCACCGGCGTGTTGGCGACCGCGCCGGTCAGCGTCAGCCGCAGGCGGAACGTGTTCGGCCCGCGCGTGTTCACCAGCGTGAAGCGGCCGCGCAGCTTGTCGGCGAAGCGGGTCTGCATGTAGGCGGCGAGCGTCTGCTTGTCCTTCTCGGACATGTCGCCGAACTGATGATCCGCGCCGCGATAGATCACGACCGGATCGATCATCACCTTGTTGTAGCTCCGCCAGTCGACCGGCGGCGCATAGCGATACGGCACACGCCCCGAAGAATCGGACGTGTCCGGCGTCATGTAGGCCGACGATGCCACATCCGAATAGGCCACCGGCGTGACGGCGGCACATCCTCCGGCGAGGACGCAAAGCGCCATCGCTCCCAGACCGCGCGCGGCGATCGAGCTCTCCATTCCAATCTCCTCATCCGACCCTAAAGCGGAAGAGCAGCTCGGCCGCAGCCGCGTCCGGGGCTGAAAGTACGGCTGCGGCCGTCACTGCCGACCTGGCTCGCCGTCGCGGCGCCGCCAGATCTTGCCTCAGTGCGACGAACTATAAAACCGACCAGTTGGTTTGTAAAGTTGCAATTGCCGGAACCGCGTTAGAAAAATGCGGCGGTCGAAATGTCGTGCTGGCTGGCGAGGCCGCTTCGCGAATGGCGGCCGCGCGTTGTCACAAACCCGAGATATCTCGTGTGGTACGGCAGAAATCGCCGGGGGATTTCAGGGGCCCGGTGCCGATCCAACGCCGCCAAGCGATCCATATTCCGCTTGGGCGGCGTTGCGCTTTCGAAAGCGCTCGAAATTCAGCCGCGCTTGCGCGCCGATGCCGGCTTTGTGGCCGGTGCGCTGGCAGGCCGCGGCGATGCCGCGTGTGCCGCCGTCGCCCTGGACGGCTTTGTTGCCTCGGTCGCCCCCTGCTCCATCGCGGTCCACTTGCTGTCGTCGAGCAATCGTTCGAACAGGCGATCGCGCTCCGCGTCCGACAGCGACGACAGGCCGAACAACGAGCTCAGCAGCAGACCCCGCGCCGCCGCCCAGCGCAGCAGCGCCAGATCGGGATCCCTCGCCTCGGCCTTCATCAGCGCGACCTTCTTGATGTCGACATCGCGCGGCATCGCCATCAATTCGGGATTCTCGTTCATCGCCGCCAGCAGTGCGAACGCCCCTGCCCGCGGCGTCGAGATCGCCTCCCGCAGCGTCGCGATCTGCGCCGACAGTTCGGGCTGGTCCGTGGTCCCGCGCACCTTTTCGATGTAGCGGTTCGAGAATTCCTCGAAATGCGCCATCTGCTGCTCGAGCAAGGCGCGCAGCACCGCTTCCTTGGTACGGAACTGATGCATCACGCCGCCCTTGCTGAGACCGCTCTCGCGCGCAATCGCGTCCAGCGTCAGGCGCCCCGGACCATCGCGCGTCACGATGGTGATCGCGGCGTCAAGTGCGGCGTTGCGGGAGCGTTCCGAGCGGGAAGGATTATCCATGGTGTACTCAGGAAGGAGACGCTTGAGATCACAGTATCTCAGCGGCTTCGGTCAATCTCAAGCGCCGCATCTGATCTGCGAGGCAGCGCGAACGGCGTCCGCGAAATGGCGGTGCCGGCCTCGAAAGACGCATCAATTTCAGGAATCGGTCATCGAGCCATCCGATCGCTCACGCGCACAAGCGAACCTTCTGCAGCAGGCCATGAAGGAAGCCGTGGGCCATTCGGCCGACGACCCGTTCCCCTCGACCGCGCGCGCGTGCGATGGCCTGCGCGTCGGCATAACTGGCCGCGACGATCGTCCCGTGCCTGCCGCCATCGAGTTTCAGGTCGGTCAGGTAGACAAGGCCGCGGAACGTCAACAGCGCCGCCTGCGCGTCGCTGAAGCGGGTCAATTCATCGCAGATATCAACGGCCTCGTCGGTCACCATGCTGCTCCTGGCAGAGCGCCCCGGAGCGAGGCGCGCGTCTTCAACCGGTATCAGTTCTTATACAAACCAACCAGATGGTTTGTAAACAGGCAAAATGACGCAATCGGAAAGATGCGGTCGGACCCATCAGCATGTCGGATCGGCGCGCTCGCATTCGTCCTCGAAGCATCGATCAGCCAGCACTCGGAGCACGCGAACGATGACACAGCAGAGCCACAGGGCAGAAACCGAAGTCAGAACACTCATCGAAGCCTGGGCGGACGCCGTCCGCCGACGCGACTATCCCGGCATCTTCGCCCGTCACGATCAGGACATCGTGATGTTCGACGTTCCGCCGCCGTTACAGTCACGCGGATTGGACGCGTACGGCAAGACGTGGGACTTGTTCTTCAGGTATCACCGCCCCTCCTACGCCTTCGATATCGAGGAGATCGCGATCACGGCCGGCGACGATGTGGCCTTCGCGGTCGCGGTGATGCGGTGCGGCCCACCTGATGCCACGTTCCAGTTCAGGCTGACGATCGGCTTGCGCAAGATCGACGACGAGTGGCGCGTCATCCACGAACACCATTCGGTGCCGGCGACGGAATAGAACGTCTCGCGGTGGATCCGTCGGCGCCTTTGCCCGCCCTAGGCTTTCTTCGCCGCCGTCGCGCGCCAGGCGATGGCGAGTGCGAGCAGCAGCAGCGCGCCGGCCAGATAGAACGGCGCGCCGGGCATTTTCAGCGGCACATTGTCGCCGATGAAATACGCAAACGTCAGCGTGAACAGGAAGGGGCCGATTAGTTCCGACATGCTCTGCACGCTTGATGTCGCGCCCTGCAACTGGCCCTGCTGGTCGGCGGCGACGAGTTGCGTCGTCAGCGCCTGCGTCGCAGCGCCCGAGAGGCCCCACAGCGCCATCACGGGAATGCCGATCCAGAACAGCTGGCCGGTCGGCGCGGCGCCGAAGATCACGAAGCCCAGGGCGCCGCAGACGAGGCCGAGGAACAGCGCGTTGCGCTCGCCGAGGCGCTGCACGATCGGGCCGATCGCCGCGCCCTGCACGATCATGCCGCAGAGGCCGACCAGCGCCAGCGTCGCACCGACGGTGCCGGTGTCCCAGCCATAGCGATAGGTGGCGTAGAGCACGAACACCGAGGGCAGCACGACATGCGCGAGCTGGCCGAAGAACGTCGCCAGCGACAGGCCGGCGAGCGTCCGGTTCGAGCGCAGGAAATGCAGCGCGCCGATCGGATTGGCGCTCTTCCATTTGAACGGCGCGCGCCGCTCCACGGGCAGCGATTCCGGCAGGATGAACAGGCCATAGAGCCCGTTGACGAAGCTCAAACCCGCCGCCGCCCAGAACGGCAGCCGCGGATCGATCTCGCCGAGCAGGCCGCCCAGCGCCGGTCCGAGGATGAAGCCCGCGCCGAAGGCAACGCCGATCTTGCCGAACATAGCGGCGCGCTGCTCCGGCGCGGTGACGTCGGCGATATAGGCGAACACGGTCGAGATGCTCGACGAGGTGATGCCCGAGATCGCCCGCCCGATGAACAGCCAGATCAGGTTCGGCGCCAGCGCCATCAGCACATAGTCGGCGGCGAGACCGAAATTCGACAGCAGCACCACCGGCCGGCGGCCGAAGCGATCGGACAGCGCGCCGAGGATCGGCGAGCAGACGAACTGCATCAAGGCCCAGATCGAGCCGAACACGCCGAAGATGCGCGCCGCGTTTGCGGTGTCGTTGTCGACGAAGCCCTCGATCAGCTTCGGCAGGATCGGGATGATGATCCCGAGCGCGAGCATGTCGAGCAGCAGGGTGATGAAGATGAAGATCACCGCGCCGCTGCGCGGTTGCGGAACGGCCGCAGGCTTGGGATTCTCATTTTGACGCGTTTTCTTCACGCGAACCGGTACCCCACTTCGCTCGAAAACGCTATGCTCGGCCTCGCCGCTCACGACGGCCGTTTGCGCTTGTGGGCGAACGGATTGGCCTTCTCGCGCAGCGTGATCCGGATCGGCGTGCCCGGCAGATCGAAGGTCTCGCGCAGCGAGTTGATGAGGTAACGCAGATAGGATCGCGGGATCGCGTCGGCGCGCGAGCAGAACAGCACGAAGCTCGGCGGGCGCGCCTTCACTTGCGTGATGTAGTTCAGCTTCAGCCTGCGGCCCGAGACCGCCGGCGGCGGGTTGGCCTGGATCGCCTGCTCGAACCAGCGATTGAGCGCCGAGGTCGGCAAGCGTCGGTTCCAGACCGCATAGGCCTCCTGGATCGCCGTCATCAGGCGGTCGATGCCTTCGCCCATCAGGCCGGAGACGGCGACGATCGGCGCGCCCTTGACCTGCGGCAGCCAGTGGTCGGCATCGGTGCGCAGTTGCGAGATCTGGTTGGGCTTGCGCTCGACGAGGTCCCATTTGTTGACCGCGAGCACGATGGCGCGGCCTTCGCGCTCGATCAGGTCGGCGATGCGCAGGTCCTGCTCCTCGAACTTGTTCTGCGCGTCCATCATCATCACGACGACTTCGGCAAAGCGCACCGCGCGCAACGCGTCGGCGACCGAGAGCTTCTCCAGTTTCTCCTCGATCCGCGAGCGGCGGCGCAGGCCGGCGGTGTCGAACACCCGGAACTGGCGGCCCTGCCAGGTGATCTCGACCGCGATGGAATCGCGCGTGGTGCCGGCCTCGGGGCTGGTCAGCAGCCGCTCCTCGCCGAGCAGATGGTTGATCAGCGTCGACTTGCCGGCATTGGGCCGGCCGACAATGGCGACGCGGATCGGACGCTGCGCGGCCTCCTCCTCCGAGATGTCCTCGTCATCCTCAAGCTCGTCGTCTTCCTCCGGTGTCTCCGGCACCAGCGCGCTCAGCGCCTCGTGGAGGTCGCCCATGCCCTCGCCATGCTCGGCCGAGATCTGGACGGGATCGCCGAGCCCGAGCGCGTAGGATTCCATCGCGCCGATCTCGCCATGCTTGCCCTCGGCCTTGTTGGCGACCAGCACCACCGGCTTGTTGGCCTTTCGCGCGAAGTCGGCGAAGGCACGGTCGGTCGGCGTCAGGCCGACGCGGGCGTCGATCACGAACATCAGGGCGTCGGCGAGCTCGATCGCGGTTTCGGTCTGCTCCTGCATCCGCGCCGTCAGCGAACCCTTGGCGCCTTCGTCCAGGCCCGCGGTATCGATGATGGTGAAGTCAAGGTCGTAGAGCTTGGCCTGGCCCTCGCGGCGATCACGCGTCACGCCGGGCTCGTCGTCGACCAGCGCGAGCTTCTGGCCGACCAGCCGGTTGAACAGCGTCGACTTTCCGACATTGGGCCGGCCGATAATGGCGATGGTGAAAGACATGGATCATCCAGGCGCGGTCTGTAGTCCGCGGGTCAAGGTGCTGGAAAGAACTACAGCAGGAATGGGAAGCGGTCGAAGCAAATGATGGAGCATCTTCTCCCTCTCCCCGTTCTTACGCGGTCGAGACGAGCGGAGCTCGCTCTTAGAGGGTTGGGGTGAGGGGCCCTCTCCGCGAACACTGCCTGTTGTGAGTTCGTGGAGACTCCCCCTCACCCGGAATTCAAGGTGTGCTTGAATTCCGACCTCTCCCCGCAGGCGGGGCGAGGTGGAATCCCGCTCGCAATTAGCGTGAAAATCCGCCGCTCGGTAGCGGTGCGGGGAAGGCGCCGCCGGATTGTTGCGTGGTCTGGGTCTGCTGGGCCGGGGCCGCAGGCTGCGCCTGCTGGTCGTCGGCGGGTGGCGCGGTGGTGCGGCGGCGGACGATCTTCTTCGGCTTCGGCTCCGGCGGCAGCGCGGCGGGCGCGCCCTCCTCGGCTGCGGCATCGGGAGCAGCCGCCTGATCCGCGGCCGGCGCTGCCCTGCCCTTGGCGTGCTTCTTGGCGCCCTTCGGCGGCTCCGGCGGCGGGGCCGGCTGGGCGGCGGCGGCTGCCGCGGCGTTCTGCTGATCGAGCTGCTCCTGCTGCGAGCCCTTGTACAATTCCTTCGGCACGCCCTGATCGAGGCCGGGCACGCCTTCGGGGAATACCGGCTTGCGGTCGCCCTGCAGCTTCTTCTTGGTGTCGAGGAAGTCGAGCAGATCGCTCGGGTCGAAATTGGACATGCCGCCACCGCCGCAACCCGCCAGCACGCTGCAAAGCGCTGTCAGAACTGCGGCTGCGATCAGGCGTTGCGAGCGGCGCATGGTCGATCTCTCACTCAAACTCGGGTTTTGTCTGGGCATGATCTCCGCGCAAACGCTTCGCGTTTGTCGCGAGGGAAAACCGGTTCCCACTTTTGCAGATCATGCCTCCTCAGCTCTTGGCGACCGGCGGCAACAGTGCCTGCAGCGCCTCGGCGCGCGAGCGCATGCTCGGCGGCGTCTCGCCGTCATTGGCAATCTGGTCGAGCCACTGCCGCGCAGCGGTGGCATCGTTGGCGCGCCAGGCCGACAGCGCCAGCAGCTCGCGCGCGGAATGGCGGAACGTCGAGTCCTTCGCCGTTGCCGTCGCCTCGAGCCGTTGCAGCATGTTCGGATAGGTGGTGGTCTCCATCAGGATCTGCGCGGCGCGGATCCGCGCCAGGTCCTGCTCGGGACCGCCGACGCTGCGGTCGGCTGCGATCTCGTCATAGAGCTTCGCGGCAGCCGGCTGATCGCGGGTCGCGACCTCGGCGGCCATGCGCAGCCGCGCCAGATTGCGGTAACCCGACGGCGCCTTGGTGATGAGGGCGGCAAAGGCGGCCTCCGCCTCGGCATGCTTGTTCTGATCGGACAGCTCGACGGCGCGGTCGAACGCCGCGCCGGCCTCGGCGGCCTTCCTGGCCTCGAGATACTGGTAGCCGCGCCAGCCACCGACGCCCGCAACGATCAGGATCGCCAGGGCGATGATAAAGAGCGAGTACTTGTCCCACAGCTTCTTGAGCTGATCGCGCCGGACTTCCTCGTCGACTTCGTTAAATAATTCAGACACTTAAGGCTATCCCATCCCCTCGGGACCGCTGCCATCGGTGGGGCCCAGCCCCTACCCGATCCCCACATCGCGGCGGCGTTACCCTAATGGTGTGGCGGAGGCAAGGCAAAGCGAGGCGGATCAAAGCGTTAACGGGGGAAGGTTGCAGCTACGCGACGGGACTGCATAGGCTCCCTCTCCCGCTTGCGAGGGCTTTGCGCAAAGGCGAATCTGCGATTCTCTAAGACCGATCTGAAGGGGGAGGCGGGGATGGCGTATCGGCAGGTTGGTCAAGCGAGCTTCGCAGATGCGCTGGT